>Ga0209455_1000004_pt1 | contig 1467504 bp, 1282 predicted proteins | sample AraplaCol_mCL_r2_FD_184275 | JGI IMG/M metagenome (GOLD analysis project Ga0209455, IMG submission 184275) | Arabidopsis root microbial communities from North Carolina, USA - plate scrape CL_Col_mCL_r2 (SPAdes) (version 2) | ecosystem: Host-associated > Plants > Roots > Endosphere | place... | reverse complement strand
CCACCGGCGTGCCATTGGCCGCGGTGTCGGTGCCGGGACGATGCGCGCCAGCATTCGGATCGGGTGTGACTTGGGCAGCTATCAAAACCGGGGTGCTCAACAGCGCGGCGAGCACGGCGGTGGTCAATGCATGGCGCGATAACGTGCGAGAAGAAATCGGCGAAACACGGCGTGTAATCATCATCGTTCCTTGATGGAAAAGCATGAACGAACACAGTGAGATAAAGACAGCGCCCGAACCGTACCAATACATTTCCCGTTTCAAAGGATGGATGACACAAAATCAGGCAAGAGCTACAAAGGTTTTGTGCACAGGTAGGCGCTTCATTGAAACGCAGTATGCGAGCTGCGGAGCATGAGCCTTGCCGAGAAGGCGATCGTTGTCGAATAACCAGACTTCCACTTGGTCAGCGCGCGCCTGATATGTACCAACCTACAGATGTGAAGTAGCTATGTTTGAATTTTTTCGCAGCGCGACGGGCCTCACGGCCAGGTGGTAGGTGCGCATACAGCGGCCAAGCGGAAGTGACGAGCATGCTGGAGGCTACCCAGCGAAAAAGATATTCACCAATGCCCTGCAAATAGTGTCAACCTTCAACGATAGAGCGATACATCCTGTTCACCTTACACTTGAAAGGTTGATACCGCCCTTTTTGACCATGTCAGCGCCATCATGTGGTCGAAACACCATGCCAACGAAAACGTTACACGCGGCATGGCTTCGCTGAAGGCGAGGAAAAAAAGATGATCAGTACATGGATGGAAGAAAAGTGGCGATCCCATCGCTGATTGGCTCATCTTGCGGTACGAGCAGACCACTACCAAACCTTCATTCGAGCCCACCTCATCTGCGCTCTTCCGCTGTACTTGACGCGGATGCGGGCGAGGATGTCGATCCAGCAGGTGCTTGCTGCTGGTCGGCTTCCTTGGAGGTAAACACCGGTTTATCCCAGCTTCCAGTGATGTGGTACCGCTGAGTGACCGCGTGATTGAGTCCGCGGCCCAGCACAGTCTGCACCGCCAAACCCGCCGCGGCTCCGATCGGCCCGCCAACCACCGCGCCGACCACTGGCAGGCTGTTACCGATGTGTGGAATCACCACCATTTGCTGGTCGTAATCTTTGGTACGCAAACCGGTACGACCCTTGACGCTGATTTCCGCGGCCGGGCCGTGAACCTTCAAGTTGTCGGTGTAGGCGCTGCCGTTGGTGAGTTTGAAGTCGCCCTTGATCGAATCGAAACCGAAGCCCTTGCCAAACACGTCGTTGAAATCGAACGACAGACGGCGCGGTAGATCGGCAATGGAAGCAAGACCGAACAAGCGACCTACACCTGGTGATGCTTTCGGAATGCTGCCATTGGTAACCTCTACGCCGAGCGTGCCTTCCATGTTGCCCAGCTCGAATGCCCACGGGCCACCGGGCCAGGTCGCGTTGAGCTGCGCGTGTGTTTTGCCGCCGTCGAAAATGCCCGCATAACCGAATGCCGTCAGCATCTCGCCGACATTGTTCGCACCGAAATCCACGCGCAGACGCGTGTTGCTCTTGGCCGGCGTGCCGTTCCAATCGCCGTTGCCGCTGATCTGCACGCTGCGCGACTGAGTAGAAAGCTGATCGATGTGCATGCCATCGGCCGTCGGCCAGGTTTCCAGGCGCGCTTCACCGAGCTTTGCATCATCCAAACGCAGATCGTTCGCCCAGAAATGCAGCGGCGGAATGGTGCGTGGATCGATGCCGGTATTGGCGGGATCGGTAACGGCCACTGGAATGGGCGCTTCGCCGGGATTTTTGCCTGGAACGATCGGCTGCTTCGGCCAATACATGCGCTGCAGACGCGCGGTAATGCCGCGCTTGTTCAAATCCACCGTGGGTACGCTGAAGTGACCGGCTGCCGATGCGCTATCCACGTCGAGTTCCAGCGTGTCGGCTTGCGGAGCGGCCGTCACATGCATTTGTGCGAAATCGCGACCGAACACTTCGGCATGTTCGGTAGTGACGTCAATCGTCTCCAGACTCATATTGCCGCCACCGCTGCTGCCGGCGATGGAATGCTTGATCCATCCGGTCACGTCCAACTGCGGTGCATCGCCACGAATGCGCATGCCCTTGGCCGGAAGACTGTCAGGCATCTGATCGCCGAACGCAAACGTCGCCGCAAGCGGCGATTGATCGCCATTAGGCAGGCGCAAGCGTCCGCGCACAACCGAACCGATCGACATCTGCATCTCCGTGCCTGCTGTCGGCAACCCCAGCGAAACATGCAACGGCAAAGCGTCATCAGCAGCCTTGTTCAACGGCACCGGAAAATTCAATGCGACACCGGATAGCGGCGAATCGATGCTGAGCGTTTGGACATCCGGACCACCATTGTTGCCGCGTGCAATCTGGTAGCCGATGAAGAACTGGCTACGACCGCTGGCAACCTCGCCCAACCAGTTCAACTGTGGATAACCCTGTAACAGTTCCTGCACGGTGAAGTTGCCGTCGAGCTTGGCGGCCAACGCCACGTTCGGATCGCCGGTGGCGCCGGCAATGGCCAGCTCCACTTGCGAGGGCTCGCCATGGAATCCGCCTGCGAGGGTGCCGGCATGGAAACCGTGCGCATCGAAAGTGGCCGGACCGTTGAGTTTGTCGAGCTGCAAATGCGACTCTTCCATCGTGAGGTCGACATCTTTCAACTGCGCCGTGCCATCGAGCAGGAAATTGTGCTGCATGTCCTTCATCGGCAACGACAGATGGAAATCGAAGTTGCCGGTGCCGCCCAGCTTCAACTTGGCGATCGCATCGGCATGTTTGTTGCCGATGGGGCTGTTGGCGACGAAGTTGAGCAGGTCCGATGCATTGCCTTCGCCGCTCACGTTGAGGTCGAGCGTGGTATGCGCCAGCTCGGGAATCACCGCCACCGCACGATTCACTTTTACGCCGAGCGTGTCGCCACCGCTCGCTTCCACCAGCATGCCCATGTCGATGAAGTTGGCGACGGCTTGTATGTGTTCGGCGACCGGCCAGCTCTTGCCGTAACTCAAGGTGAGATCGTTGATATTGGTGTGCGCTTCGAAGCGGCCTTCGTTGTGATGAAACGGCCAGTTGGCCAGACTGCCGCGCACCAGCACCGCCGTATCGTCGATATGACCGGTGACAAAAGCTTGATCCAACCAGTCGACAGCATGCGGATTCAGCGAATCGATCGGCCAAAACAGCTTGGCCGCGGCAACGTCCGCATGCGGCAGCGCGAGGTAGATATCGAGGAGTGGACGACCACCGTCGCGCGGCATCGCGATCTCGCCTTGCGCATTGCCGCCGTAACCTTCGCCTTCGAAATCCAGGCTGGCAACGCCGATATGCGTGGCGTCTTCGTCGCGCCACGCGGCGATGGTGCCCGCCAGCTGACTCATCACGAACGGCTTGCGGAAGGTATGCGGAAAGTTGATCGTGGCGGTTTGCGCGGGCAGCTCCAGCGACACCGCTTCCGCATCGCCACGCACTTGGCCGTGCAGATGATCCACACCCGGCAACTTACCCACCGCGGTGATACCTATATCGCTGAACACGCCATCCAGGGTTTGCAACCCTGCCGCAGCGCTCCAGTGGAATACCGCGCGTTCGATCTGGCCATGCGGCTGGCCTGCGCCCAACCATTGCGCCAAACCCGGTGAAAGCCCTGGTTTCAATGCGAGCAACGGCATCAGCGGCGCAAGCTGCAAACGGCTGGCGACAGCACTGATCTCTGATTGCGGCGTGCCGAAGTGATCGATATCGACATGCAACGCGCTGCCATCACTGTCAGCCCACCGCACGGTATAGCCGCTATCGCGACGGCTGAGTTCCGCAAGCCCGTTGAGCTGTGCAACGTTCGCTTTGATGCCGGCCGGATTGGTGACGGCAAGGTTATGCAGATTGAGCTGAAACAGGTCGCGCACGATCTGGCTGTCGCGCCATCCCATCCATACCGCGATATCGCCCTGGCCGCTGTCGATGGTGTAGCCGCCCATGTCGAAGCCAGCCACCATGCCGTGCAAATCCGCATGCTTGGCAGTCAGCCAAAGCTGTCCACTTGCACCGTCATCGCGGAAGCGGCCCGCTGCCTGCAACATGCCGGTTGCGCCAAGACGATGCACGCGCGCGCCTATGTGGACGTGGCCACCTTGATGCGTCACGCGCAGTTGATCGGCTAGCAGCGTGTAGCGCTGATTGATGAGCTGGTCATCGATATTGACGCGCAGATTGTCCAGCCACAGCTCGACAGATAGACGGCCAAACGAAATATTCTGCCGCTCGGTGCCGCCCGCCTTGCCGATGCCGTTCATATGCCAGCGGCCGTCCGCATCGCGCGTCATGTCCAGTTCCAGATCGCTGGCTTGCAGGTTCAGCAGATGCCGGGACGGCAGTAGCCAACCACCGAAATCCAGTTTCAGATCCACTTCCGGTATATGCAGCGGAGTACTGGTCGCCTCGCCGGGGCCGAAGGTGACGTTGCGCATGATGAAGCGCGGGCCGGACGGTTCCCACCGCCCTTCCAGGGAAGCGAAACTCACGGGGCGCTGCAGCTTGGCGCCAAGTTCTTGCGCCACCCATTGCGGATGCTGCGCCAGCAAGGGCAGCAGCACCTGTGCCAGTGCTGCTGTCAGGGCGATCGCAATCAAGGCCACGCCGGCCGTCCAACCGAGCACACGCGACAGACGGTGCGCCCATGTTTGCCAACGTGCGCTCATGCAGGGACTACGTCAAAGCAATACGACATCGAACTGTTCCTGCAAATAATGCTCCTCCGCCTGGAAGCGAATGCTCTTGGAAATGAACTCTTCCAATTCGGCCACCGCAGCGGATTCTTCTTCGAGAATGCGGCCTACCACTTTGGGGCTCGCCATCACCAAAAGTTTCTGCGCGTTGAACTGTCGCACGGCGCGGGTGATCTCGCGGAAAATTTCATAGGTGACCGTCTCGGCGGTCTTCACCGCGCCGCGGCCCGCACACGCGGGGCATGGTTCGCACAATTGGCGCTCCAGGCTTTCGGTGGTGCGCTTGCGTGTCATTTCCACCAAGCCCAGCGGTGACATGGGATAGACCGTGGTCTTGGCGTGATCGCGCGCAAGCCCTTTCTCAAGCATGCGGATGACCTGACGCTTGTGCTCCTCGTCGGTCATGTCGATGAAATCGATGATGATGATGCCGCCGAGGTTGCGCAGACGCAGTTGGCGCGCAGCCGCCTGTGCGGCTTCCAGGTTAGTGCGATAGACGGTTTCTTCCAGATTGCGCGTGCCGAGATAGCCACCGGTGTTCACGTCGATGGTGGTCATCGCCTCGGTCTGGTCGACGATCAGATAGCCACCGGATTTCAGCGGCACTTCCTTGCGCAGCGCGCGCTGGATTTCATCTTCTACACCATACAGATCGAAGATCGGGCGTTCGCCGGAGTAATGTTCCACGCGATCGTCCAAGTGCGGCATGAACTTGTGCACGAACTTGGCGACCTTCTCGTAGGTTTCGCGCGAGTCCACGCGCACCTTTTCGATGTCGTCGTTGAGCAGGTCACGCAGTGCACGCAGCGGCAACGCCAGTTCTTCGTAAACCCGGTCGCCCACTTTGGCCTTCGCGATGTTCTCCTGCACCACGCGCCACACCTTGCCGAGATAGGTGACATCAAAGGCAAGCGATTCGGCCGACTGTCCTTCGGCATTGGTGCGCACGATGTAGCCGAGCGGGTTCTCGCCGATCAGCGGGGTGAGCACGTCCTTCAGACGCTGCCGCTCGTTGTCGTCCTCGATCCGCGTGGAGATGCCTAGCGTGCGCGCATGCGGCAGCAGCACCAGGTAACGCGAGGGAATCGACAAATGAGTAGACAGCCGCGCGCCCTTGGTGCCGATGGGATCTTTCACCACCTGCACCACGATCTCCTGCCCTTCGTGCACGAGTTCGCTGATCGAGGGCATGTGGCCATTGCCGTTGCCGTTGCCAATCTCGGCGGCTTCCGGCAACGGGGGGCGGACAATATCCGAGGCATGCAGAAAGGCGGCCCGCTCCAGGCCGATATCGACGAACACCGCCTGCATGCCGGGCATTACCCGCTGTACCCGTCCCTTATAAACATTGCCGACATACCCACGCCGGGACGCCCGCTCGACATGCAGTTCCTGCAGCATGCCGTTCTCCACCACGCCGACCCGGGTCTCGCGCGGGGTCATGTTGATCAGGATTTCTTCGCTCACTTAAATTCCCCAAAGCATCCAGACATTTATAGCCGTTAGCTGAGGAAACTGTCGATGCGCAGCGCACGCCTCCTGCTGTACTGCCGAGTTCGGTAAAGTGCCCTTCATGCGCGTGCTCAAAGCCGATCCAGGCCCCTCGGACAACCCCATCCTCCCCGACGTTCTGCAGCCCGGCCTGCGCCTGGTGTTCTGCGGCACGGCGGCCGGCAAGCGCTCGGCCCAGGAAAGGGCTTACTACGCCCATCCCGGCAACATGTTCTGGCGTGCGTTGTTCCAGGCGGAACTCACCCCGCGGCTGCTGGCTCCGCAGGAGTTTCCGTTGCTGCCCCAATTCGGCATCGGCCTGACCGATCTGGCCAAGCGCCACGTGGGCAATGACGACGAATTGCCCAAGGATGCTTTCGACGTTCCCGCGCTGTTAGCCAAGATCGAGTGCTATGCGCCCGCCCTGTTGGCCTTCACCAGCAAGCATGCAGCGCGGGCCGTGCTTGGTGCGCATGCGATGTATGGATTGCAGGATCGTGCATTCGGCTCGACCAAGGTATTCGTGCTGCCCTCGCCTTCGGGTCAGGCGCGTGGGCACTGGGATCTGCAGCACTGGGTCACACTGGCTGCACACGCAGCGAGTAGGCTTGGATGAAATCCCGGCCGATGCAGCTACGCAACGCAAGTACATGCGGCCATGCGCATGGCCTCCGGCACATGATTGCCGTCCCGAACATTGTCTAGGCTGCTAGTTTCCCGGCAACCATCTAGGGTCAGTCTTGCGAGCCATCCCCCGTTGGCAAGACTGATGGAACGCATCGGTTATGTGGATCGTCAAAATCGCGCTCGAGCGGCCGCTCACCTTCGTCGTTCTGGCGCTGCTGCTGTTGATCCTTGGGCCGCTGGCGATTCTGCGCACGCCGGTGGACATCTTTCCGAATATCGATATCCCGGTGGTCTCGGTGGTGTGGCGCTACACGGGCCTGCCCGCCGACGACATGAACAACCGCATTGTCTCCGGCTACGAGCGCGCGCTGACCACTACTGTCAACGACATCGAACACACCGAGACGACATCGGTCAATGGCATCGGCCTGGTGAAGGTATATTTCCAGCCGAACGTAAAGATCGACATGGCGGTGGCACAGGTCACGGCGATTTCGCAGACGGTATTGGGCGGCATGCCACAGGGCACCAACCCGCCACTGATCCTGGTGTATAACGCTTCCACTGTACCGGTGCTGCAATTCGCGCTGTCGTCGAAAGAGTTGTCGGAAGCCACGATTTTCGACGATGCCAATCAGATCGTGCGTACCTTCGTGACCTCCGTGCGCGGCGCGGCCACGCCCTACCCTTACGGCGGCAGGCAACGGCAGGTGCAGGTGGATATCAATCCGCAGGCCTTGCTCGCCCACAAGTTATCGCCCAGCGATGTGGTCGCAGCGATCGCTGCGCAGAACTTGATCCTTCCTGCGGGTACGGAGAAGATCGGGGATACCGAATACAGCGTGAAGTTGAACGGCAGCCCGCAACAGATCGAAGAACTCAACGACGCCCCGATCCATACTGTCAACGGCGTCACCACCTATATCCGCGACGTGGCCTACGTGCACGACGGTTCGCCGCCACAGACCAACGTGGTGCGCGTGAACGGTCAGCGTGCAGTGCTGATGTCGATTCTGAAAATCGGCGATGCCTCCACGCTGGATATTGTGGACACCCTCAAAGGCATGCTGCCGGCAATCCGTGCCGCGATACCGCAGAACCTGCAGATCAACTCGCTTTCGGATCAGTCGCTGTTCGTGCGTGCCGCGATCTCCGGCGTCGTCCGCGAAGGCGTGATCGCGGCGACGCTGACGGGCTTGATGATTCTGCTGTTCCTGGGCTCCTGGCGATCGACGCTGATCATTGCGATCTCCATTCCGCTCTCCATTCTTGCTTCGATCATCACGCTGTCTGCATTGGGCCAGACGATCAACATCATGACGCTGGGCGGCCTGGCGCTGGCGGTGGGCATTCTGGTCGACGATGCCACGGTGACGATCGAGAACATCAATTCGCATCTGGAGGAAGGCAAGGAGGTATACGATGCCATCATGCAAGGTGCGCATCAGATCGCTGTGCCCGCTTTCGTCTCGACTTTGTCGATCTGCATCGTGTTCGTGCCGATCTTCTTCCTGGGCGGCGTAGCGAAGTACCTGTTCGCGCCACTGGCCGAAGCGGTGGTATTCGCGATGCTCGCTTCGTATGTGCTGTCGCGAACCCTGGTGCCTACGCTTTCGCTGTTCTGGCTGAAGAAGCACAACCACGACAAGCAGGCGAACGGACCGCTGAGTGGCTTCCAACTGGGGTTCGAACGAAGCTTCGAGCGTCTGCGCAAAGGCTACCGTGGCGCACTGGAAACCACGGAGCGTCATCGCGGCTTGTTCGCCATTCTGTTCTTTGCAACCTGCACACTGTCGGTGGGTTTGCTGGTGCCGTGGCTGGGACGCGATTTCTTCCCTTACGTGGACGGCGGGCAAATCAAGCTGCACTTCCGTGCGCCAGTGGGTTTGCGCATCGAGGAAACCGCGCGGCTCGCAGACGGCATCGAGGGCGTGATTCGCGATACGGTTCCCAAGCAGGAACTCGCCAGCGTCGTCGATGCGCTTGGCATTCCATACAGCGGCATCAATCTTTCCTATAGCAACACGGGTGTAGTCGGTACGTCCGATGGCGATATCTTCGTGACGCTCAACGAAGATCATCACCCCACCGTCGATTACGTGCGCAGCCTTCGCCGGCAACTCGCGCAGAAATATCCCGGCGTGATCTTCTCGTTCCTGCCGGCGGACATGGTTGGGCAGATTCTGAACTTTGGCGCGCCGGCACCGATCGATGTGCAGGTGTCCAGTCATGATGCCGCTGCGTCGGCGCAGGTTGCCAAGGAGCTGTATGGCGACCTGCTGACCATCCCCGGATTGGTGGATCTGCGCATCCAACAAGCGCTCAATTTGCCGCAGATCAATGTGGCCGTAGACCGTACACGCGCAAGCCTTGTGGGCCTCACCACGCAGGACGTCGCAAGTAATCTGCTCACTGCATTGTCTGGCTCCTCGCAAGTCAATCCGACCTTCTGGGTCGATCCGAAAAGCGGCATCAGTTATTCCATTGCCACGCAGACGCCCCAATATCGGCTAGATACCTTGCAAGCATTGAAGAACCTGCCGATTCGCAACTTATCCAGCAGCGCTGCCGGCAGCAGTTCATCGGGTGGCTCGACCGTCAGCCAAACATTGCAGAATCTGGCCGGCTTTTCGCGCGACGAGGGACCGGCCATCGTCACGCACTACAGCACGCGCCCCACGATGGATCTGTACGCTTCGGTCGACCGCACCGACCTTGGCGCGGTGGCGAGCGATGTACAACGCGTCGTGGCTGAGCACTCCAAACATCTGCCACGTGATGTGAATATCGACGTGCGCGGTCAGGTGCAGACCATGCAATCGTCCTACAAAGGATTGTTGGGCGGACTACTGTTCGCGATCGTGCTGGTCTATTTATTGATCGTAGTGAATTTTCAGAGCTGGCTGGATCCGCTGATCATCATTGCCGCTTTGCCTGCCGCGCTTGCAGGGTTGGTGTGGATGCTGTTCCTCACCGGCACGCCGCTGTCGGTGCCGGCATTGATGGGCGCGATCATGTGCATGGGCGTGGCGACGGCCAACTCGATTCTGGTGATCAGCTTTGCGCGCGAGCGGCTGGCGCATCATGACGATCCGGTGCAAGCCGCCATCGAGGCTGGCTTCCAGCGTTTTCGTCCGGTGCTGATGACGGCGCTGGCGATGATCATCGGCATGGTGCCGATGGCGTTGGGCATGGGCGAAGGCGGCGAGCAGAACGCGCCACTGGGCCGTGCCGTAATCGGCGGCCTGCTGCTGGCCACCGCCGCCACCTTGTTCTTCGTACCGACCTTTTTCAGTTTGCTGCATCGCCGCCGCAAGGCGCGTCGCGATGCGGCTGCCGCGTGAGAACCGATTATGTCCAGCGTTAATGTCTCGCATCCACCTCCGAAGCCGTCGCGCGGCGCGCGGCTCGTGCTTATCGGGCTGGGTGTTGTGCTGGTTGTGCTGGCCGCATTCGGTATCGCCAAACGCGTGCAGGCGCGTCATCAGCTCACCGAAGACACCCGGCGCAATGCCATTCCCACGGTAGCGACGATTACGCCGAAAGCAGCCCCCAAGGATCAGGCGTTGCCTTTACCCGGCACAGTCGCCTCCTGGCAGGACGCGCAAGTGTATGCGCGCACCACCGGCTATGTCGCCAAGTGGTATGTCGACATCGGCACCAAGGTGAAGAAAGGCCAGCGCTTGGCCGACCTCGATACACCTGATGTCGACAATCAACTGCTGCAAGGCAAAGCGCAGATGCGCACCGATCAGGCTAACGAGACGTTTGCGAAAGTCACTGCGGACCGTTACGCGAAATTGGCGACGCAAGGTTTGATAGCGCAGCAGACCGCCGATCAGTACATGGCGCAATACAAAGCGGATATCGCCACGGTGCAGGCCGATCAGGCGAATGTGGCACGTCTGCAGACGATGCAAGACTTCAAACATATCGCCGCACCGTACGATGGCATCATCACCCAGCGCAATTTGAATATCGGTGCGCTGGTCGATGCGGGTGCCAGCGGCAGCAATCTGTTCGTGATCGCCGATACCAGCAAGTTGCGCGTGTATGTGGACGTTCCGGAAACCTATGCGGCCAGTGTGCATATCGGCATGCCGGCCGATGTCAGCCTGAACACCTACGGTGCGAAGCCCATTGTCGGCACCGTGGCACGCACCGCCGATGCACTCGATCCGAATACGCGTACGCTGCGCACCGAAATCGATGTCGACAACGGCGATCAACAATTGCTGCCTGGCGTGTACGCCAACGTGAAGCTTGCGCTTTCGACGGCTACACACAACTACACGATTCCCGCCAATACATTGCTGTTTCGTAGCGAAGGTTTGCGTGTTGCGCTGGTGGATGGGCAACAGCGCGTACATTTGCAGGCGATAACGCTGGGGCGCGATTTTGGCAGCACGGTGGAAATTACCGAGGGCTTGCGCGATCAGGATCGCATCGTGCTCAGCCCACCTGATTCGTTGGCCGATGGGCAGCAGGTGAACGTGACGGAGCCGAACGAGGCGCAGAAGCAGCGGATGCCGTGATGCGGTTCTCTCCCCTGCCTCCGGGGAGAGCAATTCCATCAATCAATCGGCGTATGCCGATACGCCGCCACATCACGCTCCTGCACGGCCGAAGCATGATTCGACCACGCCTGCCGAATGTAGGTGACCACCGCAGCCACATCGGCATCGTTCAACTGCTGCGCGTACGGTGGCATGGAATAAGGGCGCGGATTGCCGGCGGTCACCGGAGGAAAACCGCCTAACAGCACGACGCGTGTTGCGTTGACGCCCGTTGGCTCAACCACCGATACATTGCCATCCAGCGGCGGATAGGTGCCCGCAACGCCCGCACCATCTTTGCCATGGCAATCGGCACAACGTTCTACATACACGGTGTAACCGCGATCGGCGAGCGGCTTGCTGTCGAAGCTCGTGCGCACAGCTTTGGGTGTGGCTCGCGCAGGCAGCGATAGCAAATAGTCGGCCATGGCTTGCAGATCCTCGTCGTGCAGATGCTGCGTGCTATGCGCCACGACATCGGCCATCGGACCGATCGCAACGCCTTTGGGCGCCTGGCCGTTCTTCAACCCGTCGATGATGTCCTGTCTGCTCCAACCCTGGAGGCCACCATGGGCTTGCGTGCTCAAATCCGGCGCGTACCAATCCTGCTCGGGGATGCGCCCTCCCGAAAGCGTCGTGTCGCTGTTCAAACCACCCCATGCGCCACGTGCCGCATGGCACTCGTTGCAATGTCCAAGTCCTTGCACGAGATACGCGCCGCGATTCCATGTTGCGGACTGAGAAGCATCGGGTTGATAGACGCCTGCTTTGAAGTACATCGCACGCCACGCTGTAAGCGTGCTGCGCACGTTATAGGGAAAGCGCAGTTCGAGGCGCGCATTCGGTTGATGCACGGCGGGCAGCGAACGCAGATAAGCGAAAATGGCGATGGCATCGTCGCGCGTAACCTTGGTGAATGAGGTATACGAAAACGCCGGATAAAGCGGCTCGCCGGTGCGCCCGATGCCTTCATGCAAAGCGCGCCAAAACTCGTTGAAGGTCCATTGGCCGATGCCCGTTTCACTATCCGGCGTGATGTTGGGTGCCGGGATGTTGCCGAACGGCGTAGGCAACATGCGCCCGCCCGCATAAGGCTCACCGCTGCGTGCGGTATGGCAAGAAACGCAATCGCCCGCGGCAGCGAGGTAACGGCCTTTGGCGATGACGCCGGGATCTTTCAGCAATGAAGCGATCGATGGATCTTCCGGCGACACCGGCGCTTGCTTATATCGCTGCGAAAGCCACCAGCCAGCGGCCAACACGATCACCAACAGCACCAGCGGAATCCACAACCAGCGAAGCCGCCTCATTGGCCACTCCCCGATGTCTGCAGCACGCCGCAATGCAATGGCGGGGTGATCGCGTTCGCGGGCTGTGGATGGGTGTCGACAGGTACTACGCGACTTGCGAGCCAAGCCGAGACAGCGGAGATATCGGCCGGCGCAAGGCGATTGGCAATCTCCGCCATGCAGTCGGGCGCTACAGAGGCACGCGTGCCGGTGCGCCATGAACCCAACTGGGAGCTAATGTAGTCGTAAGGCAAGCCAACCAATCCCGGCACGGAAGGCTCGGTGCCGGTGAGTTGCTTGCCGTGGCACGCCTGGCACGGCGGTATCTTGAGCGACAGGTCACCCGCGGTGACCAACTGTTCGCCGCGTTGCAGGGCCGATGATGCAAGCGCTGGCCCTGGCTTGCGTTCGTAAGGCACCTGTTGCGCGGAAAAATACTCGGCAATTTCGTGCATGTATTCGTGCGTTAGCAAGCGCGTGGCGTATTCCATTGGTGCGTACTTGCGCAGCCCGTGCTGGAAATTTTGCATCTGCAAAACGAGATATCCGGCCGGCTTGCCCGCCAGGCGCGGGAAAAAACCGCTGCCGGAAGAACCTTCGCCATGTACGCCGTGGCAGCTTGTGCAGGCAGCGATGCGTTGCTGCAATGTATCCGGCACGGTCGGTGGATCGGCATAAGCGACCGCGCAGTAGAACAAGCCTGCGAAGAGGAGTACCCATCGCAAGCGCATCGACAAATTTGAGCTGCCCCCGGTACCCATGCCGGAAGTATAGGGGCGCCGCACATACCAACTGCGGCGCCTGCGGTTATGCTGCGGCATCACGCCACATCCATCCTGGGGAGGATTGCCATGTTTCGTCCGTCGCTACTGTGCGCCGCCATCGCGCTTACCGTATTGCCTGCTACGTCCCTCTTTGCCCAGGACAACCAAGACGTGGCATGGCGAAGCGTGACCGAACTTCAGCAAGACATGGACGCCGGCAAGCTGAGCAGCAAAGCGCTGGTACAGGATGACCTCTCACGCATCCAGCAGTTCGATCAAAACGGCCCGATGCTGCGCTCGGTACTGGAAGTGAATCCCGATGCTTTAAAGGTTGCCGGAAAGCTCGACGCAAAACGCCACTCATCGCACGGCCCGCTCTATGGCATTCCCGTGCTGTTGAAAGACAACATCGACACGGGTGACCGCACATTGACGACAGCCGGCTCGCTCGCGCTGATGGATGCGCCCGCACCGAAGGATGCTGCACTGGTCACGCGGCTCCGCAAGGCGGGCGCGGTGGTTCTAGGCAAAGCCAACCTCAGCGAATGGGCGGATTTTCGTTCCAGCCACGCCAGCAGCGGATGGACCGGTCGTGGTGGACAGACGCGCAATCCTTATGCGCTCGATCGCAATCCGTGCGGTTCGAGTTCCGGCTCTGCTGTAGCGGTCGCCGCGGGCCTGGTGCCGGTGGCAGTAGGCTCAGAAACGGACGGCTCGATCATCTGCCCCGCTTCGATGAACGGCATTGTGGGTATCAAGCCGACGTTGGGCCTGGTCAGTCGCAGCGGCATCATTCCGATCAGCCACAATCAGGACACCGCCGGACCGATCGCGCGCAATGTCACCGATGCGGCGATTCTGCTTTCCGCGTTGGCCGGCAGCGACCCACACGACCCCGCCACGGCCGAAGCGGATAAACACGCCACGGACTACACGCGCTTTCTTGATCCAAATGGTTTGCGCGGCAAGCGCATCGGCGTAGTGCGACAACTCGCCGGCAACGAACCGAATGCCGATCGCGTGCTGGACGAAGCGATTGCGGTCATGAAGGCGCAAGGCGCGATCATTGTTGATCCTGTCACGCTGCCGCACTTGACCGAACTTGGCGATCCGGAAATGACGGTGATGCTGTACGACTTCAAACATGACCTCAACGCGTATCTTGCCGGCCGCAAACATTTGAAGGTGAAAACACTGGCCGATCTGATCGCCTTCAACAAACAGGAAGCGGCGCATGAAATGTCCTGGTTCGGGCAGGATCTGTTCGAGCAGGCGCAGGCCAAAGGGCCGCTTACCGACAAGGCGTATCTGGATGCGTTGAACAAGGCCAAGCAATTCTCGGGGCCGCAAGGTATTGATGCGGCGCTGCAGGCGAATCACTTGGATGCGCTGCTCTCGCCCTCGTGGGGTCCTGCCTATCTCACCGATCTTGTGCTCGGCGATCACATCGTCAGCGGCAACCCGACCATTGGCGGAGCCTCGCAACCGGCGGCGGTAGCGGGTTATCCCTCGATCACCGTGCCAGCGGGATGGGCGCACGATCTGCCGGTTGGCATCGTGTTCTTCAGTACTAAATGGAGCGAACCAACGCTGATTTCGATCGCTTATGGTTTCGAACAGCACACGCACGCGTGGCAGGCCCCCAAGTTCTTGGCCACCGTGGACAGCAACGCGTACGCGCCGATGTCCGCGCAAAGCCATTGACCGACCATCAAGCGGGCCGAAAGCTACTCTCTTCTGCCCACCTTGGCACGTAGAGTGACACCTCCAACACAGCATGGAGGTGTCCGTGAACGCAAAGATGACGTTATGCACCATAGCGCTGGCCTGCACGGCAGCTTGCACCTATGCAGATACGCCGACGGCGCCGGCCGATTCACATTCCCCTGTCACGTGGGCCCAAAAGCAGAAGCCTTTTCGCATCTACGGCAACACTTATTACGTAGGTTCACGCGGCCTCAGTGCGATTCTTGTCACTTCGCAGGAAGGACACGTACTGATCGACGGCACGCTGCCTGAGAATGCCGCGATGATCGAATCGAATATCCGCGCGCTGGGCTTTCGGGTGCAGGACATCAAGTTGATTCTCAATACGCATACGCACTTCGATCATGCGGGCGCCATCGCCGCTATTGCGCGCGATAGCGGCGCACAGGTGGCCGCAAGCGCCGAGTCCGCGAAAGCCCTGGAAATGGGCGGAGATGATCCCGATGATCCGCAGCGCGGAATGGTGCATTCCTATCCAAAAGTCAGCCATATCCGCATCGTCATTGACGGTGAAACGATACGCGTGGGGCCGCTAGCCCTGCAGATGCATGCGATGCCTGGCCACATGCCGGGCAGCACGGGTTGGACGTGGCGCTCCTGCGAAGACGATCGCTGCCTGTCGATGGTTTATGCCGACAGCATTTCGCTGCTCACCAATCACGACTACCGCTACACCGATCCCACCCACCCGGAACGTATCGCCGGTTATCGGCGCACGCTGACTACGCTATCGACGCTGCCGTGCGACATTCTGCTCATTCCGCATCCGCCCAAGGATTTTTTTGAGAAAGCAGGACGTATTGCATCCGGCAAACCTAATCCGTTGATCGACACGCAAGCATGCAAAGCCTACGCGAACGAAGGACGGCACAATCTGGAACAGCGCGTACAGAAGGAAACGGGAACGCAGGCCACGCCCTGATGCGTGGCTCGCGCGATTAACTTATGCGCCCCGATTTGCGCACAATCAACATCGCCAGTTCCAGCGACTGCTCGTAATTCAAACGAGGATCCACCATCGACTTGTAGGCACGCTGCAAATCGGCCTCGCTCAAATCGCGAGCACCGCCCATGCACTCGGTAACATCTTCACCGGTCAGCTCCAGGTGCACGCCGCCAAGATGTGTCCCTGCAGCAGCATGGATATCGAACGCCTGATCCAGTTCGCTGCGTATATTGTCGAAGCGACGCGTCTTGAAACCGTTGGATGTACTTTCGGTATTGCCGTGCATCGGATCGGCCACCCATAGCACGCGACGGCCTTCGCGTCTCACGGCCTCCAGCAGTGAAGGCAGCTTGGCGGCGATCTGTGCGTGACCCATGCGATGGATCAGGGTAAGGCGGCCTGGCTCATCTTCGGGATTCAGCGCATCGATCAAAGGTAGCAGTTGTTCTGGCGTAACCGACGGGCCAACCTTCACGGCGATCGGGTTGCGGATACCGCGAAAATACTCCGCATGCGCGCCATCCAGCGCCGCGGTGCGCATACCGATCCAAGGGAAATGCGTCGATAGATTGAACCAGCCTTGATGACGCGGCACCTGACGCGTGAGTGCTTGTTCGTAATGCAACAGCAATGCTTCGTGCGAGGTGAAGAAATCCACGCGTGTGAATCCGGCGATGGGGCCCGCCAGCGTTTCCATGAAACGCAGCGAATCGCCAATGCCCGCCACCATGCGCCGATATTCGGCTGCCAGCGGCGAGTGTTCCACCCAGGCCAGATCCCAGTATTCGGGATGATGGAGATCGGCGAAACCGCCATCGATCAGGGCACGCACAAAATTCATGGTGAGTGCGGAATGTGCATGTGCGCGAATCAGACGCTGCGGATCCGGGCGCCGTGCTTCGGCTGTGAATTCGGGGCCATTGACGACGTCGCCGCGAAAACTGGGCAAGGTGACGCCGTCACGTGTTTCGGTATCGGCTGAACGCGGCTTGGCGTATTGACCCGCAAAGCGTCCCACCCGCAGCACCGGTTGCTTGAGGCCGTGCACCAACACCAGGCTCATCTGCAACAGCACTTTGAGGCGATTGGAAATAATCGGACTGGTGCAATCGGCAAAGCTTTCGGCGCAATCACCACCTTGCAGCAGAAAACGCTTGCCTTCCTGCGCTTCCGCCAACGCCTGCTTCAGCGCCAGCACCTCCCATGAGGTGACCAGAGGCGGCAGGCGCGACAGTTCGCCGATCGCCTGATTGAGCTCCATTGCGTCTTGGTATTGCGGCTGCTGCAAGGCAACGCGCTGCTGCCAGGACGTCGGTGTCCAGTTGAGGTGCTCGATCGCATGTGCTGCCTGGCTCATAAACGCAACCTCGGAGCCGCGCGCTGCAAGGTCGCGCGAATCGCCAATATCGAAAGAAGAACGAACCACAGTAAAGCCCAAAGCGGGATGGGTAGGCCGAGAATCGGTTGGATCTTGGCGCATTCACCTGAGCCGGTGAAGACCATCTTCAAAACCTTCGCCAGGGGGAATGCATCGAACATATAAGCCAGATTAGGGCCGCAAGCGGGAACCTGATCCGGGGGCAGCGACATGATCCACAAATGGCGTCCGGCGACCGCAATGCCAAACAAGCCGCCAATCAGCACCAGCCCGGTATAGACCCAACGGCCGCCTGCGCGCGGCCCGTGGATGGCTCCTACCAGGAAGAAAGCTGCCATGAACATGAACCCGATCCGCTGGAAGATGCATAGCGGGCAGGGCTCCAGACCCCACTGGTATTCGGCGTACAGCGCAAATGCGAGCAGGCCGACGCAGATCAGAAAGCCGACAAAAAAACTGACGCGATAGGACCAGCGAAGGGGATTCATGGGGATGCGATCATGGGGCGGGATGCTGACATTACCCGCTCCCCGTCACGCTGTCAGCAAGCGTTTCGCGCGGCCCTAAAAGCAAAAACCCCGGCAAGTCACCTGGCCGGGGTCTGCGTTTGGACGTCTAAACGCGAGCTGGGCGAGAATTACTCGGCCGCAGCCTCGGCGCGCGGGCGCTCCACCAGCTCGACAAACGCCATCGGCGCGTTATCGCCCGCACGGAAGCCGCACTTCAGAATGCGCAGGTAACCGCCGGGACGCTCGCGGTAACGCGGCCCAAGCTCAACAAACAACTTGCCCACTGCTTGCTTGTCACGCAGGCGCGCGAAAGCAAGACGACGATTGGCAACGCTGTCGGTTTTGGCAAGCGTGATCAGCGGTTCGGCAACGCGGCGCAGTTCCTTCGCCTTGGGCAACGTGGTACGGATCAGCTCGTGCTTGATCAGGGACGCAGCCATATTCTTGAACATCGCTTCGCGATGGCTGCTGGTACGGTTGAGCTTACGCCCGGATTTCATGTGACGCATGATGAGACTCTCTTTGTCTGTTGTTATGAAAAACCGGTCCTTATGGCCGGTTTCCCGCGGGTTACCCGCTATTGAAGCCCTTGGTGAAACAGGCTCTTATTAAGAGTGCAGCCATGGATGGCCGCTTCCAGTGTTGAACCAGTGCGTTAAACACACACGGGCCATCATCTACCTACTGGCGACCAAGGATCGATCGCACCAATAAAAAAACCTACAGCCGCAGTCTCATCGACTGCGGCTGTAGTTATTACATCAGCCTAGCTGCATGCCGTGCGACAAGCCCGGCGGCGGCCAGTTTTCAAGCTTCATACCCAGGGCGAGACCACGCACGCCAAGGACATCCTTGATTTCGGTGAGTGACTTCTTACCAAGATTCGGCGTCTTCAGCAGTTCGACCTCGGTCTTCTGCACCAGGTCGCCGATGTAGTAGATGCTCTCGGCCTTCAGGCAGTTCGCCGAACGCACCGTGAGCTCCAGATCGTCGATCGGACGGAGGAGCAGAGGATCGAAACCACCCTTCTCCGCCTTGTCCGTGGCGCTTTCGCGACGCGAGAAATCACCGAACACCGACAGCTGGTCGTTGAGGATTTCAGCGGCCTTGCGCACCGCGTCTTCCGCACCGATGGTGCCGTTGGTCTCGATATCCAGCACCAGCTTATCGAGGTTGGTGCGCTGCTCAACACGAGCCGCATCCACTTCATAAGCCACACGCAATACCGGTGCGAACGAAGCATCCAGCTGCAGACGACCGATCGGGCGCGCTTCATCGTCTGGATGCTGGCGCGCGCTGGCCGGCTGATAGCCGACGCCGCGACGCACCTTCAGGCGCATGTTCAGCGCGATATCCTTGGTCAGATGGCAGATCACATGTTCCGGATTGATGATCTCCACCGAATGGTCCACGGCGATATCGCCGGCCGTGACCACTCCCTTGCCCTTCTTGGCGAGGGTGAGGGTGACTTCGTCACCCGTATGCTGACGAATGGCCACTTCCTTGAGGTTGAGCAGGACTTCGATCACGTCCTCCTGCAAACCTTCCAGGGTGGTGTATTCGTGCAGCACGCCATCGATTTCCACCTCGACAATGGCACTGCCAGGGATCGAGGAAAGCAGCACGCGACGCAGCGCATTACCCAGGGTGTGGCCGAAACCGCGTTCAAGCGGCTCCACCACCACCTTGGCGCGATTCGGTCCGAGCTGCTCAACGCTGAGGCCACGAGGCCGCAGCACGCTAGTTGACGAAACTGCCATGCAGGGCTCCGGTTGATTACTTCGAGTAAAGCTCGACGATCAGCGCTTCATTGATGTCGGTCGGCAGATCACCACGATCCGGAACCGACTTGAATGTGCCGGCGAACTTCTTGGCATCGACTTCCAGCCACTGCGGGCGCAGATCCATCGTGTCGAACACGGTGGCGGCTTCCTGGACGCGCAGTTGATTGCGCGCACGCTCGGTCAGCGCAATCTCGTCCCCCGGGCGAACCTGGTAAGACGGAATATTGACCTTCTTGCCATTCACCAGCACCGCCTTGTGCGAAACCAGCTGACGGGCCTGTGCACGCGTCACCGCAAAACCCATGCGATAAACGACGTTGTCCAGGCGGCTCTCCAGCAGGCGCAACAGATTCTCGCCGGTGTTGCCCTTGAGGGTCGATGCCTTGGTGTAGTAGTTGCTGAACTGACGCTCGAGCACACCATAGATGCGCTTGACTTTCTGCTTCTCACGCAGCTGAACCGCATAGTCCGACATGCGCATGCGCTTGTTGGCGCCATGCTGGCCGGGCTTGTTCTCCAGCTTGCACTTGGAATCGATCGCACGCGCCGGGCTCTTCAGACTAAGATCCGAACCTTCGCGACGCGCGAGTTTGCAGGTAGCTCCACGATAACGTGCCATGGTTATGCTCCTTAGACGCGACGCTTCTTGGGGGGACGGCAGCCGTTATGCGGAATCGGCGTTACGTCGATGATGTTGAGAACCTTGTAGCCGAGGGCGTTCAACGAACGCACTGCCGACTCGCGGCCTGGGCCAGGGCCTTTGATCCGCACTTCCACGGTCTTCACGCCGTATTCGCCAGCAGCGCGACCAGCCTTTTCGGCGGCGACCTGGGCAGCGAACGGAGTGGATTTGCGCGAACCGCGGAAACCCGCACCACCAGCGGTCGCCCATGAAAGCGCATTGCCCTGGCGATCAGTGATGGTGACGATGGTGTTGTTGAAGGAGGCCTGCACGTGAGCCACCGCATCGGTGACAACGCGCTTGACTTTCTTCTTGGTTTTAACCGGCTTTGCCATGATTTATTCCAATTATTTCTTGATCGCGCGACGTGGGCCCTTGCGGGTGCGTGCATTGGTACGCGTGCGCTGGCCGCGCACCGGCAGGCCACGGCGGTGGCGCAGACCGCGGTAGCAACCCAGATCCATCAGACGCTTGATGGCGATACCGACTTCACGACGCAGATCACCTTCCACTACATACTTCGCGATTTCGTGACGGATCTTCTCCACCTCGCCTTCGCTGAGCGACTTGATCTGAACGTTGGGGTTGACACCCGCGTCCGCGCAGACCTTTTTGGCCCGGCTGCGGCCGATTCCGTAGATGCTCTGCAGGCCAACCCAGACGTGTTTCTGGACCGGCAAATTGACACCCGCAATGCGCGCCATGATGTACTTTCTCCGATGCTTTCTTGCGCGGTAAACGCGCAATTCTAACCTTAATCAAACTGTCAGGAAAGTCCTGCGGTTCCAAGGGATACCGCCGCTTTCCGCCTGGACCTCTCTGCGCCTCAGCCGCGCCGCAGATTGGCCTTTTTGAGCAAACCTTCGTATTGGTGGCTGACCAGATGCGCCTGCACCTGAGCCGTGAAATCCATCACCACCACCACCACGATCAGCAGCGAAGTGCCACCGAAGTAGAACGGAACATGCCAGGCATTCTGCATGAACGTCGGCACCAGACAGACCAGCACCAGGTAGAGGGCGCCGACGCCGGTCAAACGGGTCATTACCGAATCGATGTACTCAGCGGTCGAGCGACCCGGGCGGATACCCGGAATCAGCGCACCGGAGCGCTTCAGATTGTCGGCCGTGTCCTGCGAATTGAAGACGATCGCCGTGTAAAAGAAGGCGAATGTAATCACCAGGACCGCGTAGATGATGTCGTACAGCGGCTCGCCCGGAGTAAGCACCTGTATCAGATTCTGCAGCCAGCGAGACTGATGACTGGCATTACCCCAGGTTGCAGCCATCGCAGGAAACATCAAGATACTGTTCGCGAAGATCGGCGGGATCACGCCCGACATATTGATCTTTAGCGGCAAGTGCGAGGTCTGGTTCATGTACGAGCGCTGCCCGCCCGAACGCCGCGCATAGTTCACGGTGATGCGCCGCTGCGCACGCTCCATAAACACCACGAACGCGGTCACAGCCAGCACCAGCGCCACCACCATGACCAACTTGATGGTGGTCAGCTCCCCGTTGCTCGACATCGTCAATGTATGTGCGACCGCATTCGGCAGGCCCGCCACAATACCCGCGAAGATCAGCAGCGATATCCCGTTGCCGATGCCCCGCTCCGTCATCTGCTCACCAAGCCACATCAAAAAGAGCGACCCAGCCGTCAAACCGACCACAGACGACAGGATGAAACCAAAGCCCGGCATATAGACCACCGGCACACCGCCAGTCGTCTGCTGCTTCATCAATGCCACAGCAATACCGAACGCTTGGAAAGCAGACAAACCAACCGTACCAATACGGGTGTACATAGTCAGCTGTCGCTGACCCGACTGCCCTTCCTTACGCAGCGCCTGCAAACTAGGAATGACCGACCCCATCATCTGCACCACGATCGATGCGGAGATATAGGGCACCACACCCAGCGCAAACACCGAGAAACGTCCCAGCGAACCACCCGAGAACATGTTGAACATGTCCAGGATGCCGCCGCTCTGGCCAATCAGATTGGCCATGGCGTCCGGGTTTACGCCGGGCACGGGGATGAACGAGCCGAGGCGGTACACAATCAGCGCACCAATCACGAAGAAGATGCGCTGACGCAGCTCGGTCAATTTACCGAGCGATCCTACCGATGTGCCCTTGGCTGCGGCCACGTGTTACTCCACGCTGCCGCCGGCAGCTTCAATCGCCGCCTTGGCGCCGGCGGTAGCCAGTAGACCGGAAAGCTTCACAGCGCGACCAATCTCGCCCTTGGCAACCACCTTGACCTTCTTGGCGTGGCTGTCGATCAGACCGGCCTGATGCAGCACAACAGTGTCGATCACTTCAGCCTTCAGGCTGGCGAGCTGATACAGGAACACCTGCTGGCTCTCAGCCTTCTTTTGCGAACGGAAGCCAACCTTCGGCAGGCGACGCTGCAAGGGCATCTGACCGCCTTCGAAACCAAGGCGATGAGTACGACCGGTACGGGCATGCTGACCCTTGTGGCCACGGCCGGCGGTCTTGCCGACGCCCGAGCCAATACCGCGACCAACGCGCAGGCGCGTCTTGCGCGAACCCGTAGCTGGCTTGATGTCATTTAGACGCATGATGCTTACTCCTCGACCCGCACCAGGTAGTAGACCGTGTTGATCAAGCCACGCACCTGCGGGCTATCCTTCAATTCACGGACATCGTTGGTCTTGTTCAGGCCCAGCGCCTTTACACTGAGGCGATGACGGGCCTGCACCCCGCGGAGGCCTTTGACCAGGCGAACGCGGATGGTCTTTTCTGTATTAGCCATTGCCCAGCACCTCTTCCACGGTCTTGCCGCGCTTGGCAGCAATTTGCTTCGGCGAAGCAACTGCCTGCAGTCCCTTGATAGTGGCGCGCACCAAGTTAATCGGGTTGCGCGAACCAACAGCCTTGGCCAGCACGTTCTTCACACCAACCACTTCCAGCACTGCGCGCATAGCGCCGCCCGCGATCACGCCCGTACCTTCGGAGGCCGGCTGCATGTACACGCGTGCCGCACCGTGATTAGCTTTGATGGCGTACCAGAGCGTGCCATTGTTCAAGTCGATGCTCACCATGTTGCGACGAGCGCGGTCCATGGCCTTGGAGATGGCAACTGGCACTTCACGCGCCTTCCCATAACCAAAGCCGACCTTGCCTTCGCCGTCACCGACCACGGTCAATGCGGTGAAGCTCATCTGGCGGCCGCCTTTCACAGTCTTGGCCACGCGGTTAACGGCGATCAGCTTTTCGAGCAGGCCGTCTGTATTTTCGCGATCAGTAGAAGACATTATCTTTTCCGTATGCCCGGACCATCCGGGACTTTTACTTGCGGCTGAGCCGCTTGGAGTTGTTTTGCCCTTTTGAGAAGGCGGTCATCAATGACCGCTTTCTCGCGCAGGGATTGCGCATTAAACCATTAGAACTGAAGGCCAGCTTCGCGAGCGGCATCGGCAAGCGCCTTGATGCGGCCGTGATAGCGAAAACCCGAGCGATCGAATGCGACGGCTTCGATACCAGCTGCTTTGGCGCGCTCAGCAATTGCCTTGCCCACCGCCGCGGCTGCTTCAATGTTTTTGGTGCCCTTCAGGCCCTCTGCTACCGACTTCTGCACAGTAGACGCGGCGGCAACCACATTTACGCCCGAGGCATCAAACACCTGCGCATAAAGATGCTGACCGGTGCGATGCACCGACAGACGCGCGACACCAAGCTTACGGATGTGAGAGCGCGTGGACTTGGCGCGGCGCAGACGTGCTTCTTTCTTGTTCATCATGTGTCTCCAGAAAGCGGATCGGCCATTAAGCCTTCTTGGCTTCCTTCAGGGTGATCTTCTCGCCGGCATACCGCACACCCTTGCCCTTGTAGGGTTCCGGCGGACGATAGCCACGAATCTTGGCAGCGACCTCACCAACCAGTTGCTTGTCCGAACCCTTGATAAGGATTTCGGTCTGCGATGGCGTTTCAAGGGTGATACCCTCCGGGGCATTGAAAACCACCGGATGAGAGAAGCCAAGGCTCAGATTGAGCGCCTTGCCGGCCATCGAAGCGCGGTAACCCACGCCGACCAGCTCAAGCTTACGCTCATAACCCTCGGATACACCCTTGATCATGTTGGCCAGCAGCGCACGGATGGTGCCGCCGAACTTATCTTCGGCGCCTTCGGCGGTCTGGACGGTAACCACGCCGTTTTCCACGGACACCGAAGCGCCGGGCAACGCGTGGACCGACAAAGCACCCTTCGGGCCCTTTACGGCAATGCTGTCTTCCGCGACCTTGAGCTCGACGCCCTTGGGCAGATTGATGGGTTTCTTGGCAACACGAGACATCGGGAACTCCTTACGCGACCAAGCCGATGACTTCGCCACCCACGCCCTTGGCGCGAGCCTGCGCGTCGGTCAGCAGACCGGCAGACGTCGAAATGATCGAAATACCCAGACCACCGAGCACCTTCGGCAGTTCATCTTTGCCGCGGTACACGCGCAGACCGGAACGGCTGACGCGCTCAATGCGCTCGATCGCAGGACGACCTTCGAAATACTTGAGCTTGATCTCAAGCACCGGCTTGCCTTCCGTGCTGGAGGTCTTGGCGTCGAGGATGTAGCCCTCGTTCTTGAGAAGATTGGCAAGCGCCACCTTCAATTTCGACGACGGTACGCTGACAGCCTGCTTGCCCGTAGCCTGGGCGTTGCGGATGCGCGTAAACAGATCGGCGATGGGATCAGTCATGCTCATGAAAACTTCCTTCAGAGTGCACCGATATCCGATAAAACCGGAAATCAATTTAGATTGTGAGCCGGCAGAAAAACCAGCCTGCGATGCGCAGACCGACAATCATATCAGCCTTTTCCAGCTTTTGCGAATATCGATGCGACAAAGTAATCACATCTCTTAACTTCCCCAACCTACGAAGCGGGCCAAAGCAAGAGATCGGGCTTGTCAGGGTTCCGAAACTCCCAAAAAGGGAGCATAGGAACAACCAAAAATTTCTGGCGAGACTAATGCTTCGCCCCCTCTCCCGCAGGGAGAGGGACTTATTGCTGTTATTTACCAACTGGCCTTGCGCAGGCCCGGAACGTCACCGCGCATAGTTGCTTCACGCAGCTTGTTACGGCCGAGACCGAACTTACGATAGACGCCACGCGGACGGCCCGACAGTTCGCAACGGTTGCGCAGACGGCTAGCACTGGAATCACGCGGCAGTTTCTGCAGCTTGATCTGTGCGTCCATCTTGTCCTCGTACGAGGACTTCGGGCTGGTCACGATAGCCTTCAGCTCAGCGCGCTTAGCGGCGTACTTCTTGATGAGTTTGGACCGCTTGATGTCGCGGTTAACCATGGAGGTCTTTGCCATAAATCTCTCGAGTGTCCGTTGGGCGCTTCAGTTACGGAAGGGGAAGCTGAAGGCTTCGAGTAGTGCCTTGGCTTCCTCGTCGGTCTTGGCCGTGGTGGTGATGGAGATATCCATACCGCGCATGGCGTCGATTGCGTCGAAGTCGATTTCCGGGAAGATGATCTGCTCCTTGATGCCGAAGTTGTAGTTACCGCGGCCATCAAAAGCGCGACCCGACACGCCGCGGAAGTCGCGAACGCGGGGCAACGAGATATTGATCAGGCGATCCAGGAATTCCCACATGGTCGCGCGACGCAGCGTAACCTTACAGCCAATCGGCCAGCCGTCACGGATCTTGAACGAGGCCACGGAAACGCGTGCCTTGGTCGTGATCGGCTTCTGGCCTGCGATCTTGGCCATGTCGGCCACTGCGTTCTCGAGCACTTTCTTATTGCCCGCCGCTTCGCCCACGCCCATGTTCAGCGTGATCTTGGTGATGCGCGGAACCTGCATCACGTTGCTGTAGCCAAAACGCTCGGTGAGCTTCTGGACTACCTGTTCTTTATAAAAGGTTTCAAGGCGCGTCATGTTTGCATTCCTCACGCGTCCACGACCTCGCCGGACGAACGGTACACGCGGACCTTGCGCCCATCAGCGAGCGTCTTGGCACCTACGCGTTCACCCTTGTTCGTGGCGGGGTTGAACAGCATTACATTGGAAATATGGATCGAGGCCTCACGCTCCACGATGCCGCCAGCCTGGCTGGCCTGCGGATTCGGCTTGGTGTGGCGCTTGACCAGATTGACGTTGGAGACGAACACACGCTCGCCGTCAACTCGCAGCACATCGCCGCGCTGGCCTTTGTTCTTGCCTGCGATCACGAGGACCTGATCGCCTTTGCGGATACGGTTCATGGTTCTTCTCCGCCTCAGAGCACTTCGGGTGCGAGCGAGACGATCTTCATGAACTTCTCGCCGCGCAGCTCACGAGTTACGGGCCCGAAGATACGGGTACCGATCGGCTCGAGCTTGTTGTTGAGGAGCACGGCAGCATTACCGTCAAAACGGATTAGCGAACCGTCGGCACGGCGCACACCCTTGGCAGTACGAACTACCACGGCGTTGTACACCTCACCCTTCTTCACCTTGCCACGCGGAATGGCATCCTTCACGGTGACCTTGATCACGTCACCGATCGCGGCGTAACGGCGCTTGGAACCGCCGAGCACCTTGATGCACATCAATTCCTTGGCGCCACTGTTATCGGCGGCGGAAAGCGTGCTTTGCATCTGGATCATGGCTGCACCCTCCCCTTACGCTTCGGCGCGCGTGACGATTTCGACCACGCGGTGATGTTTGGTCTTGGAAAGCGGACGGCATTCCGCAATACGCACCACATCGCCCTCATTCGCGCCAAGATCGTTCTGCGCATGGAGCTTGGTGGAGCGGCGCACGATCTTGCCTAGCAGCGGGTGCTGCACCTGGCGCTCGATCAGCACGGTGACCGTCTTTTCCATCTTGTTGCTGATCACGCGACCCTCAAGGGTGCGTGCCTGTTTTTGGTTGTCGCTCATGTCGGCCGCCTCTTACTTCTTGCCGCCGAGCACGAACTTCGTGCGGGCGATATCGCGCCGAACACGGCGCAGTTGATGCGGCTGGTTGAGCTGTCCGGTGCCCCTCTGCATCCGCAAGTTGAATTGTTCCTTGCGCAGATCCAGCAGGTGCTGCTTCAGCTCTTCGGCCGACTTGGTTGTTAGGTCTTTGATGGCCATCACATCACCGCTCTGGTCACAAACTGAGTCTGCACCGACAACTTAGCGGCAGCCAGGCGAAACGCCTCGCGTGCGGTAGCTTCGTCGACACCCTCGATTTCATAAAGCATACGGCCTGGCTGGATCGGTGCGACCCAGAATTCCACGCCACCCTTACCGGCGCCCATTCGGACTTCGATCGGCTTCTTGGTGATCGGCTTATCCGGGAACACGCGGATCCACAACTTGCCGCCGCGTTTCACGAAACGCGTGATGCAACGACGAGCCGCCTCGATCTGACGAGCAGTGAGCGCGCCATGCGTGGTGGCCTTAAGGCCATACTCACCGAAACTGACGAGGTTGGCGCTGAACGCCAAACCGTCATTCCGACCCTTGAACTGCTTACGATATTTGGTTCGCTTGGGTTGCAACATGGCAACTCTCCCTTACTTCGCCGACCGTTCGCGGCGGCCTTCACCGCCCTCGCGATCGCGGCGCCCTTCACGACGACCCTCGCCACCCTCGCGCTCACGGCGCGGCTGAGCGGCCTGCTCTTCCTTCGGCTCCTGTCCGACCTGGGACAAGTCGAAGATTTCGCCCTTGTAGATCCAGACCTTGATACCGATGATGCCGTAGGTGGTCTTAGCCTCTGCCGTGCCGTAGTCGATATCTGCGCGCAGGGTGTGGAGCGGCACGCGACCTTCACGACTCCATTCGGAGCGCGCGATCTCGGCGCCATTCAGACGGCCGGACACGTTGATCTTGATACCTAGCGCACCCAGGCGCATCGCATTGCCCACGGCACGCTTCATAGCGCGACGGAACATGATGCGGCGCTCGAGCTGCTGCGCGATCGATTCGGCAACTAGTTGTGCGTCGAGTTCAGGCTTACGCACTTCGTTGACGTTGATGTGCGCAGGAACGCCCATCATGTCGCTGACTTCCTTACGCAGCTTCTCGATGTCCTCACCCTTCTTGCCGATCACAACGCCCGGGCGGGCCGTATGAATCGTTACGCGGGCAGTCTTAGCCGGACGCTCGATTTGAATCTTCGAGATACCAGCCGCAGCGAGCTTCTTACGCAGCATCTCGCGGACCTTCAGATCAGCAGCGAGGTACTGGGCGTATTCGCCCTTATTGGCGTACCACTTCGAGTTCCAGTCCTTGGCAATGCCGAGGCGGATACCGGTGGGATGAACTTTATGACCCATCGTCTACGTCCTCTCAGTTACCAACGACCACGGTGATGTGGCTAGTGCGCTTCAGGATGCGCGAGCCGCGGCCTTTGGCGCGGGCATACATACGCTTCATCGCCGGACCTTCATCGACGAAGATGCGCGAGACCTTCAGCTCGTCGACATCGGCACCAAGATTGTTTTCGGCGTTGGCGACAGCTGACAGCAGCACCTTGCGAACAATGTGCGCGGCCTTCTTGTTGGTGAACTGGAGCACGTCGCTGGCGCGACCCACGGGCATACCGCGGACCAGGTCAGCCACCAGGCGTGCCTTCTGCGCTGAGATGCGAGCGCTGCGCAGGATCGCTTTGGCTTCGGTGCTCATCACTTGCCCTTCTTATCGCCGCCATGGCCCTTGAAAGTACGCGTCACGGCAAACTCGCCGAGCTTGTGCCCGACCATGTTTTCGTTGACGAGCACCGGCACGTGCTGGCGACCGTTGTGGATGGCGATGGTCAATCCCACCATTTCAGGCAGGATCATGGAGCGACGCGACCAGGTCTTGATCGGGCGCTTGGAGTTGGTGGAAACCGCAGCTTCCACCTTCTTCACGAGGTGAAGGTCGACGAACGGACCTTTCTTCAATGAACGCGGCATGACGGTTTCCTATTACTTGCGACGACGCACGATGAACTGCTGTGTGCGCTTGTTGTTACGGGTCTTGTAGCCCTTGGTCGGCGTGCCCCACGGGCTGACCGGATGACGGCCACCGGACGTACGCCCTTCACCACCGCCGTGCGGGTGGTCGACCGGGTTCATCACCACGCCGCGAACGGTCGGGCGGATGCCCTTCCAGCGGGTGGCACCGGCCTTGCCAAGTTTGCGCAGGCTGTGCTCGGCATTACCGACCTCACCGATCGTGGCGCGGCAATCGACCGGCACACGGCGCATTTCGCCAGAGCGCAGACGAAGGGTGGCGTAACCGGACTCGCGAGCGATCAGCTGGACCGAGGCACCCGCCGAACGTGCGATCTGCGCACCCTTGCCGGGCTTCATTTCCACGCAATGCACGGTCGAACCGACCGGGATATTACGCAGCGGCAAACTGTTGCCCACTTTGATCGGAGCATCATGGCCCGACACGACGCGATCGCCCACCGCCACGCCAGCCGGCGCGATAATGTAACGGCGCTCGCCATCCGCGTAGCAGAGCAGCGCGATGTGCGCAGTGCGATTCGGATCGTATTCCAGCCGCTCAACCTTGGCAGCGATGCCTTCTTTGTCGCGCTTGAAGTCGATAATGCGGTAAGCCTGCTTGTGACCGCCGCCGCGATGACGTGTCGTAATACGGCCGAAATGGTTGCGGCCACCCGTCTTCGACTGACTTTCAGTCAACGGCGCGTACGGTGCGCCCTTGTGCAACCCCTCGGTGCGGACGCTGACGGCGTCGCGACGACCCGGCGAAGTTGGCTTGTGATTAATTAGTGCCATCTGTCGGAACTCCTGGCTCAGGCCTTGGCCGCCACGTCGATCGTCTGGCCTTCGGCAAGGCGAACATACGCCTTGCGCTTGCCCTGACGGCTGCCCGCGCGGAAACGAAAGGACTTGGCCTTACCCTTGGCATTGACGAGATTCACCTGCTCGACCTTGACATCGAACATCTTCTCGACTGCAGCCTGGACATCAGCCTTAGTTGCTTCGGGAGCAACCACGAAAACGTACTGGTTATGCTCAGCCAGACGGGCCGCCTTCTCGGAAATATGCGGCGCGCGCAGCGTATTCAGAATGCGTTCGTTGCTCATGCCAGCCACTCCTCGACCTTCTTGACCGCTTCAACGGTCATCACTACATAGTCGGAACCGACCAGACTGACCGGGTTCAGTGCGAGCACATCCAACACATGCAAGTAAGGGATGTTGCGCGAAGCCAGGTACAGCGCTTCATTCGCGTCCTCGGAAACCAGCAGCACGCGGCCGGACACTTCCAGCTCGGCCATCTTGGCAACCATCGCCTTGGTCTTCGGGGCATCGATGCCGAAGCCTTCGACTACCTTCAGACGACCCTGACGATTGAGCTCCGACAAGATGGAGCGAATCGCCACGCGATATGCCTTACGATTGACCTTCTGTTCGTAGCTACGGGGCTTGGCCGCGAAAGTGACACCACCGCCGACGAAGATCGGAGCGCGATAGTCACCATGGCGAGCACCGCCACCCTTCTGCTTCTTGAACTTCTTGGTGGTACCAGACACGTCGCTGCGAGAAAGCTGCGACTGCGTACCCGCACGACCACCGGCCTGATAAGCCACGACAACCTGGTGGATCAGGGCTTGCTTGAACTCACCGCCGAACACGTCGTCCGACACGCTGAGCGGCTTGGCGCCAATAACATTCAGTTCCATGCCGTCTCTCCTCAACCTTTGGTGGTCGGACGGATGATGACGTCGCCACCGGTAGCACCCGGCACAGCGCCCTTCACCGCAATCAGGTGACGCTCGGCGTCGACCTTGACCACTTCCAGACCTTGCACGGTGCGGTTCACAGCACCCATGTGGCCCGACATCTTCTTACCCGGAAACACTCGACCCGGCGTCTGACGCTGACCGATAGAACCCGGCGAGCGATGCGACAGCGAATTACCGTGGGTGGCGTCACCCATGGTAAAACCATGACGCTTGATCGTGCCCTGGAAGCCCTTACCCTTGCTGACACCGGCCACGTCGACAATCTGACCGACCTGAAACACCTCTTCAGCCTTGATCTCGGCGCCGACGGCATATTTGCCGGCGTCAGCCGTATTCAGGCGAAATTCCCAGAGACCACGACCCGGCTCAACTTTCGCCTTCGCGTAATGACCCTTCTCCGGGTTGGTCAGCAAGCTAGCGCGCTTGGCGCCTGCGGTGACCTGCACCGCGCTGTAACCATCGTTATCTTCCGTCTTCACCTGCGTCACGCGGTTCGGCGTCGCTTCGATCAGCGTCACCGGAATCGAGCGTCCGTCTTCAGTGAAGAGTCGGCTCATGCCGCATTTGCGGCCAACCAGTCCGATACTCATGTTCGTATCCTGTCTATCGCTCAACCAAGCTTGATCTGAACGTCAACGCCAGCGGCGAGATCGAGCTTCATGAGCGCGTCCACGGTCTTGTCGTTGGGATCAACGATATCCAGCACGCGCTTGTGGGTGCGGGTTTCGTATTGATCGCGAGCGTCTTTGTCGACGTGCGGCGACACCAGAATGGTGTAGCGCTCGATCTTGGTCGGAAGCGGAATCGGACCGAGAACCGTAGCGCCGGTGCGCTTGGCCGTCTCGACGATTTCGCTGGCCGAACGGTCGATCAGTCGATGATCAAACGCCTTCAGCCGAATGCGAATCTTTTGGTTCGCCATAACCGTGTCCTGTTATCTAAAGAACGAATTTGTGAACCGAAGTGGCTTCTCACCACTTCGCACAACCCTTAGCCGTACTACGAAGTCTTACAAATAGCCCCGAGCATTCTCATGCTTAGAAGACCTAAAAACGCCAGGCAGGCCGTTCTGCGGCCTGCCTAGACAAGTAACGTACGCGGAACCCTATGGCGGCAGAGACTTCGCTCGACCCTGTGAGATCCCGCAACATCCGTGTTAGCGAACTCGAAGCACTTCCTGCACCTCATTTCGCGGTAAGTCGCTAGATATATCCAGCAACGATAACTTGGCGACTATAGCCTATTTACGGCTACATGACAAGCATCTTAAGAAAGCCACCTACATGGGGCAAGCGGCCTTCATACTTCGACTTACTTGACAATCTTGGCAACAACGCCCGCACCAACGGTGCGGCCGCCTTCGCGGATCGCAAAACGCAGACCTTCCTGCATCGCGATCGGCGCAATCAGCGTCACCGAGATCTTCACATTGTCGCCCGGCATCACCATCTCCGTACCTTCCGGCAACTTGATCGCGCCGGTCACATCCGTCGTACGGAAGTAGAACTGCGGGCGATAGTTACTAAAGAACGGCGTATGACGGCCACCCTCTTCCTTCGACAGCACGTAGATCTCGCCTTCGAAGTCGGTATGAGGAGTGATCGAACCCGGCTTGGCCAACACCTGGCCGCGCTCCACGTCTTCACGCTTCGTGCCGCGCAGCAGCAGACCCACGTTGTCGCCAGCCTGTCCCTGATCCAGCAGCTTGCGGAACATTTCAACGCCGGTCACGGTGGTCTTAACGGTAGGCTTCAGACCCACGATCTCGATTTCGTCACCAACTTTGATGATGCCCGTCTCAACACGACCGGTCACCACCGTGCCGCGGCCAGAGATCGAGAACACATCTTCTACTGGCATCAGGAACGGCTTGTCCAGCACGCGCACCGGTTCCGGAATGTACGTATCCAGCGCGTCCACCAACTTGATGATTGCCGGCACGCCGATTTCCGACTGATCGCCTTCCAGCGCCTTCAATGCCGAACCCTTGATGATCGGGGTGTCGTCGCCCGGGAAGTCGTACTTGCTGAGCAACTCACGCACTTCCATTTCCACCAGCTCAAGCAGCTCGGCGTCGTCTACCATGTCGGCCTTGTTCAGGAACACGACGATGTACGGCACGCCCACTTGGCGGCTCAGAAGGATGTGCTCACGCGTCTGCGGCATCGGACCGTCCGCCGCCGAGCACACCAGGATCGCGCCATCCATCTGCGCTGCACCCGTGATCATGTTCTTCACATAGTCAGCGTGGCCCGGGCAATCCACATGCGCGTAGTGGCGTGTGGGCGACTCATATTCCACGTGCGCCGTCGAGATCGTGATGCCGCGCGCCTTTTCTTCAGGTGCCGCGTCGATCTGGTCGTATGCCTTAAATTCACCACCAAAACGCTCCGCACCGATCTTAGTCAGTGCCGCCGTCAGCGTCGTCTTGCCGTGGTCGACGTGGCCGATCGTGCCCACGTTCACGTGCGGCTTGGTGCGTTCGAATTTACCCTTTGCCATGGTTCAAACCTCTGAAAGAACTGTGTTGTTTGGAGAAAAAGACCTTATCAGGCCTTCTTCATGACCTGTTCGGCGATGTTGTTCGGTGCCGGTTCGTAGTGATCGAACTCCATCGTGAAGGTGGCTCGACCCTGCGTCTGGGAGCGAAGCGCCGTGGCGTAACCGAACATCTCACCAAGCGGGATCATCGCGTTGATGGTCTTGCCCGACGGCGTATCGTCAGAACCCTGTAGTACACCACGACGACGACTTACGTCACCCATGACATCACCAAGGTAATCCTCGGGCGTTACGATTTCGACCTTCATGATCGGCTCGAGCAGAATCGGCTGCGATTGTTTCGCGCCTTCCTTAAAGAGCTCTCGGAACGCGCCGTGCGCGGCGATCTTGAAGGCCATTTCCGAGGAGTCGACGTCGTGGTAGGAACCAAACACCAGTTTCGCCTTCACGCCCACCACCGGGAAGCCGGCTAGCTGGCCGCTGGTAATGGATTCGCGCAAGCCCTTTTCCACTGACGGGATGTATTCCTTCGGAACCACGCCGCCCGAAATTTCGTTGACGAACAGGAAGTCGTCCTTCACGTCCGGATTCTTGCGGTCGGCCTCGTTCATCGAAGAGAACTCGATGACCACATGACCGTACTGACCTTTACCGCCGGACTGCTTGGCGTGCTTGAAATCCGCCTTGTAAGCACCCTGAATCGTTTCGCGATAAGCCACCTGCGGCTTACCGACGTTGGCTTCCACATTGAACTCGCGACGCATACGGTCGACGATGATGTCCAAATGCAGCTCGCCCATACCGGCGATGATGGTTTGACCCGACTCTTCGTCGGTGCGCACGCGGAACGACGGATCTTCAGCGGCCAGACGACCCAGCGCGATACCCATCTTTTCCTGGTCCGACTTGGTCTTCGGCTCGACAGCCATCGAAATCACAGGCTCCGGGAACGTCATGCGCTCCAGAGTAATGACGTGATCCTGCGAGCACAGCGTATCACCCGTGGTGACGTCCTTCAGGCCGACCGCAGCAGCGATGTCGCCGGCGCGAACTTCCTTGATTTCCTGGCGCTCGTTCGCATGCATCTGCAGGATGCGGCCGATACGCTCTTTCTTCGACTTCACCGGGTTATAAACGGCATCGCCGGAGTTCAACGTGCCTGAGTAGACACGGAAGAACGTGAGCGAACCAACAAACGGATCGGTCATGATCTTGAATGCGAGCGAGGCGAACGGCGCGCTGTCGTCAGCCGTGCGACTGACTTCGTTATCGCTCTCGTCAATGCCTTTGACCGGAGGACGATCAGCCGGTGACGGCAGCAACTGAATCACTGCATCGAGCATGGCCTGCACGCCCTTGTTCTTGAACGCGGTACCACAGAACACTGGGATCAGCGTATTCGACAGCGTGCCGGCGCGCAGTCCCTTAATGATGTCCTGCTCGGAAAGGTCACCCTCTTCCAGATACTTGTTCATGAGTTCTTCGGACGTCTCAGCAGCCGACTCCACCATGAAGTTGCGCGCATTTTCGGCAGCGTCTTTCAAGTTGGCCGGGATGTCCTGGTACTCGAATTTCATACCCTGGGATTCCATGTCCCAGATAATCGCTTTCATCTTGATGAGGTCGATCACACCTTCAAAGTTGTCTTCAGCACCGATCGGCACCTGCATCGGCACCGGGTGAGCACCCAGGCGCGACTTCAGCTGATCCACTACCTTGCTGAAGTTAGCACCAGTGCGGTCCATCTTGTTGACGAACGCTAGGCGCGGCACGCTGTACTTGTTGGCTTGGCGCCAGACAGTTTCCGACTGCGGCTGGACACCACCCACCGCGCAGAGCACGAACACCGCGCCATCGAGCACACGCAGCGAACGCTCCACCTCAATAGTGAAGTCCACGTGACCTGGCGTATCGATGATGTTGAAGCGGTGTTCGGGCAAAGACCGATCCATCCCCTTCCAAAACGCCGTCGTTGCCGCCGACGTAATGGTGATGCCGCGCTCCTGCTCCTGCTCCATCCAATCCATGGTCGCAGCACCGTCATGCACCTCGCCAATCTTGTGACTGACGCCGGTGTAGAACAGGATGCGCTCCGTGGTGGTGGTCTTGCCGGCATCAATGTGCGCCATGATGCCGAAGTTGCGGTAGCGCTCAATGGGAGTGGTGCGTGCCACGGTACTAACCTCAAATCCGTGCTGTAGTACTTACCAGCGGTAGTGCGAGAAGGCCTTGTTGGCCTCTGCCATGCGATGCGTTTCCTCACGCTTCTTGATGGCACCGCCACGGTTTTCCGAAGCTTCGAGCAACTCGGCGGCAAGCTTACGCGGCATGGATGTTTCACCACGCTTGCGCGCAGCCTCGATCGCCCAGCGCATGGCCAGGGCCATACGGCGACCTGGACGTACTTCGACCGGCACCTGGTAGGTTGCGCCGCCCACACGGCGGGACTTCACCTCGACAGCCGGGGCGATATTACCGAGCGCCTTTTCGACCAGCTGCACCGCCTCGGCGTGCTTTTCACCGATGTGATCCAACGCACCATAGACAATGGCTTCGGCAACGGACTTCTTGCCGCTCTTCATCACCATGTTGATGAAGCGGGCAATCAGCTGACTGCCGTGCTTGGGATCGGGCAGGACCAAACGGGCTGGATGGGAACCTTTACGTGACATAGTACGTGTCCTTCAATTAGCTCTTCGGGCGCTTGGCGCCATACTTCGAACGAGCCTGGCGACGCTTGGTGACGCCAGCGCAGTCAAGGCTTCCGCGCACGGTGTGGTAACGCACGCCCGGTAGATCCTTCACACGGCCGCCGCGGATGAGCACCACCGAGTGCTCCTGCAGATTGTGACCTTCACCACCGATGTAGCTGATGACCTCATAACCATTGGTCAGGCGCACCTTGGCAACCTTACGCAGGGCCGAGTTCGGCTTCTTGGGGGTGGTGGTATAAACGCGCGTGCAGACGCCGCGGCGTTGCGGGCTGCTTTGCAGTGCCGGCGAAGCGCTCTTGTAGCTCTTCGGGCTGCGGGATTTGCGCACCAGCTGATTGACTGTCGTCATGCGAAGCTATTCCTGGGAAACATAAAGGCAGACCGACAAAACCGGTCTGCCAAGAAGCGGGAATTTAACATGGGCGCCTTGCATCAAGCAAGAAAACGCCCGCCATCCTAGACTCGAACACGAGGCGCATTCCATGCGCCTCATTTCGTATGTCAGCAAGCAAGCCGATCGGGGCTTACTCGATACCTGCATCAGTGCCTACCGACGCCTCCGCGAAGGAGACTTGGGAGGAACCAGAAAGGGTTTCCAGTTCCGAAGCGGTCAACCCGCCCTGGCGATGACGCTGTGCGTGATACGCCAGACCCGTACCTGCCGGAATCAGACGGCCGACAATAACATTTTCCTTCAGACCACGCAAGGTATCGCGTGTGCCACGAACCGCGGCTTCGGTAAGAACGCGCGTGGTTTCCTGGAACGATGCGGCCGAAATAAACGACTCCGTCGCCAGCGATGCCTTGGTGATACCCAGCAGCACGGACTGGAATTCAGCCGGACGTTCGTTGCGGGCCGTCGCACGATCGTTCTCGACGTTGATCCGCACGCGCTCCACCTGCTCACCGCGCAAGTAATGGCTTTCGCCCGGCTCGGTGATCTCGACTTTGCGCAGCATCTGACGAATGATGGTTTCGATGTGCTTGTCGTTGATCTTCACACCCTGCAGGCGATAGACGTCCTGGATTTCCTTGACCAGGTACGCAGCAAGCTGCTCGACACCCAGCAAGCGCAGGATGTCATGCGGATTCGGCTCGCCGTCCACCACGGTTTCGCCCTTCTCCACGTGCTCACCTTCGAACACGATGACCTGACGCCATTTCGGAATCAGCTCTTCGTGCTCGTTGCCGTCGCTGTCCTTGATGATCAGTCGCTGCTTGCCCTTGGTGTCTTTGCCGAAACTGACCACGCCCGAACGCTCGGCCAGAATTGCCGGTTCCTTCGGCTTGCGTGCTTCGAACAGATCCGCCACGCGCGGCAGACCGCCGGTGATATCGCGTGTCTTTGACGTTTCCTGCGGGATACGGGCAACCACGTCACCCACACCCACTTCGGCGCCGTTCTGAATGGACACGATCGCGCCAGCCGGCAGGAAGTACTGCGCCGGCACGTCGGTACCCGGCAACTTGAGCTCGCGCCCCTTGCTATCTTCCAGGCGCACGATCGGACGCAGATCCTTGGCCGCAGTACCACGACGCTTCGGATCGGTTACCACCGCCGATTCCAGGCCGGTCAGTTCGTCGGTTTGGCTCTGCACGGTAACGCCATCGATGAAGTCGATGAAGCGCACTACACCAGCCACTTCCGACACAATCGGATGGGTGTGTGGATCCCAGTTGGCGATGGTCTGACCCGCCTTGACCGGAGCACCGTCCTTGACTGTGATGGTGGCACCGTATGGCACCTTGTAACGCTCACGCTCACGGCCGTTGGCGTCGATCACCGACACTTCGCCCGAACGCGACACGGCTACCAAGTGACCTTGCGAATGCTGCACGGTCTTGAGGTTGTTGAACTTCACTGCGCCAGTGGTCTTCACCGACACATTGTCCACAGCTGCCGCACGCGAAGCCGCACCACCAATGTGGAACGTACGCATGGTGAGCTGGGTACCGGGCTCACCGATCGACTGCGCAGCCACCACACCCACGGCTTCGCCCATGTTCACCAGGTGACCACGAGCAAGATCACGGCCGTAGCACAGCGCGCAAACGCCGTGAGTCGCGTGGCAGGTGATGGACGACCGCACTTGAATGGACTGAACGCCGGCCTTGTCGAGCTTTTCTACCAGTGCTTCGTCCAGCAGCGTGTTACGGGTAACGATCGGCTCGTCGCCCTCGCCCGGACCGTAGACGTCCTCGGCCACTACGCGACCGAGCACGCGCTCGCGCAACGGCTCGACCACATCGCCGCCTTCCACGATCGGCTGCATGATCAGGCCTTCCTCGGTGCCGCAATCGGTCGAGGTGATGACCACGTCCTGTGCCACGTCGACGAGACGGCGAGTGAGGTAACCGGAGTTCGCCGTCTTCAACGCCGTATCGGCCAGACCCTTACGAGCACCGTGCGTCGAGTTGAAGTACTGCAGAACGTTCAGGCCTTCGCGGAAGTTCGCCTTAATGGGCGTCTCGATGATCGAGCCGTCCGGGCGAGCCATCAGACCGCGCATACCAGCGAGCTGACGAATCTGCGCCACCGAGCCTCGCGCGCCGGAGTCGGCCATGATGTACAGCGAGTTCATCGACTTCTGGTTGACCGTCTTACCTTCGACATCGGCCACTTTCTCGGTACCAATACCGTCGATCATCGCCTTGGCGACGAGTTCGTTGGTGCGCGACCAGATGTCGACGACCTTGTTGTAGCGCTCGCCGGCAGTGACCAGACCCGACTGATACTGCTCCTGGATTTCGACCACTTCTTTTTCGGCTTCTTCCAAGATGCCTTTCTTTTCAACCGGAATGATCATGTCATCGATGCCGATGGAGATGCCGGCCCGCGTCGCGAAACGGAAGCCGGTGTACATCAGCTGGTCGGCGAAGATCACCGTGTCCTTCAAACCCAGGCGGCGATAGCACGCGTTAATCAGGCGCGAGATGTTCTTCTTGGTCAACTCGGTGTTGGCCAGTTCGAACGGCAGACCTTCCGGCATGATCTCGGCCAGCAGCGCACGGCCCACGGTGGTTTCCATCAGCGAGATGCTGCTGGTACGTTCACCGCTGTCGTGCACCTTCACCTGCTTCAGGCGCACCTTGATCTTGGCGTGCAGTTCGATGGCGCGATTGTCGTAAGCACGACGCACTTCGCTGATGCTGGAGAACACCATGCCGGTGCCCTTCGCGTTCACCAGTTCGCGCGTCATGTAGTACAAGCCCAACACCACGTCCTGCGTCGGCACGATGATCGGCTCACCGTTGGCTGGCGACAGGATGTTATTGGACGACATCATCAATGCGCGCGCTTCCAACTGCGCTTCAATCGACAGCGGCACGTGCACGGCCATCTGGTCGCCGTCGAAGTCGGCGTTGAACGCGGTACACACCAGCGGATGCAGCTGGATGGCCTTGCCTTCAATCAGCTTCGGCTCGAATGCCTGGATGCCGAGACGGTGCAGCGTCGGCGCACGGTTGAGCAGCACCGGATGCTCGCGGATCACCTCTTCGAGGATGTCCCACACCATCGGCTCTTCACGCTCAACCAGCTTCTTGGCTGCTTTGATCGTGGTGGCTTCGCCACGTGCCTGCAGCTTGGCGAAGATGAAGGGCTTGAACAGCTCAAGCGCCATCTTCTTCGGCAGACCGCACTGATGCAGGCGAAGCGTCGGACCGACCACGATCACCGAACGACCGGAGTAGTCCACGCGCTTGCCGAGCAGGTTCTGACGGAAACGACCCTGCTTGCCCTTGATCATGTCGGCGAGCGACTTCAGCGCACGCTTGTTGGTGCCGGTAATGGCTCGACCGCGACGGCCGTTGTCCATCAGCGCATCCACCGATTCCTGCAGCATGCGCTTCTCATTGCGCACGATGATGTCGGGCGCATTGAGCTCAAGCAGACGCTTCAGACGGTTGTTGCGGTTGATGACGCGACGATACAGATCATTGAGATCCGACGTCGCAAAGCGGCCACCATCGAGCGGCACCAACGGACGCAAATCCGGCGGCAGCACGGGCAACACGGTCATCACCATCCACTCCGGACGGTTGCCGGACTCCAGGAAGGCTTCGATCAACTTCACGCGCTTGGTGAGGCGCTTGAGCTTGGTTTCGGAGTTGGTGGACGCGATTTCTTCCTTCAGGCGAATCACTTCGCCCGGAAGGTCGAGCGACTTCAGCAGCTCAAAGACCGCCTCGGCACCCATGCGCGCGTCGAACTCGTCGCCATGCTCTTCAACCGCTTCCAAATACTGGTCTTCGCTGAGCAGTTGACCGCGCTCAAGCGCCGTCAAACCCGGATCGATCACCACGAAGGCTTCGAAGTACAAGATGCGTTCGATATCGCGCAGCGTCATGTCCAGCATCAAGCCGATGCGCGAAGGCAGCGACTTCAGGAACCAGATATGCGCGACGGGGCTGGCCAACTCGATGTGGCCCATGCGCTCACGACGCACCTTCGCGAGCGTGACTTCGGTACCGCATTTCTCGCAAACCACGCCGCGGTGCTTCATGCGCTTGTACTTGCCGCACAGGCACTCGTAATCCTTCACTGGACCGAAGATGGCGGCGCAGAACAGGCCGTCACGCTCCGGCTTGAAGGTGCGATAGTTGATCGTTTCGGGCTTCTTCACCTCGCCGTACGACCAGGAACGGATCAGCTCCGGCGACGCCAGCGCGATCTTGATCGAATCGAACTCCGGCGTGGTGCGCTGCTGATTGAACAGATTGAGCAAATCTTTCATTGCATAAGCTCCTGTAACCCGCGGGTTACTTGATCTCTTCCAGGTCGATGTCGATGCAGAGCGAACGGATTTCCTTCACCAACACGTTGAAGGATTCCGGCATACCTGCTGCCATCTCGTGGTTGCCGTCGACGATGTTCTTGTACATCTGGTTACGACCCTGCACGTCGTCGGACTTCACCGTGAGCATTTCCTGCAGGGTGTAGGCCGCGCCGTAGGCTTCGAGCGCCCAGACTTCCATTTCGCCGAAACGCTGACCACCGAACTGCGCTTTGCCACCCAGCGGCTGCTGGGTAACGAGCGAGTACGGACCGGTCGAACGCGCGTGCATCTTGTCGTCGACCAAGTGGTTGAGTTTGAGGTAGTGCATGTAGCCGACGGTGACCGGGCGATCGAACGCCTCGCCGGTACGACCGTCGTACAGCATGGTCTGACCCGATTCGGGCAATTCCGCCAGCCTCAGCATCGCCTTCAGTTCGGCTTCCTCCGCGCCGTCGAACACCGGCGTGGCCATCGGCACGCCGTCCTGCAGATTGTTCGCCAGCGTGATGATTTCCTCATCGGTCAGCGATTTCAGGTCGACATGCTGCACGGCACCGGCGACGTGATGGTTGTAGATCTGGTCGAGGAACTCACGGATCTTCGCCACCTTCTCCTGCGCTTCGAGCATTTGCTGGATCTTCTTGCCCAGGCCCTTCGCGGCCCAACCCAAGTGCACTTCCAGAATCTGACCGATGTTCATACGCGAAGGCACGCCCAGCGGGTTCAGGCAGATGTCGATCGACGTACCATCAGCCATGTATGGCATGTCTTCGACCGGCACCACGTTGGACACCACGCCCTTGTTCCCGTGGCGGCCGGCCATCTTGTCGCCCGGCTGGATGCGGCGCTTCACGGCCAGGAACACCTTGACCATCTTCAGCACGCCCGGCGCGAGGTCGTCGCCCTGGGTGATCTTCGCCTGCTTCTCCTTGAAGCGCTTGTCGAACTCTTCCTTATGGCGCTTGACCTGTTCGGATGCGCGTTCGAGGAACTCGACCGTGGCTTCGTCCTTCGGATTGACCTTGAACCAATCGTCTTTCTTCAGACCATCGAGATACTCGTTGGTGATCTCTGCACCGCGCTTCAGACCAGCCGGGCCGCTGTTGGCTACCTTGCCGACGAGCTGCGCGCGCATACGGTTGTAGATCGCGCCCTCGAGGATGCGGAACTGATCGTCGAAGTCCTTGCGGATCCGCTTGATTTCCATCTCCTCGATCTGACGTGCGCGCTTGTCTTTCTCGATACCATCGCGCGTAAACACCTGCACGTCGATCACGGTGCCGTCCATGCCCGGCGGCACGCGCAGCGAACTGTCCTTCACATCGGACGCCTTCTCGCCAAAGATCGCGCGAAGCAGTTTCTCTTCCGGCGTAAGCTGGCTTTCGCCTTTTGGCGTGACCTTGCCGACCATGATGTCACCGGCCTTCACTTCCGCACCGATGTACACAATGCCGGATTCGTCCAGACGCGCCAGTGCCTGTTCGCCCACGTTCGGAATATCAGCGGTGATTTCCTCGGCACCCAGTTTCGTGTCGCGCGCGATGCAAGACAGCTCCTCGATGTGGATCGAGGTGTAGCGGTCTTCCTGCACAACGCGCTCGGAGAGCAGGATCGAGTCTTCGAAGTTGTAGCCGTTCCACGGCATGAAGGCGATCAGCATGTTCTGGCCGAGCGCAAGCTCGCCCAGATCCGTCGACGAACCGTCGGCCAGCGTGTCGCCCTTAGCCACCACGTCACCTACGTTCACCAGCGGGCGCTGGTTGAGATTGGTGTTCTGGTTGGAACGGGTGTACTTGGTCAGCGTGTAGATATCGACGCCGGCATCGTTTTCGCCAACTTCGGCTTCGTTCACACGCACCACGATACGTGCCGCATCGACCTGGTCGATCACGCCACCACGCTTGGCAGTGACGATGACGCCCGAGTCACGCGCTACAGCGCGCTCGATACCAGTACCCACAAGCGGAGTCTGCGAACGCAGCGTCGGCACAGCCTGGCGCTGCATGTTCGCGCCCATCAATGCGCGGTTCGCGTCGTCATGTTCCAGGAATGGCACCAGCGCCGCAGCAACCGATACGGTCTGCATCGGCGAGACGTCCATGTAGTTGATCTCGGCCGACGGACGCAGCTCGGATTCACCACGGAAACGGCAGGACACGAAGTCTTCGACGAAGCCACCGTCCTTACTGAGCGGCGAGTTCGCCTGCGCGATCACGTGGTCGCCTTCTTCGATCGCCGACAGGTAATCCACCTGGTTGGTTACCTTGCCATTCACGACCTTGCGGTACGGCGTCTCAAGGAACCCGTACTGGTTGGTGCGTGCATATACAGCAAGCGAATTGATCAGGCCAATGTTCGGACCTTCCGGCGTTTCGATGGTGCAGACGCGACCGTAGTGAGTCGGATGTACGTCGCGCACTTCGAAGCCGGCGCGCTCACGCGTCAAGCCACCCGGCCCCAGTGCGGACACGCGACGCTTGTGCGTCACTTCCGACAGCGGGTTGTTCTGGTCCATGAATTGCGAGAGCTGCGAGGAACCGAAGAATTCCTTCACCGCTGCCGCAACCGGCTTGGCGTTGATCAGATCCTGCGGCGTGAGGCTTTCAGCTTCGGCCAGCGACAGACGCTCGCGCACGGCGCGCTCCACACGCACCAGACCGATGCGGAAGGTGTTTTCCGCCATTTCGCCTACCGAACGCACACGCCGGTTGCCGAGATGGTCGATATCGTCCACCGTGCCGTGACCGTTCTTGATGTCGATCAGCACCTTCAGCACGTCGAGGATATCGGACTGATCGCCCTGCGAAGCCACCAGGGCCTGCGCTTCTTCGCTCTTCAGCTCGCCGAAGTATTTCTGATCGAACAGCACGCCAGGACCGAGGATGTCCTGGCGACCGACGCGACGGTTGAACTTCATGCGACCCACGGCCGACAGGTCGTAACGATCGAAGGTGAAGAACAGATTGAAGAACAGGTTTTGGGCCGCTTCCTTGGTCGGCGGCTCGCCCGGACGCATCATGCGATAGATTTCCACCAGCGCCTCAAGCTGCGTCTTGGTGTTGTCGATGCGCAGGGTGTGCGAGATGTACGCACCGCGATCAAGATCGTTCACGTACAGCGTAGGCAGCGTTTCAATGCCGGCCTTGCGGAAATTTTCCAACTGTTCTGCGCTGATTTCGTCGTTAGCCGAAGCCAACAACTCACCCGTCTTCGGATCGACGATGTCGATGGCCAGAATGCGGCCGACCGGATAGTCATCCGGCACTTCCAGTGCAGTGATGTTTTCGGCAGCGAGCTGACGCACGTGACGCGCAGTGATGCGCTTGCCGGCTTCGACCAGCACCTTGTCGCCGATCATCAGATCGAAGCTCAGTGTTTCGCCGCGCAGACGCTCAGCGACCAGCTCCAACGTGGTGCCACCCTTCTTGCCCAGATGGAATACGTTGTGCTCGAAGAAGATAGAAAGCATCTCTTCGTTGCTGTAGCCGAGCGCGCGCAGCAATACCGTCACCGGCAGCTTGCGGCGACGATCGATACGGGTGAACAGCGCGTCCTTCGGATCGAACTCGAAGTCGAGCCAGGAGCCGCGATAAGGAATCACGCGCGCGGAGAACAGGAGCTTGCCCGAGCTGTGCGTCTTGCCGCGGTCGTGATCGAAGAACACGCCCGGCGAACGATGCAGCTGCGACACGATCACGCGCTCGGTGCCGTTGATGATGAAGGTACCGGTGTCGGTCATGAGCGGGATTTCGCCCATGTAGACTTCCTGTTCCTTCACGTACTTCACGGCCTTCTTCGATGCCGGGCTGTCCTTGTCGTAAATCACCAGACGAACAGTCACGCGCAGCGGCGCACCGAAGGTCATGCCGCGGTTACGGCATTCACGTTCGTCGAATGGCGGCTCACCGAGGCGGTAATCGACATATTCAAGGGCCGCATTGCCCGAATAGCTGACAATCGGGAACACGGACTTCAATGCGGCGTGCAGACCTTTGTCTTCGCGCTGCTTCGGAGCAACGTCCTCCTGCAGAAATTCACGGTAGGAATCGGTCTGGATTGTCAGCAGGTTGGGTACGCCCAGTACGGGCGGACGCTTGCCGAAATCCTTGCGGATACGCTTCTTCTCGGTAAACGAGTAGGTCATGGTCGGTGACGCCTCGGTTCGCTGTGGCGCCGGTGGTGCACACACCGGCTAAATAGGGAAAGCTTGGATCTAGGGGATCGTGAATAGAGACTCTTCATTCACAAAGTCCTATTCGCGATGCCCTGCATCCAACACATCCCTGCCTGGTTCTGAAAAAGGCTCCTGCCCTTTTCGGGTTTGCCAAACCTCATGGCTTGGCTCCGATAAATCAGCCGCCTAACGCAGTTGATTCATGAAGATCCATCCGTAGCCTGAGATGACTGATGCATAGCCATCTGAAGCGGGCAAAGCCCGGGGACTTACGCCCCCAGGCTTGCGTGACGCGAGATCAAACTGACGGCGCTCAAGGGCGCCAATTACTTCAGTTCGACCTTGGCGCCGGCGGCTTCGAGGTCCTTCTTGAACTTCTCGGCATCTTCCTTCGACACGGCTTCCTTCAGAACGCCGCCCGACTCGGTCAGGTCCTTGGCTTCCTTCAGGCCCAGGCCGGTGATGGCGCGGACAGCCTTGATCACGTCGACCTTCTTTTCGCCGGCGTTTATGAGGACGACGTCGAACTCGGTCTTCTCTTCGACGGCCGGAGCGGCAGCACCACCACCGCCAGCCATGACGACCGGGGCAGCAGCCGACACGCCAAACTTCTCTTCGATGGCCTTCACCAGCTCCATCACTTCCATGAGCGACTTGGCGGCGACAGCTTCAACGATTTGTTCGTTGGTAAGGGACATTGTTGTTTCCTCTGGAAATTGAAATCAGTTGGATCGCGTCGAGCTTAGGCAGACGCGGCTTCGGCCGGGGCTTCGCCGCCACCCTGCTTGTCGGCCACGGCCTTGACGGCGCGCGCAAACATCGCAGCAGGTTCGGCCAGCACGCGGGCCAGCATGGCGAGGGCTTCTTCGCGAGTCGGCAGCGAGGCCAGCACATCGACGTGCGCAGCCGGCAGCAACTTGCCTTCCACCGAGACGACCTTCGCCTTCAGCTTGTCATTGCTCTTGGCAAATTCCTTGATCAGGCGCCCGGCAGCACCGGGCTCCTCAGTCGAGAATGCGTACAGCAGCGGACCGGTAAGGGCGTCTTTGACGACCTCGAACTCGGTACCCACCACAGCGCGCGAAGCGAGCGTATTCTTAACAACTTTCAAGAACACACCGGATTCACGAGCCTTCTTGCGCATCGCGGTCATTTGTTCGACCGTGGTGCCCGCATACTCGGCAGCGACCAAGGAGTGAGCCTTCGCGGCCACAGCGGCCAGTTCGGCGACTACTTCTTGCTTCTGAGAGAGATTCAGAGCCATATCACTCCTCCACATTGACATCCGCTTGCGGCTCCTGCCGCTGGCGGTCCTGAGCGACGCCGTCCGTGACGTCGGGGACTTAAGTCCCGGGTGGTGGCCTTTCCAGATGAAACAGGATTCCAGAAGGGGCAACACCATCTACGCAGGTAGGTTTGCGAAACCGGATTAAGCGATTGCGTGGACAGTGACGGCGATTCCGTTGCCTGTACGAGCTCCCTGCCCGTCGTCACCATGCGCCATCGCGCCTGCGGTCTTTGACGGCGGCTCCAGCACAAGGCCAGAGCTACCCTCAAAAGACGCCTGCGCGGAGCAAGGCCCGCGCAGGACTTGATTTCTTACTTGGCTGAGGCCGCAGCCAGAGTCGAGGTATCGACCGGCACGCCCACGCCCATCGTGCTCGACAGCGCGACCTTCTGCAGATACTGGCCCTTTGCAGTAGCCGGCTTGGCCTTCATCAGATCGGCGATCAGCGCATTCAAATTGTCAGCCAGGTGCGCGGACTCGAAGCTGGCCTTGCCGATGGTGGCGTGGATGATGCCCGCCTTGTCGTTGCGGAACTTCACCTGGCCAGCTTTGGCGTTCTTCACGGCGGTGACGACGTCGGCAGTCACCGAGCCATCCTTCGGGTTCGGCATCAGGCCACGGGGACCGAGCAGCTGACCCAATTTACCGACCACGCGCATCGCGTCCGGCGTAGCAATCACACGACCAAAGTCGAGTTCGCCTGCCTGCATGCGCTCAGCCAGGTCGTCCATGCCAACGGCGTCGGCGCCGGCTGCCTTGGCCGCCTCAGCCTTTTCGCCTGCCGGGCAGAACACTGCGACCTTGATGGTCTTACCGGTACCGTGCGGCAGCAGCGAGGAACCGCGCACACCTTGGTCGGACTTCTTGGCGTCGATGCCGAGACGCACAGCCACGTCGACGGATTCGACGAACTTGGCTTTTGCGTTGTTTTTGATGATGTTGAGGGCGTCGTCCAAGGCATAGACCTTGCCCGGCTGCACCGCGGCCTGAGCCGCCTTCATACGCTTCGTGAGCTTTGCCATGTCTTAACCCTCCACCACCAGGCCCATGCTGCGTGCGCTACCAGCGATGGTGCGCACTGCAGCGTCCAGATCGGCAGCCGTGAGATCCGGCTCCTTCTGCTTGGCAACGTCTTCCAGTTGCTTGCGGGTGATCTTGCCGACCTTGTCGGTGTTCGGCTTGGACGAACCCTTGGCGACGCCAGTGACCTTTTTGATCAGCACTGTGGCCGGCGGGGTCTTGGTAATAAAGGTAAACGTACGGTCCGAGTAGGCCGTAATGATGACCGGGATCGGCATGCCCGGCTCCATCTTCTGCGTGGCCGCGTTGAACGCCTTGCAGAACTCCATGATGTTCAGGCCGCGCTGACCGAGGGCCGGCCCCACGGGCGGTGACGGATTGGCCTGACCGGCCTTGACTTGCAACTTGATATAACCGACGACTTTCTTTGCCATTGAGGTTTCCTCGCGAGTTCAGGCGCCTTGCGGCTCCTCGCCATATACATTCCTTGGTGGGAGGGGAACCCGCTATCCCGCGAATTCCAGAAATACGGACACGCCGAGTCAAAAGACCCCGGCGTGAACCGCGTAGTTTAGAGATGAAGCAGGCTTTAAGCAAGCCCTGTGCCGAAGAAGCCGCTCAGGCTTTTTCAACCTGACCGAATTCCAGCTCCACTGGGGTAGAACGGCCGAAGATCAGCACCGCCACACGCAGACGGCTCTTCTCGTAATTGACCTCTTCGACTACGCCGTTGAAGTCATTGAACGGACCATCGATGACGCGCACCATTTCACCCGGCTCGAACAGCACCTTAGGCTTGGGCTTATCGACGCCTTCGCGAACGCGACTGAGGATGGTGTCAGCCTCGCTATCGCGGATCGGCATAGGGCGATCGGCTGTGCCGCCGATAAAGCCCATCACCTTCGGCGTTTCCTTCACGAGGTGCCAGCACTCGTCATCGATCCGTGGCGCCTTGCCTTCGGTATCGGTTTCGATCTGCACTAACACATAGCCGGGAAAGAACTTGCGCTCGCTGCGGCGCTTCTGCCCGCTACGCATCTCCACCACCTCTTCGGTGGGAACCAGCACTTCGCCGAACTTTTCTTCCATGCCGGCGCGATGAATACGCTCGACCAGAGATTTCTTAACCTGGTTCTCGAACCCAGAATAAGCATGGACCACATACCAACGCTTGCTCATGGCGGTGCTCCTTACGAACCAAGCTTCAACAGCCAGTCGAGCACGACCGACTTCAGGATGAGATCAATCAGCCCCAGCAGCAGCGAGAGCACGACGACCACGAGAATGATGATGCCAGTCGTCTTTATGGTTTCGTCCCGCGAGGGCCAGACCACTTTGCGCATTTCGAACTGCGACTCGGCCAAGAAATGGCGCGCGCGACGACCGGGAGCCGTAAAGGCGGCTACCGCCAAGGCAACGACCACAGCCGCGAGAATAGTGATCAGACGTAGCGACGACGCAGCCCCGACATTGCCGAGGTAGGTATAGCCAACGATACCGGCCGCCAGCACCAGCACGGCCAGCACCAGCTTGCCAATATCGGCGCCGCTTGTGCCTTTGGACTGCTCAGCCTTGGTATTCATGCGTTTCATGCGGACGCCTCAAATCGATGACCCTCAGGTCATCGCGACACATCCGCCATCATTCCTCAAAAAAAAGATGGCACGCCAGGAGGGACTCGAACCCCCAACCTGCGGTTTTGGAGACCGCTGCTCTGCCAATTGAGCTACTGGCGTACAGAGTCAAAACTTACGGGACCCGAGCTTGAGATCCGGTATCCGAAAGGCACAGCGCCTTCCCGACCCCTGAACTCAAGACCCTGAGTCCCGCCAATAATATTACTTAGTGATCTTGGCGACGACGCCGGCACCCACAGTGCGGCCACCTTCACGGATCGCGAAGCGCAGGCCTTCGCTCATCGCGATCGGCGCGATCAGCACGACCTTCATCTTCACATTGTCGCCCGGCATCACCATTTCCACGCCTTCCGGCAGCTCGACCGCGCCAGTCACGTCCGTCGTACGGAAGTAGAACTGCGGACGATAGCCTTTGAAGAACGGGGTATGGCGGCCGCCTTCGTCCTTCGACAACACGTACACTTCGGCGTCAAAGTCGGTGTGCGGGGTGATCGAACCTGGTTTGGCCAGCACCTGGCCGCGCTCCACGTCTTCACGCTTCGTGCCGCGCAACAGCAGACCCACGTTGTCGCCCGCCTGCCCCTGATCCAGCAGCTTGCGGAACATTTCAACACCAGTCACCGTCGTCTTGGTGGTCGGACGGATGCCGACGATTTCCACTTCGTCGCCAACCTTGACGATGCCCGTCTCCACACGGCCAGTCACCACCGTGCCGCGACCGGAAATCGAAAACACGTCTTCCACCGGCATCAGAAAGGCTTTATCCAGCACGCGCACCGGTTCCGGAATCCAGGTGTCGAGCGCATCCACCAACTTGATGATCGCCGGCACACCAATTTCCGACTGATCGCCTTCCAGCGCCAGCTTGGCCGAGCCCTTGATGATCGGGGTGTCGTCGCCCGGGAATTCGTACTTGCTGAGCAACTCACGCACTTCCATTTCCACCAGCTCAAGCAGTTCGGCGTCGTCCACCATGTCGGCCTTGTTCAGGAACACGACGATGTACGGCACGCCCACTTGGCGGCTCAGCAGAATGTGCTCGCGCGTCTGCGGCATCGGACCATCGGCGGCCGAGCACACCAGGATCGCGCCGTCCATCTGCGCTGCACCCGTGATCATGTTCTTCACGTAGTCGGCGTGACCTGGGCAATCCACATGCGCGTAGTGCCGATTAGGCGATTCGTATTCCACGTGCGCCGTCGAGATCGTGATACCGCGCGCCTTTTCTTCCGGCGCTGCGTCGATCTGGTCATAGCCCTTGAACTCGCCGCCGAAGCGATCTGCACCGACCTTGGTCAGCGCCGCTGTAAGCGTCGTCTTGCCGTGGTCCACGTGGCCGATGGTGCCCACGTTCACGTGTGGCTTGGTGCGTTCGAATTTACCCTTTGCCATGAGCTCTAAATCCCAATGGAGTCAATGAGTGAGAAGGAAACCTAAACGAGCAATCAGGGAGAACTGCAGCGGCCTTATGCGGTGGTGCTCATGACTGGAATCGAACCAGCGACCTCTTCCTTACCAAGGAAGTGCTCTACCGACTGAGCTACATGAGCACAAAAACATAGCGACGAGATCAATGGAGCGGGAGACGGGAATCGAACCCGCACCATCAGCTTGGAAGGCTGAGGTTCTACCATTGAACTACTCCCGCCCAGCGCGGAACTCGTCTCTCGAACCGCATCGGCACATTCAACCGCTTTTGCGATCTGCCTTCCAGCCTGATCACGGTTACCCGTGACAATCAACTGGTGGAGGGAGGTGGATTCGAACCACCGAAGGCGTAAGCCAGCAGATTTACAGTCTGCCCCCGTTGGCCGCTTGGGTATCCCTCCAACAAAGAACGGCTATTGTGTGGATCGGGGCGTGATGTGTCAACACCTTGACGAGCGAAACGTCCGGTTTTTCAAGATTTTTTCGGACGCATTGAACCTGCGGATAGATTCGTTCGAAGCATCTCGCAAGAACGACTTAGTCGTTTCCCGAACCGCGCATGTCGACGAACTGCGCCATGCTCTTGGAAAGCTCCAGCAAATGCCTTGCCTGCTCCTGCAATCGGCGCTCGTTGTCGTCGCGAGGGGTCCATGGCGGCACCGCAGTAGGCTTGCCTTCCGGCTTATCCAAGGCAACAAACACCATCACGCAACTGGTCGCCAGACGCTCTTCGCCAGAACGCAGATCGCGCGCTAGTACATCCACGGCCATCTGCATGCTGGATGTACCGGTATAGATCAGCTTGGCCCGCACACTAACCAGATCACCGATCAGGATCGGCTTGACGAATTGGATGCCACTCACTGCCGCAGTGACGCAATACGCTCCACTCCAACCTACAGCGCAGGCATAACCGGCCTGGTCGATCCACTTCATCACCATGCCGCCATGCACCTTTCCGCCGAAGTTGACGTCAGTAGGCTGGGCAAGAAAACGGAAGGTGACTTCGTGCTGCTGACCTGACATGGATGCTCCAGCGGATACGCTGATCGGATAAGCGGCATTATGCCCTTTTCGCGCGCTGCGCCGGCACTCGCAACGTCATCGGCGTGGTGAGCACACCTGCAGGCGATGGCCTTTCGGCACCCTCTGCGCTGAAGCCCAGATGCAAATAAACCGGCACTGCGCAACGCGTGGCATTGAGCGTGAACCGCCGGGTGCCCGCACGCCGAATAGCATCGTGCAGTGTGCGTTGAAATAGCCGCCGGGCAATACCCTGCCCCTGATAACGCGTACCTACATAAAAGTGGACGAGATGGCAGTCATCGCGCATGGCAGATACACCCACCAACACGTTGCCAAGATATGCCAAGTGAAAACGCTGCCCTTCCATGATCTTCTGCCGCAGCACCCTGGCAGCAAGACGGGAAAGCAATTCGCGCCCGATCTTGCGCGGCTGATCGGGCACCACCCAGCGCTGCACGACACGGCGACTCAATACACCGATAGCACGAGCATCACCCGGCTGGGCGAGCCGCATGCGAAGGACATCACGAGACATGTGCGCTCACCCCATGCATGACGCCGATGCTCGCATGAAAAAGCCCCGCATGTGCGGGGCTTGATGCGTCAAACGTTGAACAGGAAGTGCAATACATCGCCATCTTTGACGATGTAGTCCTTGCCTTCCTTGCGCAACTTGCCGGCCGCCGCAGCTCCAGCCTCGCCTTTGTACTGGATGAAATCGTCGTACGAGACAGTTTCGGCACGAATAAACCCGCGCTCGAAATCGGTATGAATAACACCTGCCGCTTGCGGCGCAGTAGCACCGCGCTTGACGGTCCAGGCGCGCACTTCTTTTACCCCAGCGGTGAAGTAGGTCTGCAAGTTCAGCAACTTGTAGCCAGCGCGGATCACACGATTCAGTCCAGGTTCTTCCAGCCCAAGATCCCTAAGAAACTCGTCGCGGTCAGCATCATCCAGCTGCGACAACTCTTCTTCAATGGCTGCGCACACTGGCACCACTTCAGCACCCTCGCCTATTGCACGCTGGCGCACGACATCGAGATGCGGATTGTTTTCAAAGCCGTCCTCGCGCACGTTGGCGATGTACATCAGCGGCTTCAGTGTGAGCAGAAAAAGATCGCGCACCAGCGCTTTCTCTTCCTCATCCAAACCGATACTACGCGCAGATTTACCTTCATTCAGCGCAGCAGCGAGCTTTTGCAGCACAGGCTTCTTGGCCAACGCCTCTTTGTCATTGGCCTTGGCCGCACGCTCCGCACGATTGAGGGCCTTTTCGACGGAATCGAGATCTGCCAGCGCCAGCTCGGTATCGATGGTTTCGATGTCGGCAATGGGATCAACCTTTCCTGCTACGTGCACGATGTCGGTATGCTCGAAGCAACGCACCACATGCGCAATCGCATCCACCTCGCGAATGTGCGACAGAAACTTGTTGCCCAAGCCTTCGCCCTTCGACGCACCGGCCACCAAACCGGCGATATCGACGAATTCCACCGCCGTCGGCACCAGTTTCTGGGGCTTGACAATGATTGCCAGCTCATCGAGACGCTGATCCGGCACCGGCACCACGCCCACATTCGGCTCGATCGTGCAGAACGGAAAATTGGCTGCGGCAATGCCCGCCTTGGTCAGCGCATTGAACAAGGTGGATTTGCCGACGTTAGGCAGGCCGACGATGCCGCATTTGATGCCCATGATTTTGTTGATCCGAGTAAAAAGAAAACGAAATGGTAAACGGCAGCTTGGCTGTTCAAGCCTTCGCCGGCGTGTGCAGCTGCTGCATCGCTTTGTCGAACTGTCCATCCACCGCTAACGGCAGCACGTTCAATGCACGAGCGATGCCATCGAGCACGGCGTCTTCATCCTTGGCGGAAGGACGACCTAACACCCATGGGGTGACCTGATCCTTGTGACCCGGATGACCGATTCCCAGGCGCAGACGATGGAATTTGCCATGCCCCAAATGCGCCATGATGTCGCGCAAGCCGTTCTGCCCGCCATGGCCGCCATCAAACTTCAGGCGTACCGCACCGGCAGGCAGATCCAGGTCATCGTGCGCGACCAGGCATTCTTCGGGATCAATCTTGTAGTAGCGCAGCGCTGCCGCGACTGCGAGGCCGCTTTTGTTCATGAATGTGGCTGGCTTCAGCACCCACACTGGCTCGCCGCCAATGCGCAATTTGCAGATTTCGCCGTGCAGCTTGCCGTCGAAACCGAAACGCTCGTTCTGGCCCGATGCCAGGGCGTCAACAAACCAGAACCCGGCGTTGTGCCGGGTTCTGAGGTATTCGGTACCGGGATTACCCAGTCCAACGATGAGTCGTAGGCCTGCCATGGGTCGAAAAATTTCGCCGCGAGGTTGACCCCTGGCTCCAACCCCTCCCTCACAGGAGAGAGGGGTAAAGTCCGAGGAGGATTACTTCTTGGTTTCCTTGGAAGCCTCGGCGGCCGGCTGGCCTTCGCCACCTTCGGCGGCCGGTGTTTCGTCGACTTCTTCCTGCACGGTCACGGCGGTAACCACCGCCACGTCGTGGTCAACGCCCAGGTGCAGTTCCGGGATTTCCACGTTCGTCGGCAGCTTCAGCTGCGACAGGTGGATGATGTCGCCGGGCTTCAGGTCAGACAGATCGAGCTCAATGAACTCCGGCAGGTCCTTAGGCAGGCACGAGATCTGCACTTCATTGAGGTTGTGCGAAATGACCACGCCCGCGGTCTTGCCAGCCGGGGACTTTTCCTGGTTCAGGAAGTGGATCGGCACGTTCACGCGAATCGCTTCGTTCTCGTTGATGCGCTGGAAGTCCATGTGCAGCATCTGCTGCTTGAACGGATGCTTCTGCCAGTCACGCACCAGCACCTTCTGCACCTTGCCGTCGATGTTCAGGTCGAGCACCGAGGAGAAGAACCACTCGTGCCGGGCGGCGAGCAGGATGGTGTTGTGCTCGATCTGGATGCTTTCCGCGGGCTGCCCCGCACCGTAAACCACTGCGGGCACAAAGGACGCGCGACGCAGGCGGCGGCTCGCACCTTTCCCCTCGTCTTTGCGGGCCTGTGCCGCGATTTCATGAGTCTTGGCCATGTTGGAATTGCCTTGGAGTTGAAAGCCGCCTCACGGCGACCGAACTGACTCCCCCGCGACCAGGAGAGCCGGAATGCCCGCGGATGCGGGCGGAAAAGCGGGTAAGTATACAAAAAAAGCCGGGGCTCGTCGCCCAAGCGACGAGCCTCGGCCTTGCTGAGAGGCAGGCGCCCTGCTCAGTCGATATAGAGCGAGCTCACCGATTCGCCAAAAGCGATACGCCGGATCGTCTCCGCCAGCAGCTCCGCCACCGAAAGCTGGCGGATCTTGGCGCAGTTCCTGGCTTCCTCGCGCAACGGCAAGGTGTTGGTAACCACCAACTGGTCCAACTGGGAACCTTCGAGATTACGAATGGCCGCGCCGGACAGCACTGGATGCACGCAGTAGGCCACCACCTTGCGAGCGCCGCGCTCCTTAAGGGCTGCAGCCGCCGCGCACAGAGTACCTGCGGTGTCGACGATGTCGTCCACCATGACGCAGGTTTTGCCTTCCACGTCGCCAATGATGTTCATCACCGTGGCCACGTTGGCCTTGGGACGGCGCTTGTCGATGATGGCCAGGTCCGCATCATCCAGGCGCTTGGCGATGGCGCGTGCGCGCACCACACCGCCGACATCGGGACTGACCACAATCAGGTCGTCCATGCTGTAGCTGCGCCAGATGTCCGCCAACAGGATTGGCGAGGCGTAGACGTTATCCACCGGCACGTCGAAGAAGCCCTGGATCTGGTCGGCATGCAGATCGACCGTCAGCACACGATCCACACCGGCAGTGCCGATCAGACGGGCCACCAGCTTGGCGGTGATCGGCACGCGCGCCGAACGCGGCCGGCGATCCTGGCGGGCGTAACCAAAATACGGGATGACCGCCGTAACACTGGCAGCGGACGCTCGCTTGAGCGCATCGACCAAGGTCAGCAGTTCGAACAGGTTCTCCGCACTCGGCGCGCCAGTCGGCTGCAGCACGAACACTTCCTGGCGACGAACGTTCTCTTCGATTTCGATCTGCACTTCGCCGTCGCTGAACTTGCCGATCAAGGCCTTGCCCAACGGGATCCCCAGGCGGTGAGCGATATCCTCGGCCAAGGCACGGTGCGCATTGCCGGTAAACAGCATCGGGCTGGACGTATCCACGATTGTTTCCTCAGAACCAGGCCATTGAGTCAGCTCAGCGGGGAAGGCACCTCCCGGCCATCCCAACTCACCCCTCCGGAACAAGCCCGAATGGAGCTTGAAAAGCATCGGGCACACAAGTGCCCGAATACAGTGGCAATCCTTCCTTGGGATTGCGCAAACAAGGGCTTGTTCGAGCCCCTGTTCTAAATGGCTGGGGCGGTAGGATTCGAACCTACGCATGCGGGAATCAAAATCCCGTGCCTTAACCAGCTTGGCGACGCCCCAGTATTTATTGGCTTTTGCCCCGCCTCGATCCGCGCCGCTCGCTGTGGCAAGCAGTGGCCGCCGGGAAACAAAGAAGGAAAATTGTGGCGGGGAGCGCCATGCGTGTCAATTCAATTCGCTGACTGCATTCGTACGCTCACGGCGACAACGTGCGCGACATGAACACCCGCAGCTCGTCAGGAAACCCGTTTTCGCGATCGCGTTCGCGCGCGTAGGCGAAGGCCGGATCATTCTTATCGACCACGATGAAACCGTGCCGAGCGTAGAACGGCGCGTTCCAGGGCACATCCGGCAACGTTCCCAGGTCGATGCGGCGATAACCCTTTTCGCTCGCCCAATGGCAGGCATGTTCAAGCAGCGCCGAACCGATGCCACGCCGGTGAAATGCAGGCAGCACGTCGATCTCCGCAATGCTTACGACGTCGCTGTGCAGTTCCACGTCCAGCCAGATGAAACCCACGGTTTCACCACTCTCTTCATCAATGGCCACCCACACGAAACCGCGCCGGATTTCTTCCTCCAGCAGATCTTTTGGAATCGACAGGCGCGAATAGAACCGCCATGCCGGATGGCCTTGGAACATCTGCACCGCCGTGCGCTCGATGGCGCAGATGGCATCAACGTGTGCGGCTTTGGCGCGCTGAATGAGAAATGGCAAGCGAACAGTCCTAAGGCTTGGTTTCGGCTTCCTGTTCCAGGAAGGAAGAAAAAATTATTGCAGGCTCCACGATTCGATCGCCAGCTTTACCTTGTAGGGCGGCTTTTCGGCAAACACCTTCGCTGGCAAGGGCGGCTGGTGCGTCGTATCCCAAAGTGGATAAGTCACCGTCCAGCCGTCCTGCTGCAACACCGAGGGTAAGCGGTCGTCACCGAAACTCAGCTCGGCATGCGTGCCCTGCGCCCGCACGCCGAGCACCCATGCGCGCAACTCATCGAGCGGAACTTCCCAACGCAAGGAGCGATACATCAGCGCTTCCGCATCCGGCCCGCGCTGCGGACCACCATCCACGCCATCCAGCTCGGCGCCATCCGGCCCGCCGGTCAGGCGATAGCTTTTGCCGGAAATGGGCGCGCGGAAAATGAATTCGTACCGATCGCCTTCCTGCGTCCAGGTGAAACCGCCGCTACCGGCGTCCTTACCGTTGGAGACACCGAGTTTGCCTTGCAACGTCCAGTGATCGGTATGAGCCAGTTGCTGCTCGCGCGCCTCCTGCTGTGCCAACGCAGCAGCGTCACCCTTGTTGCGCACCACTTGCTGAGGCACGCACGCGGCCAGCAGCAGCGGAGCGAGCGCTGCGAAAACGCGAATAATTTTTTTCATGGCTGCAGGCGCTTCAAGGTTTGTTGCAGGGTGGCGTTACGCGGATCCACACGACGCACTTCGTCGAAAACTTGCTGAGCCTGCTCGTGACGCCCTTGCTTCCACAGCACTTCGCCGAGATGGACGCCAACGTCGGCATCCTTGCCTGTCTGCCATGCGCTGCGCAGCACGTCGGCGGCCTGATCCAAGTGACCGAGCCGGTATTGCAGCCAGCCCCAGGAATCGGCAATCGAAGGGTCATTCGGTTTCGCCGCGCGCGCCGCTGCGATCAATTGCTCGGCTTCCGTCAGATCGCGCCCGGAATCGGCCAGCGTGAAACCCAACGCATTGCTGGCATCGACGTCACCCGGTTTGACCTGCAGCAGGCGGCGAAAATCGGCCACGGCCGGGTCGATTTTTCCGATCTCCGCATAGGCTAGCCCACGCCCGTACAAAAGATCCGGATCATCCGGCGCCACCTGCAATGCGTGACTGAAGGAATCGATCGCGTCGGAGTAACGCCTGTCGCGCAGATACAGATCGGCATCGACTTCATAGGCACGACGCAGTTGCGCCGGCTGATCGAGATAGTCCGTCTGCATTTCGGCCAACTGCTGGTGCGCTTCCGCACTGCGACCCAGGTCTTGCAACAGGATTGCGCTACGCAGATCGGCATCAAAGGCATGGTCGTCCTCATCTGCCACCTGGTCGTACCACTTCAGCGCATCGTCCTTGCGACCCATCACCTCGGCCAACTGGCCAAGCAGATAGGCGCTGGAACGACGTACGTCGTCAGGCGCCTGCGAGAGCTGTTTGTAGACTTGTTCCAGCGTCTTGTTGTCCTTGGCGTTGGCAGCCAGCGCTGCGCGCAGCGCATAGGTCTGCGCGTTTTGCGGTCCCTTTTCCAGCAGGTGCGCCGCCTGCGTGTATTGGCCACTCTGCCCCAACAAGGACGCGTAAGTCAGTCGCAGGCCGATGTTGTTCGGATCTTTTACCTGCGCCTGGCGCAGCAGATTGAGGCCACCGGAACGGTCGCCATTGTTGAGCTTCAGCTGCGCCGCCCACGCATAGGTCTCGGCGGTGCCGAAACGCTTCAGGGCGCCGTCGGCAATCTGCTGGGCGTAGCCATGGCGATTCAACTGCTCGCCCAGTTCGCTCATCGCCAACCAGGCCTTGGGATCAGACGGCAGGTGATCGGGCGTGGCCAGCGACTCGAGCAGATTGCCCGCAAGCGCCGGATCACGGCTGCCGATCAGCACGCGGCCGAACATGCGCCATGCGTCCTTGTCGCCACTGGTGATCAAGGTCGACAGCTGACGACGAGCTTCTTCTGTCTGCCCTTGCTCCACCGCCAGTTGGGCACGTGCCTGGGCCAGTTGCGCCGGGGACGCGCCAAGTGCCTGCCAGCGATCGATGGCGCGATGCGCGGCGTCCTGATCGTGAATCGCGATGGCCAGGGCCGTGGCCTTGCCAGCCACTTCCGGATCGCTGGAGATCATCATCGCCTTGTCATAAGACTGCGAAGCGGCCTTGAGATCGGCGTTGGACAACGCCAATTCACCCGCCAGCAACTGGGCCGTCAAGTCGTGGTCCAGGTCGGGCGTGGCCACGACCACCCTCGCCAGCGGCTGCACCGATGCGGACGATGGGGAGCCTGTCCGATGAGGGGCCGCCGCACACCCTGTCAGGACAAGCACGATCCATCCACCCGCTACCCATCGCCGCACTTGCTTGAACTCGACCGTCCCGCTCAGCACACTATTCCTCCAACAAACCCTTCGGTTCCGACCGGAACCGGATATGTCTAGTCTACGCCGGCCAGCGCTCGCCGCTCTTACTCGCATCACGTCATGAAGCTGATCGCCCTCGGGCTCAACCATCTCACCGCGCCAGTCAGCCTGCGCGAGCAGGTGGCGTTTGACGAAGACGCGACCAACGCCGCCCTGCGAGAACTTGCGCACGAGCCCGGCATTGACGAAGCGCTGATTCTTTCTACCTGCAACCGTACCGAACTTTACGTCAGCGTAACGGCGGGCGCGGAAAACGTTCCGCAGGAATGGCTCAGTCGGCATCACCGTCTGACTCCGGGCAAGCTTGACGAGTTCCTGTATCGCCATGATGACGAAGCGGCCGTGAGACATATGTTTCGGGTCGCCACCGGCCTTGATTCGATGGTGCTGGGCGAACCGCAAATTCTTGGCCAAGTGAAAGACGCGTACCAGCAGGCGCGCGACGCCAACGCGCTGAAGACCTCGATGGATCGCTTGCTGCAACACACCTTCGCGGTCGCCAAGCGCGTGCGCACCGACACGCGTATCGGCGCGCATACCGTGTCCGTAGCATTCACTGCCGTGCGGCTGGCCGAACGCGTCTTCACCGACCTGCGCCAAGCTTGCGTATTGCTGATCGGCGCCGGCGACACCATCGAGTTGGCCGTACGCCACCTGGCGGAAAAACAGGTGCGCCGCCTGATCGTGGCCAACCGCACGCTGGAAAACGCGCAAGAGCTGGCTGGCCGTTACGGCGGCTACGCCATTTCGCTGCACGATCTGCCGCAGCACCTGGCCGAAGTGGACATCGTGATCGCTTCCACTGCTGCACGTGAGCCGGTATTGACGCGCCCGGCGGTCGAAAAAGCCATCGCCGCACGGCGTCGCAAACCGATGTTCATGGTCGACATTGCCGTGCCGCGCGATATCGATCCCGCCGTCGGTGAACTGGAAGATGTCTATCTGTATGGCATCGACGACTTGCGTCAGGTGATCGACGACAACCGTCGTTCGCGCGAAAGCGCTGCGCGTGAGGCCGACGCCATCATCGATCTGCAAGTGGAGCGCTACATGGCTTGGCGCCGCGCGCTGACCATCCGCAACCCCGCCATGGACCTGCGCTTGCAGGCTGAAACGCATCGCGACCAGTTGCTCGAAAGAGCGCGCGCCATGCTCGCGCGCGGCAAGTCACCGGACGAAGCATTGGCATTCCTGGCCAACACGCTGACCAACAAACTGCTGCATCACCCGAGCGCGCGACTGCGCGAAGCCACGCTCAATGGCGACCACGATTTGTTGCACGCAGCTGGCCGTCTATACGGCCTGGATGAGAGCGAGAACGTAGACACGAACGACGAGGAATAGCGAGTGCGGCTGGCTGCCGCGTTACGCATGCTCCCATCGTTTCAGTCGCCCTTTCTCAGGCTCTCATGTCATGACACCTTCCATTCGCCGCAAACTCGAAGCCACTGTCGAACGCCACGAGGAACTCGCCTTACTGCTCGCCCAAGCCGACGTGCTGGCCGACAACACGCGATTTCGCGAACTGTCGCGTGAATACGCGCAACTGCAATCGGTTGCCGACGCCATGCGCGAACTGTCGAGCGCCGAGCGCGAACTCGACGATGCGCGCGCCATGCTGGACGATCCCGAACTGCGCGACATGGCCACTGAAGACATCGCGCGCCTGGAAGCACGCACGGCCGAGCTCGACAACGATCTCCAGTTGCTGCTGATCCCCAAAGATCCACGCGACGAGGCCAACCTGTTCCTCGAAGTGCGCGCCGGTTCCGGCGGCGACGAGGCGGCCATTTTTGCGGGCGATCTGTTCCGCATGTATACGCGGTACGCCGAGCGGCAGCGCTGGCAGGTGGAAGTACTCAGCGAGAATCCCGGCGAGCATGGCGGTTACAAGGAAATCATCGCGCGCATCGAAGGCAAAGGCGCGTACTCACGGCTGAAATTCGAATCGGGCGTGCATTGCGTGAAGCGCGTGCCGGCGACCGAATCGCAAGGGCGCGTGCACACCTCCACCGCGACCGTGGCCGTGCTGCCGGAGATGGATGAGATCGAGGCCATCGAGATCTCCCCGGCGGATCTGAAGGTCGACACCTTCCGCGCCTCCGGTGCCGGGGGCCAGCATGTGAACAAGACCGATTCGGCGATCCGCATCACGCATTTGCCCAGCGGCATCGTGGTGGAATGCCAGGACGAACGCAGTCAGCACAAGAACCGCGCCCGCGCGATGAGCCTGCTCAAGGCGCGCCTGTTGGACGAGGCACAGTCCAAGCAGGCTGCCGAGCAGGCACAGTCGCGACGCCTGCAGGTAGGCACCGGCGATCGCAGCCAGCGCATTCGCACTTACCGCTACAAGGACAACCTGATTACCGACCATCGCATCGGCCTGGATTTGCACAACCTGCCGGATGTCATGCAAGGCCATCTGGAGGAGCTATTCGGCGCACTGACGCGCGAGCATCAGGCGGATGAGCTGAAGTCGCTGGCAGGGCATTGAGTAGCGCCCGCGGCGCGGTAATCTAGGGCCGTCTAGAGCCTGTTTCCGTATGCAAAGTGCCTCGCGTTGTATCTGAGGGGTGCTTGGCATATGAAGGCAGGCTCTTACGGGGGATTTCGCGCTACCCAGATCGTCATTCCAGCGGATGCCGGAGTGGCAGCGTACTCGCGCGTTCGCTGTTGCTTACCAGACACGCTTTACGATGACCGACGTTTCAGCCACCGATATCGCTTCCACCCTGCAAAAGCTCAGCGAGCTACTGCAGCGCAATGCCGACGAAGAAGCGGCGCAATTCGCGACAACGGCACGGCGGCAATTTCCGGTGTCCTCCGAATTGATCCGCCTGCACGGCGTAGCGCTGCTGCGCCTCGGCCGCCGACGCGAAGCACAAACAGCGTTCAACCGCGCTGCCGAACTTGCACCCGACAACATCGAACTGCAATGCAATCTGGCCAGCCTCGCCATGGCCGATGGTCGAACGGGCGCCGCCATCGAGCGCTTGCAAAAAGCGCTGGCAAGAACACCCGGGCACCCCGCCCTGTTGCAAGCTCTCGGTTCGGCATACATGTCCACCGGCCAGCATGGGCAAGGACGTGATGCCTTCGCTCAGGCACTGAGAAACATGCCGCAGCACCCTGCCATTCGCCTCAATCTCGCGGCGGCGGAAATGGAACTGGGGCATCTGGCTGAAGCCGAAACATTGGTACGCCAGGTACTGCAGCAGGCGCCGAATGCCGAGGTCGCGCATGCCATGCTCGGCCATCTGCTGCACATGCAGCGCCGTCCGCAGGAAGCCGCCGCCTCGTTGCTGCAAGCCGGCAAAGTGGCGCCGGCCAACGCGCAGCACATGTTCCAAGCCGCGTTAATGTTTGACGAAGCCGGCGATCTTGCCGCTGCTCATGATGCATTCGCCGATGCACTGGCGCGCGCGCCTGATTCGGTGCCGGCAATGGCGCAACTGTTGTTCGCCCGCCGCCGCCTATGCCGCTGGAAGAACATCGACTTACTCAGCGAACGGGTGATTCGGGCTGTATCGCAAGGCGAAGCCGGCATTCATCCCTTCGCCTTTCTTTCTGAAGATACCGACGCAGCACTGCAACTGCAGTGCGCAAAAACCTACGCCGCACTGATCGAAAGCCAGGTGGCCGGCTTCCGCCAGCAACTCAACTTGCACCATGCGATGCCCTTGCCGGATGCGCCGATCCGCGTCGGCATGCTGGCCGAAGGCTTTCATGACACGCCAGTCGGCCATCACCTCGCTGCCTTGATCGAAGCGCTTGCCGATAGCGATCTGGACGTGCATCTGTTTGCGACGACGCCCGACGATGGCAGCACAATGCGGCGACGCCTTTGCGCGGCAGCCACCATGCATGACGTTTCCGCACTGAATCGCGCGCAGGCCGCCACGTTGATCCACGGGGCGGGCATCGAGGTGCTGTTCGATCTCAACGGTTATCGCAGCCACGGCAATGCAGAACTGATGTCGTTGTGCCCAGCCCCGATCCAGGTCGGCTGGCTCGGTTATACCGGCAGTTCCGGCGCACCGTGGATGGATTATCTGCTTACCGACAAGATCGTGCTTCCACACGAATTGCGCGAACACGTCAGCGAGAAAGTGATCCGGCTTTCGCGCTGCCAGCAGCCGAACGATCCGAGCCGCATCCAAGCGCAACCGCCCTCGCGCATAGAATGTGCATTGCCAGAAAAAGGCGCGGTATTCGCTTGCCTGCAGGAAACGCAGGCGATCACTCCGGCCATGTTCGCGCGCTGCATGCTTATCCTGCAGCAAGTGCCGGGCAGCGTGCTGTGGCTGCTTACCGGACAAGCCCATACGGACGAGCGCCTACGGCAAGCCGCGCGCGCCCTCGACGTCGCGCCGGAACGCCTGATCTTCATGCCGCGCCTGTCGTATCCGGAGTATCTGGCGCGCTATGCGCATGTCGATCTTTATCTCGACACCTTGCCGATCAACTCGCGCGCTACCGCGTCGGATGCGCTGTGGGCAGGGTGTCCGGTGCTTACTTGTAGCGGCGAAACCATGGCGTCGCGCACGGTCGCCAGTTTGCTTCACCACCTCGGCCTGCCCGAATTGATCATGAGCGACCACACGTCATTTGTCAGCATGGCCACTGAGCTAGGAAACAATCCTGAAGCGCTGGCGACGCTGCGCAAGCATCTGCATCAGCAGCGCAACTCAAGTCCGCTGTTCGACATTAAGGGCTTTGCGGCGGATTTTCGTCGCGTAGCGAGAACAATCAGCGCGCGGTATCGAATCGGGCGTCCGCCAAGTGATGTAGATCTGTAGCGCCACCCCTTCGGGAGCGGCGCGCAACTTCAGAAAACAAAGAACCCGCTCTGCACTTCGCCCTCGTGCTGGTCGCGAACAACCTCGTCCACACGCGCTGCAGACGGCCCCTGCCAGAGCCATTGTTCGAGCTGATTCAGCGCCTCGATCCTGCCGCTGGCAATCACTTCCACCCGCCCGTCCGACAAATTGCGCGCGTGACCGTGCAAACCAAGCCGTATCGCCTCGTTACGTGCACTGGCGCGGAAAAACACGCCCTGTACTTTGCCGCTGACGACGAAACGGACGCTGCTCATATGATCACTTGCCGATAGCTGCACTCAGTACCGCAGGCGTGATCGGACCCATGAAATGCTGGGCAACTTTGCCGTCCGGCCCGATCAGGTAGGTAGTGGGCAGGCCGCGTGGTTCGTCGAAGTCCGTGAGCGGCTTGTCCATGGTGACTTGCGCCACGGGGAAACTCACCGGATGTTTCTGCAGGAACGCGCGAATATCCGCCGGATCGGTATCGTCATAAGCAATGCCGATGGCACGCACGTCCGCATGTGATTTCACGAATTGCGAAATCTCCGGCATCTCTTTGATGCACGGCACGCACCATGTCGCCCAAAAATTCACGATCACCCAATGCCCCCGTTGTGCGGCCAGGTCATACGGTTTGCCGTCCAGTGTCGTCACTTTGAGTGAAGGCTGCGTAGGCATGACGGCGTGGACCGGTGCGATCAGCAGCAGGCATGCGGTGAGCAACAAGGACGATGCGAACAACTTCATGTTTCCGATTCCTGCTCATGTGGGACCTGGCGCGAGGGCGCAGGCGAAGGATTGACAGGATAAACCCTGTCCAGGCGGGTACCCAGCGTGGCGTCTAGCGAATGCGCCATGCGGATGAGCACAGACATCAGCTCTGGCGGCAACTCGATGCCGGAGGCGGCGACCTGCTCAGTCGGATTCAACGGTAAACGGTAGCCGCTGTGCTGGTAGACATGCAGCAGATCGGTGCTATCCAGGCTGCGCACCAGCGACCAGCCACCCGTTTCGCTACGCTGGATCAGCCCTCCGCGCGCGAGATCATCGAAATAAGTGGCGATGGCTTCACTGCGCAGACAGGGCTCCGCTGCTCGAATGGAAAGCGGATCCACACAGCTTCCGGCGCGCTGCGCATCCACGAAATAGCGCAACACCACCAGCAGCCCCAGGAACTCCGAACCTTTCGGCATGGCATCGCAGGGCTTCTGGTATTCGAACGCCGTGATGGAAGCGGAAAGCGATGCACACAGAATCACGATCACCCACGACAGATAGATCCACAACAGCAGCAACGGAATGATCGCCAATGCACCATAGATCTGCTGATAGTTGTGCGCACTTTGTACGTAATGGGTAAAACCCCAACGCGCAAACTCGAACAGAACCGCGCCAAGTAAAGCACCGATAGCCGTGTGCTTCTTATTGACGCGTCGATTGGGAACGGTGGTGTACATCAGCCACAACGTGAGGAATGTCACCACGAACGGCAGCGCCCTCAGCAGTTCCTGCACAATGCCCAGCTGTTGGCCGGCACTGCGCAACATGGGCACTGCCGCCACATAAGAAGTGACCGCAATACCGCCGACCACCAGGATCGGACCCAATGTCAGCGCGGCCCAATACAACAACAGACGCGGCCCCCATGGCCGGTGATTGCGCACTTTCCAGATGCGATTGAGTCGATCTTCGATGCTGATCATCATCGACACCGCGCTGAACAGCATCACCAACACACTGATGCCGGTGAGCTTGCTCGCGTTGGAGGCAAAGTCGAGCAGCGTCTTCTGCACCGTCTCCCCCGCTGCCGGTACGAAGTTGCTGAAGACGAAATTGATCAACGTATCGCGTGCTTCCTCAAACATCGGAAACGCCGCGAACATCGCCAACACCGCTACCGTAAGCGGCACCAGCGAAACCAACGTAGTGTACGAAAGCGCACCGGCCGTCTCGAAGCACTTGTCATCGAGAAAGCGCCGCCACATGAAGCGGCCCAGGCTCATCGTGCGATCGCGGTCAAAAGGCAAGTTCATACGTCTGCGTGCTCAACATCCCTGATCTCGCCCGTACACTACCCCATCCTGTCTGGACCACCCAAATCAATGAGCGACATCCTGATCCTGTACTACAGCCGCACCGGTCACACCGCCCAACTGGCGCGTTTGATCGCCCGTGGTGTGGAGGAAATCCCCGGTATGCGCGCGCGCCTGCGCCAGGTTCCCGCGGTGGCTCCGGTGACGGAAGTGGCACAGCCGCCGGAACCCGAAGAAGGCGCGCCCTACGTCACCAAGCAGGATCTACAGGAATGCGTGGGCCTGGCGCTGGGTAGCCCAACGCGCTTCGGCAACATGGCCGCACCGCTCAAACATTTCCTCGACAGCACCGGCGCCGAATGGGCCAGCGGCACACTGGTCGGCAAACCGGCCGCCGTGTTCACCGCCACCAGCACCATGCACGGCGGACAGGAATCCACGCTGCTCAGCATGGCGCTGCCCCTGCTCCATCACGGCATGCTGTTGCTGGGCATTCCCTACACGGAGCCCGCACTCAGTCATACACAGAGCGGTGGCACACCGTATGGCGCTAGTCATGTGAGCGGTAGCAAGGGCGAGAACGCCATCAGCGAACACGAGCGCGAACTGGCGCGTGCACTTGGACGGCGCCTGGCGGATACCGCCCGCAAGCTCGTGGCCAGCGCATGAGCGCCAACCATCGCATCGGCGTGGCAGCTTGGATCGCACTGATCCTGCTGCAATGTGCGTGGTACGCGTGGCTGTTTCCGCCGCAGCACATGCCAGTTTGGCTGGCGTTGGCCATCGCCGTAATCCCGCTGCTGTTGCCATTTCTGGCGATTGGCAACCTGCGACGCGCCTTGCTATGGACAGGCATTCTCAGCCTGTTCTATTTCTGCCATGGGATTGCCGAAAGCTGGAGTTCGGTGCAAGAGCGAGTGCCGGCCTTATTGGAAGTACTGCTTGCGCTGCTGCTGATTGGCGCGCTAGGTGCGGGCGTAAAGCGCCGGCAAAGAACATAGGTTGGGGTTACCCAGGACTTGATCCGCGGGTAACCCGGCAGTGCCGCTCGAACATGTTGGGTTACGCTGCGCCAACCTAACCTGCGAGATTCCCGCCGGGATTTGGTAGGTTACGTGCAGACTTGCCGAGGTAACCGCCATGGGATTCCTGCAAGACGCTCCGCAACTCGCACATCCGTACCGCGGTGACCGCCTGCTCACCGCCCTGCTCAACCGCGTGCTACCGCATGAACGCCGCGCGGCACTGGATGCCGATCTCGACGCACTGGGCGATTACGCGTTGATGGCTTTCGAGCGCAGTGGTCACAGTACTCGCCGCAAACCGATCTTGACGCAATGGGATCCCTGGGGCCGGCGTGTCGACCGGGTCGAATTGACCGCGGCATGGCTCGAAGGACCGGCGCTCACCACGCGCCACGCGATTCTCGCGTCAGGACACGAAGCGCACGAACACGCGCGATTGGAAGAATTCGCACGCGCTTACGTCTATCACGTGGCCAGCGAGTTCTACACCTGTCCGCTGGCGATGACGGATGGTGCCGCCACCGCACTCAAAGCCTCCGGCAACAAATCATTGATCGATCGCGCCTTGCCGCATTTCCTCAGCCGCGACGTCGGCAACTTCTGGTTGTCCGGTCAATGGATGACGGAAAACATCGGCGGCTCTGACGTCGGCAACACTGAAACCGTGGCCAGACAGGATGCGGAAGGCCAATGGCGCTTGTACGGGCGCAAGTGGTTCAGTTCCGCCGTGGTTGGTGAAGCGGCGCTGGCCTTGGCGCGCCCGGAAGGCTCGGGCGAAGGCGCCACATCGCTTGCGTTGTTCTATGTGGAAACGATGAACGGTCAGGCGCGCAAACCGGAGCTGATCATCGATCGCTTGAAGGACAAGCTCGGCACGCACGAGCTACCCACCGCGGAAATTCATCTCGATGGCTTGCCTGCATGGCCCGTCGGCGAGCTTGCGCACGGCGTGCGTCAGGTTGCGCCAATGCTCAACGTCACGCGTACATGGAATGCGATCGGCGCCATCGCCAGCATGGCGCGCGGTATCAGCCTCGCACGCGATTACGCATCGCGGCGCCATGCATTTGGACGTCCATTACGCGAGCAGCCTTTGCATATGCAGACGATTGCGGACATGCAAGCCGAGTTCGAAGGTGCGTTTGCACTGACCTTTGAAGTGGCCCATCTGCTCGGACGCGTCGAACAAGGGGTTGCCACGCCGCATGAAGCCGTTGCGCTGCGCCTGCTAACGCCGCTGGTAAAACTCTGGACCGGCAAGATGGCGGTGAGTCTATGTTCGGAGGCGCTGGAATGTTTCGGCGGTGCCGGCTACATCGAAGACACCGGCCTGCCGCAGTTGCTGCGCGATGCGCAGGTGTACGCCATCTGGGAAGGCACCACCAACGTGCTGTCGCTGGACAGTTTACGCGCGCTGGCCGGGCACAGCAGCTTCACCTCGCTGCGCAAACTGATTGGCGAATGGTTGAGCAAAGCGCACAACACCCAAGCCTCGTTCACCATCCAAGCGGCGCTGGATGCCACAGCCATCCATCTGGATACCAAGAAAATCGAGCGCCCCGAGCTCGAAGCCAGCGCCCGCGGCATCGCACTGACATTGGCACGCTGCGCGGCCGCCGCCCTGCTTGCTCGCCAGGCGGCATGGTCGTCTCCCCGCGATCAACGCCCGGCGGCGGCGCTGCGACGCTTTCTGGGTCACGGCCTGCTGCGTCTCTCCGACCTCAACGAGGAAGACAGCCGGCTGCTGCTGGAATAATCCCCGCGGTAGAATGCCCGCTCCCCCTACACGTCACTCCCATCATGCAGCATCTGACCATCGTCACCACCGGCGGCACCATCGACAAGATCTACTTCGACGATAAGTCGGACTACAAGATCGGTGCACCGCAAATCGGCGACATCCTCAGCCAGCTCGGCGTGGCGTTCCAGTTCGACGTGATTCCGATCCTGCGCAAGGACAGCCTGCACATCACGCAGGAAGACCGCGCGCTGATCCGTTCCACCATCGAAGCGCAGCCGAGCCGCCACGTGCTGGTGACGCACGGCACCGACACCATGGTCGAAACCGCGCAAGAACTGGCATCGCTCAAAGGCAAGGTGATCGTGCTTACCGGCGCGCTCAACCCTGCGCGTTTCCAGGGTTCGGATGCAGTGTTCAACATCGGCTGCGCGGTGGCCGCCGTGCAGACGCTGCCGGATGGCGTTTATATCGCGATGAATGGTCGCGTATGGGATCCGGCCAAGGTGCGCAAGAATCGCGATGCGAATCGGTTCGAGGAAGTGCGCAACTAAGCTTCTGTTCGTGGCTCCTCTCCCCAATGGGGAGAGGAGGAAAAACTCAAAGCATTCCCGTTTCGAGCTTCGCCACTTCCGACATCATCGAGTGGTTCCACGGCGGATCGAACACCAGGTCGACATCTGCCTCTTTCACCGTGGGAATCAACTCCAGCTTGGTGCGCGCATCGTCGATCAACACGTCACCCATGCCGCAACCCGGCGCGGTAAGCGTCATCTTGACGTACACCTTGCGCTCTTCGGCGCCGACACTTTCCAGGCTCACGTCATAGACCAGGCCCAGCTCGACCACGTTGATCGGAATCTCCGGATCGAACACGGTGCGCAATTGCTGCCACACCAGCGCTTCCACGTCGGCGTCGGTGGCATCGTCCGGCAGTTCCAGCGGTGGCGGCGGTTCCTTGCCCAGTGCGTCGGCGTCGTTGCCGACAATGCGGAACAGATTGCCTTCCACGTACACGGTGAAACTGCCACCGAGCGCCTGCGTGATGTAACCCACCTGACCCGCCGGCAACACGACGTTCTCGCCCTGCGGCACCATGACCGCATTGCAATCGCGCTCCAGGGTGAAAGGCTCGCTGCTAAGACTGAAACCGCTCATGCCATCTCTTGAGGATCGTTGGGGAAAGCCAGCCGGCCGGCGGCGATCCGGCCCTCTATTATGCCGGCCACTCGTAGGGCCTGTCCCTCAAATCAGGCTCCATCGGCTGAAACTCAAGGCCTTGATAACGTTAAGATGCCCGCTTTGCTTCGCCTGCAGGACTGCTTGTGACCACCTCCCCAGCTAACAGCGGCAACCGCCCATGATGGCGCGCAAGATCGTCAGCGAGTGCTTCGCGCTGCTTTGCGCGGTCATGCTCGGCTTGGCCGCCGGCGCCGTCTGGTTGCTGCCCACCGTGTTCTTCCATCGGCCACTGCCCTGGCTGGCAGTACCCGCTGGCTGGCTGCTGGCTATCGCGATGCGACAGTGGGTCCACAGTCGGAAATGGAACGCGGCGCTGTTGGCGGCGCTCGCCACCGTGATTGCCAGCGCCTATATCCGCGTGCTGATCACCACGGTCAACATTGCCGCGATGATGGGCTATGGTTTGGTGAACACGATGCGCACTGCCGGCCTGTCCATGCTGCTGGATTTCGCGCATCTCGCCACCAGCAAGGCCGACTTGGCCTGGATGGTGGCGGGTGTTGTTGTTGCGGTGGTGGTTGCGATGCGCTCGCCTACGCCTTCGCGCAAAGCGGGCTAAGCGTCCAGCGATTTCAATTCCGACACCAACTGGCCGGCCGCTGCCTGGCCGTCGCCGTAGAGCATGCGCGTGTTGTCCGCGTAGAACAGCGCGTTTTCGATGCCCGCGAAACCGGTGCCCTTGCCGCGTTTCACCACGATCACGTGTTTTGCATCGGCGACGTCGAGAATCGGCATGCCGTAAATCGGCGAGGCGGGATCAGTCTTGGCCATTGGGTTGACCACATCGTTGGCGCCAATCACCAGCGCCACGTCGGTGACGGGGAACTCCGGATTGATGTCTTCCATGTCCACGATCAGGTCGTACGGCACACCGGCCTCGGCAAGCAGCACGTTCATGTGGCCCGGCATGCGGCCCGCCACCGGATGGATGGCGAATTTCACCTTCACCCCGCGCGCGATCAACTGTTGCGCGAACTCCCACACCTTATGCTGCGCCTGCGCGACCGCCATGCCGTAGCCCGGCACGATGACCACGCGCTCGGCATACGCCATCATCACCGCGGCATCGGCCGCTTCGATCGGCTTCTGACTACCGCCGATGGCTTGCGCCGATGCGCCTGAAGCCGCACCGAAATTGCCGAACAGCACGTTGCCGATCGAACGATTCATCGCCTTGGCCATCAATTGCGTCAGCAACGTACCGGCAGCGCCCACCACCATGCCGGCGATGATCATCGCCTCGTTCTGCAATACATAACCTTCGAACGCCACGGCCAACCCGGTAAAGGCGTTGTAGAGCGAAATGACGACCGGCATGTCGGCGCCGCCGATCGGCAGCGTCATCAGCACCCCGAACAACAGAGCCAGTACGAAGAACGCGCAAATCAACGCGATGGCGAGATGCCCGGTTGCGAGCCAGACGCCGATGCCCGCAGCCGCCGCCAATACCAGCAGATTCACTACCTGCTGCCCCGGAAAAACGAAGCGCCGATCCAACCATCCTTGCAGCTTGGCGAACGCGATCAACGAGCCGGAAAAACTCACCGAGCCGATCAACGCCCCCAGCACGCCTAGCACCAAAGCCACGGGACTCAGCGGAGCCACCGCTATTGCGCCATGCAAGGGCGACCAGCTCTCCGGCATCAGCGGGAATGTATTGGGTGCAGCGATCGCAAAATTCTGCGCGTGGCCGATCAGCTCAGAGGCACCAATTGCCGCGGCAGCACCGCCGCCCATGCCGTTATAGAGCGCCACCATCTGCGGCATGGCAGTCATCGCCACGCGCCGACCGGACCACCAGGCCGCGGCCACACCGATCAGCACGGCGGCAATGATCAGCCCACGATGCTCCATGTCCGGCAGCAAGAGCGTGGCCACCACCGCCAGCAACATGCCGAAGCCCGCCCATACGATGCCGCCGCGCGCGGTGCGCGGGGAACTCATGCGTCTCAGACCAAGAATGAATAGGAGGGCGGCGATGAAATAACAGGCGTCAATCAAGGTCTGCGGCCAGGCCATCACTTGGACTCCCCGCTGCCCTGCCTGGGCTTGCTGGACTTGAACATCTCCAGCATCCGCTCAGTAACCACGTAACCGCCAGCCGCGTTACCGGCACCCAACAGTACGCCGATGAAACCGATCGCCATTTCGAACGGCGTGCGGGCATGACCTAGCGCGATCATGGCCCCCACCAGCACAATGCCATGTATAAAATTGGAGCCCGACATCAAGGGCGTGTGCAGGATGACCGGCACTCGCGCAATGATTTCGTATCCGGTAAATGCCGCCAGCATGAAGATGTAAAGCGCCAGGAACCCATCCAGCATGTCTTTCCCCCGCCAATCGGTCACATTCGCCGCATCATACGGTGGCCGGGATGCTGCGATCTATGCCGCGATGCGGTCCGGGGGTGTCCGTCAAAGTCGTAACGGCACTGTAAAGTCAACCCTCGCGAGCTCCGCGCGTTGATGACAAGAGTCGAACAGATGGAGCCCCAGGATGCTCGCCCCGACGATCCGGAGACCGACGCCATGAACAGCGTCTCAGCCGTTTTCGAGGCAGAACTTCTTGCGCCGCGAGGTCAGGCAATCCCAGCGACCCTGGATGCCTTCCTGGCTGGCATGGAGCGTCGTGCTTTCCGCATGGCCGAACTGCACCTGGGCAACCGCGAGGACGCGCTGGACGCGGTGCAGGACGCCATGCTTCGTCTGGTCAAGCATTACCGCAGCAAACCTGCAGAGGAATGGACGCCGTTGTTCTGGGGCATCCTGCGCCGGCGCGTCGTGGACCTGCAGCGTCGCCGCAAGGTGCGTTCCATCGTGGTGGGCTGGTTGGGCGGCGGCCACGACGATGACGGCGACGAGCTACCCCTCTGGGAACCGGCCGATAACGGTCCAGATCCGTTGGAAAAACTTCATGGAGAGCAGTCCTACGCGGATGTGGCGGTAGCTGTGCGGAAGCTTCCGCAACGTCAGCGCGAAGCCTTCACGTTACGAGTGCTGGAAGGGCTGGACGTGGCCGAAACCGCCGCCGCTATGGGCTGTTCGGAAGGCAGCGTAAAAACTCATCTCTCGCGAGCCATGCAACATCTGCGGGAGCATCTGGAGGCGTGGCGATGAACTCGTCCGACAAACAATTCGAACAGCGCGTTCGCGCGCTCTACCAGGAGGCGACGCAAAGCATCGACCCGGTTACGGCCGGCCGTCTGCGCGCCGCGCGCCGTACGGCGCTGGAAGCAGCCACGACGCATGCGTCAACGCATCACCGCGCACGCGTGCTGCTACCGGTAGGTGCCTTGGCGGCCGTCGCGTTGGCCGCGATGATGATCTGGCAACCTGCCCCCCGGCCCCAGGCGGACGGAAAGCCGCAGGGCATTGCCGCCGTCGAGCAGGAGAACGAATATCTGCCGCCCGGTGCCGATAAAGCCGATCCCGGCCTTTATCAGAATCTCGACTTTTACAGCTGGCTTGCCGCTAACGACGGTAACCAGGCCAAACGTTGATCCATGCTGCTACGAAGAGTTCGCCTGCCAGCGCTGTTGGCCTTCCTGTTCGGTCTGATGATCGCGGCCCCGTCGTACGCGCAAAATGCTCATCCATGGAACGGCCTTAGCCCGACCCAGCAATACCTGCTCGCACCGCTGCAATCGCAGTGGGACACATTGCCGCAGGCTCGCCAGGAACACATGCTTCAGCGCACGCAGGATTGGATGAAGCTGCCGCCGGAGAAGCAGCAGGAAATTCGCGATCGCATTGATCGCTGGCAAAAGATGACGCCTGAGCAACGCGAACAGGCACGCCAGAACCAGCAGCTGTACAACACCCTTCCCGCGGAAAAACAGCAGCAACTGCACGAAGCCTTCAAGCGCTACCAGCAATTGCCACCCGACCAGCGCGATGAACTACGACGCCGCTGGCTGCAGCAGACACCGGAAGAAAAACGGCAGTGGCTGGACCATATGGGACCGCATTCCACCTTGCCTGCGGGACATGCGTTCGGCATGCCCCGCGGTCGTCATTGACGACGCATTTGCCCCTCCCCCAAGAAGAGTAGGGGCTCAAATGGCGCATCAGGCATTCACCAACGCTTCGCCGTTGCGCGCCACGCAGCTCTTCGCCACCAATTCATCCTCGAAATCCGGTTGCAACGCGCCATCGCGCACCAGCAACTCGGCAAAGTTGTAGATGTTGCGCGCATACATCTCCGATGCGTGCAGCGGCGCACCGGCGGCGAGATTGAGCGGCCCCAGGATCGTCACGCCGCCGTGCTCCACGCGCTCACCTGGCCGGGTCAGCTCGCAATTGCCACCACTCTCGGCAGCCAGGTCCACGATCAACGCGCCCGGTTTCATGCCTTCGATCATCGCCGTAGTAAGAATCTTCGGCGCTGCGCGACCCGGCACGGCTGCGGTTGTCACGACCGCGTCGAACACTTTCAAATGGTCGGCCAAAGCCTGCTGCTGTGCCGCGCGCTCTTCGGCCGTGAGTTCGCGCGCATAACCGCCGCTGCCGGCCGCGCTTACACCCAGATCCAGAAACTTCGCCCCCAGCGACTCCACTTGCTCGCGCGTTTCCGGGCGCACGTCGTAACCTTCGATCTGCGCGCCCAGCCGGCGCGCTGTGGCAATCGCCTGCAAACCGGCGACACCTGCGCCGATCACCAGCACGCGCGAGGGGCGAATGGTGCCGGCCGCGGTCGTCAACATGGGGAAAAATTTTGGTGCGTTCTCGGCCGCGATCAGCATGGCGCGATAACCAGCCACGGCAGCCTGCGAACTCAACACATCCATCGCCTGCGCACGCGTTGTACGCGGCAGCAGCTCCAGCGCAAACGCCGTCAGTTTCTTCTGCGCCAGCGCCGCGACACGCGATGCGGCGCCGTGCGGTCGCAATTGGCCCAGCACGATAGCGCCTTCGCGCAGATGAGCCAGTGCGGCATCTTCGGGCGGCAGTACGCAGGCCAACAGGTCCGCCTGTGCTAACACGTCCGTCGCGCTGGCAAATTCGACCTCCGCATAGCTCGCATCCGGAAAGCCCGCCGCAGCACCTGCGCTGTGTTCGAGCAGCACGCGCAGCCCTTTGCCGCGCAGCTTCTTAGCCACTTCCGGCGTGATCGCCACACGCCGCTCGCCTGCGGCGGTTTCACGCAATGCGGACACGGTGATCGACATCGGCCATCTCCTGCGGGTAAGTCTTCCCATCCTATCCGAACGGCAGGGTAGACTGGCCAGCCCGCATTGGGGTTACGAGGAAACCCTTGTGTCCGCGCAGATTGTCGACAGCACCCTGTTGGACCTTGCCCGCCGCTCACGCGAGCGGGCCTACGCGCCCTACTCCCGCTTTCAAGTGGGCGCCGCGTTACAAACAAAAGACGGCAGAGTGTTCCACGGCTGCAATGTCGAGAATGCCGCTTACGGCCTTTGTAACTGCGCCGAACGAACCGCCTTGTTCAGCGCCATCGCCGCGGGTTGCAAGCCCGGCGATTTCAGCGCCATCGCCGTGATTGCCGACACCCCGGAACCGGTCACGCCCTGCGGCTCTTGCCGCCAGGTGATGGCCGAACTATGCGCCAGCGATATGCCGGTGTTGCTGGCCAACGTGGCGGGCGCCACGCGGCAGACAACGGTAGAAGCCTTGTTGCCTGACGGATTTCGACTACTTCCCACGCGCTGAATCCGCGGCGCTCAACAATTGCTTCAACTCAGCGTCAAACGTTTGTGGATCATCCACGAACACCGCGTGCCGCGTATTCGGCACCGCAACGAAGCGTGCGCCATGAATCACGGCGGCCATCTCCTTCTGCGCATCAAGCAACGGCGATTCCGCCGAAGCAATCACCAGCGCAGGACGATCGATCTTCTGCAGCGCCGGCCGGCGATCGGCGCCGAAGATATCCGCCGTCAACATCGCCGTACCCACCGCTGCCGGCGTGTGCTGAGCCTGCGCAATCACTGCGTCGATATCCGCGGGCGGATGCTCGAAGATGGAGCGCACCATACCGGCACTGTAATCGGCTGGTTGCGCGGCATAGCGCGACAATCCCGAGAGAATCGCTTTGCTGAATGCCTTGCGGATATCCAGCTCATTCGTGCCCGCTGAAACAGGCGAATCCACGAACACGATACCCGCCAACGAAGCCGTGCCGAATTGCTGCACATAAGCTGCAACGTCCTGCGCACCTTGCGACCATCCCACCAGCACACAACGATCGATATGCAACGATGCCAGCAATGCATGCAAATCCTGCGCACGACGCTCCGGCGTATTGCCGGTCAACATGATCGAGGACGCACCTTGCGAGCGCGAGTCCACCGCAATCACGCGCCGTTGCAAAGAAAATCGCTCCAATTGCTCGTGCCACAACGATGCCGTCAACGTCCATCCGGGAATCAGCACGAGAGCTGGCGCCGCGTGTTGCTGCCCCGCCTGCAAATAGTGGATGCGTGCGCCATCGTCGGTCGTGAAATAAGCGTCACTGATTCCTGTCGAGGCATCGTTCGCATGGGCACTCGAAAGCGCCGCAAGCAGGAAGATCGCGACCACGCTTTTCAGCAGCGTCATACAAGGCACTCCTCGCAAGGGTGCGCGAATCGTAGGCTCTCGATACGCTTACGTCTGCGTGACTGAAAGGCATCGTGACCGGGCGCAGACAGTTGTAGGATAAGCGTTTTCCCAGGCACGCCCCCCATGCCCGACGCGCTTTCCCTGTTACAGCAACGCCATTCCGCGCCATCGCGCCAGCTCGGCGAACCCGCGCCCGATCCCGTCGTCTTGCGCAAACTGCTGGAAGCCGCGATCCGCGTACCCGATCACGGCAAACTCGTTCCGTTTCGTTTGATCGGCTTGCGCGGCGAAGCCAAGTTGAAGTTCGGCGCGTTGCTTGCTGAGCGTGCCATTCGCCGCGATCCGGAATTGCCCGAGTCCAAGCGTGAAAAGGAACGGCTGCGCTACACCTTTGCGCCGTTGGTGATTGCCGTCATTGCGCGCATCGACCACGAAGCCGGTATTCCGGAAATCGAACAGAAACTGTGTGCAGGCAACGTCGCTTACAACATTCTGCTTGGCGCCTACGCGCTGGGTTTCGGTGCGCAGTGGCTCACCGGCTGGGCGGCTTATGATCCGGAAGTCGCCGACCTGCTCGATCTGGCCGAGCACGAATGCGTGATCGGCTTCGTGCACATCGGCACACCGCTAACCGAGATTCCCGACCGCGATCGCCCTGCGGTGGACGATCTGCTTTCCGAATGGAAGGGTTGAGTCCATGCCCCGCCTACCCACCGCACATCTGATCGACGGCAGCCTATATGTATTCCGCGCCTGGCACTCGATGCCGGACGAGTTTCACGATGTAGATGGCCATCCGGTCAATGCGGTGCACGGCTTCACGCGTTTTCTGTGTGAGCTGTTGGAACGCGAAGATCCCTCGCATCTCGCTGTGGCGTTCGATGCTTCGCTTACCACATCATTCCGCAACGCGATTTATCCCGCCTACAAGGCCAACCGCGAATTGCCGCCACCGGATCTGGAACGGCAGTTCATACAGTGCCGCGCAGTAACCGAAGCGCTGGGCATTCGCGTGCTGATCGATCACAGCTTCGAGGCGGATGACCTGATTGGCAGCACCTTATGGAGCCTGCGTGCGCATGGGTTCCGCAGCGTGATCGTGTCGGCCGACAAGGATTTCGGTCAGCTGCTGGGCGAGCACGACGAGCAATGGGATTACGCACGCAACCTGCGCTGGGGACCTGCCGGCGTGTTCGAACGACTGGGCGTGCATCCGGCGCAGGTCGCGGATTTTCTCGCGCTATGCGGCGATGCAGTCGACAACATCCCGGGCGTGCCAGGTGTCGGCGCGAAAACCGCCGCCGCCCTGCTCGCGCATTTCGGCAGCCTGGATGAATTGCTTGATCGCGTAGACGAAGTCGCATTTCTGCGGCTGCGTGGCGCTGCGAGTTGCGCTGCGAAACTGCGAGAGCATGCTGAAGCGGCCAGACTCTATCGCCGGCTCACTCGCATCGCATTGGATGCGCCCATCGAAGCGGGTACCGAAGTGCTGATTCGCCAGCGCAACGTGGGCACATTGGACGCGCTGTGCGAACAGCTTCGCTTCGGCCCACTCACGCGCAATCGACTACGTGCGCTCACCAGCCCCTAAAAAATGCATACCCCGTGACTTCCATGAACGATATCAACCGCAAACCTGAAGATGCCGACGCCCCCGTGGAAACGCTGTACCACGGCCGTTGGCTGCGCCTGCGTCGCAGAGGCCGCTGGGAATTCGCCGAGCGCAACAATCCCGGCGGCGCCGTGATCATTCTCGCCGTAACGCCGGAGGACAAAGTGCTGTTCGTCGAGCAGTACCGCGTCGCCGTACAGAAATTCACCATCGAGATGCCGGCGGGCTTGGTCGGCGACTTGGCGGATCAGCAGCATGAAAGCGCACTCATCGCCGCACAACGCGAGCTGGAAGAAGAAACCGGCTATCGCTGCGGTCGCGTCAGCTTCGTACATGAAGGGCCATCATCGTCCGGCATGAGCAACGAGATCATCGCCTTCGTGCGCGCGCACGACCTGGTGAAAGTCAGCGATGGCGGCGGCGACGTGACCGAAAATATCGTGGTGCACGAAGTGCCGCGAGGCGAAGCGGGCGCTTGGCTGGTGGCACGTGCGAAAGACGGTTACTCGATCGATCCGAAGCTGTTCGCAGGGCTGTGGTTTATCGAACACGCCGAGGCGTTCGGCTGACCCTCCCCCTCCCCTGCTAGCCATAGACATCTACACGATTTTAAAACCTTGTTTTTTTTACTTCGCCGTCGCCCTCAACGAAATTCAGGACGGTAGCAAGGTGCAAACAAACAACGCACCGAAAAGCTGTGTAGATACCTATATTGGCTAGCAGAGGAGGAAGCCCGCCATCTGAAAGCAGCCATGTCATGCCGTGCCTAAGAACCCCCGGATACCGTCACTGATCTGGTGTTCGGCGAACGCAGCGTCATCATGATCAGACAGGCGCAAGGCTTGTAGATTTCGCTTCAGCACGAGCGCCCAGCATTTGAGGTCCTGTACAGCCAGCGCAGCCTCCTGTTGCATGAGCGCGCTGACGTCATATTCCTCATCTGGCGCTGCGTTTTGGCGGGAAGCGCTCGGATGCGCATTCCCCATGAAAGCCGTCATCTCCGCCCCTTGGATGACGGAGTCGACGATGTGGAGCATTTGCAAACCTGCTTGCTCCATCACGATCATGCCTTGGCGAATGCGATCGACACTGTCAGCAAGTACGGCGTCGATATGCTTACAAGTGGCGGAACCACGCTGTGCGTTTTTCAGAACTTGGCTGGCCAGCGAAGAAAAGTGCTGGGCGTCCTGATGATCAACGGTGGGTGGCGAAACGAGCTTCGATGCGGTGTTTTCCACTTCATCGATCAACCGCACCATATTGTGCGACAGCTCACTGAAAACCCGCGCGTTGTCGATCAGCTCAAAAGCAATGCTTCTGCCCCTGACCAGCGGAGAGCTGGCTGACCCGGAAGATTTGTCTCCCTTGATGCAGGTGTATTTTTTCGCGATGCCCGGCTCCTCGTGCATGGAGGAACCATGGGTTTGGAAAGCAGCATTCCTGGATCGGAGCCCCGGCTCACCACCTTCTTCCGCCACATGAGTGCGCTTGAGCGACACTCTCCATTTCCTTGCCAGCTTGAAACACTTTGCGTTGCGCATAGAAAGGCGCCCCCGCTATGCATGGTCGATGACTAGGCTCGTTCGAGCATCGACTGGAGAAACAGGGGAAGTCAGAAGGCCTCGCTCTATCACCCAGGTCCACGTCCTCGGTTGAGGGTCCAAACCCATGGGCTTGGAACTTTCCGTGCACTGACTGTGAGTGCCCCTTTCATCTCCACGGATGTCGTTTCCGCTCCTTACGACATCGCCGCTATATGTTCATTAGCGAAATGCGTGTTCAAATGTGTTGTATTCCAAAGTGCGCGCCAGCGCAAGCGGTTTTGAAAGATTTTTTTGAAAAAAAGCAACCGCTAACAAATAACAAGCAAGCGCATACATTTGAAAGAGAAAGCAACCAGGGCGCCGGCGTCTCCGACGAATAACGTGCCTATCGGCGGGAAGTGAGCTATGCGACGGCGCGCAACACCCGCATGCGCCAAATCGCCAGCGCCACGCCCACTATCGCAAGGCCAAACCACTGCATAGCCACCATGCTGTCGTTGCCCAGCCATAACACCGCATCGACTGCACCGACCACCAGCAGAGCAATCGCAGGCGCAAGAACTGGATCGACGCGCTGGTAGTGCCAACGCAACAACATCGCCGCACCAAGGCCCGCAAGCAGCACGGCGAGAACACGACGCAACCACGGCATTTCAGGTGGCAGCGGCGAGTCGGGATAAATACCCGACAGCGGCATATCCCCGGACTGCACGGCGAAGCCGACTCCGTCCATTGCATCGCCGGCCGGCACAAGTTTGTTGCCTTCCACTTTCGCCACGATGGTGACGGTCTGCACTGGCACCGCTTCCCATGTCACGCGCAGATCACCCAATTGCGGATGCGATGGCACCGCGCTGGTCACCAAACCATTGTTGTAAAGACTGAAACTCGCCGCGAGATTGCTCGGCAAATTGCGCAGATTTGGCGTGACCGGCTCACTGCCAATCAACGCATGCACCAATGCCGGCGCAAGCACAAAACTGTTCAAGCGCACCAAGCCCGCGTCGAACTGCTCGCTTTGCAACGGAAACTTGTCCGGATTGGTATGGCCTTCCGGATGCTGAAAATGGCTGGAATCGATCGGATGTTCCTGCCAGTCCATTTCGTACGTGGGCGCACCACCGTAATTGAGTTCGCGCCACTGGAACATCTGCACATGACGGATCAGCACGGGCTGATCCGTCTGTTGATTGAACTGTTTGTCGAGCGGCGCCTCGACCACTTGCAGTTGCCCGACCACGCGCACCATGAAACCCTGGTCGCCGGCATCGGCGGTACCGTTGGTGCCAAGATCCAGCACGTCGCCGCCATGGCGCTTCATCTGCTCGGTGTAATCGAGCTGACCTTTTTCCACGACCGCACCCACGCCTACGCCGATCAGCAGAAGCACGGCGCCCAGCGCGGGCAAGAGTAATTCACGAATGGAGAGTGGGGGCTTGCGCTCGCCGCTCATCGAGCCTCCCGACTCGGCAATGATTGCGATTCAAACGATGCCGCGTACTTCGGGCTGCTCGTCCACCGTACCATAGCGCCCACGCTCATCGCGTGTCACGCGCGCGATAGCGCAAGCGTGATCGTGGGTGAAAAACAGCCGCACATTGCGCGCGAGCTTGTCTTCCAGAAAAGTGCGCTTTTCATCGATCAGCGCTTCCGGGAAGCGGTCGTAGCCCATGGTGATGGGCAGATGCACCCACGAACGGCCAGGAATCAGGTCGGCGCAAAAAACTACGCCGGCCACTTCGGACAACATGAGCCCTGGCGTATGGCCATCCGAAAAATGGAAGCGCACGGCCCGGCCAAGCGTTTGCGAATATTCGCCTGCCACCAGTTCCAGCCGCCCGCTGTCCTGCAACAGCTGCTGCAATTCCGGAATGAACGAGGCGCGATCGCGCGGATGCGGTTTCAACGCACGCTGCCAATGCTGGGCACCCACCAGGAAGCGCGCGTGCGGGAACAGCAACTGCGGCGGCTTGCCTTCCTCCCACGGTGCTAGCAAACCGCCTGCATGATCGAAGTGCAGATGCGAAAGCACGACCACATCGATGTCTTCATGCGAAAGGCCCAGCGCTGCGAGCGAATTCAACAGCACATGCTCGCTTTCCACCACGCCGTAGCGCTCACGCAGCGATGGCTCGAAGAACGCGCCAATGCCGGTTTCGAACAGCACGTTGCGGCCTTCCAAATCCTTCACCAGCAGACAGCGGCAAGCGAGCGGGATGCGATTGGATTCATCCGGCTTGATCCAGCGCGACCACATCGCTTTCGGCGCATTGCCAAACATCGCACCGCCGTCAAGTTTTTGAGTGTTGCCGTTGAGGGACCACAGCTGCATGACGATTTTCCGAAACGCTTGAACTTGTTTTGCCGTCACTCCGATACAGATCGGAATGACCAGCGTGCGACAAGAGGAAAGGCGCTTTATTGCACCTTGCCCAATCCATCATCCCTGCGCGGATCGCTCGCTGCATCGAGCTTGTTGGCGCGACGGTCCCAGATCACCGCATTCATGAAGCCCCACGGCTCGCGCTGCTTCAACGTGTGGCCCATCTGGGTCAGCGCGCTACTGGTGGCGGCATCGAAAGCATCAGGTTCCACCATGACCGTGTCCGGCATGAACTGATGATGGAAGCGCTTGTAGGCAACTACTTGGTGCGCATCGCCACCATCGATGAAAGCAAGAATGCCTTCCAGCACCTGGGTAATGATGGTGGAGCCACCCGGCGAACCAAGCACTGCGGTGCGATCAGCGCCGATCACGATGCTCGGCGACATCGACGACAGCATGCGCTTGCCCGGCTCCGGCGCATTCGCCTTGCTGCCCAGCAAGCCGTATACGTTCGGCTTGTTCGCCACCAATGCGAAGTCGTCCATCTCATCGTTGAGCAGCACACCCGTACCTTTCGCGACAAAGGTGGAGCCGAGTACGTAGTTCACCGTGCAGGTCATCGCCACCATGTTGCCGTCGGCATCGATGATCGAGAAATGCGTGGTGTGCTGCCCCGGATCCTGGCCGCCGGACGGCGCCAGCATCGATGAAGGCGTGGCCTTGTCCGGCAAGATGGTCTGACGCAAGCCGTCGGCGTAATACGGCGACAGCAGCATGTTCAGCGGCATCTTCACGAAATCCGGATCGCCGAGGTAATCGTTGTGATCGCGGAATGCGCGGCGCATCGCTTCGATCACCAGATGCACGCGATGCACCTGGTCAAGCTTGCTCAGATCGAAGCCGGAAAGAATGTTGAGAATTTCCGCAATGGCGACACCACCTGACGACGGCGGCGGTGCTGTGATGATCTTGTAGCCACGATAGTCGACCGTCAGCGGCGTGCGCTCCTTCGCGCGATAGGCAGCCAGATCTTTCAACGTCCAGTTGCCACCGGCTTCGTGTACCGCACTCACCAGCTTCTGTGCGGTTTCGCCACTGTAGAAACCAGCTTCGCCATATTTGGCGAGCAATTCCAGCGTATGTGCCTGATCGGGATCGCGCCAAACCTGTCCCGCTGCGGGCACCTTGCCGCCAGGCATGAATTTCTCTGCGGAAGCAGGCCAGCGCACAAGGTTCTTCTGCTCTTCATTGATTGAGCCGAGCAGGCGGTCGTCCGGCTTGAAGCCGTCGCGTGCAGTGCGGATCGCAGGGGCCAACGATGCAGTGAGGGGCAACTTGCCATAATGCTTGGCCAACCACGCCAAACCTGCAGGCTCGCCAGGAATGCCGGCCGACAGTGGTCCCTTCAAGGCCGTGTCGCGGTTGGGCGTGCCGTCGGCGTTGAGATAGTCCTTGGCGTTGACCGCCGCAGGCGCCGTTTCGCGCGCATCGATGAACACGCTGCGTTTGTCGGCAGCGATGTACATCGTGGCCATGAAACCACCGCCGATGCCCGAGCTTTCCGGCTCCACCACGGATAGCGTGGAAGCCACCGCGATAGCCGCATCGAATGCATTGCCGCCCTTGGCCAGAACTTCCAGGCCCGCTTCGGTAGCAAGCCTGTTCGCGCTGGCGATGCCGGCGTGGCCGGGACGTTGCGCAAGCTGCGTGGAAAGTGTGGAGGTTTGGGGTTTGTCGGCGGCGAATGCGCCGCTGCTGCCAAGCAGGAAACCTATCAAGAGCACATGCCAACGCAACGCAAGCTTCATCCCTTGGCCTCCATCAGATGTTTGTATTTGTCTTCGAGTTGTTCGCGCGTTTCTTCGTGCGCGGGATCGATGATGATGCATTCCACCGGACACACGACCACGCACTGCGGCTCATCGTGATGGCCGACGCATTCAGTGCAAAGTGCGGGGTCGATGACGTAGAACTCCTCGCCGAGCGAAATCGCCTTGTTGGGGCAGACGGGTTCGCAGACGTCGCAGTTGACGCAGGTATCGAGGATCTTGAGGGACATGCCGGATTAGTCTACATGGGCCGGCCGGGAGATTGTGCTAAGCAGCAACAGAACCGCCTGCCCAGAGGGTGGCAGTGAGGGGCAACAAAGAGCATCAGGCAAGATTGGCCCCTCACCCTGCCCTCTCCCCCGTTATTGATCAAAGAGGGGGGGGAGAGGGTTGAAAGGTGAAGCCTTAGAACTGCACGTAACGAATCGTCGCGTCCGTCGGCTTCAGCACGTCGGTGACGCGCTGTTCGTCAGCCTTGTCGCCGATCACCACGATGATCACGCCCTTGAGCGCACCAGCCTTGGCATCCTTGAACGCAGTGGTGACGAGGTCGGCCGTCTTGCCCGAATCCGGGCCGCCGAAGGCCAGCAGGTTACCCGGCAGCACGCCGCGCGCCACAATGTCCTGCACGTTGCTGAGCTGGCGGTCACGCGAGTCCTTGGCGTCGTCGCTCTCGCCGGCCGGGATCATGTACGCGTAGGGCTGCGGCGCAGACATGCCCTGCATGTTCTTCTGCATGATCTGGCCGAGGTAGGCGTTCCAGCCCTTGCTGTCATTCGGGTCGGAGGGCTTGGTTACTTGCTGCGTTTGCTGCGCTTGCTGCTGACCGTCCTGCTGCTGGTTGTTGCACGCGGACAGAGCCAGGCAGCCGGTCAACGCAAGGGTGGAGGCAATGAGAGTGAGTTTACGCATAGTTATCCCCTTCGGTTTCGGGTTGCTTTTTTTGCCAACGCTGTCGCATGGCTTGTTGGACCGCAGGATGCACGAAACCGGAAATGTCGCCGCCGAGGCGACCGATTTCGCGTACCAGCGAGGAAGAAATGAAGCTGTACTGCTCGGCCGGCGTCAAGAATAGCGTCTCGGCCTGCGGAATGAGATGACGGTTCATGCTCGCCAATTGGAATTCGTACTCGAAATCCGACACGGCACGCAAACCGCGGATGATCACGCCAGCCCCCAGCTCGCTGATGAGCTGTGCCAGCAGGCAATCGAAGCCGCGCACTTCCACATTGGGCAGATCCGCCAGCGCCAGCCGCGCCAGCGTGATGCGCTCCTGTATGGAAAACCCGGGGCCTTTGTTCGGGCTCTCGGCTACCGCGACGATGATGCGCTCGAACAACGGCGCGGCGCGTGCCACGAGATCCGCATGGCCGTTAGTGATCGGGTCGAAAGTGCCCGGATAGACAGCGAGGCGTTTATTGACCGGCGGCTGATTCACGTAGACGGAAGAGCGGGCAGGGAAAGCATTAGCTTAACGGAACACCTTGCGAGCGGCGATAGAGCGCATAGTGCACCTCGCCCGCATGACCTTCGCGATGCAGCACCCAGCTTGAGGGCAGCGCAAATGCCAGCCCGCGCGGTGATTCCACATACACCTGAGCCGCTTCGGCAAGCCAACCGCCCTGCTCCAGCTGTTGCGCCAATGGCGCCCAAAGCTGCAAAGCGAACGGCGGATCGAGGAATACCAGCCCGAACGGGCGCGGCGCACCTTGCAGAAAATGTGCAGCTTCCATCGCCGCCACCTCCCCGCCTTCAGCCTTCAGCCGTGCGAGATTGCTGCGCAGGGCATCAGCGGTTGCACGCTCCGGCTCTACGAACTGCACGCTGGCTGCACCGCGCGACAGTGCCTCGATGCCAAGCGCGCCGGTACCTGCGCACAGATCCAGCGCCCGCACGCCGGCAATCGTTGGCGCCAGCCAGTTGAACAGCGTTTCGCGCACACGTTCCGCGGTGGGTCGCAAGCCGGGAAGATCCGGGACGTTCAAACGCGAATTGCGCAGATGGCCGCCAATGATGCGGATTCGCCCAGGCACGGCCTTCATGCTCGGGGGCCCTCAGCGGACAGTACGGGTCGGGGTGTTAGCATTCGCCTATTGTCTTTCAAGCACGCCCCTTCATGCTCAAGTTCTGGAAAAAGAAGCCCACCGATAAGGGGGCTGGGGAAAATGAGGGAGCAACTGCCCAGGCGCCCGCGCAAGCAGAAGCACCGGCACCGGAAGTTGCCCCGCCGACGGAACCCGTCGTCGATGAAGCCCCCGTCAAACGCAGTTGGCGCGAACGCCTTTCCGGCAGCACCTTTGCGCGCGGACTCACCTCGCTGTTCTCTCGCAATCCCAAGCTGGACGACAGCCTGCTGGACGAGTTGGAGACCACGCTGATCACCGCCGACGTCGGCATCGAAGCCAGCACAACGCTGGTGGAAAACCTGCGTCGGCGCATGCACAAGCGCGAGTTCGCCGACGCCATAGCCCTGTTGCAAGCACTGCGGCAGGAACTGATCGCGCTGCTCAAGCCCGTGCAAAAAACACTCGACATCAATGGCCATAAACCGTTCGTCGTACTTACCGTCGGCATCAACGGTGTCGGCAAAACCACCACTATCGGCAAGCTGGCACGCCGGTGGCGTGACGAAAATCGCCAGGTGCTACTCGCCGCAGGAGACACCTTCCGCGCCGCCGCAGTGGAGCAACTCAAGACCTGGGGCGAACGCAACCAGGTGCCGGTGATCTCACAAGGTCAAGATGCTGATGCCGCCAGCGTGATCTTCGACGCGCTGCAAGCTGCGCGCTCGCGCAATGCAGACGTGTTGATCGCCGATACCGCCGGCCGGCTGCACACGCAGGGCGGCCTGATGGACGAACTGGGCAAAATCGCGCGCGTGCTCAAAAAGATCGACGCCGAAGCGCCGCATGAGGTGCTGATGGTGATCGATGGCACCACCGGTCAGAACGCAGTGAACCAAGTACGTCAGTTCCGCCAGATCGCCGGTGTGACCGGCTTGGTGGTGACGAAGCTCGACGGCACCGCCAAGGGCGGCGTGGTATTCGCACTGGCACGCGAATTCGGCTTGCCGATCCGCTTCGTCGGCCTCGGCGAAACCGCCACGGACCTGCGCGTATTCGATGCGGAAGCCTATGTCGACGGCCTGCTTCCCGCCGACTTTGCACGGGCTTAGGATGCTCCGTTCCACTCTGCGTAGGCGGCATGATGTTCAGAAGGCTCGCAGGCTGTGTTGCGCGGCACAGGGCAGACTGGCCGTCTGTTCAAGCCGCGCGACACAGCCTGCGGGCCTTCTGGACATCACCCTTCGGGCCGGCTCTGTCCGTCCGCATGCCTTCGGTCCATCGTCTCGACAGGCAGCCAGTCTGCCTTCACCGATGGTCCTGTGGCCTGCGAACGGACAGAGCCGGTGACACCCACGCAGAATGGAACGGAGCATCCTCATGAGGATTCCACGCCCACTGCGACTCACGCTGATCGCCTTGGCCAGCCTGGCTGGCGGCATCGTGCTGATCGTATTGGTCTCGCTTTATCTATTGCTGCAGCCTGATCGCTTCACCGCGATGCTGAAGGAACAAGCGAATCAGGCGGGCTTGCGGCTCACGCTGTCGAGTCCGGCCAGCCCGACATTGTTTCCGCGCCCTGCGTTGCAATTGGAAGGCATCACGCTGGTAGCCCGCGATGCAGGCTCCAACGCCATGCCCATCTTGCTGGCAGCAAACGGTCGGCTGGTATTGCCGTGGCGTTCGCTGTTTGGTCGCCAGGTGGTGATTTCGCGCATGCAGATCAATTCGCCGCGCGTGGATCTGGATGCGCTGCAAGCCTGGTTGATGCACCTGCCGCCACAATCAGCCGCGATGCCGGGTGAGATTCCGCGCATCGCCACTGGCGTGCGCATCCGCAATGGAAGCGTGGTGCAGAACAATAGCGAATGGCTGAGCAATGTATCGCTCGATACCGGGCGCCTCGCACCAGGCCAGGCGTTCTGGGTGAATCTGTCGGCCAAGGAAACGGATGGCACCCCGTTGCAGTGGCAGTTCTCCGGCGTGCCTACCATCGCCAATGGCGCGCTGCAATTGGATGCCATCACTATCAACGTCTCCGACAGCAGCGCCACTACGTTGCATTTGAACGGTCATGCACGCTGGATGGGCGCGGCGAACGCATCCATGCAACTGCAAGGCAAATTCCATCTGGCGAACGAAGGCGATTACGACGCCGCCGTTGCCCTTATGCCCGCCACGCAAGGCAAACCCTTGCTGCTGCATCTGAAACTGCTCGGTTCCGACAATCACATCGATCTCGACCTGCCGCCGCTCGCACTCGCGCAGTGGTGGAACCAACTGAGCAATCCGCAGGGCCCACAGCTGTCCGCGCCGCCCGGCAACGGACAGATCGACATGGCCAAGCTCGACGTCGGCAAGATTCATATCGAAGGATTGAGCGTGCAGACCGGCGATGCCGTGCCTGCATCAGCAGAAAGCACCGTGCCTCCCGCCAAACCTGCCGCATCTAAATTGCAGTGACTCCTTTCGCTTCCGCCCTGCTGGACTGGTTCGATCACCACGGCCGTCACGACCTGCCATGGAAACATCCGCGCGATGCCTATCGCGTGTGGCTTTCCGAGATCATGCTGCAGCAGACGCAGGTCGCCACGGTCATCCCCTATTTCCAGCGCTTCGTGACGAAGCTGCCCACGTTGCACGACCTGGCCGCCGCCGACGAAGACATTGTGCTCGCACTGTGGTCGGGCCTTGGCTATTACCGCCGCGCGCGCTTTCTGCATCGAGCTGCACAAGTGTGCGTGGAACAACACAACGGCGAACTTCCGCGCGAATTCGACGCGCTGGCGGCTTTACCTGGCATCGGCCGCTCCACTGCGGGAGCGATTCTGGCGCAAGCCTACGGTCTGCGTTTCCCCATTCTCGATGGCAACGTGAAACGCGTGCTTACGCGTTACCACGGTATCGCCGGCCACCCTGGCGGACGCGAAATCGAAAAACAGCTATGGGTTCATGCGGATACGCATACGCCGGCCGAACGCGCAGCCGACTACACGCAAGCCATCATGGACATGGGCGCCACGCTATGCGTGCGCACGCGACCGTTGTGCGCGATGTGTCCCGTGCGCAGCGATTGCGTAGCGCATCGTGACAATCTCACCGCGCAGTTGCCTACACCCAAGCCCGGCAAAGCCATTCCCTCACGCAGCACCATCATGCTGATCCTGCGCGACGCCGATGGCCGCGTGCTGTTGCAGCGACGCGGCGCGCAAGGCGTGTGGTCGGGCCTGTGGAGCCTGCCGGAAGCCGACGACACCGACCACGCATGGCGCGAAGCACAACGCCACGCACGCATCGATGACGCACAACCACTCACCCCCTTCGTGCATGTCTTCAGCCACTATCGCCTGCAGATCCAGCCGCTGCTGTTCGATGGCGCAGCACCCGCGCACGCAATCGCTGATAATGCCGACCTGCGTTGGAGTGCCTTCGCCGATTTGCCTGCACTGGGCCTGCCCGCGCCGGTGCGATCGCTGCTGATGGCACTGCCCGAACCCACCGCGTCCTGAAACACATTTCGAGACAGTCCCATGAGCCGTACGATTCACTGCGCCAAGCTCGGCATCGACGCCGAAGGCCTGGATTTCGCCCCCTGGCCCGGCCCGCTGGGCCAGCGCATCTTTGCTGAGATCTCCAAGCCCGCTTGGCAGCAATGGCTAGCGCATCAGACCATGCTGATCAACGAATACCGCATCAATCCGCTCGACCCCAAGGCACGCCAGTTCCTGGGCGGGGAGATGGAAAAATTCCTGTTCGGCGGAGAGGCGAAAAAGCCCGAGGGCTACAAGCCGCCCGAAGCCGAGTCTTGACGTAAACCGCTCCTTCCGATTTAATGAGCGGCTCCATGCAACGCATGGCGGCCATTCTGGCCGGGTAGCTCAGTTGGTAGAGCAGGGGATTGAAAATCCCCGTGTCGGCGGTTCGATTCCGTCCCCGGCCACCATCGCTTTCAATGAAAGAGCCTGCTCATCCGAGCGGGCTTTTTCATTTTCTGCCCTCTCGTACACGGAAGCCGAATCGCTGCGTTACGGAAACCAGCGACACCTTCCCGGAAAGTCGCACAAGGGGACCGCTCATGACGCGCATCCATTCGACTTGGCTTTGCTGGTTCGCGTTGCTGCTCGCACCATGGTTTGCGCAGGCGCAGACTGCAGGATGGCGCGAAGCGCTGATGCAACATCGCGTACAGGCAACATTGCCGGCAGGCGTGCAGGTCATACGTGATGTGAGCTACGGCTCCGGCGCGCAACAGCGTTTCGACGTGTACATGCCAGCCCATGCGGAACACGCTCCGGCGATCTTGCTGGTGCACGGCGGCGCCTGGGCATTTGGGGATAAGGCAGCACGCGGTGTCGTGGAGAACAAAGTGGCGCGCTGGGTGCCTCGCGGCTTTATAGTCATCTCCATCGACTACCGCATGCTTCCGCAATCATCTCCGCTGGTACAGGCCGGCGATGTGGCACAGGCACTGGCCTACGCGCAGCAGCATGCAGCGCAATGGGGTGGTGATCCAAGTGCGTTCGTTTTAATGGGGCATTCGGCAGGTGCGCATCTTGTTGCGCTGGTCAGTACTGACGCATCCATCGGCAAACGTTACGGCGTGGCGCCATGGCTGGGCACCATTTCGTTGGACAGCGCTGCGTTGAATGTCGTGGCGGTCATGCAGGCTCGTCATCTTCCGTTGTATGACCGCGCGTTCGGCAAGCAGGCGGATGGCTGGATGGCTGCTTCGCCCTTGCATCAGCTGCACGGGCGCATCGTTCCCTTTCTTGCAGTGTGTTCCAGCCGGCGCGAGGATTCATGCACGCAAGCGCACAGCTTTGTAGCGAAGGCCGCTTCGTTTGGCACGCATGCGTCTGTGATCGAACAGAATCTGTCGCATGAACAGATCAACGAGCAGCTTGGTCAGGATTCGGATTACACCCATCAAGTCGAAGCCTTTATGCGCGGGTTATCACCTTCGATGGCACACGTGTTGAACGGCGCATGATGCACAGCATGAACCGTTCCCTACCCCGCTAATCTTTTCTTCACCGCGGATTGATCGCAGGCGACCAAGACTCCAGACATTCACTGGCAGCGAGGGCAGGTCTGTGAAAAAGATTGCTTCAGTGACCATCGTATTGGCGCTAAGTTGTGCCGGGATGGCCTTGGCGCAGCAAGACCATGACCATGCGCTGACTCAGCAAGAAGTCACCGCACAGCTTACGCAGCAGGGATATACGGATATCCACGATGTGGATTTCAGAGACGGCGTATGGACTGCACGCGCGCACAGCGGCGACGGTGCCTATGTGAAGCTGCACGTGGATCCGATCACCGGCAAGGCGTATCCGAACAAGCAAGTGTCGCGCATGAATGAGCAGGATGTCCGCGCGATGCTTTCTTCAGAAGGCTATACGCATGTGCATGACGTCGATTTTCATCATGGTGTATGGAAAGCTCGTGCGAGGAATAACGCTGGCGTACGCGTTTCGCTGCAAATCGATGCGCAGTCAGGACGAATCATCGGGACGAACTGATTACGGCGGCGCGGCGAAATAACGCCGCGCGCGTCGTCATAGTGAAGTCGTAAGATTCGTCACCCAATCCGGCAATGCGCCGATGATGACTGCCTCCAGACTGCGATCCGTACCGGTGATGATCAATACGGCCACCAAGGAGATGAGCACGCCGAGCACTCGCCTGCCCCGCGTACCCGCGCTCATCATCTTGCTGCGCCAACGCATCAGCACGCTTTGCGCAAGCAAAGCCATCACGAGCAACACGCTGGCAATACCGAGCGCAAAGGCAGTCATCACCAGGGCTACCTGGCTGAGATCCTTGCCTTGCGCAGCCAGTACCGTTGCGGCCCCTAATGTTGGCCCAACGCACGGACTCCACACGAGGCCAAGCAACACACCAATGCCCGCCTGCCCGACGAGACCGAAACGTTCCAGCCGCGCTTGACGCTCGCCCGCCCAATTAGCGAGCGGCCCCGCGGCATGCTCGAACTGCGCTTGCAGTCTGGGAACGATGAGGATGATGCCCACTATCAACAGCAATACCGCGCCCCACAATCGGATCGCCTCCGTATTCAAACCAATCGATGCACCCACTGTGGCAATGAGAAAACCGGTCACCGTGAACGACGCTACCAGCCCTAAAGCCAGTGCAAGCGGCCCCCAACGATGACGCTGCGCCGCACTGCCAAGCACGATGGGAACCAATGGAAGCACGCAAGGCGAAAGAATGGTCAAAGCGCCGGCGGCGTAAGCGACGATGGGGCTGAGGCTGCCGCTCATGCTTCCATCCTCGGATGGATGAACGGCGAAGTGGCTAACGACATGAGGAGCTCCTGCGATTTCGTCCCTAATCCTTTCTATTCGCTCGTTAGCGTCATGAGGTTACGGCTGTAACCGATCGCGTGTTCGCAACGAACAGACAGGGAAACCCATACGAAGGATGCGTCATGTTTTTTTTACGCAAGCTCTCTTTGATTGCACTGTTTGGCCTGATTTATGCCGTGCCGGCATTGGCCCAACCCGTCCAGCCATTCACTACGGCGGCACTGAAGGCGGCCCAGGCGGCGGGCAAGCCGGTATTGGTGGATGCCTACGCAAGCTGGTGCCCGACCTGTCGTAAGCAGGCGCCCACTATCGATGCCATGGCCAGCGATCCAGCCTTTGCGAAGTTGGTGATATTGCGTTTGGATTACGACTCGCAGAGTGCGGAAAAGCGTCAGCTTGGCATCGTGCAGCAAAGTACGTTGATTGCGTTTGATGGCAACAAGGAAACCGGTCGGCTTGTCGGTGTGACAGATCCGGATCAGATCAAGAAGCTGGCGCAATCGGCTTTGCATTAAATGTACTCAGCGCAATGCGCAGTTCCATCACCTTCGCTTGGGTTGGAGCGCGAACCCCACATGGGAATTCCCATGCAGCGCATGGTTGGGGCTCACGCCCCAACCTACGCAATCGGCCATCACGAAAGCGTTCGTGTGGCCGGCCGTACGATGCGAACGATCATGCTGCATGAATGAACTGCACATGCACCCATGGACAAGGCGTGCAGCCTGTCTGTCTGCCCCAGCAGCTGATCACATCTTTCTAACGGTCTGGCGCAGCTATCGACAAGCCATCACCGCTTCGACATCGAAATGACGCGTGGAAATAATCATCGCGTCATCACTCGGCGCGATGCTGTCACCATCGGATTCGGAGTTTTTCCCGTGGTGTCGCAGTACGTATTTCCTTCCAGACGGGGCATGTTCCGCATCGTCAAGCATGGGCATCGCTGGCGGTCGTTGATCGAGGCGCGAGAAGTGGCTCGGCACGATTCACCGGAGGCAGCGCTCGATGCGCTGCGCCAGGCTTGGCCACAGGCGCGGTTGCCGCGAGCGTTGAGCGAGTGGCGTTACGTCGCCGAAGCCGCTTACCTGCCGCATGCCCGGCTGGCGCGTGCGACCAATGGTTTCAGGGTTACTGGCATCGATCCGTCACAGCCGCGTGTGCGTCGCTCGCGCCGCGCGCAGGGTCGGCCAAGCCGTGGCGTGACTGATCATGGATGATCGGTCACGGCCTTATCTTTGATGCAGCTAAATGCATAGAACGATGTCGGGATTCGGCTGCGCCTCAGCCCAACCTACCGAAGGCTGAGGCATACCTCACTCTTGTGCGTTGATCACTTCCAGAAAGTCGCGACCGTAGCGTTTTAGCTTGGCCTCGCCGACGCCGCTGATCGATGCGAGCTCTTCTTCGTTCTCTGGCATCGCGCGCAACATCGCCAACAACGTTGCGTCGTGAAAGATCACGTATGCAGGCACGCCGTGCTGTTTGGCGAGTTTTGCACGCAAGGCGCGCAACGCTTCCCACATCGGTTGTTCGTAGGCTTCGATGCCCAGGCTGGCGCCGGTGATCAATTGGGCGTCGCGACGACGCGATGCACGACGTACCGGTCGCGTTTCCTCACGCATGTGAATATCGCGCTTGCCGGTCAGCACATCGCGACTGGCTGCAGTGAGCCGCAAGGTTCCAAAACCTTCTGCATCCGTCGCCAACAAGCCTGCGGCGAGCAATTGACGAAACACAGAGCGCCATTGCTTTTCGTCCATGTCGGCGCCGATGCCGAAGGTGCTCAGCCGATCATGGCCAAGCTGAGTCATGCGCTCGTTGTCGATGCCGCGCAAGACGTCGATCACGTGCCCGGCGCCAAACCGCTGACCGCTGCGATACACCGCCGACAGGGCTTTTTGCGCGGGAACGGTTGCGTCCCAGGTTTTGGGCGGTTGCAGGCAGTTGTCGCAGTTGCCGCACGGGCCAGGAAATGCTTCGCCGAATGCAGCCAGCAACATCTCGCGCCGGCATTGGGTTGCTTCCGCATAGCTGAGCAGCGAGTCCAGTTTCGAACGCTCGATGCGCTTGCGCTCGTCGCCCGATTCGGACTGCGCGATCATCTGGCTCATCGTCACCACGTCGGACAGGCCGTAGATCATCCACGCATCGGCCGGCAAACCATCGCGGCCGCCGCGGCCGGTTTCCTGGTAATAGCCTTCCATGCTGCGCGGCAGATCCAAATGCGCGACAAAGCGCACATCGGGTTTATCGATGCCCATGCCGAACGCGACCGTCGCCACCATCACAATGCCATCTTCGCGCAGAAACCGTTGCTGATTCGCCATGCGCGTCGCCGCATCCAGGCCCGCGTGGTACGGCAACGTTTCGATGCCTGCTTCGCTAAGCCATGCGGCCGTTTCGTCCACTTTGCGGCGGCTCAAGCAGTAAATGATGCCGGCGTCGCCGCGATGCCCATCGAGAAATCCCAGCAACTGACTGCGCGGATTATGGCGCTGCGTAACGCCGTAGCGGATGTTCGGACGATCGAAGCTGGACACGAACTGACGCGCATCCTGCAGTGCCAACCGCTCGACGATTTCATCGCGCGTGCGCGGATCGGCGGTGGCCGTAAGCGCGATGCGCGGCACGTTCGGATAGCGCTGATGCAGGATTGTCAGCTCACGGTATTCCGGGCGGAAATCGTGGCCCCATTGCGATACGCAATGCGCTTCGTCGATGGCGAACAGCGCCACTTCCGTGCGATCAAGCAGCTCCAGAAAACGTGCAGTGAGTAGGCGCTCCGGCGCCACGTACAGCAGATTCAACTCGCCAGCCAAAAGCTTGCGCTCCACCTCGCGCTGCTCTTGAGCATCGAGACTGGAGTTGAGATAAGCCGCCGCCACGCCCGCCTCGCGCAACGCATCGACTTGGTCATGCATCAATGCAATCAATGGCGACACCACGATGCCGGTACCTTGCCGCAGCAGCGCGGGAATCTGGTAACACAGCGATTTGCCGCCGCCGGTCGGCATCAGCACCAAGGCGTCTCCGCCCTCGGCCACGTGCTCGACGATGGCTTGCTGGTGACCGCGAAAGTGGGCGTAGCCGAAGATGCTTTGGAGGATATGAAGGGGTGTGCCGGGCATGCTTTGTTTTTCTCCCTCTCCCCTGCGGGGAGAGGGCTGGGGTGAGGGGCCATTCTTGCGACAAGCTTATTTCTTTCACGCAAAGCGTTCGAGTAAGGATCAGCGTCAGCGATTGCCGTTACAGCAAGCCCGGCCTCGACCCTGCCCCTCTCTCCCAAGGGGAGAGGGAACCTAAGGCAAGCCCCATAACTCCCGATCCACATCCGCATCCAGGCCAAAACGCGCCAGCGGTACGCGGCCGTTCTTCACTTCCACGCCTTCAGCGCGCAACAGACGACTTTGCTCACGAAAACCGCGACTACCGGGCGGCATGGCGATCTGGCCATTGGAACGCAGCACGCGAAACCACGGCAGCCTCATGCCATCGGGCACCTCGCCCAACAAGCGGCCAACCAGGCGCGCACGCCCCGGCAAGCCCGCCCGGGCAGCGATTGCGCCGTAGCTCGCAACGCGCCCAGGCGGGATGGCCGCGATAGCCTCGAAAACTTTCAGGTACTCCGGCTTCATCATCACGTGCACCGCAACCAAGCTCGTGGCAGAGTAGCAGCGGTCCGCCTTCGATTCGGATAGCCGCATGCATCACTTCGAAGCCGTGCGTTCACTGATCAGCAGCCTGCATACCCTGCGGCGCAATGATCCGTATGTGATCAGTTTCGATATGACGCTCCCGCATGGCCGTCACCAGGGCATGTATCTGGCGGAACTGGAAGATGAGAACGGCCGCCGCTACCTGCGCATCTCCACACCTGTCGGGCCGCTGTCGGGCGCTGATCCCAAGCGCTGCCTGCGTTTCAACTGGGCGCAGCGCGTAGGCTTCTTGGCCGTGACGGATCTGGATGGCTCGCCTTACCTGCACTTGTGCGAGAACCGACCCTACGAGCTGGTGAACGGGCAGGAACTGATGCGGCTGATCACCGAGCTGGGCTCATTGGGAGATGAGCTGGAGCAATTGATCGTGGATAGCGGGGATAGCTTCTAGCCGCTGGAATGCCCGTTGGTTGGGTTAGCGCGGCGTAACCCGACACCTCCCCATCGGAGTGATCAACATTGTCGGGTTACGCTGCGCCAACCCAACCTGCGCGGCCTCGCGGGAATGATTGCTCAGCCGAACTGCCGCGCCAGAAGCACAAACCCGTACGCGATCAACGCCGTCACCGGCAAGGTGAGAATCCACGCCCACACCATGCGCTCGACGACCGACCAGCGGATCGCATTGAAGCGCTTGGCCGCGCCTACGCCCATGATCGACGACGACACTACGTGCGTGGTCGATACCGGCAGGCCGAACATCGACGCACACAGGATCACCATCGCCGAACTGCCTTCCGCCGCGAACCCGTTGATCGGGTGCAGCTTCACCATCTTGTGACCGAGCGTCTTGATGATGCGCCAGCCGCCGCCGGCCGTGCCGCCGGCCATGGTCAGCGCACACACCGCCGCCACCCAGTGCGGTACGGCGAAGCCACCCGCGGCGGACGCGTGGATACGCAGGAACGACAGCCAACCCGGCAAATGGTCGAACTGCCCGGCTGCCGTGGCGCTAGCCAGCGCCAGCGCGATGATGCCCATACTCTTCTGCGCATCGTTCATGCCGTGCGCCAGGCCCATCGCACTGGCAGAAAGAATCTGCGTCTTGCCAAAGAAGCTGTTCACGAACGGCGTACGCCCCAGATGGCGCAACACGCCCTTGCGCGTAGCGAACCAGGCGAGCAAGCCATACAGGCCACCCATCAGCGCGAAGCCGAGCACAAAGCCCATCACCGGTGACACCACCATCGGCATGACTACTTTCGGCAATACACCCTTGCCCTCCCACCAATGTGCGCCACCCTGCGCCCAGATCACCGCGGCGAAACGTCCGCCGGATTCGGCAATGGCTGCGCCAACCAGCGCCCCCACCAGCGCGTGACTGGAACTGGAAGGCAACCCCATCCACCAAGTGATCAAGTTCCACACGATGGCTGCCAACAGCGCGCAGATCAGCAGTTCCGGCCCCGCTTGCACCACGCCCGTGTTGACGATGCCAGCAGCGATGGTCGCAGCCACCGCCGTACCCCACATGGCTCCAATCAGATTGGTGATCGCCGCCAGCAAGACCGCCTGCCCCGGTGAAAGCACCTTGGTGGCGACAACCGTGGCAATCGAGTTGGCGGTGTCGTGAAAGCCATTGATGTAAGTAAAGATAAGCGCGATCAGCACGACCGCAACGACGAGGCCAAGGCTCATGCGTGTACTCCCGGCCTCAGGAGTTCTTCAACACGATGGAATAGACGATGTTGCCGACGTCGCGGCACTTGTCGATGGCCTTCTCGATCAGCTCGAACAGATCTTTCGCCAGCATCGCGCGCATCGCATCGTTGCTTTCGAGATAGAGCGTGCGATACGGCGCCAGCAGCATGCGATCGCCCTCCGATTCCAGCGTCTGCAGGCGATCCTGCAACTTTTTCACTGGATCGATACGCAAGCCGCGGCGCAGTTCGCCGATCATCTCGGCCACCACGTCAGTGGCGCGCGTCAGCACCAGGGCACGCTGGCTGAAATCCACGTCATGCAGGCGGCCGGCGACGATCTCATAGCGTTCGGCAAACTTCTCTACGCTTTTCGGAATTTTATATAGCGCACTGTTGAGCGCCTCGATGTCTTCACGATCCAGCGCCGTGACGAAGGTGTTCACGAGTTCTTCGCTGATCTGGTTGGCCAACGCCTTCTCACGCGAACGGGCGGCGGCGAAAGCGGCCATTACCGGCGTATGGTCGGCCTGGCTGACCAGGCCGTGCAGGGCTTTGGCGCTTTCGCGGGCGGCTTCGGCGCTTTGTTCCAGGAGGCCGTAAAACTTGTCGCCTTTGCCGAAAATCGTCTGGAGAGAAAACATGCAGGGGAACCCTGGAGAAGAAAAAGGGGGGGCAAATATTTCGCGAATGTTACAGGACGCCGCCGCCGCGCCGCATCACCCGGGCCATGTAGACCCGTGTTGGCGAGGCCCCTTCGGGGGCAGCTGCTCATGGGGGCTGCCGTGCCTTACACTGACTGCATGCCCGCACCTGATGCCCTGTCGCGATGCTGACCACAATCGCGCTCGTCCTCCTCCTCGCCCTCTTCAACGGTTTCTTTGCGCTTTCAGAAATGGCGCTGGTTGCCTCGCGTAAGAGCCGGCTCAAGCAGATGGCCCGCGACAGCCGCCGCGCCCGGATCGCGCTCGCGCATGCCGAGGCGCCTGAGCACTTCCTTTCCACCGTGCAAGTGGGCATCACCTTGGTGATGCTGATTACCGGCGCAGTAGCCGGGGATGCCATCGGCACGCAGATCGGCACCATGCTGCACGACGGCAGCATCGCCTGGCTGGTGCCTTACACGCGCGGGATTGGCATCGTGCTGGGCTTCGCCGTGATCTCCTTCATCCAGATCGTGGTCGGCGAACTGGTGCCCAAGCGCCTGGCGTTGTCCGCACCGGAGAAGGTGTCAAGCATCGTCGGCATGCCCATGCTGGTGCTTTCCCGCGCCACCGCGCCGTTCGTATGGATGCTCAACCGCTCCAGCAGCGTGCTGCTGAAGTTGATGCGCGTAAAAGACCGCGGCGACACCGCTGCCACGGAAGAAGAAATCCGCCTGCTGGTAGCAGAGAGCGCGGAGCAAGGCGTGCTCGATGCCGACGAACAAGCCATGGTCAACCGCGTGCTGCGCCTGGGCGATCGCACGGTTGACAGCGTGATGACACCGCGCATGCGCATCGCCTGGCTCGACTTGAACGCGCCGTTGGAAGAAAACCTCGAGGTATTGCGGCAGAACCCCTACTCACGCTTTCCCGTCTATCGCGGTGATGAAAGCGATGTCGTGGGCGTGATGGAAGTGAAAAATCTGCTCGGCGGCATCACGCTGGGCAAACTGGAATTGTTCCGTACGCTCGCCAAGCCACTGTACGTGCCCGCCACAGCGCGCGCGCTGGATCTGCTGGAAGAATTCCGCGACGCCGAAACGCCGATGGCCTTGGTGGTGGACGAATACGGCGATATCGACGGCGTGGTCACGCTCAACGACCTGCTTGCTGCGGTGGTCGGTGCCAGCCAGCTTGGCCACGGCAGCGGTGGCGAAGAAAATTCGCCCATCGTGCAACGTGAAGACGGCAGCTGGTTGATCGATGGCGCCATCTCTACCGACGACCTGCGCGAACTGCTGCATGTGGACAAGCTGCCTGGTGAAGACGAACACGATTTCCGCACCGCCGCTGGCATGGTGATGGCGGCGCTGGGACATATTCCGCAAACCGGCGAGGTGTTCGCGTGGCGCGGTATTCGCTTTGAAGTGGTGGATCTGGACGGCGCGCGAATCGACAAGCTGCTGGTAACGCCCGCGCCGCGGATCGAGTTGGGTGATGACGAGCAATAGCTCTGTTTGCACCTCAACCTACTTCTGACTTCCCGCCAGCTTCGCCATTCGCTGCGCGTCCGCCATTATTCCATGCAACATGCGCAACTCGCGTTCATCCATCTGTGCGCGCTGAAACAGCTTGCGTAGCCGCAGCATGATCGTGGTCGGCGAGCGGCCTTTGTGGAAATCGATGTCATCCAGCGTCTGCGCAAGATGTTCGTAGAAGCGTTCCATCTGCGCGGCATCGGCGGGCGGTTCGTCGTGCAGCGGCGGAGACACCGGGGCGTTCTCGCTGAGCGAGGCTACGCGTAATTCGTAAGCCATCACTTGCACGGCCTGTGCGAGATTGAGCGAACTGAAATCGTCTACGCTGGGAATGCGCACCATTGCGTGGCAGCGCGCGAGTTCCTCGTTCTCCAACCCAGTGCGTTCGTTACCGAACACCAGCGCCACCTGCCCACCCTGTTCGGCAGCGACAAGCACCTGCGCTGCGGCTTCGCGCGGCGTCAGCTCCGGCAGGTTCACTCCACGGCGCCGGGCGGACAACCCCAAAGCCAGGTTGGTGCCAGTCAGCGCATCCACCAACCCTGCGTGGACACCCGCCCCTTCCAACACATCGTCCGCACCTGCCGCCATGGCCGATACCTCACGATCCGGAAAACGGTGCGGCGCCACCAGGTCCATGCGCGTGAAACCCATGGTGCGCATGGCCCGCGCTGCGCTGCCAATATTTCCCGGGTGGGAGGTGCGGACCAGGACAAAGCGGATACGGCTGAGCGAATCGGCGGTCATGCGGCTGGACATCGAGCGTTTTCGGGCTGGCAAGGATAGTCGAGGAGCAGGCATAGAGGGCGATTCCGGCTGCTCGTCCCTCGCGGCACATCGCCCGCTCTGCTATCATTGCCGGTCGCTAACCCGTTCTTTTGCCAAGCCAAAGCCATGACCAGACCCGCCGTCAACGTCGCGGTACGCGCCGCGCGCTCCGCCGGTAACGTGATCCTGCGTTACATGAACCGTATCGACGGCCTCAACGTCGTTGAAAAGCAACGCATGGACTTTGCGTCCGAGGTCGACCGGCTGGCTGAGGCAGAGATCGTCAAAGAACTGCGCCGCGCCTATCCTACTCACGCGATCCTCGCCGAAGAAGGCGGAGCTATCGGCAAGAGTCCGCAAGTGTGGGTGATCGATCCGCTGGATGGTACCCACAACTATCTGCGCGGCATTCCGCACTTCAGCGTATCCATCGCCATGCTCGACAAGGGCGAACCGGTGTATGCGGTGGTGTTCGATCCGCTGCGCGATGAATTGTTCACCGCCAGCAAGGGCGACGGCGCCTATCTCAACGACCGCCGCATTCGCGTCAGCAAGCGCGAAAGCCTGGCTGGCGCAATGATCGGCACCGGGTTTCCCTATCGCCAACGCGCACATCTGGATTCGCAATTGGCGATGACGCGCGCGCTGCTCACGCAAGCCGAAGACATCCGCCGCTCCGGCTCCGCTGCACTCGATCTTGCCTACACCGCCGCCGCTCGCTATGACGGCTTCTTCGAAATCGGCCTGAAGCCGTGGGACATGGCGGCAGGCGCGCTACTGGTGCGTGAAGCGGGCGGCAAGTATTGCGACTTCGCTGGCCGCGACGGCATTCCCGAGAGTGGCAACATCGTCGCCGGCAACGTGCATATAGCGAAGGCAATGGTGGAAATGATCGGTGCGCAGGCGACGCCGGCGTTGCTTCGGGCCTAATGCTTCATGCGTTGGTGGTGGAGCAAACCCCGACCAAGGGCTCAAACCATGATCTCGATCCGATTCCCATCCGGGTCCAGCACCACGCTTTCGTAATACCCATCCCCCGTGCGCCGCGGCCCATCGAGTAGCGGATGGCCGTCGTTTTTCAGCCGTTGCGTCAGCGCATCCACTTGCTGCTCCGATCCCACTGACATCGCGACATGCGTCAAACCCATGCGCTGCGCACCCGGCCCAAGCGCTACGGGCGAAAGCGTAGTCGTCCGCATCACTTCCAGACGCGCGCCACCGGCAAAACTGAGAAAGCAGGATTCGAAACCCTTCGCCGCATTGACGTATCTGTCGCCTGCAGTAGCTTCGAAATAAGTCATGTAGAACTGTACGCAACGGTCGATGTCTTCGGTCCACAATGCAAGATGTTCGATACGCATGCAAAGGCGTTCCTTACGAAAGCTTCAACAACATCACGTACCGGATGTACCGATATTGAATGTCAGCCCATAAGGGTCGCGAAGATAACAACGAGGAACTTGCGCATCTTCATCGACCGCTTCACAGCCCGCAGCAAGCAGTTGCTCCTTGGCTGCTTGAACGTCAGGCACCAGAAATTCGAACACCGGTCCATGCGCAGCCCCCTTCTCCACATAGAGACGGAACGCACCCGCTTCGAAACCCACCAGCCTCTCGCCACGATGCACGACTTCCAGGCCAAGCACGGAAGTGTAGAAGTTCACCGCATCTGCCCAAGCCTCGGTGCGGATGATCACATCACGCGAGGAACGGAACGTTGCAGCCATGACGCCACCTCTCTCGAAATCGCTGACGGACACACCCGTGTGATCGATCATGCCGCGTTCCTTCACCAGCCGTTACGCAGGCAAATGGAGTTGCCACGATACACCAACGCGATTGTTCACTCAGCCGAACTTTTTCGCGCAGCCTTCATCATCAATCGAACTCTTCATACTGCGGCAGCGCATCGGTGATCGTGAACCATGGCGCCTTCGAGCCGACGAAGATATGCGCGGTCGGCCGCATGGATGGATCGTCCATCAGCGTTCCCAGCGTGACATGCGCGTACTCCCCTTCACGCACGACCGAATAGAGCAACGAGCCGCATGATTTGCAATGTGCGTCGTGCCCACACTCATCGCCAAAGGTCATTAGATTTTCTGCGCCTTTGACAACGCTCAGTTTGTTTCGCTCGATACCGCCAAAAGGTTTGAACGCCGAGCCCGTCGCCTTGCGGCATTGCGAGCAGTGGCAATTCAGCGCGTAACGAAAGCTGTCTTCTACGCTGTATCGAATTGCCCCGCACAGGCATTCGCCCGCAAGCATCCGGATAGATGGGTTATCACTGACGCTCATGCCTGCCTCCGCTCCACAGTCACCGTTGAAATTCGGTAGGACGTTCAAGCTGATAGATCACATCCTGAATATCGTCGAGCTTTTTGGACAATGCCGCCTGCGCGTCATACAAACCGCGATTGTAGAAGTACGCGCCGATTTCCTTTGCGAAAAAATCGAGCAGAAATTCCGCGTCGAAACTGCCAATCTGCTGTTGCAGCTCTTCGGAAAAATACAGTTTGATCTTCCGAACGATGACTTCCTTTTCAGCTGGCGAGAAAGTGATATCGGCCGTATCCATCGCACTGTCCTCTGCAAGACTGCCTAGCCCGCCTCGCGCAGAAAGGTACGCAAGAATGGAATCGTGATACGCCGTTGCGCCGCCAGCGACGCCTGATCCAGACGATCGAGCAAGTCGAGCAATGCACCCAGGTCGCGCGCATAGCGAGCAAACAGCCAGTCGAGCACTGCATCATCCAGCTCGATGCCACGCAGTGCTGCCTGACGCCTCAGCACTTCGCGGCGCTCGTCGTCTTCCAACGGCTTCAGAGTGAACTGCGTGCAGGCACCTAGGCGAGAACGCAGATCCGGCAAAGTGAGGTTGAGCTGCGCCGGCACGACCTGCGCTGTGAAGATAAGCGCCGTACCTTCGGCGCGGGCACGATTGTAGAGGTCGAACAAGGCGTGTTCGGCTTCACGCTCTCCAGCCAGCGCATCGATGTCATCGAGCGCAATGAATTGGCTGCCGGCCACGCCACGCAACGCCATGACGTGCTCATGCAGATTCTGCAATGGCAGATATTGCACGGTGTGCCCAGCTTCATGCGCCGCTTGGCAGGCAGCCATCAGCAGATGACTTTTGCCGCTACCGGTGGTGCCGCTTAAATACACCCAAGGCGCGCGTGGCTGCACGGCAAGCGCCTGCACAGCTGCCAACGCTGCGGCGTTGGCGCCAGCATGAAAATGCTCGAAGCGCTGGCGACGAGGCCAACGCAGGCCTAGCGGAAGTTGCGCCGTCATGGTTTGTCGCTGTTACCGGTGAACTGCACCGATGCTTCACCAGCATCGCTTTCGTGCAGCGTCACGTCCACTTCGGCGAACACGGTGTCGGGCTCCCCTTTTTCGGTATACAGATCGCTTTGCCGGTAGCGCTGCGCAAGATAGTGCAACAGCACCAGGATCACCGAGGCCGCAGGCAAGGCCAGCAGCACGCCAAGGAAACCAAACAGATAACCGCCTGCCAACACGGCGAAAATCACCGCCACCGGATGCAAACCGATCTTCTCGCCGACCAACCGCGGCACCAGTACGTAACCTTCGAGCAACTGCCCGACGACGAACACGCCGACCACCATCAGCAGATGCGGCCAGTCACCGTGTTGCACGAGCGAGGCGATGATCGCCGCGCCGAAGCCGGTGATGAAACCAAGATACGGCACGAAGCTGAGCAAGCCGGCGACCATGCCGATCAGCGGACCCACCGAAATGCCGATCAAAGTGAGCGCCACGCCGTAGTAGATCGCCAGCGCCAGCATCACCAGCAATTGCCCGCGCACGAAGGCACCGAGCACCACATCGGATTCGCGCGCCAGATGCGCAACGGTCGGCTGGACCGAGCGCGGCAGCATGCGATCCACCCATGCCACGAGACGGTCCCAGTCGCGCAACAGGTAGAACCACACCACGGGAATCAGCACCAGGTTGGTGAGCCAGGCGACGACGCCAAGGCCCGAGCGCGAAAGGGTGCCCAGCACGCTACCGATGGAACCGATGTGCTGCTTGATCTGCTCGACCAGGCGATCGGTATCGAATGCATTGGGGTCCAGATGCAGCTTGGCCTGCAGCGACGGCACCGCCTTGTCTCTGGCCCACTCCACGTAACGCGGGAAATTCTGCACCAAATTTTCGATCTGCCGCGCGATCAGCGGCACCAGCAACAACAGCACTGCGGCGATCACCAGGATCAACACCACGAATACGATGCTTACCGCCAGCGAACGCCCAAGCCCGAACCTTTCTAGTCGATCGGCCAGCGGGTCGCTGAGATAGGCCAGCATGGCGGCGACCGCGAAGGGCATCAATACTGGCGCCAGCAGCCACATCAGCAAGCCGATGACTACGATGATCGCCAGCATCTGCCAGCGGCGGGATGTCTCTTGGCTTATGGACACGAGAGGCTCGTTCTGAGGATGCGCTGCTGCATTCTACGTAGGCGGCATGAGGTACAGAAAGCCCGCAGGGATGTCGTGTCATGCATATCTATACATTCTTGCGCATAAGCCACGCGCGGCGAGACCAGTACAGTACGTAGTGCACGCCGCTGGCCACGCACAACACCGCCACCAACCCGCCGAGCGCAGTCGAACGCAGCGCAGGCCAGCGCGCCAGCGCCAGCAATACCGTCAACAGATAGATGATCTGCGCCAACGTGCAGGCTTTTGACAGCAAGCTTGGCTTCGGCTCGATCGGGCCGATCAGTACGCGCCAGCCCAATGCACCTGCGGCAATCACCAAGTCGCGACCACACACGATGCTCGCCAGCCATACGGGCACTTCCCCATGCCAGGCCAGGATCACGAAGCAAGTGATCAACAGCCATTTGTCGGCAATTGCATCCAGCATGCCTCCCAACCGGCTTTGCCAGCGGTAATGGCGCGCGAGAAAACCATCCAGCCCATCCGATGCGCCTGCTACCGCAACCAAGCCCAATGCGGACGGCCATTTTTCTTGCCAAAGCATCCAGCCGATCGGCGCCACGAGCAGCACTCGCAGCATGGAAATGGCATTGGGCAGATGCCGCCAAGGGGAATGCGACGCAGATGGCATCGCAGTGATCATGATGTCAGTGCAGCCAGCGCAGGCTGGCATCCGCACCATCGTGAGAGCTGCCTTCCATCACGCGGCCGCCAGCCGAAAGATTAGTCACCAGATTGTCCAGCGGCATACCGGCTTTCACCGCCAGCCATACGCCGTCGTCCTGCGCGCCAACGGTATAGATGCTGCGCACAGAAGGATCAGCACGCAGCGTGTTCAGCAAGTTGGCGTAATCCATCGCCGAATGCAGGCCGCTCACCCACAGCTTGCCGTTTACGTCACTGGTGGCGATCACATTCAATGCCTGGCCCAAACGGTCAGCGGCGCCTTTGCCCGCATCGGCGAACAAACCGTCTTGATTGGCGCTCTGGGCGTTCCACTGCTGGGACTGGCCGCCGCTGATCAGCGTCCAATCGGCGCTGTTCCCATGCAGGTCGCCCATCAGCACCAGACCCGTGTGAAAAAGCCGGCTGATTGCAGATAACGCAGCGGGATCGGCCGCCGCCAATTTACCCAGGTCAGGTAGCTGCGCCGGATCGGCGTAGCTCACCTGATAGCCTCGCTTGCCGACTGCGCCGGCAAGCCCGCCTAACTCGTTTTGGTTGAGCAGATGGCCGTCGCTGCCTTTCACGATCAACAGCAGCGGCGGTTTGACACCGGCGGTAGTGGCGCCCAATTGTGTGACCAGCCGCTGCACGGCGCCCTGGTCGAAGGCGACCGTCAGCGTAAACGTCGGGGGATTGCCGCCGTCGCCCTGATACTGGAACTGCTTCACGATGCCTGCGGCGTTTTGCATGGCCTCGGGATAGCCGTTCTTGCTGGACAGATCCTGGCCACCGGAGACGCGTACCAGCACCTGCCCAAGGGCTGACTGGAACGCCTGGTTCCGCTGGGTCGCACTGGTATCGGGAACCGGCACTACGACGGTGTAAGGCGAGGTAGTAGTGGTCTGTGCCTGCACAGCCGGGGCGAGCCCCAGAACGAGGCCAAACAGCAGAAGGGTGATCGGCAAGCGTGACAGGCGCATGAGCGTGAGCTGTGCTCTTAGGGTCGGGGATCGGACGAAAGTCTGCCCAATCCGACCCTTAACGTCTATCATTGGACGTTTTCCGAACGCCAGGTTGGCCATGTCCGACGCCCTTACCTACCACGCCGCAGGCGTGGATATCGATGCCGGCAATGCCGTGGTCGAACGCATCAAACCGCTGGTCAAACGCACCTTTCGTCCCGAAGTGATGGGTGGCCTGGGCGGTTTCGGCGGCCTGTTCAATCTCGGCACGCGCTACAAAGAGCCGGTGCTTGTCTCCGGCACCGACGGCGTAGGCACCAAGCTCAAGCTGGCACAGCAGTTGAACCGGCATGACACCATCGGCATCGATTTGGTCGGGATGTGCGTGAACGACGTGCTGGTGCAAGGCGCGGAACCGCTGTTCTTCCTCGACTATTTCGCCACCGGCAAACTGGATGTGGACACCACCGTGGCCGTGGTCGGCGGCATCGCCAAGGGCTGCGAACTGGCCGGTTGCGCGCTGATCGGCGGAGAAACTGCCGAGATGCCCGACATGTATCCGCCGGGCGAATACGATCTCGCCGGCTTCACCGTCGGAGCGGTGGAAAAAGAAGCGCTGCTCAGCGGCGACAACGTAGTGGCGGGTGATGTGATTCTGGCGGTTGCTTCATCGGGTCCGCATTCGAACGGCTATTCGCTGATTCGCAAGATCGTCGAGCGCGCAGGCAGTCCGTTGGATCTCGATGTGGGTGGCGTGAAGCTGGTCGACGCCTTGATGGCGCCGACCACGATCTACGTAAAGTCGATGTTGGAGCTGTTGAAGAGCACGCCTGTGCATGGCATGGCGCACATCACCGGTGGCGGCCTGAAGGAAAACATCATTCGTGTAGTACCGGATGGGCTTGGCCTCAACATCGACGCATCCACTATCGTGCTGCCACCGGTGTTCGATTGGCTGATGCGCGAAGGCAAAGTGGCGCGCGAGGAAATGTGGCGCACCTTCAATTGCGGTGTCGGCTTCACCGTGCTCCTACCGCGTGACGCTGTGACCGCAGCTTCGGCCCTGCTGGAAAAGCATGGCTTGAGGAGCTGGGTGATCGGCGAAGTGGTGAAGGCTCAAGGCGACGAGCGCGTGCATATTGGCTGATCCATTGCGTCCTCTCCGCATTGCCATCCTCGCCTCCGGCCGCGGCAGCAACTTTGCCGCGCTGCTGGCTGCACGCGAACGCGGCGAGCTGCCGGTGGAATTCGTGCTGATCGCGAGCGACAAGGCCGATGCACCGGTACTGCAACTTGCACAAAGCGCGGACGTGCCGACCATGGTGCTCGATCCACGCGAATACGCCGATCGTCGTACCTACGACTTCGCGCTGTTCGACCACATCGGCGCCAGTAAGCCGGATCTGCTCGTACTGGCCGGCTTTATGCGAATCATCGACGGCGATGCGCTAAAGCCATGGGCTGGTCGGATGATCAACATCCACCCATCGCTGCTGCCCAAATACCGCGGCCTGCATACCCATCGCCGCGCACTGAAGGCCGGCGATATGGAACACGGCGCCAGCGTCCACTACGTAACAGCCGAACTCGACGGTGGGCCGGTGATCGCGCAGACCACTCTGCCGATCGAAGCCGGCGACGACGAAAACGCTCTCGCCGCGCGGCTGCTTCCGCTGGAGCACCAACTGCTGCCTGCAGTCGTGGCACTCATTAGCTCCGGCAGGCTGGCACTAGGTGAAGAAGGCGTCACCTTGGATGGCGAACCGCTTCGCAAACCCTTGCGATGGAAAGGTGGCGGACTCGTCCGCTGATTACGCGTTCAGGATCGGCGCGTACACTGCCGATCCATGCGCACACTCAACCTCCCCCTCTCCCTTCTCGCCGGCCTCGTGCTGGCCGTTTCCACCAGCGCCGTATTCGCCGCACAGCCTGCGACTTTCACCGCCACGTACCAGGTTTCGCGCCAGGGCGAATCGATGGGTGAGGCGACGATTACGTTGAAGTCGCTAGGCAACGGCGAATACGAATACAGCAACCAAATTCACGGCACTTCCGGCCTGGCTGCGATGCTCGGCGCCAATTCCAGTGACATCACGCGCTTTCGCTGGAACAACAATGCGCCGGAAACAGAGAACTACACATCCAAAGTTGTCGCGCTGAAAACCAAGCAGCGCACGATGCAGGTGGATTGGAACAACAAGCAGGTAAGCGTGAATGACAACAAAGGCGGCACGAATTACGCCGCGGTGCCGGGCCTGGTAGACCGCAATACGCTGTTGTTGGCGATCGGCCTTGCACTGCGCAGCGGCAACCCGAACGTAACGCTGCCAGTGGGTGTTAGACAGCAAGTGGAGCAACAACAGTACAAAGTGCAAGGCACTGAAAGTGTGCAGGTACCTGCAGGCAGCTTTCAGGCCCAACGCGTCACGCGCACCGATTCTGACAAGCACTTCGAGGCCTGGTACGTGCCGAAACAGTACCCGTTGCCGGTGAAGGTGGCACAGAACGAAGGCGGCGATTTGATGTTGCAGTTGGTTCACTACAGCTCGCCGTAAACCACACCACCAGCGCGCACCTCACATAGCCGTCATTCCCGCAAAAGCGGGAACCCATTTTGCTCCGATGCAAGGCCTAAGATGGATTCCCGCTTTCGCGGGAACGACGGCTATTGAGGTTCAAGGCAAGAAGCAAATTAGGTCGGCAAGCGACGAATCCGCGCACCCAGCGTACTGAGCTTCTCTTCGATGTTCTCGTAGCCGCGATCGATGTGATACACGCGATCGACCGTGGTATCGCCTTGAGCAACCAGCCCCGCCAACACCAGACACGCCGATGCGCGCAGATCGGTAGCCATGATCGGCGCGCCGCTCATCTTGTCCACGCCGCGAATGATCGCCGTGTTGCCTTCCAGGCGGATATCCGCACCCAGGCGCTGCAACTCGTGCGCATGCATGAAGCGGTTTTCGAACACGGTTTCGGTAATCACACCTACCCCCTCCGCCACACAGTTGAGCGCAGTGAACTGCGCCTGCATATCGGTGGGAAACGCGGGATACGGCGCAGTGGTGATGTTCACCGCCTTCGGACGGCGGCCCTGCATGTCCAGCTCGATCCAGTCCGGGCCGGTAGTCACATGCGCACCGGCTTCTTCCAACTTCACCAGCACAGCATCCAGCGTGTTGGCGCGCGTATTGCGGGCGCGGATCTTACCGCCGGTCATCGCCGCACCAACCAGGAACGTGCCGGTTTCGATGCGGTCAGGCAGTACTTCGTAATCGCCGCCGTGCAAACGCTCCACACCATGGATCACCAGGGTGGAGGTGCCGGCGCCCTCGATCTGCGCACCCAGCGCATTGAGGCAATTGGCCAGGTCCACCACTTCCGGTTCCTGCGCCGCGTTTTCGATGACGCTGGTGCCATTTGCCAGCACGGCCGCCATCATCACGTTCTCGGTCCCGGTGACAGTGACCATGTCCATCATGATGCGCGCGCCCTTCAACCGCTTGGCGCGCGCTTTGATGTAGCCGTTCTCTACATCGATCTCCGCACCTAGGGCCTGCAGGCCGCGGATGTGCTGATCGACCGGACGCGAACCGATCTGGCAACCGCCCGGCAGCGAGACTTCGGCCTGGCCGAAGCGCGCCACCAGCGGCCCGAGCACCAGGATCGAGGCGCGCATGGTTTTCACCAGCTCGTACGGCGCGAAATAGCGATCGGCAGAGCGCGGATCCACCTGGATCTTCATGCGATCGTCCAACACCAGTTGCACGCCCATCTGGCCGAGCAGTTCCATCGTGGTGGTGACGTCGTGCAAGTGCGGAACGTTGCTGATCGTTACCGGCTCATCCGCCAGCAGACAGGACGCGAGAATGGGCAGCACGGCGTTCTTCGCGCCGGAAATACCCACTTCACCGCGTAGCGGCTCGCCGCCGCTGATCAGGATTTTGGCCATCGGTAATCCTAGAGAAAAAACGGAACCAGTCGCGGCAGCGTCAACGGCGCGCGGCGGCTTCTTCCGGCGTGAGAGTTTTGAGTGCGAGCGCGTGGATCGCGCCCCCCATGAGGTCGCCCAAAGTGGCGTAGACAAGGCGGTGACGTGCCAGCGGCAGCTTGCCCGCAAACTGATCGGCCACGACTTCCGCCTCGAAGTGCACCCCATCGTCACCCTGCACGCTCGCCTTTGCGCCGGGCAGGCCCGTTTCAATCATTGCCTGGATGCTGGCTGCGTCCATCGGTTTTCCAATTGCTGAGAGCCTGAACGCAGACCGCTACAGAGCGGGCCATGCGCGACAGGCATCAAGATAGAATGCGAATATGCCATGTTAATGGAAATCCGCTGTCGCAGAAACGACACAAGCGTTTCGCCCCCTGCCCAGCACACCCCTAGGACGCCCGAGGACGCATGAACGCACCCATCACCAAAGCCAAATCCGCCCGGGTGGATGCCGCCGCCATTGTGCGCAGCGCGCGCACAGTCATCGCCACTGAAGCCGCAGCCATCCGGGCGCTGGAGCCGCGCGTCGACCAGACCTTTGTCGATGCCTGCCGGTTGATCCTGGGCTGCAAGGGGCGCGTGGTGGTCACCGGCATGGGCAAATCCGGCCACGTGGGGCGCAAGATTGCCGCCACCCTGGCCTCCACCGGTACGCCGGCCTTCTTCGTGCATCCGGGCGAAGCCAGTCATGGCGACCTTGGCATGATCCTGCCGCAGGACGTGGTGCTGGCTTTGTCTAACTCGGGTGAGACCGACGAAATCCTGTTCATCCTTCCGGTGATCAAACGCCAGGGCATTCCACTGATCGCCATCACCGGCAACCCGGAATCCTCGCTTGCCGGCCAGGCCGACGTGCATCTGGACGCCGGCATTTCCGCCGAAGCCTGCCCGCTCGGCTTAGCGCCTACCGCTAGCACCACGGCCGCATTGGTCATGGGCGATGCCCTCGCCATCGCCCTGCTGGAAGCGCGCGGGTTTACCTCTGAGGACTTCGCGCGTTCCCATCCCGCGGGCAGCCTGGGGCGCCGATTGTTGCTGCACATCAGCGATGTGATGCACACCGGTCCGGGCATCCCGATGGTTTTTCCGGACGCATCGCTTACCGAAGCCCTGATGGAAATGACCCGCAAGCACTTGGGCATGACGGCCGTGGTCGACACCGACCAGCAGCTGCTGGGCGTATTCACTGACGGTGACTTGCGCCGCGCGCTGGACGACGACGGCGTTGACCTGCGCAATGCGCGCGTCAGCGACCTGATGACGCGCGGACCCAAGGTGATCGGCGCCGACAAGCTCGCCATCGAGGCGGCGCAGTTGATGGAGAAGTACCAGATTCACGCCCTGCTGGTGATCGACCACACGCAACGCGTGGTCGGCGCCCTCAATATTCACGACCTGCTGCGCGCGCGCGTGGTCTGAAACGGAACCGCTGCATGCAATACCTTTCCAACCTGCCTGCCGACGTGCTCGCACGCGCTGCCAACATTCGCTTGGCCGCGTTCGACGTGGACGGCACGCTCACCGACGGACGCCTTTGGTACAGCGAAAGCGGCCACGAGACCAAGGTTTTTCACGTGCACGACGGCCTGGGTCTGAAGCGCCTGCAGGCAAACGGTGTCCACGTGGCCATCATCAGCGCGCGCATCAGTCATCCAGTCGCCTTGCGTGCGGAAGAACTTAACATCGCGCATGTCTATCAGGGCCAAAACGACAAGCGCGAATGCCTGCGCCAAATGCTGGAAGCACTGAACATTCAGCCCGAACAAGCCGCTTTCGTCGGCGATGATCTGCCCGACCTGCCCGCGATGGGCCTTGCCGGTCTCGCCGTAGCCGTGGCCAATGCTCATCCGTGGGTCACGCAACGCGCGCATTGGCAAACCAGCCTGGGCGGCGGCAGGGGCGCGGTGCGCGAAGTGTGCGATCTGATCCTGCACGCGCAGGGCAAGAGCGCGGCGGAACAGGAGCTCTGGCGGTGAGCCTTCGCCAATACCTGCGTGACAATCGCCTCAACGCCACCATCGTGCTGCTCGCTATCGCCGCACCGGCTAGCTGGATGCTGCGCAGTTGGGTGGTAGGCGCGCCGCCGACCAATGAATTCGTCGGGCCGCCGGTGGCCGACTACGTGCTCTACAACTCCCGTGTGTGGAGCTATGACGTCGACGGGCAGCTCAGTTTCACCATGAAGGCGCCGCGCATGGATCGCCGCGGCGGCGATGATTCGCTCTACATCAATGCGCCGGTATTCGAAGTCACTTCGAAAAAGCCCGGTGTACCGAACTGGCAAGGCAACGCGCCATTCGGCTGGGTCAACAAGAGCGGCACGGAAATGCGGCTGAACGGTGCGGTGTACATGTGCCGCCCTGCCTACGCACAAGGTCCCATGGCAACATTACGCACCTCGAACGTCACGGGCTGGCCGAAAGAGAACCGCATGGAAACCGCGGACCCGGCTGCCCTGACACAGGGACAAAGCGTAATGAACGGCGTCGGCATGCGTGCCAGCCTCAACGATAATCACTTGGAGTTGCTCCATGACGTGCACGGTTTTCTGTATCCGCGCCAGAAAAATGCTACAGCTCAGTCTGCTGGCCACGGGGCTGCTGCTCCTGCAACCTGCGATGGCGCGGCAGGATGACCGCAACCAGCCGATCCACGTCGTGCATGCCGACAGCTTCGACGGCTACAACCAGCCCAACACCATCAGCACATTCAAAGGCAGCGTGCTGATCAACCAGGGCACGATGAAGCTGACCGGCGACATCGCGAAAATCTACACGGCCAAAGAAGACACTTCGGTCGATCACATCGTCGTCACCGGCACGCCGCAAAAGCGGCCGCACATCGAACAGATCGACGACAACGGCAACCAGATGACCGGTGATGCCGATCAGCTGTATTACGACAACGTCAACGGCGTGGCGATACTCACCGGCAACGCCTATGTGCATCAGCAGAACAAGGGCGACGCGCACGGCGCCAAGCTCACTTACAACACGCAGACGGGCTACATGGTCGGCGAAAGCGGCGGCGCAGGCCAGGTCACCATGACCTTCCTGCCGAAGCAGAAACCGCTGCCGCCGCCCAAACACGGTGCACCGGCCGCTCCGCCTGCACCGGCCAAACCTGCCTCGTCATCCAGCGCACCGGCATCCGCCAGCAGCGCATCGAAGGAATAACCGTTACATGCTTTCCGCAGAAGGCTTGCAAAAGAGTTTTCGTGCGCGCCAAGTGGTGCGCGACTTCGCATTCTCGATCCGCCAAGGCGAAGTGGTCGGTTTGCTCGGCCCCAACGGCGCTGGCAAAACCACCTGTTTCTACATGATCGTCGGCTTGATCGAAGCCGACGCCGGCGCGATCAAGCTCGACAAGCAGGACATCACCGGGCTGCCCATGCATTCGCGCGCCAAGCTCGGTATCGGCTACCTGCCGCAGGAAGCGTCCGTGTTCCGCCGTTTGAGCGTGGCCGACAACATCATGGCCGTGCTCGAATTGCGCACCGGGCTCGATCAGCGCAAGCGCGATGCGGAACTGGAAAGCCTGCTGGACGAACTGAAAATAGCGCACATCGCCGGGCAGAAAGGCATCAGTCTTTCCGGTGGTGAACGTCGTCGTGTGGAAATTGCGCGCGCCCTCGCCGCACAGCCGCGCTACATGCTGCTGGACGAACCATTCGCCGGCGTGGATCCAATCTCGGTGGGTGAAATCCAGCGCATCGTGCGTCACTTAAAGGAGCGCGGCATCGGTGTATTGATCACCGACCACAACGTGCGCGAAACGCTCGGCATCTGCGACCGTGCCTACATCATGAACGAAGGCGAGGTGCTCTCTCGTGGTACCCCGGCGCATATCCTGGCCGACGAACGGGTACGCGAAGTTTACCTGGGTCGTGAATTCCGACTGTAATACTCCAACTTATTCGCCCGCACAAGCCTAAGTTGCGCCGTTTCACATTCGCATTACGACGTCGCAATTACCTGTTTGGCAAGTATGGCCGACGTACGTTCTAAGGGTTAGGATGAGGTCGGCTAAACCCTTTCGGCAGGCATGAAACCAGGGCTTCAGTTTCGTCTCAATCAACAGCTGGCTCTTACGCCGCAGCTGCAGCAAGCCATTCGCCTGCTGCAATTGTCGCAACTGGAGCTGGCTACCGAGTTGCGTCAGCTCGCCGAGAGCAACCCTCTGCTTGAATTCGCCGAAGACGCTTCGCTGGAGCAGGACGAAACGGAAGCCGATGGCGAGTTCGAAAACGAATTCGAATCGTTGAACGGCGCCAGCAGCAACTCGGCATCCAGCGGCAGCGACGCCAACGACGAAGCGCCGGAATGGACCGAACCGGAAATCAGCTCCGACGAGCCGATCGATTTCTCCGCCACTAACGGCAACGGCAGCGGCAGTTCGAGCAATCGCGACGATGAAGGCATGGAGCCGCAGAACGCAGCGGCCGAATCGTTGCAGGAGCACCTGTTGTGGCAGCTCAACCTCACGCCCATGGAGCCGCGCGCCAAGTTGATCGCCACGATCCTGATCGACGCGCTCAACACCGACGGCTATCTGGCGGAAGGCATTGATGCAGTACTCGCCGCGCTGCCACCCCATCTGAAAGCCACTGCCGCAGAAGTGGATGCGGTGCGCCGCCAATTGCAGCGCTTCGATCCCGCTGGCGTGGCGAGCATCGATCTTCCCGATTGTTTGCGCGCACAGCTCGAACAATTCGATCCAAGCACGCCGTATCGCGACCTTGCCCTGCAGATCGTCGAGCACGAACTGGAGCTCCTGGCGCGCAACGACATGACCAAGCTCGCCCGTCGTCTGCATGTCACCGAGGAAGAAGTGACGGGCGCGGCAATTCTTATCCGCAGCCTGGACCCGCGTCCGGGTGCGGCGATGGACACCACGCCGGTGGAATACGTCGCGCCGGATGTCTACGCACGCAAGGACGGCACGCGCTGGCGCGTGCTGCTCAATGCGGACAGCCAGCCCAAGCTCAGCCTCAACCAGCATTACTGCAGCCTGATCGCGCAAGCGCGTGGCGAAGATGCCAGTTGGATGCGCGGTCAACTGCAGGAAGCGCGCTGGTTGATTAAAAGTTTGGAGTCCCGTGCCGAAACACTCCTGAAGGTGGCCGAAGCGATCGTGCGCAGGCAGAGCGCCTTCCTGGACTATGGTCCGGAAGCGATGCAGCCGCTGGTGTTGCGCGAAGTGGCCGAGGAGGTAGGCATGCACGAATCAACGATTTCACGTGTAACCACCCGCAAATACATTCACACGCCGCGCGGCACATACGAGCTGAAGTATTTCTTCTCCAGCGGGGTATCCACCGAAGACGGCGGCAGCGCATCGGCGACCGCTATTCAGGCCATGCTGCGCAAGCTGGTCGACCATGAAGACCCACGCAAGCCGCTCTCCGATCAGGCGCTCGCCGAGGAACTGCACAACAAAGGCATTCAGGTAGCACGCCGCACGGTGGCGAAATACCGCGAAATTCTGCGTATTCCAAGTTCCAGCGAACGACAGCGCAGCAGTTGAACACGCATCCGGCAACGCCGGGGAACTTGCACCACCGCAGAACCATCCCATATTGCAAATAAGGTCTAGCTTCACGATGCAACGATCGATTCTTTCGATCCGCGCATCGATCAACGCCGCCATTGGCGGCAGCTCTAGAAGGAGGCGTACCATGCAATTCCAACTCAGTGGCCAACGGATCGAAGTAACCCAGGCTCTGCGCAATCGCGCCGAGACCAAACTTGACCGATTGACCCGCCTCGACGACCGCATCGTCAGCCTTAACGTCGTGCTTTCGGTGGACAAACTGCAGCAACGCGCCGAAGGAACCCTCAAGGTAGCGGGCAATACCCTGCACGCCGAAGCCACCGAGCACGACATGTACGCCTCGATCGACATCCTGTTCGACAAGCTCGTCGACCAGCTTCGTCGCTACCGTGAAAAACTGTGCGATAAGCATCAACGTGAAGTAAGAGAAATCCGTCAGTACGGTTGATATAACCGCGACCTACCCCTCTCCCTCTCAGGGAGAGGGGATGGGTGAGGGGCTCCCTCGCGACAAACCCCAAAATCCCTCATTTCCACACCGCTATCCGAAACTCCCCTAGGGATGCAAACCTCAACCTAGGCAGCTCCGGGGTGAGGCCGCAAGTCCATGGCACAATGTCCCCTGCCGCCGCCCGCCCAGGCAGCCACGCGGCACAAAGGGAACTTCCTTGGAACGTCTTACCGCAAGACAACTCTTCGACGATATCCACGAGCGCATGGTGCTGCGCTGGGTGGCCGGCATGCGCGGCGAGATGCGCGCGCTCGAATACGGCTCCACGCCGGCCCGCCGCCCGTCGCTGGTGGGCTATCTCAACGTCATCTATCCGAACAAGATCCAGATCGTCGGCACCGAGGAACTGAGCTACCTCGACAGCCTGGACTCGCGCCAACGCTGGGAAGTCATCCATAAGGCCGCGGCGACACATCCGGTTGCCTTTATCGTCACCAAGGATCAGGCAATTCCCGCCGACCTGCGCGAGGTCGCCGAAGAAACCGACACGCCGCTCTGGATCAGCGCCAAGCGCGGTCATGAACTGCTTACCTGGATGCAATACCACCTCGCACGTACCATGGCACCTCGCATCACACTGCACGGTGTGCTGCTTGAAGTGTTCTCCATCGGCGTGTTGATTACTGGCGATGCCGGTTCAGGCAAAAGCGAGCTGGCACTCGAACTGATCAGCCGCGGCCATCGCCTGGTCGCCGACGATGCACCGGAATTCACGCTGATCGCACCGGACGTGATCGACGGTGCCTGCCCGGAACTACTGCAGGACCTCCTGGAAGTGCGCGGCCTGGGCGTGCTGAACGTGCGTGAGATGTTCGGCCATACGTCGGTGAAGCAATCCAAATATCTGCGCCTGGTTATTCATCTCAAACCTATGCGCGACGGCGACAACGTGGATGCGATCACACGCCTGACCGGTGACGTCGGCCATCGCGACATCTTCGATGTAAAAGTACCGATGATCACCCTGCCCGTCGCCCCCGGTCGCAACCTGGCGGTACTAGTGGAAGCGGCAGTGCGCAGCCATATGCTGAAGAGCAAGGGCATCGATCCGGCGCAGAGCTTCATGGACCGCCAGGCTCATCAAATGCGCCGGCTCCCGCCTTGGTAATTGGCATGACTCACTACGAACGCATGATTTCGAACGACGATCCCAACGCCATCCATCTAGTGGTGTTGACCGGCATGTCCGGCGGCGGCAAAACCGTCGCCCTACGTGCTTTGGAAGACTTGGACTTCTACTGCGTCGACAACTTGCCTAGCGTGCTGCTGCCGGAACTGGTGGAAGCGGCAACACGCGGCGACAGCCGCCGCCACCGCATCGCCGTCGGCGTAGACGTGCGCAGCCGCAGTGACGATTTCCAGCATATGCCGCAAGTGCTGTCGGCATTGGCTGCCACGGTGCAAGTGCATCTGATCTTCCTCGATTGCAACGATGAGGTTTTGATCAAGCGCTACTCGGAGACACGCCGCCGCCACCCCTTGGCGATACGTGGCGTATCGCTGGCTGATGCCATCGCCGAAGAGCGCCGTCTGCTTCGCCCACTGATGGCTATCGCCGAACGCGTGATCGATTCCAGCAACTTGAACGTGCATCAGCTGCGCCGGCTGATCGCCACCGGCTATGCCCAGACTACCGCCGGCCTCACGTTGATGTTCCAGTCATTCGCGTTCCGCCGTGGGCTGCCGTTGGATTCGGATTTCGTGTTCGACGCGCGCTGTCTGCCCAACCCGCACTGGGAACCTACGCTGCGCCCGCTGTCCGGCAAGGACGCACAGGTGCGCGAGTTCCTCGAAAAACAGACCATCGTAGGCGAGTACTTCGACGATACCGCGCGCTGGCTGGATGCCTGGCTGCCCCGCTTCGAAGCGGATGATCGCAGCTACGTCACCATCTCCATCGGGTGTACCGGCGGCCGTCATCGCTCGGTCTATCTGGTTGAAAAACTTGCCGCGCACTATCGCGCCAGCCGCGAAGGCGTTCTCACATTCCATCGCGAACTTGAGTGATGTTTATGCTGTCTTATGCAAACCCCAACGAAGCGGCCGTGTCATGACCGTCGGCGTGCTTCTCATGACCCACGAGTCGGTGGGCCAGGCACTGGTGAAAGCCGCACGTCACGTGCTGCCGAAACTACCGCTGAGGGTCGCCACCGTGGAAGTGCCCGCACGAGCCGATCCGGATGTCATGCGCACGCTGACTGCCAAGCATGCGCGTGAACTGGATCAAGGCGAAGGTGTGCTGGTGTTGGCGGACTTGTATGGCGCAACACCCTGCAACATCGGGTTGTCGTTGAGTAGCGTGGGTGTAAAGCTGCGCTGTGTTTCGGGATTGAACCTGCCCATGCTGCTGCGCGTGCTCAACTACGCCGACAAGCCGCTGGACGAACTTGCTGAAATCGCGGCCAGCGGCGGTCGCGGGGGAATCTTCATCGATCATGCTTGAAAAAGAAATCGTCGTCTCCAACAAACTGGGCTTGCATGCCCGCGCATCAGCCAAGCTGGTGCAACTCGTGCAAAGTTTCAAATCCACCGTGTGGTTGATCAGCAAGGGCCGCGAAGTGAATGCGCAAAGCATCATGGGCGTGATGATGCTGGCCGCGGGCATCGGCACGCCGCTGACCGTACGCGCGGATGGCCCGGATGAATCCGCCGCGCTCGGTGCAGTAATCGATCTGTTCGAACGCAAATTCGACGAAGGGGCATGAATGAGGCAAGGAACGAGGAACAGGCAACAGGAAACCTCACGTTTGCAGCGTGACGCGCACCTGCGCGCCGCTCTCGCTCCCTGTTTCCCATTCCTCCTTCCCCGCACCTCCAACAGGAGGCGCCCATGAGACAAATCCTCGCCGGCACCATGGCCTCACGCGGCATGACCCTGGGCCGCGCCAGGCTCGTACAGCCCAGCCGCTATCTGGTCGACACGCGTCCGCTCACCGAAGAAGAAGTCCCCGCCGAGCTGGAACATCTGCACTCCGCGCTCAATACCGCACGACAGGAGTTGCACGAACTGCGCGGCAAGCTGCACGGCGCACTGGCGCGCGAAGTCAACGAATTCATCGATGCGCACAGTCTGCTGCTGGACGATGCAGAGTTGCTGCGCGGCCTGGATGAAATGATCACCATCGGCCGTTACCGCGCCGGTGCTGCGCTCAAGAAGCAGCGCGATCGACTGGCCGGCGTGTTCGCGGCCATGGACGATCCCTATCTGCGCAGCCGCATGGAAGATGTCGATCAGGTGATCAGCCGCGTTATCTCTGCGCTGCAGCGTCAAACCAGCGTCGAAGAGCGCAAGCTCGCTTCGCGCGTGGGCGAAATTCTGGTCGCCGACACCATTGCCCCAGCCGACATGGCGCATCTTGCCGGCAACGGCCTGCTTGGCGTCATCACCAGTTCCGGCAGCCCGTATTCGCACAGCGCCATTCTCGCGCGCAGCCTCAACCTGCCGATGCTGGTGGGCACACGCGATGCGCTTTCCACTATCCATGACGACGACCTGATCCTGCTCGATACCGAGCGCGGCGAAGCCGTATTGCATCCCGCCGCGCAGGATCTGGCCCGCTATCGCGCATGGCAACGCGAAGCGGTGCAGGAAGGCCGTCGTCTCGCCAGCCTGGCGAATGCACCGACACAAACGCGCGATGGCGTCAGCGTACGCCTGCTGGCCAACGCCGAATCGCCCAGCGACGTCGCACTCGCCCGTGCACGCGGCGCAGATGGCGTCGGCTTGTACCGCACGGAATTCCTGTTCCTGCGTCACAAGGGTTTGCCGTCGGAAGACGAACAGTTCAACGCCTATCGCGACGTCGTGATGGGCATGGGCGGAACGCCTGTAACGATACGCACGCTCGATCTCGGCGCTGATAAAGCCGACGCCGCGGGCCTGGTCATCCGCGGCGAAGAGAATCCCGCACTGGGTGTGCGCGGGGTTCGCCTTTCCTTGCGCCATCCGGCCGTGTTCACCACGCAGATTCGCGCCATCCTGCGCGCCGCGTGCTATGGCCCGGTACGCGTGCTGGTGCCGATGGTCACGCAACCCGATGAACTGATCGCCGTGCGCACGCTGTTCAAGCTGGCGCGACAGGAACTCAAGCGCGAAAACGTCGATCTGCCGGAAAAACTCCCGCTCGGCGCGATGATCGAAGTGCCCGCCGCCGCCATCAACGTGCGCGCCCTGCTCGAACATTCCGATTTCCTCGCCATCGGCACCAATGACTTAGCGCAATACGTGCTCGCCGCCGATCGCGGCAACGACGCGCTGGACAACATCTACAACCCGTTACAGCCCGCGCTACTACGCTTGCTCTCGCATGTGATCTCCGCGGGCCGCCGCGCCGGCAAACCGGTAAGCCTATGCGGCGAAATCGGCGGCGATGAAAACTTCACCGCATTGCTGCTCGCACTCGGCTTGAACGAATTCAGCATGCATCCCAGTCGCATCCTGGTCGTGCGTGGCCGCCTTGCAACACTCGATCACGCAAAACTACGCAGCTTTGCACCGCGCCTGATTCGCGCACGCACGCACGAAGAAGCAGAAGCCTTGCTTGCCTCGATCACCACGTGCCCCGAATCAGCATAGGTTGGGTTAGCGCGTAACCCAACCCATCGCCACCGAGGCATTGGGCTACGGTGTGCGAACCCAACCTGCAACTGCGCATAAAACAATAACGCCTGCTGCATTTGCAGCATCACTACAGTTCCGCGGCAAAGCACATCACGGTCATGCGCTACCTCGGGGCGTTTTATGCGAATCAGCGACTCAAACCTTCCTGTTGATGCAGCGCCATCCGCGCTTTCATCCGCATCGTCGTCTCCTCCAGCGCCATCGCCGATTCCAATCACACCCACCGATCCATGGAAGCCATCAGGACACCCGTCACGTGCCCCGGCGTCCCAAGGCAGCACCGCCACTGCTTCGTCTCCTTCATCAACCCACTCGGGAGGGCCAGCCGGCGGTTCTTCGAACGACTCCGGTGGCCGCGGCGGCGCCGGCGTAACCCTCGGCAACAACCCGCCACCCACGCTCTCCCCGAATGCCCAAAAGATCCAGGCCTTGCCGTTGGAACAGCAAGATGCCTTGCTTCAACAGAATGAGGCGATCGCCAACCGCGAGTCCTCGTTGCAAAACAGCTATCCGGCAGTTGAAAAACAGTCCGGTCAGCGGATGCAGACGCTCGTCAATCAAATCTACGGTAACGGCCATGACGTGCACGGGCTCTATCTGAATCGCTATGCGGTAGGGCACCTTTCTGGTCATCCCAGTCACGACCATTCCGAACTGGAAGCACCCGCAGGCAGCGTTATCCGTTCGATACCCCTCTCGCGGGTCCTGCAAACGAACATGCCCTCGCATACCGTATTCGGTAACGAATACCGTGGCGACGGGCAGGAATATAAAATCGTCACGGCCGCCGACCGAACCAAAAAGCACGATGCCGCCACCGGCGTACTTGATCCGGCAAAGCTCTATCACGGCCTGGACAACGTGGATTTCAAATCGGAGCAAACCGCGGCCATTGGTGGGTATTACGACGCGCATGGCCCTGACATCGCCCAACTGGCCAAAGACAAAGCCCTAACCCAGTTGGACGTTCAGCACCACACCGGCGGGCTGGATCAGCATGACTACGAAAGCATCAAAAAAGTGCTGTCCGGCCAGGGCGGCGGGAAGATCTATACCCTCAGCACCGGCACCCACACCCTGGCAGGGGGCTTCCGTATCGAGCTGGATTCCGGCAAGAACTTCACGTATCTCTCGCAAGAGAGCCAGCCATATCAAGCCTTCAAGAACGAAGGAGAGGCTCTCGATGCGATCCGCGCGCACGGCAAGGATGCCGACAGCGCCCAAGCCTTCGTTCAAAAATACAGCTCCCAAGGCGGCGACCCCGGTCTCGAACACGGTACTGACGCGGCCAAGGAATTGCAGCGGCGCTACGGCGATGGATTGAGGAAGCAGGCGTTCAACGGCCGAAAAGTGGATTCGACCCAATACAGCCGGCTGCTTCGTGGAAATCAATTCGACATCACCCACGATCCCTTTGGCGAACTGATTCGCGAATCGAAAAAAAACGACCTTCGGGACGCCAAGCAGGGGATCAAATCGAATGCGGACATCACCGCGGAAGGCGTCAAGGAATGGGGCGGGGTTGCTGGCGAGGTGATCGGAGACACGATAGGCGTGCTTGCTCCTGAAATAGCCGGGGCCAAGTTCAGCAATGGCGCCCAGATCGGAGCAGCGGCGGCCGACGTGGAGAAGGCGGGGCAGAAGGAAGCGATCCTCGGCGAAGCAGCGGAGAGCACACCAGGTGCCCGGGCCGCCACCGCAGGCTCGTCCGGTATCACGAAACCCACTGAAGGATCCGGCCCCCGTGGCAACCTGGGTCTCGTCGAAGAGGTGGCCAAGACTACCCCGCGCGATCAGCGGCTAGCGGCTTACGCCAGCGGAAAAACGACTAAGGGCTTTAGTCCCGATAAAGATGGCATCTACGACATAGGCGGAGAAAAGTATGTACCCCTGGGTAAGCACACGACAGAGGAGCTGAAGCAGGGCGTTCCTCTCTTTCGGATACGGCAGCAGGAGAACGATTTCCGCCTGATGAAGCCCAAGGAAACGCTCCCCGATTTCAACGCGCCCTATGTCCAGCAGCGTGAGGATGGCGCATTTAGCGCAACAAGGCTTGGACTCAAGGGCGGGATGGACGAGCAGGTGCCTGGACCCTCCCGAAAGCGCCCCGGGCCGCCCCAGCCGAATCCCGGACCATCAAAAAAGCCTGGCAACTCGCGACATACCTCTGCAAAACAGCAAACGGCTCGCAATTACACGGACGCGCACGGTAACCACCCTTTCGTTCGCGAAGATGGCAGCGTGGATATGACCGGCTACCGTCGACACCTTAGAGAACAAACTGCCCGTAATTACAAAAATGCGCAGGGCGAGCACCCCTTCGTTCGCCACGATGGCAGCGTGGATACGAACAGCTACCACCGACACATCCGGAGGCAGTCTGCACGCAATTACATCGATGAGCATGGCAAACACCCCTTTGTCCGCCCCGATGGCAGCGTAGATATGAGCGGCTACAACCGATGCATGAGGGAACGGGCTGCGCGCAGTTACACGGATGAGCTGGGCAACCGCCCCTTTGTTCGCCCCGATGGCAGCGTGGACATGACTGGCTACAACGGATCCACCAGAGAGCGGATTGCACGCAATTACACGGATGAGCTGGGCAACCATCCTTTTGTTCGCCCTGATGGCAGCACGAATATGACCGCCTACCGCCGACATATGAACCAGCAGGCTGCACGCAATCACACAGACGAGCAGGGCAACCATCCTTTCGTTCGCCCCGATGGCAGCCTGAATAAGAGCGCCTATTATCGGTACCGCAGGGAGCGGGATGCACGCAATTACACCGATGCGCAGGGCAAGCACCCCTTCGTTCGCCACGATAACAGCGTAAATATAGCCGGCTACAACCGATACATTAAGGAGAAGAGTGCACGCAATTACACAGACGAGCAGGGTAACCACCCTTTCGTTCGCCACGATAACAGCGTGAATGTACCCGACTACAACCGATACATGAAGGAGCAGAGTGCACGCAATTACACAGACGAACAGGGTAATCACCCTTTCGTTCGCCCCGATGGCACCACAGCCGAACGCGACTATGAAAATTTCATACAACAGGCAGTCGCAGGCGATCGACAGCTTACAGAAGAACAGCAAAAAGCCGTTGATGAATTAGTCAATAAGGTATGGCTGCGCATGAGGGAAGACCAAGATCAGCCTGTTATTCCCATAGCGAAAGAACTGCTAAGTGAGAACGAACTACCGTATACGGCAGAACAGCAACAAGCCATTGATGATTTTGACGTCGATGAATTTGACGTTGAGGAGTTTGACGTTGATGCGTTTGACAATGAAGTACGGCTGCGCACGATAGAGGAACAAGGTCGGCCTGATACTCCCACAACGGAAGAAATGCTGGAGGAGTTCAACAATGAGCGATCCTTCCGAGATTCATGAACCCCCAAAAAACTCGCTGGGTAGCGATGCTTCGGCCACTCACGCGGCATGTCGCTAAAGCAATTGGCCGTTGCCCGGCATATGAAGTGGAGAAAGCGCGAGCTGCATGGGCTTAGCCCCACACTCTCGTGTCCCGCCGTGCCATTTTTCAAATCACTTCACACCCGCGCAGCGAGCGCGGGGCCGTGCCATAGTGGGCGTGGATGAAAACCGAGTCGGATAGTTACTCCGAATCACCCTCGATTTTTCCTCCAGCTCCTCGCGCCGTGTGCAAAGCACGGCGCGCCTAAAGGCCACGGAGTGCATGCATGACGAAGTTGGAACATGCGGCGTTGCAGCCGCACGGTTTTTGTTGACTGAAGAAGGGCGTCAGCAGTTGGAACAGTTGCGCAATGGATTGTTTCTGATCTCGGGTTTTGTATTTGCTGCCGCATTGAACAAATAACACACGCCCATGGAAATCAGGCGCTCTCGGTTCGGCCAACTCTTTGAGAGTTTTGGCCTGCGCATTGATGACGTGTTGACGACATTGGAATGGGTGCAGCGAATGCAATATCCACCGTAGCGGCACTAGCTATATTCGACCGCCATGAAAGTACGTATCCCCTCACGGCCATCATTCCCCTGAAAGCGGAGGCGTTTTCGGGGGAATGACAAGTGCTGGCTCCCCATGACCGGCTCATCCTTATCTTCGAAACGCTGATCAACGCCAACTATGTCACCGAATGCAGAAACGCCTCCAGCGCCGCGCCACGATATTTTTCGCGATGCAGAAGGATCGAGAGCTTCCTGCTCAAATCGAGAAACGGCGTTTTCAGCGCCACCAGTCGCCCCGTCGCCAACGCATCGGTTACTGCAACTTGCGGCAGACAAGCGATGCCAAGTCCGGCGGTAACCGCCTGTTTGATCGCTTCGATTTGATCCAGCTCCATCACCGTTTCGCCGGGCGGCAGTTGCGCAAGCGCGCGCTCGGTGGTGACGCGCGTGGCCGAACCGGGTTCGCGCAGTACCCAGCGTGCGCCGGCGAAGTGTTCGGGTTTCAACGCGCGTTTTTTTGCCAACGGATGATCGGGTGGCGCACACACCAATAGCATGTCGTCGCGCCAGGGGCGCGCTTCCAGCAACGGATGTGTTACAGGACCTTCCACGCAGCCCACGTCGAGGCTGTGATCGAGCACCGCGGCAGCAATGTCATCCGTATTGGCCACGCGCAGGCGGATGGCGACGTGAGGGTGCGCCCGCACGAAATCACCCAGCAGTTCGCCCACACGGTAATTGCCGACGGTATTGCTGGCACCGATACGCAGCTCACCGGCGAGTTCCACCGTCTTGCCCATGGCGCGGCGCCCGAATTCGGCGTGGCGTTCCAGCAGCTCCTGCGCCAGCGGCAGCAGTTCGCGCCCGCGCGCGTTGAGCCGCAGTCGGCCGCGTTCGCGATCGAACACCGGTGCATCGAGCTGCCTTTCCATTTCCGCCAGCGCCATGCTGGCGGCCGGCTGCGTAAGGTGCAGCCGCTCGGCGGCGGCGCGCACACTGCCGTGCAAGGCGATCTGCACAAATACATCGAGCTGACGGAGACTGACGTTAAGCATCAGCCAATTTTATAGGATTGATTAGATATTTCAAATTTTCCTAATACATGACGAAATGGAAAATGGCACCGTTCCCCAACGAGCCCCATCGTCATGAACGCCGTATCCCTCCCCGCAACTGCCGCCTCTCCTACCCTGCGCCTGCACGCTTCAGGTTTGCTGCTGGCCATTGCCATCGCGCTGGCCGCGTGGTGGCTGGGGCGCGCAGTGCCGCTGATCGGCGGCCCGGTGATCGGCATCGTGATCGGCATCGCCGTGCGCAACGTGTTCGCCCCGGGTGAAGCCTTCAACCCAGGTATTCAGTTCGCCAGCAAGCATGTCTTGCAGTGGTCGATCATCGCGCTCGGCTTCGGGCTCAGCCTGACGCAGGTGGCGAAGACCGGCTTGCAATCGCTTGCCGTCACGCTGGTGACCATCACCGTCGCCTTCGGCACCGCGCTGTTGCTGGGTCGCATGCTGAAGGTGCATGACAAGCTGAAAGTGCTGATTGGCGTAGGCACGGCGATTTGCGGCGGCTCGGCCATCGCTGCGGTCACGCCGATCATCAAGCCGGACGATCACGACACCGCCTTTGCGATTTCCACCATCTTCCTGTTCAACATCGTCGCGGTGCTGCTGTTTCCGCTGCTGGGGCATGCACTGCATCTGTCGGACCTGGGCTTCGGTCTGTGGGCCGGCACGGCGATCAATGACACCTCTTCCGTGGTGGCCGCCGGTTACAGCTACAGCACCACCGCGGGTGATTACGCGACGATCGTGAAGCTGACCCGCGCTACGTTGATCATCCCGATCTGCCTGGTACTCGCCATCGCAGTAGCGGTACGCGAGAAGCGCGTGGCGAAGCATGCCGGCGTTACCAGCGATTTCAGCCTGCGCCGCATCTTTCCGTGGTTCATCCTGTGGTTCTTGGTGGCTTCGGCCGTGCGCACGATGGGTTTCGTGCCGGTGGCGATTCAGCCGGCTATCCATCTCGCGGCGGAGTTCATGATCATCGTCGCGCTCACCGCAATCGGCTTGTCGGCCAATCTGCGCAAGATGGCTTCGACAGGTGTGCGGCCGATTCTGCTTGGACTGGGTGTGTGGGCGGCGGTGTCGGTAAGCAGCTTGCTGGTGCAGGTAGTGATCGGCCAGCTGTAACCCAATAGGGATGCTCTGATCTATTCCACGTACCCGGCATGACGTCCAGAAGGCCCGCAGGGTGTGTTGCCTGGCACAGGGCAGACTGGCCGTCTGTTCAAGCCACGCGGCGCAGGCTGCGGGCCTTCTGGACGTCACCCCCGTCATTTAAATTCAAGAGGTTGGGGCCGCACGGTATGCGCGTCTCGCTGCGTCCCAGCGTCTAGACAGACGGCCAGGGGCGCAGCGAGACGCGCATACAGTGCGGTGACGGGTACGTGGAATAGATCAGAGCATCCCTAAGCTCGATCCTTCCCCTGCTCGGCCAGCGTCAACGCCACCTTGTCGCGCAGATACACCGGCAACGCAAACTCCGGTGCCACGGCGCCTCCCGCTTTGAACTCACGCACCGCCAACGTCGCCACGTGCTGCGCTTGCGGATAGCACGCACCATCGGTCGAGCGCGGTTCGCTGCCAAGCCGACGATGCAATGCCTCCTGATAGGTGGCCCAGCCGGAGCCGACCACGCTCCATGCATCGGCCTGCGGCAACACCAATGACTCGGCCGTGCATACATGCTCTTCATCCAGCGCGATCAAGCCACCGTCATCGTCGCGCCGATAGCAGGCTGCATAGATCTCGCCCATGCGCGCATCGATCACGGCGAGGATCGCCGCATCATTCTCCGGCGCTTCCAACGCCAACGCAGCGAGCGAGGAAATGGGCACTACCGGCCGATCCAACGCCATCGCCATGCCTTGCGCCAGCGCTATCGCCAACCGCACACCGGTGAACGCGCCCGGGCCACGGCCTACGGCGATCGCATCCAGTGCATGCTTGCTGATGCCCGCTTCGGCCAGCAGTTCGTCCGCCATCGGCAGCACCCGTTCGGCATGGCGGCGCGGGGCCAGTTCGCTGCGGGCGACGACGGTTTCGCCGTGCACCAGGGCAACGGAGCAGGATTCGGTGGCGGTTTCGATCGCTAGCAGGTTCATCGCCGCATTCTCGCATGGCGATGCGGCCGATGACCTCTAAGGTTCCGTGAAGAATCGACGTATGGCAGACCGACAACCATGCGCCGTTTCAGGCGCCGCAACGGAAAACGAGCCTGACGGCGGGCAACGGCATCCGCTATGCGTTGCCGCCGTATTCGGTGACGACGTTTGTGCCTCGATGAGATTTCATAGATTGGGTCAGCGCAACCCAACAATTCATCCATCTTGGTGGAATCTGTTGGGTTACGCTGCGCTCACTCAACCTACGCCGCTGATACAGCAGCAACGCAAGAGCGAGAGGGCGCAGAAGCAAACTCAATACCGCTTCGCCTTCGGGTTGTAATAGCTGGTATCCGTCGCCTCCAGCAATTTACGCATCGCCGGGCCGACGTGTTTGAAACCATAAGCCGCCAACACTTCCTTCTTGCCGGGAAGGTCGTATTGCCCGGACACACCTTCACGCGGCGTTTCATCCGCAGACAAATCCGCCGGCCGCGGCAACTGCTCCGGCCAATGCTGGGCATGCAAGGTGAGCGCCGGGCACCAATGGCGATTGTCCGGATGCACCGGCTCGCGCTCCGTGATATGCACCAACGCTTTCGTGCCGAACTCCTGCACGAAAGCCTGGTAGAAGTCGTATTCCAGTGTGTTTTCGAGCGTCGGCTGGATGCGGTCGATCATCTTGAGAAAACGCGCATCGTTGCGCGCGATGAAGAACTGCGACGACAACGTCTGCTTGCGCTTGATGCCAAAGTCGTTGCCCATCGCATTGAGCACATAAGCGGCGCCCAGCTTTAGCTTGGCAAACGGATGCCGCAATCGGCGCCATTGCACGCGTTGGTCGGTGCTCCACGTCGACGCCGCGAGAAAAGCCTTCGAATGCTGATTGAGCAGATTGATGTAACGCCGGATGATGCCCTGATCGAATACCCAGGTGTCGGCTTCCACATGCAACAAGTACTGCGGGTCGTACACCTCCACCGCCGCGCGGCATGACTGCCGCAACAGATTCAGCGCCCCTTCGATAAAGGAGCGCGGCTGGCAGCGCACCAGCACGTCTTCCATGTGCGGCTCGTAGGTGGGATCGGAACAGGCATGCACGATCGGCCAGGGCTCGGGATAGTTGAGCTTGATGATTTCCTGGTTGATGCGTGCGCAATCGGGGCGATTGTGGTTGGTCATGCACACCACCACCTTGGGCCGAGGCGCAGCCGCGTCCGGCTTCGGCGGACCTGCGCTGGCGATATCGACCTCGTTTCGTACTTCCATGCGCCCGGTCCTCAAGGGATGCGTGTGAATCAGCCGGGCACTATAGCGGATGCGGGAAATCGCACCCTCCCCTGCTCCCAGGAGAGGATGAAGGCAACCTCGCGGCAAGCTCATGCAACCCCACCCCGGCCCTCCCTGCCTTTGCAGGGGAGGGAGCAAGGACAGCAGCGCTTTGGCACACCCCCGCCCGCCCCTTACAATGCACGTTTGTGTGCCTACACCTACGCGCCATCACCCTGCGCGCCAATAACGAGTCCCCGATGGAAAAGAGTTTCGAGCCCCGCCCGATCGAGTCGAAGTGGTACGCCCGCTGGGAACAAAGCGGCGTATTCCATCCGTCCGGCCAGGGCGAGCCGTACTGCATCCAGCTGCCGCCACCGAACGTCACCGGCACCCTGCACATGGGCCATGCGTTCCAGCAGACGGTGATGGACATGCTGATCCGCTACCAGCGCATGCGCGGCCTGAACACGCTGTGGCAGGTGGGTACCGATCACGCCGGCATCGCCACGCAGAAGATCGTGGAGAACCAGCTCGCCGTGGAGAGCAAGACTCGCCACGACCTGGGCCGCGGATCGTTCGTGGAACGCGTGTGGCAGTGGAAGGAAGAATCCGGTTCCACCATTACCAATCAGATGCGCCGCCTCGGTGTGGCTGCCGACTGGTCGCGCGAACGCTTCACCATGGACGAAGGCCTGTCCGCCGCCGTGCGCAAGGTGTTCGTGGAGTGGTATCGCGCGGGCCTGATCTATCGCGGCAATCGCCTGGTGAATTGGGACCCGGTGCTGGGCACGGCGGTGTCCGATCTGGAAGTCAACAACGTGGAGCGTGACGGCCACATGTGGTCGATTCGCTATCCGGTCACCGATAGCGACGAAAGCCTCGTCGTCGCCACCACGCGTCCTGAAACCATGCTGGGCGACGTCGCTGTCGCCGTGCATCCGGAAGACGAGCGCTATCAGCACTTGATCGGCAAGACGCTCACGCTGCCGCTGGCAGGTCGCCAGATTCCGGTGATTGCGGACGACTATGTCGATCGCGAATTCGGCACCGGCTGCGTGAAGATCACGCCTGCGCACGATTTCAATGACTACGCCATCGGCCAGCGCCACAAGTTGACGCCCATCGATATCTTCACGCTCGATGCCAAGGTCAACGGCAACGCACCGGTGAAGTACCAGGGCATGGATCGCTACGAAGCACGCAAAGTCGTGCTTGCCGATCTCGACGCTGCCGGTCTGCTGATGGAAACCAAGCCGCACAAATTGCAGGTGCCGGTGAGCCAGCGTTCGGATGCGGTGATCGAACCGATGCTCACCGACCAGTGGTTCGTCGATCTCACCAGCGACAAAGGCCGCAAGGCCATCACCGAACCGGCACTCAACGCCGTGCGTTCGGGCGACATCAAGTTCGTGCCGGAAAACTGGACCACTACCTATACGCAGTGGCTGGAAAACATCCAGGACTGGTGCATCAGCCGCCAGTTGTGGTGGGGCCATCGCATTCCGGCGTGGTACGACGAAGCCGGCAACATCTTCGTCGGCGAAACCGAAGCCGATGCGCGTGCGCATGCGTTAACCGAACCGGTCGGTGCGCTGAAGCAGGATGAAGACGTCCTCGACACCTGGTTCAGTTCCGCGCTGTGGCCATTCTCCACGCTCGGCTGGCCGTTCAACGGGCCGGTGAAGAATGAGCGCGGCGACGTGGTCGCCAACTGGGAACACGACAAAATCTTCCTGCCCAGCTCGGTGCTGGTCACCGGCTTCGACATCATCTTCTTCTGGGTGGCGCGCATGGTGATGGCCACCTTGTACTTCACCGGCAAGGTGCCGTTCCGCGAGGTGTACATCAACGCGATCGTGCGCGACGCGGAAGGCCAGAAGATGTCCAAATCCAAGGGCAACACGCTGGACCCGCTCGACCTGATCGACGGCATCGAGCTGGAGCCGCTGGTGGAGAAATCCACCAAGTCGCTGCTGATTCCGCAGGTGCGCGAAAAAGTCGAAAAGCGCATCCGCAAGGATTACCCGAATGGCATTCCCGCCATCGGCACCGATGCGTTGCGCTTCACCTTTGCGGCGCTGGCCAGCTATAGCCGCACGATCAACTTCGACATCAAGCGCGCAGAAGGCTACAAGGCGTTCTGCAACAAGCTATGGAATGCGGCGCGCTTTGTGTTGATGAATCTGCCGGAAGGCAAACTGGCTGCACCCGCAGGCGCGCCGGTGACCGAGGCGGAACGCTGGATTCTCACGCGTTTGAAGCAAACGCTTGCCGAAGTCGAACAACATTTCGTTACGTACCGTTTCGACCTGCTGGCGCAATCGCTGTACGAATTCGTGTGGAACGAGTATTGCGACTGGTTCCTGGAACTGTCCAAGCCGGCGTTGAATGGCGACGATGCGACTGCGGCCGCTTCCACGCGTCACACCTTGCTGGTGGTGCTGGAATCGGTGTTGCGCGCCTTGCATCCGATCGTTCCGTTCCTCACCGAGGAGATCTGGCAATCGGTGGCCCCGAAGCTCGGCATTGAAGCCGACAGCATCCTGCAGCGTTCGTGGCCGAATGCGAACGAAATCACCATCGATGAAACAGCCACCGCCGAGATCGAGTGGTTCAAGAATGTGCTCAGCGGCATCCGCCGCATCCGCGCCGAAATGAACATCGCGCCCGGCAAGATGATTCCGCTGCTGCTGGCTGACGGTGATGCCAGTGATCGTGCACGTGCGGCCAAGTTTGCGGCGCAGATCAGCTTCCTCGCGCGCGTGGATGCGCCGCAGTGGATCGAGTCCGGTGCGAACGAACCGGCCGCTGCAGCGGCCGTCGTGGGTTCGCTGCGCGTGTTGATTCCGCTTGCCGGACTGATCGATCTCGGTGCCGAGAAAACGCGCTTGAGCAAGGAAATCGCCAAGATCGAAGGCGAGATCAAGAAGTGCGAGAACAAGTTGGGTAACGCCAACTTTGTGGCGAATGCGCCGGCGGAAGTGGTGGCTCAGGAACGTCAGCGCATTACGGATTGGAATACGCAACTCGGTGCATTGCGCGAGCAGATGCGAAAGCTCGGTTAATCAGCACGCACTGCTCCCTCTCCCCTCCGGGGAGAGGGCCGGGGTGATGGGTCAATCTCGCGATAAATCCGCTCATCCCTCACCGTCATTCCGGCCTTCGCCGGAATGGCGAGTGGCTAAAGACCAGACGTCGAGGCACATGGGTAAACGGCGAAGAGAAAACCAAACGCCCTACAAAACCTCAAACTCCAACGCCATCACGATCGCATCCTCGCGCCCGTTGTGCGCCGGGTAATACCGCGGCCGCCGCCCGATCTCGTGAAACCCCAGCGACACATACAGCGCCTGCGCATTCGGATTGGACGGCCGCACTTCCAGAAACACGCGCTCGGCACCGTTCCACCGAGCGATGTCCAGCAAACGCTTCATCAGATACCGCCCGAAGCCCTGCTCACGCTGATCGGGCGAAATGCATACGTTCAACACATGCGCCTCACCCGCGCCTACGGAAAGAATGCCGTAGCCGATGACGCGTCCTTCCAGGCACAACACCCACGACGGATGCCCGGCCTTCAAGCAATCGGCGAAGATGCCCATGCTCCAGGGGAATTCGTAGGAAGCGTGTTCCAGCTCGCTCACGCGCGACAAGTCTTCGCGCCGCATTGCGCGCATCTCTAGCGAGGGGCGCGCAACCGCAACCATCAGCGCTGGCCTCCTGCTGCCAGCGCGCGGCGCAGGGTGCGCAAGGCTTGCCATAGTCGTCGTTTGGAAGCGGCTTGCGTCAGGATTTCCGAAGGCATATCCGCCAGCACGATATGCGCATCACGCATGACATCGGCCGGTAACGCACGCCCAAGCGCATGCGCCTGGGCCTGACCGAATACCAGATAGGCGGGTGCATGCGGCACCTGCATGGTTTCGTCATCCCGCGCTTCAATGCGCGGCGCGCGTGCCAGCTGCGGCCCGAAGGCAGATAGCGCACGCCCAAGCAGATCGTGCTCGCGCACGGAGCAGCCGCGCGGCAGCACCACCACAACACCTGCGCCGGCAGGAAGCTGCTGGGGTTCCGTCGGCAATGCCTGATCAGCAGATATCGCCGCAGCAACATCCCGCCTGCGCCAGGTCACCACACCCAGCGCACGCAGTACGCGGGCTCGATGCCCCGAACTGGCGACCACTGCGTTCATACCGCTCCGCGACGCGGGCGCTTGCGATGGGTGGCGAGACCCCACAGCGTCACGATCGGCCCGGACAGGAGATACAGCGAAAACACCACCAGCAGCACACGCGGCGGATCGACGAAGAGCGGCACCAGGATCAGCACCGCCACCAGAATCCACAGAAACGGCACCTTGTCCGCCATCGGCAGGGATTTGAAGCTGTAGTAACGGAAGCGGCTCACCATCAGCAAACCGACGATCACCGCCATGAACGGCATGAACATATCCAGTTCGTCGCCGGAGACACCCCAGTTATCCATGCTCCACACGAACGACATGCATACCGCCGCCGCCGCAGGACTGGGCAGGCCTTGGAAGTAACGCTTGTCAGCCACGCCCACCTGGGTATTGAAACGGGCCAACCGCAGCGCGGCGCAGACGGCGTAGATGAAGGCAGCGGCCCAACCGATCTTGGCCGGCAGCGGCCCGAACTCTTTCAGGCTGGAGAGCGACCAGTTGTACATCACCAGCGCGGGCGCCAGGCCAAAGCTCACCAGGTCGGACAGCGAGTCGTATTGCACCCCAAACTCGCTCTGCGTATGGGTCAGACGCGCCACACGGCCGTCGATGCCGTCCAGCAGGGCCGCCACGAACACGGCAACCGCGGCGTCCGTGAAATGCCCACCGATGCTGACGACGATGGCGTAGAAACCGGCGAACATGGCGCCGGTCGTAAACAGGTTAGGCAGGAGGTAAATACCGCGATGCCGCGGCAACCGTACTGGTGTCGTTTCGCTCATGAAACCATCCTGATGGGACGCGTTTCAGTGTAACAGGGGGCAGTAATAAGCCGGGAACGGGGAATCGGAACCGAGTCTGCCAACCCCACTCCCAAACGTGCGAATACGCACGTTATCCACATTCCGCCAACGCCGCCCGCTTGAGTCCCAACCGCGTCGGTTGTTAACTAGGCGTGTTCCCATCCTTCCCGTTTTGGAGTCACCCATGCGTCGACTGTCCATCGCCCTGGCGCTACTGCTCGTCGCGCCCCTGGCCTGCGCCCAGGTCTATAAGTGGACCGATGCCCATGGCACCACCCATTACTCCGAATCGCCCCCGCCGACCGGCACCAAGTACAACCAGGTCAGCGTGAACACTGGCACTTCCTCTCCTGCCGGCGCTTCCACGGCGGCAACCAGCAACAGCAGCAGCACCGCTTCCTCGCAAAACAGCAACAACAGCGCGCCGCAGGCCCCGGTGGAAGACACGCCGGAAAACCGCGCCAAACTATGCAATTCGCTGAAGACCAACATCGGCACTTTGCAGGGCAGCGGCCCGGTGGTGATGAACAACGGCGGACAGCAGCAGGTGCTCAATGCGGACCAGCGCAAGCAGCAGCTGGATGCCAGCCAGTCGCAATACAGCCAGTACTGCAATCAATAACGCTGCGCCGTTGTAGGTTGGTTTGGCGCAGGCAACCCAACAGCTGTCCGCAGAAATCGTTGGGTTACGCTGCGCTAACCCAACCCGCGCGTTGGTGGCCGTCACTCTCATGAAAGTGGGCATGACGACCCCGTGATGGCCAAGCTGCCGGCTATAATCGCCGCTTTACTTCGATTACCGACCAGCCTCTCATGCGCCTTAGCCAATTCCACCTGGGCACCGTCAAGGAAGTCCCCGCCGATGCCGAGATCGCCAGCCATCAGCTGATGATCCGCGCCGGCATGATCCGCAAGCTCGCTTCCGGCCTTTACACCTGGTCGCCGCTGGGCCTGCGCGTGCTGCGCAAGGTGGAGCACGTCGTGCGCGAGGAAATGAACCGCGCCGGCGCGATCGAAATGCTGATGCCGTCCGTGCAGCCGCGCGAGCTGTGGGAAGAAACGGGCCGCTGGGAAAAATTCGGCGGGCAGCTCCTGAAGATCAAGGATCGCAAGGAGCAGGAATTCTGCTACGGCCCCACGCACGAAGAAGTCGTCACCGATTTCGCACGCAACGAGCTGAAGAGCTACAAGCAGCTGCCGGTTAATTTCTATCAGATCCAGACCAAGTTCCGCGACGAGATCCGTCCGCGCTTCGGCGTGATGCGCGCGCGCGAATTCCTGATGAAGGATGCGTACTCCTTCCATCTCACGCAGGAATCGCTGGGCGAAACCTACGATGTGATGTATCAGGCGTACGCGCGCATCTTCACGCGCCTGGGCTTGAAGTTCCGTGCGGTGCAGGCGGATACCGGCGCTATCGGCGGCAACGCCAGCCACGAGTTCCAGGTGCTGGCCGAATCCGGCGAAGACTTGCTCGCGTTCTCCGACGGCTCCGAATACGCCGCCAACATCGAGAAAGCCGAAGCCGTCGCGCCAGCCATCAACCGCCCTGCTCCCTCGGCACCGTTGCAACGCGTGGACACGCCTCGCGTACGCACGGTGGAAGAAGTCACCAAGCACTTCGGCGTCAGCGCCGATCGCATCCTCAAGACTTTGCTGGTGCGCGGCAAGGAAGGCCTGGTTGCGCTGTGCCTGCGCGGCGATCATGAGATCAATGAAGTAAAGGCCTGCAAGCTGCCTGAATTGCCGGGCGAATCCGTGCTGGCTTCCGACGAGGAAATCCTCGCCGCCGTCGGCGTACGGCTCGGCTTCATCGGCCCGGCCGGCCTGCCCGAATCCATTCCGGTGATCGTCGATCGCAGCGCCGCGGTGCTGGCGGATTTCATCTGCGGCGGCAACGCCAACGACACGCACTACACCGGTGCCAATTGGGAGCGCGATGCACGCATCACGCGCGTGGAAGACATCCGCCAGGTAGTGGCAGGCGATCTTTCGCCGGATGGTCACGGTACGCTGCAAATCGCACGCGGCATCGAGGTCGGCCACGTATTCCAGCTCGGCAGCAAATACGCCGAAGCGCTCAATGCCACCGTGCTAGACGATCAAGGCAAGAAACAGGTGATGCTGATGGGTTGCTACGGTATCGGCGTCAGCCGCATCGTCGCTGCAGCGATCGAGCAGCGTCACGACGATGCCGGCATCATCTGGCCCGAGCCGATGGCGCCTTGGCGTATAGCGGTGTGCGTGATCAATCCCAAGAACTCACCCGAGGTCGAAGCTGCCGCCGAGTCGCTTTACAACGAACTCGCAGCGCGCGGCATCGAAACGGTGTGGGACGACCGTGGCCTGCGGCCCGGCGCCATGTTTGCCGATATGGAATTGATCGGCATTCCGCACCGCGTGGTGGTCAGCGAACGCGGTTTGGCCGCTGGCACATTGGAATATCGCGCCCGTTCCGCTGCTGAAAGCAGTGCCATTACACGCGACGAGCTATTTGAAATACTCGCCTGAAGTCATCGCATAAAGTCGAAAAAGGCCGCTTTACGCGGCCTTTTTTCTTGCGCCATTACCAGACAGAAAATACCTGCTTTTCACGCCCATTGCTTTGCAATTTCGTGTTTCATGCGAGAGAATGAAAAATGCGCCCGGTCATTAATTCATAATCAAGCCCGGCATTGTCCAACTCATTTTCTTTTATCGGAGTCCGCCTAATGGCCATTGATATCAAGAGCCTCAACCATACCCAACTCAATGACCTTATTCAGAAGGCGCAAGCGCGCCAACAAGAACTGGAGAAAGAAAAAGTCACCCGGGTGCGGGAAAAGGTGCACGCTCTGCTGAAGGCCGAAGGCATCAGCTTCGAAGACGTATTCGGCGCCGGTAATGCTGGCCTGCGTGGCAGCAAGCGCCGCGGCGGCACCGGCTCGGTGGCTCCCAAATATCGCAATCCCGCCGATCCGGAACAGACCTGGTCCGGCCGCGGCAAGCGCCCGCGCTGGTTCAACGATGCGTTGAAGGCGGGCAAGAAGGAAAAGGATCTGGCGATCTGATTTTTGGATTCGGTTTGCAAGAAAAACGCCGGCTTATGCCGGCGCTTTTCTTTCTGGAGCTTGGGATTGCCGCGATGAAAATCCTACCTCACGTCATTCCGGCGAAGGCCGGAACGACGTGAGCGGCAAATAGATCTATCGCGAGATTGGCCCCTCATCCCAGCCCTCTCCCCCGGAGGGAAGAGGCCGCACAGTCACAACGACCTTCTCGGCGCAATCAGCAACTCACCAAACATCAATCCCGCCACCAGCGAAATCAAAATCGTCACCAGTAATACGGTCGAGTCAAAGCCCAGCGACGCATTGCGGTCAAGCAAATAAGAAACGCTGCGAAATCCCACGCTGCCGGGAACCAGCAACAGAATGCCCGGCTCGCGTATCACAGCCCCGGGGCGCCCTGCGTAACGCGCATACAGGTTGGCGAGTGCGCTCAACAACACACCACCGAGGAATATCCCGAATGGCGCGCCAGATAGATTTACCGAAATGGCGCCACCCAATCGCGTCGCCATATAGCCCACGATGACCGCCACGATCACCGCCGACCAATCGCGCCACGCTGCGCGGAACAACATGGCAAAGGCGATCGCCGCTACCAGCAACGCCGGATAGTCCACCCACGCCGGTAAAGCCGGCAGCGCGAAGTCGCGCGGCTCGACACCCAGCACCGCGCAGATCTGCGTGGCCGCTACCGTACCAAACGTGAGCTTGAGCAGAGTAGACATCGCCCCGCCCATGCGCGCCATGCCCGCCACCAGATGCTGGCTGGAAATCTCACGCACCGCCGTCGTCAGCGACATGCCGGGCATCAACACGATCAACCCCGCCAGCACCACCGATTTGATCGCCAGTGGCGCCACGAAAGCGCTGAACACGATCGTGACCATCGTCGCCACCATCGCACAGATCGCATCACTCGCCACCTGCAGGCGCGGACGCGTTCCCGCCAGGATGGTGATCGTGCCGATGATCAATCCCACCAGCGCGGCCACCAGCAGATCCACCCAGGAGCTGTGCAAGAACAACGCATCGATGGCTGCGGCGGACAAGCCATAGCTCACGATCACACCCGCTTGTTGACGCGGCGTGTCCGGCAGTTCCAAAGCGCGCAGCAGACGAAAGCCTTCACGCAGATCCAGCTCACCGGCGATCACGCGATCGGCGATCTCATCCGCGCGACAAAGCTTGTCCAGGTTCACGTCGCCCGGCAGCAGACGAATCACCTGAGTCACCTGCGCCAGCCGGGCCTCTTCGCCATGAGCGAGATCCGAGAAGGAAATGATGATGGCCGTGGGGCTGGACCAGACATCCGCACTCAAGCCGATGCGCTGCGCGGAACCCGTGATCGCGCTTTCCAAGCGTGGCGACGAGGCTCCGTATTTGTGCAGGCGCGTGGCCAGTTCCACCAGAAAAGCGATGCGGGTGTTGAGCGCCGTGGTGGCGAAAGATGGCAGCGGTGATCGGAGGGGGGATGCGGGCATGGCGCCATTCTTACCGGAAGTGTGGCGCTTGGGTATGTCGCGACAAGCTCTTTAGCGTCGCCCTCTCAACTTCTCGACGTCTTGCTCCCTCTCCTGCGTGCAGTAGAGGGACATACTTTCTCTTCTCCTCCGGCAAGCCGGAGGAGGCGGGGTGGGTGAAGCAACCTCGCGGTGAATTCAGACTGTGCAGCAAGCTCATGCAACCCCGCCCAGCCCTCCCTTGCGGTTACGCAGAAAGAATCCGCGCCAAAAACTCCTCAAGCCGGCTTCACCTTCAACGTGGTGCCTTCCACCGCCACCACTTCCACCGTGCTGCCCGCCGGCAAATCCGGCCCACTGACCAGCCACTGTCCATCCCCCACCCGCGCCTTGCCGCGCCCGTTGACGATGGCTTCGCTCAATATGTAACGCCCGCCAATCAACTGTTCCGCACGCCGGTTGAGCCGCCCATCATCCTGCTCGCCTTTCTGCAATGCCGGACGCACGGCATACCAGTAAACCGCGCATGACACGAACGCCAGCACCACGAACACCACTGCCTGAGCCAGCAGCGACAACCCAGGCATTAGCAACACAAGCAATCCGGTTGCGGCGGCGCCAATGCCGATCCACAACATGAAATAGCCGGGCATGATCACTTCGAACGCGATCAGCACCAACGCGACGATCCACCAGAGATAATGCGCAGCCACGCTTGCGAACATGGTCGGCCCCTCGCACTCAGCTCATCGACGGCGGATTGCGGCGTGTCGCAGCAAGCTTTTCCTGCTGCTGTCCGAGCGACTCTTTCGCCAGCTCCGCAATGCCTGCCAGCGAGCCAAGAATGCCGGTGGCTTCCACCGGCAGCAGCAGCATCTTCTGGTTGGGCGAATGCGCCATTTCTTTCAGCGCCTCCACGTACTTGTTGGCGACGAAGTAATTCAGCGCATTGACGTTGCCGCTGGCGATGGCGTCGGACACCAATTTGGTGGCCTGCGCTTCGGCCTCGGCCAGGCGAATGCGCGCTTCCGCCTCGCGGAACGCGGCTTCCTTTTTGCCTTCTGCGGCAAGAATCGCCGATTGCTTCTCGCCATCGGCCTTCAACACCGCCGCTTGGCGAAAACCTTCGGCTTCGAGAATATTGGCGCGCTTTTCGCGCTCGGCCTTCATCTGGCGCGCCATGGAATCGACCAGGTCGCGCGGCGGCGCGATGTCCTTGATCTCGATGCGATTGACCTTCACGCCCCATGGATGCGTGGCTTCGTCCACCACGGTGAGCAGCTTCGCATTGATCGCGTCGCGCTGACTCAGCGATTCATCCAGATCCATCGAACCGAGCACGGTGCGGATGTTGGTCATCACCAACGCGAGCGCAGCCTGTTGCAGGTTTGCCACTTCATACGCAGCCTTGGCTGCATCCAGCACTTGATAAAAAACCACGCCATCCACGCGCACCACGGCGTTGTCCTTGGTGATCACGTCCTGGCTGGGCACGTCCAGCACCTGTTCCATCATGTTTATCTTGCGCCCGATGTTGTACACGAAGGGAATCAGGAAATGCAGGCCCGGCGTCAACGTCCGCGTATAACGACCGAATTGCTCGACCGTCCACTCGTAACCCTGCGGAACGATACGCACCAGCTTGGCGATCACGATGATCGCAACCACCACTACCACCAATGCAAAAATACTGCCCATGGCCCTTCCTCCTTGTTGATCCCGGGGAGTATAGGGCAGTCGAAACAGTCGGCTCTGTCCTTCAGAGGGAGCCGGGCTTGCAGGAAAACCCCCAGTAGGCTGGGCTTAGGCGGCGCCTCAGCCCAGCCTGGCGAGTCCAGAGAATCACGTCGTTGTCGACGGCTGCGGCAAGATCAGCGTCACACGCAAGCCACCATCCTCGCGATTGGCCAACGCAATACGCCCGCCATGCGCTTCGCTGATCTCGCGCGCCAGCGCCAAGCCAAGCCCGGTGCCCGAGCGCTTGGTGGAATAGAACGGCAGCAGCGCCTGAGCCAGCACCGCCTCGCTCATGCCGGGGCCGCGATCAGCCACTTCGATGCGCAACTCGTGGCCGATCAAGCTCAGCGTCAAGGTGACGCCTTCCGGCGCACTGCCTGATTCATGGGCGTTCTTGACGAGGTTGATCAGCACCTGCTCGATCTGCACCGGATCGAACCAGCCCGGTTGCGTGGGTGCATTCCCATGCAGTTGAAAACTGCAATGCAGCGCAAGCGCATCCAGAAAAGGCTTCCATTCCACCGCCACCGGCCGGGGCGCCGGCAACTTGGCGAAACGCGCATAACCATCGATAAAACCATGCAGATGACGCGCGCGTTCACCGATGGTGGCGAACACACCGGGCAAGCGCTGCACATCGCCACGCCGCGCCAGCTCCGCACCGGAATGTGCGAGCGAGGAAATCGGCGCCAACGAGTTGTTCAATTCATGGCTCACGACGCGGATCACACGCTTCCATGCCGCCACTTCCTGACGCGAGAGCTCTCGCGTCATGCGACGAAACAGCTGCAAACGATGCGGCCTGCCTTGCAAGCGGAAGGCACGTTGCGACAGGTGGAAGGTTTCCTCGCTGCCATCCATTTCCACGCTGAACAAGGCATCTTCCGAACCTTCGGTCGCCTTGCGCAACGCCTCGGGTGCATCTTCGATCAGCGTTGCGAAGTGCAGACCATTGAGGCTGCGTCCTTCGTTGAACAAATGTCGTGCAGCGATGTTGGCGTAAGCAACACGGCCGCCGCCATCGGTGAGCACCAGGGCAACCGGCGTGTTCTGCACCACGGTATCCAGCAGCAGTTCGCGCTGCGCAAGGTTCTGTCGCTGTTCGCGCAATGTCTGCCCGAGTTCGTTATGCACGCGCACGAGATCGCCCAGCTCATCGCGCCGATTGAGCGCAATCGAAATGCTGAAATCGCCGTCGCGATAGCTCGCCACCGCACCTTCCAGCGCACGCAGCAGACGCTGCACCGGATTCATCACCATATGCGCGAACCACCATGACAGGGGTGCCAGCACGATCACGCAGATGATGATGGCCGTCGTACGACCGGGCTCCGGAACCTGCAGCCCCAGCTCGCTATGCATCCACTTCAACGTCTGCGGCAAGGGCCACTGTGTAACGCCAATATAGACCAGAGCCCCCATCAACGCAGACAGAGCCAGCCAGAGGAATAACCGGGCTTCCAGCGATCTCAGGCGCATGAGGCGATCCTGGCTTGAGGAGTGCGTGGAAGCATCGAGGGTCTCCGCGTGAAGTGCGGTTGTTCTACACGTTGCTGTCTACATGCGCTACTGCCAAAAGATGACTTAAACCTACATGGCCGTCATGCCCGCGAAAGCGGGCACGCGGGGAGAGCATATGGACGTGCTCGGCATTGAGGAGCGAGGAATCCATTTTGCTCTGATGTAAAGGCGAAGATGGATTCCCGCGGGAATGACGGCCATGAGGGATAAATGGGCATCCCAGCCTGACGGCCTATCCGACATCACGTCGCCGTCATCAACCCATACCGCTCCATGCGCCGATAAAGCGCCTGCCGCGACAAACCTAGCGATTGCGCCGCGCGGCTGACCACACCATCGGCCCGGTGCAACGCCGCCTCCACCACCTCGCGGCTAGGCTCGTCGAGATTGCGTACCGCCATGACACCTGCCTGCTGCGGCAAATTGAGCAGTTCGGGCGTAATGGGATTGCTGCCCGCCAACAACGCGGCGCGCTCGATCGCGTTCTTCAGTTCGCGCACATTGCCCGGCCATGCATAGCTCAACAGGGCTTCGCGCGCCACATCGCTCAGTTGCGCGCGGCCCGCCAGGAAATGCTCGGCCAACGGCAGGATGTCGTCGATGCGTTCGGCCAGCGGCGGCAGATTCACATCGATCACGTTGAGGCGGTAATACAGATCCTCACGGAACGTGCCTGTGCGGATCATGCCCTTGAGATCGGCATTGGTCGCACTCAACACGCGCACCTTTACCTTGCGCACGCGTCCCGAACCCAGCCGTTCGAACTGCCCGGTTTCCAATACCCGCAGCAGCTTCATCTGCCCAGGCAACGGCAGGTTGCCGATTTCGTCCAGGAACAGCGTGCCGCCGTCGGCCAATTCGAAGCGCCCTTCGCGCGCCTTGTTGGCACCCGTGTAAGCGCCGGCCTCGGCACCGAACAATTCGGCCTCGATCAGCTCGCCCGGTAATGCGCCGCAATTCACTGCAATAAAAGGACCGTTCTTCACCGAAGAATTGGCGTGCACGATCGCCGCGATGCGTTCCTTGCCCGAACCATTGGGCCCCGTGATCAGCACCGGCACATCCGAGCGCGCCACCTGGCAAGCCAGATCGATCGTGCGCGCCATCGCTTCCGAAGCGAATACCAAGCCGTCGAGGTTGTACCTGCGCTGCAGATCGTCGTGACGCTTGCGCCGTTCCATGCGCGTGCGGTTCACCTCGCGCGTGGATTCGGACAACTCCAGCAGATTCTCCACCGTCGTCAGCAGCTTGGCATCGTCCCAAGGCTTGGCGAGGTAATCGGCGGCGCCCGCCTTCACCAGCTCCACGGCCGTTTCCAGGTGTGTCCACGCCGTCAGCAAAATGACAGGCAGATCCGCATAACGCTGGCGGATCGTGCGGAACAACTCCACGCCTTCCTCGCCCGAGGTGGTATCGGCGGTGAAGTTCATGTCCTGGATCACCACATCCACGGATTGGCGCGCCAGCGTGGCCAAGCCTTCTTCGGGCGTCAGCGCTACCACCGGGCGCACATCATGCAGCGAAAGCAGCAGCGAGAGCGCTTCGCCCACGGCCGGATTGTCATCGATGATCAGTACGGTACGCATTCGTCGTCTACACATGCAGGCATGGATGCCGCTCCCGCCGGAAAGGTTGCCATGACGACTGACCTACGTATACCTAACTGACGGCCCACCTTCTTGTTCATTCAACGCCCGGGAGCCGGGACAACACCAAGCGTTTACGCACTTTGTCGTACTGGCTACGCGGCATTTGCACCAGCAACGGCGACTTTGCCGGATCGAACCATAGGATCAACTGCTGGATATCGCCCTTCGGCATGGCCGTACACCCCACCGTGCCCTGCCCGGCCCCGCGCCAGATATGCATGAAAATGCACGAGCCACCGCCGGGCCTGGTCGGATGGGTGTTGTGATTCACGGCTACGCCCCAGTGATAGAGCTCATCATCGCGCAGCATCTGCTCCGAACTGCTCCAATCGGGCGCACTGATGTTTCGTCGGTCGACGATGCGGTTGTAGTGCTGTGACTTGGCGTCATCCACGCACTCGACCGACGAAGTAAGGGGCGTGTACGACATGCGCGAGCCAGCCAGCAACCGCGGTTCATACCCGAAGGCCGTACCCAGCGAAAACACGCCCGCGGGTGCTTTGCCATCCCCTTCCCGCTTGATCGGATCACCCACGTCGGCGCCCAGTCGTTCGTTGGCGATTAAACCATCACCCCACGCCAGTCCCGTCTTTCCTACCACGATAGGGAACGGCTGCCCCACCGCTGTCCACTTATCGTGTGAGCCATTGCGTTCAAACCGTTGCAGCGTACCGCTCACGCTGTTCCAGTCGGCGGTCGTGACGACCACGATCTGACGCGCGTCGTCGAGTGCGTTGTGTGCCTGCACCGGATAAGAAAGGAGCAGATTAATCGCGCAGATGGCCAGCAAGGAAAAGCGAAGCAATGGGCTCATAAGCTTTTTCTGCCTGAAAGAATTGATCTTTACGGCACGCGTGCACCCTATCTACATGCAGGCATAGTGCCGCTCCCGCTAGAAAGCTTGCCATGACAACCGGGCCTGCGTACACCGAAACGTTCATAGCGAGCGGTTTGTCGAGTTGCCGGTGCTGGCTTAGTCGTCGATGTCCTGTTCGCTTTGGATTAGCAGGGTGCCGCCCATGACAGCGTTACCAGTGAGCTGCGCACCCTTGATGGTGGTGTCGTTGCCGCTGATCAATGTCAAGGTGCCGTTGGCATTCACGGCGGTATCCGTGTGCGTGATGCCATTGCCGTGCGCACTACCTTGCCCACCCGAGGCCTGCGTATAGATGCCGATGCCATCGGTGCCGATTTGCAGGCCCACGCCGCCGCTGAAGTTTTGGTTGTTGCTTTGGAGCGTGTGGTGTTTCGCAAGGACACGGGGCATATCCAGCTTACGGACTCGGCAATGGCCGCAACATCGGCATATAGGGAAATGCGGGATGTCCGGCTTTATCCCTAGTCAATAATTTCCACATCAGATGATTGGCAGCATCTAAAGAGCCAAAAAAAAAACATGGATTTAACCTTAAACCTCTTTCTGATCCACACGCAACCCAAAATACTCCATCTAAATGCATACATAACTCACCATATGAGCCGCCATCCACCACGCCAAGGATGTACTCGTATCGTTTAGTTCCTTCCTCATCAAGTAATGAGTAAATTTTTGATAGACATCACTTTCAAATTCGACGGGATTTTCGATTTTTTAAGTGGATATTTCATATTTTTCGTCCAATCCTATATTCATTAGTTTGTTTTCCTTATGTATCCATTATCCACGATATTCCCTCCGATATTCGAAACCGAAACGCCCTCGGGTCGCATCATCAATAAATCGACCATTACATAGAAACTTCTTTCATTTACACTTGTACGGACTTTCGCCCGATAACTCCCTACCGGTAGAGAGATCAATGATAGATATCGTCGCACCAGGATGTGCGACGCAAATGGCGTTTCGTGCAGTGTAGATATTTGCACCATGGGCATTCAGGACCACGGGAATAGACGCGCCTTCTTTGCTAACGGCGGTTACCCTGTAAGACCCGGTCGTAGTGACACATCCACTCAAGCAAAAAAACAATAAGCTAATTGTGATGGACTTATTCATGAACACTCCTATCTAAAAAGCTGATGTAATGGCGATTAATGGCATACATCTGCACCTGGAAACCTCTTGCAGAACTGACTATTTAAACGCCTACGGATGTTACAAGATGGAACGGCAGTTCCAGGCTGACTTGCCTAAGTGACGTCGTTCCATCCGGAATCGTTCCACCAGCAGGCGAATTCCAACCAATAAATCTACCCACTGGATAAGCAATATGGTTCTCCATCCTTTAGAGCCCTATTACTAGGCCGTGATGGATCAGAAACACCGAATACCGATCCGATATCCATAAAAGCTCGCGGCATCAATGCTTTCGTTTCCACTCTTGCTTGTCTTGCTCGACCTGCTGTCGATACTGGATGACGGCCGCGTCGACTTCAGCCTGTGTCATCGGCTCGATCCGAACGGCCTGTACCAGTTTGAGAAGTAGGTTGCGACGCGCGGCAATCCAATCGGGATCGGCGACGATCATGGCGTCGTAATGTGCCTGTCGGCGCAAAATATGCGTGTCGTCAATCGGATGTTCATAAGCCTCCTGCCATTCAAGAAGCGTTCCCTGCGTGGGATGTGCAGGGTCGGTCACTTTATACATGGCCGAAAGGTGGTGATTCCACACCATGCCGTTGATGGTAATGGTTTTGCTTTGTTTGACGACGTCGGCATAGGTGTAACCAAATTTTGCGAGGTTTGTCACTCGCGTTGACGCGTCCAATCGCGCCTTCTCCTTTTCCTCCTGCAGATCTTTCGCATTGAGCAATTGGTTCCGATAGGCTGACGCTGCGAAATAGCCATTCCCCGACTTATCCAATGCCATCCAGCCACCGTAATTTTCTGCACCACCATTGATGCTGTCCTTCTCTATTACTGAAACACGCCGCATTCGCTGTTCATCTAGCTCAGGAAAGCAGCCATTCGCGTTTGGCTGCTTTTTGCGTAAAGACATAACTTGCACAGGATCCGGCAAGCCTGCGCTATGGATGCTTATACGCAATGGCGCAACGATGGTGCCTTTCCCTACGGAATAGCAAAGGGGGAAATCCAAGGGATACCTAACCGGCGGCCCCTGCGGGTCTGGCGAACCGATTGCACGATAGAGTTGCTCGTTAGTGCATGCGGAAAGCAGCGAAGCAAGTAGGCTAACTAGCAGTAACCTGGTCATTCGTTCGCTCCGGTCGCCTTCTTTTGCCACTGCTCAGCCTTCTCAATGGTCCAGTTGTAATCCGTCCCTGCGCAATTGAGCCCATAGCAGCTGTGCGGATTAACCGCCCCCCAAAAAACGATCCGATACCCGCCAATGCCCCTAACCAATGACCTGCAGATGCACCGGGCAAATGATGCGTCGAGTTGCTGTCGAGATAGGTGTAAGGCGGGAACAGTGTGCCGCCCACGAAAGTCGCCACTGGATCGTTAGGGCTCGTGAAATAAAGTAGGGCTGGCCTTGGTTTTTCTTCGCCGGGCTGTGGTTGATTGGGAAATACCTTTTCTTGGCCAGCAATTTTGATCATCGGATCTACCAACGCACCGGGTCGCACCGCCGCGCCAAACACCGCTGTGGTCAAGTTGGGATTGGTGTAACCACCATCTTCGAGAACGTTCAACACGTTGCGCGCGACGATACTGCCCCAGCTGTGCGCAAGGAGATTCACCTGTGCGCCGTCGCCCTGTCGCGTCACCGCATCGATTACTGCCCATGTCGTTGCGGAGTAATCTCCATTAAGCGGCGAAATGAACTTGTCGTAGCCAGCCTGCATCAGGTCTGACACGCCGCCCTTCGATGCGTTGTATTGCACGTAGTAAGTAATGTTGGTGGCCTTATCGTTACTTTGCGACACATGTCCAGCTTCCACATGGTCCGCTCGCGCTTCGTCATTGAGAATGCCGTTGACAGCGATGTTCTGCGCCCCTTCGGGAATCTGGTCGACGAACGTGATCTCCATGCCATGATCGCGCAGGTATTGAATGCGCTGATCGATCGTGAGGCCATCGGGAATTCGCAAGTCGGCGCATTCTTGTGCGGCTTTGGTGCAGATCACCTTCATGGCGACGGTTTCGTCGTGGCCGCGCATGGCCTTGCCGGCTTCCTCCTGGGTATAGCCGATGCCGCCGTTGAGTGCGGTATATGTCAGGCCCGAAGTAAGGCTGACGTTTCCGCTGAGCGCGCTGATCGCCACTGCACTGATGCCCTTGGCAATCGCTTGCGCATGACCGCGGTCCCGGTCATCGCGCATCTGCGCTACCTGCTCATAAAGTTCGCTGGCTTTTGCCTTGTCGCCCTGCTCATTGGCTTGGTCGGCTTCGGCCTGCTTGGCGTCGATTTCCGCTTGTTGTTTGGCCAGCTTGACGCTGTAGTAGTCATCGATCAACTGCGAGGCGAAGCTGCTTAGTCCGGCCGAAAATTCCTGATCGTCTTGTATTTTGTTGAGGTCGAAGGGCTTTAACGCTTGGCTGCTCAGCGTAGGCTGGCGATCCAGTCCGGCAAGGTCGGTATTGCCGTTGCGCGTGATGATGGTGCCCTGGGCAACCCCTGCGTTGGTCGTATTGTGCTTGCTATCGGATTGCACGGGCGACAGACCTGGAAAGAAATGACTGCCTCCGTTGACGCCTGGTGCGTCGTTGTAGCTTTCGCCCAAACCGATCTGGCTTGTGTTGTAGCTGGCTTTGTTCTGGATATGGCCGAACGATAGTGAGCCTGTATCAAGCAGATTGTTGCCTGGGTCTGCACGGCTGGCGATCACGCCGCCGATCAGGTTCGTATGGCCGCCCACGGCGATGTCGAAACCACCACTACCGGCCTGGATGCCGCTGACGTTATTGACGCTGGCGTAGTGACTATTCACCTTGCTCTGGTTGTAGCTGATACCGCCACTACCGCCGCCGCCCATGCCAATGACCACCTTGCCACCTGCCTGCCACTGCTTGCTGGCGTAATCGTCCGTGTCTTGTTCGCTTTGGATCGTGAGGTTGTTGCCGATGGCGGCCAGCACCGTATTACCGGTGAGCTGCGCACCCTTGATGGTGGTGTCGTTGCCGCTGATCAAGGTGAGCGTATCGCTTGCGTTGATCACGCTTTCGGCACGCGTGATGCCGAGGCCGGCGGTGAACGTGAGCGCGTTTTTTTAAACGCGCGACGACCAAAATTCAATCCCGAATACCGGGGCGCCACGACACACCTTAGCCTCACTCCTCAATGGCATATCCTTGTTTGTCGCGCTCACCCTTTCTCATTTGGCGATATACCGCAAACATGAAAATCAGCGCCTCCGCTCGGAGGAAAGCATTTGCGACCAGCCCCTTGGAAAGGGCTGATGCCAAAGGCACGTGGGTCAAGTTGAACACCACCACGACCAAGGAAAGAACGTGATAAACAGCAAGGCACAACAGCGGCGCTTTACCGGGCTTTGCCATCAACCATATCAAGCCGACCGACCAAAGTCCGATATCCACCAGCATGCCAAGCTGAGGTTGGTTAAAGCCAAGCATCATGAGGCCGATAGTGCCCCAAACCAGCTGGCCTGCTTGCACACTAAACGCAGCAACAAGACGCTTGCGTGATCCGGCGCTTATGCGCCACGTGATGAAGCCGATTGCAACAGCAAGAACAATTGGAATAAACAGCGCGATCCCAGCATACCAACCAATCAAGCCGCCAATGACAGTACCCCATTTCAGGTCGCTGCCATAAGAAAAACGATCTGGCGTTCGTCCTCCCTGCCCGCGCATGCGGAAGAATTCCTTTGGACTTGATGTGTCCATAAGCGTTCAACTCTCCTAATTGATCAAATCAAAAAATCAGGTTTCACTTCCTTCACTGCATGGACTCAACGTGACGCAGTCTCGCCAACCACGTCGCGGTACATGTTGTCGACCGCCGCGGCGTTGTGAGAGAGGTTGTTCGCGCCAGCCACGATCAGCCCATCCAAAAAACTCAACCCGACCTCATTTTGCGGTGATTTAAGCGAAAGACACTGGGCCCCCGCTTTCGCCCTGGCGGCGAGGCTTCTCACACTTGGAGCAAAACAGGCGGGTTTATTTTCTTCATTGCATAAACTCAACTTGACACCGTTTTAAATTTTCAAAGCAATCAACAACCTCACCCCGATCATCCCGTCGCGCCAACGCCCAAGAGCAAAAGCGCGCCAGAGATAGTCGTAAATAGTCCAACAATCTGGTCGATATGCCCGCGAAAATTAGTGGAATAAATTCCATCCACCAATATCGCTAGTACAAGAAGCAAGTCGATCAGCAAGAAGGCGGCAACGTAGCGCCACTTGGAACGCATTCCGTCTACAAGGGCAGCAATGAGCTGAAATAAAAAGAGAATAAAATCCGCCATTCCAACCTCACATGTTCACGTACATGGGGCGGCACACTTCTTTTGACTCCTCTGCCTTACCGAATGCATCGGGGCACGCCAAGTTATCAGGGTCATTAACTATGTCCAGCAGAGGAAGTAACGAAGTACTTGCGTAGAAGATCAACAGGTCGGCTTGGTGGATACCGATAGCCCTCATCGTTCATGATTTAGGTTTCCGCTCAATCATTTTGTCGATATCCACATACTCTGCCATTCGAGGCCAAAGCGGCTCGCCCTCCAGCCCTCGAATAGCAAGGATATCGAGCTGTATCTTTCTCAGTTCCTCCTTGGCAAGCTCGGTGCTGCCAAGTTGGATACAGCACTTCTTGTCGTAATGGATACTTAAAAAAAGCTGGCCTCGCCCACCACCCCACGAAAGGCGATGGATGTCATAGATCGGCACGGCCCTTCGCCCAAGCAGCCAGCTTCGGATGATTGATTTTGCATTCATGTCGACACGCATGGTTAATCCGTACACCAGCCGCAAGATTAGGAGTATGCCAAGCAAGACGAACGCAGCACCAACGAATACATGCCCCTGTAGGGTGAGGCTTACACCCGCCCAGAAACACAATGTGCTACCCGGAACAATGATCACTAAAGCGCTCAGCCGAGAGCGCGTAGACGGCGCGTAGTGCTCGTTCATGCGCTGAACCAATGGGAAGTATTCTGCTGTTGCACGAAAACCCGAATGAGCACGAACACCCAGCAAGTTTCGTATTGCCTCTTCTCGGACCATTTAAAATTACGAAACCTGCACCGCATGGCATCGATAGGAGTTAATACTGAATTGCTAGAAGTCATGAAGTGCAGCCTCATTCGCTTTGATTGCCTTTTTGCGCCTTCGGCGGTGGAGTAGGGTCTAGTGCTGCTGCACCGATGGAAAACAAACCGGAGTACGCACCGAATGCGTTGGCCGCGCCAGCACCTACCGCTGCCTCACCGCCAACGCCAATCACAGCCGCCTCTCCGCTAGCGAGTGGGGCGAACATGCCGGCATGCCAGTGGTCAACGTGGCATGCGGCGTATTGATGAAGCCTGCCCCCGACACACGGATGCCATTCGGATTAGCAATGATCAGATCCGCAGCATTACCGGCCACTTCCATGTAGCCGCGCAAGTACGTGGGATTGGTCGAAGTGACCTCATTGACGATCACCTTCGCGGACTGGCCCGGCTGATAGTTCGGATTACCCGTGAGGTAGCCGCCGAGCTGCGTCGGCGACACGCCCGCGTTGTTGTTGAGGATCAAGCCCGGCTTGTCGACGTTGAACTGCGAGTACTGGTTATGCGACACACCCGCCGCCGATGGCGCCACGATGTTGACCACCGGCGTGCCATTGGCCGCGGTGTCGGTGCCGGGACGATGCGCGCCAGCATTCGGATCGGGTGTGACTTGGGCAGCTATCAAAACCGGGGTGCTCAACAGCGCGGCGAGCACGGCGGTGGTCAATGCATGACGTTGCAACGGGCGGGAAGAAACCGGCATAGCACGACGGGGCGTCATCATCGTTCCAGGATGAAGAGATAAAAACGAGCGCGGGGGAATAAGGCCATCGAACCGTAACAAGAAGTTCCCGCGCCTTGCGCAGGGATGACACAAAATCAGGCAATGACTACGTCGGCGTGGGCGAATGCGCGATAAGAACGCACTCGGCTTTTTTCAAAGCGCAAACACCAGTTGAAAACCCGTTGCAGGTCGCGCGTTTTCCAACACTTTGCCGCCATGCGCCGCTTTGCCGGCGAATACATCCCAACTCAGCTGCTTGTACGTGCCGCGCAAGCCAAAGAAGCCACCCGCCAGCATGGTGTTGCCCGGGATGTACGCCGTGCCCGGCCCGCTCACGCGACCGGCATCGATACCGGCGTACCACATCAGCGGCCAACGGCTGATGGGCTGCGAGAGCGTGTTGCGCCAGTACCAACCGCGTTCGGCGGCGAGCGTTTGATCGCCATCGAAACCGCGCACGGTGTAGCGGCCGCCGATGGCGAGGTATTCGGAACCATAAAGCGGCGTATGGCTGTACTGGCCGTGGAATTCGCTGGTCCACTGCGCCGGCTGCCCGGACAGCATGAACGGCCGATTGAGCGAGGCATCCAGTGTGGTGAGCCGGTAGCGGAAGGTGGGATCCTCTGCGCCACGACCGGACGGATCGCGTTGACCGCCGAACCACGGCACACCGAAACGTTCGGCCACCCGCAGGTCGAGTTGTGCATTGCCGAGATAACGGCGATGCGCAATCGCCGCTTCGATCGTGCTCATGTGGCGGCGCTGCGAATCCAGCTCCAAGTCCTCGATATAGCTATGCGCCCAGCGTTTGCCGAGATGCACTTCAGCGGTGGTCTTGCTGTGGTGATCGCGATGCAGCAGGCGTTGTGCGCCAACATCGACGGATTGAGAGATGCCACGGCTAAGGAAGGTTTGCGCGGAACCCTCCACCGTCTGGTGGTAGCGATAGCCATACAGGCCGGCCGTAAACAGCCAGTTGCCGCGCGGGATCGAATAGTTGGCGTTGTAACCCTGCGTACCGCGACCATCGCCATTGAGCACATCGTGCGTCACGCCCAGCGACAACATGTCGTTGGCGTTGAGCGGATTGTCGAATCCGACGTTGAGGCCCGCCTGATACAGGCCGGTGGAAGACGCGCCCGAATCGTCCAGCGTGGCAACTACGCGCCAGGGTTTGCTGCGTTGGACGGTCATGACCAGATCGGACTGGCCGGAAACATCCGTCGGAGCGATATCGATGGCCACGTCTTGCGACGGCAGGCGCTTCATCTGCTCAAGCCCCTGCTCGATGTCGCGCAGATTGAGCAAATCGCCGGGGCGAATAGGCAGCGCCCATGCCCATTCACCGGAGGGCGTGCCGTCGACCTTGCGGATGGCATGCACCACGCCAGGCACCAGGGTCAGGGTCAGCACGCCGCGGGAAAGATCCTGCTTGCCCAGGCCAATGCGAGTGGTGACATAGCCGCGATCCAGAATCAGATCGCCCACGCGGCGCACGATCAGGCTGATGCCTTCATGACCCACGCAACGGCCGGCGTAGCGATCGAGATAACGCTGCACGAAACCGAAAGCATCACTGCGTTCGCCGACGAGGCGGATCTGTTTCAACTCGAAACACGGCGTTTCCACGGGGAGTTCAGTGCCGTGGAAATCGGTCGCGGTGCGCTGGCCGATACGCACATCCGGCGCCTGCCTGCGCATTGAACGTTCCTGTGCCTGCTGTTGAGTGCGCAGGCGTTGCTGCTGCTCGTCGAGACTGAAGGGGTTTTCTTGTCCTAATGCAACCGGCGAAAGCGTGGCGATTCCGGCAAGGTGCAGCCAGTGCCAGCGTGATCGGCGACGACGCGCATGGCGATCGTCCTTGATGCGTAGCGAATCCATCGTTTCTTGACCGAGGCCCCTTGAGGTGAGACTTCCGCTTGGTCAGCGCGCGACGGGCATGTACGGATGTTGCGTACTGATGTGAAGTAGTTGTGCTTGCTTTTTAGTCGCAGCGCGCTGGATCTCACGAGCGGGCGGTAGTGCGCATGCAGCGGCCAAGCGGAAGTGACGGACATGTTCGACGTTGGCTTGCAAAAAGGACAGTCATCGATGTCCTGAAAATAGTGTCAGTGTCGATGCCTAGGTACGGACGAACGCGTGATATCGCAGCGCAAATAATAATTGTCCTAATGCGTAGGTAGTATTTTTCTTCCGCAGACCCTTTGGCAGTCTGGAAGTCCATTTCGACTTCTGCAAGCGTGGCTCATGCGTCGTTTTTACCGTCATTTTTATTTCTTGGTGCTGCTGGCGATCTTCCTCGGCGGAGGAATCGGCCACTACTTCCCGAGCGCAGGCGTCGCCATCAAACCGCTTGGCGATGGTTTCATCGCTCTGGTGAAGATGCTGATTGGCCCGATCATTTTCTTAACTGTTGTGCAGGGCATTGCCGGCGTAGCAGACGTCAAGAAAGTCGGCCGCATCGGCGCCAAGGCCATCCTCTACTTCGAAGTGGTATCCAGCTTTGCGCTGGTGATCGGTCTGCTTGCGGTAAACACGCTCAAGCCCGGCGCCGGTTTCAACGTCACGCCGGCATCGCTTGATGCCACCGTGACAAGCAAGTACGCCAACGCGGCGCATGAGCAGGGTATTACGCAATTTCTTCTGCATCTGATCCCTGCCACGTTCACCGATGCATTCAGCAGCCACGGCGACCTGTTGCAAGTGTTGCTGCTGGCACTGCTGTTCGGCTTTGCCATGATTCATCTTGGTGCGCGTGCCAAGCCGGTGCTGACGCTGCTGGAGGCGCTGTCGAGCGTGTTCTTCCGCATCATGGGCATGGTCATGCGCCTGGCACCGCTGGGCGCGATGGGCGCCATGGCCTTCACCATCGGCAAATATGGGGTGGCAAGCCTGGGGCCGCTGATGAGGCTGATGGGAAGCTTTTATCTGGCCTGCGCACTCTTCGTGCTGGTGGTGCTTGGCGCCATCGCGCGCGCAACCGGTTTCAGCATTCTTCGTTTCCTGCGCTACATCCGCGAAGAGCTGCTGCTGGTGCTCGGCACCTCCTCGTCCGAATCCGCACTGGTGCCGTTGATGCAAAAACTCGAGCGCCTGGGCTGCTCCAAATCGGTGGTCGGCCTGGTGGTACCGAGCGGTTATTCCTTCAATCTCGATGGCACCAACATTTACCTGACGATGGCGGCGATCTTCATTGCCCAGGCGATGGACATCCCATTGACGCTGACGCAAGAGCTGACGTTGCTCGCGGTGGCCATGTTGACGTCGAAGGGCGCTTCCGGCGTAACCGGCGCCGGTTTCATCACCTTGGCGGCCACCCTCGCTGTTGTGCCATCGGTACCGGTGGCCGGCCTGGCTCTGATCCTGGGCGTCGATCGTTTCATGAGTGAGGCGCGCGCACTCACCAACATCATTGGCAATGGTGTGGCCACCATCGTGGTTGCCCGGTGGGAGAAAGAACTCGACCACGCCAGCCTGCAAGCTGCTCTCAACACGCCCAAGACTCGATCCGCCGCACGAGAACAGCAAAGCATTCCCGAGACCCTGTAGACAAACTCTCTCTCGCCAAGGAGGCCGCCGTGAAGCCGGTACGCATGTTGGTGCAATACGCCCTGGGCATGGGTATGAGTGCTACCGCCAGCGCTTATGACCTCGATCAATGGCCGACCCGATATACCGATTCCGATGGCACTCAATGGAATGCCACGGGTAACTATCAATATGACGCGCTGTTCGCACGCCGCAACGCCGCCATCGAAGATGCGCACACACATCGCCGCAAGGAACTGGGTCTGAGCGCACGCCGACAAGGGCAATGGGATGCGATCGTCTACTTCGACTTCCAATCCAAGTCCTGGCTGGATGTGTTCTGGCGCGTGGAAAGCCGATGGTTGTTCGGCAAGGATTACGGCCAGTTCCGCCTGGGCCACAGCAAACCCCAAGTCGGCTTCGAGGGCGGCACGGCTTCGCGCGCCAACAGCTTCGCGGAAATGGCGCTCCCGTTGCAGGCATTCTTCGAAACTCGCCGCACCGGTATCGACTGGGCTTTCGAACAGCCGCGCTATCTGGTGAATGTCGGCTACTACTTCGCCAGCGACCTCCATGGCAATAACGACGGCACCACCCTGGCAGCGCGTGCTGCCTGGACGCCGCGCAAACAGCAGGGCGATGTGCTGCATCTGGGCCTGTCCACTTCGCTGGAGCACCCGCGCGGCAGCACCGATGGACGCGGCATCTACACACCGCCGTCGGTGCGCTGGCGTGCCCGTCCAGAGGCCGGGCTTACCGATGTGCGACTCATCGATAGCGGAAGCCTGAGCCATGTACACAGCAACCACCGTCTTGGCTTCGAAGGCTTGTGGATCCATGGCCCGTTATCGTTGCAAGGCGAATACCTGCAAGCGCGCAGCCTGCGCCATCAAGGCTTGCCGGGCTACATGGGGGATGGTTACTACCTGTTCGTCAGCTATGTGCTCACTGGCGAATCTCGCACGTATGGCGGCGGCAATGTCGGCAACGTCGTGCCCTCGCATGCGTGGGGCGCCGTAGAAGTGCTGCTGCGCCATAGCGCGTTGAATCTCGACCACGATCCCGTATGGGGCGGTCGTGCGCACCATCTCACCCTGGGTATCAACTGGTATCTCACCCGGCACTTCAAATTCCAGGCCAACTACATCCAAGCCCGCGCCACCCAGCAAAGCCTGCTGCAACACCCAAACATTACGGAACTACGCGCACAGCTCTTTTTCTGAGCAAGATGCGTTAGCAAAGGAACATGATGGGCGCGCCCGCTGGACGTAGAGCCTCACGTTACCTGGAATCACATTCTGCAGCGCCAGCCATTCCGGCACGTTGAGCAGCGTCCATGGCTGTTTCTTGCCAAAACGTCCAGAAGGCAGGGTGCGGGGAATAGATCAGAGCATCCCTGCGCAAATTCATACAGAGCGGGTAGCCACTACCGGAGGCACCGCGGCAGCGCGCAAGGCAGGTCCCAATACGGCAAGTTGGCCCAGCAGCCACAGCACAATGGCGCTTGTCGCCAAATAGGCGGCCGGCAAATGGGTAACTTCGTAAGCTTTCATCAACAACAGATTCAAGGCATAGGCCAACAGCACGCCGAACACGATACCCATCGTCACGATGAGAAAATTCTCGGTTTGAAAGTATCGGAGGATGTCACCACGCGTCGCGCCAATGGCGCGGCGAATGCCGATCTGCTTGCGACGCTGCTGCACCCAGAAACTTGCGAGACCGACGATGCCCAGCGCCGTCACCAGCATCAGCGCAGCGATCACGCCGAGCAACACCCCAACCATGGCGCGATCGTTGCGAAAGTAGCGCTCGCGCAAATCGCTTACCAATCCGCTTCCGTCATGATCGACGACAACCTCCGGGGCAATTTTTGGTATCGCCAGCATCACGTCACGAAATACATGCGGCAGTTCGCGCGGATCTGCCTGAACCACGTAATTGCCGCCTTGTTCATTGCCCGGTATGGAAGGAACGAAGGCCGAAAAATCGCGCGCAGTCACCGCACGGCTTTCCGGGTCCGGGATGCTGAAATGATCGATCACACCAATCACCCGAAAGTGAAAATCAATGCACCAAAAATCCTTGCCCAGTGGATCTTGCCCCGGCCACACGGCGTCCGCCAGCGAACGCGTGACCAGTACCAGCGAATCCTTGGGCACGAATCCATTGGCTATCGGCCGATAGTCATCCGAGGTCGGCATGCGGCCAGCCACCAGATGCAGGTTCAGCGCGCGCAAGCTCGCGGCATCACCGGTGTAGGTATTGATCACTTGGTTGTAACGCTGATGCGCGGGATCGATAGTGATACCGTTCATACGGTATTCGTCGCCGAATGGCATGGCATTCAGGACACCCACTGCCCTCACGCCAGGGATGGCGGAAATCCCTGCAACGATGCGCGCGTTCAGATCATTTGCTCGGTCCTGGTCGTATCCGTCCAGCGATAAATATGCCAAGGAATTTTCATCCACGCCGCTGACAATGCGCATGGCATGAATGCGATTGACGATCAAGAAGCAGGCATTGCACAACACCGCGCACGCCAGCGCGATCTCCAAGGCAATCAAGAACGTCGCAATGCGGTGGCGGCGCAGTGCCGTCAGAATGGGTCGAATCTGCATCATGCGAACCTCAGAGTGTCTTCAGCTGCAATGCGGGAGCGATGCGGCTTGCGCGCAGCGCGGGCAATGTCCCCGCGACCGCACTTACCAGCACGGCGAGCAGGAAGGTCAACCCGAACATGGGAATGTCCAGATGCGCAAGATCCGCATACGCCACTGGTTGTCGGCGCACCAAACTCAGGCCAAGCAGGGTCAGCAACCAACCACATGCGCCGCCAAGCAAGCCGATCACGCCTGCTTCGATTAGACACTGCATAAAAATCTGCTGGCGCGACGCGCCCAACGCACGACGGATGCCAATTTCCCCGCTGCGCCGCAGAAACTTCACCAGCAGCAATCCGACGGTGTTGCAAAGGCAAATCACCAGAAAGGAAACTGCCAGCCATGTTTGCAAGCGCACGTCGCTGGGCACGACCTGATTGAACTCCAACCAGTCCATCAAACTGTGCAACCGCGTATTGTCCGCATGGCCGATACGACCCAATGCCTTCTGTTGTGCGGCGTAATCGGCGACAAACGATCTGTACGACGCCATCTTGGCCGTTGAGTCGAGCTCCACCCACAAGCCGATCCACTCGCACCCTGCACCCACCAGATGTCCGGGCACCTTGGGAGCGTCCCAGCAATTGAACTGCTGAAAATGGCCGTCGTTGATGTCTAATCCGACATAGAAGGGCGTAAAGGCCTCTTCGGGCTTCGAATAGTAGTCAGCCGTCTGCCCCTGGCTGAACCGGCCTCCAGCCACATCATAAAATTGCGGCGTCGGACGCCAGTGCTTTAGCACGCCCACAATGCGAACATCGGCGTTGCGCAACCGCAGTGTTCGCCCCACGCTGTTGGCACCGCCATAAAGCTTGTCGTTGAGATCCGAAGAAATCACCGCGACACGACTCCGTCGTGCATCATCGTCGCCGGTCCACGGCCCGCCGTACTGAAATGGCACATCAAACATCGTGAAAAAATCGGATGTCGTCGACATCAACATTCCCATGGATGGCGGCTGCTTGACGTCGGGAGCAAACAATTTCACTGGACTTGCTGCCATCAATGCCTGGCGATCCGCCTTGTGCGCACGCCACAAATCAGTAGCGGATTGATAGTCCAGCTTATCCGGCGGCTCCTGATGATGACTGGCCGCACCCGTCGGGGTCGGATCAAGCAGGGCATAGAAAAGGACAGTGCTCTTAGCCGGCAACGGGTTGCCCGACAGCAAATGCATGATCGTCAGCGTAGTCATGCTCGCACCGATGCCCACGGCAATTGCAAGCACCATCAGCCCGGTCAGCACCTTGTTGTGCTTGAGGCTGCGGATGGCCATATCGAGGTAGTAACCGAACATGTTCCCTCCTTAGACAGACCGCGTTGCCACAACGGGCGGAACCGCCGCCGCGCGCAAAGCCGGGCCAAGCACGGCGGCTTGCCCCAGGCACCACAGCAAGATCGCACCCACCGGAAAATAAACCGCCGGCAGGCGCGGCAATTCGTAATGCACGATCAGGAACAGATTGATGCCGTACGCCAGCACCATGCCCAGCACGATGCCCATGGTGGTGAGCAGGAAATTCTCGGTCTGGAAATAACGCAGAATGTTGCTGCGCGTGGCACCCAATGCACGACGCACGCCGATGCTGCGATTGCGTTGCGAAACCCAGAAGCTGGCTAGGCCGACGATGCCAAGTGCCGTAATAACCAGCAACGCGATGCAAACACCGATGAGGATGCCGGCCATGGCGCGGTCGTTGCGGAAAAAGTCGTAGCGCATCTCATCCCACGTGCCTTTGTCGAGCACAATGCGATTGGGATCGAGCGCCTTCAGTTTGGCTAGCGCCGCCCTCAGCACTCGCTCCCGATCCTGAGGCGCACAACGCAATACGTAATACGAACCCGCCGACATCGACAAGCGCACCGGATGGATCATGCTGTATTCGGCGCCCTGCTCAAAATTATTCGGGCGCACCAGTTTCTTGACGACGCCAACGACGGTCAGCGGGAAGCTCTGCCCTATGTAAAATTGCTTACCCAGCGGATTCTGCCCGGGCCAGAACCGCTCGGCCATGGCGTGCGTGATCAGGACTGAGTTTGGGATTTTCTTCAAATCGCCCGTTTGCACCGCTCGCATTATCTCGTCTAAATCCTGGTACTCCTCGGCGCTGAAATCGCGTCCCGCCTCAAGCTGTACACCCAACGTCGTCAAAAAGTTCTCGCCAAAATATTGCGTGGCGGTGATCGTCTCCATGCGTTGTGTCGGATCGAGCCGGAGGCCCGAGTTCGAAGAAGATCCGCTCAGCGGCAAATGGTTGATGATCATCGCCGACTTGACCCCCGGCACTTCCCTCAACGCGGTCAGATCAGCTGCCGTACGTGCCATCGCGTCGGGACGTGGCCCAATAAATGCCGTTTGCAGATAGACCAGCTCGTGCTCGGCTATGCCACTGGAAACGGACATGCGTTCCATGCGCTGACTAACCAGGAAGATGGCGTTGCACACGATCGCGCAGGTGAGCGCAATTTCCGCAATCAGCAGGCACACCGTGAACTTGTGACGACCCAGCGCGGAGAGAATGGGTTTGATATCCATGTCAGTTCGCCTTCAACTGTAGCGCCGGCGTGATCCGGCATGCCCGCCACGCCGGCAAAAAGCCAGCCAGTAAACTCGCGCAGATCGCGAGTGCAAACGTCGCCAGCAACATGCGTGCATCCATATGCGCCAGCCTGGCGTAATCCGCCGGCTGCCGACGCACCAGCCACAAGCCAAGCGAGGCCAGAAGCAGGCCAAGCGCGCCACCGGCAAGACCCACTACGCCTGATTCCACCAGCAACTGTGCAAACAACGCCTGCTGCGAGGCGCCCAACGCGCGACGCACGCCAAGCTCACCGACACGGCGCATGAATTTGGCCAACATCAGACCTACCGTATTGACCAGGCAGACCAGCAAGAATCCAAGCGCCAGCCATACCTGCAAACGCGTGTCACTGGGCACCACGTGCTGGTAATCCAGCCACTGCATCACATTGCGCAAGCGAACATTGGGCGAGCGCAGGAATCGCCCTGCCGCATGCTGTTCCTGTGAGTAGTGCACCAGAAAGTCCTTGTACGCCGCTGCTTGCTGCGCACTGTCAAGCTGTACCCAGAACTGCATCCACACGCATGGCCCACTCTCAAGATGCTTGTCGTCGCCACCACCGATGCCCCAGCAATCCGTTTCGCCGTCGTGCTCCATGTGCACATCGCGCGAAGTCGACAAAGGAACGAATATGTCCTCGTTGTCCGCGTATCGACCCATGTAGATCTGATAGAAATGCGGCTGCGGATGCCAATCGCCGAGTACGCCGATGATGCGGAAAGCGGTTTCCTGCAGCCGCAGCTCCTTGCCCACGCTGTTCTGTCCACCGAACAGCTTGTCGTTCAACTTCGCGCTGATCACCACCACACGCGCCTTGGCTTCATCCTCCGACTCGCCCCACGCGTTGCCGTATTGCATGGGCACATCGAACATCGGGAAGAAGTCGGCCGTCGTAAACAGCGCCACCGCGTGAAAAGGATCGATACTGGACTGCGCCGGCTGCAGCGGCACCATGCCGCTGGTCATCAAGGCTTGTCGTGTCGCGCGCTTGGCCTTCAGCAGGTACTGACCATCCGTCCACGTAACCTGATCCGGTGGTTCCACATTCGGCCCGTAATCGGCCATGTCGCGCGGATCGATCTGCGGGTAGTACAGCGATCCGCTGCGTCCTGGCATCGGATCGCCGGATAGCACATGCAACACTGTCAGCGTGGTCATACTCGCGCCGATACCCATGGCGATCGCCAGGATCATCAGCGCGGTCAGCACGCGATTGCGCTTCAGGCTATGCAGCGCCAGACCGAAGTAATAGGACAGCATGACGTCTCCCCGATATCTTTCCGCGAATCTTTATACCGAGCGTGTCGCCACCACCGGCGGCACATTCGATGCACGACGTGCTGGCACGAATACCGCGACCTGGCCGAGCGCTACCACCACAGCGAGTCCGATCAACACGTAGTGGACCGGCATGCTTTGCATCTCGAATTTGCTCATCAGCACGCGGTTCAAGCCCACCGCAAGCGCAACGCCGACGACTGCGCCGATGCCGGCAATCATCAAATTTTCGAGTTGGAAGTAATGCAGGATGTCGATCTTGCGCGCGCCCAATGCCCGTCGCACGCCGATCTGGCGATGGCGCTGGCCAACCCAGAAGCTGGTCAGCCCCACAATGCCCGCTGCCGTTACTGCAAGCAGGATCAAGCACACCGCACCCATCAGCGCAGCCATGCCAATGTCGGCACGATAAGCTTCGGCGCGAATGTCCTTGAATGACTTGACGCTGTCGTCATCAAGCACCCGCATCGGATTGACTGCGTACAGTGCGGATGGCACTGCACGCATGGCTGCCTCCAACCGACCCGGCTTGGCACGCACCACGTAGCGCGAGAAGTTGCCGTTCAGGCGAATCGGCGCAATGGTCGAGTTCCACACGAAGGCACTGGCCCAACTGCTCACGGAAGGCACTTGCAGGCGTTCCACTTCGCCAATGATGGTGGTCGGCTTGGTATCGCCATTGAGGTACATCACTTTGCCGACGGCATTCCCCTCTGGAAACAATTTATCGGCCAGCGCCTTGGTAACGATCACGATGCTGGGTTGCGTGTTGCTGCGGAAATCCATATTGATCACATCGGCTGCAGTGAAGTCGCGCCCCGCAACCAGATGCAACCCCAAGGTTTTCAGCCATTGCTCGTCACCGAAATAGTAGGTAGTGCGCGCATTCCCCGAACGCAGATCTGTGCCGGGCTTCAAGGCAGCGGAGCCGTTCCAGCTCGATTGAAGCAGCGGCACGGAGTTGGTGGGCGACACGGATTGGACATCGGGCAATGCGCGCAACGCGTTCAGGTCCTCGCGCAACATGGAATCTAGCTTCTGAACGCCGGCAGGATCATCGCCGCTGGGTGCGCCCACCCATTGCTGCGTAACCAGGAACACGTTGTTTTCATCCAACCCCGTGGGCCTGCGCACATTCTCGATGCGCGCGTAAATGATGAAGATCGCATTGCAGACGATGGCCAGAGTCACCGCGATCTGCAGGGCGATCAGCACGACACCCGCCTTGTGCTTGCGTAGTGCTGCGATCATGGGATGCAGGTTCATGGCGAAGCTCCTCAGTTTGTTTTCAGCTGCAGCGCGGGCTGCACGCGCGAAGCGCGGAAGGTGGGATAGAGCCCCGCCAGCATGCTGGCGAGCACGGCCACGGCCAGGGTGAGCGCCAACAAGACGAGATCGACATGCGCCAATGAAGCGATCTCCTTGGGCAGCACCCAACTCACACAGCGCACGCCTACCCACGTCAGCATCAGGCCCAATACACCGCCGGTCAGGCCGACCATGCCCGCTTCGATCAGAAACTGCATATAGATGGCCATGCGCGGGGCGCCCAAGGCGCGGCGTACGCCGATCTCCGAACTGCGACGCAGGAATTTCGCCAGCAACAGGCCGGCAGTATTCACCAGGCAGGCTAACAGCAGCCCCAGCGCTACCATCAGCGAAATCTTGGTATCGCTCGGCACCACGTGCTCGGAATCCAGCCATGCAGGCAGATCACGCAGTCGGTTGTTCAAAGGCCAACTGAAGCGGCCGGCAGCCTTCTGATCGCGGAAGTAGCCGTCCAAATAATCCTTATAGGCGGACGCCGCGGCTTTGCCGTCCAGTTCCACCATGTAGGAAATCCACACACACGAAGATTGCTGCAGCCCGACGAAACCCGATCCTTTTGGAATTTCCGAGCAATTGGTATTGCCATCGTTAGGCATGCCCACGTCGATGGCGCGGCTGAACGGCAGAAACACGTCTTCCTGCCCCGTCGTAAATCCGCCCGTATTGACCACGTCGTAGAACATCGGCTTGGGATTCCAATTGTCCAGCACGCCGGCAACGCGATAGTCCTTGCCATCGATGTTCATCGTCTTGCCGACACTGTTGGCGCCACCGAACAGCTTTTGATTGAGCTTGTCGCTGATCACCACCACGGCGGCGCGCTGCGCATCGGCATCCGCACCCCAGGCATTACCGAACTTGAACGGCACATCGAGCATGGGAAAGAACTCGCTGTACACGGCATGGCCACCGACATTGATCGGATGCTTGCTTGCGTCGGGCGGAACGATCGACGGCGATACGCGATACATCGCCGACTGATATTTGCCGCGATGCTCCCGCATCATCGCAATGGCATCGGTGTAATCCATCGCATCCGGCGGCTCGTTGTTATTGGAGGCATCCGAACGCCCTTTGGGCCCCCATATATCGATCTGCGGCACAAACAGGCGGGATGACTTCCAGGGAATCGGGTCGCCCGACACCGCTCGAAACACCGAATAGCTCGTCATGGACGCAGCCACGCCGAAACCGACGATCAGGATCATCAGCGCGGTAAGGCCCGGGCTTCGTTTAAGACTTCGCAGCGCCAAATCAAGGTAATAGCCGAGCATGGAATGCCTCCCCGTTTTTGTTCATCGTTATCGCGCCAAATCCACTCATACTGATCGTGTCGCCTCCACCGGAGGCACATGCGACGCACGCCATGCCGGTACAAAAACCGCGCACTGCCCCAGCACAAGCAGCATCGCCACACCGGTCATCACATAACCCGGCGCAATCCGTTCCATCTCAAACTGCTTCATCAACCAGAGATTCAATCCAACCGCGAGCAGACCGCCCAGCACGACACCTGCCATGCCGATCAACAAGTTTTCGGTAAGGAAATAGCCGAGGATGTCCTGTCTGGTAGCGCCCAAAGCGCGGCGCACGCCGATCTGCTTGCGGCGTTGGCCAACCCAGAAACTGGCAAGCCCCACAATGCCTGCTGCGGTGGTCGCCAACAGAACCGCGCTGATCACGCCCATCAGAATGGCCATGCCACGGTCGCTCTTGTAGGCAGTGGCACGTACTTGCGCAAAGGTCTGCACGCCGTCCTTGGGTCGAATCACGCGCAAGCGGTGCGCAGCGTATAGCGTCACGCGCACGCGCGCCGTCACATCTGCAAGCCGTTCTGGCCGGGCGTTCACCACGTAGTGCGTGGTGTTCAACAATTGGCGGAACGGCAGCAGTGTGGAGCAGTCGGCAAATTGCGCCATGCTGCTGTCCACCCACGGTATCTGCAGGCGGTCCACAATGCCGATGATGATGCTCGGTTTGTCGCTGATATACGCGGTTTTGCCCAGCGCCGAGCCGTCCGGATAAAGCCGATGCGCCAGCTCGCGGGTGATGATGATGACAGCCGGCGCGATCCTGTCGTTATCGCCAAGATCGCTTATCTCATTGGCGGTGAAATTGCGCCCTTCGACCAGCTTCAGGCCTAGCGTGGCGAGCGTGTTCTCGTCGGAGAAATAGATGGCTGTTTGAGAAACATAGTTGCGCTTGTCCGGGCTATGGCCGATGCCGTTGACGATGCCGCTACTGGAGAGCGGATAAGTGTTGGTGGCATATACGTTGGCCACCCCCGGCATCTTGCGCAGGGTATCGAGATCCGCTGCCATCAGCGCCGCGATCTGGCCGGCAGCAGGCTTACCCGCCCATTCGTTTTGCACGACCACCAGATTCGATTCTTCCACCCCGCTGGGCTTATCCATGCGAACCAGGCGCTGATGGATGATGAACATGGCATTGCAAACAATGGCCAATGTCAAGGCAATCTGCATGGCTATCAGTACCGTACCGGCCTTGTGATAGCGGAGCGTGGCGAGGATGGGGCGTATCTGCATCGTCATCGCCTTCAGTTCGACTTGAGTTGCCACGCGGGCTGCACCCGCGATGCGCGCCAAGTGGGATAGAACGCCGCCGCAAGCGTCGACAGCAAGGCGCACACCAGCGTCAGTCCGATCAAGCTGACATTGACGCGAGCAAGCCTGGCAATGTCCGGCTCGAATACCAGGCCGACACCCAGCGCACCAAGTCCTGTGAACGCCACGCCCACCACACCGCCGCCCACGCCGACCATGGCGGCCTCAGCGAGAAACTGCGCCCAAATTTCCTTGCGGGATGCGCCCAAGGCGCGGCGCACGCCAATTTCTCCGGCGCGACGCATGAACTTCGCGAGCATCAGGCCAATAGTGTTGATCAGACACACCAGCAGAAAGCCCAATGACAACCACAATGAAATGCGTGTCTCGGGCGGCACGACCTTTTCGAAATCCAGCCACTCGGCGAGGTTGCGCAGCGTGATGTAAGGCTGCCAGTGAAAACGCCCCGCACGATTCTGGTCCGCCGCATAATTCGTGAGGTAATCGCGATAAGCGGCTTCGGATTTCGTATCCGGCAGCTCGGCCCAGTAGGAAACCCAGGCACAGTCAGAGTGGATAAAGCCGTCGAACCCCGGTTTGCGCCCAGCACTGCCGTAGCAGTTGGTGTTGCCATTGGTGTTCATCTGCAGATCGATCGCCCGCGTGAACGGCAAAAAGATGTCGGGCGGATCGGTAAAGCCGTTGGAATTGTTCACATCGTAAAAGCGTGGCCGCGGGTTCCAGTCATCGACCACGCCCACGATCTCGTAATCGTGATCGTCCAACCGGATGGTTCTCCCCACGCTGTCGGCGCCTTGGAACAATTGCTGATTGAGCTGGCTGCTGATCACGACCACGGACGAGTGCATATCATCCTGGCTCATGTCCCACGCGCCGCCATACAGAAACGGCACTTTGAACATGGAAAAGAAATCCGCGTAGGCCGCATAACCATTCACCGCGAACGGCTCGGTGCGCTCGCTCTGCGGAACGAGTGTGAGATTGACCGGATAGATAGCCGTCTGCCGCCTGGCTTTCTTGTCTCGCAGCAACGCCATTGCGTCGGTGTAGGTTAGCGCGTCGGGCATATCAGCTCCCTGCGCGCGGCTCTGCGGCCCCCATATATCGATCTGCGGAGCGAACAGCTGCGAGGATTTCTCGGGCAACGGATTAGCCGAAACCGCGCGAAACACCGCGTAAGTGGTCATCGACGATGCTACGCCGATGCCGATGGTCAACACCATCAGCATCGTGAGAATCGGGTTACGCCGCAGGCTGCGCATACCCAGACGGAGATAGTGGGCAAGCATGCCGGTCACTTCCTCCCTTTGCGTGTCAACGACGGCATGCTCATACCGGCCTCGTTGCCTCGACCGGCGGCACGCGCGAGGCGCGCAGCGCCGGTGCGAACACCGCACTCTGGCCGAGCAGCAGCAAGATCACCACGCCACCGAGCACGTACGCCAAGGGCATCACCTTCAGCTCGAAGCGCGTAACCAGCCAGAGGTTCAAGCCAAATGTGAGCAGTACTCCGATTGCGATACCACCGAGGCTGATCAGCAGGTTCTCGGTAAGGAAGTAATGCAGGATGTCGCGATGCGTAGCGCCCAGCGCACGACGCACGCCGATCTGGCGGCGGCGTTGGCCGACCCAGAAACTGGTCAAGCCGACGATGCCGGCACCGGTGATGGCCAACAGCACGACGCAGATGATGCCCATAAGTATCGCCATGCCACGGTCACGCTCGAAAGCGCGCTCCCGCACCTGCGCAAAACTCAGAATGCCGTCCTTGGGATCGATCATGCGCATGCGGTTTTCCGCATATAGCGCCTTGGGCGCTTCGCGCATCGCGGCATCGAGCTGGCCCGGCTTGGCGCGCACGAGGTAGCGCGTACTCATTGACCTGACCAAGCGCGCGGGCCAAATCAACGACTCGCCGGCATAGGGCGCGCTCCATGTATCAACATCCTGCCGATGCAGCGTTTCCACGATGCCGATGATGGTGGTGGGCGTGCTGCTCATCGAATAGAACGCTTTTCCAAGCGCATCGCCCTTGGGAAACAGCTTGTCCGCCAACGCTTTGCTGACAATAACGACGGGTGGAATGATGTTCTCTCGGTTGCCCAGGTTTGCCACTTCGTCCGCGCGGAAATCCCGCCCTGCAATCAACTTCAGGCCGAGCGTGCGCACAAAGTGTTCGTCGCCGGCATAGACCGATGCGTCGGTGGTCGGCTTGACCTGCTCCGGCGTCATGGTGACGAAGTTGTCCCATCCGCTGGTGCTCAACGGATAGCTATTGCCTGCCGCGACATCCTGCACACCGGGCAACTGCCGAAGCGTGGCGAGATCCTGCTGGATCTTTGCTACCTCTTCCTGCTTGGAATACTGCTCACCCCACATGCTTGTCACCACAAACACATTTGCTTCATCCACGCCACTGGGCTCGGACAGATGCGACAAGCGTTGGTGAATGATAAACAGCGCGTTGCAGACGATCGCCAAAGTCAGCGCGATCTGCAGTGCAATCAGCAAGGTGCCGGCTTTATGTCGGCGCAAGGCGGTAAGAATGGGTTGAATCTGCATGCCAGGGATGCTCCGCTCAATTGGATTTCAGTTGCCAAGCAGGTTGCACCTGCGCGGCACGCCAGGCCGGATAGAACGCAGCCGTTACCGTGGCGAAGATGGCCACCACAAGCGTCAGGCCGATGAGCGAAATATCCATATGCGCCAACTGGGCGATCTCCGGCGCAAACAGCAGCCCTACGCCGGACATGCCTATGGCCGTCAACAGCAGCCCCAACAAGCCGCCGGCCAGACCGACGGCGGCGGCTTCGATCAGGTACTGCGCATAGATTTCATGACGCGTTGCGCCGAGCGCGCGGCGCACGCCGATCTCGCTGGCGCGGCGCATGAATTTCGCCAGCAATAATCCAATCGTGTTGACCAGGCAGATCGCAAAGAATGCTGATGCGACCACCAGCGAAATACGGCTTTCCGGCGGTACGACTTTCTGTTTCTCGAGCCATTCCATGACATTGTCCAGGCGCACGTTGGGTGACCATGCAAAGCGCCCGGCGCGCTGTTGATCGGCCGCATAGCCCTCCAAAAAGTGGCGATAGCGTGCGGCATCGCTGGACGTATCCAATTCCACCCATGGCATCAGCCATACGCAGTTGCTTTGCAGCCATTGGTCGTAGCTGGTGAAAGACAGGTCGCCGCGGCAGCTGTTCCTGCCCCAGGTGTCGACTTTCAAATCGAGCATGCGGTTGAGCAGAACGTAGTAATCGGGCGGATCGTTGAAACCGCTTTCGCCCCAGACTCCGAAGAAACGCGGCTTGGGATCCCAATGTTTCATCACGCCGACAATGCGGTAGTCGTGCCCTGAAAGCGTGATTTCCCGACCCACCGTGTTGGCGCCGCCGAACATGCGCTGATTGAATTCCTGCGTAAGCACCACGTCCGCGGCACGGTTTTCATCGTCACTGCCATTCCAACCGCTGCCATAGAGAAATGGCACGTTGAACATCGGGAAGAAATCGCCCGTCACGGCATAACCGCCCGCTGCCACCGGAATGCTGTTGGCGCGGGTGGGCAGCGCAGAAAGCATCACTCTGTAAATGAGGGTTTGACGCGATGCTTGATGCGCCCGCAGGAAAGCCATGGCGTCTGTATAGGTCAATGCACCCGGGGGTTCCCCGTCTTGATTCTGCTGTGGCCCCCAGTTGTCGACCTGCGGTGCGAACAACTGCGAGGATTTTTCCGGAATCGGATTGCCGGAAACAGCACGGAACACCGAGTAGGTAATCATCGACGCCGACACACCAAACCCGATCGCCATCACCATCAATGCGGTGAGCATGGGATTGCGCCGGAGACTGCGTAGGCCGAGTTGGAGGTAATAACCGAACATGGGTGTCCCGTATCGCTGAAGATATTTCTTTGAGGCCGACGTTTGGCAAGGCTTGCCGCGACCCATCCCATCCCCTCCCCTGCGTGTAGCAGGGAGGGTTAGGGCGGGGTGAAGCAGCCTCGCGTTGAACGCCCGTCGTGCCGCAAGCTCATGCAACCCCATCCCAGCCCTCCCCTGCCAAGCAGGGGAGGGCGTTGGTTATCCCCGCACTTGCCCGGCAGCTGCCGCATAAGCCGTGTGGAAACGCGGGTCTTCGGCCAGATCCACCACCTGGCCATCGATGATGTGTACGTTGCGCTGCGCACGTGCGGCCAGTTCCGGATCGTGCGTGACCATCACGATGGTGGCGCCTTCGCGGTGGATTTCTTCCAGCAGCTCCAGCACGCCGCGCGCCATTTGCGTATCCAGGTTGCCGGTCGGTTCGTCGGCGAGCAGCAAGCGCGGGCTACCGGCGAGTGCGCGTGCAATGGCGACGCGCTGTTGCTGACCGCCGGAGAGTTCCGCCGGATAGTGCTTGGCACGCGAGGCGAGACCCACGCGCTCCAACGCACCCATGATGCGTTCCTTGCGTTCCGGCGCCTTCATGCCGCGATAGCGCAACGGCACTTCCACGTTATCGAACACGTTGAGGTCGGGAATCAGGTTGAACGCCTGGAAGATGAAACCAATTTTCTCATTGCGGATCTTCGAGCGTGCGTTGTCGTCGAGGTGGCTCACTTCGACGTTATCCAGGTGATATTCGCCGCCGGTGAAGGTTTCCAGCAGACCGGCAATGGTGAGGAAGGTGGTTTTGCCCGAGCCGGACGGACCCGTCACGGCCACGAACTCGCCTTCTTTCACGTCGATATTGAAGTCGCGAAGTGCGTAGGTTTCCACCACTTCGGTGCGATAGACCTTGGAGAGATGCGTCATCTTCAGCATGGTTGATTCCTTCGTTAGGTTTTATGCCCCTCCCCCTGCTTGCAGAGGGAGGCTGGGAGGGGGTGAAGGCTTGCCGCAAGGACTCACCCCACCCCAGCCCTCTCCTGCAAACAGAAGAGGGAGTAATCGTTAGCGACTGATCACGACGCGTTGTGCGCCTTTGAAGTTGTCGGTACCGGAGATCACGATGTTGTCGCCTTCCTTCAGGCCATCGAGGATCTCGACTTTGTCGATGCTGCTTTCCCCCGCGCGGATCGTTGTCTTCGTGGCGATACCGTCGCGCACCACATAGGCATAGCTGCCGCCGGATTCATCCACAAAGGAACCACGCTGCACGGTGAGGACGTTGTCGCGATGGTCGAGCAGAATGCGCACGGACAGGCGCTGGTTCTGACGCAGTTGCTTGGGCGTGCCGCCTTCGAAGCGCACGCGTGCTGCCACTTCACCATTCACTACCTCGGGCGAAATGGCGCTGACCAAGCCTTTCCAGTTGTTGCCGTTGCCGCTGATTTCACCGCCCATGCCCACGGCAAGGTCGCGTGCGAAACTTTCGGGCACCTTCACTTCCACTTCCAACGCGGAAAGATCGATCACGCTGAGCAGTTGTGCATCTTTCGCCACCGTGGCGCGTTCGGCGATGAAGAGCTGACCGACCTGACCGTCCACCGGCGAACGCACGTTGAGGTTGTCGACCTGCCGCTGCAGATCCTGCACCAACAGCACCTGGCGATCATGCGCGAGTTTCTTCGCCTTGATGTCGAACGTGCCGGTATTGTTGTCGAGATTGAGATCACCCTGCGCGTGCGCCATGGTGATCTTGGCTTTGTTCAGCGCATCCTTCATCTTGTCCACTTCCATCTGTGGCACGCCGCCGAGTTTGTACGCTTGTTGGTAGCGGTCGTAGTCACGCGATGCGGTTTCCTGGTCGATCTTGGCGTTGTCGTACGCTTTCTGCATTTCCGACTGCTTCTTGCGCGCATCGATCTGCGCGCGCAGGTAATCGACTTCCATCGCGTCGGCATTGGATTGTTCCTGCGCAAGCTTGTTGACCAGTTCGGGGCTGTCGATCACCGCCAGCACCTGGCCTTTCTTCACCGTATCGCCCGCGTGCACTTTCAGCGTGACGGCGCCGCCATAGGTGGCATACATCGTGGGGCTTACGGCAGCGACCACCTGGCCTTCCGCTGCGATGTCGCGAATGAAGGGACCGCGTTGCACGGTGGCGAACGCCAGCCGCGAAGCACTCACCGATGCATCGGCGGAAAACAAACGCGTGACGCCGGGCATCAAGAAGGCCAATACGAGCACGGCGACCACCGCGCCGCCGATCCACAAGAATTTCTTCTTGGGGCTGGATTTGACCTCGACCAGGCGGTCCTGGGCGGAAGTGTCACGAATCATGGTGCAGTCCTTGGCCGCGGACAGTGCGGCCCATGACCATGAATTGCAATCCGCGTGCCAGTGCGCGGAAGGCCAATTAGACCCTTTTATTCAATCACTTACATGCGTCACTCAGCGATGATCCGCTGTCCGCGGACACTCGCCGGACAGCGGACAGACGACGTGTCTACGGCTGCAGCGAGGCGGACTCGGCATGTGCAATGCGCGCGGCGATGCGATCGCCCAAGGAGGACAGCGAGACGTACGCGTCCTGCTCCAGCAACAGCATCCCCGCCATCTCGCGAAGGGAAAAATTCACCACGCTTGCGTGATCGGGGCGCAGGGGTTGCGCATCGATGAATGGCGATTGGGCGGAATAAGGCATGCACGAAGCCGTAAGCGCATCCCATGCGAGGTAGTCCGTATCGGGCAGCAGGTGCCAACGTGCACGTGCGCGGCCGAGTTGATCCACGCACTCACACCATTCGCGCGGGCCGTCGTCGGTCACTACGCTAACGGCTATCAACCAGTGTGCATCCAGCAATGGTGCGAACGCGGGTTGCGCGACCAATAGTCCTGGTGTTGATACATCTGGTGTCTCGCGTGATGCAGCATGCAGGTAGAGCACGCTGCCCAAGCCAGGCAGTGCGCTGATCAATACATGTGGCGTAATGCGCCGAATGCGTCGCGACGCGAGCATGCGCGGCGCACGACGGCAAAGCAAAGAGGAACGGGCGGTAAGCCAGCCGAACATGGCGATCTCCTGCTGAAGAACCGGCTGGCGTAAACGTGCTGGCGGTGGGCGTCGGAAACGTTCTGACGAATTACTTGGAACGTTCTGACGAATTACTTGGTAAGAATCAGCTTACCGTTACGCGTGAGCCGCAAGTGGTATTCGCTGCCCATGTGCTGGATGACCAGCTCGCGTTCGCCGGCCAGCAGGCGATGGCTGGAAACGCGCCGAACGGGAGCCGCCGGAGTGTTGCTATCTACGTCGTCCACGGTTGACGGTCGCGGCGGCTGCGACAGGCGGGAAAGGGTGAGTAGCGTGCCGGTGCTGGACATGACTGGACTCCATCGTCGGGGGACGAATGGATGATAATGATTCTCATTTGTGAGTCAAGCCACTTCGGCTCTCACTGTCGGGCATCACCGGATTGCAAGGCCTTCATGCCAACGCCTGCTCGATCCGTTCCTTCAAAGCGAGATCGAACCTTGGCAACAACTCCAATGCCTCGAGGTTGTGCTCCAACTGCTCTTTTCTGCTTGCACCAAGCAGCACGGTCGAAACATTCGGATTGGCAAGGCACCAAGCAATGGCCAGTTGTGCAGGCGTGGCGCCTACTTCAGCGGCAATGGCCGGCAGACGCTTCACTTTTTCGACGCGTTCACCGCCCTCGCCCAACACCATGTCGCGCAGCCATTCATAGCCTGGTTGCGTGAGCCGTGAGCCATCCGGAATGCCTTGATTGTATTTACCACTCAGCAAACCTGAAGCCAGCGGCGACCAGATGGTGGTGCCCATGCCGTAGCTTGCGTATAGCGGTGCGTATTCGTGCTCCACGCGTTCGCGATGCAGCAAGTTGTACTGCGGTTGTTCGACCACCGGCGCGTACATGTGCATGGCTTGCGCGATGCGATGGGCTTCGTGGATGGCTGCAGCAGGCCATTCGCTGGTGCCCCAGTACAGCACTTTGCCCTGGCGGATCAGCGTATCCATCGCGGCTACCGTTTCCTCGATGGGTGTTTCCGGATCAGGGCGATGGCAAAGGTAGAGGTCCAAATGTCCTACCCGCAAGCGTTCCAGCGCCTGGTGGCAAGCCTCGATTACGTGTTTGCGCGACAAGCCGCGTTGTGTGGGACGCGGCTTTTCTGCTGCGCCGAAATACACCTTGCTGGAGACGCAGTAGCTATCTCGCGGAAAGCGCAAATCCGCCAGCACATCGCCCATCAGGCGCTCGGCCTCGCCATGGTTGTACGTTTCGGCGTTATCGAAAAAGTTGACGCCGCGATCCCACGCAAGGGCCATGATCTCGCGCGCCTCGGAGCGACCGATCTGACGACCGAACGTGACCCATGCACCAAAGGACAACGCGGACAGTTGCAAGCCGGTGCGACCAAGACGACGGTATTGCATGGGGGAATCTCCTGATCCGAGCCTGCAGATTGTGCCGCCATCCATGCGAAAGCAGGAATGACGGCGCTTTGCGCCAGCTATATTTCAGTGAACGCTGAAGTCCTCAATCGTGCTCTCTGCCGTACGCTGTGAATTATGCGTCTGCAGCGTGACAGCCACGTTGTACTTCTCCAGATACGCCAGCGTCACCTTGTCGGTCTCGATACCGTTGGCATCGATGACACGGCAATTGAGCGCCATTGCTTGACCGTCGATGGACGGATTGAGTTGCGACGCGTCGTAACGCTTGCCGCTGTCGCACAAAAACTGGCCGGGATCCTGGAAGGTTTGCCCACCCGTGATGCCATAGCGATACACGAAAGCAACATGCCCCTCGGCGCCCGTGTCGAAACGCAACACTTTGCGAGCTTCCTGCACCGGCGGCAAGCTGGTTGCGCGCGTGGATATCCCTTGGGAAAGGAATGAAAAATAGCCGCGATAGGTGAGATCGATGCGCGTACCAACCGTGTTGCCGTTGCTGTCCTGGATCGCTTCCACGCGGCGCACCAGGCCATGCCCGGCGTTTTCCAGCGACATGGCGGTGGTGTAATGCGAAGGCTGTGCCTGGTCGGCTGACGTCACCGTGTCGCGCGTATGCAATGTGATTTTCGCGAACGGCACCACCGCAAGATTCGCACGCGTGATTGCATCCTTCACATCGGGATTGAGCGCATCGAAGCTGAAATGCTGAGCGAGATAGGTCGACCCGCTCGTGTCGCTGCCCTGTGGCGCGCTCTGCGCATGCGCGGCATGTGCGATCACGAGCAGCGCAATCATCACCGGCGCCGCCAGCCTTTTCGTCCATGCCATGCTCATGGCTGCTTACCTCGATGCGTTTGGAAAGGCCTAACGATAACAAGGACGCTTGAACTTCTGTAAGCGTCACACCCAGGCAAGCACCAGCTTCAGCACGGCCGCTGCAAAAATGCCGGCGATCACGTCGTCCACCATCACGCCCAGGCCACCTTTCAAATGGCGATCGAAATAGCGAATCGGCCAAGGCTTCCACACGTCGAACAGGCGGAACAAGGCAAACGCGAGCACAACCGCCCACCAAGGCGCGATCAACACGGGCAACAAGGCGATCCATTGACCAATGAATTCGTCCCATACGAGGCTGCGGTGATCGTCCACGCCCAAGGCACGTCCTGCCACATCGCAGGCCCACACGCCTATGGCGAAGCCGATCACGATCACCAGCACGTTCAGCGAAAGTGAGTACTGCCGCAGCAGCAGCCACGGCAAGATTGCCGCAAGCGAACCGGACGTGCCCTGCGCCACCGGTACAAGCCCGGAGCCGAACCCACACGCCAGCCAACCTGCCGGCGTGGCAAGCAGCGCGCGGCGTTGTTCGCGGGTAAGTATTTTTCGATCGCTCATGCGCGGAAATGATCCCATCCTTGACGATCTTGTTCGAGCCACTGTCCGTTCGCGCCGCGCACTTTCACGCCCTTGCGTTCCACGATGCAGCCGATACGCGTAGCGCCGCAGCCTAGCTTGGCAAGATCCGCCTGCACGGATGCAACGTGTTGCGGCGGCACGGTGAAACACAGCTCGTAATCGTCACCGCCGCTCAACGCCACATCGCGCGAGCTGGCATCGTCGAACAGACCTAGCAAGGCGGACGAGCGCGGTAGCCATGCCGCTTCGATTTCAGCGCCGACCTTACTGGCCGAGCAGATATGCCCAAGGTCGGCGAGCAGGCCGTCGGAAATGTCGATGCAAGCATGCGCGCGCTCGCGCAGCGCCAAGCCGGCAGCAACGCGCGGTGTGGGTCGATTCAAGCGTTCGATGAGATAGCTGGATAGCGCATCGCTGCGATGACCTTGCTGCAACAACTGCAAGCCACCTGCCGCATCCCCCAGTGTGCCGGTGACCATTACCACGTCGCCCACCTGCGCACCTGCACGCATCAACGCTTTGCCGGGCGGCACAAAACCGTATACCGCCACACTGATGGTGAGTGCGCCTCGCGTGGTATCGCCGCCTACTAACGCAAGTCGATACATCCGCGCCAGTTGCGCAAAGCCGTCGGCGAAACCGTCGATAAAAGCCTCATCGGCATTGGGCAAAGTCAACGCCAACAGCGCCCAGGCGGGTGTCGCACCCATCGCGGCAAGATCAGAAAGATTAACGGCCAGCGCTTTCCAGCCGATGTCGACAGCTGCGGTGTCGCGTGGAAAATGCACGCCTTCGACCATGGTGTCGATGGCTACGGCAAGCTCCTGGCCTTTTGGCACGGCAAGCAAGGCAGCGTCGTCGCCAATGCCGAGACGTACGTCGTCACGGCTTTGGGCGGTGCGTTGGCGGATGCGGTCGATGAGGGAGAATTCCATGGGCTAGCTATGGCCTCTTCCGCGCAGGCATCCGCGCTTGCCTAACAGTGCGATCTCGCCTTGTCGTCATTCCGGCGAAGGCCGGAATGACGAGCGCTTCGAGAGACGTTTCCAGGTTATCCCTGCTTCTCCGCCAGCCGGACCTGCGCGGCCAACTTATCCAGCACACCGTTGACGTAACTGTGCCCATGATCTGCTCCGAAGCGCTTGGTCACCTCGATCGCCTCGTTGATGATCACGCGATACGGCACATCCGGACGGTATTTCAATTCATAGGCGGCCAGACGCAGCGCGGCGCGCTCGATCGGGTCGATCTGCTCGACGTCGCGATCGATATAAGGCTTGAGCGCTTCGTCCAAGGCCTGCACGTTCGCTTCCACGCCGCGCAGCAGGTCTTCGAAGTACTCCAGATCGGCCACTTCCATGTCCTGCTCGTGGCGGAACTGCTCGATCACCGCGGTCATCGAGCTGCCGCTCATCTGCCAGGCGTACACCGCCTGCAGCGCACGGCGACGGGCGCGCGAGCGCGCGGCAAGATCGATGCCCTCGGGACGTTGGTTCATTACAGCTTTCCGTACAGATTGACCATTTCGAGCGCCGCGATGGCAGCGTCGGCACCCTTGTTGCCAGCCTTGGTGCCGGAGCGCTCAATGGCCTGTTCGATAGTGTCGGTGGTGAGCACGCCGAAGGACACCGGCACACCGGAACTCAACGCGGCCTGAGTCAGCGCCTTGGCGCATTCGCCGGCGACGAAATCGAAATGTGGCGTGGCGCCGCGAATCACGGCGCCCAGCGCGATCACCGCAGCGTATTTGCCGGAGTTCGCCAGCTTGTGTGCAGCCAGGCCGATTTCCCATGCACCCGGCACGCGGACCACATCAATCGCATCATCGCCCACGCCGTGGCGCACGAGTGCATCGCGTGCTCCGGCCACCAGCGGCTCGACGACAAAGCCGTTGAAACGACCGGCGACAATGGCAAAACGGCCCTTGGGCGTGGCGAAATCGCCTTCGATGATCTTCATGCTGCGTGGATTCCTGTGATGGGCAGCCTGCCCATGGCGAGCGGGCTATTTTACGGGTTTTGGCGAAGTGAGTGCCGGTCAGGCCATGGAAGGTTCGTGACCGCGGCGCAAATGCGGGTAGCCGTGGAAATCCAGGCTGGCCCTCTGCCCGACCACGCGCAGCCGTGCCGGAACACCAAACGGCAGGGTGAATTTGTCAGGATCATGGCCGAACGGCATGCCCGAAAGCACCGGAATGCCCGCTATGCGCCGGATCTGCTCGAAGCCATCTGCCAGGTCATAACCGTTGTCGTAGGGAGCCGGCCGGCACTGGGTGAAATCCGCCAAGATCAGCGCCCGCTGCCGTCCAAGCACACCCGACAGGTGCAGCTGGTAAAGCAGACGCTCGACGCGGAACGGCGGCTCACCGATGTCCTCCACGAACAGAATGCCGCCTTCGATACGCGGGAAGTACGGAGTCTGCAGCAGGCTGCACAACATGGCGAGATTACCGCCCCACAGCGCCCCCTCCACCGCCAACTCCGCCTGCTCTCCGCAATCCCAACTGGCATTGCCTTGCGGTGCGCTGAGCGTGCGCCAGAAGTGACGCCAGGTAAGCGGGCTCAAACGCTGCGCACCGAAATCCGGACCCAGCATTGGCCCGCCGAATGTCACGATGCCGCTCTTCGCATACAGCGCCATTTGCACGGCGGTGAAATCGCTATGCCCGACCAGCGCGATCGGCTGGCCAGCGAGACGCTCACGCAAGGCGTCGTAGTGCAGATGCTCCAGCAGACGCGTAGCGCCGTAGCCACCGCGGATGGATAGCGTGATATCGGGCAAGCTATCGAGCGTGGCCAGTCCGTTGATATCGGCTGCACGTTGCGTATCGCTGCCTGCGTAACGCAGCTCGGTGCGATCGATCACTTCCGTGCCTTCCACCAAGCAGCCTGCATCGCGTAGCCGTTGGATGCCGCGTGTCATGGCGTCGCGATCGTGCGGATAGCCAGAGGGGGCTATCAGGCGAACGTGGCAGGAGTGGTTAGATGACATGCAGGGCTCGGTTCGTCATTCCGTTGGCAAGACATGCACTCTATCTCATCCGATCCAACTTACTGCGGCAATCGCAATGACAGCGTTGCGGCGAGATCGTGGCAAGTGCTTGCACCTGTTGACCAAGTGCGTAAAACCCCGGGATCACTATGCGCGCCATCACATCTTACTGCCGTCATTCCCGCTTTCGCAGGAATGACGGTAGTAAGGGTACCTCAAGGCGCAACCGTTAACGCTGGAACTGCAGCTTCGCCCTTCAACGCCAGGTCCCGCGACGAATGCCCAACCTGGATCGGATAACTACCCGCCGCAATCTTCCATTGATGTCCCGGCACATCAAACGTGGCTAACAAACGTGGATCAATCGTGACGGAAACCGTGCGACTCTGCCCCGGCTGCAACGACACTTTTTCAAACCCCGCCAGCCGATGCGGTGCTTCGCCGCTATCTCCGGGCAAGCTCACATACACTTGCGGCGTATCCATGCCTTCGTGCTGGCCAACGTTGCTTACCTTGAAGCTGACCGCCACGCGCTTGCCCTGCGTGCTCACATGCAGATCGCTGTAATCGAAGCGGGTATACGAGAGACCGAAGCCGAACGGGAACAGCGGCTGCAGATTCTTTTTGTCGAACCACTTGTAGCCGACCGCAGCGCCTTCGATGTTGTAGTCGACTTCCTGCGCGTTGGGGATCTGCGGGCGCGGCAGTTGCTGCTCATCCTGCGGAAACGTGACCGGCAGACGACCCGATGGATTCACTTTGCCACTGAGCACACCAGCAATCGCCTCGCCGCCGCGTGCGCCGGGATACCAGGCCTCCACCACCGCATTCACTTTCGACAGCCACGGCATCTTCACCGGGCCACCATTTTCCAGCACGACCACAGTATGTGTGTTGGCGGCCGCCACGGCATCAATCAGTTCGTCCTGCTTGTCCGACAGCGAAAGGTTCGGCTGATCGATGCCCTCGCAGGTCCACTGCGTTGCAAATACCAGCGCAACGTCGGACGACTTCGCCAACGCGGCAGCCTTCGCCGGATCGGTGCCATCGTCGTAGGTGATCTTCGCGCTCGGCAGCAGCTTCTGCAGCGCCTTCATCGGTGAAGAAGGATCGTAGACCTTCCACTGCCAATCCGGCCCTTTCACCGCAGGAATCGCAGGACCGCCAATTGGCCATACCTCCGCCGAACCGCCACCAGACAGCACGCCCATATCGGCATGGCCACCGATGATCGCCACTGTCTTGATGTCTGATTTCAGCGGCAGCTGATCCTGTTCGTTCTTCAGCAGCACGATCGCCTGTTCGGCGGCACGCTGCGAAACCAATGCATCCGCTTCCACGTCGAGCGGCCTGTTCTCCGGCGGATGCTCAAACAAACCCACGGCAAACATGGAACGAAGAATACGATGCACCATGTCTTCCAGGCGGCTGCGCGGAATCTCGCCCTTGTCGATCGCCTGCAACAACGGCGCACCGAAGCTGCTCGAGTTTTGTCCCAGGCTGAAACCGGTGCCGGCATCAATGCCGGATACCTGATCCGTGCCCGCCACCGCATCCATCACGCCGTGGTCGGCGCCCCAATCCGTCATCACCCAACCGGGATATTTCCAATCACCTTTGAGAATGTCGTTGAGCAGATGTGTATTGGAGCAATCCCAGACGCCATTGACCTTGTTGTAGCCGCACATCACCGAACCGGGATGGCCATCTTCGATCGCCAGTTCGAAGGCGAGCAGATCGGATTCGCGCATGGCGCGCTCATCGATATTCGAGCTCACCGTCAGGCGGTTGGTTTCCTGATCATTCAACGCGTAATGCTTGATGGTGGAGATCACGTGCTGCGATTGGATGCCGCGAATTTCACCGCCGTCGATGCGCGCGGCGAGCAGCGGATCTTCGCCCAGGTATTCGAATGTGCGTCCGTCGCGCGGTTCGCGCGTAAGATTCATGCCGCCTGCCAGCAACACATTGATGCCCTGACGATGCGCTTCGCCCGCGATCATGCGGCCGCCTTCATACGCAATCTGCGGATTCCACGTGGCGGCGATGGCAAGTGTGGAAGGCAGCGGCGTGGTGTTACCTGCTTCGCCGCGTACATGCGCCGGCTGTTTGCCCGGTCCTTGATCGATCGGGTAGTTATGCACGCCGATACCGGCGTCGTTTTGTTGCTGCGCGGGAATGCCGAGCTTCGGCAGCGCCGGCACATAACCTGCCGCACCGATACCGCCAGGCTGTTGCTGCAACGTCATCATGTCGTTGTAGCTCTGCACCATGTGGTGCATGTCTTCCAGCGACATGCGTTTGAGCAACGCTGTTGCGCGCTGGTCAGGCGAAGCCGTTTTTTCGGCCAAGGCTGGCGACAGGCAAGCGAGAGAAAGCGCGGTGAACAGCGCGGTGCGGGCAAAGGCGGCGGTGCACGGCAGAGTGGCGAGCTTCATCCTGATCCCTTCGAGCTGGTTTGAACCGTACGAAGGATGCCACGAAGCGAAGCGCGTGGCAGTGATGAATATGGTCAGCCGTGCTTACGATCCTTGCCGCCATTCCCACCAGCGCGGGAATGGCGGCCACGCGTTCATTCGGCGTGCTCGACCACTTCCAACCCAAAACCGGCCAACCCGACCAGCTTGCGCGGCGTACCCAGCACGCGCAGGCGAGTTACGCCCAGATCCGTGAGAATCTGTGCGCCAAGGCCATGCTGGCGCCACTCCTGATGCTGGTCGGTGGGTGCCTGCGGCGCGGGCTGCCGGTTGAGACGGCGCAATAGTGCTTCGGGCGTATCCTCGCCGGACAACACCAGCAGCACGCCGCGATTCTCGTCGGCAATGCGGCGCAATGCGGCGGTGACGGTAAGGCCAAGATCCTCGCGCTGCAGGTGCAGCACATCGGACAAGGTGTTGCGCACGTGCACGCGGCTCAACACCGGTTGGCCATCGTCTACATTGCCGCGCACCAAGGCAAAGTGCAGACCGTGGCGGATGGCGTCGCGATAAGCCACCAGGCGGAATGACCCGAATTCCGTTTGTACGTCTTCTTCGTACACGCGCTGCACGGTTTTTTCCGTTTCCAGGCGATAACGGATGAGGTCGGCGATGGTGCCGATTTTCAATCCATGTTTCTTGGCGAAAATTTCCAGTTCGGGCCGCCGCGCCATCGAGCCATCTTCATGCAGCACTTCGATCAGCACTGCAGATGGTTCCAACCCTGCAAGCGCAGCGAGATCGCAACCGGCTTCCGTGTGTCCGGCGCGCGTCAGCACGCCGCCCGGCTGTGCCGTGAGCGGGAAAACATGGCCCGGCTGCGCGAGGTCCTGCGGTTTCGCATCCGACTTCACCGCCACTTGAATCGTGCGCGCACGATCATGCGCGGAAATGCCGGTGGTAACGCCTTCGGCCGCTTCGATCGAAACGGTGAAGTTGGTGTGGTACGGCGAGGTGTTGTCGCTCACCATCGGGCGCAAGCCAAGCTGACGTGTGCGTTGTTCGGTCAGCGTGAGGCACAACAGGCCACGCGCTTCGCGCACCATGAAGTTGATGTCTTCGGGCCGCACCATTTGTGCGGCCATGATCAAATCGCCCTCGTTTTCGCGGTCTTCATCATCGACGATCACGACCATGCGGCCGACGCGAATGTCTTCGAGGATTTCGGGAATGGTGTTGAATGCCATGGTGTAGTCCTTAGGTTATGCGAATCCATGCCGCTTCAGAAATGCCTCGTCGATACGCGAGCCTTCGCCGCCGCCGATCAGGCGCTCCACATAGCGCGCCACCACGTCCACTTCGATATTCACGGCGTCGCCAGCTTTGCGTGCGTGGAAAACCGTGTGTTCCACCGTATGGGGAATAAGGTTTACGCCGAAGCGCTGGCCGCTCACTTCGTTGACGGTAAGGCTGGTGCCATCGATGCAGATGGAACCCTTGGAAGCGATATAGCGCGAGAGTTGTGCCGGCACTTCGAACGTCCAACGTTGCGAACGGCCATCCGCTGCGATGGAAACCACTTTGCCTACGCCGTCGACATGGCCAGATACGAGATGGCCACCCAGACGATCCGCAAGCCGCAGGGCTTTTTCCAGGTTTACCGGATCGCCCGGCTTGTGCTTGCCCAACGTGGTGAGCGATAGCGTTTCGTTGGAAACGTCGGCGGCGAATCCGCGCGATTCGAGCGTGATCACCGTCAGGCACGCACCCGACACGGCGATGCTGTCGCCCAATTGCACATCGGAAAGATCAAGATCGGCGGTATCGATATGCAGGCGCACGTCGCCGCCGCGAGGTTCCAGCCGCGCAACGCGGCCGACGGTTTGGATGATGCCGGTAAACATCAGCACACCTCCGCGAGGAAGGTGGGCGAAACAAGGCAATGATTGGCTAGCATGAACGTTCTCCACGTAAGACGAGTGTGAGAACGCCCCAAGGCATGAGGCACACGCACCGCTTGCGCGGTGCATGCCGCCGTCTTCTTTCATCCGGACTATGAGCCGCCCCGGCGAACCGGAAACAGCCTGACCGTCGGCTCCGGCATTGGACCGGATCTGCTGACCTTCCGGGGTATTGAAAGTCCGCACAGGGATGTGCGGGCTCTTGCGAGGGACTCGCATACCACGAAAGCGCTCGCGGGCTTAAGGTTTTGCAACCCCTACCGCCGGTGGGGAATTCCACCCCGCCCTGAAGACGTTTGTTGTGAGTGCCGGGAACCGGCCGGCGAAGTTTAACACTGAATGCAGAGGCGGCCGTTCGTATGATCGGACGGTGTGTGCACACAGGCTGGGGGGCGAACCCCGGCATTGGCATGTACGCATAGGCCATGATGTCGTGGTTCGCCCCAGCCTACGAATTCACTTTTCCCAGCGACTCCGCCAAAAAATCAATCAAGCTCCGCACCGCCGGCGCACGATCCGCCCCGGGCAGCCACAGCAAATGAATCGGCGAACTGCTGAGCGGCCAATCAGTCAGCACTTCGACCAGGCGGCCCTCCACCACCAGCCCATCCGCCATGTAATCGCCCTGGATGCCAATGCCGACGCCGGCCAAGATCGCGTCGCGCACGGCTTGTGAATCGTTGCACGTCAGCACCGGCTCGATACGCACCGAACGTCGTTGCCGTTGACGCGTGAACTGCCACAAGGTGCCCGTGCGCAAACCGGTGAAGAAAACGCAACGATGTTGCTTGAGATCGGACGGATCATTCAAAGGCGGTGCCGAAGCCAGATAATCAGGTGACGCGCATAGATAACGGCGCATTGTGCCCACCCGCCGCGCAGCACAGCGCGCATCGGCCAATTTGCCCACGCGCAAGGCGAGATCGACCTTCGTCTCGACAAGATCGATATACGTATCGTCGTAACTCGCCTCGATGTGTACCTGCGGATAATTGCGCATGAACTCCGCCAGCAAGGGCGCAATACATGTGCGTCCATAAGCAGCCGGCAGATGCACACATAGCCGTCCGGCCAATTCACCGGTGCGAGGACGCAGATTGACGGCGAGTTCGGCCATCACCGCTTCCAGCCGCTCGCAATAGGCGAGCAGCTGTTCGCCGCGCGTAGTCAGCGTCATACGCCGCGTCGTGCGTAGAAACAGCGGATTACCCGTCGCTTTTTCCAACGCAGCAATACGCCGACTGAGCACGGAAGGGGTGCAGCCGGCGACGCGTGCCGCTTGCGAGAAATTCAACAGGCGCGCGGCGGCGGCAAAACCGCGAAGCTCCCGCAGGCGGGTCGGTGTCAGCTCGAATGATTTGTTCATAGAGTGAACAAAAGATATGTGTTTGCGCGAGATTATCATCCTCGCATGAAAGGCGGACCATGGCGCCCTCACCCAATGAGGAACAGCCCCATGCGCAGCATCCAGCTCACCGCCTATGGACTCGATCATCTGAAGCTCGTCGATTTGCCTGCCCCACGCCCCAAGCCGAACGAAGTGCTGGTTCGACTGGAAGCGGCCTCCCTCAATTACCGTGACCACCTGCTGGTAAGCGGAAACCTCTATCGCGGCGTGACCTTGCCCATCGTGCCGATCTCGGATGGCGCGGGCACGGTGCTGGAAGTTGGCGAAGCGGTGACACGCTTCAAGCCGGGTGATCGCGTCACGACGTTCTATAAGTCACGCTGGCTCGCCGGGGCCATGCGCCCTGAGTGGGAAGGCGCCGAAATCGGCGGTCCTGCCGAAGGCGTGATGCGCGAGCTGGCTTGCTTCGACGCGTACTCGCTTACCCATGCGCCTTCGCACATGGACAGCCTGCAAGCGGCAACGCTGCCAATCGCTGCACTCACCGCATGGCAAGCGCTGGAGCAGGCGCACGTTACCACGGGTCAGACCGTGCTGGTGCTGGGCACCGGTGGCGTATCCCTGTTTGCTTTGCAGTTCGCCAAGCTGCGTGGTGCGAAAGTGATTCTGCTTTCTTCGAGCCATGAAAAACTGGCACGCGGCAAAGCGCTAGGTGCGGATATCGGCATCAACTACGGCCAAACACCGCAATGGGGTGCTGCCGTGCGCGAAGCCACTGGCGGCATTGGCGTGGATGCGGTGATCGAAACCATCGGCGCTGCTACTTTTCCGCAAGCGCTCGAAGCGGTGCGTATGCATGGCTTTATCGGTGTGGTGGGTTTCTTGAGCGGTCTCGATCCGCAGATCTCGCTGATGCACGTGATTCTCAAGCGGGTGCAAGTGCAGGGTATTTCAGTGGCTTCCCTTGAGCAGCACGAGCGCATGATTGCAGCGCTCGAAGCCACGCAGCTACAGCCTGTGCTCGATAAGGTTTACGGCTTTGAAGAACTTCCCGCCGCATTCGAGCACATGCTTGCCGGCAAGCACTTTGGGAAAATCGGCATCGATTTCGCCAAATGACATGCACACCGGGGAAATCATAGCTTGGGTTAGCGCAGCGTAACCCGACAATACCGCCCGAACTGCTGGGTTACGCTGCGCTAACCCAACCTGCGCGTTTTCGCTCGATCACGGTTATGCAGGACGCAGTTGCAAACGCCAGTCATTGCCAATCTGCCTTTGATCGATCACGCGCAGCGACCAACGCGAAGCCATTTCACTCAACGATGGCAGATGCATCAACGGCCTGGCGTGGTCACCGAGCATGATGGGCGCGATGTAGAGCAGCAGCTCGTCGGCCAGTCCTGCGGCGAAGAGTGCGCCGCATAATGTGGGGCCGGCTTCGACGTGCAATTCACTGCAATGGCGCTCAGCGAGCAGACTTAAGACAGCTGGCAGATCGAGCGCATCGCTCCGCTCCGGAACGGCGATGCGCTCGACATTCGCAAAGCGCTCATCGGCAACTTTCGCCGATGCTGCATGCAGAACAAGGGTCGGTGTTTGGCCGTCCAGAACATGGCTGCCGGCGGGAGTGCGTAGATGGCGATCAAGGATGACCCGCGTGGGAGAGAACGTCCCCCAAGACAGGTCTTCGGCCGGCAGCCGAACCGTCAGCCGTGGATTATCGGCAAGCACCGTACCGACACCACTTAAGATGGCGGAGCTGCGCGCGCGCCAGCGCTGCACATCCGCGCGTGCCGCTTCGCCGGTGATCCACTTCGATTCACCATTGGCGAGTGCAGTACGGCCATCCAGACTCATCGCCATCTTCACGCGCACCCAAGGGCGATGGCGTTCGATCCGGCTGAAGAAACCGATGTTGATCGCCCGCGCCGCCTCCCGCATCAGGCCGCTTTCCACCGCAATGCCCACGGCGCGCAGCTTGGCGATGCCCTGCCCGGCCACCTGGGGGAACGGGTCCTCCGCAGCGACAACCACCCGGCTGACACCGGCAGCGATCAACGCATCGGCGCACGGGGGTGTACGACCATGATGCGCGCAAGGTTCCAGTGTGACGTATGTGGTGGCGCCACGCGCTTCCGCTCCCGCCTCCCGCAACGCATACACCTCGGCATGCGGTTCGCCGGCGCGCTCGTGCCAGCCCTGTCCTACCACCCGTTCGCCATGGGCAATGATGCAACCCACTCGCGGATTGGGCTGCGTCGTATAGAGACCTTGTTCGGCCAGGCGCAGCGCCTGCGCCATGTGCATAGCATCGACGGCGGAAACAGTCATGGAAGCGTCTGAATATGGTTATGCAAGATCGTCAGTGTGCGCGATCGCCTGGCATTTGTCGCGCCGATGGGATCGGGAGTAGCCTAGAAATCTTACTTGCGAAAGGGCCACGGTCATGATTTACGACAACATTCTCGACACCATCGGCAATACGCCCATCGTTCGTCTGCATCGCGTAGCTCCTTCGCACGTAACGCTTTATACGAAGGTGGAAGCCTTCAATCCCGGCGGCTCGGTGAAAGACCGCCTGGCCATCGCTATCATTCTCGATGCGGAAAAGAAAGGTCTGCTCAAGCCCGGCGATACGGTAGTGGAAGCCACATCCGGCAACACTGGCGTGGCGCTCGCGATGGTGTGTGCCTCACGCGGCTATCGCTTCGTGGCCATCATGACGGAAACTTTTTCGATCGAACGCCGCAAGTTGATGCGTGCTTACGGCGCCAGAGTCATCCTGACGCCCGCCGCCGAACGCGGCACCGGCATGGTGCGGCGCGCAGAGGAACTGGCAAAGAAGCATGGCTGGTTCTTGGCCCGCCAATTCCAGAATCAAGCCAATCCCGCTTACCACCGCAACACCACGGCGGCGGAAATCCTGCGCGATTTTGCCGGCAAACGGCTGGACGCGTTCGTGACCGGCTGGGGCACCGGCGGCACGCTCACCGGTGTGGCCGAAGTGCTCAAGGTCGCCCGGCCCGAGGTGAAGATCGTGGTTTCCGAACCGGCTGGCGCATCTTTGCTGCAAGACAAACCCTGGGCACCGCACAAGATTCAAGGTTGGACACCGGATTTCGTCCCCGAAGTACTCAATCGCAAGGTGTTCGACGTGGATTTGCCGGTGGACGAAGTGGTGGCCCGCGACACCTCGCGCCGACTGGCGAAGGAAGAAGGCATCTTTGTCGGTATCTCGGCCGGCGCTACGGTTGCCGCTGCACTTCAGTATGCAGAGAAGGCCGAACAAGGCAGCGTGATTCTGGCGATGCTTCCGGATACCGGCGAGCGGTACCTGTCGACCTTCCTGTTCGAAGGGGTAGCCGAAGGATCGGATGATGAGTGGCTGGAGAGCTTGGGCTAATCGCTGAGTTTGATCTTGCCTGATCGTCCTTTCGGCGAAGGCCGGAATGACGACCAGGTGGTTTGATACACACAAAAACGCCGGGCAACCCCGGCGTTTTTGTGGATAAGGACTAGCCCTTACGATGTCCTCGTTTCGCCGCGGCAGCCGCCCCAGCTTCGCCCAGCAACGAAAGCTGCAAATTATCCAGCCCCGGCAAGTCCCGCTCCAACTTCTCGATCTCTTCGCGGAACGCATGCACGTCTTCGAACTTGCGATAGACGGATGCAAAGCGCACGTACGCCACCTGATCGAGCTTCTTCAACTCGCGCATCACCAACTCGCCAACGTAGCGCGAAGGCACTTCACGCTCGCCGCTCCTGCGTAGATCGTCGATCACCGCACGCACTGCGGCGTCCACGTCATGGCTGGCCACCGGCCGCTTCTGCAGTGCCCGTTCGAGACTGGTACGCAGTTTGCGCTCGTCGAAACTTTCGCGCCGCTCACCGCTCTTTACGATAGCCGGAAGTTTCAGCTCCGCCGTTTCGAACGTATTGAATCGTTCACCGCACTGCGGACACTCGCGACGGCGGCGCACAGTGGCACCGTCGTCGGCGAGGCGTGAATCGATCACGCGAGTGTCTTCATGCTGGCAGAAGGGGCAATGCACGTTGGCCTTTGCTTAACCGTAGACGGGGAATTTTTTGCACTGCGCCGACACTTTCTCGCGCACAGCTTTAATGACGCTTTCGTCTGTCGGCGCATCCAGCACATCGCAGATCCACTGCGTGAGCTCGACCACGTCGACTTCTTTGTAGCCGCGAGTGGTAACTGCCGGCGTACCCACGCGCAGACCGGAAGTGACGAATGGCGAACGTGGATCGTTCGGCACGGCGTTCTTGTTGACGGTGATGTGCGCTTTGCCGAGCGCGGCTTCCGCATCCTTGCCGGTGACTTCGCGACCAATCAGATCGACCAACATCAGGTGATTTTCAGTACCACCGGAAACGACTTTGTAGCCGCGCTCGATCAGCGTCTTCGCCATGGCCTTGGCGTTCTTCACCACTTGCGCCTGGTAGTCCTTGAAGGAGGGCTCGAGTGCTTCCTTGAACGCAACCGCCTTGGCCGCGATCACATGCATCAACGGGCCACCCTGGATGCCTGGAAATACGATGGACTGCAACTTTTTCTCGATCTCTTCGCCCGCATCTTTGGCGACCACGATGCCACCGCGCGGACCACGCAGCGTCTTGTGTGTCGTGGAAGTGACCACATGCGCATGCGGCAGCGGGCTGGGGTACACGCCTGCGGCAACCAGCCCGGCGATATGTGCCATGTCCACGAACAGATAGGCACCCACCTTGTCGGCAATGGCACGGAAGCGCGCCCAATCCATGATCTGCGAGTAAGCACTGAAGCCGGCCACGATCATTTTCGGCTTGTGCTCGACGGCGAGACGTTCGACTTCGTCGTAATCGACCAGACCCTGCTCATTCACGCCGTACTGTACGGCGTTGTAGATTTTGCCGGAGAGATTCACCTTCGCGCCGTGCGTGAGATGGCCGCCGTGCGCCAGGCTCATGCCGAGGATGGTGTCGCCCGGGTTAAGCAGCGCGAAATACACCGCCTGGTTGGCCTGCGAACCGGAATGCGGCTGCACGTTGGCGTAGGTTGCGCCAAACAGCTGCTTCAAGCGCTCGATGGCGAGACGCTCGGCCACGTCCACGTATTCGCAGCCACCGTAGTAACGCTTGCCCGGATAGCCTTCGGCGTATTTGTTGGTGAGCACCGAACCCTGGGCTTCCAGCACGCGCGGGCTGGCGTAGTTCTCCGAAGCGATCAGCTCGACGTGGTCTTCCTGGCGGCGGGCTTCGTCGGCAATGGCCTTGGCCAGCTCATCGTCATAGCCGGCAATCGTTTGCTGCTTCGGGAACATTCGGGCCTCGTGGGGTCGCGTGGGACGGGGTAAGACTTGAAAGTGTAATGGTCGGCGGTGTAGGCGGCCACCCGTCCTTATTGCCCTGGCGACTTTGCCGTGAAATCAAGGCACTGGGCGTCTGCTGACGCCGCTTACATCCCGCCCTCCTCGCGCTTTGCTGGCCGAGCCACCGCGCTGACCATCACGTAGCTGATGATCATCAGCAGAAACCACGCCCCCAACTTCGACAACGGCACCATGCGCCAGCCGTGATGTTGCATGGGATAGCGCCATGCCGCGCTGAAGGTGCCGATGTTCTCGGCAAACCAGATAAACATCGCCACCAACAGAAAACCCAGCAGCAACGGCATGCGCCGATGCGCATCGCGGATGCGGAAATACACATAAGTTCGCCCGAACAATAGCGCCACCGCGGCGAACAACAACCATCGCAGATCAGGCAAAAAATGATGCGTAAAGAAGTTTATGTAGATCGCTACGGCCAGCCATACCGTGGCCACGAACGGCGGATGCCACGTGAAACGAAATTCAAATAGACGCCACGCGCGCGCAATGTAGCTGCCCACCGACGCATACATGAAACCACTAAAAAGCGGCACGCCGCCGATGCGCAGCAACGAATGCTCCGGATAAATCCATGAACCCACCGAAGTCTTGAACACCTCCATCACGGTGCCGACCACGTGGAACAGCAGGATCACTTTCGCCTCTTCCAGCGTTTCCAAGCGGCTGGCGATAAGCACGCACTGGATCACCAGCGCGGCCAGCGTAAGAAAGTCGTAGCGCGCCAATGGCGCATGCGGTGGATAGAACGCCCAGCTCAGCCCGAGCAGCAGCACCATGCTGCCGCCGAACAGGCAGGCCGAAGCCTGCTTTACGCCAAAGCAGACAAACTCGTGCAATGCCACGGCGGTGCGGCCGCGCGCTCGCGCCCATAGTGCTGCGCGAGCGTCCCAACGGCGCAACACGCCGAGCACATCGAGGAATCCGGTTTCCGTCGCCATTCGTCCCGCCGCCACCCGCTTCATTCGCATGGTCAGGCAGCCTGGCACTCCGGCATGGCCAGGCGAGCACGAAAAGTGGCGAACAGGTGACCATCGACTCGCAGGAAGGCGGCGAGTCCCACTCCGCTGTCACCGACCCATACATGTAAACCGCTATACTAAGCGGCTAATACCCACGCCCCTGTGCGTAGCCCGCCTCGCGGGCCAGCCTCGCGCATGCCTACGGAGACTCCATGAGCTCGCAGTACATCTACACCATGAACGGGGTCAGCAAGATCGTTCCCCCGAAGCGCCAGATCATCAAGGACATCTCACTCAGCTTCTTCCCGGGCGCCAAGATCGGCCTGCTCGGCCTGAATGGCGCGGGCAAGTCTACGGTGCTGCGCATCATGGCTGGCGTCGACAAGGACTTCCAGGGCGAAGCCCGCCCGCAGCCGGGCATCAAGGTCGGCTATCTGGCGCAGGAGCCGGAGTTGGACCCGGAGAAGACCGTACGCGAAGCGGTCGAAGAAGGCGTCTCCGTGGTACTCGATGCGCAGAAGCGCCTGGAAGAGGTGTACGCCGCTTACGCCGAGGAAGGCGCCGACTTCGACAAGCTGGCGAAAGAACAGGAGCAGTTGGAAAGCATCCTGGCCGTCAATGACGCGCACGCGCTGGAGCGCCAGCTCGAAGTGGCCGCTGACGCGCTGCGGCTGCCGCCGTGGGACGCGAAAATCGGCCCGCTGTCCGGCGGTGAGAAGCGTCGTGTAGCGCTGTGCCGCTTGCTGCTTTCCAAGCCGGACATGTTGCTGCTGGACGAGCCAACCAACCACTTGGACGCCGAATCGGTGGAGTGGCTGGAACACTTCCTGCAGGACTACCCGGGCACCGTGGTGGCCGTCACCCATGATCGCTACTTCCTCGACAACGCCGCCGAGTGGATTCTCGAACTCGACCGCGGCCGCGGTATTCCGTGGAAGGGCAACTACACCGAATGGCTGGAACAGAAAGACCAGCGCCTAAAGCAGGAAGCACAGCAGGAAAAATCGCGCCAGAAGGCGATTGAGAAGGAACTGGAGTGGGTGCGGTCCGCCGCCAAGGGCCGCCAGTCCAAGGGCAAGGCGCGCTTGAACCGCTTTGAGGAATTGAACGCGGTCGAATACCAGCGCCGTAACGAAACCAACGAAATCTTCATTCCGCCGGGCGAGCGCCTCGGCCAGGAAGTGATCGAGTTCAAGAACGTCACCAAGGCCTTCGGCGACCGCCTGCTGATCGACGACTTGTCGTTCAAGGTGCCGCCGGGCGCCATCGTCGGCGTGATCGGCCCGAACGGCGCGGGCAAATCCACGCTGATGAAGCTCATCACCGGCGTCGAAAAGCCCGATAACGGCGAAGTGAAGCTGGGTCATACCGTCAAGCTCGCCTACGTCGACCAGTCGCGCGGCGCACTCGATGCGAAGAACAACGTGTGGCAGGAAGTCTCGGGCGGATCGGACATCCTCACCATCGGCAACTTCGAAATCCAATCGCGCGCCTATATCGGCCGCTTCAACTTCAAGGGCACCGATCAGCAGAAGATCGTCGGCAACCTGTCCGGCGGTGAACGCGGCCGCCTGCATATGGCCAAGACCCTGCTACAGGGCGGCAACGTGCTGCTGCTCGACGAACCGTCGAACGATCTGGATATCGAAACCTTGCGCGCACTGGAAGACGCGTTGCTGGAATTCCCGGGCTGCGCGATGGTGATTTCGCATGATCGTTGGTTCCTCGACCGCATCGCCACCCACATCATCGCGTTCGAAGGTGATTCGCACGTGGAATTCTTCCCGGGCAACTACAACGAATACGAAGCGGACAAGAAGCGTCGCCTGGGCGACGAAGCGGCCAAGCCGCATCGTGTGAAGTACAAGAAACTCGCCTGATCTATGCCCTCCCCTGCTTGCAGGGGAGGGCTGGGTGGGGTGGCGGGCGAAGCTCGCGTCCGGCTTCGCCGGACTGAGCCCCAGAGGCTGATTGAGCATCATCGCGAGACTCGCCCCACCCACCCCAACCCTCCCCTACTGCGCGTAGGGGAGGGAGCAGATTGCGACAGCGCTGAAACCACAACGCTTACGTCAATGCGTAGGTTGGCAAGGAGAGAGACACATGCATTTCATGCAGAGCCTGCAAGCCGCATGGACCCGCAACAACTCCCTGGTCTGCGTCGGCCTCGATCCCGAACCCGCCAAATTCCCCGCGCACATCAAAGGCCGCCCTGACGCGGTATTCGAATTCTGCGCCGCTATCGTCGACGCAACTGCCGATCTGGTCTGCGCGTACAAGCCACAAATCGCCCACTTCGCCGCCCTGCGTGCAGAAGAAACACTGGAACGCCTGATCACGCACATCCACGCCAAGCATCCTGGCGTGCCGGTGATCCTCGATGCCAAACGCGGCGACATCGGCAGCACGGCGCAGCATTACGTTACCGAGGCGTTCGAGCGTTTCGGTGCCGATGCGGTAACGCTCAATCCTTATCTCGGCCGCGACTCGGCGCAGCCGTTCCTCGATCGCGCCGACAAAGGCGTGATCCTGCTTTGCCATACCTCCAACCCCGGCGCAGCGGATTTGCAAGATCTCGACGTCGGCGGCAAACCGCTCTACCAGCACGTCGCCCGTCTCATCGCGCAAGAGTGGAACACGCATGGCAATTGCGCTCTGGTCACCGGCGCCACGTACCCGGAACAACTGGCCCAAGTGCGCGCACTGATCGGCGACATTCCGTTGCTGGTGCCTGGCATCGGCGCACAAGGCGGCGATGTTCAAGCAGTGGTGCGCAATGGCCGTACCGCGGCCGGTACTGGACTGATGATCAATTCCTCGCGCGCGATTCTCTATGCCGGCGACGGCGAGGATTTCGCCGAAGCGGCGCGCAAAGCGACACTCGAACTGCGCGACAGCATCAACCATTACCGGAACGGTTGATTCACCCAGTACCCCTCCTTTCGAGGAACGTGCATCCATGGCGAGCTTCGCGCGTGACATCGACCTGGAACGTCGGCGCTGGTTGCAAGCCATAGGCATATCGCTTGCCTTCGCTGCATTGCCTCTTTCCCTTCGTGCAACGTCCAAGTCGCGCTCGCGACTGATTCTGCTGGGCACAGCTGGCGGCCCCACACCGAAACCCACACGCTCTGCACCGGCCAGCGCAATCGTCATCGACGGCGTCATCTACGTGATCGACTGCGGCAACGGCGTAGCTTCCCAGATGGTCAAAGCGAGGCTGGATCTCGGCGCCATCCGGCAGGTCTTCATCACGCACCAGCATTCGGATCACAACGCCGACTACGGCAACCTGCTGTGGTTAGCCTGGGCAGCGAAGCTGCACACGCGGGTCGATACCTGGGGACCGCCACCGCTCGCCGAGATGACGCGGCTGTTCCTACAGATGAACGACTACGACATCCACACTCGGATGACTGATGAAGGACGGCCGCCGCTGGCGCCGCTGATCGTGCCGCATGAAATCAGCCAGGGCGGGTTGGTGATGCAGGATGAGCGCGTCAAGGTCACGGCTGCCTTGGTGCAGCATCCGCCGGTATCGCCCGCCTTTGCCTACCGCTTCGACTGCCCGGATCGATCCATCGTCTTTTCCGGTGACACACGTCCCTCCGAAAACCTGGTCAAACTCGCGCACGGCGCGGATGTACTGGTACACGAAGTGATGTACCTACCTGCTCTCGACAAACTGATCGCCAGCGAGCCGGGTGCCGCACGCCTGCGCGAACACTTGCTGGCCAGTCACACCAGCACCGAACAGGTGGGGCGCGTCGCCACCGAGGCCGGCGTGAAAACGCTGGTGCTCAACCACTTTGTACCGGGCGGCGATTCCAGCCTTACGGACGAGGTATGGCGCGATGCCGTGGCCCCGTACTTCAAGGGCCGGCTGATCGTCGGGCGCGACCTGATGGAAATCTGATCGTTAGCCAGTCCCGAACCGCCGTATTTCCAAGCTTCCAGCCCTCCCCCGCCCAACGCCACTGTGTCAGTATCACGCGTAGGAATCGGCCTCGCGCCGATCGGGGAATCACCAAGAGGGAACGTATGCAGACATCGAATGGGCGGGCTCGGGAAGCGATCTCAAAAACTTGCGCCGTTTTGTATCGAGCGGCGTTGGCGGTGTGTCTGTTCACCCTTTCGCTGGGCTCGGCGCAGCCCGTCTACGCGGCGAGCCCGGACCCATCGATGGTTTCGAATATCGATGCCGCCACGTTCGAAGTGGTGATTCCACGTTCGGCGAACGACCCGCTCACTTACGAAAAACCGTTGCCGCTCGATTTGCTGCCGTACCAAGAACGCACGGACAAATACTTTTCCATCGGCACTGCCTTTGCCATCGGCCACAATCGCTACGTCACGGCTGGCCACGTATTTCTGGCAGCGGTCGGCGATCTCACCGGCCCGCCGGCGCTGCGCGATGCCAGCGGCAAAGTGTACGCCATCGACAAGGTCGAAAAATTTTCCTTGCAGCAAGACTTCGTGATGTTTTCATTGAAGGAGCAGCCCCATGGCGATGCTGCGCTGGAAACAAACGCAAAGCCGTCGATGAACAGCGTGGTGTATGCGGTCGGCAATGCGCTCGGCACCGGCGTGGTGATTCGCGATGGCCTGTATACCTCCGATACGCCGGAGGACGAAAACGGACGCTGGAAATGGATGCGCTTCTCCGCTGCCGCCTCGCCCGGCAACAGTGGCGGCCCGCTGCTCGATCAGAACGGCAAAGTCATCGGCGTGGTGCTGATGAAGTCGCCGAATGAAAATCTCAATTACGCGCTGCCGATCGGCGAAGTGCTCAATGCATCCGGCGACGCGGCTGTGATGGACAAACGCATGTCCTATCAGCTGGACATTGTGGAAGAGAACCAGAACGGCACGTTCAAAGCGCAATTCCCCTTGCCCGCCAGCTACGACGATTTCAGCAGCACCTACCTCAAGCTGCTCAATCGCCAGAGCGAAGACCAGTTGAAAACGCTGCTGCAACAACAGGGCGACAATCTGTTTCCGCGCGGCGCCGGTTCCAATCACATTCTGCACGACACCCCGGAGCTCAGCTTGTTTCCCGAGCTGATCGTGCGCAACCGCAGTGGCCAGTGGGTGTATTCCGGGCGCGAGCTCAATCGCGTTCCGCTCAGCGACAATGGTTACGTGGCCAGCGGCTATGTTGGCCACACGTTCCTGATGCATCTGCGCCGCCCGGGCACCATGAAGGCGGCCACGTTCTACAGCGATCCCAAGCAAGTCATGGATTTGATCCTGAAAACGGGCTACTGGACGCGCGAGATCGGCCCGGAAAAGATCAAGATCATCTCGCTTGGCAATCCGGCTACCAGCGCCACGTATACGGATAACTGGCAACGGCGCTGGAAAACCTTCGTTTGGTCGGTGCCGTACATCAATGCGCAAATGGTGGTCTTCGCGCTGCCGACGCCGGACGGCTACTCGATCATGATGCGGATGAATACCTCGGCAGGCACGCACGACAGCATGATCGATCTGAAGGCGCTGACCGACTTCTTGAACGTGGACTACGGTGGCACGCTGGCGCAATGGAAGGATTTCCTCGTCGACAAATCCCAGCTGCCGGACGTGCTGAAAGACGCCCGCATCAATGTCGATTACGACAAGCATTTCAGCTATGACTCCAGCACCATCGCTTTCGGCTATCCGGTCACGCTGCAACCCATCGGCCCGGACAATCTGCTTGCGGTGGGAGTGGGCTATTACGAAGACCGCGGCAAATTCGCGTTGCAGACCGGCGTGGTGCAATTGCGTTTGAACATCACCGATCCTGATCGCATCAGCATCAAGCGGCACGTCGCTCCCAGCACCGATCTCGACGACAACTTCAAGGAGAGCTGGGGCAAGCTGGTGCACAAACAGCATCCGTATGACGGCATGCCTTATAACGACGGCGACGAGATGGACATCGCCACGGTGATCGACGCGCCGGCAAGTACTGCACCGTCCGAGCTATACACTGCGTTCTACGCTACACAGGGCACGCACAAACCTGAAGAGATGAAAGCGAAGCTTGAGCTGTTGACGCAGCAACTCAAAGTGAAATCGCCTTGATGTTTCACCCCATGGCTCGGGAAGAATCGCGAGGCTCGTAATGCCCCAGAGGCCGTCCTTCCCGCGCAAGCGGGAAGAACGGGAGCATTCACGACAACCTACACGCTCAGATGCCTTTCACTACCGCAATGGCATCCTCATCAAACTGCCTCCCAAGGATCGCCGCGTGAGTTTGTGGTTCCTGATTTTCTTAAGCGTGCTGCAAGGTGTCACCGAACTATTTCCAGTCAGCAGCCTTGGCCATACCCTGCTGGTACCCGCATTGTTCGGCGTGCATATCGACAAACATGCGCCGCAGCTGATTCCATTTCTGGTGGCGTTGCATCTGGGCACGGCGTTCTCGCTGCTGCTCTATTTCCGGCAGCGTTGGGTGGCGCTGGTGCGCGGCTTCTTCGCTTCGCTGGGCGGCCGGCACAACGATGAAGGCCACATGATGTGGGCGCTGATCATCGGCACACTGCCCGCTTGCGTCGTCGGCCTGCTGCTGGAGAAACGGCTGGAACTGGTGTTCAAGGACCTGCGCATCGTTGCCGTGGCGTTGATCGTCAACGGTGTGCTGCTGTGGATGGGCGACCGTATCGAGCGCTCGCGTGCGCACAGGGCCCCCGAGAAACTCAGTTTTCGGCAAGCGTTTCTGGTCGGCTTGGCGCAGGTCGGCGCCCTGATTCCAGGCTTCTCGCGCAGCGGTCTGACCATGATCGCGGGTTCCGCAACGGGTCTGAACAAGGAAAAGGCCGCCGAATTTTCGTTCCTGCTCGGCACCCCGATCATTCTCGCCGCCGGTGTGCTGGAAATTCCGAAACTACTCAAGGCGCCGGAGCAATTGGGCGATGCATTGCTCGGCGGTGTGCTGACGGCGATCGCGGCATGGCTCAGTCTGCGCTTTCTGATGCGTTACTTCGAAGGGCGTGGACGGTTGGCGTCGTTCGGCACGTACTGCATGATTGCCGGCGCGCTATTCCTGGGCTGGTTCCTCTTGCACCCGCAACCTGCCTGATGCCCTGCCGCTTACGCTCTGAAACGGTCAATCGTCAGCGCCAGCATCCATGCCTGGAAACAACACTTCCGTAAATCCGAACTTGGTGAAGTCGGTGATGCGCGACGGGTACAGCCGCCCGATCAAGTGATCGCACTCGTGCTGCACAACGCGCGCATGAAAACCCTCCGCGTTGCGATCGATGCGTTCGCCTTTGGGATCGATCCCTTCATAGCGGATCAGCGAATAGCGATTCACCGCCCCGCGCAATCCCGGCACGGAAAGACAACCTTCCCAGCCTTCTTCCATGTCCTGCGACAGCGGCGTGATGATGGGATTGAGCAGGATGGTCTGAGGCACCGGCGGTGCGTCCGGGTAACGCTCGGAACTGTCGAAACCGAAAATCACCAGTTGCAGATCCACGCCGATCTGCGGCGCGGCAAGTCCGACGCCGCCCGCGGCATGCATGGTTTCGAACATGTCGGTGATCAGGGCATTGAGCTCGACGCTCCCGATCATGCTATCGGGCACGGGTGGGGCGACCCTCAGCAAGCGCGGATCGCCCATCTTCAGAATCTCGCGAATCATGCCAACCTCGTAGCGGTATGCCTGTTACGTGGGAGTCTAACTGCGGACGGTGCGGAGTGAACGCAAGCGTTCGCCTGCGATTTGCCGCCCTGCCATCGGACGCCCTGATCCGCTATTGACCCCCGCCCCGGACAGGAAGAACCTTAAGCGAGCTCACCGAATCGGAGTTCCTTGTATGGCTACCGCTGCAATGAAGCCGGCCGGTATCGCAGGCAAGATCGTCTGGGCTGTCATCGCTGCTATTGGCGCTGCTTGTCTGGCAGTGATCGCGCTGCGACGCGGCGAACCGGTCAACGCCATCTGGCTGGTGGCCGCCGCGGCGGCGATCTTCCTGATTGGCTACCGCTTCTACGGCAAGTTCATCGAACACCGCGTGCTGCAGATGGATCCCAGCCGCGCACCACCTTCAGTACTGCGCAATGACGGCCTGGATTACGTGCCCACCGACAAGTGGGTGGTATTCGGCCACCACTTCGCAGCCATTGCCGGTGCAGGTCCGCTGGTGGGACCGGTGCTGGCGGCGCAGATGGGCTATCTGCCAGGCACTCTGTGGATCCTGTTTGGCGTGGTGCTGGGTGGTGCGGTGCAAGATTTCATGGTGCTGGGGCTGTCGGTGCGCCGCGATGCGCGCTCGCTCGGCCACATGCTGCGCGAAGAGCTGGGTGCGCTAGCCGGCGTGGTGGCGATGTTCGGCCTGCTGACACTGATGATGATCGTGCTGGCCGTGCTGGCGCTGGTGGTGGTGAAAGCACTGACGCACAGCCCCTGGGGCACTTTCTCGGTCGCCTGCACCATTCCGATTGCATTGCTCATGGGCATCTACCTGCGTTGGCTGCGGCCAGGACGCATCCTGGAAGTATCACTGATCGGCCTGGTGCTGTTGATCACTTCCATCGCCTACGGCGCGCATGTGGCGGCCTCGCCCGACTTGGCCAAGGTGTTCGATTTCGACGCGAAATCGCTGGCGTGGCTGCTGATCGCCTACGGCTTCTGCGCCTCGGTGCTGCCGGTGTGGCTGCTGCTGGCACCGCGCGATTACCTGTCCACGTTCCTGAAAATCGGCACGATCTTCCTGCTCGCGATTGCGATCATTTTCGCTGCGCCGCAGTTGCAGATGCCCGCGGTATCTCGCTTTATCGACGGTACGGGGCCGGTGTTCCAGGGACAGCTGTTCCCGTTCCTGTTCATCACCATCGCCTGCGGTGCGGTCTCGGGCTGGCATTCGATCATCGCTTCGGGCACCACGCCGAAGCTGCTATCCAATGAAGGTGAAGCACGCATGGTCGGTTACGGCGGCATGCTGATGGAAGCGTTTGTCGCGATCATGGCTTTGATCGCAGCGGCTTCGCTGCATCCGGGCGTGTACTTTGCGATGAACTCGCCCTCTGCCTTGATTGGCACGACGGTGGAGCATGCAGCCAGCACCATCAGCCAGTGGGGTTTCGTGGTTACGCCCGATGAACTGACACGTACGGCGAAAGACATCGGCGAAACCAGCATCCTCAGCCGTGCCGGCGGTGCACCCACGCTGGCCGTTGGCATGGCGCAGTTGCTGCACAACATTCTGCCAGGCGAAGGCATGGTCGCGTTCTGGTACCACTACGCGATTCTGTTCGAAGCGTTGTTTATTCTCACCACGGTGGATGCGGGCACGCGCGTGGGGCGTTTCATGATCCAGGAAATCGCCGGCCTGGTGTATGCGCCGCTAAAGAGCACCGAGTCATGGATGGGCAACGTGCTGGCCACGTCGGTCTGCGTGGGCTTGTGGGGCTATTTCCTGTATCAGGGTGCTGTCGATCCGCTGGGCGGCATCAATACTTTGTGGCCGCTGTTCGGCATCGCCAACCAGATGCTGGCGGCAATCGCACTGATGCTCGCCACCGTGGTCACGGTGAAGCTCAAGCGCCAGCGCTATGCGTGGGTGCCCGGCATTCCAGCATTGTGGCTGGTCACCTGCACGCTCACTGCCGGCTTCGAAAAAGTCATCGGTCCGATCAGCTTCACCGCCGCCGCGCAGAAGTACACACAGGCTTTGCAGGACGGCAAATTGCTTGCTCCAGCCAAGAGTCTGGAAGAGATGCAGCGCATCATCACCAATAATCGCGTGGACGCCACGCTCACGATGATATTCATTCTGCTCGTGGTGACGATGCTCTGCTTCAGTCTTTACGGCATCGTGAAGGCTTTGCGCAGCAACGCGCCCACGGCGCAGGAAGCGCCGCGTGTCGCCTTGGCCAGCGTGACGGCAAGTCGGAGTACCTGACCATGACACTCCTGAAATTCTGGCAGCGCCTGGTACAAACCGCCCGCCTGAGCTGCGGTGTGCCGGACTACGACGTCTATGTTGCTCATCTGCGCGCTCACCATCCGGAGCGGAAGATACCGACCTACGCCGAATTCTTCCGCGATCGGCAGACGGCACGCTACAAGGGTACGGGGGGCCGTTGCTGCTGAGCTGAGCCATTCGTCATGCTGGAAATCCAAGGCCATGTCCACATAGAGACATGGCCTTGTCGTATCTATCGACAGTTAGACTTCTCCCACACTCAAGCCATGCTCCTGGCCACCCTCACATGACCCAGCCCGTTTCCGAGATCGAGGCCCGACATAGCTTCGGTTTGCGCGTGATCGCCCTCTACAAGGCGATCAAGTCGGCGTGCCTGATTCTTGTGGCGATCGTGGCGTTCGACCTGCATCGCGAGCAGACCTTTGAGCGCCTGGTACATATGCTGGAGCACCTGTCATTGCAGGACAGCAGCGGCATGCGCTGGCGCCTGGTCGGCTTGCTGCAAGAAATGGGGCCTAGCAAATTCATTGCTATTGGCATCGTGGCGCTGGCCTACGCAGCCATCTTCGCCACCGAAGGTATCGGCCTGTGGCTGCGCAAGCATTGGGCGGAATGGTTCACGGTGATCGCCACCGGTTCGCTGATTCCGGTGGAAGCCTATGAGATGGTCCACAAGTTCAGCTGGCTGAAGCTGGGGGCGTTGGTCGGCAATATCGTGATCGTGATCTACCTGATCCGCCTTGCCATGCAGCCGCATAAGCGAGCAGCGTAGGTTTGCCACCAACCTGCAAGCCGCCAGCGGTTAGACTTCTCCCTTTCGCCCCCTTACCCCCCATTGCCCTGGGCACCTCCCCATGACCAAGCCCGTTCCCGAGATCGAGGCCCGACACAGCTTCGGCTTGCGTGTGATCGCCATCTACGAGGTGGTCAAAACGCTGTGCCTGATCTTCGTGGCCTTCGTCGCGTTCGGCCTGCACCAGGAACAGAACTTCGCCCGCCTGGTACACACCTTGGAACATCTGTCATTGCAGGACAGCAGCGGCATGCGCTGGCGGCTGGTGGAACTGCTGCAGGAGATGGGGCCCAGCAAGTTCATGGCCATCGGCATCGTGGCGCTGGCCTACGCGGCCATCTTCGCAACGGAAGGCATCGGCCTGTGGCTGCGCAAGCACTGGGCGGAATGGTTCACCGTGATCGCCACCGGTTCGCTGATTCCGGTGGAAGCCTATGAGATGGTCCACAAGTTCGGTTGGCTGAAACTGGGGGCATTGGTCGGCAACGTCGTGATCGTGATCTACCTGATCCGCATTGCCATGCAGCCGCACAAACGAGCGAAGTAAGTTGAGGTTTGCATCTCAACCTACACTTCGTGGTGGATCGCTTCGGCGGCCCCTTCGCGACGCGGCGTCAGCTCCACCAGGTACATCGCGGCAAGTACCAAACCGCCGCCGCAAAGCATGCGCCACGTCAACACGTCGCTACCAAATGCCACCGCAAACGCGGCAGCGAAAACCGGTTCGGTAGTCATCACAATCGCCGCACGCGTAGCTGGAAGATGTGCTTGCGCCCATGTTTGCATCAACATCGCGCCTGCACTGGCCAGCAACGCCATGTACAGCACCGCGATCCAGGCACTGCGATCAGGGGGAAGCGTGGGGCCGCCATGACCGGCGGTTGCCAGCAGACAAACCAATGCGATCACGGCCATCTGCACCGCGGACAGGCCGAACGCTTCATCCGCTCGCGCCCAATGTCCAAGCGCCACGATATGCAAGGCATACAGCAACGCGGAAGCAAGCGTCAGCCATACGCCGAGATCCACCGAAAAACCATTGAGCGACAGCAGCGCCAAACCGAATGTGGCCAAACCTACCGCCAGCCACACCGTCACGGGCATATGCTGACGTAACAGCAACGTGGCGAGGATCGGCGTAAACACCACATACATGCCGGTCACGAAACCGCTGACGCTAGGCGAGATGAGGGCCAATCCCCACGTCTGCAGCAGCTGCCCCACGCCATACAACGCGCCGAGCACCATCCCGCGCAACAACTGCCGACGCGACAATCGCGCGACGTGCCGATGGAACAACGCAAACATGGTGATCGCGGCCACCAGGAACCGCACCGCCAGAAAATCCGCCACTGGCATGCGATCAACCACGTCCTTGATCAGCACGAAAGTGGAGCCCCACACCGCCGTCATCACCACCAGCCCGAGGGTCGCCAGCAGACCCACGCGCGATGCAGCGCTCATCGAGTGACCATCCGCAACCATTGTCCGGGAATTTTCAGCAGAAACCGTATCCAGATGCCCAGCCACACAACGATCGCAACCAGGGGATTTCGTGCGACAGGATCGAACTTGCGGAACCAGCGCCACATGCCGCGATGCTTGTGATAGCTCACGAAGATCGGACGATGCCGGCTTGATCCACCTTTGCCGTGCATAACGCGGACATCACCGGCCAGCAACACACGCCAGCCTGCATCGCGTACGCGGCGGCACAAATCGAGATCTTCGCAATGCAGGAAATATTTTTCGTCAAAGCCGTGCAGCGCCTCGAATACGGGTTGCGGCATCAACATCACTGCACCGGAAACAGCTTCTGCTTCCACCACATGATCGGGCATGGCCGATGCATTCACACCGTCGCTGCGGTTGAACAACGTAGCAAGTGCGCGCCCCAACACGGGGTCACGACGGAACGAAGCAGGATCGGGCGCGCCTTGCGCATCGCAGACCACGGCACCCACAAGGCCAGCTTTAGGCTCCGCCGCCAGTACATCCAGCAGACGCCGCAAACCGGCTTCTTCGACCAGACAGTCAGGGTTGAGGATTAACAAGGCATCGCCATGTGCTTGCGATGCCGCGCGATTCACTGCTGGGCCAAAACCAAGGTTGACGTGGTTATAGATCACCTTGAAACGCGGATCGTTTTCGCGTGCGCGAGCGATCGCCTGCGGAATACCATCAGCCGAAGCGTTATCGATCAGCAGCAACTCCAGGGGAATCGTGCAGGCCAGCACGCTTCTTACGCAATCGCGCAAGCTCGGGCCGCTGTCGGCCGCGACGATGATGATGCTGAGTTGCGTGCGGGACGGGTCGTATGCGGGCATGTCAGGGCGGTGGCTTGCTCGGTGTTTGATCGTGTTGCAACGCACTTGCGACATTGACGTAGGTTGAACTATCCCGCACTTGATTCCGGGGTCACCCAACCTAGCTCTCTTCGAACATATCCTGCCCCAGCACATGCGACAGGGCCAACGGCGGTTGCTCTTCGCTGCGATACAACCATGCCTCGTCCGCATGCCAGCCGTAAAGCTGCCAGCCGCGCAGTCGATACGGCTTGTCGTGCGCGCGATCGTACAGCACCACACCGCTCCGCGCCGTCATCGGCAAGGCGATCCATCGCTGCCCCGGCGCCACGGCAATCTGCGGCTCGATGTTATCGATGCAGACGCCGGCACCGATACGGCAGCTATGAGTGTCGATCATCGCCACTCCGGTTGCACTGTCAGCCAAGGGTAGCCAAGTAGGTGCCTGCAATTCGATCAAGGTCTTCGCCGGGCCGATCGGTGCAAGCGCCATCTCGCGCCACTCGGGCGATTCGGCAGCAAGGGCGGCATTGCGTTGCGGCCTGCGATCCTGCCATGACTCCAGCAGTACCAAGAGGGAGAAACCCACCAAGGCCATCAGCATCGTCAAGGTAAGGCCGAGTGCGTGGCGATCGAATGCGAGATAGCCCGCCACCAGCAGGCCGGCAACACCCCAGCGCAAAGCCTGTCGAAGCACGACGCTATAGCGCTGCAGCCGAGGCAATCGTGCTGCCTGGATGGCAGCGAGTCCCAGCAACAGCGGCAAACCCGCCCACCACGGCAGACACGCCAGCAACACCATCCAGGCGATGGCCAGCGCCCAGGCCGGCCATCGGTGACGCAGCGCGGCTAGCCTCAGCCGCACCACACCCTGGCGTTACGGAACATGCGCATCCACGGCGAATCCTCGCCCCAGGATTCCGGATGCCAACTCATTTGCACGGTGCGGTGCACGCGTTCCGGATGCGGCATCAGGATCGTCACGCGCCCGTCCGCGGCAGTGAAACCGGCCAGACCGCCGGGCGAGCCGTTGGGATTGAGCGGATAGTGCTCGGTCGGCTTGCCGCGGTTGTCCACGAAACGCACTGCGCCGCCGGCTTTTGAGGGACTGCAGGCTGCCGGGAAGCTCACACGACCTTCACCGTGTGCAACCGCCACGGGAATGCGCGAACCGTGCATGCCCTTGAAGAAGATGCTGGGCGAATCCAGCACTTCCAGAGTGGCCAGGCGCGCTTCGTATTGCTCGGACGCGTTGCGCAGGAATTTCGGCCAATGCTGCGCGCCCGGAATGATGTCCTTGAGCTGGCTCATCATCTGGCAGCCGTTGCACACGCCCAATGCGAACTTGCTGCTGTCGGCAAAGAACGTACTGAACTGCGCACGCAGCCTGTCGTTGTAGAGAATCGATGCCGCCCAGCCGCGACCTGCACCAAGCACATCACCAAACGAAAAACCGCCGCACGCCGCGAAACCGCGGAAATCGCTGAGTTTGATCCGTTCGCCGACAAGGTCGGACATGTGCACATCGACCGCTTCGAAACCGGCGCGGGTGAACGCAGCCGCCATCTCCACCTGACCGTTGACACCCTGCTCGCGCAATATCGCCACGCGCGGGCGCGCGCCTTTGCCGATGTACGGCGCAGCGATGTTCTCAACCGGATCGAACGTGAGCTTGGGGCTGATGCCTGCGTCCGCATCATCGATGCGCCATTCCAGTTCCGCATCCGCGCTGACCGGGTTGTCACGCAGACGCTGCATGGCGTGGCTGGTTTCATTCCACGCCTTGAACAGCTGCGTCCAGTTCCATTTGAACAAAGTGTCGCCGTTGAGGAACAGCTTGATGCCAAGCTTCTCTTTGGGACGGCCGATGCGGTTGCTCATGCCTGCCAGCCCGTGCTTGATCAACAGCGCTTCGAACGCTTCGCGATTGGCAGTAGCCACCTGCAGCACAGCGCCGAGCTCTTCGTTGAACAATGCGCGTAGCGCGGCGTCGGCCCAGCCATCCAATGTGATCTCGAGTCCACAACGCCCGGCAAAAGCCATTTCCAGCAGCGTGACGATCACACCACCGTCGGAACGGTCGTGATAAGCCAGCAACATGCCGGCGCGATTCGCTTCCTGCACCAGATCAAACAATGCCTGCAGGCGCTTGGCGTCATCCAGATCCGGAGGTACGCCGCCGCCGCGATTGAAGACCTGGGTCAGCGCAGAACCGCCGAGACGTGCGCGGCCTGCGCCCAGATCGATCAACCACAGATCGGAATCACCGCGATCGAGCCGCAGTTGCGGCGTCAGCGTGCGACGTGCGTCGCTGACGCGTGCGAAGCCGGTGATCACCAACGACACCGGCGCCACCGTGCGCTGCGGTGTTTCACCGTCGTGCCACACGGTTTGCATGGAAAGCGAGTCCTTGCCGACCGGAATGGAAATATCCAACTCCGGACACAGCTCCATGCCGACAGCCTTCACCGCATCGAACAAGGCGGCGTCTTCGCCGGGATGATTCACCGCCGCCATCCAGTTGGCAGAAAGGCGCATTTCGCCCAACGTTTCGATCGACGCTGCCGCAAGGTTGGTAATGGCCTCGCCCACGGCAAGACGCGCGGCAGCTGCGCTATTGAGCAAAGCCACCGGCGCGCGTTCGGCCATCGCCATCGCTTCGCCCTTGTATCCTTCGAAATCCACCAGCGTGACCGCGCAGTCGGCCACCGGCACCTGCCACGGCCCTACCATTGGGTCGCGCGAACACAGGCCCCCGACAGTGCGGTCGCCAATGGTGATGAGGAAGCTCTTGCTGCCCACGGTCGGTAAACGCAACACGCGCATCAGCGCTTCGTCCATGCCGATGCCGCTCAAGTCCGGAATCAGATCGACGCGCGGCTTGATGTGTTTGGCATCGCGATGCATGCGCGGCGCCTTGCCGAACAGCACGTCCATCGGCAGATCGATCACGGCGAGGTTGCGACGCGGATCGGTGACGCGCAGCACGCGTTCTTGCGTGGCGATGCCGACCACCGCATACGGGCAACGCTCACGCACGCAAAACGCTTCGAATTGAGGCAGATGCTCTTGCGCGATGCCCAGCACGTAGCGCTCTTGCGATTCGTTGCTCCACACCTGCATCGGTGACAGCGAAGGATCGTCGCACGGCACTTTCGACAGATCGATCTCGCCGCCCACGCCTGCATCGTTGAGCAGCTCTGGAATAGCGTTGGATAGGCCGCCCGCGCCGACGTCGTGAACGCTGACGATAGGATTGTGTTCGCCCAGCGACCAGCATGCATCGATCACTTGCTGGCAGCGACGCTCCATTTCCGCGTTGTCACGCTGCACGGAAGCGAAGTCGAGTTCCGCACTGGATGCGCCGGATGCCATCGACGAAGCTGCGCCGCCGCCCAGACCGATCAGCATGGCCGGACCGCCCAGCACGATCACAGCATGACCTGGCTGCAGCTCGCGCTTCTGCACGTGTTCGTTGCAGATGTTCGCCAGACCGCCGGCGATCATGATCGGCTTGTCGTAGCCACGCCGCACGCCGGCTTCGCCGGTTTCGTGCTCATACGTGCGGAAATAACCGCCCAGGCATGGACGGCCAAATTCGTTGTTGAATGCAGCGGCGCCGAGCGGACCGTCGCGCATGATCTCGAACGCGCTGGCCATGCGCGGCGGCAGCGGGCGTTCCACTTCCCAGGGTTGCGAATGGCCGGGGATGCGCAGGTCGGAGACGGAGAAACCGGTCAGACCGGCCTTCGGTTTGGCACCTCGACCCGTGGCGCCTTCATCGCGGATTTCGCCGCCAGCGCCGGTGGCTGCACCGGGCCAAGGTGCAATCGCGGTGGGATGGTTATGCGTTTCCACCTTGATCGCGTATTCGATGCGTTCTTCGCTAGCGCGCCATACGCCATCGGTGCCGCAGACAAAACGCTTGCCGGCATGACCTTCGATCACCGCCGCGTTGTCCTTGTACGCAGACAACGTATAAGCCGGCGAATGCTGATGCGTGTTCTTGATCATGGCGAACAGGCTCTTCTCCTGCGCTTCGCCGTCCAGCGTCCAGCTGGCGTTGAACACTTTGTGACGGCAATGCTCGGAGTTGGCCTGCGCGAACATGAAGAGTTCGGCATCGGTGGGATCGCGGTCCAGCTCGGCGTAGCGCGCGGCGAGGTAATCGATCTCGTCATTGGCCAACGCCAGGCCCAGCTCGGTGTTGGCCTTCGCCAGTGCGGCGCGCGGATCATTACCGAGGGCAATGTGCACCAGATCGCCCGGTTGCCCGGCAAGGAACAAACCTTGTGCCTGATCAAGGCGCGTAAGCACCGATTGCGTCATCGCATCGTGCAAGACCGCGAGCAATTCGTGATAGCTCGCATCTTCGGTCGTCGGCAGGCCGCTTACTTGATAGGCCGTGCCGCGCTCCACGCGGCGCACGTCGAAACCGCAATCGTGCAGGATGTCCGTGGCTTTGCTCGACCATGGGGAGATGGTGCCCAGACGAGGAACCACCCACAGCGAAGCCGCTTCGGGCTTGGCATCCTTGGCTTCCAGCGCTTCCAGCAAACGCTGGCGCTGCTCGCCCTCGGGCTCGGCCGCGGTATCGATGAAGTAGACAAACCAGCACGCTTGCACCCGGGTGCCACGATGCAGGGCATCCAGACGGGCATTAAGACGTTCCAGACGAAAAGACGAGAGGGCGCTCTGCCCGTCGAGTGCGATCATTGCAGGGGAAAAGGCGCTAGGCGATAGAGCGGCTTATTGTACCCGAGCGGCGACTTACCTGCCCTCTCGCCGCCAGGGCGCGCCAAGGTGAAGTGCTATGGCTCGTCCCGTACGCGCATAAATCGGGCAAACCGCGGTTTCCCACCCGAGGTCGTGCCCTGATACCGATACGTCACCAAACTTCCCACCGGCGGCGGGTTGCGGCGCTGTTCGTCGGTAAAACCGGTGCCGATGCGGAATCGCGTGCCATCAGGCGCTTCCATCAGCAGCGAGCCCATCATGCCGTCGTACTTGCCCTTACCCGGCAGGTAAGCGACCACGCGAGCCTCGGCATCGTCGAACGACTTGAATTTCAGCAGATCATCGCCGCGACCGGCACGATACAGCGACGCGCCCCGGTGCAGCACCAGGCCTTCGCCACCGCCTTGTACGACTTCATCGAGCTTGAGCTTCAGCTGCGCCTCACTGCTCACTTTGAATTGCGGCACCGCTTGTACCCACGGACGATCGATCTGCTTCACAAGCTTCTGCAGCGCTGGAAGGCGCTCATCGAATGTACCGCCGTGTCCAGGGACGTCGAACACCATGTAACGGATATGTCGCCACGCATCGTCATCGGCAGGTTGCTGGCGGACCGTGCCTGAGGCCTGTTCAAACTGACCGCGCCCGGCCCACAACTCGCCATCCATGGATGTTTTCGGCCAGCCGGCGGTAAACCACGCGGGCGTGTCGATCACCGCTCCGCTGCGCGCGCGAAGTTTTTCACCGTCCCAGTAACCTCGCACGCCGTCGTATTTTTCGCTCACCCAGTAGTCGTCGAGCGCGATACCGGCGTGATAAATGTTCGCCAACATCACTGGCGAGGGAGAAAGCGTCGCCGAATAAATCGGCTGCGCCATAAACAAACCGAACAGTACGATCAGGAGCGCGCACCACGCACCGGTCGATGACGGTGATGCCTGCATGAAACGTCCCTGCATACGAAAATGCCTTCGTTGTTTCAACGAAGGCATTTTCGGTACGCCTCACACTGACGTCGATGGATCAACCACCCTTCGCAGAGTGCTCCTGCACCGCTTGCAGCATTTGCGCGGGCGTCAAATAACCGCCAATCAAGGTGCCGTCTTCGGCATATACCGCCGGGGTGCCGGTCACGCCCAGTTTCAGGCCGAGGTCGAACTGGTCCTTGACGGGGTTTTTGCAATCGGCGGATTTCGGATCATGGCCCTTCTTGGCTTCGGTAAAGGCATCTTTGCGATCAGCAGCGCACCAGATCGATACCATTTCCTTGTAGGTGGAAGTGAGTTGGCCGTCTTCACCGGTCACGCCAGAACGCGGCCACGCCAGGTACTGCACGGCGATGCCTTCCTTATTGAGCGCATTGATCTGCTCGTGCAGCACGCGGCAATAGGGACAGGTCACGTCAGTGAAAACCGTCACCGTGTACTTGGGGTTCCCAGGCGCGAATACGATGCGATCGGAGAGCGGCACCTTCGCCAGTTCCGTTTTGCGGTAACCCGCCCAGGCTTCGTCGGTAAGGCTGCTGCCCTTGGTGGCATCGATCAGCTGGCCGTTCATTACGTATTTGCCGTCAGTGCTGACGTAGACCAGATGGCCTGAGGCGATCACTTGGTAGAAGCCGGGCATCGGCGCCGGAGTGATCTGGTCGATCTTCGCTTTCGGCACCAGCTTCAGCAGTGTTTGTCGTACCACCGCCTCGGGTGTATTGGCAGCAGCCGGCGGCGGAGTCGAAACGGTGGCCGATGCCAGCGCCGCGCCTGTGTGCATCGCCAGCACGCCCGCGCAAAACATCAGCCAGAACTTCTTGGACATACAACCTCTTCGCCGAACGGCAAGGTGAGAGAAATAGGCCGAGTATCGCATACCGCCTGACACGGCCCGTTGTAGGCGCGCACCGAAAAATGTCCGGCATGTCGCATGCTACGCCGCTAGCCGCGCGGGTGATGTTGCGCGTGCAGGCGCTTGAGTCCCTCTCTGGCGACCAACGTATAAATTTGCGTAGTGCTCAGTGCACTGTGGCCGAGCAACATTTGCAAGGCACGCAAATCGGCGCCGTGATTGAGCAGATGCGTGGCAAACGAATGCCGCAGCACGTGGGGCGAAATGCGCTTGCTATTGATACCTACGGACACGGCGTGGCGCTTTACCAGCGTCCAGAACATCTGCCGTGTCATGCCTTCGCCACGCTTGCTCAGGAACAGCGCAGGCGGTTGCCGGCCCTTGGCGAGCACCGGCCGCGCCTGGGTGAGATAGCTCTGGATGTACTCCAGCGCCACTTCGCCCACCGGCACCAACCGATCCTTGCCGCCTTTGCCGGTCACGCGCAGCACGCCCTGGCGCATATTCAACCCGGCCAGCGGCAGCTCGACCAGTTCGGACACGCGCAAACCCGAGGCATACATCAGTTCCAGCATGGCGCGATCGCGCAGGCCCAGCGTGGTGGAAATGTCGGGGGCGCGGAGCAAGCCTTCCACTTCGCGCTCGGCCAATGCCTTGGGGAGGCTACGCGGAGTTTTGGGACGCTCGATCAACAAGGTCGGGTCGTCGAAGCCCGGCTCGTTGCGCACCAGCGAGGCGTAGAAGCGGCGAAACGCCGACTGCCGGCGGGCCATGGAACGCACTGCCACCGGTTGCGAGCCGTGGAAGGCCGATAAATCTTCGCGCTGCGCCGTGCGCAGGTTTCGTCCCCGCCCGGCCAACCAGCGCGACAATGCTTCGAGATCCTGCCGATAGGCTTGGAGCGTGCGCTCGGCCAAACCGTCTTCAGACCAGACGCGCTCCACAAAGGCGGCGATTTCCTGTTCGTCGGCCTCCGCAATGGCAGCCGGCTCTTTACTCGTGTTCTGCTTCATGCGCACGATGCTGGGAGTTATGCGCATGTTGTGCAAGCGTGATGCAGTCAGGTACTTGCCATGAGCCATCCATGACCCAAACAACCGCCATCGAATTCACCTGCCCGCTCTGGCGTCGCCTGCTGGCGCTGCTCTACGACTTGGTCGCGGTACTGGCGATCGTGATGGTGGTGGGACTGCTTTGCCAATTGGCCACCCATGGCGAACTGATCACCTCAGGCAAGCAGGTGCATATCGCCTGGTGGTACCAGCCGCTGCAAGCCACGATGGTCGCCGCCTATTTCACGGTGTCGTGGCTGCGCGGCGGTCAAACGCTGGGCATGCGGCCGTGGCGCATTCGCGTAACAGCAAGCGACGGGGCTCGGCTAACCGTGCGACAAGCGCTGCTTCGGCTGATCGTCGCCGCCTTGCCCCTGCTGTTGTTGCTATCGGCGCCGGTTGCCGGTTTGCGGGTCGCCGTTTGGGCGGTCGTCGCTGGCTGGCTGGTATGGTTCGGGGCATCCATGCTGGATAAGCGTCAACGCGCCGTGCATGACCTTGTCGCCGGCACGGAGGTCCGCCGAATCGGCTGAAACGGTAGTCGCTGCTACGGCTGAGACAGATCAATTGCTAACTCATTGATCGAAAAGAAATCTCAAGTCTGTCGCAACGCAGCAATCCAAGCCATATCCCGCTATCATAGGTATGACTTTAGTCGTTGGTACCGTTCACCATGCTTTACCAGCTCCACGAATGGCAACGCGCCTTCCTCGGCCCGCTCAGCCACTACGCCGAAGCCAGCGCCCGCATGCTCACCGACCCTAGCAGCCCTATGGCCCAGATGCCGGGCGCCCAGCGTATGGCCGCCGGCTATGAGCTGATCCATCGCCTGGGCAAGGATTACGAAAAGCCGGCCTTCGACATCCACAGCATCACTAATCCGCAGGGCAATCAGATCGCGATCATCGAGCGCATCGATCTGGAAACGCCGTTCTGCCAGCTGCGCCGCTTCAAGCGTTTCAGCGACGACCAGGAAACCATCGAGAAGATGAAATCCGAACCGGTCGTGCTGGTGGTGGCCCCGCTGTCGGGCCATCACTCCACGTTGTTGCGCGATACGGTGCGTTCGTTGCTGCTTGACCACAAGGTATACATCACCGACTGGATCGATGCGCGCATGGTTCCCGCGTCAGCGGGAGCGTTCCATCTGGACGACTACGTTGCGACGATCGAACAATTCATCCGTCATATCGGTGCCGAATCGCTGCATGTGATTTCGGTGTGCCAGCCGACCGTGCCGGTATTGGCCGCGATTTCGTTGATGTCCGCACGCGGTGAAGCCACGCCGCGCAGCATGACAATGATGGGTGGCCCGATCGATCCACGCCGCAGCCCCACCAGCGTCAACAATCTCGCCACGCAGCAACCGTTGAGCTGGTTCAAAGGCAACGTGATTCACACGGTGCCGGTGAACTACCCCGGTCACGGCCGCGAGGTGTATCCGGGCTTTCTGCAACACGCCGGTTTTGTCGCGATGAACCCCGGCCGCCATTTGAGTTCGCACTGGGATTTCTATCTCAACCTGCTGCGCGGCGACCTGGACGACGCCGAATCACACCGCAAGTTCTACGACGAATACAACGCCGTGCTCGACATGCCGGCGGAGTATTACCTCGACACCATCAGCACCGTGTTCCAGCAGTTCCTGCTGCCGCGCGGCTTGTGGGAAGTGAATGGCGAGCGTGTAGATCCCTCGGTGATCAAGCGCACCAGCCTGCTCACCATCGAGGGCGAGCTTGATGATATCTCCGGCATCGGCCAGACCGAAGCGGCGCACGATCTATGCACGGGCATTCCGTCGTCACGTCGCGCGCATCGGGTGATCCAGGGTGCCGGGCATTACGGCATCTTCAGCGGCCGCCGCTGGCGCGAAACGGTGTATCCGCAGATTCGCGATTTCATTCGGCGCTCGGATATGGCGCTGGTAGCCAGCAAGCGGGCGTAACGTATGGCGTAGGCTGGGGGTGAACCCCCAAGCCTACGCAAAGAACGACTTGAACGCTTCGATGGTGTGCTCCACGCCGGCATCGTCGATATCCAGATGCGTCACCAGTCGCAATGTCGGCAGATAACCAATGCTGATACGAATGGAAGCCGCCCGCAGATGCGCATCCAGTTCGCGCAAGCGCTCAGCAGGCACGTCGATGAAAACCATGTTGGTGTGCTGACCGAGCAGCTTGATGCCCGGAATTTCGCGCAAGCCATCGGCAAGCCGCACGGCGCGCGCATGATCGTCCGCCAATCGCGCAACGTGATGATCCAACGCATGCAGACACGCCGCCGCCAGCATGCCGGCCTGACGCCAGCTGCCGCCCGCTACTTTGCGCCAACGACGCGCCTTGTCGATGAGCGCCGCCGAGCCAACCAGCACCGAACCCACCGGCGCACCCAGTCCCTTCGATAAGCAGATAGAAACACTGTCGAAATGCCGAGTGATTTCGCGCACGGGTACACCGCTGGCAATCGCTGCGTTGTAGACACGGGCACCGTCCAGGTGCAAAGCAAGTCCGCGCTGGCGCGTGAAGTCATGAGCGGCACGCAAATAGTCCAGCGGCAGCACGCGGCCATGCCAAGTGTTCTCCAAGGCCAATAGATGCGTACGTGCAAAATGCGGATCGATCGGTTTGATCGCCGCAGCCACTTTGTCCAACGGCAGCGAGCCGTCGACATCGTGCGCAATCGGTTGCGGCTGGATCGAACCGAGCACGGCCGCCCCGCCGCCTTCGAACTTGTATGTGTGCGCATCGGCGCCGACGATATATTCGTCACCGCGCTCGCAGTGCGACATCAACGCGACCAGGTTCGACTGCGTACCTGACGGCACGAACAAACCCGCCTCGAAACCAAGATCGGCAGCCAGGCGCCGTTGCAGCGCGTTGACCGTGGGATCTTCGCCATAAACGTCGTCACCGACCTCGGCATCGAGCATGGCTTCGCGCATGGCGCGGGTAGGCTTGGTGACGGTGTCGCTGCGAAGGTCGATCCAGTTCATGACATTCTCATTAGTGGAAGGGTGGCCTGTGACTTTGCCGGCTAGCGTGACCGCCGGCAAGTCGGCGAACAGATCGTAGGTGAGGTCACCCCCGGATCACGTCCGGGGCAACCCAACCTACGATCTCGCTTCTCGCCATGAAGCCGGTGTCATGATGGAAAACAAACCATCGCGCTTCGTACGCCGTGCAAGCCGTAATAATTCATCGTCGCGGGTGAGCAATGCCGCGGCACCCGCGTGATACGCCAGCTCCAGGAATTTCTGGTCGTCACGATCACGGCAACGCGGCAGTGATGCGTCGCCCAATGCCGATAGTGTCAAGCGCTGCACATACCTATCGAACATTTCGATCGCCTGGGCGCGGCGGTCTTCGCTCAATTTAAGCTGCGGATAAGTCAGCACCGCAACCCATTCGTTGCGGCAATCCTCGCGTGTGACCAGTTCGACTTCACCCGCACGCACCGCTGCAAGCAGCGATGCGCATTGCGGATCATCGAACACAAACAGATCAAGACAAACGTTGGTATCCAATACGAAACGTAGCGGCGCGCCGCTACGCATACTTGCGAAAATAGAAGAATGCGATGAACACCATCAGCATCGCCGGTATGACGTTGGCAGCCAGCGGCGGAACGCCATACACCGTGCCGAAGCTAACGATCGCCTTTTGCACGAAGTACCAGCTGATGGCGATGATCATGCCCATGAAAATGCGTTTGCCCAGGCCGCCCGAACGCAGCGCGCCAAAAGCGAACGGCATGGTGCACAACACCAGCACCAGCACATTCAACGGATACATCACGCGGCCCCAGAAAGGGGTTTCATAAGGACGGGTGTTCTCACCGTTCTTGTGCTTGTACGCGATGATGTGTTGCAGATCGCGCATGGCCAGATATTGCGGCTGGATCAGCGATTGCTGCAGCACTTCGGGATCGAGTTTGGAGTCCCAGTGCTCATCGGCCGATGTGTTGCTGTGCACGCCTTTCTCATCCAGCGTGGTAGTACGGACATGATCCAGCACCCATTCCTTGCCAACCTGCTCGGCCGTGTTGGCCTGGTCGAAGCGACTCAATTGCCGGCCGTCGGGTGTGAGCGTGAAAACGCGCACATCGATCAACTGCACGAAGGAGTGATCACCCGCATTGCGCAGCGTGCTGTTCTTGGCATTGATGATGCGATCGCCATCGCGCGCCCACAGGCCGCTGCTGGTCAAACCGAGATTGCCGCCGGAGCGCATACGCAATTGCAACGCCTGCGCCTGCTGATCACCCCACGGGCCGACGGTTTCACCCATCACGACCACAGCCATGACCAACAGTGCCACCACGCCAACGGCCGACACTGCGATGCGCAAGCGCGACATGCCTGCTGCACGCAAAGCGGTCAGCTCACCGGTAGAGGCCAGCCCACCGAGGCCCATCAAGCCGCCGATCAGCGCCGCAAAGCTGAACATCTCGTACATGCGGCGCGGAATCGTCACTACGATGTAGAAGATCGCATTGCTAAGCGTGTAGCCATTGCGACCGATAAAGTTAAGCTGGTGCACGAACTGGATCATCGCATCCAGGCCGACCAGGATCAGCCACACCATCAGCATCGAACCGAGCACGGTGATGCCGATCAGCCAATCCACCCGCTTCACGCGCAAGCTGGCCATCACACCCTCGCCTTGCGCGGCGTGCGCGCTGCGTATTGACTGCGGAAATTCCAAGCGGCGATCGCAAGCAACGCCAGGCTAAGCAGCCACATCGGTGTCGAGTGATGCCAATGTCCCTTGGCAAGCTGGCCGCGGCACAACGCCAGCAAGTTGTAATACAGGAAGAAACCGAGCACGGCGATCAATAAGCGTCCATAGCGCGGTTCGCGCGGCGTCTGGCGCGACAGCGGCATCGCCAGCGTCAACAACGCCAACGTCATCAGCGGCACCACGGTGCGCCATGCGAACTCCGCGCGTGCATTGGGCGTGGTGTTGCGCGCCAGGTCGACCATGTCGAGGTTGTGGATCGGATCTTCCTGATCGTCCGACTGGATCGAGGAGAGCGCACTGTCATTGCGCTCGTACGTCATGCGACGCCAGTTGTCGGCACTGAGTGGAATTTCGTACTGCCAGCCGTCATACAGCGCCAGATAGCGATTGCTGTTGTCGCTGTTGGAATAAAGATTCCCGTGCTGGCCGGAAACCATTTTCATCACCAGGCTGCCGTCCTTGTTGGTGCGCTCGGCAGCGATGAAGGTGCGGCCGAGCTTCTGTCCATCGCGGCTCAGCGAATCGACCAGAATGATCCCGCCCTTGCCCGGCAACTCCGTGAAACGGCCGGCATCGAGGCCGGCGGCGATGATCGAGCGATTGGCGGCCTGAACCAGGCTATCGGAGGTGCGCGCAGCCAACGGCCCCAACCACATCGACACTAGGCACACCAGGCCCACCATAGCCACCGCAACGATCGCCATCGGCCGCAGCAGCCCGCCCATGCCCATACCGGATGAGGCAAGCACGTGCATCTCGCTTTCACGGTACATGCGCCCGAAGGTCTGCAGCACGCCCAGAAAGCCCGCCAGCGGCAACATGCTGGACAGAGTGTCGACCATGTTCAGGCCCAACACCTGGAACATCACGCTGGCCGGGAAGCTGCCTTTGGCAACCTGCTCAAGCACGTGCGCGAAGGTGGTGCCGGCCATGATCACCAACAGCACGATCACCGTGGCGCCAATGGTCGTGCCCAGCTCGCGCAGGAAATACCGGTCTAGGATGCTCAGCATGCGATAGAATTACGAGTTCCGCGCCTCGCCAGCCCTGGGAGGCAAACCCGTAGTCTAGCCGGTTCGGTGCTTGCCGGTCTTCCCGCAGGATCTTGATGATGACGCTTCAATTCAGCCTTGGCTCCATTGCTCCCGAAACCGTCGAAACCCCTTGCGTGGTGGTCGGCGTCTACGAAAACGGCCTGCTGACCAGTGCCGCGGCGCGCGTGGACAGTGCTGTCGGCGGCGCGATCAAGCGCCAGGTTGAAAGCGGCGACATCACCGGCAAGGGCGGCAGCACCACCGTGCTGTTCGCGCCACAAGGCATACAAGCCAGGCGCGTACTGGTGGTTGGCCTGGGTGTCCAGAAGACCTTCGATGGCGCGCGCTTCCAAAAAGTAAACATGGAAGCGGCGCGTGCGCTTACGCGCCTACCGATCGACAGCGCGGTCTCGTTCCTCACCGAAGCTGACGTGCCCGGTCATGACAGCGCATGGCGCGTACGCATCGCCGCACTGGCCGCCGATTACGCCACGTACCGTTATACCGCCACCTTCAAGCCACGCGAGAAGAGCAGCCAGCCGGAGCTGCGCAGCATCACTTTCGCAGGCGACGAACATGCGCAATCGGGTCTCGATCAAGCTGTCGCCATCGCCGAAGGTGTGCGCTTCGCACGCGAACTGGCCAATCTGCCGCCGAACATCTGCAATCCCGCTTACATTGCCGAGCAGGCGGTGAAGTTCGCCGAGGCCCATGAGTCAGTGAGCTGCAAGGTGCTTGATCACGAAGAAATGGAGCGCCTCAAGTTCGGCTCGCTGCTCGCCGTGGGCCGTGGCTCGGCCAACAAACCCAAGTTGATCGTGCTCGAGTACAAAGGCGCCGCGGCGGACGAGAAGCCCTACGCCCTGGTCGGCAAGGGCATCACCTTCGACACCGGTGGCATCAGCCTCAAGCCCGGTCCTGGCATGGAAGAAATGAAGTTTGACATGGGTGGTGCAGCCGGCGTGCTCGGCGCCTTTGTGTCGACGGTGACGCTGGGCTTGAAGATCAACCTGGTGTGCGTTGTACCGGCGGTGGAAAACATGCCCGGCGGTGACGCTTATCGCCCCAGCGACGTGCTCACCAGCCTGTCCGGCCTCACCATCGAAGTGCTCAACACCGATGCCGAAGGTCGCCTGATCCTGTGCGATGCCCTTACCTACACTGCTCAGACATTCCAACCGAAGGTGCTGATCGACGCCGCTACGCTCACCGGTGCTTGCGTGGTTGCACTGGGCAAATACGCTAGCGGCCTGATGAGCAAGCACGATGATCTCGCCGACGAATTACTGCGGGCCGGTGAAAACACGCTCGATCGCGCATGGCGCCTGCCGCTGTGGGACGACTATCAGGTGCAGCTCGAGTCCGGCTTTGCGGACGTGGCCAATATTGGCGGCAAGAACGCAGGCGCGATTACCGCCGGCTGCTTCCTTTCGCGCTTCACCGAAGGCCAGCGCTGGGCGCATCTGGATATCGCCGGCACGGCGTGGGATGAAGGCCGCAAGGGCCTCGCCACGGGTCGCCCGGTGCCGCTGCTGGCGCAGTGGCTGATTGATCGCGCCGGCTGATCATTCGAGAGCGGGCGTTGTGCATGCCCGCCCTCCTTCCCATCTCACCTCGACAACCATGCCACGCGCCGACTTTTATCTCATCGCCAAGCCGCGCTTCAGCGATCAACCGCTGCTGCTGGTCTGCGAATTGGCGCGCAAGGCGTTCGCCGCGCAGCAACCGACGCTTATCCTGACGCGCGATTTTGAGCAGGCAGAAGCGCTGGACGACTTGCTGTGGTCGTTCGACGAAGACACCTACATTCCGCATCAGCTCGCCGGCGACGATGACGACGAACACACCGCCGTGTTGATCGCCCCGCCGGGTGTCGATACGCCGGCACGCCCACTCATCATCAACCTGCGTGAGCAATGCCCGCAGAGTTATGGTGCCCGTGTATTGGAAGTGGTCGCTGCGAATCCAACCGAACGTGATGGCTCGCGCGTACGCTGGCGTGAGTATCAGCGACTGGGCTTTGAGGTGAATAAGTTCGACATGTGAGCACGTGCCGATCGCGGGTTGGGTCAGCGCAGCGTAACCCAACAATGCCGCTGGAATTACACCAGATTCGCTTCCCTGGGCGTCGGCCTCGCCGCCAAAGCTTCCCGCAACGCCGCTGCAAGCTGCTCACCGGTCAGCGGCTTGTGCAAAAGCGCGTCGATGCCTATCTCACGCCCACGCGTAATTTCCTCTTCATCATGACGCGTCGTCGTCGCGACGATGGGCACGTGCCGGCCCGCGACTTCGCCATGGCGGATCAATTGCGCCACCTGCAATCCATCGATGCCCGGCAGATCCAGTTCCAGCACAATCAGGTCGCAGGACTCGGTGGCCAATTCCGCCAACGCATTCAAACCATGGCTGGCATGACGCACGCGATGGCCTTGATGCTCCAGCATGCCACGAATGGCGCTCGCTGCCGTGGCATCGCCTTCAACCAGCAGCACCTCCAGAGAACGCTCCTGATACAGGCGTTCCGGCACAACTTGCATGGTTTCTTCCGCCACTTGCAAGGGCAATTTCACGCGGAACGTGGTGCCTTTGCCCAGTGCAGATTCCAGTGTCATATTGCCGCCCATCAGGCCGACCAGTTCGTTGCAGATCGCGAGCCCTAACCCGCTACCGATACTGCGCTGCGGACCCGCATCCTGCTCGAAACGATTGAACAGACGTACACGGCTGGTTTCGGAAATACCCGGTCCCGTATCGCTCACCTCCAGCGAAAGCAAACCTTCCGTCCAAGTCACATGGATGTGGATGCCGCCACGCTCGGTAAATTTCACTGCGTTGTTGACCAGGTTGAATAGAACCTGGCGAATGCGCAAAGCATCGCCTATCAACAGAGGCGGCACGCCTTCGTCCAGTTGCAGGTCCAGCGAAAGCCCCTTTGCTTGTGCCGTGTTCTTTTGCAGACGCACCACGTCCTGCAGCAGCGAATGCAAGTCGAACGCTCCCGGATCCAGTACCAGCTTGCCAGCTTCGATGCGCGCCAAGTCCAATGCATCGTTCAACAACTTCAATAGCACGTTGCTTCCGCGTTGCACGGATTCGGCGTATTCGCGCTGCGTGTCATTGAGCGGTGTGGCTAGCAACAATTCGGCCATGCCCATCATGCCCGTCATCGGCGTGCGGATTTCGTGGCTGAGCGTGGCAAGGAAACGGCTCTTCGCCGCGCTGGCCTGCTCTGCGATCTGATGCCGCTGTTCGGCCAGTTGCATGCGATGACGATGCGCCATGCGGCGACGCCAGGCAAGCAGCACCAGAAACGCGATCGCTGCGGTCACACATACATAGAGCAACCACGCCCACCAACGCAGCCACGGTGGCGATTGCACGCTGATGTGCAACGGAACGGACAACTGCACCCATTCGCTTTCCGAGCCACGCGCCATGATGTCCAGCGTGTAATCGCCACTGCGAAGACCGGTGAATTCGCGCTCGCCGTGATTGTCTCGGTCCAGCCAGTCGCCATCGAAGCCATTGAGGCGGAATCGATATTGGTTGGCTGAAGGATTGATGTAGGAAAACACTCGCGCCTGAATATGCAGCTGGCTGTCTTCCCAGCCAACCTTGATCGGTTGCGCATTCAACGGCAGTTGTCGTGTGACGCCCTTGTGCTGCACGGTGATCTGCGTGACCGACAAGGTAGGCACAACGGGCGGTGGATCGACCTTGTCCGGATCGAATCCCACCGCACCGCCGTTTGTTGCGGCGTAGAGATAGCCGTTCGGCAGCAACGCGTAACCGCGCCCGAATTCGCCGTTCGCCAAGCCATTCTGCAAACCGACTTGATAGAAGCTGCCTTTCGCAGGATCGAATCGCCACAAGCCCTCGATGCTGAAAATCCATATCCGGCCCAGGCAATCGACATCCAGATCCACGGCGCGCAACGATGGCCAGCCGTGCTCGGCATCCACCATGCGATCCAGTACAAGGCGCTGACCATTCACGTGATAGTGCGACAGGCCGTCCTCGGTCGCGACCCAGACCCCAGCGCGATCGAAGTCGAAGGCATCGATGGGTTTTCCTGCGGGGACCCCAGGCACCATCACGAAACGATTGCTTGTGTGATCCAACCACATCATGCCGCCGTCACTTGCGTACCAGAACGTGCCTTTGTAGAGCGTCATCTGGCTGCCCCACATCACCCTCTCGTTCGGCTTGTCCATCGGCACCGGAGACACGGCCAGCGTGTCCGGATCGATGCGGAAAATGCCGTGGCCGAAGGTACGTGCATACATCAGCCCATCAGGACCAGGCTCGACCTCCAGCGGGCGATCGAGCAAGTGATGTTGCGGGTCGACCTGATCGAGCCGGTCATGCACGTAGTCATAGCGATACAACGCACCCTGGGGAAGAATCCATAGACGTTGGTGGAAGTCTTCGGTCAACCCGAGCACGCGTTCGCCCAGTCCATCAAGAACGTGCTCGACGTTGCCCGTCACGGGATCCAGCCGATCAATGCGGCCTCCACGCTCGCCCACCCATACGTGCCGGCCATCGCGTCCGCGCGCCATGCTGGTCGCTACTGAATCGCGCAGACTGGTGGGATCGTCGGGAATGTGCGTGTAACGACTGAAGCGATTCCATCCTGGCGCCAGGTACGCCACACCACCATCGAATACAGCCACCCATAGGCCGCCTTCGCGGTCGATCAGTGTGTGGTACATCCAAGTGCCGGGCAGATCGCCATTCAACAGCGGCTGGTTGATCAACGAGATGACCGGCGCTTTCGGGTTCATCTGCAGATACATGCCACGCTGCGTACCGATCCATAGACGGCCGGCGGTATCGCGTGTGCTGGTCATCACGTTAGTTTGGTGCGGAATGATCGGTGCGCCGAACAGCCGTGCCACGTCGTCGGCGCCAACGATCAGCAACCCCTGCTCCGTGGCAATGCGCACCTCGTCGCCATTGCCGTCGATGCGCCAGGCATCCAGCGATTGATTCGGATCATCGGATTTGATGCGCACGAAGCTGCCATCGAGGTCGCGGCGAAACACGCCACGATCGGAGCCAACCCACAAGCGGCCCTTGGCATCGACATAGACCGCGGCAACCGTCCCAAAATCGCTGGGGTACAAGCCAAGCAGCGGATTGGTCACATGCTCGAAGCTCTTGCCATCGGGCAGCATGCGATCCAAACCTTCGCCGGTACCGACCCAGATCGAACCGTCCGGCGTTTGCGCGATCACCCACACATCGTCACTGGCCAAGCTCTGCGGATTACCAGGAGCGTGCCCCCAATGGATGAACTTGCCCGTGGCAGCGTCGTAGCGGTTCAAGCCAGCGCCCAGACCGCCCGCCCAGATCAAGCCCTGTCGGTCGACGAGCAGCGCCGATATCTGATTGTTGTAGAGCGAATCGGGATCGTTTTCGATGTGGCGGAATATCTGGAAATGCAGACCATCGAAGCGGGCGATGCCACCCTTCGTTCCGAACCACATGGCGCCGTCGTGGTCCTGGGCTATGGCGTACACGGCGCTGCTAGGCAGCCCGTCTTGTGTGCCATAGCGCCGAAACTGAGGGGTCGGCAATGGGGCCACGTCAGGCGCATGGACCGCTGCCTGCGAAACCGGCGCAGCGATAGCAGAAGCTGCGGACGCGGCATTGCCAGGCACAAAAGTACCCAACAGCAAAGCCAGCCCCATCATGAAAACTGCCACGCGCGACCCCTCAGGCAGATCGGGACGGAGCGGTCACCCTACCGCGCTCCGTAAGGTGAAAGCATGCCAAATCCCGCAAGTTCCCGCACCTGCTGTTCGCCATTGGCAACAATCCGTTCCTAAGACTTGCGCTGGCGGCGTCACAGCGTTTCCGCCAGACTTCCGCCATGATTCAACGATTCGTCTACCTGTCATTGATTATCGGGTTCGGCTGCCTGGCTGTTTTACGGCCCGCTTTTGCCGCCGCCGACAGCTATCGCTACGACACCGTGCACAGCCAGATCGTTTTCAGCATCGATCACGACGGTTTCTCACGCCCGTTGGGACGGCTGCATATCGCACAGGGTTCGCTGCGGTTTGATTCGAATGACTGGTCCAAATCCAGCACGGAACTGGACATCGACATGCACGGCGTCGACCTGGGCGATGCGGCCTGGAACGAGGCCGCATGCAAATCCTCACTGCTCGACTGCAACACCTACCCGACGGCACATTTCGTCAGCACCTCGGTGGAGCGCAAGGACGATACGCACGGGGTGCTGCACGGCACACTCACGCTGCATGGCGTGAGCCAACCGGTCGATATTCCGTTTCGCGTCAACCGTGTCGGCAAAACGATCTACGGCATGCATACGGTTGCGGGTTTTTCCGCCACCGCCATGCTTGACCGCACGAACTTCGGCATCAACGGGTTTTCCAATGCCGTAGGCCATGGCATCGCCATCTGGCTCGAACTCGAAGGCATTCGCGACACTTCCAGCAATGACAAGGAGCATCCATGAGTTTGCGTAGTGACGGCCGTCAGTGGGGATCGGTCGCCAAGTTCTTTCATTGGATCGTTGCGCTGGGCATCCTCGGCAACGGCGTGTGGGGTCTTTTGATGGCGGACATGGCCCCGTCGATGAACAAGATCACTATCTTCGCGCTGCACAAGTCAATTGGACTCACCATCCTGGCCTTGTTTGCATTGCGTCTGGCTTGGCGCCTATACGATCGCGCGCCGCCGGATGTTCCGATGCCGCGCTGGCAAGGCATCGCGGCGCACACCACGCACGTGTTGCTGTACGGCTTCATTCTTGCCATCCCGCTGAGCGGATGGATCTTCAACTCACTGCACGGTTATCCGTTGCAATGGTTCAAGTTGTTCAATCTGCCGGCGCTGGCCGCCAAGAATGATGAACTTTCGGAAGTTGCCGGCGAAGTGCACGAGTGGCTGTTCTATCTGCTGCTGTTGGTGCTGGTCGCACATGCCGGTGCAGCACTGAAACACCACTTTTTCGATCGGGACAACGTATTGCGCCGCATGCTTCCGTTTGCACGCATACGCCAGAGCAAAACATCCTCAGGAGAGTTTCAATGACCACTCGCACTGCTTCACTTGCATTCGTGCTGGCACTGGCTGCCCCCTGCATCGCCAATGCCGCCGACTACACTGTGCAGACCGGTAGCACGCTGGGCTTCACCAGCAATTTCCAGGGCAGCAGTTTCGATGGCCGCTTCAACAAATGGACGGCGGCGATCAGTTATGACGCGGCCAAGCTGGCTTCTTCGAAATTTGATGTGACGGTCGATCTGTCCACGGCCAAAACCGGCGACAACGATCGTGACAGCGCACTGCCAGGCCCGGATTTCTTCAACACGACGAAGTATCCGCAGGCGCACTTCGTCACCACCGCGTTTCATCAACAGGGCAGTCAAGTGATTGCCGACGGCATGCTGACGCTGCGTGGCGTAACCAAGCCAGTGAGCTTGAACGTGGTATTCAAACCGCAAGGCAACGGTGCCACGCTCGATGTGACCGGCACGGTGAAGCGCCTGGACTTTGGCGTGGGTGGCGGACAATACGCGGATACGTCGGTGATCGGGCCGGATGTAAAAGTCACCGCGCATCTGCTGCTTGCTGCCAAGTAACAAAACTTGGACGTAGGTTGGGTTAGCGGGGCGCAACCCAACCAATGCGGCAGTATTGTTGGGTTGCGCTCCGCTAACCCAACCTACGTCAGGCGTCCATCCAACGCGCCACCGTCGCCGCATCGAACGGCCAATCCAGTTCGCGCCCATCGCGTAGATCGCGCAGTACCGGCACACGCGTGCCGTAGCGGCTCTCCAGCTCATCGCTGTCGTCCACCCATACACTGTCGAAATCCGGCAGGCGCGCCTCGGCCAGCACGGCCAGCGCCTGGTCGCACAAGTGGCAGTAGTCGCGTTGATAGAGCACGAAATCGACCATACGTGCGCTTGCAGAATGCCCCGATTTAAACGCCCGCGTAGAATACTGGTCTCCCCCATCCCCACACTATCCCATGGCCGTCAGCGCGTTTGACATTTTCAAGATCGGTATTGGACCTTCGTCTTCCCATACCGTAGGCCCCATGCGTGCAGCCGCACGTTTTTCCGAGCGCTGGCTCGAAGAAAAAGGCGTGCTCGATCGCGTCGCGCAGGTGCGCGCGGAACTTTACGGATCACTGGCGATGACCGGACGCGGTCACGGCACCGACAAAGCGGTGATTCTCGGCTTCGAAGGCGAGCATCCGGATAGGGTCGATCCCGATCAGATTCCTGAGATCCTCAAACGCGTACGCACCATGCGTCGTATCCGCGTACTCGGTAAACACGAGATCGATTTTGACGAAAAGCGCGACTTGGTTTTCAACAAGCGCCAGAAGTTGCCGTTCCACACCAATGGCATGCGCTTTACCGCATATGACGCCGAAGGCCACGAACTGGCTACGCGCGACTATTACTCCGTAGGTGGCGGTTTCGTGGTTAATCATGATGAAGCGGCGGAAGATCGTATCGTCGCCGATACCACCGAGCAGCCTTATGCCTTCCACACCGGTGAGCAACTGCTTGCTCTGTGCGATCAGCATGGTTTGACCATCGCGCAGCTGATGATGGAAAACGAAAAAGTATGGCGCACGGAAGCCGAAGTGCGCGCGGGTCTGCTAATCATCTGGAAGGCGATGCAAGGTTGTGTCGAGCGCGGCTTGCGTTCGCCCGGCGTACTACCCGGCGGCCTCAAGGTGTCACGACGCGCACCGACGATGGCAGCGGAATTACGCAGTCAACCCGAAGCTTCGCTCAAAGACCCGCTGACCATTCTCGATTGGGTGAATCTCTACGCCCTTGCAGTGAATGAAGAAAACGCCGCCGGCGGACGCGTCGTCACTGCACCGACCAATGGCGCGGCCGGCATCGTGCCTGCGGTCATCCATTACTACCATCGCTTCTGCCCGAAGTCCGACGAAAACGGCGTGATCGACTTTCTATTGACCGCTGCAGCTGTCGGCATTCTTTACAAAGAAAATGCCTCGATTTCCGGGGCGGAAGTGGGCTGCCAGGGCGAAGTGGGCGTGGCCTGCTCAATGGCAGCAGGCGGTTTGACCGCTGCGCTCGGCGGCACGGTGCATCAGATCGAAAACGCTGCCGAAATCGGCATGGAACACAACCTTGGGCTCACCTGCGATCCCATCGGGGGCCTGGTGCAGATTCCTTGCATCGAACGCAACGCCATGGGCGCAGTGAAAGCCATCAATGCCAGCCGCATGGCGCTGAAGAGCGATGGCAAGCATCGTGTGTCGCTCGACAAGGTGATCAAGACGATGCGCGATACCGGTCTTGATATGAAGGACAAGTACAAGGAAACGTCGCGCGGTGGGTTGGCGGTTAACGTCATCGAATGCTGACACCCAGACGGTAACACTGCTCGCGACCCTTTCATATTTAGATGGACTGCCGTTGAGCACAACAACCTTTATCTTCCGTTGAACGGGCTACTCAAACAGCAGCGTTTTAGTTCGTTATCCCACCCGTTCTTCAATGGAGAATTTCAATGAAAAAGATCATCATCTGCGCACTCGCAACCCTAGCCATTTCTTTGGTCTCACACGCACCTGTCGCCAATGCGAATGCACCCGGCGACATACTTGACGTCGAGACGCAAGGAAAAATGATATGTGAAACCCCTGAGGGACCCTGCCGAGTTGAGTACGAAGTAGACATCTAACTGGGCTTAACTTCCGGCAAGAAGTTGCAGAGGTTTCTTGCCGGAGGTTCCGTTTGAGCCACTTCTCAATTCACTTCACTGTCAAATACTAAACTAGCAATGGCACCACTCGTGTCCATGCGTGGGCGAATCGAAACTCGCCATCCGTAGAGATCACATAGACGCCGCACAATAGCAAGCCCAAGCCCAGCGCCGCTGCCGCCTGCGCCCTCACCACGCACACCGCGCTGAAACAGGCGTTCCGCGTCTTCTGGCTTGATGCCAGGACCGGTGTCGATCACATCGATGCGTCCTTTTCCCACCTGCACCGTAACACGGCCTTCCAACGTGTACTTGATGGCGTTGCCGATTAGGTTGGTGAGTGCCACGGACAGCACGGAAGCCGGTGCATTGACGTTCACTAAATCGTTTTGCACCAATTCGATTTCGATCGGCTTGTCGCGAATCTGCGGACGCTGGCTTTCGATCACGTCGGCAGCCACTTTCGCAATCTCGGTCATTTCGCCGCGCGTCGGTCCGCGGCGCTCGGCACGCGACAGCAGCAACAGTGCTTCGATCAGCTCAGTAGCCTGGCGCGATGCGCGCTCAATGCGCTTCAAGCGTTCGCGCAGTTTGTCGGTGAGATCGGGCGAGCCTTGCAGCAGCTCCGTGGTGCTGGAAATTACCGCCAGCGGCGTACGCAATTCGTGGCTGACGTCGGAATTGAATTCACGGTCGCGCTCAACCATCGCGGTTAAGCGTGCTGCATATTCATCAAGAGCCTGCGCCAGCTCTCCCACTTCGTCATCTGCAAAATGCTGCGCTAGGGACTCCGCCCTTCCTGTCTTACGGAAATCGCGTAACCTTCGCGCCAATTCGGTAACTGGCTTGAGCACCTTGCGCGAAAGCCATAGACCAATAGCGAGTGAAAGCAAGCTAAAAAGTGCAACCGCACCTCCCAGCGCTGTGATCAACTGTCGTTTGCCAAGATCTTCTCTACTAATATCGTAGCGCTCAAAACCTACGACACCGTCTTTGCGTCGCACTGCAAGCTTGTAATGTTTGGTACGTCCATTTGCATCCACTTCGTACATGTCGTGGACACCAGTGTCGAGGTTTTGCCACGCTAACGGCATCTTGTAGAGCGTGCGCTCACTTTTGAACCACGCCTCAACCAATTCAGATTGGGCCGGCTGATTAGCGAGTGTTTTATCAACCGCCTGATCGATGTCGCCCTGCAGGGAGGCAGTCACCAATTGATCTTCAACTTTGGCTCGGACATACAAAGACGCCACGGCAAACAACGCGCTGAGGCCGAAACCGAACAGCGCGAATGAGATGAGCAGGCGGAACCGAAGCTTACGCCTGGACTGCATCCGGATCGACCATGCGGTAACCGATGCCGTGTCGGGTGTGGATCAAGGCCTTTTCGAACGGCTTGTCGATCGCGGCACGCAGACCGTGGATGTGCACGCGCAGGCTGTCGCTGTCGGGCAATTCCTCGCCCCACACCTTCTGCTCCAGATCCTGTCGGGTGACGACCGAAGGGCTGGCTTCCATCAACGCCTGCAACAGCTTCAAACCGATCGGGTTGAGCTGGATGGATTTGCCATCGCGGGTCACCGTGAGGGTGTCCAGGTTGTAGGTGAGATCGGCCACCTTCAGCACCCGGCTTTGCGGACCCTTGCCGCGGCGCGCCAGCACTTCCAGGCGTGCGGCCAGTTCCTGCAGGGCGAAGGGCTTGGTCATGTAATCGTCCGCGCCGGATTCAAAACCGGTGAGCTTCTGCTCAAGGGCGTCGCGGGCGGTCAGCATCAGGACCGGGGTTTGTTTGTGGGCCTCATGGCGCAGCTTGCGAGCCACGTCCAGGCCGTCCATGCCCGGCAAGGTCAGGTCGAGCACGATGACGTCGAAATCGTGCACCACAGCCAGGTGCAGGCCAGTGACGCCATCTCCGGCGAAATCCACCACATGGCCGCGATCTTCCAAATAATCGCCAATGTTGGTCGCGATATCGCTGTTATCTTCAATGACTAGAACGCGCATGCGTCTCTCCGCTACGCAACCGGCGCACAGGCCGGGGGTAGCTGCAAGCTTAACGACTGAACGACGCAATTGTTAAGCGCCATCCTGAATGGTGGAATTGGAGCCTGTTTGATGTCTCAGCCAGGCGAACCGCGTTGGGATATCAAGCAGGCTCTTGAGCAAAGAAAAAGCCCGGATACCGCGACCGTGCGTCGCTGCACCCGGGCCGAAGCTACTGCCCCGATACCGTCGTCTGCTGTCGCACTTGCGATTTGAAGTAGCGAGCAAACAAACAGTGGTGCCTTTATAGGGCGGCAGCAGTTACGCGGTAGTTAACCCGCACTCACTGCCTGGTTAATGACGACATAGCCTTCACAAAAGCAGGCTTTGCTCAGGCGCGCTTGGATGCTTTGGTTACGTGCTGTTCCAGGTGACGGATGATGTGGTCCGCCACGTTCACACCTGTTGCCGCCTCGATACCTTCCAATCCAGGCGACGCGTTGACTTCCAGCAACAGCGGACCACGCTTGGAGCGCAACAGGTCCACACCGGCAATGCCCAGCCCCAGGGCTGCCGCAGCATCCACGGCGATGCGTCTTTCGGCTTGGGTGAGCTTGGCCGCCACGGCCGTGCCGCCGCGATGCAGGTTGGCTCGGAATTCGCCCGGCGTGGCCACGCGCTGCATGGCAGCCACCACTTGCCCCCCCACCACGAAGCAGCGCAGATCGCTACCTTTGGCTTCGGCGATGAACTCCTGCACCAGGAAGTTGGCATACAAACCGCGGAATGCCTCCACCACGCTTTGCGACGCACTGCGTTTTTCCGCCAGCACCACGCCAGTGCCCTGGCTACCTTCGTTGAGTTTGATGACGTGCGGCGGATCGCCCAGCATGTCCAGCACATCGATGGTGTCGTCGGGGTTGTCACCGAACACCGTCACGGGCATGTCCAGACCTTTCGCCGCAAGAATCTGCAGACAACGCAGCTTGTCGCGAGCGCGCAGCACCGCGTCGGATGGATTTGGCGTGTACACCCCCATCATTTCCAACTGACGCAGCACGGCGGTGCCGTAGAACGTGCTCGATGTGCCGATGCGCGGAATCGCTGCATCGATATCGTGCAAGGCTTTGCCTTTGTAGCGAATCTCCACCTCGCCCGGCGCAATGCGCACGTAGCAGCGCAGCGGATCGAGCACGCGCACCACATGGCGGCGTTCACGCGCCACTTCGACCAGGCGCTGAGTGGAGTACAGCCGCGCATTGCGCGAGAGGATGGCGATTTTCATGGCTTGTGCACCATCGTTTGCGCGGTCCTTGGAAGAGTGTAGGAAAGGGCCGGATCGACCTTGAAGCGTCCAACCAACGCGGTGCGCCCCAATAACATAGGAAACAGCATGTGCCGGCGATCCGTCAGATTTATGTCAACTTCAAAACGCTCACCGGCCAGCATCACTTCGGCGCGAATAAACCACCGTTCGCTGCGCCCGCCACCGGTATCCACCACTACGCGCCGATCGCATGCCGGGGCTTCGCAATGCACTTGCCGCACTGAGCGACGTCCCAGCCCCACGATAAAGCGCAGCCAGGTCTGGCCGTCACGGGTGAAGGTTTCCAGTTCGTCCACATGCAACGAACTGCTGCGCGCGCCGGTGTCGAGCTTGACTTTGAGCGAAGCAATGCCGAACTGGGGCAATGCCAGGCGTTCCCGCCAACCGAGGGTGATCACATCCGCCATGTCAGCGCACGCTGTCTTGAGTTATCTCGGAGGGGAACCGAAAGGGAATGATGCAGCGGATGCTAGTGACTTTCAGCGCACGCTGCACGGCGGAACATCAATAGCGTAGCTGGCGCGGGCCGCCAAACTCAACTAGGAACGAACGTTCTATGCCGCCTATATCAGCACAATGGTGCTCAAACGCTGTGCACGCCGGCCGTGAAATCAGGTTCCGACCAATTCGTCGTAAGGCGGCGGATTGATCACCGTCCGTGCGGCAATTTCATAAGCTCGCTCCAGATCTTCAGCGGCGTGAATGCGATCCTCGAGCACCTGATACTCCTCGGGCTCCGCCTCACCACTGGCCAGGGCTTCGCGCAGGGCGCGGATTTCCGCCGCGACAGCCTGAATGGCGATGACTAATGCCAGATTGCTGACCTCAGGCATGGAACTCTCCAATGAAACCCTCAGCTTTTGCCCTTAGCCAGCTCGCACTGCCTAGCAACCGCAGCTCGCGCCATGTTGTCCAGAGCACCCTTGAATGCCAGGGCCGTCATCCGCGTACGCGGCTCAAGTTGATAGTGATAACCCTTGAGCTTCGAATTGTAAGGACTGGTTTTCACCTTCGAATCCTTGCGGATCTCGATACGGTCCGCACAGTATTCGGTTCCTCCGGAACCCAGAATTCTTTGCTGGGAACCCAACCGGGGACATCATGCAGTGCTGTGCCGCCCCCAGGGAGTACTTCCGGACCCATCCTTTCCGCCGACGACAGTGACATCGGCTTGGCTGGTCACCCATTTATCGAGCTTTTTGCTGAAATATTGGGTGGGTTCCCAGCGCGGATCGAGTACGCCGTCGCCAGGATAGACACCGACCTCAATGCTCTTGAAAGTCATTGCCCATCACGGACCGGTACAGGTCAGTATCTGTCGCCGCGATCGCTCCTCTCCAGTCAGCGCCGCCTTCGTAGGCTACACAAAGCTGTGTTACTGGCAGATTTTTAACGAAGCAGTCCAGCGTCGCAAAGAAGTGGAGCGGGTGAAGGGAATCGAACCCTCGTCAGTAGCTTGGGAAGCTACAGCTCTACCATTGAGCTACACCCGCAACGTTCGGCGATGGTAACCGGCAGATGCGGCTCTTGGGAATCCTGCCGACTGGAAAGCCTCCTCATTTCTAAACCATCGGCAACGGCGGCGGCAGCCCTAAGGCACTACTCATGATCCGTCTGCAAGATGATGAACACATATACGGATGAACCCGGGGCGCGACCGTTTCGCGTGCATCAACACGGAGAGTCCCATGCGTGTGCTCCATGCTGTCCAGTCTTGTTCGCGCGGGTGGCGCATCCTACTGACCGCTACGTTATTGCTGTGTACCGGTCTGGCATTGGCCCAAACAGACGACAGCCAAGGCGGCGACAACACCTCATCGGATCCACCAGCGCGTGTCGCGCGACTTTCCTACGCGTCCGGCGACCTCGGCCTGATGCCATCCGGCAGCACCGACTGGAGCGCGGCCGACGTCAACCGGCCATTGACCAACGGCGACAAGCTATCGAGCGGCCCGGACGCACGCGCCGAGCTGGACCTGGGCGGGGCCTCGCTGCGCATTAGCGGTCAAAGCGATATCGGTGTGCTCAATCTCACTGATCAGATCGGCCAGTTCGAACTCACCCAAGGCACGCTCAACATCACCGTGCGCAATCTCGATCAAGGCGCAACCTACGAGATCGACACGCCGACGCTTGCCTTGGTGATCAACCAGCCCGGCACATTCCGTGTCGACGTTGGCGCCAACGGTAACGGCACTACGGTCACTCCGTTCGATGGCGGAGGCATCGTTTATGGCGAAAACAACGCGCAGCGCGAAGTGTTCAGCGGGCGCAGCTATCAGTTTGGCGATTCCTCGTTGAACGACATCACGGTGAGCGACATCCAAGGCCGCGATGAGTTTGACGCGTGGTGCAACGATCGCGACGCCCAGTACGCCAACACAGCCAGCGCGCAATACGTGCCGAACAACGTGGTCGGCGCGCAAGACCTGAATCAGTACGGCGATTTTGAACAGGATGAGGAATACGGCACCGTGTGGTACCCCACCACCGTGGTCGCCGGCTGGGCGCCGTATCGCCTTGGCCACTGGGTGTGGATTGGGCCATGGGGTTGGACCTGGGTGGATTCATCGCCGTGGGGCTTCGCGCCTTATCACTACGGCCGCTGGGTATTTCTGCGCGGTCGCTGGGGATGGCTGCCGTGTCCGCCGCGCGTGCGGCCAGTCTATGCGCCAGCGCTGGTGGCCTTTGTCGGCGTCGGCAGAGGTGGCCCGGTGGGCTGGTTCCCGCTGGGGCCGCACGAGGTCTACAACCCGTGGTATCGCGCATCGCGCAACTACTACACCAACGTCAACGTCACCAATATTCAGATCACGCGCAACATCAACCAGGTGACGGTGATCAACAACATTCATAACCAATACAACTTCTATCGAGACGGACGCCCGGTCACCGGCGTGAATTACGTCAATCGCGATGCTCCGCATGCGTTCACCGCGATGCCTGCGCAAGCGTTCGCCAGCGCGCGAAACGTGCAGAGCAACCAAGTGCGCGTCGATCCGAAACAACTGGCCAACGCGCCGGTGGTATCGCCTGCCACATTGCAACGTCCGTTGCCGACGAGCTTTGCACCGCCGCGCAACATCAACGCGCGTCCGTTGCCTGCGGCTGGATTCAACCGGCAAGTGGTGGCTGTGCGTGCGCCCGCTCCAGCGGTTGCAGCCGCGGCGCCGGTACACGCGGGACAACCTGCCTCCAACGTGCGCGTGCTGAATGTGCAGCCGAATGCGCCCCGCGTGGTTTCGGGGCAGACCTTCCCGCGCTACCCGGCACCGGCACAACCACAAGCCGCGCCACGGCCGGGAGCGCCGTCACTGCCACAAGTGCCGCATTTCGCGCCGGCCCAACCTGCACAGCAAGTTCAGCAGGCACCGCACTACGTGCCGCCACAACGCGAAGAGCAACAGGCGCCTCGCTATTTGCCACAGCAGCCTCAGATACAACAAGCGCCCCGCTACGCCCCGGCACAACCCACGGTGCAACAAGCACCCCGCTACACCCCGCCGGAACCTTCCATGCAGGAGGAACGCCAGCGCCAGGCCATCATGGAACAGCAGCAACGGCAGCAACAGGAACGCTTCGAAGCCGAGCAGCGTGCCCGTCAGCAGTATGTCCCGCAGCAGCCACGGGAGATGGAAGCGCCGCGGGAGATTCAGCGCGCTCCCGCCTATCAGCCTCAGCCGGAACCGTACCGCTACCAGCCGCCACCGCAGCAATACGCCCGTCCGGAAATGCAGCGCCCCGAACAGCAGCATCCTCAGCAGAACGCGCCGCATCCGCACTACGCACCGCCCAAGAATGACAACCAGCAGCACTAGCCATGTGTGACATTGCCGTGCCCTTGCGCAAGCAAGGCACGGCAGTGCATATGCCCATCCGGCCGTGAAAAATGCGGCCAACGAGGGAACCCTGCCGCTACAATAGCCGGATGCAGATCACCCTCAACGGCCGCTCGCACGACTGCGGCGACAACCTCACCCTCACTCAGTTGCTGCACGAAGCCGGCTACGCTGGCCGGCGTGTTGCCGTCGAGGTGAATCAAGAAATCGTGCCGCGCAGCCAGCATGAAAGCTATGCCCTGCGCGAAGGCGACAAGGTGGAAATCGTCCACGCCATCGGTGGCGGCTGAGCCCGCGCCATCCAAGCATCCCAGGCATGAACATCAAGACCCACGACACTACCGATTCCCTGGTCATCGCCGGCAAGAGCTACGGCTCGCGCCTGCTCACCGGCACCGGCAAATACAAAGATCTGGACGAAACCCGCCGCGCCACCCTGGCCGCAGGCGCGGAAATCGTCACGGCCGCCATCCGCCGCGTGAATCTGGGCCAGGATCCCAACGCCCCCAACCTGCTCGATGCGCTGCCGCCCGGCGAATTCACCCTGCTGCCCAACACGGCCGGTTGCTACAACGCGGCCGACGCGGTGCGCACCTGCCGCCTGGCGCGTGAGCTTTTGGACGGTCACAAGCTGGTGAAGCTGGAAGTGCTGGGCGACGAGCGCACGCTATTCCCCGACGTGGTGGAAACGCTCAAGGCCGCCGAGCAACTGGTGGCCGACGGGTTCGACGTGATGGTCTACACCAGCGACGATCCGATCCTGGCCAAGAAACTCGAGCAGATCGGCTGCGTGGCCGTGATGCCGTTGGCCGCGCCAATCGGCTCGGGGCTCGGCATCCAGAACAAATACAACCTGTTGGAAATCATCGAGAACGCGAAGGTGCCGATCATCGTCGATGCCGGCGTGGGCACGGCATCTGATGCGGCCATTGCGATGGAACTCGGCTGCGATGGCGTGTTGATGAACACTGCCATCGCCAGCGCGAAGGATCCCGTGTTGATGGCGCACGCGATGAAACTGGCGATCGAAGCCGGCCGCGCGGCGTTCCGCGCAGGGCGTATTCCGCGCAAGCGGTTTGCCTCGGCGTCGAGCCCGATCGACGGCACGATTGGCTAAACGCTTTGCTTCCTCTCCCCGGAGGGGAGAGGACATCACCGGTCGCATGACTGAAGAACACGACAATACCCACCACCTCCGCCGCATTCGCAGCTTCGTCCTGCGCGAGGGCCGGATGACGCCCGCTCAACAGCGCGCGTTCGAGACCCATTGGGCACGCTTCGGCATCGACTATTCAGGAAATGCGCAGGATCTCGATGCACGCTTCGGCAGGCAAGCCGCGCATGTCCTCGAAATCGGCTTCGGCAACGGCGAAGCACTGGCCTGGGCGAGCGAGCACGACCTGGCCCGCGATTACATCGGCGTGGAAGTGCATGGCCCTGGGGTGGGTCGCTTGATGAATGCCCTGGCCGCACGCAATGCCACCAATGTGCGCCTCTACAAGCATGACGCGGTCGAAGTGCTGGAGAACGAGATCGCACCCGGCTCGCTGGCCGAAGTGCGCATCTGGTTTCCTGATCCCTGGCACAAGAAGCGCCACAACAAGCGGCGCATCGTGCAACCGGAGTTCGTTGCCCTGCTCGCCACGCGCGTGGCTCCGGGTGGACTGCTGCATTTGGCTACCGACTGGGAACCGTATGCGCAGCACATGCTGGAAGTGATGGAAGCATCACCCGATTGGCGCAATGACATCGGGCCTGGACAATTTGCCGAGAAACCCGCGTGGCGCATCGAGACGCACTTCGAGCGGCGCGGGTTGAGGCTTGGTCATGGTGTGTGGGATTTGCTGTATCGCCGTAGATTGGGCTGAAGCGAAGCCAACCCCAAGCCGCAACTCGAAAAGAGTGGCGAATGTGCGGCCACGGTTCACCAGCAACCCCGCACAGACGCTTATACTTCCGCGTTAAACAGGGATGAGTCGCCGCGTGAAGCCACTGTTGCCCCATCGCATCCAGCCTTGCCAACCTCCCACTAGGGACACTTGATAGTGGCCCTGACCCTCACGCCCGAAATGATCCTGGTACTGGGGCTGGTGTGCTTCACCATGCTCATGCTGGTGCTGGAATGGGTTCGCGCCGACATGGTGGCGCTGCTGGTCGTGGTGGTGATCGGCCTCACCGGCCTCATTCCTTCCGAACGCGTCTTCAACGGCTTCGCCGGTAACGCGGTGATCGCCATCATTGCGATCATGATCATGGGTGCCGGACTGGACCGAGCCGGCGTGCTGGGCCTTACCGCGCAGTTCGTGATGCGCATGGCGCGCGGCAAAGAATCACGGCTGGGCCTGGTGATCAACTCTGTCACCAGCCTGTTCAGTGCGGTGATTCCCAGCCAGGCGCTCGCTGCACTGATGATTCCCGTCACCAGCCGCCTCTCCGCACGCACCGGCGTGCCGATCTCACGGCTGCTGTTGCCGATGGCGTTCTGCATTCTCACCGCCACCAACACCACGCTGATCGCGAACTCGCCGCTGATCGTGCTCAACGACCTGATTGCCAGCGCCAACGCGAACCTGCCGCCCGGCGCGCAGACCGTACCCAAGTTCGGGCTCTTCAGCGTGACCCCTGTGGGCTTGGCGCTGGCTGTCGCTGGCGTGTTGTTCTTCTATTTCTATACCAACAAGCTGCTGCCGGAACGCGAAGACGAACGGCAGAAAGTGACGCCCGGTCGTACCGAGAGCTACTTCGCCGAAACCTACGGCATCGTCGGCGAGACGGCCGAGCTCACCGTCACCGCCGAAAGTCCGCTGGTCGGCATGAGCATCGGCGAAGTGGAGCAATTGCATGGCGCGCCGCTGATCCTGGCAATCAAGAGCGGCAACGAAGCGCGCATGGCGCCACCGGCCGATCAGGTGATCTGGGTAGGCTCCGTGCTCGGTGTGCTTGGGCCGCGCGATGAACTGAACCGCTTCGCCAACAACCAGTTGTGTCGCGTGTCGCCGCGCATGCGGCAATTGGGCGAACTGTTCAATCCCACGCGCGCAGGCATTTCCGAAGCGGTGATCCCGCCCAGCTCGCGCTTCCTCAAACAATCAGTCGGCGAACTTCGTCTGCGCAAACGCTATGGCATTTCGGTGCTTGCGGTAACGCGCGGTGATCAGGTGTATCGCGACGACTTGCGCTCGGTAAGCCTGCGTACGGGCGATACGCTGGTGCTCCATTCCAGCTGGAAGGCGCTGCAGGATGCCACTGAGGACAAGGACTTGGTGGTCGTCACCGACATCCCGCGCGAGGAGCAACGGCCCAACAAGATCTGGCAGGCGGTGGGTTTCTTTCTACTCGCCAAGAGCTTGGCGCTGTTCACCAACCTCGATCTTTCCATCGCGATGATGACTGGCGCGATCGGTATGCTGCTTTCTGGCGTGCTGAACATGGATGAGGCCTATCGCGCAGTGAACTGGAAGACGATCTTCGTGACCGCCTGCCTGATCCCATTGGGCTGGTCGATGGATTCCACCGGTACCGCCGCATGGGTGGCGCAGGAAGTGCTGCTGCATCTGGGGCACGCATCGCCGTGGATCCTGCAGCTGTCGCTGGCCTTGCTTACCCTCACGTTCTCGCAAGTGATGTCGAACGTGGGCGCCACCGTGATGATGGTACCGGTGGCGATCAGCGTGGCAGTTGCCACCGGCGGTAATCCTTCCGCTTATGCGTTGATCGTGGCGGTGTCTTCCTCCAACACCTTCCTGCTCAGCTCCGGCCATCCCGCGCTGATGATGGTCACCGGCCCCGGCGACTACAGCGCCAGGGACTTCCTGCGCGCAGGCGTGCCGCTCACCTTTATCGTGCTGCTGATCACGCTGGTGGCCGTCAACCTGATGTACCGCTAGAGCCTGCGCTGGCGTGAGCAGGTATCCTGCGCGCATCCATTCAAACTCCTGGCGAAACACCTGTGACCACGCATCCCCGTGATCTCCGCCTTGCCGTGATCGGACTCGGTTACGTCGGCTTGCCGCTGGCCGTGGAATTCGGCTGCTTGCTCGATACGCTCGGTTACGACATCGACGCAGCGCGCGTGGAAGCCCTGCAACGCGGCGCGGATGGCAACCAGGAAACATCTGCAGAAGAACTCGCTGCTGCGACGCAATTGCGCTTCACCACCGACGTGGAAGCCCTGCGCGATCGCAACGTGTTCATCATCACCGTACCCACGCCGGTGGACGAACATAAGCGCCCCGATTTCATGCCTTTGATCCGCGCCAGCCAGATGGTTGGCAGTGTGCTCAAGCAAGGCGATGTGGTGATTTACGAATCCACGGTGTATCCGGGCGCGACGGAGGAGATCTGCGTGCCTGAACTGGAGCGCGCTTCCGGTCTGCAATTCAATCGCGATTTCACCGTGGGCTACAGCCCCGAGCGCATCAATCCGGGTGATAGGCAACGGCGGCTCACTACCATTCCGAAGATCACCTCAGGCTCTACGCCAGAAGCGGCCGATTTCGTAGATGCGCTGTACGCGCGCATCATCACCGCCGGCACGCACAAAGCGCCAAGTTTGAAAGTGGCGGAAGCGGCGAAGGTGATCGAGAACACGCAGCGCGATGCGAATATCGCGCTGATCAACGAATTCGCGCTGATCTTTCATCGCTTAGGCATCGACACGCAGGACGTGCTCGATGCCGCACGCACGAAGTGGAACTTCCTGCCGTTCCAACCCGGCTTGGTCGGCGGCCACTGCATCGGTGTCGATCCCTATTACCTGATCCAGAAAGCGCAATCGACCGGCTATTACCCCGACATCCTGCTCGCCTGCCGCCGCATCAACGATGCAATGGGCCAGCACGTGGCCGCGGAAGTGATCAAGCTGATGGTCGGCCAGGGCCATGCGATTCGCGGCAGCCGTGTGCTGGTGCTGGGCCTCACCTTCAAGGAAAACTGTCCGGATCTGCGCAACACGCGCGTGGTCGATCTGGTGCGCGAACTGGAAAGTTTCGGTGCCGCCGTCGACGTGCATGATCCTTGGGCCGACACCGAGGAAGCACACAAGCATTACGGCTTGCAGCTGCTACCCGAGGTAACCACCAAAGGGAGCTATGCGGCAGTCGTGCTCGCCGTAGCGCATTCGCAATTCAAAGTAGGCGGCACGTATGACGTGCGTGCGTTGGCCATGCCCAACGGTGTGGTCTACGACATCAAGGGTGTGCTACCGAAAGAGCTGGTAGACGCTCGGCTGTAATCCACCCTACACGTCCAGCACCACCTCACCCTGCTCCACCCGTACCGGTACTGCCCGCAGGCTTTCGCCCCGGCATGGCCCACCCGTGCACTCGCCGCTATCCACACTGAAGCTGGCGCCATGCGCGGCACAAACCAGCATGCCCTTCGATACCAGAAACTTGCCGGGCGCCCAATCCAGGCGGCGGCCTGCGTGCGGGCAGATGTTCAACCAAGCATTCACACGCTCGCCCAACCGCAGCAGGATCACGCTTTCCTCGCCTTCGGGCAGCATCACGTCCAATGCCATGGCTTCGCCATCAGGCATATCGTGAAGCCGGCACAAGCGGCGGGGGGAGGTGGCTGTTTCCATCGGCACTTGCCTTGGAGGCCCTATGGCCTCATCGTTACGCACGTAAGTCCTTGATTTTACCATACGGATTTTTAACATGCGCGTCGTCCTCCCACTGCTGCACCGTCGTCGTCACCCGCTGGCCCAGGCTTTGTCGGTGGTGTTGGGACTGATTGTCGTCGGTGTGCTGATGGTGTTCGGGCTGGTCGTGGCTGGCGTGTTGGCCGTCGGTGGTGCGCTTTGGCTCGTCTGGCGGCAGTGGAAGCGCAGCCGTTTCGCCGTGCCTGGCGCCGCCAAGCAAGCGCGTCAGCCGGAAGTGCTGGAAGGCGAATATGTGGTCATCCACAGCTCGCGCCCGGTGGCGCACCACTAAGCGCAAAATCCGGATAGCTGCGGCCAGGTGGCCCGCCTAAGCTGGCGGTAAATCCCTCTCGGATACGGCCATGCGCAACTCCCTTGCCACCCTTGAAGCTCCGCTGGAACACGTCCGCACGCTGATTGAGCGTGCGACGGAAGCACCGTCATTGGCCACGTTAGCCCATGCGGCCAAGCTCAGCCCAAGCCATCTGCAGCGGGCATTCCGCCGTCGCTACGGCATGAGCCCCGCCGAGTACCACCGCGCGCGGCGCTTCGGCCAGTTCAAAAGTTCGCTGCGCAAAGGCGCGGCCGTTGCCGACGCGGTCTATGAGGCCGGCTTCGGTTCCGGCAGTCGAGTCTACGAAAACACCAATCGCCTGCTGGGTATGACGCCGGCCAGTTACCGTGCCGGCGGAGCGGGTGCGAATATCCGCTACACCACTACCAGCACGCCGCTGGGACAATTGCTGGTGGCTGCTACGGCAAAAGGCATCTGCTCCGTCACGCTGGGTGCGAACGACGAAGAACTGGAACAACGTCTGGCCGATGAATTCCCCAAGGCCACACGCGAACGCGTCGACAACGGACGCGAGGAATGGCTGGACGCCGTGATCGCCCGCATCGCCAGCGAACTGGGCTGGAGCAATCGCGCAGCACCGGATATGCCGCCGCTCGACGTGGCCGCCACTGCATTTCAGTGGCGCGTGTGGGAAGCACTCACACGCATTCCTTCCGGCACCACCAAGAGCTACGGCGAACTCGCTGCCGAACTGGGCAAGCCCGGTGCAGCGCGCGCCATCGGTCAGGCGTGCGGCAGCAACCGCCTTGCCTTGCTCGTGCCATGCCACCGCATCGTGCGCGAAGATGGATCGCCGGGTGGTTGGCGCTGGGGGGTGGAACGCAAGCGAGTGTTGCTGGCGCAGGAAGAGCTGCGCGGTCGGAACAAGGTTTCCGCGCAAGCCGCAAAATAGGCGCTACGCGCGAGGATACGCCCCGCCCCCCGAATGCAGAGGGGCGAAAAAGCCACCCTATTGATTGCCAGTCAACCCAAGCTTGCAAGGCTTTCGCTACTAAGACGCGTCCTATGCAGGTATCGTAATACCTGCTTTCCCGACTCCCCTCTCATGAACGACTCCGCCAGCAACACGCTTGCCACGGCACGCGAAGAGACCCGCGCGGGTGCATGGTTGCCTCTGGCGATGCTCGCGCTGTACATCGTGTGGGGCTCGACGTACCTGGCGATACGCATTGCACTGGAAAGCTATCCGCCTTTTCTGCTGGCGGGCCTTCGCTTCGCCATCGCCGGGCTGTTGTTGTTTAGCTATTTGCGCATGCGCGGCACACCGTTGCCGACCGCACGTCAATGGCGCAATGCCGCTTTCACCGGCGTGTTGCTGCTGGGTTTCGGCAACGGTCTGGTGTGCTACGCAGAGCAAAGCGTGAGCTCGGGCGTCTCCGCAGTTGCGGTAGCGAGCATGCCGTTGTTTGCGGCGATCTTTGCAGGCATTTACCGCACCTGGCCGACGCGATCTGAAACCGCGGGACTGTTGATCGGCTTCGTCGGCGTCATCGTGCTGAATCTTGGCAGCGCCTTGTCAGGCTCGCACATTGGCGCAATCGCTTTGTTAGTCGCGTCGGCAGCGTGGGCATTTGGTTCGGTGTGGAGCAAACATCAGGACATGCCCGCCGGCATGATGAATACGGCCGCACAGATGTTGTGCGGAAGTGTTGCCCTTTTAGCCGTGGGATTTCTCACCAACGAAAAATTGCCGTCGCATCCCGCACTGCATGCCACGCTCGCGGCGGCATATTTGGTGGTGTTCGGATCGTTGGTCGCGTTCAGCGCATACCTGTATGCACTCAAGCATGCACGCCCTGCCTTCGCCACCAGCTATGCGTACGTCAATCCGCCGGTGGCGGTGCTGTTTGGCGTGTTGCTGCTGGGAGAACACGTAGGCTCGTATGATCTGGCCGGCATGGCGGTCATTTTGTTAGGCGTGGGTATCATCACGTTTGCGCGGACAAGACAGGCGCACTGACTGTCATTGACAGCTTACCTAGCCTCTTGCTGTTACGCGTAACGTCGCATCACCATAGACGTCATCCTCGGCGAGAGATGCATCCATGAGCAATGCAACCGATGGTTGGATGGCACGCGCTGCCTTGCGTAGCGCTGCGTGGGCAGAACGCTGGTTTCCCGATGCATGGGTTTTCGCGGCCCTGGGCGTCATCGTAGTGGCCGCCGCAGTGCTGTCTTTCGGCGCCACGCCCGCCGCCACCGTCAATGCTTTCGGCGATGGTTTCTGGAGCCTGGTTCCCTTCACCATGCAGATGGCCTTCGTGGTGATCGGCGGTTACGTGGTAGCCACCGCACCCATCGTCGCACGCTTCATCGAACTGCTGGCGTGTACGCCGCGCACCGGGCGTGGCGCGATCTGCTTCGTCGGCTTGATCAGCATGCTTGCGTCGCTGCTGTCATGGGGCTTTTCGCTGGTGTTTGGCGGCCTGTTGGTACGCGCACTGTCACGACGCGAAGCGCTGCGCATGGACTATCGCGCAGCAGGTGCAGCGGCTTATCTCGGCCTGGGTGCCGTGTGGGCAATGGGCTTGTCTTCGTCCGCGGCGCAGTTGCAGGCCAATCCCAAGAGCATGCCGCAGGGTCTGCTCGCGATCACCGGAGTGCTGCCTTTCAGCCAGACAATTTTTCTGTGGCAGTCGATCGCATTGACGGCGGCGCTGATTCTGGTTTCGTTGGTGATCTGCTGGTTCACTGCGCCTTCGGATATGCAGGCACGTACTGCACAGGATTTCGACGTGGTAGAAACCTCCACACCCACCCTGCCGCCGCGCAGCCGCCCCGGTGAGTGGCCGGAATACAGTCCGTTGCTGTCCATTGCGATCGGCGTGCTGGGGCTAGGTTGGCTGGGATACGAATTCGCCAGCAAGCCTGCCGTCGTCGCTATTGCCAATCTCAACACTTACAACTTTTTATTCCTGACGCTCGGTTTGCTACTGCACTGGCGCCCGCGCAGTTTCCTCAATGCAGTGACGCGTGCCGTGCCGAGCACAGCGGGTGTGTTGATCCAGTTTCCGCTTTACGGCGGCATCGCTGCACTGCTGACTCATGCGCAAGGTTTGGACGGCCAAACGCTCGCACATCGTTTGTCGAGCCTGTTCGTCCATATCGCCTCCACCGACAGCTTTCCCGTGGTGATGGGCGTGTATTCCTCCGTGCTGGGTTTCTTCGTGCCATCGGGCGGTGGCAAATGGTTGATCGAAGCACCGTACGTCATGCAAGCCGCCAACGATTTGCACGTGCATCTTGGCTGGGCGGTGCAGGTGTATAACGCGGCCGAGGCGCTGCCGAATCTGATCAATCCGTTCTGGATGCTGCCGCTATTGGGCGTGCTTGGATTGAAGGCGCGCGATGTGGTCGGCTTCACCTTCATCCAACTTGTGGTGCACGTGCCGCTGGTGCTCGGCTTGCTGTGGCTGTTTGGGCTGACGCTTCAATACGTGCCGCCCGTGATGCCATGAAGTCACACACCAGCTGCCAATCGTAGGTTGGGTGCGCAGCCCAACTTATGTCCTTCCCGCTTTTCAGCCTGCACTGGCTCGCAATGCGGCAGCGAGAATACGCACAGCCCCACGCATTCTCGGCTCGGTGACGCGGTGATGCAGCATCACTTCGGTGAGCGGCAGGCTCGGTAGATCTAAACGATCGCCGACATCGACCAGGCTGGGTAGGCATACTCGTTGTGGTAACGGTGCCACCGCGAGCCCGGCTGCAGCGGCTGCCACCACCGCCGGCAATCCGCCACCCACGAACACTTCGGTCCACGGCACGCCTGCGTCGTCCAAAGTTTTCAGCGCCCGTGCGCGAATCATGCAAGGCGCGGCCAGCGACGCGATGCGCAGCGGCTCCTCATCACGCGGCCACTCGAAACCCGGTAGCGCATACCAGTTGTATGGCTCCACGAATAAACGCTCGCCGTCGCCGCGCGGACCGTCACGGCAAACGATGGCTACGTCCAGATCGCCGCGGTCATACGCTGCAAGCAGGCTATTGGAGGGGCCTACGCGCACCTCCATGCACAAAGATCGGTCGTAGGCGCCGAGCTTGGCAAGCAGCGCCGGCAATTCCATGCCAGCGGCCTGATCGCTGATGCCAATGCGCAAGTTGAGCCGCGCGGCCACTCGCCGATGCAGCGCTCGCTCGTGTGCGTCCAAGAGTTCACGCGCGGCACTGAGAAAGGCTTCGCCTTCGGACAGCAAACGCACGCGCCGTGGTGTGCGCTCCAGTAGGCGGTGCCCAAGCCGATCCTCCAGGCGCTTCAGCTTCAAGCTGATAGCGGACTGCGTAGTGCCGGTCGCCTCCGCGGCGCGCGTGAAGCTGTTGAAGTCGGCCACCAGCACAAAGGCCTGGACGGCATCCAGGTCCAGCGGCCGACGCAGATAAGCATTTTCATTTGTCATGACTAAATCTCGCAATCATGAGTTTTTATAATCTTACGACCGGACTAGCATGAACACCAAGCTGGTCTGCCATAGGAGCCAGGCATGCATACGAACAACGCCGCAGGCGATCCGCGGCGATGGTTGGCGTTGCCCGTTTTGCTGACGGGCGCGTTTCTGCCACCGCTGGATTTCTTCATCGTGAACGTGGCGCTGCCGTCGATCCGGGCGGCACTGCACTCGAGCGCCGCGCAATTGCAGTTCGTGATTTCCGGGTACGCCGCAACCTATGCGGTATTCCTGATCACCGGCGGCCGGCTGGGCGATCTATACGGCCGTCGCCGGATGTTTCTGTTCGGCATCGGTGGGTTCACGCTGGCGTCGCTGTTGTGCGGCCTGGCGTGGTCGCCAAACGCGCTGCTCGCCGGGCGCATGTTGCAAGGCATGGCAGCCGCAGCGTTGGCGCCACAGGTGCTGGCATCGATTCGCGTGATGTTTCCGCAGGCAGAGCAGCCGCGTGCGCTCGGCTTGTACTCCGCCACGTTCGGCGTCGCCGCCACGCTTGGCCAACTGCTGGGAGGCGTGCTGGTGTCGAGCCATCTATGGGGCATGGGGTGGCAACTTATTTTTCTGGTGAATCTGCCCGTTGGTATCGCCGCCTTGAGCGCCGGCTGGTTTCTGTTGCGCGAATCGCGCGCAGCGCATGCCATGCGGCTGGATCTTGGCGGTGTGGTTTTGCTATCGATCGCACTCGCGTTGCTGGTGTATCCCCTCGTGGAAGGGCGCGAGCAAGGCTGGCCTGCGTGGACTTACGCCATGCTTGCCGGTTCACTGATGATGTTCGTGGTGTTCGGCCGCTTCGAGTCGCGCATGGCAAAGCGCGGTGGATCGCCGTTGATCGATGTGCAGCTCTTTCGCGAGCGTGACTTTTCGCTGGGCATGCTCGTCACGCTAGGCATCTACCTTACTTCCGCATTTTTTCTGACCTACGCCGTGTACTTGCAGAGCGGGCTGCAGCGCAGCGCGCTACAAGCCGGCCTGGCCACCGTGCCGTTCACGTTTGGCTTTTTCTGCGGCTCGATCATGGCTTCACGTCTGATCGATGCGCTTGAGCATCGTGCGTTGCCGCTGGCCTGCGCATGCAAAGCACTGGGCTTTGGCTTGGTGATTGCCGTGGTTCTGCATGCGCTGCCGCAAACCGCGTTAATTCCAGCACTCGCCATGGCCGGTTTCGGCTTCGGCATTGCGCTGCCTTCACTGATTCGCACCGTCATTAGCGGCGTAGGCACTCATCACGCGGGCCTGGCCTCCGGCATGGTGATCACCGGATTGCAGATCAGCGCAGCGTTGGGTGTGGCAGTGATCGGCGGCGTGTTCTACACAGCGCTGCACGAGCAAAGCGGAGCGAAGGTGTATGCGCACGCATTCGCTACCGGCTTGACCTGCAATGTGGCGACACTGGTGGTGATTGCCTTGGTGTCGCTTGCGCTAGGGCGTGTGAGGCGGAGCGATGCGCGTGCCATCGTAGCCAGTGCTGACTGACACATAGCTCCCTCCCCTACTGCACGTAGGAGAGGGAGCTGGTCTTGCGTCGTTTACGCTATGCAACGATCACAACTCACGCAAGGCCGTCGTCACCGGCAGACGCGCCGCGCGCAACGCAGGAAACAGGCCACCGACGAAACCGATCGCCAGCGCCCACTTCAAACCTTCCCACAGCAAGCCCGGCGTCACCTTGAAGGTAAACGCAAGTTGCCCGGTGGTGCCTGTTGCCAACGTCGAGGCGGTCCAACCATTGAAGATGAGCCAAGCCAGCACACCACCGATCAAGCCACCGATCAGCGCCAGCAACATGGTTTCCAGCATCACCGCCACTACGACGGGCACACCGCGAAAACCGATGGCACGCAGCGTGGCGATTTCTCGTGCACGTGCAGCGACAGCGGCGAACATGGTGTTGAGCGCACCGAAGATGGCGCCGATCGCCATGATCGTGCCCACGGTAATGCCCATCACGCGCATGACCTTGCTCATGCCTTCGGACTGCTTGCTGAAGTAGTTGAGTGTGGTCTCCACGTCCACCTGCAAGCGCGGATCACCGGCCAGTGCTGCCTTGAACGTATCGAAGGCTTTGGCATCCGTGAGCTTGGCCACGACGGATGTCCGGCTGCTGCCACGCCGATAAGCGTCAGCAATCACGTCGGCATCGCCCCAGACTTCGGAGTCCATCGCATCACCGGAGGCGAACACGCCGACGACCTTCCAGGTTTGCGCGCCGAGCTTCACATCACGACCAGGTTCAAGACCGGCAAACTGGCGCTGCGCACCTTGGCCCACTACCAGTTCGCGCATACCGGGCTGGAATTTGCGGCCCGCGATGATTTTCAGATTGGGACGCAACGCCCACGCACCCTCGCCCACACCACGCAGTTGCACGCTGCCTTCGTCGTCGGCAGCGCCGCCCTTCACCGGCAAATTGGCGGCCACCACGATTTCGCCGGAAGTGATGGGCTTGCCTTGCCCATCATGCGCAATGCCCGCAGCCTGCTGGACCACCAGGATGCTGTCGCGGCTCAGCACGGAACTCACTTCGCTGGCCGAGCCACCGCGCAACACCATGACGGTATCGTCGCTGCCCGTCTTGCGTAAGGTTTCGCTGTAACCCTCGCCCATCGCGAGCAACGCAACCAAAACGCCGACCACACCGGCGATGCCGACGATCACCACCGAGGACGAGCCAAGACGCTGCTTAAGCGTGCTGACGCCAACACCGGTGACCGAAGCGGCCTGCTTTCCTCGACGGGAAAGCATCAGCCATCCCCCGAACAACACAGCCAATGCCACTACCACGTACCACGGCACCAACGCCCAAACCACGATGGCGACAATCAGTGCCAGCAGTACGCCAAGGTTGAAGAGAAATCTCATGTCTGTGCTCCTTTAGCGGCCGGCCAGCGCATCGACAATGTTCAAGCGCATCGCGCGCCATGCAGGTATCGCACCCACCACCATGCCAATCGCCAGCATCAGGACAACGCCCAGCAACCAGCTGTTCGCGCCTACGGTCGGTAGATTGAGCATGCCGCCGCTGCTTGCGCTGACGCCCGGGATCAACAACGCTGCCAAGGCAATGCCAATCACGCCACCCAGCAGCACAAGCAGAACCGATTCGGCCAGTACCATTGCCAGCACACTGTGATCGGAAAAGCCCAGCGTTTTCAGCACCGCCAGTTCCGACGTGCGCTCACGCACTGCCTGCATCATGGTGTTGCCCGTCAGCAACAACAGCGTGAAGAACACCGCACCCATGATCGATCCGACAATCAAGCCGATATCGGCCAACTGCTTCATCCATGATGCGGTGGCTGCTGCTTCCGTCTGCGTGCGGGTTTCATGGTCCGAATTGGCTGAGAGTGCGTCGATGGCCTTGGCCACCCGATCAGCCTGATTCGCATCGGCCACGCTTACGACGTACCAGCCCACCTGGCCATTGTTGTAGCCCTTCTGTACCGCGTCGTCGAAGTACTTCCAATGCATCAGGATGATCTGGCTGTAAAAGCCCGCACTCGCTTCCTTGGGGTGCAAAACGCCGACGATGTTGAAGGTCCAGTTCTTGCTGCCGTTTTGCTGCGGAAAGATGTTCGACTGCAGCGGAATTTGGTCGCCCACTTTCCAGTGGTATTTCTCCATCAGCTTGTCGCCCACCAGAATGCCAGTGCGCGTTTGCAGGAAGGTTTTGCGCTCGTCGTCGTTGACGGCCACTTCGGGATATTGATCGGTGTAGTTGTCGCTGACCGCAAAGGTGAACACCTGGTTGTGCGGATCCTGATACGCGCCACCGAACCAATTGGAATAGGCCACCGATTTCACGCCAGGCACGGTGGCGATTTTTTCGCCCAGGCCTTGCGGTAACGGCTGGATAAACGACAACTTGGAACCGGTCTGCAAGCGGTGTGCACCATTCGCGCTTTTGCCCGCCTGATCGAACGATGTACGTACGGCATCGAGCATGCCGAACAGCAGAAATGCCGCCGCGATCGATACCAGCGTGAGGATCGTGCGAGTCTTGCGCCGGAACAGCGCGGCCCAGATCAGATGAAAGTATTTCATCGCACCCTCCTCAGGCCGTGACCTGCTCGACCAGCGTGCCCTTGTCGAGATGCAACGTATGGTCTGCGTACTCGGCTGCTTTCGGATCGTGCGTGACCATCACGATGGTCTTGCCATGCTCACGGTTGAGCTGGCGCAGCAAGCCGAGCACTTCTTCTGCCGAATGACGATCCAGGTCGCCGGTCGGCTCGTCGCAAACCAGCAAGCCCGGGTCGGAAACGATCGCACGCGCAATCGCCACACGCTGCTGTTGACCACCGGAGAGCTCGCTTGGTTTATGCGACGCGCGATCCGCCAAGCCCACCAGTTGCAGTGCGATGGCTGCGTTCTTGCGCCGCTGTCCCGCCGACAGCTTGGTCAATAGCAGTGGCAGCTCCACGTTCCGCTGTGCGCTGAGCATCGGCATCAGGTTATAGAACTGGAACACGAAGCCGACGTTCGAGGCACGCCAACGTGCGAGGGCACCGGCGCCGAATTGGTCGATGCGTTGCCCCCCCACACTGATACTGCCGCCACTGGGCGTATCCAAGCCGCCGACGAGGTTCAGCAAGGTGGTCTTGCCCGAACCGGACGGGCCCATCAGTGCCAGGAAGTCGCCCTCGGCAATATTGAGGTTGATGTGATGCAGCACCTCAACCTTCTGCTTGCCGCGTTCATAAACTTTGGAAAGATCGCGGATCTCGATCAACGTACCCATAGCTACATCCTCCCGAGTGGAACTTGTTTGGCCGCGCGCCATGCACGTGCCGTGGTTTGTATTTCTTCTCCCTGTTCGCAGGAGAAGAAGCATTGCTCTTTATTGCGTTTGCACGCTGACATTCGAACCGTCACGCAAATCGTCTGGCGGCGACACCACCACGCTATCGCCGGCATTCACTGAGGCCGGAAGCAAGCGCATATCGCCGAAAGTTTGCGTAGCAGGCTGCACGGCCCGTCGATGCGCCGTGCCGTTGGCCACGATGAAAACGCTATCGCTACCATCGCGCTTCACGATCGACTTGGCCGGCACCAGCACACCCTTCGGCGCTTGCTCGGCAACAGCGGGCTTGGCCGCTTCCAGGAACGACACACGCACACCCATATCCGGCACGATGCGCGCATCTTTCTGTTCCATCGCCACACGCACTTTTACGGTGGCTTTGCCGCGATCGGCAGCCGGCACGATGGCGATGACGTGTGCAGGAATCCGCCAATCCGGGTACGCATCCAGCACTGCTTCGGCCGACATCTTCGGCGTGACGCGGCCGATGTAGGCCTCGTTGACGTCGACATCCACTTCCAGCGAGTCCATATCCACGATGGTGCCGATGCCGGTACGCGTGAAGCCGCCGCCCGCGGAGAACGGCGAAACCACTTCGCCCACCTGCGCATCCTTGGTGGTAATCACGCCGTCGAACGGGGCGCGGATAAGGCAGTAACCGAAATTGACCTGTGCTTCTGTCACCTGTGCATCGGCGGCAGCGGCCTGCCTCTGCTGTGAAACCAATTGCGCACGCGTGCTGCTGGCCAGCGTGCGGGATTGCTCCGCCGCTTGCTTGGAAATCAGGCCGCGCTCGGCCAGGGATTCGTTGCGAGCTGCGTCGCGCTGATTCTGAGCCAGTTGCGCTTCGTATTGATTCACCAGCGCATGAGCGGCTTTTGCCTGCGCAGCGGCCGTGTCGAGCGCAGCCTTGTATTGGCTGTCGTCCAGCTTCGCCAGAATCTGCCCCTGCTTCACGCGATCGCCTTCTTCGATCAGCACGGCGGTAAGCGTGCCGGTGATCTGTGCAGAAACGGTGGCTTGGCGACGCGCAGTGACGTAGCCCGTAGCTTGCAATACCGCACCGGCTGAAGGATCGCTGCTCGCTGCCACGGCCTGCGCGATGTGCACGGGGATGGGGCGATGGCCGAACCACCACCAGGCACCGCCTGCCAACGCTGCAACCAGCACAATCGCGCCGGCAATCCACGGCCAAGGCCCCGGTCCGTGGCCGTGGTCTTCACGCTGATCACGCTCGATCCGCAGTTCCTTTAGAAGATCGGTTTGGTTCACGCTTGATGTCCTGTTGTCCCCGATGCGCGCACGATAATCACATCGGCCACGGCTCGCCACGTGCGCTCATCAACCCATGCCGATGACAGCTGTCATGTTGTGTTACATGTCTTACGACGTGCGAGAAGGCGAAGAATCGACATTTCCGTGTCTCGTCGCACTGGACTGCTTAGGTTCCCTATTGTTGCTTGCGCGTCGCTGACTTGGTGGTCCGTCGAGTGCAGACTGCTGCCAAATCCTCGATACCTGTCCTGGCTATGTTCTTGTCCCGGCGGGCGAACGGAGCTGTTAACCTCTTGCCAATGCGCTACGTCATCGATCCGCCCGCCCTTCCCAGCCTCGCCGTCATCGGCCGCGAGGAACGCTTTCCCATCCGCCGCGTGTTCTGCATCGGCCGCAACTATGCCGATCATGCGCGCGAAATGGGGGCAACGGTAGACGCCTCTGCACCCATGTTCTTCTGTAAACCTGCTGATGCAGTAGTGGCGGATGGCACAGACGTGCCCTATCCATCCGCCACCTCCGATCTGCATCACGAGGTGGAAATGGTGGTGGCCTTGAAGGCCGGCGGCCGCGATCTGAATGCTACGCAGGCAGCGCACGCTATTTTCGGCTACGGCGTGGGGCTCGATCTGACCCGTCGTGACTTGCAGGCCATTGCCAAAGCCAAGAGCCATCCGTGGGATGTTGCCAAGGCATTCGATCATTCCGCACCTGTTTCAGCCTTGCGCATGGCAAGCGAGGTTTCGCTTCAAGCGGATACACGCATTCACTTTGAAGTGAATGGCAGCGTGCGCCAGCAAGGCCGGCTTGGCGATATGGTGCACAGTGTTACGGACATCATCGTTGCGTTGTCGACGCTGTTCGAGTTGAAACCTGGCGATCTCATTTTCACCGGCACGCCCGCCGGCGTGGCGGCGTTGCGGCGCGGTGATGTTTTCCGCGCAGAACTGGAAAACGTTGCGGTACTGGAAGGGCGAATCGCGTAAGCCGCGCCCGTTTCTTGCGTTAAAGTGCACAACGCCATTCGGCGCACAAACTAGGGAGACGACAATGGGCATGCTGCAAGAATTCAAAGAATTTGCCATGCGCGGCAATGTGGTCGACATGGCGGTCGGTGTCGTTATCGGTGCTGCATTCGGCAAGATCGTCACTTCGCTGGTGAGCGACGTGATCATGCCGCCGATCGGCTGGCTCACCGGCGGCATCGATTTCTCGGAGATGAAATGGGTGATCAAGCCGGCGGACAACAGCAACCCCGCGCACAAGATTCCCGAAGTGGCGCTTGCCTATGGCAGCTTCATCAACAGCATCATCGCTTTTCTGATCGTGGCGTTCGCGATCTTTGTGCTGGTGAAGATCATCAACAAGTTTTACACCAAAGCTGCGGCTGCAACGCCGCCGGAAGTGGCGTTGCTTGCCGAAATTCGCGATCTGTTGAAAAACAAGCAGTAAATACGTTCTCCCCATGCAGGCATGACTTCCGGCCTAAGCGCCGAGTGGTGCGAGCCCCATAATGCGGGCTCGTCACCAGGAGCCGCACATGCACCGCCCCTCCCTCACCCTGCTCGCCGCCAGCATGATGCTGGCTACTGGATTTGCCAGCGCCAAGGATGCGCCCACCACCATCCCCGCATCCGCCGTGCAGACAGCCGAACAGCTGCGCGACAAGGCGTTGCACGACGATACCGCTTACAAAGTGGTGGAAGGTCTTACCACCGAAGTAGGCGCGCGCCTCGCCGGCGGTGCGAACGACGAGCGCGGCCGCGATTGGATGGTCGCGAAGTTCAAGGCACTGGGTTTCGACAAGGTCTACACCGAGCAAGTCACCTATCCGCTGTGGGTGCGCCGCAGCGAACATGGCGCCATTGTCGCGCCGTTCCCGCAGCCGCTGACGCTCACTGCGCTGGGTTATTCGCCCGGCACGCCCAAGGGTGGCTTGACGGCGGATGTCGTGCAGTTCGCCAGCCTGGATGCCTTGAAGGCCGCCGATCCTGCCAGCGTGAAAGGCAAGATCGTCTATATCGGCGCACGTATGGAGCGGCACAAAGATGGGCTGGATTACGGCCGCATTGGCTCGCCGATCCGCGTGCAAGGCCCGGTTATCGCGCAAACCAAAGGCGCCGCGGGCTACCTGCTGCGCTCAGCCGGCACGGATGCGGACAGCCGCACGCCACATACCGGCGTGACCGGTTTTACCGATCCCACCAAGACCATTCCCGCCGCCGCGCTGTCGAATCCCGACGCCGACCAGCTCGAACGCGTGCTGGCCAGCGGCAAGCCGGTCACGGTGAAGCTTGATCTGGATTGCGGCATCGAAGGCCAGTACACCGGCGCGAACGTGATCGGCGAGATCACCGGCAGCAAATACCCTGATCAGGTGATCGCCATCGGCGGCCATCTCGACTCCTGGGATCTGGGCACGGGTGCGATCGACGACGGCGCTGGCGTGGCGATCGCCACGGGCGCCGCCAAGGTGATCCACGATCTGCCGCAACGCCCGGACCGCACCATCCGCGTGATCGCTTTCGCCAACGAAGAAATGGGCTTGTGGGGCGGTCGCGCTTACGCTGAGAAGCATGCGGCGGAAGTGAGCAAGTTCCAGCTTGGAACGGAATCGGATTTCGGTGCCGGCCCGGTTTGGCGGATGACCGCCAGCGTGAAGCCCGAAGCGCGCGGCGCTATCGCACAGATCGCCAAAGTGCTGGCGCCGATCGGCGTGAGCTATGACACCAAGAAGCCTGGCGGCGGCGGTTCCGACCTGTCGCAGATGCACGGCAAGGGCATGGCCGCGCTCACGCTGACGCAAGACGGCACCCACTACTTCGACTGGCACCACACCCCCAACGATACGTTGGACAAGATCGATCCGAAGCAGTTAGCGCAGAACGTGGCCGTGTATGCCGTGTTCTCCTACATGGCAGCACAGGCGGACGGCGATTTTGGTTCGGCGCCCGGCGCGTTTGCGCATGATGGGGCGGAAGATTGATCGGTGCCGCTTACTGCGCTCTCTCCTTTGGAGAGAGCGCGCGCGAAATGAAGGGCTCCTAGCCCTCCGCCTTAGCCCCAATCGAATCGGGGGCGGTTTCCTCTCCTCGAAGGGCAGAGGAAACCGCGGCATCCTCATCCTGGGTCATCGGCATTTCAGTGGCATCAAGCGCCTGGAGGTTTTCCTTCAGGCGTGTCAGCACATCCATCGCCTGCGTCATTTCCTCGTAAGTAATCCCCGCAGTGGACTCTCTCCGCAGCTCACGGGCGATGCGTTCCATATCGTCGATCACCCCACTCGCTTGCGCCGTGGTGTACAGGCGCCAGGCGCGCCGGTCTTTTGGATCCGGCCGTCGCTCCACAAAGCCCGCCGCTTGCAGGCGGTCGATGACACGGCCTACCGCGATCGGCTCCATTTCCAGGAATTCGGCCAGTTCCGTCTGACGCAGGCCTTCGCGGTGATAGAGCATCTTGGTGGCGCGCCATTGGGCTCGCGTCAAACCGAATTTCACCGCACGGCGGTCAAAATGCTTGCGAAACAGCAGGGTAATGTCGTTCAGCAAGTAACCGAAGGAAATGTCTTCCGTCTTTGGCATGATGCAATCGCCCGGTGTCACAAGGGATGCCCTGATCCATTTTGCGTGGATGTCACCGGCCCTGTCTGTTCACAGGCCACAGGGTCATCGGCGAAAGCAGACTGGCCGTCTGTCGAGACGATGGACCGAAGGCATGTGGACAGATAGGGTCGGCCCCAACGCATTGGATTCAAATGATGGGGTGATGTCCAGAAGGCTCGCAAGCTGTGCCGCGCAGCTTGAACAGACGGCCAGTCTGTCCTGCGCCGCGCAACACACCCTGCAAGCCTTCTGGACATCATGCCACCTACGCAAAATGGATCAGAGCATCCCCCCGCAAGCATAAGCCCAAATAATGGCCCTTAGCGTTGTCATCTCCGACCTTACCCGGTTATCTGTGGACGCCATCGTGAATGCGGCCAATCCCGCCTTGCTGGGTGGCGGCGGCGTGGACGGCGCCATCCATCGCGCAGCTGGCCCTGGCTTACTCGAAGCTTGCAAAGCGTTGCCGCAAGTCGCGCCAGGCGTACGGTGCCCCATCGGCGAGGCGCGCATCACCCCAGGTTTTTTGTTACCAGCGCGCTATGTCATCCATACGGTGGGGCCTATCTGGCATGGCGGCCACAGTGGCGAACCTGAACTGCTGGCCCGGTGCTATCGCTCATGCATTGCGCTGGCGAGCGAGCATGCCATTGGAAGCATTGGTTTTCCCGCCATCAGCTGCGGCGTATACGGCTATCCACCTGAACAAGCGGCACGCGTTGCGCTGGCGACCTTGCGCGAAGTGGCGCACGACGCGATGGATGTGCAGCTTTGCTGTTTCGACGCACGCATGGCGTCGATCTGGCAGGAAGCGCTCCAGTGCGCAGTGGGTTAGCCCACCACTCACTCAAATAACACATTCGATCGCTTTGCCCTCGCGCCAGGAACGTGTTGCCAGTTCGGCCAATTCCAGCGCCTTGATGCCATCTTCGATGGTGGTGCGCACCGGTGTGCCGTTGACCTGGGCATCGAAGAAGTGCGCGATTTCCAAGGCATAGGCATCCCGATAGCGCTCCAGGAAGAACGCCTCCGGTTTGTCGCTGCTGATGTTTTGCTCGTGCCATGCCACCACTTGAGTCGGGCGTACATTGCCGGCCTGCAGCAAGCCCTTGCTGCCAAGCACTTCAAAGCGCTGGTCGTAACCGTAGGCGGCACGACGGGAGGTATTGATCTGGCATAAGGCGCCGTCGCGCGTGCGCAGTGTGACGGCCGTGTGCGAAAGATCCCCCGCTGCAGCCACGTCCGGCATGTTCGGACAACCGCCGGTGGCGTGCACGCTTACGGCTTCGCCGCCGAGAATCCAGCGGAAGATGTCGAAGTCGTGAATAAGCATGTCCTTGAACACGCCACCGGAGTGCGCGATGTACGCAGCCGGCGGCGGCCCGGGATCGCGACTCGTGACGATCAGAACTTCCGGGATGCCGATTTCGCCGGCATCCAGTCGCTGTTTCAGCGCGGCAAAGGTCGGATCGAAGCGACGCTGGAAACCGATCATGCAGGTGACGCCCGCCTGCTTTACCGCGTCGGCGCAAGTACGCGCGCGTGTCACATCCAGGTCCACCGGTTTCTCGCAGAAGATCGCCTTGCCGGCCGCTGCAGCACGCATGATCAGCTCCGCATGCGTATCCGTGCTGGAGCCGATCACCACGGCAGCAATACCGGGATCGGCCAATGCGGCGTCCACGCTGGTCACAGCGGCGCCGTGTTCGGCCGCCAGCGCTTCCGCGGCCGGCCTTTGCACATCCACGACGTAGCGAAGTTGCGTATGCGGATGCCGCGCGAGATTGCCGGCGTGAATCTTGCCGATGCGCCCGGCGCCGAACAGGGCAACTCCGATGCGGTCCTTATCAATCATCGTATTCTCCGGAATGAATGGTCTCTTCGACTTTCAGTTCGAGCTTGTACGCCAGCGCCACGAACAACGCCTGGCACAGGCAGATAGTGCTGGTGAGTGCACGGAAAGCGAACGCACTGCTCTCCTGCACCAGCAGCGTTGCGTGCGCTTCTCTCCCCAAGGCACCCAGCGCGCTATCGGTGATAGCCAGCACCTTGGCTTTGTGCTGATGCGCGACGCGGCTGCAATAAAGGGTTTCCTTGCCGTAAGGCGGATAGCTGATGGCGATCAGCACGTCGTTCTTGCCGATGCTGCGGATCTGCTCGCGATACATGCCGCCCAGCCCGCTCACCAAGTGCACGCGCTTGGCGGTGTGCTGCAGGGCATACACGATGTAGCTGGCGATGCTGAAGGTGCGCCGCACGGCCACTACATAGATGTTTTCCGCCTTTACCAATAAATCGACGGCGGCATCGAAGTGTTTTGCGTTGAAGGATTTCACCAGCTCATCGAGCCCCGAACGGCTGGCGTCCATAAAACGCACGGCCATCTGGGATGCAGGCATGTCTCCTTCGCCCTCGGCAATGACGCGGCGAATGCGCTGCTGGTAACTGCGCGCGGGCGTCACTGCCTCGGTGTATTCATGGCGAAAGACCGCCTGCATTTCGCTGAAACCGGAATAGCCGAAACGCTGCGCGAAGCGCACCACCGCCGACGGATGCACATCGCAGCCGGCCGCAATCTCGTTGATGCGCTGAACCATGATGTTCGCCCGCTCCCTTTCCAGGTAGCTGGCTACGTTCTGCAACTGCCGCGGCAAGGTTTCGAAGTCTTGCGCTATGCGCTGCAGCAGTTCGTCGACTGCGCTTTGTTTGCCCATGCACGGCGTCCGCCGGAAGTCCGGGATGCATGCTAACGCCGTTTGGAAAAAAATTTCCATCAATTTATTTTGTGCAATGCAAATTGCAATTACCAAAGCCGCGTTCCTATGCTCGGCTTTATGGCGCAGGCCATTTCCTCATGGCGCGCCCTCTCTGGCCGGCGTACGACACCGGCCTTCACTGGGAGATACTATGCGTACGCCATGGATTTCAATCTTGCTGGTGGGCATGCTGACTGCCGTTACGGCAACAGCCGCGACGGCTGCCAGCGGGCCGCATGCCAATGAACGCTACGTGTTGATCAGCCACGCGGCCGATTCGGACGTGTGGTGGAACACGGTCAAGAACGCCATCAAACAGGCCGCCGACGACTTCGGCGTGCAGGTCGACTATCGCAATCCTCCCAACGGCGACCTCGCCGACATGGCCCGCCTGGTCGAGCAGGCCGCCGCGCGCAACTACGATGGCGTCGCGTTCGACATCGCTGATTTCGACGTACTGGCCAAGCCAGCCGTGCGCGTGACCGCCAAGCGCATTCCGCTCGTCACCATCAACTCCGGCACCCAGCAGGAAAGCCAGAAGCTCGGCGCGATCATGCACGTCGGCCAACCGGAATATGAGGCTGGCAAAGCCGCAGGCGAGCGGGCCAAGGCAGCGGGCATCGCCTCATTCGCATGCGTCAATCACAACGCCGCCAACGCCGCTGCGTTCCTGCGCTGCAAGGGCTTTGCGGACGCGCTGGGCGTGGATGCACGCAAATCGATGATCGATACCGGTGTCGATCCCACCGTGGTCGAAAACAAAGTCAGCGCGTACTTGCGCAATAACCCACGCACACAAGCGATTCTGGCACTAGGCCCCAACTCGGCCGATCCGAGCCTGCTGGCGCTGCAGCGGATGGGTCTGGCCGGCAAGATCTATTTCGTCACCTTCGATCTTTCAAGCGCGATCATCGACGGCATCCGCAAAGGCACCATCAACTTCGCCATCGACCAGCAACCGTATCTGCAGGGCTATATCGCGATCGCCGCACTGGCCATCGCGCATGAGGACAGCACGCGCGACCCTGCCGCGATCATCGCCAAGCTCAAGACGAATGCGGCATTTCAGTCACGCCTGCGGGAGTACGCTCTGAAACCGGTGTATACCGATGAAGGCGTCAGCTCAGGCCCGGCGTTCGTGACCAAGGACAACGTCGACACCGTGGCCAAATACGCAGGCCAGTATCGGTGATCTGCAGCTTGGAGATGCGCATGAGTAGCACGAGTTCCCCTCTGCTTCGCACGACAAGCAAAGACCCCATCACTGTCCAGAGCGGTGCCATGCAGAGCAGTGCCTTGCAGAACGATGAACGCGTACGACGCATTTCGCCTTGGCGCAGTTTCATCAGCCGCCCGGAATTCGGTTCCATCGCCGGCACGCTGCTGGTATTCGTGCTGTTCGGGATCTTCGCCGGCCATTCGGGCATGTTCAATCTCGATGGCGTGATGAACTGGGCTCAGGTCGCCGCGTATCTCGGCATCATTGCAGTTGGCGCATGCTTGCTGATGATCGCCGGCGAATTCGATCTTTCGATCGGCTCGATGATCGGCTTCGCCGGCATGATGATGGCGGTGCCGTCGATGTTCATGGGCTGGCCGATGTGGGCGTCGGTGTTGTTCGCCTTTCTCGGTTGCATGGCGCTTGGCGGGTTGAACGGCTATCTGGTGATGCGCACGCGATTGCCCAGCTTCATCGTCACACTGGCTTTCATGTTCATTCTGCGCGGCCTCACCTTGGTGCTGTCCACGTATTTCTCCAACAGCACCATCGTCAGCGGCGTGGGCGACAAGGTGAGCAGTGATCCGGTGATGAGCACGCTGTTTCAGGGCAGCACGCTGCATGGTCTGTTCGTGTGGCTGGCGCATACCGGTATCATCGACAAGCTTCCCAACGGCGAACCGATCGTCGCCGGCATGCCCAAGGTGTTGCTGTGGTGGTTGCTGCTAGCGCTCGGCGCAGGCTTTGTGCTCTCGCGCACGCGCTTCGGCAATTGGATCTTCACGGTAGGCGGTGACTCGGCAGCGGCGCAGAACGTCGGCGTGCCGGTGCGCAGAGTGAAGATCAGCCTGTTCGTTTTCACCGCCTTCTGTGCTTGTTTGTTCGGCGTGCTGCAAGTTGCCGATGTGGGTTCCGCCGCTGCGGACCGCGGATTGCAGAAGGAATTCGAGGCGATCATCGCTGCGGTGATCGGCGGTGCGCTGCTTACCGGCGGCTATGGCTCCGTGCTCGGGGCGTGCTTTGGCGCATTGATCTTCGGCGTGGTGCAGATCGGCATTTCCTACACCAGCTTCGATTCCGATTGGTATCGCGTATTCCTGGGCGCCATGCTGCTGTTGGCGGTGCTGTTCAATCATTACGTGCGCCTGCACGCGACCCGCAGCAAATAAGGGCACCGTCATGACCGATAACGACGACTACATCCTCCAGCTGGAAAACGTCAGCAAGTTCTTCGGCACGGTGATTGCACTGCAGGACGTCACGCTGCGTCTGCGTCGTGGTGAAGTGCACTGTTTGCTTGGCGACAACGGGGCCGGCAAATCCACGCTGATCAAGACGCTGGCAGGTGTGCATCAACCCAGTCGTGGGCGCTACTTGGTGGAAGGCAAGGAAGAGCACTTCACGTCGCCACGCGAAGCATTGGATGACGGCATCGCCACCGTGTACCAGGATCTCGCCCTGGTCCCGTTGATGAGCGTGGCGCGCAATTTCTTTGCCGGGCGCGAACCGATGCGCAAGCTGTTCGGCCTGATTCCAGTGATGGACATCGACTACGCCGCACGCGTCTCGGAGGAAAAGCTGGCCGACATGGGGATTCACATCCGCTCGCCGCATCAGGCGGTCGGCACCATGTCTGGTGGCGAGCGCCAGTGCCTGGCGATCGCACGCGCCATCCATTTCGGTGCAAAGGTGCTGATTCTGGACGAACCCACCGCAGCACTCGGCGTGAAGCAAAGCTGCAACGTGCTCAAGCTGATTCATACGGCGCGTGCGCGCGGCATCTCGGTGATCTTCATCACGCATAACGTGCATCACGCTTATCCGATTGGCGACAGCTTCACGTTGCTCAACCGGGGACAGTCGATGGGTACGTTCGCAAAACAAGACATTGCCAAGGAGGCCTTGCTGGACATGATGGCCGGCGGTGCGGAGATCCAAGGGCTGGTGGCGGAACTGGAAGGCCGCGTGGCGGCCTAGAGAGAGCATCGAACTATGAGCGAGCGCAAATACGATTTGATCTGCCTCGGCCGGTTGGCGGTCGATCTTTACGCACAGCAGCCCGGCGCGCGCCTGGAAGATGCAACCAGCTTCGCCAAATACCTGGGTGGCTCATCGGCCAACACCGCTTTCGGCGCGGCACGCCTGGGGCTGCGCACCGCCATGCTCAGTCGCGTCGGCGACGATCACATGGGCCGCTTTCTGCTCGAAACACTGACGCGCGAAGGCTGTGACGTGAGCCATGTTGGCATCGATCGCGAGCGCCTCACTGCACTCGTCTTGCTGGGCATCAAAGATCGCGAGACGTTCCCGTTGATCTTTTACCGCGAAAACTGCGCGGACATGGCGATCGACGAAAAGGACATCGACGAAAACTTCATCGCCTCAAGCCATGCCTTGGCAATCACCGGCACGCATTTCTCCACACCACGCGTGCACGCAGCGAGCAGCAAGGCGCTGGCGTATGCACGCAAGCATGGCGCGCGCACGGTATTGGATATCGACTATCGTCCCGTGCTGTGGGGCCTCACCGGCCGAGGCGATGGCGAGACACGTTTCATTGCCGACGACAATGTCACCACCCATCTGCAAGGCATCCTGCCTCGGTTCGACCTGATCGTCGGCACGGAAGAGGAATTCCACATTGCCGGTGGCAGCCGCGATTTGATCACCGCACTGCACGCCGTGCGTGCAATCACCAAGGCCGTGCTGGTGGTAAAGCGTGGGGTACTCGGTTGCAGCGTGATCGAGGCCGAAATTCCCTCCCGCATCGACAATGCCCCAACCTATCGAGCCACGCGGGTCGAAGTACTCAACGTGCTAGGTGCCGGCGACGCCTTCATGGCCGGCTTCCTGTACGGCTGGTTGCGCAACGAAAGCATCGAGCAAAGTTGTGCTTACGCGAACGCCTGCGGCGCGATGGTGGTTTCCCGCCATGCGTGCGCGCCGGCCATGCCGAGCCGCGCGGAGCTGGACTATTTCCTTGCCCATGCCGATCGCCTGCAACGTCCGGATCAGGATGAGGACCTAGCGCACCTACATCGCGTGAGCGTAGCGCGCCCTGTCTGGAACGATCTGCACATCTTCGCCTTCGATCATCGCCGCCAGCTTTATGACATGGCCTGCGAATGCGGCGCGGACGAATCGCGCCTGTCGAGGTTGAAACTGCTGTTGGTGGATGCGGTGGCGAAAGCCGAGCGTGAACTGGGTCTGCAGCATCGTGTCGGCGTCTTGATCGATCAACGCTACGGCGAAGATGCGCTGCATGCAGCGACCGGGCGCGGCTGGTGGGTGGGTCGGCCAGTGGAATTGCCGGGATCGAATCCGCTGGAATTCGAATACGGCCGTTCGGTCGGCAGCCAGTTGCTGCAGTGGCCACGCGAGCATGTCGTCAAATGCCTTGTGCAATTTGATCCCGACGGCGATGCCGAATCGCGATTGGAACAGGAAACGCAACTGCACACGCTCTACGCCGCAATGAAGCAGAGCGGCCATGAGCTGCTGCTAGAAGTCATTCCACCTTCCAATCCCGCAGCCACCGGCATACCGGGCGAGCGCGTACTGCGCGCGATGAAACGCCTGTACAACCTCGGCATCCGCCCGGAATGGTGGAAGCTCAAGCCGATGCCGGCTGCGGACTGGATGGCCATCGATGCATTGATTGCCGAACGCGATCCGTATTGCCGCGGCGTGGTCCTGCTTGGCCTCAACGCGCCGTTCGCGGAACTGGCAGAAGGCTTTGCCGCCGCCGCGCACAGCACAAGCTGCCGCGGTTTCGCCGTCGGACGCAGTTTGTTCTCCGAACCCGCACGCGCGTGGCTTAGCAAGGAAATCGACGATACTTTGCTGGTCGAACGTGCCGCGCACCAGTTCGCCAAGCTGGCCGGCCTCTGGCAACAAGCCCGCAACGGCGCGCACAGGACCGCAGGAGTGGCTGCGTGAGCAAGGTGCGACTGACCATGTCTCAGGCACTTGTGCGCTACCTCGCCGCGCAGCAGGTACGCGATGCGCAAAGCGATCAACTGCTTCCGATATTTGGCGGCGTATTCGCCATCTTCGGCCACGGCAACGTAGCGGGGTTGGGCGAAGCGCTCTATCACCACCGCGACCGCTTGCCGACCTATCGCGCGCACAACGAGCAAGCCATGGCGAACGCCGCCATTGCCTACGCCAAGGCGCATATGCGCAGGCGCATGATGGCTGTAACCACCTCGATCGGTCCGGGCGCAACCAATCTGCTCACGTCCGCTGCGCTGGCACACGTGAACCGCCTGCCGGTATTGCTGCTGCCAGGCGACATCTTCGTCTCCCGCGCACCCGACCCGGTGCTGCAACAGTTGGAAGATTTTGGCGATGGCACGGTCAGCGTCAACGATTGCTTCCGCCCTGTCTCGCGCTACTTCGATCGCATCGTGAAACCAGAGCAGTTGCTCACCGCCCTGCCCCGCGCCATGCACGTGCTGACCGACCCAGCCCTATGCGGGCCGGTCACGCTCGCACTTGCGCAAGATGTGCAGGCCGAGGCTTTTGACTGGCCGGAAACCTTTTTCGTGCAGCGCGTGCACAGCTTTCGCCGCCTTCCGCCTGCACAGGAGGATATTGCCTCTGCGGCGCAAGCGTTACGCAATGCGAAACGTCCCGTGATGGTGGTCGGTGGTGGCGCGCTGTATGCGCAAGCGAGTGATGCCGTGCGCAGCTTTGCCGACGCGCATGGCGTACCGGTGGCCGAAACGCAAGCCGGTAAAGGTGCGTTGCCCTGGCAGCATCGCTTGCAGCTTGGTCCAGCAGGCGTGTGTGGCTCCACCGCCGCGAACGAATTGCTGGCCGATGCCGACGTCGTGATCGCGGTGGGCACACGCTTGCAGGATTTCACGACCGGCTCGAATGCGCTTTACACGCGCGCGCGCATCGTCACGCTCAACGTCAACGGCTACGACGCGCTGAAAGGCAACGACATCCAGATAGTGGCCGACGCGCGCCCGGGATTGGACGCGCTCTCCTCCGAACTTGGCGCCTGGCACACCGATGCTACTTGGCAGGCACGCGCCCAACATCTCGCGCAAGCATGGCGCCACACCGTGGACGAAATCACGTCGCGTCGCGAGCTTCCCACTGGCACGCTTCCCTACGACGGCGAGATCATCGGTGCCGTACAACGTTCGCATTCCGATTCCACCCGCAACGACATCGTCGTCTGCGCCGCAGGTACCTTGCCGGCCGAATTGGAAAAGCTGTGGCGCACCGAAACACCCGGCGGCTATCACATGGAGTACGGCTACTCCTGCATGGGCTACGAGATCGCCGGCGGCTTGGGCGTAAAAATGGCCAAGCCCGAACGGGAAGTGATCGTGATGCTGGGTGACGGCAGCTACCTGATGCTCAACTCAGAAATCGCCACCTCCGTGATGCTCGGCTTGAAACTCATCGTTGTGGTGTTGGACAACCGCGGTTTCGGCTGCATCAACCGACTGCAGCAAGCCTGTGGCGGGGCGCCGTTCAACAATATGCTCGACGATTGCGTGCAGGGTCCTGATGGCGTGCCGACGATCGATTTTGCTGCACATGCCAGAGCGATGGGCGCGCAAGCCGAACACGTGCGCGGTATTGTCGAACTGGAGCAGGCGCTGGCACGGGCACGCGCATCGACCCGAACTTACCTGATCGCCATCGACACGGATCATCGACGCACGACCGAAGCCGGTGGCGCCTGGTGGGAGGTCGCCGTGCCCGAAGTCTCCGAACGCGAGGCAGTGCAAGCCGCACGGCGCGAGTACGACACGGCCAGGCAACAGCAACATCCTTATCCAGGCAAGCCCCATGACGCATGACGGTTTCAACGTGAAGATCGGCATCAATCCGATCGGCTGGAGTAACGACGATCTGCCATCGCTCGGCGGTGAAACGCCGTTGTCCACGGCGCTGAGCGAAGGCCGCGAGATCGGCTACCAGGGCTTCGAACTCGGCAACAAATTTCCACGCGAGCCGGCGGCACTGCGTCAATGGATGGCCGGCTACGGCCTGGAGGTCGTATCCGGCTGGTATTCGGGACATCTCGCTGCACGCTCGGTGGAAGACGAAATCGCTGCGGTCGAACCACATCTGCGCCTGCTCGCGGAGAACGGCTGCAAGGTGATGGTGTATGGCGAAGTCGCCGATTCGATCCAAGGCGAACGCGCGGCGCCGCTCTATAAACGACCGCGCTTTCGCGGCGACGATGCATTCAAACGTTATGGCGAGCGGCTCACCGCCTTCGGTCGGCGTCTGCTCGAACGCGGCGTGCGACTGGCCTATCACCACCATATGGGCGCCTATGTGGAAGCACCGGATGATATCGACCGATTGATGGCCCATACCGGCGACGAAGTCGGCCTGCTGTTCGACAGCGGGCACGCGTATTTCGGCGGTGGTGATCCGGCGACGATCCTCAGCAAACATATCGACCGCGTTTGCCACGTGCATTGCAAAGACGTGCGCCCGGCCATCGTGCGGCACGCGCGCAATCGTCAATGGAGTTTCCTCGATGCGGTATTGAATGGCGTGTTCACGGTACCGGGCGACGGCGCGATCGATTTCACGGCGATCATCGCTATCCTGCGAGCACACGGCTATCAGGGCTGGCTTGTGGTAGAGGCCGAGCAGGATCCTGCACTGGCACCCAGCTATGCGTATGCGCAGAAGGGCTACCGCACTTTGCGTGCGCTGGTCGATGGCGCTCCGTTGCAGGAGGTCGCATGAATCCCTATTTGGCCGAGTTTGGTGCTCCCTCCCTTGCTTGCAGGGGAGGGCCGGGCTGGGGTCAGGTACTTGCCTCAAACTTCCTCGCAAGCGTTCACCCCCTCCCAACCTCCCCCTGCAAGCAAGGGGATGAGACAACTCAGGGGGTTATATGAGCCTGCTTGTCAAAGGACACGTGCAAGGACGCGAGATCGTCAGGGTGACGCCTGAGTCCGCCGGATGGAGGCACGTCGGTTTTGAAGCCTTTCGTCTTTCACCAAGGGAAAACATTCGCATCGCCTTGCCTGCCGATCGTGAAGGCTGCCTGGTCGTACTCACCGGCCGTGCGAATGTCCGGGCGGGTAGCGAATCCTTCGACAATCTCGGCGGTCGCAGCAGCGTATTCGACGAACGTGCGCCGGATGCCGTGTACGCACCTCCCGGCACATCGCTCGATGTCACTGCGCATGATGCTGCAGAACTGGCGCTTGCCACTGCGCCGGCCAAAGGAAAACATCCGATACGTCTAATTCCCGGCGCGAGCATGAAGCGCTCGGTACGCGGCCAAGGCACCAACACGCGTTACATCTGCGACATCCTGCCAGAAACCGAACTCGCCGAATCGCTGCTGGTGGTGGAAGTGCTGACACCCGCCGCGCACTCCTCCAGCTATCCGCCGCACAAGCACGACACCGACGCACTACCGCAGGAAAGTGCACTGGAAGAAACCTATTACCACCGCATCGATCCGCCACAAGGCTTTGCCTTCCAGCGCGTATATACCGACACGCGCGACCTGGACGAGTCGATGGCAGTTTGCGATCACGATGTAGTGATGGTGCCGCGCGGCTATCACCCGGTGGTGATGCCTCACGGCTACCGCGGCTATTACCTCAATGTGATGGCCGGCCCGCATCGCGCGTGGCATTTCAAAAACGACCCCGCCCACGACTGGCTGATGCAGCGCTGAGCTACCGCAAGAGGATCAACCGATGTCCGCACAACTCTCCCACCCGACGGCACCTCAAGCCATTGGCCATTACATCAACGGTCACAGGCACGCCGGCAGCAGCGCAAGCTTGCCTTCCTACAATCCGGCAACGGGCGAAGTGATCGGCGCAGTCGCCTTGGCCACCGCCGCAGATGTGGACGCCGCGGTGAAAGCAGCTGCGGAAGCCTTTCACGACTGGTCACAAACGCCGCCATTGAAGCGCGCACGCGTCATGTTCCGTTTCAAGGAACTGATCGAACGCGACATGGACAAGCTTGCTGCCGTCATCACGCGCGAGCATGGCAAGGTGTTTTCCGACGCCAAAGGCGAAGTAGTGCGCGGCCTGGAAGTGGTCGAGTACGCCTGCGGCATTCCGGAACTTCTGAAAGGCGAATACACCGAGCAAATCGGCAGCGATATCGATGCGTGGACCATGCGCCAACCCTTGGGCGTGTGCGCGGGCATCACGCCCTTCAACTTCCCGGTCATGGTCCCGATGTGGATGTTCCCGATGGCCATTGCCTGCGGCAACAGTTTCGTGCTCAAGCCCTCCGAACGCGATCCTTCTGCTTCACTGATGCTGGCCGAGCTGTTGAAGGAAGCAGGACTTCCGGATGGCGTATTCAACGTGTTGCAGGGTGACAAAACGGCAGTGGATGCACTATTGGATCATCCCAAGGTGCGCGCAGTGAGCTTCGTAGGCTCCACGCCGATCGCCGAGTACATCTATGCGCGCGGCACCGCCGCTGGCAAGCGCGTGCAAGCGCTGGGCGGCGCGAAGAATCATATGATTGTGATGCCGGACGCCGACATCGAAAAAGCCGCCGATGCGCTCATTGGCGCCGGCTACGGCGCGGCCGGCGAACGCTGCATGGCGATTTCGGTGGCTGTAGCGGTCGGCGACGCCACGGCGGATCAATTGGTAGCCACGCTCTCACCCAAGGTGCGTGCGCTGCGCATCGGCAATGGCATGGATGCGCACGTTGACATGGGACCGGTGATTGCCGCCCAGCATCGCGACAAGATCACCGCTTACATTGAGGATGGTCTCGCCGCAGGCGCCGAACTGGCGGTCGACGGACGCGGTCATCGCGTGGCCGGTTGCGAGCAAGGCTTTTTCCTCGGCGGCAGCTTATTCGATCACGTGCGACCGGACATGCGCATCTACAAAGAAGAAATTTTCGGCCCCGTGCTATGCGTGGTGCGCGCACCGGATTTCGCGGCCGCACTCAAGCTGGTCGACGAACACGAATTCGGCAACGGCACCGCCATCTTCACGCGCGATGGCCATGTGGCACGCGAATTCGCGCATCGGGTGCAGGTAGGCATGATCGGCATCAACGTGCCCATTCCCGTGCCGATGGCCTTCCATAGTTTTGGCGGCTGGAAGAAGAGCCTGTTCGGTGATCATCATGCTCATGGTCCCGAAGCCGTGCGCTTCTATACTCGGCAAAAAGCGGTGACGCAGCGCTGGCAGGCCAGCGAAGGCAGCCGCGGACCGGAGTTTGCGATGCCGACGCATTGAAAGCGCATACCTCAACGGCGATGCATTCAATCGAGCTTGAACGGATACAGTGGCGGTAACGGCGAATCCGTTTCCGATGTGCTTTCCTTGCGCCACACGAATCCTTTGGCAAATGCGGCAGCGACATCGATGCGTCGCTCGGCAGTGACACCTGCATACTGCTCGCGCTGCAGCTGATCGATAGCGGCACGTTGTTGCTCGGAAGCCAGCGCTTCTGCCACTTGCCCGAGATTGCGCAATCCTGGGCGTTCAGTGCGTGCCCAAGCAAGTAGACGTCGCGCCTGCGCCGGTCGATCATTTTGCCGCGCTGCGTCCAAAAACGCTTGACGCAAGGATCGAGCCGAATCCGAAGGGTCAGTGTGGCGCGCAGTTACTGAAGCTACGCCTGTCCGCTTGCTTCGATAAAGCCACCCAAACGCCACCATGCTGACCAGCCACAACGCGATGCTGCCCAAGGCGATCCATCGCCAGGGTGTCGATGTCGTTGTGTTAGACCCGGACGCTACGGATGGTGATGCAACGATACTGCTCGCTGCTGATGGCGATGAGGTCATAGCAGCTTGGGGTGCCGACGCAGCCACCGCAGGCGCTCCGCTGGCAGCCGCTACAGTCAAGGTGTGCGATGGAATGGTTGCCATGCGCTTCTGTCCGCTCTGCACATCGAACCAAGTAAGCGTGGTTTCCGGAATGACCAGCGTGCCCGCATGTTGCGGAAAGATCGCAAAACCGCGCTCGCGTTGCCCGCTCAACCACTCGCCGTCATCGCGCGTGGTCGTGCCGGATTGATCCGGATAGACTGTTGCACCGTCAATGGTGGGAAGGCTTAACTCCGGCAATGCATCGCCCGGCAAGCCCTGCGCTTCGACTCGCATGCGCAGATTCAGCGGCTGTCCCGCAGTAACTTTGTCGTCGCTCGGCAAACCTTCGAGACTCAATGTCAGCGAGCGCGCAGGTAGCCAGGCGGTTTTGCCCCAATCGGCGGGCGGTGCTTGTACGTCGAGCTTCATTTCTGGCGAATCCGCCGTCACCGGCGTGGAATTGCCGAACAAACCGCCTGGATTGAAAAAACCGCTGGGATCATTTGGATTGCCGGGATCGACCGCTTCACCCTGGAACTCGATGGACGGAATAGTGAGCGTGCCCGCGCGCTGCGCTGTCAACGCATAGCGCCGTTCGATCACCTGATAGCGATGGCCGTTGCGCACGGTTTGGTAATTCGCATCATTGCCAAGCTTGCGTAGTTCTGCACCGTCGGCGTGCGGATCTGCCAGGCTTCCGCTATTGAGATTGACATCGAAGAACAGTCGGACGGTATAGAGCAGCTGCTGACCGACGTAGACGCGGTTCGAGCTGGTGGTCACTTCGATGAATACTTGCTTGCCGGCATTCGCACTGACCGAAGTATCCGGCGGGCCGACATGCAGAGTCAGCGGCTGGGTTTGACTGCCCGCCACGGCAAGCGACGGAATCTGCAGCTCACCCGTGTGTTTGGGGCGCAAGGCCACACCGATGATCAATTCGGCGGTCTGTTGTCCGTTGACGACGTTGAGCGAGCTGTTGGCGGAGGTGCCGAGTACTTCAAAATCGCGATCTAGTGCACTCAAATCCGGCGTACTGGCATTCATCGTGCCATCGATGCGCAAATTAAGCGTGACGGTTTCGCCCAGATGTACATCGTTGCGATCGAGTGTTGCTTGCACATTCGCCGCCATGACGACGCTCGGCAGCAGCAAACAGAGCAGCAGCAACCAACGCATCATTCAATCTCCCTCACTCGGTTGCGCACCCATGCGCTCGCGGTATTCCAGCTCGAACTTCCTGCGCAGCAGTGCGCCAGGATCATCAGGCACGCGCTGCAGATCGCGCCGTACATTGTTGGGCAGCTTGGCGAGCGGATCATCGATATCGACTTCGCCTAATTCATGCGCTTGCTTGGGCGTCGCCTTGCCTGGTTTGGCGGCGAGTGCCTGATCCATTTGCGTCTGCAGGTCTTGCTGTGCTTTTGCCGATTGCATGCGTTCGCTGCTGGATGCAGGCGCCGGCGATGACGCAGCCTCTTCCTTCGCGCCATTGGCATCATGCTGCGTTTGTTGAGTCTTGGCAGAAGATTGCTGAGCGCCGTTTTGCTGCGCGCCTCGGGACTGATCCTGGCCGTTTTGGCTTTGGCTCTGCTTATCTTGCGTCCCTTGGCCGGAACCTCGTTGCTGCTGGCCAGACTCGCCTTGCTGTCCGGAAGACTGCCCATTCTGGCCGTTCTGATTTTTCTGCCCGCTTTGCCCACCGGACTGCTGCTGTTGCTGCTGCGATGATGTCTTTTGCTGTTGCTTGCGCATCGCTTCGTCAACTGCCTTGCGATTGGCACGCGCATCTTCGTTGTGCGAATCCAATTGCAACGCACGATCGTAAGCCTTCAGCGCATCCGGATAACGACCGAGCCTGGCAAGTGCATTGCCAAGGTTGTACTGCGCGTCGGCGCTTTTTACGTGATCCAATGCTTGTGCCGCAGCAGCGTAATCCTTGGCGCGGTAAGCCGCCGCGCCGCGCCACGCTGGGTCCTTCGCCAATTGTTGTGCCTTGGCGGCGTCGCCTCGCCGCAACGCGCTTGCCGCCTGCTGATCGGGACGCTGCCACCAATCCTGCCAACCGGACGCCTTTACATTGGTCGGCAACACGGGAAGCAATACCAGGGGCAATAGCAAAACCCAGCCACGACGAAATGCCATCGCGGCCACCAGCAACAGCGGCAGCAGCAACCATGGGCCACGATCCTCCCACACGTCGCCGCCTTGTCCCTCAGCGATTGACGCGTGCTGCGTTGGCTGCAACAAAGCATGCAATGCCGCGAGATCGTCGCCATTGGCAGTCATCGCCATGTAACGGCCATGGCCTGCCTCGGCGAGCGCTTGCAGATTCTGATCATCGCGACGCGCCACGACGATATTGCCTTGGTCGTCGTGCACGAAGCGGCCATCCGCTTGCGAGACGGATGCACCCTGCGATGTCCCGATTCCCAGCACAGACACGCGCACACCGGAGGACCATGCTGCACGGGCTGCTGCTTGGGCAGACGCGTCAGCGTCATCGGTGACCAGTACGATCGAACCGTTGCCCAATTTGGCATCGTGAATCAGTTTCGCGCCTTGTTCGATGGCCTGCGCTGCATGGTTGCCATCCACCGGCATGACATCCGGCGACATGGCGTCCAGCAGTGCATCCAGGCTGTGCGCATCGCTGGTCAGCGGTGCCACGACGAAGGATTGGCCGGCATAGCCGAGCAAGGCGTTCAAGCCATCTTTGTTCGCCAGCAGCAGATCACGCGCCTTGTAGCGTGCACGCTCCATGCGGCTGGGTGGCACGTCACGCGCCAGCATGTGTTGTGAAAGCGAAATGGCCACGACTTGCGCAGCCTGGTCGGCGAACATCGGTTCGGTGATACGACTCCACGTTGGACCTGCCAGCGCCAGCACACCCAATGTCCATCCCAAAGTGAGCAAACCTGACGGCCAGCGAACATGTCGCGTCGTACCCGTCACCAGGTGCGGCAATAACTCCGGATCGACCAGACGGCTGAGCGAACGATGCGATGCATCGCCACGCGCACCCATCCAAAACAGCAACGGGATTGCCAATAACCCCAGCAACCACGCAGGCTGCAAAAAATGGAATTGATGCAAGGCTTCGTTCATGCCCCCATTCCCTTCCAGCGCGGCCACAGCAAGCCCAGCAGCAAACACGTCCCAGCGACAGCAAGCGGTACTCGAAAAAGTTCGTGGTGCAGCCGAAAGCTCGGGCCATTCTGCGGCATAGGCTCCAACGCATCGATCGCGCGGTACGCATCGGCGAGCTGATTGCCATCGGTGGCGCGATAAAATTGGCCGCCGGTTTCGTGCGCGATGGAGGTGAGCATATCTGCGTCCAAATCGGCGGACGGGTTCACCACACTGTCACCGAACAAACCCGGCACGACCATGCGCGTGGCGCCGATGCCGATGGTGTAGATGCGTACGCCAGCGGCTTTGGCTGCGCGCGCGGCATCCTGCGGCGAGATGCTGCCGGAGTTGTTCACGCCATCGGTCAGCAGAATCAGCACTCGCGCCTGCTCGGGCAATGCAGCAAGGCGTTTTACCGCGACAGCAATCGCATCACCGATCGCGGTTTCCGTGCCTGGCAAGCCAACGACGGCACTATGCAATTGGGCGCGTACGGCATTGAGATCGTAGGTAAGCGGCGTCACCAGAAACGCACGCGTGCCGAACAACACCAGCCCCAGTTCATCGCCGCTGCGACGAGATATGAAATCCCCAGCGATCGCCTCCACGGCGCCAAAGCGGCTGAGTTGCTGCCCGCCAAGCACCATGTCGGGTGTTTCCATACTCTGGGAGAGATCCACCGCCAGCATCATCGCGCGACCGCTGTGCGTCTGCGCCTGCGGTGGCCCCAACAACTGCGGTCTTGCGGCAGCAACGAGCAAACTTAGCCAGCCCAGCGCCAGTAGCCAAGGCGCCGCGCCGGATGCGGTAACTTGCTCGCCCACACTCCACGACAGCGAAGCATGCGGCAAGCGCAAGGCTTGCCCAGGCGATGCAGGTTTCAACAGCCACCAGGCCACCCACGGCAGCGGCAGCAACACGAACACCCAGGGCCATGCAAATTCAGGCATGCCCCATCTCCACCGGTTTCATGTGCCGCCATGCAGCCTGCATCCAGCGATGCACCGCCTCTTCGACAGTGACACGGTCGAACTCGGCGTGCGGCTGATACATGCGCGCCTCCAGCGTCATCAGCGTATCGATGGTGGAAGTGTCTACCGCCACCTGCGCCAGCACGTTCCGCCAGCGCTCGCCTTGCAGATGATGGGCCTCTGCCTCGTATTGCCATGCAGCCCGGCGCAGAAGCTGATGCAAGGCCGCCGCATAGGCGGCATCGTCGTTAGCATGGCGATCAGCCAGGAGACGCATTTCCGCCTGCACGCTTTCTCGCCAAATTCGCGCGCGGCGCGCTCGGCGATAAAGCAGATATCCCAGCACAGCAGTCGCACATACAACAGCCGCCAGCACCCACCACCCCGGCGCCGGCGGCCACCAAGGCGGATTGGGCGGGAGATGGATGTCGCGCAGTTGGAGGTCGTCACTCGGTTGCGGGAAATGCGAGTTCATCGCCGTCTCCCACCGTTGTGCAGCAATGCCGCTACGGCATCCAGCGGATCAGCAGCGGTGTCGATGATGCGATGGGGAATGCCTAGCGATATCGCCATCGATGCTAATCGCGCCTGCCCTTCGCCAAGGCTCTGTTGAAAGGCCTCGCGTTGTGACGGCGAATGCAATGCAAGCTGACGCCGTTCGCCACGATGCTCAATAGGGTAGCTTCCGGCCGGAACGGCCTGTAACTCCATCGCGTCGGCGACGATCAACAAGCGCACCGCAGTGTGTCGCATCATTTCCAGCAGCCGATCGTGCGCGGCTTCATCGCAGCTTTGCCCGTCGCTGATAAGCAAGGCACGATTGGCACCGTGCTGGAGCTTGACCACATGCTGCAGCGCCTGCGACAGCGATTGGCTTTGTCCGGATGGTGCGGCATCGCATTTCGCCAGCATGCCGCATACGTCCAGCGCGCCACGCACACCGCCACATGGGCGCCGCAAATAGTGATTTTCGCCGAACGCCACCAAGCCTATGCGTTCACCCGCTTTGACCGCGTACCATGCGGCCAGCGCCGCGGCACGCGCGGCTTGTACGCATTTGAAGCGAGTGCGCGTACCAAAACGCATGCCGGGATTCTGATCGAGCAAAACCAGCAACTGCCCTTCGCGCTCTTCCTGGAACAGCTTGGTGTGCAAACGACCGCTGCGAGCGGTCAATCGCCAGTCCAGGCGGCGCACGTCATCGCCAGGTTGATAGGCGCGCGACTCCGCATAGTCCATGCCTCGGCCGTATAGACGGCTGGACTGCACACCGATGCGCGTAGCACGACTGTCTTGCGGCGGTATACGCAATCGTGAAACACGGCCACGCAGCGCGACCAGCTCCGACAGCGATACGCGGACGCGTCCATCGCCATCCGCTTGGTGGTCGGTCACGGCGTTCACGGCAAGGGAACGAGATCCAGCAAGCGATGGATGACCTTTTCGCTGCGGATGCCTTCAGCTTCTGCTTCATAGCTGAGCAGTACGCGATGACGCAGTACTTCGTACACGACAGCATGCACGTCTTCGGGCAGCGCAAAATCGCGACCGCTCAGCCAGGCATGCGCCCTGGCGCAGCGATCCAACGCAATGGTGGCGCGGGGGCTGGCGCCCCAGGCGATCCAGCGTTTCAGTTCCGGCCCATAGCGCCCTGCGTCGCGTGTCGCGAGCACCAGTTGTGTCAGGTACTGCTCCAGAGCAGGTGCCACGTGGACGCCTAATACAGCTTCGCGCGCAGCGAATACATCTTCCTGTGAAACCATGGCTGCAGCGGGAGCAGCCGTTTTAGCCGATCTGCCTGCTTGTTCTCGTGCAAGGCGCAGAATCGCCAGTTCGGCCGCAGCATCCGGATAGCCGATCGTCACGTGCATGATGAAACGGTCAAGCTGTGCTTCCGGCAGCGCGAAAGTGCCTTCCTGCTCGATCGGATTCTGCGTGGCCATCACCATGAACAACTCCGGCAGATGCCAGGTGTTGCGTCCTACGGTGATCTGTCGCTCCGCCATCGCTTCGAGCAGGGCCGATTGAACCTTCGCGGGTGCGCGATTGATTTCATCGGCCAATACGATGCTGTGGAACAGCGGGCCGCGCTCGAATTCGAAACCACCCGATTGCGGGCGGAATACGTCCGTGCCGGTGAGATCGGCGGGCAACAAATCCGGTGTGAATTGCACGCGGTGAAAATCCGCATCGATACGACCTGCCAGCGCCTTGACCGCGGTGGTCTTGGCTAGTCCTGGCGCGCCTTCCACCAGTAGATGGCCATCCGCCAACAGGGCAATCAAGAGGCACTCGATCAGCCGCGGCTGGCCGATGATGTGTTGCTGCAAATCATCGCGAAGACGTGAAAAAGCCTGCTGCAAATGCCCGGACGTGGGGATTTGGGGCATATCCATCCGAAAGTCCTGTACTGCTTGATGGGAATAAGACCATTACTAGATGGGAAAGTTTGGCCTGTGCGACGCTACAAAGCAAAAAGGGGCGGCACATGGGCCGCCCCTTCCTTTTTCTTTCACAACTCGCGCTTATTGCAGACTGTCGCTGAGGATGCGCGGGGTGACGAAGATCAGCAGTTCGTCCTTGTCGTTGATGCGCTGCGTACTGCGGAACAGGAAGCCAACGCCCGGGACATCACCCAGCCACGGCACCTTGTTGACGGTGTCGCTCTTGCTGATCTCATAGATGCCGCCCAGAACCACTGTCTGGCCGTCGTCAACCAGCACCGAGGTATTGAGCGAACGCGTATCGATGACTGGAACCTGGCCGCTGCCGGGAACCGTGATATAGCGGTTGAGCGAATCCTTGTTGACGTTGATGGCAAGGAAAACGCGGTTGTCGGCCGTAATGGTCGGCGTGACCTTGAGTTCCAGCACGGCATCCTTGAACGCTACCGTGGCCGTACCCGTTGCACCGCCACCACTGGAGGTGTTCTGGTAGGTGACGTAGCCGATTTCCTGACCTTGGCGAATATCTGCCTCTTGCTGGTTGGCAGTAATCACACGCGGGCTGGAGACAAGCTGGCTGCGTCCCTCGGCTTGCGCGGCAGACAACTCCAGATCCAGCGCGTAATTCTTGCCAAGGATGGCGGCAGCGATGGTCGAAGCGGCAGCCCCGGTGGCCGGTGTTGCGGGCAGATTGACCTGCTGCAAATTCTGCAAGCCATTGTATGTGGTGGTGGTACTGGTGGAGGACAGAAGACCGCTACCCACCGAGAGCATTTGGCCGCTCGGATTGATCTGTCGACCACTTACGCCCCATTGAACACCCAGGTCACGCTCGAACTGATCCGTCGCGATCACGATGCGTGATTCGATCAGCACCTGCTGTACCGGACGATCCAGCTGGGCGACGAGCGCACGCAGCTCGGTCGTCTTCTCTGCGGTGTCATTGATCAACAATGTATTGGTGCGTTGGTCGAAGGTGACGCTGCCGCGCGGCGAGAGGAAGCCACGATGCGAGCCGGCCGCGCCACTAGCTGTAGCACCACCGCCACCGCCCTGCTGCGCACCGGACGTCAGCAACTTTGCAATATCCGCCGCCTTGCCATAGCTGATCGGGAGATAGGTGGTAATCAGCGGAGCCGTATCCTGCGCCTTGAAGCGCGCATCGGCCACGTTCTGTTCGTAATCGGCCAGCTCTTTCTGCGGCGCGATCCAGATCACGTTGCCATCGCGACGCTTGTCCAGATCCTTGGCGCGCAGGATCACATCCAGCGCCTGATCCCACGGCACATTGACCAGTCGCAGCGTGACGCTGCCGCCCACCGTGTCGGATGCCACCAGGTTCAAGCCCGAGACGTCAGCCAACAACTGCAGGGCCGAGCGCACGGGAATGTCCTGGAAGTTGAAGGTCACACGGCTGCCCGTATAAACCGGCTGCGCTTCGGAACCCGGATTGGTGTTCTTCGATTCCTGTTTCTTCGGCGTGACTTCGACGACGTACTGATTGCCCGTCTGATAGGACGAAGTCTCTACATCACCGCTGATGGCGATGTCGAGGTGCGCACCGTTCGGCGTCGACTTCGGCGAGATCGACTGCACCGGCGTGGCGAAGTCGAGCACGTTCAGGCGCTGCGCCTGACTGGCCGGCAACTGCGCGTTGGTGATGTCCACCGAGAGATTGCCGTTCTGGCGGTGCATGTTCGCATTCGCGCCAGTGCCGCTGAAGTTGACCAGCACGCGACCCGAACCGTTGGCGCCACGCTGGAAGTCGATGTTGCTGATGGCCGGGCCAGTCTGTGCGGACGGCAATGCCTTGGAAGGATCGATCGTAGCCGCCGTGGTCACCGGCTGCGACTGCGTGCCGTTGTTGACCACCAGCACCAGGCTGTTGCCCTGGACGCTGGACTTGTATGACGAGGCCTGCATCAACTCGACCACGACGCGCGTGCGTCCACCCGCCGATACCGCCGACACCCCCGTGGTGGTGCCTACACCGATGTCCTGGTGACGGGCTGCGTCATTGGAGGTATCCGGAAAATCGATCGCGATACGCGGCGGCGTTTCCGTGGTGAAGATGTTCGGCTGCGGGACCTGGGCGCTGTCGAAGTTCATGCGTACTTCGACGCGACCACCCGGCAGGCTCTTGTAGGTGATGTTCTGAAGTGTGCTGGTCGCCGCGGCAGCGCTCGCCCAGGTGGCGGCACCCAACACCATGACGGTCATCAGGCAACGGCTGGCCAGGTGCATGGCACGACTCCGGACTGTTTTGTTGAGATTAGTCATTGCATCAGCCCCTGTATTCCTATTTCGCCTCAAGCGCGATGCTGGCCGGACGTTCCATCCAGCCGCCATTGCCGTTGGAAACCAATTCGACCAGGTCAATGTGGTCACCCGCGATGCCGGTGACGCGTCCGTAGTTCTGGCCCATGTATTCGTTGGTATGCACGCGATGAATCACTCCGCCGGGATCTTTGACGAGTGCTTCCATGGTCGCAGCAGCACCGATCGTGCCAACCATCCTCAAGCTATCTAGCGAGTAAGCCTCTAGCGGTTGTCGCGGACGACCTTCGTCGGGCCGCGGTCCGCTGGCCTGAGTCAGCTCGTCCTGACTGGGGCTAAACGGATCGCGCTTGTCCTGATCGCCATAGGTAAACGTCTCGAAGGTCTTGATCACGGGCAGTGCCGGAATGGGCACACCGCGCTTGGCCTTCTCTTGTGCGACCCAATCGCGCAGGTCGGACATGCCGCGGGTACAGCCGGCAAGCGTGAAGGCGGTAGCGATGACCAGCGACAGCTTCGCCAGACGCGCCGGTTTCATGGCAGTCATGACGCTCATTTCCCGCCTCCGGGCTTCTTCGTCTTGCCCGTATCGCTGGTCTCGGATTCGTCGAGGTAGCGATAGGTCTTCACCGTGCCCTGCAGCACCAGCAACTGGTTGGAAGCAGGTTCGGCCCCCTTGGCCGGTGCGTTGAGCGGCGTCAGCGACACGTCATGCATGGTCAGGATCACCACGCGCGGCAGCGAAGCCACACCGCTGATGAAAGCACCGAACTGGTGATACGTGCCGATCATCTTCAGCTGAATCGGTTTCTCGGCATAGAAATCCTTCGGGATTTCCGTACCCGGTTGGAACAATTCCTGCTGCAGGCCGGCCGACAGTGCCGTTTGCGACACATCCACCAGCAATTCGGGCATTTCGGTCCTGCTGGGCAACTGGCGCAGCAACTGGCGCAGCATGTCCTTCATCTCGTCCAGCTGCTGCTGCAACGCTTCGAGATTGACCGACTTGGCCTGTTTCTCGGAGAACTCTTTCTTGAGTTGTTCTTCCTTGCCGGCCAGCGTTTGCAACTGATCTTGTTGATCGTTGACCACTACGTACCAGCCGACCAAGATGATCACCGCAAACAGAATCACGGTGAAGAACGTCTTGACCGATTTTGGCCAGCCGCCGATGTTGTTGCGATCGAGACTGCGCAGATCGTCGAAGAGTTTCATCAGTAAGCCCCTCCCTTGGCTGGCGCGGGGGCGCTCGGCGGATGGGCCGGCGCAGGCGCAGGTGCAGGGGGTGTCGTAACGGCGGGCATGGCTTTCGGTGCAGCGGCAGGCGCGGCAGCACTCGTGCTCGACGAAGCCGGCGCGGAAGCGCCCTTCTGAGCGGCAGCGCTGTCATCCTTCGGCTTGGAAAGCGCCACTGTTAGGCCAAAGCTGTAAGGCATGCGCGATGCGTCGTGGCTGTTCTCGGTTTTGCTGAGGTCGGACTGCCCCATCCAAGGCGAGCCTTCGATGTTGCGCATGTATTCGGCCACGCTGGCGTTGGATTGCGATACACCACCCAGCAGCATCTGATCGCCGTTCTGCTTGATCGAAGTCAGGCGCACGCTGCCGGGAATGGTCTTCACCAGTTCGTCGAACAGATGCACCATCTGCGAACGATTCGCCTGCAGCTGTTCGATGATCTGCTTGCGCGCCAGCAATTGCGCACGGACTTTTTCCAGATCCTGAATCTTGGCCAGGCGCGCATCCACCTGCTTGATCTGATCCTGCAGGTAGGCGTTGCGATCGTTCTGGTTGTCGATGCGCATGTCCATCCAGAACCACCACAGGAACATCACACCGATGGCGGCGAGCGCGGCAGCACCGAGCTGCATGAAGAATTCGCGCTGGCGGACCTTGCGGCGTTCGGCACGCCATGGAAGTAGGTTTATGCGTGCCATCAGTCGAAACTCCTCATGGCGAGTCCGACCGCGATCATCAGCGCCGGGGCATCTTGCGTCAGCGACTGCGCCTGCACGCGGCTGGACAACGACATGCGCGCCAGCGGATTGGCCACCACGCAAGGCAGGCCGAGCTGCTCTTCGAGCATCGAACTGATGCCTTCGATCGAAGCGCAACCACCGGCCAACACGACCTGGTCGACCTTGCTGAACTCGCTGCCGGCATAGAAGAACTGCAACAGGCGGCTAATCTGTTGCACCAGCGATTCCTTGAACGGTTGCAGGGCTTCGGTCTCGTAGGATTCCGGCAGGCCGCCCTTACGCTTGGCACGACCGGCTTCCTCATAGGAAAGCCCGTAGCGGCGCATGATCTCGTCGGTAAGTTGTTTGCCGCCGAACACTTGTTCGCGCGAGTAGATCGTGCGCTGGTTCTTGAGCACCGACAGTGTGGTCATGGTGGCGCCGATGTCGATCACGGCCACCAGCGCATCGCGCCCGACGTTCAACTGGTCGGCGATCAGCGCGAAGGCGTTCTCCATAGCGAAGGCTTCAACGTCGACGACCGCGGCGGTAAGACCACCGAGGTCCAGCGCGGCGACGCGCATGTCGACGTTTTCCGTGCGCGAGGCAGCCAGCAGCACGTTGTTCATTTCGGGGTTGTCGCGCACCGGCCCAAGCACCTCGAAGTCGAGACTTACTTCCTCGATCGGGTACGGGATGTACTGGTTCGCTTCGACCTGGATCTGGCCTTCCAGATCTTCATCTGACAATTCGGCCGGCATCGGCACGATGCGTGTGATCACCGCCGAGCCAGCCACCGCTGCCGCGGCGTGCTTGACCTTCGCGCCGGAGCGTGCGAGCGCGCGGCGTACCGCTTCGCCCACCGCCTCGACTTCGACGATGTTCTTTTCCACGACCGCGTTCGGGGGCAGTGGCTCGATCGCGTAGTGCTCCACGCGATAGCGACCCCCTGCTTGACTGAGCTGCAGCAGCTTGACGGCGGTCGAACTGATGTCGACGCCAACCAGCGGCGGCTTCTTGGGTGTAAAGAGCCCCACGATATTCCCCCTTGACCCCTGGCGCTTCCGCCAGATACTGGCAGGATTGCGGGGCCATTAGATCCAAAAATTAATGCAATAGCAACGGCCTACGCGATCTTCTTCGAGACTTTTGGCGTGATGGCCTGCACATTTGGACCAACCCGCCCCGAATGCCGCGATTAAGGTTTTGCTAACCCGTTGCTGATGCCCTCCATACTGCAACATCTATACTTCGGTCTGTTTTGACTCAAGTCTCGCTACAACAACCACATGACGCGATTTTTGAAAGCACTGCTGCGCTGGCTGTTGATCCTGGGTTTTAGTGGCCTTCTGCTGATAACCGCAGCCATCGGGGTGGCCTACTGGCTGGTCTCTCCGCGCATTCCGTCGGTGGATGTCCTCAAGGATTACCACATGCAAGTTCCGCTCCGAGTGGTGAGCGCGGACGGCAAATTGATCGCCACCTTCGGGGAAACACGACGTATTCCGGTGCCCATCGAGCAAGTGCCCGACATGCTCAAGCATGCGGTACTGTCAGCAGAAGACGCTGATTTCTATAAACATCCCGGCGTGGACTGGCGCGGCGTGATGCGGGCAGGCCTGCACGTAGTGGCTTCCGGTGGCAACAAAACCCAGGGCGGCTCCACTATTACCCAGCAGGTAGCGCGTAATTTCTTCCTGAGCCCGGAAAAGCTCTATTCCCGCAAGCTGATCGAGATGTTCATCGCCTTGCGGATGGAGAGCACCCTTAGCAAGGATCAGATCCTGGAGCTCTATATCAATAAGATGTTCCTGGGACACCGCTCCTACGGCATTGCAGCCGCTGCGGAGTACTACTACGGCAAACGGCTGGACCAGCTCACCGTGGCGCAATGTGCAGCCATTGCCTCCACTTTCCAGCTTCCCTCGGCCGTCAATCCGCTGACCAATACCCAGCGCCTGATCGCTCGCCGCAACTGGGTGCTGGGACAAATGCTGGAACACCGCTACATCAACCAGGCGCAATACCAACAAGCCATCACCGCGCCCGACGATGCCGGTCCGCATGAGCAGCCGGTCCAGGTGGATGCACCCTACTTGGCCGAAATGGCACGGCTGCAGGCGCTGGAACGCTTGGGCAACGATGCACTGACCGAAGGTTATGTGGTGAAGACCACCTTGGTCAGTACCCGACAACAAGCGGCAGTTGCGGCAGTCCGCGACGGCCTGGCTATCTATGACCACCGCCACGGCTGGCGTGGACCGGAAGCCCATGAGGAACTGCCCCCAGGGGCCAGTGATACCGATTACGGCAACCTACTTTCCAGCTATACGGATGTGGCCGGCCTCACGCCCGGCCTGGTCATCGCTTCGTCCGCCGCTGACGCTTCGGTATTCCTGCCAAGCAAACAGGTGATCAAGCTAGACCTCAAGGCGATGGACTGGGCTCGCCCCTATATCAATGAGACTCGCGTCGGCGCAGCGCCAACCAAGGTCGATACCGTACTCAAGCCCGGTGACATCATTCGCGTGATCCGCGATGACAAGGGCGAATGGCAGCTCACGCAGATCCCGAAGGCGCAGGCCGCACTGGTATCGTTGGATCCGGAAAACGGTGCCATCCAGTCGCTGGTCGGCGGTTTCAATTTCCAGCGCAGCAAGTTCAATCGCGCAGTGATGGCGGCTCGCCAGCCGGGCTCCAGCTTCAAGCCCTTCATTTATTCCGCGGCGTTCGAGCGCGGCTATACGCCGGCTTCGATCATCAACGACTCGCCCATTGCCCTACCCGACCCCTCGCAGCCGAACGGTCTGTGGACGCCGAGCAACGACGACAACAAGTTCTCCGGCCCGATCCGCCTGCGCGAAGCCCTGATCGAATCGAAGAATCTGGTTTCAGTGCGCTTGCTCGACTCGATTGGCGTGCGCTATACGCGCGATTACGTAACGCGCTTCGGCTTCCCGCCCGATGCATTGCCGAACAATCTGTCGATGGCCCTGGGCACCGCATCTGTATCACCACTCAGCATGGCGCGCGGTTTTGCCGTGTTTGCCAACGGCGGCTACCTCGTTACACCCTATTTCATCGACGAAATTGATGATCGCGACGGCAAACCGGTATACGTCGCCAATCCAGCACGCGCATGCGCAGACTGTTCAGAGCGCCTGCTGCAGAACAGTCCACCTGCCCCCCCCCCGGCGAACATGCTCACCAATGGCGTATCGCCCAGTTCGCCCAATGCGCCCGCTCCAGCAGCCAGCGTAGCAATGGCTGGTGAAACAGCTCTGCCCGCGGATGTGCATAACGGCAAGGCGCCGCCCGTGCTGGCTCCCCACGTGATCGATATCCGCAACGATTATCTGGTCACGTCGCTGATGAAGGATGTTATCCAGTCACCCATGGGCACTGGCTATGCGGCCAAATCACTCAACCGTGGTGACCTGGCCGGCAAAACGGGCTCAACCAACGATCACCGTGATGCCTGGTTCGTTGGCTTCAATGGCGATCTGTCGACAGCCGTATGGGTCGGCTTTGACGATTTCACGTCGCTGGGCAAGGGTGAATTCGGTGCCAAGGCGGCGTTGCCGATCTGGATCGATTACGTTGGCGATGTATTAAAGGGCGCTCCAGAAAAGAGCCTGCCGATGCCCCCAGGCATTACGACCATGTTGATCAACCGTGAAAGCGGCTGGCCCACATCCCAGGGTGATCCCAGCGCCATGCAGGAAATCTTCAAGGTCGAAGATATCGATCGCATCCATAATCAGGCGCAGCAACAGAGCCAGGATCAAGAGCAGACTAACGACATCTTTTGAGAGCCCGTTTGATGTCTCGAGCAGGCTCTAATCTTTTCGGGTAGTCTTGCCACGGACGATGAAAACCGAGGTGGCAGCATGGCACGAGGTGAACACCATCGCATCCACGCGCAGGATCGTGTACAGCGCACCCGGTTACGCGTCGCCCAAGAGGCGGCGCGCCTGATGAGCGAACACGGTATCCGCGACTTCCACCGCGCCAAACGCAAAGCCGCCGAACGGCTGGGTGTACTGGACGAACAGGCGCTTCCCCGCAATCACGAAATCGAGCAGGCGCTGCGTGAACATCAGCGCTTGTTCCAGGCCGAGAGCCAACCGCACCTGCTGCGCGAACGACGTGAATCCGCTGTCGAAGCTATGCGCTTCCTGGAACGCTTCGAGCCGCGCCTGGTCGGCGCAGTACTGGAAGGCACGGCCGATGCGCATTCTGCGGTATGCCTGCACGTCTTCAGCGACGATCCCGAAGCGGTCGGCATCTATTTGCGCGAACACGGCGTACCGTTCGAAACACAAACCCGCCGCCTGCGCGTTACTCGAGACGAACAAGTCGAGTATCCGGTACTGCTGTTCGCCGCCGACAATCTTCCTTTCGACATCACCGTGCTTCCACACAACGCGCTACGCCAGGCGCCGCTCGACCGCGTCGATGAAAAGCCGATGCGCCGCGCATCGCTGGCATCCGTGGAGATCATGCTGGCGGAGGAAAGCGAGGAACAGGATGAATTCGAACGCAAGCTGGCTGCCGCACTCAAATAGTTTCATTTCCAGCCCGTGAAAAGAAAAAAGCCCGGTCATACCGGGCTTTTTTCTTAGTGGGAATGAAAGCGGCTGTTCAACGCTTGTCCATGCCTACATAGTCGCGCTGGGCCGAACCCACATACAACTGACGTGGACGACCGATACGCGAACCAGGAGTTTCGTGCTGCTCGATCCAATGTGCGATCCAGCCGGCAGTGCGCGCGATGGCAAACATCACCGTGAACATCTCAGTCGGAATACCCAGCGCCTTGTAGATAAGACCGGAGTAGAAGTCGACATTCGGATACAACTTGCGTTCGACGAAGTAATCGTCCTTCAACGCGGCTTCTTCCAGCTTCATCGCCACGTCGAGCAACGGATCGTTGACACCAAGCTCCGCCAGCACCTTGTGGCACATCTCGCGAATGATCTTCGCACGGGGATCGAAGTTCTTGTACACGCGATGGCCGAAGCCCATCAGACGGAAGTTGTCGTTCTTGTCCTTGGCGCGCTTGACGGCGGTTTCCACCTTGTCAGGCGAGCCAATTTCTTCGAGCATCTTCAGCACGGCTTCGTTGGCACCGCCATGCGCAGGACCCCAAAGCGCGGTAATGCCGGCGGCGATCGACGCGTAGGGATTCGCACCCGTGGAGCCGACCAGACGCACGGTGGAAGTCGAAGCATTCTGCTCGTGGTCAGCGTGCAGGATGAACAAGAGATCCAGCGCCTTCGCACAAACCGGACTGAGTTCCAACGGCTCGCTCGGCACCTCGAACATCATGTGCAGGAAGCGGTTGACGTATTCGAGGTTGTTGCGCGGATAACGGAACGGCCAACCGATCGAATAGCGATAGCAGGCGGCAGAGATGGTCGGCATCTTTGCAAGCAAACGGATGGCCGCCAGCTGGCGGTCTGCCGGATTATCGACATCCAAATCGTCGTGATAGAACGCCGACAGCGAAGCCACCGACGCCGCCAGCATGGCCATCGGATGCGCGTCGTGATGAAAACCCTGGAAAAAATTCTTGTGCGACTCATGCATCATCGTGTGATGCGTGATGTCATTTTCGAAACTGGAGAACTGCGTCTTGTTCGGCAGCTCACCATGCAACAGCAGATAGGCCACTTCGAGGAAGGTGGACTTCTCAGCCAACTGTTCGATCGGATAACCGCGATACATCAGCACGCCCTGGTCGCCGTCGATGTAGGTGATGGCGCTCTTCGTGCTGGCGGTGCTGCCGTAACCGGGGTCGTAGGTGAAATGTCCGGTGTCCTTGTAGAGCGGAGCAATGTCGATGCAGGCGGGGCCAACTGTGCCGCTCAGCAAGGGGAGCTCGCTGCTGCGGCCATTGGACTCATCAACCAGCTTGACGGATTTGGAATCGGACACGGAAACCTCCTACGCAATGGGTCGCCACCGGGAAGGCCCGTAAAACGGCAACCATCCGGCAAAGGAAAACGCGCATCGACGTGGGGGAAAACGGCGATGCAACCTGTCTATTATCGCACATCACATTACAAACGATCCGACAGCGCATGGCCGATTGACCGCCGCGAAAACGCACAAGGCAGGCGCGAGGCCTGCCTTGTGCGAAATAACTGGACCTGCCGCTGTGGGCAGTTCGCGAAGCTTTTTACTTCTGCGCGTAACGGCGACGGAACTTGTCGACGCGACCACCGGCGTCAACAACCTTCTGCTTGCCGGTGTAGAACGGGTGCGAATGGCTGGAGATATCCACCTTGATCAGCGGGTACTCGTTGCCGTCTTCCCACTTGACGGTTTCCTTGGTGGCAATCGTCGAACGCGTCAGAAACGCGAAGTCGGACGAAAGATCCTGGAACACCACCTGACGGTAATTCGGATGGATATCGGGCTTCATGACGGACTCAAAGCTTGCGTGAAAAGAGCGGCATTGTATCGACGATGCCGAGGCCCGGTCAAGTCACGGCTCAGCCCCAAGTGCCCGCCGGACCATGGCCGCGAACTTTGGCTGATCCAGCTCCAACACCACGTTTGCCTGGGCCTCCCGGCCCAGCCTGTGCCCCCAGTCCACCACGGTAGCGCCGCGAGTTAGACGGCCGTCCAACTCCACTCCGACCCAGCGGCGCTCGCTACGCACGATCACTGAGGGATCGATCGCTACCGCCATCGCCAGCGCGTCGGCGGCAATGACGCCCCGGCGATCGCGGCGGCGGTTGGTCTCTCGCGCCACCTGGAACACACGCCCGAAGAAATCGGCTCGATGGTCGCCAGTCGCCAGCCATCGGTCGAACTCATCCTCGTCGAAGGCATGTCGCAGAGTGAGTTCCCAGTCGACCAGATCGAAATGAGGAAAACTTTCGAACACCACGTGCGCCGCTTCGGGATCGAAACCGATGTTGAACTCCGCCGGCACACGCTCGGTATTGCCGTGCCCGGTTACAGCACCGCCCATCACTACCAGGTGCTTCACGCGTTGAGGCAGTGAAGGGTCAAGCCGCAGCGCCAACGCAAGATTGGTCAGCGGCGCCAATGCCACCAACGTTATCTCGCCTGCATGTTCGCGTGTCAGCCGCAGTAGAGCGAGCGCGGCATGTTCGTCAGCTACCGCGGTTTTCGGCTCCGGAAATCCCACGTCGCCCAGGCCGTCATGTCCGTGCACGAAAGCGGCGTCTTCTTCGGACAAGCGCACCAGCGGCGTGGGACATCCAGCGAATACCGGAGTGGAAGCTTTCACCAGGTCGACCAAGGTGCGCGCATTGCGCGTCGTATGCGCCAGACCGACATTGCCTGCAGCGACACTCAAGCCAAGTACATCGGCGTGCGCATGAGCCATCAGAATGGCGAGGGCGTCATCCACGCCGGGGTCGGTATCAATCAGCAACTGCGGTTTGATCATCGTTGGCGTCAAGTTCGAATCGGCAATATTGCTCCCAACCTACCCGCTTCTCAGGCGCCTGCATAGCGTGCTGCGCCACCAATCCACCGCTCAATCAAACGCGCTGCCTGCTGGGAGTGATGCGCAAGCATATATTCGCCCACCTGCTGCACGGCTGGCAGAAGATGGGCATCGCGCGCCAGATCGGCCATGCGAAAACTCAGCTGACCGGTTTGCCGCGTGCCCAACACTTCGCCAGGACCGCGCAATTCCAGATCCTTCTCGGCAATGCGAAAGCCATCGTTGGTTTCACGCATCACCTGCAGACGCTCGCGCGCAAGCTGTCCCAGCGGCGGCTGATAGAGCAGTACGCAATTGGACGCGACAGCGCCGCGCCCCACGCGTCCACGCAACTGATGCAACTGCGCAAGGCCCAAGCGCTCGCTGTTTTCGATCACCATGAGACTGGCGTTGGGCACGTCCACACCCACTTCGATCACCGTGGTCGCCACCAGCGCGGACAATTCGCCCGCCTTGAACGCATCCATCACAGCCTGCTTTTCTTTCGGCTTCATGCGCCCATGGATAAGGCCCACCTGGCAGTTAGTCAGCGCATGCGAAAGCTCGGCATGTGCCGCCTCGGCAGCCTGTGCGCGCAGCTGTTCGGACTCTTCAATCAACGTGCATACCCAATACGCCTGGCGACCTTCCATGCAGGCAACGCGAATACGCTCAATTACTTCGACGCGGCGTGCGTTGGAAATCGCGACTGTCTGCACCGGCGTGCGGCCTGGTGGCAATTCGTCGATGGCGGAAATATCGAGATCGGCGTACGCACTCATCGCCAATGTGCGGGGGATCGGTGTTGCGGTGAGCACCAGTTGATGCGGCACCAGCTCGCCCTCCATACCCTTGTCACGCAGGGCCAGACGCTGCTGCACACCGAAACGATGCTGCTCATCGACGATCACCAGCCCCAGACGTGCAAACGCCACCCCTTCCTGCATCAAGGCGTGTGTGCCGATTACGATGGGCGCACCTTCAACCACCCGCTGCATCGCTTGTTGACGTGCCTTGCCTTGCTGCTTGCCGGCCAGCCATTCAACGGTGATGCCCAACGGCTCCAGCCAATGGCGGAAATTGCGCAGATGCTGCTCCGCCAACAATTCTGTCGGCGCCATCAAAGCAACTTGATAACCCGCCTCCACCGCCGCCAGCGCCGCGGCACAAGCTACAGCCGTTTTGCCAGAGCCGACATCTCCTTGCACAAGGCGAAGCATGGGGCGCGGCGCAGCGATGTCCGCGGAGATTTCCTTGATGACACGTTGCTGCGCTCCAGTAAGTTGGAATAGCAGCGATTTCAGCCAGCGTTTCCGCAATTTGCCATCGCCACCGAGCTTAGGTGCGCGCCGCTCGCGCACTGCCGCGCGCAGACGCTTCAGGCTCATGTGCTGCGCGAGCAATTCCTCGAACGCCAGGCGCTGTTGTGCGGGGTGGCGCCCCTGGATCAACTGATCGATGCGTGCATCCGGTGGTGGTCGATGCACATACAACAAAGCTTCGCGCAGCGAGGTCAACCCGAACTTGCCGCACAACGCAGGTGGAATCAATTCCAGTTCTGTTTCTAGCGGGAGCTGTTGCATTGCCTTGGCAATGAGGTTACCCAGGCGCTTCTGCCCAAGTCCCTCCGTCGTCGGATAGACGGGCGTAAGTAACTCGTCCAGCACGACGGACGCATCGTCCTCCAGCCGCCGGTATTGTGGGTGCACCATCTCCAGACTGGTGCTTCCCTGCCGCACTTCGCCGTAGCAGAGCAAGCGCGCTCCAATGCGAAACTGTTCGGCCTGCGCGCGATTGAAATGAAAGAAGCGCAACAACAGCGTTTGGGTCACGCCGTCGCCGATCGCGACTTTAAGTTGCGGGCGATAGCGAAAACCCTTCTCGACTGCCTCGACGGTGCCCACCACTTGCGCGCGCATGCCTGGACGCAGATCCGCCAGCGGCGTTAGATGCGTGCGATCCTCATAACGCAGCGGCAGGTGAAACCATAGGTCCTGCACACGATGAAGCCCCAATCGGGCCAGCGATTCGACCAGCACCGGACCGATGCCACCGAGCGCAGCAACCGGCCGGTTGCCGCGTTCATCGACATTCGATGGAGCAAGTTGGGGCTTCGTTGCGGCCATTGCTGAAAGACTAACCGAGCACGTCGGTTTGGCGAGTCAGACTGCAGACGAAAGCTGTCAGCAGTCTGCGCACCGTTGCATCAGTCCAGCACCATGATGGCGTCCACTTCCACTTGTGCGCCTTTAGGCAAGCCCGCCACTTCGATCGTGGAACGAGCCGGGTACGGCTGCTGGAAGTACTCATTCATCACAGCGTTGACGGCCGTGAAATTCGCCAGATCCGTCACATAGATGCCGACGCGCACGAACTTGTCGAACGAACCACCTGCCGCTTCGGCCACGGCTTTCAGATTGTCGAATACGCGGCGCGTCTGCGTGCTGATATCGCCTTCCACCAGCATGCCGCTGGCCGGATCGAGCGGGATCTGCCCGGAAAAGTACACAGTGCTGCCGGCACGCACCGCTTGCGAGTAGGGGCCGATCGCGGCAGGGGCTTTGTCGGTAGAGATGATAGTGCGGGGCATGCTTGGCCTCGTGGCTTGCTTGGGCGACACAGTCTAGAACGAGGAGTGAGTGAAGAGGAGGTCCAAATGAGAGCGCGCAGGGATGTTGCTTCTCGTACTTCCAACCCCCTTCACTCACTCCTCGTCACAGCGGATATCGATATGCCCCGCTCACTACGCCCGTGCGTCGCACGCGTCGGATCACCTCAGCCAGATGCTTGCGATTCTTCACCTCGATCGTGAAGATCAGCGTTGCCGCCGCCATGTCTCGCTCGACGTACTCCACGTTCTCGATATTCGAATCGGCTGCGGCAATCGCTGCCGCCACCGTGGCCAGTACACCCGGGCGATTGATGACTTCGATACGCAACTCGGCACGGTAATCGCCCTGCACGTCGCGATCCCATTCGATATCCACGCAGCGCTCGGGGGAGGATTTGCGCAGCTCGGCCATGTTCGGGCATTCGGTGCGATGCACGACAATGCCCTTGCCCGGCGACAGGTAGCCGATGATCTCGTCGCCCGGCAGAGGGTGACAGCAATTGGCGAAGCTCAGTACGCCACGCTCGGCGCCAGTGATGTGAATCTTTTCCGTCGGATGCGTCACCTGCGCGCCACGCGCAGAACTCGTACCGCGCGCGTTGACGAGTTGACTGGCAACCTGGTCAGGCATGCGATTGCCCAGAGCGATGTCGGCGAGCAGTTCCTCCAGGCGCTTGAGCTTGGATTTGTGCAGGAATTTTTCCAGCGCCGCCGGCTGGATGGCGTCGAGACTGGTGCCCAGCGCATCCAGAGCACGATCCAGCATGCGATGGCCGAAATCGACCGCATCCTCGTGCTGCAAATGCTTCAGATATTGGCGGATCGACGTGCGCGCCTTGCCGGTCACCACGAACTCCAGCCATGCCGGATTGGGCACCGCAGAAGGCGCAGTAATGATCTCGACCAACTGCCCCGATTCCAGCCGTGTGCGCAACGGCAGCAATTTCTTGTCGACACGCGCCGCGACGGCGTGATCGCCGACGTCGGTGTGCACCGCGTAAGCGAAATCCAATGCCGTGGCATTGCGCGGCAGCGAAAGAATGTCGCCGCGCGGCGTGAACAAATACGTTTCATCCGGGAACAGGTCGATTTTGACGTTCTCGATGAACTCAGCCGCAGACGGCGTGCCCGCCTGGCTGTCGGCCAACGTGGAAAGCCATTCGCGCGCACGCGCCTGCGCACTGTTGGCCGGGCCGCTTTCGGTCTTGTATGCCCAGTGCGCGGCTACGCCGCGCTCGGCCACCGAATCCATTTCTTCGGTGCGAATCTGCACTTCGATCGGCGCACCAAACGGACCGAGCAGCACGGTATGCAGCGATTGATAACCATTAGCCTTGGGGATCGCGATGAAATCCTTGAAGCGACGATCGACCGGTTTGTACAGTGCATGCACCACGCCCAGCGCCATGTAGCAACTCATCGCGGTGTCAGTTACGACACGGAAACCGTACACATCCATAAGCTGCGCAAAGCTTTTGTGCTCGTTGCGCATCTTCGAATAGATGCTCCATGGCGATTTGATGCGGCCGACTACGCGCACAGGAATGCGGTCTTCGACCAGACGCGAAGTTAGAGCGCCTTCGATGCGGCTCATCGCTTCGCGACGGTTGCCAAGCGCTGCGCGGATACGTTCACTGATCACGCGATAGCGATCGGGATGCAGCGCGCGAAAGCCTAAATCCTGCAGCTCCGCCTTGATCTTATTCATGCCGAGGCGCTGTGCGATCGGCGCGTAGATTTCCAGCGTCTCGCGCGCAATGCGGCGACGCGACTCGGGATCCTTGGCCCCCAGCGTGCGCATATTGTGCAGACGATCGGCCAGCTTGATCAGAATCACGCGAATATCGCGCGCCATCGCCAGCAACATCTTGCGGAAGCTCTCCGCATCGGCCTCCTGCCGATTGGAAAAGCGCATCTTATCCAGCTTGGTGACGCCATCGACCAGCTCCGCAACCGGCTCACCGAATTCACCGGCGAGTTCCATGCGAGTGAGCGCGGTATCTTCCAGCGTGTCGTGCAAGATCGCTGCGATGATGGTTTCCGCATCCATGCCGAATTCGGCCAGGATGCCGGCCACAGCAATCGGATGGGTAATGTAGGGTTCGCCGCTCTTGCGCGTCTGGCCCTCGTGGGCCACCGCGCCGACCTGATAGGCGCGCACGACGCGCGTAACCTGCTGATCAGGCAGGTAGGCAAGCCGCTCTTTAAGCGCCAGCACATACGGCGGCAGTGCGGACGTATCCTCAGGCGCGGGATGCGTGGCCGCCGTCATGGAGTCCCGACGCCCGTTCAGGCGGTCGCCTCATGACAAAGAAGGGATGGAAGGAAGCGGGGGCGCGACGCGCGGATCGCCGAACCGGCGTAACCGGTCCGACGCTTACGTTGTCGACAGCCGCCGCTATCCATCAGTCATCTCCGCCTTTGGAGAGATCGTCGTCCACTTCCTGTGCGGCCCATTCCAGCGCTTCACGTTCGGCACGCTCGCGTTCGGCGCGGTCGATCTCGTCGATGGTCGCCTGATCGATGCGGCGGTCGGCGATTTCACGCAGCGCCAACACGGTGGGCTTATCGTGGTCGGGGTTAACTGCCGGTTCGGCGCCGTTGGCCAGCTGACGGGCGCGCTTGGTCGCCATCAGAACCAGTTCGAAACGGTTGTTGACTACCTCGAGGCAGTCTTCCACGGTGATACGTGCCATGGGAAATCCTTGAACTATAAAAACTTATGCGGCCTTACAGTCTATCGGCCGGTTAACTGGCTGGCAACGCGGAGGCTCGCGGCCATGTTGGACAAGCTCTATCATGCGCGGCCATTGCGCGCCAGTTCGAAACAATGGTGCAATGCGTGCACAATATAGAACTAAAAAGTACACTTTTACTCCCAAAACCTTTTTGCAGCGGATTCCCCCTCGATGCCCTCCCTGCCCCGCCTTGCCCCATTAAGTCGCCTGTTGCCCGCGCTAGCCTTACTGTTGTTGCTCGCCGGGTGCGCCGTCGCCCCACCCCGCACCGACGATCCGCTGGAGAAGTTCAACCGCAAGAGCTACGCATTCAACTCGGCACTGGACACCCATGTGCTGCGCCCGGTGGCGGTGGGCTATACAAAGGTAACGCCCAAACCCGTGCAGACCTCGATCAGCAACTTCTTCACCACTATCCGCCTGCCGATCAGCATTGCCAACAACCTGCTGCAGGCGCGTCCCAGCGACGCGATGGACGATACCGGCCGCTTCCTGATCAATATGACGGTGGGCGTGGCCGGTTTCTTCGACCCGGCGACGAAGATGCAAATTCCGCTTAAGGAAACTGATTTCGGCATTACCCTGGCTCGCTGGGGCATGCCTGAAGGCGACTTTTTGATGGTCCCGTTCCTTGGCCCGTCGACCTTCCGCGATGTCTGGCAGTACCCGGTGGACGGCTATCTGTTCGATCCGCTGAGTTACTTTTCAAGCAACCACAAGTTCCACTGGGGCCAGTACTACATCCCACAGGTGGTCTACTTCGTCCAAATGCGCGCTCAGTTGCTTGATGCCGACAGCTTCCTGAAGACCGCGTATGACCCCTACGCCTTTGTGCGCGACGCTTGGCGCCAGAACCGCCTCAATAAGATCTACGATGGCAACCCGCCGGCCGACGTCATGCTGAAGCTGCAGCAAGGTGGATCGAACCAGAACCAGCAGAACTATGATCCCGAAGAGCTGCTCAAGGAGCAGCAGAAATGGGAGCAGCAGCAAAAGCAGCAGAAATCGGGCGGAGGTTGATCCAATCGATCAACGAAAAACGGGGCACTCAGAAGCCCCGTTTTTTTGTGCCTGCCTATCACGGTTGGGGAATAGCGGATTCGCATCGCTGATTGCCAACCTGCAAAAAAGGGCTCATGAGAGCCCTTTTCATGGACCGATGATCCAGCGGATCAGTGCAACAGCAATTCCACGCCACAAACTCGCGCAAGGGCTTGCATGCCATCGGGCACATGCTGCACCACGACGTGACGCCCACTTTGATCCACTTCCGAAAGCGCCGCCAGCACGCAAGCCAGACCGGCACTGTCACAGCTATCCACACCGGCAAGATCCAACGTATGGCGATCATTCTTCGCGAATGCTTCGCGCATCGCCATCAGCGCACTTCCCGCCGTGGCGAAATTCAAGGTACCGGACACGGCTACCGTGTCCGGCCGATCAACCGCAACCCGAAATTCGCCGGATTTACTTGGCGCCATTGCCCTTGTTTTCCTGTTCCATCTGCTGCAGCGCCTTGTCGCCCTGCGTTTCCAGATCTTTAATTAGCGCATCCAGACCTTCCTTCTTGATCTGAGCGTCCACCTGGTTGCGATAGTTGGTGATGTAGGAGATGCCCTCAATGATGATGTCATACGCTTTCCACTGACCATCATTGGCCTGGTGGAACACAAAGTTCACCGCAACAGGCTTGTTGTCGCTGGTGTTCAATTGCGTCTTCACCACGGTGTACTTGGGATTCGCATCGCCAGCGGACGGCAACATCTTCACTGTGCCCTTGGTGTAGTCCAGCAGGCCTTCCGCATAGCGGTTGGTCAGCGAGTTGTAAAAAGCCTTGGCAAAACGTGAGCGCTGATCCGGCGAAGCTTCACGCGCATGCATGCCCAATACCAGAATCGATGCCCAGTCGGTATCGAAGTGCGGCAGGAAGATCTGGTTGACCAACGCGACTAGCTTGGGTTTGTTGTTCTGCAGCTGCGCCTTGTGATCGGCGATCTGTGTATCGAGCTGATGGGTGATGTCCTCCACCACGGCCTGCGGCGACGATGCACTGGACGGCTGCGCGCTGGATGCACTCTGCGCGAAGGCCGGCATGGCAACGACGCTGCCCAGAGCGATGGCGGTGGCAATAGCCAGGTGACGCAACATGAATGACTCCTCGTAAAGCCGGCTCAATGTTTGCCGGCGGGGGGATTGGACGAACCGTTGCCACCGGCATTGCTATTGCCGCTGGACGAACCATTCACCAGGAACTTGCCGATCAAATCTTCCAGTTGCATCGCCGACTGAGTCAGCACGAACTGATCACCGTCCTTAAGCGAATTCGGCGAGCCACCGGGCTGGATCGCAACATACTGGCTGCCGATCAAACCACTGGTGAATACGGCGGCGGCCGAATCGTCAGGAATCTGTTTGTATTTGTTGTCGATGGCGATTGTGACGGTAGCGTCCAGCTTCACCGGATCGGCCTTCACATCGATCACACTGCCGATGGCCACGCCCGCCATCTTCACCGGTGCCCCTACCGACAACGCGCCGACATTGGTGAAGTGCGCCGTCACTTTGTAACTGCCGCCAATGGCATCGGCCACACCGCCTGCGCCGAAGAACTTGCCAAGCATTTCTTCCAGCGGCTGCGTCGATCGGGTCAACATCAGATGACTGCCGTCCGTCACATAGTTTTTTGCATTGCCGAACTGCAGACCGACGTACTGATCACCCAGCAAGCCGCTGGTATAGATCACCGCAGTCGAATCGGTGGGAATCTGGTTGAACTTCTTGTCGATCGAGAGCTTGACGTCGGCCACGTCTTTGCCCGGCTCCAGCGTGATCGACTGCACCTGACCCACACGCACGCCCGCCACTTTCACTGGCGCACGATCCTTGAGCTGGCCAACGTTCGCAAACTGCGCGTCGATGATATAGCTGGCCCCCTGATGGCTGTTGACGATCGAGGTCGTCTGCGTCGCGAGATAGGCCAGTGCGGCAAAACCGAACACGATGAACAGGCCGGTGCCGACGGCATAAGATTTTCGCTGGCTCACGAGGAAGTCCTCAGAAATAAGCAGTAAGTCATAGGGAGGTCACATCAGGAAGGCGGTGAGCACAAAGTCCAGCGCGAGAATTGCGATCGACGAAGCCACCACGGTGCGAGTCGTTGCGTACGCCACACCTTCGCTAGTTGGCGGCGTGGTATAGCCCTGGAACACGGCGATCAGCGCAATTACCGCGCCGAATACGAGGCTCTTCCAGATCACACCATTGACGACGTCGTCCCACACATCCACGTTCGCGGTCATGTTCGACCAGAACGTACCGTTGTCGACGCCCAGCCAATCCACCGCAACCAGGTGACCGCCGAAAATGCTCAGTCCGCAGAACACGCAGGACAGCAACGGCATGGCGATCAGGCCGGCAAGAAAGCGCGGCACGGCTACATAGGCAATCGGGTCCACCGCCATCATTTCCATCGCGGCGATTTGATCAGTAGCTCGCATCAGGCCGATTTCCGCGGTGATCGATGTGCCGGCGCGGCCCGCAAACAACAGCGCGGTTACCACCGGCCCTAACTCCCGATAGACCGACAACGCCACCACTGAACCCGTGGCCGAGGTGCCGCCGAAGATCGACAACACATGATAGAGCTGCAAACTCAACACCATGCCTACGAATAGTCCGCAAGTCATGATGATGGTGAGGCTCATCGCGCCGACAAACCACAACTGGCGTACCGTTTCGCGCGCGTGCCGCAGACTGCGCGGAATCGACGCAAGAATCCGCAACAGGAACAACCCACAGCGGCCGATCTGGGCCAGCGAGCCGATGAGAACATTTTCGCCACGCTGTAACTGCGCACTCATGCGGCACCCTGCTTGAAGCCGAGGGCCTGCGCGTAATCGCCGGCCGGATATTGGAACGGCACCGGGCCATCCGCCTCACCGCCGAAGAACTGGCGTGTCCACGACGAACCGTCGTGAGCGATGGTCTTGGGATCGCCTTGCGCCACCACTTTGCCGTTGGCGATCAAATAGATGCGATCGGCTACCTGCTTGATCGCCTCCAGTTCGTGTGCCACCAGCACGCTGGTGATGCCCAGCGTTTCGTTGAGCGTGCGGATCAACTTCAACACCTGATTAAGTGCAATCGGGTCCAAACCCACGAACGGTTCGTCGTAAAGGATCAGCATGGGATCGAATACGATCGCACGCGCCAGCGCGACACGGCGCGCCATGCCACCAGAAAGCTCCGCCGGCATCAGCGAAGCCGCCCCACGCAAGCCCACCGCCTGCAGTTTGGTAAGCACGATGTTGCGGATCAGCACTTCCGGCAATTTAGTGTGCTGGCGTAGCGGAAACGCCACATTCTCAAAAACATCGAAATCGGTGAGCAGCGCGGAGTTTTGGAACAGATAACCGATGCGCTCGCGCAGATCGAATAACGCCTGGCGCGACAGCCCGGTTACGTTCAGCCCATCCACCCAGACCTCTCCCGCGTCGCCGCGCATCTGGCCGGTGATGTGCTTGAGCAAAGTGGTCTTGCCGGTGCCGCTGGGGCCCATAATGGCCGTCACCTTGCCGCGCGGAATGTCCAGATCCAGCTTGTCAAACACGGTCTTGCCGTTGAGCACCGTGGTCAGACCACGAATGCGCACCAGGGCGCGATCCTCAGGTTGGGCTTGGACGGCAGCGTTCATGGGCTAAGGGGCCGGGGACAAAGTGTAAAAGTTAACTGAACTGGCCGCCTAATGCTATGCGGACCGGTACAGTAATGTTCCGAAATTCGAGTTCAGGTATTGGCCAGGAGTTCCCGAATCAAGGCCTCGTGGCGCTGGCATTGCAGGCTGCCGCGCTGGCGTACCGCCCGCACGATGGCTTGCAGGGTATCCAGGGCATCTTCGAACCGGTCGTTAACAACGATATAGTCGAACTCGTGGGCGTGGGCGATTTCCCCGCGCGAATTACGCAGCCGGCGCTCGATCACCTCCTCGCTGTCCGAACCGCGTCCACGCAGCCGACGCTCCAGCTCCGGCCGCGACGGCGGCAGGATGAACACGCTTACGCAATCCGGCTTGGCCTTGCGTATCTGCTGGGCACCCTGCCAGTCGATCTCCAGCAGCACGTCCCGCCCTTGCCCCAGCAAATCCTGCACCGTCTTGCGCGACGTGCCATAAAAATTGCCATGCACTTGGGCGTGCTCAAGAAAAATACCTTCCGCCGCCTCGCGCTCAAACTCGGCACGCTCCACAAAGTAATAGTGGCGGCCGTACTGCTCACCCGGACGCGGCGGCCGCGTGGTGTGCGAGATCGACAACGAAATGCTCGGCTCGCGCTCAAGCAGCGCATTCACCAAGGTGGATTTGCCGGCGCCCGAAGGCGCAGCAACGATGAAAAGCGTGCCTTCAATGTTGGCGGTATGCGCACTCATTCGATGTTCTGAACCTGTTCGCGCATCTGCTCAATCAGCACTTTCAATTCCACTGCCGCATTGGTGCTGCGCGCATCGACCGATTTGGAGCCGAGCGTGTTGGCCTCGCGATTGAACTCCTGCATCAGGAAATCCAGGCGGCGGCCCACCGGCTCCTTCAAGCCCAGCACGCGACGCGTTTCGGCTATGTGCGTGCTCAGGCGGTCCAGTTCCTCATCCACATCAGACCGCGTGACTTGCAACACCAGTTCCTGCTCCAACCGCCCAGGATCGGCCGGCTGCTTCAGGTCGGCCAGGCGCGACTCCAGACGCGCGCGCAAAGCAGCGCGGATTTCCGGCATCCAGCCACGCACGTCCGCAACGATGCGCTCGACGACATCCAGGCGCTCGCGCAGGATGTCGCCAAGCTTGGCCCCTTCACGCTCGCGTGTGGCGGTCAGCGCTTCCAGCGCACGATCGAGCACGTCCAGTAGCGAAGTCTGTTGCGCTTCTTGATCCACTTCCGCGTGCTGCAGCACACCGGGGAAACGCAGCAACTCGGTGAATTCGATGCTCATGCGCGGGAAACGGGCCTCCATATCCAACGCCAGTTCGGACAGACGACGCACCATCGTGCTATCCACCTGCAGCGATTCGCCACGCGAGTCGCCCCGACGCACGATCACATCCACCTTGCCTCGCGAAAGCCGACTGGCGATACGTTCGCGCAAGGCCGGTTCGAAAATGCGCATGTCATCCGGTAGACGCGGGCTCAGTTCCAGGTAGCGATGATTAACCGCGCGCAGCTCGCACGTCAGCGCTCCCACGGACGTGGTTACTTCGGCGGACGCGTAAGCGGTCATGCTGCGAATCATGGAAAACCTAGCCCAGCCGATAAGGAAAGGGGTCAATGGTAAACTGTCTCACCCTGACTTGCCCAACGAACCCTATGCCAGTGTCCCGCCCGAGCGGTCGCGCCAGCGACCAGTTGCGCACCGTCACCATCGAGCGTCACCACACGCGCCATGCCGAAGGCTCCGTGCTGATTGCCTTCGGCGACACACGCGTGCTGTGTACCGCCAGCGTCGAAGATCGCCTGCCGCCCTGGCTGCGCGGCAAGGGTGAAGGCTGGGTTACCGCCGAGTACGGCATGCTGCCGCGTGCCACCTCCACCCGCACGCAGCGCGAAGCCACGCGCGGCAGCCAGGGTGGCCGCACCATGGAAATCCAGCGTTTGATCGGCCGCAGTCTGCGCGCCTGCGTGGATCGCCAGTCGTTGGGCGAACGTGTAATCACCCTGGATTGCGATGTGATCCAGGCCGACGGCGGTACGCGTACCGCTGCCATCACCGGCGCTTATGTGGCACTGGTCGATGCGGTGAATGTGCTGATGAAGCGCGAGAATCTCAAGCGCAACCCGATTATTGGCGCCGTGGCGGCGATATCCGTGGGTATCTATCAAGGCATGCCGGTGCTCGACCTCGATTACAACGAAGACGCCAACTGCGATACCGACATGAATGTGGTGATGAACGACGGCGGCGGCATCATCGAAGTGCAAGGCACGGCCGAAGGCCACGCATTCCGTCGCACAGAAATGGATGCGATGGTGGACCTGGCCGAGAAAGGCATCGCCGAGTTGATCAGCCTGCAGCGCGCAGCGCTCGAACAAGGCTGAGATGGGAGCCTCCGATCTATTCCACGCACCCGGCATGACGTCCAGAAGGCTCGCAGGGTGTGTTGCGCGGCGCAGGGCAGACTGGCCGTCTGTTCAAGCCGCGCGGCGCAGCATGCGGGCCTTCTGGACGTCACCCCGTCATTTAAATTTAACACGTTGGGGCCGCACTGTATGCGCGTCTGGCTGCGCCCCACCGTCTAGACAGACGGCCAGTCTGCCTTCACCGCTGGGGCGCAGCCAGACGCGCATACAGTGCGGTGACGGATACGTGGAATAGATCAGAGACTCTCTTATATGCAACGCATCGTTCTCGCCAGCAGCAATCGCGGCAAGCTTGCCGAATTCAGCAAGTTACTCGCCGATAGCCAGTTTGAAGTGATTCCGCAGGCCGAACTGGGCGTGACAGATGTCGAGGAAACCGGCCTCACCTTCGTCGAAAACGCACTGCTCAAGGCGCGTCACGCTTCACAGGTCACGGGCTTGCCCGCGCTCGCCGATGATTCCGGTTTGTGCGTCATGCATCTACGCGGCGCACCCGGCCTCTACTCCGCGCGATACAGTGGCGGACACGGCAATGCGGAGGCCAATAACGCGCGCCTGCTGCGTGAACTGGATGGCGTGCCGTCGGAACAACGCGGTGCATTCTTTATGTGCGTGCTCGCCCTGCTCTGGCATGCCGATGATCCCGCACCGTTAATCGCCGAAGGGCGCTGGCATGGCTGCGTCCTCGATGCACCACGTGGCGAACGCGGTTTCGGTTATGACCCTCTGTTCCTACCGCACGGCCAATCGCACAGCGCCGCCGAACTGGACCACGATGTGAAAAACCGCCTCAGCCATCGTGGCCAGGCCATGGTCAAACTGCATGCACGCATCGCTGAGTTGCACGCCTGAAGATGCCGCTGATCGCACCACCGCTTGCGCTGTACGTCCACATGCCGTGGTGCGTGAAGAAGTGTCCGTATTGCGATTTCAATTCGCACGGCTTGCGTGGCGAACCGCCCTACGCGGCTTATATAGATGCATTGCTGGCGGATCTTGATGCCGACCGAACCGACTTCGGCCAGGCGCTGCAAGATCGGCCGATCATCAGCGTGTTCTTCGGCGGTGGTACGCCGAGCCTTTTCTCGCCGGATTTGATTGCACGCTTTCTCGATGGCGCCCGCGCCCGGCTCCCTTTCGTTGAAGGCTGCGAAGTCACCCTGGAAACCAATCCGGGCACCGTCGAGCATGGCCGTTTCGACGGCTATCTCGCCGCGGGCGTGAATCGCATTTCCTTTGGTATCCAAAGCTTCGACGACGACAAGCTAAAGCGCCTCGGGCGCATCCACTCGTCGACTGAAGCGGAAGCAGCCGTGAAATCCGCACAAGATGCGGGCATCGCCAACATCAATCTGGATCTGATGTATGCGCTGCCGGAGCAAACGCTGCCCGGCGCACTGAACGATGTGGCTCACGCCGTCGCGCTGCGCCCCACACACATCTCGCACTACCAGCTCACGCTGGAACCCAACACCCTATTCGCCGCGCATCCGCCGCCGCTGCCGGATGACGACGCTGCCTGGGCCATGCAGGAAGCCTGCGAAGCACGCCTGGCCGAAAGCGGCTATGCGCAATACGAAATTTCCGCCTACGCCCAACCCGGTCGACGCTGCGAACACAACCTCAATTATTGGCGCTTCGGTGATTACCTCGGGATTGGTGCCGGCGCGCACGGCAAGCTCACCGACACCGGCGCCGGCGAAGTGTTGCGTCGCTGGAAAACCCGTCACCCCAACGCCTACCTGGAAGCCGTCGGCACGCCCGCCCGCATCGGCGGCCATGCAGCAGTGCCAGTCGACGAGCTGCCGTTTGAATACATGCTCAACGCCCTGCGCCTGATCGACGGCGTGCCGCTGGCCGATTTTGCCGCCCGCACCGGCCTGCCCGCGGAGCACATCGCCGGCAGCCTCGCGGCAAGCCGTCAGAAGGGCTGGCTGGAAAACGATCCCCTTTATCTGCGCACCACACCTCTCGGGCAGCGCTTTCTCAATGACGTCATCGGCGGGTTCTTGGCCTAACCCGCAAATGAGAACTGGATCACAAAATCTATGACGAAGCCCTGGAACAGGCATACACTAGCCTTACGGGGAAGTCACGGGGAATTCGGGTCATGGATGTCGAGCCAGGGGTGTATCCATCGTCCGCGCCTGGAGGTCGTTCTATCGACCTCAGCAGGATGCCCTTGCGCGCGCGCAAGCTGATCGAAACGGCCTGCATTCTGTGCGATCACTGGGCAGAACCCACGCTGCGGCTGTGCCTGGATCGTTTCGACAAACGCCTCTACGAACACGCCGAACGATCGCGCAATCATTTCGAAGAACAACGCTGCTTTGACAGCCGTCATCTGGTGAAACAAGGCCGCACGGCATTCGTTCAATCCTTCTGCGCCAAATTGCGCGAAAGTTTCGAATGCATGGGCGAGGACGAAGATGAGCGAACAGCGCACTCGCTAAGCCTGCATTCTCTGACCCTGCTCGACCGCACCGAACACGAACTCACCGCCGCGCTAGACACGCTGGCCTCACGCGGTGAGGCACAGAACGGCCCGATCCTCTCCGAGCTTTCCTATCGCCTGGCCGTGCTCGTCGCATCGCCGCCATTGGAAGGCAAAGAGCTGCCGATTGGGCCGCAGAACCTGGCTCGTATTCTGCGTATTGCTAGCGAACCGCTGAATCTGCCGATCGAACATCGCCTGCTGTTGCTGCAGGAATTCGACAACACCGTCAGCCGCACGCTGGTGTCGCTCTATGAAGGCATCAATGCCAAGTTGCTGGCCGATGGCATCCTTCCAAAGTTGCGCTCGTTCACGGTAACGCGTCCCGCGCATGGTCCCTCGTACACCGGTTCGCCGAGCGGTGCTGCAGCTTCTGCGTCGGCAGCTGCGCCCGATGCTTCAGCACGCAAGCATGAACCGATTGCCGTACTCGAAACGCTGCGCGATCTGCTCTCGCGTCAGCGTGCGCATCCGTCCGGCCACGCTGCATCCGCAGAGCGCAATGCCACGCCAGATGAGCTGCAAACGGCGCTATCGGCTTTGCAGCAGCACATGGTGCAGGTCACCGACCGTACCAGCCGCGAGCTGCGCAGTGCACAACGCCTGCAGGAAGAATTGCTCTATCAGCTCAATCTTGGTTTGCCGGCCGGCGCGACACGCATGCAGTTGACGCCCGAGCAAGGCGATACGGTCGAGCTGGTTGCCATGTTGTTCGAGCAGCTTGCACAGCAACTGCATCACGGTCCGGATGTGCATTCGTTGCTGAGCAACTTGCAATTGCCGCTGTTGCGACTGGCAGTCACCGATCGCGATTTCTTCGACCAGCGCGAACATCCCGCACGCCAGTTGCTGGGCAGACTTGCCGAAACGCTCGACACCTGGGTGGATGGTGCAAACGGCGAAACCGATCGCCAACTGCTCGCCAAACTCGGCCAACTAGTGGAACGCGCACAGCAAGAGCCGCCCACCGCGGGGCTCTATACCAGCCTGTTGGCGGACATCGACTATCACTTGATGCAGTTGGTGCGCAAAGCGCAGACCTCCGAGCGCCGTCACGTGGAAGCCATGCAAGGTCGCGAACGACTGGAGCAGGCACGCCATCGTGCCGATGAGCTGATGGCCGAACGCTTCGCGACGGTATCGCCGCGTGGCCTGTTGCGCACCTTGCTCGAACGCGCATGGACGGACGTGCTGGCATTGACGCTGCTACGCCACGACGAACATAGCGAAGCCTTTCTGCATCAGTTGCGCATCACGGATCAGTTGCTGGGGCAGTTCCCGGTGAAAGATCCTTTGGCATTGCGCCAGGAAGTGGAAGCGGGCCTGCAGCAGATCGGCATGCATGCAGACGAGGCCGAACAGGTTGCACAGCGCTTAATCAGCGTGGAAACGCCACCGCCTCTTGCCTCCCAGCCTGTTGCGCCCGATAGTCCCAAACCCGCTGTCGCCGAAGCAGTACATCCCGAACCCGTTCCACAGGTTGAGCCTGCACCCGCAACGGTGGAGAAACCGCCTTCACCTCGCCTCGCCGATCCACCCAGTGCAACCGATTTGGCCATCCGCCTCAAACAGCGCCAGCGTCTGGGCGAACACCGTGCCGAAGAAACGCCGCAACCGACACAGGCAGCCGTGGTGCCGCCGCTTGGTCTGCGCGAAGCGCGTATCCACAATCATCTGCGGCAACTACCCTTCGGCACCTGGTTCGAATTCACCGATCCCGCCACTGGCAAAGCCACGCAGCAGAAGCTGGCCTGGTTCTCGCCGGTATCGGGGAACAGCCTGTTCGTGAATCGCCGCGGGCAACGCAACGACGTGATGAACTTGCAGGAACTGGCACGCGCGATTGCAGATGGCCGCGTGCGCGAATTGCCAACGCAGGAAGAAAATCTCATCGACCGCGCCTGGCATGCGTTGACCAACAATCTGCTGCGTCCCGCGCCGCTGCTGCCTGAGGCTCGCCCATGAACGAACAGCGCCGCGCACCACGCAAACGCCCTCACCACCTCGTCACCGTCACGGATGCGATCACTGGCCAATCGCTCGGCCATGTAGGCAACCTTTCCAGCAACGGCATGCTGTTGATCAGCCAGCGTGCCCCGCGCGGTGAAGCGGTCTATCAAGTCAGCCTGTCGCTACCTGCGCTGGATGGCAGCATGCCGACCATCGAAGTCGGTATCCAGGAGCAATGGCACGAACCGGCGGCCACACCCGGGCAGATCTGGTCCGGATTTCGCATTATTGCAATTGGCAGCAATGATGCTGCGCAGTTGGAGCGGTGGTTGCATCACGTTTGATACTGCGCGGATCCGCGCAGACATTCCCGCGTCGACCTAAACACGCAAATTTCCCCAAGACTGGATCGTGCCTCACCGTCATTCCGGCGGAGACCAAGGTACTTTGTGCCGACTTTCTCGCACGCAAGAGTGAATTTCTTCTACACGCGCCACTCACTCTGATGCAGCCACATACCCGCGCTACACTGGCCTGATCAACACCACCGCCGGAACGCTGCATGAGTCTCGATCTCGCTTCCCTTTACGCCCAGCATGTCGCCACGCTGCGCCAACGCGCAGACGAGGCGCTGGCCCTGGGCGGCTTCGATCATCTGCTGATTGCCGCCAGCACACCGCTGCGCAAATTCCTCGACGACCAGGACTATTCCTTCGTCGCCAATCCGCATTTCCGCCACTGGCTGCCGCTTACCGATACGCCCGGCAGCTGGGTGGCCTATACGCCAGGCAGCAAACCAAAACTGATCTTTGTGCAGCCGCGCGATTACTGGCATGTGGTGCCGGCCGCGCCGAGCGGTTACTGGGTGGACCAGTTCGACATCACAACTGTGCGCACTTTTGCCGAAGCGGTGGCGTTGCTGCCGAAAGACCATCGCGCCGTGATCGCACCCGAGTGCCCGAGCATCGAAGGTGTGGAAGCCAATAATCCCGAAGCCGTGGTCAATTACCTGCATTGGCACCGCAGCTACAAAACACCTTACGAACTTGAGTTGATGCGCGAAGCCAGTCGCATAGGTACGCGTGCGCACCGTGCTGCGGAAAAAGCGTTCCGTGCAGGTGAAAGCGAATTCGGCATTCAACTGGCTTACCTCGCCGCCGCCAGCCAGACCGAAGCGGAACTGCCCTATTCCAACATTGTGTGCCTCAATGAACACAGTGCCGTACTGCACTACACACACTTCGATCGCACACCGCCGAAGCAGAGCCGCTCGTTCCTGATCGACGCGGGCGCCAGCAAGTCGGGATACGCCAGCGATATCACGCGCACCTATGCCGCAGCCGGCCATCAAGCGTTCCAGGCTTTGATAGACAGCATGGAACACGCACAGCAAGGTTTCGCCGCGAAGGTAAAGGCCGGCCAGAGTTATGCAGACCTGCATATTCATGCACACCACGTGCTGGCCGAAGTACTGCGCGAACATGGCCTGATCCGTATGAGCGCAGAAAGCGCCGTGCAATCGGGCGTGACGTCCGCATTTTTCCCGCATGGCCTAGGCCATCCGATCGGCTTGCAGGTGCACGACGTCGCTGGCTTTCAGGTCAATGAGAGCGGTGGCTTCATTCCACGCCCGGACGGCCATCCCTATCTGCGCATGACACGCGCGCTGACGCCGGGCATGGTGGTCACCATCGAGCCGGGCCTGTACTTCATCGACATGCTGCTGGAAGAACTGCGCGCCAAGCCGGTCGCCAACGACATCGATTGGAACAAGGTAGACGCGTTTCGTCCCTATGGCGGCATCCGGATCGAAGACGACGTGGTATGCACGAGCGGCGAACCTGAGAATCTCACACGCGACGCCTTTGCAGCACTGAGCTGAGGTTTCTTGCGCTTGTATGGCCCGCTCGCAAGGAGCGGGCCAATATGCGGTGATCCCATCCGGAATCACCCTGCCAGTTGATCCTGGTCAATATCCCGCCCCTGGGCGACGCTGAAAATCCCCCGCGAGATGAGTCTTTCATAGGGGACGAGCCACCATGACCAACAGAGTCGCCTTCCCGCGAGGACGCCTGTGGCATGCCGGTCGCCTACTTGTTACCAACATCATGCCTCGCGCTGCGGCAGCATGGCGCACGACAGCAAACCGCAAGCCGCGCTATGCTGGCTCGCAATGTCATAGTTGATAGGGAACCTGCACTATGCACATGTCGCCGGCGTCTGCTCGTCCCTCTCCTCCGCGCAATCCGCTGCGTCGGCTGAGCACTGAACTCATCCTCATCGTTCTCGCGAAAATCGCCTTTCTCTCGCTACTCGGCTGGTACGTATCCACGCACTATCCGCACGCCGATACGCACCCCGCAGCAGTCGAACGGCTGCTCGCTCCTGCTCCGTCCACTAAGCCGGAAACCAAGCCATGATGATCGACCCAAGCGTCGTCACACTCTCTCGTGTGCAATTTGCGCTCACCGCGCTATATCACTTTCTATTCGTACCGCTCACGCTTGGATTGGTGTGGATCCTGGCGATCATGGAAAGCGTGTATGTGATGACCGGACGCGAAGTATGGAAACGCATGGTGCAGTTCTGGGGCGTGCTGTTCGGCATCAACTTCGCCATGGGCGTGGCCACCGGCGTCACTATGGAATTTCAGTTCGGCATGAACTGGGCCTATTACTCCCACTACGTGGGCGACGTGTTCGGCACACCGCTGGCCATCGAGGGGCTGATGGCCTTCTTCCTGGAAGGTACGTTGGTGGGATTGTTTTTCATGGGCTGGAAGCGCATGTCGCGCCTGAGCCACATGCTGGTGACCTGGTTCCTCGCGCTCGGCACCAACCTCTCCGCGTTATGGATACTGGTCGCCAACGGCTGGATGCAAAACCCCGTCGGCGCCGAGTTCAACGCACAGACGATGCGCATGGAAGTGACCTCGTTCGCCGACGTGCTGTTCAATCCGGTGGCGCAGGCGAAGTTTGTGCACACGGTCAGCGCGGGCTACGTGATCGGCTCGATGTTCGTGCTGTCCATCAGCGCCTGGTATCTGCTGCGTGGACGCAATGTCGATTTCGCGCGCCGCTCGATGACCGTAGCGGCAAGCTTCGGTCTGGCGGCTGCACTCTCGGTAGTAGTGCTGGGCGACGAATCCGGCTACGCCGTCTCAGAAAACCAGAAGATGAAAATGGCGGCGATCGAAGCCATGTGGGAAACCGAACCGGCGCCGGCTTCGTTCACGCTGTTCGGCATCCCCGACGTACAGAACCGCACCACGCATTACGCCATCCATATTCCATGGGTCATGGGTTTGATCGGCACACGTTCGGTGGACAAGCCCATTCCGGGCATCAACAATCTGGTGGAAAACGCGAAGGGCAAGATCGGCAACGGCATCCAGGCCTACGATGCGATGTTGACGCTGCGCAAGAGCCCTGATGATGCAGAGGCGAAATCGACGCTAGCGCAATACGACGGCGACATGGGCTATGCCTTGTTGCTCAAGCGCTATGTCGCCGACCCACGCCAAGCAACGCCCAGCGACATCAACAAAGCCGCCGAATCCACCATTCCGAATGTGCCCGTGCTGTTCTGGTCGTTTCGCATCATGGTCGCTTGTGGCTTCTACTTCATCGCGTTGTTCGCCTACTCGTTCTGGCTGGCGAGCAAACGGCGGCTTGATAGCCATCGCTGGTATCTAAGATTGGCATTGTACAGCCTGCCACTGCCATGGATATCCACTGAGCTTGGCTGGATCGTGGCCGAGTACGGCCGACAACCATGGGCAATCGAAGGCATTCTGCCAACCGCGTTGGGCGTGTCGTCGGTGTCCGCCGGACAGGTGTGGACTTCGCTCGGTGGCTTCGTGCTCTTCTACACCTTGCTCGCGATTGTTGATGCAGTGCTGATGTTGAAATACGCGCGCAAAGGGCCAGATGAACTCGGCATCTGGCCAGTGCGAGAAATTGTACTGCCGATTGAAAGCACAGCCAGCGCGCATTGAGGAGAACGTCATGTTCGATATCACGACTTTACGAGTGATCTGGTGGGTGCTGCTCGGCGTTTTGCTGATCGGGTTTGCCATCATGGACGGATTCGATTTCGGCATCGCCGCCCTACTGCGCGTTCTTGGACGCAACGAACACGAGCGGCATGTGCTGCTGGAGACGATCGAACCCACCTGGGAAGGCAACCAGGTATGGTTCATCCTCGGCGGTGGCGCGGTGTTTGCGGCGTGGCCGATTCTTTATGCCACGGCTTTCTCCGGCTTGTATTTCGCGCTTGCACTGGTGCTGCTCGCATTCATCCTGCGTCCGGTCGGGTTCAACTTCCGCAACAAGATGCCCGATGCGCGCTGGCGCGCCTTATGGGATGGCACGCTGATCTTCTCCGGCTTCGTAGTGATGCTGATTACCGGTGTCGCCTTCGGCAATCTGTTCCTTGGTTTGCCGTTCCGCTTTGACGACGATCTTTACATGACTTGGCAAGGCAGCTTCTTCGACTTGCTGCATCCGTTTGCCATCCTTGCCGGCCTGGTCAGCATCGCCATGCTTCTGGCGCATGGCGCATGTTGGGCGGCCTATCGCTCGGACCACGCTATTGCGGTACGTGCTGCGCGAATTGCACGCTGGGCAGCACTGGTATATGCCATCACGTTCGTTGGCGCAGGCATCTGGCTGGGTTATGGCGTTCCCGGCTTCACCGTGCTTGGCCCGGTAGTGACCGATGGCGTATCCAATCCGCTGCTCAAGCACGTAGCGATCGGCAGCACCTGGTTTACCAGCTACATGTTGCATCCATGGTTCTGGGCGGCACCGGTGGCCGGCCTTCTGGGGGCCGTTGGCGTGCAATGGACGGTGGGCAAACTGAATCTGTCCGGCTTCCTATGCAGCAGCCTGATGATCGCCGGCACCATTCTCGCTGCGGGCTTCTCGCTGTTTCCCTTCCTGCTGCCGTCGAAGCTCGATCCGCGTTCCAGCCTCACGATCTGGGATGCGTCATCCAGCCACGGCACATTGATGCTGATGCTTGGCGCAGTCGTGATATTCCTGCCCATCATCATCATTTACACCAGTTGGGTGTATCGCGTGATGCGCGGACGCGTGATGTTGAAAGATGTACAGCACTCGCACAAAGGCTACTGAGGAGCGAACCATGTGGTATTTCACCTGGGTATTGGGATTAGGTCTGGCTTGCGCCTTCGCGGTGTTGAATGCGATGTGGTACGAGGTGCATGCGACGGATGAAGCGCATCGCAGGAAGGAATCAACACCGCCATAAACATACATGCCTGATTTTCCCCTCCCCTGCACTTGCACAGGGGAGGGGGAAGAATCACGCAACACCCCAAAGCTTGCGTGCCTCCTCCGCAATCACATCCGGCCGCTCTTCCGGATAAAACAGCTTCGCATTCGCCAACCGCCGCACTCCCAGCGAATTCCCAAGCGTCTTATTCAGGTACTCCGCTCCCGCTGTCGAAAAGATCGTATCGTCCACCCCCCACACGATGCGCGCAGGTACTTTGCAGCGGCGCAGCGCAGGTCCAATATCCCGCAACGGATTGTTTTCCAGCGCGATCGCATAGGCATGCACCAATGCCTTGCGGCGAGCAGAACTCACCAGCGGCCTGAAGTAACAGTCGATCGCTTCGTCCGTGGGATCGGCAGGATTGGCGAAACACATACCGCCAATACCTTTCGGCGAACGCGCCAGCCGCTTATCGGCCAGCCAAGGCGCCAGCCATTGATCGACGAATTTGCCTTCATGCGATAGCGCGATCACCGGCTGCATGGCTGCCGGCGGGCTTTCGTGCTCCGTATCGCAATTGGTAAGCAACAAGGTGCGCACGCGCTCAGGATGTCGCGTTACGAACAGCTGGGCTACGGCGCCGCCGCTATCATTTCCAACCAGATCCACCGTCGCGATGCCAAGCGCATCCAACAGCGCAACCAGCATGGCAACCTGCGCGTCGGGCGCCACGCTCTGCCCATCAGCCACCTCCGTGTAACCCAGACCGAGAAAATCCGGTGCAATGCAGCGGCGATAGGGTGACAGGCGATCCAGCGCACCGCGCCATTGGAAGCTGTTCAATGGGAAGCCGTGCAGAAATAGCGCTGCTGCCCCGCTGCCGCGTTCCACATAGGCGATGCGGCCCAATGACGTCTGCAAAAATCGGCGGCTGGCGTGAAAGCGCTTTTCGTCTAACGCTGGTTCGGCACGGTTTGCCAGGATACGTGGCGCGTGCCCAGCCAGAACGCTTGATGCGATCAGGCCGGCGGTCAACTGCAAAAATGCTCTGCGTTGCATGTCGGTCTCCCGAGGTGATGGATGGCCGCATCATTCGTGAGGCGTGTCATGCGATCAATGACGCGCAAGGTCATGGTTGTATGACCTGAGAGGTCATGGCTTTCCTGCGGGTGCAGGCTTAGCATCCGCGCAACCACTCATGCGAGTTGCCCGCTTGGACGCCTCGATCGCCACCTCCGCTCCTGCCCCCATCGGCCATTTGTTGCGCGAATGGCGTGCCAGCCGACGGCTCAGCCAGCTGGATCTGGCGCTGGCCGCCGACGTATCGGCCCGCCACCTGAGTTGCGTGGAAACCGGCAAGGCCCAAGCCAGCCGCGAGATGGTGCTGCGCCTGGCCGATGCGCTCGACATGCCCTTGCGCGAATGCAATGCGCTGCTGATGGCGGCGGGCTACGCGCCTAGATATCCGGAAACATCGTTGAGCACACCCGCGATGACGCAAGTGCGACGCGCCATTGAACTGATGCTCAAGCAGCAAGAGCCGTATCCCGCGTTCCTGCTCAATCGGCACTGGGATGTGCTGATGGCTAACGAAGCCGCGGCACGTGTCGGGAACTTCGTGTTACGTGGCGCCAATAGTCCACACACCAACATGATCCGGCAGATCTTTGATCCAAACGATCTGCGCTCGGCCATCGTGAACTGGGAAGATGTTGCGGGCGATCTGATCCGGCATCTGCATGACGTGATTGCCGCCACGCCATCCGATACCGTTGCCCGTGCATTGCTGGATGAAGCACTCGCTTACCCTGGCGTGCCAAGGCAATGGCGGATACGGGATCTAGCTGCGGCCCCCTCGCCGTTGCTCACCACCATCTTTCGCGTAGATAGCCGACAGCTAAGCTTCTTCTCCACCATCACCACGTTCGGTACGCCGCGCGATGTCACGATTGATGAATTGCATATCGAATCGTGTTTTCCGATGGATGACGAAACAGCGGAGTTTTGTCGCGAATTGGCGCATCGTCATAACGCCTAATTCTTTGGCCTCCTTTCCGCTTTCACGGGAGTGACGGCCATGAAGACTCCGCTGAGATCAGAGTTTCTGGTAGCTAAGCCAACGCGCCTGCCCGATCGCCGGATCGGTCACGCTCGCCTCGCCCGTCTCCACATGTCCCGCCAGACGTTGAACGAATCCGGCTTCAGCATCGGCACGCACGATCAAGTCATACCAGCCATAGCTGTCGCCCAGATGCCAGTGCTTTTCTGAGCGCTCGCCCGGCTTCAGCAGATAGGTCACCGATTCACCGTTGTAGAGGTTTTCAACCGAGACATTGCAATACTCACGGCCATCATTCTCCAGTACCAGCAGCATGCGGGCGTGCTCGCGTTCGTAGCGGCTAGCGACCTGCAATGTCGTCTTGCGCGAGCTGCTGTCGCCCTTAAAGCTGCGAACAAACCCATTCGGGCCGTAGGCGTGCAATTCATAAGCACCCTGGATCGGCCATGCCGCTGAAAGCGATTTTTCCGCCTCGACGGTATAGAACCACGGCCCGTGGGTGGTGTTGCCCGAACGCACATGGAAACACGCGCCTGCGCGACCTTCGTTGCGGAAGTCGATGCGCAGCTCTCCTTCTTCCCAACGCCCCAGCGCCTGCAGATCGTAAGGCAGCGCACGTGCAGGTTTTACGCCCGATTCCTGCGTCGGCAGCGCCTGGTTTGTTGGCGGTGTCGGTGAATAGTCGGGATGGCGCAAATTGTCGGGTGGCACGTAAGCGCTTGTACCCGGCAGCGGCGCCTGTGCGCCATTCGGCCTGGCGAAATCGAAGGCCGAGGTCAGATCACCGCACACCGCGCGGCGCCACGCGGTGATGTTCGGCTCCGGCAAACCGTAACGCTTTTCGATGAATTGAATGATCGAGGTGTGATCGAACACCTCCGAACACACAAAGCCGCCTTTGCTCCATGGCGATACCGCGATCATCGGCACGCGTGGCCCCAAACCGTACGGACCGGCGGGGTAATAGATATTGCCGGGGAAGATTTCGTTAGCAGTGGAAACAGTCGATTGGCCTTGCGCATCGGAGGGCGGTACGCAGGGCGGCACGGCGTGATCGAAGAAGCCGTCGTTTTCATCGTAGGTAATGAAAAGCACGGTCTTGCTGAAAACTTCCGGATTGCTGGTCAACGCATCCAGCACCTGTGAGATGTACCAGGCACCATAATTGGCGGGCCAATTCGGATGCTCGGTATACGCTTCCGGCGCCGCGATCCACGACACCTGCGGCAACTTGTTGGCAAGCACGTCACTACGCAGCTGATCGAACAAACCACCGCCTGCGGAAATATTCGTGCCGGTGCGCGCGCCTTGATACAGCGGGCTGTCGGCCTGCGCGTTACGGTACTGGTTGAAGTACAGCAGCGAGTTGTCGCCGTAATTGCCGATGTAGGCGTCATCCGTCCAACCCCAGAAGCCGGCTGCATCCAGGCCCGTGCCGGCGTCTTGATAGATCTTCCAGGAAATACCGGCGTTCTGCAGCACTTCCGGGTAAGTGGACCAGGCATAACCGGCTTCGGCGTTATCGATCACCGGACCGCCGCCCGCACCATCATTGCCCACCCAACCGGACCACATGTAGTAACGGTTCGGATCGGTGGGGCCTAGCACCGAGCAGTGATACGCGTCGCACACGGTAAATGCATCGGCGAGTGCGTAGTGGTACGGAATGTCTTCGCGCGTGAGATACGCCATCGTTGTGGTGCCTTTGGTAGGCACCCATTGATCGTATTGGCCGGCGTTCCATGCGGCGTGCGTGCTGGTCCAATCGTGCGCGAGATCTTCGAGGAATTGCAGCCCCAGATCCGGTGCAGTGGGACGGAACGGCAGCACGTAACCCGAGCCATTGGGCTGATACCACACCGAGTTGCCGGACGAGAGATTGACCGGACGCGGATCACCAAAGCCGCGCACACCCTTCAGCGATCCAAAATAATGATCGAAGGAACGGTTTTCCTGCATCAGGACCACGATATGCTCGACGTCCTCGATCGTGCCTGTTCGCCGATGCGCGGGAATTTCCAGCGCGCGCGTAATGCTGGCAGGAAGCATGGAAGCGAGCGTGGTGCTGCCCAGCACTTGCAGGAATCGACGGCGGCTCATCGAGGTCATGCTGCATCCTTTTTGTTTCGCGCATGAAAGACGTCGCGCGATGCTGCGTGGTGAACGTTGCAGGCGTGAGACATCGGTGGGACGCGTTGGCGAAACGGGCCAGAAATCACAGTGTTTGCGAAAGATGGGGCGACGGTTTTTTCACGTGCCGAAAACACGTTGACGTTGTTGGCCCTCACCGTGCTGCCAGCAATGCCTCGATCTCCTCCGGCTCCTTCGGTACATCCGCCGTCAGCACTTCATGGCCATCGCGCGTCACGGCCACATCGTCTTCGATGCGAATACCAATGCCGCGCCATGCATCGGGTACGGACATGTCGTCTGGCGCGATGTAAATGCCGGGCTCGACCGTAAGCACCATGCCAGGCTCCAATATGCGCGGTTCGCCGTCGACGCGATAATCGCCTACGTCATGCACATCCAGGCCCAGCCAATGGCTGGTCTTCGCCGGGAAGAAACGTTTGTAGCTGCCCTGGGTGATGGCTTCGGTCGGATCGCCCTTGAGCAAACCAAGTGCGCACAAGCCTTCGGTGATCACGTGCACAGCTACGTCATGCGCAGCGCTGTATGAACGTCCTGGTTGCACTTCATCGATCGCGGCTTGTTGCGCCGTCAACACGATTTCGTACAACGCGCGTTGTTCGCGACTGAAACGGCCGCCGATCGGAAAGCTGCGACTGATATCGGAGGCGTAGCATTCCAGTTCTGCGCCGGCGTCGATCAGCAACAAATCACCCTGTTTCAGCGGCGCGCGATTGGCTTGATAGTGCATGGTGCACGCGTTCACGCCACTGGCGACAATGGGTGGAAACGCAGCCACTGCACCGCGGCTGCGCATGATGCGCAGCAACTCCGCCTCCACTTCGTATTCGTGGCGCCCAACGCGCGCCATCTCCATGGCAGCTACATGCGCTTCCGCTGCGATAGCCGCCGATGCGCGCATCAGCTTCAATTCCGGGCGCGATTTGTACAGGCGCAGGTCGTGCAGCAGGTGACCGAGCGCCACGAATTCCTTCGGCACCACACCGCCGCCGCGCAATTGCCGCAGCCGGCGCATCCAGCCCAGTAGCTGCGCATCGAACTGCGGCTCACGGCCGAAATGGCAATAGACGCGCCCGCGGCCCTCGATCATGCCCGGCAGGATGTCGTCGATGTCGTCGATGGGGAACGCATCGTCCATGCCGTAATCGGCCACGGCGCGCTCGGTGCCGATAGATTCGCCATGCCAGCGTTCGCGTTCCGGATCGCGCTCACGGCAGAACAGCACGGCTTCGCCGTGCTGGCGGCCGGGTAGCAATGCAAGCACGGCATCGGGCTCGGGAAACCCGCTCAGATAATGGAAATCCGAATCCTGGCGATACGGCCATGCGGCATCGGCGTTGCGCATGCGTTCGGGCGCGGTGGCGATCAACACCACCGCGTCTTCCCCGGCCATTTTCATCAGCTGGCGGCGCCGCCGCGCGAATTCCTCGGGAGCGATATTCAATGCAACGTGCCGCTGGCAGGCGAATGGGGAGTATGGCATTCGGTGAACACCAGCATGGCACCCATGCGCACGAATTCGTGCACTTCGATCAAGGCATCTTCATCTTCGTCTTCACTGCCGAAATCGAGCGTGGAAGCAGCAATGTTGCTGAGGTCGCCCAGAATTTCCTGGCCTTCCTCCGACAATCGCTTGTGCGCGTCCGGACCGCCCAAACCGAAACCGCCCAAAAAGCCGCGGCACCAGTCCACCAAGGCATCGGCACGTTCCGACAACGGACGATCGTCCGCCGGCAGCAGGGGTTCGAAGCCGAGTTCGGGGTCGGCCAGTTCTTGCTCGCTTTGGCTGGTCAGTTGATCGAGCAGGGATTGGTCTCGCTCGGACACGCTGTCGCTGCCCGCTTCGAGATGCAAGGCGTTCAGCACGGACCACTTCCCCAGCTTGCCGCCTGCTGCCAGAAAGCCGCATAAGGAACCATGTAACTCACTGGCGGGAATGGACAATCGAAGGTGTATAACGACATCGTCCAGTTCGTCATAACCGATAGGCTCGAGGGCGCTCATCACGGTCTCCGTTAACTTCAAGACGCAAGTCTAATGCACCGGTGTGCATGGGCGATTCGGCCCACAGATTTCGCCCGGCGTCCTGGAGCCTGTCCAACGTCTGCGCATGGCCCGCGCCGGAATCTGTTTGCACGCAAGACAAGCAGGAGCAAGGGCGCGTATGTCGATACGTAACCGAGTGATGACGCAGGATTGTGGGCAAACAGATTCCGGCCCTTCGGGTTGCGTCTAAGCGGCCATCGTGCGGCAGCGCGCGGCTTGACCAGACGGCCAGTCCGGCGCTGCGCCGCGCACTACCACCTGACGGCCGCTTAGGCGCAACGCGGGCTATGCGGAGACGTTGGACAGGCTCTATAGTTTGGCTCATGAAGACACCCGACGCCGCCCAGCACGAGCTTGCCGCCCTGAGTCAGCAGCTTGACCGGCTGCTCGATCATGTTCATCGGCTGAGCGAAGAAAACCGCAGCCTGCGCCATAGCCAGGAACAACTGGCGAGCGAACGTGCAAATCTGCTGGCGCGCAACGAACAGGCGCGAAGTCGTGTGGAAGCGATGATTCAACGATTGAAGGCACTCGAGAACAATGGCTGACGTCATCAGCATGTCCACCAACGAACCCGTCTCGCTACGCCTGATCGATCGTGAATTCCTGATTGCCTGTCCGCCGGAAGAACGCGCGGGGCTGCTGGAAGCGGCGAGCTTTCTGGATCGCAAGATGCGCGAGTTGCGCACGCATGCCAAAACGCCGGGCTTCGACCGCTTGGCAGTGCTTGCAGCGATCAGCATCACGCATGAATATCTGCAATTGCAAAAGCGTGCCAACGACACCACCAACCATAGTGGTGCTGAATCCGACATCGCCGATGGACTGGCGATATTGCGTCGCAAGCTTGAAGCCGCACTCGATGCGCAACTAAAATAGCCCTCGGCGTTTTCTGCGGTGTGCGCCAGCACACTCTTACATATTGCCTTGTTCCTATATACGACCCGGGACGGTTACTTAAGGTTGTTGCGCACGTCCGCCGCGAGCGGAAAGCCTTGAAGCCTTAATTTCCCTCCCACCTGATCCCATTGGATCAAGGTCGTTTGGTGGGCAGCGGCATCGCGGTTGACGCCACCTCATTCCCAGCCCGGACGCCCAGCGCGGCGTTCGGGCAGCGGGGGCGCCGGACTAGGTTTCCATCCTGAGGAGACGCGCGACGTGGATACCGCCGCACGACGTCGTGAACTACGCCAGCGCCTGGCCGAACACCGCCGCGCCCTCTCCCCTCCCCAGCGCATTGCCGCCGCCCAGGGCCTGCGGCGAAGCCTGGAACACCTCCCCGAATACCATACGGACAAGCGTGTAGCCGGTTATTGGGCTTGCGACGGCGAGTTGCCGCTCAACCTGGTGATTCCGCCGCTGGCCACACGCGGCCAGCAGTTTCTGCTGCCCCTGATCGGCCAGGACAACCTGCTCCGCTTCGCTCCCTGGTCTTCCGGCGATCCGGTGCAGCCCAACCGCTTCGGCATCCCCGAACCGGTGGCACCACGTGAATGGTTTGCCCCCTTTCAGCTCGACCTGGTGTTTGTCCCCCTGCTCGCGTTCGACCGCCAAGGCAACCGCCTGGGCTACGGCGGTGGTTATTACGACCGCAGTTTCGCCTTCCTGAAAGACCAGCTGCGCCCGACCGAGCCCTTGCTGGTAGGCATTGCCTACGACTTCCAGGAACTGTCGGAGATTGCCCCCGAACGCTGGGACGTATCGCTGGACTTCATCGCCACGGATCGCGAACTTATCGATTGCCGCGCCAACGCATCAGGAGATTTGAGCGCATGAAGTACTGGCTGATGAAATCCGAGCCCGACACGTTTTCCGTCGACGACCTCAAGCGCAAGAAGCGCGAGGCGTGGGACGGCGTACGCAACTACCAAGCGCGCAATTTCATGCGCGACGACATGCGCGTTGGCGACGGTGTGTTCTTCTATCACTCCAATTGCGCCGAACCCGGCATTGCCGGTATCGCAGAAGTGGCCAGCGACGCGTACCCCGATCCCAGCCAGTTCGATCCCAAGAGCAAGTATTTCGACCCGGCCAGCTCGCGTGATAATCCACGCTGGATGCTGGTGGACGTGAAGTTCGTAAAGAAACTTGGCCGTGTGATTACGCTGGACGAACTGAAAAACCACCCGAAGATTGCCGGAATGACGCTGCTGCGCAAGGGCAATCGGCTTTCGGTGATGCCCGTGGATGCGGCCGAGTGGAAGTACATCCTCGGTTTGGAATAACCCGCGATTGACTCCCTCTCCCTTTCAGAGAGAGGGTTGGGGTGAGGGGTCAATCTCGCGGGAAAATCCATTTATGGATCGCCCCACCTTGCAGCACCGCAAGATGCAGGTAGTCACCAAATAAACGATCATTTCGGTTTCGGCCTCTCAGGACATCCGCATGAGCAACAACGAAGAAAAGCGCCTCGCTGGCGAAGCCGCGATCAAATACGTCGAAGATGGCGCCATCGTAGGCGTCGGTACCGGCTCCACCGTTGCTTATTTCATCGACGCACTGGCGCACATCAAGGATCGCATCCAAGGTGCCGTTTCCAGCTCCGAACAATCTACTGCACAACTAAAAAGGCACGGCATTCCCGTATTCGATCTCAACGCCACCGGCCCGCTAGCCTTGTACGTCGACGGCGCCGACGAATGCGATCCGCACAAGCGTCTGATCAAGGGCGGTGGCGCAGCACTTACCCGCGAAAAGATCATCGCCGAAGCCGCGCAAAAATTCGTCTGCATCATCGATGCCAGCAAGCGTGTGAACCTCCTCGGCAAATTCCCGCTACCGATTGAGGTGATCCCGATGGCGCGCAGCCTGGTCGGCCGCGAAATCGTCAAGCGCGGTGGCAACCCGGTATGGCGCGATGGCGTCGTCACCGATAACGGTAACTGGGTGATCGACGTACACGGCTGGCAGATCGCCGACCCTGTCGCACTGGAAACCGAACTGAATCAGATTCCCGGCGTCGTCACGGTAGGGCTGTTCGCGCGACGTCCTGCGGATGTGGTGCTGATCGGCGACAAGTTAATGTGATTGGATTGGAAGCTCGCAGTGAAGAAAGATGACGTAACACGCGATGTGGCGCGCAGCGTAGAACGCGCCGGTATTTATCAAATCATGCGCATGCTGCCCTGGCCGTTGAAGTTGTTGGCCACTGCGGCGGCGATTGCTTATCTGTATTGGGCAGCGCACTAGAGAACAAATGACACAAAGAGCTGACACGCAATCTCTTGAGTCAAACCCACTACCAAAACTACACACGGCCAACACCAAAAAACGCCTCTTAGTTGGAGGCGTTTTTTTATGCAATGCACTTAGCTGCGCAACGCGACCCCATCCGGCACCAGCCGTTCGCCGCCGAAAAACATACCTTATTTCACAAGCACTTACGAAAAGTCCATTTCTTCCTATCGCTCAAGGTAGGTTTTTACGACTGCCGGCCGTCTTAGTTTTTGGTTCTCGGCCGATGACCGGGCTCGCTCGACGAGCAGGACGAATATGGGGATAACGGCTTCATCTCCGAGCAACCAGGGGCCATCTGCCGCATCGCCGATATATCACCTGCCATAAGGCGGCGATGTTTGCAGTTGCAGGATAGATTCTTCCGGGGAGACAACATGTTGAAGTCCAAACTCACGGCTGCCGTGCTGGCAGCCTTGGCACTTGGCCATTTGCCCGCAGTAATGGCCGAAACAACGCCACCACCTTCATTGCAAGATGCACAGTCCGCGCAGGACAACACGTCGACTCAGGACGCCGATACCGGGAAGAAAGCCAAAAAACTCGAAGCCGTTACTGTAACCGGCTCGCTCATCCCCCAGTCGCAGGTAGAAACGGCGACGCCGGTGATCACGCTTACTGCGCAAGACATGCAGCAGCGCGGTTTCGTGACGGTGGCAGAAGCCCTGCAAAAGTCGTCCTTCGCTACCGGCAGCGTGCAAGGCCCCCAGGACAACAACTCGTTCACGACCGGCGCGAAGACACTGAGCTTGTTCGGTCTTCCCGTGGGATTCGTGAAGTACCTGATCGATGGTCGTCCCATGGGCGATTTCCCTGGCCTGTACAACGGCAGCGATGTCTTCAACAACCTCAGCAACATCCCGATCGACATGGTCGAACGCATCGACGTGCTTCCGGGCGGCCAGTCTTCGCTTTATGGCTCTGACGCCATTGCCGGCGTGGTCAACATCGTCCTGAAGAAGAAGGTGGACGCGCCCACCATCGACGCGCGCGTCGGCGGCTATACGCTGGGCGGCGGTATGAGCCAGCGCTTCAGTTTTGCGGATGGTTTCACCGTCGGCAAATTCACCACGATGATCGGTGTGCAATACGAGCAGCAGAAGCCGATCTGGGGTTATGACCGCGATCTCACCAAGACCTACTACAACCAGGGCACGGGACCTGCCGTAGCGTCGCGCGATTATCTGATCGTCGACGAACTGGCTCACAAGTATGTATTCCAAGATCCGAATAACTGCTCGACGGTCAGTGGCGGGTTTCACGGCACGGAGGGCCTGCAAAGCAGACCCGGCCGAGGCAAATACTGCGGCTCACTTTACAGCGCAGGCTACTCGACGCTGAACAATGGCGACAAAACGGCGAATCTCTATTCGCACTCCACCTTTGACGTCAACGACAACCTTCAGCTCTACGGCGATTTCCTTTACAACTATCAAGAACAGAAGTTCACGTCAGGTAGCAACACCTTGTTCTGGAGTTCCGACATTGCCGCGGCGAAATCCGGCGGCGGATATTACTGGGATAAAAATCTGAAAACACTCGCGCTGGTGCAGCGGATTTTCACGCCCGAAGAAATCGGCGGTTATCCGAACACCATGAGCAAGCAGTACGAAAACGCGTACATGCTGACCCTTGGCGGCAAAGGCACGATAGGCCAGTCCAACTGGGACTACGACATCGGCTTCACGCATTCCGATGATCAACTGGTCAATCGCAATTTCAACCGTTTCACCGGACCGATCGAGCAATACTTCGCGGATCACCTGTTAGGTCCGCAACTGGGTACATACTCCGGGTATCCCCAATTCGCACCCGAATACAAGAATCTGTACAACCCGGTTTCGCCGGCTGACTTCCACTCGTTCACGGGTTACACCACAGATCACGCCAAGACCTGGGACAATCTTCTGCGCGGGCAATTGACTAATCAGTCCTTGTTCCAGCTTCCTGGTGGAGACGCCGGCCTGGCTGTGGTGCTGGAAGGCGGCAATCAGGGTTGGGATTCATCGCCCGATCCACGGCTGCTGCAGACCATTACCGACGTCCATGGAAACGTCGACAGTTATGTCTTCGGCACCAGTGCAACACCTGGCGCAGGACATCGCTCTCGCTACGCAGCTACAACGGAAATGCGGTTGCCTCTGCTTACGCAGCTGACGATGGATACGTCTGTTCGCTACGACAGTTACGAGGTCAGCAGCCACAAAGTAAGCCACGGCACCTATAACATCGGCCTCGAATATCGTCCGATCGACACGCTGTTGTTGCGCGGCCGTTATGGCTCGGCCTTCAAAGTGCCGACGCTATCGGATGAATTCCAGCGCCCCAGCGGCTACTACAACAGCGTTACGGACTATCTCAATTGCGCACGCCTGGGCGTTCCGCCTGGCCAAGCCGCCAACAATTGCATAGCGCCTTATGACAGTACGCAATACCAGGGACAGACCTACGGCAATCCGGCGTTGAAACCGATCACCGCGACGGTATGGGACGCGGGCCTGGTCTGGGCGCCCATCGAACGCATGTCCCTTTCAATGGACTATTTGCGGTGGGACATCAAGAACGAGGTTGCTCAGGTCAGTGCCGACGATCTGTCCAAGACCGAGTACCTGTGCGATAGCGGCTCCTTGAGTATGTCGTCAGCGCTTTGTCAGAACGCGTTCAACCTGATCAAGCGCGGACCGGGCACCGGCAACTTGCTTGGGCAGATCACCCAGATCACCACGCCCAAGCAAAACATAGCGAGCGAAAAGGTCGATGCCGTCACGGCGAACTTCGGTTACATACAGCCGCTCGGGTACTGGGGTCAATTGACGCTTAACTTGTCTTACTCGGACGAACTCGCGCATACCAGGCGACCGTTCGTCACCGACCCGGAAATCGATGTACTTCGTCATCCGGGTGCCTATCCCAACGGTACCGATTTCAAGAGCAAGGCGAACGGCTCGCTCACCTGGAACAACGACACATGGTCCGCTACGGTGTATTTCAACCGATACGGAAAATCGCCGAACTACCAGGCCACCGTGGTGGACAACTACACCTCGCCCGGCACTGGCACCCTGGCGCCGTGGATGGTGTACAACGCCAGCGTGACCTACAACCCGGCGAAGAACATAGCGTTGTCGTTACTCGTCAACAATTTGTTCAATGCAATGCCGCCGCAAGACCACAGCTACAACGGTCTGACCAACTCGCCGTACAACACCGACAACTATGATGTATTTGGCCGGGCCATTTACTTCGAAGCGAAGTACACGTTCGACAAAAAGAGTTAATGGCTTAGATCAGCTGTGATGCGTTGCGAAGCCGGTCCCGCGAAAGCGGGGCCGGCTTTTTTTCATACACGCATATGGAATGACAAAGTTCCAACAGGTTTATCAACGATCAAACCTAACACCTGCCTCGGTAAGCAGGTGCAGTAACGGCTCCAGTTGTGCCTCGTACTTCTTCCAACGTTTGACCGCAGAACGATAGATGGGAGCACGCACCTGTACCGCACTGGCAGTGTTGACGGGCGCTTCGTTTCGCTCGTATTGCAGACACCGCTCATCCCAGGGAAGACCGCAGAACGCCAGCAGCTGCCTGGATTGTTCTTCTTGCGACTGCACCAGCTCCTCGTAGTGCACCTCGAGAATGCGTCCAGGAAGGACGCGTTGCCAGTGGGTTATTAACTGATCGAACTTCACGAAGTAGCGACCTATGTCCAGCAGGTCGAACGAGTACCCGTAGAGCGGCGCAAATTGTGCGAACAGCTGTCGGAAATTACTTAGACATGTGTCCACAGGATCTCGGCGCAGGCAAATGATCTTCGCATTCGGCAATGCATTCGCGATAAAGCCTGCGTAGAGAAAATTCTGCGGTAACTTGTCTATAAAATGCTGCTTGTTGCCGGTGGCTGGCCGGGTACTGGCTAAATAGTCCGCTCCCAGTTGTTTCAGCTCAATCTGCTTGCCGCGTTCAACAGTGTCCTGATCCAACAGGATCGGCGTACGGCTACCGCTCAAACGTTTAAGTACAACGCCAAAGTTTTGCAGCTCGCCGGCGGAATAGACGTCTGGATGGCTGGAAATGATCCGCTCAACCAAAGTCGTTCCGGAACGTGGCATGCCGATGATGAAGATGGGTTCATCGGTCGGATCGCCCACTGAAGCTGCCGATGGTTCGGGGAAAGCACGAATCAAAGCATCAAACAGCGCTTCATCGCGTTTGATATCGTAATTACGCGCTTCCTTGCCGGACACTTTGCCCCGCACAAAGCTTTCGAATGCACGCGGGTATTCCCCCAGGTCCTCGTATTCTTTGGCCAGCGCCATGTTAAGGCTGGTCTGCGCTTCTTCATTGTTTGCATGCTGCGAGACAAGCCGCTGCAACCGATCGACGTGATTGCACTGCCCCGTTTGCTTGCGAAGTTGAGAGAGCGTCAGATGCGCCTTCCAGCAGGTCGAATCCAGCTCGATGCACGTTTCAAGCTCGCGCTCCGCCTCATCAAGATCACCCACTGCCACCAGCGCCGTAGCGAGATTGAAGCGATAAATGGCCTTCTCCGGCAGCAGCTCAACCGCGCGACGGAAAGCTGAAACCGCACTTTCATGCCGATGCGCCTGTGTGTACACCACACCGAGTGTGTCGAGCGATAGCGGATCATCGACTACCAGTTCCATCGCCCTGTCCGCAGCTGCCGTCGCGTCGGGCCATCTATGGACCAGTGCCAATGCTTTGGCGAACTGCGTTGCAATGTCCGCTCGCAGAGGCTCCAATTCGGCCGCCTTATGCAGCAATCCGAGGGCTTGCGGCATCTGTTGCATTTCCAGACATGCCACCCCAGCGATATAACAGACTCCCCCATGATTCGGTGCCATGGGGAGCAGACGCGCCGCCAGGCCCTGAGCGAGCGGCCAGCGACGCTGATTGAAGGCCTCAATCAGCTGTCCATACAGGTGGGACGGGTCAGTCATGGATTTTCGAATGGAGGTGGCATTTGGGCCATCAGAAGATGACGCTCCAAATAAACGCAAGGGTGGATTGAGCTGTCAAGCCTCTGTCCACCCTCATGATACCTAGACGGCAAAGCCGTCCGTGTTCTCACGCGTCAGGACTTCCCTAACTCCGCCTTCAGCTTCTCCAGCTCGGCATCAATGCTGCTGGTCTTGCGCATGGCGTCCAATTCCTTCTCAACGCTGGTACGCCGGTCCAGCGGATCGTTCAAGATGCGGGAATCGCATCGATCGTCCGAAGTTGATCCAAGTTTTGATCCAATCTATGCCTTCTGAAAAACAAAAGGCCCTGATTTCTCAGGGCCTTTTGAACTGGCTGGGAGACTAGGATTCGAACCTAGATAAACGGAGTCAGAGTCCGTTGTCCTACCGTTAGACGATCTCCCAATAGCTTGCCCGAGCGGTGCGCTCTGACTTGATGCACCGAACGGTCGAAGTGCTGCCTCGGGTGAGGATTAGCGCTTCGAGAACTGGGTGGCGCGGCGGGCCTTGTGCAGACCGACCTTCTTACGCTCGACTTCACGGGCGTCGCGGGTCACGAAGCCAGCCTTGCGCAGCTGCGACTTCAGGCTTTCGTCGTACTCGATCAGGGCACGGGCGATGCCGAGGCGGATCGCGCCAGCCTGACCGGTGATGCCGCCGCCGGCGACCGTGACTTTGATATCGAACTTGTCGGCGCTCTGGGTGAGTTCGAGCGGCTGACGCACGATCATGCGCGAGGTTTCGCGGCCGAAGAAGTCGTCCAGGCTCTTGCCGTTTACTTCAATCTGGCCGTTGCCCTTGCGCAGGAACACGCGGGCTGCGGAGGTCTTGCGGCGGCCGGTGCCGTAATTCTGCTGAATCGCCATGATGCTTCCTTAGATTTCCAGCGCCTTCGGCTGCTGGGCGGTATGCGGATGTTCGGCGCCGCCGTACACCTTGAGCTTGCTGTACATCGCGCGGCCCAGCGGGTTCTTCGGCAACATGCCCTTGACGGCGATTTCGATGACGCGCTCAGGATGAGTGGCCAGCAGGTCTTTCAGGCTGGTGGTCTTGAGGTTGCCGACATAGCCGGTGAAGCGGTGATACATCTTGTCGTCCAGCTTGGCGCCGGTGACAGCCACCTTCTCCGCGTTGACCACGACGATGTAATCGCCGGTGTCGACGTGCGGGGTGAATTCGGGCTTGTGCTTGCCGCGCAGGCGACGCGCGATCTCGGTCGAGAGACGACCGAGCGTCTTGTCCGTGGCATCTACCACGTACCAGTCGCGCTTGACGCTTTCCGGCTTGGCGCTGAACGTTTTCATTTCGGAATACCTGTCTGCCGCCAATAGGGCGGTAAGCGGAATCGGTGAATAAAGGCGCGAGATAATAACGAAGCTTTCATCTCTCGCGCAAGCCCACGTAGGGCTGCGAGTCGCGAATGATAGCATGAATGGCATGCCCCTTGAGAACCCCCGCCACCGTATTGCCGTGTTGGCCGATCAGTGCGTGCAATGCGGCCTCTGCCTGCCCGTTTGCCCCACTTACGCCCTGGACGGCAATGAAGCCGAATCGCCTCGAGGGCGAATTGCCATTGCCGCAGCGCTGTCCCGGGGCCAGTTCCCTTCTACTCCCGAACTGCGCAAGCCGCTGGACCACTGTCTCGGCTGCCTGAGCTGCGAGCGAGTCTGTCCGGCAGGCGTTAAATATGAAGAGTTGCTGGTGGAGATCCGGGGACTGCTCGGGCCTGCGCCAGAGCGGCCTGGGCTACTGCTTGAAGTGGTGAAAAGACCTTGGCTGAGTCGCTGGTTGCAGAAACTGGCGCGCTCTATAAGGGCTGAGCACTGGCTGGGGCGGATGCTACCCGGCGCTTGGGGACAGGCGCTTTCTTTATTGCAGAGAAAGCAGAATCAGGTCCGTCACGCTCTCTATGCACTTGGGCAACCCCGGCCCACCCCTCCCCTGCCGACCAGGAGAGGGGGCACTGTTGCCCTTTTTCCCGGATGTGCAGCGAGCGTGCAGGATCCGGACGCGGAGCACGCAGCCGAGGTGCTGTTGACGGCGGCCGGTTATCACGTCGTTCGCCTGCCAGCGTTCTGTTGTGGGGCGCTGGATCTACATGATGGCGCCACTCGCAACGCTGAGACGGCCGCCACTCGCGTCCGGCAAGCGTGGGCAGGCATAAGCGCAGACCACCTTGTCACTGTAACGCCGGGTTGCCTGAGCACTCTGCGCCGGGTTTTGCCGGATGTAGGCGTGGACGATCCCTGTCGCCTACTGGTGGGGCACATCGACAAGTTGCAATTCCAGCCCTTGCCCGCTCGCGTGGCGCTGCATGTGCCGTGCACGCAGGCCAACGTGGCACGCAGCGATGAGGCTTTGACGCAGTTGCTGCAATGGATCCCCCAACTCGAATTGAAGCGCTTGCCCACCCCACCTTACTGTTGCGGCTCGGCAGGCAGCCATGTGCTGCAGTTCCCCGAACGTGCTGCACAATTGAGGGAAGGCGTTTTGTCTCACGTAGAAACGCTGGATGTGCAATGGCTTCTGTCGTCCAATATCGGTTGTCGCTTGCACCTGGCAGCCGGATTGGACCAACGCTCCTCCCAGTTGCCGACCATGCACCCGCTGACCCTGCTCGCGCAGCAATGGATACCGTCATGAACGTACGTACGCTTACCCCGCTCGATCGGCTGCTCGCCACCATCGAGCGCGCCCTTGAAACCGTAGCCGGCACACCGGAGGCACATCGCCCGTCCCCAGCGCATCATGCTGTCGAAGCCGAGCTAGACGATAAGGAGCGCCGCCACGTCGCTGGCCTGATGCGTGTGAATCACACGGGCGAGGTTTGCGCGCAAGCGCTGTACGACGGCCAGGCGGCATTGGCGCGCAAGGAGGAAAACCGCGCGCACCTGCAAGAAGCCGCCGCCGAAGAAACCGATCACCTCGCCTGGTGCGCCGAGCGCCTGCACGAACTGGACAGCCAACCCAGCCTGCTCAACCCGCTGTGGTACGCAGGCAGCTACGCCATCGGCGCGCTGGCCGCTCTGGCAGGTGACAAAGTTAGCCTGGGTTTTGTGGTGGAGACCGAGAAACAAGTGGAAGCGCATCTGGCTGAGCACATGGACAAGCTGCCCGCACAGGATGAGCGCTCGCGCGCAGTGCTCAAGCTGATGCAAGAAGATGAAGTCCGGCACGCGCAGAATGCGCGGGAACGCGGCGGAATCGCGCTCCCGTTCCCAATTCCGCAAATGATGCACGTGACGTCGATGGTGATGAAAACGGTGGCCTATCGCATTTGAGCGAACACTATCAAGTTGGCGATAGCCCATGAAAAAACCCGCCTTTCGGCGGGTTTTTTCGTTACATCAAATTGCGTCCGTGGAACAGCTCTTCAATCTCGCGACGCAGCAGCTGCTCGATCTTCTGCCGCTCCTTGAACGACAGATCGTCCGCGTGCGCCTCGAACAGATACGTATCGAGGTCGAAGTCCTTGATGTGCATCTTGGTGTGAAAGATGTTCTCTTGGTACACGTTCACGTCGAACATCTCGTACTTCTGGCGGATGTGGCGCGCCAGGTAATCCTGCACCGAGTTGATCTTGTGATCGATGAAGTGCTTCTTGCCCTTCACGTCACGCGTGAAGCCGCGCACGCGGTAATCGCACACCACGATGTCCGACTCGAAGCTGTCGATCAGATAATTCAGCGCTTTCAGCGGAGAGATCACTCCGCAGGTGGCCACGTCGATGTCAGCACGGAAAGTGGCAATGCCGTTGTGCGGATGCGTTTCCGGATAGGTGTGGACGGTGATGTGACTCTTGTCCATGTGCGCCACGACGGCATCGGAAATCGTGTCGCGCCCGAGCTTTTCCACCACCGGCTCCTCGGAGATGAGGATGGTGACGGAGGCGCCCTGCGGGTCGTAGTCCTGACGGGCTACGTTGAGAATGTTCGCACCGATGATCTCGGCCACGTCAGTAAGGATCTGCGTAAGGCGATCGGCGTCGTATTGCTCGTCGATGTACTCGATATAGCGCTGGCGCTGGTCTTCCGATACCGCGTAGCAGATATCGTAAATATTGAAGCTCAGGGCTTTGGTAAGGTTGTTGAAGCCCTGCAGGCGCAGGCGCGGGAGGGGTTTCACCACGGCGACACTCCATGGCCGGGTCACGGCCGACAGGTGAGGCGGGTTAGCTACAAGGGTCCCCGCTGATTTAAGAAAAGCGTGCTGGACCCTTATCCTGCACGCCCCTTGTGTACGGACGATGGCAATGAAGCGGCTATCGTCCGGAAGACTGCGAAGTATGCGTCAATTCGGACAAAAACAGAACCTTTACCGGCCTGGATTTATTGCCCTGCCTGTTGGCAGCCAGCGGAGCCATCGACGCGCACTGGCGCACGTCTAGACCGATCGGCGCATCCCTCCGCTTCACATGTCTTTGCCATAATGCGAAAGTCGCAAGGGATGCGTTTACATTTGGACGAGGTCGCACGGAATTGGCGCGACCCTTGAGACCACTCAGCTTGGGGAAAACTTCTGTGGTGCAACTGAAATACCAGTTACAACAGGCCTTCGAACGCTCGCAAGCTCCGCTCGGCTTCGCGCCGGACCCTGCCTCGATGGAACGTTTCCTAGGGCTCTGCCACCGTCGCCGCTACCCGGGCAAGACCGCCATCATCCGCCCCGGCGACCCGGCCAACACCCTCTACTACGTCATCGAAGGTTCGCTGGCCGTCTGCACAGAAGACGAACAAGGCCGGGAATTGATCCTTGCCTACATCAGCCGTGGGCAGTTCATCGGTGAGATGGGTCTGTTCGTCGAACAGGCGCAACGTGAGTCGATGGTGCGCACCCGCAGCCCGTGCGAGATGGCGGAGATCAGCTACGAGCGCCTGTTCCAGCTGATGGAAGGCCCGCTGCGCGACGAATGCCCGAAGATCCTGTTCGCGATCGGCGCCCAGCTCACCCACCGTCTGCTGCGCACCTCGCGCCAGGTAAGCCGCATGGCTTTCATGGACGTCACCAACCGCATCTCGCGCACCTTGCTGGACCTGTGCCAGGAGCCGGATGCGATGAGTCACCCCGACGGCACCCAGATCCGCATTTCCCGCCAGGAAGTAAGCCGCATCGTTGGCTGCTCGCGCGAGATGGTCGGCCGCGTGCTCAAGCAGTTGGAAGAGCAAGGCATGATCGATGTGTCAGGCAAGACCATCGTGGTGCGCGGCACACGCTAAGCGCCGCGCTTTTCCCCCTCTCCCAGCAGGGAGAGGGAGTTCCACTTATCGCGGCTGATAGATCATGTACACATCCGCCCGCTCGTAATGCGAGCCGGCGCGTGTTGTCGGCTGCAATACGAAGCCCGCCTTTTCATACATCCGCAGCGCCGTATTGAGCCGGCTATTGGATTCCAGAAACAGCGTATGCCCTTTACGCCGATGGAATTCAGCGATACACGCTTCGAGCAGGCGCTTTCCTGCGCCCAGGCCTCGGAAGGTTTCGTCCACGCCCATCTTGGTCAGCTCGAACACGCCGGGCGATTCCTGCAATAACGCACAGGTGCCAATGACATCTTCGCCCAGGAGCGCGAAAAAGATCGCTCCACCTGGCTGCAGGATGTAACGCTCAGGATCACCCAACACGGCACGATCGATGTCCTCGATGCGGAAGTAGCGTTCCAGCCACTGCGCATTCAAGCGATAGAAGTGTTCGCGCAATTCCGGTACATAAGGAACGATCTGCAGTGGAGTCGCCTTGATCGCCGCGTGCTCGGCCAGAATGGCTTCGGCAACAGGGCGCTCCTGCAAAGCACGCTCACAAGCGGCCAGTGCATCCAGCAGCTGTGCGGCGTGCCCTTCCAATGAAGCGTTGACGCCGCGGCGTACTGCGCACCAGATCGGTCCCAGCTCGGCGAGTGCAGCCTGCGCTTTGTCGGTAAGCGCAAGCACCGAGCGGCGACCATCTGCCGGATCGCGCCGACGCCTCACCATCCCGGCACCCACCAATTTGTCGGCGAGCTGGCTCACCGCGGAATGGGTTTGCCCGATTGCATCTGCCACTTCCGTTACCGAACTCGGGCCTACATCCGACAGGTATTTCAATACCGGCATCCAGCGCGACTCGATGTTCGCGCCGAGCACCTGATAGACCTCATCGGCCGCGCCATAGAAATGATCACTAAGGGCTTTCAGGCGGCTACCGAGCGCCAGCCTGCCAAGGGATGCAAGGTACATGTCGTCCGCTCGTCAGAAATACGTAAGTGCTAACGTATCGCCGCACCCCAACGCCTTGCAAGCCCCTTTCCTCTCACGGGAGGCGGCAAGCACAGCTCAGTACCAGGCGACTCGCGTGACGGCTCTGCCCATCGCTTTTTCGACCCGCTTGCACAGCTTGGGCGTGCCATTGACCAGCACCGCTTCGCCGGCCTGCTTGAGCATCGGCAAGTCCTGGAAGGAATCGCTGTACGCCATCCGCCAGCGCTGCACGCCATTGGCGGCGAGGTTTTGCACCTTGCGGCGACCGACGTTATGGACGTGCACGCGCATGCCAAACAAACCCGGCTTGAGTTGAGAAGCGAAGACGGCGAGTTCTGGCAAACCAAGCTGAGTCAGCAGACGCGTCACCAAAATCCGCTCGCAGCCGGTCACGACGATCACCTCGTCTCCGTCCGCCAAATGCTTGCGCAGTACATTTAAACCGTCGCGATAGAACTGACGCGGGCGGCGCACTAGCTGATCGGCGAAAGCCTCGGCAACCACCTGATAACGCTGCGCGCCAAGTCCACACAACGCCACATGCGTAAGTATTCGCGCTGCATACCGACGCGAGAACAGCCCACAGAACAACCACCACGGCATCGTCAGCACTGCCAGCAATCGATGCATGGGCGAACCATAGCGATGCCGGACAAAGAGCTCGAAAGCGTCACCCTGAAACAGCACGCCGTCGAAATCGAACAGCACCGTACGCGACGCATCAGCATCGCCACCGGCCTGCGCCGGCGCGTGAGTCATTTCCCCTGTAGACATGATTAGTGCGTATTGAACAGCCGCTTCAGTTCCTGCCCCGGATCGGCGGCGCGCATGAAAGCCTCGCCGACCAGAAATGCGTTGATACCCGCTTCGCGCAGGCGGGCCACGTCCGCCGGTGTGTGGATGCCCGATTCGGCCACCAGGATGCGGTCGTATTCCATCAATTGCTGCAGCTCGAGCGTAGTCTCAAGCGATGTTTCGAACGTGCGCAGGTTGCGATTGTTGACGCCAATCAGCGGCACCGGCACCGCCTGGGCACGTTCTAATTCCTCGGCGTCATGCACTTCGCACAGCACATCCAGATCCAGCTCGGCGGCCAGCAACGACAGCTCCAGCAAGTCGGCATCGCCAAGCGCGGCCACGATCAACAGAATGCAATCGGCGCCAATCGCGCGCGCTTCGTACACCTGATAAGGATCGATGATGAAGTCCTTGCGCAGCACCGGCAACGAGCACGCGGCACGCGCTTGCCGCAACACGTCTTCACTGCCCTGGAAGAAATCCTTGTCGGTAAGCACCGACAGACAGGCCGCACCGCCCAACTCGTAGCTGCGCGCAATCGCCACCGGATCGAATTCCGGGCGGATCACGCCTTTGCTGGGGCTCGCCTTTTTCACTTCGGCGATCACTGCCACATCGCCTTCGGCGATCTTTGCCTCGATGGCGGCTGCAAAGCCGCGCGTATCGGGCATGTCCGCCACGCGCGCGGACAATTCCTTCAGCGGCAACTTGGCGCTGCGCTCGGCGAGTTCCTCCACCTTACGGGCGAGGATGCGTTGAAGAATGTCGGTCATGGCAGTCGATCGGCACTTGGAATACGAGAAAAAGACAATGCAACAGTCGGGCTAGTATCAATGATCCGCAAGCCGCCTTGTGGCTGCCACGAACGCGTCCATTTTGGCACGAGCCGCGCCGCTGGCGATGGTAGTCCTCGCCAGCTCGATACCGCTGGCGATGCCGCCGGCCAGCCCGGCGGTATAAAGCGCCGCACCGGCGTTCAGACAGACGATGTCGTGCGGCACCCCATGTCGGTTTTCCAGGGCATCCAGCAGCATGGCCTTGGACTGCTCCGCGTTTTCCACGCGCAGATTGCGGCTGGAGGCCATGGCCAGGCCGAAATCTTCCGGCTCCACCTCGTACTCGTGCACTTCGCCGTCGCGCAGCTCGCCGACCAGGGTCGAAGCACCGAGCGAAATCTCATCCATGCCGTCGCGCCCCCACACCACCAAGGCGTGCTCGGCACCCAGCGCCTGCAATACGCGAACCTGGATGCCGACCAGATCAGGATGAAAAACCCCCATCAGGATGTTCGGCGCGCCGGCTGGATTGGTGAGCGGCCCCAGGATGTTGAACAGGGTACGCACGCCCATTTCCTTGCGCACCGGCGCGACCACTTTCATCGCCGGATGATGGTTGGGTGCATACATGAAGCCAATGTCGGTCTCGATCATGCACTGCGCGACCTGAGTCGGCGTCAGCTCGATACATGCACCAAGCGCCTCCAGCACATCCGCACTGCCCGATTTGGAGGACACGCTGCGCCCGCCATGTTTGGCAACGCGCGCGCCGGCCGCAGCAGCTACAAACATCGCTGCGGTGGAAATATTGAAGCTCGACGCACCATCCCCGCCGGTACCGACGATGTCGAGAAAATGAGGATGCGACGGCGCATTCACCTTGGCGGAAAGCTCGCGCATCACGCGCGCTGCGCCGGTGATCTCGCCTATGGTTTCTTTCTTTACACGCAAACCGGTGATGATCGCCGCCGTCATCAGCGGACTCACTTCACCGTTCATGATCTGCCGCATCAGCGCGATCATTTCATCATGGAAGATCTCGCGATGTTCGATCGTTCGCTGCAAGGCTTCCTGCGGCGTGATGGTGATGACCCGCCCCGTCATGCAGCGAGCTTTTGCAGCGGTTGCCTGAGGAAATTACGCAGCACGTCGTGGCCATGCTGCGTAAGAATCGATTCGGGATGGAACTGCACGCCCTCGACCGCCAGTGTCTTGTGGCGCAGGCCCATGATTTCGTCGATGGAACCGTCCGGGTTTTCCGTCCAGGCCGTCACTTCCAGGCAATCAGGCAGCGAAGATTGCTCCACCACCAGCGAGTGATAGCGCGTTGCCTCAAACGGATCGGGCAAGCCAGCAAACACACCCTTGCCGAGATGGCGCACCGGCGACGTTTTACCATGCATGATCTGCTTGGCCCGAATCACCTTTCCACCAAACGCCTGGCCGATGGCCTGATGACCGAGGCACACGCCGAATACGGGAATTTCCCCGCTCAACTCACGCAGCACCGGCAGTGACACGCCTGCATCGTCCGGTGTCCCGGGACCAGGGGAAATCATGATGTGCGATGGCCTCAAGGCGCGGATGGCGGACACATCCAACGCATCGTTGCGCACTACCTTCACCTCTTGCCCCAGTTCGCCCAGGTACTGCACGAGGTTGAAAGTGAAGCTGTCGTAATTGTCGATCATCAGCAACATGGCGGGAAAATCCTGATAGCGCTATGCCGCATTGCGGCATGGAAGCTCAATTGTGCGCGATCTGGTTCGAGGCCGTCATCTGGTTTGCATGAGCCCGCTCATGGCGAACCGTCATGTGCGCCGGGGTTTGCCACGAAGCATGCCGACAAATGAGAATTACTCTCAACAATGCCACATCTTGGCATCGCCCTGTTGCGTTTGTCGCCACCCTATCGCAATTCTACGGACACCTATCGCTAAGTCCTTGTCGGTATTTCGCATGCCTGCGGCAACTATCGACGAAACGAAGACCATGCGCCTGACCAGGCCCCGCATGCGCATGCCGGCGCTGATCCTGACGGTCATCGTGACACTGATCGTGCTGACGTTCGGGTTGAAGAAGCCCTCCTACAATTGGGACATGATTGGCTATGTAGCCGTCGCACTCAGCGCCGATGGCTATCACGGTATCGATCTCAATAAGGCGACGTACGGCAGCGTGAGAAATGAGGTGAGCCCGGGTACGTTCGATCAATTGACGCAAGGCGATTATCGGGAAACGGTTTTCCGCGATCCGACGTCGCTGGCGCAACAGCTACCCTTCTATCGCATACGGGTGCTGTACGTCGGGGCGGTCCGCATGGTCCACGCCATGGGGTTCAGCTACCCAAGGTCGACTTATGTAGTAAGCGCCGTGTTCGCAGCTATGTCAGTCGTATTGCTGGCTTTCGTAACTCATGAAATCGGTGCCCCTGCCATAGCTGTTCCGCTGGTCGTGGCATTCTCCGGATTGATCGACGTGGCGAGGCTGTCCACGCCCGACGCGATGGCCTGTTTCTTCGCTCTCCTGACGATCCACGCGCTCATCAGGGAAAGCACGCTGGTCTTCTTCATCGCCGCCTTATTGCCACTCGTCAGGACGGATCTTCTGCTCCTTTCGCTGCTTGTACTCGGCCATAGCGTCGTCTTCGGGCAGAGAAAATACGCGGTCGCATCGATGGTGGCGGCCTGCATGTCATATTGGCTGGCGGTGAGGATGAACGGTGCTTACGGATGGTTGACCTTGTTCAACACATCACTGATCCACAAGACAGCCTACCCGGCCACGCTGGTCCCTTCTCACGCCATTGGCGACTACCTCAGACCGTACGCTTCCATGGCCTACGACTTCACGATGCACCCGCATTTCGTGATCTACAGCTTGGCGATATGGTTTCTGACGAGGGAAAGGACCATGGCGCTTTCCGCAGACATGCGTCTGCTGAGCGCCATCTCCATCGTCCCGATGGCGTTCGTCGTCATCCATCTATTGCTCTTTCCCGCGATGACCTATCGGTTTTTTGTATTCACGGCAGCACTAGTTGCGCTTGGTTTGATCAGTCAGATGCAATGGGCAACGCGCTCGCAGCAAGCCATACATTAAGGGCGAATAAGCACGTGCGAGGTATAGCTCTCAACCACCAGGCTGAAAGGCTGATTGCTGCCGGTGTAAAGCACAGCGCGATGCTGAAGGACATGTTCCGGCATCGTCAGCGGCTTGTCGCTGGCGGGTGGAAGCGCCGTGCCGCTATCCCAGCCTTCTGGCAGAGGCGACCACAGCAGATCCGCGGAGAGCGTCTGGCGCCGGAAATGCAGGGGTTGGACAACTTTGCCGAACGGCACGTCTGAAGTGTCCAGTTGATGGTTCATGTCTTCGGTTAAGCGCGAGGGCACGTACCAGTTGTCTGCGTCGGACAACACGACGTCGCCGCAGCTCAGCGCCACGCGGCGATAGCGCACAGGTTCGTCTGGACCGATGCCCAGCAGAGCACGCGCACCGTCGGGCAAGGGCTTGTCCTCGCCATGCACGCGATGAGCAACGACCTTCGCCTGCGAAGCCAGATGATGCGTCGCGCACCATTGCTCCAGCGTCAGCGTCGCGCTGGGATGGCTAAGCAGCTGCGCATTCAAGGTCTGCAGTTCGGCCAGCGCCTGGGTGCGGCTAAGCACCGTATCCGGCCAGCTTTGCGTGGATTCGCGCGCCGTCAGCGGCGATGCACATGTCAGCATCATCGACAAAACCAGATAACCGTACTTACGAACCGTTAGTTGCATGTCTCACAATCCTTTCGCCGCTTGTGCGACGGCGCGGAACAACGCGCGCCCTTTGTTCATCGTCTCTTCCCACTCCGATGCAGGATCGGAGTCGTACACGATGCCTGCGCCGGCCTGCACGTGCAGACGGCCGCCCTGGATCACCGCGGTGCGAATCGCGATGGCGGTATCCGCATCGCCCCACCAGCCGATCCAACCGATCGCACCGGCGTAGATGTTGCGTTTGTAGGGCTCCAGTTCCTGGATGATCTCGATGGCGCGGATTTTCGGTGCCCCGCTGACGGTGCCAGCGGGAAATGTCGCCTTGAGCACGTCCATGTAACTCAAGTGCGACTGCACGTCACCTTCCACTTGCGACACGATGTGCATCACATGCGAATAGCGTTCGACCACGAAGGACTCGCTCACCTCGACGCTGCCGGTTTCGCAGATGCGACCGATATCGTTGCGGCCCAGATCGATCAGCATGACGTGCTCGGCGCGTTCCTTTGGATCGGCCAATAGTTCGGCTTCGAGCGCCCGGTCCTCTTGCTCCGTCGCGCCACGCTTGCGTGTGCCGGCGATCGGGCGAACAACCACTTTTCCATCCTTGAGGCGTGCAAGAATTTCCGGCGATGAACCGACAATCTGTGTATCGCCCAAATCCACGAAATACATATAGGGCGACGGATTCATCGCGCGCAGCGCGCGGTACACATCCACCGGGCGCGCGTTGAAACCGACGCTCAGCCGCTGCGACGGCACCACCTGAAACACATCGCCAGCACGAATGTATTCCTTCGCACGCTCCACCATCGCTTCGAATTCTTCGCGCGTGAAGGAGGATTTGAAATCGCTCTCGTTGAGTGCAGTGGATTGCGCGAATTGCGGATACGACGCGCCGCCCTGTCGCAGGCGATGGGTGAGCGCATCCAGACGACGCTGTGCATGCGCGTAGGCCTGCGGGTGCGACGGATCGGCATGCACGATCAAATACAGGCGGCCTTTGAGGTTATCGAATACGGCGACTTCCTCGGCCAGCATCAGCAGCACATCGGGAGTGCCGAGTTCGTCGGCGCGATCCCACTGCGCCAGACGCGGCTCGATGTAACCCATGGTCTCGAAGCCGAAGTAACCCACCAAGCCGCCGCTGAAAGCGGGAAGTTGCGGCAGGCGCGGCACGTCGTACTGCTGACGCAGTTGCTCGATTTCGGCGAGCGGATCATCCAGGTGACGACGCTCGACGACCTCGCCGGCATCTTCCACTTCCAGCTCGTGGCCACGCAGCCGGTATACGCGCTGGGCCGGCAGGCCGATGATCGAGTAGCGCCCCCACGTCGCGCCGCCTTCCACCGATTCGAACAGAAAGGTATAGGGACCATCGGCCAGCTTGAGGTAAACCGATAGCGGCGTGTCCAGATCAGAGAACACTTCGCGCACCAGCGGGATGCGGGTGTGGCCTTGCGCTGCGAGCGCATTGAATTCATCGCGGGAGATCACGTAGGAGAATCCGTGAGGCGCAGAAAGGGATGATTGTATAGGGCGATGAGGTTTTGTCGCCCTCTTCCTTTCGTGATATCGACCTCAGCCCGCCAGTCGCTGTCTCGGCATGCCGTGCAGACGCAGGCTGAAAGCCACGCCGCTGCCATCGTCCAGATTGCGCGCAGATGCGACGCCGCCGTGGCGCTCGGCCACCATGCGTACCACATAGAGTCCGAGCCCGAGATGCGGTACGTCGCCGGGCGTGGTCTTGTCGCGCAGGCTCACCAGCGAATCGAACAAGCGCCCCTGCATCGCCGCCGGCAACGGCGGCCCCTGGTTGGCCAGTTCGATTTCCGCGCCGCCATCGACCGGGCGCAGGCTTAGTCGCAACCAACCGTCGGCGGACGTAAAGGACAAGGCATTGTCGAACAATTTGTCCAGCGCCTGCGCGATCAGCTCCGGCGCGCCGTGCAGATGCACGGGCTGATCGGGCAGCACGCATTCCAGCTGGCGGCTGCCAGCCAACGGACGATAGGCCTCCGCGCAACCGCGCACTACGTCCACGAGGTCGACATCTTCCGGTTCGGCGGCGGCGATGGCGCGTTCCATGCGGCTGGCTTCGCTCATCGCGCGCACCAGCGTGCCCAGGCGCGCCACGCCGTCACGCGCGCGGGCCAGATAAGGTTGCGCTTCGTCAGACAGCTTGGCGTGCTCGAGATTGTCCAGCGAGGATTTCACGATCGCCAGCGGCGTATTGAGTTCGTGCGAGAGTTTCGAAGCCAACGTGCGCAGGTAATCGGTGTAGCCGCCAACGGCTTCGAACAGTTTTTGGAAGCTGCGAGCCAGGTCGCCGATCTCGTCTTCCGATTCGGCCATCGGGAAATGGCTCTGAATCATTTGGCCGTCCAGACGGCCGTCATTGACCTGCGCACGCTCCACGGCATCGCGCAAGCGGCCAAGCCGCAGACTGAGTCGCGTGGCGAAGAACAACAAAATGGCGCCCGCCACCAGCATCACGCCAAAGCTGGTCAGCAAAAGGCTGAGAAACGCGCGATTGGCCAGCAACGGCACCGCGCGGCTCGCCTGCTCCAGCAACAGCACGCCGACCACCGTTTCGCCGCGATCCACCGGCACGGCGGTAGCCAACACGACGCTGTCGCGCTCCTCGCCCTGCCGCCATACAGCCGTGACCTGCCCGTTGCGAGCTGCCTCCACCTCAGGCAAATCCAGCTTCGGCGCATCCGTGGTCCATGCCTCCGCCTCTTCCAGCGGATTGGCGAGCAGCGAGCGATAAATCAGCGACGACCACCACCCCGGCTGCGGACCCGAAGCCGTCAGGCGACCGCTCTGCGCAAGCAGCCAGCCCGCTGGCGCAAGCAGTCGTACACGCGTTCCCTTCGGCGCCAGTTGCGCGAGTTCCTGCGAAACATCCTGGGAGTAGCGCCAGAGCGGACGTGTTTCCACCGCAAGCGGATCACCGCCATCGGCTGCGGTATAGATGCCCATTCCCAGCGCGCTGAGCCCAAGCCCGCGCGGCAGGCGCAACTCGGCGTGATAACCGCCACCATCTTCCTGCCATTGACCAAAGATGCGATCCGGCAGATCACCCGCCGGTTGATCGAGCGTAAGTGCGGTGAATGCACCCGGCGCAGCGCTGGCAATCAGATAACGCCGATGCTGATCGCCTTGTACAAGGTCGAGCATCAGATGATCCGCCGACATGGCATTCCCATCGCTCGCGTCGGCACGCGTGCGGCGCGCCACGCGTACGTCGATGTAGAGATAGAAACCGTTATCGTCTTCCGCCAGCAACAGCTTGCCTTGCTTGCCGAGTGGCTGACTCCAAGGTGTCATCGGCGCCCAATCGTCGCCGTAGCCATCGACGACGATGGGGTTCACCGCCTCCTGGACGTACCACCCCTTGCCAGGCTGCGGCAATGGCACGTCGGTCACCGCCAAGCTGCGCGCAACTGCGGCAGCCGTCGCCGTCAGCGCCTGTTCCTGCCCTTGGCGCAGCAGGGTTTCCATCTGACGCACGTACAGCCAGCCCGCGACCGGGAGTGCGAGGGTGCAGAGCGCGACGAGCAGGAGTTTTTGGCGCAGGCTCACAAACGACAATCTACCTGGAACGATGGCTTGAACCGGACGCCGCGGCGGCTTGCGCGTAGCTGGACTGCTCTGCCACCGCTCTGAACTTGTCCAGCAATGACTGTCGCTGCGGATCATTGGCAGCGACGGCCATCGACCAGCTGTAGCGAATGCCGGATGCTTTGCCGGGATCGCAGAATACAATCACGTCATCGATGTGATCGACGCCGGCATATAGCACGCCACGGCAAGATGTCTGCCGGTTGTCGACGACGAAAACATCTGCTTTGCCATGGGGATCACGTTGCAGATATTGCTTGCGATCCTCCTGCATTTCCGCATCCAGCGTCGGTTGCTTGGACGGCCAGACGTTGAGCACCATCACGCGTTCCGGCTTGCCCGTCCACTCACCCTGGTAGAGCACGTAATTGACGCCGATAGCACTGGCGTAGGTGCAGCAATCCTTGCTCCAGCCAGCCGGTGCCATGGTCGAAATGGTCCACGCGGGCGCTGCGCCGTCGGCAGGGCCATGCGCGTGAACTGCAAGATCAGGGGAAGCGGCCATCGAACAGCCAGCGCAAAGCAGCAGGATGCCCATCATCCAGCGTGATCGCATCACGGACGCCACCGATAACCCACACCGTGCACTGTTTCGATCGCATCGAACTCCGGCGCCACCGCAATGAACTTCTTGCGGATGCGCTTGATGTGCGAGGTGATGGTGGCGTCGTCCACCACCAGCTCTGCCTCGCGCATCAATTGGTCGCGGTTTTTCACATGGCCGGGGAAACGCACCAGGGTATGCACCATCCAGAATTCGGTCACGGTGAGCGGCACTTCCACGTCGTTCCAGGTCACGCGCATGCGCTCGGATTCGAGCTTGAGCGAGCCGTGCCCGATCACCGTTTCGCTGGAGGCCGGCGCCTTCAGCGATTCGATGCGCCGGAACAGCGCGGCGATACGCGCGGCCAGCTGATGCAGGCTGGTGTCCTTGCTGAGATAATCGTCCGCACCGAGGCGCAAGCCGGAAATCACGTCGAAATCCGAATCACGCGCCGTGAGGAAAATGATCGGTAATGTGGCCGACTTCGCGCGCAACTCGCGACACAAGTCGAATCCGCCTTCAGGCTCATCGCCCAGGCCGATGTCGATGATCACCAGTTCCGGCAGACGCACGCCGAAGGCGTTAGAGGCTTCCTGCCGCGATCCATAGCCCCGCGTGTCATAGCCGAAGCGATTCAGGGCTTCGACGTAATTGGCGCGGATCAGGGGTTCGTCTTCGACGATGGCGATGCTGCGTCCCATGTGGATTCCTCGTGAGAATGGCGCGAAGCGTGCTATGCGGGCGGCGGTTGCGCAAGCTAGCTACATGGCTTGCCCGCGTTCTGCCACATTCCGTCGTCCGATCGCCCTTGAGGTGCCGGCTGCGACGCCTTGCGCAGGTGTTTGATATGCCCAACCCCGCACCGCAACGAGCCTTGATCCATGCGCGCCGATCCCTCCATCGATCCCAATGCCGAGCTTCGCACCTTCGAGCCATTGCGCGTGGTCTTGGCGCTCGGTTCCCTGTTGCTGGCGGCACTGCTGAGCTTGCACTGAGTTTTTTGCGTGAAGCTGCCGTGGAAGGCAAGGGTGCGGCCGGCGTGCAAGGAGGTTCGCCGGTCGCGCCACCCGGCGGGAAGGAATCCCGCATGCAGCGCCAACCCGCAGCACCAAGCCTTTTCCCGAGCATGTTGGTCCTCTGGTCGTTCCTTCCCCTCCCTACCCGGAGGGGATTTTTTTGACCAGAAAAATTATTTGCCCGTGGCGGGAACCATTCGGAAGGAGCCCGGTCCGATTACATGGCAGGCACATAGTCCATTGCCGTGGAACTGCCCGAAGTCTGATTGACGGCCGAGCCTCCCGTCCTTCAGCCGCCGCGCAGGATGACCTGTCGATGGTGTCTCCTCTAGCGTCTTTTCGACGCCCCTCCAACCCGGTGCAGACTTCCCCCTGCGCCGGGTTTTCTATGGCCTCACCTTAGCCGATCGCAGCGCGCATCTTGCCGATGACGGCCTGATAGTCTGCCGCGCCGAAAATGGCCGAGCCCGCTACGAAGGTATCGGCTCCCGCTGCGGCGATCTCGCCAATGTTGTCCGCCGTGACACCGCCATCGATCTCCAGACGGATGGCGCGACCGCTCTCATCGATCAGACGGCGCACGTGCCCTAGTTTTTCCAACGCCTGCGGAATGAACTTCTGACCGCCGAAGCCGGGATTCACCGACATGATCAGCACCAGATCGAGCTTATCCAGCACGTGATCGAGCCAGTTCAGCGGTGTAGCCGGATTGAACACCAATCCCGCTTGGCAGCCGGCATCTTTGATCAACCCGATGGTGCGATCGACGTGCTCGGAGGCTTCTGGGTGAAAGCTGATCAGGCTGGCGCCCGCCTTGGCGAAATCCGGCGCGATGCGGTCGACCGGCTTCACCATCAAATGCACGTCGATCGGCTTGGTGATGCCGTAATCGCGCAGCGCCTTGAGCACCATCGGCCCCATGGTGAGGTTAGGTACGTAATGGTTGTCCATCACGTCGAAATGCACCCAGTCGCCGCCCGCTGCCAGCACCTTGGCGGTGTCTTCGCCCAGTCGCGCGAAGTCGGCGGAGAGGATGGAAGGAGCGATGACAGGAGATTGTTTGCTCATGGCCTGAAAGCGGACGCGGAGGAAACGGCCATTCTACCGGGATGCCGATCTTCCCCGGTTATTTGAACCCGCGCTCCGCTTGAATCCGCTCGTACGCCGCATTGATCTCGCTGGCACGCGACTCAGCCCGCTTGCGCATCTCTTCGGGCAGATCGCCTAAGCGGTCTGGGTGGTGCTCGGAAATGAGCTTGCGATAAGCGCGTTTCACGGTGCGCTCGTCGGCATCGCGCGTAACACCGAGCACGGCATAGGGATCAGGCCCTTGCGTGTTCCGCTGAGGCGGCACATAGCCGCCGGTGCCGTACGCACGCCCACGTGCGCCAGCGGTGCCTTGCCACACATAACCTTTCATCGCCATCAGCGCCATCAATTCCATGTCGCTGATGCGCAGGGCGAAGGCAAGTTGGCGCAAGATCGCCATCTTTTCCGGCGAAGGATTGCCTTCGGCCAGCACCGTTTCGATCACTACATCCAACAACGGGAAAGCATGATCGCGACGCAAGCCCGCCCACTGGCGCAGTGCGTTGATCGGGCCGGTCACGTCGAATTCGGGCTGCTTGCCCTTGTTGAAGGCCTGGATTGCTTGTTGACGTGCATTCGTATCCAAGCCCATGCGTGCCATCACACGCTCGGCCGTCGCGATCTCCGCTTCGGATACACGGCCATCCGATTTTGCAATGGCGCCTATCAACGCAAACAGCGGCGAGATGTAACCACCCGCTTCCGGAATGGCACTGCGCCGCTGGCTGTAGCGCAGGTTGTCCAACACGAAGCCGACGACCGCGCCCACGCCCATGCCGACGAAGCCATGGCCGAGCAGCAGGCCCGCCATGGCGAACCAGAAGGTATACGTGTAACTCATGGATGTGCGGCGGCCTGTGGTTGCGGTGTTTGCACGCTGTACCAGCGGGCCAGTTCATCCAACTCCGCATCGCTGATCGGGCCGATCGCGGCACGCATCAGCGGCACGTTGCGTGTGCCGTCCCGGTAATCTTTTAGCGCTTTGCGCAGGTAATCCAGCCGCTGACCGGCCAGATTGGGCGCGCCTGGCATCTGCGCCATGCCGGTTTCGCCATGGCAGGCTGCGCAAAGGCCCAGGCGCACCGGCTTGGACGGCAGATCGGCAGCAAAGGTTGGCGCGGCACAAGTCAAACCGAGTGCCGCGATCAGCAGGAATCGCATGGGGAGCACGTAGGCGCTAAAAGCGCCCATCTTATAGCAGTGTCCTCGCGTTGGTGACCGGTACAATAGCCAGCTTGTCTTGCCTATCGGAGCGCACCGTGCCCACTACCTTGCTGCAATCGAACTTGCCCGGCCTGGAGCTGATCCATCGCGGCAAGGTGCGCGATGTCTACGCGCTGTCCGGCAATCGCCTGCTAATCGTCGCCACGGATCGCCTCTCCGCGTTCGACGTGGTGCTACCTGATCCGATTCCCGGCAAGGGCGAAATGCTCACCCAGATTTCCAATTTCTGGTTCGATAAGACCGCGCACATTGTGCCCAACCATCTGTTACACACGCCGCTGGAAGAAGTGTTGCCGCCGGGTACGGATGCAGCGCTATACAGCAAGCGCGCCGTGGTCACCAAGCGATTGAAGCCGGTGCCTGTGGAAGCTATCGCGCGCGGCTATCTGATCGGCTCGGGCTGGAAGGATTACCAAGCCACCGGTTCGCTGTGCGGCATCAAGCTTCCCGCCGGACTGCGCCAAGCCGAACAGTTGCCCGAGCCGATCTTCACGCCATCGACCAAGGCCGCCGTCGGCGACCACGACGAAAACGTGAGCTTTGATGCAGTGATCGCAGCCGTCGGCAAGGACCTGGCCGAACAAGTGCGCGAGGCGACGCTGGCCATCTACAAGTGGGCCGCGGCGTATGCAGCCGAACGCGGGATCATCATCGCCGACACCAAGTTCGAATTCGGCACGGATGAAGACGGCAAACTGTACGTGATGGATGAAATGCTCACGCCCGACTCCTCGCGCTTCTGGCCGGCCGATCACTACCAAGTAGGTGTCAGCCCGCCGAGCTACGACAAGCAATTCGTGCGCGATTACCTGGAAACGCTGGACTGGAACAAGAAGGCGCCCGGCCCGAACGTTCCCGCCGAAGTGATCGCCGGCACTTCAGCCAAATACGCCGAAGCGCTGCAACGCTTGGCCGGCATCACGCTGGAGTGAGCGCATGAATGCTTGGGGTTACCTGAGCCTTGCGATTCTTGCTGAAGTGATCGGCACCAGCGCGCTGAAAGCCTCCAGTGGCTTCAGCCAGCTGCTGCCGAGCATCGTGGTCGTAGTCGGCTATGGCGTAGCTTTCTTTTGTTTGAGTCTCGCTCTGCGTCAGGTGCCGCTAGGCGTTGCCTATGCGATCTGGTCGGGCGCAGGCACGGCACTGATCGCCCTCATCGGCGTCGTGCTATACAAGCAAAAGCTCGACCCTGCCGCGATCCTGGGGATCGTTCTGATCGTTGCGGGTGTCCTGGTGCTTAATCTCTTTTCCAAGAGCTCCGTGCACTAATGACGACAACTACCGCTCAACGCAGCATGCGTGACTGGCTCGATAGCTATAGCCAGGATCATCAGCATCCCATCAATCGCTTGCTGCATTGGATCTGCGTGCCACTGATCGTATGGAGCGCGATAGCCCTGATGTGGACCGCACCGGTGCCGCCATCCCTGCTGAAGCGCGGTGCGTGGGCAGTGTTTGCGATCGTGCTGGCGTTTGCGTGGTATTGGAAGCGCTCGCATCGCCTGGGCGCTGCATTGCTGATCGCGCTCGCCCTTTTTGCGGCGGTTTGTGCTTGGACCTTCGAGCAGCTTGGGCCGGCGGCCATGCGTTGGCTGGCGATCGGCGTGTTCGTAGCGGCATGGATCGGTCAATTCATCGGCCATCTGTTCGAAGGGCGGCGGCCAAGTTTCTTCACTGATCTCGCTTATCTGCTGGTCGGTCCGGCGTGGCTGATGGACAAGCTATTGAACCGAATCGGTGTGCAGGAAAAACCATGACGAGTTTTCTCACCTTGCTCAGCAGCCTGATCTGGTGGGTGCTGTCCGGAAGCATCGGCGCGGTGTTGCCGAGCCTGATTGCCTGGATCGTACTGCGCTGGAGCGAAGGTGCGCCGGTGGTGTTCAACCGCACCTATCTCGCTTGCCTGATCTGGAGCTTGCTCACGTTGTTGATCGGTGCGGTGGCTGCAGCGCATGCCGGCATTACGCGTCCACCATTGTGGCCGTTGCTCGCAAGCGGAGCGTTTCGGATATCGCTGGTGCTGTCGATGTTGATAGGCGTCGTCGCCTTGTGGCGTTTGATTCCGCGGGTGGACGCTCGGCGGATTCGTATCAGCAGTGCGTGTGTAGCGGCAGGTGTGGTGATGGCGACCTGTTTCGGCATATTTACTGTGCTACTCAGTCGCTGAAAGCCAAAATGCCAACGGGCACTCACTGCAATATCAACCGGTCAATCGTGACGAAGTTGGTCACCCTGTTGCATGAGTTTCGCATCGTTCCCGGCGCTGAAAAGGCGTCCGCCGCGTTCGCCTGCCTCCGAAGAAAAATGGTCTGATGCCGTCGAAAAATTTGCAGCCACAAAGCGACCGTCTTCTGACAAAGTGATGCTGAAGGGCCAATCCTTCATTCCCTAAGCCTTAGAGAATAGCGCCGACGCAAGACGGACTTTTCCACATGCATGGCCATGTTGGATTTACGCCCGAACCTACATTGCCAGTTCGCGGCAAGACTCGCCCCTCTCCCCAAAAGGAGAGGGGGAGTCAATGACATCTCAGCCAATAACCTTCTTCACCGCATCCACCACGCGCGACACGGTGAAACCGAAGTGCTCGAACAATGCCGGCGCCGGCGCGGAGGCACCGAACGTGGTCATGCCGATCACCGCGCCATCCAGGCCGACGTACTTGCTCCAGAAATCAGCGCTGGCCGCTTCCACCGCCACACGCGCACGGCACCAACCGGGCAGCACGCTTTCGCGATATTCCAGCGGTTGTCCGTCGAACACCTCATTGCAGGGCATGGACACCACGCGTACCGGCACATTCTGCTGCGCCAGCGTGCGTGCCGCTTCCATCACCAGTTCCACTTCGGAGCCGGTGGCAATCAGGATCGCCTTGAACTTCGTATCTGCCGGGTCGAGCAGCACGTAGCCACCGCGCTTGATATCGGCCAGCTGCTGCGACGTGCGCTGCTGATGCTTGAGCGTCTGGCGCGAGAAGATCAGGCACGACGGGCCGTGCTTGTGTTCGATCGACTCCTTCCACGACACCGCCGATTCCACTGCATCGCACGGGCGCCATACACGGTTGTTCGGAATCAGGCGCAGCGAGGCGAGATGTTCCACCGGCTGATGCGTGGGACCGTCTTCGCCCAGGCCGATCGAATCGTGCGTGTATACGTGAATGGAGTGCGCGGGAATCAGCGCGCTCATGCGCACGGCGTTGCGTGCGTAATCGGAGAACACCAGGAAGGTACCGTCATACGGAATGAAGCCACCGTGCAGCGCAAGGCCGTTAGCGATCGCCGTCATGCCGAATTCGCGCACGCCGTAATGCACATAGTTGCCGTCGGGACCGGTGACGCTCTTGCTGCCCTTCCACATGGTGAGGTTGGAGCCAGCGAGATCCGCCGAACCGCCGATCATTTCCGGCAACAGCGGGCCGAAGGCATCCAGCGCCATCTGTGAAGCTTTGCGCGAGGCCACGTCCGGACCATCGGTGTGAACTTTTTCGACATAAGCCTGCGACTTGGCTGCCCAATCGGCAGGAAGCTCACCGGCCATGCGGCGACGGAATTCAGCGGCAAGCTCCGGATGCGCAGCTTCGTACTTGGCAAAGATTTCGTTCCACTGCTGCTCGCGTTCTGCGCCGGCCTTCTTCTTGTCCCACGCAGCGTAAATCTCCTGCGGGATTTCAAACGGCCCATAACGCCAGTCGAGTACATCACGTGCTGCGGCCACCTCGTCCTTGCCGAGCGGCGCGCCGTGCGATTCTTCCTTGCCCTGCTTATGCGGAGCACCGAAGCCGATGATGGTTTTGCAGCAGATCAGTGTTGGCTTGTCGCTTTGCGCCGTAGCGGCAGCAATCGCTTGCTTCACTGATTCGGAGTTGTGACCGTCCACGCCGCGAATCACGTTCCAACCATAGGCTTCGAAACGCTTGGGCGTGTCGTCAGTGAACCAGCCTTCTACTTCGCCGTCGATGGAGATGTTGTTGTCGTCGTAGATCGCGACGAGCTTGCCGAGCTTCCATGTACCTGCGAGCGAAGCGGCTTCGTGCGAGACACCTTCCATCAAACAGCCGTCGCCCATGAACACGAACGTGTGGTGGTCAACGACCGTGTGACCAGGACGATTGAAGTGATCGGCGAGCAACTTTTCCGCCAGTGCAAAGCCCACGGAGTTGGCAAAACCCTGACCCAGCGGACCGGTGGTGGTTTCCACGCCTGGCGTTTCGTTCGCTTCCGGATGGCCGGCGGTCTTCGAATGAAGCTGACGGAAACGCTTGAGTTCGCCCATCGGCAGATCAAAACCGGTCAGGTGCAGCAGCGCGTACTGCAGCATGGAACCATGGCCGTTGGAGAGTACGAAGCGATCGCGGTTGGGCCACTTTGGGTTGCCGGGATTGAACTTCAGGAAATCGTTCCAAAGCACTTCGGCGATGTCGGCCATGCCCATCGGCATGCCGGGGTGACCGGACTTGGCTGCCTCAACGGCATCCATGGCTAGGGCGCGGACGGCGTTGGCGAGTTCGCGGCGAGACGTCATCAGGGGTTCTCCGAGGCAGGCGCAAAAGAAATATTGTCGCCGATCGTTTGCGTTCTGTCGTCCGATCCCGACATCGCCCTGATTTCACGGCATAAACGCGCCCTTAATTTGCTACTTAGCCCCCGCAGATTTCGGGTGACGTTCCCTTTTAATGGCGCCGCTGCATCCCCGCAGCCGTTCCACGGACCGCATCCCCTCGCGGCCGAATCTGGAATCAGAAAGACAAAAAGGAGCTTTTCATGCGCAAGACTTTCTTCGCGGCAGCGATGGCCGCTGCCGGCTTTGCCGCCCTTCCCGCCTTGGCTCAAGATGCTTCGGGCTATCTGCCCACCCAGACGATCGGTTCCGGCAATTGGTTCATTGACGCCGGTGTCGGCCGCACGGGCAGCGGCACAAACGGCGGATTTGGTTCCAACCTCAGCAATGACTTCAATCTCGGCAAGAGCCAGCGCGGCCGCAAGACCGGTTACAACGTATTCGGTGGCTATCGCTGGAAACTTGGCCCGAACCTGGCGCTTGGCCTGGAGGCGGGCTACGCGGATCTTGGCAACTTCAAGCTGCAAAACACCTTCAACGGCGACAAGATCGATCAGACCTCAACGACCCAGGCGTTGCACGGCTGGCTGCTGGGCGCGAACGGCCGCATCAATCTGGCCACCAGCTGGTATCTGTCCGCGCGCGGCGGCTATTTCCATCCCAATGACTACGACCGTGTTTACAGCAGCGCCGTCGATCAGAATCTCGGCGTCGTGACTACCGCAAAGGCTGGCCGCGACAGCTGGTACGCCGGCGTAGGCACGGGTTGGGATATCGACGAGCATTGGGGCGTTGGTCTGAGCTACGACTATTACCACGCCAATGCCGGCAAGGTGCGACTGGGTACGGGAGGGGAAACCGCCACGCTCAAGCGTTCCACCAGCATCCTTTCGCTTACCGGCGAATATCGATTCTGAGGATCAGGGATGAGCGAGATCTTTGTCCGCTCATCCCTCTCTACACGTAATCTTAATCAACTCTTAATACTGAACTGATCGGTATTGAATCTATCGGACGCGTCCTTATTTCCTGGACACGCATCGCTCAAGCGTGCGTACGGGGCGATCGGCCTCCCCTTCTGTGCCGAGCCCCGACCCTCGAATAAAAAGGAGTAGCTCCATGAAGAAGACGCTGTTTGCTGTTGCCCTGGCTGCCGTGAGTTTTGCGGCTATCCCCGCCGCTTTCGCGCAGAGCGCGCCCACCCAGACGGCTCAACAGGGTTGGTACGTCGGTGCTGAGGCCGGCTATGGCCAGATCAACAAGGGTGCGTACGATTCCAATGGCAATGCCATCGGCGGGATCAAGGGCGGCTACCGCTTCGCGATCAATCCAGAAACCTCGGTTGGCGTAGAAGCCGGTTATCAGTATCTGGGCCAGATCGATGCCCGTGCTTCAAGCAATTCCTCTCTCCGCTCCAAGCTTTACGGCCCGACGCTCGGTGTGAACCTGCGCTACAACTTCACCCCCAACTGGTACGGCGAAGTACGCACGGGCGCCTTCTATGCCCAGGGCCAGGGTCTGACCAATACCGTGAACTCGAGCTACGAGCGTTTTGATCGCACCCGCTACTACGCTGGCGTAGGTGTCGGCTACAACATCGACCAGCACTGGAGCGTAGGCGTGAACTACAACTACTACGATGCCACCAGTCGCGGCGGTGAGCGTGGTGTGCAATTGCAGACCAACGCCTACACGGTGGCTGCGGAATATCGCTTCTGAGCAACCAACCCCTTCCCCTCTTCTTGACCGGAAGAAGGGATAAACAAAAAAAAGAGCGCCTCACGGCGCTCTTTTTTTCAGCTGCTTTTACAGCCGATGATCAACCCTTCCACTGACCCAGCGCAGCCAGACCATTGTCCTTGGCACGGGCATGAACCACTTTCTGCGCCTCGACGTAGTTGGCCTTCATGTCCTTCGACCACAGCTTCAGTGCAGCCTGCTGCATGGCGCGGCCATAGGAGAACGACAGCGGCCACGGATGCGGGCCCATGCGGTTCATCGCATTGAGATGCGCAGTGGACTGCTCGTCGGTCTGACCGCCCGAGAGAAACACGATGCCCGGCAGGGTGGCCGGCACGGTGGTCTTGAGCACGCGTACAGTGGCTTCGGCGACCTCTTCGACGCTGGCCTGCTCGTCCGCATCCTTGCCCGGAATCACCATGCTGACTTTCAGGATGGTGCCTTCCAGCAGCACATTCTGCTCGTACAGTGCATTGAACAGGCTACGCAGCACCGCTTCGTGCACTTCGTAGCTGACTTCGATGGAGTGATCGCCATCCATGATCACTTCCGGCTCCACCATCGGCACCAGACCGGCTTCCTGGCAAAGCGCGGCGTAGCGGGCAAGCGCCTGGGTGTTGGCTTCGATCGCAGTGGAGCTGGGATTGTCTTCGCTGATGTTGATTACGGCGCGCCACTTGGCGAACTGCGCACCCAGCTTCACGTATTCGGCGAGGCGCTCACGCAAGCCATCGAGGCCTTCCGTCACCACGTCTCCGGGGAAGCCGGCCAGCGCCACGGTGCCCTTGTCCACTTTGATACCGGGGATGATGCCGTTCTTCTTCATGATCTGGGTAAACGGCACGCCGTCCTTGGTGGACTGGCGGATGGTTTCGTCGTACAGGATCGCGCCGGAAATGTGTTCGGAAAGGTTCGGCGAGGTAAGCAGCAGCTCGCGATAGGCGCGGCGGTTCTCTTCGGTGTTCTCGATGCCGACCGCCTCGAAGCGCTTCTTGATGGTGTTGGTCGACTCATCAATCGCGATGATGCCCTTGCCGGGCGCGACCATGGCCAGGGCAACGCTCTCGAGATCTTCAATGCTCATTGGACGACTCCGTAAAACTTTGGCGGCATAGGGCCGCAAGATGGGAGGCCACCCATTGCGGGCGGACAAGGTGGAAAGCGCGCGATTATAGCCCCAACCCGTCGTTGGGGCGTTCAGGACCTGTCCTGGGAGCCGATCAGGACTCGCTGTAACCGGGCAGTTTGCAGGGCGCCATCAACTGCGCGCGCTGGGCCGGATCGTCCGGAGCGTTAAACGGAACAATGTAGTAAGTAGCCGCCGGCACATGATTTTTGTTGGCAAGCGACGGGCCATAGCGGAAGTTGGAGACTGCGCTCACTGCCGCTTTGCCGAGGTCGCTGGCCGGGACCATCTTGGCCACCTGCACGTTCATCGGCACGCCATCGCTGCCGATCACGTAGGTCACCGCGATGCAGCTTGGCTTATAGATGTTGACCCCGCTGTTGGGTACATCTACCGACACGTCGCGATTCAACAGCGACCACTGACTGGAAAGCTGCTCGGGTGCCACCTTGTGCGCCTGCTGCGCCATGGCCGGCATGGCGGCGGCCACTGCCGCTGCTAAAGCCAAGGATTGGCCGAAACGAGTCATCGTGCGCATGGCGGAACCTCCGATGTAAGACTGTGGGCGGACACGACACCAGTCTAGCCAACCCGCGACGCGTCAGCGCGCGGATTGGCTTGCGTCATTTATAGATCGCGCAGACTTTCCACCATACCGTCCGCACCCACCGACAACAGCTTGAGGGTGTTGGTGCCACCGCCCTTGCCGATGTGGTCACCATGCGTGAGCACCACACGGTCACCTTCGGAGAGCTTGCCGGCGGCGAACAACTGACGCACGGCCTCGCGCGCGGACACGGCCGGGTTCAAGGTGTCGTGCGTGAACTTTACCGGCTGCACATCGCGCAGCACCAGCATGCGGCGACGCGCGTCCTCGAACGGCGACAACGCATAGATCGGCACTGCACTGCGATAGCGCGACAACCACTGCGCCGTCGCACCCGATTCGGTCAACGCCACGATCGCACGCACACCGATTTCGCCAGCCAACAGCATCGCCGCCAGCGCAATGGCTTGGTCGGTGCGATCAAGATGATGCGCGTTGCGAGTGAGATCTTCCTTCGGCTCGAACTGACGCTCGGCGCCGAGGCAGATGCGACGCAGTGCCGCCACCGCCTTGTCCGGATGCGCACCAGCGGCAGACTCTTCAGACAGCATCACCGCATCCGTACCGTCGATGACCGCGTTGGCCACGTCGAGCACTTCCGCACGCGTAGGAATCGGCGAGCGCACCATCGACTGCAGCATCTGCGTTGCGGTGATGACCGCGCGATTGCGCTGCACCGTCTCGCGAATGATCTTTTTCTGCAAACCGGGCAGTTCGGCATCACCGATTTCCACGCCCAGATCACCGCGCGCCACCATCACCACGTCGGAAGCGTCGATGATTTCGCCGAGGATCGGAATCGCATCCGCGCGCTCGATCTTTGCGACCAGCGACGCATTGCCACCGGCCTCCTTGAGCAGACGGCGCGCCTGATCCATATCCGCGCCGGAACGCACGAACGACACAGCAAGGAAATCCGCGCCAATCTCGGCAGCGAGTTTGATGTCCGCCTTGTCCTTGTCGGACAAGGCGTCAACCGACAAACCCCCGCCCTGGCGATTCAACCCCTTGCGATCGGAAAGCTTTCCGCCGATCAGCACCTTGCAGCGTACTTCCGTGCCGACCACCTCAAGCACCGTAAGCGCCACGAGGCCGTCATCCAACAACAGAATGTCACCGGCTTTTACGTCTTTGGGCAAACCCAGATAACTCACACCCACGCGGGTGTTATCACCGGGCGGTGCGTCAGAACGACAATCGAGCACGAACGGATCACCGTCGCGCAACTCGATCGGACCATTGGCGAAACGCTCCACGCGAATCTTGGGCCCCTGCAGGTCGGCAAGAATGCCCACTTCCTTGCCGAGCTTCTCGGCCGCCTTGCGCACCGCCGCAGCACGGGCGCGATGGTCGTCCGATTGCCCGTGCGAGAGATTGAGGCGCACGATGTCGACGCCCTCAGCAATGATTTTTTCGAGCATGCCCGGCGCGTCGGTAGCGGGGCCTAAGGTGGCGACGATCTTGGTACGGCGAGAGTGAGTTTCAGTGGCCATTGCGGGATGTATTCAAATTTGTCGGACGAGACTAACAGAACCCCCTGCCGCCCCGGCAATATCTTTTTGCGTGCAATCGTATGCAAGATTGCGTGTGGCGCTGCGACAAACGGTTTTCGCGATTGGACGGCTAGACGTAAATCGAGCTTTATGCCCCCAAAAGTGCTTCTCTTGCGTGCGTTGCCATTCTGTAACAGGACGATCTAGATACTGCCGCGCATGGTCCCTGGCCGAGCTGGCTTGCTTCAGCCGTTCTGCAACGCCAGATTCAGAACTTCAGCCAGCCGCCTGCCCGCTTCCCGCAGACGGCTGTCGGCGACTGGCAGTTCGGTATCGACATACGTCTGGTCGATCTTGTGAGTGGCCGGGTAGATCTCGCGCGTGATCTGGCAGGATTCCTCCGCCCACTGCGCCGCCGGCTTGTCGAGCGGCGCGATCGATGCCGGTAGCGGAGCGATGCCTTCTGCGTCGAGCCGCTTCGCGTAGGTTTTCCAATCCTGGCCACGCGTGCTGAGCAAGCCCGAATCCCACACGCGATGCAGGTTCATGCCCTGTCCTTGGAATTGCACCTGATAGGTATTGCCGCCAGCATCATCGCGATAACCGCCGTGCAACGGCTGATGGATGTCACCGATGAAGTGCACGACGAACTTGAGCGCCTGCAATCTCGCCGCATCGGGCTGGCTGCGATCGCTCAAGATGGCGACGTAACGCGGAATGGCTTCGACTACGCACTGGCCGTTCTTGCAGTCGCGCGGAGGCACGTAGACGCAAGAGGGATCGCGAAAATCGATGTAGTGCAGCGGGCGCGTTTCTTTCCACAACGCCTGCTGGCTCGGGTCGTTGCGGATGTCGTCCGCCCAGCTCGCGACATCGGCGAGGGACTTGGTGTGATCCAGCGCCAGCAACCGCTCCACTCCCGCCTTGGCCGCCGGGCTCAGATGTCGCTGTGCCAATTCGGCCACCACACTGTGCCCAAGCGGTCCCCATGCATAGGCCATGGGCGTGACGGCTAAAGTAGCAAACAGCGCGGCGACAAGGCGGCGTACGGACAGCATGCGGAGGTCCCCTTGATAAAGCAGCGAAGGATGATGCCACACCCCTGATGACAATCAGACGTGACTGGTGTGCACCAGCGCTCCCGTGGCATCGCGCACACTGACGTCCACTGCCACGCCTTGCCGCACGCTTTCGGTGACGATGCAGAAATCCTCGAACTGGGCCAGCGCACGTTCGGCATGTTCGAGTGCCGCGACCGGTTGGGCCAGTTGAACATCCACGTTGATGCGCGTGACACGCAAGCGGCCATGTTCGTTGCGTTCGAGGATCGCCTGCGCCTTGGTCACGAGTTTGTCGGGCGCGTTCCTGAACTTGCGCAAGGCGAACAGCAGGCTCGCGGATAGACAGTTCGCCACTGCGGCGGCCAACAGACGCCCCGGATTGGGGCCTGCGTCGCCACCCAGCGGAGCGGCTTCGTCGGTGGTGATGTCCGCTATGGCGGTGCCGTCGAAGCGCACTCGGAATTCGTAGTCGCCGGTCTGTTCCAGGGTCAATTCGATCAATTGCTGGTCGCTCATGACGCTTCTTCATGTGAGGAGGGCGCCGGCATCATCCATGATTTCAACCCCGCTTTGATGCCACGTATGAGGGATGCCACCGGTTCGGGCTAAAATGCGGGTTTCGGCGGCCCTTCGGACCGCCGTTTCGCTGCCCCATCATCCTTTGGAGGACGCTGTCTCATGGCCATCAAGGTCGCCATCAATGGTTACGGTCGTATCGGCCGCAATACTCTGCGCGCGCTGTACGAAGCCAAGCGCACGAACGAAATCCAGATCGTCGCGGTGAACGACCTCGGCAATGCCGAGACCAACGCGCACCTCACGCAGTACGACACGGCCCATGGTCGCTTCCCGGGCGAAGTGTCGGTCGAAGGCGGCGAGCTGGTCGTCAACGGCGACCGCATCAAGGTCTGCGCCGAGCGCGATCCCGCCAAGCTGCCGTGGGGCGACCTGGGCGTTGACGTGGTGCTGGAATGTACTGGCCTCTTCACCTCCAAGGCCAAGGCTGGTGCGCATCTCGCGGCTGGCGCCAAGAAGGTGATCATCTCCGCTCCTGGCGATAAGGACGTGGACGGCACCTTCGTGTATGGCGTGAATCACGACAAGATCACCGCCTCGCACCAGGTGATCTCGAACGCCTCCTGTACCACCAACTGCCTGGCACCACTGGCCAAAGTGCTGCACGAAAAGATCGGTATCGTGCACGGCCTGATGACCACGATCCACGCCTACACCAACGACCAGGTGCTGACGGACGTCTACCACTCCGACCTGCGCCGCGCCCGTTCGGCTACGCATTCGCAGATCCCGACCAAGACCGGCGCCGCTGCCGCAGTGGGCCTGGTGCTGCCGGAACTCAGCGGTAAGCTGGACGGCTTCGCGATTCGCGTACCGACCATCAATGTGTCGGTGGTGGACCTCTCCTTCGTGGCCGCACGCAACACCACCAAGGAAGAAATCGACGCTGCCATCAACGAAGCCGCCAACGGCGCACTGAAGGGCATCCTGGCGGTGAACACCAAGCCGCTGGTGTCGATCGACTTCAACCACAACGCCCATTCCTCCATCTACGACTCGACGCAGACGCGCGTGATGGGCGGAACCCTGGTGAAGGTGCTCAGCTGGTACGACAACGAGTGGGGCTTCTCCAACCGTATGTTGGACATGACCAAAGCACTGCTCGCAGCAAAGTAAGCTCATCCGTGCGTTGCAAAAAAAGCCGGGTTTACCCGGCTTTTTTTGTCCGGAGCGTCCTCTTGCCGCACGGGCGTCATACCGGTCGGCAGTATCATGACCAGATGCAAGAACCATCCAAACTCGACGCTTCGCAGATCGCCCTGCTGGTCGATCGCTTTTATGAGAAAGTGCGCGTCGACCCCCTGCTCGGCCCCGTTTTCAACGCCGCCGTCCATGACTGGGACGAACACAAACGAACGCTGACCTCCTTCTGGTGCTCCGTGGCACTACGCGCCAACAGCTATCGTGGCAACCCGATGGCCGTACATCGCACGCAGCCGAGCATTCGCACCGAGCATTTCGAGCGCTGGCTGTCGCTATGGAAGACCACCACGCGCGAAGAGCTGGACGAGGCCGACGCCAAGCTCATGCTTGAACATGCCGATCGCATCGGTCGCAGCTTGCACTTGGGCATGGGCCTGCCGGAGCGGCTGGAAACACGCAGACTGGCCATCCCGGTCATTGGCAAAGCCTGATCCACACTTCCCGCCGCACCTCTCCCCCTTTGCCTGTGTTCGCCTGCACGCGATACTCGCGCCTGGGGTCAAAACAGGGGCTGGGGAATGAAGTGGATGAAGAATCGTGCGCTTCTGAACGGGATTGCACTGTGGATACCGTTCGTCATCACGTCGGCTGCCGCATGTGCGCAAGACAACACTGCGCCAAGCGCCAATGGCACATCGATTCCAAAGCGTATGTCAGACGCTGATTGGGCTGCGCTATTCGATTCGCATACGCCGCTTGTAGATCGCCAGCACGCGCTTGCCGAAATCGAGCAATCGCCGCATCTTGATGATCCGCAGGCGCTGTACATCCTCGGGTCGATTTATCACATGGGCAAGCACGCGCCGGGCTCGCCGGTCGATGATGATCCTGGCAAGGCTGGTCTTTATTTGGGTAACGCGGCTATTCGCGGCAGCGTGTTGGCGATGGCGAAAATGGCAGAGATCAAGCTTGCCGCAGGCCAGTATCGCGAAGCCATGAACTGGGCGCAGATCTACGCCCACTACGCGCCCATCGCTGAAAAGAAAAGCGAGATACAAGACAGCTACATCGCTGAACTCATCTATCGCATCAAGCAGGGCCTGGATGCATCTGCGATGGACGGCATCATGAAAGACGTCAGAAGCTTCGTGTTTGCCTACGACAGCAGCATTCGCGCCGGCATGGCGGGTGGCGACCTGGTGTTTCATCTCAAGCCACACAGTCGTACGCATTACTTTCAACCGGTCATCAACCACGAGCGCCACGTCGACTCGGGCATGGCCGACTATCTGCTCACGTTCGGCTCCGAGGGCACCGTCACCCGTGCCCAGCTAATAGATGCCGAGCCACGCCCCGACACCGGCATGGATTTGCTGCAATCGGCGCAACAGAGGACAGTGGACAAGTCTGGCAACAACGCACCGCGCTACGCCTGGGTGCCGATGCTGCTGGGTGACATGCTCTATCACCTCAAGGATTCGCGTTGAAGCAAACGAAAAAGGCCGGGATTGCCCGGCCTTTTTTTCATGCGCTGTGCGATCACTGCAAGGTGGCAAGCGCCGCATCGTAATCCGGCTCGTTGGCGATCTCGCCTACCAGTTCGGTGTGAAGCACTTTGTCGTGCTCGTCCAGCACCACGACTGCGCGTGCAGCAAGCCCGGCAAGCGGACCAGACGCGATCGCTACACCGTAGTCCTTGAGAAAATCATGGCCGCGCAGGGTCGACAGCGTTACCACGTTGCTCAAGCCCTCCGCGCCGCAGAAGCGTGCCTGTGCAAACGGCAGATCCGCGGAGATACATAGCACCACCGTGTTGTTAAGCTGGCTGGCCTTTTCATTGAACTTGCGCACAGAGGTGGCGCAGGTGGGCGTGTCGATGCTGGGGAAGATATTCAGCACCTTGCGCTTGCCATTGAAGCTGGTCAGCGGGACGTCAGAGAGGTCCTTGGCGACGAGGCTGAAGGCGGGCGCTTTATCGCCTGCAGCCGGTAGATGGCCGTCGACTTGAACGGGATTGCCTTTGAGGGTCACTTGAGACATGCGCTACTCCTGGCGTGAGGGAGGAAATCAATCCAGGAAGATAGCGCCGATGTCACCGCGCGTCATCTCCGACAGCGCCGTGACAGGAAGCTCGTCACTTCAGAGAGGCAACGATCTGTTCAATCGCACCGAAGATCGATGCACCATGCTTGTCGGTCACCTCGATGCGCAAGGTATCGCCGAATATCAGGAATGGCGTGCTCGGCTTGCCGTCGCGCAACGTCTCCACTGTGCGCTGCTCGGCCAAGCAGGAAGCACCCTTGCTGGTGTCTTCGTTGGCAATGGTGCCGGAACCCACGATAGTGCCCGCGGTCAGCGGACGCGTCTTGGCTGCGTGCGCCACGAGTTGCGCAAAGTTGAATTGCATGTCCACGCCGCATTCGGCTTCGCCGAACCATTGACCGTTGAGCCAGGTGCGCATGGGTAGATGTAGTTTTTCGCCTTGCCATACGTCGCCCAATTCATCGGGCGTAACGAATACCGGCGACAACGCCGAACGTGGCTTGGATTGCAGGAAGCCGAAACCCTTACCGAGTTCTGCTGGAATCAGATTGCGCAAGCTGACGTCATTCACCAAGCCGACGAGCTGGATGTGACTCGCAGCCTGTTCGGCTGTGACGGCCATCGGCACATCGTCGGTAATCACAACGACCTCGGCCTCCAGGTCGATGCCGTAGTCCTCGCTAGGCACCACGACCGGGTCGCGCGGCCCCAGAAAGCCAGCGCTGGTTGCTTGGTACATCAGCGGATCGACATAGAACGATTCGGGCACTTCCGCACCACGCGCACGGCGCACGCGTTCGACATGCGGCAGATACGCGCTGCCGTCGACGAATTCGTAAGCGCGCGGCAGCGGTGCGGCCATTGCAGCCATGTCCAGCGCGAACGCGCCCGCAGCTTGACCCGCGTTGAGCGCATCGGACAGGGCATTCAAGCGCGGCGCCGTATTCGACCAATCGTCCAGTGCAGCCTGCATGGTTGCCGCGATGCCGGTTGCCTTGACCGCATGCTTCAAATCGCGGCTCACCACGATCAGCGTGCCGTCACGACCGCCTTCCTTGAGACTGCCCAGTTTCATGCATTCACTCCGTCGGCTGCCTCAAGAGCAGCCTTCCACGTAATCGATTTGCGGCGGCACACCCACGCGCCACCGGGTTATTTTGCCAGCGGCATCCGTTTCGAACAGCAGGACACCCGGGCCTTGGCCGGCTATCCGCAAATAGAAGGCGCCTTGTTCGTACTTATGCGGTGATTGTTCGACGTGATTGCCGTACAGCGCACGAACCTGCGCCGCGGTCATGCCGACCTTACCGCCACCCGGCGCGGTTTCCTTCGCACTGGCTACGTCGTAGCGCACGAAATGGCCCTGCTCGAACATGAAACCGAACTCTGCGCCAGGCTTCGCCCACTTAGGTGCGAGGTAGTAGCAGCCACCGTCTGTGTTCGCCGTTCCCTGCAACTCGCCCTGCCACGCGTGGCGGAAAGCCGGCTCGTCCATGCCAAAACGCATGTCGCCATAGCCGTCGTAGCGCGCGGCGCTCAATGTTGTCGATGCGATTGATGACACCGCCACTGCAGTTGCGGACGCGCTAACTGATGGAGACGAAGCGGGCGGCGAACCCTCGCAGCCGGCAAGCAGCATCACACCTGCAATGACGAGCCACCCGTGTTTCACGCACGCTCCGGATTGAAATGCTTCGCAATGCTCTGCCAGCATTGGTAATAATCGTGCTGCAGTTGCGGGGCATCCAGTGCCTGGCGGGTGGGATGGATCACTTTGCGCGTTTCGAACATGAAGGCCATGGTGCCGGTGAGATGATCCGGCTTGCTGACATCGGCCACACACGCCTTTTCGAAACTCGCCGCATCCGGCCCGTGTCCGCTCATGCAGTTGTGCAGGCTGGCGCCGCCGGGCGCAAAACCACCGGCCTTGGCGTCATACACGCCTTCGATCAGCCCCATGAATTCGCTGGCGACGTTGCGATGGAAGTACGGCGGACGGAAGGTGTGCTCAGCCACCAGCCAGCGCGGCGGGAAGATCACGAAATCGATGTTCGCCGTACCTGGCGTATCGCTGGGCGAGGTCAGCACGGTGAAGATCGATGGATCGGGATGATCCACGCTGATCGAACCAACAGTGTTGTAGAGCGTAAGGTCGTATTTGTAGGGTGCGTAGTTGCCGTGCCAGGCCACTACGTCCAATGGCGAGTGATCGATGCTCGCCTTCCATAGCGCGCCTTGGAATTTGGCTATCAATTCAAAATCGCCTTCGACGTCTTCGTAGGCTGCATGGGGTGCGAGGAAATCGCGCGGTAAAGCCATGGAGTTGGCGCCGATCGGACCGAGATCCGGCAAGCGCAACAGTGCGCCGAAGTTTTCAGCCACATAGCCGCGCGCGTCGCCATCCATCAGTTCGACACGGAAGCGCACGCCGCGCGGAATCACGGCGATCTCCAGCGGCTTGACCTCCAGCACGCCCAACTCGGTTGCGATACGCAGGCGGCCAAGCTGCGGCACGATCAGTAGTTCACCATCGGCATCGTAGAAGAAGCGCCCCTGCATGGAGCGATTGGCGACATACATATGAATGCCACAGCCGCCCTGCTCGGCTGGGCCGCCATTGCCGGCGATCGTTACCAGGCCATCGACAAAATCCGCCGGCTTCGATGGCAGCGGCCAAGGGTCCCAGCGCAGCTGATTCGGTGTAGCGGGTGCTTCATCGAAACGATTGTGGAAAGTGACATGTTCACGCGACTCGAACGGCTTGTGCATCGCCGCCGGACGAATGCGGTACAGCCAACTGCGACGGTTGCTGTGGCGTGGCGCAGTAAATGCGGTGCCGGAGAGTTGCTCCGCATACAGGCCATGCGCCACACGTTGCGGCGAATTCTGCCCAACCGGCAGCACACCCGGAATGGCCTCGCTGGCGAATTCGTTGGCGAAGCCAGTTTGATAGCCGTTCGATTGCATCATCAAGCTCACTCTTGCCTTGTCCAAACTCAATCGATGGGAGAGGGACTCAGCGCGTAGGTTGGGTCACGCTGCGCCAACCCAACCTACGCTTGTCGTCTCGGGTCTGAAGAATTACAGCACGCCGCGCCGCATCTGATCGCGTTCGATCGATTCGAACAGCGCCTGGAAATTGCCTTCGCCAAAACCTTCGTTGCCCTTGCGTTGAATGATCTCGAAGAAGATCGGGCCGATGTTGTTCTGCGTGAAGATCTGTAGCAGCTTGCGCTGCTTGGTTTCCGGATCGGCGTCGATCAGGATCTTGTTCTTCGCCAAACGCGGCACGTCTTCGCCATGGTTGGGAATGCGCAGGTCGATCACGTCGAAGTACGTATCGGGCGTATCCAGGAATGCCACGCCTTTTGCACGCATCGCTTCCACCGTTTCGTAGATGTTGTCGGTGAAGCAGGCGATATGCTGGATACCTTCGCCGTGATACGCATCGAGGTATTCGTTGATCTGGCTCTTCGGATCGCTCGACTCGTTGAGGGGAATACGCACGATGCCGTCCGGCGCAGTCATCGCCTTGGACACCAGGCCGGTCTTTGCACCCTTGATATCGAAGTAACGGATCTCGCGGAAGTTAAACAGGCGCTCGTAGTAATCGGACCACTTCTGCATGTTGCCGAAGTAGAGGTTGTGCGTAAGGTGATCGATGAACGTCAGACCAAAGCCAGCCGGGTGCTGACTGACGCCCGGCAATGGCTCGTAATCGCCTTCGTAGATGTCACCGGCATCGCCATAGCGATCCACCAGATACAGCATGCAATCGCCGATGCCCTTCACCACTGGCGCGTTCACGGCCTTGGTTTCGACTTTATCAGTCGGCGCTTCGCCGCCGTTGGCCAGCACCACCTTTAGCACGTCGCTGGCTGCCTTCTTGAAGCGGATGGCGAAACCGCAGGCGCAAGGTCCGTGCTTGGCCGCGAAATCCGCTGCAAAGGAATCCGGGTCTTCGTTGATCAGGAAGTTCACGCCGCCCTGGCGGTACACCGTGATGGGACGACGCTTGTGCTTGAGCACCGCCGTAAAACCCATGTTCTGGAATAACCTATGCAAGTCGCCGCTTCGGTCCGCCGGGGCGGCAAATTCAACGAATTCGAATCCGTTGATGCCCATGGGGTTCTCAAACGTGGTTACGTGCATGCCGAGATTAGGCTGGGCGTTCATGCGCTCTCCTGACATAGTCGGTGCGCGATGGCGGCCACGCTAGCGTGCCACCATCGGGATCAGGCCAACGTTATAGTTACAAATGCAACCATTTGCAAGGAACATCGCCACAATGTCTCATCCGCGCAAGCCCGCTCCCGCCGGAGCTGAACACGCCCCCTTGGAATTGGAGCGCTTTCTGCCCTATCGGCTGTCGATTCTTTCGAACACGGTGAGCCAGGCGATCGCGGACGACTACCAGCGCCGTTACGACCTCAGCGTGACCGAATGGCGCGTGATGGCGGTGCTAGCCCGTTTCCACGGACTTTCCGCGCGCGAAGTGGCCGAACGCACGGCAATGGACAAGGTGGCGGTAAGCCGGGCGCTTGCCCGCTTGGTCGAAGCCGGCCGTGTACATCGCGAAACGCACGGCAACGACAAGCGCCGCTCAGTGCTGAGCCTGACGGAAGCAGGCTGGGTCATTCACGACGATGTGGCGCCGATGGCACGCGCCCGCGAACGCGAAGTGTTGGCGAAGCTCAGTTCCGAAGAACAAGCCTGGCTGACACGCATCCTGGACAAGCTGCTGGAAGGCATTCCAGGCATGGAAACGGGGAGCGACGAATCCTGAGGTCGCCCCCGATCGCTTACTTCACCCCGTGCATCAGCCGATTCACAAGTGGCGAAATCAGCAATAGCAACACGCCTGACCCCGCCAGCACATAGAAGCAGAACGTAAATCCGCTCAGCGCGGATGAAGCCGTCATGCCAGTAGCTCCGCTGATATGCGAAGCGAGCATGCCGGAGAGATTGCCGCCCAGCGCGGTGGACAAAAACCAGCCGCCCAGTCCTAAACCCACCAACCGCGGCGGCGCCAGCTTGGTCACCATCGACAGGCCGATCGGCGACAAACACAGCTCACCCACCGACTGGAACAGGTAACACATCGCCAGTGGCCAGAACGGAATCAGGCCGCGAGTGTCGAGCAGATGCGACAGCGCGTAGATCAAACTCACGAAGCCCACGCCGTTGAACACCAGGCCAAGGCCGAACTTGCGTGGAATCGACGGCTCCTTATGGCGCTTGGCCAACCAGCCCCATGCAAACGCCGTTACCGGAGCCAGAGCGACCACCCACAGCGGCGTCATGGACTGGAACCAGCCTACCGGGAACATCCAGCCGCCGAACATCTGCCGATCGACCAGGTTCTCTGCCAGAAAGTTGAAGGTGGTGCCAAACAGGTAATAGAACACCCAGAACAACACATTGAAAGCGAAGATGATCAGCATCGCGATCACCCGATCAAGCTGCACGCGATCGTGGCGCTTCGCCTCGGCGATCAGCACCGCCACCATGCCGATGAAGAGCAGGCCCATCACCCATTGCAAGCCGGCTGCGCCGAGCTTCGCCAGCAGCAGGTACGTTGCGGGTACCGCCACCACCACACCGCCGATCACCTGCAACACACGCATGCGGCTTTCGTTGCCCGGCGCCGGGCGACCTACGCCACGCAAGCCACGTCGCCCGAACCAGAACCACAACAGGCTCAACACCATGCCCACACCCGCCGCCGCGAAGACGACGCGATAGTTCTGCTGCAGCGGTGTGTGAGTGAAATAGCCAGCCATCCAGCCCGTAATGATCGGGGCAAGAAACGCTCCGCAGTTGATGCCCATGTAGAACAAGGTAAAGCCGCGATCACGGCGTTCGTCGCCTTGCGCATAGAGCTGGCCCACCATCGAGGAGATGTTGGGCTTGAACAAGGCATCGCCCACGATGACCATCGCCAGGCCGAACAGCAAAGCATCACGGCTGGGAATCATCAGCACGAACAGGCCCGCCGACATCACCACCGCGCCGAGCAGGATCGAGCGCTGATAACCGATGATCTTGTCAGCGACGTAACCGCCGAACACGCCGAAGGCAAATGCCAGCGCCACGTAAGCACCGAAAATGCTGCTGGCCCAGCCTTGACCGGTGGGGTCACCATTGTAGAACTCCGCCACGGCATACAACGCCAACGCCCAGCTCAGGCTGTAGTAGGCGAAACGTTCCCAGAACTCTGTCATGAACAGCATCCATAACGGACGCGGATGACCGAACAGCTGCGGAAAGTCGGGCATGGTTTGAACGCCGGCTTCGGAATGCTGGTTCACGAAGGTTTCCCCTTGGACTGGATTTCGAAGATGTAACGGGCCGACCGCGTTCAAGTCAAACGCAATGCAGCAACTTCAGCCATTATCGTTGCCGCGAAGGTCGAATTCGGCACAACGCATGTCACGCTGTACCGGTTTGATCGAGGGCGGCTATGAGTTGCCGAGTATTGTTCGCACGTCCAACAGTTCCGGAAAGAACTCCAACTCCAACGCCTTCTTCAAGAACGCCACCCCCGAGGAACCACCTGTACCGCGCCGGTGTCCGATGATGCGCTCCACCGTTTTCATGTGACGGAAACGCCAAAGCTGGAAACTCTCTTCCACATCCACCAGTTGCTCGCACATGTGGTATTCCGACCAGAACGCTGCACGCTGTTCATAGATGCGCTTGAAGACCGGCAATAAACCTTCATGGCGTTGATACGGTTCGCTCCAGTCGCGCGCTACCCGCTCCGCCGGCACGGCATGGCCATGACGCGCGAGATAGCGCAGGAATTCGTCATACAAACCCGGCGCATCCAGCACTTCGCGCAACTGTGCCTGCGCCGCCGGGTCGTAGTCGAACACCTTGAGCATCTGCGAATTCTTGTTGCCGAGCATGAATTCGATCATGCGGTACTGCAGCGACTGAAATCCCGACGACGAACCCAGTGCATCGCGAAATTCCAGATATTCTGCCGGCGTCAGCGTTTCCAACACTGCCCATTGCTCGAACAACTGCCGCTGCACGTGCTTCACGCGCGCAAGAATTTTCAAGCATTCGTTCACGTCGTCGATACGCAAGTGCGCGATCGCTGCTTTCAGCTCATGGATGACCAGCTTCATCCACAGCTCCGCCACCTGATGCATCACGATGAACAGCATTTCGTCGTGGTGCGGTGGCTGGGTAACGGGTTGCTGCGCGCTAAGCAATTGATCCAGGCGCAGATAGCCGCCATAGGTCATCCGGCCGCTCAAGTCGAGTTCGATCCCTGCCTCGAGGTCCCGCTGGTTGTCCGTCATGGTGCCCGCAAACCCGCAAAAAGATGGATGTTACCCGCTATCGCGAGCATCCACGTACGGGCTCGCATGCTGCAGTGTACCTTGCGACGCAACAAGGCCGCCTGCTATCAATTGGCGTTTGTCTGGGTCCAAAAGGCTGCTTTGACTGTACGGACAGCGTCAGTGACGACCACGTAAAATACGTCAAAGCATCCTAAAGTGCGCCCGGCCCCACTGGATGGGCCGCGCCTCCCCCGCAGCGTTTCCCCTACCCCCCATCCCGGGAGCGAGTCGTGTCCATCGCCGCCAAGTTTGAAATCGAATATCTGCAATATCTTGATGCCGAAGGCAAGCAGGTTCGTGATGACCTGCCCGAATTCACCAAAGATCTCGACCACATGGTCGAGCTGTACAAGCTGATGATGTCCACCCGCGTGTTCGACGCCAAGTCGGTGGCGCTGCAACGTACCGGCAAGCTCGGCACGTACGCAAGCTGCCTTGGTCACGAAGCCTCGCATGTCGGCATCGGCAGCGCCATGAAGCCGGAAGACGTGCTCGCCGTGAGCTATCGCGAATACGGCGCACAGCTTTATCGCGGCGTGCAGCCGCGCGAGGTGTACATGTATTGGGGTGGCGACGAGCGCGGCAACGACTATCAAAAAGAGCCCGCGCGTCACGACTTCGCCTGGTCGGTACCGATCGCCACGCAATGCCTGCATGCCGCCGGCACCGCGCTCGCCTTCAAGATTCGCAATGAAAAGCGCGTGGCCGTGTGCACAATCGGCGACGGTGGCTCGTCGAAGGGTGACTTCTACGGTGCCATCAACATCGCCGGCGCGCAGAACCTGCCGATGGTGGCGGTGATCGTCAACAACCAGTGGGCGATTTCGGTGCCGCGCAAGATTCAGTCCGGTGCACCCACCTTGGCGCAGAAAGGCATTGCTGCCGGTCTCTACTGCATCCAGGTGGACGGCAACGACATCATCGCCGTGCGCAAGGCAATGGAAGACGCGCTGGAACGCGCACGCAACGGTGAAGGCGGCAGCGTTCTGGAACTGGTCACCTATCGTCTGAGCGACCACACTACCGCCGACGATGCCCGTCGCTATCGCGGCGAGCAGGAAGTGAAGGACGCCTGGGCAAAGGAGCCGATGAAGCGTCTGCGCAACTGGCTGATCGCCAAGAAAGTGTGGGACGACAAGAAGGAAGAAGCCTGGAAAGCCGAGTGCGACGAGTGGATGGACAACGAGGTCAACGCTTACCTCCAGACCAAGACCCAGCCCGTTACGGCGATGTTCGACTACACCTTCGCCGAAGTCCCCGCGGATCTCGCAAAACAGCGCGACCTCGTGCTCTCGCTCGACAAGAAGGCGCACTAAGCCATGGCACAAATCACTCTTATCGAAGCCGTCACCCAGGCACTTGCTTATGAAATGGCCCACGACGAAAGCGTCGTCGTGCTCGGCGAAGACGTCGGCGTCAACGGCGGCGTGTTCCGTGCCACGCAAGGCTTGCAGGAAAAATTCGGCGCGCTGCGCGTGCTCGACACACCGCTCGATGAAACCACCATCGCGGGTGTCACCGTGGGCTTGGCCGCAGCAGGCATGAAGCCAGTCGCCGAAGCGCAGTTCGAAGGCTTTATCTATCCGATGATGGAGCAGATCGCTTGCCACGCCGCACGCATGCGCAACCGCACGCGCGGTCGCATCACCGTGCCGGCTGTGTGGCGCGCGCCGTGGGGTGGCGGCATTCGTGCGCCGGAACATCACTCCGAAGCGAACGAGCACCTGTTCACCAATATCCCTGGTCTGCGTGTGGTGATGCCTTCGTCGCCTGCACGTGCTTACGGTTTGTTGCTCGCCGCGATCCGCGATCCGGACCCGGTGATGTTCTTCGAGCCCAAGCGCATCTATCGCCAATACAAGGAAGAAGTGCCGGATGACGGCGAAGCGCTGCCGCTCGATGTGTGCTTCGTGCTGCGTGACGGCACCGACGTCACCATCGTGACGTGGGGCGCCCAGGTGAAAGAAGCACTCGAAGCTGCTGACGCACTCGCCGAGGAAGGCATCAGCGCCGAAGTGATCGACGTGGCTACGCTTACCCCGCTGGACTTCGACACCATCGCCGAATCGGTGCAGAAAACCGGCCGTTGCGTGATCCTGCACGAGGCGCCGAAAACGGCGGGTTTCGGTGCCGAGATCGCCGCACGCATTGCCGAAGAATGCCTGTATGACCTGCTCGCTCCGGTGGAGCGCGTAACCGGCTGGGATACACACATTCCGCTGTTCCGCCTGGAGATGAAATATCTGCCGAGCACGGAGCGCGTAGTGGAAGCCGCCAAGCGTACGCTCGCCGCATCCTGACGTCCTCGCTCCTTCCCCTGCTGCATGCGGGGGAAGGTGCAAACACCGAACACAAACTCACATTTCGGAACTCCGAACATGGCCGATATCAAGACGTTCTACCTGCCGGACCTCGGCGAAGGCCTACCCGACGCAACCATCGTCGAGTGGCACGTGAAGGAAGGCGATCAGATCAAACTCGACGCGCCGCTGGTATCGATGGAAACCGCCAAGGCGGTTGTCGACGTGCCCTCCCCGTATACGGGCAAGGTCGCGAAGCTGCACGGCGCCGCGGGTGACGTGATTGAAACCGGTGCCGCGCTTGCCGAATTCGAGCCGGACCCGAACGCAAAGCAACGTGCTGAGGCCGAATCCACCGGCCATCATCACGGCCCCAAGAAAGCTGCCGCTGCGGAACCGAAGAAAGTCACCGCTTCCGACGAAGGTGGCGAAGTCGAAGCCAGCGACAAGGCCGATCGCGAAGACGAAGGCACGGTGGTCGGTGCGATGGTCAGCGGCAGCCACCTGCATGTGGAGCAAGCTTCCAGCGCCGGCGGCGTAAAGGCCGTGCCGGCCGTGCGCGCGTTGGCGAAGAAGCTCAAGGTCGACATCACGCGCGTACGCGGCACCGGCGCCGATGGCGTGGTGACCATGCAAGATGTGAAGAATGCCGCTGCCAACGGCACCGCTGCACTCGGCGCTGCGCCGGCACGCGCGGTTCCAGCTTCCGCGGGCCGCCATCTCGCCCCCGAACTGCCGCAGCCGGAACCGGCGCGCACGGCCGTTTCCCTGGCAGGCAAACCAGTGCGCACCGCGCCGCCGAGCGTGCAGGCGAGCGGTCAGCCGGAACAGCTCAAAGGCGTCCGCCGCAATATGGCCCGCGTGATGGCCGAAGCGCACGCCAACGTGGTGCCCACGACGCTGGTGGACGATGCCGATCTGCACGCCTGGATCGGCAAGCAGGACATCACTGCCCGCCTGATCCGCGCGATCGTTGCCGCCTGCAAGGCGGTGCCCGCACTCAACGCGTGGTTCGACGGCAAGAACCTCACCCGCACCCTGCATCCGCACGTTGATATCGGCATCGCCGTCGATACGGAAGACGGTCTGTTCGTACCCGCACTGCGCAACGCCGACGTGCTCGATGGCGCCGGCATCCGCGCCGGCATCAAGCGCCTGCGCACGCAGGTGGAAGAGCGCACGATTCCCTCTTCGGAACTCAGCGGCTACACCATCAGCCTGTCGAACTTCGGCATGTTCGCCGGCCGTTACGCAACGCCGGTGGTGGTACCACCGTGTGTGGCGATCATCGGCGCCGGCAAGCTCAGCCACGACGTGGTCGCGGTGATGGGCGGCATCGAAGTGCATCGCCGCATGCCGATCAGCCTCACGTTCGATCATCGTGCCGCGACCGGCGGTGAAGCGGCTCGCTTCCTGAAGGCGCTGCTGGACGATCTGTCGTCGCCGAACTGATCTATCAGCCACAAAAAAAGCGCCCGTCATGGGCGCTTTTTTTTGTGCCCAGCCGTCAGGTCTGCTGCAGAAATGATGTGACATGGGCAGCGATCGCCTCCGGCGCATCTTCAAGACAGTAGTGCCCTACCCGTTCCAGCTTGTGTATGGGCGCTTGCGGAAACGCTTCGCTGAAAAGTGGAAGAAAATGTTCCGCATGGAGCGTCCGATCCGCCATGCCCCAGATCGCAAGCGCAGGTTTGGCTTGCATCGCTCGCTTTGCCGCGGCGTCAGGCTCTTCAAAGCGATGCGCACCGAGAGCAAAGCCTTTGGCCCATCCAATCGCACCCACGCAATGAGCCGGTTGAACGAAACGCGTTCCATAAGCCTGCAACCAAGTATCGTTGATCAGCGCGTTGTTCTCGAACCCGTTGAGCTTCAACGTGCTCAGGATGTTGAAACCGAGTTCACCCAACACGGTTTCAAGACGCCGTTCTGATTCGGCCTTCGCTATCCATTGAAACCAGGGCGACACCTGCGCATTTGCCGTCAACCGTTCGACAAGGCTCGCTTGTCCAAACGGCGTGGGTCCATTGGTGGAGATGATGCGACGTATGCGTTCCGGATGTCGTGCAGCGAGGCCCATGCCGACGGGGCCGCCGAAATCGTGCATGACCAGGGTGATGTCGCGTAAATCCGATGCCAATATGAAGCGTTCGAGATTATCGATGTGATCCTGCAGCCAATAACTGCGCTGTTTTGGTGTGTCGCTTTTGCCGAAGCCCATATGATCGGGAACCACCACGCGATATGTAGCGCGCAATGCGGCAATCAAGTGACGGAACAAGTAGCCCCACGTGGGTTCGCCATGCAGGCACAGAATGACTTGTCCGTGCCGGGGCCCTTCATCGACATAGTGCATCCGGAAGCCTGGGGCATCAGTGAAACGGGGCGCATAGGGGAATGTGCCATTGAAGGTCTCATCGGTCTGGATCATGGAATATCTCGCAAGGTTTCAAATTAAAACCTGTTGCCTTGTAGCAAACATGGTTTTATCTTGCAACCTTTATGAACACCTGATATTCCGATGGTCAAACGAATCTCCCACCAGGACTCGCTATGCGGCATTGCGCGCCCCATGGACGCCATTGGCGACGGCTGGTCGCTGTTGATCGTTCGCGATGCGTTCGACGGTTCGCGCAGGTTTGGCGAGTTTCAGAAAAGCCTGGGCCTGGCCAAGAACATCCTGGCCGCTCGCCTTCGCCATCTCGTGGCGCATGGCATTCTGGAGATCGCCCCGGCCTCCGATGAAAGTCCTTACCAGGAATACGTGTTGACGAAAAAAGGCCGGGGCATGTTTCCCCTGCTCGTTGCGCTCAGGCAATGGGGCGAGGATTTCTTTTTCGAACCGGGCGAGACTCACGTACAGCTGGTGGATAGAAAAACCGGCCGTACCGTGCAAAAGCTTCAACCCCGTTCACAGGATGGGCGCGTGTTGCAACCGGAAGAGACCCAGATCCAGCTGCCCACCCGTTCCACAAAGCGGAAGCGCGGCTGAAGAGCGCAAACAGCGATGATATGAAACTAGGTTCTGACGCAATCGTTCAAACGCAAATGCCGCGTTTCCGGCGCCTACGCGATCGACACGGCCATACCGATCACCAATACAGCTGCCAGCGTCATCATCGCTATCCGCAAACCGAAGACCTGAACACCCATCGGTAGCAGAAATACGCCCGCAGCCGAGCCTAGCCGGCTGCAAGCCACGGCAAAGCCCAGACCGCTGTTACCTAGACACTTTCCGAAGGCATCGACGCGGGGAAGCGCATGACAACCTCCAGCCCGCCATCGTCCACATTGCGCGCCGTCACTTCACCGCCGTGCGCCTGCATCACACGCTGGACAATCGCCAAACCCAATCCATGGCCACTGGCCTGGGCAGCGTTGGTGCCTCGGAAAAACGGTCGAAACAACAGCTCGATCTCTCCTGCCGGCACACCTGTTCCATGATCGCGAACGCACAGTTCCAGCTGCTTGGCCTGCTCGCTTAGCGCTATGTGCACGACGCCATTCGATGGACTGAACTTGATCGCATTGGCAAGGACATTGTCCAGGGCACGCTCAAGCAGTAGACCGCTGCCCTGCACCACCATGGGTCCACCCCCGCTTATCTGCAAGGTGATGCCGCGCGCTTCCGCATCGATATGTGCAGCCGTCACGCGATCCTCTACCAACGCAGCCATGTCGACGGATTCATGCACCATGCCCGGCAACCCGCCCTCCAGCCGCGATAACGCCAGCATTTCCGCAGTCATGCGATCCATGCGGGCAATCTCCTGCTCGGCACGCTGAAAATGCGCAGCAGCTTCCTGTGGATCGTTGCTGTGCTGTGCCAGGTCCAGGATGAGATGCAAACGCGCCAGGGGCGAGCGCAGCTCGTGCGAAAGATCCTGCAACACGCCTCGATCATGCGCGACGAGCATTTCGATACGCTCGGCCATGGCATTGAAATCGCGGGCGAGTTGCCCGAGCTCGTCATGCTTGCCGACCCAGCGCCGATCGACGCGCGTGGCGAATTCGCCGGAAGCCATCCGACGTGTCGCCGCACGCATCGCATCCACTGGCCGCGATACGCTGCGCGCTACCCACCAGCCGATGATGGCGATCGTGAATAAAGAAAGCACGCATTGCACGGCAAGCAGAATCTTCTCGCGCATGCGCGGCGGAACACGTGTACGCGCGCTACTCACTGCAACCATCTGCCGGGCATGGCCGTCGGTCCCGGTTACATGCTGCACGGCGATGTAGAAGCCCGGCCATGGATTCAAGGCAACGTCGTGCCCAGACGACAGCCAATCGGGCAACGTGTGGCGAATGGTCTGCGGCAGGCGGATGTCACGCAGAGGTTCGCCGTTTTCATACAGCGTGGCATCCACACCCTGCTCGCGTTGCTGTCTGATCCAATTTTCCAGACCGTCATTTCCGCCGTTTTCATAGGCCTCGTTAGCTGCCTGCGCCAACGCCGGCCAATCGAATGCCTGTTGCGTCGAATAGCTGATGACGCTGCGCGTGAGCAGCCCTCCCAGTATCAACACCAGGACGTTCGCAATCAGCACGGAGATGAGCAAGCGCCAAAAAAGCGGACTGCGAAATGTGTTCATGCTTGCGCGACACTGTTGGGCAGCAGCACATAACCCGCTCCACGCACTGAATCGATGCGCGGTGCCTGTGTCGAGGCTTCCGCCAGCTTATGGCGAAGGCGGCTGATATGCACGTCGATACTTCGATCGAATCGTTCCAGTTCGCGCCCTAGCGCCACGCGTGTAAGCGACGTCTTGTCAATCACTTCACCTGCGCGTTGCACCAGCATCAGCAACAGGGCGAATTCGGCGCCGGTGAGGTTGAGTTCCTGCTCGCCGGCATACGCTCGTCGTTCGCCCGGCAACAAACGCAATACGCCCGTGGTCAACTCGCCTACACTTTCTACGGTGTGGCGACGCAACTGCGCACGTACACGTGCCAGCAGTTCGCGCGGCAGGCAAGGTTTGGAAAGATAGTCGTCCGCACCCAGCTCCAGTCCCACGACACGATCCACCGGCTCGCCACGGCCCGATAACATGATCACCGGCAAGCGATGCTGGGCACGCAGGTCACGCAAGGTATCCAGGCCGCTGCGACCCGGCATCATCACATCGAGAATGAGCAAGTCCGGACGCAACGCCGGATCGCGCAGTCTTGCCAACACGCCTTCGCTGTCATGCATCACGTCCACCTGCAATCCTTCGCGACGCAGGTATTCGGCGAGCAGCGCGCACAGCTCGCGATCGTCATCACCAATCAGTATTCGGGACATGCAGGACAGCCATCGACAGTACGTAGTTACTATCGCATGACAACCGGAAACAGCCGCAGTATCGCTTGCATCGGGCTGACTTTACCCTTCTTTACCCCGCGGCAAAGATCTTCAACCCGCTCCTGCTTTCCAATAGTTACCGCAAACCCTCACCCAAGCAGGAGCTTCACCATGCGTAAGTCCATGACCCTTTCGCTTATTCTTTCCGCCGCCCTCGGCATTTCCGCGCTGGCCTTTGCCGGTCCGGGCGAAGGTGGTTTCGGCGCAGGCACCCGCGGCCATCACGGAGAAGAGATGTTCGCGCTGCGCGGCCTGAATCTCACCGACGCACAGAAGGCTCAGGTCAAGCAGATCGTCCAGCAGAGCTTTGCTTCGCTGAAGACCCAGCAGCAGGCTGTGCGCCAGCAGCGCGAAGCCTTCGAAGCTTTGTCGCCGAGTGCGCCCAACTATCAGTCGTCGGCGGCCAGCCTCGCGCAGGCTGAAGCCAACTTCACCAGCGCACGCGTCGTCGCTCGCGCTGCTGTCACGGCCCAGATCTACAACACCGTGCTGACCAGCGCGCAGCAGACCCAGTACGCCAGCCAGAAGGCCGCGTTCGAAGCCCGCAAGACGCAGTGGCAGCAGTTCAAGGCCGAGCATCCGCTACCGGCAGGTGCAAGCTCGACCCCGTAAGGCATAACAAAAACAGCGGTTGGCCCGATCTTAGCGGACGTTCTAACCGACATTTGAGCGATCGCCGCTGCACCGGCGATCGCTTTTTTGTTGCACGCCCATACTCGTCCCTCACAAACGGACGATGGGCTGTCACGCATTTGTCTTGCACAGTGCTTAGCTTTCGTCGGACTGACCGCCGAGGGCACGCTTATGCAGACGGAAGCCGCTGTTGCCAGTCCCGCCACCTCCACCCAAGGTTCGGGCCGGGCGTTCGGCATCATCTTTGCGTTGATCCTGCTGGTGGGAGCCGCTTACGCGGGATTGCATCTGATCGATGATCTATCGATCGTGCGCTCCCATTCGGCCACGCCGTTTATCTTGTTGGGCGTGGCGCTATTGATTGCGTTGGGCTTCGAATTCGTCAACGGCTTTCACGATACCGCCAATGCGGTGGCAACCGTGATCTACACCCATTCGATGCCGGCCAATCTCGCCGTCATCTGGTCGGGCATGTTCAATTTCCTGGGCGTGTTGACTTCATCGGGTGCGGTGGCCTTCACGGTGGTATCGCTGCTACCGGTCGAGCTCATCTTGCAAGTAGGTAGCGGCGCAGGCTTTGCGATGGTTTTCGCGCTGCTGTTCGCAGCCATCCTATGGAATCTTGGCACCTGGTATTTCGGACTACCCAACTCCTCTTCGCATACGTTGATCGGATCAATCATCGGTGTCGGCCTCGCCAACCAGCTCACGGCGGTGAAAACAGGCACCAGCGGGGTGGATTGGAATGCGGCGATGGGCGTATTGAGAGGCTTGGTCTTTTCGCCTATCGCCGGTTTTCTGCTGGCCGGCTTGCTGATGCTGCTGTTGAAAGCGTTGGTCAAGATTCCCGCGCTCTATCGCGCCCCTGAAGGCCGCAAGCCGCCGCCGTGGCCAATTCGCTTGCTGTTGGTGCTCACTTGCACCGGCGTGAGTTTCAGTCACGGCTCCAACGATGGACAGAAAGGCATGGGCCTGATCATGTTGATTCTGATCGGCACCGTACCGACCGCCTACGCACTGAACGGTGCCGTATCCGGCAATCAAGTAAAAACGTTCCATCAGGTTTCCGTGGAAGCACAGCAAGTGCTGCGTGCGATCGATCATGGCGCGCAAGTGGCAGGCAGTCCGCGCGACATCGTCACCACGGCTCTGCAGCAGCGAACGTTGTCGCCCGATACGGCGCCGGCGCTCTCGGCACTCATTGCGCAAATCGATCAGCAAGTGGGTAATCGCTCATCGCTGCGTTCGGTGCCGCAGGAGCAGATGGGCAATGTGCGCAACGATATTTATCTGGCCAGCTCCGCCATTCCGCTGGTGCTGTCACAACCGGGATTGAGCAGTGACCAAACAAAAACACTCACGACATGGCGAGGCTTGGGTGCCAAGGCGACCCAGTTCATTCCCGCGTGGGTGAAGGTGGCGGTTGCGCTGGCATTGGGTCTGGGCACGATGGTGGGCTGGAAACGCATCGTGGTAACCGTCGGCGAGCGCATCGGCAAGGAACATCTCACCTATGCGCAAGGCGCTTCTGCTGAATTGGTAGCCATGAGCCTGATCCAGGCTGCCGATATGTATCACCTTCCCGTCAGCACCACGCATGTGCTCACTTCGGGTGTAGCCGGCACGATGGCGGCAAATGGTTCGGGCCTGCAGCGGAGCACAGTGCGTAATCTGCTGATGGCCTGGGTGTTGACGCTGCCGGCATCGATCGTGCTAGCAGGCGTGTTGTTCATTGCGCTCAAGCATCTGTTCTGAAGACGCGTACGCGCTTGCGCGTGCCCGCTCGCAACAATTGCACAACAATCGATTGCCGGCATCCCTACATCACTGAACAGACGCAGCAATTGTTGGTATTTCGCCACGCTGCTTTAACGCATGCCCTGCTGCCATGAGCCCGCGAATCGATAGCGATGCGCCTGTCTGCGCGCTGATGCAGGCAGTCCACAGCTCTAAGGAGATTGCCAATGCGTAATCTGTCTCATCTGCGCAAACCCCTGATCGCCGCTGGAGTCATGATGGCTTTCGCCACTGTGCCGTTAATGGCGCAGAACACACCATCGTCCATGCCGCAACAGCAGACGCCGCCGTCGACCATGCAGCAACAGCCCTCAACCATGCAGCAGTCGACGCCAATGAACGATCAGTCGACCACTACACGTAGCAACGAAACGGTGCCCGGCAAGGTTGACGACAGCTGGATCACCACCAAGGTGAAATCCAAACTCGCTGCCGCAAAGGGTGTGAAGGCTTCCGACATTTCCGTCAACACGACCGACGGCGCCGTGACCTTGACCGGTACGGCAACGTCCAAGGCGGAGAAGAATCGTGCCGAGCACATCGCCAAAGGTGTGAAGGGCGTGAAGAGCGTCGATGCCTCGGGCCTGACGGTGAGCGAGGCGAGCGCCAAGCCGAATAGCTCGTCCAGCGGTACATAACCTAATCGCGTCATTCCCGCTTTCGCGGGAATGACGCACCGAGGCAATTACGGATTATTCGCTCTTTTCTTGCTCAACAAGCAGATCGAGTGCGGTGCGCAGATAGCTCAGTGCTTCATCCCGCTCGATGTCATCTGCGTAGTCGGGTGTCGTGGCGACAGGTTCGTCATCAAGTTGAAGCACCAGCGAGCGCGGCAAACTGATCAGCGTGGCTGCAGTGGCGCCCAGCGTCTTCAAGCGCTTCTGTACTGCACCTGCTTCCTTCGGATCTTTGAAGGATTTTGAGAGCAGCAACTCATCGCCTTCCGACGAAAACAGCCGGAAGCGGAAACTACCGTCATTGTCGCGAAAGCTCGCAAAGCGCGGCGGCCGGGCCGCTTTCGCTGTCTGCCGCGGCGTGCTGGCCGCCGCACTGGCCACCGATGACATGGAGCGCAACCCGATCGCATCGCGCAGCTCGGCGATCTTGGGGCCGGCAATGGCGCGCGCCTTGTTTGCGCCTTCGCGCAAAATAGCTTCGATTTCGGCCGGTTTTGCCATCAGGCTTTCGTAGCGTTCGCGCATCGGCGCGATATCGGCTTCAAGGCGTTCGAACAACACTTGCTTGGCTTCGCCCCAACCGATGCCCTCTTCCAACGCACGACGAAACGCTGCACTTTCGGTTTCGCTGGCAAAAGCGCGAAAGATGGTGAAGAGAGCCGAGCTGTCCGGATCTTTCGGCTCACCCGGCGCGCGTGAGTCGGTGACGATGCGCAGAATGGTTTCGCGCAATTGCTTCGCGCCGCCAGCGAACAACGGGACAGTGTTGTCGTAGCTCTTGGACATCTTGCGGCCATCCAGGCCCGGCAACGTAGCGACTTGTTCTTCGATCACCACTTCCGGCAACACAAAGAAATCGTGGCCATAGATATGGTTGAAACGCTGCGCGATGTCGCGCGCCATTTCGATGTGCTGAATCTGATCGCGCCCCACCGGCACTTGCTGCGCATTGAACGCGAGGATGTCGGCCGCCATCAGCACCGGATACATGTACAAACCGGCGGTGATGCCCGCATCAGGGTCTTCGCCGACTTCCGCGTTCTTGTCCACGGCCGATTTGTAAGCATGCGCGCGATTGAGCAGCCCCTTGGCTGTGACGCAAGTGAGAAACCACGTGAGCTCGGGAATTTCCGGAATATCCGACTGCCGATAGAACGTCACCTTGTTCGGATCGAGCCCCGCGGCCAACCACGTGGCTGCAATTTCCAGACGCGAACGTTCGATGCGGGCCGGGTCGTCGCTTTTGATCAGCGCGTGATAATCGGCCATGAAGAAGAACGCATCCACTTCGGGACGGCGGCTGGCGGCAATCGCCGGACGGATCGCGCCGACGTAATTGCCCAGATGCGGCGTGCCGGTGGTGGTGATGCCTGTGAGGACGCGAGTTTGCATGCGACGTATTCGGCTCGGTCAAGGGAAGTAAAACAGCCGCGCAGACCGCGCGGATCAAGTTTCGCAGTGTACGGACTTTAGAGCTTGTCTGCGGTCTCCACGTGGCCCGCGCTGCGCCCGAGCGGAGACCACAGACAGGCTCTTAGTCCGGCTCGCGCATCAAGGTGGACTTGCCGAACAGCGATTCGACCAGCTCCACCGCCAGCCTCGCGGTGCGATTGCGCTTGTCGTAAGCCGGGTTCAACTCCACGATATCCAGCGACGCCAGACGACCCGTGTCGGCGATCATTTCCATGCACAACTGCGCCTCGCGATAGGTGGGGCCGCCGCGCACCGTGGTGCCCACGCCGGGTGCAATGGAAGGATCGAGAAAATCCACGTCGAAGCTCACGTGCAGATGCGTGTTTTCGTCGAGACCGTCGAGCGCTTCCTCCATCGTGCGCTTCATACCCACTTCGTCGATATGGCGCATGTCGTAGATGTCCATCTTCGCTTTACGCACCAGGCGCTTCTCGCCTTCATCCACGGAACGGATGCCGATTTGGCGGAACACGTCGGGCGATACGGCAGGCACGCGATCGCCGATTTCCACCAGCTCGCGCGGACCGTTGCCACACAAGCACGCCACCGGCATGCCGTGGATGTTGCCCGAAGGCGTTACTTCCGATGTGTTGAAATCGGCATGCGCATCCAGCCACAACACGCGCAGCTTGCGGTCCTGCTCATGGCAATGACGCGCCACCGCGCTGATCGAACCGATCGCCAGGCTATGGTCGCCGCCCAGCATGATCGGCAAGCGTCCGGCCTGCAGCTCCTGATGAATCGCAACGTGCACGGCTAGGTTCCAGGCAACCACTTCTGGCAGATGCCGGTAGCCTTCCTCCGGTGGCTGCCACGGGTTCATCGGGCCATGCAGATTGCCGCGATCAATCACGTCCACGCCACGACGACGCAGCTTCTCCGCCAGTTGCGCCACGCGCAGGGCCTCAGGCCCCATGGAGGCGCCGCGATGCCCGGCACCGATGTCGGTCGGCGCACCGACCAGTGCAACCGCTTGTTTTTTCATGCTGTTTTTCTCGTGCTCTTATGCATGGGGATGCAAGTGTAACGGGTCGAAAGCGCCCAGGGCCTACAACACGAATAGCAGATTGAGCCTTGCTGGCCAGGCTAACAAGAGGTGTTTTGCAGCTAAAAGGCCAGCCGTCACTCAGGTGTGAGATGTGCGAGCGAGTGCCGGCGGCTCCATTAAAAAAGGGCCTTTTACTGGGCAAGCAGCACCAGCAGCTCTTTGCTAGATTGGCGCACCGCACTCAAGCAAGGGGACTTGCGTGTCTTACCACCGCTTGGCTGTTTACCTTCTGGCGATAGGCCTGATATCCAACGAAACGCCGGCCGGTGCACAGCAGATGCCGCCACCACCCCCTCCGCCTTATGGCATGCGCGGCATGCCAGCGCCGGGCATGCCACGACGTCCTCCGCCACCGCCGCCCCGTCCATTGCCGCCCCCGCCGCGGGAGTTGCCATCGTTGCCTGCAGTAGCGCCGCTTCCTTCTGCGCCCGTGGCTGCTGCAAGCCCTGCGACGCCCTCGGTAGAGAATCCCTAGCAGAACATCCCGCAGCGCCAGTGCCATTGAACATACCGTCAGCAGCGTAGACACCCCTCACCCGGCAAGAACTCATCTACCCTGGTTGTTGTTGGCTGCCCTGATCGGCAGCTTGCTGGCGTGGTGGGCCGCCGCGCGCAAGAGTCGACAGCTCTCGCTTGAAACCGAACGTTTATCGCGACGGGAGCGATTTCTACACTCCGCACACCAGCAGCTGCAGCAAAAATCGAAGACGCTGCAGCAGCTATCGATGCACGATCCTTTGACCGGCGTGTTGAACCGTCATGCTTTCGCAGCCGAACTTCGCGAGCGTCTAGATCACTTGGCGCGCTACAACCAGCCGCTGAATTTGCTGTTGCTGGATCTGGATCACTTCAAGCAGATCAACGACCGCTACGGGCACCTGGTGGGCGATGCGGTGCTTTGTCGAATCACCGGCGTAGTGCGCGAGCAACTGACCAGCGACGATCTGCTGGGCCGATTCGGCGGCGACGAATTCATGATCGCTTGTGCGGGACGCAATCTCGGCGACTGTGTAACTCTGGCCAACGCGATTCGTGCGGGACTCGCCAAGCAGCCGCCCAGCGCGGAACCGATTGCCCCGGCGTTGACACTCAGCATCGGCGTTGCACAGGCCAACGTGCAGAACGGCTATCTGCCGGAGGAACTGTTCGCACGCGCGGATACGGCGCTGTACGCGGTCAAGCAGCGGGGGCGCGACGGTGTTGCGGTCGCCGATGATGCCTTGCCGCCGATGCCAGCGACGAACACGCTGCGGCGGCTTCTGTGACGCAAGGAATGGTGCCGACAGTCTGACTCGAACAGACGACCTACCGCTTACAAGGCGGTTGCTCTACCAACTGAGCTATGCCGGCACTGGGCCGCACATTCTAGCAGGGTCGAGGATGCTCTGTTCCATTTTGCATGGGCGTCAGCGCTCCTGTCTGTTCGCAGACCACAGGGGCATCGGCGAAGGCAGACTGGCCGTCTGTCGAGACGAAGGACCGAAGAGATGTGAACAGACAGGGGCGGCCCCGAAAGGTGATGCCCGGAAGGCCCGCAGGCTACGCCGCGCAACTTGAAAAGACGGCCAGTCTTCCCTGCGTCGCGCAGCACATCCTGCGAGCCTTCTGGACATCATGCCGCCTACGCAAAATGGAACAGAGCATCCTTAAAAACAGCCCGTGCTGTGCGAGCCGATAGCCGGATCGTGGATACGGTTACGCCAATCGAAATGCTTGCTGTCGGTCGGGATCAGGTCCAGCCAATATTCCGGCACGGTTTCGGTGCGTTCGGACATCTGGACTGGAAAGCCGGCGGCGCTGATTTCGTCACGGCGTTTGCGTGCATTGGCCGGGTCCTTGAACAGGCCCAGCGACACCGTGTTCTGGTTGTCACCCGCGCTCACCACGAAGTAGTCCTGAATATTGCGCGCGCCAAGCTGACGCGCCTGGGCCAAAGCAGCCGCATGATTCGGACTGGGCGGCAGATGCACCCACCAGCCGCGCGTTTGCGTGGTCTGTTCCTGTCGCGCTCGCATGCGCTGAACTTGCGGATTGAGCGCATTGCGGGCAATGCGCAGATCCTCCTGCGTGGCAAACGGACCTAGTGCCATACAGGTGTAGCTGAGCGCATTGACGTTGCTGGATGCAGCGGCAGCTGCGCTCGCGCTGACGGGTGCTGAAGCTGAAGGCGCAGCGGCGGCCGCAGGCGGTGCCACTGAAGCAGCCTGTGCGGCAGTCGTGGCGGGTGACGGCAGCTCCGAAAGCAGTCGCAGCTTGGGAACGCCCGGGTCGGTGGAGAAGCTGGCGTGTGTCTCGCTCTGGCCCAACAGCAGCCATGCGCCGACAGCGATGTTGAGAGCAATCAACAGAACAAACAGCAGACGCAGAACCATCAGCCAATTCCCCCGGGGATGCTCGATTCTAGGAGGATGAAAGCGACGGATGTGAGCCGCCCCACACATTGAGACCACGCAGCACGCTGTCCGCAGCCAGTTCGGCGGGCGTGCTGAGCAAGGGCAACAAGGCGACAGCATCGCCTCCATCCAGCAGCAGGCGCTGCGTGTCACCGGATTGCTTTGCGATCTGGGCGGCGAAGCGTTCGATCAAAGCGGCCACGGCCTGCCAGCACCCGGACACGACCGCATCCGCCGTGTTATCCGCGATATCACGTATGGCGCCTGGATGATCCGGTCGCACGCGTGCCGTCGCGCCCAGCAACGACTGCTGCATCAGCAACGGACCAGGTGCAATCAAACCACCCAGATGCCGACCGTCGGCAGTCAACGCATCGAGGGTTAACGCAGTTCCGATGCCGGCGAGTACGCATGGCGCATGCCCTTCTGCACGTGCGGCCACCATGGCAAGAAAGCGGTCCACGCCCAAGCGCTGCGGCTCTGCGTAGGCAATGCGCACACCGCAAGCTTCGGCAGGCGTACGCACCCATTCGACCTGGCGCGCAAAACACTCGGTGACCCAGTGTTCGACCTGGCTTTCGCGGGATGCATCCACCACCGATGCGCCCAGTACGCGTTGCGGTTGCTCCAGATCCTTCCACACCTGCGCCAACGAGGCAGAAACGTCCTCATCCCAAGCCACCGCGCCGCGCTCGATCCAGTGATCGGCCGACACCATCGCCCATTTCAATCGCGTATTGCCGAGATCGAGCAGCAGTTTCATGCGCGCCGCACCGTGACATCGGCGCTGTCGATGCCGCGCACGCCCGATGCCGTTTGCAACTGCAATGCACCACGCGCGTCGATGCCGGCGCCAATGCCATCGAGGTCGCCGGCTGCACTGCTCACGCGTAGCGGCACACCGTGCAAGGCATCGTGCTCGGCATATTCGTCGACGAAGGCTGCGAAGCCGTCGCCCTCGAATTGATCAAGACCTTCAACCAGGCTGGCGATCAACGCAGCCGCTGTGCGGTTACGATCTGGAGGCGTACCTTGCGCGAGTCCCGCCAGATCGCATACCGGCTGACCGGCCTGCTCGCGCAACGCCTCGGTGAGGCGAAGGTTGAGGCCGACACCGATCACCGCCGCACAGGGTCCCTGATACTCGCCGCTCAGCTCGACAAGGATGCCAGCGAGCTTGCCGCCATCAGCCAATACGTCGTTGGGCCATTTCAAGCGAGGTCCGTGGATACCGAGCGCATGCAGTGCGCGCAACACGATCACCCCGGTGGCCAGCGACAAGCCGGAAAGCGATGCGAAACCCGCCTCGAATCGCTTGAGGCACGACAAATAAATGTTCAAACCCGGCGGCGATAGCCAGCTGCGTCCCCGCCTGCCGCGTCCAGCGGTTTGCGTCTCCGCCATCACGAAGCTGAAATCAGGCGCGGTGGCGGCGCGGCGCTGCAATTCGCTGGAGGTCGAATCAAGCTCCCATGCGACCTGCAGCGTTCCCAGTCGGCACGCGACAGCCGCCGGCAACGAAGAACGGATCGCATGCTCATCCAGCATCTGCACCGGCCACGGCAGCCGATAGCCTGCCGTTCCAGCGGATTCGACCGGTATCCCACGATGACGCAAGGCTTCAACCTGCTTCCAGATGGCAGCGCGCGTAACGCCGGCCTCAGTGGCCAGGCGGGAACCGGAAAGCGTTTCCCCGGAGGCCAGGGTGGCCAGGAGCTGTTGCGGCTGCATGGTCTCAATGATCCTGGAGACGAGCGGCCGGGGTGGACCGCAGGGAAACGAGAAGACGGAGATATCGCATCGGGCGATTCTAAGGCAGGCCGCCGCAGCGACGAGGGCACTGGCATCCAACCTGGGTTTCTGGGACGATCGCCAAGCTTAGGCTATACGCCTTGGGGGCTTGATCGCCATGCGCGCCACTTCGCTGTTGCTCGGATGCTTGCTGAGTCTTGGGGCCATCGCCAACGCGGCGGCCGCTGGCACCTCTGCGGCTGCCAGCAGCATAAGCGCAAGCGCCGGCTGTACCGGCCACAGCAGCAGCGATCACAGCAGTAGCCACGAGTCCTCGTCTTCGTCCAATGGCGACACCATGAACGTGTCGCGCAGCGTGGTTTCCTCTTCGTCGCCCTCGCAGTCGTCCAACAATAGCCACTCCAACAGCTCCAGCGGGAACGGCAATATGGATGACAGTCCGGGACGTTTCGGTGGCGAAAACGCTCCGGATGGTTCTTCGCACGGTTCATCCGGACTCGGTTGGCAATCGCTCCTGCCCGGTTCGATTCAATAACCGTCTTCGATCAAATCACTCGTCGAATCAGGTCGGCGGCAACGCCACGCTGAAGCGCGCGCCGTTGAATTCCGGCGAACGATCCACCGTCAGTTCGCCGTTATAGGCGCGCACGATGTCTTGCACGATCGACAGGCCGATGCCGTGACCCTTGACGCGCTCGTCGCCACGCACGCCGCGCTGCAGAATTTTTTCGACCTTGTCTGCTTCGATGCCGGGGCCATCGTCTTCAACACTCAACAGCAAGCCCTGCCGCGGACGACCCGGCTGACGTTGCGCCTTCACCACCAGCAATACGTGGTGATTGGCCCATTTGAAAGCGTTCTCGAGCAGGTTGCCCATCAACTCCAGCAGGTCGCCCTGTTCACCGTAGAACGCGGCGCCATCTTCGATATCGAATTCGCATAGCACGTTCTTCGCGGCGTAGACCTTTTCCAGGCTCTGCACCAGGTCTTCGGCGTGACCGGCGATCGGTACCGCACTGGCAGCAAACGTCTGGCGTCCAGTCGTCGCGGCACGCGCAAGCTGATACGCAACCAGTTCGTCCATGCGCCGCACTTGGTCCAGCACCGGCGTACGCACAAGCGGCGGCAATTCGCTGGCTTCCACTTGCGAACGAATCACCGCCAGCGGCGTTTTCAGGCTATGCGCCAGATCGGCGAGCGTGTTGCGATAGCGCGTACGCTGCTCGCGCTCGCTATCGATAAAAGCGTTGATGCGATCGGTGAGGCCGGTGAGTTCGGCCGGATATTGGCTATCCAGATGATCGCTTTGACCGCGTTCGACGCGACTCATGTCACTGGCCACCTTGCGCAACGGCGTAAGGCTCCAACGCAGCAGCAACAGCTGCAGCACGATCAGCATCACACCCAACGTGGCGAGCCACCCCACCAGGCTGCGTCGATAGACGGCGGTATTGCTCTCCAGTTCGTCTTCTGTCTGCGCCACCGTAAAGGTGAGGTGCACCGCGGGCCGATCGGGCACATCCAACGCCACACCGAAACTGTAGTAGTAAAGACGTCCAAGCTCAGTATCGACCGGACCGATAAATTGCTGCTGCCCTGGCTGCAACGGATGCAAAAAACTGAAGTCGCGCCCCAGTGCCGATGACGACTCCCAGTGAAAGCCATCGTCGCCCAGCACGACGGCATACAAGCCGGAGCCGGGGCGCGAGAACATGGGATCGGGCGGCGTGTCCGGCATCAGCGGCGTGCCATCGCGCCGCGGGTCGGTACCAGCGATGTAGGTTATGACGTAGTCGTGCAGCCGGCCTTGCAGCTTATTGATTTCGCTGGCGTTGTAGGTGCGCGACAAGGTCCAGCCAATGGCGCCGAGAAAGGCCGCCAACACGAGGCCGGTGGTAAGCGCTGCTCGCGCCGCCAGCGAGTATGGGCGGCGCTTGGCTGCATCATTCGTCTTCGCTGCGAGGGATGGCAAAGCGGTACCCACGTCCACGCACCGTCTCGATCGGTTTCAGAGTGCCTTCCGGATCCAGCTTCCTGCGCAGGCGGCCAATGAAGACCTCGAGCACATTCGAATCGCGATCAAAATCTTGTTGATAGATGTGCTCGGTGAGGTCGGCTTTCGATACCAGCTCGCCCGCGTGGAGCATGAGGTACTCCAATACCTTGTACTCGTAGCTGGTGAGGTCCACCGGCTTGTTTTCCACGCCCACCGTTTGCGCGGTGGTATCCAGCTTGATCGGGCCGCACGCCAGCACCGGTTTGGACCAGCCACTCGCGCGACGCACCAACGCATTGATGCGCGCCAGCAGTTCTTCGACGTGGAATGGCTTTACGAGGTAGTCGTCGGCGCCGTGCCGCAAACCTTCCACCTTGTCCTGCCAGCTGCCGCGAGCGGTAAGGATAAGGATCGGATAGCGCTGGCCGGCCTCGCGCAACGCCTTGATCAAATCCATGCCCGACATTTTCGGGAGGCCAAGGTCGATGATGGCCAGATCGAACGGCACTTCGCGACCGAGGTAAATGCCCTCTTCGCCATCCTGAGCGGTGTCCACGGCAAACCCGTCGCGTTTGAGTCGAGCCGCCAGCGTCTCGCGCAGCGGCGCTTCGTCTTCGACCAGGAGGATGCGCATCAGTGTTTCTCCTTTTTGCTTCCGCCGTTAGGGGATTTCTTGGGGGAGGATTGTGCCGCAGGCGGCACATGCGTGGCATCAGACGGCACGGCGATCACCCGAACGTGCCCCTCGGGCGTCAGCACCTTGATGCGATATTCCACCTTGTGCCCGATGTGGCGCGGCTCGGCCGACAGCACCTTGCCGCCCACCCTTTGCTGTACTTGAGTAACGGCCTGGTCCAGGCTCAGACCAGGCGGTGGTGGCGTTGACTGGGCGACGGCCACGCCGGTCGCCAACAGCCCGGTCATGGCCATCCATGCGAGTTGCTTCAAAGCCTTAAGTCCCATGGTTGAATGCCGGAGCGCTCCGGCCGACGAGACATACTGCGCAACCTGGGCTGAATAATGACCGGACGGCTGAATAGCTTCACGCCGCCGCAGCCATTGGCGCCATGGCGCGTTCGATCAACGACCATCCCGCGCCATCTAGATGTGCACCCTCGCTCAACGTTCGGCGGAAACCACGCGCCCCCGGTTCACCCTGGTACAAACCCAACAGGTGACGACACATGTGCTTGAGCGCAGTGCCTCTTGCAAGCTCCGCGTCCACGTAAGGGCGCATGTGTTGCAACACGCTTTCGCGCGATGGCAGCGGCACGTCGTACAGGGCATGCTCGATACGTGCGAGCACATAAGGATCGTGATACGCAGCGCGCCCCAACATCACGCCATCCACATGAGCCAGGTGCTCACGCACCGCATCCACCGTAGTGATGCCACCATTGATCACCACAACCAATTGCGGGAATTCGCGCTTGAGGCGATAGACGCGCTGATAATCCAGTGGCGGAATCTCGCGGTTCTCCTTCGGCGACAAACCTTGCAGCCACGCTTTGCGTGCATGCACCACCAGCACTTCCACACCGGCGTCCAGCATGCGCTCGGTGAAATGCTGCAAATCCACGTAGTCGTCCTGATCATCCACGCCGATACGGCACTTCACGGTGACCGGCACCACAACCGCATCGCGCATCGCCTTTACGCAATCACCGACCAACGCCGGCTCGCGCATCAGGCACGCACCGAAACGACCTGACTGCACGCGATCGGACGGACAACCGACATTGAGATTGATCTCGTCGTAGCCAGCCACCGCTCCATGCCGCGCCGCTTCCGCCAGCTCCAGCGGATCGCTGCCGCCAAGCTGCAACGCCACCGGATGCTCCTGCTGGCTATGTTCCAGCAGTCGCAACTGCTTACCCCGCACCAGCGCCGCGCTGGTCACCATCTCGGTGTACAAGCGGGCGTGCGGCGAAAGCAGGCGATGAAAATAACGGCAGTGCCTGTCCGTCCAGTCCATCATGGGCGCTACGGACAGGTGCCAGGGGTTTGGCTCGGTGCTGTGCATGGCGCGTATTCTAACCGGCCGGCCGGCAGACCGAACGGTTGCGACTACCCTGGTCGTTAGGAATGGCCGCTCATCGATGCCAAAGGAAAGGCATCACGCCGCTAACGCCGCTGTTAATTGCCCACGAGTTTGTTACACAAGCTCAAGGACAGACCCGATGATCAAATCGGGATGGCTTGCACTTATGTCTTCGCCGTAGTTATAGCCGTAACGCACGGCGGCAACCGCCATTCCGGCCGATCGGGCCGATTGAACGTCGTTGATGGAATCACCCACCACCAGGCAATCCTTTGGCGAGAGGGTGATCTTGCTTGCCGTGTGCAACAGCGGCCTGGGGTCTGGCTTTTTTACGGGTAAATCATCACCGCCGACCCATGCACTGAAGAAGCTGCCGATGTGAAGGTGATCGAGTAGCGGCTTGATCAAATGCGAGGGCCGATTGGAACAGATCGCAAGGCTGCAACCTTGCGCCATGAGTGCAGGCAATGCCTCCAGCACACCATGAAAAAGTCGAGAGCGCGTGGTGAACTCTTCACCAAAGTGCTGCATGAATAACGCCAGTGCATGCCCATGCTCAGTGGGCACATCCGCTTCCGCAAATCGCAGTGCGCGCTCGATAAGCTTGCTCGCCCCGTTTCCCAGCCAGTCCCTGACGCGTATTTCTCCCGCGGGTTCATGCCCCATATCGACCAGCGTTCGATCTACGGCAACGGCAAGATCCGGCACTGTGTCGATCAAGGTGCCATCCAGATCAAAGATGATGCCCTTATAGCGAGCGGCAGGCTTGGCAAAGCGGGCAGAAGGCAAGCGCAGTTCCCTTATGAAGGCCGTGAATGAAGCTGCCCTATGGCAACGGCAGACCATTATCCGAAGTCATATGGCTGAGCGCTGGCCTTTGCCTGTCCAAGGTATGGCAACGTCAAGCATGCCCGAGCTTTACGCAGAACTGGCGAACCGTGTGCAGGTTGAACCGATCAGTTCCCGATCGATTCCGTGACACATGCCTGCAAGCGCGGCACGAACCGCAACAGCTTCAACTCGCTGCCGGTCCATTCGTAGAAGGCAATACCATCGCGTGATTCATCCTCGTTGGGCGCACCGACGGCCACTAGCAATCGACTGGACAATTTGAAGTAAGCCGGGAACTGGTCGTCGTGATCGTCACCGGCTTCCGCCTGGGTCGTATCGAGATCGCGCAGGCGTTTATCGAAATAGACATGACCGGTATGCGTATCGACGATGGCCCGCTCGCTGCACGAGGACCCGCAACCCCAGGCCACTACCGCGAAATGCCCTGCGAAGTTGGGGCCATTGGCCACACCTTCCCGAATCACCGTCCGGTAGTGTCGGGCCTCGGGTGAATCCATGCGCGGCGCGGCGCGGCAACGCGTGCAGTGCCCAATGAAGGCACAGGGAAGCTCTCAAACTTCAGCGGTTGCTTCACGTCTGCAAGACGCGCATTGCACAACTCAGCAGCGATAACGGCCTGCGAGTGTGCAGCTATCGATGTCGACAAATATGCGACCAGCATCCACGCAAACTTTTTCATTTCGATGCCCAATTCCCGAATTTTGATGCTTTCAACCGGAGCCCTTGTTGGTTGTCCGTATCGAAGACGTTGCGAGCCCGCTTCATCGAGCACATCCTTCAAAGGCTGAGGCGCCGATTCGCTAATTACCCATTGAATATCTCAATCGCTATCTACCCGTGACTTGGTCGAAGCTCCAGGTTCCACCGTTGTCTTGATATTCTTTCCAGCGAACTGCTTTGTGAGCATCTGACCCCGCTGTGCAACTTGCGTGCGGTCATTTGATAGGCGATGCCGCCGGATGCATTCAAGGCATCGCGTACGCGTTGAACGCGATCTTTATAAAAGTCGCATTCCTGGGTGACTTGGCGTCCCCATGCGTCGACACAGTGGCTGACTGACGAGTGCCAGCTCTGCAAGCGACGTTCCAAATCGCCGAGTGCCGACCATGTCTGGGTTGCAGCCCAATCGTTTCCAGCCATAAGTCATCCCCAGCATGGCAACACTCCGGCGATTCTGTCAGGACCAGATGGGCTGCATGTGACAAGCCTGAAGAAGCCCCATCCATTCCCCCGATACCCTGTCTACGCGGCGCCCCTGCCGCGGATCGGTTGCCTTGCACAGCTTGCCGACGCCCCCATATGAAAATTCCGCTAACACGAAAAAGATCCAGATCGCGTAATCTATGGGCCTGTCCGTGGCAAGCACGGTATTCGTAAGGCAACGGCAACCGCCCCTCCCTGCGAATCGGTACCCCCGCTGTTCGATGCAGCGCGTATCCCCATTTACCAACCGAGAAGACAACAACCATGGTGGCTTTGGCGACCGAGCAAGTCATTGACGTTCATCACTGGAACGACAGCCTTTTCAGCTTCCGCACCACGCGCGATCCAAGCTTCCGCTTCGACAGCGGGCAGTTCGTGATGATCGGCCTGGAGGTGGAAGGCCGTCCGCTGATGCGCGCCTATTCGATCGCCAGCGCCAGCTGGGAAGAGCACCTGGAATTCTTCTCCATCAAGGTGGAAAACGGGCCGCTCACTTCACGGCTGCAGCACCTGAAGCCCGGTGATCGCCTCACTGTAAGTCGCAAGCCTACGGGCACGCTGGTGCTCACCGATCTCAAACCCGGCAAGCATCTGTATCTGCTCGGTACAGGCACGGGCCTCGCACCGTTCATGAGCATCATCCGCGATCCGGAAAGCTACGAGCGCTTCGACAAGATTGTGCTGGCGCATGGTGTGCGCAACATCAGCGACCTGGCCTATTCGGACTATCTGCAGAACGAACTGCCGCAGCACGAATATCTTGGCGAGCTGGTGCGCGAGAAGCTGATCTACTACCCCACCGTGACGCGCGAACCTTTCCGCAATCGGGGCCGCATCACCGACAATATTGTGGATAGCGCCATGGCCGCCACTATCGGCTTGCCGACGCTCAACCCGGAGACCGATCGCGTGATGCTGTGCGGTAGCCCAGCGATGCTGGACGATCTGTGTGCGCTGCTGGATGCGCGAGGTTTTCAGGCTTCGCCGCGTACGCGTGAGCCGGGTGATTATGTGATCGAGCGGGCGTTCGTCGAGAAGTAAATCTATGCGCGCCACTAGTGGCCGTCATTCCCGCGAAAGCGGAGGCGCTTTCGCGGGAATGACGGCCTTTAGGTTATGAAGGTCTAATCACGCACACGGCCTTTGCCTTCGTTATCCCAATACCCAAACACCCTTCGCGCAATCAGCTTGTAAAGCCGCTTGCCTGTTGCACGCCACAAGCGCGAATGCGGTGCAGGCGTATTCAACATCATCTGCTGGCGCGCACTGAGCGCATGCGCGCAATACGTGCGCTTATGCTTGAGCAGGTGACGCAAGTCTTCGCGCGCCAATAAGCGAAACAAACGACCGCGTTTCCCTCGCGTCCAAGCGATCTGGAAATCGACCAGCGCAGGACGCCCGTCCGCGCGCACCAGCCAGTTTGGCTCCTTCGCCAGATCGTTATGCACGATCCCGTGCCGATGCAGTTGCGCCAGCAGGCGCAGCGCATTGCGATAATAGGCAGGATCGCGCGGTTGCGCCTGCTGCATCGGCCGGCCATCGATAAAGCCGCGCAACAGCTCGCGACCATTCCACGCCAGCAGCGCGGGTACGCCGTCGATACCTTCCAGCTTTGCGAGCGCACGTGCCTCGCGCGCGGCGGCGCGATGGGCAAACGCGCGAGCCCACCAGCGTGCAGCCCCAATATCGCGGCGAATGCAGCGCACGCCGTTACGCTCGATGATCTCGATGCGCCCCAGTTCGTCGGCCTTCAGCAGCGTGGTGTTATCTGGCACAAGCTCACCCAAGCAGTAACGTGTCCGCCGCGAACCGGCGACGGACTATTGTGGCCGAATCATCGCCCCCAAGGACCATCGCATGTTTTTCATGGACATCGCCCTGTACGCACTTGCCATTGCCCTGATCCTGGGCGGATTGATCGGCACAGTGCTGCCGAACGTACCGGGTATTCCGATGATTTTCGGCGGCATCTGGCTGGTCGCAGCCTTGGACGACTATCAGCACCTGGGCGTTATCTGGATGGTCATTCTTGGCGCACTGGCCGCCTTCGGGGTAGCGATGGACTTTATTGCGGCATCGCTGGGTGCCAAGCGCGTGGGGGCCAGTTCAACGGCGGTCTGGGGGGCATCGATCGGTACCTTTGTCGGCATGTTCTTTGGTATTCCGGGCCTTATCCTCGGCCCCTTCGTGGGCGCACTGGCCGGTGAACTTATTTCCAGCAAAAGCGTGCTGCGTTCCGCGCACGTGGGCATCGGCACCTGGCTCGGCTTGCTGTTTGGCACGCTGGTGAAGCTGGTGCTGTCGGTGGTGATGGTGGCGCTGGCGGCGGGGGTGTGGCTGTTGAACTAAGGGCCTGCTTGATGCCGCAACGTAGCCCGCATAAACCCGCAGTAGCCGCCATGCGGCCGTACGCGGCTTGACCAGGCGGCCAGTCTGGCGCTGCGCCGCGCGCGACCACCTGACGACTACTGAGGGCTTATGCAAACCACGCCGAGACATCAAGCAGGCTCTAACTTCTGGGGCATGGCACGGAACCGGTCTCAGCGAATAAGCTCGCGCGACCAACCGAGCTCATAGGGATATCCATCATGCTGAAACGTCTCGTCCTGGCCGCGGCGATCGCCCTGGCTGCCACCGGGTCGGCTTATGCACAAGGCGCGCAAACGCCGTCGTGGGTCGAACGCAGTAACGAAAACGCCAAAGTGCTGCTCGATGCACTGGCCCAGTTCAATCCCGAAAACGCCACCCAGATCGGCCTGACCGGCTACGACGATAAAGTCACCGACCTGAAGCCCAATGTCGATGCGCGGCAGCGCAAAGCGCTCGTCGAAGCCAAGCATCAACTCGAAAGCAAACTGGCGGCGGAAAAAGATCCCAACGTGCGTCAGGATCTGCAGATCATGATCAAGTCGGCCGACCTGTCGATCGAAGGTATCGATCTGAACGAAAAGTACATGCTGCCTTACCAGGACATGGGCCAGCTGATTTTCAACGGCGAATTCGCGCTGCTGCGCGACGAAGTGGATGCCAACCGCCGGCCGAATGCGCTCAAGCGCCTGCAGTGTTATGTCGGTCAGGCAGCGGGTTGCACATCGCTCGTCACGTTGGCCGAAGCGCAAACCGCCGAGCGCTTGTCCAACCAGCATTTACTCGGCCCTTACAAGGGCAACGTGGATCAGCAGTTGTCCAACAGCCAGCGTTATGCCCAAGGCGTGCGTCAGCTGTTCGACAAATACAAGCTCAACGACGCAGCAGCCAAAACCGCACTCGATGCGCTGGATGCGCAACTGAAGGACTACGACGCATGGGTGCGCAAAACCATCGTGCCGCGCCAGCGCACCGACTTCCGTCTGCCGGAACCGCTGTACGCCTATAACCTCAAGAACACTGGCGTCGACATCTCGCCGGAAGAACTGATCAAGCAGGCGCAACTGGAATTCTCGGAAGTGCGCCAGGCCATGCAGATGATGGCGCCGGTCGTGGCCAAGCAGGAAGGCATTTCGGCCACGGACTATCGCGACGTGCTCAAGGCGCTGAAAAAGCAGCAGCTAGGCAAAGACGAAGTGATGCCGTGGTATCACGAAGTGATTGGCAAGATTCAGGACACCATCCGCGAGCAACATATCGTCACCCTGCCGCAGCGCGAGATGCAGATACACCTTGCATCGGAAGCCGAAACGGCCGCCACGCCTGCACCGCATATGGATCCACCGCCGCTCATCAACAATCACGGCGAACGCGGCACCTTCGTGCTGACGATGGGCAATCCATCCGCCAGCGGCGCTTCGGATGCGTATGACGACTTCACCTATAAGGCCGCTGCCTGGTCGCTCACCTCGCACGAAGGCCGCCCTGGCCACGAACTGCAATACGCGGCAATGGTGGAGCGCGGCGTGTCGGTTGCACGCAGCCTATTCGCGTTCAACAGCGTGAACGTAGAAGGTTGGGCACTGTATTCGGAAGCGGAGATGCTGCCGTACGAGCCGCCGGCGGGACAATTCATCACGTTGCAACTTCGCCTGATGCGCGCGGCACGTGCATTCCTCGATCCCATGCTGAACCTGGGTTTGATCAGCAAGGAACGCGCGCATGATGTATTGCGTTATGACGTGGGCCTGTCCGAAGCGATGACGCGCGAGGAACTGGATCGCTACACCTTCAACAGCCCCGGCCAAGCGACCGCGTATTTCTACGGCTACATGCATATCCAACAACTGCGTCTGCAGACCGAACTGGCATTGGGCAACAAGTTCAATCACCAGGCGTTCAACGACTTCCTCATTGGCCAAGGCGTACTGCCGCCGGAGCAAATGGCGGAAGCGGTGCGTGCGCAGTTTATTCCGTCGCAGAAGAAGTGAAGGCGCAACCTCAAGTCAGCCCTGCCCCCTGCTTGCAGGGGGCGGTTGGGAGGGAGTGAAAACTTGCAGGGACGCTTCCGGCAAGTACTCCCCGCCCCTCCCCATGCAGGGGAGGACGGCCGCCCAATATCCATTCGTGAAGATCGTCGTCACACAAACTCCACAGTCCATCAAGCTGTCTTGCTGGAAGATAACTGTCACGGATGTCGCCTCCCCGATGTCCGTTAATCCTGCAGCCCCGCACCCCCGCGGGGTTTTTTTTGGGCCATCCAAAAAAATCCCCCGCCCGGAACTGCAGACGGGGGATCGTTTGTCCACGGCCGATCAATACCTCAAGGTGACGGTGCTGGACGTGGTGGAAACGTTGTAACTGCACTGCGGCGAAGTCGAACCCACCGGATAATCGGCACCCCACGGCGTGCTCGAAATCTTGGTGAAGGCCGTGTTGTAAACGGCGATGCTCGAATACGTCAGCGGTGAACTCGCGGGTAGCTGATTGCAACTGCTGACGCCGTAGACCTCCATCACACCGCCGAACACCCAGCGTAGATTGCCGTAAGGACTCGTGGTGAGCGTGGTGCTCGTGTTGGTGGTGACGTCCTTGGAGGTAATCGTCCACGTGCTGCAGCTATTGGCCGCTTTGCACTGCGTGGTACCAAGAATGGTGTCGCCCGCTTTAACGTTGATCGGGCCGCTGTAGTAGGTCGTACCGCTCACGCAGCAATTCCAACTGGACAACGTCCACACGGTGCCGCTGAAAGCACCGTAGCCGAGCACCGGTTGCAAGATGCTCTCCACGGTCGGCAGTTGCTCCAGTCCCGGGAAGAAATAATCGGTCTGTCCGGATTGGTTAGTCGGCGTGCTCGGCACCTTCCATGTTGCAACGATCTTGCCGATATTGACTGAGCTCGAGTAATTGGCATCTTCCACCCAGCCATTGATGGTGGGCTGACGCGCTTGAATCGGCGGCAGGGTGAAACTGCCGCTCGGTTCCACGCGGGAACCGTCAAAGCGATAGTGCGCTTGCGTGCAAACTGCCGGCTTGCGCACCAGGCCGTTGGCGCTTTCGATGCTGCCGTCGGCGCGCAAGGTTTCGCTTTGCTCTACGCGTTGCACGCAGGACGGGGAGAAAAAGCCGTTGGGCGTAACCACGTAGTCCGTCGGCACGCCTTGCGGGCGCTGACTCGCTTCAAATTCGCCGACCGCTTTTGGCGCAAACGTCTGCACGGCATCTTCCGCCGCCAACACCGCACCGCATGTACCAAATACGGCCATGACGACCAACGCGCAGGCACTTTTCCACGTTATCCGCTGTGTAAATGGCTTCATGATTCGCGTATCCCTCTTCAAGATGAGTGGACGCGCTCCTTCGCATACGAAGGGTTTTCACCGCTCGAGGTGAAACACGAAACACAGGTCCCCGATGGGGTAAGTCCCGGAACCATCCCTGGTCATCGCCCCGGTGAGCGGGGCCGGGGCACTGTCGGCGTGAGGGCGTGCAATGGGGGTGAAGAAATCGCTGCTTTTTCACGCCATTTGGACGGCTATTGCGCAAACCGGAAAAGTAGGCATACGCTGAAGCCGCACCGGCCACGATCCCCCGTGTCCCCACACGCGTGTAACCGATGCCTAAAACTCACATCGTTCTGTCAGGAGGTCGTCTTATGTCGTCCGCAGGCCTGGCTGTCCCTCGTCATGCGCATCATCCGGATATGGCGCGCGTTGCCGCCCTCAGTGCGGCTATCACCCTCAACCTTGCTGCACTCATCTTTGCCATGCGTCCGCTGGCGCCGCAGTTCGCCCAAGTCGTCGATTCGGTCAAACCCACCGTCGTCACCATCTTTCGCGATCCACCACCACCTCCGCCACCACCGGACATGGTGGTCAAGCCGTTGACCAAATCGGTGCCGATTACGATGCCGGTACACGTAAACCCGTTACCCCCACCCGTGCAGGCGCCGCCCAAGGAAGTTTCGGACAACCCCAAACCCAGCCTACCGCCGACCACCGTGACACCGCCGCCAAGCATTGCGCCGGGCGTCGTGTCGCTGGCCTATCGTGCTTCGCCATTGCATTTTCCGGTCCAGGCAATACGCATGCACATGCAAGGCACGGTGTTGTTGCGCGTACTGGTGGATGAAAACGGCAAGCCGATCGATGTGGTTGTCGAGCACAGCAGCGGTTACGCCGCATTGGACAAAAGCGCGCGCGAGCAGGTGTTGTCGAGTTGGCAATTTCAGCCCGCAGTGATCGATGGCCACGCGGTGAAAGCGTGGGCGCAGGTGCCTGTCGACTTCGTGTTGCGCGATATGTAAAGCGGAAAGAACACCGACAAGGGAGTAGGGAATAGCGGATCTCGCATCCGGCGGCACGCTGTTCCCTATTCCCGACTCGCTATTCAACGCGATACCGGTGTGGCCGTCGGCTTGCGTGCGAGATGGACGACTGTCCAGACCAAACCGAACAGCAGCAGCGCTGGCAACAGCACAGGCAGCAGAGACAGCGCGATCACTGGTAACACCAGCAACATCACCAAGCCGCCAATAAAGAATCCCAGCGCACCGGCAAGCAAGCTGAAGAGACCGCCGATCAGGCCAAACGTGACTTTGAAGACCAGGCCGACCAACGAACCCACCAGCCACAACGCCCCAACCACCAGAAAGATCACCATCAGTTCGATCATGTCCGTTCCTCCGACGTCAGTGCGCGTTAGATGCGCCTGGGTGCGGCCAGGGTTTAATGCACTGCGCAATCAGACAAAGCATTAAGAAATTGTCTGGAAGCACTGCGTAACAAGTGCCCGGCCTTGTGACAAGCATAGGCCGATGAAATCTGTCATTCATGCCTCGAAAGTCATAGCCGTTGGTCGCCGCCTTACGACCATTTAACGGTGCGCATGGTCCACTGCGAAGCATCTCCGGTCTGCTTACGAGCCTTATGCGTACATACCGACACAGTCTCAAGACTCTGCGTGACATCGCGCTCGCATCTTCATTAGAAAAAAATCCGGATCTCGCCTCGCTATCCCGTGAACTCGGCGCCGTCGTTCATCGCGACGCGCAAGCGCTTGCCAATGGTTTGCACGATCTGCGCGCACGCAATCGCGGTTTCGAACGTTGGCTGTTGGCGCGTCGTGGCCATCCGGGCGTCAGTGTGCTGGTAATGGCGTGGCCGCCCGGCTATAGCTCGCCGTCGCATGATCATGCGGGTTTGTGGGGTATCGAATTGAGCTTGTATGGCGCGCTCGAAGTGGAATCCTGGTCGCGCGCATCCACCACCGATCCGTGGCAATTGCGCGGACGCGATTGGTTAGGACCCGGCGATGCAACGTGGTTCGATGCGGACCCGCCCTACATGCATCGCTGCCGTAATCTTTCGCGGCAAGAGACTGCGCTCACACTGCATGTCTATGGTGGTGACCTCGACGACTACGCCACCTACGAACAGGTCGAATCCGAACCACACTGGTTGAGCTTGCCGCAGCGTGCACGGATTGCCGGCCCCCTTCGCGTCTGATATCAACAACCAGGGTTTACCTTCTCAAGGAGTGACATGTTTCGACGCGTCGCCATCATTGGCGGCGGCGCCGCGGGAGCTACGCTGCTCAGCGAACTGCTGGAGCGTCCCGTTGCGCAGCCGTTGCATCTGGACTGGTACACCGGCGGCGGCACGCCTGGTCGCGGCATCGCCTACGGTACGCGTTCGGAACGTCATCTATTAAATGTGCGCGCCGCATCGATGGGCATGTTCGCCAGTCGTCCTGGTGGCTTTCTGGACTACATGCAGAAGCGCGATCCAAACATTTCCGGCACCGATTTCCTGCCGAGATGCTGGTATGGCGATTATCTTGAAGCCGAAACGGCAAGCGCGCTCGCCCGCGCCAAAAGCCAAGGTCACGACGTACGTATCGTGCCGTACATGGTCGACGCGATAGTGCCCGAAAACGATGGCGTCACCCTTTTTCAAGGGGAAACCACTACTCGTGTCGAAGCTGCCGTGCTCGCGCTCGGCACCTTGCCGCCGCGTCCGCTGCCGCAAGTAGGCGAAGCGGTATTGGCCAGCGGCCGCTATGTCACGCAGCCATGGTCGTTGATGGCAGAGGCCAAGCCGGACGAACAGGCGCATCACGTAGCCATCATCGGCCTTGGTCTTACCGCCGTCGACATCATCGTCGAATTGGCTTCGCTGTGGCCAAACGCGCGCTTCACTGCTCTCTCCCGTCACGGTCTGCTGCCGGAAGCCCATGCGAACAGCGCAACGATGCCTTTCGAAGATCGCGATGAATTGATCGAAAGCATGCGCGACGCGCCGGACATCCGTTACTGGGTGCATGTGCTGCGCGATACCGTTGCGCACACCGACGACTGGCGCCGCGTGATCGATTGTCTGCGCCCGCATACCCAAACATTGTGGGGGCTGCTGCCACACGCGGATCGTGCGCGTTTCCTGCGCCATGTGCGATGGGCGTGGGAACGTTCGCGCCATCGCCTGCCGCCGCAAGTGGCACAAGCGATCGCCAAGCTGGAAGCGCAAGGCCGGTTGCAGCGCTTGACTGGCCATCTGCACGGCGTCGCGCTGACAGAGCGCGGCTTGCAACTGCAGTACGTGTCGAGAAGCATGCAGCAGACCGGCACACTGGATGCGGACTTGATCGTGCAGAGCGTCGGTCTGGACAACGACGTGCGCCGCACGCAGCAGCCGCTGTTACAGCAAATGGTTACCAACGGCCACATCCGCCCCGATCCGTTTGGCTTGGGCATCCAGGCCACTCCGGACGGTCGCGTGCTGCACGACGGCAGCGCCTGGCCACGGCTGTTCGCCATCGGCTCCATGCTGCGAGGCACGCTGTGGGAATCCACCGCCATGCCGGAAATCCGCCAGCAAGCACGGCAGTTGGCGGATCATCTGCTGGAACGGGAATAGCGGCGTAATCCGCACAAACCATCGCTCCTGCGTCCGTATGGACGCCCTTCCCGGGAAGCTACGCAATACCTCACCGTCATCCCGGCGAAGGCCGGAATGACGGTGAGGTGATATGAGGCTGGCGGCGAAATTGAGTACCACGTTTGCGGGATTGGCGACGGCAAGGCACAAGAGCGAGAACTTTCATAACGCCCTACCCGCGCGCCGCAAGGAATGGTCTACTCACGCTCCATGACCCTTCCCCATCTGCTACCCCTGCTCGCCTTCTTGCTGCATATCGCCGGCGTCCTCGCCGCCATGCATGCACTGATGCACACACGCACGCCGCAAGGCGCGTTCGCATGGGCATTGGGTTTGTCGCTGCTGCCCTACGTCACCCTGGTGCCTTACCTGTACCTCGGGCGCAGCCACTTCCAAGGTTACGTGACGCTGCACCGGGCCCATCGCAAACGTCTCGCACGGGCCGCGCAGCGTGGGGAACATGTCGGCATTCCGGAATCGTGCATGCGCTTCAGCGAGATGGCGCGGATGGTGCACGGTACGTTTCATCCCGGGCAGCAACCGACGTTGCTGATCGATGGCGAAGAGGCGTTCGAGGCGATGTTCCAGGCCATTGCCCGCGCCGAGCGTTGCATCCTGATGCAGTTCTTCATCTTCCACGACGACATGCTCGGCCAACGCATGCAACGAGCACTGCTCGAACGCGCATCGGCAGGCGTACGCGTGCTGGTGTTGTTCGACGGTATCGGCAGCCACGCTTTGTCCGGCCATTACGTGGAAACCTTGCGGCAAGGTGGCGTGACCATTTATCCGTTTGCTACGCGGCGGCGTCCCAATCGCTTTCAGCTCAATTTCCGCAACCACCGCAAGATCGTGGTGGTCGACGGCAATGTGGGCTTTGTTGGCGGCCTCAATGTCGGTGACGAATATCTGGGCCTGAAGCCGCCGCTTGCACCTTGGCGCGACACGCATTTGCAATTGACAGGCCCGGCGGTGATGGATTTGCAACATAGCTTCGCGGTTGACTGGCATTGGGTAACGGGCGAACTGCCGCCCTTGTTGCCGCCCGATCCTGCACAAGGCAGCGGGCATACCTTGATCGCCGCTACCGGTCCGGCCGATGCGCAAGAAACCTGCTCGCTGTTTTTTACCGTGGCGATCAACGCTGCACGAAAGCGGCTATGGCTCACCACGCCCTACTTCGTGCCCGATCAAGCCGTGATGTCGGCACTGCGGCTGGCCGTGATGCGCGGCGTAGACGTGCGCGTGCTGCTGCCTTCGCGCCCCGATCATTTCACCGTGTTTCTCGCATCGACCTTGCATGCGCGCGATGCCATCCGTGCGGGCATTCGCATCTATCGCTACCAGCCGGGCTTCATGCACCAAAAGGTCATTCTGATCGACGATGACACGGCGTGCATCAGCAGCATGAATCTGGACAATCGCTCGTTCCGGCTGAATTTCGAAATCGGTGCACTGAGCGTGGATCGCGCCTTCGCCGCCGATGTGGAGCGCATGTTGATCGAAGATTTCACCAAGTCAGTGGAAGTGACGCGCGAGGAATATCGCCGCTCACCTTATCTGCGGCGGCTGGCCATGCATGTGGCGCGGTTGTTCGATCCGATCCTGTAAAACATCAATCCCCGCGCAGCGCTCCACGCCAATCACCGCCCGTCAGAATCCACCCCAACCCCGCTCCGACCAGCGCGCCGACCATTTCCCAGAACACGCGCAAGCCGATGTTGTCCGGATCGTGTACCTCGGCCAGCTTCGCTTTCAGAAACTGGATCGAATCCATGGGTGTGTAGTTGAAATAGATCAGGTCCCACATATCGCCGCTGGCGGTAAACAGCAGGGAAAGCAGAAACGCGATAGCGATCATCTGCAGCGGCGACCAGCCTTGCTTGCGACCGACCGCACGCACCACGAAGTACAGCAGCAGGGCCACGACGGCACTGATCGCGCCTGCCTCCAGGCCACCCACCAGTCCATACCCCATCCACGATTGGTCGTAATGCATTGCCGCTTCCCGAAGTGATCGCTTGCATTATGCCGCCGATCCGCTGTGGAATCTCGCGATGCACACCCAAGCTGCGCTTATCCTCATCGACGTCCAACCCGACTTCATGCCCGGCGGCGCACTCGCCTGTCATGAAGGGGACGCCATCGTTCCCGCTATCGACAAGCTGCTGCGTCGCCGCTTATTCCGGCAGACGGTCGCCACGCAGGATTGGCATCCGCGCGGGCACGTTTCCTTCGCCAGCGTGCATGTGGGCAAGGCACCGTTCGAGCAAATCCAGCTCTACGGCCAGCTGCAAACGCTATGGCCGGATCACTGCGTGCAAGGCACTGCCGGTGCGGCATTGCATCCGGGCATCGACTGGTCGTTGGCGGACCTGATTCTGCGCAAAGGCAATCGGCCGGATGTGGATTCCTATAGCGCCTTTCAGGAAAACCACGGTCCCGATGGCAACCGCCCCAGCACCGGGTTAGCCGGCTGGCTGCGCGAGCGCGGTGTAACCGAAATCTATGCGGCGGGTCTGGCGCGGGACGTGTGCGTGCTTTGGACTGTGCAGGATGCGTTGGCGCTGGGCTTTCGCGCGAACGTTGTGTGGGATCTCACGCGGCCCGTGACGCCGGAGAGTGATGCAGCGACGCAGGCGACGTTGGAGAAACTGGGCGTCGGGATCATGCAATCTGCCGAACTGTTCCCCTAGGGATGTGCACGGCAAGCTCAAACTTCATCTTCACCCGCCACATTCACATGCACATCCTCATCCGCCCCGATCCACACCTCAACATTGATCGGCCGGCAGCACACTTGGCAATCCTCGATGTACCGTTGATCGCCCGCAGACGCATCGACCAGAATCTCGATGCGCTCACCGCAATAAGGACACTGGATGACGCGCGGCGTAATCATGCTCAAGCCTCAGCGCGTGCAGCCAATTGAGCCACCGCCGCGGGAATGGCGGAAGGTTCGTCGACGGTAAGCATGCGCGGCGCGTCCGCTTCGCCCAGGCTGTTTTCCAATTCGTGCTCCCAGGTCACGTGATAGGGCATATGCACGCCCCACCCACCCAGGCGGATCACCGGTTCGATGTCCGAGCGCAGCGAATTGCCCACCATCGCAAACTGCGCCGGCTGCAGCGAGAACTCATTGAGCACGCGGCGATAAGTAGAGAGGTCTTTTTCCGAGACGATTTCGATGCGATGGAACAAGTCCGCCATGCCGGACTGAGCCACCTTCTTTTCCTGGTGAAACAGGTCGCCCTTGGTGATCAACACAACATGGTGATGCTCCGCCACCGCGGCCACCGCTTCGCGCACACCGGGCAGCAATTCCACAGGATGCTGCAGCACCGTCTTGCCGATCTCCACCAATTGATGGATATCGGCGGCGGAAATGCGGCCCTCGGTGATGGCGATGGCCGTTTCCACCATCGACAACGTCATGCCCTTCGCGCCGTAGCCGAACAATTTCAAATTCCGCCGTTCGGTGGCGAGCATGCCGGCCTGCACGTGGCTATCGCCCGTGTCGACGTAGCGGCCGATGATTTCGACGAAACGCGTGCTGGCCTCGCGGTAATAGCCCTCGCTGTGCCATAGGGTGTCGTCGCCGTCGAAGCCGATGAGCTTGAGCATGAGCCTTGCCTTCAGGGAGGGTCGGCAAGCTTACCGCGCCCGCCGGCCAGGTGCATGGCCGATGCCGGCGCGTGCCGCACGGACGCTACAATTCCTTCACGGCGTCGGCCGCAAGGAGTTTCACCTATGAACCAAAAGCAGGTTGCATCCTTCTGGCAACGGCCGCGCGTCGTGCAGATTGGCGGCCGGCCATTCGTCTCCCAAGGCTTGAACGAACGCTTCTGGGACGACTTCTATCATCGCGCGCTGATCATGACCTGGCCTGCGTTCTTCGGGGTCGCCGTCAGCGTGTTCCTGATATTCAACGCCCTGTTTGCCATGATCTACCAGGTCGACCCGAACGGCATCGCCAACCAGTATCCCAAAGGGATCGCCGGCGCCTTTTTCTTCAGCGTGGAAACGCTTGCCACGGTGGGTTACGGCGACATGCACCCGCAGTCGGTTTATACGCATGTCATGGCCACGGCAGAAATCATTCTGGGCATGGGAAATATCGCCGTGTTCACCGGCCTGATCTTTGCCCGCTTCTCGCGTCCGCGCGCCAAGATTCTGTTCGGCATGCATCCGATCGTGCGCATGATCGACGGCAAGCGGACGCTGATGCTGCGTGCCGCGAACATGCGGCAAAACCTGATCGCGCAAGCTTCCGCACAACTCCATCTGCTGCGCATGCACGCTTCGCCGGAGGGCTTTCAGATCCGACGCATCGAAGACATGAAACTGGTGCGCAACGAGCATCCCATTTTCGTGCTGAGCTGGAACGTGATGCACGTGATCGATGAAGAAAGCCCGCTCTACAACGCCACACCGGAAAGCCTCGAAGCCAGCGAAGCGGCGCTACTGCTCACCATCGAAGGCGTCGACGAAACCACCTCGCAATCGATGCTGGCGCGTCACCAATGGGGCATCAAGGAAGTGCGCTGGAATCACCGCTATGTCGACCTGGTCAAGCGCGACAGCAACGGCGTGAGCGTGATTGATTACACCGTCTTCCATGATGTGTTGCCGCTGGATGAGGAGCAGCAGCAATTGACGTGATCCATCTCCCTCCTGGGGGGATGATCTCTACCCGTCTCGCCAAACGGATAAATCTTGCCTGCCGTCATTCCGGCGAAGGCCGGAATGACGATGAGGCCCTATTAAGCCAACTCGGTAATGAGCAGATATCGTTCCCGGAACGAGGAAAAAAGCATCAGGCGCCGACGCGCTGACGCTCCGCATCGATGTCTTTCACCGGCCGCACCTCGATGCATCCGGTCGCCGCCCACGGAAACGACTGCGCAATGCGCACGGCCTCGTCGATATCCGCCGCCTCGATCAGGTTGAAGCCCCCCAGATACTCGCGCGCTTCCGCAAACGGCCCATCGACCACCGTGGTGCGGTTGTTGCGCACACGCACGGTCTTGGTCCGGGCCGGGGGTTCCAGTTGCATGGAATCGAGCAAATGCCCCTCGGCGCGCAGCTCGTCGGCGTGCTTGAAACAGCCGTTCATCATTGTGTCGAATTGACCCGGAGGAAGGGCGTCCAGCAGGGTGTCGTCGTTGTAGATCATCACCAGAAATTTCATGGGTTTCTCGCAAGAACATGGGGAGGACAACCGACAGCCGGCGCAGGGTAGGCCATGCCAGGGACACGGTCCAGGGCCATTCTTCATGGCCTTAGGGTCACCGTTCGAGACGGGGGCGGCATGCCTGCCTTATAGTTCGCCCCTCAAGTCTTTGAATTCGGGGCGGAGCCCTTCCGCCCTCGGCCATCCGAGTAACCTGAATGGGAACGTTCAACAACGCCTGGCTCGTGCTGGGTTTAGTCGGCCAGACGGTGTTTTCCGGTCGTTTTCTGCTGCAGTGGATCTACAGCGAATACAAGCGGCGCAGCGTGATACCCATGGCGTTCTGGCATGCCAGCATCATCGGCGCCCTGCTGTTGCTGTGCTATGCCTGCTACAAGAAAGATCCGGTGTTCATCGTCGGTCAGGCCAGTGGCCTGCTGATCTATTGGCGCAACCTGCAGATGCGCAAGCGTGAAAAGAAGATATCCGCCCCGGATTCGGAGCTCGCATCATGACCCTGGACAACCAAGCCTTATGGGTCGGCGCCGGGCTGATAGCGCAACTCCTGTTCGGTGTGCGCTTTCTGGTGCAATGGCTGTATAGCGAGGCGCGCGGCCAGAGTCTGATCCCCCCTGCGTTCTGGTACCTCAGCGTGGCTGGCGGCGTGATCCTGGTGAGCTACGCCATCCATCAGCGCGAGGTGGTGTTCATCATTGGCGAATCGGTCACCCTGGCGATTTTCCTGCGCAACTTGATCATGCTGCGCAAGCAGCCCGAAGCGGACTGATTACTCGCCGCAGCGCCTCTGACCATGCGCCATTCTCCCTTCCTGGTCGGGCTCGCTGCGATGGCGCTGTTGATCGCAAGACCGAGCGCAGCAGCTTCTTTCGACACTCACCCTGAGCAAGCTCTGCTCGCACGCCTGTTGCCGCAGCAGGCGCAACAGTTCGAACTGGGCACGCTCGCCGCCGACAGCGGCCATGAGCGTTTTCGCATCGCCAACGCGAACGGTCATATCCGGGTGGAAGGCAGTACGCCGAGCGCTTTGCTGTTCGGCGTGAACTGGTATCTGAAGTACGTCGCACATGTGCAGATCTCGCCCAACGGCGATCGCATCGGCCATGCGCCTTTTCCGCTGCCTGCAAACGTCATCGAACAGGAAACACCCTACGCGTATCGCTATGCGTTGAACGAGAACGTCGACGGCTACACCGCCGCGTATTGGGATTGGCCGCGCTGGCAACGCGAGATCGACGTGCTGGCGTTGTCCGGTATCAATGCCGTGCTGATCGAACGCGGCATGGATACCGTGCTTTACCAGACCTTCCGCGATGTCGGTTACTCCGATGAAGCGATCCGGCCATGGATCACCCAGCCTGCGCATCAAAACTGGCAGCTGATGGGCAACTTATGCTGCTTCAACGGGCCGATCAGCACGGCATTGATGCGCAAACGGGTGGCGTCCGCGCAGAAAATCATCGCTCGCCTGCGTCAACTCGGCATCACACCGGTGCTACCGGGCTTCTATGGCATCGTGCCGGCCGATTTCCAACGCAGGTTTCCCAAAGCACACGTAGTGCCGCAGGGCGAATGGGCCGGCTTTACGCGACCGGGTTGGCTCGATCCGCGCGATCCGATGTTCGCCAAACTGGCCGCCGCGTTCTATCGCCATCAACGCGAACTGTTCGGCGACAGCAGCGTCTACGACATGGAAGTATTCCAGGAAGGTGGCGATGCCGGCGACGTACCCGTGCCGGAAGCCGCGCGGGATGTGCAGCATGCATTGCTCACCGCGCATCCCGACGCGCGCTGGATGATGCTCGCCTGGCAAGGCAATCCGCGGCAGGATCTGCTCACAGGTGTCGATCGCAACCATCTGCTGATCATCGACATCGATCACGATCGTGTGCCCCGCGACAACCGGCAAAAAGATTTTCAGGATGCACCTTTCCTGTTCGGCGGCATCTGGGAATTCGGCGGTCGCACCACGCTCGGCGCGAATACGCGCAACATCACCGAGCGCCTGCAACGCCTGGGGCGCAGCAACGACAACATGATCGGCACGGCCGTGTTTACCGAAGGCATGAACACCAATCCCTTCGCCTTCGACCTGTTCACTGAAATGGCTTGGCGCAGCAAGCCGGTCGATCTCGCAGCATGGACGGCCGATTACGTGCAACGCCGCTATGGCGCTGCCGATCCACACGCATTGGCCGCCTGGAACGTGCTGCTGCATACGGCCTACGACATCCGCATCGATCAAGTCGTGTTCAACAGCGAGCGCGATGCTGCGCAGGAATCCTTGTTCAACGCACAACCCAGCCTTACGGTAAATCGCGCATCGAATTGGTCACCCGAAGCGATGCGCTACGACGCCGGAGCGTTCAAACGCGCGCTACCCGAAATGCTGCAAGTCGCCCCTGCCCTGCGTAGCAGCGACACCTATCAATACGACCTGGTGGATATCGCGCGCCAAACCTTGGCCAACGAAAGCCGCTTGCTATTGCCGCAGATCAAAGCCGTCTACGACGCCAAGGATCGCTCGCGCTTCGAAACGCTCACGCAGCACTGGCTACAGTTGATGGACCTACAGGATCAGCTGCTCGCCACGAATCGCTTCTTTCTGGTCGGCAGTTGGCTGGCGCAAGTACAACCCTGGGCCGCAACACCCGACGAGCGTGCACGGCTCGATTACGATGCCCGTTCGCTGCTCACCACCTGGGGCGATCGCAAAGCCAGCGAAGGTGCCAGCCTGCACGATTACGGCAACAAGGATTGGGCGGGCCTTACGCACGATTACTATCGGCTGCGGTGGCAGACGTATTTCGCTTCGCTGGACGAGGCGTTGCGTACTAATGCACCACCCAAACCGATCGATGGGTTCGCCATGGGCGATGCATGGAATCGCGGCACACAACACTACACCGATCAGCCTACCGGTGATGCCTACAAAACCGCAGCCATCATCGCCAAAACACTCCGGTAGGTTGGGCTGAGGCGCAACCGAACCCCAACACGCAATGTGCATGGCAATGTCGGGCTTCGGCTGCGCCTCAGCCCAAGCTACTGACGGTCTACGCCAGCGCCCAATCCACCGCTTTTTGCGCGTGAATCGCAGTGGTATCGAACAGCGGCACGCTTGCATCCGTTGGCGCTACCAACAACGAAAGTTCGGTACAGCCAAGAATGATCGCCTGCGCACCACGTTCGACCATGTTCGCCATGATCCGGCGATATTCCGAACGCGAGGCGTCAACGATCTTGCCCAGGCACAACTCTTCATAGATCACGCGATGCACCAAATCGCGATCCGTTTGATCCGGTGTCAGCACTTCCAAACCATGCCGCCGCAAATGATCGGCATAGAACGGATGCTCCATGGTGAAGCGCGTGCCGAGCAAGCCGACCTTGTGAAACCCCGCCGCACGGATGTCCCCGGCCACCGCGTCCACCACGTGCAACACCGGAATGCGCACGGCCGCTTCGATCGCGGGTGCCACTTTGTGCATGGTGTTCGCGCAGATCATCAAGCCTTCCGCTCCTGCGCCTTCCAGCTTTCGCGCGGCATCCGCCAGCACACGCCCAGCCGCGTCCCAGTCACCTGCGTGCTGCAATTGGGCGATCTCATCGAAATCCACGCTGTAGAGCACCAGCTTGGCCGAATGCAGGCCGCCCAATCGCGCCTTGATCGCCTCGTTGATGAATCGGTAGTAGGGAACCGTGGATTCCCAGCTCATGCCGCCGATCAGCCCAAGGGTTTTCATCCGTCGATCCTTCCGTCATGACAGCGCCTAGCATGCCTCAATCGCCGGGCCATTCACGATAGAAATCGGGCCATCAGGCGACCTGATTGAAGTTTCCCGCGGACATGCCGATAGCCTCCCTGAGCCCGCAGCTGTTCAGCCGCGGGTGGCAATGTCCCGGAGATCCGCATGATCAGCACCCAAGCCAATCTGGTTTACCTCAAGGCCGCCTGGGCGGCGCATGCCAGTATCAGCGCCGAGAATTGCAAGCAGAGCTACGAAGAAGCGGGTATCTCGTTCGAGCGCATCAATCATTCCTGGATCGTGCGCAAGAACGAAACGCAGGTTTCCACCATGCCGCTGCGCTATACGCGCCAGGAACTGCGCATGGGCTTTCTGGGACGCATCGAGATGGAGGCACGCAAGGCTGCCGCCGAGATCGAAGCCGTGCTGCTGCGGGACCTGGATGTGCCCGAAGGGCATACGCTGATCGTGGAGCTGGAGGATTCCATGCGGCATCTGCGCCGCAACGGCAACCGCGTGCTGGCGATCTACGTGCTGCCCACTGCCGAAGCATCCGAGCGCATCGGTGTGGAAATCCAGGCGTTTCTGGACGCGCCTCGTGCATGCCTCTATGCACATCAGATTAGCGCTGAAGGTTATGCCGGCGCCGATCTGCTCGACGGCTGCGCCAAGCGTGAACGTCACCCTCGCGCGGCCACGTATACGGAGTTGGCGCAGTGCATGGCGCAAACGCTCAACAGTGCGTTGGAGAAGGCCTTCACGCCTTCCGCACACGTACAATGATCGCCACCTAAAAGTCGTTTTTCGCTTCAGCGATTTTTCACGCGTCTTTTATCGCCTCGGGTTGCATCGTCGGGCATCGGATAAGCAGACCTAAGCGGGCAGGGCCCAACGTGTTGAAAGATCCAACATCGATAACGGCCATCGACGCGGCGCTATCGGGTTCCCGGTTGCTGAGGAACCTGCCCGAACCGGTCTACATCACCGACGCTCAGGGGCGCATCGTCTTTTTCAATCACGCCGCTGCGCAATTCGTCGGCAGAGCACCCGCCTTGGGCGAACTATGGTCAGCCGTATGGCGCCTGTTCCAGGCCGATGGCTCGCCCTTGCCGCTGGAGCACTATCCCACCGCGATCGCGCTGCGCGAACGCCGCCCCGTCCGGGGAATCGAAGCTATCGCAGAACGGCCGGACGGCACGCGCGTACCGTTCATGCCCTATCCCACGCCGCTGTTCGATGAGCAAGGCGAGCTGGTGGGAAGCATCAACGTACTGATCGACCTGTCCGAGCAAAAACGTTCGCAAGCGCTGGAGCAAGCACAAGTCGTCGAACGCTCGACCGAATCGCCAACCAAGCATGAAGGGGAAGCCGATTCCACTCGCACCCCACACGATGGCGACCTGCTGGTGCGCAGCGTCACCGATTACGCGATCTACATGCTCGATCCGACCGGCCACGTCGTCAGCTGGAACCACGGCGCGGAAAAAATCAAAGGTTACCGGTCCGCAGAAATTATGGGTCGTCATTTTTCCAGTTTTTATACGCCAGAGGATCAGGCCGCAGGCATTCCGCAACTTGCACTGACCACGGCGCTGCGCGTGGGGCGCTACGAGTCGGAAGGCTGGCGTGTGCGCAAGGATGGCACACGTTTCTGGGCTGACGCGGTCATCGAACCGGTGTGGGACAACGGCCAGCTTGTCGGCTTCGCCAAGGTGACACGCGATGCCACCGCGCGCCGCGATGCGGAACTTGCGATGTTCGAAAGCGAGCGCCGCTTTCGCGGCATCGTGAATACCGCATTGGACGCCTTCGCACAAATCGACCAGGCCGGCCGCGTTACGGAGTGGAACCCGCAGGCACATGAATTGTTCGGCTGGCCGCGCGAGCAGGCGCTCGGCAAATCGCTGGCCAGCTTGTGCTTTCCACCGGACGATTCCAGCACAGCGAACTGGCTTGCAAAGGCGTGGCAAATCAAGCGGCTCAAGCAAACGCATCAGCTCACGGCCATGAGCCGCAACGGGCGCAGGTTCAAAGCGGAACTGAGCGCGAGCGTGCTGACGCTTTCATCCGGGCCGCTGATGAACATCTTCATGCGTGACCTCACCGAAAAGCTTCAGATGGAAACGCAGCTGCGGCAGTCGCAGAAGATGGAAGCGCTGGGCCAGCTCACCGGCGGTATCGCGCACGATTTCAACAATATCCTGCAAGCCATCGGCAGTTCGTTGGAAGTGGTCGAATTGCTCGGGCGCAAGGGACAGTTCGACCAGGCCGACAAGCACATTCAGAACGCGCTCACCAGCGTGCGGCGCGCGGCGGGACTTACGCATCGCCTGCTTGCATTCGCGCGACGCCAGACGCTCGATCCGCAAACGGTTGACGTCAATGCGTTGATCACGGGCATGAGCGAATTGCTGCGCCACTCCCTCGGGGAGAACATCGCCCTGGAGCTGGCCTTGCCCGATGATCTTTCGCCGGTGCACTGCGATGCCAATCAGCTCGAAAACGCTATCCTCAATCTCGCCATCAACGCACGCGATGCGATGCCGCGCGGCGGTCGCCTGCGCATTGAAACGGCCGACATCCACGGCGACGATCTGGCTGCTTACAACGTGCTGGATCCGGAAGGCCACTACGTAAAGATCACCGTGACCGATAGCGGCATCGGCATGCCGATGGACGTGAAAGAGCGCGCATTCGATCCGTTCTACACCACCAAGCCGGCCGGCCATGGAACGGGATTGGGGCTATCCATGGTTTACGGCTTTACGCATCAATCCGGCGGCCATTGCGCGATCGACAGCGAGCAAGGCGAAGGTACGCGCATCATTTTGCTGCTGCCACGCCATGCAGGTCCGGCGCAGGCTCCCCCTCAACAGAACACCCCCATGGAACGCCACGCGGCACAAGGCGAGCGTATTTTATTGGTGGAAGACCAGGCGGCGATCCGCGATGCCATCCATGGGGTACTCACCCACCTGGGCTACACGGTCACCCAGGCCTCTGATGGACTGGAGGGTGTATCGATTGTCATGGCAAGCAAGCCCTTCGACCTCATCATCACCGACATCGGGTTGCCCGGCATCAACGGTCGCAGCCTGGCCGAAACGGTGCGCAGCCAGCATCCGCACGTGCCCGTACTGCTGATGACCGGATACGATTCCAACATGAAAAGCGCAACGAACAAGCTGGCGGACGGCATGGCCTTGCTCTCCAAACCATTCGGTGTAAACACGCTAAACGAGCAAGCACGAAAGCTGATCCAATGGCGCCACGCACAGCTCCAGGCACAGCGACCCTGAGTTAACGACCTCCTCCCTGCCCCAGGAAGCCGCCGATGAAATCGACCTTCTTAGCGTTGACGCTGTTACTGCTGACCTGCGCATCAATCGCCGCCGAGGAACCGCGCAACCTGCAGCACATCAACCCCTCCACGTTGAGCACCCCGCACGGCTATACGCACGTGATCAGCGTGTATGGCGGTCGCACCATCTACATCGCCGGCCAGGTGCCGCTCGATCAACATGGCACGCTCGTCGGCGCGGGCGATTTTGCCGCACAAGTGCGGCAAACCTTCGAAAATCTGAAAGCCGCGCTGGCGGCCAGCGGCTCCGGCTTTTCCAATGTCGTGGAAATGACCACGTATGTGACCGACATGTCGCAAGTGGACACCTATCGCAAGATCCGCGATGAATACATGCACGATCCCTTGCCGGCCGCGAGCCTGGTGGAAGTAAAGGGTTTGTTCCGCAAAGACGTAATGATTGAGGTGAGCGCTGTGGCGGTCATGCCGGTGGCGCCGCAGAACCTGGTCAGGCCCGCGGAGCACACGCCGAAAGGCTGAGCGGCGTACCATCGAAAAAAAGGCGGCCCAAGGCCGCCTTTTTTTATCTCACGTAATAGTGGCGCTCGACGCCATCGAACTTGCCGTCGCGCATGCAACAGTGCTTGAAACAACCTCGCAGAACCGCAGGGACAGGGATCGTTGCGTCCGAGTTTCTCGAAACAACTCCTTATTGCCGTGCACGACGCGCGTACCTTTCTTGACGCGCTGTTCGGAAGGGAAGCCCTTGCGGCGTTTACTGCTGCGCTCGAAAGCAGAAGTTATGGAGGGACATGGCACATCTCCTTGGCCTGCCCGGGAGCGGGCGCGGCATGATAGTCCACGCGTGCGCCTCTATTGCACATGTCTGCGCTCGCACAAGCGCGCATGATCGGCGAGCAGCCTGGGCCGCCATGCAGGCTGTCACCTTTCATAGCGAGGGCCTTCCCATGCTCGACTGGCTGAATTACCTCAAGCAATTGACAGGCCGCATCGGCGAGATCGGCAAACTCAGTCCCGACACGGTCGCCGGCTACCAGACCTTGTCCCACGCCGGTAAGAAGACCGGCCACCTGGATGCCAAGACCCGCGAGCTGATCGCCCTGGCCGTGGCCGTCACCACCCGCTGCGACGGCTGCATCACCGTGCACACCGGCGAGGCCCTGAAGCACGGTGCCACTCACGAAGAGATCGCCGAGGCGCTGGGTGTGGCCGTTGCCCTCAATGCGGGGGCGGCGCTGGTCTTCTCGGCCCGGGTGATGGACGCGGTGAGTGCGCATGAGGGGGGGCATTAGGCACACGCACCTCAAGGACAACCCTTGCCTCACCGTCATTCCGGCGAAGGCCGGCACGCGGGGAGAGCACATGGATGTGCTCGGCGTTGAGGAGCGAGGAATCCAGTTCAAATATGCGTCCGAAGGACACAAAACCGCTTTTGAGTGCTTCTCACGACGCATCTAGACTGGATTCCGGCCTTCGCCGGAATGACGGTGAGGGGGATTGGGGCACCTCGAGCTAGCGACGTCCAGAGCCGCGTACCCGCACCATTTCAAAATTCGCCGCGCCAAACGTCTCCATGGAGCCAGCCCTGCTGGCCGATGACCTTGGCTACCCGAATACGGTGACGCTGTGCCTATGACCATCCCGGAAATCGAACAGCAATTGGCTGATTTGCAAAACGCCATGCCGAGCCTGCTGCGGGACAATCTGGGCACTGAATTCTGGATCGAGTTTCTCGACCGCGCCGATGCCATCCGCAACCATGTATCGCTGGACCATTACGACTGGGTGACCGAGCGGATCTATGAAGTGCTGGCCAGCTATGGCATTTCCACGCCATCCCAGTGGATCCTCGCCGCAGTCGCCAAAACAGACTGAACGGATTCAAGGAATCTGCCGTTCGGCCGATGGGGTGACCAAGGGCCCAATGCATGCGGGACCCAGAGGGGTTTCACCATGACCACATCATCCGTCGTCGCCGCACTGATACTGCACAACCAATCCTGTTCCCAATGCCGCATGGGCGAACCGTGCGTGGTGACCGAACGCATCCAGGACGAATGGCTACGCCGGCAAGCCACCGCCACCGCGCTCGATTCGAAAGCGGCGTACCTGGTGATCGAAGAAAACGCCGCCTGATCTCTAGGCACATACCGCCGCCCCGCTCTCCCGCTAAGCTAAGCCTCGCTCCAACAGGGAGCCAACGGGAGTAAGGAGCTTATGCATCCGCATCCGTTCTTCGGCCTGGTCGCCGCCATCCTCGCAGTGATCCCCGCCTGGAAAATCGTCTCCAAAGCCGGCTACAACGGCGCCTGGTCGCTGCTGATCTTCGTGCCGGTGGTCAACATCATCATGATGTACGTGTTTGCGTTTAATCAGTGGCCGACGGAAAAAACGCGAGCGTAGGTTGGGATGCCCTGATAGATCCTCACTTTTTCGGTTCTATGTTTTCAACAAAATCAGAACCGGCAGAGTTAACGCGATCTTTCAGACCACCTGGTCGTCATTCCGGCGAAGGCCGGAATGACGACCAGGTAAGACTCACTTTTATGGCGGCGACGCGCCCAGCAAACCCACCTTGTAACCCGCCTCACGCAACCGGCCGGTGGCCTTCATGCTCAGCATCACCAGAATCACCAGGTTCACGAGCGGAACGAAGCACCCGATGATCAACAGCACCTTGGTGCCGGTGCTATAGCCAAGGCCTGCGCAGATACGCGCAATGCCGATCAACCCCATGACCAGTGCAACGAGACCCAAGGCCAACGCCAGGCCAGGGGAATGCTTGAGTGCGGCGCTCGCAAAATTCAGGAGGATCGCGTAAATAACCAGCTTCTGTCCGCTGGCGGCCTGCTGCAATTGGGCGGTGTTCGACGGAACATCTTCAAGGTGCGATTGCGGTGCTTCGTACGGATTGTTGCTCATGCTTCCCCCTGTCAGCGCGAAGAAAACCTGCCAGCGAAAGGCTGGGCAGGCGTTGAAAAATGTCAGGTTCCCAGCATCAGACATAGCGCCACGCCCAGCCAGGCACGCGATCTATTCCTGATTTCCCCCTGATGCGGCAGCAACCCCATGCGCCCCGCATCGCCCTTGTACACGTGCTTGAAGCTACCACGCAAGATCAAAGGTTAGGCGAGGGATGATTACCAACCCATGTCAAAACAAATTGCGTTTAGTATCGGTGGCCAGAAGTACTTATCCACCGGCGATGCCTGGAAAATAGGGACTCAGCGCATGACGCGATATGGCAAAGCAAGCATGATTTGCCTCGCCCTGGCCTGGCTGCTCAGCACGACAACCCAGGCGGACCCGAATGAACACCAGGAAGGCAATACCTATAAAACAGTATTTCCATTAACCGTAGCGCCCTACCCCTGTGTATCCATCCAGGCGAAAGGTGCACGCATTCTGCTATCGCGCAACGAGCTGATGACACTTAGCGCCGGCAATGCCAGCGATGAGCGCCGCACCGACGAGCGCACCGCTTTCCTAAACAGGCAACGCGCAAACAAACTGCTAAGCAAAGTCTCGTCCCAACAGGACGGTTTTGGTTGCGCCATGTCGACCCTGAATAACACGCCTGACGACAATGACGCGCTATACGTGGCCGCCTATCTGTTGGAACAAGGCAAGGCAGCCGTGATGCGAGACGGAAAGCGGTCCACGGAATTAAGGATCACTGTGAGTCACTCCAACAACCAATGTAGCGGCTCGGAGAACTTTCTGTTTACGGATGGAAAGATGTTCTTTTCGGTGCCGGAGTGGGTCGTCTAAACGAAACACTAAGCCATGGAGAGGGCCCTCATGGTCCTTAGCCAGAGTCGATGGCACCTCAGCGTGGCAATATCAGAACGGGCCAGGCGCGGCCTCTCATGACAACCTTTTGGGACTGAACCTGCACCCACGGGGGTACCAGCCGGATTGGCTCTGAATTTGAAGCTTTCTTCCTGCGCATTTCCGGCGAGGAGCATGCTTGTCCGTAGGCAGTCTCAACGGGGAAAAAGCATTCCAGGTACGGGATGGAGATGGCGGTTTCATGTGGGTGAAGCGTGGCCTCATGCCGAATGCCCGAGGCAAACAAGCCCGATGTATCGCTCATCACAACGGCAATGAGTTTGTCCGCGAGTACTCGATGGCATGCATACCGGAGAGCAGTACCACAAATTCATGTTGAGCTCGCCGCGGGACCAAGCGGTACGCGACCAGTTTCAGCAGATGGCGCTGAATCTTCTTCCGGATGGAGAAGACGTGCTCGATTTCGGGGCCGGAACCGGCATCGATGCAAAAGCATTTGCCGCTAACGGACATCGCACGTTCGTATATGAGCCTTCGGAGGCGATGTGCGGGTACCTGACGGAGTATTGTCACGACGAAATCGCCCGCAAAAGCATTATCACAGTGCCTTCACCGCTTGCCTGCAAAGTACAAGCCGTCACAGCAGATTTTGCGGTGCTCAACCATTTCGAGAGCCATGCTTTGCTCTTCGAAGAGTTTTCACGCATCGTCCATCATGGCGGCTTTGTACTGGCCAGCATGCTTAACCCTTATTACCTGGGGGACGCGCGTTACAGCTGGTGGCGAGCGAATCTTATGAATCTGCTGCTGCATGGCCACTACGCTATAGCGAGCGAAAGTGACATTCATCGTTTTACGCCAGGTGCCGTAGCGCGGGCAGCGTCACCTTATTTCGAACTGGAACACCTCACTCCGCGCGGCTTCGGGCTGGCTACTCAGCTCTACATGTTCCTGCTATTTCGGCGCGTGTGATATGTGGAAAGATTGGGTAAGGCCGTTTGTTCGTCCGCTCCCGCAGTGGTCGCCGGTCGCCATCGCGCCTCCATCGCATGCAGTGACCGCGACCCTGCATTGGGACGGACAGTCGATGGATGTCACGGCGGACCACACGGTGGCTTCGCTCAACCCACTGATGATTGCTACCAGTCTTGATGCCGGCGAGCATCCGCTGCTTGAGTACAACGATAACGCGACGGGAAAGTTGCTCGGTCTTTTGCGGCTGTCACGGACAGCTTGCATGGCTGTCGAAGATGCATCGATTGCCATCTACCACGTTGAAGACGGCGAACATCACTGTCTTGCCTGGCCGAGGCGCTCATGGAACACATGGCTTCAGAAGCGAAGCATGCTGAAGAACCGCGCGTCGAATCATCTCAATATGGATCCTTTAGCGGCGCAACAGCTCATGGTCGCTTACCTGTGCCCGCGGCCGGTTATCCTCGTCTCCGTCGAGGCACCTGGTCACCAAAATATCTTCCCGATGGATTTGATTGGCCCACTGAAACGGAGCGGACTTTTTTCGCTCGCGCTACGCAGCACCAACGTTTCGGAACCGGTCATGCGTGAGGTACGCCGGGTTGCGCTATCCAATATCCCCGCAGCCATGAAAGGGGCCGTTTACAAGCTCGCTATGCATCACAAGGAACCCCTTCAGGATTGGAATGCGCTTCCATTTCCGGTTCGACCGTCGAAGGCATTTGGCATTCCTTCCGTCGCCGAAGCATTACGTATTCAAGAGTTGAACATCGTGCACAGCCAGGTGATCGGCCTGCACACGTTTTTCCTTGGCCGTGTCGTTTCCGACGAACATTGGGCGGAAGGCGCTCAACTGCATCACACAGCGGGATTTCATCAAGCTTATCGCCGCAGGCAGGACATGGCATTTGCAGAGGTTTAACCCGCATCGGGCGATCACTGCAGGTCGACAAACTTTGCCGCTATGGCCGACGGAGAGTTGCGGGAAATCTACTGCAACTCGCCATGCTCGTGTGGCATTGCAGCTCTCGTTGGTTCTATTGCGACGAATGCCAGCAATCTGCGATGCACCGACGCGTCTCGTTGCGATGAGCGTTACTGCTCCAACTGCCCGCAATACTGCTCCCACTTCGGCAGCGCAAAGCGGCGCGCGATATAGCGATACCAGAGCGCCATGGCTAAGCCGAACAACAGCCCGGCCACCACGGACGTCCAAATCGCGACGTGCACAGGCACATGCCGGGGTGACCACAGAATCAGCCACATGGCGCAGCCCCAGGCAGCACCGAAGTAGATGCCGAATATCGAGGCGTTGGTCAAAAAGCGGGCGAACAGCGGCGGCCTAACATTTACGCCGAGTTTCCACGCCAACCGGTGCGCGGGCGGTCCGTACGTGTACTTGCTGATGCCACGCTGCGAGAGATCCCGCGACATCTGATCCAGCCATTCGGGATCAGCCATATCGGCGAACCTGCGGATTGAAAAGCGATGCGAACCCCATCTGCCGTTTCCAGCCAGTCGACTTTTACTTATGACGGCTTTGGCAGAAGAATCCCTACCCGATTTGTGCTGGCGGCTTCGCGTCCGAGCCAGGCAAAAGCCAATAACGCAACTCGACCTCGTTTCTTGTATCGCCGGCGGATGCAGTTTTATTACAAAGCAACTCGTAGCCAAAGAACCGCTTTCGCTTTCCCCAACCAGCGGCATTTGGAATGATGGGTTGTGCTATAAAATACCGGAAAGTTCATGGATGGAAGCAGGGGAAAACATGCATAGGCGTGCGAGACAGCTGGTTTCCAGCTTCGTTTTTCTTGCATTTCTGGGGCCATTGCCTTTCTCATGCAAAGCCCAGGATAGTCCCGATTGTGGCTGGCCCTGGATAGCCCCGGGGCAACTTACCGTAACTCCCGCGCAAGTTATCGGAGCACCCGCTGAGCATCTTCAGTTGCGTGCAAACCATCCAGCATTCCAGCCATCTTATCAACGGGAAGTTGCCGATGACGGTTACATCATCACCGGCGACAAAGTTGACTTGATTACCACTTGCAACGGCTACGCGTACGTTCGCTTCCACGGAGCAAAGCGTGTCTCGACAGGATGGGTGGAGAAAGTGCGCATCCAGAAGACAGGTGACGCATACATTCCGCGACCACCCAACACGCTAGCACTATGCCAAGCCGCCGAAGATGCGCTGAATGAGAATCACGCTACAGGTGCGTTGAAGCGACTACCTTTGAGCACTTTGCCGCCTGATGTTCTCACAAAGCTTCATATCGATGAGGGGTTCAACCCGAAAGTGGCCCACGTCAAAGTAGACGGAAGAGCGATCGCACTCGTTAACATGGATACAGGCGGCACCTGCCATTCGTCCAAGGCTTTCGCGTTAACAGATAACCTAAAAGAGCGCCTTACACCCAACGATATAGATGATAGAAACCCTCGCAATACAGGGTCCGACGGTTGGAGCTTTGGAGTAATGCAGAGCATCGTCGAAGTACTTGGCCGGCCGATGGTTTTAAGTACTAGCAATGGCGGTGATACGAGCTTCTATCTCTCTTTGATCGATAAGAACGGAGACATTGTTCCCACCTGTCACGGCCAGCAAGTCGGCTCTTCGCCCGAAATTCAATCGAGCGCGGATGATCGTGTATGCCACGCGATGTTGTCTTCCAACCAGATCGAAATATCCATGAGCGATCCGGCACCCGACGAAAAGCTGGTGCTATCAAAGGAAGACAAAAGTCCCTTGAACTTTTCAGGTACCAAGCAAACGGCGACCACACTCATCTACCCTGGCGGCTTGGCGTCCGTCGCCACTTATACCTTGGAAAAAACGGGATTGATCGACGTCGATAACAGCGGTCACCCGCGTCGCGTGGGGATCGTCACTCTTGCCGACGAAAATTCCACCGCCGGTTGTGGTGACTACTCCGAGCACTTTGCCAAGCCCGTATACCTCGACGACCATGGTGTTGCTGATCCGGATGCGGCGCTGAACAAACTTTTTGACGGATTCGGAGAGGGGATGAGCGAAGCAGCCTTCGTGAAATTCGACGGAAAAACCTATCTCAAGCTAGAACCCGCCAGATTGGAACCGAGCCAAATCTGGAAATTCGACTCCAACGGCGCTCATCAGATTTGCACCTTTCAGCTGCAGCACTATGAAGTCGGCCCTGTCTAGCAGTCCGGCAACTTAGGTTATTGGCGTAGACACTTGGCAACTCAAGGATGGAGAAACAGACGTGACCGATGAACTAAAGAACGTGTACGGAGCCGCAGGCGCACTAGATCGATTCTTTGATGACAAGACACCGATCGACCTGTTTAGAGGGTTAAAAACGGGTGGGCATGCCGATTTGATGCAGCCGACATTTATTGGCTGGCACACCAGGGGCGAACCACGACATCCAGATGTCCTTGTGAGTGACAGTGTTGGCGTTTCCCCTCAATACATCGGAGGAGACTCGTCGGCCCTCGTAACGGAAGGCAAGGACAAGGCGGAAACCGAGAACATTCTGCGGAATGCAGACAAATATGTAGTGAAGGGCTGCCGCACGCTGGCGGGAAAACATCGCGGCATTTCTGTCTTTGACAAAAAGAACCAGGTCCTGCGCAACTTTGACTGGTATAAAATCGAAAAGGGCACGGACATCCCGGTTTCGCTGGCTATTACGCGAGACAGTCCGCTCCTTGAGTCGATCAAGCCTATCCACTACACAATTGCCCCCAAGGACGACATGCCGCTTCCGCTCTTCCTGCAACACTTGAAAGCACTTGGATCTACGTCGAAGCTCGACAAGTAATTATTTGGGAGGAAACGGAATGGAGATTTCAGCTCAGGCAGTCATGATTGCGATCCGCTCGACGGTCATCGAGCGCTGCCGGCTCGTTGACTTGATTCAAGCGAGTGACATCGAAACGATCGATGCGGAGCATTTGTCGGAACAGGTCATGGATATCGACAAAGCCCTGGGGGAGTTGGCGGGCCTATATATTGCCGCGCTAAATGAAGATCGAGGATATCCTGACTTTGATACCGTCGTGACGAATGCTGAAAAGGCATGGAGTTCGATGCGATCAGACGCGGGTTAAGGCCGCCTGCGAAAAAGGTGAGTGACTGGATGTCTTCAATAACTCAACCTGACCCCGTTCTCCGGAAACAGTTCATAGGCCTCCCTAGTAGTTACTTGCTTACCAACCAGATGCAGTTTGCGAAGTGAACCTGGAACCGTTTTTCGGAACCGTTTTTCCTTTTCAGGAACCGCCTTTTACATTAGGAATCAAGCGTTTCAGCTATATGATTCAGCAAGGTATCCAGAAGTGTTCGCTTTTGTGCCGCTAAAGAGCGGCAGCAATCTCTCCATATCAATGATTCGCTTCCGGTTATGCCAAGCACTCGACAAAATTCATGGACCGAAGAATGCGCTTCTGCAAGTAACGCTGCATCTATTGATTCGAGAAGAATATCGCCGCCTTCGATACCCAAAGTGTCTGCAAGCGTATTTAGATCACATTTCCTTAGCTGCTCAAATACCCAGTGCTCTGGGGGGCGACCATGAGGAAGCAACAGCATCCTATGTCTTCCCCAAGCGTTCAATTCAGCATTAGCTTTACCGCCACAGTACCCGACGAACTTACGGAGATGCGCGTCGTAACTAGCTTGCTGATCGCCATCAAGCACGGCAGCACAGTGTTTCGGCGAATTTTCTATATATTTCGCTGCCAGCTGATGAACAACAGCGGAGTGGCTACCTACTTGGATAATTTTTATTCGCCTAAGTAACGAATAACCCAAGAAAGCTTCCATAAGCGTGCGCGCCGCCGCATCCTCGACATAAATGATTAATTCTTCGCTATTGGAATCAGAGAGACGCCCAACAGCAAAAGCCGGAGAGATACCGTTTATAACTTGCGTTCTATTTCCGGCCTGAATTAAAAAACGTCCCTCGGGGGGCAACGCCGCGAGTACCGCTGGCGAATGGGTGGTGCATATGACTTGAATTTTCTTTTCGCAACAAACTTGGGAAAGCTCTCGTATAAATGTTCGCTGAGCGGATTCATGAAGCCCAAGCTCTATTTCGTCGATGAGAAAAAGCGCTCCGTCAGGAGCTGCAAAAATTGCGGCAAATACCTCAAAGAGAGCTTTCTCTCCCGCCCCCATGTTAAAGCCGGAATATCGATTCCCCTGTCGACTTACTACTGGCAACCGATACTTTCCATGGGATTGAATTTCAAATTCCGTATATTCTGTTCCAAGGACTTTAGAAACTGCTTCTTTTACCTTTTCTTCCCAACCGGCTTTTTTTGATGCACTAAAGGAATAACGATAACTCTTATAAACGCTCCTTTCGGCGTGGGGAACAACCCGCTCTATCCCTAAAAAAGCAACGGATCGATCGTGACGCAAATCATAGTCATTCCATTTACCCCCTTGACTTTTCCGTCTGCGCTGCACCCCCAACCCTACACCATCGGGCAGAGATTCCGAACTAGCCCACTGATCGCTGAAAATTCTATATGCAACGGTTATTCCTTCTACAGGAACATCGCCACTCGCCTGGATAAAAAAGTCCGAAAATGTGTAATAGGGCAGCTTTCTATCTGGAAGCCGCCAGCCATCCACCTCGTTGTGAAACGCGCACGCAGCGAGTGCAAGAAACGTACTTTTTCCTGATCCATTTTTGCCAGCTATAGCCGACACGGGATATCTAAACTCGATTCGGCAGCCGCTTAACCCGCGTATCGCACCCTTTTCCACCGTAATTGCTTTTAATGACTGCCGCGTAGGGTCATTCTCAAACCATTTGGCATTAGCCCTTTCATTGTCTGAATAGCTATAAGCCACACAGCCCCCTTGCTGCGCCCTATATTGCGCGTTTAAATACTGAAATCTTTATTATTCCCTGAAGAGATATACTCTAAACAAGCAGCAAAACGCTTATTAACCACACTTGCTATACCCACAATTCAAACAAGTCTGACACCCATCCATCAACACCAACGCCTTTGTATTGCACTTCGCACACAACGTAGCCCCCGGCGGGAAGCCGGCTGAGTCGTTGGTGTCCGCATCGGTGGGGCTCAGCTCAGTTTTTTTTTGAGCGGCGTTTTCGTAGGCAGCGCGCTTTTCGGCGATGAGGGCGCGTTGGGCGTCGCTCATTTCGGGGTCGTGGATGAGGCCGATGTTCTTCATGTGTTGCTCGATCACCGCGCCGATCTCGGCGACGATGCTGGGCATGTAGACGCCGCCGGCTTTGAAGTAGCCGCCGCGGGGGTCGAAGACGGCCTTGAGTTCTTCGACGATGAAGGTGACGTCGCCGCCCTTGCGGAACACGGCGGAGAGGATGCGGGTGAGCGCGACGATCCACTGGAAGTGGTCCATGTTCTTCGAGTTGATGAAGATCTCGAAGGGGCGGCGCTGTTCGTACTGGGTGCCGGCGTTGAGCACGATGTCATTGATGGTGACGTAGAGGGCGTGCTCGAACAGCGGGGATTTGATCTTGAAGGTGGAGCCGATCAGCGCCTCGGGGCGCTCCAGGCTCTCGTGCATCTGGATGACTTCCGCCATCGGCGCTTCTTTGGGCTGCTCTGCGGCAGGTTGCGCGGCGAGTGCGGGCTTGTCTTTGTCTTCGGGTTTGACGACCTCGTAGCCTTTGATCTTTTTTGCGATCTTGATCGTCATGGTGATGGTTCCTGTTGTTGTGCGTTGGGGCTTTGATGAAGTGAGGGCTCGCTAGCGGCTTTTGAAGCGCTACGGCGAGGCTGGCCCTCACCCCGGCCCTCTCCTCCATTTTTGATCTATGACGGCGGAGAGGGAGAAAAATCCGGGTAATGCGATGCTAAAAAAGAAATCCGGCCCGACTCGCGTCGGGCCGGATTGCTCGTTACTTACTTCTTGCGGGCGGCCTTCTTAGCGCCTTTCTTGGTCGCCTTACGACCGGCCTTCTTGCTGGCAGTGGACCTCTTCACCGCTTTCTTGGCGGCTTTCTTGCTAGCAGCCTTTTTGGCTGTCTTTTTTGCGGCCTTGCGGACCGTCTTTTTGCTGCTGACCTTCTTTGCAGCTTTCTTGGCAGCGCCTTTCTTAGCTGCCTTCTTGCTGGCTTTCTTTGCAGCCTTCTTCACGGCTTTCTTGGCTGCGCCCTTCTTTGCAGCTTTCTTGGCTGCGCCTTTCTTGGCGGCCTTCTTCGCTGCTTTCTTTGCAGGGGCGGCTTTCTTGGCAGAGGCTTTTTTCGCTGCTTTCTTGCGACGAGCCTTCTTCGGCGCTGCTGCCGGAGCGGGCTCTGCAGCTACGGGCTCGGCGGGTGTGAGCAGATCATCATTGTGCACTTCGAACTCGGTATCGATGGACATGCGGGTATTCCCCTCCGGACGTTTGTTATGGAACCTTCAACAGGCTTGATTACGGTGTGTGCGGAAACGTAGCGCGATTTCGCGTTGCGTGCCACTACTAAAACTTTCCGTAATAGCCTTCCTTCAAAGCATCGAACAAATTGGCGGCGGTGTGAATCTCTCCGTCGTACTCCACTTCTTCGTTGCCTTTCAGTTCCACAACACTACCGTCCTCCAATTCGAAGCGGTAGAGGGTGTTCTCCAGATCGGCTTCTTTCACCAGCACGCCTTGGAATGCAGCGGGGTTGAAGCGGAACGTGGTGCATCCCTTGAGGCCCTGTTTATAGGCGTAGAAGTAGATGTCCTTGAAATCTTCGTAGGGGTAATCGGTGGGTACGTTCGCGGTCTTGGAGATGGACGAATCCACCCAGCGCTGTGCGGCAGCTTGGATGTCGACGTGCTCCTTGGGGCTGATGTCATCAGCGGCCACGAAGTATTCCGGCAGCTTGGCCTTGGGGTCATCGCTGAACGGCATGGCACCCGCATTGATGAGCGCACGGTAGGCGAGCAGCTCGAAGCTGTACACCTCGACCTTCTCTTTGGTCTTGCGGCCTTCGCGGATGACGTTGCGCGAGTAGTGATGGGCAAAGCTGGGCTCGATGCCGTTGCTGGCGTTGTTGGCCAACGACAGCGAGATGGTGCCGGTGGGCGCGATGGAGCTGTGATGCGTGAAGCGCGCGCCCGTTTCGGCCAACTCCTTAACAAGGTTGGGCGCCACTTCGGCAACACGTTGCATATAGCGGCTGTACTTGGCGTGCAGCACGCGGCCGGGGATCAGATCGCCGACCTTGTAGCCGTCCTCGACCATCTCCGGGCGCTTGCGCAGCATGTCGCCGGTGACGGTGTAGTTCTTGTTGAGTACGGGTGCGGGGCCTTTTTCCTTGGCCAACTCCAACGCCACTTCCCAACCGGCCACGGCCATTTCGCGCGAGACGTCTTCGGTGAAAGACACCGCGTCGGCGCTGCCGTAGCGCATCTTGAGCATGGTGAGCGTGCTGCCGAGGCCGAGGAAGCCCATGCCGTGGCGACGCTTGGAAAGAATTTCGTTGCGTTGTTGTTCCAACGGCAGGCCGTTGATCTCCACCACGTTGTCGAGCATGCGGGTGAAGATCTTCACGACTTCGCGATATTCGTCCCAGTCGAAGCGCGCCTTCGGGCCAAACGGATCGCGCACGAAGGTGGTGAGGTTGATGGAGCCGAGCAGGCAGGAGCCGTACGGTGGCAAGGGCTGCTCGCCGCAATTGTGCGCGTGCAGGCCGTTACCGTCGAAGGTGTTGATACCCGGCACCTGCACGTCGTAGACGTCTTCTACACCATCGGCCTCCAGCGCGGTCACGGTGGCGGTGAAGCGCTCACGATTCAGCGTGCGGCGATAGCCGGCAAGGAGCGATTTCAGGCGGGTTGCCTTGTCGGTATCGGCAAAGCCAACCCATTCGTTGAAGCGCACCAGCGATTCACCGGCAATGACCAGCTCATGCTGAGCTTGCGTGGCGTACTCACGCATGCCGCCGTTGCCGTTGGGCAGCATCGTGCTGCCAGCCGCGCGACGGTCGCGATAGATGCGAGAAGGAATGCCAAGGCGCAGCAACATGCGCTGCACGCCTTCCAGGCGTGCCATATCCGATTGCGCAAGGCGCACGGATACACCCTTCGCCTGACTGCCCTGCACAGAGCCATCGGCATCGAAGAAGCCGCGCAGGAAGCCGCGGTAGGCATCGCTGGAAGCCTTCTCAAGCGCTGGCGTGATGGCCTTGTCGCCAACGCTCATGCCCAGTTCAAACGCCAGATCGCGCAGCGCGGCGGACTTCATACGCCATTCGTCGCGCCCTTGCACTTCGGACCAGCCGTTGAAGTCGGCGCGATGCGGTAACGTCCGAGCACACCGCAATGCCTCGCTCATCAGTGCATGCGCGCCACTACCACCCGTAGCGTTGACAGCTGCAGCCTGCGTCCAGACTGAAAGAACGGCCGTCTCGCGCTTGAGCGTGCCATCGCCCACCAGCAAGCCGAGCAGATAGCCCTGCTCTTCGGTGAGCGCACCACTCCAGCTTGCATTGGTACGGTGGTCGTTCAGCAGCACACGGTCGCCCGCGCGCAATTGCCCCGCTTCGCACCATTCCGTTTCCACGCTCCAGCGAGTGAGTCGCGATACGCGACGGACACGATGGTCGGTGGTCAGACGCAAGCGGTAACCCTCTTCCGTCTGCAGCGCGAGTACCGGCTTGGTCGCGGTGAGGAAAAAGCCTTCGGCTCCCGTCGCATGATCCTTGCCGTCCACGCGTGCTTTGAAGCCATGACCCAGCAAATCACGAACCTGACGCGGGCCTTCAGCAGTCTGCACCCAGGTATCGCCCGTTACACATGGATTGGTAGCGCGGATGTGCTCGCACCACCAGTTGTTGTTCATCTCGTTCACCTTGTCGATGAGGATGAACCCGGGCTCGGCGTAGTCGTACGTGGAGACCATGATCATGTCCCACAGGTGACGCGCACGGATGTGGCCGTAGATCTTGCAGGCGACCAGACCGTCTTCGCGCTCCACGTAATTTTCGTGGGTGGGCCATTCGCGCCACACAACGGTGGTGGGATCGTCGAGGTTGAGCTCGTCTTTTTCCTTGACGTGCACGGGGAAGACCAGCGGCCAGTCCTGATCGTGCTCCACCGCCTGCATGAAGCCGTCGGTGATCAGCAGCGAGAGATTGAACTGACGCAGGCGGCCGTTCTCGCGCTTGGCGCGGATGAACTCTTTTACGTCTGGATGGCTGACGTCGAACGTGCCCATCTGCGCACCGCGACGGCCGCCGGCGGAGGACACGGTGAAGCACATCTTGTCGTAGATATCCATGAAGGACAGCGGGCCGCTGGTGTAAGCGCCTGCGCCCGACACGTATGCGCCGCGCGGACGCAGCGTGGAAAATTCGTAACCGATACCGCAGCCGGCCTTCAGCGTCAGGCCCGCTTCGTGCACCTTCTCCAGGATGTTGTCCATCGAGTCGCGGATGGTGCCGGAGACGGTGCAATTGATGGTGGACGTAGCGGGCTTGTGTTCCAGCGCGCCGGCGTTAGAGGTGATGCGGCCGGCAGGAATGGCACCGCGGCGCAGCGCCCACAGGAAACGCTCATACCAGTGCTCGCGCAACTCCGGCGTGGCTTCCACTTCCGACAACGCGCGCGCAACGCGCTTCCAGGTGTCGTCGATGGTCGCATCGACCGGCTCGCCGGTCTTGGTGCGCAGGCGATACTTCTTGTCCCAGATATCCAGCGACGCAGGCTGCAAAGGAATGGCGGCATCGCGGTTTGTGTTTGTTGCACGCAGGGTGCTCATCGGCTTCCTGACCTCCTGGCATGGCCTCACGGCCCCGTTGGTTTCTTATAAGTAGAGGTGTAATGGCGTCAGTGATGAGGGAAAGCTCTGTCGTACCCGGATCACGCCCCAGCGCGTGAAAGTCGGGTCCGGCGATGGTTCGCGAACAGCAGCAGCCCCCTCCTGACGTTCTGTATCCAGCCACAGCACTTGGGTGACGAATAGAACCCGGCACACAAGATGTTGTGGTTGCGACGGGACGAAAGTTACCCCCGCGCTCGACGGATGTAAAGGGCTGACTGCAACATGACGAGCGGTGGGCTGAAAATGTTCATCTGGCTAACTTATTTGTTACAGAGAAATACGCCGACACAACGCACCGCGGATGGCTTGCCGGGCATCAAGTGATTACATATGTGCTGCAGGCACGTTGCATGCTTGGGAACCGCTCGCGCTGTGTTGAGTCGAAGTAGCAGTTTTTTCTTTTGCTCTGGGAGACTTCATGCACGCACGTTTTCTCCGCAGTTTTACTGCGCTACTCGTTGCGGCTTCGCTCGCCGCCTTGCCGCTGCACACACACGCCGCCGCATTGCCGCCCGTCGTCAACGGCCAGCCTCTACCGTCGCTTGCACCGATGCTGGAAAAGGTCACGCCCGCAGTGGTGAACATTTCCACCAAGACACGCGTGCGGGTGAGCAACCCGTTCTTCGACGATCCGGTGTTCCGGCAATTCTTCGGACTGCAAGGCTCACCGCGCGAGCAGGTCAAGCAAAGCCTGGGCTCGGGCGTGATCGTGGATGCGGCGAAGGGTTACATCCTCACTAACAACCATGTGGTGGGTGGTGCCGACGACATCACCGTCACGCTGCAGGATGGACGCGATTTCAAAGGCACGCTGGTAGGTAGCGATCCGGCGACGGACGTGGCGGTGGTAAAGATCACGGCCGACAAGCTGCAAGCGCTACCGATTGCCGATTCCTCTGCCTTGCGCGTGGGTGATTTCGTGGTGGCGGTGGGCGATCCGTTCGGACTGGGCCAGACGGTGACGTCGGGCATTGTTTCGGCATTGCGTCGCTCCGGCCTGGGTGGATCGAGTTTTCAGAATTTCATCCAGACCGATGCGTCGATCAATCCGGGCAACTCCGGTGGCGGACTGGTGAATCTGCGTGGCGAGCTGGTGGGCATCAACACGATGATCCTCTCGCCTTCGGGCGGCAATATCGGCATCGGCTTTGCCATTCCCACTGACATCGCCACCGAGGTGATGCAGCAGCTGATTGCGCACGGCAAGGTGAATCGCGGCAGCCTGGGTGCGCAGACGCAGGACATCACGCCGAACATCGCGCGCATGCTGAAACTGCAGAGCAACGAAGGCGCCGTGGTGACGCGCGTGCTGCCGGGCTCTGCGGCGGATCGCGCGGGGCTGGAAGTGGGCGACGTGATTACCGCGGTGAATGGGCAGACGCTACAGAATTCCGATCAACTCACCAACGCGCTGGGTTTGCTGCCCGCAAACAGCACGGTGAACTTGACGGCGCTGCGCAATGGCGCACCACGCAAGGTCACGGCGCAGCTCACGCCGCAGAAGCTGGCTACGCTCGATGGCGCCAAGCTCGATCCGCGTCTTACGGGTGTGACCTTCAGCGAGCTCAGCGATGAGCAGTCCAGCCAGGGCGAGGCGGGGGTGTCGGTTTCTGCGGTCAATCCCAATAGTCGCGCGGCGCAGGCGGGGCTTTCTGCGGGGAATGTGGTGGTGGGTATCGGCAATCGCCGCATCACCAATCTGCGGGATTTGCAGGGGCTGGTGGCTGCGCGTCCGCGTCAGTTGGTGTTGTTGGTGGCGACGGATGAGGGGTTGAATTACGTGGTGGTGCAGTAGCGATGCGCTTACTCCCTCCCTTGCATAGGCAGGGGAGGGTTGGGATGGGGTTGTACGCGTTTGCCGCGAAGCTTGAGTTCGTCGCGAGGTTGCTTCACCCCACCTCCTCCGGCCTGCCGGAGGAGAAAAGAAAAAATATGCACCCTCTACGACACCTAGGGATGCTCTGATCTATTCCACGCACCCGGCATGACGTCATTTAAATTCAAGAGGTTGGGGCCGCACTGTATGCGCGTATCGCTGCGCCCCAGCGTCTAGACAGACGGCCAGTCTGCCTTCGCCACTGCGGCGCAGCGATACGCGCATACAGTGCGGTGACGGGTACGTGGAATAGATCAGAGCATCCCTAGGGGGGAGCTATATCTCGCGCGTTGCTGGTCCAATGATGACCAAAAGCCAAACGAAAATTGCGCCGCGCGCGCTGCATCGTTCTCAAGTTTTCCGCGCAACTCCATGAACGCACTCAATGTTCATGCTCACCATTGCTTGATGTTTTGGCTCCGGGCCGCTGAAATACGGCATCCGTCACTGCGTGATAGCGCTTTCGGCGGCACACTCGCTTCGTTTCCCTCATCTGCAGGTCGCGTCTTTCTATGCCCGTACGCATCACCCGTCTGCTTTCCGTCGCCCTGATCGGCGCTGGTCTTTCCACTGCCGTGCTTGCCGCGGCCACACAGTCGCTCACCTGGCGCGGGGACGTGGTGACCGCCAACGGCGTGGTCAAGGGCGTGGCAAAGGCCTGGCAATCATCCGGCCACGGCGCAATTCAGATCCAGCCGTTCAATACCGCGTCGGGCCTGGATGCGGTTTCCGGCGGTTCGGCCGACATTGCCGGCAGCGCGCGTCCCAGCTCCGGCAGCGCGGTGGATAGCAACCTCACCTTTACGCCGGTGGCGTGGGATGGCCTGGTGCTGGTGACCAGCCCGGCCAATCCGGTGAGCAATCTCACACTGAAGCAAGTGCACGACATCTACTTCGGCAAGATCACCAATTGGAAAGACGTCGGCGGCAACGATGCGCCGATCGACGTGTTCGCCGTGGCCAGCCCCGGCGACGGCGTGGAATACAGCCTGCGCAAATTGCTGTTCGGCCGCGGCAGCCAGCCGGTGGCTGCGCCGCGTTTGTACGTGAATGTCACGCAGCTTGAGCAAACCGTGATGCTCGATCCGCGCGGCTTCGGGGTGAGCACGTTGTCGAGCGTGGCCGGCAATTCGAAGATCAAGATGATCCGCATCGATGGCACTGCGCCGAGCGCGGGCTCGGTGGCCAGCGGTGCGTATCCGTTGTTTGTCCCGCTTTATCTGGTGACCAATCCGTCCAGCCCGAATGCGGCGGCGGCTAAGGAATTTGTCGACTTCACGTTGAGCGCAAAGGGCGAAGCGGCACTGCGTGCCCGCTCGCTGGTGCCGTATGCAGCTGGCAGTGCGCTGGTGGCGATGGATGAATCGCGTCGCAGTCAAATCTTGGCACAGGTTGGCGCACACGCCAGTGCAGAACCCACGCAGATCGCTTCCGCACCGCGTCCGGTTGCTGCGACTGCCGCGTTGGCTGCCGCTTCGCGTGCGGCCGCTCCTGCAACGCCGGCGCTCAGCAAGGTCAGTGGCACCGTGGTGGCCGCACCGCAGCCGAGCAGCCTCAAGGGCGTGCGCGGCGATGCGTTTACGGAACTGGCCGCTACCGGTCGCGGCAGCAGCTTCGCCAAGGTGACCAGCGACGCGTACGTGAGCCTCGCCAAAGTGAGCAAGGCCACTGCAAAAGCCTCCAGCAAAGCCGCAAGCCCCGAGAAGGCCGAGGCCAGGAAGAAAGTAGCCAGCGTGGAAAAGAAACCGGCGCGCACCTATCGCGTGGGTGCCGGTGAAACGCTGTATTCCATCGCGCGCAAGCACGGCGTGGACGTTGCACAGATCCGCAACTGGAATCATCTAAAGGACAACACCGTGCGCACCGGCCAGGTGCTGCGCGTCGACGCTCGCTGACCATCGCTTGCGCATTCTTGCTATCACGATCGATCTGGATGACACCCTGTGGCCGGTGATGCCGGCCCTGGAACGTGCGGATCGCGATCTCAATGATTACCTGCTACGGCACTATCCCGAGGTAGCGCGTACCTGGCCGATTCCTGCGTTGCGCGCACTGCGCGCGCAGGTGGCGCTGGAACGCATCGACCTCGCGCATGACTTCACCGCGCAGCGCTACCTCACCATGCAGCGCGCGTTCGATGCCTGCGGCATCAGCGAGGCGCCGCTGGATACGCTGTTTGAAGTTTTCGCTGCCGCGCGCAACAGCGTGGAGCTCTACCCTGATGCATTGCCCGCACTGGAACGTTTGCGCGCAATCGGGCCGGTGGCCAGTCTGACCAACGGCAATGCCGATCTGGAACGCATCGGACTGCATTTGCATTTTGCTCATCGCATTAGTGCCCGTGATGTTGGCGCGGCGAAGCCGGATGCGCGCATTTTTCTTGCTGCGGCGGAAAAGCTGGGGATAGCGCCTGAGAACATCCTGCATGTGGGGGATGATCCCGAGCTGGATGTCGCGGGTGCGCGTGATGCGGGGATGCGTACGGCTTGGATCAATCGCGCGGGGCATCCGTGGCCGGGCGCGTTGGGGGCTTCGCCGGATTTGGATTTGCGGGATTTGGCGGGGCTGGTGGAGTGGCTTGAAAGACCCTAGCCCCTCCTGGCGAGAGCCTGCCAACACTGCCCTAAATGCTTGCCGTCTGTCCCTGCTGATACCTCGGCGTCATTCCGGCGAAGGCCGGTACGCGGGGAGAACACACGGATGTGCTCGGTGTTGAGGAGCGAGCAATTCAGTCGAATACGCTGCGCGAAGCGCGCGGCTTAAAAAAGTTTAGGTGTGCTACGCACGGTTTGTGGAACTGGATTCCGGCGTTCGCCGGAATGACGACTGGGCGAGTGTGAAGTTCGAGGCGACTTTGAACCGCCCCGCAAAAACGCGCATCATCCGCGGTCAACCCCACTCCCCGCGCAAGCCCAAGCGCAAGGAACCGCATGCCTGCCCTCATTACCCAACGCTCCAACCGCCGCGCCGCCACGCCCATTGAGGCGACCGATGTCGTGCATCTTGGCGCCACGCGCAAGCGCTTGAACGCCGCGCAGCGAGGCTGGCTGGAGGAAAACGGCTTCGATGCGAAACCCGGCTGCATGTGCCTGGTGCCGGATGCAAACGGCAAATTGGCACGCGTGCTGGTGGGTGTGGATCGACAGGATTCGCTCGCTGCGCTGGCTGCCTTGCCGCTGAACTTGCCTATTGGCGAATACGCGCTCGCTCCCGAAAGCGTACCGCTGGATATCGAGCTTGCCGCGCTCGGCTGGGCGTTGGGTGCTTATCAGTACACCCGCTATCGCAAAGCGCGCCGCCCGAGTTCGCCGCTGGTGGTCAGCGCTGAAACGTTGGATGCGTTGACGCCGCAGATCGAAGCCACCTACTTGGTGCGCGATCTGGTCAATACGCCTACCGAAGACTTAGGCCCCAAGCAGCTCGCGGATCAGATCAAAGCGCTGGGCAAAACCTATAAAGCGAAGGTGCGCGAGTGGGTGGGCGATGAGTTGCTGGAAGACAACTTTCCCACTATTCACGCCGTTGGCCGAGCCAGTCACCGTCCGCCGCGGTTGGTCGAGTTGACCTGGGGCAAAGCGACCGATCCAAAAGTGGTGGTGGTCGGCAAAGGCGTGTGCTTCGACACCGGCGGCCTGGACCTGAAACCTTCGGACGGCATGCGCTGGATGAAGAAGGATATGGGCGGCGCTGCGCATGCCATCGCCCTCGCCAGCCTGGTGATGGAAGCGAAGCTGCCGGTGCGGCTTACGTTGCTGGTGCCAGCGGTTGAGAACGCAGTTTCCGGTGCAGCGATGCGTCCCGGCGATGTGGTAGTCACGCGTGGCGGCCACAGCGTTGAAATCGACAACACGGATGCCGAAGGTCGTTTGGTGCTGTGTGATGCACTGGCCTATGCCGCCGAACAGAAGCCGGAGCTGGTCATCGATTTCGCCACGCTCACCGGCGCGGCACGCGTGGCGCTCGGCCCTGATCTGCCGGCGCTGTTCGCCAACGACGACGCGCTTGCCGAGGCTGCGCTGATCTGCGGCAATGCCGTAGCCGATCCGATGTGGCGACTGCCGTTGTGGCGGCCGTATCGCAAGATGCTGGAGTCGTATATCGCTGACTTCGCCAATGCAGGCGCGTCGCGTCATGCCGGCGCGATTACGGCGGCGCTGTTTATGGAACGCTTTCTTCCGGAAGGCATGCCGTGGTTGCATCTGGATACGTATGCGTGGAATGACGGCGATCGTCCGGGGCGTCCGCGCGGAGGTGAAGCAATGGGATTGCGAGCGATGTTTGCGTTGTTGGGCAAGCGCTACGGTTGAGTTGCGCCAGACAGTTCCCTCCCCTGCTTGCAGCGGAGGGTCAGGGTGGAGTGACACGACCCAAGCTCGCGTTTGGCTTATGCCGCAATGATGGTGAGGCTCGATCAAACTTCTTCGCGAGGTTGCTTCACCCCACCCCAGCTCCTCCGATTTGCCAGAGGAGCAAAGAAAATATGCCCCCCCTACTACACGCAGGGGCGAGTGCGGTTGCACACAGATGCACAGAGTGTTGGGTTGCGCTAACCCAATCCACGCTCGATATGGGCCGAGCGCCCATGCATGACTTCTGGCTTAGTCACGCCGCCACCCAAGCCTGCATGATGCGCGGAATGTCCATCCAGCACTCCTGACCCATGCGCCCACTGCGTCCTGCCCTGCTCGCCCTCAGCCTCGCCCTCGGCCTTGCCGGTTGCGCCAACATCCAGAACCATCAGCCGCTGACCACGCTCACGCAAAATTCCGGCGGTGTTATGCCGGACGAACAGAAGCGCGTGCATTTTGATCACGCGGAACTGCATATCGCGGTCGATCCTTCGCAGCAGCGCATTGATGCCGCAGCTACGTTGAGCTTCACCGCGCACGAATCGACCGCCGTGCTGCTGCTGGATCTGGATCACAACCTGCCGATCAGCGCCGTCGACGTGGATGGCAAGCCGTTGGCATCCACCGATTGGAGCAATCCGCAAGGACGCCTGCGCATCCAACTGCCGCATGCGTTGAATGCTGGGGAACGCGTTTCCACCACCGTGCACTACGGTGGCCGCCCGCATGTCGCGAAGCGTGCGCCGTGGGATGGCGGCTTCGTGTGGAGTCACACGAAGGATGGTCAGCCGTGGGTTGGCAGCGCAGTGGAAGGCGAAGGTTGCGATCTGTTCTGGCCCTGTGTCGATCATCCGCAAGGCAAACCCGATCTGGTCGACCTGTATGTAACCGTGCCCAGGCCGCTGGTGGCACCGGGAAATGGCGTGCTGATCGGTGTGAGCGACGAAGGCGACAAGCGCACATATCACTGGCGCGCCAAGCATCCGACGACGTATGCGATTTCCATCAATGTCGGCCCTTATCAGGAACTCACTGGCGAGTATCACAGCCGCTACGGCAACGTGATTCCGCTGCAGTACTGGTATCTGGCCGGCGAGGAGGAGCAGGCGCGCAAATTGTTCGCGGAATTCCCGCGCATGCTGGCGTTCAACGAGGCGATGATCGGTCCCTACCCGTTCGGCGACGAAAAAATGGGCGTGGTGGAAACGCCGTATCTGGGCATGGAGCACCAGACCATCAACGCCTACGGCAACCACTACGCGAAAGACGGCAGCGGCTTCGACTGGCTGCTGCAGCACGAGTTTGCGCACGAATGGTTCGGCAACCAGATGACCAATGCCGATTGGGACGACATGTGGCTGCACGAAGCCTTTGCCACCTACATGCAACCGCTATACAGCCAGTCGATCAACGGCGACATGGGCTATTACGCGTGGCTCGGCAAGCTTCGACTGACGTTGCGCGACCGCTTTCCGATCGTATCCGGCAGCAACAAGACCGAAGAGCAGGTATACGAAGATCAGAGCGGTCCGGGCCTGGATATCTACAACAAGGGCGCGCTGATGCTGCACTCGTTGCGCGAGATGATCGGCGATGAAAAGTTCTTCGAGTGCCTGCGCGTGCTCGTGTATGGCACGCCCGATCCCAAGCCGGGCCACTTTGCACCGCACTATGCGAATGCGCACGACTTCATCGATATCGTGGACCGGGTAAGCGGGCGCGACTTGAGCTGGTTCTTCAATGTGTACTTGTATCAGGCACAGTTGCCGGCACTGGACGAGCAGCGCGAGGGCGCGACGTTGAAACTGCATTGGCGTGTGCCGCACGACCTGCCGTTCCCGATGCCCGTGGAAGTGCAGGTGGATGGCGCGCTGCACGTGCTGCCGATGACGCATGGCGAAGGTACGCTCAGTGTGCCTGCGGATGCATTGGTGGTTGTCGATCCGCATTCGAAACTGCTGCGTGATCTGCCGCAGGTGACAGAATTTCAGCAGTGGCAGAAGCAGCAGAAAGCTGCGCAGGGTAAGGCGAAATCTGGCTGACTTGCCGTGGATTGCTCCCTCCCCTGCTCGGCAGGGGAGGATCGGGGTGGGATTGCATGAGCTTGCCGCGCAATTTGAACTCAATGCGAGATTGCTTCACCCCACCCTAGCCCTTCCCTACTACACGTAGGGGAGGGGATATGTTCGTACACCTTTGGAATTACGTGGTCGCTGCGACTTTACGTAATCGCCCAACCATCATGCGCAAACCGCGCACGATTTTCGGTAGCAACCAGCAAATCAGTACAATGAACAAAGCAAGCAGGATCAGCAAAACCAGCGGATGCTGCCAGGCCAGGTAGAGAATCCCCAGCAAGGAAATATCTTCAGTCGCGCTCGCACCCCAATTGCTGAAGGGTTCCGGGGAGGTGTTGATCAACGCACGCGTGCCCGACTTAGCTAAATGCGTGCCCGTGACTATTGCACCACCCAACAGCGCGGCAGCCACCTGCTCATCCACACCGCTGTTCTTGAACACGCCCCACGCCAGCAAAGTGCCGACCGGAATACGGATGAAGGTGTGGAGGGAATCCCACACGCTGTCGAACATGGGAACCTTGTCGGCGAGAAACTCGCCCGCCATCAGCACACCGGACGTAATCAGCACCCAGTTGTGACTGAGCATTTCCAATCCTGGCGGCAACGTGACATAGCCCAGTCGTCCGAGCAGACCGGCGATAAACAGCGTGGCGTACAGGCGGATGCCGCTGGCCCAGGCCAAGCCGCCGGCGAGCGCGAGATTGGAGAGCAGGTTCATGGACGGTGGACCTCCCTTGTTGCAACCATCCTCGCTCTAACAGGGCCACGAAATCCACAGTAGGCTGCACCTCAGCCCAACTGAAGATTTGCGGCATAAAAAAAAGCAGCGCCGAAGCGCTGCTTTTTTTTGTTCAAGAAACCGAACCGATTTACTTGGTGCTACTCGATGCCGCCGGCTTGGTCGCCTGCGAAGCGCCCGGCTCGACCATCGGCGTGGGTAGCGACACCTGACCGTTCGTGGAAGCGAGCGAAGCGCTGTCGCCTTGCTTGCCGCCATAAGGCAACACTTCCGCCGCCAGCTTGGGATTCGCATCGATCAGGCCGATCGCGTCGAACAGGACGTGCGATGTTTCCTGCAATTGCGGATCGGCCGCCTTCTTGGCTTCTTCCTGTTCCTTCAGTTCCGACTTCAGGCTGCGCTCGTTCGGATTGAGGCCGTCGTCGAGCTGGCTCTGGTCGTCGGCCGCCGCGACGGCGCCGCCATCGATCGCCTTATGACGTGTGCGGAACTCTGCCTGCAGCGCATCCAACTGCTTGCGCTCGGTCTCCCGCTGGCCGTAGTTGAGCGAAATGCTGGTGCGGTCGGCCAGCTTCTTGTATTGGGTCAGCTCGTCGAGCATCAACTGCCATGCCGGCGATTTGGCAACGCGCGCATCGTGCAGCTGCTGCAGTTGCGTCAGATAAGCCTTCATGTCGGCGACCGGCTTGTAGTCGGCCGGTGCGATCTGCGTCCACGGCAGCGCGTTGTCGTAGGTGGACTCGCCGAAGTCCTTGTCGTCACCGTTGCTCGGATACTGGATGTCCGGCGTGACGCCGCGCAGCTGCGTGGAGCCGCCGTTGATGCGGAAGAATTCCTGCACGGTCATCTTCAACGCACCGTAGTTCGGCTTGGCATCGGGATCGGCGGCGAAGCGGTTGAGGTCGATCAATGTCTGCACCGTACCCTTGCCGAACGTTTGCGTACCGATCACCAGGCCGCGGCCGTAATCCTGGATGGCCGCGGAGAAAATTTCCGAAGCCGAAGCCGTGCCGCGATTCACAAGCACCGCCAGCGGACCGCTCCAAGCCATGCCCGGGTCGTCATCGCCCTGCACCTGCACCTGGCCACGCGCATCGCGCACCTGCACCACCGGACCCTTGTCGATGAACAGGCCGGTGAGTTCGTTGGCTTCGTACAGCGAGCCACCGCCGTTGTTGCGCAGGTCGATCACCACGCCCTGCACGCCTTCGGCCTTCAGTTCGCCAAGAAGCTTGGCGACGTCGCGGGTGGCGCTCTTGAAGTTCTTGTCGCCTTCGCTGCGTGCGCCGAAGTCGGAATAGAACATCGGCAGTTCGATCACGCCGATCTTGCGGGTGACGCCTGCATCGGTGATTTCGACCACCTTCTTCTTGGCTGCCTGCTCTTCGATGGTGACCTTCTTGCGCACCAGCGTGATGGTTTCGTGCTTGCCGTCGGTGCCCTGGTCGGCCGGCACGATTTCCAGACGCACGGTGGTGTCTTTCTTGCCGCGGATCAGGTTGACCACATCGTCGATGCGCCAGCCGACCACGTCCTGGATCGGGCCGCTTTCGCCCTGACCGACGCCGAGCACGTAGTCGCCGACATGCAGCTTGGTGGACTTGATGGCGGGGGCGCCGGGCACGAGCTCGCGGATGACGGTGTAGTCATCGCGCTGCTGCAGCACTGCGCCGATGCCTTCCAGCGACAGCTTCATCGAGATGTCGAAATTCTCGGCCGCGCGCGGCCCCATGTAATCGGTATGCGGATCGGTGGAGTTCGCATACGCAGTCATGAAGGTTTGGAAAGCATCCTGACCGTCCAACTGCTTCACGCGGTCGATGTAGTTGGCGTAGCGCTTGTCCAGCGTCTTGCGGATGTCGTCGTCGCTCTTGCCGGCCAGCTTCAGGCGCAGCCAATCGTTCATGGTGCGCTTGCGCCAGAGGTCGTTGAGTTCGGCCTGGTCCTTGGGCCAATCGACTTTTTTGCGATCGATGTTGTAGGAGTCTTGGGTGTTGAAGTCGAAGCCCTGCTTCAACAGGCCGCGAGCGTAGTTCATGCGGTCAACTGCGCGCAGGACGTACTGGTTGAAGATATCGAACGGGCCGGAGAGATCTTTGTTCCAGATCGCATTGCCGAACTGGCCCTTGTACTTGGCGAACTTCGCCATGTCTTCCTGCGTGAAGAAGACCTTTTCGCCATCGAGCAGCTTGAAGTACAGGGTATAGATCTTCTGCGACATCGCATCGTCGAGCGGCTGCGCGTCGTAGTGAAAGCGGGTGAGCAGATGCGCCGAAATCAGCGATGCGCTGGCCTCGTCGGTGTTCGGCTGCAGGGGCAGCTCCGACACCTTGCGCGGCTTGGTGGCGCCGAGGTCGGCTGCCGATTGTGCGAAGGCCGTCGCCGTTACACCGACAGCGAACAGCAGGGCGAACAGGGGACGAAAGCGAAGGGTCATGGGGTTCTCTTAGGCGTGCTCGGCAACACCAGCTGCGTGAGCTTGCTGGTCGGCGTGATAGGAAGAACGAACAAGGGGGCCGGACGCGACGTGATGGAAACCCATCGCCTCGCCCGCAACGCGCAATGCTTCGAACTCATCGGGCGTCCAGTAGCGCACCACCGGATGATGATGCGGCGTGGGCTGCAGGTACTGCCCGATGGTGATCATGTCCACGTCGTGCGCGCGCAAGTCGCGCATCGTTTCGATCACTTGTTCGTGGGTTTCGCCCAGGCCCAGCATGATGCCGGACTTGGTGGGCACATCCGGATGCTGCGCCTTGAAGCGTTTGAGGAGGTCCAGCGACCATTGGTAGTCGGCGCCCGGACGCACTTCGCGATACAGATGCGGCACGGTTTCCAGGTTGTGGTTGAACACGTCCGGCGGGAAATCCTTCAGCACTTCCAGCGCGCGTTCCATGCGTCCTTTGCCGCGGAAATCCGGCGTGAGGATTTCAATGCGGGTGGTGGGACTGGTGTGGCGCACAGCGCGAATGCACGCAGCGAAATGTTCCGCGCCGCCATCGCGCAAATCATCGCGATCGACCGAGGTGATCACCACGTACTTCAAGCGCATGTCGCGAATGGTGTCGGCCAGACGCGCAGGTTCCAGCGGATCGGGCGCAGCCGGGCGGCCATGTGCCACGTCGCAGAACGAGCAGCGGCGCGTGCACACGTCACCAAGAATCATGAAGGTGGCGGTGCCCTTGCTGAAGCACTCGTGGATGTTCGGGCAGGAAGCTTCTTCGCATACCGTCACCAGCGCGTTTTCGCGCAGGCGCGCCTTGAGCTGCTGCACGGCATTACCTTGCGGCAGGCGTACACGAATCCAGCTAGGTTTGCGCAGCGTAGGAGCGTTGGTATCGAACCCTGCGCGGTTGAGCGCAATCTTGTCGCCGCCGAGCTGTTTCTCGGCAGGTGCGCCGCTGACGACGCTTATCGGAATGATCTTCGTGGATGCTGCGGTGTTATCGCTCATGAAATAGCTCAGACCGCCACGCGAGCGGGGAGTTCGGGGATCACGGGAACGGCTGCTACAGCTTCGAAGCCGAACTGCCGGCAGAACTCGCCGATCAGCACATCCTCGACGTCCGACAGCCGCGACGGACCGCCCAAGTCTAGCACCTGTGTGACCGCCAGCCCCTTGTAACCGCAAGGATTAATGCGGTGGAAGGGTTCCAGATCCATGTTCACGTTGAAGGCCAGTCCGTGAAAACTGCACCCCCGCCGAACACGCAGGCCCAGGGCTGCCACCTTGGCGTCCGCGACGTAGACCCCTGGGGCGCCTTCACGGCGGACGGCCTCAATATTCCAGTGCTCCAGGGTGTCGATAATGGCCTGCTCGATCCGGTGCACCAGCTCACGCACCCCTACCCCTACGCGGCGCAAATCGATCAACGGATAGGCCACGATCTGGCCGGGACCGTGATAGGTCACCTGCCCGCCTCGATCCACCGGGACCACCGGAATCTCACCCGGCATCAAGACGTGCTCCATCTTGCCTGCCTGTCCGAGGGTGAAGACGGGGTCGTGCTCCAGTATCCACAGCTCGTCCGTGGTTTCGGCCGAACGATTGTCGGTGAAGGCGCTCATCGCCCGCCAGACCGGCTCGTAAGGTTGGCGGCCCAGGCGGCGGACGTTCAGTGGAAGGGACATGGATGCTGGGGCCTGCGCGGGGATGCGGCCAATCTGTGGCCGCAAAGGATGGCTTGCAAGTGACGGAAGTTCTGCAGTGTTATCCCTCTCCACTGCAGGGAGAGGGATAAGCAGCGCTGCGCGGCCTCACAGCGTAAATCGAATGTCCGGATCTGCCCGCAACACGCTATGCGCCAAGTCGTACTGCTCACGCGTATCGCAGCGGAAGCTGACCGTAACGGACAGGAAGTTGCCTTCACGCGAATGGCGGTGCTTCACCGTCTCGTGCAACACATGCAGGCCGATGCCTTCGAGAATCTGTGGTACGCGGGCTTTCAGGTCCGCGCTCGCGTTGCCCATGGCGGTGATCTCGAATTCGCCAGGAAATTGGAAACCTTGGCCTTCCTGCTGCGCGGTGATGTCGCTCAGGTCTTTCATGGGGAGCCTCCATTCGGCTCGAAGATCGCAGGTCGGGGTGAGAACCCCAACATTGTCATGTGGATCAAGATGGCGATGTTGGGGTTTGCACCCCAACATCGCCATTCGGAATGCTCATTTCTTGCCGCTACCGTGGAACCACAACAGGATGCTGTCCCACAGGCGCTTGAAGAAACCGCCTTGTGGCGCATCGTTCATGGCGACCAGCGGCACGTCCAGAATTGCCTGTCCGTCTTCGGTAATGTGCAACGTGCCAACCTGCTGGCCCTTCTTGAACGGGGCGATCAGCGTGGACGGAATATCCATCGTCGCCTTCAGCTTGTCGTAGTCGCCGGTCTTCACCGTGACCAGCACATCCTGCTGCACGCCGAGCGGGAGTTGGTCGGCTTCCCCCTTCCACAAGCGCGGCGTGGCCAACGCTTTGCCGACCTCGTACAGCTTGTGCGTTTCGTAGAAACGGAAGCCGTAGTTCAGGAGCGCAATGGCGGCGTCGGCACGCGCCTTCTCGTTGCTGGAGCCCATCACGATCGCGATCATGCGCGAGTCGCCATGCTTGGCCGAAGCGGCCAGGCAGAACCCCGCTGCGGCGGTGTGGCCGGTTTTGATGCCATCCACGCTGGGGTCGCGCCACAGCAGCGTATTGCGGTTGCCCTGCTTAATGCCGTTCCAGGTGAATTCCTTGATCGCGGAGATGGCGTAATCGTCCGGATAGTCGTGAATCAGCGCGCGCGAAAGAATCGCGATGTCGTGCGCGGTGGAATAGTGGTTATCAGCCGGATAACCCGAGGCGTTCACGAAATGCGAGTTCACCATGTTGAGCTGCTTGGCGTACGCATTCATCAGATTCGCAAACGTTTCCTCGGAGCCGGCGGTGTGTTCGGCTAGCGCAATCGCCGAGTCATTGCCGGACTGGATGATCATGCCGTACAGCAGATCTTTCAGCGGCACTTGGCTATTGAGCTTGAGGAAGCTGGTGGAACCGTCGGTGCCTGCACCGCCTGCGCGCCAGGCATGTTCGCTGATCATCACCTGATCGGTGAAATGGATCTTGCCCGCTTCCAATTGCGCGGAGACGACGTAGTCGGTCATCACCTTGGTGATCGAGGCCGGCTCCACCCGCACGTCGGGGTTCTTCGAAGCGAGCACCTGGCCGGTGGCGTAATCCATCAGCACCCACGCCTTGGCGTCAACATCCGGCGGCGGCGGCACGGGTACCGCCACGGCGGCCGGCGCGGGTGCCGGATTCGGCACGGGCTTGGGCGGAGTCTGTTGTGCAATGGCACTGACGCCGAACACCAGGGCGGCAGCAGCAAGAATGTGCAAGGGGCGGCGGAACGGATTCATGGGCGGCTATACATCCAATAATTTATTCGGCGCGTGGGCGCCTTATGTTTTTCGCAGAAGACGTCAGTCTACCGCGACCTGCGGCGGCGGCAGACCCATTTGTTCGATCTTGGAGCTCACCTGGTCGGCGCTATCCACGTCGGACAGCGGCCCCACCCGTACGCGATGCACGAGTCGGCCGGCAATGGTTGCATCGGACACCTGCACCGGAGCGAAATTTGCCACACGTAGTTGCGCAGCAATACGTTCGGCGTTGGCGGGGTCAGAGAATGCACCGACTTGCAGGTAAATACTGGGCGTATGCGCGGGCATAGCGCTGGCAATCGGCGGCGATGGCGCAGGTGCTTCCTGCTCCTGCGGCGGGGCGGAAGGATCGATGCCCTGCACTTCCACCAGCCCTGTGCCCTTGGGCCAGATACCGATCCTCACGGCCGCGGCGTAGGACAGATCGATCACGCGATCCTCATGGAACGGTCCGCGATCGTTGATGCGAACGATCACGCTCTTGCCGTTCTGCAAGTTGGTCACGCGCGCGTAGCTTGGTAATGGCAGCACTTTGCTGGCGGCGGTGAACTTGTACATGTCGTAGTCCTCGAGACTCGACGTTTTATAGCCGTGGAATTTGCTGCCGTAGAACGAGGCGATGCCGCGCTCGTCGTAGCCGCGCGCACTCGGCAACACACTGTAGGTACGGCCAAGCACGGAGTACGGCGACTTGTTGCCATAGAGCGAGCGCGTTTCCACCTTCGGCACCGGCTCGGGCAGATTGCTCAGATCCGGTGGCGGCCCATCGGGAATGCTGTCGCTGCCGTCGCGATAACGGCTGCTTTGCGGTTTGCTGGTGTCGTCGTAGATACCGCCGGAGCTCGAACTGGAACCGGAGCTGTAGCGACCAGCAGTTCCATGCGCAGACGAGTAAGACGGGCGCGTGCTGCGGTGGCCACTGCAACCGACCAGCATCAGCGTGATCGCGAGCAGCCAGGACAGGCGCCAGAGCGTCTTCATCGCGTGGCGCGCTCCTGATCGTTCACACCGTCCACAATCGCTTGCGCAAGTTGGTTCACGGCCATCGCGTACATCACGCTGCGGTTGTAGGTGGTGATCACGCGGAAGTTCTGGAAGGTAAACCAATACTCGGCGCCATTCGCACCTTGCAGCGTTTGCAGGCTGCTCGGCGCACCCGGATCCAAATGTTGCAGTGGCGCGTAGCCCCAGGCTTCAAGTTGCTCCACCGTCCATTGCGGCGTGGCATCTTTCACGGTAAGCGCTTTCGGCGCAGCATCCGGCTGCGCGCGCGCCGCGACCGGGCCACCGGCGACCCAACCATGCTTGGCGAAATAATTGGCCACGCTGCCGATGATGTCAGGCATTGAGTTCTGCAGGTCGATGCGGCCGTCGCCGTCTTCATCGACCGCAAAATCGCGGACGCTGCTGGGCATGAACTGCCCCCAGCCCTGCGCACCCGCATAAGAGCCGGTAAGCGTGTCGACCGGGCCGGCAAGTTGCGTGTCCGGCAGCTCCAGCAATGTCTTCAGCTCGTTGCGGAAAAACGCGGCGCGCGGCGGGTAATACAGGCCCAGCGTCACCAGCGCATCAAGCACCTTGAATCTGCCGGTATTGCGCCCGTAGAGCGTTTCCACGCCGATGATGGCAACGATGTACTGCGGAGCCACGCCGTACTTCTTGGCTACGCTTTCCAGCAGTGTTTGATGCTCGCGGTAGAACGCGATGCCTCCCTCGATACGCGCCTGCGTGAGAAAAATCTGGCGGTATTCGTTCCACGGCTTGGCTTCGGCCGGGCGGCTGATGGCATCGAGGATGCTCTGCTGCCGCTTTGCGCCGTCGAGCAAAGCGTTCAGAGCGGCCGGATCCTTGCCGGTATCTTTCGCCACTTCGGCGACCAGTTGCGCCTGGCCGGGATGCTCGGCCCAGGCCGCGAGAGGTGCCGCAAAACACAGTGCGACAAGTGCAAAAACGATTCGTCCTTTCATGCGGCGGAGCGTAACACGCATGTACGTTTTTGACGGCGTTTCAGTCATGCACCTTGCGATTGGCATGAATGGACATCAGCACGCCAAACCCCACCAGCAACGATACTGCCGACGTGCCGCCATAGCTGACCATCGGCATCGGCACACCTACCACCGGCAACAAGCCCGCCACCATGCCGCCGTTGACGAACACGTAAACGAAGAAGCTCATGCCGATCGCGCCAGCGAGCAGGCGTGAATAGGTGTCCTTCGCTTCCATCGCGATCCATAGGCAGCGGCCGATGATGAAGGCGTACAGCACCAGGATCGCGCATACGCCGACCAGGCCGAATTCTTCGCAGAACACAGCGAAGATGAAGTCGGTGGTGTGTTCGGGCAGGAAATCCAGACGTGATTGCGTGCCCTGCTCGAAGCCTTTGCCAAACACGCCGCCCGAACCCACGGCGATCTGCGACTGGATGATGTGCCAGCCGTTGCCGAGCGGATCGGATTCCGGATTGAGCATGGTAAGGATGCGATCGCGCTGGTACTGATGCATGAAATGCCAGGCGATCGGCACCATGCCGGCCGCTCCGACCAGCAACACACCGATTCGCCACCACGCCATGCCCGACAGGAACAACGCAAAACCGCCGGCCGCCGACACCAGCAACGCCGTACCCAAATCTGGCTGCTTTCCGATCAAGTAGGCGGGAATGGCGATCATCACGCCCACCATCACGATGTCCTTCCAGCGCGGTGGCAATTGGCGCGGATGCAGGTACCAGGCGACCATCATTGGCATAGTCAGCTTCACCAGCTCCGACGGCTGGAAACGCATAATGCCGAGATTGAGCCAGCGATCTGCGCCACGCCCCTCGCCCAGTACGGCTACCACCACCAGCAGCATCACGCTGCCGGCGTATAGCCAAGGCGTCCAATTGCGCAGCATCGACGGTGGAATGCGCGACATCAGTAGGATGAAGAGGGCGCCAAGTACGAAGCGCGCAGCTTGTCCGCCGACCAGACCGACGCTGCCGCCGCTGGCGCTGTATAGCGTGACCAGTCCCACGCAGCACAACAGGACTAGCGCGAAGGCGAGCGGCAGATCGATGCGCGGACGCGTCCAAACACGCCGCAGAAAACGATGGAAACGGATGCGCAGGGTATCGAGTGTCATTGGGCATCGTCTCCCGCAGTGGAGCTATCCGGCGCGGGCATGTCGCCCTGCGGCGTATCCTCGGGTTCCGGTGGAGTCTGCGTCGACGAGGCAGCCGGGATACCCGATTCCGGCAGCGGCTGGTGCGGCGGCACTGCACCTCCTTGCGCAGCAAGCCATGCGTCGAGGATCTTGCGTGCGATCGGTCCGGCATCCTTCGCGCCCCACGCACCTGCTTCCAGCACGGCAGCGACGGCGATGCGCGGATCTTCGGCCGGCGCAAAGGCTTCGAACCAGGCGCGATGGCGTGCAGCAAGATAAGCCGTATTCTTGTTCTCGTTGTACGCGTCGCCGACACGCGAGAAGCGCTCAGCGGTACCGCTCTTGCCGGCAATGCGATACGGGAAACCGTCGCCCAGCTTCGTGCCGAAGCCGGTGGAAAGTGGATCGTTGCTGTAGATCACCAATTGCATGCCGTCATTCACGGCCTGCCAGTCCCGGATGTTCTTGATCAATGAAGGTCCGACCGGCGGATTGGCCAACGGTGCGGGCGGCTTGCCGACATCCGCCGTCGACATGACCACGCGTGGCGCGTAGGGCACGCCGCGTCCGGCAAACGTCGCCAATGCATGCGCAAGCTGCATCGTGGTGACCGACCAATAGCCCTGGCCGATACCCGCGATCACCGTTTCGCCGGGGTACCACGTGCGCTCTTTGGGCGAATGTTTGGCCTTCCATTCGCGCGAGGGCAAGATGCCGGACGCCTCGCCCGGAAGATCGACCCCGCTAGGACGTCCAAATCCATACGAACCCATGAATTCGCTGACGCGATCGATACCTAGATCCAGCGCTAGCTTGTAGAAGTACGTGTTGACCGACGCGTAGATGGCTTTGTACAGATTCACCGTGCCGGCACCATAGCGCTGGTCGTCGCGATAGCCGCGCGATTGCCCCGGAATGTAAAACACGCCGGAAGAAAACACCGAGTCCTGCGGTGTGCGCACGCCATATTCCAGACCGGCCAGGGCCATGAAAGGCTTCACCGTCGAGCCGGGCGGATAGGCGCCCTTCAGAGTGCGATCGAGCAACGGTTTGTCGGGCGAGGTGATGAGCGACTTATAGTCCGCCGAGCTAATGCCGTTGACGAACAGATTGGGATCGAACGACGGCACGCTGACCATCGCCAACACCTGACCATTGCGCGGATCGATCGCCACCGACGCCCCAGGCCGGCCCTCGAATGCATCCTGCGCCGCCTGCTGCACGTGTACATCGATGCTCAGATAAAGGTTCTTGCCCGGCACGGGTGGGTGCGTTTCCAGTACACGTTGCACGCGTCCGTCGGCGTTGACTTCATCCAGTTCGTAACCCGGTGTGCCATGCAGCAAATCTTCGTACGAACGCTCCAACCCCGTGCGCCCGATGTGTGTGGTGCCCTTGTAGCGATCCTGATCGAGATTCGTCATGTCGTCCGCATCGATGCGACTGACGTAACCCACGACGTGCGCAAACAGGGGGCCCATCGTGTAATGGCGCGTGAGATAGGGCACCACATCCACACCCGGGAAACGCCAACGATTCACGGCAAAGCGCGCGATATCGTCTTCAGTGAGGCGCATCTTCAACGGCACACTGTCGAAGCGACGCGACTGCTTGAGCTGTTTGTGGAAGGCGTCCAGGTCGTCCTGATCCAGCGGAATCACCTGGCCCAACTCAGTCAGCATGTCGTTCATGTGCTGCACGAGTTCCGGTCGCACTTCCAGTCGGAAGGCCGGTACGTTGTCGGCCAGCAGTACCCCGTTGCGGTCGTAGATCAAACCACGTGCAGGCGGAATCGCACGCGGCTTGACGCTGTTGTTCACCGAACGGGTAGCGAATTCATCGTGATGCAGCACCTGCAGGAATACATAGCGCCCCACCAGCGCGCACAAGCCGAGCAGAATCAGCGCGAAACCCGCCAACGCGCGACGCCGAAACAGCTCACTTTCGCCGCGCGCGTCCTTGTAGGTGCGCAGGCGTTTCATGGCTTATCGATGAGAGCGTTCATTGCAGCCTCAACCGCATCCGCAAATCGTCAAGCAGCAGGAACAGGAACGGCCACAACACCGCACTCACGAACGGCGAGGCCCACCACAACGCCGGTGGCGTGGATTCGCCGGCGAAAGCGCGCACCACCAGCAACAGAAAGCGATCGTTGATCAACAACGCCAGTACAGCCAGCGTCTGCTGCCACATCGGGAAGAAGCGCAACCGCGAACGAAAACGTAGCGCAATGAACGCCAGCACACACAGGCGCAAGGCTTGCTCGCCGAGCAATACGCCGGTGAGCAGATCAGCAAAGATACCGAGAATGAAAGCAAGACCCAGCGTCACGCGCTGTTCGCCAGACTCAAGCGCCCAATACAACAGCACCAGCGCAAGCCAATAGGGTTTGAACGCATCCAGCACGTGCGGTAGCGGCACCAGCATCAGCAGCAACGCCGCGACCAGCGTACCGACGAACCACCAGAAAGAGAGTCGCTGGCGGCTCATGTCTGTGGCGTTCCCGTTGGTGCCGACTGAGCGGGAGGTGTCGTGAAGACCGGCGCAGGAGCGCGCGGTGCCGCCGCCGTGGACGCCGGCACAGGCGCTTCGCTGGCCGGTGGGCCGGCTGGCTGTGCCGGTGGCGGTGGACCCGCCGATTCGGCCAGGTCGTGCAGCACCAGTACCTCATCCACGCGATCCAGATCAGCCGAGGGTTCCGCGTGCGCCTCCAGGAACATGCCAGTCGGGGCCGGTCCCACGTTGCTGACCTCACCTACCGGGAAACCTTGCGGGAATCGGCCGCCGAGACCGGAGGTAAGCAGCTTGTCGCCCTCATGCACGTCGGCCGCCATGGGCACGTTCGGCAAGGTGAGCTGCTGACCGTTGCGCGAACCATAGGCGATGGTGCGCAGGCCAGTGCGCTGGATCACCACCGGCACGGCGTGATCCGGATCGGTCACCAGCATCACCATGGCCGAGTTCGGCAGCACGTCGACGATCTGCCCCACCACACCATGCGCATCGATCACCGGCTGTCCGGTCTTGATGCCGTCGCGCGCACCCAGGTTGATCATGATGCGATGCCGGTATGCGCCCATATCCACGCCGATGACGCGCGCCAATTGCACATGCAGTTCCAGACTGTGCTGGGTGTCGAGCAGTTCCTTCAGGCGCTGGTTCTGCTCGGCCACGGCTGCCATGCGGTTGAGCTTGGCGTTGGCCAATAGCAGATCTTCGCGCAGGCGCTGGTTCTGTTCGGTCAACATGCGACGGTCGGCGAAAGCCACGCTCGCAGCATGGAAGCCATCGGCCGGCAGACTCGCCAACCGGTAAATCGGTTCGACGACGATGGCCGTGGCATAGCGCAGGCGCCACAACCATCCGTTGCGATGGTCGAGCACCATCAGCACCATCGCCATGGCGAGATAGAAGATCAGCCGCAGGGTTCCAGCGGCGGTACCGGCGAACAGGGGCGAGGATTCCTCGCGCGCGAGCGGCATGGCCTATACCCCCAAAGAGCCTGCTTGATGTCTCCACATACGCACTCTCACGCCTCCTTGGCAGGCGCGCATCCAGACCCGGCGCGGACCACGTGGAGGCATTAAGCAGGCTCTTGATTATTCGGGAGCGAAGAAGTCGCTGCCGTGCTGATCGATCAGCTCCAGCGCCTTGCCGCCGCCACGCGCCACGCAGGTGAGCGGATCGTCCGCCACCTGCACGTGCAGGCCGGTTTCCTCGGACAGCAGGCGGTCCAGGTCACGCAGCAGCGCGCCGCCGCCGGTGAGCACGATGCCGCGCTCGGCTACGTCGGAGCACAGTTCCGGCGGGGTCTGTTCCAGCGCCGACTTCACCGCCGCCACGATGCCGGCGAGCGGCTCGTGCAGGGCTTCGAGAATCTCGTTGGAGTTGACCGTGAACATGCGCGGGACGCCTTCGGCCAAGTTGCGGCCGGAGATTTCGATCTCCTTGACCTGGCTCTGCGGAAAGGCGCAGCCAATTTCCAGCTTGATGCGCTCGGCAGTGGATTCGCCGATCAGCGTGCCGTGGTTGCGGCGCACGTAGTTGATGATGGACTCGTCGAAGCGATCGCCACCCACGCGTACGGATTGCGAGTAGACAATGCCGTTGAGCGAGATCACCGCCACTTCGGACGTACCGCCGCCGATGTCCAGCACCATCGAACCGCGCGCCTCATGCACCGGAATGCCGGCGCCGATCGCGGCGGCCATCGGCTCTTCGATCAGGAACACGTCACGGGCGCCGGCGCCTTCGGCCGATTCCTTGATGGCGCGGCGTTCCACCTGGGTAGAACCGCAGGGCACGCAAACCAGCACGCGCGGGCTGGGACGCAGCAGGCGGGAGCGGTGCACCTGGCGGATGAAGTGCTGCAGCATCGCCTCGGTCATGGTGAAGTCGGCAATCACGCCGTCCTTCATCGGACGCACGGTGGCGATGTTGCCCGGGGTGCGGCCCAGCATGCGCTTGGCGTCGCTACCTACGGCGGCGACGGTACGCGGACCACCCGGGCCACGATCCTGGCGGATCGCCACGACGGAAGGTTCGTTCAGGACGATACCCTGGCCCCGCACATAGATAAGGGTATTGGCTGTACCAAGGTCGATGGAAACATCGTTGGAAAACATCCCGCGAAACTTCTTGAACATGGGTCCGCCGCGCACCGACTCTGGCTAAAAAGTAAGCGGACCAGTCTAGTAAGCAAATCCCTTGTCCGCAAGGACATTTACGTTAAAAAAGCGGTCTTTTTAAGGGCAATTGCGCAGAGCGGGCTCGAAGGAAGCGGGAGCGCGGAACAAGTAGGCACGCGGGCCGGGATGCCAATCCCGGCACCACGGATGCAGAAAAGCAGCTGGGATCGACGTCCCCGCCTGTTGTTCCCTGTTTCACGTTCCCGCCTCAACCGTTACGATAATCCGTTTGTCGTCGTGGCTTGGCCACGCCCAACCAACCCATTCGGACCGCCAAACTCATGTCTGCCGTCATCTGCGGATCGCTTGCCTATGACACCATCATGGTGTTCCAGGACCAGTTCAAGAAACACATCATTCCCGATCAGGTGCACATCCTGAACGTGTCGTTCCTGGTTCCGCAGATGCGCCGCGAATTCGGCGGATGCGCCGGCAACATTGCTTATAACCTCAAGCTGCTGGGCGGCGATCCGTTGCCGGTGGCTGCAGTTGGGCAGGATTTCGGTCCGTATCGCGAGCATCTGGAACGCTGCGGCATCCGCATGGATTGCATCCGTATCTTCGAAGAACAGTTCACGCCGCAGTGCTTCATCACCACCGACCTGGACAACAACCAGATCACCGCCTTCCACCCCGGCGCCATGTCCAGCGCGCATGCCAACCACGTGCGCACTATCCCTAACATCAGCTTCGGCATCGTTGCGCCCGATGGCCGCGACGCGATGCTGCAGCACGTAGATGAGTTTGCCGCGCGCGGCGTACCGTTCGTGTTCGATCCCGGCCAGGCCATGCCGCTGTTCAACGGCGAGGAATTCCGGTCGATGATCGAAAAAGCCACCTACGTGATCGTCAACGACTACGAATCCCAGCTGCTGCAGCAACGCACCGGCTGGAATGCGCAGGAGATCGCTTCGCGCGTGAAGGCCTATGTGGTGACGCTCGGCCCGCGTGGTTCGCTGATCTATACCGATGGCACCACGCACGAGATTCCGCCCGCGCGCGAACGCCAGGTCGTGGACCCGACCGGCTGCGGCGACGCTTATCGCGCCGGCCTCATCTTCGGCATCATGAAAGGCCTGGACTGGCCGACCATCGGCCGCATGTCTTCACTGATGGGCGCGCTGAAAGTGGAGCATCCCGGCACGCAGAACCAGAGCTTCACCTACGACGAATTCGCGGCCGAATTCAAGGAACAGTTCGGCTACGCGCTGAGCTGAAGCGGGAAGCAACGCCATGTCGACGCTCGCCAACATCGTGGTCGCCATCATCGCGCTGATGCACGTGTGGTTTCTGATCCTGGAAATGGTGCTGTGGGACAAGCCCTCAGGCCGGCGTGCGTTCGGCACCAGCGCCGAATACGCCACGCAGACCAAAGTGCTGGCCGCGAATCAAGGACTCTACAACGGGTTCCTCGCGGCCGGGCTGTTCTGGGGCCTGGTCCTGGGCGGTGCGGAAGGCACGCACGTGAAACTGTTTTTCCTAGCCTGCGTGCTCGTAGCCGGCGTGTACGGCGGTTTCTCCGCCACGCGCAAAGTGCTGTGGATCCAGGGACTGCCCGCCGCGATTGGCATCGCGCTGGTACTGGCGAGCTGAGCCCATGGACGATCACGATCGCGAAGCGGTCGGTCAGCGGTTCGATCCCGCGCTGATGCAGCGTGCGCGCGAGCGGACGTGGGCGGCGTTGCATGGCATCCGAGCCCGCATGTGTCCGGGCATCAGCGAGGACGAAGCGCGCGCCGAGGCGATGCAAGTGTTGCAGGCGCTGGGCGTGGAGCGGTTGTGGCATCCGGTGATCATCCGCATCGGCGAAAACACCACGAGAACCTATCGTCAGCCCTCGGAACCGCACGTTCGCCTGGGTGAAAACGACAGCTACTTCATCGACCTGGGGCTGGTCTTCGATGGCCATGAGGGCGATGTCGGCGATACCTTCGTGATCGGCGATGCATCCGGGCGCCAGGCATGTGCCCAGGCAGCGCGCGAGCTGTTCCACGAAGTGGCCAGCAAGTGGCGCAATGAGGCTTGGAGCGGCCGCAGGCTTTATGATTACGCCTGCGAGCGCGCCGAGGCGATGGGCTGGCGGTTCAATCACGCCATCAAAGGCCATCGTGTCGGCGACTTCCCGCACTCGGTGCACAAGGGTGGCGACCTGGGTGATTTCGAGCACAAGCCTGCCGAAGGCCTGTGGATTCTCGAGATCCAGATTGCGCACCCGACCGAACCGTTCGGGGCGTTTTACGAAGATTTGCTGACTGAAGCCGCGCCATGAAAGCGGCAATGCTGCCTACACAATTGAAACGTACGCTGCGGACTTGAGGACGGTCCGCCCACCTTTCATCGCATTCCCCTGCAAGGGGAGTCAAAATAGCTTTCTGATCGACCAACGACTTCTACTACGGAACCAACGCTGTGGCCCGCCAAAAACCTCTCCACCTCTATCGCAACATCGGCATCATTGCTCATATCGACGCCGGCAAGACCACCACCACCGAGCGCATCCTGTACTACACAGGCAAGAAGCATCAGATCATCGACGTGCACGACACGAAGGATGGCAAGGGCTCGACCACGACCGACTACCTGGAACAGGAAAAGAAGCGCGGCATCACCATTCAGTCCGCTGCTGTGTCGACCGAGTGGAAGGGTCACCAGATCAACGTGATCGACACCCCAGGGCACGTGGACTTCACCATCGAAGTGAACCGCTCCCTGCGCGTGCTCGACGGCGCCGTGGTGGTGTTCGACGGCGTGGCCGGCGTGGAACCGCAGACCGAAACCAACTGGCGCCTGGCTGACCAGTACAACGTGCCGCGCATGTGCTACGTCAACAAGATGGACCGCATCGGCGCCAACTTCAAACACGCCGTGGACGGCATCAAGAACCGCCTGGGCGCCAACATTGTGCTCTGCCAGGTACCCCTGGGCAGCAGCGACGACTTCATCGGCATGGTCGACCTGATCGCCGGCGCGGGCTATATCTGGGACAGCAGCGACAAGGACAGCAAGTGGGAGACGATCCCGCTGGACCAGGTCGCCGACCATCCGAAGGTCAAGGCGTTCACCACTACCGCCGACAAGGAATGGGTGTCCAAGCTCGCCGAGCTGCGCGCGCAAAGCATCGAAAGCGCGGTGGAGATGGACGACGACGCCATGCACGCCTACCTCGACGGCCATGAACCGACGCTGGAAACACTGAAAAAGTGCATCCGCAAGGGCTGCGTGGCCGGCAAGCTGGTGCCGGTGTTCTGCGGCTCGTCCTACCGCAACAAGGGCGTGCAGCAGATGCTCGACGGCGTGGTCGACTACATGCCGTATCCGGGCGAGAACGGCGGCATCTCGATGGTGGACGAGGACGGCAACGTGATCGGCGAACAGGCCGTGACTGACGACGCCCCGGTCCGTGCGCTGGCCTTCAAGGTGATCAACGACCAGTTCGGCACCCTCACCTTCACTCGCATCTACTCCGGCGTGATCAAGAAGGGCGACACGCTGCAGAACGTTACCCGCGGCAAGAAGGAGCGCATCGGCCGCATCGTGGAAGTGCAGGCCAACGCCACCAAGGAAATCGACGAAGTGCGCGCCGGCGACATCTGCGCGTTCGTTTCTCTGAAGGAAACCGAGACCGGCGATTCGCTCACCGATCCGCAGCATCCGGTGCTGCTGGAGCGCATGCGCTTCCCCGACCCGGTGATCAGCGTGGCGGTGGAGCCGAAGAGCCGCAACGACATCGACAAGCTCTCCACCGCGCTTTACAAGATGGTGAAGGCCGATCCGTCACTGCGCATGGAAGTGGATCAGGAAACCGGCCAGACCGTGCTCAAGGGCATGGGCGAGTTGCACCTTGAAATCACCATCGATCGCATGCGCACCGAACTGGGCGTGGAAGCGAACATGGGCAAGCCCAAGGTCAGCTTCCGCGAGGCGTTCGGCCAGACGGTCGAACACACCTACACGCACAAGAAGCAGTCCGGCGGTTCGGGCCAGTTCGCCGAAGTGAAGATGATCTTCGAGCCGGGCGAACCTGGCAGCGGTGTGGTGTTTTCCGACGAAGTGGTCGGCGGCCGCGTGCCGCGCGAATACATCCCGGCAGTGGAACACGCCATCACGGTGGAATCACGCCAGGGTCAGGTGGCGGGCTACGAAGTGCTGGACTTCAAGGCGCGCCTGGTCGACGGCAAGTACCACGACGTGGACTCCTCGGCACTCGCCTTCGAAATCGCCGGCCGCGCCTGCTTCCGCGAAGCGCAGAAGATGTCCAAGCCCAAGCTGCTGGAGCCGGTGATGAAGCTGGAAGTGGTCACCGAAGCCGACTATCTCGGCGACGTGATCGGCGACATCAACCGCCGCCGCGGCTCGGTCAGCGAGCAGGGCCAGAAGGGCACCAACGCCTTCGTGCAGGGCTTCGTGCCGCTGGCTGAAATGTTCGGCTACATCAACTTCCTGCGCTCGGCCACCAGCGGCCGCGGCACCTTCACGATGATCTTCGATCATTACGAAGAAGTGCCGGCGAGCATGGTTGCGAAGTTGATGGAGAAGGAAGCGAAGTAAGCTTCCGCAACGTTCGCAAGACAAAGCCCGGGGAGCGCTCCCCGGGCTTTTTTTGTGACCTGTGCGCTACTGACAAGCCAGCGATCGCCGTGGTACTGCTTGACCAGACGTGTCCCGTCCCAAGCAGAGGAAACCCATGAAACTCCTTCCGACCGTCCTAGCCGGCTGCATGACCATCGCGCTAACCCCCATGGCCATCGCTGCAGACTCAGCGGTGACTGCGGACATGCCCGCCACCATGGACATGCTGCGTCACGCCATCGCCATGCACACGGCCGAAGGCCATCACCAGGTGCCCGCACTGGCCAATTATTTCGCCAAGCAACTGGAAGCAGGCGGCTTTGCGGCCTCCGACATCGAAATCATTCCAGTGGGGAACACCGCTGCCCTGATCGCGCGCTATCGCGGCACCGCCGGCAAACCTATTCTGCTCTCGGGCCACATGGACGTAGTGGAAGCCAAGCGAGAGGATTGGGCACGCGATCCGTTCACGCTTGTCGAGGAAAACGGCTACCTCTACGGTCGCGGCGTGGCGGACATGAAGACCGCCGATGTAGTCATGATCCAAACGCTGATCCGCTTGAAAAAGGAAGGATTTCGCCCTAGCCACGACATTATTCTGCTGCTATCCGGCGACGAAGAAACCGGCATGATCTCCACACGTGAACTCGTCAAGCGCTACCACGATGCCGAGTTCCTGCTCAACGCCGATGCGGGCGGCGGAACACTCGACGCCCAAGGCAATCCGACCGTCTATGAAATTCAGGCTGCAGAAAAAACTTATGCGGATTTCGAGATCACGCTGACTTCGCCAGGCGGCCATTCCAGCGAGCCAACACCTGACAATCCGATCTACCGTCTTTCGCACGATCTGGAAAAACTCGCCGCCTATACGTTCCCGGTCATGAGCAATCCGATCACCGTCGCTTCATTACGCGCACAAGGCGAACACACACCGGGCGCACTGGGCAAAGCGATGCTGGCGTTCGCGAACAATCCCAACGACCCCACGGCCGCGGCGACCATCAGTGCCGATCCGGCATATGTGGGACAGATCCGCACCACCTGCGTGGCAACCACCATTCATGGCGGGCACGCACTGAACGCCTTGCCGCAATCGGTCAGCGTTAGCGTCAACTGCCGCATCTTCCCTGGCGTGCCGGTGGATTCGGTAAAACAGACTATCGCCCAGGTCATCGCCGACCCCAGCGCAAAAATTGCCGTGTTGCCGCCAACACCCGTGGAAAGTGCAGCCTCGCCGCTGCGTGCCGATGTCGTAGACACCATCACTGCCGCCGTTCACACGCGATTTCCGGACGTGAAGATCGTTCCCGGCATGTCATCGGGCGCTTCGGACAGCATGCATTTCCGCAATGCTGGAGTGCCGAGTTTTGGTGTCGACGGTGCATTCACCAAGGCCGACGACACGTTTGCCCACGGTCTGAACGAAAAACTCCCGGCCAGCGAAGTACCGGCTGAGTTGGCTTTCTGGCATCAGTTGCTGACCACTTTGGCCAAGTGAGAACACTGATAAAAGCCAAGCCCAGAGGCGCGCTTCTGGGCTCACTTTTACGCACCAGACGTTACCAGGCCCAACGCAGACCCACGTTGCCGGCAACGGCACGTTGATGTTCGCCGCCCAGGTTCGCGGTGTAACTCGACGCATACACGCTGCCTCGCTGTGAGAATTTCGCGATGACGCCTGAAACCCTGTCTTTCCTGCCTCTGCAGGCCATCCAAGCTACAATACTCGGTTCGCATTCCCAGCCGCCTCGCCCATGTCCACCCATCTGCAAGAAACCCAGCGCCGCCGCACCTTCGCCATCATCAGCCATCCCGACGCGGGCAAGACCACGTTGACGGAAAAGCTGCTGCTGTTCGGCGGGGCCATCCAGATGGCCGGCTCGGTGAAAGGCCGCAAGGCTGCGCGTCATGCCACCTCGGACTGGATGGCGCTGGAAAAGGAGCGCGGCATCTCGGTGACCTCCTCGGTGATGCAGTTCCCGTATGAAGGCAAGATCGTCAACTTGCTCGATACACCCGGTCACGCGGACTTCTCCGAAGACACCTACCGCGTGCTTACCGCGGTGGACTCGGCGCTGATGGTGATCGACTGCGCCAAGGGCGTGGAGGAACGCACGATCAAGCTGATGGAGGTGTGCCGCCTGCGCGATACGCCGATCATGACCTTCATCAACAAGCTCGACCGCGAAGGCCGCTCGCCGATCGAATTGCTGGATGAAGTGGAATCCGTGCTCGGCATTGCTTGCGCGCCGCTGACCTGGCCGATCGGCATGGGCAAGCGCTTGAAGGGTGTGTATCACCTGTTGCTCGATGAAGTGCATGTGTTCGAGCCGGGCAAGAATTTCACCCGTCAGGATTCCACCATCTTCAAAGGTCTTGACGCGCCGGGCCTGGAAGAAGCCATCGGCACGGAAGCACTGACTGAACTGCGCGAAGAATTGGAACTGGTGCAAGGTGCTTCGCATCCGTTCGAACTCGATAAATACCTTGCCGGCAAACTCACGCCGGTGTTCTTCGGTTCGGCGGTGAACAATTTCGGCGTGCAATTGCTGCTCGATTTCTTCGTGGAACACGCGCCTTCGCCACGTCAGCGGGCCACGCTTTCGCGCGAGGTAAGGCCGGAAGAAGAAAAACTCACCGGCTTCGTGTTCAAGATCCAGGCAAACATGGATCCTGCGCACCGCGACCGCGTCGCCTTCATGCGTATCTGCTCGGGCACGTACACCGCCGGCATGAAGATGCTGCAGACCCGCACCAACAAGGAAGTGCGCATTGCCAACGCGCTCACTTTCATGGCCAGCGATCGGGAGATCGTCGAAAGCGCTTATCCGGGTGATGTCATCGGCCTGCACAACCACGGCACCATCAGCATCGGCGACACGTTTACCGAAGGCGAAGCCGTTAGCTTCACCGGCATTCCCAATTTCGCACCGGAATTGTTCCGCCGCGCACGACTGCGCGATCCGCTGAAGATGAAGGCGCTGCAGAAGGGCTTGGCGCAGCTTTCCGAAGAAGGCGCCACGCAGTTCTTCCGCCCGTTGATGAGCAACGATCTGATTTTGGGCGCGGTGGGCGTGCTGCAGTTCGACGTGGTGGCCTATCGCCTCAAGGACGAATATGGCGTGGACGCCAGCTTTGAACCGGTTGGCGTAGTGACCGCTCGCTGGGTGCATTGCGGCGACGAGAAGAAACTGGAAGAGTTCCGCGAGAAGAACATCATGAACCTCTCCATCGACGCGGCCGGCGAACTGGTCTATCTCGCCCCTTCCCGCGTGAACCTGCAGCTGACACAGGAACGCTCGCCGGCCGTGCGTTTCTCCGCCACTCGCGAACACGCGGCCTCCGTTGACGTCTAAAGCGCACTGGCGCCTTCACGCTTCCCTCACTTCGCCGGGCAGTACCGCCCGGCGAAGCATCTCGCTAATCTGATTGGGCAAGGGGACCGTTGCCTGGACCACTGGGCGCGGCATGTCCAACGGATACTCAGCGGGATTTCGCATGGTCAGCTCCAACGAGACACCGGTGCCAAGGAAGTATGGCTGGTTGGCCAATCTGCCCATTCGCTACAAGATCGTTCTTGCGATAGGCCTGCTGCTCAGTCTGTTTCTACTCAACAGCCTGGCCAACGTTGTCTCGCAGAATCGGCAATCGAACACCCGTCACTGGGCCGACCACACCTACCGGGTGCTGATTCAAATCGAGGATTTGCAACGCACGGCCCTGTCCGGCCAGATCGGATTGCGCGGATTCATGCTGATCCACGACCCCAAAGAGCTGGCGCGCGCCAAGAACAGCAATACCTCGTTCATGGTCCAGCTCGCCGAGCTGCGACAGCTTACGACTGACAATTCACTGCAACTGTCGCGTGTCGATCGCATCCAGGCACTGTCCCTGCAATGGAATCGCGAAATGCAGGCATTGGTGGTGGAACCTGCCGCCTTGCTCAAGCTTGACGACCCGCAACTGGCCTCGAAGATCGCCGCCATCCAGACCAATTACTTGGCGCATCGCACCGTTCACGTGGAGGATTACACGGCGGTGCTCGACCAGATGAGCGAAACCGAACGGCAACTGCTCGTCATGCGCATTCAGAGCGTGGATCGCCTGCTGAAGGAAACGCTTTACATCAACATCATCAGTGCGCTGATCGGCCTGGCGCTGGGATTGATGGTGATCTCACTCACTTCGCGCATGGTCGCACGCCCGATTCGTCGCTTGGGCGAATCGATGACGCGATTGGCCAATCACGATCACACCATCCCGATCCGCGGCATCGAACGCAGGGATGAAATCGGCGAAATCTCGCGCGCCCTGCAAGTGTTCAAGCAGATGGTGATTGAGTCGCACACGCAGGCAAAGTTGAAAAACGATGCCGCAGCCATCTCCGTCAGCCTGCAGGCCGCCACCAATCATCGTGAATTCGCCGAGCGGCTGGTGAAGCAGCTTTCGCCACTGATCCAGGCTGGCGTCGCGCTCTTCTATGGCTTCGATGAATCGCGCCAGCGCCTCGACCTGCTGGGCAGCTACGGCCTGCGCCTGCAGAACAGCCCGGATGCCTACATGCCAGGGGAAGGATTGGTCGGCCAGGTTGCAACGGGACGCCAGCCGATTATGCTGGAAGATGTACCGCCCAACTATTTCCGCATCGATTCCGGCAGTGGACAAGCGCTGCCACGCCATCTCACGATTCTGCCTTTGCTGGTGCGCAGTCAGCTGGTTGGCGTGCTGGAGTTTGCCGGGTTCGCTCCGCCCACGTCACACCATGAGCAACTGCTGGAAGAACTGCTCCCGCTGGCCGCGCTTACGCTGGAAAACCTCAATCGCGCCGTAAATACGGAGCAGCTGCTCGAACAGACACGCGAACAGACGGATGAATTGCGCATCACTGCGGTCACCATGCGCCAACAGCAGGAAGCGCTGCGCTCGGCCAACGATACCTTGCACGCCAAAACCATCGAGTTGGAGGAACAATCGCAGCGCCTGCTGGCATCCGAAGAAGAACTGCGCGTGCAGACCGACGAACTGCAGGCCTCCAACGAAGAACTTCGCATGATGACCGACACGCTGCGCGAGCAGAAACGTCAAGTAGAAACACTGCAAAAGGAAACCGAGCAAAAAGCAGAGGAACTGGCACGCGCCAGCCAGTACAAAAGCGAATTCCTCGCCAACATGTCGCACGAACTGCGCACGCCGCTGAACAGCCTGCTGATTCTTTCGCGCAGCCTGGGTGAGAACCGCGAAGGCAATTTGAATGGCGATCAAGTTGAATCGGCTCGCATCATCCACGATGCGGGTTCCAGTCTGCTGCGCCTGATCAACGACATTCTCGATCTATCCAAGATCGAAGCGGGCAAGATGGAGTTGTCGCTTGCCGATTATCCAGTGCAGAACCTGGCGCGCAGTCTGCGGCGCAACTTCGATCATGTCGCGCGCGACAAACATCTTGAGTACGAGATAACGCTGGAAGAAGGTCTGCCGGAAAGTATCCATACAGATCCCACCCGACTGGAACAGATCGTCAACAACCTCCTGGCCAACGCGTTCAAATTCACGTCCAAGGGTGGTGTTCGCGTGCGCATCAGCCGTCCGGCTGAAGACCTGCCCATTCCGGCATTGCCGGGCAGCCAGCCTATGCTGTCGATCAGCGTAAAGGACAGCGGCATCGGTATTCCCGCCGACAAACTGGAGCGCATCTTCAATGCGTTCGAGCAAGCCGACAACAGCACCAGTCGGCAGTTCGGCGGTACCGGTCTTGGGCTGAGCATTTCTCGACGCATGGCCGCATTGCTGGGTGGCGACATCGTGCTACGCAGTGAACTCGGACAAGGCAGCGAATTCGTACTGCTGCTACCGGAGCGCAGCACTGAAACCACGGTGGCCACCATCGCTCCGTCGGCATCCAGTCCTGCACCATCGCCGCGTCATGCTCGCCGCGCCGCGCCGCCGACCGAAGGCATGAGCGACGACCGCGAGCGCATCGAGCCCGGCGACAGCGTGATCCTGATTGTGGAAGACGATCCGGCCTTCGCGCATATCCTGGCGGAGATGGTGCGACAGAAAGGTCATTGCATGCTGCACGCACCCAACGGCGAGGCGGGCCTGGAACTGGCGCGCCGTTATCGCCCGATCGGCATTCTGCTTGACGTGATGCTGCCGGGCATGGACGGCTGGACCGTGATCGAACGCCTCAAGGCCGATCCATCAACACGCCACATTCCCGTGCACTTCCTCACCGCTACCGACGACACCGGACGCGGGCGTGAATTGGGCGCAGTGGGATTTCTCACCAAACCGGTCACGCGCGAAGCGATCAACGAAGCATTCGAACGCTTGATGCATTTCGCCAAGGGCCGCACTCGCCACTTGCTGGTGGTGGATGACGATGCCAACGCACGCAGCGCCGTGCGCACCTTGCTCAACCAGGACGATGTTGCCATCGACGAAGCCGGCTCCGCCGAGGAGGCGCTGCAGAAAATCGCCGCCACCGGTTACGACTGCATCGTGCTCGACCTTGGGCTGCCGGGCATGTCCGGTATGGATATGCTGGAGAAGCTGGCCGCGAGCGGCAGCATTCCGCCGGTGGTGGTGTACTCCGGCCGTGAACTTAGCCGCGAAGAAAATCTGCGCATCCGCCAGTACACCGACAGCATCGTGATCAAAGGCGCCCGCTCGCCGGAACGACTGATGGACGAAGTAAGCCTGTTCCTGCATAGCATTCGCGACACCAAGCATGGCGTCACGCCGCCTGCCGCCGGCCATGATGGCCTACGGGGACGTCACGTGTTGTTGGTGGACGATGACATGCGCAACTTATTTGCTCTTTCCAAGGTGCTGCGCGATTGGGGCATGCAAGTGAGCATGGCACAGGACGGGCAAAAATCCCTGCAGGTACTCACTGAAAATCCGCAGGTGGAACTGGTGCTGATGGACATCATGATGCCTGGCATGGATGGTTACGAAGCTACACGCGCCATCCGTGGAGAGCCGAAGTTCGCCAAGCTGCCGATCATTGCGCTGACGGCGAAGGCCATGCGAGGCGATCGTGAGCGTTGTCTGGAAGCGGGGGCCAACGATTATCTCTCCAAGCCGATCGACGTGGACAAGCTCGCTTCGCTCATGCGGATGTGGCTGCGCGACTGATCCATGAGCGGCGAGAGCGTAGACGCACCGGAACTGGACAGCATCGAATTGGCGCTGTTCGTGCAGGCGCTGCAGAAGCGCCACGGTTACGATTTCAGCGAATACGCTTCGGCCTCGCTGAAGCGGCGTGTGCGCCTGCTCGCTGATCAGCTTCATTGCAAGACCATCACGAGCCTGACCGAACGCATGCTGCACGAACCGCAGCTGCTGCCGAACATCCTGGAAGGGCTTACCGTTCCCACCTCGGAAATGTTCCGAGATCCGACCGTGTTTCGCACACTGCGCGAAAAAGTGTTCCCGGTGCTGGCGTCGTATCCACACATCAACATCTGGCAGGCCGGCTGCGCGCACGGGCAGGAGGTTTACTCGCTGGCCATCCTGCTGGAAGAGGCCGGGCTCTACGATCGCTCGCTAATTTTTGCTACCGATCTCAGCGATCGCGCCTTGCAGCGCGCCAGCGAAGGTATCTACTCCGGCAAGGAAGCGCAGCAATGGTCACGTAATTACCAGGCTGCGGGTGGCATGCACTCGTTGGCCGACTACTGCAGCGCGGGCTACAAGCTCATCAAGGTTAACCAGCGTCTGCGCCGGCATGTGACGTTTGCCGTGCACAACCTGACCATCGACGGCGTGTTTTGCGAAGCGCATCTGATCCTGTGCCGCAACGTGCTGATCTATTTTTCCGATCCACTGCAGGATCGCGCGCTGGCCTTGTTTCGCGACAGCCTGGTTCGCGGTGGTTTTCTGTGTCTTGGTTTGCGGGAAAACCTTAACCCCTCCCATGCGGCGCAGGATTTTTCGCCTTTCGTTGAATCGGCACGCATCTATCGCCTACCTGCGCATGCGGAGGGCTCTCACGCATGAGCATGCCTGCCGCCATCGTTATCGGTTGCTCCGCTGGCGGCGTGGACGCGCTGAAGGCCGTTATCGGCGGTCTGGATGCAAGGTTGTCGCAAGCCATCCTGGTTTGTCTGCATAGTCGCTCCGATACGGTGGACATGCTGTGCGAAGTGCTGCAGCGCATGTCACCACTGCCTGTCATGGAGGCCATTGAGCGGCATGCGGTGCAATCGGGTGTCATACATCTTGCGCCCACGGGCTACCATCTGCTGGTGGAAAGCGATCTGCATTTCGCCCTGTCCATCGATCCGCGCGTGAATCATGCGCGGCCTTCCATCGATGTGTTGTTCCATTCGGTCGCCGAGGTGTGGCGCGATGCGCTCGTTGGCGTCATTCTCACTGGCGCCAATGCTGACGGCGCTGCGGGATTGCGACGCATTCGCCAGCTTGGTGGCATCGCGGTGGTGCAATCTCCTGCCGACGCCGCGGCAACCGCCATGCCGCAGGCGGCACTGGAGGTTGCCGGCGCAGACTACTGCGTGCCCCTTTCGGATATCGCCCCCCTGCTCAACCGACTCTGCCTGGCATGAATACTCACGTTCCCAAAATCCTGGTTGTCGATGACACGCGCGCCAATCTCGTCGCCATGCGGCATTTGCTAGCCGACAGTGGCGCCGAATTGGTGGAAGCCAACAACGGTAACGAGGCGCTGTCCCTATGCCTCGACCAGCAGTTCGCGCTGATCCTGCTCGATGTAAACATGCCTGACATGGATGGCTTCGAGGTGGCGCAGCTGCTTGGCGAGACCGAGCACTTGCACGACACGCCGGTGATTTTCGTTACCGCCGCGTATGCCGATGACATCAATCGCTTGAAAGGTTATCGCTCCGGCGCGGTGGATTACATCGCCAAGCCCATCAACGACGCCATCCTGAAGTCGAAGGTGCGCGTTTTTCTGGAGCTGCACAACGCGCGCATGCAATTGCAACAGGCACTGGAAGAGCTGTCCGATCGCAATCGACAATTGCAGGCAGAGATCGCCGAGCGTCAGCGCATTGAGGCCCAGGTGCGCCATCAGGCCACACACGACATGCTGACCGGCTTGCCCAACCGCGTGTTGTTTCATGATCGTCTGCGTGCAGCGGTGCAATACAGCATGGTGCACGGGATTCCCTTTGCACTTGCACTGGTGGACATCGACGGCTTCAAGGGCGTGAATGACACCTACGGCCATCCTGCAGGCGACGCGCTATTGCAAGCGATTTCGTCACGACTGACGCAGCATGTGCGCGCCAACGATACGGCTGCGCGCCTGGGCGGCGACGAGTTTGCGGTAATCTTCCGCGATGCAGGCGACGTTGCGCCATTGCTGCAGCGCTGCCAAGACATCTGCAACATTCTCGCCCAACCCTATCCTCTGCAGGGCGAACACGGCGCTTTTCTCGCACATGTGAGCGCCAGTATCGGTATCGCGGTGTGGAACGAACAGATCGATTCTGACGAAGCGTTGATCCAGGCCGCTGATCGGGCGATGTATCAGGTCAAGGACCACGGCAAGAACGGCTGCGCGCTGGCTTCCACGTAATGCGGCACTTCGCTGCGTGACCTGTGGCACTGCGCACGTACGGCATCTCAACCTAGTGTGGCGCTTGTTAAATACGGGGGAAGCAGGCATGACATCCACGATCGCCTTCCGCACGCCGGAGGCTGCGCCCGCATGGCAGCGCTGGCTGGTCTATTCGCCGGTAGCGCGTATCGTAATCTTTGCAGCGCTGGCATTTGGCGTCGGATACGCCATGCACAACGTTCTACTGACGGTGGGCTGGATGGAAAAGACGGCGACGCCGCTGCAACACGCGCTGGCGGGGCTGTCGATAGAGCTTTCGGCCACCGTCATCGGTTACGCCGTTTTGGTGCTGTGGGTCGAACGGAGATCTTTGCGCGAATTTTCCTTGCGCACACTTCCCACCTACGGACTTGGCGGCCTGGTTGCCGGCTTTCTGATCTTCAGCGCGGTCGTGGGCCTGCTTTGGTTGTTTGGCAGCTATCACGTGCTCGGCTTCAATGCACATGTGGATTGGTTGCCAGCCGTATTAATTGCAGGCATCGGCGCCGGTATCGGCGAGGAGATTGCGATGCGTGGCGTGTTGTTCCGCATCGCCGAAGAAGGACTAGGCACATGGTGGGCACTGGCCATTTCGGCGGTGGTATTTGGCGGCGCGCACATTTCCAACCCCGGTGCCACGCTGTGGAGTTCGCTAGCCATCGCGATCGAAGCGGGCATCCTGCTTGCACTGTTGTTCCATGTCACGCGCACGCTGTGGGCATGTATTGGCTTGCACGCTGCGTGGAATATCACCCAGGGCACGATCTATGGCATTCCCGTGTCGGGGACTGATGCAAAAGGCTGGTTGACATCATCGCGCACCGGGCCGGATTGGTTAAGCGGCGGGACATTCGGCGCCGAAGCCTCAGTGGTAGCGCTTGCCGTGTGCACGTCGGTTTCGATGGTGTTGCTGGTGATAGCGCTGCGGCGCGGAAGCATCGTGCGACCGCGCTGGTCGCGCAAAGCTAAGATTTCTTACGAAGCGACACCCACATCATGATGTGAGCGCGGAATACCGGCGTTCCCGTCGGGTCCGTCACCTCGACCCGCACCGGCCATTCACGGCCGGCATCCACTTCGCCAAGCGGCACTACGGGCGTAGCAACGGCGTGCATGCTGCCTTTTGCACGGCTGAGGTATTCCACGCTCATGCCTTTGGGAATCCAGCGTACTCCCGAAGGAAGTGTCGCTTCCGCCATCACGCCAGCGCTCAGTTCGGCGAGATTGCACAACGCAATCGCGTGCACCGTACCAATGTGATTGTGTACACGCCGGCGATCGCGCATACGCACCTCGCAGCGGCCCGGTTCCAACGCAACGAAGTACGGGGCAATGGTGGCGAAGTACGGTGCACGCAGGCAGACAGCGCGAGAGAACAGCCAATGGCCGCAAGGCCAGCGGGTGATGCGCTGATACAAAGACAGCAGCGATGCGCTCATGACCTCTCCTGCTACGAAACCCATTCATGCGAAATACCAACCCTCCCCTGCTTCACGCAGGGGAGGGCAGGTCATGATGGATTTGGAAATTCGACGGCTAGTGCGGCTCAAGCCGCATCCGCCAGCTTCTTCACATCCTTGCGTGTCACCGCCGAACGCAGTTCCGCCGGATCGAAATCGTCCACGGAGATGAATTCGAACACGCCTTCGCGCACGCGCTTGAGCAAACCGGCTTCGGCGGCATCGATCACGCCCGCCTTCACCGCTTCGTCCAGCTGTCCGAGATAATCGTGCGATGTGAACTGGCCGGCCTTCTGCGCCTTGCCGAACTTACGCTCCACCGGCTCGGCCGCGATCACATCGGGAAGCAGTTCGTTCATGCGACCCACCGTGTTGTTGGGCGTAGGCGTGAGATAGGCCCATTCGAGCAGGCGATCGCGCGCTTCGCCCGGCGCGGTGATGATCGCTGCGACCCGACGGCCCAAGCGATCCGACGGCGGCACTTCGCGACGACCAAATGGAAACACCAGCACGCGCAGCAACCACGAAACCGGACGCACGGGGAAATTGCGAATGGCGCCGTCCAGTGCCATCTGCGTGCGCCACATGCATTCGTGGAACGCCCATGCGAGCAGCGGACGATCCGCCTCCGGACGGCCGGTATCTTCGTAACGCTTCAACATCGCACTGGCGATGTACAGATAGCTCAGCACGTCGCCGAGACGCGCGGAGAGCTTCTCTTTGAACTTCAGCTTGCCGCCGAGCACACCCATGAAGGTATCGGCGCATAAGGCGAGCGCCGCAGAGTAGCGGTTGAGCTTGCGGTAGTAGCGACGCACATAAGCATCGCCTGCCGTTTCACCGATGCGCGCGCCGGTAAGCCCGAGCGCGAAGCTGCGTACCGCGTTCGAAATACCGAAGCCGAGATGGCCGAACAGCGCGCGGTCGAAGGTTTTCAGGCGCTCGCTGTAATCGGTGATCGACAGCGCCTGCATTTCCTTCAGTACGTAAGGGTGACAGCGGATCGCTCCCTGACCGAAGATCATCAGGCTGCGCGTCATGATGTTCGCCCCTTCCACCGTGATGGCGATCGGCACACCCTGCCACGCACGACCCGCGTAGTTCTTCGGGCCAAGCTGCACGGCCTTGCCGCCGTGTATGTCCATCGCATCACCTGCGATGGCGCGACCCCATTCGGTGGCGTGATATTTCGCGATCGCCGACGGCACCGCCGGCTTTTCGCCACGATCCACCGCAGCGGCGGTTGCACGCGACAGCGCGGCCGTCGCATAAGTAAGGCCGCCGATGCGTGCCAGCGCTTCCTCCACGCCTTCGAAACGTGCAACCGCAAGACCGAATTGCTTGCGCATGCGCGCATAGGCACCGGTTGCCGCTACAGCCATGCGCACACCGCCAGTGGCGTTGGAGGGTAGCGAAATGGCGCGTCCCACCGACAAGCATTCCACCAGCATGCGCCAGCCGTGGCCGGCCATGTGCGGTCCACCGATCAGTGTCGACAGTGGCGCGAAGATGTCCTTGCCGCGCACTGGGCCATTCTGGAATGGAATGTTCAATGGGAAATGGCGGCGGCCGATTTCCAAACCGGGCGTGCTGCGCGGCAGTAGCGCGAGCGTGATACCGAGATCGTCCTTGTCGCCGAGCAGATGGTCCGGATCGTACAAACGGAAGGCCAAACCGACCACGGTGGCGATCGGCGCGAGCGTGATGTAGCGCTTGTCGAAGTTCAGGCGCATACCGATGGTTTCGACACCGTCGACCACCTGCTTGCATACGACGCCGTAATCCGGAATCGATGTGGCATCCGAACCCGCATAAGGACCGGTGAGCGCGAAACACGGAATCTCTTCGCCCACGGCGAGGCGCGGCAAGTAGAAATTCTTCTGCTCATCGCTGCCGTAATGGAGTAGCAATTCGGCCGGGCCGAGTGAGTTCGGCACCGCCACGGTAGACGCCACTGTGGCCGACATCGTGGCCAGTTTCTGCAACACCGCCGAATGCGCCAGCGCGGAGAAGCCCAGGCCGCCGTACTGCTTTGGAATGATCATGCCGAAGAATTTGTGCTTCTTGACGAAGTCCCACACTTCCGGCGGCAGGTCGGCCAATTCGTGCGTGATCTGCCAGTCGTCGAGCATGCCGCACAGCTGTTCGACCGGGCCATCGAGGAAGGCTTTTTCTTCTACGCTCAGCTCGGGCTTCGGCTGCTTAAGCAGTTCATGCCAATCCGGCTTGCCGGAGAACACTTCGCCTTCGAAACCGACAGTGCCTGCTTCCAGTGCTGTCTGTTCGGTATCCGACAGCTTCGGAGTGACTTTTGCGAACATCTTCAGCAAGGGTGCGCTGATCTGCTTGCGGCGAAAACCGAGATTCAGCAGCGGCACCGCGATCGCCAGTTCCATCACCAGCAAAATCACCGTCGTGATCGGCGTGTACGCCAACAAGCCCACCACCAGCGTAGTGACAATCGTAGCTATCGCCCATGTACGCAGGCTGCTGCGGTGGTATGCGCAGGCGCCGGTCGCAATAAGCGCGGCCAACACGGTCAGTAGTACGGACATTTCAATACCTCATGGCAGATGACTTCGCCGTGTCGCCGGCAGGTTCCAGGCTTTCGATGAAGCCTGCGATAGCGGCCGTGAATGCATCATTCGCATCTCCGGCCAACATGTGAGTAGCACCCGGCACCTCGGCATGCCGAGCATGCGGTGCCAGTGCAAGGAATTCTTCGACGGTATGATGCGAGACCACGTCGCTGCGTTCGCCCGAAAGTAGCAGCATCGGTACCTCGACATTGGCTGCAGCGGCGAACAGGCGCGGTTGGTAACGCTCGCTTTCGCTGACCAAGCCGCCAGCCAATAGTGCCGGATCCCAATGCCAGCGCAGACGGCCGTCGGCACCTTCGCGCAATAAAGGCTTCAATTGCTGCTCGCTCTTGCGTTCCCTGCGCTGTGGCAGATATGCCGCGATCTGCTCCGCCGCTTCGGCGTAACTGGCAAAGCCGTCCGGATGCGCCTGCATGAAGGCGAGAATGCGCTCGACACCGGCGGTTTCCCAACGCGGCGTGATATCGACCAGCACCAGCGCCCGGAACGGCATGGGCCGCACTTCGCCTGCGGTCACCAATCCCAGCAATCCTCCCATCGACGCACCGACAAGAATCGGTGGTTCGGGCTGTGCATGGGCGAGCGCCATCAGGTCATCGGCAAATTGCTGCATGTGATAGTCGCCGCCCGGTGTGGGATCGCTCTCACCATGACCGCGGCTGTCGAAGGTGACGCAGCGGCAACCACGCGCAGCCAGCGAATCTGCCGCAGCATTCCACGCGCCGCGCGTTTGTCCGAAACCGTGTGCGAATAGCAGCGTCGGCGTGCCGTTCGCATGGCGCACATCGACGGCCAACGACAGACCGTCTGCCGTGGCGAATGCGGTTCGATTGACGTGACGAGTATCCATACGCACGAGTATGGGTTGCGCGTCGGGGCGCCGTCAACCCGCCCTGGAATCCGCTATTTCCGGCCATCGCGAGCCCGTTCCTTAGATCAACCCAGCCGCAGTTTGCGGCGCGCTTCGGCTACCATACGGCTATGAATGTCCGTCAAAAACCCGAACGCACGCGCCTTTCCGCCGAAGACTGGGAAGATGCCGCCCTCAATCTGATCGCCGAGCAAGGCGTGGGAGCCTTGGCCGTGGAGGCGCTGGCCCGTCAGCTCGGCGTAACCAAGGGCAGTTTCTACTGGCATTTCCGTACGCGCGAAGCCCTGCTGCAGGCCGCGCTGGAGCGCTGGGAGCAATACGGCGAACGCGAAATCATCAGTCAGATCGAAGCGATTCCCGATCCGCGCGAACGTCTACCAGAGCTGTTCCGTCGCGTTGCGCATGAAATACATCCGCATCGTGTCTACGCTTCTTTGCTGAAGGCACTGGATCATCCGTTGGTTGTGCCGGTGATGGCGCGCGTATCCAAGCGTCGCACCGAATTTCTTCACACCGCCTATACCGAAGCGGGCATGGAGATCACCGAAGCACTCAATCGTGCACGCCTCACCTACGCGGCCTACGTCGGTTTTCTGCAGCTGAATTTCACGCTCGGTCTGCCAAGGTTGTCCCACGAAGAGTTCGACGCCTACATCGAACATATGATCGCCACGCTGATTCCATAGCAAGGCGGGGGCACAACTTAAAGAGTAAGCATCGTCAGAGCGGCAACTTCCGCTCTGACGGTTATCGGTGTTCGATTCCCGCTTTAGTCGTACTTATGCTGCACTCCACCTTGCAAGGCCAGTTCACGTAACTTAGCGTCACAGCTATCTTTTCTTGGTATACCAAAGTGAGGAAAGCATGACGAGCAAGCTAGCGGCGCTCGATCAATGGGTGACTGCAGCGGCGGCCCAAACACGCGCCGCAAAGGTCCATTGGTGCGATGGTTCGGACGCCGAATATCAAGCATTAGTGCAGCAGATGCTGCAGACAGGGGACCTGATCGAACTCAATCAGCAGACCCATCCTGGCTGCTATCTGCATCGTTCGCATCCATCCGACGTTGCGCGTGTGGAGCACCTGACTTTCGTGTGCACCGAACAGGAAGAGGATGCCGGCCCGAACAATCATTGGATGGCCCCCGCCGAAGCGCACACGAAGATCGATGCGCTATTCGACGGCTGCATGGAAGGCCGCACGATGTATGTCATCCCCTACTGCATGGGGCCAATTGATTCACCGCTCTCGCGTTGCGGCGTGGAAATCACTGATAGCCCTTACGTAGTGGCCAACATGCGCATGATGACGCGCATGGGCGCTGCGGCCCTCGCACGCATCGAGCGCGAGGGGCATTTCGTAAAAGGCCTGCACTCCACCGGCGAACTCGATCCGGAGCGCCGCTTCATCATGCATTTCCCGGAAGAGCTGACGATCAAGTCGTACGGCTCCGGCTACGGCGGCAATGCGTTGCTCGGCAAGAAGTGCCATGCGTTGCGTATCGCGAGCTTCCAGGCACGGCGCGAAGGCTGGCTGGCCGAGCACATGCTGATTGTCGGCATCGAAAATCCGCAGGGCCAGACGCATTACATCGCTGCTGCTTTCCCTTCGGCATGCGGCAAGACCAATCTCGCCATGCTGATTCCACCGGAAGGTTATCGCCAGAACGGTTGGCGCGTGTGGACGGTTGGCGATGACATCTGCTGGATGCGCCCCGGCGAAGATGGACGTCTGTATGCGATCAATCCCGAAGCGGGTTTCTTCGGTGTAGCGCCTGGTACCAGTGCCAACAGCAATCCGAATGCGCTGACTTCGATTTCGCACGACACGATCTTTACCAACGTCGCCGTTACCGCCGACAACCAACCGTGGTGGGAAGGTCTGCCCGGCACGCCGGCGATCGACTGGCAAGGTCGCCCGTACGATCCGGCCAACGGCCCTGCGGCACATCCGAATTCGCGTTTCACTGTCAGCGCCAAGCAATGCCCCACCTGGTCACCCAAAGCCGAAGATGCGCAAGGCGTGCCCATCAGCGCCATTGTCTTCGGAGGCCGCCGTCCGTCGCTGCTGCCATTGGTGATGGAAGCCCGTGACTGGGCACATGGTGTGTTGATGGGCGCCGCAATGGGTTCGGAAACCACGGCCGCCGCGACCGGCGCAGTGGGCGTACTGCGCCGTGACTCCATGGCGATGAAGCCGTTCTGCGGCTATCACTACGGCGACTACTTCAACCATTGGCTGTCGTTCGACAAAACCGGTGCGAAGCTGCCGAAGGTCTTCCACGTAAACTGGTTCCGCAAAGGCAAGGACGGCAAATTCCTGTGGCCCGGCTACAGCGAAAACATGCGCGTGCTGGAGTGGATGATCGCCCGTGTAGAAGGCAAGACACGCGGCATCGAAACGCCCGTCGGCACACTGCCTGCCACCGGCGAACTTAAGCTGGATGGTCTGGATCTGTCGCGGGAAGCGCAGATGGAATTGCTCGACATTGATGCTTCCGCCTGGCAGACGGAACTGCACGCCATCGGCGAGTACCTCGACAGCTTCGGCGAGCGTTTGCCCGCACCGTTGCGCCGGGAACAACAACGCATCAGCCAGGCTTTGCACGTGCCGCTCAAGGCCGCCAACGCCTAGGCAACCATGCGCCCTCTCCCCGCCGGGAGAGGGCTGCAGCAAAGGGCAATCCCGCGCAATGCATGAATTGCCTGTCTAAACCTATTTCTCTCCCCCCGCATCCAAGCTGGCAAGATGATTGCTGCTTGCATCGCCACCGGAAGCGCCATGCCCCCTGCGCTCGCTGCGGGAAACAACGAGATGGATGACGTGCGTGCGGCCGCTGCGGGCGACCGTCAGGCGTTCCAGCGCCTGTACCGGCAGCATGCGGGTCGCGTGCATGGAGCCATGTTGCGGTTGTCCGGCTACGATCATGCGCGCGCCGAGGATCTTACGCAGGATGCATTCGTGCGAGCCTGGCAAAAGCTGGATAGCTTCCGTGAGCAAAGCTCGTTCGGAACCTGGCTTTACCGGCTGGCGGTGAATGTGGCACTCATGGACATTCGCGCACGGGGCGCCGACCCGGTCGGCTACGTCGACGAGGAAAGCCTCCCCGAGCATGGCGAAACCCCGTTCTGTGCCGCCGAGCGCGAAGAGCTCGAGCGCGCGATCGGTAAGTTGCCGCCACGGGCGCGCGCGGTGCTGGTATTGCACGACGTGGAAGGCTGGCGCCATGAGGAAATCGCCGGCGAACTGGAGATGGCGGTAGGCTCGTCAAAAGCGCAACTGCATCGTGCACGCGGCTTGTTGCGCAAGGTTCTTGGAGAAGTGCGATGAACGAATTCGAATGGCTGCGCCAGATGCGCGACTTGAACCGGCCGGCGGCCCCGCAGAACGATCTGTGGGCACGCATCGATGCCGCGCTCGACGACGCTGCAGCAAGCGATACCACCGCAGCCTTACCTTCACCGCCTGCAAGGCGTCGCCGCACATGGGCGCTGGCCGCAAGCTTTGCTGCGGTCATCGTGCTTGCCGGCGGCATCGTGTGGCGTATGCATGCGATTCCGCACAGCGGGCCATCCGTCGCCACGAACTCGCCGGACATGGAGAACGCGCCTTGGAAACCGAGCGACCCTCGCCTGGCCGGCGCCGCACTCGAACTGGATGCCGCGCGCATGGAATTGCAACAGGCCATGCAGCAAGCTCCCGATTCCCCCGCTCTGCAGCGCTTGCTGCAACGGACTCATGCGCAGCAAACCCAGCTACGCGAACTCGAGAAACAAGCCGGCTAAGGACATAACAACAATGAAAAACACGCGCTATCTGCCGCTGCTGCTATGCCTGCTGCCAGGGGGGCAGGCTTTTGCCGATACTCCGCTGGATCTCCACCACGCCGCCGCGCCTACCGCGCACGTCACCATCAGTAACGTCAAAGGCGAAGTGAACGTCACCGCCTGGGACCGCAATGAAGTGCACGTAAGCGGTGAACTCGGCGAAGGTGCCCAGCCGCTTTCCATTGAAGGCAGTGAGAACAATCTCGCGATCAATGTGCAGGCCAAGGGGCACGAAGGCTGGTTCAACTGGAGTGGCGAGAACGCCATGGAACCCTCCACGTTGAACGTCAACGTGCCACGTAGCGCTTCGGTAAAGGTGAGCGTGGTAAGCGCGCCGTTGAACGTCGATGGCATCAGGGGCGGCGACATCGAAGCGAATTCGGTCAGCGGCCGCATCGCGATCAACGCACAGACGCCTGCGCTGCATGTCCTCTCCGTAAGCGGTAACGTCGCGTTCTCCGGTCACGCAGAACAGGCCAAGCTGCAGACCGTGAGCGGTGACATTCTCTCGCCGTCGTTAGGCACTAATGTGGAACTGCAGACCGTCTCCGGACGCATCCAGTCCGGCGGGGGCCCGTGGCGGCAGCTCAATCTGAGTACGGTATCGGGTGACGTGCAGCTCACTGGCAGCCTTGCTGACGGCGGCAATATCAGCATCGACAGCATGAGCGGCAGCGTGACGTTGCAATTCCAGCATCCGCTCAACGCCAACATCCATGCCAGCACCTTCAGCGGTGATATGCACAGCGATTTCGGCACGCCTACCCGTCCGGAGCATGGACCAGGCAGCACGCTCGACAGTGTTGCCGGCAACGGTGGCGGCAAGATCCACATCGAAACATTCAGTGGTGATCTGAGGATCAGGAAGAGCGATTGATACTGCTTTTCCCGCTTCCATGAATGAAAACGCCCCCGGCATGCGGGGGCGTTTTCATTTAGATAGGTAGATCAAAGATCCTGGTGATATTGCACGTACGGAGTACGCGACTGATCCGGCTCCGGCGGGCCGGCCGGCGTGCTCACCGCATTACCGGACGACCATAGATTCTGTGCACCGAAGCTCAACGAACCCTGCCACGGCAGACGCCACGTCACGCCCAGATCGATGCTGTTCCAGCGACGGTCCGCATTGAGCATGCCAGGCACCGTCGTACCCGGCTCAGGCTGCATGGTGCGGCCGACAATGCTGGTGCTGACCGAACCATGCTCAACGCCAAAGCTCAGCGCCTTCTGGTCCAACGTACTGAGACCCAACTGATTGCCCGGCAGCAAACGAATGCGGCCCATGCTTGCGCCAAGCAGCACGCCGCTGTTGCCGTTCAACGCGAAGCGGCCACGCGCATTGACCTGCGTGCTGCTGTCGAAATCCGGAAGGCCGTTTACCCCGGGCGCCGCACCCGGCAATACGCGCGGCAGCGGTGTGGGATTAGGTACCTGGTCTTGCGCGACGCTTACGCCCACACTGTAACGACCCGCATTGTAGGTGGCGCCCACTTCGCTGCTGATGATGCGCGGCTGCGTCACCCATGAGCGCTGCGTGACACCTGCCTGCGCAGAAACGTTAGGTGTAACGCCGTATTGCACCGTACTGGAATTGACCGAGCCGCCAGCAAGCGGATTCAACGACAGCGACGACATATTGTTCTGTGCGTCCGCTGTGGTCGTGCTTTGCGACTGCACTATCAGCGAGCCCTGCGCAGGCTGCTGTTGACCGATTTTCAGGGTCTGCTGTTGCTGCATCCACGCGGTATTGCTGATCTGATCGCCGGACAGCGTCTGCCCTGCCGCCATAAGCGGCACGCAGAGCATCGGCAGTATCAGCAGCGATCGGCGCATGAAAATTCGAACTCGTTCAACAAACCCGTCCGTACCCCAGGAAGAATACGGATTCCCGGGGTTCACTATACCTTACTTTACTTTTTACTAACACCCGGAAAGAGCGCATTTTTCTGCGGCGCAGTCGGAAAAAACGCTTGTTGGGACAACCATCCGATGGCACAGGGGATGCATGGGCAAGGCATCTTTGTTATCGGATAAGAAAGCCATGGGTATCGGTCACATGACGGTATCTTCACGATATATAGTCACCCGACACACCGCGTGGACCCGCTCATAGGTCATGAGTTCAATGCCCGACAGTCGCAATTTCGCGCTAGACCCCGGCAGCGCCCTGCCGACGGAGCTGCGTGAGGTGCTGGAACAACTGTTTCGGGCCATGGATGGCGAAGACGTCTTGCGGATCTGTGAGACGACACTCGATTACTTGGGGCTGCGCGGGCGTCTTTGCTGGCTTCCGCCGGAAGCCGAAGGTAACCCGGAACCGGGTCGAACGATCCTCGCCACTGACCCACAGACCTTGCGGATCTTGGCGGTAGAAAACGAGGCCACCGCGCCGAATCATGCCGCGAGCGACGAACTGGCGTGGCTGGGGCGACTGGCCGGCATCCGCCTGCGTCAGCTCAGCGAAACCGGGCGTCTTTATGAATCGATCTCGCGGCTGGCGATGGCTGAGCGCCTTCAGCGTGCGCTATACGCCATCGCGGAATTGGCCAGCACCACGCATAACCTGGCCGAGATGATGCAGTCGCTCCATTCCATCGTCGGCATGCTGATGTACGCGGAGAACTTTTACATCTTCCTGTACGACCCGGTGAGCGACAGCGTCCGCTTCCCGTATTACGTGGACACCGTTGACCAAAAACCGCCCGCGCCGGACGAAAGCTATCCGCTGCAGGACATGCGTTACAGCCTGACCTGGAATCTGCTGCAAGGCGGCCAGCCGATCATGGGCTCGATCGACGAATTGTCGCGTCAGCTGGAAGGCCGCTTCACACTGATCGGACCTGCTTGCGAACATTGGCTGGGCGTGCCGCTTATGCACGGCAGCAAGGCCGTCGGCGGCATTGTTGTGCAGAGCTACCGATCCGACACGCACTACACGCACCAAGACCGCGACCTGCTCAACTATGTCGCAAAACACATGCAGACTGCGCTGGAGCGGCGTGAAGCGCACGCGGAACTGGAACGCAGAGTCGCTGACCGCACCGCGGCGCTTCGTGCGACCAACCGCGTGCTGCGTCAGCAGGTGCTGCAACGCCAGCGTGGCGAGCGCCTTCAGTCGGCACTGTTCCGTATCGCGGAACTAGCCAGCGCGCCGGAAAGCCCGCAAAACTTCTACGCCGCGGTGCATCGTGTCGTGGGCGGCCTGCTCTACGCGCGCAATTTTTACATTGCCTTGCTCGATGAAAACGGCCAGAACATCACTTTCCCCTATTCGATCGACGAAATTGCTCCCACGCGCGAAGCACGCCCGGTAAGCAACGGCGCCACCGAATATGTCATCAAGCACGGCAAACCGCTGCTAGCCGATCGCCAGACCTTCGAGCGCCTGGCAGCCGCCGGCGAATGCGAAGAAATCGGCGTGAAATCCGTGTGCTGGCTGGGCGTGCCACTGATGTGGGACGACCGCGTAAAGGGCGCGCTCGCCGTGCAAAGCTACTCGCCCAAGCACATTTACGACACACGCGACCAGGAATTGCTCACCTTCGTCAGCTACCACATCGCCAACGCATTGCAGCGCAAGCAGACCAGCGAGTCACTAAAGCTGGCGTACGTGAACCTGGAGCGCCGTGTAACCGAGCGTACTCGCGCACTGGCGCTAGCCAACCGCGACTTGCGCGAACAGATCGCCGAACGCGAGCGTGTCGAACGCCGGTTGATGTACGAAACCCTGCACGATTCGTTGACCGGCCTGCCCAATCGCACGCTGCTGCTGCAACGGTTGGGACAAGCGCTGCAGGCCTATCACGCTGATCCGAACACCTTGTTTGCCGTGCTGTTCATCGATCTTGATCGCTTCAAGGTGATCAACGACTCGGTGGGTCATTTGATCGGCGACGATCTGCTGTTCCAGGCCGGCAGTCGCATCCGCGCCTGCTTGAAAACCCGCGATTTGGTTGCACGCCTGGGCGGCGATGAGTTTGCGGTCCTGCTGGAAGGCATCAGCGATATCGGCAAGGCCAGGCTTGTGGCTGAGCGCATCATCTCCGAATTGCACGTGCCGTTCCGCTTGGGCGTCAAGGAGATTTTCACCTCCGCCTCGGTCGGTATCGCCTTGCCAGGTCCGCACTATCAACAGCCGGAAGAGCTACTGCGCGACGCAGACGCCGCGATGTACCGCGCCAAAGACGAAGGGCGGCATCGCTCTGCCGTATTCGACGATCGCCTGCGTCGCGAAGTGCTGTCGCTGCTGGAAATGGAAGGCGATCTGCGCCGCGCGTTGAGCCGCAATGAATTCGTGCCGTTCTATCAACCGATTGTGTCGCTGGAAGATGGCCGCACGGTGGGTTACGAAGCATTGCTGCGCTGGCGCCACCCCGTGCGCGGTTTGCTATGCCCTGGTGATTTCCTCGCTGTAGCCGAGGAAAACGGCAGCGCGGAAAGCATCGACTGGCAGATCTTCGAACAGATCGCCTCGCAAGCCGTCATGCTGGCGGGTAGCCATGGATTTGTCAGCCTCAACGTGTCGGCCCGGCATTTCCGTCAACCCGATCTCGATGATCGACTGCTCAATCTGTTGCGCACCTATCGCGTCAACCCGCGCTCGCTGCGCATCGAGGTGACCGAGCGTACGCTGCTGGAAAACCCGGCGCAGGTAAAGCGCATCCTCGACAACCTGCGCCAGCACGGCGTGAGCATTGCGCTCGACGACTTCGGCACCGGCTATTCGTCACTGAGCTATCTGCATCAGTATCCGATCGAAACGTTGAAGATCGATCGCAGCTTCATCATTGAATTGGCCAAAGCCAATAGTCATAGCGTGCCGGTGGTGCGTGCGATCCAAGTGCTAGCCGACTCGCTGCAGATGCAGGTGATCGCCGAAGGCATCGAGGACGATGCACAGCGTCAGGTGCTGCGGCATATCGGTTGCCGTTTCGGCCAGGGTTTTCTGTTTGCTCAACCGCAGCCGGCGGAAGTATGGATGGGCGAAACCTGAGTGCCGCGTAGATGGGGGTGAAAGCCCCATCTACGTGGCAACTGTTACTGCACAGTAGAACTTGCAGCCGTACCGCCGCTCAACAAATGCTCCGCATCCACGCGATCGAAGGTATATTCGCGCGCGCAAAATTCGCAGGTGACCTCGATCGTGCCGTTCTGCGAAGCCAGCGTTGCCTCGATTTCCTCGCGTCCCAGCGAGCGCAGCATGGCTTCCACACGTTCGCGCGAACAACTGCAGCCGAAAGCCAGCGGACGCGGCTTGAACAAGCGCACGGTTTCTTCGTGATAGAGGCGATAAAGCAGATCCTCCGACGAGGTGCTCAAAAACTCCTCGCGACCCAGCGTGGCAGTGAGTTGCTCGACGCGCGGCCAGCCATCCTCGTCGTGCGCCATATCGTGACCGCCCTCACCTGGCAGTTTCTGCAGCAGCAATCCCACGGCGTTTTGTTCGTTCGCCGCGAGCACGAAGCGCGCAGGCAATTGCTCGGATTGCAGGAAATAATTTTCCAGGGACGCCGCCAGCTCCGGATGGCTGAGATCCACCAAGCCCTGGTAGCGCTGCCCGCGCTCAGCCTGGCCGATGGTGATAGCCATGATCGCTTGCGGCAGATCACTCAGAGACAACGTCTCCGGTAGCGCCGCATCCCAGCGCGCCAAACCGCGCAACCGGCCGGCATCCGTGCACTCGGTAAACAATAGCCGCAAGGCGCCCTTGCTCTTCAGTTCGACCGACAAGGCGCCATCGAACTTTATATTGCCAGTCAGCAACGCACTGGCAGCCAGCGCCTGGCCCAGCAGATCCAGCAGCGGCGCAGGGTACTCGGCGCGCCCGGCGACCTCGCGCCAAGCCGCGCCCAATCGCACGATTACGCCTCGGACACCGGCACGTTCCAGCAAAAAGCGATGCAACACATCCTCAGCGAGCACGGTTTCCACGTTGAACTACCTCATAAATACGACAAGACGCGAGAAATGGGGGCTCGCGCCTGGTTGAACAATGGCACTGCTTGGGAGGCCACTTATACTTCACGGGCTTTTTCACGCCGATCGATCCCATGCCGCATCTTCCGCCATTTCGCCGCCTGCTGCGTTACGCCGGTATCGCGATCCTGTCATGGGTGGCCCTGAGCTGGTTCGTGGTGCTGGTTTTCCGCTTCGTACCGCCCTGGACCTCGGCCGTGATGATGGAGCGGCGGCTGGACGCCTTGGTACACGATGAAAAGGATTTTCAGCTACGCCAGCACTGGGTACCCTGGTCGCGTATATCGCCCTGGGTACCGATCGCGATGGTGGCCGGCGAGGATCAGAAATTTCCGTTTCACCACGGTTTCGACCTCGATTCCATCGAAAACGCCATCGATGCGGCCGACGACGGCAAGCGCCTGCGCGGCGCCAGCACCCTCAGCCAGCAAACGGCCAAGAATCTGTTTCTGTGGAACGGCCGCAGCTTCGTGCGCAAGGGGCTGGAGGCGTATTTCACCGTGCTATTGGAGCTGACTTGGCCGAAGCAACGCATTCTTGAGGTGTACGTGAACATCGCCCAGTTCGGTGATGGCGTCTATGGCGTGAGCGCAGCCAGCGAAACCTTCTTTCACGCCTCGCCCGCACAGCTCGGTCCTGCGCAGGCAGCCCGGCTGGCAGCCGTGTTGCCCAATCCGGACCGCTTCCACGTTGATCGTCCGAGCGGCTACGTGCTGGAACGCGCGCGTTGGATCGAGCAGCAAATGAATCAGCTCGGCGGGCCGACCTATCTGCAAAGTCGTCTGCCGCCGCGCGATGTGCATCCTGCGAGACGACGTTAGAACACGGACGTTCGTGTAACACTTACACTTCGCGCATCTGCCCGCTTGTATGGATATTCCTGGCATGCCGCGACTCACGGTTGTCGTTCCCGCTTACAACGAATCGGCCGTGCTCGACGCCTTTCATGAGCGCCTGTCCAAGGTGTTGGATTCGCTTGCGCTCAACTGCGACGTGCTCTACGTCGACGACGGCAGCCGCGACGATACCTGGGCGATCATGCAAGCGCTCGCCGCTGCCGACTCGCGCGTGGGCACACTGAAGCTGTCACGCAATTTCGGCAAGGAGGCAGCGCTGACTGCCGGGCTCGATCACGTCGATGCCGACGCTGCCATCGTGATCGATGCGGATCTGCAAGACCCGCCGGAGCTTATCCCGCAACTGGTGGAGCAATGGCAAGCCGGCCACGACGTGGTGTACGCCACCCGCAGCGCGCGCGCCGGTGAAACCGGTTTCAAACGCTTCACCGCGGCCGCGTTCTATCGAACCATGGAAATGATGTCGGACGTGGCCGTGCCGCGCGATACCGGCGATTTTCGCCTGCTTTCGCGTCGTGCGCTGGCTGCGTTGTCACAACTGCGAGAGCGGCAGCGTTTTATGAAAGGCCTGTTCGCATGGATCGGCTATCGCCAGACCTCCATCAAATACCTGCGCGACCCGCGGTTGGCGGGCAAGACCAAGTGGAATTACTGGCGCCTCACCCAACTGGCCATCGAAGGCATCACCTCGTTTTCCAGTGCGCCGCTGAAGCTCGCCACCTGGACCGGGCTGGCGGCGTCCGTGGCGGCGTTCCTGTTCGGGTTGAAGGTGATGTTGAAGGCACTGCTGCATGGCGACCCGGTGCCGGGCTACCCGAGCCTTATGGTCGTGATCCTGTTCTTGGGCGGCATCCAGTTACTTGCGCTGGGTGTGATCGGCGAATATCTGGGCCGCAATTACAACGAGACCAAGCAGCGGCCGCTGTATTTCATCGAGGAAGAACACCTGCCGGCCGCCCGCAAAACGGTTCACACCGACGCAACGTCACAGCGCTAAACTGTCCCCACGCGGCCATTGCTGCGGCCGTCGGGGAGGTCTGGATGCGTCAGGTCAAGCATTTGCTGGACAGGAAAGGCAGCGACATCTTCGCCATTGCGCCGGAAGCGCCCGTGTTGGATGCGATCAAACACATGGCTGAGCGAGGTGTCGGTGCCTTGTTGGTGATGCGCGGCGAGCAACTGGTCGGCATCATTTCCGAGCGTGATTACGCACGCAAAGTCATACTGCAGAGTCGATCCTCGGCGCAGACGCCGGTGTCGGAAATCATGAGCAGTCCGGTGCTCACGGTTACGCCCGATACGGATGTCTTCGACTGCATGCGTCTATGCACCGACAGTCGCGTGCGCCACCTGCCGGTGGTAGAGGGCCATCGCGTGATGGGCGTCATCTCGATCGGCGACCTGGTCAAGGAAGTGATCAGCGCGCAAGCCGAACAGATCGAGCAGTTGCAGCGGTACATCACGAGCTGACATTTGGAGACGGGAAACGCGACACCTCAAGCGAGGCTTTCGTTTCCCGTTCCGTGCTCCCCTTTCCCCGCCTTGATCTCCGGAGCCAAGTCTGGAGAAGTGGCTGCTTTGCGCGCTATCCATGTCGCCAGCGACGATGCGCCCACACCGATCAGCGCGATGCTGCCCACACTCACACCGAGTTTCACCAGGCTGCTGATGCTGGTGGTTATCACCACGTCGCCAAATCGCCACACCGCGGTGTCCACAAAATTCTTGCCCTTGTAGCGCGTTTCGCGCGGCACGCGCGTGTACAGCGCATCGCTGGCCGGTTTGGTCATGCCGTACATGAAGCCGCGCGTGCCCGCCATCATCAGCGCCACGAGCGGCAAGCTGTAGCTCAGCACACTCACCTGCGCATGGCCACCCAGCATCACCATGATCAACAGGCCCAGGTTCACGAGCTGCGGAAGCACCATCGCCCTCACGACGCCACGCCGAACGAGCAACCAACGCGTCAACGTGAACTGCAACACCGAGCCGAGCAGATTCGCTGCCAGATCCATGTGTGCATAGAAAGCCGTGCGTTCACTGGCCGAAGCAAAGTGCGCCTTGGCGTAGTCGGACACCAGCGCATAGGCCAGCGTGCCTACGCCATCGCCCAGGAACATCAGAATCGCCATGGAGCGCAAAAACGGACGCGACCACAGTTCGCGCACGCCAGCCCATAGCGAACCACCCACTGGTTGCTCGGCGTCGGCACTGTGTCTGCGCTGCACGGATATCTGCAACAGCAGCAGCAAGGAAACGCCAAGCATCGTCGCCGACACCAGCAGCAAAGGCGCCACACCGATCAAACCCACCAGCAAGCTGGTTACGGATGGCCCGAAGATCGCACCGGCCATGCCGCCCAGCGCAATCAACGAAAACACTTCGCGCGCGCGCTGACTGTCGAAGACATCCGCCATGAAGCTCCAGAACAGCGAGACCACGAACAGGTTGAACACGCTGACCCAGATGAAGAACACCACACCCAACGTACGCACACCGATGCGATCCTGCGCGATGAAGGCAGGAATAAATGCCAGCAAGCAGACGATGAAGAAGCTGTAGCTCCAACCCAATACTCGTCGCCGCGGGAAACGCGCCACCAGCACGCCGAATACCGGCGTCAGCGCAAGCATGGCCACAAAGGTGGCGGCGTAGAACAACGGCAATTGCGTGGAACCCACCGCACCGCCGAGCTGATCGCGCACCGGGCGAATGATGTAGTACGACGTCAGCACGAAGAAGAAGGCGAGCGCCGAAAGCGCCGGGGTAGCGTCGGAACGCTGAGCATCGGAGGACGGCAAACGCACCGGGTGGGATTCCAGCGGGAGGCGGCGCAAGACTAGCATGTCCCCTATGACGCACGGTCATAGGTGAGGGGGCAGCATGGAATACGACTATGTGATCGTCGGTGCCGGCTCAGCCGGCTGTGTGCTGGCTCATCGCCTTAGCGCCCTGCCCGGCAAACGCGTGTTGCTGTTGGAAGCCGGCGGTGCCGATTGGAATCCTTTCATCCATATGCCGGCCGGGCTTGCGCATCTGCCTAAGTGCCGCCGGCTCAACTGGAACTACGAAACCGATCCGGAGCCGCAGTTGCTCGATCGACGCCTATGGTGGCCGCGCGGTAAAACGCTGGGTGGTTCCAGCTCGATCAACGCGATGTGCTATATCCGCGGCGTGCCGGCCGACTATGACGCCTGGGCCGAAGTAACCGGCGATGTTCGCTGGTCGTGGTCGCAAGTGTTGCCTTGGTTCGTACTCAGCGAGAACAACTCGCGCGGCGCCAGTGCACTGCATGGTACTGAGGGGCCGTTGTCCGTTTCGGACCTGCGTTATCACAATGTGCTTTCTGCCGCGCTGGTCGAGGCGGGTGTCAGCGCGGGTTTTGGACGCAACGCGGATTTCAACGGTCCCGGGCAAGCAGGATTCGGTCTCTATCAGGTCACGCAACGCGACGGTGCGCGTTGCTCTTCGGCGGTGGCCTATCTGCGCCCTGCGCGCACGCGCACCAATCTGCACGTGCGTACGCACGCGTCAGTCGAGCGCCTTGTGATCGAACACGGGCGGGCCATAGGCGTACAGCTACGCCATGGGCGTGAGCGACAGGTCATTCGCGCCGGCGAAATCATCCTGGCTGCCGGAGCGATCAACTCGCCCCAGTTGCTGATGCTGTCGGGCATCGGACCGGGGGATCATTTGCGCGAACACGGCATCACGCCGGTGGCCGATCTGCCCGGCGTTGGCGCCGAGCTGCAGGATCATCTGGACATCTGCACGCTGGTGAACTGCACGCAGAACGTCACCTACGACAAGCTCAACGAACTCGCGGTAGGTTGGCGTTATCTGCGCCACCGTGACGGGCCGGGCAGTTCCAACATCGCCGAAGCGGGTGGTTTCGTGCGCAGCCGGTTGGCTACGGATGCACGTTGCGATATCCAGTTCCATTTTGTGCCGGCCTTGCTGGACGATCACGGCCGTCATCGCCTGCCCGGTTATGGCTACACCTTGCACGCCTGCTATCTGCATCCGCACAGCCGTGGCAACCTGCGTTTGCGCTCGACTGATCCGTCAGCACCTGTAGCGATTCACGCGGGTTATCTCAGCGATCCGGAAGGTCACGATCTCGCACGCATGGTCGAAGCGGCGAAACTTTCGCGCGAGATCTTCGCACAGCCGGCGTTCGATCCGTATCGCGGCAAACCTGTCTTTCCAGAAACAGAACCAGGCAGCGACGCAGAGTGGGAGACCTTCATTCGTCGCAAAGCTGAAACTGTGTATCACCCCGTCGGCACTTGCCGCATGGGACGCGACGAGCGAGCTGTAGTGGATAGCGAGCTACGCGTGCGCGGCATAAGCGGCCTGCGCGTGGTCGATGCCTCAGTGATGCCCGCGCTGCCTAGTGGCAACACCAACGCGCCGACCATCATGATTGCTGAACGCGCGGCGGCCCTCATGTTGGCATGATGCCTGTTACGCGGGACATTCACGCACTGCTGAGTTCATGATCATTCCCCAAGCACAGCCTCACGCCGTTGTGACCTTGCCCGAAGTACAGGACAATCCAGCGACACTCATGGACGACCCCACCAGCCCATGACCCGAGGCGTAAAGCCACGCCCGAAAGAAGCCGAGTAACATGCAGTTCCGTAAGCTTTCCTTGCTGATCGCCGGTTCGCTCGGCATCGCGGCGACATTGATTCCCGCTTCCGCGGCGCGTGCCGGCGCCACCAATGCCCCGCCCGCGCCCGACATCCGCCCGGTTCGGCGCGATGCAACCGACTCAACCGCCAACCTTCCGCCCGAACGTATCAAGGATGCATTGGGCGCGTACTCGCATTGGCTGGATGTAGTGGCGCAGCGCAACGAAGTGGCGGGGCTTGCCACCGCGGTGGTGGTGAACAACAAGGTCGCATTCGAGCGCACCCTCGGTTATGCAGACGCCGACACACAGGAGCCCGTCACACCCGCCACGGTGTTCCGCCTCGCATCGTTGTCCAAGGCCTTTGCCACAGCCATCACCGGCCTGTTGATCGAGGAAGGCCGCTTCAGCTGGAACACCAAGCTGGCCGACGCGGTCCCGTTCTTCCAACTGAAAGATGCGCAGGCTTCCGGCGAAGTCACGGTGAGAGACATCCTTGGGCAGCGTCTGGGGCTTCCGCACAACACTTACGATCAGATGCTGGAAGAAAACGTTCCCTACGAGGAACTGGTGCGTAAGCTGGACGAAGTAACCCTCACCTGCAACGTAGGCGAGTGCTACGGCTACCAGAACGTCGCCTTCAGCCTGATTGGCGATCTGATTTACGCCGAGACCGGCGACTTCTTCTATCACCAAGTCGACAAGCGCCTCTTTTTTCCGTTGGGCATGACCACTGCCAGCTACGGTCGCGAAGCACTGGAAGGCAACCAGAGCTGGGCGCGTCCGCATCGTCCTCACGGCGCGCATGCCTGGGAGTCGTTCGATCCGAAAGAAGCCTATTACCGCGTTGCACCGGCAGCGGGCGTAAATGCGAGCCTGCGCGACATGGAGCAATGGCTGATAGCACAGATGGGTGGGCGACCGGACGTGCTCTCGCCGACGCTACTGGATGAGCTGCACGCTCCGGGCGTAGCCACGCCCGGAGAAATACATGGCACGCCATGGCGCCACGCTCGCGTCACCGCTGCCAGCTACGCGCTGGGCTGGCGAGTGTTCACCTACGGCGGTGAGACGATGGTCTTTCACGCCGGCGCAGTGGAGGGCTATCGCACGATGATTGCGTTCTTCCCGAAGTATCACGTCGGCATGGTGTCGATGTGGAATTCGCCGGGCAGCGTCGGCACGGATCTGATGCCGATGGTGTTCGATGCGATGCTGGGCTTGCCGCACGTGGATTGGGCCGGCGTGGAAAGCGACCCGCCTGCGAATCGTGTGACGTCGCTGAAGGTGCGGCACAAGACGCGGCATCGCGGCGGTTGATTGAGCTTCTGTTCCCGCTCCCCAGAGGGGAGAGGGAACTAAGCAGCAGACGCGCGCAGCGCGTTATTGCGGATTGTTGAGCTTGAACTCGATGCGCTTCTGCTGCTGCGAAGCCGTAGCGGTGCCCTCGCGCATGGCCGGCGAGAACTTGGCGCGGCGCAGTGCGTCGATGGCGGCATTGTCGAACACGTGACGCGGTTCGGCGCTGATCACCTGAATATTGCTGACGCTACCGTCCACATTGACGGTGTACTGCACATCCACCCAGCCTTCCTGGTTGTTGCGAAGCGCTGTCGCCGGATAACGCGGGCGGATGGTCGAGATCGGAATGGCGTCGCGCGTTTCGCTGCCGCCAGCCGAAGCATTGGCCGCGTTCGCCACCTGGTTGCCCGCCGCCGAAGACGGCTTCTGGACTTCCTCTTCCTGCTTGGCCTTTTGCTGAGCAGCCAGTGCAGCTTGCTGCTGCGCGGCCTTGTCCGCAGCGGCCTTGTCGGCGAGCGCCTTATCGGCCGCTGCTTTATCAGCTGCGGCTTTTTGTGCAGCCAACTCGGCTTGATGCTGCTGATCGAGCTGCTTCTGTTGCTCTTGATCGAGCGTCTTGCGCTGGGCATCCAGCTTGGAGCGCAGGATGGTCAGCGTGTAATTGGTGGGATCGACCTTCGCCAGCAGATTGATTTCGCGGTCGGCTTCGTCGAACTGGCGCTGGTTGATCACCTGCTCCACGTTGCTGGCGGCGAACGGGAACGTTTCGCGCAAGGCATCGGACGCCACTGGGTTACCGGGCTGCTTCTGCAACACTTTCAGATAGAACTCGAAGGCGTTGTTGCCAGCCGGTGCGATCACGCGCTGCTGGTTCATCGCGTTGCGCGCCTCGTTCAGCAGATCGTTGAGGCTCATCGCCTCGACGTTGACCGGCGGTGCGGCGGCCTGCTGTTGCGCGGTGACCGGCGTCGACGGATGGCCGCCTGAGTCGGCAGTCAACGCGTCCTCGTGCGGCTTGATGATGAGAAACCATGACAAGACCGCCAATCCGCCGACAACGGCAAGAATGGCAATAATGACGGGCTTGATAGCCCCGCGCGCCGTCGAGCGCGCATGACGACTGTTTCGGGTATCCATGATTTTCGCTACTGCAGTGGCATTAGATACCCGCGCTTCCCCCCTGTTATCCAGGAGCGGCTTCCCCTAGGTTCGCCGCGGCGCGGATGGACCAAAGGTATCGCGATTATTGCGGATGGGCAAATGTGGCGAATATCACCGACGCCCGCAGGCTGAGCTGCTAGATGGCGGAAGCGGAAGGGACAAGCAAAAAGCCATGCCTATTTCGTTTTCGGGGGCCGAAAACGAGTGCCCGAAAATGAAGCGTCCCGGCACAGGGCCGGGACGAAACGCTTTCGAACTACCTCCCTGCGCTGGGCACCGCAGGGAGACAAATCGAGTGAAACGTCTAATTGTTGTGCTTACTTCTTTGCAGCCTTGGTGGCCTTCACAACTTTAGCAGCGGCAGCCTTCTTGGCAGTGCGCTTACGCGTTGCCTTCTTGGCAGCCTTCTTTGCGCCAACGCGCTTGGCGGTGGCCTTCTTCGCGCCTACGCGCTTTGCACCCGCCTTCTTGGCGGTTTTGCGCGCGGTGCGCTTCTTGGCGGTGGCCTTCTTGGCGACCGGCCGCTTGGCAGCAGCTTTACGAGTGGTTTTCTTGGCGGCTTTCTTCGCCGACTTACGTGCAGTTTTCTTGGCAGTGGCCATAGTACGTCTTAGCTCCTCATCAGTTGGCAGTGGTTGCCCAGTAAAAGCGTGGAGGAACGCCTCAACCAGCAGATCGCTGTTCGTGGCGTGCCTCAAATTGTTGACCTGTCGGTAAGTACGTAGATCCGACAGCAGTCGCAATACATGCATGGGAATCGAAACAGTGATCTTTCTCACCGCAGCGGATTTTTCACCGTGTTCTATGTAAGGCTGGACGAATTTCGATGCCACCATTGGAAACGTTCCCCGTTTATGGTGCGAAAGCTATTCCCGAACATTTCAACTGTCAATTGATTTTTGCCATGAAATCAATCTCTTCGATCCAGCAGCCAGTCAGCAGTATGGTCGAAAGGAAGGTTTTTCGATGACCTAATGCAATGTAATCAGCCGTCCAAACATCCAAGGAATTCGTTTCGCATGTTTTTAGAAAAAGGCCAAAAACAAGCTAAAAAATGTGATTTTTCTCATCGGCGCTGATACACGCATGACGTCGATACAGGCCACTCAGCCACGCGATGCGTCACGCCGCTCCGACTGCCCGAAAGGGTGATTCGGAAGCATGAACGAATTTAGACCGGAGGGTGCCGGATGAGGTGCCAAATCGGTCCGAAGCACCCCGAACACCCTCGATGCGCTCCGCACCGACGCGCCGTCGCATGCATGCGATGGATGGTCGCCTCAGGTCTTCGCAATGTCCTTCGTGCGTTTTTTTCACCCGCACACGACACCGCTTTGCGCTCTTCCGGCAAGTAACCGTATTGCCGACATGAGAACGGCCGCCTAGGCGGCCGTTTCTAAAATTGCCGAACGAGCCTCAGTGATCTTCGTTCTCGATCTGCTCGGCGTAGTCGTCGGCACTGAGCAGATCGGCCAACTCATCCTTATTGCTGATCTTCACCACGAACAGCCAGCCTTCGCCGTAGGCATCTTCGTTGATGGTTTCAGGCTTGTCGGCAAGGCTCTCGTTGACCTCGACGATCTCGCCGGACACCGGCGAATAGATGTCGGAGGCAGCCTTGACCGATTCCACCGTGGCCACGCCGTTGCCTGCCTGCACCTCGGCGCCCACTTCGGGCAGCTCGACGTACACCAGGTCGCCGAGCGCCTCTTGTGCGTGGTTGGAAATACCCACGCGGACCAGCCCGTTGTCTTCAATACGGGCCCACTCGTGGGACTTGAGGAATTTCAGATCGCCGGGAATCTCGCTCGCGCTCATGGTCGGGTCCAGTCGTTGTTTCGATCAGGGTTGGGAGGTGCAAATTCTAACTGCTGACGTTGCGGGAGTGGGAATGCTTAGATGCCCTCGCAGGCCTTGCCGTCACGCACGAACGGAAACTTCACTACGCGCACCGGCACTTCGCGACCGCGGATGTCCACTCGCACGTTGTCCGTCACGCCCGCGGGCACCCGCGCGAACGCCACCGACTTGTTCAACGTGGGAGCAAAGCTGCCGGAAAGAATTTCGCCTTCGCCTTGCGGCGTCAGCACTTTCTGGCCGTGACGCAGCACGCCTTTTTCATCCATGACCAGGCCGACCATCGTGCGCTGCACGCCAGCGGCTTTCTGTGTTTCCAGCGCCTTGCGACCGATGAAGTCGCGCCCTTCGTCGAGTGCGATGGTCCAGGCAAGGCTGGCTTCCCACGGCGTGACGTTCTCGTCCATGTCCTGGCCGTACAGATTCATGCCCGCTTCCAGGCGCAGGGTGTCGCGCGCGCCCAGTCCGCATGCAGCCACGCCGACCGCAGCCAATTCTTTCCACAGAGCAACGGCCTGATCTTCGGGCACCATGATCTCGAAGCCGTCCTCGCCGGTATAACCGGTGCGCGCGATGAACAACGGGATGCCATGCGGACCTTGCCCTGCGGCAGCCGCGAAGCGGCCGAGCTTCTCGATGCGCGGGCGATCCACTTCATGCAGCAGGCCGATCACCTTGGCGCGCGCATTGGGACCTTGCACGGCGATCATGGCGAAATCCGGACGCTCCTTGACGACGACGCCGAACGATTTGGCCTGTTGCTCGATCCATGCCAGGTCTTTCTCGCGAGTCGCGGCGTTGACGACCAGACGGAAGTGTTCATCGCCCAACAGATAGACGATCAGATCGTCGATCACCCCGCCCTGTTCGTTGAGCATGCAGGTGTACAGTGCCTTGCCCTGCACCTTCAGCTTATCGATGCTGTTGGCCAGCAGGCGACGCAGGAATTCGCGCGCACGTGCACCATGCAGATCGACGACCGTCATGTGCGACACATCGAACATGCCAGCATCGCGGCGCACGGCGTGGTGTTCTTCGATTTGCGAGCCGTAGTTGATCGGCATGTCCCAGCCGCCGAAATCGACCATGCGCGCACCAAGTTCGCGATGGAGGGCGTTGAGTACGGTCTTCTGGGTCATTGCGGGCCTGCGAAGGTGGGAAGATGACAAGGGGATCACACATTATGTCCAGCAGCCCGTGTCAATCCAAGCTGCAGGGCGTCATGGGCGGCGTATCAGACGGAAGGTGAGATTGATGCGTGGTCCGACAACTTCGGTGCTTTTGGGTAAATCGTGCAGATAACAGCGTTGCGTGTCGCCAGCCATGCACAACAGGCTTCCATGCGACAGTGGAAGACCGACCGGCGGCGGCGCACGCATCCCCCGCGGCACCCGGCGGCGAAAACGGAAGCGACGCTCTGCGCCCAGGCTCAGCGAGGCAATGACCGGTTGCGTTCCGAGTTCGGGCTCGTCATCGCTGTGCCAGCCCATGGAATCCTCACCGGTGCGGTACAGATTGGCGAGCACACTGTTGAAACGCGTCCCGCATGCATGCTCTGCACGCTCTCGCAACGAGAGCAGCGACGGTGTCCACGGCCGAGGATCGAAACGGCTGCGCGAGTAGACATAGGTTGCATCGGGATCGCCGATCCAGCAGCTCAACCGTGGCGCATCGACCTCCCGACCGAACATGCGCAGGCGATGTCGCTCCCAGGGGATTTCATCCAGCAAACACTGCAGCAGCGCATCGGCTTCATCCTGCGCAAGCCATTGCGGCGCATAGCTCACATCGGCGCCGGGCAACGGAAGGCGCTGCCAAGTGCTGCTGATAAGGTCAGGCATCATCACGCATCACCGGGTAATCCGGCGCTGCATCGAGCGTCGCGGACCAAACCTCCGCCAATTCCAACAAACGCAGATCCGATCCGCGTGCGCCGACCAATTGCATGCCGATCGGCAAACCGTTCGGCAGTGTGCCCATGGGAATGCTCACGGCCGGGCAACCTGCCAGGCTGGCGAAACTGGTGAGATCCCCTTGCGTATCCGGCACAGGGCCATCGAGAGGGAAAGCGCCCTGCGGCGTGGTGGGTATCACCAGCACATCGATCTGCGCAAACAGTCGCCGCATTTTCAACGTGGCGGCATCGAGCACACGATCCGCATCGGCGTAATCCGCGGCCGTCTTGCGTGCGGCGTAATCGAGCAGGCGACGGAACTGTGGCGATACCGGGTGCTCCGTATCGGCAAGCTGCTTTGCGAAGGTACCGAGCATTTCCGCTTCCATGAGCAGGAAACCGGCGCGACGAGTGCGAGCGAAAGGCCAATCGTCGAAATCCACCGTACGGCATTGGCCCAGTTCGCGATCGAGCTTGGCCAATGCCGCTTCGAACACCTCCACCACCTCCGGCTGCACGCCCAAAGCAGATAGATCCGGCAACATGCCACAGCGCAATTTGCCGGGCTCCCAATCCGGGGGCGACAACGCGACACGACGGCGACGCGAGCGCGGATCTTCGGCGTCGTAGCCGGCAAGCACCTGTAGCAGCACGGTGAGATCGTCGACGCTGCGTGCGATCAGGCCAACCGTATCCAGCCGCCGTGCGGCCTGCGTCATGCCGCGCGTGGAAATTTCCCCCTGCGTAGGCTTCAACGCGAACACGCCGCAATAACTGGCGGGAATGCGAACGGAGCCCAGGCTGTCCGAACCGATAGCCGCTACCGCGAGCCCCGCCGCCACGGCGGCCGCAGCACCGCCGGATGAACCACCCGCTGTATAGCCATGACGATGCGGGTTGTGCGTTGCACCGTGATGCGGATTGTCAGTGATCGCCCCCAGCGCACCTTCATCCATATTGGTTTTGCCAAGCAACACGGCGCCCGATGCACGCAGGCGTGCCACGGCATGCGCATCGTGCCGGGCCCGCACGCCAGGGCCTGGCAAACCGGAAAGCGTGGGCCAGCCGGCAATGTCGAAGTTGTCCTTGAGCGCGACGGGAATGCCATCCAGCCGGCCAAGTACACCATCGCGCCGGCGATGCTCGGCGCCTTGGGCCTGCTCGCGCGTCAATACCGGACTCAGTGCCAGATAAGCATTGAGCTGAGGGTTGATGCGTTGGATGGCTTGTAGGTACACCTCAGCCAACCGCCCCGGCTGCACCCGGCCGGAAGCCAGCCAGTGCAGGAGTTGGCAGAGTGTGGCGCGGCGAAGATCGATATCGGCGATCGGCGATAAGGCAGTCATGCACGCTCCGGCGCGGTCAAACGCGATTATGTCCATGCACCGCGGAGCACCCGTAAGCAGGCACCGGTTTGCCGCGCAGTAGGCGAATCCGGAGAATACCGTCCGGACCGCCAAGGGGACCACCCATGCGGCCACCCTCAGCAGCCACCAGCCAGATGACGGAGCCCAAGTCCCATGACTGAACGCGAGACGATGGAATACGACGTAATCGTCGTCGGCGCTGGCCCGGCCGGGCTTTCGTTCGCGATCCGCCTGAAACAGCTCAAGCCGGACGTGACGGTCTGCGTGATCGAGAAAGCGTCGACCATTGGCGCGCACATTCTTTCCGGCGCAGTGATCGAGCCACAGCCGCTGGACTCACTTCTCCCAGGTTGGCGCGACAACCCGCCGCCGATCTGCGTGCCCGCCACCGAGGACGAATTCTGGCTGCTCACCAAAACCGGTGGACGCAAACTGCCGGTGCCGTCGACGATGAACAATCACGGCAATTTCATCGTCTCGCTCGGCGCCATGTGCGCATGGCTCGCTCCGCAGGCCGAAGCGCTAGGCGTGGATGTATTTCCCGGTTTCGCTGCCGCCGATACTGTCTACAACGAGGACGGCTCAGTGGCTGGCGTGCGTATCGGCGACATGGGTGTGGCAAAGGATGGCTCGCACAAGCCGGGTTACACGCAAGGCATCGACATCAAAGCGAAAGTCACCGTACTGGCCGAAGGCGCGCGCGGCAGTCTTTCCAAGCAACTCATCAAACGTTTCAAGCTCGATCAGGACAGCGATCCGCAGGGCTATTCGATCGGCATCAAGGAACTTTGGCAGGTGCCCGCTGGGCGGGCGAAGCCAGGCAAGATCTTTCACAGCTTCGGCTGGCCGGCCGACAACCGCATCTACGGCGGCGCTTTCCTCTATCACCTGGATAAAGACCGCATCGCGCTGGGCTACGTCAGCGGCCTCGACTACAGCGACCCCAACTACCAACCATGGGAAGCCTTCCAACAGTGGAAGAACCATCCCATGATCAAGTCGGTGCTCGACGGCGGCACCATTCTTTCTGCAGGTGCGCGCGCCATTGTTACCGGCGGCTACCAATCGCTACCCAAGGTAGAACTGCCCGGCGCCCTGCTGATCGGCGATACGGCCGGCCTGCTCAACGTGCCCAAGATCAAAGGCACGCATCAGGCCATCAAGAGCGGCATGCTCGCCGCCGAGCATCTCGCCGCAAACGATCTGAAGCCCGCCGGCTTTGATGCCAAACTGCGCGGCTCGGATGTAATGGCCGAGCTCAAGAAAGTGCGCAACATCAAACCCGGCTTCAAGAAAGGCCTGTGGTTCGGCATGTTCAACGCCGCTTGGGAAACCGTCATCGGCGGCAAATCGCCGTGGACGATGAAGAACAGACCCGACTGGAGCTCGCTAGACAAACTTGGCCAGCACGAGCAGCCCAGGCGCGACTACGTACAACGCGAACTCCCACCGCGCGACCGCCTGGCCGGCGTCTACTTCGCCGCCACCGAACACGATGAGGACCAACCCATTCATCTGCACGTTTCCGATACATCGGTGTGCGTGACGAAATGCGCGCAAGAATACGGCAACCCCTGTACCCGCTTCTGCCCTGCGAACGTCTACGAAATCGTCAATGATGAAGCCGGCAAGCGTCTGCAGATCAACGCAGCAAACTGCGTGCACTGCAAGACCTGCGACATCAAAGATCCCTACGAAATCATCAACTGGGTTCCGCCTGAGGGTGGGTCGGGGCCGAATTATCAGAATCTGTGAATCTCGATCTCGTTTGGCGCGTTGCGCGCCTGCACCAACTCATTCGTCGCGTATGGGGCAGCCTGGCCTTGCGTGGGTGGAAAGGCACACTCCGGCGCATTGCTGACCAGTTCAATACACAACGAGGGGATGCCAGAGCGAATGATCTCTACGCCGTAGCGGATGAGGATCTGCGTAATTGTCGACGCATATTGGTGATCGACACTATGCTGCCAAATCCGGTACGCGATTCCGGGTCGTTGCGTTTGTGCATGATGCTGCAACTTCTACACAACGACGGCTGGCACGTGGACTTGCTCGCGGATGATGGTCGCGTCACATCAACTGATGTGGAACGACTGCACACCTACGGGGTACATGTGCACTCGGGCAATGTGATGACATGGTTGCGCAACCATGGCGCCTCGCTCGATGCCGTATTGCTGTGCCGCCTGTCCATTGCTGCGCCGTATCTGGCACCAAGCCGGCGCTTGGCTCCCCATGCCATGTGCATCTTCGACACGGTCGACCTGCATTTCCTTCGCGAACAACGCGCCTCCGAAGTATCCGGCAGTCGCCGCATGCATCGACAGTCCGTGACATCCCGGCAAAAAGAATTGGCGTTGATACGCGACAGCGATGTGAGTTTTGTCGTTAGCCAGGTGGAAATGGATATTCTGAAAGCCGAGCTGCCCAACAGCCATATCGAGCTGGTCAGCAATATCCATGAGATACATGGCCGCAACACCCCCTTCTCTGAGCGAAGCGACCTGCTCTTCGTTGGCGGTTTTGGCCATCCCCCGAATGAAGATGCAGTCCGCTGGTTCATAGCGGACATCTTGCCCCTGTTAGGGTCGCACGACCCCTCCATACGCTTGCACATCGCAGGCGATATCGCGCCAGAAGCACGCCGCACGCTTGAACAACCTGGCGTTGTCATTCACGGCAGAGTGAGTGATTTGTCGGCCCTCATGAATCAATGCAAGGTCTCAGTAGCGCCATTACGTTTCGGCGCCGGCGTCAAAGGCAAGGTCAACATGGCCATGAGCTACGGCCTACCCGTGGTGGTCACTCCCATCGCCGCGGAAGGCATGCATTTGACGGATGGTGTCGATGCGCTTATCGCGGCCAATGCTGCCGATTTCGCTGCATCCATATGGCGCCTTTATGGCGACGAAGCCCTTTGGTTGCAGCTATCCGATGCAGGCATCGCCAACGTGCGCCAATACTTTTCCCCCGACGTGGCTCTAAGTGCATTACGCAGAGTTTTGCCTGCCAGGCAGTCTATCGCCATCCATGCTCAACCGGTGAAGTAGTTTCATGAGAAGCCTGCTGCAACTCGTCAATCGCTTCCTGGCTAGGCACCCAAGCTTCAGGCGTAAGATTGTCAACTCTGTATATCGCATACCCATGCTCGACATGCGCCTTCGCGCAGTGCTGGATCAGCGCGATGACCTGACGTGGCGACGCGTGGATATCAATGATCTGCCTGACGAGGTCCAAATCGTCTACGAGCGCCTTCGCAACCGGGCAAAACGTCCATGAAGCTGCTTTTGGATCTCCAAGGCGCGCAAAGCCAGAGCAAGAGCCGCGGCATTGGACGTTATACGCGGGCGCTCATCCAAGCCTTTTTAAACAAAGCAGAACCGGACCTCGACACACGGCTGCTGTTCAACGCCAGGTTTGGCGATGCCGTCGATACGTTGATCGGCACACTTGGCAAGTACGCGAATCCCGATCATCGATTTGTATTGGAAGTACCTGAAGGCATCCGTGCTCAACCTGGTGGAAACGATTGGTTACGCCGAGCTGCGGCACGCACCATGCGGCATGCTATTGAAGGTCTCGACGTAGATGTTGTGTGGTACAGCAGTCTGTTGGAAGGGTACAACGATGACGCCGTATTGCCGGATGCGCCACCTTTCGGCGTCGCCAGCGTGGCGACACTATACGACCTGATTCCGCTGCATGATCCAGATGCCTATCTTGGTCACCCACGCGTCCGCCAGTGGTATGACAAAGGCATCGATATGCTACGCCGTTGCGACCGGCTGTTCGCGATCTCTGAATGGGTTCGCCAAGATGCAATCCATCGACTGGGCTTGCCACCAGAGCTCGTAGTGAATATTGGAGCGGCGGTGGCTCCATGCTTCGCCCCACCCTCACCTGACCCAGTAATCTCGGCAGCTCTTCGTTTGAAGTACGGCATTGCCCGTCCATTCGTTCTCTATAACGGAGGCTTCGACCCGCGCAAGAACGTGCCAGCACTGATCAATGCCTTCGCAGCGCTTCCCGCGTCGCTACGCGCAGCGCACCAGCTGGTGATCGTTGGGCGAGCCGGGCCGGAGGAAATGACGCAATTGCAAGCTGCGGGGCAAAAGGCAGGGTTGTCCGCAGATGAGGTGATCTACTGTGGCTATGCACCCGATGACGATTTGATAAGGCTTTACGGCGAGTGTGCGCTGTTTGTATTTCCTTCGTTGCTCGAGGGATTCGGCCTGCCCCCCCTTGAAGCCATGGCTTGCGGCGCCCCTGTCATCGCCAGTCATGCTGCTAGTCTGCCGGAGGTAGTAGGCAGAAGCGACGCACTCTTCGATCCGCGACGCGTAGACGAGATCACCGCACGCATGGTTGCCTTGCTGAGCAACCCATCTTATGCCAGAGAGCTCAGTCAGTATGGATGCGCACGTGCTGCCGAGTTCAATTGGGATGCTGTAGCTGATCGCGCCTTAAACGCTTTGCATGGATTGATAGAGCGACCGAAAATTCAACCTACTGCTACAACACCTCTCACTTCACGCAAGATCGTATGCGCTGCAGTCCCCGGGACGATGATTCCTTCGTGGGTGAATGACCTTAAAGCATGTGTGCTCCGCGACATTTCGCAGGTGCACAACATTGGTGATGCCCATTTGTTGTACATCACCGAGACAGGTAACGCCTCTGAGCTCGAACAGGTCATGCGGATGCAGCCGGGCGCCCTGCTGATTCAGCCTGGATCGCACGATAAATCCTCTGTAAATCTTCAGGCGCTATACAAAGGAATGGGCTATGCGGGTTTGCTTGCGTTACAGAGCGACCAAGCTGCCAAAACCGGCAGCAACTTGTTGCCATTGTTCGAGCACGCGTTGGCCGTGCTTTGTACGGATGAAGCGCTTGCTTGCGAGATTGGTGCATTGACGACATCCATGCCGCTTCCCGATGTGACGACGCTGTCTACCGGCCCCCAAGCTGCACCCGACTGCCATACCGCTTTGATACAAGCGTATGCAACACATGCACTCGCGCGTGAAATAACGCTGTTCAACGACATCGGAGCCATGGAAGGCAAGCCGAGCGACGATGACCTTGCCTCCATTGCTTCCACCGTAGTTTCCGCACGCAAGCCCGGTAGAGTTAGTCGGTGGCTGATCGATGTCAGCAGCATTGCAGAAAAGGACCTCGGTACGGGCGTACAGCGTGTCGTACGAAATACCCTCGTGCACTGGCTCAAATCTCCACCAGAGGGAGTGCGCGTTGAACCCGTGCGTTTCAGCCAAGGACGTTATCACTACGCACGACGTTATGCGCTCGATTTGCTGGGACTCTCGCAGGTTTCGCTCCCTGAGGATGCTGTCGAGGCGACTAGCGGCGATATCTTCTTCGGGCTCGACTGGACCGTCGATACCATCGCAGCTGCGGAAACGCAGCTGCGCGAATGGCATCGCCGCGGCATCAGTCTGCAGTTTCTCGTCCACGACCTGTTGCCGATCACGTTGCCAGACATGTTCCATCCTTATGCACGCGATCGCTTTGACAATTGGCTAAAAACGGTTGTAACCATTGCCGATCGTCTGATTTGTGTTTCGCACGCAACAGCCAGCGAATTACGTCGCTGGTTGGCGTCGACGGAAATGCCCTACCAATTTAAATGTCCACCCGCCGTGGAACATGCGCCGCCCGGTGTCGATGCCATGTTAGGAAGCGCAGTATCCGAACCGCGCCCACAACTTGCTCATGCGATGCAGGCCAGACCCACTTTCTTGATGGTTGGAACAGTCGAGCCGCGCAAAGGCTATGATCAAGCGCTAAATGCCTTCGAGCAGCTCTGGGGGGGGGACGTCGATGCCAACCTCTTCATCATCGGTCGCTTCGGTTGGTTGATGGAAAACTTTGCCGCCAAGGTGAACAAACATGCAGAACTAGGTCGTCGCCTGTTTTGGATCGACGATGCAGACGACAGCGAACTGAACGCGATTTATCACTGTGGCACCGCATTGCTGGCCGCTTCTTGGGGCGAGGGTTACGGCCTCCCCTTGATCGAAGCTGCCCGGCGCGACTTGCCCGTGATCGCACGCGACATCCCCGTGTTCCGCGAAGTCATGGGACAGCAGGCCGCTTACTTTAAGGCGCCAACTGCGACAGATCTGGCTGAATTTCTACGCAATTGGCTGGCAGTTCCTCGGCAGCCGAATCATGCGGCAGCAGCACAATGGCCCTCCTGGAAGCAAAGTGCTGCGAATCTATCGGAATTAGTCCAGCAGCCCATACCTCGACCATTCGCCACCGCATGGTCCTCCAAAACCGGTTAGAATAGGCGTTTGCTTGACAATTCCATACGTCCGAGAGGCGTTCGGTATAAGGAAACGCAGATGAAGATTCTGGTCGGCTACAAGCGCGTGGTGGACTACAACGTCCGCATCCAAGTCAAACCCGATGGCACCGGCGTGGTGACCGACGGCGTGAAGCTCTCCGCCAATCCCTTTGACGACATCGCATTGGAAGAAGCGCTGCGTTTGCGAGAAAAGGGCGTCGCCGAAGAGGTGATCGTTGTCGGCATCGGCCCAGCCGATCTGACCGCACATCTGCGTAATGGACTGGCGATGGGTGCCAATCGCGCCATTCACGTGGTGACGTCGGATACGGTACAGCCGCTTACTGCAGCACGCGCGTTCCTGAAGCTGGTTGAGAAAGAACAGCCTGGCCTGGTCATCCTGGGCAAGCAGGCCATCGATGACGACGCCAATCAGACCGGCCAAATGCTCGCCGCGTTGTGGAATCGGCCCCAAGCTACATTCGCCAGCAAGGTGGAAATTGCGGAAGGCAAGGCAACGGTGACACGCGAAGTCGACGCTGGTCTGGAAGTGATCGAAACGCAATTGCCGGCCGTAATCACCACCGACTTGCGCTTGAACGAACCTCGCTTCATCAAGCTGCCAGACATCATCAAGGCCAAGTCCAAGCCGATCGACACCATCGAGTTCGCATCCCTGGGTGTAGACGCCCACGATCAACTCAAGACTACGCACTACGCAGCACCAGCCAAGCGCAGCAAGGGCGTGATGGTGAAGGACGCTGCCGAATTGGTGGCAACCCTGAAGCAGAAGGGGCTGCTCTAAGCAGCCGGCCGGAATCTAAGGAGACATCCATGAGCAAGATCCTGGTTATCGCCGAACATCTGGACGGCAAACTGAATTCTTCCACTGCACGCGCAGTGAGTGCTGCTGCAGCAGTCAAACCTGAAGCGATTGACGTGTTGGTCCTAAGCAACAATGCGGCTGCCATTGCCGCAGAAGCCGCCAAGATCGATGGAATCAGTCGCGTGCTCACCATCGAGCGACCGGAAAATGCGCATCCGTTAGCGGCCGTGTTGGCTCCGCAAATCGCGAAGGCCGCCGCGGGCTACAGCCATGTGTTCGCACCCTCTACTACCTTCGGCAAGGACCTCGCGCCACGCGTGGCCGCCCTGCTGGGCGTAGCACAGGTCAGCGACGTGATGAGCGTTGACGGTGGCCACACCTTCAAGCGACCGATTTACGCCGGTAACGCCATCATCACGGTCGAGGCTGATCCTTCGCAGGCGGTTGTTGCGACGATCCGCACAGCATCCTGGGCAACTGCCGCCAGCGGTAGCAACAATGCGCCCGTCGAAGCGCTGAATCTTGACGTTACGTTGCCAACGCATACGCGTTTCGTCGAGCTCAAGCAGGGAAAGAGCGATCGTCCGGACCTGCAAAGTGCCAACAAGGTTGTTTCCGGCGGCCGTGGCGTGGGCTCGAAAGAGAATTTCGAAATCATCTACAAGTTCGCCGACAAAATCGGTGCAGCCGTGGGTGCATCCCGAGCCGCAGTAGACGCGGGCTATGTGCCGAACGAGATGCAGGTAGGCCAAACCGGAAAAATCATCGCCCCGGAACTGTATATAGCCATCGGCATCTCCGGTGCCATCCAGCACCTTACGGGCATAAAGGATGCCGGCACCATCGTCGCGATCAACAAAGATGCTGAGGCGCCGATTTTTGAAGTAGCGGACGTGGGACTGGTCGGCGACCTGTTCAAGCTGATACCCGAACTAGAACAAGCGATCGGCTAAGCTCCACTCGCTATTCGGCAATGGACCAAGGCGGTGCGAATGTGCCGCCTTTTTTCGACTCAAGCATGAAGGACAACATGGACCGCGTCGATCACGCGCTGCACATCACTGTCGGACATAGCTGGTGACAATGGCAAACTGACGGTTTCGCGTCCGACTTTCATGGCATGCGGCCACTGCTCCGGCGTCCAACCGAAGCGTTGCTGGTAATACGGGTGCTCGGGAATGGAAAGATAGTGCACCCCGGTGCCGATCCGCGCAGCATTCATACGATCCAGAAAATCATCACGCACGATGCCGCAACGCTGCACGTCAATCATTACGGTGTAAAGATGTCGGCCATGGCGGGTATTTGGATCCGCAGGCGTCGGCAGTGAAACTGGCAACGCTGCAAAGGCTTTGTCATAGCGCTGCCAGACTTCAGCGCGGCGATGCCAGCTTTGCTCAACGCGTGCCAGTTGATGCAGGCCCATCGCCGCCTGCATGTCCATCATGTTGTATTTGAAGCCGCACTCTACGACCTGGTAATGCCTGTAGCCCTTGTCGCCGAACCGATGCCATGCATCCTTGCTCATACCATGCAAAGCAAGAATGCGCGCACGCGCGACCTGCTCTTCACTTCGGCCCAGGATCATACCGCCTTCACCAGTGACGACATTCTTGGTGACGTAAAAGCTGAAGCAACCGAAATCGCCGAATGTGCCCAATGGTTTGCCGCCAAACTGGGCCTCCACTGCATGTGCGCAATCTTCGATGACTATCAGGCTATGCCTAGCGGCGATCGCCATGATGCGATCCATATCACAGGGTCGACCTGCAAAATGCACGGGGATGACTGCACGAGTACGTGGTGTGATGGCCGCTTCAATAGCTGCCGGGTCGATATTCTGCGTGGAAGGATCTATGTCAGCCAGCACGGGCGTCAGGCCAGCATGGAGGATGGCGTTTACCGTGGCGCAAAAGGTCAATGGTGTAGTGATCACCTCCGCGCCCGGCTCGAGCTCGGCAGCCAGCATGCTTACATGCAATGCGGCCGTACAGGAGTTGACGGCTGCGACTTGCGAGGCTTGCACTCCACGGAAGTTCGCAAAGTCTCGCTCAAATTGTGCAACGCGAGGCCCCGTTCCTAACCACCCGGAACGCATGCAAGCCTCGACTTCGGCGATTTCCGCTTCGCCGATCTGAGGAGCACCGAAAACGAGAAAAGGGGCTTCAGGTTTCAAGATCGGATCCGGATGCATGATTGGGAAACATGGCTGCTGCCGAAAACGCGATGAGGTCCGACGAGACTTGCAGGTCGAACTCAATGCTGCGCATGGGGAACCACGCATGAGACGAGTTGTTCAACCATCTCCTGGAGCGAGCTTTCATTCGGATGCAGATGCACCTCAGGTTTGGCAGGCACTTCATATGGGGAGTCGATACCCGTGAAATTGCTGATCTCCCCCGCTCTTGCCTTTCGGTACAACCCCTTCGGATCCCGGCGTTCGCACTCTTCCAATGGCGTGTCCATGAATACCTCTACGAATTCGCCCTCTTCGAACAATCCACGAGCAAACTCTCGTTCGCTTTGGAAGGGAGAGATGACGCATACCATGACGATTAATCCGGCATCCACCATCAGATGCGCCACTTCGGCCACGCGCCGCACATTCTCGACACGCGCTTCCGCGGTAAAACCCAGGTCCCGGTTCAAGCCATGGCGGAGGTTATCGCCGTCGAGCAGATAGGTGTGATAACCCAATGCACACAAACGGCGCTCCAGGAGATTGGCAACCGTCGATTTACCAGCGCCGGAAAGCCCTGTAAACCAGAGGCATTTCGGCGGCTGCCCCTTACCTTGCGCTCGTGCCTGCTTGTCTACATCCAGATGTTGCCAATGCACGTTGGTAGCACGGCGAAGTGCGAAATCGAGCATGCCGCAAGCTACTGTGGCATGGGTCTGCCGATCGATAAGAATGAAGCCACCCAATGTGTGATTTTCGGCATAAGGCTCGAACGCGACGGGGTGATCGAGATCGACATTGCAATAACCGACCTCGTTCAATTGAAGGCGATGGGCAGCCAGCTTCGACTGGGTGTTTACATCCACCTTATGCTTGATTGAGGTGACCCGGGCATTCACCGTCTTTGTGCCGATCTTGAGCCAATAACCACGATTGGGCAGCAATGGCATATCGCCCATCCACAGTAAATGTGCAGCAAATTGGTCGGACTCCATCGCCGGATGTGCTGCGTGGGCGATGACATCCCCCCGGCTGACGTCTACCTCGCGGTCAAGGGTAAGGGTCACAGCCTGCCCTGTACCCGCTTCGTCGAGATCGCCGCCAGCCGTTACGATCCGGGCAATCTGAGCGTGATGCGCTCCAGGCTGAACTACGACTGGTTCGCCGACTTTGACGCGGCCACTGCAGATCGTGCCCGCATAACCGCGAAACGTCTGGTCTGGACGATTAACCCATTGCACTGGCATCCGGAAGCCCGAAGACTGAATGGGCTGCACATGAATGGTTTCAAGCACATCAAGCAGAGTCGGACCTTCGTACCAGGTCATGCGCGCAGAAGACTTTCCTATGTTATCCCCCTCAAGGGCGGAAACCGGCAAGGAATGAATTTCGGCTAGACCCAGTTCCGAAGAGAGCGTGATGTATTCATCGCGGATAGCTTCGTAAACGTCTTGTCTATAGTCGACCAGGTCCATCTTATTGATGGCCAAGATGATGTTGCGAATACCCAGCAAAGCACAAATATAGGTGTGCCGCCTGGTCTGTGTCAGCAGCCCCTTACGCGCATCAACCAACACTACAGCCACGTCCGCATGCGACGCACCCGTGGCCATATTGCGCGTGTATTGTTCGTGTCCTGGACAGTCGGCAACGATGAAACTGCGACGCGCGCTATGGAAATAGCGGTAGGCCACATCAATAGTGATGCCCTGCTGACGTTCCGCATCCAGACCATCGGTTAACAGGGAAAAGTCCAGAACTCCCCCCTCGGGATGCAGCCGTCGGCTGTCGCGGCGCAGAGTCTCAATCTGATCGTCCGGCAGCATCCCTGCATCGAAAAGCAGCCGGCCCAATAACGTGCTTTTGCCGTCATCGACGCTACCGCAAGTGATGAAACGCAGCAGACTACGCGATTGAATCTCACCGCCCATCAGAAATACCCCTCCTGCTTCTTCCGCTCCATTGATGCTGAGGGGTCCTGGTCGATGATCCGGCCTTGCCGCTCCGACGAACGTGACGAGGCCATTTCTGCGATGACCTGATCCAGCGTGCTTGCGGTGGATTCGATGGCTCCAGTTAGCGGATAACAGCCAAGAGTACGAAAGCGGACCATGCGGCGCTCGATCCTTTCACCATCCCGAAGGACAAAGCGTTCATCGTCCACCATGATCCATGCACCGTCCCGTCGCACTACCGGGCGCTCTTTCGCAAAATAAAGTGGCACGACTGGAATATCTTCACGCTGGATGTAGTGCCATACGTCCATTTCTGTCCAGTTGGACATGGGAAAAACACGCACGCTTTCCCCTTTGCGGATCTGCGTGTTGTAGAGATTCCATAGCTCCGGACGCTGGCGCTTCGGATCCCAACGATGTTGCTCGTTACGAAAGGAAAAGATGCGCTCTTTGGCTCTGGATTTCTCTTCGTCGCGACGAGCACCGCCGATGGCGGCGTCGAATTGGTATTTATCCAGAGCCTGCTTGAGCGCGGCCGTTTTCATCACATCTGTATGTACTGCTGCGCCATGTACTAAGGGAGAAATACCTTGCCTGATGCCTTCCTCATTGATATGCACCAGCAGCTGAACGTCACCCGCAGCCACCACTTGATCGCGGAAGGCAATCATCTCGCGAAACTTCCAGGTCGTGTCCACGTGGAGCAGCGGAATAGGTGGCCGTGCGGGGTAGAACGCTTTCCGCAGCAGATGCAATAACACTGAAGAATCCTTACCGACCGAATAGAGCATGACCGGCCGCAAGAAATTGGCGGCCACCTCTCGGAAGATGTGGATACTTTCCGCTTCGAGTTGATCCAGATATCCGGGAAACGGGCTCATTGGCTTTGCTTGCTGTAAGAACGCTGGATTCTGCCATGAGCAGCTCAGATGAGCAGCCCGAGAACGAGGATCTGCTCCTTCCGAGCCGCTGTTCGACCCCAGTCCTCGGCAGCCAAGTCCGGGGCCTATCCCGCATCTTCCTTCACTCAATTGAAGGAGCGGACGCGGGGTCACGCCGCACCTTTTGACTCAATCACATAACTAAACATGTCAACTTTACCCCGGCATTCGGGTCTTTCCTAAGAATTACGGCAATGCGCCGTCGCCCCCTCGCCACCCCAAAAAGTGACAGCTATGGCATGATTAAGAGAAAATTTCTTACGGATGCCACGGTTTCACGAGATATTTTCCGCGGCCGCACAAAAAGGATCAGGGAGTCAAATGAAAGTCACTGTGGTTGGATCAGGTTACGTTGGCCTGGTCACTGGAGCCTGTCTATCGGAAATGGGCAATGATGTCCTCTGCTTTGACGTCGATAGCAAGAAAATCGACGTGCTCAATAGCGGCGGCGTACCCATCCATGAACCCGGTCTCGCAGAGCTCATCCATCGCAATGTGAGTGCGGGGCGCCTGCAGTTCAGCACGGATGCGGAAGCAGCAGTTTCCCACGGCGTGCTGCAGTTCATTGCCGTTGGCACTCCTCCCGATGAAGATGGCTCCGCCGATCTCAAATATGTGCTCGCCGCGGCGAGAAATATTGGCAGGCACATGGCCGACTATAAGGTCATCGTGGATAAATCCACCGTACCCGTTGGCACGGCCGACAAGGTCAAAGAGGCCATTGCCGACGAACTGGCCAACCGCGGCGCCGATATTTCTTTCAGCGTCGTTTCCAACCCGGAATTCCTCAAGGAAGGCGCGGCCATTGAGGATTTCATGAGCCCTGATCGTGTTGTGATCGGCTCCGAAGATCCACGAGCGATCGAATTGATGCGCGCACTGTATGCCCCGTATGTGCGCAATCATGAGCGTTTTCTCGCAATGAGCACGCGCTCTGCCGAACTAACGAAGTACGCGGCCAACTCGATGCTGGCTACCCGCATCAGCTTCATGAACGAACTGGCTCAGCTCGCCGAACACACTGGCGCGGATATCGAGTCAGTCCGCATGGGCATTGGGTCGGATTCCCGCATTGGTTATTCCTTCCTCTACGCCGGTTGTGGCTATGGCGGCTCGTGCTTTCCCAAGGATGTGAAAGCTCTGATCAAGACTGCCAAAAGCTATGGGCAGACCCTGCGCATCCTCACTGCCGTTGAGGAAGTGAACGACCGCCAGAAGCACCTGCTCGCCAAGAAAGCCAAGGCCGCCCTCAATGGCGACTTGAAAGGCCGGCATTTTGCTCTTTGGGGCCTTGCATTCAAGCCGAATACCGACGATATGCGAGAAGCCGCAAGCCGCGAAATTATTGCGGACCTGCTAGCTGAAGGCGCAACCGTTACAGCCTATGATCCGGTCGCGATGGAAGAAGCTCAACGCATTTTTCAAGGCGAATCGCGAATTACGTTTGCCAAGCATCCGCTGGCTGCCTGCGGCAACGCCGATGCGCTGATTATCGCCACGGAATGGAAAGAGTTTAGAAATCCGGACTTCGACACGATCAAGAACAAACTCCGTCAGCCCATCATTATCGACGGTCGCAACCTATACAGTCCGGCAAACATTCGACAGCTGGGCTTTACCTATCACTCTATCGGCCGAAATTAAGAACAAGACATGGATACGACCTTCCAACAGATCCCCAAAGTACTCGTCACCGGCGGTGCCGGATTTCTTGGATCGCATCTGTGCGATCGGCTGATCGCGCGCGGTGAAGATGTCCTGTGCGTGGACAATTTCTACACCGGCAGCAAACGCAACGTCGATCAATTGATCGGTCATCACCGCTTCGAGCTGATGCGTCACGACGTGACCTTTCCGCTTTACGTCGAAGTAGACCGCATCTTCAACCTCGCCTGCCCGGCGTCACCGGTCCATTATCAGTTCGACCCCGTGCAAACCACTAAAACCAGTGTGCATGGGGCGATCAACATGCTTGGTCTGGCTAAGCGAGTTAAGGCACGCATCCTCCAAGCATCTACCAGCGAGGTTTATGGTGACCCGGAAGTGCATCCGCAGCCGGAGTCTTACTGGGGCCGGGTGAATCCGGTAGGTATTCGTAGCTGCTACGACGAAGGCAAGCGTTGTGCCGAAACCCTGTTCTTCGATTACTGGCGTCAGCACAAGCTGGAAATCAAGGTCGTCCGCATCTTCAACACCTATGGACCACGCATGCACCCGCATGATGGCCGGGTGGTCAGCAACTTCATCGTGCAGGCGCTACAGAATCAGGACATTACGATCTATGGCGATGGACAACAGACGCGCAGCTTCTGCTATGTCGACGACTTGATCGAAGCCATGTTGCGCATGATGGACTCACCTGCAGAATTCATCGGTCCGGTAAACATCGGCAATCCTGGCGAATTCACCATGATCGAACTAGCGGAAATGGTACTGCGGCTTACCGGGAGCAAATCCAAGCTGGTACGGCAGCCGTTGCCGCAAGACGACCCAAAGCAACGACAACCCGATATTTCATTGGCCAAGTCAGCGCTTGGCGGCTGGGAGCCCAAAGTGTCGCTTGAAGATGGGCTCAAGGAAACAATTGCCTATTTCAAGAGGTTATTGCAGACATGAGGCTCTCCATCGTCATCCCTTGCTACAACGAGGAAAAGACGATTCGCACGATCGTGGACGCGGTGCGCGCCTCACCGTACGAATCCAAGGAAATCATCGTTGTCGATGATTGCTCGCGCGACAATACGCGAGCAATTCTCAAGAGCGAGATAGCTCCTTTAGTGGACAAGATCCTCTATCACGAGGTCAATCAGGGCAAAGGCGCGGCGCTGCGCACAGGAATCCAAGCGGCGACCGGCGACATCGTCGTCATCCAGGACGCGGACCTGGAATACGATCCCAATGAATACCCGCTGCTCGTCGAACCCATCCTTCACGGCAAGGCGGATGTCGTGTTCGGCTCGCGCTTCATGGGCGGACAACCACACCGCGTGCTTTATTTTTGGCATCGCGTGGGCAACGGTTTCCTCACTTTACTTTCCAATATGTTTACCAACCTGGACCTCACGGACATGGAGACTTGTTACAAGGTCTTCCGGCGAGAAATCATCCAGGGCATTGCGATCGAGGAAGACCGCTTCGGTTTCGAGCCGGAAATCACGGCCAAAATCGCCAAGACGCGTTGCCGAATTTATGAGGTTGGCATTTCCTATTACGGACGCACCTATGAAGAAGGCAAGAAGATCGGCTGGAAGGATGGCTTTCGTGCCCTCTATTGCATCGTAAAGTACAACCTCTTCCGATGAAGTTCGTCCGCTATTTCTTCGTGGGCGGCACAGCTGCCGCCTTCGATTTCTTGATATTTGCCTTGCTGACGAAAGGCATACACATTGACTGGTTCTGGAGCGCTGTGACGAGCTTCGTGCTCGCCACGTTGCTCAATTACGTACTTTCAATCCGCTATGTATTCCAGAGTGGTGCACGCTTCTCCCGGAAGCATCACGAGGTTATGCTTGTCTTTCTAGTAAGCCTGATTGGCCTGGCCATCAATCAAGGGGTACTTTGGATGTGCATTGACCATGCGCATATCGAACCCTTGCTAGCCAAAGTGATTGGCACAGGGGTGGTTTTCTTCTGGAATTATTTCGCGCGCCGGCATTTTGTATTCAAATCAGTTCCGGGAGCGACGTGACTGCTGTCACGCGCTCGTGTGAGCCGAGCATTTGCCCTGCGTGCAAAATGCCGCACTTGCATTGCCTACTTTTAAAAGAGATCTCCTAAAGCGGCCGCGAAACAGCGAACTATGGATAACTCTCAGACATACTTTCGCAACAGTGATCACCATGCGCTGCACGAATGGATTCTTATTTTTCTTGGACTGGCCTCCCTCTGTGTAACGCTGGCGCCATCCATAGACTCAGATGGCACAGTGCGATTCGCCGCAGTACGTGCCCTACTCGGCGAGGCCGGCACGATTCAAATCAAGTTCTCGCTCATTCAGCCGCTTTTATCCATGCCTCTCGCATGGCTTGCGAAAATAGCCCATCGACCAGAAGAAAAGACAGTTGCGTATTTCAATTTGATTGTGTTCGTAATCGGTAGCGCCTGTCTCTATAGATTGGCCGCCGAGAAGTATTCGCCCAAAGTAGCCAGGATTTCCTTGTTGGTGCTCGGCTGCGCTTCCATGGTGCCCCATCATCTTCAATGGTACTTCGGGGAGGTTTTGACTTCGGTATTTCTGTCGATAGGGGTTTTGAGCCTTGGCCGCAAGCCAATACTCTCTACAGTCATGTTCGGGCTGGGGCTTGCGAATACCCCCGCGCTAATTCCACCTTTTTTTTTGGTAGCTGCCGTTTACTTGTGGAGCAGCAGAAGCTATCAACCTATTGCTGGCGCAGTGTGTGCTGTAGCGATAACGGTATTGGAAAACGTCATTAAGTATGGCTCGGTAAGGGGAAGTCCCTATCTGGCGGACGTAGAGCACGGCTTTCACACGGCCCTTCCCTATTCTGGCCAACCCGGCTTCAGCTATCCGCTTTTCTTCGGTGTACTTTCGATCGTCGCTTCGTTTGGCAAGGGGTTGATATTCTACATCCCTGGTGCCGTGCTCTTTTTCATCACTTCTATTCGCAGGAATTTGGGTGGCCCTGCGTTCGGCCAGCTTCTGCTGGCCACGTTCGTAACCTTGACTATCGCACTCTATGCCAAATGGTGGGCATGGTACGGAGGAGGTTTCTGGGGTCCGCGCTTTTTCTTGTTCCTGTGCTTCCCGTCGTCGCTTCTGATCGGGTTGGCGATCGCCAGCGGCGAGCGCAGGCGTGGCGTGCTAGCCCTCGTGCTCGCAGTGCTACTGCTTTCGATCTGGGTTGGAGTGGATGGCTATCTGTTCGGCCAGACGGCGATGGATACATGCTGGGCCAACAACTTTGCTTTGGAATCACTTTGCTGGTACACACCGGAATTCAGCGCACTATGGCGCCCCTTTGTCACTGGAGATATAGGTGGGGCTTGGGACCAGCGTCACGCTCTGTTTGCGTTCTGGCAAGTTCTCGCAGGGATATACCTGATCAGACAACTATTAAGTTCGAGCCATGCTCAACATGTGCTCGCAAAGAGATGTGAAGATGCCCCACTCAGTGATTGATCGATATAGGTGGTCGAGCGCCTGGCCCGTCTTGTTACTCGCCATCGTTGGCGTATTCGGGTATCTGCTAAAGATCACACATTGGTTCACGATGGTGCCCGGCGACCTCGGCGACGCGCGATTCAATAGCGTCATCCTGGAACATTTCTATCAATGGCTACAAGGAAAGAGCGCCAGCCTGTGGTCGCCGGAGTTCTTCTATCCTTATCCAAACACGCTAGCATTCAGCGACAATCATTTTGGAACGGCATGGATATATGTCATCGCTCGTTTATGCGGCTTGTCCCGAGAAACAGGCTTTGACGTCTGGTACTTTATTGGCTTCCTGCTGAGCTATTTCTGTTGCGCCTATGCGGCGCGCAAATTCGGGTTCAGTTGGTTTGCCGCGGCAACGGCCGCCTTCGTATTTGCCTTTTCACCCGCCATTCTCGCTCAAGATATACATGCCCAGCTTGTATATCGATATGCAATTCCGCTTGCGATCTTCGAGCTTTGGCAGATCCAGGAATTGCGCCGCTTGGACCGGCTTCCATGGCTGAGTATTTGGCTAGCTCTGCAGTTCTTCTGCTCCATCTATCTCGGTTTTTTTCTTGCCATGCTTCTAGGCGCAATCACTGTCGCCAGCATCTATACGCCGAAGTTCTTCCGACAACCACCGCTTCCGACGCCTCGACAACATCGCTGGCTTCAAACAGGCGCCATCGCTGTTGCCGTGATCCTATGGGCTGGCCTTATGCTCATGCTCGCGAAATATCATTTCGTTGCAAAGCAGTACCAGTTCGGCCGCAACGCCTGGGAAATCCGCTCGATGCTTCCGCGGATAGGCAGCTATTTCTTGGCGGACCGGTCCGGAGTTGACGCATGGGTTGGAAACTGGGTGACCAATGTTCCCATGCGCCACGAACAGCAAATGTTTTTTGGGCTGTTTGCCAGTATCTTGACTGTGATGGGCGCGATATCCGGCCGCCATTCCGAACAATGGTCGCGTCATTCCCGCATTTTTACCCTCGCATTGCTCATACTGATTGCTCTCACGCTGTCGGTAGGTGGCTTTTCGTTGTATCGGCTCGTCTTGAAGATTCCCGGGTTCAACTCCATGCGAGCCGTCTCAAGAATTTCGCTGGTCATGTTGCTGCCAGTGGCCTGGCTTTCGGCAATAGGGACCGAATCGCTTATCAAGCGCTTTTCAAACTGGCGGCCGCAGATTTTTCTAACCATCGCAGCGCTGCTCGCGATCGAGCTTCTCAGCTTCAAATCCATGCATGTTCCGATCACACAGTGGAGGGACCGCTTGAGCAGCCTGGCCTCAGGCTCGAAGGTCCTTCCAAACACCCCCCCACCTATTCTTTACACCTTTGAAACCGCGCCCGAGCAATCGCTACACATTTATCGAGAAATAGATGGCATGGTATTGGCCCAGGATCTGGGAGTACCTACCGTCAACGGCTATTCGGGCAATTTGCCTGCCGATTTTGGCTCAGCAGATTCCTGCATAATCGCTGCGCGCCGTCTGACAAATGCGGCAGCTTTCGAGCAGCTGTCACCCTCCGAGTTGGCCGGCATGCTGGGTAGGCTTACAGTACTTCCCACGAAATCTGATTGCCCCGACTTTTCCTCACTGAAGCCCTATGCAGGCGCCTTAGCCAATAACGTCTTTGGAAATGTATCCATCGCCCTCGTCAATCAAAAGACTGATGGACCGAACTACGTCGTCACTGTCGAAGTAACAAATCACAGCCAAAGCTATTTGCCCGCCCTATCAACAACTGATCAATCTCTGCAGTTTTCCTGGCAATTTGTTCTAGAAGGTCAGTCGCCTACCAGCAATGGCTGGAATACACGAGCTCCTTTAGATGCGGATGTTCCTTCCGGAACCACCTATCGTCAGGATATAAGAGTCCAGCCACCGACCACCGCCGGACGTTACGTGCTCGCTTTTTCGCTCGTACAGGACAAAGTCGCTTGGTTTCATGACAAAGGTATGAGCATAGCTATCAGCAACAGACCCATCGATGTCGCTAGCAGTCATTGAGCACCCGCGCAGCGACGCCACGGCAAGTCCGGGCTTTTTGACTGTCTCCATTATCTCGCCTTGAGTACGACTGGAAGGGTTCAAAAAGGACTTAAGAGATCCCTGTTTTTTTCAGCCAGTCATCCTTGCACCTGCTGCAAATCAGAAGAGGCACGCAACCACTTCTGGTGTAGGCCATAGTTTTACTCAAGCAAGCTCTACAGGAATTACATGCACCGCATCCGGATTCCTATCTACAAACCAGGCAACAGCCTCCTGGACTAGTGAAATCACTAACTGCAATGAATGAGGCCCGCTAGGCACGTCGATTCGCATTGGAACAACGACGGCCTTGCCCGGGAGAACATCTGATGGAAGGCGGGTGCGCACACCATCTGCCACCACAATCTTTCCATCCTTTGCTAACCAACGATAGCTAAGTGCCACGGGCTGCCTACCAGATGCAGCCCACGCCTCTTCGCCGGTATTTTCCACACGCATGGATACACAGATTTCCATGTCTGGAAAGACATTTTCTATGCGGGCAGAAGGGGTGATTGTAGACTTAAATTGGGTGAGAGGCTTATTAATACGACCCAGTGATCTTGCCCGACTGCCTGCTGCCGCATAGGGTTTATGCTCAAACGCCGGCTCACCATCATCCGACTTAAAGACGACATCCGCATCCATGAAGACATGCCCTTCAAAATGCGAGACGATGCTGTCGTACACTGTAAAAGATGCAATATTTTCACGCCAATGATAACAGCCTAGATAATGGCTCTCACTTCTTATGAGCGCCGCGTCTACACGGTAGTTGCCTCTTGGCATACGATTCAACATATTAAAGCGTACGACATATTCGCCCTGACTCAGCGAATAAATGTGCCCAAGCTGCATGGAGTTGGTGCTAAATATAAGCAAGCCACGTTCATCCCTGATAGCAATGGCAGCATTCAGCGCATCAATCGGCTCATGCACCTTGATGCTAAGAGAGATATCGAAATACTCCCCAACCATGGTCAGGGAACCTCCTGAAATCTCCCCTAAGACAGAAACCTCCTCAATCGTGCAGCGCCTGTCGCCAAACTCTGTCGGACGTTCGCTGGGAGTTACTTCAGAAACGCTTGCCGCCCTGGGTATTGCACCCTCTACCGCAGCATTGGAGGCGACGGCAATTGAGCGTCTTATAAATTCCCTTCGAGACACCTGAAAGCGAGATTTGGCATATTGGTAGAGCTCGAGCTCGTATGGAAAGAGCGCACTTAGCTTCTTCACCTGCTGTGGGGATAGGGACTCCACGTTAATGCGTTGCGAAGTAACATTCTTCAGCTTAAGTGGGATGTAATTCCAACCGAACTTGGCATCCAGCATGCAGCCAAAATCTTCCAATTCTTCCTGCGTCCCCATCAAATCAAAGGACTCAACGGCTTTAACAGCCGCAGCAAATTTCTCCTCCAGAGAAATAATTGTCTGCGCAGATGTGCCCAGCGGATACAGCATTCCAATCTGTACGGCCAACCCTTCCTGCTCATTGAGTGAAAGTTGCTCTAAATGGGCGTCAAGGCTCAAACCATGTAGCCTTGTATCGAGAAGACGATCGGCACAATCAATCTTGTGATAGAAGTATTCGGATAAAAAGCGATCAAACGGATGGCGCAGAATGGTGATGCAGCATCTGTTTTGGGGAAGTCGGTCTCCTTGCTGCAGCAAGAAATGACCCCCAATTACATCAAAATGGTCAAATTGAACCAGAGCGTCGCTCAAACGACTGCCGACTATGGTATCTGACACGCGCTCTTTGCCGAGCTGCTCCACGAAGTGGTGCTGTATTGCCGTCCCGCCCGTTTTGGGAATATGGAAGTGCAGGATTTTTTTCATGATCGGTAATTTTAGCGGTCACCAGCTGCAATCTAGTTGCCACTTTACCGTAAGCCAAGCGTAAGAAAACGCGAAGTGGAATGCTATTCACAATTTACACAGCACGAAACCAGACTAGCGGCGCGTCCGTGACACCAAAAGCGATCTACTTGGATCTCCGCCAAGGAAATCCAGTTCATTCAGTCCGAAACCATATCCGCAGCTCATGGCCGGCTTGCATCCGATGCACATACCCGTGAGCGGCCCCTCGAAAATGTTAACTATTGCGGCATATTTCTAAGCAGCGTACTCAGGTACAAATACGCGCTCTCCGCAGCTTTCGACTGCTTGCGCTGATCGAACATAGGTGTAATACGACTTGCGCTCAAGCAAGTTTGCTCGATGACCGGCATCCAACGACTGAACTGAAAGTTCTTGCGTGCATATCGCAGCGCCGCCCCCCTCATCTTCATCAGCTCGTCTTTCGGCCAGTGCAACACTTGCGACATTGCCCCATAAAGCGAAGTGACATCGCGTGAGATTTTTAAACTATCAACCCGGTCCAAAAACCATTCGCCCGCCCCGATGCCGGCAGTCATGATAGGAATACATCCGGCGACAGCCGCTTCGCTTGCCACAAACCCAAACGGCTCTCGCTCCCAGGTCGGAAATACTAGTGCATCGTAGCCGGATAGAATCTTAAGCATATCTTTTTTCTGGGCCTGCCCTTTATAGACAATGTGTCGGTCCAGACCTTTGGCTTTGACGCGATGCATAAAAGGAGCAACTTGACCAGCGCCGTAAATATCGACATAAAAGTTGTCGAGACCGTTTCGAACGAGCTGCTCTACAGCATCCAACATCAAGTCTGTGCCTTTATGGGGAGACACCCTGGAGCAGAATACAAATCTGATCCGCCCATCCTCCGATGGAACCAATTGACCTGCACTCGTAGATGGGAAATCCACCCAACCAGGCACGTAGGTAACATTGGGCAACGTTACGCCGAGAGCAGTGGCGACTTCCCCTGCTACGTTCCTGGACATTGCGATGACGCGAGTACGCTCCTCGAATCGAAGCGATCCAAACAACTTTTCGTAGCGATTGTGCAGTTGGGAGTTTCTGTCAATTCCGATAAATATGTGATCCATGAGATAGAGGATCAGCGGCATCTTCAATGCCTGGAGGTACTTAACGATAGAGACAGCACCCAGCCCCATCAAGTTGAAGGCGAGCACCACGTCTGGACGAAAAGTGCGAATTAGCCTCCCCAGCTCACGTACATTCCGATAACTATAATAGACACCTTCAAATTGACTGGGCTGTACGAGTTCGTGAGTAAGGGTGGTCCAGGTCAGAGTGCGCGTTACACTGGCAATCTCACAAAGACCTTCATCATCTGCGAGATAGTCGGATGTCAAAACATGGACGTCATGTCCACTTTTGACCAATCCCATGGCAACGTCGTAGGCGCCCAACTCATAACCACCAATGAATGCAGGCGGGAACACATTACTGATTAGCAATACCTTCATACTTCCCCCCTTATCTCCACCAATTCAGCCAACAGCTTCTCGCCATATTGTTCTATGCCATACAATGCCTTTGCAGATTCATAAATATCAGAAGCCGCTGGCGTCTCTGCCCCTTTTGCAAATGACTCCAAACATATTTTCAATTCTTCATCCGAGCGAAACAGGCTGCATCCACGTATCACAGCAAGTTCAGGCAAAGAGCCCGCATTGCTTACCAGCGCAGGAGTTCCGCACGCCAAAGCCTCCAGTGGAGCCAGCCCAAGGAGCTCTGGTTTTGCATAGTAAGTCCCCTTGTAGTCGACATGGGTAGATGCATGTACGAACAACGAAGCTCGGCGCAATAGTTCTCTGACCTCATCGTCGGATAACCCTCCTTGAATAACGACATTTCCCTCCGTGGAATGAATAAGATCGGCCAGTACCGCGCTATATTCTCTGTCGGATACGGTACCAGCGATTACCAGCTTCAAATTTTTCGGAAGTACCCTGATAATCCGGTCAAAACCCTTGTGCGGCAGAATCCGCCCAACTGCTACGACAAGATTCTTTTCACGCTCATCGCGGGAGGAGGGATAGTAGTACGTTGTATCTACCGGCCCAAAAATAATCTTCGCGGGCACGCTTGAGTCATGAAACGCTCCCGCGCCAAATCTGGAATACGTCAGAAAGCGGTGATACATCAAGCACGCTTCGCTGGTATGGCCTACTATCGGATGTTCACCACCACCATGGTCCATACCGACTACGATCTTTCCAGCTAATCTTGCATGGCTTGCAATGAATAGCCCAAAAGCCGTCAGGCACTGATGCACGATCACGACTTCAGCACCCGCCAAACGCCGCTGAAGATCTCCAACATTAACGCTATACGGGTCCCAAGGCCTTCCTAGCGCTACGATGCAACGCACGTCATTGACGACAAGTTCCGTCTCATTTTCCCCAAAAGCCAATATGATATTTTCCGCATCACTCGCGGCATATGAAAGCGCTCGTGCCATATAAAGAATATATTTTTCCCCTCCACCCACCACTGAGTCCGCTGCATAGTAGGTTGGGCTAATATGAAGAACCTTCATCAAACTCCCCTTTTTTCTTATTGAGTGACTTGCTCGTCTAGAAGAATGGACTGCTTTCGCCCATAAGTCATATCAAACGAAAATCTGAGTGCTGCAGACCTGGCTATTCGCCCCCTATCAGTCTCACGCTCAGTTAACCTTCTCATCAGATATGCTGTCTTCTGAAGATCCTTGTTACTCGTGAATGTCACGCCCGGTAGATCAGAAAAGATTCCAACCAAAACTTCTAATTCATTAAGCAGCACAGGGCATCCACAACACAGCGCCTCGGCTATCGGTAACCCGAATGCTTCATAATCCGTCAAGAGAACAAAAAGCGCCGCCTCTTGATATAAGCCGATCAAGGATTCTTGAGTCACGTATCCAACTCCTGTCACGGCATGCGCTATTTCATCTGGTATATCCAGCTTATCTGACCCTTTCCCGCCTAAAATGAGCCGTAATGAAGGATCACCTTTATATGCAATCGAAAAAGCTTCGAGAAGCACATCGACACGTTTGCGCCTTTCGCCAAAATCGCATACACATAAAATCCTCTTTTCCTGAAAATCAAAAACTATTGGCCTAAAAAGATCGGTATTAACTCCTAACGGGACGCAATACACGCGCCCCTGATCCACATCTTGAAACTCCGGAAACCTCGACTCGTCAGGCGAATCTATAAAAACAAAATCAGCCGCATTGAGCATCTCCGAAAGTATAACTGGCGTCATAAAATAACGCTCATATTCAGGCAACGTCCACACCGGCTGCGTATGCGGTGTAAACACCAGCTTGGAGTCGGCTTTCCTAGACGATAGAAGGCCTAAATTTGTGGATGCATTGGCCCAAGAAATACATTCAATGTAGTCGTAACGATACTTATTCAGATGTTCAGCCGCATCCCTTACACCACTGTCCGCGCAACCCGCCATCAGAAGACTTCTGGACGGATAGAGTTTGATACCATGCTTTTCGCAGAAGACTTTGACGATTTGATAGTTAAGCTCGATCAGCGTATCCATCAATATGGAAAACTCAAAATCGGCCTTGGCGTACCTGATCCAGTCAAAGATAGCGGTACCAGTCCCCGAATACATCTGGCAACTGGAGGCTATAACTAGCAGATAAGCAGGTTTACGCTCCATAGATCTTCAATCCCCGGCCTCCTTTGGGCGTGCTATGTAATCAATCTGCTTTTCGTTGTGTATCTTTAGCTGACTGACCACATACCCAAGATCCGAGAAACATTTGCAAAGGCTATCGAATCTGACGCTGAAGTTACGTGAAAGCAACTCCTCCCACTCGAACACAACGACCGGCTGGCAACGCCGAATGGTGTCGAGGGCTCCCATCAACACTTCGCCGTCCGCGCCTTGGACGTCGATTTTGATGAACGAAACATCCTCAAAGTGGTAACTGTCGATCGTCCTAGCTTCGTGTCCAAACACGCCATCTGCCTGCTCGCTGAATGAATAGGCGCCAAGATTTTGGGCGGAATGCCCATCAAATTTCCCGGACTCGTCAACGGAGATGGCAATCTCCTGTATCTCCTGCTCGCCCAAGGCCAACCTTGTTTCACGTGAATAAACGCCATTATTGAACAGGCGAACATTTTTCAGGCCATTGATAGCAACGTTGGCGCTCAATATTTTGAAGTTGAAATCGTTAGGCTCAAAGCTGACGACTTCCTTGAACAGATTCGCAAAGCCAACCGTGACAGACCCCAGATGCGCGCCCACATCCAATGCTGTCCCGTTACGCTTGCTGCTAACTTCCCGGGCCAGATCTAGTATGTGCTGATCCCAGATCCCTCCCCGAAAAATGTGATCGGAAATGATCTCGCCGGGCTTGCCTATGTAAAGTCCGAATCTGGTGCTGGTGATGGCCAGCTCCCTGGGCGGAATCTTGGCGACTGATTCTCTTAATGCATCGAATTCGCCGCGCCCAGGCCTTTCCTGCAACTGGTGGCCTATCGCCTCCATATGGCCACGATGTGCTTCCAGTTGATTGCCATGTGCTTCAATAGAGCTTCCAAGGGCCGCAACACGACCGTCTAAAGATTCCAGAGATATGTAACGGTTCTTAAGTGCCTCCATGTCGCTGCGAAGAAGCACATGCTCTTTCACAAGCTTTTCCATTTCGGAATGGATAGCTTGCTGGATATGTGAGGAGCGTTCTTGTATGAAAGCGTCATGCCTGCCTAGACCTGACTCCAGATCTGCCTTCAGTTCGGATCGCAGCCCCTCTTCCAGCTCTATGACTTTATGCAACTCATAAAAATGAAAGGGGCGAATAAATGGCCAAAGGAATCGCCGGACAAACTTAACAACAAAACCAAATCGCTCTGGCCGAAAGCCGGCATTGATAAGCTCGTGTTGAGCCTGCACGTATCTTTCATTGACTGACATGAATAGTCCTCAGGTCCCGCTTGTCGCGTTTTACCGACGCCACAGCTAAATGACGTTAGTCTAGTTACCAAAATAAGCCGGGAGCACTTCTTCTGGACTTCCGTCCATTTTCAAATGCCCATGCTCCAGCCATAAGACACGGTTGCATGTGTTATGAATCAGGCTACGCGTGTGACTGGCTATTACGAGAATGTGAGTGGACTGCACAATGTCCGCCATGCGAGCCTCAGCTTTGTGCCTGAAATTTTCGTCACCGACCGAAAGCCACTCGTCCATCAGCAAAATTTCAGGACGTAATACCGTCGACACGGAAAAGGCAAGGCGAAGATGCATACCGGTCGAATATGTTCTCACCGGCATGTCTATGAAATCGCCCAGCTCCGAAAATGCAATGATCTCGTCCAGCTGACGCGTTACTTCGCCGCGATTGAGGCCCAGCAGGCCACCGCGCATATAGATGTTTTCGCGACCAGTCGCCTCGCCGTTGATCCCCAATGAAATATCCAGCAGTGACCCGACTTCGCCCTCAATTCGCGCCGTCCCGATCGATGGTTGATAGACCCCGCTAAGCAATCTGAGCAGAGTACTTTTCCCCGCCCCGTTGTGCCCAACCAACCCGACCCGGTCACCGTTCTGCAACGTGAAGTTCAGGTTTTCAAGCGCACGAACGATCACGCGCCCTTGCTCGTCCGCACCTAATTGTCCGCCGGTGGCAACGCGCATCAAACTCTTTTTGAGCGAGCGCCCGCTGGCATTGTAGATTGGGAAATCTACACTTACGTTTGAGAATTCTACGATCGCCATGCTCGCTTCCCGTGCTCAAAGCCAATACGCAATGCGTTGCTTATAACGACCATACGTGACTAAAGCCACCGTCCATCCCACGACACATATGCCCAACGATACGATCCAGTCACCCTGCGTGGGCAACTGGTCCATCAATGGGGAACGCACGATCGAAAGGATGTGATAGAGGGGATTGAAATCCAGCAGATACTTGCCGGCACGAGAGGGAAGACTCGACGGCATCCATATGATCGGTGTCAGGAAATAAAGCACCTGCAGCAAGCTGGCGATGATTTGTGATAGATCCCTATATCTGGTGCACAAGACGCCGAGAAGCAGCGCAACCCATGTCAGATTGGCTACGACAACCAAAAGCCCGGGAATGCTGAGTAATGCCAACCAACCTATGGGACGGCCGACCGCCAGCAATACCAGTGGGAAAATCACTATGTTGTGCGCGAGGATCAACAGGTTCCGCCAAACCATTCGCATTACATGTACGAATAGTGGAATGGGCAACTGCTTGATGATGCCTTCAGCGGAAATGAAGCAATCACAGCCCTCGGTAACAAGCCCGGAGATGAACCCCCACAAGATCATGCCCGCTGCCAAAAACGGCAAAAAAACCTTCATCGGTGAATTGAAGATCTGACCAAATACGAGGCCAATGGTGCCGATCATCACACCCATGCTGATCGTCAACCAGAACGGGCCAAGAAGGGATCGGCGATATCTCTGGCGTACATCCTGCCACCCAAGCATACCCACAAGGTGGAGGCGACGAGTCGCCCCCACGATGTCCCCGAGTGCAGTCGCTGTTACTTTTTTAGGCATCTGTACTGATGAATTGGCGGAAGATAGTGTTGAAGTTTAAACCAGACTATTGCAGGTCATACTTAGCATCGGACCTCGCAATTTGTTGCGGCCATCAAGAGCCAGAAGCTCACTGCTCCATAATTAAGGTTTGCAAGCGCGCAGTACGGTCGTGCATCAGAGCTTCATTTCCACGCGATTCAACGTTGAGCCTAAGCAAAGGTTCCGTGTTGGATGCGCGTAGGTTGAAACGCCAGTCATGGAATTCCACACTGACTCCATCGGTATGATCAACCGTCAGGCAGTCGCCTGCAAAAGCCTGCATGACCCGATCGATGATTTGACGCACATCTTCAACTCTGAAATTGATTTCACCGCTGCAGGGATATGCCCGCATACGTTCTTCCACCATCTCTGCAAGCGTGGCGCCTGTGCGGCTAATGCGTTCGGCTACAAGCAACCAGGGGATCATGCCTGAGTCGCAATAGGCAAAGTCGCGGAAATAGTGGTGCGCGCTCATTTCGCCGCCGTAAACGGCGTCCTCCGCTCGCATTCGCTCTTTGATAAAGGCGTGCCCTGTTTTGCTCATGACGGGCTGCCCGCTCGCCTCGCGCACCATGTCGATCGTGTTCCAGGTGAGACGTGGATCGTGTACCACTCTTGCCCCCGGATTTCTTTCGAGAATCTGCGCTGCAAGCAGTCCAACCAGATAATACCCTTCAATGAAGCGGCCTTGCGCATCAAAAAAGAAGCATCGATCGAAATCGCCGTCCCAGGCGATTCCAAGATCAGCTCCATGAATACGTACGGCGTCCGACGTTGCAGTACGGTTCTCCGGAAGCAGAGGATTGGGAATGCCATTTGGGAACGACCCATTCGGCTCGTGATGTATGCGCACGAACTCAAAGGGCAGATGCGCCGCAAGTTCGTCGATAACCAAACCCGCGCCGCCATTGCCTGCATTGACCACAATTTTCAGCGGCCGTAAAACGGACAGGTCCACGTAGCTCAACAAATGCTGGATATAAGCAGATTTGTCCGTATCAACCAGCCTCTCTCCGGGGCGAGGGGCGACGGCGAACTGCCCTAGAGCTGCCAGTTGCTCGATGTCTTTCAGACCACTGTCCCCGCTGATGGGGCGCGCGCCTTCGCGAACCAGCTTCATGCCGTTGTAGTCCATCGGATTGTGACTAGCCGTAACCATGATCCCGCCAGAGACGCCGCGATGAGCGGCCTGGAAATACACTTCCTCAGTTCCACAAAGACCTATATCGATGACGCTTGCACCACCATCATTTAGGCCTTTGGCGACGGCGCTGGCCAGTGCCGAGCTATCCAGGCGCACGTCGCGTCCGACTACGACCTGCTTGGCCTCGAGTATCTGTGCAAAAGCACGACCTATGCGATAGGCGATATCGCCGTTAAGCTCGTCCGGCACCCGGCCTCGAATGTCATAAGCCTTGAAGCACTTAAGCATCAGATTCTTCTCCCGCCGACAAATCGGCTAACTCTGTTACTACGAATGCCAATTTGCGTCGCGATGCACGATGCATCAGCCCTCCGCATACATCCAGGCCAAGGTTTCACTCAACGATGATGATGGTGCAAATCCGATGTATTCGCGGAGCGCATGATTGGAGCCAACTAGCCTACGTACTTCGTTGGCCCTGACAAACGTAGGATTCACACGCACATCGATTCGATAGCCGGCTATACCGGCCATCAAATCAAGCACCTCGTTCAAAGAAGTACCCACGCCAGTGCAAATATTAAGTATCTGGCCTGCGGGCTTGGCCCTAGCTAGCCTTGCATAGACGCGCGCAACATCCCTGACGTCTGCAAAGTCTCTTGCTACATCCGTGTTGCCAAGCTCGATCACTCGATCTCCGCGACGAAAATGCTCAACAATCTTCGGTAGCAGAAATTGTCCAGATTGCCCCACGCCTGTGTAGTTGAACGGCCGCGTTATGACGATCGGAAGTTTTTCTGTCCAAAGCCTTGCCATATGTTCCATGGCAAGTTTACTGACTGCGTAGTCGTTGGCCGGAGCGGGAGGCGTCGTCTCTACAATGGGCTCGACGGTTGCATTGCCATAGATGTTCGCACTGCTGGCCAACACTACGATTTCCGGCGGAACAGCGAGTGCAGCCAAGGCTTCGAGCAGATTGCGCGTGCCTACTATGTTGACACGGTAAATTTCATCGACATCACCGTGCGCCACAAATGCAATCGCCGCGAGATGCAACACGACTTTTGGCCCAACAGACGCAATTGCTTCGCGCATGGCCACACGATCGAGCACATTGACGCTGATCGTGTTGGGCAAATTCTCATCATGGCTATGAGAGAGTCCTACGACCTCGTAACCCAACGCCTCGAGTTCACGAACCACATAACGTCCCGTGAATCCATTAGCACCTGTAACCAGCGCACGCGGGCGAGTCATATCAGAACGACGCGCCACGTTCATTCCGGCGCACGTCAGCCTCCACCATCATCTGGCACAACTGTTCCAGCGAGGTGTTCGCCTGCCAGCCGAGTTTCTGCTTTGCCTTGGCAGCGTCGCCTATCAGCAGATCGACCTCTGCAGGCCTATAAAACCTGGGATTGATGCGCACGCGTTCAATACCACTGACTGCGTCCACGCCACGCTCGTTCTCGTCGCTTCCCTTCCACTCGATATCTACGCCTGAAGCCTTGAAAGCCATGCTGACGAAGTCGCGCACGGTTTCGGTGCGGCCAGTGGCCAATACGTAAGTGTCGGGTTCGTCGACCTGCAACATCCGCCACATACCTTCAACGTATTCCTTGGCGAATCCCCAGTCGCGCTTGGCGTCCAGATTGCCCAGCTCAAGCACATTGAGCTTACCAAGCTTGATCTTGGCAACAGCGTCAGTGATCTTGCGTGTTACGAATTCACGGCCGCGGAGCGGCGACTCGTGATTGAACAGGATGCCGCTCGATCCGAAGATATCGTACGACTCGCGGTAATTGACCGTCATCCAATGAGCGTAAAGCTTCGCGACACCATAGGGACTGCGGGGATAGAAAGGCGTGCCTTCCGACTGCGGCACGGCTTGCACCTTGCCGAACATCTCCGAAGTTGACGCCTGGTAGAAGCGAATCTTGTTGTTGATCGTTCGAATCGCTTCCAACATATGCACGGCGCCAATGCCTGTGATGTGACCCGTAGTAATGGGCTGATCGAAGGACACGCCGACAAAGCTTTGAGCGGCAAGGTTATAGACCTCCTCTGCCTCCGTAGCCTCAAGCAGGCGGATGCTCGAACCCAGATCGGTGAGATCGTATTCCGCGAGATGCAAGTTAGGGTGTTTATCGATACCGAGTTCTTCGATGCGCCAGAAGTTCACCGAGCTGGTACGGCGATAAGTGCCGTATACCCGATAGCCCTTGTCAAGAAGAAGCATCGCCAAATAGGCGCCGTCCTGGCCTGAAATACCCGTAATCAGTGCAGTTTTCATGTAATCAATGCATCTCAAGAGTCAGTTAACGAATCAAATTTCGAATCCGGAGGAAAGGGATCGTCACGCTGTTCGTGGTGGAAGAGCTAATGAAAGCCCTGCGCTCGGGAAAAACCCCATCCCGGTGTCTGCCTGGCGGTCTCGTAGAACCCCAAAACACGCAACTCCTCTCGGCCGCCTTGGACAGACCCGTGAGGACACCACAGGGCCCAATGCCATTCCCAAAGGTGTGTAGGGTGTAACGGCTAGCCCCAAGACGCAAGACCGATAGCTGAACCAACAGCCCGCTTTGGGCTTACGAATCGCGGCCAGCGCTATTTCTCGGAACAGAAACCTGCCCCAGCAGGCCGTCGAAACGCCTCTCTTGGACCAGACGTTCTCGCACCTGCAGTCTCTTTCTTTACACAACCCGCCAATCGAAGCAGATGCGAGCCCTAGTGAAGAGATCCGCAAAAGAGTGAGCGCAGAACTCACTCTGCCTATTTTTTAGCATCATGCCTCGCTTCGCCACCCTGTTCTCCAACATTCGCTGTGGCGATGGCCTGATCAAGAAGGTCCAAAGCTGTCAGACTGAATCAACCACCGCTTAAAGCGTGCTGGAGCTCGTCTCGAAGATCCGACACGTCCTCAACCCCTACCGACAGTCGAATCAGCCCATCACTGATCCCAAGCCGCTTGCGATTAGCCGCCGGGACCGATGCATGCGTCATGATCGCTGGATGTTCGATAAGGCTTTCAACGCCACCCAGCGACTCTGCCAACGCGAACAATTGGCAGCGCTCCAGCATACGCCGAGCTTTCTTAAGCCCCCCCTTGATTTCGGCACTGATGATGCCGCCGAAACCGTCCATCTGACGGCGCGCCAGTGCGTGTTGAGGATGGCTCTTTAGGCCCGGGTAAATCACGCGATCTACCGCGGAATGTTTTTCCAACCAGTGCGCGAGTTCAAGCGCGTTTTCGCAATGAGCATTCATTCGCAAATGCAGTGTCTTGAGACCTCGCATGGCGAGAAAAGCGTCAAAGGGGCTAGCAATGGCTCCGACTGAATTCTGTAGAAAAGCCATTTTTTCAGCTAACTCCATGCTACCGGCGACGACCACCCCGCCCACCATGTCGGAATGTCCATTCAGATATTTGGTTGCCGAATGCAACACCAGGTCTGCGCCATGCTCCAGCGGACGCTGCAGGATTGGTGAGCAGAAGGTGTTGTCAACCACAAGGATCAGGCCGTGTTTTTTAGCAAAACTGGCAACCTTGGCCAGGTCAACCAGTTTGAGCATGGGGTTCGTGGGCGTCTCCGCCCAGATCATGCGCGTATTGGGCTTTAATGCGGCTCGCAATGCAGCGGGGTCATTAAGATCGATGAAAGTGAAGTCGAGCCCCGCCGAACGGCGGCGAACACGCTCGAACAGGCGATAGCTTCCGCCATATAGATCATCCATGGCGATAACATGGCTACCGCTGTCGAGCAGATCAAGCACGGTCGCAGCAGCCGCGAGACCGGATGCGAAAGCAAAACCGGCCGCTCCCCCTTCAAGCTCAGCGACACACCGCTCATAAGCCATTCGGGTTGGATTTTGCGTGCGCGAATACTCAAAACCCTTATGCCGACCTGGACTCTCTTGCACATAGGTGGAAGTCGCATAGATCGGGGTCATGATCGCGCCGGTTGCCGGATCGGGGTGTTGCCCCGCGTGAATGGCGCGTGTTCCCAAACCGTGTGACCGACTCTTTTTGACTGTGCCCATGTTCGAAGCGCCCCAAGTCAGATGACTATGTATTTAAAACCTGTCATCTTACCCGAACAAACAAGAATAGGCGGATAGCATCAGAGCCACGTTGCGCGGCAACATTCGGCCCGGAGCCACAGCGCTACGATTTAGGCAACCGCTCCGGGGAAAAAGGGAGTCAGTCGAGCGGTATGAAATTTCTTCTCTATGCCAACTTCGACAAGAACAACATTAAAGATCGGCTAGGCGCAGCCGACTACAGCTATTTTTTTTTGCTGCAAGCCTTCGGCTCTGTGCTGACAGACCTTGGGCAAGTCATCGAACTTAAAGATGTCTCCGAGGTGGATGCCGCATACAAGCACTACGCAGCGCAGGGCGAGTCGTGTGTGCTGTTGTCGTTTGCCCCCCCGCACAAAACGCCTCTTGGCTTGAGTTGTCCGACTATTCCCGTATTTGCATGGGAGTATCCGGAAATTCCGGAATGCTTAGGTGACGAGGAATCATGGCTCGATGATCCGCGTCACGATTGGCGTTTGCCACTGGGCGTTGCTGGGCAAGCCATCTGTCTGTCAAGACACACGGCCGAGGCGGTGCAGCGCAGCATGGGACGTAGTTACCCGATAGCCGCTATTCCGCCGCCGCTCCCGCGAGTGGCCACGGCGTTGGCAGCTGACGGGGATCCTTTGAGAGACGGCGGAACAACGCTGCGGATAAACGCCGCTCTCGCAGATAGTCGAAGCATGGGCTTGAGTGCCGATGGCCTTGTGCACCCAGACACCCTGGATGAAACACCCTTCTACCCAACCGATTTTGAGCTGCTTCCCGAGCCTGCACAGCTAGCCACACCATACACCGCTCCAACAATCGCAACCGGCCTTGAGCAGGCCGCAACAGACGTTCCCGATACGGAATACTCGCCACCTGCTCCAGGCAGCTGGGAATTGCCGCCTCGCATCAATGTCCGCGTGGAGCTCCGTGGGACCGTTTACACATCCGTGCTTACCCCGTCAGCGGGACGCAAAAACTGGGAAGACTTGATCACTGCATTCTGCTGGGCCTTCCGTGACAACGAAGACGCAACACTACTATTGAAGCTGGCAGGCAGGGAATTACCGCACAACCATCTTCAACTCTTGATGATGCTAACCAAACTCTCGCCCTTCAAATGCCGTGTCATAGCCATTTATGGCTATCTGCCCGACCAAGACTATGCGGCTTTGATTAAGGCAAGCACTTATTACGTCAATACGTCCTTGTGCGAAGGGCTTTGTTTGCCGCTGGTTGAATTTTTAAATCATGGAATACCGGCTATTGCACCGGATAACACCGCAATGGCCGACTATATTCGCGATGACATCGCCTTCGTCGTCAAGAGCTACCCCGGCGTACCAACAGTTTGGCCACATGGCGATCACCAGATCAATCGCACATCCTTTTGTCAGCTGGATTGGAAGTCCCTGGCGGACTCCTTCAAGGAAAGCTACGAGGTAGCCAACCACGATGCCGCACGCTATCGAAGAATGTCCTTACGCGCATCAGAATCCATCCAAGCATACTGCGGTCATGAGGCGGTAAAGGAATCGCTTGGCAGTTTTTTCCAGATCGCTTCATCCGGCTCGGACATCACAGTCGATACGTAAACCTTCCAATTGACCTAATTCGGTGAAGTCACCCCACATGATTCTCATCACTTACACCAGCACATCAACGCGCGAGCTGGCCCAGCGAGTAGGACAGCCTGAATACAGTTACAGGTTTGTTTTAAACGAATTCATGCCATTGCTTGAGCAATTGGGAACGGTCGTCGAAGTCACCAATCCTGAACTGGAAGTCGACTCTATCTATGTAGATGCCTTGAAGCGCGGCGAACCGTGCGTATTCCTATGTTTTCTTCCCCCTGGCAAAACCCCGATCAATCTGGCGTGCCCCTCCGTTCCTGTCTTTGCATGGGAGTTTGAAACGCTTCCCAATGAGGCTTTCAGCGGCAAGCCGAGAAACGATTGGCGCCGGGTACTGACTCATCTCGATGCCGCCCTGACCCACTCGAGCTATACCGTGACCCGAACACGGGCTGCAATGGGAACTGATTTTCATATCGAAAGCGTTCCAGCCCCTCTGTGGGACAGAATGCAAAGTGTGCGACGGACCATCAAACCCCTCCCCATACTTCGTGCTAACGGACTGATCATCGACAGTACGCGTACCGATCTGTTTGCCTATCGCAAAAAGGCTCTGTGGGACGCATCGCCAAATACATTGCCTTTGCCACCCAATGCTCGAGATCATCAAGGCACGATTGATCTTAATGGCGTGATCTACACGGCGATCTTCAATCCGGGAGACGCCCGCAAGAATTGGTTGATGATGATCAATGCATTCTGCGAAGCGCTGCGCGACAAGAGCGATGCAACCCTATTGATCAAACTTACGCACTATGATCCTTCGGCAATAATTCCCAATATGCTGGAAGGCATCTACACCATGGGCCCTGCCGCCTGCAAAGTTCTGCTTGTACACGCTTATCTGGAAGACCACGAATACAACGCGCTTCTTCTCAACAGCACCTACGCAGTTAATGTCTCCAATGGCGAAGGACAATGTCTTCCCCTAATGGAATACATGTCGGCCGGCATCCCCGCTATCGCCTGCAGACATACGTCGATGAATGACTACATCAACGACGAGTGCGCCTTCGTCGTTGATTCCAGTTACGAACCGGGAGCTTGGCCGCATGACCAGCGCCAGGCCTGGCGCACCATGAGGCAACGCATTCATTATCAATCTCTGGTGAAGGCTTATAGAAACAGCTATCACGTTGCACGGCACGAACCCAGTGTTTACGCCACGATGAGCCGCTCCGCCACAAGATCGTTGGAACAGTTCTGCTCTATGAGGGTAGTCAAGCCAAGGCTTGAGAAGTTCCTATTCTCTTTATTATCCAAACAAAGCAGCGCGGCCTCGGAATCTGGTGCGAGCGCAGTGAGCGTTTCGTGAATGCCATACAACGCAACACAGACATTGAATGCCTGCGTGCCGCGGCTGTTTCAAGCGTCGCTTTCCACCATATGCAGGGCAATCTGTTCCATCCAGGATTGCCCTCGCTCCGGCATCTCCTGCAGCATTCCAGTTATTGGTTCGGGGTCGACCTATTCTTTGCGATTTCCGGCTTTGTTATTGGACGCAGCCTTCTGCCGTCGATGTTGGAGCACCGGCATCATCTGAAGCACCAGTTAAGAACCATATCCGCCTTCTGGATTCGCCGCGCATGGCGGTTGCTGCCGTCTGCCTGGTTGTGGCTGGGACTTATTCTCGTTGCCAGCATGTTCTATAACAAAAGCGGGGCGTTTGGTACTCCGCACGCAAATGCCATGGCCACCTTGGCAGGCATGTTGAATGTGGCCAACGTTCGTTTTGCCGACGCCTTCCTTCGATACGAATACGGTGCCAGCTTTGTATATTGGAGCCTGTCGCTGGAAGAACAGTTCTATCTGCTGTTACCTGTACTCGTGCTATGCCTACACAAAAGAGTCGGCGCCTTGATGATCCTGCTTTTGTTGGTTCAAATTACCCTTTTCCGTACGCCACTTTTGATGTCATTCCGTACCGATGCAATCGCCCTTGGGGTATTGCTCTCCATCGTCGAATCGGGCGTTGCTTACCGCGCCGCGAACCCTAGTTGCCTTCTTAATTTAGGAAGGATGCGCTGGATAATTCCGCTATTGTTGCTTGGGCTGCTTTCAGTGCTGGCTTCCCCTGATTTGCAAAACTGGAGATTGCGAATAAGCGCCATTGCGGCAGTTTCAGCCCTATTGGTATGGCTAGCGTCCTATGACAATGACTATTTGTTACCTTCCGGCCGCTCCAAGCAGGCACTAGTTTGGATCGGCGCTCGATCCTATGCCATTTATCTAATACATATCCCCGTATATTTTTTAATACGCGAAGTCGCATTCCGCCTCGGCATCCAGATCGCGAATGCGAATTTAACGTGCACCATCTTACTGATTGTTATTGCAATAGCCCTAACAGTAACGCTAGCCGACTTCAACTACCGCCTTATTGAGCTACCCCTTCGCCGCTACGGCAGATCAATCGCAAGCAGCTACATGGGCCAGAACACATCTGCATCAGCACCAGCGCCGCTTTCGCCACCATCTTCGCCGAGCACTACTGGAAATCTGTATTGATCCTATGACTTGATACGCACTGAAGGCAGCTACCGGTTCCAACATCTCATCCGCTTAAATGGAGACCTTACGTGCTCAATCTCATCAAAAGCCTTCGAAAGTTTTCCCCCGTAGGGCGAAGCGTTGAATCACAGACGGACACAGAACAAGTCGTGAGCGCTCAGGAACAAGAAGAATCAGCGATAACTCGCAATGATGAAACCGACCTAGGTCTGTTTGACGCCTTCTTGAGCGGCTGGTATCAAAACGCCACAAACGAAGTTTTTCGTGGCATATCGATTGGCTCAAATGATGTCGTTGTCGACGTAGGCTGCGGAAGTGGCGGTAGCAGTTTGTTCTGTGCCAAGCGAGGCGCCAGAGTCATCGCTTTCGATATCGATCCACAGGTTGTCGCCACCATCAACGACAGACTGAAAGGAGAAGCTCCCGGCGGGTTCGAAGCTCATGTCAGCGACGCCAATCCGTTGCCACTGGCAGACAACACCGCCTCGCGCGTTTTATGCACTGAGGTTCTCGAACACGTGGATGATCCCGACCAGGTGTTGCGCGAACTGTACCGCGTTGGTCGGCCGGGAGCCCTATACCTGCTGACCGTACCTGACGCTCTCCAGGAACATTTGCAGCAGCGAGTAGCTCACCCCAGCTACTTCCAAAAGCCTAATCATATTCGCATCATCGAGCGTACCGATTTTGCTGCCATGGTAGAACGAGCCGGACTGATCATTGAGGAACAGACTCAATACGGCTTTTTCTGGTCAATCTGGTGGGCTCTGTTTTGGCCATGCAAGGTGCACCTGGCCAAACCGGACCACCCAGTGTTGAATCATTGGACAGAAGCATGGCGTGCTCTTCTATCCACTCCGGAAGGCCAGGAGCATAAGCGACAGCTGGATGCCTTCATGCCCAAAAGCCAAGTCATTGTCGCTCGCAAACCATGAAGAGCCCGTCTCCCGAATCGCGCTCCGCCTTATGCTATTCCCTACACACCAAGGATAGTTGTCGATACACCTCAAGGAGCAAGCTTCGGCAGCCACGGCTCCAGCCATTGCTCATGCTGTCCGTTGCCGATCATTTCGCACAACTGCAAGGTGGTCGCCTTCCATGAAAGCGAGCTCGATGGCTCGCGCGCCTGAACTGGCGTGTCGTCAACTAACGCGTCGCGCACGGCTTCGACCAAGCTATTTATATCATTGCCATCAAAGTAATGGGCAAGACCTTCGGAAACCTCGCGAAACACGGGGATATCGCGTGCGATGACAGGTAAGCCACGCTGGGCTGCCTCGACAAGAGGTAGGCCAAAGCCCTCGCCCTCCGAGGCTGCTATCAACGCGCGCGCCACACCATAAAGCTGCTCAAGGTACTCATCACTTGCTTGTTCAATCCAGATCAACCGGGCATCGGAGGCTTCCTTGGAGCGCAAGCGTTCACCTAGTGCTTCCGACATCCAGCCGTACCTTCCAACTATGACAAGGTTGACTGATCTCCCGCTTGCCCAGATGCGTTCGAACGCATCCAGCACGAATGCATGCCCTTTGCGTGGCTCGACCGTTCCTACCATGAGGAAACTTGGCGTATCGCGCAGACGCTGCACTACCATGGGCGCCTCTTCAGGCAATCCGCGTGTTGGGCGAGTCGAGACCGGATCATTACCAGGGTAAAAGTAACCCAGTGCGAGAGGTGTGTGGCGTTCGGGCTGATGATGTCCATACCAGTCGCGCAGATCGTCAACGACAGCTTTGGAAATGCCTACTAAAGCATCTGCGTAGTGCCCGATACACTGTAGCCAGCGCGCATGCAGCGGCGCGATGATATCCGGAAAGCGATGAGGCATGCGAACCGGAAGCAAGTCGTAGACAACGAAGAGTATTTTGACACCGCGCGCACGCCATGCATCAAACAAGACGGTACTTTCGGCCACTACGTCCGCCACCCAGTCCAATCCCAGGAAAAGGTCTCCCGCCTGCGGGTGAACCTCGTCACCTCGACCGCCAATAGGCGGGTGCTCGAGAAGGTGCAGCGCATATGGCAAAGCTTGTACCAGCTTTCCACCGACGAACCTCACCGCCTCGACACGCCAGGGCAAATCGTCCATGTTCAGAAGCTGGGTCATTACCCCGCGCACGACACGCTGAATACCGGTATTCAATGTGGTGGACGATGTCGCTGTCACGTCCACGAATAGACGCGGCCGTCCCGTTCGCAACTGATTTCGCGCCATCCAATCATAGCCGCTGCGTCGCATGCGCTCAGCCTGCTGTGGCGAATCGGCATTTCGCTGCAATACGGCAAGCACGCGCTCATTCAACGCCTTGACGCTCTGGCCTGAACACTGCTCTATGGCGTCCCTGTAACGTTCCGCAGCCACAGTCGGATGATGATAAGACTGAAGCCATTCCGACGCGTCGCTGACGAGCCGATGTCTCAGCGAAATTTCCTCCTTAATTCTTTCCAGCGCAATGACTAAATCTTCTTCGCTGAACTGATCATCCAGCTTCAAGAAAATATCATCCGGTAACTCACTAACGGAGCCGTGCGAATTAGCGATCAAGGGAACGCCTTGCGCCAGCACATCGAATATCGCCGCCGAGGTCTCGCCCCGGCTTCTCGTACGCAGCTGGACGGCGACGTCTGCTGCCGCCAGATAGTCGGCGTAACGGTCTGCATCAACAAAACCCGTAATGCGAATGTGCTGGCATGAGGGTGCCCCCTGAATGGCGGCAAGGATATTCTTGCCATATTCCCCACCCTCATTTTCGCCGACAAAAATCAAATGACAGCGTAAATCATTGGAGAGCGAAGACTTCAGCCACGCATCAAGCAAACGATGATTCAACTTCGTGGGAGCCAGCCAGCCAAAACTACAGACGATGAAATCGTCCTCCCCGATACCCAGCAAGCGCCTTGCGGCAAGGCGATCCCTGTGGGACAACGCTTTGGCGAAAGGCACAACCTGGAATTTTCCAACTACGTGCTCGCCCCAGTGCGACCTGGCCAAATCGATAGCATGATGTGAATGTACTAGAACACCTAAAGCCCGGTCGAGCACATCCAGATTCATCGGATAGGTGTCTACCGTCGAACGACGGCCATGACGCTTGTCATGCAGGAGTGCGCCATAGCCATGCTGATCGAACAGGATTTGCTGAAAACCGCTCGTGTCATCAGTGAACTGAAAGGCATCCATCCAGTTACGCAGCGAGCCCAGAAAAAAATCATGCAACATGACCACACCTGGTCTCTGTCGCATCAGCTCAAACATAAACGCATGCACGGGCGAATTACCCATGTGGTAAAGCACGCGAGCCTCAGGGTCGTCAAGCTTTCGCAACCAGTCCACCGAACGGAACGGAAAATTGGCCTGAACCCAGGGATCCAATACCTCGAAACGCTCTGCAATGACCTCGATTTCGTAATGAGTCGCCAGATCGCGCAGCAATCGAGCGCTGTAGTCGGCAATGCCCGAACACGCAGGTGGAAGAGGCGATATGTATATCAGTCGCGGGCGCAGCTTCCTAACAAGCCTTTTCGGCGAACGCTCGAAATGTTGCTCGATAGCCGCCAAAGCCTTACGCGCGCTCGCTGCCCAAGAAAACTGTGCAGCCTGCCTAGTAGCATGCTCGCGCAATCGCTGGCGAAGGCCTGCGTCAGCGAGCACCTGCTGTAGCTTGTTCGTCATCGAGCCGATGCTTCGAGGGTCAAAAAGTGCATCCTGACAACCAATGACTTCTGGCAAGCTCGCCGTGTTGGAACCGACCACCGCAGCACCGCATGACATCGCTTCCAGTGCAGGCAGGCCAAAACCCTCGTGCAGAGATGGCGTGACAAAGGCCTCGCAGTTGGAGTACAGCAGGGTGAGTTCGGAATCATCTATCTCATCGGTGAACGCTAAGCCTGAGCGATCCAGCCCCAGCCTTCGCGCCTGATTGATTAGCTGGCGTTTGATTTGCGTATCGCAACGTCCTGCCAACACCAGGGGATGATGCTTACGCTGCACGGAAGGTAATTCAGCATAAGCCTTCAACAGAGCATCAACATTCTTGTGCGTGTCATAGCCACCAACGTAAAGCACATAACCGCGACTGATCCCGCATCGCTGCTGCCAGCGCGCCCACACCGTTTCATCCGCAGGAGTCCTGACAAAGCTCTGACTTACCGCTGCGGAGACCACCGCCACGCGATCCGGCTCGACGCCAAGAAGATCAACAACCTCACGGCGGGAGGATTCGGAAATAGCCAACAGCAATCCACAACGTTTGAGAAGACTCAGACGACGGTAATACCAACGCTTATAGGACTGATCATGTAGAAGTCGTTCGGGAAGAACCAACGGAATCAAGTCATACAGCGTTGCTACATGACGGTGATCGTCCACCCCGGCACCCAGCGAAGCACTTGAGTCGTCGCCCCAACCCTCGAACAGGCTGCTGTGCCAAATACAATCCGCATCGATTTGATCGAAAAAGCTTGCTTGCGTCGCCTCGGCAATAAGCATTCGCTCATGATTTCTCTCCAGACAGCCGGCGATATTTTCGGGAAGTTCATTGATCAACACGCGATCCGACGGTATGAGATCTCCAAACTGCTCGATCAAATCAAGGGACGCTCTATCATGGCGTCCATTCAGGGCGATCCATAACTCATGCTTCTTCACCGCCTCGGCGACGAATGCTCGCGCCATGGCAATCGTATAGCGGCCTATACCCCGATGACGACTATTGGACTGGGCTCCTTTGAGGTCCAGGACGATCTTCATCAAACTCCCTCGGCAACGATGTGCCAGCAATCTTGGCTTTCTTTATAAAAGTGGCATCGCGCCGCGTTATTCCGGCTGGCGCGAAGCAAGGAATCTAGCGCGCAATTTATCGCCGAGCTTCGGGGAGATGCGCAGCAACCTTTTAGCGACAGGCTTCACCAACGGCACTCGCAAAACCAGGCCAATAAGGAAAAACATGGTCCTTTTGATGCGCTGCCGTAACACAGCCAGCCACCCGCGGGAAGCACTCTGCTGTTGCAATTGCGCCGCGCGCAACTTCTCCAACTCGCGATCCAATCCGCGAATGCGCAGCAGTCGCTCCTCGCTTTGCTGTAAGAGCAATCGATAACTGGATTGAAGGTGATCGAGCCGGTCGCGGACTACCGATAAATCGTGCTCCGCTTCCGTCAGCCTAGTTAAGCGGCGCTCCGCCATTTCACGCCAATCAATCATCGTGCCCTCATCAAGATGGACGCCATTGCGCGCAGGCATCCCTGTCTTCACGCTATCAACATCCGTCAGGTGCTTGTTACTGGTCATACCTCAACTCGCCTCATTGCTGCGGGGCAACATAGATTTTAACGTACCTGGAAGGCGATGCGCTTAATCAGGCCTCCCCAAACTAAACATCCGCCACGAAACAACCCTTGCCCATATCCAGTTCGCAATCAGGCGGCTACGAGGCCCCCATGTCCGCGGCAGCGGGCGGAGCTTCAGCAGCAAACAAGCGCGCTTTGTGCCTAACTGAGGCTAAACACGGATATTCCACGAAATGCCACGACAACGCCGCCAGGGTTACCGCGACAGGAATGGCAATCATCACACTTAGATAGTTGCTTAACCTAGGAAGGAGTGCTGTCACTGCCTGCTGAACGACGAAGCCATATAGATAGATGCCGTAGGAGTAGTCATGCCTGGGCTTGAATCGACGCAAGCCTGGCAACGACGCGATCCAAAGCAGGCCATACGCAAAGGCAGGGTACAAGATCACAGTTCCCGCGACTGTATCTCGCGAGAGCACATAGGCGACAAGCGAAAGCATAGCCGGCAACCAATGCAAAGGTACGTATTGTCGGAACGGATAAAGCAACATACCTAACAGAAAAAAGGGCACTGGATAAAACGAATAAGCGATAGGAAGGGTGAAGAATTGTCCAAGCGTGATATGCGTAGGCGGGTGCTTCACGAAATAGGCAAAGAGCATGCTGGCTACACTGACTGCAACTAGAGTCCCCCGCTTGGAATCGATGAAACCGAGCAAGCCCACAATCAAAACGATCACGTAGCATTCCAGCTCAATTGGCAAAGTCCAGACCGTCCCATTTGCGAGCATCGGCAAATGATTGTGTTCGAACACGCCCGGGAGCCAACCATCAACGCCACTTACACCACCTACTAGCGAGGTGTTGTGCATCAACCAGCGGAGCGTTGCGGGATCAGCGAAGTAATTGGCAAGTGGAGCACTGGTAAATACGGGCGCAATAACAAGTCCAATGAACAACGCACATACGATCGCACCTGGCCATATGCGCAGCGCACGCAGACTGATGAACCGTAGCGGGGAGGCTTGTTTTGCATAGCTTGCCGAAACGAGTAGTCCACTGATCAAGAAGAACCCATATACAGCAAGACTTCCGAATGACTCACGATGCGTGAATTGAAGCATCCACTCCATGTCAACATCGCCGCCGCGGATGCCGAATGAATGGCCGAACATAACTGCAAGCGCCGACCCTAGCCGTATCAGGTCGAAATTGTTGTTGTCGCGCTCTAGCGTTTCGGCGAGGGTTTTCATGTGTTAGTGGCCATAGGGTTTTGCCTTGAAACCTGCCGTACTTTCTTGCATTTCACGCTAATCGACCAACCAGAATGGTATGTGCTTGAAACCGCTCGCACCACGATTCCGCTTGTCAGCATTGGCCCACCCGTCAGCATTGGAGGGTCACGTCGTACGACACTTCGCCCCAGAAGTAACGGTATATTTCCCATACGGGCGAATATCGTGACGCGCTAGCTGCACGAGCGCCTGTTTTGCACCCCAGTATGCCCCATCGTCCCGGAGTTTTTGCATGAGAACACTGCTTGTTACTGGCGGAGCTGGTTTCATCGGAGCCAATTTCGCGCTTGGAATGGTCGCCAATGGCTGCCGTATCGTGAACCTTGACAAGCTTACTTATGCAGGCAACCTGGATACGCTCGCATCATTGAAACCTAATGCCCAGCATATCTTTGTGCATGGTGACATAGGTAACCGCAATCTGGTCGACACCCTTCTACGGAAACATCAACCAGACGCCATCGTGAATTTTGCTGCCGAGTCGCATGTGGACCGCTCCATTGACGGCCCGGCTGCATTCGTACAAACGAACGTCTCTGGCACGTTGATTTTACTGGAAGCCGCCCGCGATTACTGGCGCGATCTGGCAGGCAACGCGCGCAACGACTTCCGCTTTGTGCACATATCAACCGATGAGGTGTATGGATCGCTGGGGTCAGAAGGAATGTTCACGGAAACGACCCCTTACGCCCCCAACTCGCCGTACTCCGCATCCAAGGCCGCGTCCGACCACCTCGTGCGAGCTTTTCACCATACATACGGCCTGCCCACACTGACCACCAACTGCTCGAACAACTACGGGCCCTACCAGTTTCCCGAAAAGTTGATCCCGCTGGTCATCCAGAAGGCTCTGGCCGGCGAACCGCTTCCGGTCTACGGCGACGGCATGAATATCCGCGATTGGCTGTTTGTGGGCGACCATTGCACAGCCATCAGCCGCGTGCTCGAAGCCGGACGAGTTGGGGAGACATACAACATCGGTGGTAACGCCGAGCGCGCGAATATTACCGTGGTCAAAACCATTTGCGGGCTACTTGATACGTTGCACCCGCTGCCTGACGGACGCAAGCACGAATCCCTGATCACCTACGTCAAAGACCGCCCCGGCCACGATCGCCGCTACGCCATCGACTCCAGCAAGCTCCAGCGCGAACTCGGCTGGCGGCCCTCCCAAACGTTCGAAACGGGCATTGCCCAAACGGTAGACTGGTACCTTTCCAACCAGCCTTGGGTACAGCGCGTACTCGACGGCAGCTACCGTATGGAGCGTCTTGGCGTATGAACGCACGCAGGGGGATCATCCTGGCCGGCGGCTCCGGCACCCGGCTTTATCCAATCACGCAGGCGATCAGCAAGCAGCTGTTGCCGGTGTACGACAAGCCGATGATTTACTACCCGCTGTCCGTGCTGATGCTGGCGGGCGTGCGCGAAATCCTGATGATCAACACGCCGCACGAGCAACCACTATTCCAGCGTTTGCTCGGCGACGGCTCCCAATGGGGCATCGATATCCAGTACGCCGTGCAGCCCTCGCCCGACGGCCTCGCCCAGGCTTTCATCATTGGGCGCGAGTTTGTGGGCAATGCACCCAGCTGCCTGGTGCTGGGCGACAACATTTTCTACGGCGTAGGCCTCACCGAGCGCCTGAAACGCGCTACGGCGCGCGAACAGGGCGCCACCATCTTCGGTTATTGGGTCAAGGATCCGCAGCGCTACGGCGTAGCCGAATTCGACGCCGAAGGGCGCGTAATCGGCATTGAGGAAAAGCCGGCGCAACCCAAATCGCAGTATGCCGTCACAGGGCTGTATTTCTACGACCAGCGCGTATGCGATTATGCCGCCGATCTCAAGCCGTCCTCGCGCGGCGAACTGGAAATCACCGACCTCAACCGCTGCTATTTGCAAGATGACTCCTTGCATCTGGAACAGCTCGGCCGCGGCTATGCATGGCTCGACACCGGCACCCACGAATCCATGATGGAAGCTGGCAACTACATCCAGACGATTGAGAACCGGCAGGGCCTCAAGGTGTGCTGCCCGGAAGAAATCGCCTATCTCAACGGCTGGATCGATGAGGATCAGGTCACGCGCTTGGCGGCACCGCTGCTCAAGACCGGCTACGGCCAGTATCTCGTTCAATTGGTAAAGCAGGGGCCTGCTCGATGAAAGCTGTACAAACCTCCTTACCTGGCGTGCTGGTGGTTGAGCCGCAGGTCTTCGGGGATCCGCGCGGGTTCTTCTACGAAAGCTATAACGAGGCGAAATACGCCAAGCTGGGCATTCTTGCGAACTTCGTGCAAACCAATGTCTCGCGCTCCTCGAAGGGCGTGCTGCGCGGTCTTCACTATCAATGGCCAAATCCACAAGGCAAGCTAGTTAGCGTGCTGGAAGGCGAGGTCTACGACGTGGCCGTGGATATCCGTCGCGGCTCACCCACCTTCGGTCAATGGACCAGTGCGATGCTGACTGCAGACAATCGCCGGCACATGTGGATTCCCGCCGGCTTCGCCCACGGTTTCTGCGTGCTGTCCGATTTCGCGACCTTCACGTACCAGTGCACCACGTTGTATGACCCCGCTGCCGATGCGGCCATTTGCTGGAACGATGCAGCTATCGGCGTCGACTGGCCAATTAGCGAACCGCTCATTTCCGCCAAGGACGCCAAGGCGCCGCTGCTGGTCGATGTACCAACTGATCGTCTGCCGCCTTTTGAAGCATGAACATCCTGCTGCTTGGCGCTAATGGGCAGCTTGGCCGCAGCTTTGTCGAACACGGTGGATTGGCAGCGCGAGGCGAGCTGACCACCGCGACACGCGAAGGCCATCGTTTTGATGGCGCCCCAGCCGAAGTGGCCGATCTGTCGCAACCAAACATGCTGCCCAGCCTACTGAACCGGCTGCAGCCGCGATTGATCGTCAACGCGGCCGCCTATACCGCCGTGGACCGCGCCGAGAGCGAAGAGGCGCTGGCCACGCGAGTCAATGGCGATGCTGTTGGCGTGCTCGGAACTTGGGCTGCCGCCAACGGCGCATTGGTGATTCACTATTCCACCGACTACGTATTCAACGGTAGCGCCACTGCGCCCTATCCCACCGATGCGCCCACAGCTCCGCTGGGCGCATATGGCCGCAGCAAGCTGATTGGAGAACAGGCGTTGCGAAGCAGTGGCGCATATCATTTGCTGCTGCGTACAGCCTGGGTCTACGCGCCACACGGGCACAACTTCCTTCGCACAATGTTGCGCTTGGCAGGGGAACGCGAAGAAATCCGAATTGTGGCTGACCAGCAAGGCAGCCCCACCGATACGATGCTGATTGTGCAAGCTACCATTGCCGCCCTCGATACTTGGCTGGAAGCCCCATCCATGCAGCGCGATCAAATGTCCGGAACACATCATTTGGTTGCCAGCGGAAGTACTACCTGGCACGGTTTTGCCGAGGCCATCATGCAGGAAGCCAAGGCTCTTGGTCTGCTGGTCAGGGTGCCGAGACTGGTTCCCATCACCACTGCAGAATTCCCTACTCCCGCCCATCGGCCAGCTTGGTCGGTCTTGGACAACACGGGCTTCCAGCGGCAATTCGGCTATCCTTTGCCGGATTGGCGGCAGGGTCTGCATCACATCATCACGTCACTGGTCCCCTAAAACATGTTGATTCCTCTTATTCTCAGCGGCGGCAGCGGCACCCGCCTGTGGCCGGTTTCTCGCCGGAACCTTCCCAAGCAATTCCTTTCCCTCAGTGGCGACGGCACACTTTTCCAGCAGGCCGTTACACGCACGCAAAAGTTGCCGGAAGCCACAGCGCCCATCATTGTCGCCAGCGAAGACCACCGGTTCCTTGCCGCTGACCAATTACTGGAAGCGGGTGTGCAAGGCGCCACGATCGTGCTGGAGCCCATCGCTCGTAACACTGCCCCAGCCATCGCGTTGGGCGCCCTCAAAGCCGTAGAGCGTGACCCACAGGCATTGCTGTTGGTGCTGCCGGCTGACCACCTCATCGGTGACACAGCAAGTTTCGTAGCCGCGGTGCAACAAGCCCTACCCGCAGCTCGCGATGGCTGGTTGGCGACCTTCGGCATTCGCCCGGATCGCCCAGAAACCGGCTTCGGCTACATCCGCCGTGCCGAGTCGATCGGTGGCGGCGCGTTCCGGGTAGAACGCTTCGTGGAGAAGCCGGACCTGCCTACCGCGGAAGGCTATGTGAAGGACGGCAGCTACGACTGGAATTCGGGCATGTTCCTGTTCAAGGCGGCCCGCTATCTGGAAGAACTGGGCCAGCATGCACCGGAAATGCTGGAAGCCGTGCGCAAAGCCTACGCCACCGGGCACGGAGATCTGGATTTCGTGCGCGTGGATGCCGAAGCCTTCGCCAAGGTGCCGGACAATTCCATCGACTACGCCGTGATGGAAAAAACCTCGCGCGCTGCCGTAGTCCCCGTGAGCTGTGCATGGAGCGATATCGGTTCGTGGTCTGCACTGTGGCTCTCAGGTCAGCACGATGAACACGGCAATCAGCGCGAAGGCGATACGCTCACCGTCAACACGCGCAACTCGCTGCTGCGCTCGCATGATCGCCACATGATCGCCACCGTCGGCGTGGACGATCTCATCGTGGTAAGCACACCGGATGCAACCCTGGTCGCGCATCGCAATGCTGCGCAGGATGTGAAGAAAGTGGTCGACCAGCTCAAAGCTTCCGGCCGCACCGAGCATTCCTTCCATCGCGTGGTGCATCGTCCATGGGGCAGCTACGACTCGCTCGAAGAGGGTGGCCGCTTCCAGGTGAAGCGCATTGTGGTAAAGCCAGGCGCCAGCCTCAGCCTGCAGAAACATCATCACCGCGCGGAACACTGGATCGTGGTGTCGGGCACCGCCGAAGTCACCTGCGACGAAAAAGTGTTCTTGCTGGCAGAAAACCAGAGCACCTACATCCCGCTAGGCAGCGTGCATCGCCTGCGCAATCCGGGCAAGGTGCCGCTGGAATTGATCGAAGTGCAGTCCGGCAGCTACTTGGGCGAGGACGATATCGTGCGCTTCGACGACGTGTATGGTCGCGCCTGATCCGAGCAATACCTAAATCCTCTCCCCAACCGGGGAGAGGAAACGCCGCACTTCTCGCTTGAACCAGCAAGCATCCAAATCTGGTATCCCTTGATCCTGCCGCTCAACGCGGTTGCAATAGCATTGCCTCGCGTGCCACGCGGCGCCATGGCTCAAGGAATCCGTATGTCCTATTTTTCAACCTACCTGGCTCTTCTTCGTACATTGACACGAGCCTGCTTGTCCTTTTTTGCGCTGTGTCTTCCAGCGATAAGCCTGGCCGGTTCGCCGCCTGGCCCACCTCCCATTCGGCACGTCTTCATCATCATGCTGGAGAACGAGTCCTACCCGGTCACGTTCGGCCCGCAGTCGATCGCTCCCTACCTCGCCCGGGAGCTGCCTAAGCAAGGCGCCATGCTGCCCAACTACTACGGCATCGGCCATTACAGCCTGGACAACTACATCGCCATGGTCAGCGGCCAGGCACCCAACCCGGCCACGCAGGCCGATTGCGTAACCTTCAGCGAATTCGTGCCGACGGCCAGCAAGCCGGATGAGAACGGACAGCTGCCGGGCACAGGTTGCGTGTATCCCAAGAGTATTCACACGCTCGCCAACCAGCTAACCGATGCAGGCCTCACCTGGAAGGCGTACATGGAAGACATGGGCAAGGATCCCGCACGCGAATCGGCCACCTGCGCGCATCCAGCGATTGGCACACCCGACATCACCGAACACGCAACACCAAACGACCAATACGCGGCCAAACACAATCCGTTCGTGTACTTCCACTCGATCATCGACAAGCGGAAATACTGTGATACCCGCGTGGTGAATCTTGATCACCTCAGCAGCGATCTCGCCAAAATCGAAAGCACCGCCAACTTTGTTTACATCACGCCGAATCTTTGCCATGACGGACATGACGCACCGTGCAAGAACGGCGAACCCGGCGGACTGATTTCCGCGGATTCGTTTTTGCATACCTGGGTGCCGCGCATCCTCGACTCACCGGCATTCAAGAAGGACGGTTTGCTGATCGTCACCTTTGACGAAGGCAACGACGGAAAGGCTTGCTGCAACGAAAAGCCACTACCTGGCGGCCCGCAGCCTGGCGGACAGATCGGCCCGGGTGGCGGGCAAATCGGTGCGGTACTCCTTTCGCCCTTCATCGCCCCGGGCACGCAATCCGATACGGAATACAACCACTACAGCTTGCTGCGCACGCTGGAAGACATTTTCGGTCTTTCGCATCTAGGCTACGCCCAGGACAGTCAACTGCGCACATTCGGCAATGACGTATTCACCGCGCATCCTGCCGCGACAAAATAAGTTCTCGCATGCGACGCCTTAAATGACGACGCCCTCTGGAAAACCAGAGGGCGTCGTCATTTAAACGCGAGCAAATGGCGCGCTGACCGAATGCGTATAAAACGTTGGATATGTACGAGCACACCGTAAGTGTCCGACGAAGCCAAGGCCTTCCAGTTTGATGCGGCCTTCATCTCAATTGTCCGTAAAGAACCGGATGGATCTCAACATTTACGCGGACGTATCGCATTCAATGAACAGAACCATTCCGTGATGCCCTAGTGAAGCTGGGCGCGACGTGATATGCACACTTCCGCGACACTCATTACAGAAACTTAGCGTCGCGTTCGCCTATCGCACACGCAAGGAGATCGACGTGAATCATTTCAAGCCGCTCATTACCCGCATTCCTGGCATCCGAACTGGCCTCGCCGCCGCCGTGCTATCTGCCATCGCTCTTCCCGGCACTGCGCTGGCCGGCGCTTTCCAGTTGCCCACCGACAACGCCTCGGGCTGGGCTCGCGCGAATGCGGGTACTTCGTTATTCCCGGACGACCCCACCGCCGCCTACAACAATCCCGCAGCAATGGCCTTTTTTTCTGCGCCAGTGCTGCAGGGCACGCTCATCGCCATCCGGCCGCAAGCACAGTTCACCGGACAAACGCTGGATGCGACCGGCAACCCGACCACCGGCGGCAACCCCAATGGCTTTGGCCGTTTCAAGATGTTTCCAAACCTGGCCGCGGTGCTGCCGGTCAATGACTGGCTCGCATTGGGCGGGTCGCTGACGGTGCCTTACGGCTTGGCCAGCAACTACAACTCCAGTTGGCAGGGTCGCTATTTCGGCACGCGCACCGACCTGCAATCGGTTGCGGTGAGCCTGTCGGCATCCTTCAAGCTCAATGATCGGTTTTCCGCTGGCGTCGGCGTACTCGGCCAGCGCACCAAGGCCCAGCTCGACACGATGCTCGATCCGAACGGCGCAGCCAATGCGCTCTTCGGCCTGCCGCTGCCGCCGCAGCAGGACGACGTGCAATTGAACGTCAACGTGAAACGGAAGGTTTCGTTCGGCTACTTCGGCGGTTTCGTATTCAAGCCGACGGACCAGGATACGTTTGGCTTCAGCTATCACTCACGCGTGAAAAACACGCTCAGCGGCAACTACGCCCTCTACGGAAGCGCTACGGGCAAACAACTGCTGAGCTTGGCACCCTTGCTCGATCCGGCACTGCCCACCATCAATCTCAATGGAGGAAGGGCAACCGCGGCATTGGACACGCCGGCTTTCGCCTCGGTGGACTGGTTGCATAAATTCTCGGACCGTCTATCGATCGCCGGCACGGTGAAGTGGACGCAATGGTCCACGTTCAAGGATCTGGTGCTGATGTCGAATGGCCAACAATTGGTTGGACTGCCGGAGCGTTATCGCGATAACTACGCATATATGATCGGCGGCGACTACAAGCTCACTGATCAATGGACGCTACATGGCGGTCTCGGTTACGACAAAACCCCCACCGTGATTCTCAGCCGCGACCCACGCGTACCTGACGGCGCCCGCAAGCTGCTCGGCTTCGGCGTGGGCTACAAGGCCACCGATCATGTCGGCGTCGACCTGGGATACCAGCATCAGTTTGTGGGACGTACACCCGTCCATCTGGCCAACCAGCCGCTGCTCGGCGCTGGAACGATGAATGGATCCTTCGACGATTCCGGCGATGTCGTTAGCATCACGGGTACGTATCACTTCTGATCGTTCGCCACATCATCATCCCGGTGCACACCGGGATGATGATGTCAGAAATCCACCGCCCCGCTCAGCATGTACGTCCGATGATCATTCAACGGCACGAACGTTTCATCGAACGTCGGGGTGTACAACTTCCGGTCCAGAAGATTCTTCACACCCAACGTCACGCTCCAGCGCGGCGTTCGGTAGAACACATTCATCGCCACGCTTGCCTGGCCTGGGATATCGATGTTAGTGGCTTCATCGGACATCAGCCCCAAGCTGTGACTGCGCGCCTGCACGCCGCCAGCCGCACCGAAGCCGCGCAACATGCCATGCTGGAAGCTGTAGCTCACCCATAGATTGAACCGTTGCTGCGATTGCCCCGTCGCTTGCGTACCGTCGTTGTTGTGCACCGAAGCGCGCGTATAGGCGGTACTGAGATTGAAACCCGGCGCCACCTGTCCGTTGAACTCGATCTCGAAGCCCTGATTCGACTGGCCCGGCCCCCCCACGAAGTTATACGGCGGCTGCAGGGACGCCAACACACTGCTGTGATCGAGCATGATGCGGTACGCCGCCACGGTGAGACGCGCGCGGTCCTGGAACAGATTGAACTTCGCACCCGCTTCGATCTGCCGCGACAGCGATGGCGGCAGCGGATGATTGTCCTTGCCTAGATACGTATCCGGCTGAAAGCCGTTCGACGTGTTGGCGTACAGCGATACATTCGGCGCAAGCTTGTAAACCAATCCGAAGCTGGGCACCCAACGCACCTTGTGAAGGTTCCACGGTGAACCGTCAGGGTGCGTCGTTTGCAGTTCATAGCTTGTGCGTCGCCATGCCAGCAACGCCTCGAGGCGCGTGCCAAGGCTGATCTGATCCTGCAAGAACACGCCGGTCTCCGTCGTCCACGGCTGCCCTGGTGTATAGCTCGCAGCGTAATCGTCCGGCGTTAGCACGGAGGCCGCCGGAGGCAGCGGTCCGCCGGTAAAAAGGTTGTATTGCCCGCCGATGCTGCCGGTATCGGTTGCATCGACACCATTGCCGATCTGGATACGCGAGAAGTCGAAACCCACCACCACCGAATGCTGCATCCAGCCATCCCCGAACGCAGCCCTCACGTCATTCTGCAGCGTGTAGTACGTATCGGAGTAACGATAGTCCCGAGCCAAGGCGAAGACGTCACCTGTTGGCAGAATACCCGCCATGTTCCAGTCCTGCAGAACAAGCGACTCGCGTACGTACTGCGCCCGGCTGCGAAACGACCACACATCGTCGAAGCGATGCTCCACCATGTAGAACGCCCGTCGCGTTTCCGCCGTGGTGTGGTCGTTCGGATTGTCCAACAACAAACCTGATGGCGAAGCAGATCCGACCGCGCCGCCCAACAGCACCGTGTGATCGGGAATCGGCATGCGGTTCATCATCCACGAAAAGCCTGCAATAGCGGTGGTGTTCGGCGTCGACCAGCCGATGGCGGGCGCAACGTAGCGATTACGTTCACCGCGCATACCCTGCGACGTGCGATCAGCCACATCGCCATTCATCACCAGGCGATACGTCAACGACTTGCTGTCGTTCAAAGGACCCGCGAGATCCAGACCGAGCTGTTTTTCGCCGTGTTCGCTAAAGGAAAACACCAAGCGATGGATAGGATCGGCCTGCGGCTTCTTGAGTATCACGTCGATCAGGCCGCCGAAATTATTGTTGTTCGACGTGTCGCCAAGAACAGCCTGCGGCCCCTTGAGCACTTCGACGCGTTCCACGCCAATCATCGGCGGGTAGTCGCCCACCCCGAGGATGTTGTTCGGCATGCCGTCGGTCATCCCGTTGCCGGCAACGAAGCCACGCACATTGAAGAGCGGCAAACCGCTGCCCACGTCGATGTACTGGGCGCCAGCGACGTTCCTGATCGCATCGGCAATGCTCTGCACCTGCTCCGATTGCAGCAGGTCCTGGGTGACGATGCTTACCGATTGCGGCACATCGAGCGGATCGGCCATCGTGCGCTCGGGCCCGCTGCTTACATCCGCCATGAAACCTTCGTCCCGGCCCACCAAGCCGATCGCCTGGATGGTCGGCAGCAGAATCGGTCTAACAGGCGCCGAAGGTAGGTTGGACCGCTGAGCAGCGGCCTCCTTGCGTGGCTTTACCACCACGGTCCGCGCATCCACGAAGGTAAAGCTCATGTTCGTGCCTTCGAGGAGCTGCATCAGCGCCGCTTCCGGCGTGAACGTGCCACTGACTGCATGCGACCGCAATGCATCCACCGTTTGCCCGGCGGTAAGCACCTGCACATTCGCCTGTTTGCCGAACGCGATCAGCGCGTTGGCCAGCGGCTCCGTAGGTATCACGAAGTGCATGCCGGTGGTTTGTTCCGCCGCCATAACGGGCGTTACCCACGCTGCCCCTGCAATCACCCCTAACGTCAGGCTGCCGTAAGCAGACAGCCAGGCAAACCGCCTCATAACGTGCGTCAACTCAGCGCGAAATCACGAGTGTGACATGGGTTGTAGCCGTTCGCACGAGTTTGCGGATAACCGTTGGTGACAACGTGGCGCTAGCTTGCATCAAACTTTCAACAGCGCCTCTCTGGATGGGGTTACGCGTAACCCCAATCCCCACGGCATCTCAGTGCTGCACGGTGTGCCTGGCATCGGAGAGCATGATGCGATCCGCTTCCTTGCTCACCTGCAACGGAAATACTTCCGGCAAGGCGCCCACCCAGCTATCGATCGCATCCGTGCGAATGGTGCCGGTGTAAGTCAATCCATTCAGATCGGCATCGGCGATATGCATCGGCTTGCTGGTATAGCGATTCAAGTTGGCAACCACGACGCCCAGCGGTTCATCGATGAACTCCAAGCGATCGTTCTGCCAGGCTGTCACTTGCGCAGGCGTAACCGTATCGACAGCCATGCCTGAAGCACTGGGATCATAGGAAACGCGCTGACCCGCGGTGGCCTCCAGGATGTTGTGCCGACTCGCATCCTTGCGCAGATCGGCAATCGCTACGCGCCCCTGTGTCACCGCAATCATCACTCGATCACCGGTGCGGCGTACATCGAAAGCTGTGCCGATGTCGTGCACGGATACATCGCCCGCAGTCACCTCAAATGGGCGGCTGGTGTCGTGCACGACGTCGAAGAAGGCTTCGCCGCCGCCCAATTCCACGCTGCGTCGATCACGGCCGTAATGCACCGTCAATGTCGATGCGGCGCCTAGCGCTACCTTCGTGCCATCCGGCAAGCTGAAGTTGCCGTTCTGCGCAACGGCACTCTGATAGACCTGCGTGGTGACGCCGGAGGCGAAGTGTGTCCAGCCAACATAGACGGCGCCGGACAACACCAGCGCTGCAACAGATGCTGCCGCAGCGAGTGGAAGCCAGCGCCGCGGCGACGGTGCAGGACGCGCGAACGCGTTGATCAACCCCTGTCGCGAAACGCGGTCGAGATGATCCAGCCGCTCGGCAAAGGCATTCACGCGCTCGAACGCTTGCAGATGCCGGTCGTCCTCAGCGGTCCACGCCAGCCATTGCTCGACCGTGTCGCCATCCGTATCAGGTTCGCGCAGTCGCACCCACCAATCGGCGGCGGTTTGCATAATCTTGTCTTCCTGTAGGTTCGCCATCACGGCACCTCCTTCTCTTCGACGCGCGCGCGGCAATGATCCAGCGCATGGGCAACGTGGTAGCGCACCATGCGCTCGCTGAGTTTCATGGTTTGCGCAACACTGCCGAAGTCGCGCCCTTCGATCACATGCATCACAAACGCCTGACTCGCCTTTGCCGGCAACTCGCGCAAGGCGTGGCGAAGTCCGGCCACCTGCTCTACCGCTATCGCATGGCGATCGGGGCTTTGCTCGTCCATCGGCTCGTCGTGCGCTTGCACGATGGCAAAATCGCTGCGCACTTTGCGCTTGCGCAAGCGATCGATGGCCAGGTTGCCGGCGATCTTGAACAAATAGCCGCGCAACGATTCGACTTCTTCGCGGTTGTCCATGGTCAGCATCCGCAAATACGCTTCCTGCGCCACTTCCTGCGCATCCGACAGCGAGCCGAGGCGACACTGCAGAAAGGCAATCAGCGCGCGGTTGTGCTCGCGAAACAGCTTTTCGATGTCGCTCACATGCACGGACAGCGTCACGGTGTTCATAGACCCAGATGGACCGTCAAGAGCGTGCCACAACAGTGGATGGCGTGTGTGACGACAAGGGCGTCAATGCGTTGATCAGCAGTTGCTCCGTCTCGCGCCGCAGCGCTTCTCGGCGGCGGAACGCGGAGCGGTGATTGCTGGGCACTTCTGCCTCTGTCTTATGCGTAAGGGTGGCTGGCAACGCATACCAGCCGCCACCGACGCGTTGACCGTTCTGCTCATCCCAGAAAGCGTCGTAATCGGAATACAACGGGCGCCCGCTACGGCGCAACGGATGGGCCTCGTTGCTGATCGCCACCAGCCGTTCGATGCCATAGTGCCGCGCAAAGGTGTAGGCCAGCGACAGCATCAATTGCTTGGGACGCATGCCGTGCAAGTTTCGCGTGAGATCGCGCACCACGTCCCGGGCGTTTTCGCCGCGCGGCCCTTGCAGGCAGCCAATCATCAGCGCCGGCTGCTCGTCGGCCACCGAGAAGACGATGCTGTACAGCGGATCTTCGTTCACATCGCACAGTTGCAGGCAAAGCTCGCCCTCGCAACCCTTGTAGATCGGCGGCCGCATGCACAGCGTGAGCAGGGAGCCATCCTTGGCGGTGATGCCTCCAAGACTCGCATGGCCCATGGCATAGACCAGCTCGAACAGGCCGGGCGGCAAATGCGCCCGCGCGAAACGGTAGTGCTGCTGCAGATAAGTCAGGCGATCGCTACGATGCCAGTGCGCGTTGACGTAACGATGCATGTGCCGCTCCAGCAGGCGCGGATCGCGTCGCCGGTAGGTGCGCATTGCCGGATCGGCGGCAATGAAAGCAAGAAAACGCTGATGCTGCGCTCCTATGCCCAGGCATCGCACCATGTACTTCAGCGCAGTAACACTGCGCTTGTACCAGGGACCGGTCCAATCCTGGCGATGGCGCAGCGAGTCGAGCATATTCGCCAACGCACTGGGCGGCGTGGCAGCCGGCCTGGCAGGAGAGGGCGCCCGGCGCGCTTCCGGTACGTAGGCGCCCGGTGCCAGGAAGGCTTCCAGACCGATGCCGAGGACGCCGGCGGGGGGATGGTTGGTTTTGTTCAAGGCGTTCGTTCCATCAAGAAACAGGCAGTTCGCTTGATAGACGTTTTAGCCTTGGGATTTTGAAATGGCCTGTATACGCCGCTTCCCGACTTGCAGTCCCCTCCCCGACTACACGTAGGGGAGGGGACACATCGTCAACGCCGCGAAGTTTCAGCCAGCGCCGTTCCTTGCGGCACACCCATCGCCTGAAACAAGGCCGCCGTATCCGCCAACCGCGCTGCGCGCGCCTGGATCTCCGTCAACCGGGCATTCTGCCAATGCTGCTCACTGAGCACCTTCGACGGATAAGCAACCGCGCCCAGGCGATAACGAGCATCCGCATTGCTAAAGGATTGCTGCGCCGACTCCGCTTGCAGCTGAGCCGCCTGCAGCGTCAACGCATCCTGGTTCAACGCCGTCAACGTATCCGCCACGTTCTGGAACGCATTGAGCACCGTCTGCTGATAATCCGCGATCGCAGCGTTGTAGCTCGCAATAGCCGCCTTGCGTTTTGCGATCAATTCGCCGCCATGGAAGATCGGCTGCGTCAACGAAAGCCCTGCACTCCACACCGAGCCCGCGCTAGTGAATAGGGCCGAGGGCTTGAACCCTTCCGTACCCAGCGTGGCCGATAACGAGATGTGCGGAAACATATTCGCCGTTGCCACGCCCACTTGCGCGGACGCCGCGTGCACGGCGGCTTCAGCGGCCAGGATGTCCGGCCGTTGCTGGAGCAGATCGGAAGGCACGCTTACCGGCACGTTTTCAGGCAAATGCAAATCCGCCAACGTCAAATTCGTGGGCGCCTGATCAGGCGTGCGTCCCAGCAACACCGCCAAGGCATGCCGTGCTTTTTCCGCTTGAGCACGTAACGATGGCAAGGACGTGTCAACGCTCGCCGCCTGTTGCCGCAAGCTCAACACATCGTCTTGTGACGCTGCACCCAATCCATGCGCATGCTCGGTCAAATCGGCCTGCTCATGCGCCAGCTTGGATATCTGCCCGGTCGCGCGAACCTGCTCTTCCAGCGAAGCAGCATTGATGGCCGCCATCACGATATTCGCGGCCAAACTTCGTTTGGCGGCATCGAACTCATAGGATTGCTGATCGACCTGCGCCGCCGTTTGCTCGATACCGTGACGCGTAGCGCCGAACACATCGAAGTTGTAGCTGAGCGCCAGTTGGCCGGCGTAAACGTCATACAGATTGGTCGGCGGCCCGACATTGGGAAAGCCCAGCGCACGCTGCCGGCTGCTTTGCGCCTGTGCATCCAGCGAGGGCAGCATGTTCGCGCCGATCTGCGCACGCAGCAGCTGATGCGCGGACTCCAATGTGTGCTTGGTCGCCGTCAGCGAGGGATTGTTTCGCAACCCTTCTTCCACCCAGGCATTGAGCGTGTCGTTGCCGTACTCGCGCCACCAATCCGGCACGGCGCGTTCGCCCAGGCTGAAATGCTGCGCTACGCCGTCCACTTTTGCACCGTCGGTGGGCGTGGGTTCAACGGCGTAGTGCGCAGGTGTCGGTGAAGCCGGCGGCTTGGCAGGCGGCGCAAAAGCACAACCGGCCAAGCTCATCGCCGCCACCAACGCTGTCATACGCAGCGTGGAAATGATCATGATTGCAGGCCTCATGTTGCAGCCTCCGTTTCAGGTTCGCCAGCAGGTTCATCGGCACGCACGCGAAACCACGTGGCATACAACGCCGGCAAATAAAACAAGGTGAGCACGGTAGCGACTGTGATGCCGCCCATCAGTGCCGTTGCCATCGGGCCGAAGAAGTTGCTGCGCAACAGCGGAATCAATGCGAGCACGGCTGCCGCCGCAGTCAACGTAATTGGCCGGAAGCGCCGCACCGTGGCACCGACGATCGCCTCCCAGCGCGGATGGCCGGCACGAATATCCTGCTCGATCTGATCCACCAGGATGACCGAGTTGCGCATGATGATGCCGAACATGGCGATCGTGCCGAGCATCGCCACAAAGCCGTAGGGTTGATGGAACAGCAGCAAGGCGAGAATCACGCCGATCAATCCCAGCGGCGCGGTCAGCACCACCATGAACGTGCGGCCGATGCTTTGCAGCTGAATCATCAGCAGCACCAACACCGCGACCAGCAACACCGGCATCTGCTCGTTCACGGAGTTCTGACCTTTGGCGTTTTGCTCGACCGATCCGCCCACTTCGATGCGATAACCCACCGGCAGGTGATTGCGGATGTCTGCAAGCTTTTGGTCGACGGTGTTGGTCACGTCCAAGCCTTGCGCACCATTGCGTGTGTCGGATTGCACGATGATCGACGGCTGACGATCGCGTTCCCAGATCACGCCGTATTCCAGCCCGTAACTGACGTGTCCCAGTTGTGCGAGCGCAATTGCCGTACCGCTGGCCGTCGGGATCGCCAACCGTTCGATCTGATCCGGATGCACGCGATCGCCGTGATCGCTGCGCAGATCCACCGAGATCAGCTTGTCGCGCTCGCGGAACTGCGTCACCGTGGTGCCCGACAGGTTCATCGCGAGGAAGTCGGCAATGTCCTGCGAAGTGAGACCCAGCTGCCGCGCCTTGAACTGGTCCACTTCGAAGCGCACCGAACGTTCAGCCGGCTCGTCCCAGTCAAACTGCACGTTGGTGGTGTTCGGGTTGGCGCGCATCACACCCGCCACCTGCTCGGCAATGTTGCGTACCGTGGCGATATCGTCGCCCTCCACGCGGAACTGCACCGGAAAGCCCACCGGCGGGCCGTTTTCCAGACGGCTGACGCGCGTACGCACCGCGCTGAAATCGCGCCTCAGTTCGCCTTCCAGGTAACTCGCCAGCTCTTCGCGTTGTTTCACATCCTTTGCGGTGATCACGAACTGTGCAAAGTTGGGCTGCGCCAATTGCTGATCCAGCGGCAAATAGAAACGTGGTGCACCGCTGCCGACAAAGCTGACGTAATTGACGATGTCCTTGCGATCCTTCAGCACCGTTTCCAAACGCTTCGCCTCGCGTAAGGTCGCCGCATACGAGGCACCCTCCGGCAGCCGCAGATCCACCAGCAACTCAGGACGATCTGAACTCGGGAAGAACTGCTTCGGCACCAAAGCAAAGCCAGCCATCGCAACAAAGAACAGCACGACTGTCGAAGCCAGCACCAACCAGCGATAACGTAGACAGGCATTCAGCCAGCCGCGAAAGCGGCGATAGAACGCGGTGTCGTAGATCTCGAATTCTTCACCGTTGTGCACCGGCTGTACGGCTTTGGCGGCGCGCACTTCGTTCCAGCGCTTGGGCAAGAACCGCGCCCACCATTCCTGACCTGGTTTGGCGCGTTGGTGATGCTCCGGCAGCATGTGATAACCGAGCAAGGGAATCACGATCACCGCAGCGAACCACGACACCAGCAGCGCGATCGCCGACACTTCGAAAATCGAGCGCGTGTATTCGCCCGTGCTCGATTTGGCGAGCGCGATCGGCAGGAAGCCCGACACCGTTACCAGCGTGCCGGTCAGCATCGGAAACGCCGTACTGGTGTAGGCAAACGCAGCGGCGCGCACACGCCCCCACCCCTGCTCCAACTTCACCGACATCATTTCCACCGCGATGATCGCGTCGTCCACCAGCAAGCCCAGCGCCAACACCAGCGTGCCCAGCGAAACCTTGTGCAAGCCGATGCCAAGCATGTCCATGCACAACGCGGTCGCCGCGAGCACGAACGGAATGGAAATCACCACCACCATGCCGGTGCGGAAGCCCAGGCTTAGCAGGCTCACCAGCAGCACAATGCCCACCGCCTCGGCCACCGATTCCAGGAAGTCATCCACTGAGTGCGATACCGCACGCGGCATACTGGTGACTTCCGACAACATCAGCCCCGCCGGCAAACGTTTTTGCAGCAGACCGATCTTCTCATCCAGCGCCTTGCCCAGATGGATCACATCGCCGCCGGGTTGCATGGTGACGCCGATGCCCAGCACCTGCTTGCCCATGAAGCGCATCGTTTCGCTGGGCGGATCGTCATAACCGCGTCGGATAGTGGCGACATCGCCCAAACGGAAGCTCTTGCCGTTGATGTGCAGCAGCGTGTTGGCCAGCGCATCGAGGTCTTCGAACTGGCCACTGGGACGCACGAAGACGCGATCGTCGGCGGTAGTCAGCACGCCGGTCGACGCCACTGAGTTCTGCTCATTGATCGCCTGACCGATTTGCTGCGGGCTGATCCCGAGCTTGGCCAGCTTCGCATTTGCGATATCGATATAGATGTGCTGGTTCTGGTCGCCGAAGTAATCCACCTTGGCGATGCCGGGCACGCGTAGCAATTCCACGCGCAGCTGGTCGGCGTAATCGTGCAGTTGAGCCGGCGTGTAGCCCTCGCCTTCCAGCGCGTAGATGTTGGTATAGACGTCGCCGAACTCGTCGTTGAAGAACGGCCCGCGCACGCCTTGCGGCAACTGCGCGGTGATGTCACCGACTTTCTTGCGCACTTGGTACCAGGTTTCAGGCACCAGCGAGGCCGGCGCCGAATCCTTGATGTTGAAGAAGATCAACGACTCGCCGGGACGCGAATAGCTGCGCAGAAAGTCGATGTTCGGCGTCTCCTGCAATTTGCGTCCGATGCGATCGGTGATCTGCTCCTGCACCTGCTTGGCCGTGGCGCCGGGCCAGTACGTCTGGATCACCATCACCTTGAAGGTGAACGGCGGATCTTCCGACTGCGAAAGATTCTTGTACGAGAGCAGACCGAACAGCGCGATCAGTCCCATCAAAAAGAACACCAGCGACTGATGGCGCAAGGTCCACGCGGAAAGATTGAAGCGCTCCTCGTGGCTCATTGCGGCGCATCCTCAGGGTGCGGCGGCGTCATCGGTGCCACCTTTTCGCCTGCGGATACGGCATGCACACCTTGCATCACGACGCGTTCGCCTGCTTTCAAGCCGTCGCTGACCAGCACATCGCGTTCGCCGTAACGGCTGACCGTGACCGGGCGCAAATCCAGTTTGGAATCACCCGGGCTCACCACCCATACGGCCGGATGCTCGCCCTGATGGAATAGCGCGGTGGCTGGAATGGTGATCGCGTTACCGGCCGATTTGACGCCATCCAGGGCGACGTCGGCCGTCATACCGAGCTGCAGCGATGCATCTGCGCGATCGACCGTCAGCTTCACCAGATAGGTGCGTGATTGCGCATCCGCCGCGGGCGCGATTTCACGCACATGCGCTGCGAACGTGCGTCCCGGCAGCGCCGGCAAGCTCACCGAGGCCGCTTGGCCTACCGTGATGCTGCCCATGCGACTTTCGGACACATCGACATAGATCTCGCGCTCGCCCGATTGGGCGAAGCCAAACACTTGCTGCCCGGCGGCCAGCACTTGGCCCACTTCGGCCTGACGGCTGGTGATGACGCCATCGTGATCGGCCACCAGCGTGGTGTAGTGCGACTGGTTCTGCGCCAGTTCGTATTGCTGCTTCGCCTGATCGCGGCCGGCCAGTGCCGCAACGTAGTTGTCCTGCGTCTGCTGCCACTGCAACTGGCTGATCAGGTTCTGCTTGAACTGCGCATCGTCGCGATCACGCTGCTGGGTAGCGAATACCAGGCGATGCTCCGCCGAATCCAGCGCCGCCTTGGCGGAGGCGAGCTGGCGCGCGGTATCGGCAGGATCGAGCTGGGCCAGCGCCTGCCCCTGCTTCACCCGTTCGCCCGGATCGACGTAGCGCGCGGTGAGCTGGCCGCCCACGCGGAAGGACAGCGGCGCCTCGTAACGCGCGTGTACCTCGCCCGGAAAACGGCCCGCCACGGCGCCGTCGACGGCCTTTACAGGCAGGGCGATCACCGGCACGGCGGCCTCCGCCTCGGGCGCTTTTCGGCCGCAGCCGGCCAGCAAAATCAAACAGATAGCTACCGCGCTAGGCAGTAACGTGTACCGCGCCAGCCTGCGCGGCTTGAGGAAAGGTGGATAACTCACGGGCCACTCCTGGGGATGAGGGGACTAAACCAATGCAGGGCCGAACTCTAATCCACATTAGAATTCAAATACAACTATGCACTTGAATACAGATGCCAGAAGTCCCGTGGTAACATGACGCATGCCTCGCAAACGCCTTACCCGTGAAGAAAGCCGCGAACAGACCCGCACGCGCCTGTTGGACGCGGCGGCGGCCGTGATCGTGAAAAAAGGACTGGCCGGTGCCAGTGTCGAAGACATCGCCGAGCACGCCGGCTATACGCGCGGCGCGTTCTATTCGAATTTCAAGAGCAAGACCGATCTATTCGTCGAGTTGCTCAAGCGCGACCACGCAGACATCCATCAGGATCTGCAGCAACTGCTGGATGCAAACCTTTCGCCCGAAGATTTGCGCAAGCAACTAGCCGAGTTCTATGGCCAGTGCTATCGCGATCAACACAGCTACGTGTTGTGGGCCGAAGCACGGCTGCACGCGGTGCGCGATACCCGGTTCCGCCAACGCTTGAACGCGCTGTGCCTGGAAAAACGCGACATGATTGCCGGCTTCATCATGCAGTTCAATCAGCGTTTGGCGCTGCCGCCGCCACCTGCGCCGCCTGCCGATCTTGCGCTGGCGATGATGGCCCTGATCGACGGCATGCTCTACTTCAATATGAGCATGCCTGACGAAATGTCCGATGCTTCCACGAAATCCGTATTGAGCACGGTCTTTTCCGCGACATTCTTTGGTTCACGCGAGGAAGATAGCCACTCGCGTTGACCCTGGGTTGGGCTACCCCGGACTTGATCCGGGGGTAACCCAACCTACAGCCTTATCGGCGACGCAGGCGGTATTCGTCGTATCCCACATAGATGCTCGCGCCCAACACCATCAGCGCAAGCAGATACCAGGTGATCAGATAACTCAGGTGATTATTCGGAAACTGGATCACCGTCTTGCCGCCCTCGGGCAACGGTGCGCCGCCGCCTGAAGCGGCGTCTGCATCCACGAAATAGGGCGCCACGTCACGCAACTCTCGCGCAGCGGCCATCGCCGCCACGTCGCGCGTATACCACGTGTTGTGCGCCGGATCGTTGTGACGAAAGAACGTGGCCGGCTCAGACATGCGCAGCAGGCCGGTCAGCGTAATTTCACCGGCCGGTCCTGGTGCGCAATGCCCGTCGCGTCCGCACCAGTCAGCTGGAGCGAAACCGCGATTGATCAGCACGGTGGAACCATCCGCCATGCGCAGCGGTGTCATCACCCAGAAGCCGCTGCCTTCGTCGGTGGCCGTCCACACAAGCGTCTGGCGATCATGCAGGAAAACGCCGCTGAGGCGAACATGCAGATATTCGTCGTTCTCAGCGGTGACGCCAGACCACCGATCACGCGCTGGCGGAGCGATCGGTGGTGCATGCACGCGCGAGTCGACACGGGCGATGAGTGCGCGTTTCCAGGCGAGGCGTTGAACTTGCCAGTTGCCGAGGGAGATGAAGCCGATGAAAAGCGCTGCCGCTAATACAGCAAACAGAGTCAAAGCAACGGGGCCACGCGGGGTGCGTGGGGCATCGTAGGAAGAGGTGTCTTGAGGAGCCATGCAAATAATGATCGCATCTTATCGGCTCAGATATCTCGTCCTGCGACACCGTAGGCATAACACCTTGCGGCCGTCCTTCCGAAAAGAAGAAGGGGCGACGCCTACGGCAAACTCCGCACATCCTTCATCATCGAGGGCATCATGTTCTGGTTGAGGTGGTACATGATCCAGATCGATCCGCTCAACGTGATCACCACCAACACGACGGTGAACACCAGGGCCAGCATGTTCCACCCGCCCTCGGATTTCGCGTTCAGATGCAGGAAGTAAACCATGTGCACAACAATCTGCACTGCTGCCAGCAGCAGGATGAAAGCATCGGCGGGACCGGTCTTGGAGAACGCGCCGGACATCACCAGCCAGAACGGAAGAATGGTAAGAAAGGCCGCTGCCGCGAACCCGGTCATGTAACCCTTGAGGCTGACATGGATTTGGTCCACGCCATCGTGAGCGCTCTCGTGATGACCGTCGTCGTGCGCATGCTGCGCGTGATCGCTCATGACAGCACTCCCATCAAGTAAACGAAGCTGAAGACGCCCACCCACACCACGTCGAGGAAGTGCCAGAACATCGACAGGCACATCAGCCGGCGCTTGTTGGCGGGAATCAAACCCTTTTTGCCCACCTGCACCAGCAGGACAATCATCCAGATCAAACCGCTGGTCACGTGCAAGCCATGCGTACCGACCAGGGTGAAGAACGAAGAAAGAAAGGCACTGCGTCCTGGACCCGCACCGATCGACACCAGATGCGTGAATTCGGTGAGTTCCAGCGTGATAAAGCCCGCACCCAAGAACCATGTGACGATCAGCCACGCCATCATCGGCCCGCGGCGATTTTGCTGCATCTCCAGCACCGAAAAACCGTAGGTGATCGAGGACAACAGCAGCAGCGTGGTGTTCACCGCCACGATCGGCAGTTCCAACACTTCCTTCGCGGACGGTCCACCCGCGTATTCGCGGCCGAGCACGCCGTAGGTAGCAAAGAGGCAAGCGAAGATCAGGCAATCGCTCATCAGATACAGCCAAAAACCCAGCAGCGTGGCGTTTTCCGGATGATGATCTTCCGCCACATGGAAGCGCAGCGCTTCCTCTGCACCGCTGCCACCGCTAACCGTCATAGTCATGTCGGACATGGTCATCAGGCTCCGGCACGCGCTGCTTCGATGCGGTGAACTTCATCCGCACGAATGTAGTAATCGCGGTCGTAATTGAACGTATGGTGGATAGCCACCGCGAGCAAGGCCACGAACGATATCGCCGCCACCAGCCACATGTACCAGACCATGGCGAAGCCGAAGATGAAGCTCAGCACTGCAAGATACACCCCCGTACCGGTGTTCTTCGGCATGTGGATAGGCACGAAACCTTCCATCGGCCGTCGCCAGTTGTGCTGCTTCATCTGCCACCATGTGTCGATGTCGTGCACCTGCGGCGTAAAGGCGAAGTTGTACGGCGGCGGCGGCGAGGAAGTGGACCATTCCAGCGTGCGTCCATGCCAGGGATCGCCAGTGGTATCGCGCAGCTTGTCGCGATGCATGATGCTCACCGCGAATTGCACAAGCATTGCCGCGATGCCAAGCATAATCAGCACGGCACCGAACGCCGCGATCTCGAACCAGATCTGCAACGATGGATCGTCGAAATGACGCACTCGACGCGTCACGCCCATCAGGCCCAGCCAATACAACGGCATGAAGGCGAAATAGAAACCGACCACCCAGAACCAGAACGAAACCTTGCCCCAGAACGGATCAAGCCGGAAACCGAACGCCTTGGGAAACCAGTAATTGACGCCAGCGAACATACCGAACAGCACGCCGCCGATGATCACGTTGTGGAAATGGGCAATCAGGAACAGGCTGTTGTGCAGCTGAAAATCCGCCGGCGGCACCGCCAGCAGTACACCCGTCATGCCACCGATCACGAACGTCACGATAAAAGCAACCACCCACATCATGGCCACGTCGTACACGATGCGCCCGCGATACATGGTGAACATCCAGTTGAAGATCTTCGCACCGGTCGGAATCGAGATGATCATCGTGGTGATGCCGAAGAACGAATTGACGCTCGCGCCCGAGCCCATGGTGAAGAAGTGGTGCAGCCATACCAGGTAGGACAGCACCGCGATCACCACCGTGGCGTACACCATCGACGCATAGCCGAACAGGCGCTTGCGCGAGAAGGTGGAAGTGACTTCGGAATACACGCCAAACGCCGGCAGCACCAGGATGTACACCTCCGGATGCCCCCACACCCAGATCAGATTGATGTACATCATGTAATTGCCGCCAAGGTCGTTGGTGAAGAAATGCGTGCCCGCATAACGATCCAGCGCCAGCAAAGCCAGCGTGGCAGTCAACACAGGAAACGCCGCAACGATCAGCACGTTCGCCAACAGCGCCGTCCAGGTGAAGATCGGCATCCTCATCATGGTCATGCCGGGCGCACGCATCTTCACGATGGTCGCGATCATGTTGATGCCCGATAAGGTGGTGCCGACGCCTGCTATCTGTAATCCCCATATCCAGTAGTCCACGCCGCTGTCCGGACTGGCCGGCAACTCTGACAACGGCGGATAGGCCAGCCAGCCGGTGCGCGCAAAGACACCGATGAACAATGACGCCATCACCAGCACAGCGCCGGACACGGTCATCCAGAAGCTGAAATTGTTGAGGAAGGGAAAAGCGACGTCGCGCGAACCGATCTGCAACGGCATGACGAAATTGATCAGGCCGGTGATGAACGGCATGGCGACGAAGAAGATCATGATCGTGCCGTGCGCAGTAAATATCTGGTCGTAATGATGCGCAGGCAGATAACCTTCATGCGCGCCAAAGGCCATGGCTTGCTGTCCGCGCATCATCAGCGCATCGGCGAAGCCGCGCAGCAGCATGATCAACGCCAGCACGATGTACATGATGCCGATCTTCTTGTGATCCACGCTGGTGAACCACTCGTTCCACAGATAACCCCACTTGCGGTAGTAGGTGATCAACCCCAGCACCGCGATCGCGCCTATCGCGACACCGATGAAGGTGAAGATCAGGATCGGCTCGTGATAAGGAATGTCATCCAGGGTGAGCCGTCCGAAAAACAGCTTGCCGAGGTCGGGAGAATGAAAAGTCATCGCGGCACCCGTGCTTCAGTTCACTGTGGACGAGCCATCGGCATCGCCGCATGGCTTTCGGACGATACGGACGCTTCACCGCCCCCGCCAGACTCCGGCACGCGCAGCATGTTCATGCACGTAGGGCCGGGCTGAACGCAGCGATTGAGGATGGATCGGTAGAGCCCCGGCGCCACGCTGCCGTAGTAGTGCACCGGATTCTTTTCACTGGGCGCTTCCAACGTTGCATACGCGGTTTGATCCAGCGTATCGCCATGGCTTTTCGCTTGCGCCACCCACTTGGCGAAATCGTCATCGCTCATGCCGTGGAAGGTGAAGTTCATGTATGAGAAACCAGCGCCGCTGTAGTTGGCGGACATGCCCCAGTAGTCACCGGGCTTGTTGATCACTGCATGCAACGTGGTCTCCATGCCCGGCATCGCATAGATCTGGCCAGCCAGCGCGGGAATGAAGAACGAGTTCATGACGCTGGAGGCGGTGAGGTTGAAGTGGATGGGCCGATCCACCGGTGCCGCCAGCTCGTTCACTACGGCGAGATTCTGCTCGGGATAGATGAAAAGCCACTTCCAATCGAGCGCCACCACATCGACTTCGAGCGGCTTGGTGTCGACAGTCACCACACGGCCTGGACCAAGGCGATCGAGCGGACGATACGGATCAAGCTTGTGCGTGCTTACCCAGGTGACCGCGCCCAGCGCAATGATGATCAACAGAGGTGCTGACCAGATCATCAGCTCCACGATGGTGGAATGATCCCACTCCGGATCGTAGTGAGCCTTTTGATTGGAAGCCCGATAGCGCCAAGCAAATACCAGCGTGGCAATGATCACTGGCACCACGATCAGCATCATCAGGATGAAGGAGGTGATGATGAGATCGCGCTGTTGCAGGGCGACGTCGCCGGATGGCGACATCAGCACCGTGTGGCAGCCCGCAAGCACCAGGGCAAGGGCCAGCAGTAGCAGTCCGCGAAAAACTTTCATGGACATGACCGACGCAACCGAATGGGAAGGGGTACTGCTGGGTCAAAAGGTACGCCGATCCGTGGGTGATGCGCAAATGGTCCGTTCGCTATTTAATTTGTATGGCGACAATTTGCACGATCGTGACGCGCGTTGGACCAAACAACACGCACTATTTCAACCACGCGACGTATCACTGCCTCCTCCGCATGCCAGGAAGATGGCCATTGCGTGCGCCCAGGGCATAACTTGAGGTCGCCGAGTGCGCTCATGCGTAAAAATAGCTCTTCGCATCCCTAGGGATGCTCTGATCTATTCCACGCACCCGGCATGACGTCCAGAAGGCCCGCAGGGTGTGTTGCGTGGTACAGGGCAGACTGGCCGTCTGTTCAAGCCACGCGGCGCAGGCTGCGGGCCTTCTGGACGTCACCCCGTCATTTAAATTCAAGATGTTGAGGCCGCACGGTATGCGCGTCTCGCTGCGCCCCAGCGTCTAGACAGACGGCCGGTCTGCCTTCGCCACTGGGACGCAGCGAGACGCGCATACCGTGCGGTGACGGGTACGTGGAATAGATCAGAGCATCCCTAGCCATGGCCACTCAACAGTGCCATGCTGTCCGCGCCGCATATCCCTATCCGAGCGACGACTATGTCCAGTACGTTTGAGGATCAGCGCGAACCATCCGGCCTGACTCCGGAAGACCTCGGGCGCATTCATGCCCACGCCCGCCTGGCCCCTGGCGAAATCGCCGTCGGTGTCATCGTCGGGCGAACCGCGGAATATTTCGATTTCTTCGTGTTCGGCATCGCCTGCGTGCTGGTGTTTCCATCGGTATTCTTTCCGTTCGAAAGCCGGCTCGACGGCATGTTGCTGTCGTTCGCGATCTTCTCGCTGGCCTTCATCGCACGCCCGCTCGGCACCACGCTCTTCATGTCGTTCCAGCGGCGCTGGAGTCGTGGCACCAAGCTCACCATGGCGATGTTCCTGCTCGGCAGCGCCACCGCTGGCATGGCGTTCCTGCCCAGCTACGCCACCATCGGCGGCTGGGCCATTGGCTTATTGACCTTCTTCCGTTTTTTGCAGGGCATTGCGCTGGGTGGTTCGTGGGATGGTCTCCCTTCCTTGCTCGCACTCAACACGCCACCCGAACGCCGCGGCTGGTACGCCATGCTGGGCCAGCTCAGCGCGCCGATTGGTTTCCTGATCGCCAGCGGTTTGTTCCTGTTCCTGCACGAAGAACTCTCCCCCGACGACTTCATCGAATTTGGCTGGCGCTATCCGTTCTACGTCGCCTTCACCATCAACGTCGTGGCGCTGTTCGCACGCCTGCGCCTGGTGGTCACCGAGGAATACACGCGCGCCATGGAAGAGCGCGAACTGGCGCCTATCGGCATCCTCGAGATGCTGCGCCGCCAGGGTTACAACATCTTCGTCGGCGCGTTCGCCGCGCTGGCCAGCTATGCGCTATTCCACCTGGTATCGATTTTTCCATTGTCATGGATCGCGCTGGGTACGACGCAATCGGTCAGTTCGGTGTTGACGGTGCAGATCATCGGCGCACTGGTCGGCATCTGCGGCACCATCGCGTCCGGCGTGGTGGCCGATCGCATCGGCCGCCGCACCACACTAGGCACAGCTGCCTCGCTCATCGGCGTCTTTGCACTGTTCGCGCCGTGGCTGCTCGGCGGAAGCCAAGGTGCGCAAGATGCTTTCATCATCATCGGCTTCGGCTTGCTGGGCTTCTCGTACGGACAAGCCGCCGGCAGTGTCACCTCCAACTTCGAAATCCACCTGCGTTACACGGGCGCCGCGCTCACTTCCGATTTTGCGTGGTTGATCGGTGCTGCCTTTGCGCCGCTGGTGGCACTGGGTTTGTCGGCACGATTCGGCTTGGTGGCAGTGAGCGTGTATTTGCTCTCCGGTGTCGCGTGTACCTTGATCGCGCTGCGAGTGAACAAGGCGCTCGCCGTGCGGGAGTGATTGGCACAACAAAGCCGAGCCCGCTCGTTCATAAGTAGTTCCGACATGCTCAGCCTGCGCTATCGGATGGAGGTGAATCTGGTAGGCGATAGCGCGGAAACACTGCGTGCGCTGCTACCACTACTGCAGAACAAGGAGGATCGCAGCTGGTGTGCAAGCATCGAAAAATGGCTAGCGGATTGGTGGAAAAAACTGTCGCCGCGCATTCCCGCCAACGCCATCGTCACCAACGATTCCGGTTCCGTCGCCAACTGGCATGCGCGCGACCTTAAAGTGCAGCGGGGCATGCTGTGTTCTCTATCCGGCGGGCATTGGCGCGCAGGTCACCGAAAAATCAGTTGAAGCGGGAGATGTAGGTGGGGGCCAGCCCTGCCATACCCACCGTTTTAACGGCCGCAAAGCGCCATTCGCCGTGAAGCCCGTCCAACCTCTATGTCATTCCGGCGAAGGCCGGAATCTATGGCGAGTACGAAGCATGGATTCCGGCCTGCGCCGGAATGACAACTCGCCTTGAAACAACATCAGCGTTAACTGCGGTTCTCGCCGGGTTACAAAAAAGTGGGAATATCCTCGAGCCAATCCCAATCTACCCAAGCCCCAACGCAGCAAGATCCAGCAAGCAATCGCTCGCATCCATCCGGGCTTTGGGTGTCTTTCTAGCCGTGCTCGCCTCTTGCATCATCCGCACCGCATGCTGCACACGATCGGCATGCGTGCCCTGCAAAGCTTCCGCTCCGCCATGCTCGACGAACTCGAGCAGCATAGCGCCATGAATCAATGCAAGATGCGAAAGCGCCTGCGGAAAATTACCCAGGAAACACCCGCTTTCGGCGTCGATTTCTTCCGCATACAAGCCCACGTCATTCGCCTGCCGCAGCATGGTTTCGAACCATTCCCGCGCCTGCTGCTTTTTCCCCGCAAACAACAGGGCATCCATCAGCCAGAAACCGCAGGCGACGAAGGTGCCCTCCACGCCTTCCAGACCGTCGCTGCCCTTGTACCGGTACACGCCTCTCGGCGTGGCAAGTTGCGCCATCACTTCATCGATGGTGGCCTGCAAGCAGCCGATGGGAAGCGGAAAGTCCAACGTGGGTGTACGCAGCGTCACGGCATCGACCTGATCGCTTTCGTAGCACTTGCGCAAATAACCGCGCGGCGCGATACCGCGCCGATGCACGTCGTCCACGATGGCACGCATCACAGCATCGTAATCGTGACAGTCCAGCAGCACCTGTGCGCGGTCGAGCGCGACCCAGCACATCATCTTGCCGTATACGAAATGCTGCGGTTGGTCGCGTTCTTCCCAGAAACCTTGCCCGGGTTCGCTCCAGTGTTCAACGACGTAATCGGCGGTACGCCGCAGCAGTGCCAGCTCCGATGGACATAGGCTGTGACCAAGCTCGCGACACAAAGTAAGCCAATCCATCACTTCGCCATACACGTCGAACTGGCGCTGGCGATGCGCGGCGTTGCCGACTCGCACCGGACCGCTGTCGCGGTAGCCGCGCAGATGCGCGAGTTCGCGTTCGCTGAGATCGAGCTCGCCACGAATGCCATAGACGATTTGCGTGGGAAATACCGTGCCGGCGCCGCAACCGAACAGGAACCGCCGAAACGCTTCGGGCTCCTCGTGATATCCCAAGGCGGACAGTGCGAACAGCGTCAAGGTGGAATCGCGCACCCAGCTCAACCGGTAATCCCAGTTTCTGCTTCCGCCGAGCACTTCCGGCAGCGACGTTGTGGCCGCCGCGATGATGGCGCCGGTGGGCGCGTAGGTGAGCAGCTTCAACGCCAGCGCGCTGCGCTCGACTGCGTCGGCATAGGAGCCTTTGTAGCCGCAACGATCGATCCATGCCTGCCAGTACGCCGTGGCAATGGCTTGCAATGGATCGAGCTTCGACAACGCATGCACGGGCGAGGCGCACTGCCCGGCCATTAAAACCAGTCGCAGCTGTTCGCCCTCGCGCAGGTGCACCATGCCGCTGGCATGCGCCCCTTGGATATCGAACGGCGCCTCACACAGCAAACTCCCGCTGCTCCACGACAGGCCGTGGTCGACGCGACGGATTTCCGGTTCGCAAGCTCCCCACGCCATGCCTGGGCGGAGGTTCAAGCGAAAATCCATCTCGCCCTTCGCTACGCGAATGATCCGCACCAGCCAGGGCAACGCCTGCACGTGGACGAAGTCGTCAGGCGCGGTGTCAGGATAGCGGCCCAGCGGCATGAAATCGGTCAGCGTCGCTACGCCCGATGCGGTGGTGAACGTGGTCTCCAACACGTTGGTCTTCGGCAGATAGCGGCGTGCGGACTGAAACGCTTGAGCAGGTCGCGTGTCCAGATAGCCACCCACCTGATCGTCGAGCATCCGGAAGCACACGGGCGGTGCGTCGAGGCTTTCCAACGCGCACCAATCGACGCGGCCTTGCCTGGTGATCAGCGCAATGCCGTGACAATTGCCGATCGCTGCGTAGTCGCGGATATCAGCGGGCGTTTCTAGATCGTCGCACTCCATCATCAAGCCCGTCCGGCGCCGGCCCCATGGCCGAGCTTGATGCATTAGGCAGTCCGAATCGTGCAAGTCGCGTCGTTGCGCCATCCATGGCGCGTGACATGGCACCGGCACAGCCGCATGCTTTGACGGGAGTTGGATGCTGCAACGGCTAGCATTTGCAATCAGACGGTCATCCCGCTCCGCAATCATCGGACTGCAAATGCCCTTGGGCGATGTCCGTCGCCAAGCCGATGTCCGCTTTGAAAAACCGGCCGAGTATCCTCATTTGCGCCTGCGCCGGGTGGGAAATCGATAGACCTGATAAATCACTCTCATCCCAACAATCAATTGGCTCTTTCGATCGAACCCCCGTATCTTTGCAACCTCACCCTCCACTCAACACGGAAAACACCCGATGTCGTTGATCAACACCTCCGTCAAACCGTTCAAAGCCACCGCATACAAGGATGGCAAGTTCATCGAAGTGACCGACGCCTCGCTGAAGGGCAAGTGGTCCGTGGTCGTGTTCTACCCGGCCGACTTCACCTTCGTCTGCCCGACCGAGCTGGAAGACCTGGCCGATCACTACAACGAATTCCAGACGCTGGGCGTTGAGATCTACGGCGTGTCCACCGATACGCATTTCTCGCACAAGGCTTGGCACGACACCTCCGACGCGATCAAGAAAGTGAAGTACCCGCTGGTGGGCGATCCGACCGGCACCCTCACCCGCAACTTCGAAGTGATGATCGAAGAGGAAGGCCTGGCCCTGCGCGGCACCTTCGTGATCAATCCGGAAGGCCAGATCAAGCTGTGCGAAATCCACGACAACGGCATCGGCCGCGACGCGGAAGAGCTGCTGCGCAAAGTGCGCGCTGCCCAGTACGTGGCTTCCCATCCGGGTGAAGTGTGCCCGGCAAAGTGGAAGGAAGGCGCCGCCACGCTGAAGCCGTCGCTGGACCTGGTCGGCAAGATCTAAGTTTCAAAGCTTGGCGATGCCCGCAACGGGACATCGCCGCGGGCCCGACACCCCCCCTCCCGCCGGGCCCGCACCTTTTACCTCGAGCAGACGCCTCCCATCCATGTTTCACCGGGTGATGGAGGCGGCTACTCCAAATCAAGCATTGATGGAGACGAACCATGTTGGATAACGATCTGAAAGAACAACTCCGGGCCTACCTGGAACGGGTGACCCATCCGATCGAGCTGGTCGCCTCCGTCGATGACAGCGCCGTCTCGCAGGAGCTACTTGGGTTGTTGCGCGATGTCGAATCGCTCTCCCCGCAGGTATCGCTGCGCACGAACGGTCACGACGCGCGCAAGCCGTCTTTCGCGATCAACCGCATCGGTACCGATGTGAGCGTGCGCTTCGCCGGCATTCCGCTCGGCCACGAGTTCACCTCGCTGGTGCTGGCATTGCTGCAAGTAGGCGGCCACCCGTCCAAGGCGGCGCCGGAAGTGATCGAGCAAGTGCGCAATCTGGAAGGCGAGTACGTGTTCGAGACCTTCATGTCGCTCAGCTGCCACAGCTGCCCGGACACGGTGCAGGCGCTGAACCTGATGAGCGTGCTCAACCCCAACATCAAGCACGTCGCCATCGACGGCGCGTTGTTCCAGGATGAAGTGAACGAACGCCAGGTGATGGCCGTACCCACTGTATTCCTCAACGGTCAGCCGTTCGACCAGGGCCGCATGACGATCGAACAGATCGCTGCGCGCCTGGACAGCAACGCTGCGCAGCGCGATGCAGAAAAACTCAACGCCAAGGCACCGTTCGAAGTGCTGGTGGTGGGCGGTGGCCCGGCTGGCGCCGCAGCCGCGATCTACTCCGCGCGCAAAGGCATCCGCACCGGCGTGGCAGCGGAGCGCTTCGGCGGCCAGGTGCTGGACACGATGGCGATCGAGAATTTTATCTCGGTCGCCTACACGGAAGGCCCCAAGCTTGCCGCTTCGCTGGAACAGCACGTGCGCGAATACGACGTGGACGTGATGAACCTGCAGCGCGCCGAGGCACTGATTCCTGCAAAGGAAGAAGGTGGGCTGATCGAAATACGCCTGGCTGGCGGCGCTTCGCTCAAGGCGAAGACGGTGATCCTTTCCACCGGTGCGCGCTGGCGCAATATGAACGTGCCAGGCGAGCAGGCATACCGCAACAAAGGCGTCACCTATTGCCCGCACTGCGACGGTCCACTGTTCAAGGGCAAGCGCGTAGCGGTGATCGGCGGCGGCAACTCCGGTGTGGAAGCGGCGATCGATCTGGCCGGTATCGTGGATCACGTCACCCTGTTCGAATTCGACAGCAAACTGCGCGCAGATGAAGTGCTGCAACGCAAGCTGCGCAGCCTGCCGAACGTGAAGGTCATCGTGAGCGCGCAAACCACCGAAGTGCTCGGCGACGGCAACAAGGTCACCGGCCTTGCCTATACCGATCGCAGCAATGGCCAGGGCCATCGCGTGGATCTGGAAGGCGTATTCGTGCAGATCGGCCTGCTGCCCAACACCGACTGGCTGAAGGGCACGGTGAAGCTGTCGCCACGCGGCGAGATCGAAGTGGATGCACGCGGCGAAACCTCGGTGCCGGGCGTATTCGCGGCGGGCGATGCGACGACGACGCCATACAAGCAGATCATTATCGCTGCGGGTGACGGCGCGAAGGCTGCGTTGAGTGCTTTCGACTACCTGATTCGCTTGCCGGTGACGGTGACGGAAAAAGAAGAAATAGCTGCCTGAGGCCTGCAACCACAAAAATCCCGGATGCCATCCCCTCCCCTACGTTTAGTAGGGGAGATTAGGGAAAGGTGAAGCAACCCCGCGATAAATTCCAGCGATGCGGCAAGCTCGTGCAACCCCACCCCAGCCCACCCTGCCCCATGCAAGGGAGGGAGCCGCATCTCGTATCATTGAACGATGACATTGAATATGCGTGCCATCATCATCATGGGCGTCTCCGGCTGCGGTAAATCCACCATCGCGGCAGCCATCTCCCAATGCACTCGCGCGCACTTGATCGAAGGCGACGCTTTCCATCCGCCGGAAAACATTCGCAAGATGAGCGCCGGCATTCCCCTGACCGATGCCGACCGCCAGGGCTGGTTGGAACGGCTGGCACAGGAAGCCATCGATCAACTGCGTTTATCGGAACGCGTCGTGCTCACCTGCTCTGCACTCAAGCGACGTTATCGCGAGACCTTGCGCACCGCGGTGCCGGATCTCGGCTTCGTATATCTGGCATTGACGCCCGAACAAGCGGCAGAACGTGTAGCGCATCGTAGTGGCCATTTCATGCCGGCTTCGCTGATCGAAAGCCAGTTTCGCGATTTGGAGCCGCCGAACGGCGAACTGCGAGTGCTGGCGACGGATGCAACGAAACCCGTTGATGCCGTTGCTGATGAAGTTTTAGCGTGGTGGCATTAGCACCTCACGGCCATGCGGGATTACGTATTGCGCGCGAGTGCATGCTTGCTTGATACGCCAAGCGTCCATTTCAGATTCACGCCAAGCGTGCCGAGCAAGATCAGGCCAAGCCCCGTCAGTTGAACAACGCCCAAGCGATGGCCGTACAACACGTAATCCAGCAGCAACGTCACCAGCGGATACACAAACGCCATCACCGCAATTGTCACCACTGGAAGACGTGGATACGACGTGTAAAAAAGCACGTAGACAATGCCGCTATGGATCACGCCCAGTCCCACCAGCCACCACCAGTGCGTTCCCGCATGCAAGGCCGTCGAGCTGGAAAACCACACCAGCATCAGCACACCGACCCAACACTGGATCATCACCAGCGCAAACGGCCGCTGCTTCCCGACTTTGCGCGACATCAGCAGCGAAGCCCCACATAACAATGCGGCCAGAAACGTCATGCCGATACCGATGAGATAGGACCGGTCGGCGCCATGCCACATGCGTGCGGGATCGGCCGAACAGGCCACGCCGATAAAGCCGATCAAAGTCCACATCAGATCGACCGGACGCGTGCGCTCGCCCTGCAGTAGCGCGGCCAGAATCAGCATCACAAAGGGAAAGAAGTGATACACCATCGTTGCCACGCCGATGGACGAACGCGCCATCCCCGCGAACAGACATACCCAGTTCAACACCAGCAGCACGCCGCTCAAGATCGCGCCACGGATCAGCGTGCGCTCCTGCCACAGGCCACGCAAATGGCCGCGGGCCAGGCCCCATGCAAGCAGGAACAAGCCGCCGAACAGGCAGCGGTAGAACACGGCGGTAACGGCGTCCTGGCCGCTTTCGTGGACGAAGACGCCGACAGAACCGATGAGGAATTCGGCGAAGAGTAGTTGGGCCAGTGCTGTGCGGCTGTTGTTTTGTTCGAGCATGTGTTCTCTGTCTGTCCGCGTGTTCGAGACTGCAGCCTCGCCTTACCGTCATTCCGGCCTTCGCCGGAATGACGAGCGCCTCGAATCGAACCTTTTGCAGCCACAAGATAGAGGGTGTAACCCGACCTATACAGATTCAGATAAGCTCCATTTCGACCAGTACAGTTGGGGCGCCCTCATGCTGCTCTACGAACAACTCGCCACCCAACTGCGCACGCAAATCGCCCAAGGCACCCTGCGCGCTGGCGAACGTTTGCCTTCTATCCGCCAACTCGCACGCAGCCACGACGTAAGCATCGCCACCGCAGTGCAAGCCTGCTTGCAACTTGAGCGTGAAGGCCTCGCGCAGGCCCGACCACGCTCCGGCTATTTCGTACGCGCCGCCACGCCGCTGCCGCCTGAAACACGTCCTTCGCGTCGGCGCACACCGGGCACCGTCAGCAATCCGATGCTGCAGGATGTGTTGGACATGCTTGCGCGCAACGACCTGCTGCCGCTGCACAGCGCAACGCCATCACCTGCGTTGTTGCCGCAAACCGCGCTCACCGCCTCGCTGTCACGCTGCCTACGCCATGCCCCCGCGATGGCGCTGGATTACGCACCACCGCAAGGTCATCTCGCACTGCGCAGGCAGATTGCGCAACGCTACGCGCAAGTGGGTGTCACCGTTTCACCAGACGAAATCGTCATCACCGCCGGTGCGATGGAAGCGATCAGCCTCGCCCTGCGCACGCTCACCCAACCCGGCGACGTGGTGTTGGTAGAGGCACCGACCTATCACGGCATTCTGCAGGCGGTAGCGGCGCTGAAGCTGAAAGTGCTGGAGGTGCCGAACCTGCCGGATCGCGGTATCGACGTAGCGCGGCTGGAACAACTGCTGCAGCAGAACAAAGTGCGCGCGGCGGTGCTGGTCCCCAACTTCAACAACCCACTCGGCAGCCTGACCGATGATGCGGCCAAGCAGGCACTGCTGAAGCGTTGCGCACGCCATAAGACGGTTGTCATCGAAGACGATATCTACGGCGAACTGGCCTGGTCCGGGCAACGTCCGTCGCCGTTGCGGCGTTGGGACAAACACGGCAGCGTGATTACCTGTGGTTCGTTTTCGAAGATCCTCGCGCCCGGTTTGCGCGTGGGCTGGATGGTGGGCGGCGATTGGACCGAAGCGTTGTTGCGTACCAAATACTTTTCCACGGTCGGCAGTGCCAGCCTGCCGCAACTCGCGCTGGCCGACTATCTGCAACGCCACGATCTACAGCGTCATCTCCGTCAACTCTGCCGTGCACTGGCAGACAACGCGCAGCGTATGCACGAAGCCATCATGCGTCATTGGCCAGCCTCCACGCGTGCCTGCACACCGCGCGGCGGTTTATCGATGTGGCTGCAATTGCCCGGCGTAAATACACAAACTCTGTTCGAAGCAGCTTTGCGCGAGGGCATCGGCACGTCACCCGGCGTGCTGTTTTCGAGCCGCGGCGATTATGCCGATTGCCTGCGATTGAGCTGCGGACTTCCCTGGAACGACAAACTCGATCGCGCATTGCGCCGACTAGGGCAATTGGCCGCGCAATCGTAAGTCGGAACGCAGATTCCACTCCAAGAAAACCCACTGCAATGGTGGGTTTGCACCAATGTGGAACACAAAAATACGCGTCGATGCACACAAATGTGTCAAACGCACATCAATGACATGACGCGCTATTGACGCACCGCAGCACGTGTCATAGCCTCAAATTGCCGTAGCCGGGGAGAGGCATTGCTGCGGCGCAAACCTGCGATTCAAACACATCCAAGTTCCCTTGGAGGGGACGCGTTTTGCCTAAATTTTTGGGGAGTTCAAATGAAACGACTTGCTCGACGTCCGTTGGCAGCCGCCGTGCTGTCCATGCTTTCCGTAAGTTTGTTCACTACTGTGGTCTGGGCCGATGACACGCCCGCCGACTCGTCCGCGCCTCAGAACGCAAAACAGCTCCAACAAGTCGTCGTCACCGGCACTCGCGCATCCAATCGCACCGCTGACGAATCGCTTTCTCCGATCGACATCATCTCGCCCGCCGATCTCAGCTCCAGCGGCTATACCGATCTCGCCAGCGCACTCAATACCGTACTGCCTTCGCTGGATTTCCCTCGCCCCGCCATCAACGACGGCAACGACGCCATCCGGCCCGCTTCGCTTCGCGGCCTCTCGCCCGACGATGTCTTGGTGCTGGTGGATGGCAAGCGCTATCACACCTCCGCCTTAGTCAATTACAACTCTGCCGTGGGCCGCGGTTCGGCGCCGGTGGATCTGAACTCCATTCCGATCTCCGCCATCGACCATATCGAAGTGCTGCGTGACGGTGCGGCTGCGCAGTACGGCTCCGACGCTATCGCGGGCGTGATCAACATCGTGCTGAAGCATGGCAGCAAAGCGGGCGGCAACGACATCACCGCCAACGCCGGCATCATGGACGAGGGCGATGGCGCCAATAACGGCGTGCAAGGTTCGGTAGGCATTCCGCTCGGCGGCGCCAACGGCAACTCACCGGGTTGGATGCGCGTGGCCTGGAATTACCAGACCCAGATGAACACCAACCGCTCCGCCAATACGGATCGAGGCACCACCCTCGCAGGCGCAACCAACACCACCGGCTATCCCTACGAGCGCTACGGCGATCCGGCGGAGAAGACCTATCAGCTACTGCTCAACTTCGCCTACAACATCACGCCCAACATCGAACTGTACGGGTACCTCGACGGCAGCAAGCGCGACGTCACGTCCAACGGTTACTACCGCGCCTACAACTCCGCACGCAACGTGCCGGCCATCTATCCGAACGGCTTTCTTCCGCAGATCGTCAACCACACCAACGACGCGGCTTTCGTATTCGGGGTTAGAGGCAAGACAGAAGGCGGCTGGCACTGGGACGTTTCGGCGGATTACGGCGAAAACAACCTGGTGTTCGACATCCAGAACAGCGTCAACACCAACCTCTATTACACCAAGGGCTATTCGCCCACTTACTTCCACGCCGGCACCTTCGCCAACAAGCAGGGGGTGTTCAACGTGGACTTGGCCAAGGAATTCAACTGGGGCTTCCTGCCCAATCCGGTCACCGTCGCGTTCGGTGCGGAATATCGCAACGAGAGTTACGACATCGGCGCGGGCGACGCGGATTCCTATTTCTTCGATCCGAATACGCTTATTCCCGGCACCGCCAATCCGTATGCGGGCGGTTCACAGGTATATCCGGGCCTGACGCCGGAAGTGGCGGGCGATTTTACCCGTCACAGCAAGGCCGCTTACGTCGATCTGGAGACCGATCTCACCGATAAATGGTCGGCCGGCGTGGCTGCGCGTTATGAGGATTACAGCGATGCAGGTTCCACTCGCTCCGGCAAGATCTCCACGCGTTACCAACTCACCCCCACCTTCGCCCTGCGCGGCACGGTCTCGAACGGCTTTCGCGCACCGTCGCTTGCGCAGCAGAATTACGAATCGGTGGTGACGCTGATCCAGAATGGTTCGCTCGCGCAGATTGGCACTTATCGCACGTCCAATCCCACGGCCATTGCCTTGGGCGCAAAGCCGCTGGTGCCGGAAAAGTCGGTGAACTACAGCCTCGGCGGCGTATGGCAGCCGACCAGCAACTTCAACGCGACGGTGGACATCTATCAGATCCGCATCTGGGACCAGATCCTGTATTCCGACCAGATTCCGGTGAGCATTCCCGGCGACCAGGTCACCGGCGCGCAGTTCTTCGTCAACGGTGCCACCACGCGTACGCGCGGTGCAGATGTGATCACCAGCTATCACCTGGATCTGGATAACTGGGGCGCACTCAACCTCACCGGCAGCGCCAACTACAACCAGACGACGATCCTGCATGTTTCAACACCCGCCTTTGGTCGCGCCAGCCAAGGCTTGCTGACAGATGCCGCACCGCGTACCAAGTTCGTGCTGGCCGGCGATTGGCTGGTTCGCGGTTTCGACTTCCACCTCAATGCCACGCGCTACGGCACGGTGACGCGCTTGGGCGACGATGCGAACGGCGACGAAGATCAGGTTTTCTCGGCGCGTTGGATCTTCGATCTGTCCGCCAGTTACAACTGGCAAGCATGGACCTTCACCGTCGGCGCCGACAACGTCACCAACCAATATCCAACCAAGGCGTCGCTCAACAACGTGTATGAAGACCGCGCGGATGGTCTGCAGTACTCATCGTTGTCGCCGTTCGGTTTCAACGGAAGGTACTGGTACGGGAAGGTGACGTATCGGTTCTGATGTTCTCGCGCCCTCTCCCTTTCGGGGAGAGGGCTGGGATGAGGGGCCAGTCTTGCGTGGAACATGCGCAGGTTGGGGCGCGACCCCCAACATGTCGGGATGAAACGCATGGCGATGTTGGGGCTCGCACCCCAATCTACGCGTGACGCCGCTCGAAAAAATTCCTATTGAACGGACATTTCGATGCATCACAGCAACACTTTCTCCATGAACCGCCGCGACGTGCTGCGCATGATCGGCATGAGCGCAGGCGCAGCAGTGATGTACCAGGCGATGAGCAGCCTTGGCTTCGCCGCGGAATCCACTTTCAAAGGTCATTCGAAACTGCAAGGCGCGCCGAAGAACACCTCGGTGCTGATTCTTGGCGCGGGCATTGCCGGCATGGTCGCGGCCTATGAGTTGCGCCAGGCCGGCTACAAAGTGCAAGTGCTCGAATACAACCATCGCCCCGGCGGACGCAACTGGTCGCTGCGCGGCGGTGATCGTTTCACCGAACTGGGCGGCTTTTCGCAACACTGCCAGTTCGACGAAGGGTTTTATATCAACCCCGGGCCGTGGCGTTTGCCTTATCACCATCACGGTATCCTGAGTTACTGCAAGAAACTTGGCGTACCGCTCGAACCGTTCGTGCAAGTGAATCACAACGCGTATGTGCATAGCGTCAATGCCTTCGGTGGCAAACCGCAGCGTTATCGCACCATCAACGCCGATTATCGCGGCCACATAGCCGAACTGCTCGCCAAGAGCACGCAACAAGGCAAGCTCGACGACGCGGTGAGCAAGCAGGATCAGGAAATGCTGCTCGAATCCCTGCGTGATTGGGGTGCGCTCGATAAAAACCTCGCTTACAGCAGTGGCATAACCAGCAGCAACCGGCGCGGCTTCGACAAAGATCCTGGCGGCGGCCTTTCCGCGCGCCCGATTCCTTCCAAGCCCGTCGCGCTCAACGAACTGCTCAACTCGCGCTTGTGGAGCAACCTCGGCGCCGGCGAAATCTACGAATTCCAGACCAGCCTGTTCCAACCCGTAGGCGGCATGGGACGCATCGGCGAAGCCTTCGGCCGCGCGCTCGATGGCGTGATCCACTACGACGCCAAAGTCACTGCGATCCAACAGGACGAACACGGCGTCACCGTCAGCTACGAAGACGCCGGCAAACCGGGCAGCACACAGAAGGCGCATGGCGACTGGTGCATCTGCACAATCCCGCTTTCGGTGCTCAGCCAGATCCCGATGAACGTCAGTGCATCCATGACCGAAGCGATCAACGCGGTGCCCTATGCCGCATCGGTAAAGGTGGGCCTGCAATTCAAGCGCCGCTTCTGGGAGGAAGACGAACATATCTACGGCGGCATCACCTACACGGATTTGCCGATCGCCACCATCGGTTACCCGAGCACTGGCTTGCACAGCAGCGGCAAGGGCGTGCTGCTCGGTGCCTACATCTGGGGCTTGCATGCGTTCGAGTTCACCGCGATGACACCGGAGCAGCGCGTGCAAAAAGCATTGGAATACGGCAGCCAGATCCATCCGCAATATCACAAGGAATTCGAAACCGGTGTAGCGGTGGGATGGCATCGCTCACCCTTCACCATGGGCTGCTTCGGCCTGTGGTCGGACGAAGCGCGCGCCAAGCACTACGACAATCTTTGCCAGATCGACGGGCGCATCGCACTGGCCGGCGAACATGCCTCTTATCTGCCGGCATGGCAGGAAGGCGCGGTGACATCCGCACTGGATGTGATCGAGCGTATCCATCAACGCGCCGTTGCAGAGGCCCGTGCATGAAACGCAATCGTCCATGGATAGCGTGCCTTTCGCTTGGCCTGCTTTCGTACGCGGCAGCGTTGCATGCCCAGTCTTCCGACAACGCCGCGCATACGCATACGGATTTCGCGTCCGCCGACGGCAAGACGGTCTTCGAGCACATCTGCCAGGGCTGCCACATGCCCGACGCCAGGGGCGCAACCGGCGCCGGAACGTATCCCGCGCTTGCCGGCAACCCGCGGCTGGTTTCAGCGCAATACATGGCCGCCGTGATCCTGCACGGCCGGCGCGACATGCCTTCTTTCATCCAGACCGGCGATGCCGGGCCGCTGGAGAATTCCAAACTCAGCGACGCGCAGATCGCGGATGTGGTCAACTACGTGCGCACCCACTTCGGCAACCACTACGCGGACCGCATCACCGCCCAAGAGGTTGCCGGCATGCATCCCTGACTGGAGAAAACCACCATGCAGATATCCAAGTTCGTCGCCGCCATGACCTTGCTGCTTGCCGCGCCTGCATTTGTGCATGCGCAGGATGTGACTCGCTACAAGCTCCCCAACAGCAACTTTCCGATCTCCGCTGCGGTGGAAATACCGGCTGGCAAATCCATCGTTTTCCTCAGCGGCATGGTGCCGCCGGTGGTCGATCCGAAAGCCGCAAAGGATTCCGTTGCCGCCTACGGCGATACCAAGACCCAGACCATCGGCGCGCTCACCGCGATCCAGAAGCAATTGCAGAGCATGCATATGGACATGGGCGACGTGGTGAAGATGCAGGTGTTTCTGGTCGGTGACGAAGCGCATGGCGGGCATATGGATTTCGCCGGCTTCATGGCGGGATATACGCAGTTCTTCGGCACGAAGGAGCAGCCGAAATTGCCGGCGCGCTCGGCGTTCCAGGTGGCAGGGTTGGCGAATCCGGGGTTTCGAGTCGAGATTGAAGTAACGGCAGTGCGGCCTTGAGCGATATGCATTGGGCCCCCTCCCCTGCTTAGCAGGGGAGGGCTGGCGTGGGGTTGCATGCGCTTGCCGCATGGTTCGAATTCAACGCGAGATGGACTTCACCCCACCCCAACCCTGCCTACTACACGCAGGGCAGGGGCAAGAACCCCTTTATTCCCGATCGTCGCAAGTCACCTGCGCGCATCCGCACTAATCTAGACACACACGTTCGCGTACCGGGAAAAACGCACCATGGGGCTCTATCCACTGTTCGCCGATCTGACCGACTTGCCCGTGCTGGTGGTGGGCGGTGGTCACGTCGCGGAACGCAAAACGGCTGCGCTGCTTTCAGCCGGCGCAAAGGTGCGCGTCGGCGCACCGTCGCTCACGCCCGCGCTGGTGCAACAAACTGAAGAAGGCAAGATCGAACACCTCGCCGGTTCGTTCCAACCCGCCTGGCTGGACGATGTGTGGCTGGTCATCGCCGCCACCGACGATCACGAATTGAACGCCCTCATTGCCGCGAATGCGGAAGAGCGGCGCATCTTGGCGAACGTGGTGGATGCACCTGCCCTGTCCCGTTTCCAAGTACCGGCCATGGTGGATCGTGCGCCACTGACGGTGGCCGTTTCCACCGGCGGCGCGGCGCCCGTCATCGCCCGGCGCGTGCGCGAAACCCTGGAAACCGATCTCGATCACGCGCTAGGCCCGCTCACCGCACTCGCGCAGCGATACCGTACACGCATCTCGCAGCGTTGGCCTGATCTGCCCGAACGCCGCGCGTTTTACGACTGGTTGCACGATGGGCCGGTGATGAACCTGCTGCGCAACGCGCGCCCCGATGAAGCCGAACGCACCTTGTTGGATGCGTTGGATGCGAAAGAACCTCCTTTGCGCAAGGGCTTGGTGCTATTGGTGGGTGCCGGCCCTGGCGATCCCGGCTTGCTCACGCTCAATGCATTGCGTGCGCTCAACCGTGCCGACGTGATTCTGCACGACTCGTTGGTCAGCGAATCCGTGCTCTCGCTGGCACGCCGTGACGCCGAGCGTATCGACGTGGGCAAGCGCTGCGGCGGACGTCACACGCAGCAGGAACAGATTCATCAGCTGTTGCTCGAACAAGCGCAGGCAGGTCGTTTGGTGGTGCGGCTGAAAGGCGGCGACCCCTTCGTATTCGGCCGCGGGGGCGAAGAAATGGAGTTCCTGCATCAGCACGGTATTCCCTGTGAAATAGTGCCCGGCATCACCGCTGCCGTGGCGTGCGCAGCGTACGCCGGTGTTCCGTTGACGCATCGCGATCACGCGCGTTCCGTGCATTTGCTCACGGGGCACGGCAAGGAATCGCTCGATGCGATGGACTGGCCGGCACTGGCGCAGGATCACCAGACCTTGGCCGTCTATATGGGCGTGGCCAGGCTGGATGAATTTACCCAGCGCCTGCTGGAACACGGACGGCGGCCGGATACGCCGTTCGTCATTGTCGAGAACGGTACGCTACCGCAGCAGCGGGTGGTGAGTGGTGTTTTGCAGGATTTGCCCGCGCGGGCCAAGGAACATGCCATTCATCCGCCCGCGTTGTTGATTGTTGGCGAGGTGGCGGCGTTGGCCGCCGAGCATGCATGGTTTGGCGCATAGAGCTACCTTCTTCCTCACCGCCATTGCGGCGAAAACCGGAATGGCGGTGAGGTACATCAAAGCTTCTAGGGCTTATAAGCATGGCTGAGCTCAAATCCGACCATTCGCTGCAAAACCGCCGCATCGCCATTCCCGAGTCGCGCGAACTGGATATGTTCGCGTCGCTGCTGGAACGTCGCGGCGCCACCGTCCTGCGCTGCCCGCTGGTCGATATTCGCGACGCACCGAACCCCGGCCCGGTACTCGAATGGCTGCACGCCTTCTGCGCTGGCAGCTGCGATGACCTGCTGCTGTTTACCGGCGAAGGCGTACGCCGCCTGCTGAGTTTGATCGACCACCACGCTCCCGAACTGCGCGAAAACTTCATTGCACAACTCGGCGCCGTGCGCACCATCGCCCGCGGCCCCAAACCTGGCCGCGTGCTGCGCGAGCTTGGCTTAAAGCCCACGTTGATTGCCGATCCCGCCACGACACCCGGCATCATCGCGCTGCTGCAAACGCTCGACCTGAAAGGACGCCGCGTAGGTGTGCAACTTTATGGTACCGAGCCGAATGCACCGCTGATGGACTTTCTCGCTTCAGCTGGCGCGAATGCGTTGCCGGTGTGGCCGTATGTGTATGCCGATGCGGCAGCGGATGCGATAGTGCTGGCGTTGATCGAATCGATGCAACAAGGTCATGTCGATGCGATTGCCTTTACCAGCCTCCAGCAGGTGGAACGGCTGTTTCGCTTGGTGGAAACCAATCGGTTGAAGCAAGCACTGACACACACGCTGGTGGCGGCCATCGGCCCCGTAGTGGCCGATTCGCTACGCGCGCACGGGGTTGAACCGCAAGTAGTACCGCAAGAAAGTTATTACCTGAAGCCGTTGACGCAGGCGTTGATCGAGCGCCTTGGTTCAAGCCCGCCGTAACCCAACCTACGCATTCACTTCCGCTTTTACTTCCGCAATCAGCTGCCGCAACTCCGGCACGCATGAACCGCAATTGCCGCCTGCGCGCAGGCGCGACGTAATCTGCGCCGGCGTCTCCAATCCATGCGTGCGAATCGCATCGCAAATCGTGTTGCGCCCCACGCCGAAGCACGAGCACACCATCGGGCCGGTCGCCGCGCCCGGATCAGCCGGCTCGCCGATCAACAACGCCATGCGATCCGCTTCGTCCAATGGCTCGCGGACGAACAATCCCGCAAGCCAATGCCGTGAGGGTAGATCCGGGCGTGAAGATAGAAACACGCACGATTCGATGCGGTCGTCGATCAGATGCGCTGCGCGATACACGCCCGTGCTGCGATCTTCGTATTCCAGCCAATCCGCATCTGGATCGCTTACGCCCAGCCACGCGCGCGCCCAGGCACTGCATTCGGGTGGCCGTTCGCGGTGCGCAATCTCATAACGGCGAAAGCAGTCGCCCTGGATGGACGTCCAATAACTCAAACCATCCGGCGCCAGCAGATTGCGGCTGAGCGCGAAGCCATACCAACGCACGGGAAACGGCTCCACGCTGACTGGCGTGTGTTTGAATTCCGGCTCACCGGAAATCGGATCGACCACCGGATTGACCAGGCTGCCGACACGCGCGTCGGAGGCAAACTGATCGTTCCAGTGAATCGGCACGAACACATTGCCAGGACGCATGCCTCCACTGTGTTTCACGCGCGCCACCATGCCGCCCCAACGCGACTGCACGCGCGCCAGTTCGCCTTCGCGCACGCCGCAGCGAAGCGCGTCGTGCGGATGCATGTCCACAAACGGTTCGGGGATATGTCCAGTCAATTTCGGCGCTTTGCCGGTGCGCGTCATCGTATGCCATTGATCGCGCACACGGCCGGTATTGAGAACCAACGGAAATTCGCGATCGGTCGCATGCACCGGCATGCGTGCCGGCGTTGCGACAAAGCGCGCGCGGCCGTTCGCATGTGAAAACCCGCCATTGGCGAACAAACGCATCGCGCTTTGGCCATTCCCGGAGATCGGCCACTGCAAAGGCTTCAGCTCGTCGTAAGCACGGCGATCCAGATTCGCCAAACCTTCGAGATTGAGCAAACGCCGTGCAGCGGGCGCATCGTCCACCTGCGCCTCGTGGTTGCGATAGGTAGTAAGCCGCGCGTGTTCGGCAAATACCGCATGCACGTCTTCAAACGCAAATCCTCCTTCGAAGCCCATCCGTTGCGCCACGTCGCATACGATGCGCCAATCCGCACGCGCTTCTTCCGGGGCCGGCATAAACACGCGCTGACGTGAAATACGCCGCTCCGAGTTTGTAACGGTGCCGTCCTTCTCGCCCCAACCAAGCGCGGGCAGTAGCGCATGCGCGTAGGCGTTGGTGTCGGTCTGCGCAACGATGTCGGAACTCACCACCCATTCGCAACGTGCCAGCGCCTGCTTCACGCGATCCGCATCAGGCAGGCTCACAACAGGGTTGGTCGCCATGATCCATAGCGCCTTCACCTTGCCCTCGCCGATGGCGTCGAACAGATCCACGGCTTTCAAACCGGGGCGCTCGGCGATGCGCGGCGATTGCCAGAACGACTGCACAATCTGCCGATGCACTGGATTTTCCAGTTCCATATGCGCCGCCAGCATGTTTGCCAGTCCACCGACTTCGCGGCCGCCCATCGCATTGGGTTGCCCCGTAAGCGAGAAAGGCCCCGTGCCGGGCTTGCCAATGCGCCCCGTGAGCAAGTGGCAGTTGATGATGCTGTTGACCTTGTCGGTGCCAGCCGAAGATTGATTCACGCCTTGCGAGAACAGCGTAACGGTACGCTCGCAGCGTGCGAACCAGCGATAGAAATTCAACAGATCCGCCGGCTGCACACCGCAGATGCGCGCCACTTCGGCCGGATCGCCCGCGTCAGACTGAGCTGTCGCCAAGGCTTGCGAAAAACCTTCGGTATGCGCCTCCACGAAACGCGCATCCATCGAGCCATGCTGAAACAGAAACGCCAGCAGGCCATTGAACAACCACACGTCCGTGCCCGGCTTCACCGGCAGATGCAGGTCGGCCGATTCGCACGTCGCGGTGTGACGCGGATCGATCACCACCACGCGCGGCGGCGCTCCACTTTCCTTCGCCTTGGCGATGCGCTGGTACACGATGGGATGACACCAGGCGGTGTTCGAGCCGACCAGCACGATCAGCTCGGCCTGCTCGAGGTCTTCATAGCAGCCCGGCACCACGTCTTCGCCGAACGCGCGCTTGTGGCCGGCCACGGCGGACGACATGCATAGGCGTGAATTGGTATCGATGTTGGCCGTGCCGATATAGCCCTTGGCCAGCTTGTTGACGACGTAGTAGTCCTCGGTGAGCAACTGGCCGGACACATAGAAAGCCACGGCGTCCGGACCGTGTTGATCAATGACGCGGCGGAAGCCTTCGGCTACGCGATCCAGCGCGTCGTCCCAACTGGCGCGTTTCAACGTGCCGTCGGATGTGCGCAGCATGGGATGCAGCAGGCGGCCTCGCAGATCAACCGTTTCACCTAGTGCGGAGCCTTTTACGCATAAGCGACCGTGGTTGGCGTGATGCTGCGTGTCACCCTCCACGTGCACGGAGCCATCGGCGTTGGTGCGGGCCATTACACCGCAACCCACGCCGCAATAGGGGCAGGTGGTGGCGACGGTCATAAGCTCCTGCTCCGAATATATGGAGCACGGAGGTGTAACTTGCCCGTAGAGCTAAAATATTCCTCACCGTCATTCCCGCGAAAGCGGGAATCCATCTTCGCCTTTGCATCAGAGCAACATGGCTTGAACAGCATTCGCTCTTGAAAAGCGCCTCCGCTTTCGCGGGAATGACGGCCAAGAGAAGAGGCAACACTCACGCCGCCACCTCCGCCTGCCGGCAGTAGTGCTGGCCAAACAGCAAGCGATCACGAATCGGTGCGATGTCCGCCCCGCTCTGGATCAACTCGAAATACCAGCCACCGTCTTTCACATCGCCGTACAACACGGCGCCAATGATCTGGTTGTCTTTCAATACCAATCGCTTGTAGATGCCGCGACGGGGATCGCGCAGCACCAGGTCCTCCGTGCCCTCACCGCCGATGAAATCACCAGCCGAATAGAGGTCGATACCTGTCACCTTGAGCTTGGTCGCCGTACGGGTGAAGCGATATCTGCGATGCCCAATGCGTGCCAGATGCGAAGCGCATACACGCGCCTGCTCCCACACCGGCGCCACCAGCCCAAAAGTGAGGCGGCGATGCTGCACGCATTCGCCCACCGCATAGACGTGCGGATCGTAGGTCTGCAAGGTATCGTCGACGACGATACCGCGGTCGCAATGCAGCCCGCAGGATTTCGCCAACGCCATATCCGGGCGCACGCCCACGGCCATCACCACCAGATCGGCAGCGATGCGGCTGCCATCGGCCAGTTCAATGCCTTCCACGCGCTCGTTGCCATACAACTGTTTTGTCTGCGCATTCAGCAGCACGTTCAAGCCGCGCGCCTTCAGATTGCTCGAAAGCAAGCGCGATGCATCGGCATTGAGTTGCTGCTCCATCAGCACTTCGATGCGATGGAGCAACGTCACCTGCATGCCACGACGCAAAAGGCCATTGGCGGCCTCGATGCCGAGCAAGCCGCCGCCAATCACCGCAGCATGCTTGTAGCTGCTCGCGGCCCGCAGCATTTGTTCGACATCGTCGATGCTGCGAAACCCGATGACCCCCGACAGATCGCTGCCTGGCAGCGGCAGAATGAACGGTTGCGAGCCGGTAGCGATCAGGAGGCGGTCATACACCACCTCAACGCCTTTGCGTGAACGCACGCGGCGGTGACGCCGATCAATCGACACCACCGGATCGCCCGCATGCAGCGTGATGTCGTTTTGTGCGTACCACTCCGGCGTGTTGAGCATGATCTCATCCGAGCTCTTCTCGCCGCTCAACAGCATCGAAAGCAGGATGCGGTTGTAATTACCGTAGGGCTCAGCGCCGAACACGGTGATGTCGTACAAGCCAGGAGCAAGCTGCAGCAGCTCCTCGACCGTGCGCATGCCGGCCATGCCGTTGCCGATAACGACCAGCTTGGGCCGCGACGCACTCATCGTGACGAGTGCCCCAACAGCACGTGCTCGCCCTGCAGTTTCACCTGCCATGCGCGCACCGAATGTTCCGGTGCCTCCAGGCATTCGCCGGTGCGCAAGTCGAAATGCTGCTTGTAGATCGGCGAGGCGACGACGAGCCGTTCGCCAAGACTCCCCACCAATCCACGCGAGAGCACGGAGGCTTTCGCATTCGGGTCGTAATTGTCGAGCGCGTAGAGCTCGCTTTCCCCCACCCGGAAAATTGCCACCTGTGCGTCATCCACCAGCGCACACACGCCGGTGTTGGGCACGATGTCGTCCAGCTCGCATACCTGGGTCCAGCCTTGCGCGGTCACCGTATCTTCCATCGCTTTACTCCGTCGTGACGTGCGCAGGAATGCGCCGGCTGCGTTTTTCTTCCGGACGCGCCGGGCGAATTTGTCCGCGCTCGGGCACGAACTCCACGTTGCCGTCATGTTCGCGGCTGTTGACGAAGTGCTGGAAGCGCTTGCGCGTCTGCGGATCGGTGACCGCCTTCTTCCACTCGCACTCGTAGGTGTTCACGACGTGCTGCATCTCCGCTTCCAATTCCGCGGCGATGCCGAGCTTGTCGTGCACGATCACGTCTTTGAGGTAATCCAGGCCGCCTTCCAGGTTGTCGCGCCAGACGCTGGTGCGTTGCAGACGATCGGCGGTGCGGATGTAGAACATCAGGAAGCGATCGATGTACTGGATCAGCGTGGGCGTATCCAGATCGCCGGCGAGCAGCTCGGCGTGGCGCGGCTTCATGCCGCCGTTGCCGCACACATACAGGTTCCAGCCTTTCTCGGTGGCGATCACGCCCACGTCTTTGCCCTGCGCTTCGGCGCATTCGCGCGTGCAGCCGGAAACGGCAAACTTCAGCTTGTGCGGCGAGCGCAAACCCTTGTAACGGTTTTCCAGATCGATTGCGGTGCCCACCGAATCTTGCACGCCATAGCGACACCAGGTGGAGCCCACGCAGGATTTCACCGTGCGCAGCGATTTGCCGTAGGCGTGGCCGGATTCGAAACCGGCCGCGATCAGCTCTTCCCAGATCAAGGGCAACTGCTCCAACCGCGCACCGAACAAGTCCACGCGCTGTCCGCCGGTGATCTTGGTGTAGAGACCGTATTTCTTGGCGACCGCACCGACGGCGATCAAACCATCGGGTGTGACTTCACCACCCGCCATGCGCGGCACCACCGAATAGGTGCCGTCTTTCTGGATGTTGGCGAGGAAGTAGTCGTTGGAATCCTGCAGCGATGCGTGCTCTTTCTGCAGCACGAATTCGTTCCAGCACGAAGCCAAAATGCTGGCCACGGTCGGCTTGCAGATATCGCAGCCCAGGCCCTTGCCGTGTCGTTCCAGCAACTCGTCGAAATGCTTGATGCGCTCCACGCGCACCAGGTGATACAACTCCTGGCGCGAATACGCGAAGTGCTCGCACAGATGATTGTTTACCGCCAGACCCTGGCGCTTCATCTCCGCCTTCATGATCTGCGTGACCAGCGGCACGCAGCCGCCGCACGTCGTTCCGGCCTTGGTGAGGGTTTTCAGTGCGCCGATGGACGTCGCGCCCGCAGCGACCGCCTCGCACAACTGCCCCTTGGACACGTTGTTGCACGAGCAGATTTGCGCCGACGCCGGCAGCGCATCCGCGCCGAGCATGGGCTTGGCTTTGCCGTCTGCCGACGGCAGGATCAGGAATTCCGGATCTTCCGGCAATTCGATCTCGTTGAGCATCATCTGCAACAACGTGCCGTATTCGCTGGCATCGCCCACCAGCACGCCACCGAGCAAGCGCTTGCCGTCGCCAGACACCACCAGCTTCTTGTAGATCTGGCGACGCTCGTCGCTGAACTGGTAACTGCGCGCACCTGGCGTAGCGCCATGCGCATCGCCGAGGCTGGCCACATCCACACCCATCAGCTTCAGCTTGGTGGACATGTCGGCACCGGCGAATTCCGGCAAGGCCAGCACATGCTTGCGTTCCAGCAACGCGCTCAAGTGCGCGGCCACCACGCGTGCCATGTCATAACCCGGCGCGACCAGGCCAAACGTTTTTCCGCCCCAATAGGCGCATTCGCCGATGGCATAGACATCCCAGTCGCGCGTGCGGCAATAGTTGTCGACATGGATGCCACCGCGCTCGCCTACACCCAGTTCGCACTGGCGGGCGAGTTCATCGCGCGGACGGATGCCGGCTGAGAACACGATCATGTCGGCGTCGAGATAGCTGCCATCGGCGAACTTCATGCGATGGCGCTTGCCATCGCCATCGACGATTTCCTGCGTGCTCTTGCCGGTGTGCACGGTGACGCCCAGCTCTTCGATCTTCCGCCGCAGTATCAGGCCGCCGATGTCGTCGACCTGCACCGCCATCAGGCGCGGGGCAAACTCGACCACATGCGTTTCCAGGCCCAGATCGCGCAGCGCTTTCGCGCATTCCAGCCCGAGCAAACCGCCACCGATGACGACACCCACCTTGGAACGCGCACCGCATTCCTGCATGGCCAACAGGTCGTCGATGGTGCGATAGACGAAGCAGCCTTCGCGGTCGTTGCCGGGAATCGGCGGTACGAAGGGTTTGGAACCGGTGGCGAATACCAGCTTGTCGTAAGCGAGCACTTCGCCGTCCGCCGTGGTGACACGCTTCTGCTGGCGATCGATGTGCGCCGCGCGCGCAGCCAGGCGCAGTTGAATACCTGGCTGATCGAAAAAGCCGGCTTGAACCAGCGAGAGGTCTTGCGCGGATTTGCCACTGAAAAATTCCGACAGGTGCACGCGGTCGTAAGCGGGCCGGCTTTCTTCGCACAGCACGGTGATTTCCAGGCCGGGCGGCTGGCGTTCCATCAATTCTTCCAGCAACTTATGGCCGACCATGCCGTTGCCGATCACGAGCAGTTTCACTGTCATACGCCGCACCTCTTCCCGCTCACGCGGTCGCCGACGTCGTCGCCGGTTCCACGTCGTTCAATCCCAATGCCTCGCGATAGAGCTCCTCTTCGCGCGCCGTGTGCTCGGCGCTGAAGCGCACTGCCAGCGCACATAGCGAACCGGCGATCACGAAACCGCCGAGTAGCGCGAAGGTGTGCTGCACCGAGCCGACGCTCTTGAGCAGAAAGCCCGCCGCCACTGCGCCGACGTTGCCGCCCGCGCCGATGATGCCGGCCACGCCACCGAGTGCTTTGCGATCAACGAACGGCACCAACGCATAGGTGGCACCGCAAGCCATATGCGTGAACAAACCGAAGGTGATCATCGCCGTGACGGCCAAGCCCACGGACTGTGTATCGGAAAACCACAGCAGACCCAGGCCTTCACCCAGCATCAACGCGCCGAGCAACCAACTACGTGCTACGAGCCCGTGGCGACGCGAGAGGCGATCGGAAGCGATGCCGCCCAGAGCACGCGCGAACAACGCCAGCAAACCGAAGCTGCCCGCGGCGAGTCCCGCGTGACTCAAATCCAAACCGAAACGGTCCACGTAATAGCTGGCGGCTACACCATGCACGAATAATTCGATGCCGAAGCAACCCGCATACGTGACGAACAACATCCACACGCGGTAGTTGCCGGCCGCGGCGCTGAATATGTTCCAGCCGCTCGCCTTGCCCGAATCGGTCAACACACCCATGTCGCGTAGTTCGCGATAGTCGCCCTGTGGACAATCCTGCCCATAGCGCCAATAAAGCACGGCAACGATCAGCATCAACGCGCCCGGCACAAACATCGCCGCACGCCAGCCCAGACCCTGTTGCACGCCCAGTGCGATCGCTGCAGCCAGCACCCACGGCATGACCGATTGCGCCACACCGCCGCCTGCATTGCCCCAACCCGCCGCAGCGGCATTCGCGGTGCCCACCACGTTCGGTGCGAACATCACCGACGTGTGGTATTGCGTGATGACGAAGCCCGCGCCGGCAATGCCAATGGCCAGGCGGAAGAACAGGAACGATGCGTAACTGTGCGCAAAGGCGATGCCGAACACGGGTATTGCGCCGAGCACCAACAACCATGTGTAGGTACGCCGCGGTCCGAAGCGATCGCACAGCGGCCCGACGATCAGCCGTCCAAACACCGTGACCGCCACCGCGGCGATGCTGATGTTGGCGAGCTGATCCTTAGTCAGATGGAACTCGCCCTTGATCAACGGCATCAACGGCGCCACCGCGAACCAGGCGAAGAAGCAGACGAAAAACGCCAGCCAGCTCAAGTGAAACGCACGCATTTGCGGCGTGCGCAGACGAAATAATTCGATGCGCGTTGCTTTGTTCGACATGCCCTACTCCGCCGAAGACTTGTCCCCACCTAATGGCCCGTCCGTCGTGCGAAAACGCCGATCGGCGGGCCTTGATGGATGATGCGTTGCATCATCTGTGCCAGCACTCTAAATGGCGAATTTCCCGGGCTTTTTGGGCAAAAATCACGCGCCTTGGTATGGCATCGCGCACCAGCCAAGCGCTAAAGGCCCAGCCTTTGCACCGTTGCGGTGCAGCAATCACGGATAGCGGGCTCCTCGTTTTTGTCGTGCTTGCAGCTGCAGAACTCCTCGTGCAACTATCCACAATAGTGAACGTTTAGACCCTATAGTGAACGATCAAGCCATGCTTATCCGAGACGCCGACTCACGCGATGCCGAAGGCATCACCGCCATCTACAACGACGCCGTCTTGCACACCACCGCGATCTGGAACGAGCAGACGGTCGACACCGCCAACCGGATGTCGTGGCTCGCTGATCGAAACAAGGCCGGCTATCCCGTGCTGGTTGCCGTGAACGACGCAGGCGGCGTGCTTGGATACGCCTCGTTTGGCGATTGGCGCGCATGGGATGGCTACCGTCATACCGCGGAACATTCGATCTATGTGCGTACCGGTCAGCGCGGCCAAGGCATTGGCGAGGCGTTGTTGTGCGCCTTGATCGAGCGCGCGCGAAGCGGCGGCAAACACGTGCTGGTTGCCGGTATCGAGGCAGAAAATGAAGCGTCGATTCGTCTGCACCACAAGCTTGGATTCGAACAAACCGGCCACTTGAAACAAGTCGGCGCCAAATTCGGCCGATGGTTGGATCTGGCTTTTCTGCAACTGATCCTCGATCGCCGCAGCGCACCGGGAGGAGAATCATGACGGAGGCATTGAATATCGATGCAAGCCTGGCGCGCCGGCTGCGGCTCGAGCGCGAGGCACGCGGATGGTCATTGGCGGACGTTGCGGAACGTTCGGGCGTCTCCAAGACCATGATCAGCAAGATCGAGCGTGCCGAAGTCAGTGCGACCGCCGCCTTGCTCGTGCGCCTTGCTCCTGCCTTCGGCCTCACGCTCGCCGGCCTATTGGTTCGCGCCGAGGGACATGCAGGACGCATCTCGCGCGCCGCGGATCAACCGCAATGGATCGATCCGGAAACGGGCTACATCCGGCGGCAGGTGCTTGCCATACCCGATCACCCGCTTGAACTGGCCGACATCGAATTGCCACCAGCCGGCAAGGTGAATTTCCCCGCACACAGCTTTGCGCTAATCCGGCAGGCGGTCTGGGTTCGCTCCGGCACGCTCACGCTTACCGAAGGTGGCGAACGTCATCGCCTCACCCCAGGAGACTGCCTGGCATTTGGCGCGCCTTCCGACGTCACCTTCGCCAACGAAACCAGCAAACCGTGCCGCTATGTCGTGGCGCTGTATCGGCAATAGGAGGACATGCATGGATATTCGCCTGGATGACCTTTCCAGCACCGCGACGCAGTCGTTGCTGCATTTGCACTTGGCGGGAATGCACACGCATTCGCCGCCGGGACATGTTTTCGCGCTCGATCTTTCCGGTTTGCAATCCGCCCACGTGACGGTGTGGAGCGCTTGGAGCGGTGACAACATTTGCGGCATCGGGGCGCTCAAACAACTCGATGCCAACGCGGGTGAAATAAAGTCGATGCGCACGCATCCGGATTACCTTCGACGCGGAGTGGCGGCAGCGCTGCTGGAACGCATCATCGAAGAGGCGCGAGCACGCGGCTTACGTCGGCTGAGCCTGGAGACCGGCAGCGGTCCGGCGTTCGAACCTGCGCTTGCGCTTTATCGGCGACGTGGCTTTGTAAATGGCGAAGCGTTCTCCGATTATCAGAAGAGCGACTTCAATCAGTTCTTGCATCTGGAGATTTGAGCAACGCCAGGTCGTCATTCCGATGAAGGCCGGAATCTATGGCAAGTACGAAGCATGGATTCCGGCCTTCGCCGGAATGACGTCGAGGCAAGTTGTGCCAATGGGATGCAAACCCCAACCTGCGCACTAGGGATGTTCTGATCTATGCCACGTACCCGTCACCGCACGGTATGCGCGTATCGCTGCGCCGCAGTGGCGAAGGCAGACTGGCCGTCTGTCTAGACGCTGGGGCGCAGCGAGACGCGCATACAGTGCGGCCCCAACCCCTTGAATTTAAATGACGGGGTGACGTCCACAAGGCCCGCAGCCTGCGCCGCGTGGCTTGAACAGACGGCCAGTCTGCCCTGTGCCACGCAACACACCCTGCGGGCCTTCTGGACGTCATGCCGGGTGCGTGGAATAGATCAGAGCATCCCTAGCGATGCTGTGTCGCGACCTTCAACCCAAGCGCAATAAAGATCGAACCGATGATCTTCCCCTGCCAGCGACCCAGCCAACGTATCCGTTTGATGATGTGCGCCAACGGACGAATCGAGATCACGATCAACGTCGTGTAGATCGCGCTGAGCACGACGAAGATCAGGCCTAGTACCGCGAACTGCAGGAATGTCGACCCACGTTCCGGATGCACGAATTGGGGCAGGAACGCGAGAAAGAACAGCGCCGTCTTCGGATTCAGCACTTCAGCCGGAATGGCTTGCCAGAACGCCTTTGCCGCCGACACCGAGGGCACTTTCGGCAACGACGGGTCCGCGGACGGCGCACGCAGCGCCTTGATACCGAGGTAAATGAGGTAACACGCGCCGATCAGTTTCACGGCATTGAAAGCGAGAGCCGATGTCATCAACAGAGCCGAGAGCCCCACCGCTGCCGCAAGGGCATGCACGAAATCGCCGCACGCGATACCCAACCCCGTCAGGATGCCGGTCTTGCGTCCGCCCTGCATCGTGCGCGTCAGGACCAGCAGAACCGCCGGCCCGGGAATAAGGAACAGCCCCAGTACGACAGCAACGAAGGTGGTCAATGTGGAAAGCTCGAACATGACAGCTCCCATCGATATCGGTATGACGGCAAGGACGTGAGGACAACTACTCGAAAACTCATCAGGAACTCAATCGTCGAACACACATCGCCATCGGCGAGTGTACGCAATCATCCTTGACACGATAGCAGGGACTGGCATCCGCTCCGTGAATCTCTCTTTTGGCAACCTTGCTCACAAAGCATCCAAAGGAATCTTGAGATAGCGAACGCCATTGCTCTCAGGAGAAGGCAACTGGCCCGCACGCATGTTGACCTGCACCGAAGGCAGCAGCAAGCGCGGCATAGGCAGGGTCGCGTCGCGCGCCTGGCGCATGCGAACGAATTCGTCTTCGCTTACGCCTTGATGCAGATGAATGTTGGTGCGACGTTCTTCTCCGATCGTCGTTTCATACCGGTACTCGTCACGCCCCGCGGGCTTGTAGTCGTGGCACATGAATACGCGCGTGCCCTCCGGAAGCTGAAACAGTTTCTGGATGGATCGATACAGATCATGTGCATCGCCACCCGGAAAATCACAGCGTGCGGAACCGTAATCCGGCATGAAAAGCGTATCGCCTACAAAAGCCGCATCGCCGATCACATGTGTCATGCAGGCGGGCGTATGACCCGGCGTATGGATTGCCTGCGCCTCACTATTGCCGATGCGATAGCGTTCGCCATCCTTGAAAAGATGGTCAAACTGGCTACCGTCGCACAGGAATGCTTCGCCGAAGTTGAACAGCTGAGCGAACGTGCTTTGCACGGACACGATGTGCTCGCTGATTCCGATCTTTCCGCCTATACGCGACTGCAGGTAACGCGCGGCTGAAAGATGATCGGCATGCACATGGGTTTCAATCAGCCACTCCACGCGCAAACAGGATGATTCGACAAATGCCACGATGGCATCTGCGGATATATGCCCTGTACGGCCGGACGCAGGATCATAGTCGAGGACGCTGTCCACGACGGCCGCCTTGCGTTGTTCGGGATCCCACACGACATAGCTGAACGTGTTGGTGGATTCATCGAAGAAAGCCCGGACGTTTGGACATTTCATGCATTGCCCCTTGTTCTACCGGCCATCTGACAGATGAAGCCTTAGTAGTTAACAATACCAGGGCAGGCGGAGCCTAAGGATGCGTGTACCACACCCGCGATCCTGGCGTGGGGATTCCCCCATCCATGCGTCTAAGTCCGACGTCGATGGGTAAGCCGCGATAGCCAATGCATGTTGGTCATGAAGCGCCTTGCCATCCGGACACATGGCAAATTCGCCCAGCGGCGCACTCGCCAGGTCGTCAATCGATTCGGCACGCCCTCCGGCTCGATCACGACTTGACCTGGCTCAGCGCTGCATACGGTGTCGCGGCGTTTTCCATTTCAAACTCCGATGCATGGCGCGAAAGGCTCAACGCATGCATACAGCGGCCATAGGGGAGAACTGTTTTCGCCCTAAAGGCTAGCCATCACGCTGTACCTGTAAAGGCGGCAGCCGCGTATTTCAGATATTGCAAATTGAAATGGCCTTTCTCAAAAGCCTGCGCGCCATCATTTGAAAATGTCATCACAGAAATACGGAAACACCGCTGTGAAGTGACGTAGAAGCCCCGTACCATCCGGCACGCCACTATGCTCGCCCTCTTTCGGACACAAGAAGGTCATCGTGAAAAGACATGTGCTGTTCGGTTTTGTGATGCTTTGCTTGGCCGGAGCGGCCGCCGCCGATGGCGTGGTTCCTGCCTATGTTTCGGCTGCCGTCGCAGACAGTGCGCGCCCTGCGACGGATACGGCGAACGACAAGGATCGCAAACCAACCGAGCTGATCGTATTTGCCGGCATCAAGCCGGGTGACCGGGTGGCCGATGTAATGCCGGGCGGCGGCTATTTCACGCGCATTTTCAGCAAGGTGGTTGGGCCGCAGGGACACGTCTACGCCATCCTTCCGGAGAGCCTCGCCAGCAAGGCGCCACCGGAGAAATTCAAACCGATCCGGACCTTGGTGGCCGACCCTACCTACAGCGGCAATACCAGCCTCGACATTCGACCGTACGACCGGCTCGACGTTGGCGCGCCGCTGGATGTGGTGTGGACTTCGCAGAACTACCACGACGTCTATGGCGCAGTTCGCGTATTCAGTGTCGACGGCCACACCGGGCCGGATGAAGCTGCCGAGCTCGATGCTGCGGTGTTCAAAGCACTGAAGCCGGGTGGCGTCTATATCGTGGTCGATCACGCCGCCAACCCGGGCTCGGGTGGAAAGGATGCGAATACCTTGCATCGAATCGACCCCGCAACAGTGATCGATCAGGCGAAAGCGGCAGGATTCGTGCTTGAGGCGAAGAGCATGGTGCTCAGCAATCCGCAGGACAGCCACGATAAAGCGGTATTCGCGCCAGAGATCAAAGGGCATACCGACAAGTTCGTGCTGAAGTTCCGCAAGCCACAGTCGGCCGCCAAATCATAAGCCGAAGAATCAGGCTGCCAGCAAGAAAACATCAACGCTTCTTGGTTGATCGTTTAGGCTTCCCATCCGCTCGAACCTGAGTCTTGTTCTCAACACTCGAACGGCTCTTCACATGATCAATAAACGCCCGCAGCTTCGGCATGATCTGCCGACGACCGGGGTAATACAAAAACACGCCGGGCGTCATCGGTGCGAACGGGTCCAGCACTTCCACCAGGGTTCCGGCTTTTATCGATGCGGCAGCTACCGGCGCCGGCACTTGGGCAAGACCCACGCCTTCGATAGCAGCACCAAGCATGGTCGGAAAATCATTGGCAATGAGCGGACCGGCAACAGCGATCTCGATGACGTGCTCGTTGTCATTGAATGACCAGGGTGCAAGCGCGCCATTGGATCTGCGTATCCTCAAGCATGCGTGTTCGCGCAAATCGTCCGGATGCTTGGGCCGGCCGCGACCTGCGAGGTAGGCGGGGCTGCCGACGACGACAAAGCGAAACGGCGGCGTCAGTCTCACCGCGACCATGTCAGCGGCGAGGAATTGTCCCATGCGGATACCGGCATCGAATCCCTCAGCGGCAAGATCAACCAGTTTTTCGCTTGCGACGATCTCCAGTTCGACCTCGGGATAGACCTTGCAGAAAGACGCGATGAGCGGTTCCAGCAGCGTCGGCACCACGGCACGCGGAACCGATAAGCGCAACAATCCGGCTGGCCGTTGTCCCAGTCCACGCGCTACTTCGCTCGCCGCGACAAGCTCTTCGAAGGCCGGCTTTGCACGGGACAAAAATCGTTCGCCCGCTTCGGTAAGGCCGACACTGCGTGTGGTGCGTATAAGCAGCGCCGCACCCACGCGCGCTTCAAGTACACGAATGGCCTGGCTGATGGCCGAAGGACTCACTCCGAGTTCCACCGCTGCGCGGCGAAAGCTGCGGTGCTGCGCAACGCTCAGAAACACCTCGACGCCATCGAGCGCGCCTTGCCGGACTGTGAAGTTTTGCTTCATATCCTGTCCACATTATCGCGGATAGTCACTCAATCGAGGCGATGGTACATCTAGCTCACCCGCGTTGGCTCGTGCTGATGTCAACGCGATAACCCACGCAAACTTGTGAGGAACCTTGCCATGGCCGATGTACTTGATGGCGTGCGCGACCACTATCGGGCGACTGGCCTGACCGAACGGCTAAAGACTGTGCTCGCGACACTTGGGCCGGAGGATCAACCGCTGATGTCCCAGCAGTTGAGTGCGCTCGATCAGTTTCATACACGCGGACTTCCCGCCACCGCCGAACTTGCGAAGTTGACGGGAATCAACGCCGATACATTCGTCCTGGATGTCGGCTCCGGCGTTGGCGGCCCAGCACGCTATCTGGCCGAGACCTACGGCTGCCGCGTTACCGGCGTCGACTTGAGCGAGCCGTTCGTAGATGCCGCACGCTATTTGACCGAGCGGACCGGGCAAACCGGGCAGGTGTCGTTTCAAACCGGCAGCGCGCTGGATCTTCCTTTCAACGATGGTCATTTCGACGTCGCGTTGCTGCAGCACGTGTCCATGAACATTGCAGATCGCGCGCAGCTCTATCGGGAGATCCGGCGCGTACTGAAACCGGGCGGCAAGTTTGCGACGTTCGATGTAGTGCTCAACAGCGGCGACCCGCACTACCCCGTCCCGTGGGCGCGCACGCCGGAAACGAGTTTTCTCCTGACCGCAGCAGCAACACGCGAAGCGATCGAACACGCCGGCTTTCGCGCCCTGACGTTGAAGGACGACACTGAGGCGGCCAAAAACTGGGTGACTCAACTACGTGCATCCGACCCCCCGCCACAACCCAATCTCGGGGTGGTGATGGGACCGGACTTCGCACAGCTCGCCACCAACCTGGGGCGAAATCTGATGGAAGGCCGGCTGAGCATTCTGATGGCGGTGTTCGAAGCCATAGCGACAAACAAGCAGTAGGAGGCCCCATGTCACCGGAATGGATCTTTCGTTCGCATCTCATCTTGGGTTATGTCGCGTGCCTGCTTTGCTTTGGCACCTACGTCTGGCCCAAGCTCAAATCAATGGACCGGTTCGAGGCACAACGCGCCATCGCCACGCTGCATAGCTTCCGCTTCTTCGGCCTCGTGTTTATTCTGCCGGGCGTCGTCGGCGCCAATCTGCCCGCCAGCTTTGCCGCTGTCGCTGCCTACGGCGATTTTGCGACAGGCGTGCTTGCGATCCTGGCATTGCTTTCTGCAAGGATACGTTCGCTCTTTTGGCTGTTCGTCGCCGCTTTCAATGTCGTGGGAACAGCCGACATTCTTATCGACTACTACCACGCTACGCGCGCGGATCTTCCCGCGCATGCAGGAGAGCTGGGGGCCATGTACGCGATCCCGATCCTCTACGTGCCTATGCTTATGATCACGCACGCCGTTGCTTTGTATTGGCTAGTGCAGCCGATCTTGAGCAGGCAACCCAGACTGCTTAACTCGTAGGTTGGGACGATAGTTCCAAGTTCTTCTCGCATCGATGGCTGGGATTGCATCCCAGCCATCTTCGTTGCGCGATCATATGCGTGTAGCTCCTCATCACGAATCCATAAGAGCAATGAGCCATCCCCACCATGCGGCCTGCTCAGCGGCCGGTTTTCCCATCGAAAACGGCAAGCGGCATAGAGCGCAGGGCCGACCACGAAAACCCAAACCATCAGGGCAATACATTCCACCGTTCCACACACTTCGTCTTGGACAGCTTTGTCCCGCGTTTGGACCAAGCTTGCAGAGGTTCACCAACATTGGTGCAGGAGTCTTCCTACAACCATATCTTTCCATGACAACCAAGTGGCCCATCATGGCAAACTCCAAGGGAATGCCAACGCACTACTCGCGTGATGAGTACATGCCACTGATAGCTGATCGAATATCTTGTCCATATATTTTTTCGGGGTAAACGAACAAGTCACCATCAACATTGAAGACAACCACATTCTCACCATCTTCGACAGGAAGTGCGCATAGCGATGTTGCCTCTAGACTTCTTGGAGCGTGCCCCTTGATGACCTTATTTACGCTAACGCGTACGAGCAAATTCATGGGCGGCATCCAACGACTGCTCACGGCCTTTCCTCGAACGATATAGCTTGCTTGAAGTGCTTCCTTTGCATCGGGAGAAGCGGGGGCACAGGGCATGGAACAAAGTGGAGTTGCCACCACAAGAACGCCAATCGCCATTTGCTGAAATCTCATGCGCACGACCCTCTTAAACAGTCGCTTTGGATCGGAATTAGACATGCACTATTGAACGGAATTCGAAATACACAGCTAAAGGGCGCCTCTGATGGCAAGGCTATGTTCTGCCTCTGCCAAAGAAGGCAAGAGGGGCCAAGCGATACCAGCGATAGCAAACTGGACTGAGACAAATCACCTGACTCTACCTACCAGTCTTGACTGGTAATGAACGACCCAAGTGCGCTCCCGCTCCTCCACTCCTATAACGACGAGCGCGGGCATATCTGGCCAATCCAATAGACACTATCAGGTGTCTACGGAATCGGGGGCGTACCAAAGCGCAGGCCCTGTCGAGCCAATTTGGCATCGACGGGGAGGCTTTTACTAAGCGCGTCGCGTTCTCGCTTGGCGTCCATCGCCCGAATGGCACCGCGAAGATGACTTTCGAGAGGAGATGCACTTGAAAACAAGGGTGGCTCCGCTTCTCTTTAACCTTGGCCAGCCACCTTTCATCCCACGGGTCCAATCTCCGCCAAGCCAAGACTATCTGGACGACAGTGTTGATCTGCCGAGCTTGTTGGATCAACTGTTACCCAATTGGACCAATTATTTCTAATTACCAACCAATTTAGCTCAGGAACGCACTCATTCCACCGTGACCGACTTCGCCAGATTGCGCGGCTGATCCACATCCGTACCGCGCAACACAGCGACGTGATACGCGAGCAATTGCAACGGCACAGTAAACACGGCAGGTGCGATGAAATCACCGCCGCCATCAATGCGCAGCACGGCGCCGCGTGCGGGATTGCCGTCGAAGTGCGCCTTGGCGTCAGCGAACACGATCAATTCGCCGCCGCGGGCGCGGACTTCCTGCAGGTTGGATTTGAGTTTATCGAGCAGTGGGCCATTCGGGGCAACGGCAATGACTGGCATGTCTTCGTCGACAAGTGCGAGTGGGCCGTGCTTGAGTTCGCCGGCCGGATAGGCTTCGGCGTGGATATATGAAATTTCCTTGAGCTTGAGCGAACCTTCCAGCGCGACCGGATAATGTGCGCCGCGGCCGAGGAACAGTGCGTGGTGGCGCTGAACGAAGCGTTCGGCCAGTTCGATCACTTGCGGTTCCAGATGCAGCGCTTCGTCGAGTGCGCGCGGCAGGCGGAGCAGCTGTTCGGTGAGGTCGCGGTAACGTGCATGGTCCAAGCCTTGCTGCTTGGCAAGTTGCAACGTGAGCAGCGCGAGTGCTGCAAGCTGCGTCGTGAAGGCCTTGGTGGAAGCCACGCCGATTTCGGGGCCGGCGCGCGTCATCAGTTTCAGATCGGCTTCGCGCACCACGGACGATTCGGGCACGTTGCAGATGGCGAGCGTGCCCAGATAACCGCGCCGGCGCGATTCGCGCATGGCCGCCAGCGTGTCGGCGGTTTCGCCGGATTGGGAGATGGCGACGAACAAGGTGCCTTCCGGTACGACGGTTTCGCGGTAGCGGTATTCGCTGGCCACTTCCACATTGACGGGCAAGCGTGCGTAATCTTCGATCCAGTATTTCGCCACCATGCCTGCGTGGTAGCTGGTGCCACAGGCGACGATGTGTACGCCTTTCACTTTCGCCAACAACTCGTCACCGCCTACGCCGAAGGTGTTTGGCAGTATGCCGTGCGCGTTGATGCGGGCTTCGAGCGTATTGGCCACGGCGTGCGGCTGCTCGAAGATTTCCTTTTGCATGTAGTGACGGTATTCGCCGCGCTCTACGGCGTCTGCGGAAAGCTCGCTTTCCTGGACGTCGCGTTCGACTGGCTTTCCATCCAGCGTGTAAACCTGTGCGCCTTGGCGACTGATCTCGACGACATCACCTTCTTCGAGATAAATAATCTTGTTGGTGACCTGCACCAAGGCTTGTGCGTCGGAACCAAGAAAGTTTTCGCCGATGCCCACGCCGACCAGCAAGGGCGCACCACGGCGCGCGCCGACCACATGCCCCGGCTCGTTGCGATCGATCACAGCAATGGCGTAAGCGCCTTCGAGTTCGCGTACGGTGGCGAGCACGGCTTCGCGCAGTTTTACGCCTTCCGCCAGATGCAGATCGATCAACGCAGCCATCACTTCCGTATCAGTTTCAGAGGCGAAGACATAGCCTTTTGCTTGCAGATCCGTGCGTAGTTGCGCGTAGTTTTCGATGATGCCGTTGTGCACGATGGTGACGCGGCCAACCATGTGCGGGTGCGCGTTTACTTCGTTGGGGACGCCATGCGTGGCCCAGCGCGTGTGCGCGATGCCGGTGCCGCCTGGGAATGGATGGGCCAGATAGAGCGACTCCATCTCGCGCACTTTGCCCTTGGCGCGCACGCGATGGACTTCACCGTCCTCCAGCACAGCCAGGCCGGCCGAATCGTAGCCTCGGTATTCAAGCGCCTTGAGGCCAGCGATCAGGAGTGGCGCAACATCGCGTTGGGCAGTGGCGGCAACGATTCCACACATGGTCGACTTCCTATTGCAGGCATTGTGAAGGCGGCGACTTTGACGAGATGGCGTTTCGACAGGCTTTCGATCGCAGGGTTCATTTTTCGGCAACACTGCTCCCTTCCATGGACGATTGGAAGGGCCCGCATGTATTTGTATCGTGACAAAGTTGACCTAGCTCAACTCGTCCTTTCCATCTGCAAAAACGCGGACTTTCAATGCACTTTGCGGCGCAGATAGTTCAACAAATCGATGCGCGTAATCAGCCCGAGGAATTGTTCTCCGTCCATGACGATAGCGACGTGCCCGCGCTCGAACACGGGCAGCAATGCCTGGATGGGCGAACGCACGTCGAGCATCTGCAGATCGCTGATCATCGCTGTCGCGACCGAATCGCGAAAACGTGTCTCTTCGGTATGTACATGCATCAACACATCGGATTCGTCGAGGATGCCGACGAGGCGATGACCATCCATCACCGGCAGTTGCGAGATGTCATAAAGCTTCATGCGTGTATACGCCGTCATCAGCAACTCGTTCGGGCCGACCACCACGGTATCGCGGCGCGAGAACGGGCGCAGCAGCAGATCGCGCAGATCTCCATGCTGCTCACGCTCGATGAAGCCGTTGTCGAGCATCCAGTAATCGTTGTACATCTTCGATAGATACTTGTTGCCCGTATCGCACACCAGCGTCACCACGCGCTTGGGTTCGGTTTGTTCGCGGCAGTATTTCAGTGCGGCGGACAGCAGCGTGCCGGTGGACGAACCGCCCAATATGCCTTCCTTCGCGAGCAGTTCGCGCGCGGCAAGGAAGCTTTCTTTGTCGGAGATGGCGTAGGCTTTTTTCACGCGCGAGAAATCGCTGATGGTGGGCAGGAAATCTTCGCCAATGCCCTCCACCATCCAACTGCCGGATTTGGTGGAAAGCACGCCTTCGTTGATGTACTGCGCAAGGATGGAACCGACCGGATCGGCCAACACGATTTCCGTGTGCGGCGAAGTCTGGGCGAAATATTGCGACAAGCCGGTCATGGTGCCGGAAGAACCGCATCCCACCACGACGGCATCCACCTTGCCATCCATCTGTTGCAGGATTTCCGGGCCGGTGGTTTCGATGTGCGCACGCGGGTTGTCAGGGTTGCCGAACTGGTTGATGAAATAGGCGCCGGGCGTTTCGCGCGCGATGCGTTCGGCCATGTCCTGGTAATACTCCGGATGCCCCTTGGCAACGTCCGAGCGGGTGAGCACCACTTCGGCACCCATGGCCTTCAAGTTGAAAATTTTCTCGCGGCTCATTTTGTCGGGCACCACGAGCACGAGGCGATAGCCTTTCGCTTGCGCAACCAACGCCAAGCCCAAGCCCGTGTTGCCGGCGGTGCCTTCCACCAGCGTGGCTCCCGGTTTGATCTTGCCGGCTTTTTCCGCGCCTTCGATCATCGACAGGCCGATGCGGTCCTTGATCGATCCGCCCGGGTTTGCGCTTTCCAGTTTCAGGAATAGTTCGCAGCGCCCGGTATCCAAGCGCTGCGCGCGCACCATGGGGGTGTTGCCGATCAGCTCGAGGACACTGGCTTGGACCGTCATGAAGGCTCCGTGGATGGGGCTGAGATATGAGGGGCAATCATAACGGGCGCCATGCGGAAGAAGTGAGCTCACGCATCGCGGTCAACAAAAAACCCCGGAACGTTTCCATTCCGGGGTTTTGTTGTAGCTGGCGCTCAATGAATGTGCTGGTCTTGTCGATGGTCCCACATGGTCTGCAGGCGTTCTTTGATATGTAACTTTTCTTTCTTCATCGAACTGAGGGTCATGTCGTCAACAGGAAGAACGCCGATTTCGGCATTATCCACTTTGCTGTTGAGCTCCTTGTGTTTTTGGTAGAGCCGACGGAACTCAGCGTCGGCTTTCATCAGGGCTTCAACGGCATCACGCTGCTGATCTTCAAACATGATCCAACCTCCTCGCGGTAAGACTTGAGGCGCCCAGGCTGAGCGCTCGCGAACAAATTCAAATCGCACGCATGGCCACAACCCACTTCCCAGGACTGGGGAATGGGTGACAGGGAAAGGGCGGGTATGCGCATGATTCAGTCGGTAGGCCGCGGCAGCTGAAAGGCCGCAGCGACTTCGACCCTACTCCCCACCCGGCGAAGGCGCAAGCACCCCCTGGGAAGGCGCATGAGAGCGTGGAAAGTGGTCAAAAAGTCGTAAACACGCAGGCTCCCTCTCCCCTCTCGGGAGAGGGAGCCGCTCGCAGTCACTTGCCGCCGCCGGGCGACTGGTCCTGCATTTGCGAACGCAATGCCTTTGCCGCCTTGGCTGCCAGATCGGCCTGGCGCCGCGCAGCTGCCGCTACCTTGCTTTGGGCGGCCGCAAGCTTGCGGGCTTGATCGGCCTCCGCCTTGGCCTGGGCCGCTTGGTCTGCAGCAGCCTGGCCCTGCGCCTGCAAGCGCATGGTTTCCTGCTGGGCGATTTGGTACTGCATGCGCTGGATGTCCAATTGCTGTTGCGCGGTCGTGGCGTCAATGCGACTGCGCTCCAGCTGCAATTGGGCGTTTTCCTGGTCGAGCTGGTTGAGCTGACGCTGCGAGGCCTGCAACTGTGCTTCAGCCTTGGCCTGGTCGACGCGGCGCTGAGCGATGTACAGCGCGTGCGGCCGGTCATGCGAGCTGGCCTGGGTGAGCTGGTTGATGGCATCGCGCGCCAGTGCCTGGTCGGCCTGGGCGTAGGTGCCCAGGTTCGGGTCGGCGGCCAGCTGATTCAAGGAATTGGTAAGTCGGTCGACATCCATGTCGTCCTTGCGCGCCTGTACGGTGACGCTGGCGAACAGGGTCAATAGCGACACGGCGATGATCGACAGACGAAATTTCTTGCACATAGCGTTCATCACTGGCCTCCCGGGTTCTGCTGCTGGCCAGCATCAGGCAGGGTCTGGAAACCCTGTCCCGGTTGTTGCTGTTGCGGGTTGCTCAGCACCGAGGAAGACGGTGCCGGCATGTCCTGCTGCATCGGTGCCTGCTGCGGCAACGGCGAGCTGCCATCCGCAGGGGCGGAGGCGCTGGACGAAGAAGCCGGGTTGCCGCCGTTCTCGCCATTGCCCTGATCGGCGGACGGCTGCTGCGTCGCGGCCATCTGCGCGGTTAGCTGAGCCTTCTGTTGCTGGTAGTGTTGATCGTTTTCTGACTGCGCTTCTGCGTTCTGCGCACGCAAGCGACTGTTTGCGTCCATTTTGGACTGAATTTGGGCACGTGCCGCCGCAAGCTGGGCCTTGGTGCGCGCCAATGTGGCATCCGCGCGCGATTCGTCGGCCAGATCGGCCGCCTGCGCGTATTTGCGGTTGGCCATGGCTTGTTGCGCTTGCTGGAATTTATCCTGCGCGAAGCCAAAATCGACCGGATCGTAATCGGGTGCACCGGCATCGCGCGCACTTTGCAACTGCGCTTGTGCCTGGTTCATCAGATTGTCTGGCGGGGGTACGCTTGCACAGCCGCCCAGACTCAGCGATACAGCCAGCAGCACTGCCGGCGCCACCGCCGGGATGCGCTTTTTACGCACCGCCAACGGGGAAAATATGTGGACCATCACTCATTCCTCTCGGAGCGTCAAGGCGTATTGTGAGCAGGCATAATCCTTGAATGCAATGCGTCAAAAACTGGGGTCTTTAAGGTGGATATCGGTTACTTCCTCAAGTTGATGGTGGACAAGGGCGCGTCGGACATGTTTCTGACGACCGGCGCCCCGGTGAACATCAAGGTCGAGGGCAAGTTGTACCCGCTCGGCAATACCGGGCTACCCAGCGGAATGGTGAAAAAAATCGCCTATTCGCTCATGGATGAGGGACAGGTACCACAGTTCGAACGTGACCTGGAACTCAATATGGCGCTGGCCGTGAAAGAGGCCGGCCGCTTCCGTATCAACGTGTTCAAGCAACGCGGCGAAGTCGGCATGGTGATCCGCGCAATCAAGAGCGAGATCCCCAGCATCGATCAGCTGCAACTGCCCACGATCTTCCGCGACCTGATCATGGAACCGCGCGGACTGATCCTGGTGGTGGGCGCGACCGGTTCTGGCAAATCGACCACGCTGGCAGCGATGCTCGATCAACGCAACAGCCATTCGTCGGGGCACATCCTCACCATCGAGGATCCGATCGAATACCTGCATCGCCACAAGAAGTCGATCGTCAACCAGCGCGAAGTGGGCTTGGATACCCACACCTATCACGAGGCCTTGCGCAACGCGATGCGTGAAGCGCCGGACGTGATCATGATCGGCGAAATCCGCGACACCGATACGATGGAAGCTGCGATTGCGTTCTCCGAAACCGGTCACTTGTGCTTGGCGACGCTGCACTCCAACAACGCCGACCAAACGCTGGAACGCATTCTCAACTTCTTCCCCGAATCAGCGCACAAGAACGTGCTGATGAATCTTGCGCTGAACCTGCGTGCGGTGATCAGCCAGCGCCTGGTCAGCGGCAAGGACGGCCGTCGCTTGCCGGCGGTGGAAGTGCTGCTCAACACGCCGCTGATCCGCGACATGATCCGCCGCGGCCAGATCCATGAAGTAAAAGAAGCCATGGATCGCAGTCTGCAGGAAGGCATGCAGACGTTCGACCAGTCGCTGTACAAGCTGTACAAGAGCGGCCGCATCGAACTGGAAGAAGCGTTGGCGAAGGCCGACTCGCGCGATGGTCTGGCGTTGAAGATTCGCTTGTCGGAAGGCGGCAACTCCGAGACGGCGGAGCTGGCGGGCAACGATCCGTACGGATTGGGCTTCTAAGCGTTCGTGATGTTTTTGAGCAGGTCGGGGTGCAAACCCCAACCTCTCGATGCACGTGCATGGCCGTGCTGGGTTTGACATCCCAGCCTACGCGGCATTCTCGTCGTTACTCTGCGATGCCTGCGCTTTCTCGCGCACGCAGGTGCTGTGCGACACGCAACTGAAACAGCAGCTTGGTAATCAACAACTTTTCTTCGACGGGCTTCTCTACCAAGTCGTTCGCGCCCGCACGAATCAGTGCCGCCTGGTTGTCAGGATTCTCATCGCCGGTCATCACCAGCACCGGCAGCTTGCCTTTGCCGTAGCCGAAGTGGTTGCGAATACGTTGCAACAGATCGCCGCCGGTCAATTCGCCTTTGAGGCTGACGTCGGTCAACACTACGTCCGCACCGACTACACCTTGCTCACGCTCGGTTTCCAGCAGCGCCAATGCATCTTCCACGCTGACGACATGACGCACGGTAAGTCCGATTTTTTCCATCATGCGGCGTGTGGCAAGCGCGACTACGCGGCTGTCTTCGACGTAAAGCACCACACCATCGGCGGCGCTTTCCGGGCGCACATAGCCGCGAATGAATTCCGCCAGCGCCTGAAAGCCGAGCGATTTATCGAAGTAGTCGGTGACGTGTTCGCCCAATGCGCGGCGATGCAGGCGATCGTCCACGTCGCCGGAAACCACCACGATAGGTACATAAACCTGCGGCGCCGATTCACGCACGTAGCGCGCCAGCTCCAGCCCGTCCATGTCGGGTAGGCGCAAAGAGATCGTAATGAAATCGAACACACCAGCCTGCAGCAGCCGATGCGCTTCGGCACCGGAACCACAATCCACCACTTCCGCTTGCGGCAATTCTTTTTGCAGCACGCGCGTGATCAGCTGACGGACGACCTTGGAGCCGTCCACCACCAGCACGCGCGGTGCGGCGCTGACGTCACGGTTGCTGATACTTGCACTCATCAAAAACCCCACCATCCCGGTCTTGCGTGGCTTCCTTGCATAGACAATCGGCAAGCGCCCCCTGCGCCTGAAGCGCCTATTCTATCCGGCCCCGCAGAAACGACCGCTATGGTGACCTAGAAAGGTGCAAAAGGGGTGCGAACGGCTTCACCGCTATGGCATTCACGTCCGTACGGACTCACTTTAGGCCGCCTTGCGTAGCTGCCAGGCACTGACCAGCCGCGCACCCAACCAGCCCAGGAAGGCGGCAGCCACCGGCACAGCCAGCAGCAGCCATAGTGGCAGGCCGCCTACGCGCAGCTTCCCTTCGTAAACCTGACTGAGCCGCGCGACCGGTTCGGCCAGGGCCAATTCGATGGCCACGGCCAACCCTACTGCCAGCACGCCGCTGAATAGGCCATACCAGATGCCCGCATACAGATACGGGCGCCGCACGAAGGCGCGGCTAGCGCCGATCAGTTTGAGCACACCAATTTCTTCGGCCCGGCTGGTGATGTCCACGCGCACCGTATTGCCGACCACCAGCAACACCGCCAGCGCAAACAACGCGGCCAAGATCAATACCAGACGATTCCCTACGCCGAGCAGCGCATCCAGGCGCTGCCGCCATGTGCCACTGTCTTGAACCATGTCTACGCCCTGCATGCCATGCAGATCGTCCACCAGGCGGGCGGCGGCATCGGCGGACATACCATCCTGCGGCTGCACCTCGAGCACGAAGGGCAGCGGATTGTCGTCGAGCGCATGCAGTGCATCGGAGAAGCCCTGCATCTTGCTCAGCTCGTCCATGCCCTGCTGCGGCGATTTCACTGTGACGGTTGCAACACCGTCATGCTGTTCGATCTGCTTGGCCAGCATCTGCGCATTGCCGGCCACCTGATCGGCTTTCAAAAACACGTTGATCACCTGGTTGCGCCCCAGCGCATTGCCCAGTGATTGCACGTTCGAAAGCAGCATGTAGAACGCCAACGGCAGCGCCAATGCCAGAGCCATCACGGCAATGGTCAGCAAACTGCCGACCGGCTTGGAAGCAAGACGACGCAAGCTCGCGCCCGCACTCCAGCCATGATGCTCACGCCAGCTGGAAAACGGACGACGATGGCTGCGTTCGCTGCGTGCCGGTGTCTGCGGTTGCGTTTCGGTCGATGTGCTCATAGCACTTCCTCCGCCGAGACGTCCGCAACAAGGCGGCCATGATCGAGCACTACCACGCGCTTCTTTACGCGTTTGATCAGCGGCAGATCGTGACTAGCGACAAGCACAGTGGTGCCGACTTGCTGGAATTCGGCAAACAGACTCATGATTTCGAAAGCCAGTTGCGGATCGAGGTTGCCGGTGGGCTCGTCGGCAATCAGCACGCTCGGCTTGGCGACGATCGCACGCGCAATGCCCACGCGCTGCTGTTCGCCGGTGGACAGCGAAGCCGGCAGTTGCCGCTCGTAATCGAGCAATCCCACTTTCTCCAACGCAGCGCGCACGCGGCGGCCACGTTCCAGCGGCGCAATGCCGCCGATCACCAGTGGCAATTCGACGTTGGCGAATACGGTGCGATCCATCAGCAGACGATGATCCTGAAACACCATGCCAAGGCTGCGGCGCAATTTGGGGATGCCGCTCTGGCCGACCTTGGCAAGGTTCTGGCCATCCAGCATGACGTGTCCGTGCGTGGGGCGCTCGATCAGCGCCAGCAATTTGAGCAAGGTGCTCTTGCCTGCGCCGGAGTGCCCGGTCACGAATGCCATCTCGCCTTTGGCGACTTCGAACGTAAGCTGCGAAAGGGCTTCGTGTCCCCCTTCGTAACGCTTGCTGACTTGATCGAAGCGGATCACCGCATTCCCCGTATCCCTAAACCGATGGCCGCAAGGATAAGGGAAGCACCGGCGTTATGCGCAGGTCCCGCGAATAGGCCGTCACGTGTTTGCGTGACGGCGCTGGCAACGATTCAGCGGCCGGTGAACAAACGCGCGAGACGACGGAAGAAACCGAGCTTCGGCGGTGCCGCCTGCTGGCCCGAGGGCGATTGCGCAACCACCTGTCGCGACGGACGGTTGTTGCTTGACGCAGCGGATTGATTGGCGGCAACTTCGGCTGCCGGTGCCGTACCCGAACGGTGGCGGCCACGACCACCGCGACGGCGACGACGCTTACCTTCGCCACCTATGGTTTCCTGCGCAGATGCGCCGGCAGATGCGTGCGCAGGTGCTGCTGCTTTTTCTTCGCTTGTCGTCGTGCCGCGATCTTCGCGTGGTTTGCGCGGACGATCGTCACGCCGCGGCCGTTGCTCGGAGGAGCCTGCGCGTTCGCCGCCGCGACCGCCACGACGTCCACGCGAAGCGGACGGTTTGCTATCGCTGCGCGGCGTCACCTTGTCGCCGAACGCCGCACTGTCCTCAGCGACGTCGGCGGCATACTTCGGATCGATCTGCTTCGGCTCCGGCATCACCAGCAGCTCCGGTTCCAGATTGGCCACCGGAATCTTCTGGCCGATGTAGGTTTCGATATCCGGCAAGGACATCGCGTACAGATCGCAAGCGAAGCTGATCGCATCGCCTTCGGCGCCGAGGCGCGCGGTGCGGCCGATGCGATGCACGTAATCTTCGGCGTCTTGCGGCAGGTCGTAATTGAACACGTGGCTGACGGCGGGAATGTGCAGGCCGCGCGCAGCCACGTCCGTGCATACGAGCACGTCAAGCTGGGCATCCTGGAAGCGCTGCAGTAGCTTCTGGCGCTTCAGTTGAGGCACGTCGCCGGACAGGGCGCCGACGCGATAGCCCTGCCGCTTCACGCGTTCGGTAATGCGTTCGGCCGCTGCCTTGGTGTTGACGAAGATGATGCTGCGCTCAGCCTTGGTGTGCTCAAGCAGGTTGAGCAGCAGCGGCATTTTTTCTTCCTTGGCCGGAAAGTACACCACCTGCCGCACGCGGTCGGCGGTGACGTTGTCGGTTTCCACCGTCATCTTCTCTGCGTTGTGCATGTGCTCGTAAGCGAGCTCCAGCACGCGATGCGACAGCGTGGCCGAGAACAGCAGCACTTGGCGCTGCTCGCGCGCCGGCAAGCGACGGAAGATGAAGCGCACGTCCTTGATGAAACCGAGGTCGAACATGCGATCGGCTTCGTCGATCACCATCACTTCCACGCCATTGAAGCCGAACACGTTCTGCTTGTAGTAGTCGAGCAGTCGGCCGGGCGTGGCGATGATGATGTCGCAACCGTCCTTCAGGTGCTGGCGTTGTTTGTCGTAGTCGACGCCGCCGTAGATCAGCGCGGTGCGCAGCCCCGTGTAGCGGCCGATGTTCTTGGCGTCTTTCTCGATCTGGATGGCCAGTTCGCGCGTGGGCGCGATCACCAGTGCACGTGGATCGGAGTCCTTGCGCTCGGCCACCGCTGGGCGGGTCAGCAGCCGATTCATCATGGCAACCAGGAAGGCGCAGGTTTTGCCGGTGCCGGTTTGGGCCTGGCCCGCGACGTCGCGGCCGGTGAGCGCCACCGGCAGGGTCAAGGCCTGGATCGGGGTGCAGCGCGCGAAGCCGGCCTCATCGAGGCCTTGCTGTAGCAGCGGATGCAAATCGAATTGGGTAAAAAAGGTTTCGGTAAGTACGGTTTGGGACATGAATGGGAGTCTGGTACGAGCCGGCGAACAAGCGCTTTGGCTCGGTCCCGCAGTCAGTCTGACAACCTTGGGACGGGTGGATGGATGCGACGCGCAGCGGGCGTCGAGAATGTGGCCATACCCCCGCCGGCATAGGTGAAGCGGCTCGTGAAGCGGGCTTCACCTATGCCGGCCGGGCGGTGCCCTTGAATCGCTTGAATCGCGTCCCGACATGAGCTGCAATGGAATACATGCCGCAACGGCACTGACCCATTTCCCGGATCGACCCGCGCCCCATGGGCACTTCCACTAGTGTAACTGATGATCGGCACGCGGTCTTAACCCATCTGCCTTACCCCGGAGACCCACGGTGAGCGAAAACATTACCCATGTGACCGACGACGCTTTCGAGCAGGAAGTGCTGAAGTCCGATACCCCTGTGCTGCTCGATTTCTGGGCCGAATGGTGTGGCCCGTGCAAGGCCATCGCCCCGGCGCTGGACGAGCTGGCCAAGGAATACCAGGGCAAGCTGCGCATTGTGAAGCTGAACATCGATCACAACCAGAAGACTCCCCGCAACTACGGCGTGCGCGGCATTCCCACCCTTATGGTGTTCAAGAACGGCAAGGTGGAAGCCACCCAGATCGGCGCGGTGAGCAAGGGACAGCTCAAGCAGATCATCGACAAGGCGATCTAAAATCGATCCATGACCCGTGAGTCGCTCACGGGGCATAGGCAGATTCTGAGAACCGCTGTATAAATCCGTCGCTGCAGCCACCCTTTACGGGGCTGCGCGACGGGTGTTAGATTTCGTTCGTATCGGGGCTGTCCTGCCCTCCGCGCATTCCGCGCAACGCTCGTCCTCCCTCCTTTCATCAACGGCGCCCCGTGAGGTTTGCCCGTGTCCGATATCGAAAGCAAAGATTCTTCCGACGCCATTCGCGCCGACTCCAAGCCTGTGACTGAAACACCTACTCGTACTCGCTCTCCACGCCGATCCGCCGCAGCTGCCGGTGAAACCACCCGTCCAGCCGAAGGCGTCGCAGAGGCGCCAGCACCCTACGTGGAGCGGCAGGCTCTGCCGGCAGAAACTCGTTCCGAGGCACCCGCTCCCGCCCCTACCCAGGAAGCGCTGCGCTACGGCAATAACCACAGCGGCGAGGCGCAGGAACCGCGTGACAACGCCCAGCAAAACGGCCAGTCCAGCGGCAATGGCGGTGGCCAGCAACCACCGCAGAACCAGGGCCCACATGGCCAAGGCAACGATCGCCGCAATGATCGTAACGACCGTAATGACCGCAACCGCCGCCGCCGTCATGAACGCGGCCAGCGGCCGCAAGGGCCAGGTGGTGGCGGTCAGCCACGCAATCCGCATGGCTTGCCGGTGGATGACGAAAATGCCGACATCGGCAGCAACGACCGCGTCATCAATCTGACCGAACTCAAGCGCAAGAACCCAATTCAATTGCTCGAATTCGCCGAATCGCTCGGCATCCAGGAAGGCGTCGCCCGCCAGCGTCGCCAGGACGTGATCTTCAATATCCTGAAGGCGCACGCCCGCTCCGGTGGCGGCATCTGGGCCGAGGGCGTGCTGGAAATCCTGCAGGACGGTTTCGGCTTCCTGCGTTCGGCCGATGAGTCGTACCTGGCCGGCCCCGACGACATCTACGTATCGCCCAGCCAGATCCGTCGCTTCAACCTGCGCACCGGCGACTACATCACCGGACGCGTGCGCCACCCGAAAGAAGGCGAGCGCTACTTCGCGCTGCTGAAGGTGGACGACATCAACGGCGATCCGCCGGAAGCATCGAAGAACAAGATGCTGTTCGAGAACCTCACGCCACTGTTCCCACGCAAGGCGTTCCGACTCGAACGCGGCAACGGTTCGACCGAAGACATCACGGCACGCATCCTGGATCTCGTCGCACCGATCGGCCGCGGCCAGCGCGGCTTGATCGTGTCGCAACCGAAGTCCGGTAAGACCATGATGCTGCAGAACATCGCGCATGCCATCCAGTACAACCATCCCGACGTGCACCTGATCATCCTGCTGGTCGACGAACGTCCGGAAGAAGTGACGGAAATCGCCCGCACCGTGCGCGCCGAAGTGATCAGCTCCACCTTCGACGAACCCGCCGTGCGTCACGTGCAGGTCGCCGAAATGGTGATCGAACGCGCCAAGCGCCTGGTCGAACATAAGCGTGACGTGGTGATCCTGCTCGACTCGATCACCCGCCTGGCCCGCGCCTACAACACCGTGGTGCCGAGCTCCGGCAAGGTGCTTACCGGCGGTGTGGATGCGAACGCACTGCAGCGTCCGAAGCGCTTCTTCGGTGCCGCGCGCAACGTGGAAGAAGGCGGCTCGCTCACCATCATCGCCACCGCGCTGATCGATACCGGCAGCAAGATGGACGAGGTGATCTACGAGGAATTCAAGGGCACCGGCAACATGGAAGTGCACCTGTCCCGCCGCATCTCCGAAAAGCGCGTGTACCCGGCCATCGACATCAACCGCTCCGGCACGCGCCGCGAAGATCTGCTGATCGAACCGGACCTGCTCGCCAAGATCTGGATTCTGCGCAAACTGCTGCATCCGATGGATGAACTGGCGGCGATGGAATTCATGCTCGACAAGATGAAGAACACCAAGTCGAACGATGAGTTCTTCAACTCGATGAAGCGTTGAGCATCACAAAAAAAAGCCGCCGAAAGGCGGCTTTTTTTGTAGGTTGGGTTGGGTTGGCGCAGCGCAACCCAACTTGCAACGACACCAGACTAAGCCTTCTTCAAAAAACAAACCTTCAACACCAAATCCTTGATCTTGTCGGAATGCCCTTCGATGTGTTCCGCGTCGCCGTCGATCAAGCGGATGTTGCGAATCACCGTTCCCTGCTTCAGGGGAATCGATGCACCCTTCACCTTCAGATCCTTGATCACCGTGACACTGTCGCCGCTCTTCAGCACGTTGCCGTTCACATCGCGCACAATCTGCTCGGCCTCTTCCTGAGCTGCGGCGCGTTGCAGCCATTCGTGCCCGCAATCCGGGCAAATGTAGAGCTCACCATCAGGATAGGTGTGTTCCATCTTGCAAATCGGGCAGGCGGGAATATCGGACATGGGACACAGCACTATGAACGGATGGGTGCGCATTTTAGCGCCCTTTGGACGGGACCGACGCTGTTCGTCCTATTGCATGACAGATAAAAACGGCATTAGCTGATAGGATTTTGCGACCTAAGACATGCCTCGGTCGTATGCGCATACTGCTCGTTGAAGACGATCCGCTGGTTTCCGATGCCATCGTGCGCGGCCTGGCCAGCGCCGGCTACGTGGTCGATCCGGTCACCGACGCCGAATCCGTGCAAAGCCGCCTGGACGTCACCCATTACGATCTCGCCATTGTGGACCTCGGCCTGCCCGGCGAAGACGGCTTCACCCTTGTGCGCCGCTTGCGCCGCGATGGCAGCTCGTTGCCGCTGCTGATCGTGACGGCCCGCGACGGTCTGGACGATCGCGTCAACGCGCTGGATCTGGGCGCCGACGATTACATGGTCAAACCTTTCGCGCTGCCCGAACTGGCGGCGCGTTGCCGGGCGTTGATCCGTCGCGCCACCGCAGCCACCGCCAACGAAATGGTGGTGGGACATCTGCGCATCGACTTGGCGGGACGCCGCGCCATCGACGGCGGTGGACGTGTGCTCGAACTTACCCGTCGCGAGTGGTCAATCCTGGAATGCCTCGCCCACCACAGCGGCCGCGTGGTGAGCAAGGAACGACTGATCCAGGCCATCGTGAGCTGGGATGAGGAAATTTCCGGCAACGCGATTGAAGTGCATGTGTCGCGTCTGCGCGCGAAGCTGGGCGAAGCAGCCACCGTGCGCGGCATTCGTGGCCTGGGATATCGCCTCGACGACGCCTAAGACGCAGCGGGCGAATGTCCACAGGGTCCAAACTCAAACGAGCGCCGAGCATTCGTGGGCGATTGCTCGGCTACCTGTTGCTGCCGCTGATACTGCTGCTGGTCGCCAGCATCTGGGCCGATCATCGGACCTTTGTCACTCCGATGTACGAAGCCTTTGATCGCGCACTTTCGCGCGCGGCGGCGGCCATTGCAGCGCATCTCAAACGCACACCCGACGGGCAGATCTATCTCGAAGAGCCCGATTTCGGTCCGATCCCGCTACGACCACCTGGCACAGAGCCGCCGCCTCCGCCACCGGGTGAAAGACCCGGCGAGCACGACGAATCACCGTCACATGTCGATCATGGTGACCGGCCTCCCGTCTGGACTCGCCTGTTTCCAGGTGCTCATGACAGTTTTCTCTTTCGGGTGAGCCTGCCGGACGGTCGCACGCTGGCGGGCGATAACGGGCTTCCGATTACACAGGCTTCCAGCACCGACAACCTTGGTTACCGTGACGTCACTTACAAACAATTAGCGCTGCGCGTCGTCAGCTATCGCACCCAGGTAAGCGGTGAACAGGTCATCGTGACCGTGGGCGAAACCGCCCACCGTCGGGATCGCGGTGTGCGCCGGCTGGACACGATGATCGGCGTGAGCGACGGCATCCAGCTCGTGCTGGTGCTGGGCTTGTGCCTGCTCGGCATCACCGTCGCGCTGCGCCCGATCAACCGCCTGCGCGAGCGGATTACGCACCGGCAACCGCAATCGCTACAACCATTGCCGCTGGAGCCAGTACCCAGCGAAGTACGTCCGCTGGTGCAATCGCTCAACACATTACTGCTGACAGTGCGCGATGCGGCGCAGGCGCAGCAACATTTCCTCACCAATGCCGCGCATCAATTGCGCACGCCGCTCACCGGCCTGAAAGCGCAACTGGAAGTGCTGGCCAACGAGACCAGCGATGCAGCACAGCAAGAACGCATCACCCGCCTGCAGGACAGCGTGGATCGCCTGGCACATACCGCCAACCAGTTGCTCGCCCTTGCGCGAGCCGAACCTTCCGCACATAACCCGGGCGATTTTGCCGACGTAGCGCTCGAAACCTTGATCGGCACCGTCGCCGATTCCATGTTGGACCGCGCCATCGCACGCAACATCGATCTCGGCGCGGAATGCGAGCCTGCACAAGTGCACGGCGTGCTTTGGCTGCTGCACGAGCTGCTGATCAATCTGCTCGACAACGCCATTCGCCATACGCCGGACGGTGGTCGCGTCACACTGCGCTGCGGACACCACGACGGCGCCGCTTATCTCGAAGTAGAAGACAGCGGCCTGGGCATTCCCCCCGCCGAACGCGAGCGCGTGCGCGAACGTTTCTACCGTGCCGCCGGTAGCGATGGGCAAAGCAGCGGGCTGGGACTGGCGATCGTCGAAGAGATTGCCCGTGGCCATCGTGCGCGGTTCGAAATTCTGGATGCCTATGAAGGGACGGGAGCACGGATGCGGGTGACGTTTCTTGAAGCAGGCGATGAGGAGCAGAGAACCGAGAGCAATTCGCGCTGAGGCCATCTCGACGCCGCCTTTTCCTTAGCTATACCGTCCCGTACAATTTTTTTATCCCCGCCCCTTTTCGCGGCTCTGTAGTGCCTCCATAGTCGGAGGCTATTCCCGTGAGGCTTGCCCCGTGTCCATACCCAGTGCCGTCAAAAGCACCCCGATCTACGGTCGCCAGCAGTTGATCGACTACCTTGCCGCCGGTGAAAAGCCCCGCGAAGCATGGCGCATCGGCACCGAGCACGAGAAATTCGGTTTTCGCACCGCTGCCGGGTCGACGGCCAGCGAGGCGTTGCGCGCCCCCTCATTCGAAGGCAACCACGGCATCCGCGCGTTGCTGGAAGGCATCGCCGCGCGCTACGGCTGGGACATCATCCGCGAGGGCGATATACCCGTGGCACTGGTCCGCGACAAGGCCAACATCACCCTGGAACCGGCCGGCCAACTGGAGCTTTCCGGCGCCCCGCTGGAAACCATCCACCAGACCTGTTGTGAAGTGAACAGTCATCTGGAAGAAGTGCGCTCCGTAGCCGATGGCCTGGGGCTCGGCTTTCTCGGCATGGGCTTTCAGCCCAAATGGCGTCGCGATGAGATGCCATGGATGCCCAAGGGCCGCTACAAGATCATGCGCGAATACATGCCCAAGGTCGGCTCGCTCGGCTTGGACATGATGACGCGCACCTGCACCGTGCAGGTGAACCTGGATTTCGAAAGCGAACCCGACATGGTGCGCAAGTTCCGCACCAGCCTTGCCTTGCAGCCGATCGCCACCGCCCTGTTCGCCGATTCGCCGTTCACCGACGGCAAGCCGAACGGCTATCTGTCCTACCGCTCACATGTGTGGACGGATACCGATGCAGATCGCACCGGCATGCTCGATTTCGTGTTCGAGGACAGCTTCGGCTACGAACGCTATGTCGACTACATGCTCAATGTGCCGATGTATTTCAGCTACCAGGACGGCCATTACATCGATCTGGCCGGCAGGGATTTCAAACGCTTCATGGCCGGCACGCTCGACGAATTGCCCGGCGTGCGCGCCACCATGAAGGACTGGGGCGACCACCTCACCACCGCCTTCCCCGAAGTACGCTTGAAGCAGTACCTGGAAATGCGCGGTGCAGATGGTGGTCCGTGGAATCGCCTGTGCGCATTGCCCGCGTTCTGGGTCGGACTGCTCTATGACGACGACGCGCTGTATGCGGCATGGGAGCTGGTGAAGGACTTCACCCGTGAAGAACGTCACGCACTACGTGACGGCGTGCCGAAACATGCGCTCAAACTGCCTTTCCACCATGGCACCGTGCGCGACCTGGCGCGCGAAGCGCTGCAGATCGCCGTGCATGGACTCAAGCGCCGCAATCGGCTCAATCGCAACGGTGCAGACGAGAGCATCTTCCTCGATCCGCTGATCGAAATCGTGGAAGCCAACCAAACGCCGGCCGAACGCAAGCTGGAGTTGTTCCACGGCGAGTGGAACGGCAGCGTGGACCCGGTCTTCAAGGAGTTCGCGTATTGATCGCAACAGCGTCTCTGCAAGCACCGCTTTTCGCCGGGCTGTTGCTTGGCGCTTCGCTGATCATCGCCATCGGTGCACAGAACGCCTTCGTGCTGCGGCAGGGCTTGCTGCAAGCGCACCGGTTTCCGGTGGCGCTGTTTTGCGCGTTGTCGGACGCCTTGCTGATCGGCGCGGGCGTAGGCGGTTTAGGTGCAGCCGTGGGGCAGCATCCACGCCTGCTGATGGCCGTGGCGTGCGCCGGCGCCTTGGTGCTGGCGTGGTATGGCATCAAAGCCATGCGACGCGCATTCCATCCGGAAGTGCTCACCGCCGATGCGCATAGCGATACCGGCAGCGTGTGGCGAGTACTTGCCGCCTGCGCCGGCTTTACCTGGCTCAATCCGCACGTCTATCTCGATACGGTGCTGCTGATCGGCAGTCTGGCTGCGCCCTGGCCTGCACCATGGCCGCGTGCGTTTTTCGGCATTGGGGCGGCGACGGCTTCGTTTATCTGGTTCTTTGGGCTTGCCTACGGTGCGCGTTTGCTGGCGCCGCTGTTTCGCAAACCGATGGCGTGGCGTGTGCTGGACGTGTTTATCGCGCTGGTGATGTGGGGCATTGCGGGGAAGCTGCTGCTTTCCTTCCTCCTACACTGATCTCCAATATGCATTGATCTCCGGCAGGTTGGGCTGAGACGCAGCCCAACCTGCCGGAGATTACGCGCTGATCAGTCGTAGGTGCGAATGTGCAGCCAGCGCGCCACCAGCGTATCCAGGCTTGCCTTGCCCGGCCCTGCAATCAGGAACCAGAAGAAGATCAGCGTGTAGACCACTTCGTCGGCTTCGACGTAGTCGTCCAACCCCATCAAATTGCTCGAGACCACCAATGTCACCGCCACGATCATGTTGATGATCATCGGGATGGTGACCAGCCGGGTAAACAAGCCGAGCATCAGCAGTAATCCCCCGACCAGTTCCGTCCATGCCGACAATGCCGCGTTGAAAGCCGGATGGGGAATACCCCAACCCACGAAGCGCTGGGTGAAGCCGTCCAAGTTGTGCACTTTGGCGATGCCGGTTTCCAGCCAGAAGTAACCGAACACCAACCGCACCACCAACGGACCCAACCAGCGCCAAGCATACAGAATGCCAAGCACACGCGAAGCGGTCGTAGCTACGTAATGACGCATTGCACCTATTCCTGCCCATGAAGTAAGCGCATGATGCGCGGGCTCGCCCACGCCCACCATATCCAGACGTCCAGACTTTCTTGCCTGGCATCCGCTGGACGAACGGGCATAAATGCGGGATGCACGGGTGCAGCGACCGATGGATCGGAGCAGCACAATGCGCTCGTCCGGATTCGCAGTTCCCCTGCGCGATGGACCAGTGATTCCCCCTGTGCCGCCATGCGGCGTCTATAACTTCTTGGAGCCATAAATATGAACATCAAGACAGTCAATGCCAGCGCCATGGCCGTGATGGTGGCCGGTTTGTTTGCTGCTGCTGCAGTGTCCGCCGCACCGGTTGGCGGTTCGGCCACCGGCGACAAAGCCATGGTCAAGTGCGTGAATTCGTCATCGTGCAAAGGCCAGGGCGCCTGCAAGCAGGCCACCAACTCGTGCAAGGGTCAGAACTCGTGCAAGGGTCAGGGCTTCACCATGCAGAAGACGCAGGCCGACTGCGACGCGGCGCAGGCTGCTGTGAAGAAGTGATGCGCTGGGCGGTGGGCGGGGTGCATTGCGAATGCACCCCGCCCGTCGCTCGCTTGTCCTGTTGTAGCTCACCGTCTTCCGGTGAAGGCCGGAATGACGGTGAAGCAAGATTCCTCCACCGCGGGCCATCTCATGACTGCATCGCGCGCCCATACACTTCCCTATCTCGGCTATGGACTTGGCCTGCGTGTCGAGCATTACGAAGCACTGCTCGAACAACCTTCGCAAGTGCAATGGCTGGAAGTGGTCTCGGAAAACTACATGGTCGACGGTGGCTTGCCTTTGGTATGGCTCGACCGTTTCCGCGAGCGCTATCCGCTGGTGATGCACGGCGTATCGATGTCGATCGGCAGCACCGATCCACTCGACGAAAACTATCTTTCACGGCTCGCTGCGTTAGCGAAACGCGTGGAACCGGCCTGGGTCTCCGATCACCTTTGCTGGACCGGCGTGCAGGGTGTAAACCTGCATGATTTGATGCCGCTACCGTATACCGAAGAAGCGCTCGACCATGTCGTCAGCCGCGTCAAGCGCGTGCAGGATCGACTCAAGCGCCGCATCCTGCTGGAAAACGTATCGAGCTACGTCAGCTTCGCGCAATCGCAACTCACGGAATGGGAGTTTCTCGCCGAGGTGGCCGAGCGAGCGGACTGCCTGATCTTGCTCGACATCAACAACGTGCACGTCAGCGCGGTGAATCATGGCTTTTCGTCGCTGGACTATTTGCGCGGCATACCTGTTTCACGGGTACAGCAGTTTCATCTTGCCGGTTACGAACAAGGCGAGCGATTGATCGTCGACACGCACGATGCACCGGTTTCCAACGCCGTGTGGGATCTCTATGTGGAAGCCGTTCGCCGCTTCGGCCGCGTATCGACCATGATCGAACGCGATGATCACTTCCCGCCGCTAGCCGAATTGATGGCCGAACTCGAACACGCCCGCACGCTCGCCGAGCCACTGTTGCAGGACGCCGCATGAGCACGCTGCAGGCCATCCAGCAGCAGATGCAGCAGTCTGTGCTCGCGGCCAGCTCCTCGCCACTGCCACCTGTTCACAGCGATGCCATCGCCGATGCGCATAGCAGACTGGCCGTCTACCAGCATGGCTACCGCATACGCCTGCGCGATGCTTTGAAGAGCGAATTCGCCGGGCTGCGCAGCATGGCCAGCCGGGGCTTCGATGCATGCCTTGATGCGTACGTAGAAACGCATCCATCCGCCCACTACAACATCCGCTGGTATGGCAAGGGCCTGGCTGACTTTCTGGAAGATACGCGCCACGACAAACCACAGCTTGCCGAGATGGCTCGGCTGGATTGGGCCATTTCCACCGCATTCGACGCGACCGACGAATCGAATATCGGCATGGCGGAGCTGGCAGCCGTTCCACCCGAAGCATGGGCAAACCTGCGCTTGGCGCCCCAAGCCAACCTGCAAGTGCTGGCCTGCACGTACAACGTGGATGCCTTCCGGCGTGCGGCCGATCAAGGCACCACGCGTCCTCACCTGCGTCGCTACGTAAAACCGCGCTTCATGCTGGTCTGGCGCCATGCCATGTCGGTCCACTATCGCCGGCTGGATGAGGACGAATGGCAGGTGCTGACGGCCGCCCGGCGTGGCGAATCCTTTGCCACGCTATGCACCACCCTGGCGGAGTGCCATGGCGAAACCGCTGCCATGAGCCGCATGGTGGGGTTGCTGCAAGCCTGGGTGGGAGCGGGCCTGCTGCGCGGCCTGGAAACGATGTAACCACGGCAACTCTTCCTGCGAATAGCTGGCAAAGCGTCCAGCCAAGGAAGTGTTGCTTCATGTACATCGAGCACCCCTGCACTTTTCCCAGCGAACCGTGCCCGCCGCGGCTGGAACCGGCCTTGGAAGCGCTGCTCAATCAGTCGATGCTGCGGGTCGAAGTGATGGACGCGCTGTATCAATGCGGCTCCCGCTTCATCGACGAGCCGCGCTTTGCCTACGGCGTGTTCCATCTGATTGGCGTCGGGCAATGCGAAGTGGAAAGCCATCTGTTGGGATCACCGTTACTCCTGGAAACCGGCGACCTGGTCGTTTTCCCGCACGGCGACCCGCACCGATTGCGTGCTGCGCCGAACAGCGACGGCCGCAGCACCAGCATGATCTGCGGCGAATTGCATTTCTCCAACCACGCCCAGCATCCGCTCAAACACGCGCTGCCGGCCTGTTTCGTGGTTCGCGCAAGCCAAGCCGACACCCTGTTCCGCAATCTGTCGGCCATGATGATCGCCCTGACCGGTGCCGGCGTGCCCGGCCGCCAAGTACTACTGAACAAGTTGGCCGATACCCTGTTCACGCTGGCAGTTTGCGACTACGCCCAACGCCATGCCGACCGCCGCGGCCTGTTCACCGCCCTTGGCGATGCGCGCATCTGCAAGGTCCTGCAGGCGGTGCACGAACATCCCGGGCATCCCTGGACCATGCAAGCCATGGCGTCGCTTGCATGCATGTCACGTTCGGCTTTTGCAGAACGCTTCGTGCAGCTGATGAAGATGCCGCCCATGCAATACGTGACGCAGTGGCGTGTAAACGTTGCCGAACGCCTGCTGCACGACCGGCAACTGTCGGTAGCCACCATTGCCGAGCAGTTGGGCTACCGCAGCGAGGCGGCGTTCCGACGACTGTTCAAACGAGTCAGCGGCATCTGCCCTGGCCGTATCCGCGCATCCGGCAACCTCATACCCGACGCCGGGCGCACATTGCGCTCCGCCGCCTGATTAGGCCTACCGCATCAGGCGGTTGCAGCCGCCTCCTGGAAACGTGGCATCATCTCCCGAAGCGGGTTGAAAAACCGCTGAGATTGGGGCTGTCCGCTGCGATTATTGAACGGTCTAGTTTGTCTATCGAGCGGACTCATTCCACGGCGTGGCACTGAAGGAGATCGGCTGCATGGCATCTATTCGAGACGGCAAAGATGGTGCCAACAGAACCGCTCGTCCTGTGCTCTCGCGGCGTATCCGCAACGGCGTAGGCCCCATGGCCGCACGCAACCTGCATGGGCATGTCGTGCAAGTGCTCGGGCAACGCATCGTAAGTGGCGCAATCAAGCAAGGCGAAGTGCTGCCGCCCGAAGCGACCATGGCCGAGGAAATGGATGTCAGCCGCACCTCCCTGCGCGAAGCGATGAAAGTGTTGTCGGCCAAGGGGCTGGTGGAAGCGCGCCCCAAGGTTGGCACTCGCGTCCGCGACGCGCGATTTTGGAGTCAACTCGACGCGGACGTGCTGGCGTGGCGTTGTGCATCGATGCCTACGGCGGACTTCGTGCAGAAGCTGTCGGAAATGCGCGAAATCATCGAGCCCGCGGCGGCCGCCAGCGCGGCCAACCATCGCAGCGTCACACAGTTGAAGCGCATGCAGACCGCTTTCGACGCCATGGAAGCGGCCCACGATCCGGAAGCCTGGACCACGGCCGACATCGATTTCCACGAAGCCATTCTTGCCGCCACTGGCAACGAATTGCTGATCTCGTTGTTCTCGGTGATCGAGACGGCGCTCAGCAGTTACTTCACCATGTCCGCGCATACCGCCGCCAATTTCAAATATTCGCTGCCGCAGCATCGCGCGGTGCTGCATGCCATTCGCGAGAAAGATGCCGAGGCTGCGCAGAAGGCGATGTTGAAGGTGATTTCCGATACCAAGGAAAACTTGAGCAGCAAGCGTCGTAAGGCTTGAATACAGCGTAGGTTGGGTGCAAACCCCACATCGCGATCCGCATGAACATGGCAATGCTGGGGTTTTCATCCCAACCTACAAAGGCGCCGGATCGAATTCGATGTAGTCGAGATCGCAGACGTGCTCCGCACCGTCTACTTCGACGGTGTTGTCGCCGTCATTCAGATTATTTTTTTATAACCCTGCCCTGCGTACAGAGCGGGTTTCTTTAGTTTTTTACAACCGCGATCCTTTGCGGGCGATCCTTCGCAATGCGGCTTTCCTATCGATTCGACTCGACCTGTTTATTTCGCGGTGTCGATGCCGAAGCGATAAACGATCACGTTTCGATACATGGCGCCCGGCGCCAATCGCGCTGAACCGAAGTCCGGATGATTCGGCGTATCCGGAAACAGCTGCGGTTCCAGCACGAAGGCATCGCCCTGGCGATAAACGTGGTGATCCTTGCCGACGGTGGTGCCGTCGAGAAAATTGCCCGAGTAGAACTGCAACCCCGGCTTGCCTGACCAAACGGTCATGACACGGCCGGAATGCCGATCTTCCACGCGCGCCACGACGCGCGGCTCGATTTCCTTGCGGCTGAGCACCCAGTTCATGTCGTAGCCGTGGCCAAACAACAGCTGCTGCGATTGACCGTCGCGAATGTCGCGACCGATCGGCTTGGCCATGCGAAAGTCGTAAGGCGTATCCGCAACGGGAACAATCTGACCGGTCGGTATTGCGGCAGCATCGCTCACCGGCGTGATGGCACCGGCCGGAATCATCAGGTCCTGATCCATCACCGTGCCGGAACCTTCACCCGCGAGATTCCAATACGTGTGGTTGGACAGATTGACGATGGTCGGCTTGTCCGTGGTTGCGGTGTAGCTGATTTTGAGCTGGTTGTCGTCGCTCAGCGTGTAATTGGCTTTGACCGTCAGCGTGCCGGGATAGCCCTGATCGCCATCCGGACTGACGTATTCCATCGTTACGCTGGGCTGCGGACCGGCCTTCACGTCGAGCACCTTCCACACCTGCATGTCGAAGCCCTTCGTGCCGCCATGCAGCGAATTCGGACCATCGTTCAAGGTGAGGCTGTACGACTTGCCATCCAGCGTGAATTGGCCGTGGGCGATGCGATTGGCGTAACGGCCCACCGTCGAACCGAGATATTGACGACGATCGAGATAACCCTGCAGCGTGTCGTAACCAAGCACCACGTCGGCCAACTTGCCGTTGCGATCCGGCACCAAGAGCGATTGCAAGGCAGCGCCATAGCTCATCACGCGCGCACGCATGCCGTGGCTATTGGTGAGCGTCACGATCTGCACATCCTGGCCATCGGCCGTATGACCGAACGAGGCACTGGTCGCCTGCCCGGCCATCGCGGCCAGCGGCAATAGTGTCATTGCCGTGAGGATGGAACCGAACAGGACAGCAGATTTCATTAAGCAAATCCCCTTGCCAAATCGGATGGCCCCATGCCGTTTCGCCTTGGGCCGTCTCGTTTTAGGCCCTGTCGCTTCTGAGCATATTGTATGATTATATAGACGCATGGCCGGTTGAGCTTTACGCGCTGCAGCATGGCCATCGAGGAAAAACGGCAGGAACATGATGGTTGGGGTTCGCATATCCGGGGGCAGTTGTTGACGATGTTGAAAAGACAGGCGTTATACGCGAGCGAGATGACAAACGAGCCATCCCGCACGCACCCGGAAGCAACCTCTCATCGGCAAGCCATACGCAGCAGCACTTTCGCAATGCAGCACGATCTTCTCCTTTCCGTCACCCACTACGAGAGCCGATGAGAGTCGCCAACGCCCGAAACTTGCACGGTCACGTCATCCAGCAATTGGGGGTGAGGATCGTAAGCGGCCAACTCCAGCCGGGCGATGCGCTACCGCGCGAAGAAGCCCTCGCCGTGGAAATGGACGTAAGCCGTACGGCACTGCGTGAGGCCATGCGCGTGCTTTCCGCCAAGGGCTTGGTCGAAGCGCGCCCCAAAGTGGGGACGCGCGTGCGCGAGGAACGTTACTGGCAGCAGCTCGACGCCGACGTGCTGGCGTGGCGCTGTGCATCCATGCCGCCGACGGACTTCGTGCAGAAGCTCGCGCAGATGCGGGAAATCTTCGAACCCGCCGCGGCCGCCTTCGCCGCACGCCGTCGCGATGCTGCGCAACTCAAGGAGTTGGAAACGGCGTATCGCGCGATGGAAGCTGCACGCAACAGCGATGAATGGGCCGAAGCCGATCTGCAATTCCACGAAGCGGTATTGGTCGCCACCAACAATGAACTGATGATCTCCTTGTTTTCCGTCGTAGAAACCGCCTTGGGTTCCTACTTCGTGCAATCTGCACGCAAGACCGGCGATTTCAAATATTCGTTGCCGTATCACCAGCAGGTATTCGAAGCGATACGGAAACGCCAGCCCGAGATGGCACGCGACGCGATGCAGAAAATGATTGTCGACTCGCGCACTCACATGGCCGGCAAGCGCCGCACGAGGAAGTCGGCATGACGGCAAGCGTGCAACTGATCGGATTGGATTGGGGCACCAGCAGCCTGCGTGCGTATTTATATGACGCCGATGGCAAGGTCGTAGCGTCGCGCAAGGAATCCTGGGGAATTCGCCATTTGCCGGAAGGTGGATTTACAACGGCATTGCAGGCCGTCACCACCGATTGGCCCACGTGCCGGATCGTCGCCGCCGGCATGGTAGGCAGCCGCCAAGGCTGGCTCGAAGTGCCTTATGTGGAGCTTCCGGCCGACGCGGCGAGCATCGCGCGCGGCATGCTGCGTGTGGATGCCTGCCAAAGTCACGAGCTATGGATCGTTCCCGGTTTACGCCGCATCTCTCCGGCGGACGTCATGCGCGGCGAAGAAACGCAAATCATCGGCGCGCTCGCCTTGCAGCCGCATTATCAAGCCAATACACGCTTCGTATTGCCCGGCACGCACAGCAAGTGGGCGACCGTCGCGAATGGCCGCATTGTCGCGTTTGACACCGTGATGACCGGCGAGATGTATGCGCTGCTGATGAAGCATTCCATCCTCGGCGCCGGCCTGCCGGATTCCGTGCCGTCGTTTGTCGAACACGCATTTGTTCGCGGTGTGCACGCGGCGCGAGACAGTGGTGCGGAAGGCGTGTTTGGCCGTCTATTCTCCACGCGTGCGCTGATGCTCGCCGGCGAACTCGCCGCGGTGGAGATTCCCGACTTCCTGTCAGGTCTTTTGATCGGCGAGGAATTCCGCATTGCCAAGCAGCGCGACAACGGCGCGATCGCGCCACTGTGCCTGATCGGCGAAGCCGCGCTTTGCCAACGTTACGGCATCGCCGCCAAGTCATTCGGCTACACCGAACCCACAATGATCGATGACGCATCCGTACAAGGGCTGTGGTGTGTGGCCTCTGCCGCCGGCTTGCTTACCGACACAACACTTCATTCGTATTCCGGAGCAACCCCATGATTCGCGCGTGGCTCGATTCCCTTCCCCTGGTAGCGATTCTGCGCGGCCTTCGGCCTGAAGAAGCGCTCGACATCGGGCATGCGCTGGTCGCGGAAAGCTTCACCGTTATCGAAGTACCGATGAATTCGCCAGCGCCGTTGGAGAGCATTCGCCTGCTATCGACGGAACTTGGCCAACGCTGTCTGATTGGCGCGGGCACGGTGTTGCAGCCTGAACAGGTGTCGCAAGTGGCCGCTGCAGGCGGCCGCCTGATTGTTATGCCTCACGCCGATACGCGCGTGATCGCTGCGGCCAAGCGCGAAGGCATGTATTGCATCCCCGGAGTCGCCACGCCCACTGAAGCGTTCGCCGCGATCCAGGCTGGCGCCGATGCGATCAAACTGTTCCCCGCCGAACAACTGAGCCCAACCGTGCTCAAGGCATGGCGCGCCGTATTGCCGCGCGATCTGCCGGTATTGCCCGTCGGCGGCATCACGCCGGAAACGATGGCCCCTTATATCGCCGCGGGCGCCAACGGCTTCGGCCTTGGTTCCGCGCTTTACGCACCCGGCCGCAGTGCGGACGACGTCGGTCGTCGCGCCCGCGCCTTCACCGAAGCCTGGAAGACCCTCGCTCAAGGAAATAACGCATGAAGATCACCCGTCTCACCACCTTCCTCGTTCCGCCGCGCTGGCTGTTCGTACGCATCGACACCGACGAGGGCATCAGCGGCTGGGGCGAGCCGGTCGTGGAAGGCCGCGCACATACCGTTGCGGCGGCCGTCGATGAGCTGTCCGATTATCTGGTCGGCAAAGACCCGCGCCACATCGAAGATCACTGGAACGTGATGTATCGCGGCGGCTTTTACCGCGGCGGACCGATCCTGATGAGCGCGATTGCAGGCATCGACCAGGCGCTGTGGGACATCAAGGGCAAGCATCTGGGCGCGCCGGTGTATGAATTGCTGGGTGGCGCGGTGCGCGACCGCATCCGTGTGTATTCGTGGATTGGTGGCGATCGTCCCGCGGATACCGCGAAGGCTGCGAAGGAAGCCGTAGCGCGCGGCTTCACCGCAGTAAAGATGAATGCCACCGAGGAAATGCAATTCGTCGACACGCATGCCAAGGTGGAGCACGTGCTGGAAAACGTGCAGGCCGTGCGCGATGCGGTAGGCCCGGATATTGGCCTTGGCCTGGATTTCCATGGCCGCGTACACAAGCCGATGGCCAAGGTGCTGATGCGGGAGCTGGCGCCGTTCAAGCTGATGTTCATCGAAGAGCCGGTGCTTTCCGATCATCTGGAATGCATTCCCGAACTCGCCTCGATTTCGCCCGCGCCGATCGCGCTGGGCGAGCGCCTGTATTCGCGCTATGACTTCAAGCGCGTATTCACTACCGGCGGCGTCGACATCATCCAGCCCGATCCGTCCCACTCTGGCGGCATCACGGAAACGCGCAAAATTGCGATGATGGCGGAAGCCTACGACGTGGCGCTGGCGCTGCACTGCCCGCTCGGCCCAATCGCACTGGCGGCCAACCTGCAGTTGGATGCGATGTGCCATAACGCTTTCATCCAGGAACAGAGCCTGGGCATCCACTACAACGCCACCAACGATCTGCTCGACTACATCACCGACCGCAGCGTATTCGCCTACGAAAACGGGTATGTTTCCATGCCGGGCGGAGCGGGGCTGGGCGTCGAAGTGAACGAAGCCTACGTCGCCGAACGCGCTGCGGTCGGGCATCGTTGGCGCAATCCGATCTGGCGTCATGACGACGGCAGTGTGGCCGAATGGTAATTTCTGCAAAGAGACCGAACAGACCCATGTTTGCCACCTATCCCAGCTTGGTTGACCGCTCGGTGTTGATCACCGGCGGCGCCACCGGCATCGGCGCCGCGTTCGTTGCGCATTTCGCGCAGCAAGGTGCGCGCGTGGCCTATTTCGACATCGACGAAAAAGGCGCGGCTGCGCTTGATGCGTCGCTCTCCAATGCTCGTCATGCACCGCGGTTCACGCGCTGCGATATCACTGACATCGCCGCTCTACGCCAAGCGATTGCCTCAGCCAGCCACGAAGTCGGCACATTCAGCGTGTTGATCAATAACGCCGCCAATGATCGGCGCCATCAGTTGCAGGACACCACGCCAGAGGAATTCGAGCAGAACATCGCCGTCAATCTGCGCCATCAGTATTTCGCCACGCAGGCGGTGGTGCCCGGCATGCGCGAGCTAGGCGGTGGTTCGATCATCTGCCTCGGCTCGACTGGCTGGATGATCAAGAATGCCGGTTATCCGATGTATGCGATGGCGAAGTCGGCCGTGCGCGGACTGGTGAATGGTTTGGCGCGTGAATTGGGCCAGGATCACATTCGCATCAACGCACTGGTGCCTGGCTGGGTGATCACCGATAAGCAGCGCGAGCTGTGGCTGGACGAAGCTGGCAAAGAAGAAATTCGCCGCAAGCAGTGCATGCCCGGTTATCTCGGCGCGGATGATCTTGCGCGCGCAGCGCTGTTCCTCGCTTCCGACGACAGCCGCATGTGCACGGGCCACGATTTCATCGTCGACGGCGGCTGGGCATGAGCAAGAACCTGCTTTCGTGCTCCAAGTGCTTCGTGTTGTGCCTGAGCGGTTGCCAGGTGGTAGCACGTGGCACAGCGCCAGACTGGCCGCCTGGTCAAGCCGCGCGCTACCGCATGGCAGCCGCTCAGGCACAACACGGAGTGCTTCGGGTATGAAAGCAGGCTCTGAAGCCTCTCTGGTGCTGGATGCACAAAACACGCTTGGCGAAGGCGTAACGTGGTGTACGCGCAGCCAATCGTTGTACTGGACGGATATCCACGCATCCGTGCTATGGAATTTTCGGCCGGCCGACGGCAGCACGCGCCGCTGGCCGATGCCTGAGCGGGTGGCTTGCTTTGCGCTATGCGAAGAGGATGGCTGGCTGCTGCTAGGGCTGGCCAGCGGGCTTGCGTTCTTTCACCTGGACAGCGGCAAGCTGATCCGTATTGCGGACGTCGAAGCCGGTTTGCCAACGCGCCTCAACGATGGCGCCTGCGATCGCCAAGGACGTTTTGTCTTCGGCACGCTGCACGAACCTGTCGGCGGCGAAGCGCGGCGCGCAGCGGGAGCCTTTTATCGGCTGCATGCCGATTTGCGCCTCGAACAACTGCCGCTGGGCCACGTCGCGATCAGCAACAGTCTTGCCTTTAGTCCCGATGGCGCCACGCTTTATTACTGCGATTCGTGGAAGCGCATCATCCATCGCTGCCGCTACGGCGACCAGGTAACGGAATCGCGCGTGCACGTCGATCTGTCGCGGCAACCGCAGGGCGATCCGGACGGTTCCGCGGTGGATAGCGAAGGCGGCCTGTGGAATGCGGAATGGAGCTCCGGCCGTGTGGTGCGCTACACCCCTGATGGCAAGGAAGATCTTGTCATTACCGTGCCAGCGAGCCAGCCGACACGCGTTGCTTTCGGCGGCGAACGATTGAACATGCTGTATATCACCAGTGCCCGCGACGAACTTTCCGCCGAAGCATTGGCTAAAGAGCCCCATGCCGGTGGCCTGTTCGCCATCGAGGTGCCCTTCACCGGCATGCCCGAACCACGTTTTGCAGGCCGGCCTGTATGAGCCGGCTTTTTTATGCATCGGGGAGAAGATGAGAATATCCACTCGATGCGACCGACCGGGGAGTCATTCATGAGTGCTATTTCAACAACCGCGACCACTACACCTGCGCACGCCAAGGCGGCCGCAGTTTTCATCTGCGTGCTTGCCGCGCTTGCCGGACTGATGTTCGGTCTGGACATCGGTGTGATCGCAGGTGCGCAACAGTTCATACAGAAAGATTTCATGATCAACGACAGCACCCTTGAGTGGATTGTCTCGATCATGATGGCTGGCGCCGCGCTGGGCGCGCTGGGCGCCGGCTGGTTATCCAGCCAGTTGGGCCGCAAGCGCTCGCTGATACTTGGGGCGTTGTTGTTCGTAGCAGGCTCAGTGCTGTGCGGTGTGGCGTGGACACCCGACGTATTGATCGTGGGCCGCTTCGTGCTCGGCCTGGCGATCGGCATTGCCAGTTTCACCGCGCCCCTTTATTTGGCCGAGATCGCGCCAGAATCGATCCGCGGCGCAATGATCTCGCTGTACCAGCTAATGATCACCACCGGCATCCTCGCCGCGGCTCTCTCCAATGCCGCCCTAAGCTACACAGGCAGCTGGCGCTGGATGCTGGGCATCATCGCGATCCCTGGCGCGCTGTTCCTGCTCGGCGTGACCTTTCTGCCGGAAAGCCCGCGTTGGCTGATGATGCGCAACCGCCAGTCAGAGGCCGAGCAGGTGCTGCATCGGCTACTTGGCAGCAACGAGGCCATTTCCCGTGAAATTGGCGAGATCCGCGAGCAACTGAAGACGCCGCAGCGCGGTGTACACATGTTCTTCCAGAACGCGAACTTCCGCCGCTCGGTGGGCCTGGGCGTGCTCCTGCAGATCATGCAGCAGCTCACCGGCATGAACGTGGTGATGTACTACGCACCACGCATCTTCGAGGGCATGGGCTACGCTACCGAAGCGCAGATGTGGTTCACGGTCATCGTCGACCTCGTTAACGTACTGGCCACCTTCATCGCAATTGGCCTGGTGGACAAACTTGGCCGCAAGCCGATCTTACTCATTGGCTTCGTGGTGATGGCACTGGGCCTCGGCGTGGTCGGCACGATGATGCACCTTGGTATCCACACGCATGGCGAACAGATCTTCACCGTGGGTATGCTGCTGATCTTCATTGTGGGCTTCGCGATGTCCGCCGGCCCGCTCATCTGGACCCTGTGCTCGGAAATCCAGCCGCTCAAGGGCCGCGACTTCGGCATCGGCTGCTCCACTTTTACCAACTGGGCAGCCAATTGGCTGGTAGGCGTTTCCTTCCTGAGCCTGCTCAACGGCATTGGCAATGCGGCAACGTTCTGGCTCTACGCTGCATTCAACGTGGTGTTCATCGTGTTCACGTTGTGGCTGGTGCCGGAAACGAAGGGGATCACGCTGGAGCAGATCGAACGGAATCTGCTGAGCGGCAAGCGGCTGCGCGAGATCGGCCGCTGATTGGCTCTGCACTTTCCTGAGTAACGCGATGTTTCCACCATGCGAAATGGTGCTCCCTCCCCTGCATGCAGGGGAGGGTCGGGTTGCGCGAGCTCGCGCGCGATTTGAATCCATCGCGAGATTGCTTCGCCCCTAACTCTCTCCCACACACATAGGAGGGGGAATTGCCCAGCCGAACGGAAACTCGGGGCCAATCAGAACCATTTTCTTAGAGGGAGCACCCGGCCGGCGACGCGCTGGCCGGTTACATCCAAAACAAGAACAACCATTCGGTCATCAACATCACGTTGCTGCTTCATGCGGCAGAGCAGAACATTCTCGAACTCGCTTCGGACTACAACAACAGCGGCTGCATTACGTATTACGGCAGCGAATCCTCGAACAACCTGCCCGCCGATGGCTCAACGCACGCATTCCACAACATGCAAAGCACGTCGTTGTGCTTGGACGACACCGGCTGGGGCACCACCAACAACACCAGCGCAGAACTGTGGGATTGCAATGACTTGCCGGTGCAGAACTGGACCGTGCACGCCGAAGGCGGCGGCTGGTACAGCATCCAGAATCAGTATTCCGGCTTGTGCGTGGACGACACTGGCGGCAGCACCACACCCGGCAACAAGGTGACCCTGTGGGGCTGCGTGGGCAATGCGAATCAGGCGTGGCTGTTCATGGATCTCGGCAATGGCACGTACAAGCTGATGAACCAGGCGTCCGGATCGTTGATGCTCGGCGATACCGGCGGCTCGACGACGCATGGAACGCCATTGCAGACCTGGACCGATAACGGATTGCCTCCTCAGCAGTGGCAGCTGAACTGAGTTGGGTTACGCTGCGCTAACCCAACCTGCAAAAAGGCCGGCGAGATGCCGGCCTTTTCTTTACGCTTACTTTGTGGGCTCTTGTTTCAATCCGCGATTGATCAACATCGGCTCCACACTCGGATCATTGCCGCGCCAATCCTTGTACAACTTGGCCAATTCTTCCGTATTGCCACGCGAAAGAATCATGGCGCGGAAGCGGTCACCGTTTTCGCGAGTCAGACCACCCTTGTCCTTGAAGCCTTCGAACGCATCGTCGGCAAGCATCTGCGTCCACAGGTAAGCGTAATAGCCGGCCGAATAACCGTTGCTCCAGATGTGCAGGAAGTAGCTGGAACGGTAGCGCGGCGGCACATAGGACAGATCGGTGCCGTCTTTCTTCAGTGCAGCCGTTTCGAATGCATCGACATCCTGCTTCGGCTGGTCGGCGCCAAGCATGTGCCAGTTCATGTCGAGCATCGCGGCCGAGACCAGCTCGGTCATGTCGTAGCCCTTGTTGAACAAGCGCGCCTTCTTGATCTTCTCGACCAGTTCCTGCGGCATCGGTTCGTGGGTCTTGTAGTTCTTTGCATAGTTCGCGAACACTTTCGGATCGAATGCCCAGTGTTCATTGAACTGCGAGGGGAACTCGACGAAGTCGCGCGCCGTCTGCGTGCCGGATAGCGTCGGGTATTGCTCGTCGGCGAACAGGCCATGCAGACCGTGGCCGAATTCGTGGAACATGGTGATCACGTCGTCCGTCGACAGCAGTGCCGGCTGACCTTCAGCGGGCTTGGTGAAGTTGGCGACGTTGTAGATCACCGGCTTGGTGCCCATCAGCTTGGACTGCTGCACGAAGTTGTCCATCCACGCGCCGCCGTTCTTGTTGTCGCGCTTGAAGTAATCGAAATAGGCCAGCGCCATCGACTTGCCGTCTTTGTCGAAGACTTCAAACACGCGCACATCCGGGTTGTAGACGGGGATGTCCTTGCGCTCCTTGAAGGTCAGGCCGTAAAGCTGGTTGGCGGCGTAGAACACACCGTTCTGCAGCACGTTATCCAATTCGAAATACGGCTTGATCTGTGCTTCGTCGATGTCGTACTTCGCCTTGCGCACTTCCTCGGCGTAGTGTTCCCAATCCCACGGTTCGAGCTTGAACGTCGGTTGCTTGAGCGCAGCCTGATCCTTGTCGATCTGTTTCTGGATATCGGCCGCTTCCACCTTGGCGCGCGCGACGGCTGCGGGCGCAAGCTTCTCCATGAAGCTCATCACCGTTTCCGGCTCCTTGGCCATCTGGTCTTGCAACGTCCAGGCAGCAAAGTTGGGGAGGCCGAGCAGCTTGGCTTGCTGCGCACGCAACTGGGCAAGACGCGCCACGATGTCGCGCGTGTCGTTGGCGTCGCCCTTTTCGGCGCGTGTCCACGAGGCGTCGAACAATGTCTTGCGCGTGGCGCGATCGGTCAGGTCCTGCAGCAGCGGCTGCTGGGTGGTGTTCTGCAGCGTGAGCACCCATTTGCCGTCGAGATGACGATCCTTCGCGGCTTGCGCGGCGGCGTCGATATCTTCGTTGGAAAGGCCGGCCAGCTTGCTCTTATCGTCGATCACCAGCGCGCCGTTCTTCGCGGCAGCGAGCAGCTTGTTGTTGTACTGCGCCTGCAGCGCTGCGGCTTCCTTGTTGTAATCCTTGAGCTTGGCCTTGTCGGCATCGGACAGCTTGGCACCGGCCATCACGAACTGGCGATATACCACGTCGATCAGACGCTGCGATTCCGGATCAAGCTTGAGCGAATCGCGTTGGTCATAGATAGTCTGGATGCGTTGGAACAATTTGCTGTTGAGATGGATCGCATCGTCATGCGCGGCGAGTTTGGGTGCCTCTTCTTCCTGCACCTTCTGCAGCGTGTCATCGGTATTGGCTGCGGTTACCGCATTGAACACGGCCATCACCCGGCTAAGCAAAATGCCGGATTTTTCCAGCGCCACATAAGTGTTCTCGAAGGTCGGCGCTTCGGCACTGTTGGCGATCTGCTCGACTTCTGCCAACTGCTGCTTCATGCCCTCTTCGATCGCGGGTTGATAGTCGCTGTCCTTGATCTTGTCGAACGGCGGCGCCTGGTACGGCAGCGTGCTGGCCGTGAAGAATGGATTGTTCACCTGTGCCTCCGCAGCGGCCGTGGTGGATGCTTTGGCGGGCGCGCTGCCGGAGGTGGCTGGGGTTCCGCTGTTGCCATTGTTGGGCGCCTGGGAACAGGCGGCGAGCGCTAGCACGGTTGCGACGGCAAGAAGGTGAAGGCGAGGCATGAAAACGTCCCAGGTGGTGCCCGCAAGCGGGCGTGGCAGGTTAGCCTGCGACTGTAGCTACAGCCCGCCTGGGTTCCAAGCCTGCTAAAGGTCAGCGAAGCGGAATAACAAAAGTTTTCTTTTCCGCCTCGGCATGTCCGTGATTAACCGACCGCATCACCTGTCGCGCTCGGCCGCATCCAGCGCGCCCTGCACGGCCGGCCAGTCTGCAGAGGCCCCTGGCACGGCGAATTGATAGACGATGCGGTGTTCGTACGTTTCGCCGGGGCGCACGATCGTCGACGGAAATAGCGGCCGGTTTGGCGCATCCGGAAACCCTTGCGGCTCCAGACACACGCCACGCCCGAGCTCAGGATGGCTGCGATCCAGCCCCTGCCCTCCATAAAACTGCAAGGCGGGTGCGTTGCTGGTTATGCGCATGGCCACGCCGCTGTGTGGCGAGTACAGCTCGGCGGTGCAATGGCGGTGATCGGCCAGCACCAGGCAGTGATCGAAACCGCCGCCCGTTTGCAGTTGCGCATGGTTCGCCATGCCGCGCTCTTCAAGCGTCGCAGGCGCACGAAAGTCGAAAGGAGTGCCGGCGACAGCGGCGATGTCACCGGTAGGAATCAGCTGGTTGTCGACCGGCAGATAGCGGTCGGCCGGCACGTGCAGCACCTGCGCCGCAGCGGGAATCGAAGCGTCACCCGCAAGATTGAAATAAGGATGATGCGTCAGGTTCAACGGCGTAGCGGCATCGGTGCTTGCGCGATACGTCAATTGCAGGCATTGCCCCGCAAGCAGGAATTCCGCCTCCACATGCACTTGCCCTGGATAGCCTTCTTCGCCATCCGGCGACACGTATTGCAACAGCAGTCGTTGCGGTTCGCATGCAGCGACGGTCCAGATCCGGCGGCCAAAACCCACATGACCGCCATGCAGATGATTGGCGCCTTCGTTCGCGCTCAGTGCATAACGCTGGCCTTCTAATTCGAAGCTGGCGCCGCCGATGCGATTGCCGAAGCGCCCCACTAGCACACCGAGATAATCGCTATCGTTGCGATACGCATCCAGATCCGGCAAGCCCAACACCACATCGATTGGGCCGCGTGCCGTTTCAATCTGCAGCCTGCGCAGAATGCCGCCGTAAGTCAGCACTTCGGCGGTCAGTCCTTCGCCAGTCAAGGTGATGGCGTGAATAGCGGTCGCGCCGATTCGTCCAAATTCGCGTTGCATGCGTCGATTCGTAAGCGGAAACAGTCACGCAGAATAGCGAGCTTCACTCCCTTAAAACCATGGCAGGACGTATATGCCGTCACGCCTATTCGGCATTGCGGCATCGCAACAGATAGTGCATCGCATCATTGCAATAAACATATCGATATGGCGATTTAAATCATTAGTCTCTTATCGACACCCCATCCCATACTCGCCCCCACCGCACGGCTGCTGCATCAAGCGGCAACCAGGCGTTTCGCTGATCGCTCACCCCCTGACCCGCGGTCGCAAGTAACCGCCAAGACCAAAGGGGCCATAGCCGTATCGGCGCGCGGCACGACGCACACCCATGTAGGTGCGCGACATAACAAGGCCTTTGGGAGAGGGGAGTAAGCACAATGCAGATCGTGAGTAACACGCGGCGCATGCAGCGCCTGATGATCGGTGTCTTGCCGGCAGCACTGGCCCTGGCTCTGGCGACCACCGTGCATGCGCAAGACAACGGCGGCAACACCACTACACCGTGCAAAACTGTCGCGGCTGATGGCAAGCCTTGCAAGCCGGACATCACGCAGCTGGACACCGTGCAGGTGAACGGTGTGCGCGGCAGTATCGCCGACGCCATCGCCATCAAGCAGACCAGCCCGCTAATTGTCGATTCGATTGTCGCCGAAGACGTGGGCAAGCTGCCCGACAACAGCGTAGCCGCAGCGCTGCAACGCGTAACCGGCGTGCAAGTGGCGCGCAGCGGCGGCGAGGTAAACACCGTGTTGATTCGCGGTCTTCCCGACGTAGTCACCACGTTTAGCGGCCGCGACATCTTCACCACCACCGGGCGCAGCATTGCGCTGGCGGATATTCCCGCAGATCTCGTGCAACGCGTGGATGTCTACAAGACCAACGATGCGCGCAGCATCGAAGGCGGCATCGGCGGCCTGATCGACGTGCGCCTGCGCCGCCCCTTCGATTTCAAAGACGACTGGACACTGGCAGGCACGGCCAATGGTATCTACAGCCGTAATGCCGGCAACACCGATCCCTTTGGCAGCCTCACGGCCAACAAGATCTGGCACACCGACGCCGGCAAGTTCGGTGTGATGGCGGCGGCTTCGTATCAAAAGCAGCGTTACGAAGAAAGCAGCACCTTCAATTTCATTTCCGATCTGCGCAACAACCCCACCGGCGCGAATGGCCAGGTGTACATCCCCGAAACCATCGGTTCGATCTACAACCTGGGTGATCGTACGCGCCGCTCCGCCAATCTCACCTTGCAGTGGGCGCCCAACGACAGGACGGATATCTATTTCGAGAACTTCTACGTCGGTTATCGCAACACGTACGAGAACAACTTCTGGATTCCGCTGCCGGTGATCGTCAACGGCAGCAACGTCACCAGCCTCACCACCAAGCCCGGCACCAACGTCGTGCAAAGCCTGACCGCCGACAATCTATTCACGCTGACCAGCAACCAGGCGTTTCAATCCAGCTCCGATACGTATCAGAGCGCGCTCGGCGGTAGCTGGAAAGGCGAGCGCGTAACGCTCTCCACGGATCTGGCCTATACCTACAGCAAGGCGTCCACGCGCGACTTCATTCTCGATACCGGCTTTATCGCGCCGCGCATCACCATGAATTTCGATAACGGCGGCGCCACCAGCGCCAGGGTGACCAATGCCGACGGCAGCGTTTTCAATCTCGCCAACCCGTCGAATTACTTCCTCAACCAGTATTACGACCAATGGAACCACCAGACCGGCAAGGACTGGTCGTGGAAAAACGACATCACCATTCGTGTGGATGCCGGCCCCATCAATGCCGTCGACGTAGGGCTTCGCACGAGCTGGCGCACCGCCACCAACATCGCCGCTGACACCGGCGGCCGTCCCAATATCACCGGCAGCACCGTTTTCATGAGCAGCTTTCCCGGCATGGCCAGTCTTACGCCATCCAATCTGCTCAATGGCGCGCTCAATACGTCGCCCAATCAGTGGATGCTGGCTAACGCCAACTATTTGTTGTCGCATTCGGCGCAAATACGCGCAGCCATGGGTTATAGCCCGGCCACGCCGGCCGCCAACCCCGCGCTGTATTTCAATGACAAGGAAGATACCTATGCGTTGTATGCGCAAGCGCGTTATGGCTTCAATCTCGGCAGCGTGCCCGTGGATGGCGCATTCGGCGTGCGCAGGGTGCGGCTGAATTCGACCTTGCAAGGCACGGAAATTCTCGGCAGCGAACAAACGCCCGTCAGCATCAACAAAAGCAGCGACGTATGGCTGCCCAGTTTCAGTGCAAACCTCAATCTGCGTGATGACCTGATGCTGCGTGCAGCTTATGGCAAGACCATCACGCGTCCTGCCTTTGCGGCACTCAATCCGCAATTGTCGCTCTACCAGGCCACCGCAACGATTCCCGCTACCGGCAGCGGCGGCAATCCCAATCTCAATCCGGTGCGTTCGAGCAATGCCGATCTGTCGCTGGAATGGTATTTTCGTCCCGCTTCGCTACTGTCGGCGGCGGTGTTCCATCGCGACATCAACGGCTACATCCAGACCTATGCCGACAGCGAAGTGGTCAACGGCGTCAGCTATCTGGTGAGCCGTCCGCGCAACACCGGCCATGGCACGCTGGAAGGTGCGGAATTGGCGTACACCCAGTTCTACGATTTTCTGCCGGGCTGGTTGTCCGGCCTGGGCACGCAGCTCAATGCCACCTTCATCAACGCCAACACGCAATCGCCAACAGGGCAGCGCCAGGATCTGGTCAACGTTTCCAAACGTGCCTATAACGCGATCCTGATCTATCAGAAAGGCCCCTACTCCGCCCGCCTCGCGTACAACTGGCGCAGCCGTTATGCCGTGGCCTACAACCCCGGCGGCGCTCAGCCGCAGTCCATCTACAACGCGCCCGTGGATGACCTGGACTTTGCCGTGAACTACGACGTGAACAAATACCTGACGCTCACCATGGAAGGCACCAATCTGCTGGGACACGTTGTGCATACGCAATTCGGCAACAATCAGTACTTGTTCCCGCGCGACGCGATCATGATGGAACGCACTTTCATGTTCGGCGTGCGCTTTCGCATGTAATTTCCCTTCCGCCGCTATCGTTATGATCGCGGCAGTGCCTTTTTTCGGATAAAGAAAACCGCCATGCCTGCTTCCATCGTAAAGAAACGCTTGCGTCTGTCCTTGTTGTTTTCCGCCCTGTTTCTTGCCAGCGGTTGGCTGCAAGCCGCCGACGTTGAAGTGCAAGGCAGTCTACGCACCGATCAACCCGGGCCGCAGGTATCGCGCTACATCTTCGGCCAGTTCGCCGAACACCTCGGCACCGGCATTTATGGCGGCATCTGGGTCGGACCGGATTCCAGCATTCCCAACACGCACGGCTATCGCAACGACGTACTGGCCGCGCTCAAAGCCATCGCCGTGCCCGATATACGCTGGCCCGGCGGCTGCTTCGCCGACGAATACCATTGGCGCGATGGCATCGGCCCGCGTGACAAGCGGCCAACCAGCGTCAACACGCACTGGGGCGGCGTGGAAGAACCCAACAGCTTCGGCACGCATGAATTCATGAACTTCACCGAGCTGCTTGGCGCCGACGCCTACGTTGCCGGCAACGTGGGCGATGCTTCGCCCGACGAACTGGCGCAATGGGTGGAATACATGACCGCACCCACGCGCTCGACGTTGGCCATGCAACGCCGCGCCAATGGCCGCGACAAACCCTGGAAGGTGGCCTTCGTCGGCGTCGGCAACGAACTATGGGGCTGCGGCGGCAACATGCGCGCCGAATACGCCGCCGACGTATATCGCCGCTACCAAACCTTCGTAAAGGCGCCGGCCGATCAAACGATCCTGAAGATCGCATCCGGCCCGAGCGACGACGACTACCACTGGACCGAGGTGATGATGCGCGAGGCCGCCAAGTTCATGGATGGCCTCAGCCTGCATTACTACTCCGTGCCCGGCGGCTGGCCGCCCAACGCATCGTCCACCGATTTCGATGAAACCGCGTGGATCTCGACCTTGCAGAGCGCGCTGCACATGGACGAGCTGATCACCAAGCACAGCGCGATCATGGATAAATACGACCCGAAGAAAAAAGTCGCGCTAGTCGTCGACGAATGGGGCACCTGGTACAAGGGGTTGCCAGGCAGCAATCCAGGTTTCCTGCATCAGCAGAACACCCTGCGCGATGCACTCGTCGCCTCGCTGAACCTGGACATCTTCAGCAACCACGCCGATCGCGTGCGCATGGCCAACATCGCGCAGATGATCAACGTGCTGCAGTCGATGATCCTGACTGACGGCAACAAGATGCTGTTGACTCCGACATATCACGTGTTCGCGATGTACAAGCCTTACCAGGACGCCACGCATTTGCCGCTGGAGATCAGTACGCCGACTTATCGTCACGGATCATTTGCAGTGCCGGCGGTGCATGGCTCTGCGGTGAAGGCGAAAGATGGCCATGTGTATGTGGCGTTGACCAATCTTGATCCGGAGCACGCGGCCGAAGTGAGCGTGAAGCTCAGCGGCCACACCACTCAGGTGAGTGGACAGATTTTGACGGCGCCGGCGATTACTTCGCTTAATAGCTTTGAGCATCCAGATGCAGTCAAGCCGGCTGCTTTTTCAGGTGCGCGAATCAGTGATGGGACGTTGCAAGTCCAATTGCCGGCGAAGGCGATCGTGATGTTGAAGTTGCAGTGATCCAATACCCCATCGACAAACGTAGGCGGTCGAAGTCCGACCTCCACATCGTCGTCATACCCCACATCAAGAAAGTCCGCCTCTATCGCGCCCCAATTTAAGGAAGCTCTGATCTATTCCACGTACCCGTCACTGCCCTGTGCCACGCAACACACCCTGCGGGCCTTCTGGACGTCATGCCGGGTGCGTGGAATAGATCAGAGCATCCTTAAGTGTCTTAGCAAGCGCTGCGTATAGGCCCGGCATCCGGGCCTATCCTTTACACAAGCTACGTTGGAGGAAATTCATGCGTTTCAAGACCAGGTTTTTCACCACGATGCTCGCCTTGGTTTCACTCGGCTGCGTGCCCGTCGCCACCCAGGCCCAGGCAGCGCCGTGGACGCTGAGCGGGGCGCTCGTCACCCACGATCCGGACATCCAAAAGGAAGGCTCGACCTACTGGATCATGGAGACCACGGCCAATGCCGGCATCGGCGTGAAATACTCGTCGGACGGCACGACCTGGACCCAGGGCACCGCCATTTTCGGTAACGGGCTCAGCTGGTGGAAAGCCTATAATCCGTCGGCCGATCCGGCGCAGGTCTGGGCGCCCGGCTGCATCAACTACAACAACACGACGGCCTGTTACTACGCCGTGTCGACCTTCGGCTCGCAGACTTCGGCGATCGGCCTGACCACCTCCGCGGGCGGCATCGCCGCCGGCAAATGGGTCGACAACGGCACCGTCATCACCTCCAACAGCAGCAATGCGTTCAATGCCATCGACCCGCAACCGGTGGCCGACTATTCCGGCAATCTGTGGCTGAGCTTCGGCTCGGCCTGGGGCGGGATCTATATAAGGCAGGTCAGCAAGTCGACCTTCCTGACAGTGGGATCCTCGACCAATATTGCCCGCGACACGTCGCAGGTCGTCGAGAACTCATTCATCGTCAAGCACGTCTTCAACGGCACCAACTACTACTATCTGTTCCTGTCGAAAGGCTCGTGCTGCAGCGGCGCCAGCAGCACCTATCACATCGTCGTTGGGCGCTCGACCTCGATTACCGGCCCCTATGTCGACAACAACGGCAATTCGATGATGAACGCCGGCTCCGGACTGACCATCGCATCCTCGGGTTCGCGCTTCATCGCGCCGGGTGGCGAAAGCGCCATCGGCGACACCATCATGGCGTGGTATGCGCTGGATTCGCAGAACAACTACACCCCGGTCCTGTTCATCAACAACCTGACCTGGAACTCCAGCGGCTGGCCGAACGCGCTCTGGTAAGTTCGGATGAAGAGGATCAGAGCCACTTGTCACACACATCGCTAAGTGGCTCTGACGCAGTTACGCAAAGGATGGTCATGTCTATGTTGCGCTGGCCAATCTCGATCCGGAGCACCCCGCCGAAGTGAATGTAAAGCTCAGCGGCGATGTGAGTCAGATGAGCGGGCAGATTCTGACTGCACGGACCATGACGTCGCTCAACACCCTTTAACACATGGATACAGTGAAGCCCGCTGCTTTTTCAGGCGCACGTATCAGCGATGGAAAGTTGCAGGTCAAGTTGCCGGCGAAGGCGATCGTGATGTTGAAACTGCAATGAGTCTTTCGAATCAAGATCAAGCCTCATCGACGCGAATGATTGTTTTCTCTGCTTGCAGAGGAGGACTGGGTTGAGCAAGCAAGTCTTCACGCAATCATCACGAACGACTGAACCATCGCCGCTATTCGCCAACGTCCTACACACTGAGATCCGGGAATGGAATGCTAGATTGCGCGTTCCATCGGTGCAGGGCGCACCGTCCAACCCAAGAAGGGGATCTTGTATGTCGAAGCTTGTCGCTCGTCGCACGTTGTTTACAGCACTGCTGGCATTGGGACTTTCCGGCGTCGCGAGTGCCGCGCCACCGACGCAAGGCCTCGGTCAAGCGTGGCCCAACGCCACGGATGTCAGCCTCAATCCGCACTACCACGCTTACAGCTTCATCTCGCAAGGGATCACTTATGTGCAGATCAACGATGCCGCCGGCAACCTGATCGGCGCGGTAGGCACGGCGAGCGGACAATTCATTGTCCTGCCAATCGGCAACTCGCAATCCGTAACAATACCGCAGCAACTGGCCGTAGCCACCCAAGCCACGCCAACTGCGTCTCCCTCAGCCGTCTACAACGATGGCAGCACCGTGATCACGGCAACGCCTATGAGTGATGGAACGACCACCTTGCAAGCGGCCACGCTGTCCCCGCAGACCGCCACGACGAGCACGCAAAGTGCCTCACAGATCTGCAACCCCATCACGTGCAGCACTCACGGTTCTTGAAAAAAATGCTTCACCAAAAACAGAAAAGCCCGGTGGATGCCGGGCTTTTCTGTTCAAGGATCAAGCATCAAACAAGTGATGCTTCGCCCGCCAGACCGCTCTCGATGACGCACCGAGCCCTCAAAAATCGCAGCGCGGTCTTGCAGCGCCTTCATTCCCAGACCGGTGCCTGCACGCATCAGGCGCGGTGCCAGGCGCTCCCATTGCACATGACTTAAATCGACGGGATGACGCCCGAACCGTAGCTGGATAAACACCCAACGTCGACCTGATCGCTCACCCGCTCGCAATCGCACTCGGACGACGTTCACGTCTCTGCTGCAGCACCCTTCAGCAATGCCTTCGCAAACCGTCCGATAGATAGCCTGATGAAGACTCGTCGACAGCCAGCTGACCGGACCTTTGAGATCACACGAGTAATGGATGCCCGCCTCATCGAGCATGCGCGCCACTGCGCCTTCTCGCAATGCGGATGGCAAGCCGCGTTCACGCCATGACTGCGGATACAACGTGTCGGCCAAGCCATAGAGTTGATCCTGCGCATCCAGCGCAACACGCAAGTAGCCACCGTCATCGAGAGCCGGCTGCAAGTGGCGCAAACGCCCCAGCATCAACATGTAGCCACCGCGCACTGTCTCGCGAATCTGATCCAGCGCCTGCGCAGTGGAGCGCATCTGCATTTCACCGATCTGGAAGTTGCTGCGGGCAAGTTCCAACGCAAGCCGCATGTCGGCCTGTTCTTTCTCGGCCCGCTGATTGAGCACGCCGATGCGCGCGCCGACCATCAACATCGTGCTGATCGCAAAGGCCACGATGACTTCGGCCTGCAAGGTGCCTTGATCAAATTGCTCAGGCATCAAAACGACCACCGCAAGGCTCGCCAACGTACCCCCGAAAGCAGCGCCTTGCCAGCCATGCCGCAGTGCCAGCCACACCACCGGCAAGAACAGGCACATCTGGGCGATCTCTCGCACGTGTGGCGACCTGAAACCGATCCACAGCAACACTGCCAGCATCGGCACGATCAGACACACACTCTCGAACACAGCGCGGCTTTCGAGTGCATGCGTGAACAGCTCTTTCCAGCCGTGACGCTGCAAGCGTTCGTGGAAAGCGAACGTGATCGGAACCAGCGTCAGGATTCCCAGGAAATTGCCAAGCAGCCACTCGGCAGCCAACTGGTCGTAATGGATGGGTGGGAAGTTCACCGGTACTTTCGCGGCGAACACCATCAACAGGTTGTAAGCGGCACCCGCCAGCGACACGACGAGCGCGCTGACCAGCATGACAAACACATGCGCCTGTCCCGCTTTGCCAATCAGTGGGCCACGCTCACGTGCCACATAAACAATGGGTGCGGCGAACGCCGTAGCCGGCAACAGATTCAGCAAAGCCCAGGCAGGCCCAAGCTCGGTCCAGCACGCGATGCTCATGGGAACGAGCGCCAGCTCTTCGCCAATGATAAGCGCCGCCCAATAGCGATAAGGCACCAGGGACAAAACCGCCACACGTACACCGGCCAACAAAACGTAATGGGGAATGATGATCTGCCGGAACAGCCACAGCCCAAGCGCATAAGCGGCGACCACAGTCGCCTGCTTGCATCCATTTCTTGCGAGCGCCCACACACGTTCGTGCATCGTCTCCAACTCCCCAGTGGATCCATGACGCGGAACAAATTTTTGCAACGATCTAGGTCGGGCTGTGAAACTGAAGTGAAAAGCGGCCCTATGCTTGGCGCCTCGCTATATTACTTCGCGCAAAGACGCCCCTGCTGCGGACTTTGGGAAGTGTGACGGGTGTCGTGAAGTCAGCCATCACATGCGTTTCAACGCTCCAGTGCCGCCTGATCCACCGCGGGCCATCCTTTTGCATCCCACCTCATCGGCAGAATATGCAACTTCGGCAAGCCACCATCCTTGCCGTCGTACGCATGGAATACCAGGTAATCCTTCCCGTTGAAGGTATACGCACTGTTGTGTCCCGGCCCGGCCCATCGCGCGGTGCCGTGCAGTACTTCGCTGCCGCCGCCTTGATCAAGGCGCTTTCCGTTCTTGTCCAAGTACGGCCCTGTTAAATCTTGCGAGCGGCCGATCATGATGCGATAGCTGCTTTGCATGCCGCGGCAGCAGTAATCCCAGGACATGAAGAGGTAGAACCAGCCGTTCTTGCGGAAGATGAAAGGTGCTTCCAATGCTGCTGGGCCGGGATCGGCATCGTCGGTGAAGATGGAGCGTTCGCGCTTGGCGATTGTGTACCACTGTTGTGGTTCGTCCAGATGAAGTCGATCTTCGGTGAGCCGAACTAGTTTCAGTCCGCCCCAGAAGGAACCCAAAGTGAGCCACGGTGTGCCATCGGTATTGGTGACAAGGTTGGGATCGATCGCGTTCCACAAATCGCGTTGCGGCACGGAGCGAATAAGGATGCCGTGGTCCACCCATTTGAAATCGGGACTGGACGGATCAAGCGTGGCGTTCGTGGCCACACCGATGGCCGAGGTATTTTTGCCGCCTTTGGAAATCGCGTAGTACAGCGTGTAGACGCCATTATGAAAGGTTACGTCCGGCGCCCAGATGTGGCCGTTGAAGTCGGGCACAACGTCATAAGCCCATGCAGGAATCTTGGTGAATACCGGCGGCTCGGCTTTCCATGTCTTGAGGTTCTTCGAGCTGTAGACGGTGATGCCGGGACCCGTGACGAACAGATACCACGTATCGCCTTGTTGCGCGATGACGGGATCGTGCGCCAGCACATCGGCCGAATAGCCCTTGTGTGGCCGGGCCGTCGGCGGCGCTTGCAGCATGTTTGCGTTGGTCTGTTGGGTGGCCATGCATGCGGCGCTCACGACAAGCGTCAGCATTGCTGCCAGCGCACGCACGAAACTCATGCAGCCACTCCGGTCGGCCACTCCACCTCCCGCTGTGGACGACCGAATATCGGCATACCCTGCGCATCCCACGACAGCGGCTGCACGCGTGCGTGGCGATCCGCATTCCACAGTGGGTCGCCTTCAATCTCGCGATAGTCGCGTGCGTGGTAGATCATCAGATCGGTTTCGCCATCCGCGCTTACGGTGAAACTGTTGTGACCGGGGCCAAAAATTTGTTGCTCCGCATCGGTGACGAATACCGGCGCGGGAGATTTATGCCAGGCGCCTGCATCAAGCAGATCAACATGTGCATCGGCCCATAGCAAGCCCATGGCGTAACGCTCGTCCGTGGCGCTCGCCGAGTAGGCGATCAACACTTTGCCATGGCGAATCAACACAGCCGGACCTTCGTTGACTGCGAAGCCCTGCACTTCCCAATCAAGCTCTGGCCGGCTCAACAAGATCGGCGTGCTGGCCAACGTCGTCGGCGTTGCCAAAGGTGCGATATAGAGGTTGGAGTTGCCGGGAATATCCGGATGTTTCTGCGCCCATACGTAGTAATCGCGGCCGCGATGGCGAAAGGTGGTGGCATCCAGGCAGAAAGCATCGATGCCGCTATCGACCCGACCGGCAAAAGACCATTCGCCGGTGGTGGGATCGGATGCAAGATTGCGCAACGCGTACATGCGGTGCTGGAACAAGTCGTTCTTGATTTCGCGCGATGGCGCCGCTGCAAAGTAGATGTACCAGGCGTCGTCGAAACGATGAATCTCCGGCGCCCAGATCAACGCGCTCGCGGGGCCGCTTGCAGGTGCACGCCACAGCACGAACTCTTGCGCCGTGGCCAGTCCTTCGAGCGTGGCCGAGCGACGAAGGATGATGCGATCGTATTCCGGCACGGAAGCCGTGAAGTAGTAGTACCCATCATGCCGCCCTACGAAAGGATCGGCGCGATTGAGTATGAAAGGGTTGGCGAGTTTCATGGCAGACATTCCGTGGTGCGACGGGCAAGCAGATGCGCGTGCTGCTCGTCGGAGGGCGCGTCGATTTCCTCGACAATCTGGCCCTTGAGCTGGTGGTAGTACGCATCGGTGATGCGGTAGCGGTACATCAGGCCACCCATCAGCACGTGAAACGCGCCCGGTATGATCGTCAACATCAACGCAATGCCGATGAGCGTGTAGCTGCTTTGCGGCCGATCCGGCACATAGTCGAAACCGGCAAGCAGCCAACCGACAATGGCCCCCGCCACGCCCATGCCAGCCTTCTGGCAAAAGGAAATGCCGCCAAAGGCAAGGCCCGATACGCGCCTACCTGTGCGCGCGTGACCGTAATCCACAGCTTCGGCGATGGCCGACCAGAACACCGGCGCGTGCAGGTCCACCACAAACGAGATCAGGAAATACAAAACGAAAGCCAGCACCACGTCGCCTGGCTTCACCAGCACGAACATCATCACGCTAAGCGCGCCCACCACCAGCTGGCTGTAGCGAAACAGCTTGACCTTGCAATACACCTTGGTGATCCACGTCGAAGCCACCATGGCGAGGATGGCTGCGGTCACGCCGGTAGCCATGAAGGCGGACATCAAGCGTGCATCGCCGTGCAGGTAGTACTTGGCGTAGTACGCGGCGACCGAGCCGCGAATCACATAGCCGATCGTGCCCACCACGCAGACTGTCGCGAGCACCATCCATTGATCGTTGCGCAACAGCAATCGCAGCTGTTCGCGAAGCGGTTTGTGATCGACCTTATGTTGGATGCGTTCGGTGGTGCTGAAGAAACAAAACAGGAATAGCAATGTCGCCATCAGACCCATCAGGCCCATCGCCCACTTGTAGCCATCCGCCAGGCGAGCGCCGCCCCACGCCACCGCAAGCTGCGGCACCACGATGGTGACGAGAAATGCGGCGACCTTGGCGAAGAAAAGACGATAGCCGTTCGCCGACAAACGCTCTTGCGGATCGGCGGTGAGCACACCGATCAGCGAGATGTAGGGAATAGTGACGGCGGTGAAGATCAGCATCACCAACAGGTAGGTTGCGTATGCCCATACCAGCTTCAGGTTGTAAGCGAGATCGGGCGTGGTGAAGGTCAAGAACACCGAGATACCGAACGGCAACGCCATGACCAGGAAATAGGGCCTGTAACGTCCCCAGCGCGTGGTATGGCGATCGGTGAAAGTGCCCATCAGCGGATCGGCGACCGCATCGACCATACGTACCAGGATGAACAGCAGCGCGACGTCTTGCGGTTTGAGCCCAAAAACATCGGTGTAGAAGAAAGTGACGATCAACATCATCGATGAAATGACGACGTTCACTGCCATGTCGCCGGCCCCATAGCCGAGTTTCTCGATCACGCTCAGCTTTTGATCTTGCACCTCGCTCATCAGCTTTCCCCCTGCTCCGGCGCGCGGCGAACCAACAATCGTTGCAACAGACAGAACATCAGCAACAGCAGGCCGATAGCGATGCGCGTCCACCAGGAACTAAGCCGGCCGTCGAACGCGATCAGGGTCTGGATCAACCCAAGGATCAACACACCGAACAAAGTGCCTGCCACATGACCGCGCCCGCCGGTCAACAGCGTGCCGCCGATGACTACGGCAGCGATGGCATCCAACTCCAATCCCAATGCGTGCTGGCTGTACCCGGACAACATATAAAGTGCGTACACCACACCCGCCAGCGCCGAGCAGAAGCCGCTCAGCGCGTACACGCGAATCACCGTGGAAGCGACTGGCAACCCCATCAAACTCGCCGATTGCGGATTGCCGCCAATGGCGTAGACCGCACGACCGAATGAAGTAAACCCAGCCAACAACACACCCGCCGCAACCACTACTAACGCCACCAATGCGCCCACCGACAAGCTGGCGCCCAACAGCGGAATGCGAATGCTCGCCACTGCTGCCATGAATGGATGATCGATACCGATCGAATCAACGCTGATCAAGGTTGCAAGACCGCGCGCGAGAAACATCCCAGCCAGCGTCACCACGAACGGTTGCAATGTATAACGCTGGATCAGCAGACCCATGCATGCACCCAGGCCGGTACCAAGCAGCAGCACCACGCTGATGGCGGCCAAAGGATGCCAACCATGTCGCTGAATCAGCGCCGCCTGCAATACGGTGGAGAGTGCAATCACTGCACCGACCGACAAATCGATGCCGCCAGTCAGAATCACAAAGGTCAGCCCCACCGCTGTGATCAGCAGGAAGGCGTTGTCGATCAGCAGATTCGCGAATACCTGCGGCGCCAGCAGGCCGTCGTAGAACACGCCGCCGACGAGCGCCATCGCCACGAATAGACCGAGTGGAACCGCTAGCGCGAGATGCCTGGCCTCGCGTGCGCCGCCAATGAAAGCAGCGATAGATCTCGCCGCATTCATGTCTGTTCTCCCTTGCGCACCCACGGCAACCATGCGCGAACCTGGCTGCGAAAGTCGGCCGACTGCAACACCATGACAACGAACACCAACACGGCCTTGACCACCAGGTTCAGTTGCGGCGGCAGACCGACGGCATAAATGGTGGATGTCATGGTCTGCAGGATCAGCGCACCGATCAGGCTGCCTGCAAGGCTGAAACGTCCACCGCTGAGCAAGCTTCCGCCAATGCTCACGGCGAGAATCGCATCGAGCTCGAACAACTGGCCGGCGTTATTCGCATCGGCGCTGTCGACGTTGGCGCTGACCAACACGCCTGCCATGCCCGCGCTGAGGCCGCAGAATAGGTACGTAGCAAGGATGATCGCGCCGGCGCGCACACCCGCCACCTTCGCCGCTATCGGGTTATGGCCGATAGCACTCGTGAACAAACCCAATGCACTGTGGCGTATCAACCATTGCAAACCAACGAACACCGTTGCAACCACATAAAGCGGAAACGGCAAGCCCAGCAGAAAGCCGTTCGCAAGGAATCCGTAGGGCGCGTAATACACGGTGATGATCTGCCCACCACTGATGAGCTGCGCCACGCCGCGACCGGCCACCATCAGGATCAGCGTGGCGACGATCGGCTGCATGCCCACCTTCACCACGAGCAAGCCGTTCCACAATCCGCACAACGCGGCCACCGTGAGCGCAGCAACAATGGCCCAGGCGAGTGGCAAAAGATTGCTGCCTGCATGAGCAGCTTGCACCTGTGTAAGCGTCCACGCTGCCACGGTCGCGGTCAAGGCCAGCACCGCACCCACCGAAATATCCAGCCCGCGCACGGCGATCACCAGCGTCATGCCCAGCGACACCAGAATCAGCGGCGCAGCGCGATTGCCGATGTCGATGAGGTTGCCGTACAGATGACCGTCGCGCCAATGCAGAGCGAGAAATCCAGGATTGAACACACCATTGCCCAACAGCAGCAAGGCGAGCGTCAGTAGCGGCCAGAACAATGGCTGAGCCACAAAGCGCCGCAGCCAGGGTTGTGTCGCGAAGGATGTGGAAACGGGCACCATCGACTCGCTCACTTCACGCCACCTCGCCCGCATCGCCGGCGATAAGCGCCAATATCTCCTGCTCGCTGCAACCGCCGGGCAATTCGCCAACCTTGCGGCGCTCCCGCAGCACGGCAATGCGATCGCACAAACGCAGCACCTCTTCGATTTCGGCGGAGATAAACAGCACCGCCATGCCCTGCCCGGCCAACCGCACCACTTCAGCCATGATGTCCTGCTTGGCGGCAATGTCGATACCGCGCGTGGGTTCGTCGAGAATCAACAATCGCGGCTCGGTCGCCAGCCAGCGCGCCAGCACGACCTTTTGCTGATTGCCGCCGGACAGTTGGCCTGCGAGGGTTTCGATGCTCGCCGTTTTAACACCGAGCGCTTTCACCAGTTTCGTTGCGAGAGCTTCCTGCTGCGTTCGCGACAACGTGCGGCGCCAGCCCATGCGCGTCTGCAAGGCGAGCACGACGTTTTCGCGCACCGACAACTCAGCAATGATGCCTTCGGTTTTGCGCTCTTCCGGACACAACGCCAAACCCTGCGCCACGGCGTCGGCCGGATGATGCAGGTCCGCCGCTTCGCCTTGAATGTCGAGCCGGCCCTCGCCGGAGCGATCAAGACCGAACAGCAACCGCGCCAATTCGGTGCGACCGGAGCCGAGCAACCCGGCAAGTCCAAGCACTTCCCCGCGACGCACCTGTATATCCGTGGCGTGCAGCTTGCCGCGCCTTCCCAGGCCATGCGCCGACAGCACGACTGGCGCATTGGCAGCAGGACGATGCTCGCTATCGCGGCCTTCCGCCAGCGCAACCTCGCGTCCCACCATGGCCGATACCAACGCGGGCTGTGGCAACTCGTCAGCCAGATATTCACCGACGCGGCGACCGTTACGTAATACGGTGATGCGATCGGATACCGCGTAGACCTGATCGAGAAAGTGCGTAACGAACATGATCGCCAGCCCCTGCTCACGCAGGCGGCGCATGACCTTGAACAGCTCCTGCACTTCGCCTTCGTCAAGGCTGGACGTCGGCTCATCGAGAATCAACACACGCGCCGATACGCCGATGGCACGCGCAATCGCCACCATTTGCTGGATCGCCACCGAATACGTCGCCAGCGGCCGATCCACGTTGATGTCCAAACCCACCGCCGCAAGCACATCGCGCGAGCCACGGCGCACTGCGCGCCAATCGATAAAACCGAAACGGCGTGGATAACGGCCTGCGAAAATATTTTCCGCGACCGAGAGGTTCGGGCACAGATTCACTTCCTGGTACACGGTGCTGATGCCCAGCGCCTGCGCTTGCACGGGTGTAGTCGGTGCGACGAGTCGCCCATCCAGCGACACCTGTCCACTGTCGGCGGAGATCACCCCCGTCAGCAATTTGATGAGGGTGGATTTACCCGCGCCGTTTTGGCCCATCAGGGCGTGGATTTCGCCGGCGCGCAGGCAGAGTTCGACGCCGTCGAGCGCCACGCTGCCGGCGAAGCGCTTGCCGACACCTGTCGCGTGCAGCACTACGGAAGGCGAAGCTGGCGCGCTCACCGTACAAGCTCCTTGGCGGATGGCGTGCGGCGAGTCGATCGCATCACGAGGCGCCTCAATATTTGCGCTTCGGCAATTCGGACGCTGCCTGGTCCTGCGTGAATACACCTTCCCGCACAACCACACGCTTGGGCACCGGCTTGCCGGCGGCCACGTCGCGAATCAGTGACGCTAGTTGCGGACCAATCAGCGGATTGCATTCGATGGTGGCATTGAGTTTGCCGTCCTTCATCGCTTCGAACGCGCCATGCACGCCATCGACGGACACGATCTCGATGTCCTTGCCCGGCTTCAGTCCGGCTTCTTCGATGGCAAGAATGGCGCCGATCGCCATGTCGTCGTTGTGCGCGAAAACGACATCGATGTTGCGGTCGGCTTTCAGGAACGCCTCCATCACTTCCTTGCCTTTGGCGCGCGTGAAGTCACCGCTTTGCGAGTGCGTCACCTGGAAGCGCGAATCGGTATCGATGATTTCGTGGAAGCCCTTCATGCGATCGATCGCCGGCGCCGAGCCGACCGTGCCCTGCAATTCGGCAATGCGGATCGGGCCGGATTTGCCCTTGCTGTCCTCGACCAACCAGCGCGCGGCGCGACGGCCTTCTTCGACAAAGTCGGAGCCGATCAAGGTTACATAGAGCGAATCGTCGGAAACCTTCACCGCGCGATCGGTCAGCACCACGGGAATATGCGCGGCCTTGGCTTCGCGCAGCACCGGCTCCCAACCGGATTCGACCACGGGCGAGAACGCGATCACGTTCACGCGTTGCGCGATGAACGAGCGTATCGCCTTGATCTGGTTCTCCTGCTTCTGCTGCGCATCGGAGAATTTCAGCTTGAAGTCGTCGCCACCGAGCGCAGCCTTGATCGATTCGGTGTTGGCGGTGCGCCATTCGCTTTCGGCGCCGACCTGGCTGAAGCCGACCACGATCGGCGCCTTGCCGTCCGCGCTGCCCGCTTGTTTGTTCGAACAGGCGCCAAGCAGTACCGATACCGCCAGCAATGCGCACGCTACAAAACGCTGCTTCATGTTTTCTCCCTCTCGCGCATCACGCACAGCCCCTCCGCCGTATGCGATGTGCTGTTCGTCAGGCCGCCGTGTAGGCGGTCTTCACGGTCGTATAGAACTCCACCGCATAGCGACCCTGCTCGCGCGGACCATAGCTGGAATCTTTGCGGCCACCGAACGGCACATGCGGATCGACGCCAGCAGTAGGCAAATTGACCATAACCATGCCCGCTTGCGCATGCCGCTTGAAGTGCGTGGCGTGCTTGAGTGAATTGGTGACGATACCTGCGCACAGGCCAAACGTGGTGTCGTTGGCCAAAGCCAGCGCATGTTCGTAGTTGTCGGCGCGCAACAGCGCAGCCACCGGGCCGAAGATTTCTTCGCGCGCGATGCGATGGCTGGGCACGACAGCAAATAAAGTCGGCACAAGAAAGTGGCCGCGTGTGGCGGCTTCGACATGCCCGCCACCGAACAACAGCTCGCCGCCGTCTTCATGGCCGGCCTGGATGTAAGAAAGATCGGTTTCGAATTGCGTCAAGCTGGCCACCGGGCCGATATCGACCCCGGCTTCGAGCGCATTGCCGACCTTGATTTGCGCCAGCCGTTTGCGCATGCGTTCGGCAAACTCGTCGTAAATCGCTTGCTCCACGATCAGGCGACTGGAGGCCGTACAGCGTTGGCCGGTGGAGAAATAGGCGCCGTTTACCGCACACTCCACTGCTTTATCCAGATCCGCATCCGCCAGCACCACCAACGGATTTTTGCCGCCCATTTCGAGCTGGATCTTCAAGCCACGCGCAGCGGCCTGTCGCCTCAGCGCATTGCCGACCGCCACGGAGCCGGTGAAGGTCAATGCATTGAGCTGCGGATGTTCGACCATCGCCGCGCCAACCGTGCGACCGGGACCGATAAGCATGTTGAATACGCCGGCGGGCAAACCCACGCGACTGAGTATCTCGGTGAGCGCCCATGCGCTGCCCGGCACGATTTCGGCAGGCTTGAACACGACGGTGTTGCCGTAGGCCAAGGCCGGGGCGATTTTCCAGGCGGGAATGGCCAGCGGAAAATTCCATGGTGCGATGATGCCGACCACGCCGACCGGTTCGCGCGTAATCTCCACGTCCACACCGGGACGCGTCGAAGCCAGCTTTTCGCCAGGGATGCGCAACGCTTCGCCCGCGAAGAACTTGAAGATCTGCCCGGCACGCGCCGCTTCGCCGATGCTTTCAGGCAAGGTCTTGCCTTCTTCCATCGCCAGCAGCCGACCCAGCTCTTCTTTGCGCGCAAGGATTTCGCTGCCGACTGCATCGAGGATGTCCGCGCGCTGTTGCGGCGTGCTCAATGCCCATTTGGGCGATGCGGCTGCCGCCGCCTCCACCGCCTCTGCCGTCAGCGCAGCATCGGCCTGGCCGTATTCGCCTACCGGATGATCGAGATCGGACGGGTTTTCATTCGGTACGCTGCCGTTGCCGGCAATCCAGCGGCCGTCGACGTAGCTCTGAAAACGCTGGTTCATGCTTGCTCCCGTGACGGTGACGATTTACAGCACGCGGACTTTGTCCAGCGCGAAGTTGGCCGCGATGGTGCGCAAGGGATTGCTCAACGGCGCACCAAGCTCTGGCAGCTCAATTTCGAAGCGATCACCCGGTTGCGTGCGAACCCCATCGGCAAAGCTCAACGTAGCGGTGCCGAAGAAATGCAGATGCACATCGCCGGGACGACGATGCGCGGTGTATTTGAAGTGGTGATATTCCAGGTTGGCCAGCGAGTGGCACATGTTGGCTTCGCCGGTGAGGAAGGGCTTTTCCCAGATCACGCTGCCGTCGCGATGAATGCGGCTGGTTCCGCGCAAGTCGGCCGGCAGTTCGCCGGTGCGCAACTCCGGACCGATGGCGCATGAGCGCAATTTGGAATGGGCGAGATACAGATAGTTTTTGCGCTCGGTGACGTGGTCGGAAAATTCGTTGCCGATCGCAAAACCCAATCGATAAGGCTGTCCGTCGTCGCCGATGACATACAAGCCGACCAACTCGGGTTCTTCGCCACCATCCAGCGCGAAATCAGGCGACGGCAACGCGTCGCCTGGCGCCACCACGATGTCGCCATTGCCTTTGTAGAACCACTCCGGTTGCGCACCGGGCTGACCGTCATGTGGGATGCCGCCTTCGACGCCCCACTGGAACATCTTCATCGAATCGGTCAGCTCGTGATCGGCCTTTTGCTTGAGCTGTTGATGCATGGCGTCGCGTGCAGCGGCGCTGCCTAGGTGAGTCAGCCCCGTGCCAGTGACAAGACAATGCGCGGGATCGGGATGATGGAGCGGACTGAGCACACGGTGTCCCGCCAACAGATCGCGGTAATTCAGTGCGGTGTTTCCGAGCTTCGCTTGCGCAGCCTGATCGATCGTCTGACCTGCGGCGATCGCCGATCGCGCCAACGCATACATGGAAGAGATGCCGTCCAGCAACCGCACCTGCCCGCCACCGTTGTCCACCACGCCAACGCGTGTCGCGGCGGCATCATCGAGAAGCTGGATCAATCGCATCGTGTCGTCCTACCCCGCAAGCCAGATTATTGAGACCGAAAACCCTCCGCACACGAGCCTGCCGGTGTTAGAGCCTGTTTGATATCTCAGTGTGGTTCGCCAGGCCCCTGAGTAGCCGCCAGGCGGGCGGCGCTGAGATATCAAACAGGCTCTTACACAGCAGCAGACCGGAGGCAGGCCCGGTGCTGGCTATTCTGCGATTGCAACGGATATACAACAAATATAGATTTGGAACACATCGATATCAAAGCGCATATCTCATGCACGCCAACCCTTGGTTCCTTCGCGCCCGATTGAAGACACGCCAGCTCATGCTGCTGATTGCCATCGAGGAGGAAGGCAATATCCATCGGGCCGCCGAAGTGCTCAATATGTCGCAGCCCGCTGCCTCGAAGCTGCTCAAGGATCTGGAGGACATGCTGGGCGTATCGCTGTTCGAGCGGCTGCCGCGCGGCATGCGCCCAACCTGGTACGGGGAAAGCCTGATCCGCCACGCACGTATTTCCCTCTCCAGCCTGCGCGAGGCGGGAGCCGAGATTGAGGCGTTGAAAACCGGCCACGCGGGCACCGTCGCCATCGGCGCCATTGCCGGGCCTTCCATGACGCTGCTGCCGAGCGCGCTCGCGCGCATCACCCGCGAGCGCCCCGATCTTCGTGTATCGCTGCTGGTGGAAAGCAGCGATGTGTTGCTGGAACGGCTGGCGCAGAATCGCGTCGACTTTCTGGTGGCGCGCCTGTTCGCGCGCCACGACAAGAGCCAGTTGCACTACGAAGCGCTGGCAGAGGAAGAGGTGTGCGCCATCGTGCGCCCACAGCACCCGATTCTGTCGCTGCCCAAGGTCGAGCTGAGTCATCTCGCGCAAGCGGATTGGATCGTGCCGCCGGTAGGCAGCGTGTTGCGCCATCGCTTCGAGTTGATGTTCCAGAGCGCTGGCCTGGAACCGCCGCGGCAGGTGATCGGTACGGCGGCCTTGATGTTCCTCTCCAAGATTCTGCAGGAGACCGACTACATGGCGGTGGTGCCGACCGATGTGGCCCGCCACTACGCGGAGTTCGGCATGGTGGCGGTGGTGCCTTACCAATTGTCCTGCCGCATGGATTCCTTCGGCATCATCACCCGCCGCGATTGGCTGCTTTCGCCTGCGGCGCACACGGTGTTGAAGGCCGTGAAGGAATCGGCGGTGGAGATTTACGCTGCAGCGCTGGATTAGGACCAACCGGCATCGACCACAAACTCCTGCGCGGTACACGCCCGCGATTGATCCGAAGCCAAAAACAGCGCCATCGCCGCGATATCGGCCGGCATCACTTTGTCGGGCAAACATTGATTGCGGCGCAGCTCCTGCTCGCCCGCTTCGTCCAACCACAGCGCGATCTGACGTTCCGTCATCACCCAACCTGGCGTAAGCACGTTGACGCGAATGCGGTGTGCGCCCAGTTCGCGCGCCAGACCGCGTGTAAGGCCGTCGACCGATGACTTCGCCGTGGCGTACACAGGATAGCCGCCCGTTTTGGTCTGCCAGCCGGTCGAGCCGAGGTTGACGATCGAACCGCCGCCAAGGCGCTGCATGCCCGGCACCACGGCTTGAATGGCGAAAAAGGCGGGCCGCTGATTCAGGGCGATGCGCCGATCCCAGTATTCGGCCGTGACGTCGGCAAGCGCGTGGCGATCGTCGCTGCCGACGTTGTTGATCAGTACATGGAAATCGCCAAGCTCGGCGGTCGCATCGACGATGGACGTCTGCAGCGCAGCAACATCGGTGACGTCGCAGCACCGGTACCAAGGTTTGGGCAACCCCATGGCCGCCACATGCGCGGCCAATTGGCCACTGGCGTCCTCGGCGATATCAATAAAGGCAACGTGCGCGCGCTGGCGGGCAAAGGCTTCGACCATGGCTGCGCCGATGCCGCTGCCGCCGCCGGTGATGAACACACGGCGCCCGCGCAAGTCCGGATACGAAACCGCGGTATCGACCTTGGATGACTCGATCTGCATCTTTAGGAACCCCTCTCAAAAACGATGCGCATCGATAATGAAACGTATATCGATACGGCAAATATTGTCATTTTTACCGTATCAATATGCTCTGTAGCATCGGTGGCGTAAAGCGTCTTCATCTCGCAAGACGGCTGGCCAGGTCATCCCGTCTTCATACCGCCACTGAGGAATTTCTTTTTCTATGGGCTCACCCAAGAAGCCATCCAGACGCAGCCAAGAATGGTTTGGCCGGGAAGGCAAGCAAGGCTTCTACTACCGCAGTTGGCTCAAAAGTCAGGGCCTGCCGCATGACATGTTTGACGGACGCCCGGTGATCGGCATCTGCAATACGTGGTCGGAACTCACGCCGTGCAATGCTTCGTTCCGCGAGCTGGCCGAGCATGTGAAGCGTGGCGTCTACGAAGCTGGCGGATTGCCCTTGGAATTTCCGGTGATGTCGCTGGGCGAAACGCAGGTGCGGCCCACGGCGATGCTGTGGCGGAATCTGGTCAGTATGGATGTGGAGGAATCGATTCGCGCCAATCCGATCGACGGCGTGGTGCTGTTGATGGGTTGCGACAAGACCACGCCGTCGCTGTTGATGGGTGCTGCCAGCGTCAATCTGCCCACCATCGGTTTGTCCGGCGGCGCATCGCTATCGGGCAATTGGCGCGGCTGTCCGATCGGCTCCGGTACCGGCGTTATCCAGATGTCGGAAATGGTTCGCGCAGGTGAGTTGAGTCAGCAGGATTTTGTGGAGGCCGAAGCGTGCATGCAACGCTCCAAAGGAACGTGCATGACCATGGGCACGGCTTCAAGCATGGCCTGCATGGTCGAGGCGCTGGGTATGTCGCTGCCGGAGAACGCGGCGATACCGGCGGTCGATGCACGACGTTTCAGGCTGGCGCATCTGACCGGCCGCCGCATCGTCGAGATGGTGAAAGAAGATATGCGCATGTCGAGCATTCTCACGCGTGACGCTTTCGAGAACGCTATCAAGACCAATGCTGCGATCGGTGGCTCGACCAATGCCGTGATCCATCTACTGGCGCTCGCCGGCCGCATCGGCGTGCCGCTGAGCCTGGATGATTGGGACCAACTGGGCTCACGCTTGCCGTGCCTGGTCAATCTGAAACCATCCGGCCAATATCTGATGGAAGATTTCTACTATGCCGGCGGTCTTCCCGCCGTGTTGCGCGAAATGGCGCCGCATCTGGCGCTGCAGGCTATTACCGCCAACGGCCACACGCTGGGCGAAAACATCGCCGAGGCACCGTGCTGGAATCGCGACGTGATTCGCCCGCTCGCCGAACCGTTCAAACCCCAAGCGGGTATTGCCGTGCTGCACGGCAATCTCGCGCCGGACGGTGCGGTCATCAAACCGTCGGCTGCGTCGCCGCATTTACTGCAGCATCGCGGTCGCGCTGTCGTGTTCGAGAACATCGAGGATTTCAAGAAGCGCATCGACGGCGATGCCTTGGACATCGACGAAACATGCGTGATGGTGCTGAAGAACTGCGGTCCTCGCGGTTATCCGGGCATGGCCGAAGTCGGCAACATGCCGCTACCGCCAAAGCTGCTCAAGCGCGGCATCACCGACATCATTCGCATTTCCGACGCACGCATGAGTGGCACCGCGTACGGCACTGTGGTGCTGCACGTTTCGCCTGAAGCTGCGGCGGGCGGAACGCTTGCCCTGGTCCGCGATGGCGATTTCATCGAACTGGATGTGCCGAACCGACGCGTGCATCTGGATGTGTCAGAAGTGGAACTGGCGCAACGTCGTGCTGAGCAAAAGGCGCCGCCTGCGCCGGCTCGAGGTTGGGTGAAACTCTATGTCGATCATGTGCAGCAGGCGCATCTGGGCGCGGATCTCGACATTCTTGTTGGCGGAAGCGGCGATGACGTGGGGCGCGATTCGCACTGAGGTGTAAATGCTGCGAGGCAAACACGTGCACGGCGACGCAGGGATTGCGTCCCAGCCTACGAACCATCCAGATCAGGTGCTGTAGGTGCGGTCTTTCCAGCGCGAGCGGACACCACGCCAATAGCGAATGGCCGAGCTCCACGTCATGCCGAGGTACAGCACGGCACCGAACGGCAGCAACAACGCCCAGGCGAGGCGCATGTTGTAGTAACGCAGCATGGGCAGGTAACTCAGCATCATCGCAACCAGGGCGATCAAGCCAAGGCGCCAAGTGATGTGAGATGCCAGCAACATGAAAGGTAAGCCATAAGCGATGACGAATAACACCGTCACCACCAGCAGCAGCGACGTGGAATAGCCGAGCTGCGTGAAGGCCGAGCGCGCCACCATGTCATGGATGGAACCAAGGCTGCCGTAAGGGCGCAGACTCACGACACCACGACTGAGACCGAGCCAGATGCGATAGCCGGCGTTCTTCACCTGTCGCGCAAGCGTGCAATCGTCGATCAATGCATTGCGCAGACTGGCGAACGCACCTGCACGCTGCAGCGCTTCGGTATCGACCAGAATGCAACCGCCCGCGGCGGCTGCGATCAAGCGCGAAGACGAATTGGAAACGGAGAACGGATAAATCAGTTTGAAGTAGTAGACGAACGCGGGCAGCAGCAAACGATCCCAGAAGCTGGTGCGGCGCAGATCCGCCATCAACGATACGAACTGGCGATTGTCGCGTTGCTTGTGTGCGAGCAAGGCCGGCAACAGTCCAGGCTGCAACTGAATGTCCGCATCCAGCAGCAAAGTGATCGGCGTACGCACGTGCGCCTTGCCTTGCTCCAACGCCCACAGCTTGCCTGCCCAGCCTTGCGGCAACGGCTGGCCGCTGATCACGCGAACGCCTGGAAAAGAGGCGGCGATTTTTGCCGTATCGTCGGTGGATTGATCATCCACCACGATCACTTGCAAGCCGTTGCCTTGTGCTTGCAGACCAGCAAGCGTGAGGCCGATGACATCGGCCTCGTTGCGCGCGGGAATCAACACCGTGATTTGGCTGAGATCGACTGGCCCGGCATGCGGGTCGGCTTCGATGCGCTCACGCGTACTCCAGGGCCGCCACGGTACCAGCAGCAGGCCCACCCACATCAGTGCCGGCAACGACGCGGCAACCCATTCCACTATGCCCATCGTTGTCGACGCTTTTGACTCGCTTAGTGGTTCGCTTCGGTACTCGTTTCTGCGCCGCGGCGCTGGATCGAGCTGATCGGAATGTGGATCGCCGTCGCGTCGGCGCGATTGCCGTACTTCACCGGCAGATCCGGTGCCATCGGGCCATCGGTGCGCGGGCCGAACATCGAAACCTTTAGAGCTTTCAGCGGATGCGCAAACATGTCGTCCACGGCCGTGCCTTCGAAGCCGCAGTGCGCCATGCAGTTGTCGCACTTCGGGTTGATGCCTACACCGTACTTTTCCCACTCGGTGTCTTCCATCAATTCCTTGTAGGTCTTCGCATAGCCTTCGTCGACCAGCAAGTAACACGGCTTCTGCCAACCAAAGATGTTGTACGTCGGGTTGGACCACGGCGTGCATTGATAGCTCTGGTTGCCCGCGATGAAGTCAACAAACATCGCCGACTGGTTGAACGCCCACTTGCGCTTGCGTTCCTTGCCGATCTTGAAGATGTCGCGGAACAACTGCTTGCTCTCGGTGCGGCCAAGGAACACGTCCTGACGCGGCGCATGCTGGTAGCTGTAGCCCGGCGAAACGGTGATGCCTTCCACACCCAGTTCCATCGCATAGTCGAAGAAGTCGGCGACTTCTTCCGGCGGCTCGCTGTTGAACAGCGTGCAGTTCACCGTGACGCGGAAACCCTTCGACAGCGCGAGCTTGATCGCAGTGACAGCCTTCTCGAACACGCCATCCATGCACACGGACTTGTCGTGCTGCTTTTCCAAACCATCCAAGTGCACGGACCAGGTGAAGTACGGTGACGGCTTGTATTCGTCGATGTGCTTGGGCATCAGGATCGCGTTGGTGCACAGATACACGAACTTCTTGCGCGCGACGATGCCTTCGACGATCTTCGGCAGATCCTTGTGGATCAACGGCTCGCCGCCAGGGATCGAAACGACCGGCGCATCGCACTCATCCACCGCGGCCAACGCCTGTTCGACGCTCATGCGCTTTTGCAGGATTTCCTTCGGCTGATCGATCTTGCCGCAGCCGGCGCAAGCCAGATTGCACTGGAACAGCGGCTCCAACATCATCGCCAGCGGATATCGCTTCTGACCGCTCAGCTTCTTCTTGATGATGTATCGAGCGATCGTGGTTTGCTGAATAAGAGGGATACCCAAGGGATTTCTCCGAAATGTCAGTACGCCTGAAGCTGGCAGCCGGGTGAGGCGTGCGCTTGCAGTGGCGGCGTCGAAAATCTTACCTGTTCAGTACAGTATAAGTCACTTGAGCGGAGCGGCCTGGCTGCCCCGCCCGGCCGTTAACCTTTGAGCGGTGCGAACACTTCCGGGTGCTCGCGGCGAATCCGTTCCCACTCGATCTTGAACCAAGGCGTGAAAGCTTCTGGCTTGGCGGCGATTTCCGCATCCAGCGCTTCCGGTGCGATGTAGCGCAGGCCTGAAATCTCGTTCACGTTCACCGTCGGCGCATCGTCGCTGCGGCCGGCATAGACCCAGCACAGTTCGTGCTCGGCGCCGTCGGCATCGAATTGCGCCTGGTATTCGAACTTGAACAGGTACTGCAGCGGACAGGCCAGCCCCAGTTCTTCTTTCAAGCGGCGATGGATGGCGGAGTCGATCGTTTCACCACGGCGCGGATGGCTGCAGCAGGTGTTCGACCAATAACCCGGCCACAAACGCTTGCCCGGTGCGCGCTGCTGCAACAGCAACTCGCCCTTGATGTTGAACACGAACAGCGAGAACGCACGATGCAGTGTGCCCTTGCCGACGTGCGCCGACGCTTTGTCGAGAAAGCCGATCTCGCGATCGTCGCTATCGACCAGCACTAAAGGCTCGTCGTCGAACGAAACCACCTCATTGGAATCACGCCACTCCTGGCGTTCCAGTTCTGTGTTATCCAATGTCGACCTCCATCGCTTGATAGCCGGCATCGCGAATCGCGGCCGCTACCTTTTCGCGGTTCTGCGGGCATAGCGCGACGATCGAACCGCCGCCACCACCGCCCGTGAGCTTGGCGCCGAGTGCGCCGTGTTCGCGCGCAATCTGCACCAGTTCTTCCACTTCCCAGCTCGACACGCGCAAGGCGTTGAGCAGACCGTGGCAGATGTTCATCAGATCGCCGAGGCGTTCCAGGTCGTACTGTTGCATCGCTTCCACGCCCTGCAGCGTGAGCGCATCGATCTGCTGGAAGATGCCATCGTACAGCGCTGGATTGCGCTGCCATGCCGTGCGCACTTTGCCGACCGTCACCGCGGTAAGACTTTCCTTGCCGCTGATGCCGATCACCAATGGAATGCGCTTGGGCAGATGCAATTCTTGCACCATCGGCGCGTCGCCCTTCTTGCTGGCGCGCTTGTACAACAGCGGCTTGCCATAGGTGGCGACGGTGTTGTCGATGCCCGAAGCCGAACCATGCGCCACTTCTTCGCAACGGAAGGCCAACGCGTTGATCTCCTCATCGGAGAGATTCAACTTGTAATGCTGATCGAGTGCACGAATCACGGCAACAGCCATCGCGGCCGAACCGCCCAGGCCCATCGCACGCGGCACGTTGGGGAACACTTCGATGCGCATCGAGCGATCGGTCAGCTGCAGTTCGTCGAAAATGATGCCGAGCGAGCGCTGGAACGAATCGCGGTGCGCCGGATCGCGGTGCAGGCGATATTCCACACCCCAGCGCGGAATGAACATGTCAACGCCATCGGACTTGGTGTCCTGCGCCACGGCGCGCACCGCGAGCGGCACCGGTGCAGCAACGGCGTGGCTGCCGTAGACCACCGCGTGCTCGCCGAGCAGGATGATCTTGCCGTGGCCGCATGCGCGATGATCGACCGACGGCTGCTCAGCCGTTGTGGCCGGCACGCCGCGCGACTCCTTGCGCACCTGTTCGACGATCTCCTGTGCCTTCCAGATCTTGATCTCGCCGGTTTCCACGAGGCGCTCCACCACGGTGTCGAAGATTTCCGGCGTGGCTCCTGCCGCCACGGCAACGCTGCGTGCATGCAACGTCATGTGACCTTGTTGAATGCCTTCGGTGACGAGCGCGCGCAATGCGGAGAAGTTCTGCGCAAGACCGACTGCACCCATGATCTCCGCCAGCTCGCGCGCTGTCTTCACGCCGAGCAGGCGCAAATTGAGCGCCACCGTGGCGTTCGATTGCAGCGGGCCGCCGACTGTGCCGACCTTCATCGGAATGTCGAGCTCGCCAACCAGTTCGCCGTTCTCGCCCTTGTACCAGCGCGTGAGCGAGGTATAGCGACCACCGCGCGCGGCATATGCATGTGCGGCCGCTTCGATCGCGCGCCAGTCGTTGCCGGTGGCGAGCGCCACGGCATCGACGCCGTTCATGATGCCCTTGTTGTGGGTGGCTGCACGGTAGGGATCGATGCTGGCGAATTCGTTCGCAAGCACGATGCCGTCGCGTACTTCTTCACCTTCGAAACCCTTGCCGGTGAGCTGGTCGGCGGGAATCACGCAACGTGCGCGCACCATGGACCGATCGGTAAGGTTGGAAAGGATGCGCAGGAACACGCGCCCGCCGGTCATCGTTTCCACCAGCGAGGCGATGCCTTCGCACATGGTGTTGACCAGATTCGCGCCCATCGCGTCGCGCGTGTCGACCAGCAGGTGCACCACCAGCATGTCGCCGCCTTCGGGGCGCGGATGCACGTGCACTTCCAGATCCTGCGCGCCACCGCCGCGCGCCACCATCTGCGGATGCAGGCTGTTGGCGAGATTGAGCAGTTCGTCCTTACGCTGCAGCAGCGCGGCCTTGGCGTGCGCCAGATGCGGCACGTCCACCACCTGCACCTGGCCGATCAGCACGGGCTCGGTGCTCTCGACCGTGAAGCCGCCGGTACTGCGCACCAACTTCGCCGCGGAGGAAAGCGCTGCGACGATCGATGGCTCTTCCACGACCAGCGGCACGATGTAGTCGCGCCCGTTGACGAGGAAGTTAAGGCCAAGACCCACCGGCAGACCCATTACGCCGACGACGTTCTCGATCATCTTGTCGGCTTTGTGGATCTTCAGCGTGTGCTCGCCGGAGACGAGCGCTTGATAATCCTCGGACGACAGCCAGCCACGCTCATGAATGATGCGTACGCGGTCGGATACCGAGAGTTTGTAGAAGGCGGGAAATCGGGACCGTTCGGCACTCGAAGATTCGGCGCTCATAGCCTTAAGTACTCCGTGGTAGGTCGAAAGTCACAGGCCCTTGCGTCACGACTTGCAAGCGGCACGGATGCCATGACGCAGGGTGGGGGCTGTGATCACGTCAAAATCCTTGCGGGAGAAGAAGTCGCATCCGGGCGCATATGGCAACTGACCCCGCGGGAATCAAGCCCCAGGGGAACGACGTGCATACCGACCGAGACAATGCCGCGTTCAAATGTCGCCAACCTTTCCGCATCCTCGGCAAACACCACGCCGAAGTCACCCCCGGCGCCGCAAGGCTTATAGCTGACATCGGTGCCGGAAGCCATATCGGCCAGCTGTTTTTGTGCGGGGGAATAGATTTCCAGGCCACAGGCTGCACCAAAACACTGCAACCCGAGCGCGTATTCTTTTGTAAGGCCAATGAAAGATGGCATGTCCCGCCGCTTCAATGCATCGATCGCGGCGGCGGAAACGGTGCTCAAACCATTCATATGCGCGGCATACTCGTCCGCATGGCCCTGACGCCATTGCGCCAGCCGCTGCAATGAGTTGCTGGTGGATACCGACTGGCCCGACCAGACGAACAGGCAATGCAGGCCCTCGGTCGACATGGCTTCGTACGTGGGCTCGCGCGTCGGGCCAACCAGCTGATAGCCGATCAAGCCGCCCGCCACGCTTGCTGCAATGTCGACGCCACTGCCGCGACCGCCCTGCCAATCGCCATGCATACGCAGCAGTCGCCGCATCCATTGCGTTCGATCGGCGATGGCATCCTCGTGCCCGGCGTAAGTCGCCAGAGCCGAAGCAAATGCCACGGTCAGCGCTGCGCTGGAGCCCAGTCCGAGCTTGGACACACCGTCCGTATGAAAGAAGCCGGACGTATCCAAATGCAGATCAAACCCTTTGCCCGACATCGGCACGAGGCCTTCACGCAGCATGCCGTGCCAGACATGATCCACCAGCGTCAGCTTGGCTTTGCTTGCTTCGTGGCACTGCCATTGCCATTCACCGTTCTGATCGACGAGCGCACGCGCGCCATGGATGCCCAGATCCGGTGCATAGACATCGCACGCACGATCCTCGCGCGAGACGATGCGCACGTTGGCACGGCGATCCACAGCCTGCACCAAAGCACGCGCGCCTTCCAGCACCGCGTAGTCGCCTAGCAGAACCAGCTTGGCGGGTGCACTTGCAGTGACTTCCATCATGCCTCCACCAAGTTCTCGGCGATGGCGCGCGCACCTTGACCCAAACCGGTGTCGAGCACTTCCAGCACACCCGGCACGTCACGCAGCGCGGCTTTCACTTGCTCGATCGCGGAAGGTGCGCAGACGGCCTTCACTTGCGGACCAGCATCGACGGTGAAGAACACCGGCACGCCCTGCTGACGCAAGGCGCGCACGCGATGCATGCATTCCACCGTTGCGCCGTTCCAGTAAAGCAGGCCCGGCTGTGCCGCCAGCGCCAACGCGTGCATCTTCAAGCAGCTGTATTCGGAGATATGTGCCAGCGCGTCGAAATCGCGCGCAAGAATCGCGTTGCGCGCGACGCTCAAATCGGCTTCCTGCGTATCGATCCATGCGGATTGGTAGGGCGAGGTTTCCGCCGTGCGACGCATGCCTTCGGTGGAGCCCACCTGCTTGGCTGCCGTCGAGGTAATCGCCACCGCAACACGCAGCGGCCAAGCCTCGGCGTCCAGCAATGGACGTGCAACGGAATCTGTTCCATCGGCAAGTTTGCCGTGTGCCCATTCCACGTAACCACCGAAGATGGAACGTGCGGCTGAGCCCGAGCAGCGACGCGCGAGCACCGACTGTTCTTGCAGACTCAATTGCAAGCCCAATGCGCGCTCACCGGCGTGCACCAGCGCTGCGAAACCCGATGCTGAAGAAGCCAAACCTGCAGCGGTAGGAAAGTTGTTGCGGCTCGCGACGTCGGCGCCGTAATCGACACCGGCGCGCGCCCGCAGCAGGTCGAGACACTTGGTGATGCGCTTGGCTTCGGCTTCGTCGCTGCGGCCGTTGAGGCTGATTTGATCCTGCTTCTGCCCCGGCACGAAACGCACTTCGGTGCGCGTCCACAGGCTATCCAGCGTGATGGAAAGGGAACCGACCACGGGCAGGTTCAGCGCGGCATCGCGCTTGCCCCAGTATTTGATCAAAGCGATGTTGGGTTGCGCCTGGGAAGCAGCACGCAATTCACCGGATGCATCGGTGCGTGGTTCGCGGTTCATGATGTCTCGCTGGGAAAGGGGCTCGATACTTTTCGCACGGACAACCAGACGCGTTACTTGTCTGACGTATCCGGCACGAACGGCAATTGGCCTGGAACGGGTGTCTTCATGGTGACCCGGCTCCACACGGTACTGCCGCCGAACAGGCTGATGCCGATGTAGCCATGCAGTTGCAGCCGATCCGGGCCGCGCAGCCTAACCCAGCAATTATAGGTGCGGCCGTCGTCCGAGTTATAGACATGGCCGCCTTTCCACTTCTTGCTGTCCGGGTCGAACCTGAGCCCGGTAAGCAATCTGAGCCCGGTCAACGGCCTGGAGCGCAAGGCCGGATCGGGGTTGTTGCGGTCGGTAACGATCTTTCCATTGAGCTCCGGGCCATCTTCCGGGCCATAGGTGTCGTGCAGTTGCCAGAGGATGGAGCCCTGGTATTCGTCGCCGACTTTTTCGATGTGGATAACAGCGTCATGGCTTTCCACCAGCCAGTCGCCCGCGATACCCGAAGGCGCTGGCACATAGGCATCGGCCTCTTCAGCCATGGCGTGACCCGCAGCACTCCAAAGCAGCAGAAGAGCCACCGTACCCAGCCACGCGCGGTATCGGCGACCGACCGCCCTCATCGCATGCCCTCTTGCATCATCGCGAAACAGACCTCATATGTGCGCGCTTCGCGCCGCCGTATTGCCGGTAGCATAAACATGTCCTTGAACGGGTTGGTGGACAACTTGCTCTATGCACTAGGCATCGCACTCGTACTTGCCGCGACAGGCTATGCCTGCGTTGCGCTATGGGCGGTGATGAAAGGATCGCGAAAGTCGCAACGAGTTCCGCGCGACACCGCCGCGCCGCGGCCGGCCAGCGTACTCAAACCGCTGCATGGTGCGGAACCCCGGCTGTACGAGAACCTGCGCAGCTTCTGCGTGCAGACACATCCGGAGTACCAATTGGTGTTTGGCGTGCGCGATCCGGAGGATCCGGCCATCGCCGTGGTCGAGCGCTTGCGCCAGGAATTCCCGCAGCGACCCATCGCATTGGTGATCGATCCGCGCGTGCACGGGGCGAACTTCAAGGTCAGCAATCTCATGAATATGCTGCCGCATGCGAAGCATGATCTGCTGGTGCTGGCCGACGCGGATATCTATGTAAGCCCGGATTATCTGGAGCGCGTTACTGCGCCGCTGGCCGATACCGGCGTGGGCATCGTCACTTGCCTCTACTACGGCATTCCGGAGGCTTCGTTGTGGTCGCGGCTTGGCCGTCTATTCATCGACGATTGGTTCGCACCTTCCGTGAAGCTGTCGCATGCTTTCGGCTCCACACGCTTCGCCTTCGGTTCAACCATTGCCGTGCGCCGCGATACGTTGGAATGGATCGGCGGGTTTGCGGCGCTACGCGATATCTTGGCCGATGATTTCTGGCTGGGAGAACTCACTCGCCGCGCCGGATTGCGCACGGTGTTGTCGGATGTCGTCGTTGGCACCGATGTCGGCGAAAGCAAACTGAAAGATTTGTGGTCGCACGAACTGCGCTGGCTGCGCACCATCCGCTCGATTGCACCGGCGGGCTTTGCCATGACATTCGTGTGCTTTACGTCACCGTTATTGCTACTGGGCCTATGCCTGGCACCGGGACCGATCACCGCATGCCTGGCCCTGCTGGGTGGCGCTGCGCGGGTTTTGCTACACTTTTTGCAGCGGCGCATCAGCGATCAAGCCTTCGCCTGGCATGAAGTCCTGTTGATTCCCCTCCGCGACACCTTATTGCTGATGGAATGGGCAGCAGCCCTCGCCGGTTGGCAGGTAAGATGGCGCGGTCAGGTATTGCATGCACGCGGCGACGGTTCAGCGCCGTAAACTATTTGGCTGTTTGAATATCTGAACTATCTGCTGTCCCCGGGCACACGAGCCCCCGCAGGAGTCATCCGTAATGAAAACGCTTTTTCTGCAAGCTCCTTCCTTCGATGGCTTTGATGGCGGCGCGGGTTCGCGCTACCAGGCCAAACGCGAGATCAAGAGCTTCTGGTATCCCACCTGGCTGGCGCAGCCGGCTGCGATGGTGCCCGACTCGCGTGTGCTCGACGCGCCCGCCGACGAGGTCTCTGTCGAGGACAGCTTGAAGATCGCAGAGGGCTACGATCTGGTGATCATTCACACCAGTACGCCTTCGTTCCCCACCGATGCCAAGTTCGCCGAGTTGCTCAAGCAGCGCAAGCCGAACGTGTTGATCGGCCTGGTCGGTGCAAAGGTGGCCGTGGACCCCACCGGTTCGCTCACCGCATCGCGCGCAATCGATTTCGTGGCGCGCGAAGAGTTCGACTACACCTGCAAGGAAGTCGCCGAAGGCCGTCCGTTCGAAAGCATCACCGGCATCAGCTACCACCTGGCCGATGGCACCGTGCAGCACAATCCGCCGCGCGCCATGATCGAGAACATGGACGACCTTCCGTTCGTGGCACCGATCTACAAGCGCGACCTGAAGATCAGCAACTACTTCATCGGCTATCTCAACTATCCGTATGTATCGATCTACACGGGCCGCGGCTGCCGCTCCAAGTGCACCTTCTGCCTGTGGCCGCAGACCGTCGGCGGCCATCGCTATCGCACGCGCTCGGCCGCGAACGTCCTAGCCGAAGCGAAGTGGATCAAGGAGAACATGCCTGAAGTGAAGGAGCTGATGTTCGACGACGACACTTTCACCGACAGCTCCAACATGGAACGCGTGCACGAGATCGCACGCGGCCTCGGTGCAATGGGTTGGACCTGGTCCTGCAATGCGAAGGCCAACGTGCCGTACGAGTCGTTGAAGATCATGAAGGAAAACGGCCTGCGCCTGCTGCTCGTGGGTTACGAGTCGGGCGACGACCAGATTCTGCACAACATCAAGAAGGGCCTGCGCACCGACATCGCGCGTCGCTTCACCGAAGACTGCCGCAAGCTCGGCATCACCATCCACGGCACCTTCATTCTCGGCTTGCCGGGCGAAACCAAGGAAACGATCGACAAGACGATCCAGTTCGCCAAGGAAATCAACCCGCACACCATCCAGGTGTCGCTGGCAGCGCCGTATCCCGGTACCTCGCTGTACAAGCAGGCGGTGGAGAACGGTTGGTTGAAGGAAAATGAAGCCGTCAACCTTGTCAATGACAAGGGCGTGCAGTTGGCGCTGATCGAGTACCCGCATCTGTCGAAGCAGGAAATTTTCCACGGCGTGGAGAAGTTCTACCGGGCCTTCTATTTCCGCCCGTCGAAGATCTGGGAGATCGTCAAAGAAATGCTGATGAGCTGGGACATGATGAAGCGCCGTCTGCGCGAAGGCGTGGAGTTCTTCCGGTTCTTGCGCGCGCACGAAGCCTGATCCACCCGTCATTCCGGCGCAGGCCGGAGTCCAGTCAAGGAACGCGACGTTTGCGGCTTCTCGATACTGGATTCCGGCCTGCGCCGGATTGACGTTTTAAGCGGGACACTTTTTAGACACCGTGCCAATCTCTGTCACGCCAACGACACGTCCACGCCTCATCGTCACTGCCGACGATTTCGGCTTGCATGAGGCCGTCAACGAAGCCGTCGAACGCGGCTATCGCGACGGCGTGCTGCGCGCCGCCAGCCTGATGGTGGCGGCACCCGCCGTGGCCGATGCCGTAGCACGCGCCAAGCAGAATCCCGGCCTTGCCGTTGGCTTGCACCTGGTACTCGCCGATGGCCGCGCGATGCTGCCGCCTACACGCATTCCCGACCTGGTCGATGCACAGGGCCTGTTCGATTCGAACATGGTGAGCAATGGCTTCCGCTTCTTTTTCCTGCCGCATGTGCGGCGTCAGCTGGCGGATGAAATCCGCGCACAGTTCGAAGCGTTCGCGTCGACCGGGCTGAAGCTTGACCACGTCAACGCGCACAAGCATTTCCATCTGCACCCAACGATCCTCACGCTGATGCTGACCATCGGCCGCGAATACGGCATGCGCGCTATTCGTTTGCCTTCGGAACCCGGTATGGGCCCGTGGTTGCGCCCATGGCTGGCGTTGATGCGTTCACGCCTCGATCGCGCTGGCGTTGCCTACAACGATCACGTGTTTGGTTTGCGCCATAGCGGCGGCATGGATGAAGCGGTGATGCTGGAGATTCTTGAGCGGCTGCCGAATGGGTTGTCGGAGGTGTATCTGCACCCCGCCTCGCACGGCCAACTCACCGACAGCATGGCCGAGTATCGCCATGCCGACGAGCTCGCTGCACTGCTGTCTCCGAACGTGCGCCAAGTCATCGCGGAACGCTACCAGCTGTGCGATGGCTTTTCCGATCCAGCGGCGTTCACCGCATGAACATGAAACTGATCAGCTATATCGCCGGTTTGCTCGGCCTGGGTGTCGCCATCGCACTGGTGGCGCATCAAGGCTGGGGTGAAATCGCCGCAGCGATCGATCGCGCCGGTTGGCCGCTGTTGTGGCTGCTGCCGTTCCACGTACTGCCGCTGTTGTTCGATGTGATCGGCTGGCGCGTGCTCATCGCACCACGCGATCCGAAGCGGCAAGCTACATTGCCGTTCCTGTTCTGGGTAGCCGCCATTCGCGAGGCGAGCAATCGTCTGTTGCCGGTAGCGAACATCGGTGGCGAGATCATCGGCATTCGATTGGTGAAATGGCGCGGCATCGGTGGCGCTGCCGCGGCAGCCAGCGTGATCATGGAAGTGTTGCTCACGCTGGTGAACCAATATCTGTTCACCGCACTGGGCATCATTCTGCTGATCGAATTGACCAGCAACATCAGCGCTTTCAGCACGGTGATTTCCGCGCTCGCCGCCAGCCTGCCGCTGCCGATCTTTCTGATCATCATCCTGCGCCACGGCAAGGTGTTTTCGCGCCTGGAAGGTGTCGCGGAGAAAATGCTCGGCGGCCGTTCCAAGCTCACCGAGCTGATCGACGGCACGAATCTGGATCTGGAGATCCGCGAGCAATATTCGCGCCCGTTGCGGCTGATCGTGGCGACCGGCTGGCAGTTCCTCGGCTACGTCGTGGGCAGCTTCGAAACCTGGCTGGCGCTGCACCTGCTCGGCTATCCGATCAGCGTGTGGGATGCGATTGCCATTGAAGCTGTCACGCAGGCACTGCGCCATATCATTTTCGTCGTGCCGGCCGGTCTCGGTGTGCAAGAAGGCGGCCTGGTGCTTTTCGGCAACATGATCGGCCTGCCGCCCGAGGCGAGCGTTGCGTTGTCGCTGGTCAAGCGCATGCGAGAAGTGGCGTTCGGCGTGCCGGCACTGATCTCCTGGCAATGGGCCGAAGCGCGCCGGCTGTATACGGGTTCCTCCGCCCAGGTCAGCCGTACCTCTGAAGAGAATCACTGATGACGTTCGAACACGACGCTTTCGACCCGGAAGCACTAGTACCCGGCTATCGCGAGCCGGTGCTGCCGGAAGGCGAGCCCGACGCGGCTACCATTACCGCATCCGAGACACGCACGCGGCGTTGGTCGAGCGATAAACGCGAACGCATTAAATACGGCTCGGATGCGCACAAGCAGATGATGTGCCGCATGTTCGAAGAAACCTTCAACCCGTATCGGCCATCCGTACTCAAATGGCCGACTCTGGACGAAGCTGCCCTGCATCGCATTACCTCGCTGCCGATCTGGGACATCGCCGTGCAGACCGAGGGCAAGGCGCGCCTGCGCATGGCAGCTTACGCGCGCACGGTTGCCGATGCCGAGATACGCAATGCGCTCGCCCAGAACGCATGGGAAGAAAACCGTCACAAGGAAGTGCTGTCGAAGATGGTGCAGCACTACGGCATTCCGCTGGTGCCGGAACCGCCCTACGAGTATCCGAAAGATCCGGAATGGGCCTATCTGGTAACGGGCTACAGCGAATGCATCGACAGCTTCTTCGCCTTCGGTCTGTTCAAGGTGGCGCATGATTCGGGCCTGTTCCCGCCCGAACTGATCGACACCTTCGAACCAGTGATGCAGGAAGAATGCCGGCACATCCTGCTGTTCGCCAATTGGGTGGCGTGGCATCGCCGGAACCTCAACCTGTTCCAACGCATCGCGTTCGAATGGAAGGTGTTCCGCGTGTGGTGGTTCCTTGGGATGGAACGCATGGAACTGGCCAAGAGCCTGGATGCCGATGGCAACGAACACACGCAGGACAACAACTTCACCGTCAACGGCGCGCAGTCCGTGACGGAGAAAGATCTGAGCGTCGCGCAATTGATGGCAACCTGCCTCAGTGAAAACGATCGCCGCTTCTCCGGCTACGATCCGCGTCTGCTGCAACCGACTACGATGCCGTTTCTGGTCAAGTGTGCGTTGCCGGTGTTGCGGTTTTTCGAGCGGCGCAAGCGCAAGTAACGCGCATTGCCCTCCCGGCCGTCATTTCCGCGAAAGCAGGAATGACGGCCGTACAGGGAAACTCAGCGCGCTTGCTGCTGAAACCATCGCACCGCATCTTCCAGCGCCAACCGCGCTGGACGCGCCGTGTAACCCAACTCGCGCTTCGCCTTGTCGATCGTGAAAAACATGCGCTTCTTGGACATGTGCACTTCCTCGACCGTAGCAATCGGCTGCATGCCAGTCACGCGCGCCCACGCTTGGGCGACATAAGCCACCGGCATCACCGCCGCGTGCGGCAGCCGCACCTTCGGCGGCGAGCGCCCTGCGATATCGGCGATCTCCGTCAACACGTCGCGCAGGCTCATGTTGAAGCCTCCGAGGATGTAGCGCTCGCCGACCACACCACGCTCATGGGCCAGCCAATGCCCCTCGGCGACGTCTTCCACGTGCACGATGTTGAGGCCGGTATCAACATAAGCCGGCAACCGTCCGGCCATCGCGTCACGCACGATGCGGCCAGTAGGCGTGGGCTTGATATCGTGGGGACCGATCGGCGTGGACGGATTGACGATCACCACCGGCGTGCCTTCGGCTGCGAACTGCCGGGCCACTTCCTCAGCCAGAAACTTGGAGCGCTTGTAGTGGCCGATCATGTCGTCCACGGTGACCGGCGTGGTTTCGCTACCGGGCGTGCCGTCCTTGGGAATACCCAGCGTGGCCACGCTGCTGGTGTAGACGATGCGCTTTACGCCCGCGCGCCTGGCCGCGTCCAGAATCGCGCGCGTGCCGTCCACGTTGGCGCGATAAAGCTCCGACGGGTCCGGCGCCCACAAGCGGTAATCGGCGGCAACGTGGAACAGCGCATCGCAACCTTCGCAAGCGGGCAGCAGGCTATCAGGCCGAGTCAGGTCGCCTTCGACCACTTCCACGTCCAGGCCCTGGAGATTGCTGCGGCTCGAGCCTGCACGCGCCAGCACGCGAACGCTGTGGCCTTCGCGCAACAACCGTCGGGCCACCGCCGAACCCACGAATCCGGTGGCTCCGGTAACTAGCGCCCTCACGATGCACTGACCCTGATGACGAACCATGGCGCGCTGGGAACGAGGGCACGCGCCTTCGAGAAAGTTGGGATAGTCATCCGGCGATTATGGATGAAAATCGCCTATCGAAGCTGCAGCGCTCGCGTCGGTACACACCGCCTGCCCGCCGCCATCCTTTCATCAACATTTCAACGCTAAGGGTCCGAGCAGCATCTTTTGGAACGATGCAGACTTGTTCGTGCACCTCATGTGCTTCAGCATATTGCGATGCCCACCTCACCCCGCCAGTTCCAAGCCAGCCGCACCGTGCGCATATCATCCGAGTCACTTGCCCGCGCAGTCCTCGCGCATGGGGCCAACATGTCGGATTCGTACCCGTATGGGTGTGTCATAATTCCGGCGCTCGAGGCATACCCATGATCGAATTGAACCCTGCTACCGCCGGCACCGGACGCGCGAAAGCCGACACCTACCAGGACACGATCCTGCCGAAGGTGTCCCGTACTTTTGCGCTGACCATCCCGCAGCTTCCACCGGAGCTGCGGCGCGCCGTCGCGAATGCCTATCTGCTTTGCCGCATCGCAGACACCATCGAAGACGAGCCGGCGTTGTCGGCCGAACAAAAGCGCGCGTTCGAAAACGCGTTCGTCGATGCAGTCACCGGCGATGCCAACGCGCAGCATGTCGCAGACGAAGTTGCCTCGCTGCTGTCGAACAGCACACTGGAAGCCGAACGCGACCTGATGCAACAGCTGCCGCTGGTGCTGGAAGTCACGCGCAGCCTTTCGCCTTCGCAGCAGGCATCGATCGTGAAGTGCCTGCGCATCATGTCGCATGGCATGCACGACTTTCAGCGCAAGGCCGGCCTGCAAGGCTTGCCCACGCTGCATGATCTGGACCGCTACTGCTACTGCGTAGCCGGCGTGGTCGGCGAAATGCTCACTGAGCTGTTCGTCGACTTCGAACCGCTGCTATCGCCACATCGCAACACCATGCTGCGTCTGGCCGTGTCGTTCGGCCAGGGCTTGCAGATGGTCAATATCCTCAAGGATCAGTGGGAAGACCGCACGCGCGGCGCCTGCTGGCTGCCGCAGGATATGTTTGCGCGGCATGGCGTGAAACTCGCCACACTGCAAGCCGGCAAGCAGAACGCAGGTTATGCGGCCACCATGTCCGAACTGGTGGGCATCGCGCATGCGCATCTGCGCCAGGCGCTCGACTACACCCTGCTGATTCCCACCAAGCACGCCGGCATTCGCCGCTTCTGCCTATGGGCGATCGGCATGGCGCTGCTCACGTTGCGCAACCTGCAGAACAATCTCGATTTCTCTGCCGGCACGCAGGTCAAGATTTCTCGCAAGGCGGTAGCGCGCACCATTTTGCTCACGCGCGTGCTGGGCAAATCGAACGGCGGTCTGCGCTGGCTGTTCGCGATGACCGCACGCGGTCTGCCGCTAACCCCGCTGACCGCCGAATGGAGCGAACCTTCCACGCCGGCGCGCACCTGGCCGAAACGCTCCATCCCGCATATCGCCGATGTCGCCTGGCGCGAACCGGCCGATGTACACGAAGTACAGCATCAATGAATTTGTTTACGCCTAAAAGCGCGAGCACCGCCACCGCTGATCTTTTCCAGAACGCCGACGGCAAACTGGATAATGCGATCGAACGCGGCCGTGTCGCCTTGCTGGCGCGCCAGCACCAGGATGGACACTGGTGCTTCGAACTGGAGTCCGACTGCACGATCACCGCCGAATACATCCTGATGATGCATTACATGGATGACATCGACGATGAGCTGCAGGAAAAAATGGCGCGCTATTTGCGCGCAACACAGGTGAAGGACGGGCACGGCGGCTGGCCTCAGTACCACGGCGGCGCGCTCGACATTTCCGGCACGGTGAAGGCGTATTACGCGCTGAAGGCGGCAGGCGACGATCCGGACGCCGAACACATGCGCACCGCGCGCGAGGCGATTCTCGCGCAAGGCGGTGCCGCAAAGGCCAACGTGTTCACGCGTATCTTGCTTGCACTGTTCGAACAGGTGCCGTGGCGCGCTACGCCGTACGTTCCAGTGGAAATCATGCTATTTCCACGCTGGTTTCTGTTCCACATCGACAAGATTTCGTACTGGGCGCGCACCACGCTGGTGCCACTGACGATTCTGTGCTCGCTGAAAGCCAAGGCAGCCAACCCGCGCAAAGTGCATATCCGGGAGCTATTCGTTACGCCGCCCGAGCGTGAGCGTCACTATTTCGTTCGTGGCGGTCTGCTCAATCGCACCTTCCTCGTGCTGGACAAGATCGGTCGCTTCGCCGACCGCTTCATGCCGAAGTCGATTCGCCAACGCGCCGTAAAGAAAGCGGTGGATTGGTTCATGCCGCGCCTCAACGGCGAAGACGGCATCGGCGCGATCTTCCCGCCGATGGTCAACAGCCTTGAAGCAATGGCTTTGCTCGGCTACCCCAAAGACCATCCTGCACGGCAAACCTGCCTGCGTTCGATCCAGCAACTGGTGGTGCATCGCAACGATGGTTCGGCTTATTGCCAGCCTTGCGTATCGCCGATCTGGGACACCGTGTGGAGCGCGCTGACGCTGATGCATACCAGCGACGATGCACAAACGCAGGGCGCCATCGACAACTCGGTCAACTGGCTCGTCTCGAAGCAGGAACTGGAGCTGAAAGGCGACTGGGCCGTGCGTGCGCCGGATCTGGCGCCGGGCGGCTGGGCGTTCCAGTACAACAATGCGTACTACCCGGATATCGATGACACCGCCGTCGTCGCGGCGCTGTTGCATATCCAGGCTCGCCGTCGTGGCGAGCCTGATCGCCATCGCATGAACATCGATCGCGCCATGGACTGGATGATCGGGCTGCAATCGAAAAACGGCGGCTTCGCCGCATTCGATGCCGACAACACTTACTACTACCTCAACGCGATTCCCTTCGCCGATCACGGCGCCTTGCTCGATCCGCCGACCGAAGATGTATCCGGTCGCCTCGTTGCAGCGCTAGGTGTGGTGAATCGACCGCAGGATCGCGAAGCGTTACGCCGTTGCATCGCCTATCTGCGTACCACGCAGATGGAAGACGGCAGCTTCTGGGGACGTTGGGGCAGCAACTACATTTACGGCACGTGGAGCGTGTTGGCCGGCCTTGCGCTGGCGGGCGAGGATCCGCAGCAGCCGTACATTCGCAAAGCCGTCGAATGGCTGCGCTCGCGCCAGAACGCCGATGGCGGTTGGGGCGAAACCAACGATAGCTACATCGATCCAGCTTTGCGCGGCAGCAACCATGGCATGAGCACACCGCAATCCACTGCATGGGCCTTGCTCGCGCAACTGGCGGTGGGTGAAGTGCAGTCAGAGTCGGTGCGTCGCGGCATCGATTTTCTGCTCGCCAACCAGCACGCCGAGGGTCTGTGGTTCCATCCCTCGCACAACGCTCCTGGCTTTCCGCGCGTGTATTACCTCAAATACCACGGTTACACCGCGTACTTTCCGCTGTGGGCGCTGTCCCGCTACCGTCAGTTGCTGCAATCGGCCGCGGCTTGAGCACGAACGCGGCCATTCGCACGGTCGGTATCGTTGTTGCACTGGTATCGGAAGCCAAAGCACTCGGTTCGCACTCTGCAAAACCCGATTGCATCATGCCGCTATCGGATGGCGCGTCGCTATATGTAAGCGGCATGGGACCCAAAGCCGCGCGACATGCCGCGGAAGCATTGGTTGGAGCGGGTGCGACTGCGTTGGCCGTATTCGGCGTGGCCGGCGCACTCAGCTATCAACTCCGCAACGGCTCTCTGTTCTGTCCGGAACGCGTGCTGGATGAGGAACGCCACGTGTATGTGGCGGATTCCGCATGGCGCGCCAGCATGCGGCGACAGCTCGCTGCAGCAGAAGGCAGCCTGCTCAGTGTCGCCTCGCCATTGCTAACCTATGCAACCAAGCGTGCCGCGCATCAGCACTACTCAGCACTAGCGGTGGACATGGAAAGCGCCGCTGTTGCCGCCGTTGCCCAGGAACACGGCCTGCCATTCGTCGTTCTGCGCGCCATTGTCGATGAGGTGAACGATGCCATTCCCGAGGCACTGAATGGCAGCGTCGATGACTGGGGGCGTCCGCGCCCGCTGCGCCTGATGGCATCCCTGTGCCGGAAACCGGCGCTTGTAAGCGAACTACCCCGACTATACTCACGCATGCAACGAGCCACACAGGCGTTGCGCGCCGCCGCCAAAGCGACGGGGCCGACGTTAGGTTGGCATCGCTAATCTGCCTGGAGAACTCCCAATTATGTCCGCCCGTCGTTTTGGATCCTTCCTGATTTTCGCCGTGTGCGCATTCGCCAGCATGGCCGCCTCTGCACATGCCATCCTGCTCGACAGCACACCCAAGCCGAACGGCACGCTGGCCGCCGGCCATGTGCAGATGATGTTCAAGTACAACAGCAAGATCGACCAACATCGTTCGCGCCTTGTGCTGATCGGTCCGGATAAGAGCGAAAAGGTGCTGACCATCGTCACCGACAGCAAGAGCAACGAACTGGATACCAGCGCTGATCTGACGACACCGGGCGCATACACCTTGCGCTGGCAGGCGCTGGCGTTGGATGGGCACATCACGCGCGGCGATCTGCCGTTTACGGTGGTGGCGAAGCAGTAAGCCGGCATCGCGCCATCTGCATAGATCCCTCATGGCCGTCATTCCCGCGAAGGAGGGAATGACGGCCATGATGGATACATGATTCGCTCCAAAATCAGAGCGAAACCCGATCGATTTTCAGCCTGAGCGATTCCCCGTGGAACTTCTCGTCGACATCTTCGGCTACCTCAGCATCATCCTGCACGGCTTCACCATCGTTGCGCAGTCGATGACGCTTGGCGGCATTTTGTTCCTGGCTTTTCTCGTACGCCCCTTCGCGCATCTGCTGCCACAAGGCGCAGACCTGGAGCGGCGCATCGCACGATTGACCATCTACAGCGCCGTTGGCCTCATCCTGGCCGAAATCGCAGGCGTCGGGCTGCAAGTGGCCGTGGTGAAATCCACCGTCGGCCTGACCTTCTTCGACGTCATGCAGGCACCGTTCGCAATTGCAGGCACGATCAAGATCGTCTGCGCATTGCTGCTGATTCCATGTCTGGGCGAACGCATGTCGCGCGGTTTGCTGGGCGCGATCCTGCCGCTGCTGCTCGGTGCGGCGGAACTTACTGCTGCCACGTTCACCACACATGCGTACGCGCGCCTCGACAACAACGTGCTGCTGCTGTTCGTGGAAGGGCTGCATCAGTTCGGCGCAGCGATCTGGATCGGTGCGATCCCATGCTTTGTGCTTGCGCTGAGCAAGCTGCAGAACGCGGATGGGTGGCGCATCGTCGGCGCACGCTTCTCGCGCATGTCGATGATCGGCGTCGCCAGCATCATCATCTCCGGCACGATCATGAGCGTGTTCTACATCGGTGATGTGCAGGGCTTCTACGGCACCGCATACGGCGTCATGGTGGGCGCGAAGATTGCGATGTTCGTCGCGTTGCTGCTGCTCGGCCTAGGCAATCTGCTGGTAACCGAACGGTTGCGCAAGAATCAGGATACGTCGGTGATTCGCCTGCGCCGCTTTGCCGAAGTGGAAATCGGCATCGGCTTCACCATCTTCTTTGCCGCTGCATCGCTGACGTCGGTGCCTCCCGCTGTCGATCTCACGAACGATCGCGTCACGCTGCATGAAATCGCGGTGCGCAACGCGCCATCATGGCCGCGACTCACCTCGCCCGATCACGATCAGCTCGCCGTCTCGCAAGCGCAGGCGCAACTGGATCACGAAGCCGAGCAGCGCCATCAGGCTGCTGCGCAAGCCATCATTCCAGGCTCGGGCGTGCTGGCGCCGCGCAACGCCGAGGACATTGCCTGGTCGGAATACAATCATCACTGGGCAGGCATCTTCGTCTTGGTGATCGGCCTGCTCGCTTTGCTCAATCGCGCCGGTGTGGGATGGCTCAAGCACTGGCCGCTGCTGTTCTTGCTGATGGCCGGCTTTCTGCTGGTGCGTTCGGATCCCGAAGTGTGGCCCATGGGCCAGGAAGGCTTCTGGGCAGCGTGGCGTGATGTGGAAGTGGCGCAGCATCGCTTCTTCGTGGCGCTGATCATTCTGTTCGGCCTGTTCGAATGGGCGGTGCGCACGGGTCGCTTGCATAACCCGAAGGCGGCGCTGGTATTCCCGCTGCTGGTGTCGGTGGGCGGCGCGATGCTGCTCACGCACAGCCATCAGATTTCGAACGTGAAGGATCAGCTCCTGATCGAGCTCACGCACACTCCGCTGGCATTGGCGGGTGTTTCATCGGGTTGGGCGCGTTGGCTGGAATTGCGTCTGCCAGGGCGTGGTGGTCGCATCGCGGGCTGGGTATGGCCACTGTGCTTCATGCTGGTGGGCGTGATCCTGCTCTGGTATCGGGAAGCCTGAACCCCCGCGATGTTAAAGTTACGGTCCGCTCGCCCCAGCTCGAGGCAAGTGGACCTTTTCCCGCCCGCTTTTGACCGGATTTCGAATGAGCCTGACGTCCCCCGCCGAGATTTCCGCCTTCGCCGACCGCGTGCCGGCCTACCTGCAACGGCTGGAACGCACCACGGACGCCCTGCTTCCGCCCGCCTCCACCGATCCGGAACGGCTGCACCAAGCCATCCGCTATGCCTGCGAGGGTGGCAAGCACCTGCGCGCACTGATGGTCTACGCCGCGGGTGAAGCACAGGGCGTGGCTGCCGAGAAACTCGATGCAGCTGCCTGTGCCGTTGAGCTGATTCACGCCTATTCGCTGGTGCACGACGACCTTCCCGCGATGGACAACGACGATCTGCGCCGCGGTCGTCCCACCGTGCACAAAGCATATGACGAAGCCACCGGCATCCTGGTCGGCGATGCGCTGCAGACCTCCGCGTTCGAAGTACTGGCCAATACCACGGAGCTCGATGCAGATCAGAAAGTGCGCATGATTCGTGCGCTCGCGCATGCTTCTGGGTCGCTCGGCATGGTCGGCGGTCAAGCCGTGGACATGGCCTCGGAAAACAAAACCCTTACGCTCGCACAGCTCGAATCGTTGCACGCCCGCAAGACCGGAGCGCTGATCCTGGTCACCTGCCAGCTCGCCGGTATCGCGGCTAATGCATCCGAAGCGACGAACCGCGCATTGGCGCATTACGGCAAGTCCATCGGCCTGGCGTTCCAGATTCAGGACGACGTGCTCGACCAGATCGCCGACACCGCCACGCTCGGCAAAACGGCCGGCAAAGATCTGGCCGCGAATAAATCCACATTCCCTTCACTGCTCGGGCTGGAGCAGGCCAGGCAGCGCGCCGACGCACTGTTCGACGAAGCGCGCGCAGCCGCCAGCAGCATCTCTGGCCACGCCGAGCCGCTGCTGTGGCTGGCCGATTACATTCAGCAACGCAAACACTGATGCAAATGCCCTCTCCCCTGCATCATGCGGGGGAGAAAGCCGGTATCGCGCAGGCCGGAGTTTTTGAGACATAGGACTGTCCCGTTCGCCATCAGGTGTGGTAACACCTGACCTTGCGCGAATGAACAACGACATAAAGGATGTTGACCGATGTTCACCTCCATCGCGAAATTCTGGCGCAAGTGGCGTGATGCCCTGCGCACGGGCGGGCAGATCGATGCGCTGCTGGCACATGCCGATCCCCAAGCGGATCTGGCTGCACGCAACGAATGGTTGGTCGAGGTCTCGCACTGGCTGCGCCGCGGCGGCGCCATCGCTGCCGATGCGGCACAAGCGGATCAAGCACCGAAGTATCCGCCGCACGTACGGTTGCGCTATCTGCTGCAGCTGCTCGATCGCAACCCGGAATGGAAGGCACGCGTTGCGCTCACGTTGCAAAGCATTCTGCGCGACATGGATGCGATGGCGCTGCTGTGCGATTCGGGCATGCCGGCACATTCGGGCCTCACTGGCGCACTGATCGAACGCCTGCAGGATTCCTTGATCCCTCCCGCACCGAACAGCCGCGACTTGTCTGCGCTGTTCTCGCTGCTCTTCCCTTCCGCTGACGATGCGCAATGGGTCGCCGTCATGCCGCGCGAGCTATTGGAGAAGCTGAGCGAGTTGCTTACCTATCGGGAAACGGCACAAAACGAAACCGCCGCTTCAGAAGAAGCATCATCCAGACCGTACGAACGCCTCTCCATCGAATTGATGGGCGCTCTGCACAATCTCATCGGACAAATTGGCTCGACCGGCCTGTCGAAAGCCATTCGCACGCGACTCAGCGAACAACGATTCGATGCATTGCCGTTTTACAAACTGCCCCGCGCGATGCTCGCCGTCGAGATGGCCGCCGAGCGCGATGCCGAAGAAGCGCACGGCCACGCGCCACGCATCAGCCAAACATTGTTGCAAGAAGTGAACTACCTTCGTGCACTGCTGGACGAGTGCCATCGTTCGCTGCGCGACGTGCATGCGCATTTGGACGAGAACGGCGTCAGCGTCGATATCGTGTTCCAGTTGGAACGGATGCGCTTGCGCATGACGCGCACGGAAAGGCTACTTGAAGCATGGCTGGCCATTCGCCAGCACAGTGGCTCCGCAGAGCCCATCGCCAGTCTGTTTGCCGATCTGATCGAGGCGAACCATGCGAGCCACAGCGTCGGCGGCCTGATGCGCAACAATTTCTCACTGCTGGCGCGCAAAGTGGTCGATCGCAGTGCGCAGGACGGCGAACATTATGTTGCCTATGACCGCAACAACTATCTGCATATGCTGTGGGCAGCCTTCGGTGGTGGACTGGTGATGGTAGTGGCGGTCTACGTCAAGTTCTTTATCTTAAGCCTGCACATGCACCCGATGGTGGAAGGTTTCTTTGCAGGCGCGAATTACGCGACGGCATTCCTGCTGATGCATTTCCTGCACTTCACCCTGGCCACCAAGCAACCGGCGATGACTGCACCGATGTTGGCGCAGAAGCTGGACGGCATCGGCACGCCGCAAGGCCAGCATGATTTCGTACAGGCCGTGGTAGCGCTGATCCGCACGCAAGCGGCGGCTATTTTCGGCAATCTGGTGGCGGTGTTGCCGTTCTGCCTGATCATCCAGTGGGTCGCCCACTACGTGTTAGGCATCAACCTGCTTAACCCGGACAAAGCTCGCGCCACCATCCACTCGTTTTCGCTGCTCGGCGCCACGCCGTTGTGGGCCGCCATGACCGGCGTGTTGTTATGGGGATCAAGCCTGTTGTCTGGATGGGCCGACAACTGGTTTGTGCTGCATCGGCTGCGCGATGTGCTCGCCTATAACCGTCGCCTGCGCTTTGTGCTGGGCGAACGCGGCGCGGCACGTTTCGCGAATTTCTGGCGGCACAACGTCGCCGGTGTCGCCGGCAATTTTACGCTCGGCATGATGCTTGGCCTGATGCCAGCGACTCTCACCGCGTTTGCGCTGCCGTACGAGGTGCGCCACGTCACGGTGGCAGCCGGTTCGATCGGCACGTCGATCGGCGTGCTCGGCAGCGCCGCATTCGCCACGAACGACATTTGGTGGTCGTTGACGGGCACGGCCGTGATGGCCATCCTCAACGTGACAGTGAGTTTCACGCTGGCGTTCCAGATGGCGCTGCGCGCCCGGCCGATGCAGCGGCGCGCGCGGTGGGAAATCAACCGCGCATTGTGGCGTTACGTACTAGCGAATCCGATGCAGTTGCTGTTGCCAGTACGGACCAAAGTTGCACCCGATGCCGCGTAGGTTGGAGTGCAACCCCAACTTGCTCAGGCCGGGCGCACATCGTGCAACTGCCAGGAAGCGCCGATCAACCAGTTCAGGCGTTGACGCAAAATGCTCATCGGCAGATCGCTGATCACATCCACTTCGGTATGCAGGTCCTCAATTTTGGCCTTCACCATGGCGAGCTGGTCAGTGACGCCCATGCGCTCGTCAACGCTGTCCGGATCAGGCTGCATGGCTCGCCAGCGCTGGAACAGCAACGGGCTGCGCAAGGCTTCCTGCAGGGCGGCAGCAAAATCGTTCGGGCCAGCGCCGTCGTAGCTCAAGGCCGGCGCGGGACCACGCGCATGCGCAAGATCGTTGATCTGCAGATAGTAATGACTGCGGTTGGTCATGGTTCCTCCCTTTTTCGGTGACCGTTCCTGACAAAAGGGCCTGGCGGCCCTTACTTCCCCCTCAAAAACGCAGCGTCGCCAGATCCAGCAGGTTCGACGCCTGTTCCGGTGATACGCCATGCGGCAGAAGCCCCAAGCAGGGAATCGGCAACAGCGTACGCAACGTGGCGATATTCTCTTCGATTGCGGCCATCGATGGGTCGATGCAGTTCCCAATCCAACCAACCAGGCGGCAGCCATCTGCCCGGATAGCCTCTGCGCTGAGCAGCGCATGATTGAGACACCCAAGCCGCAGCCCCACCACCAGCACCACGGACAGGTCCCAGGCCTTGGGGAGCTCCGAGGTGAGCAAGCCGGATGAAAGCGGCACGCGCCAGCCGCCTACGCCTTCGACGACCACTGCGTCATAGCGCGCGGATAGTTTCTGAAACGCTGCGTGCAGCGACGGCAACGTAATCGTCACGCCTTCGTGAGCAGCCGCCAGATGCGGCGACAGCGGCTCACGCAAAGCAACCGGATTGATCTCTTCATAGACAGGCGGTGGCGCGCTTGCAGCCTGTAACGCCAACGCATCCTCATTGCGCAACCCGTGCACAGTCTCCACGCAGCCACTTGCGACCGGCTTCATGCCGCAAACGCTATGGCCTGCTGCACGCAGGGCATGGATCAACGTGCAAGCTGCATGGGTTTTGCCGATACCGGTGTCGGTGCCGGCGACGAACAGCGACAAGCTCATGCCGCGCCCGCCTTGGCCCGCTCCGCCCACCGTCCGCCTAGCCAGTACATGGGCGTCAGTAGGATATAGAGGCAGCCAGGCAGTGCCGTCCATGCCGGCGTGTCGGGAATGGCAAGCGCAGCAACCAGCGAAAGCATGGCCACGCTGATCGAACCGATCTGCGTATAGAAAGCCTTGCGTGCATCGATCCGTTCCACCTGCGACATATGCGCTTTGCGCAAGCTGTGGTGATAAAGGCATGCAAGACACGCTGCCATGCAGGCATAGGCCAGGCCATAGCAAAGGTAGAGTGCTTTCACTTCGTGCACGCTGTTGATGGTCGGCGCACCTGACAATTCCTGATGCGCGAAGGCTGCATAAAATGCACTGAACATTGCCTGGAACAACATGTTCAGCGGATAAACGAAAATCAACGCGAAGAACACCAGCATCAGGCTCAACATCAGGCTGGTGGTGTCGTGCAACCGGAAGCGGTCGCGCCAGCGAACGTGGCGATGCCAGAAAATCATCAGCGTGGCGAAGCTGCAGGCAAAAGCCGGAATCCGGTCCAGCGCCAGCACGAGATCGTGCAGATTGTGCGGCACCTCGGCCCCCGCAATGGCCAGCACGCTCACAGCAAAGGCAAAAGCCGCGTCGATGAAACCATCCAGCCGGTGCGCCTCAACGCGACCCGTGTGCGCAGCGTCATGCTGCTCGCTCATAATTGATTCCCCTTGTGCCTGGGTCGCGGACAACCCATGTTCGACCCATCAGTCTGCAGCAATCGAGCCCATACGTCATGTTCGAGATCAAAAACGCCCTGGCGACCAGCAAGCCCGAGCAGTACGCCGACCTGGTAGAGCAGGCTCGCGGCATGCTTGCCGGCGAGCCCAGCCTTATCGCCAACGCGGCCAACTTCGCGGCCCTGGTGTTCCACAGCCTCCCCGGCTTCAACTGGGCCGGCTTTTATCTTTATGACGGCAAGGAACTGGTGGTTGGACCGTTTCAGGGTAAACCGGCCTGCATCCGCATTGCGCTCGGCAGAGGTGTGTGCGGCGCCGCGGCGCAGACTCGTCAGACGCAGCTAGTGCACGACGTAAACGCATTCGACGGCCATATTGCTTGCGATGCAGCGTCGCAATCGGAAATCGTGGTGCCGCTGGTGAAGGCCGATGGCACGCTGCTTGGCGTATGGGACGTGGACAGTCCGTCGATCGGCCGTTTCGATGAAGAAGATCGCGCGGGAATGGAAGCTTTGTGCGCGGTGTTCATGGAAGCCGTCCACGCGTAAGTCGAGGCGCAAACCCCAACATCGTCATGTGTGCAAATACCATTGTTGGGATTTGCATCCCCATCTACGGATCACGCATGCCGTTCGACGATGGTGCGTTCGTGGCTTGCCAGCAAATTCATCACGGCGGCGCGCGCATCTTCCACCCCGGTGCCGTCATGCGCCGAAAACACCTGCATCGTCGCCGGGGTGTTCTCGCCGATCAGCTTGCGCAATCCCGCCAATGCCTGGTTCGCCTGGTTGCGCGACAGCTTGTCGGCCTTGGTCAGCAACACATGGCACGGCAACACGGTGGCGAGACAGAAATCCAGCATCATCCGGTCGAACTCCTTCATGGGATGGCGGATGTCCACGATCAGCACCACGCCGCGCAGACTGCGGCGTACGTGCAGGTAGCGATCGATCTCATGACGCCAATGGTCGCGCAAGGCATCCGGCACCTTGGCGTAGCCGTAGCCAGGCAGATCGATCAAGCGCGTCTCCAGCGGCTGCGACGTTTCACCGCGCAGCACCGTAGGCAGTGAAAAGGCGACCATCTGCTGCGTGCGCCCCGGTGTTTTCGAGGTGCGCGCCAGACTCTTCTGGCCGGTCAATGCGTTCAATGCGCTGGACTTGCCTGCATTGGAACGACCGGCGAACGCCACCTCGGCGCCTTCGTCGGCAGGCAACTGATGGATGCGATGGGCGGCGAGCACGAATTGTGCGCCCTGCAGCGGATTGGTAGGCATAGTCCTTGGTTTGACCGGCTAGGATGGGGTGGGGATAATTTCAAAGCTCTGTCGCGATGCGCCGAGGGTGCGCACCGCACGTCAACAGCAGTATTTCCTGGAGGCAAGTGTATGAGTTTTCGGCTCGCCGGTTGCCGGCCCGCTGTCTTGAATGCAGTAGCCCTGGTTCTCGCGCTCTCTGCCGGCGCTGTTTTTGCGCAAAACGCCAAAGCTCCGTCTGCTGCGAAAGCGCCTGCCGCAGCCGCTTCCACCGCCAGACCCGCTCCCGCCCCTGCTGCCAGTGCGCCAACAGCACCGGCAGCGGCAGCCCAGGATGACAACTGGATGATGTCCACCAAGCCCGGCGACGCCACCGCCGGCCAGGCCAAGGCCGCCGCATGCGGTGCCTGCCACGGCATGGATGGCAACTCGGCCGATCCGCAGTATCCGAAGCTTGCCGGCCAGCACGAGATGTACATCGCGCACCAGCTGCACAACTTCAAATCCGGAGTGCGCCAGAACGCGATCATGCTTGGCATGTCCACGCCGCTGTCCGATCAGGACATGCGCGACGTCGGCGCCTACTTCGCCAGCAAGCAGTCGCTGCCCGGCGTCGCCGATCAGGCGCTGGTCGAGCATGGCCAGAAGCTCTATCGCGAGGGCGATTCCGACCGTGGCATTCCGGCCTGCATGGCGTGCCACAGCATAGACGGCCGCGGCAATCCGGGCGCGATGTATCCGCAGCTCACCAGCCAGCATGCGCAGTACATCGAAGCCAAGCTGAAAGATTTCCACAATGGCACGACATGGGGCCCGATGGCCCATGCCCAGATCATGCCGACCATCGCCAAGAACCTCGACCCGCAGGACATTGCGGCACTGGCCAGCTATATCGAAGGCCTGCATGCGGCCGACCACAGCGCGGCCGCGGCATCGCCGTAACTTCCTGTTGGCCGCGTTGTCCCAGGGAGGCCCTGATCCATTTTCCGTCGACGACACCCACGTAAAATGGATTAGAGCGTCCCCATTCCCTGATTCATCGATTTTGAGGCCAACCATGCTGAAGCGTTTGTCTTTCCTTTGTGCGGCGCTGATTGCGCTCGCCGCCTGCAGCCAGAACGGCTCCGATAACTCGGCGCCCCAGCCGGCGCCGGCCCAGACATCTGCTCCAGCCGCTCCAACCTCAGCCGCGAAGCCAGCACCGGCCACCACCGCACAAGCGCCCGCTGCGGCCTCCACGGCCGCCGCCTCTGCCAGCACGGCAGCGGCACCGGCTGCCGCTTCCACCACTGCTTCGACTCCGCAGAAACCGGCGGCGCCGGCCGAGCCTTTCGTCGACAACGGCAAGTGGGTGGAAGGCAAGAACTACTTCACCATCGAGCCACAGCAACCCACCGGCAATCCGGACAAGATCGTGGTGACGGAAGTGTTCTCCTACGCCTGCCCGGCCTGTAACGCGTTCCACACCACCGCCGATCAGATCGAAAAGAGCCTGCCGTCGAATGCGGTAATGACTTACCTGGCGGCATCGTTCCGCCCGGATGAAAACTGGCCTCTGTTTCAGCGCGCCTACTACGCTGCCAAGGCGCTGGACGTGGCCGAGAAATCCCATGACGCGATGTTCGACGCAGTGTGGAAGAGCGGCGAACTGGCAACCTACGACCTCGCCACCAGTCGCCCGAAGCCGCAATCGGCCTGGCCGAAGATCGATGACGTAGCCAAGTTCTACTCCAAGTACGGTGTCGATCCCAAGCAGTTCGTGGCGGTGGCCAATTCCTTCAGCATCAACACGCAGATGAAGCGCGCCGACGACATGATGAAAGCCTATGGCGTGGATGCCACGCCCACCATCGTCGTCAACGGCAAATACCGCTTCACGACCGGTAGCGCCGGCGGTTATCCGCAGTCGATCGAGCTGACCAAATGGCTTGTCGCAAAGGAAGCTGCGGGCAAGTAAGCCCATATGCACAGCGCCCGGTTCGCCGGGCGCTTTTTGTTTGATCTGGAAAAATAGCTGACGACCGTCGTCATTGCGCAGGAAGAAACATGTTCAAGACCGCCCGATTCCGCCTTACCGCCCTGCTTTGTGGCCTGCTGCTGACCACTGCATGCAGCGCTGCCGGCCCCGACGCCGCGCAGGCTCCTTTTACCGACGGCAATCAGTACGTCACCCTGCCCGCGCCCTATCAGCGCGACAGCACCAGCGGCAAAGTGGAAGTGGTGGAAGTGTTCTCCTATGCATGCATCCACTGCGCGGAGTTCTCCACCTACGTTGATGAGCTGCGCAAATCACTGCCCAAAGGCGTGGAATTCAAGCTGGTGCCCGCTGCGTTCAATGACAGCTGGATGCCCTTCGCACGCGCCTATTACGCTTCCAAGAAACTGGGCCTGCTTGAACAGACACACGATGTACTGTTCAACGCGAAGTTCAAGGAGCAGTACCCGATCAACTCGATGAACGAGATTGCCGATTTCTACGCCCAGCACGGCGCGAACCGCGAGCAGTTCCTGAAGATCGCCAACTCGCCCGAAGTGGATGCGCAGATCAAGAAAGATTTCGCGCTGATCCAGGCATGGGGTGTGGACGGCACGCCGACCATCGTGGTCGACGGCAAGTACCGCAGCGCCAACATCAAGAACTTCCCCGAGCTGGTCGATCTTACCAAGTGGCTGGTGCAGCAAGAGCTGAGCGCCAAGCAGAAGTAATCGCGTAAATGGGAAGCTCTGATCGTTTTCAGAGCTTCCCTGCAATGCGGCTTTCACAACCGCCGCATGGAGAACCTTTAGGATGCTCTGATCTTTTCAGAGCGCCCCTACGCTGGACCATGACCCGCGCCCCCGCCAAGCATCAACGGCTGCGCCTGCTTAGCTGCAATATTCTGGCGGGAGCCAGCGTGCAGCGTTACCGCCAGTACGTTACGCGCAGTATCAAGGCGGTGCTGCCCGGCCGCAGCAAGCTGGACAATCTCGATCGCCTGGCGGAGCTGTTGCCGCAGTTCGACGTGATCGGCCTGCAAGAGGCTGATGCAGGTAGCCTGCGTTCCGGCTTTCTCAATCAGACACGCTATCTCGCCGAGACCTCCGGCATGCCGTACTGGAGCCATCAACCCAACCGGCCACTCGCCCAGCTCTCGCATACTGCCAACGGCTTGATCTGCCGATTGGAACCGCTACGCGTCATCGACTATCCGCTGCCCAGCCGCATTCCGGGACGCGGTGCGTTACTTGCGCATTTCGGCGACGACGCGCACGGACTGGCCGTTGTCGTGGCGCATCTTTCGCTGAGCGCGCAGGCGCGCGCCAAACAACTCGCCTTCATCGGCGAAGTGCTGCAGGATCATCCGCACGCGGTGCTGATGGGCGATCTCAACACGGATCCGCACAGCCCGGAAATGCGCCATTTGTTCGCGCATACGAGCCTGCAGCCACCCGAACAATCCGTGCCGACCTTTCCGAGCTGGAAACCGCGCCGCGCGCTCGATCATATTCTGGTGTCGTCGGATATCCGCATCGAAAAAATGTGGACGCTGCCACAGGCGTTCTCCGATCATCTGGCGCTGGCCGCTGAAATCCAGCTTCCTTCCGCTTCTGTCGAAACACATCGATGACTGCAAACAGACGCTTCACTCCCTTCGCACTGCCTTGGCTGTTGATCGTCGTGGTCGGCCTGCTGGCCGCATGGCTGCGCTACGGTTTTATCGAACCGCCTGCGCTGGGGCATGTTTGCGATGATGGCCATGCACCCAGCTGGTGCTGGGCGCGTCAGTGGGTCGTGATCGGCTTCAATACGTATGGCTATGGCGTCGCGGCAATCATCGTTACTGCGTTGGCCATGATCGCGAAGAAATCATGGCTTGCCGCGCTGGCTGCAGCACTCGGCGTGTTGGCGCTTATCCTGTATTGCTACTACGCCGGTGCTATTGCATTGCTGGTCGGATGCCTACGCCTCCTGCGGCTGCAGGCGAACGCTATGGCAACGCCAGGCTACCCAAACCGGCGCGGCAATCGCCAGATTCAAACCCAGCCATAGCCAGGTCACTTTGCTCATGCCGGCCTCTTCGATGATCGGCATGATCGCAAGCACTGGCCCTACGCATGCCATGAAACGCTGCTCCGCCGACGGCATGGACAGCTCGTGCGTCAGCAGGCCGAACACGCCGTACGCAGTGCATGGGAGCAGGAACAATCCCATCGGAAAATCCATGTAGCGACCGTCGAAAGCGAGCAGGATGTCGTAGAGCACCAGCGCGAACAACGCACCAAAGCGCCACCACTGCGCAGGTTCGGAATGATCATGATGATCGGCCAAATGCGCAGCGATGCGCCGCGACAATGCCGTGGCAACGGTAAGCGCTCCTACCAGGCACAACGCCGACAACAGCCACTGCCACCATCCCTCGCAGGCAAACATCATCTGGCGCAATTGCCACGCCGCTGATGTGCCGGAGGCAAGGCCAGCCAGCAGCAAAGCCAGCCACCCTCTGATGCCGCGCCAGTTGCGATGCCAGGTGCCGACCACGGCAAACCCCACCGCGCACAGCGCGCCCGCCAGCCAACCCAGCCACCAGTGCGGCTCTTCGGTGACTGGCCCAAGCATTGGGAATTTCGGCTGCGCATCCGAATCGAAGATGCCCCAATAACCGCCAACCGTGCCTTCCTGCGCGCGCTTCCATGGCTGATCGAAAGCTTCGATCACGTTGTACGACATATGCACGTCGGCGGCGTAGCGCAGGAACGCGCGCAGGTAAAGCGCCTCATCCACCAGACTCGGTTCAGCCGAGCGGCGCAAGCGCCCCGCGCTGGGCCAGCCGGTTTCGCCGATCATCAGCTGCTTGCCGGGAAACTCGTGCTGCATGCGCGCGTACACGTCTTCCACATGATGAACCGCATCGATGGCTGCGACCGGGCGGTCTTCCCAGTACGGCAGAATGTGGATGGTGACGAAATCCACCGCATTGGCCATTTGCGGATAGCGCAGCCAGTTCTCCCATACGTCGGCATACGTCACCGGAATCGTCGTCGGCACGGCCGCACGTACGCGCTGGATGTATTGCGTCAGTTGCTTGGGCGAAAGGTCGCCACGCAACAGCACTTCGTTGCCGACGATGATGCCGCGGATGGCCTTGGGATTCGCATTGGCCGTCGTAACGCCCAGCTCGATTTCCTTCTCGTTTTGCTTCGAGGTGCCACCCAGCCAGATGCCCATCAGCACCTGCATGTGATAGCGCGCGGCAATGGCCGGCACCGCGGCAAGTCCGTTGCCTTGCGAATACGTGCGCACGCAGTCGAAGCGCTGCGACAGCGCGCGCAAATCTTCGTCGATGCGCTCCGGCGTCATCATGAAGTGCACGTCGTAAGGCGTTTCTCCCATCTTGCGGAACGGCGCGTAAGACACGCAAGCGATGCGTGCGGACGGCGCTTCCGGCAAGTCGACCGCACGGCCGATCTGCCACCACCAAACCAGGCCGGCCAGCGTGGCCAGGATCAACGCCAACCAGGCGAGTCCGTAATGGGCGGCATTCTTGGACGGAGACGGCATGCGGGTCCTGTAAGCGCGGTGCGGCCGAAACGCGAAAGCTTAGCAGCGGGAATCATGACGCAGCGCATCCGGACCCTTTGTCATATCTCAGCGCCGGTGTGAGGAAGCGTTCAGGACGCGGCAAACCCATCCGCTACACTTGCCACGGATTATCCGCAGGATCGGGAGTTTCCATGGCCTCGCTAGCCGTATCGCGCCTCGGCCGCTATCTGTTGACCGTTATCACCGGTGGGATGCTGGCCGGGACAGTCGCCGCGCAATCGGACAACGCGTCGCCAGACGCGCAACGCGCAGCCTTCAAGCAGGCCTATGCCGCCGCCAGCCAAGGCGGCGATGGCTGGCGCTCGTTGGCCGGGAATCTGAAGGATTACCCGCTATATCCCTACTTGCAGGCGGCCTCGCTGGAACACGATCTGCAGCAAGTGGATCGCCCAACCGTGGAAGCCTATCTACGGCAATATCCCGATCTGATTCCGGCCAACGACCTCAAGCGCGATTTCCTGCAGGAATTGGCGCGCCGCCAGGATTGGACCAACTTCACCGCTATGTACCAACCGGGGCTTGGCGATGCGCTGAGCTGCGACGCGCTGCAGGCAAAACTCGCCAGCGGCTCCGCGCTGGATTTCGATCGCGATCTCGCCTCGTTATGGGCTTCGCCCTCGCTGCCTTCGGCTTGCGATCCCGTGCTGCAAGCTGCGCGTGATCAAGGCCTGCTGACGCCCGCGCGTATCTGGGCGCGTATCGACGCCGCGGTCGACGCCGGCAAAACCGGCACAGTGTCCGGCATGGCCAAATGGTTGTCACCCGAAGACGCGCAAGCAGCGCAAAAGTTGGTGCTGGCACTGAATGATCCGTCCGCGGCGGTGAATGCGGCCAAGGAGTGGCCCGACACATCACGCACACGCCAGGCTGCCACACTCGCGCTGGTGCGGTTGGCGCGGCGCCAGTCCGCTACGGCCGATAGCGCCTGGCAGACATTGCAAGGCCGCTTCCAGTTTTCGCCGGAACAGCGCGATCGCGTATTGAATGCGCTGGCGCTCTTCCACGCCACGGATTTCGACGACAACGCGCTCGCGCGACTCATTCATTTGCCCGCCTCCGCACAAACACCTGCAAGCCGCGAATGGCGCGTGCGCGTGGCCCTGGCCGAGAAGAACTGGCAAGGCGTGCTGGATGCCATCGCCGCCTTGTCGCCGACGCAGCGACAGGACGACGAGTGGCAGTATTTCCGCGCCCGTGCGCTCAGCGAACTCGGCCGCAGTGAAGAAGCACAGCGCGCATTTGCCAGTGTCGCCGAACAGTCCAGCTATTTCGGTTATCTGGCAGCCGATCGCCAAGGTGCGCCGTACGCGCTATGCAGCACGCAACCTGTTGCGGACGCGCCAGCTCAGCAAGCCGTGCTGGCCATCCCTGGTGTCCAGCGTGCCTTCGAACTGTTTGCCGTGGGCATGCCGAAACAGGCGCGCCGCGAGTGGAGCCAGGCGCTGGCCAATGCCGATGCACAGACGCTCCGCCAAGCGGTGATCCTTGCCAACGAACGTGGCTGGTATGACCGTGCCGTGTTTACGTTCAACACTGGCGATGCGTTGCACTTTTATACGTTGCGTTTTCCGCTTGCCAGCCAGGATGGTGTAGTCCCGCAAGCACAGCAGGCGGGTATTGATCCTTCGTGGGCCTACGGCATTCTGCGCGTGGAAAGTGCCTGGATGAGCGACGCACAATCCGCCGCGGATGCGCGCGGACTCATGCAATTGCTACCCAGCACCGCCGCCGACCTGGCGCGTCGCAACGGCATCACCTGGAACGGCGGCGACAGTCTGTACGATCCTGCCGTCAACATTCAGTTGGGCACACGCTACCTTGCACACATGGCCGATCGTTTCAGCGGTTCGCTATGGCTGGCCAGTGCTGCCTACAACGCCGGCGCGGCCCGGGTGGATCAATGGGTCGATGCACGCAGCAAACTGCCGCCCGATCTTTTCGTCGCCTCCATTCCCTTTAAGGAAACCCGCGAATACGTGGCGCGCGTGATGTATTACAGCGTGATCTACGATTGGCGCCTGCACGGTAATGCCGCCCCGATCTCCAGCCGCATGGCGCCGATTGGGCAGCTGTATAGCCATGTGGATCCGCCGAATACGCGCAAGGACCTGGCTTGCCCAGCGCCCAGCGTGGCGGCCGCATCGCCTGCTTCAGTCCCTGCTTCCGCCGCTTCCACGCCGGCGACATCGGCGCGTGGCACGCAAGTCATGGACAAGGCGCATTAATTTCGCGGGGCTGGTTTGGGACTGATCCATCCCACCCGCAAGTGAGTAACATCTTCTCCAGGTGACCCTCGCCCGTCCCTTTCCCCGAGAGGGAACTGGCCTATGCATAGCCGGGAGGATTTTCGCCATGACCACACAGCGCATCGTCATGCTCGGCGGAACCGGTTTCGTTGGTAGCCATCTGGTACCTCGCCTTGCGGCCGGCGGCCATCGCATCGCGCTGCTGTCGCGCAATCGCGAGCTGCATCGTTCGTTGGCCGTGCTACCCAATGTTTCCATCCACAGTGCGGATGTCTATGAGGACGCGGTACTGCGCCGTCATTGCGATGGCGCCGATACGGTGATCAACCTGATTGGCATCCTCAACGCCAGCGGTCGTCATACGTTCCAACGCGCACATGTCGATATGGCACGGCGCCTGATCGATGTCTGCAAGACTGCCGGCGTGCAGCGTTTGCATCAGATGAGTTCGCTGAAGGCCGGACAGGGCGCATCGCAATACCTGAAAACGCGTGGCGAAGCGGAAACGCTGGTAAAGCGGTCGTCGCTGAACTGGACGATCTACGAACCTAGCGTGATCTTCGGCATCGGCGACGGACTCGTTACGCGTTTCGCCAAACTGCTGCGCACGATGCCTGCACTTCCTTTGGCGCGTGCAACTTCGCGCATGGCACCGACTTATGTGGGCGATGTCGCCGAAGCCATCGCACACTGTGTGGCAAACGACAAAGTATCTTCGCAACGCAGTTTCGAGTTGTATGGCCCTGATGTGCTCACCCTAGCCGAGATCGTGCGTGCCGTCCGGGATGCAGCGGGCCTGCATACACCGATCGTCCCATTGCCCGACAGCCTGGGCCGCCTGCAGGCGCAGTTTGCCGGCATGCTGCCCGGCAAGCCATTTTCGCTGGACAACTTCCTTTCCCTCGGCACTGATTCGGTCGGCAGCGTGGATGGCTATGCCGCGCTCGGCATCCTGCCGGAATCCTTTCTTCATTCGCTCCCGCGAATCGTCCAGGGCACGCTTCGTCAACAGCGGTTGGATCTGGCAAGGCAAAAATTCCGCCATCACGGCACGTAAGAAAGCCCATGGCACAATAGGGCATGCGTACTTACCTGGTCGGCGGCGCAGTCCGTGACAAACTCCTTGGGCGTCCTGTGATCGACCACGACCACGTGGTCGTCGGCGCACACCCGGAAGACATGCTGGCACAGGGCTACAAGCCGGTCGGCAAGGATTTCCCCGTCTTCTTGCACCCCAAAACCAACGAGGAATACGCCCTCGCACGCACCGAGCGCAAAACCGGACGCGGCTATCACGGCTTTGCGTTTCACGCCGATCCAAACGTAACGCTGGAACAAGACCTCGCCCGCCGCGACCTCACCATCAACGCCATCGCGCAAGACGAACAAGGCAAGCTGGTCGATCCTTACGGTGGTGCGCGCGACATCGAACAACGCCTGCTGCGCCATGTTTCCCCAGCCTTCGTAGAAGATCCCGTGCGCTTGCTGCGCGTGGCGCGCTTTGCCGCACGTTTCGCGCCACTGGGTTTCACCGTGGCTGACGAAACGATGAGCTTGCTACAGCAGATGGTGCGCGACGGCGAAGTCGATCACCTCGTGCCAGAACGCGTGTGGGCGGAAACGCGCAAGGCACTCGGCGAAGCGCAGCCTTCGGCCTTTCTGCGCGTACTGAGAGAATCCGGTGCACTTGCTGTGCTGTTCCCAGAAGTCGACGCCTTATACGGTGTCCCGCAACGCGCGGAATTTCACCCCGAAATCGATACCGGCATCCATCAAGAAATGGTGCTGGATGCTGCCGCGACATTGGCGCCGGGTAACGACCTGATCGGCTTTTGCGCACTTGCCCACGATCTCGGCAAGGCGCTCACACCGAAAGAAGAACTGCCGCGTCATGTCGGTCACGAACATCGCGGCGTAAAGCCGCTGCGCACGCTGGCCGCCCGCCTGAAAGTACCCACCGAATACGCCGAGCTCGCCGAACTAGTATGCCGCGAGCATCTCAACTGCCACCGCGCCTTCGAACTCAAACCCGCCACGATCCTCAAGCTGCTGACCGCCCTCGATGCCCTGCGTCGCCCCGAGCGACTGCAAACCTTTGTCACCACGTGCATGGCCGACAAGCGTGGAAGACTTGGCCACGAACAAGACGACTATCCGCAAGCAGCGCATCTACGCCTTGCACGCGACGCTGCTGCGTCCGTCACCTCTGCACCGTTCTTAGCGGAAGGGCTGCAAGGCCCAGCAATTGGCGCGGCAATGGAGAAAGCCCGGGTGCAGGCAATTGCAGAGATAAAAATAAGCGATTGATAACAGCTCAAAGAACCAGCAAACGTGATTCATTGCACTACAAACGTCCGCCCTGATCCGCAGCAAGCAACTCTGCGGGCAGCGGCAACGCTGGCAATCCCCGTGCCATCAGCAAGGCCTGAAATCGCTCGCCCATCTGATCGGGCATCGTGAGTTTTCGCACTTGCTGCGCGAGCCGATGACGGACAACATCGTCCGCAGCTTGCTCGTATGCATGTTCAAAAACATCCTGCAAGCCAGCTGCAATCAGGAATTGAGCTTGTGAAAGATAGGCGGCCACGCCGAAGCCAGCGCTGTTGCCGGCTTCCGCCAACGCAGTGAAGTCGACAGATGCAGTGAGATCGTTAAGGCCGGGAAGATACAGCGGATCGTTGTGCGCTCGATGGCGGTAGTGCGCCATCAGTGTGCCGTCTTGTCGCTCCGGCAGATAAAACTCGCGGCGAACGTAGCCGTAATCGATGAAGAGCATCACGCCCGCTTCAAGTGATCCAGCGATGGCCTGCATCCAATACGGCAATTGCGGCAGGATTTCCGAGCGATAACCGTCCTCGAATTCGCGGCCGAGATCGCGTTCGACATGACGTACTGCACCGGCCACCAGCGCGTCGGCAGGACGATCTACGCGCAGCAAACGCGCCTCGCCGTCGAGCGCCACGTACTCTTCGCAAACTTCACCATGGCGAATCACGAACCGTGTGGTCGGCAGCGCATCGATTACTTCATTGGCAAACAGAATGCCGCGCCAGTTTTCTTCGGGTGGACGATCGATCCATGCGACACGCGCCATGACATCCTCCGGCAGTGCCGCACCAAGACGTTCGCGCTGGCGTTCGCGCAGATCGGCGCTGGGCTCCAGAATCAAATAGCGCCGCGGCAGCACGCCGTTTTCCGACAACGCGAGCAACGCGGCTTCGGCAAAGGCGCCACTGCCGCCGCCGAGTTCGAGGAAATCCGCGTCGCTGCCCAGCATGGCAAGCACCGGTTGCACAGCGTGTACGACGCAACGTGCGAACAGATCGCCCAACTCCGGCGCGGTAATGAAATCACCGGCCTCGCCGAATTTGGTCTTGCCCGCGCTGTAGTAGCCCAACCCGGGCGCGTAGAGGCAGCGCTCCATGTATTGCGAGAACGGAATGGGGCCGCGTGCCGCAATCGTTTCGCGCAGATGCTGCAGCAGGCGTTCGGAATGCGCGCGTTCATCAGCGCGCGGCTCGGGAAGGCGTGAAGTCTTGGATGGATTCATCATGAATGGGACGGTGCGTCGGCCGCATTCGGCCTCAGCAGCCAGCGCACAGCGAGTATGCCGATCTCGTAGAGCAGGCACATGGGAATGGCCAGCATGATCATCGAGGTGATGTCAGGCGGCGTCACCACGGCAGCGATCGCAAAGGCGCCGACGATCGCATAACGCCGCCCCTTGCGTAGCTTGTCGAGGTCGACAACACCGACGGCCGCCAACACCACAACGGCTACTGGCACTTCGAAGCACAGGCCGAACGCGAAGAACATCAGCATCACGAAATCGAGGTAATGCGTGATGTCCGTCATCATTTCCACACCTTGCGGGGTAACCGCCGTGAGGAAGCGGAATGCCGCAGGCAGCACGAGGAAATACGCAAACGCGCAGCCGATATAGAACAGGATCAGCGTGGCAACCAGTAAAGGCCGCGCCAAGCGCTTTTCGTGTTTATAGAGACCGGGACTCACGAACGCCCATAGCTGATACAGGATCACCGGCATGCTGACGAACAGCGCCGCGTAGAACGCGAGCTTAAGCGGCGTGACGAACGGGCTGGCCACTTCCGTGGCAATCAGGTGTGCCCCTTCCGGCAAGCGCGACACCAACGGCGCAGCAAGCCAGGCGTAAAGACGATTCGCAAAAGGCACCAGAGCGGCCAGCACTACGGCCAGCGCGAGAATCGCCTTGATCAACCGTGTCCGCAGTTCGAGCAGGTGCGAAAACAATCCTTCCTGCAAATCCGATTCCGGCTCAGGTGCTGCCATGAGGTGTTTCCTTGCTCGCATCGGCGGACGCGAGATCCTTTGGCACGTCGACAATGCTCTCACGCACTTCCGTAGCGGTGCTGGCAACCTGTTCGCGCGTGTCGCGAGCGGCTTTATTCATTTCAGCCTGCATGGCCTCAGCGCGCGCCGCTGCTTCGCGCGCGGTGCGCTTGAGTTCTTCGATTTCCAGTTCGCGCTCCACTTCGGCGCGCACGCTCTCCCAGCCCGAACGCAGGCGGCGCATCAAAGCGCCCGCTGTGCGGGCGGCTTGAGGGAGTTTTTCGGGGCCGAGCACGATCAGCGCAATCAGCGCCAGCAACACCAGCTTGCCGAGGCTGATCTCGATCATAGGAACATGGCCTGCGGGTTACTTCGATTCGCTGGAATCGCGCTGCTGGGTGGTCGAGCTGCCGGCGCCCGACGCCGGCGGAGGATCGGCCTGCAGCTTCTCCTGCGCCTTGCGCTTTTCCTCGTCCTCGTCACCCTGCATGGCTTTCTTGAAACCGCGCACGGCGTTGCCGAGATCGGAGCCGACCCGCGTCAGCTTGCCGGTACCGAATACCAGCAGAATGATGACGAGCAGGATCGCCCAATGCCAAATGCTGTCCAAACCCATGAGTACCTCGTTGCGGAATTGTGCCGTCTGCGCCCGCAAGGGTGGGGAATGCGGGCGCCGGCCTCCGTATCAGCGTGCAGTGTACTCCTCCAGGGCGTCACGGAAGCGCACGACCGCCGCCGGGACCTTGCCCACCCCGCCTTCGAAGATGCGCCGCGGGGTAATACCCTGGCCATAAACCTGTGCATTGGCGTCGTAGTCGATCTTGATCACCGAGCCGTCCAGCGCCACGCCCGCGAACAAGCCCCGGGCACGCGAGTAGGAGTAGATCTCCGCCTTCAGCTGCTGGTCGGTGGCGGCCGACGCAGTGCGACCTACCGGACCCGCCGCCGCAGAGGCATCGGCACCGAGCGTGAACTTGCCGTTGACGATGCTATCCACCCCACGCTGGGTGCGGAACACCAGCACCACGTCGGTCTTGGATACACCGATCTGGAAGCCCACGCTGCCGCCCCCGAAGGAGATAAAGCTGGGGTTTGACCAGGTGCCATCCGGATTCTTCACTGCGATCAAGCCTTCACCGCGGCGACCACCGAACACGAAGCCGACTTTCAGCACGTCCGGAATCACGGCAATGGCGCGGGCATTGCGCAACAGATCGGTAGGGATGGATTTGTCCGGCGCCTGCTCGATCTCGTTGAGCACGCGCACGGCACTTTGCGCGCGCTGTTCCGGGGTATCGTCCGCGGCGTGCGCGGCGACGGCGGGCAGCAGCGCTAGAGCGATAAACGACAAACGACGCAGTGCTTTGAACATGGGCAGCTCCGGATTCTGATAACTGGATCGTGATCGGGGCGATGATACCGGCTTCGCACGAAACACTTATGGCAGACTGGTTCGGCTATTCAGCCGCTTTCGCCACGATGCCACACAATCAATATACCGGCCTTGCCAGCTCATCCTACGACCAACCTGCGCAGGCTGGCGTATTGCTTGTGAACCTTGGCACACCGGAGGTCCCCACTGCGAGCGCGCTGCGGCCGTATCTGGCCCAATTCCTGGGCGATCCACGTGTTATCGAATACCCGCGCTGGCTGTGGTGGTTGATTCTGCATGGCGTGATCCTGCGCATTCGCCCGGCGCGCTCGGCGCATGCTTATGCCCGGATCTGGACTCCGGAAGGTTCGCCGCTGCGGACAGGTTCGGAAAAACTGGCGACCGCCTTGCAAACCAAGTTGCGCGAACTCGCGCCGGGTCCGGTTCGCGTGGGATTGGCCATGCGTTATGGTGAACCATCGGTACGCAAGCAAATCGAGCAGATGCGGCGCGAAGGTGTGCAGCGTCTGCTGGTGCTCCCGCTCTATCCGCAATATTCGGGCACATCCACCGGCTCGGTGATCGATGCGGTGGCCGACAGCTTCAAGCAACTGCGCTGGCCACCGGAACTGCGCATCGTCAACGATTACCACGACGACGCCAATCACATCGAAGCGCTTGCGCAATCCATCGAACGCTGGTGGGCTCAACATGGCCGTGGCGACAAACTAATGTTGTCGTTTCATGGCATTCCGCAACGTTATGTCGACGCCGGCGATCCTTATTTCCATCAATGCCATGCCACGGCGCGATTGCTGCGCGCGCGGCTGGGACTGGACGAGTCGCGACTCGCTGTGAGCTTTCAGTCGCGCGTGGGGCGCGAGCCCTGGCTGCAGCCCTATACGGACGAAACCGTGAAGCGCCTTGCACAGGAAGGCATCAAACGATTGGATGTCGCCTGCCCCGGTTTCGCCGTCGATTGCCTGGAGACGCTGGAAGAAATCGCCATGCAGAACGCCGAGTTCTTCACGGCCGCGGGCGGCGAAGCCTTGCGCTACATCCCTGCGCTCAATGACAGCGACGAGCAAGTGGCCAGCCTTGCGGCCCTAGTGTTGCGGCAGGCGCAGGGATGGCCCGAATTTTCGTCCTCCGGGAATACTTGATGAGCGAATATGCTCCGGTAGAGCAACGCATCAGCTTGTCCCATCACCTCACGCTGACTGCGCAGATCTGGGGTAAAGCCGATGCGCCGCCGCTGCTGGCCTTGCATGGCTGGCTCGACAATGCCGGCAGTTTTACGTTTCTCGCACCCAAGCTGGCGGAGCAGTTTCGCTTCATCGCATTGGAATTACCCGGCCACGGGCACTCCAGTCATTTGCCGGCCGGCATCAGCTATCACTACGTTGATTACGTTGGCGCGGTGATCAGTGCTGCCAATGCGTTGGGATTGGAACGCTACACTTTGCTAGGCCACTCGCTGGGCGCAGGCATAGCCTCACTGGTGGCTGCAGCGACACCGCAGCGTATCGAACGCCTCTTTCTTATCGAGGGCCTGGGCCCGCTAGGGGATGAAGGCGCCAGCACCCTGAAGCGTTTTCGCGATGCTTATGCCGCACCCGCAACGAGCGGCAAATCACTACGTATGTTTGCGAGCGTAGAACAGGCCGTCAGCGCGCGCACGGTAGCGAGTGGCTTGCGTGCAGACCTGGCGCGACCGATCGTGGAGCGCGGACTTGCCGCGGTCGAGGGCGGCTATCGTTGGCGTAGCGATCCGCGTTTAACGCGTCCTAGTGCCATACGCCTGGCGGAACATCAGATCCAGGCGCTTATCGCTGGCATTGAAGCACCTACCGCGCTATTGCTGTCCAAACCTGTTACGCCGTATTTGCCCAGCGCAATGATGGAAGCACGTGCGCAAAAGGTGCCACGCATCGCCACGTCATACATGGACGGTGGACATCATCTTCACCTGGAGCATCCCGACGACGTATCCGCGTGGCTGCTAGAGAGCCTGTAGGTTGGGTTAGCGCAGCGTTACCCAAAAATCTCCATCGAAGCGATCAACATCGTTGGGTTACGCTGCGCTAATCCAAGCCACGACAGAGATTCCACATAGCTCGACGATCGGCGCAAGCGAACCTACGCCGAAACCGCCAGCCGCTCGGACCGATACACCCATCCCGTCATGATCATCGCCACAAAGGCCACCGCCAGGCCGATGACCACGCAATGAGCCATCTGCATCGACCCAACCCCTTCCCCGCGCAGCAACTTCATGATGCCCACCTGCTGCCCCAGCAACGGCACATTGAACATCCAGTCGGCAATCTTCATCGGCGTCACGCTCAGCAAGATCGACGGAAAGATCGGCACCATCATCAGGATCGACTGATAGGTCTGCGCCTCACGATAGCTCTTGGCAAACGCGGAAACCAAGGTCTGCAAGCAGGCCAGCAACAGCACCAGCGGCAGCATCATCAACAAGACTTGCACCGCAAAGGAAATCCCAAGATCCATCTTCATGCCGAGACGTTCGATGGGAATCACCTTGCCGCAGAAGCTGAATGCAGTCACGCAAATCAGCAGACTTAGCAGGGAAAACGTGCAGATGGCGCCGAGCTTGCCCAACAATATTTTCCAGCGCGGCACCGGGTTGGCAAACAGCGGTTCCATCGACTGCCGCTCGCGCTCCCCTGCCGTGAGATCGATCGCCAGGTACATGCCACCCATGAAAACGGTGAGCACAAAGAAATACGGCAGCATCCCGAACATCAATCCAGCGCGCGACTGCGGTGTCGACTGATCGCGCTCGTCGATGGCCACCGGCGCCATCATCGCAGGCGAAAGACCACGTGCCACCAGACGCATCGCACCCTGGCGGCGGCCGTAATTTTCCAGCATGCCTTTGACGCGACCGATCGTGCCGCCCGTGTCGCTCTGTGAGGAATCGTAGATCAGCTCCACCTGCGAGGTTTCACCCTTGCGCCAGGCCTCGCCGAAGCTTTTTGGAATGCGCACCACCACGTCGGCATCGCGATTGCGCACCGCCGTTTCCGGATCGGCGACACCCGGCTGCGGTAGCAGCCCTTGTTGCTTGAGCGCCTCGATCAGATTCGGTGCGTACTGCGCGCCGATCACGGGCACCTTGACCGGCCGATCGGCTTTGTTCAATTCGCGCGTGAGCACCACGTTCATCAGCATGATGAAAATGGCCGGGCCCAGCAGCGGCCCGACAATCAGCGCACTCATCAGGGCGCGACGGTCGCGCAAATTTTCCTTTACTTCCTTGAAGAAGACAGTGAGCGTGGTTTTCATGCCGCCAGCCCCTCTTCGCTGCCAATGATCTTCACAAAGGCATCCTCCAGATTGGCTTCACCGGTTTGCGCGCGCAGTGCATCGGGTGCGTCATCCGCCACAACGCGACCGTGCGCAATCACCACGATGCGATCGCACAGCGCCGCCACCTCCTGCATGATGTGACTGGAGAAGAGCACGCAACGCCCCTCGTCCTTCAAGCGACGCATGAACTTCCGCATGCTGCGTGTGGCCATCACGTCGAGGCCGTTGGTGGGTTCGTCCAGAATCACATTCTTCGGATCGTGTACGAGCGCACGCGCGATGGCGGTCTTCACACGCTGGCCTTGCGAAAAACCTTCCGTACGGCGATTGGCGATATCGCCCATATCCAGCCCCTCGATCAACTGCTCCCGCCGCGTGCGGATCAGCGATTCGTCCATACCTTGCAGGCGCGCGAAATAGTCGATGTTTTCGCGTGCGGTAAGGCGTTTGTAGAGCCCACGCGCGTCGGGCAATACACCCAGACGCCGCCGCACGGCCTGTGCATCACGTGCCGCATCGATGCCATCGACCAGCACCTGTCCGCTATCCGGCCGCATCAGCGTATAAAGCATGCGCAAAGTGGTGGTCTTGCCGGCGCCATTGGGGCCGAGCAGGCCGGTGATCTGACCGTCACGCGCCGTAAAGCTCACCCCATCAACGGCCTTCACTTCGCCGAAATGCTTGTGCAGATCCTTCACTTCGATCATGGCGACGCTCCATTGAAATCGATGAATGCCGGCGTGCTACCCAACTTGTTCAAACAACTGGCATCGAGTTGCTTGGGATCGGGCTTGTCGATGAACTTGCCAAGCAGCTGCGGCATGCAACCGCGACTGAGCAACGAGTGAGCCTGCCCTTTGAAGACCAGCTGCCTTGCATCCGTCAGCCCCGGCAAAATCTGCTCGCCGTAACGGGGCGGCGTCACCGGATCCAATTCACCCGACAGCATCAGGATGGGCTTGTCGCTCTTCAACGGCGCATGAAAATCGGCAGGCCGCGTGCCGTGCGGCCATACCTCGCACTGGGCTTTCAACGCATCGATCAGATGATTGCCAAGCATGGTGTTCTGATCCTGCAATTGCGGCTGCAACAGGTCGACGTCTTCGCTGCAGATCACGCTCATGGACATGCCGTTGTTCATGTCGCCGCTGAGATCGCCGCTCAGAATCTTCGCCTGCCCCAATAACGGACCCACATCGCCATGTGCGGCAGCATTGATCGACAGCGGCAGCAGCGCAGCCGTTTCAGGCTGATAGGCAAACATGCGCACCACGCCGGCGAGTGAAAATTCGCTCAAGGGACGCACCACCGTTTCGTAGGTTTCCGGGTCGCGGAAACTCACCTTATGCGGATTCGCACGCAAGGCATCACGCAGCTGATACAACGTCTGCATGGAATCGCCAAAGCGTTGTTTGCATGCAGGAGCGGCAGCGCAATAGGCAAAATTCTTCTTGAGTGCGTCATCCAAATTGCGCGCGAAATCTTGACCGAGCACCAGCTGGTTTGGCACCACGGAATCCAGCACGACGCTGCGCACGCTGCCCGGATAGGCCTTGAGATATTGCTGCGCCATGCGTGTGCCATAGGACACGCCGACCAGATCAAGCTGCGGCGAGCCCAACGCCTTACGCACATCTTCCAGATCCTGCGCCGCAACGGTCGTGGTGTAGTAGCGCGGATCGGCCTTCTGCTTCACTTCATCCAGGCATGCGGCAACGCTCTTGCGCACTTTATCCAAGTCCACCAGGAGTGCGTTCTGATTCGGATCAGCCTGCTCCGCATTCTTGCAACTGAGCGGGTTCGAGCCGCCCGTACCGCGCTGGTCCAACAACACTATGTCGTGATGTTTGCGCACGTCTGCGAACGCCGGTGCCAGCAGCACCCACCCTTCCGTTGCCGCCTCACCTGGGCCGCCCGCAAGCAGTGTCACCATGTCCGGCTCCGGCACCTGCGCATCACTACGTGCAATTGCCAGCTTCAGGCCGATGCGACGGCTATGCGGATCGTCGCGATTCTCCGGCACTTCAATCGTCGTGCACCACGCTTGCGCCCTCGCACCACTGCCAGGACGGCTAAGTTCGCACGGTTTGAACGTAAGCGTTCCACGTTTCCATGTGCGCGCAGGTTGCGACGGTTCTTTGATTTCAGTCAACCCTGCAATGGGCGTTGCATCCGTAGCGGGCGGCGGCTCTGCACGATGCCAATGCTGATAAGCCAGCACCCCCACCGCTACTGCGGCAACAACGATGCGAAAAACAGTTCTCGCCTTCAAGGCCATGTCTCCCTCACTCCTCTTCGGGCACAAAAATCATTTCGATCGGCATGCCGAACAGGCGTGCGATCTTGAACGCCAGCGGCAGACTCGGATCGTATTTTCCAGTCTCGATGGCATTGACGGTTTGTCGCGATACATCCAGCTGCTGCGCGAGCTCGGCCTGCGACCAGCCGCGTTCGCTGCGTAATTCGCGGATCAGGTTATTCATTAAACTCGAGGCGCCCGCATTCGATTTATTCGTCCGCATTCCGGCGACGGTGCTGCGCAATCGCGAGCACCAAACCCAGCGCGACAAGGCTCGCCCCGGCGCCGCAGAAGAACCCCAGGCGTAATGCATCCAAAGAAGAACGAGTCAGCCACCCCACCAGCAACAGCACGCTCCCTGCGAGAATGAAACGGAGGTATTTGGCCAAGGCCGAATCACCTTCGCAAAACATGTTTCCACCATAGCGGCGCGCGACCCACCAGCGCGCTGTTCCGTACGAAAACATAAGACCCGGGAAGACCCAGATCAGGATCGAGCCATCCAACACCAGGACTTTGGCGATGCTTAGGAATCCACCGATCAGGCTGAGTGCACCGACCACCGCTGTCGCCATGCCCAGGGCAATCAGATGGGTTTGCTGTTCGAGTTCATCGCTTGCGCGGATGCGCCGCGCCAGCAAGGCGATTACGTAGACCATCGGTATGACTGGAACGAGCGCCAGCAAGCACTTGACCGAAACACTGGTTGCGGTGCGAACCAGGGGCCATTCGAGCAGCATGCAGAGCATGTACAAACTCATCGCTGCCAGAACGCGCCATTCGTACTGCTTCTGTGAAAGCCGCGACATAACTATTCCCCTCGAGCCGTCGCCAGGCGTGTCGGCCAAGCACGCATGTCAGCATCCCGACGGGCTAAAGTTTTTCGGCGGCAGCGCATCACCCTTTTCTCCCCGAGCATGTAAAGCATGCTTTACATAGCCTAGGCACGAGATATGCGCATGTCAAGCATGCTTTACAAACCCAATCCTTCAATCGTGCAAACCACGTGATCCCACTGACGCAGCACGTCACTTTTGGACGGCACCCAGCCGTGCCAGGAGAAGCAGTTCACATTTTTTCCCGACACGTATAGGGAAATGTTTTAGAAACGTGTAGGCGATGTGTATGAAATAAGCAGGATTTCGCCGACAATGTGATAGGGGTCACGCTTTGGCCTAAATGTTGCTCATGAGCATAGAGGCGTGGGCCTGCCCGTGAGGGGCGGGTAAAACGCCCGGCCCACTGTAAGCGCTTTACCGAAACGCTTCACCTTCTACTACACGCATTCCAAATAAATCCAGGAAAAAACCGCAATGAAGAAGACGCTTCTCACCGCCGCCCTGCTGACCATTGGCGGCCTGGCTGTTGCTCCGGCGTTCGCGTCGGACGGCACCATCACTATCACCGGCAAGGTTGTCGCCAACACCTGTGCGTTCAGCGTGAATGGTGGTAGTGCCAGCAACACCGTTCAATTGCCCGTTGTGTTCACCACTGCCCTGAATGCATCCGGCAATACTGCCGGTGCCACTCCGTTTACGATCAAGGTGAGCGGCTGCGATCCGAACCTGACCAGCGTGCAGGAACAGTTCGGTGGCTCCAACATCAATGCAGCTGACGGCAACCTCAAGAACATCGCCACCGCCACATCCCCTCAGACTGTTGCCGGCAATGTCGAAGTGCAATTGACCGACAGCACCGCCAACGCTATCAACCTCAACACCAATGCCAACTCGCCAGTGGGAGCCCTTTCCAGCGGCGGCGTTACGTTGAGCTATCAGGCTCGGTACTACGCCACGGGCGTCGCTACGGCTGGCCTTGTGAACACAAGCGTCACCTACACCACGCAGTACCAATAAAAAATCGCAGAACAGACACGCTGCGGCGGGCAACTGCCGCCGCAGCGTAGTTCATGCGCGCTGCATCATTCGTCGATCCCTGAGAGTCCGTCCATGAATGCCTTCATCCGCGCCGTACGCGTGGGCCTCCTAGCTATGTGCCTTTTCGCGGGCGCTGCCAATGCCAGCGTTCTAATTGCAGGAACGCGCGTGGTATTTCCAGCCCAGGACGGTGAAGTTACGGTACGGCTGACCAACGACAACGCTCATCCGGCGCTGGTCGAAGCATGGATCGACAATGGCGACCCCAAGTCCACGCCAGACAAGGTCAGTGTGCCATTTCTGATCACGCCTCCGCTGTTCCGCATGGAGGCGCACAAGGATCAGAACCTGCGCATCATTTCCACGCCTGCACAATTGCCAAGCGATCGTGAATCGCTGTTCTGGCTCAACATATTGGAAATTCCACCCAAGCCCAGCGCGGAAGAAGCGGCTGGCAAAAATCTGTTGCAGTTCGCGATCCGCTCGCGGCTGAAGCTTTTCTACCGCCCTGCGCATCTGCCCGGCAATGCGCAGACGGCACCCGGGCAAGTGACCTGGAAAGCAGTCGCCGATGGCCCAGGCTATGTGCTGGAAGTACACAATCCCACCCCATACCACGTCACCATCGTCAAGTTGTCGCTGGATGTCGGCGGCAAGTCGTACCCCGCCGACATCGGCATGGTCGATCCGCTCGGTTCGCTGCGCCTCAAGATAAAGGGACTGACGGCGGCGCCAGTAGTGGGCGCGTCCATCGCCTATGACATCGTCAACGACTACGGCGCAACAGCATCATTCAAAGGCAGCGTCTCCCCGTGACGCATCTTCGGCGCGCATTCCATGCACCTCGACATGGTGTGTGCCGCCAGGTTTTGCTTTGCGCGGGAATTGCTGCTGCATTGGGCGGCTGGACATGCGCTTCAGCAGGCGCCGCTGCTGCGGCCAGCGGTGCGGATGCCAGCGCCAGCGGTAGTCACGCCGACTTTGATCGCAGCCTGCTGGCCGGCGCAGGAGAGAACACCACGGACCTGTCACGCTTCGAACACGGCAACCCGGTGCTTCCGGGCAGCTACAACGCAGACATCTACCTCAATGATGTTTGGGTTGGCCGCAGTGATGTCCGTTTCGCGATCACATCTCCGAATGCCAGTGCCACGGCGTGCGTCGACCGCAGACTGCTCGATCAATTGGGCCTGCACCCGACGAAGCTACCGACTGAGACCATTGCAAGCCTAAGCGACCCGAAGGCCTGCGTGAGCATGGGCAGTCTGATCACCGGGGCGACCACGACATTCGACATGTCTCAGTTACGCATTGACGTCACCGTGCCGCAGGCCTACTTGGGCCAGGTGGCGCGCGGCTACGTCAATCCGGAATACTGGGACGCTGGCGTACCGGCTGCGCTGCTGAACTACAACTACAACACCTATCGTAGCAGCAGCCAGGGCCAGACACAGACCAGCTCATATCTGGGGCTGAATAGCGGCCTCAACTTTGGCCCCTGGCATTTCCGCGAAGACGCTACCGTGACGTGGCAGTCGGCTACTGCCGGTGCACGGTCCCATCGCCAATGGCAAAACATCAATACCTACGTGCAGCGCGATCTATCTTCGCTGCGCGCGCAGCTGACGATCGGCGACAGCTTTACCGATGGCGCCGTCTTCGACAGCTACGGCATTCGCGGCGTGCAGTTGGGCACTGACGACCGCATGTTGCCGCAGTCGTTGCAGGGCTATGCGCCCGTCGTGCGCGGTGTTGCACAGACCAATGCCAGGATCACCGTACGGCAGAACGGTGTGGTGATCTACGAAACCACGGTGTCGCCTGGTCCATTCTCGCTCAGCGATCTCTACCCGACTGGTTACGGTGGCAATCTGCAAGTGACAGTGACCGAGGCTGATGGTCACGTGAGTACATCTAGCGTGCCTTATGCCTCGGTAGCGCAGCTGTTGCGCCCCGGCATCACCCGTTTCGACATCGCTGCCGGCGAGCTGCGAGACACAACAAATCACACTAACCCGGCTGTGATTCAGGCCACTGTGCAACATGGCTTCAACAACCTTCTGACGGGTTATGCAGGCATCGTTGGTTCTCAGGGCTACGGTGCGCTGGCGGCTGGCGCGGCGATCAATACACGCTATGGCGCATTCGCGGTGGATGTCACCCAGGCCAACGCCCATATTCCAGGTTATTCAACGCAGTCAGGCCAGAGTGTGCGTCTGACGTACAGCAAGATCATCCCGTCGACACAGACGACTCTGTCAGTCGCCACCTACCGCTATTCTACCGGCGGCTTTCTCAGCCTGACCCAAGCCGAACAAGCCCGTGACTACGCGCGCGAAGGTATCAATGCTTTCAACGTTGTAACCCCGTCGATCGGGCAGACGATTGATGGCGTACCCGTAGCGAGCGTCTTGACACCAGCCCAGCGAGCAGCCCTCACGGGAAGTGCATTTACCGCCAACCCGATTCTTTCCACTACGGGCGTTGAGCGGCAGCGCGGCCAATTCACGCTCTCGCTCAATCAGCCTTTGGGACGCAACGGCGGCTCCATTTACGCCAACGTCTCTGCTCGCGACTATTGGAATCGGGGCGGTAACGACACGCAGTTTCAGGTGGGCTACAACAATCACTTCCACCAGCTCTCTTATGGCGTTTCCGCGATACGTGCGCAAGATCCGCTGGGTCACTACGACAACACCTACTTCGTGAGCATTAGCTTGCCACTGGGCCGCAATACGCATTCACCAACCTTCACGCTGAACGCCAGTCATGACCAGGCGAGTGGTTCACAGGCTCAAGCCATGCTCAACGGCACACTGGGCAGCGACAGTCAATTCAACTATGCCGTTGCGGGAACACACGCCGGCAACGGCGGTGGAAATGCGGGCTCGGTAAACGTGGGCTATCGCAGTCCGTATGCGGTGTTCAATGCCAGCTACGGAGATGGCAACGGCTATTCGCAGGCATCGGTAAGCGTGAGTGGTTCGATGATCGCGCATTCGGGCGGCGTCACCTTCGGCCAGCCGCTCGGCGACACAGTCGGTATTGTGTATTTGCCCAATGCCGCCGGTGCACGTTTGGCCAATGCCCCCGGCGCTCGTGTCGATCGCTTCGGTTATGCGGTGGTGCCGTACCTTACGCCTTACCAGCTCAATACCATCGAGATCGATCCGAAGGGATTGCCGCTGGATGTACAACTCGATACCACCAGTGCGCAAGTCGCGCCCTACGCCGGCGCGGTGGTGATGTTGAAATTCAAAACCGAAAGCGGCCGCACGCTCATCGTTGAAGCCCGCTTGAAGGACGGGCAAGCCTTGCCTTTTGGCGCCGAGGTGTTCAACGAAAAAGGGATTTCGCTAGGCGTGGTCGGCCAGGCAGGACAGATTCTATTGCGTGGCGTCGATCAGGCTGGCCGATTGACCGCGCGCTGGCACGAGGATAATGGGACGGCGCAGTCATGTTCGTTTGATTATCGACTCACGCCCAAAGGTAAGCAGAAGCAAACAGTGGTGCATTACGAACAGATACGCGTCACATGCACAAAATCCAGTAGCGACGCACTTGTCTTGAGGGACGGTACATGAGAGACGCCCAAGTCATTCCGCGTCCCGCAAAACGAGTCGCGACTCTGTTGCTGATCGCCGGCCTGATGCTCCCGACAATATGCTCGGCCATCAAGACCAAATCGGGCGGGACCACACGAGCGCAGGTGTTTGCCGTCCAGGCCGCAAGCAGTCCGGCCCCACCCTGCAGCGCATCACCGACCAGCGCGACCATCACCCTGCCAGCCAGCATCAGCATTGCACCGGGCACAGCCAACGGACCGATTGGCACTGCTGCGTCCGTCACAGTGAACGTCAACTGCTATACCGCCTTCACGGCAACGCCCAACTACTACGACGATTTCACGGTCTTGGCAGGCCAGTTGGCGGCCCTCGACTCGACGAATGCTCCTCCAAGCGGGGGCGGCATCATGTTCCAGACCAATGTGCCGGGCATCGATGTGTGGCTCAAAGCAACGCCCACCCAGGCCAGTAGCGGCAACAACGGTCCGAATGGCACAACCGGGTGGGCAATACAAACCACTGATTGCACTTCAGCGGGCTCATCAAACGGCAACCCCGGACGTTGCACCCCCAACCCCATAGCAGCCAAATTTACCGCCCAACTGGTCAAAACTGGACCGGTAAGCCCGGGCACGATCAGTAGCATCCAATTGCTACAACTTTTTGATTCCGATGTTGTGCCCCCCAATCCGGACGGAACTCCGACAACGGTCTACGACAGTGCTTCCTCCGCCTTCGCCACCGTAACACTCAATGCCATCACCGTGCAGATGAGCAGTTGTAACGTGGTTGCAGGTTCAAGCAATCTCACCGTCAGCTTGCCGACCATCGTCAGCAATGCGCTGCCGACAACGGGTTCCGTAGCAGGCAAGACAGCTTTCAACATTCAATACTCGTGCCCGTCAGGCTGGGCACTCTACATGACCATGAGTACGGCCAACCCTGGGACACCAACCGGCGTGATCATGCCGTCGACATCTTGCTCTGCGGGTACGCCGGCATCGAATGTCGGGATTCAACTGCTGCAAAGCAATCAACAGCCCGTGCAATTCAATACCGCGCAATCGATCGGCAACTCACCCAACGGGAATCTTAAGCTCACCTATTACGCGCAATACTATGCAACCGGCACACCTATTGGCGCCGGCCAGGTCTGCGGCACCGCTACGTTTACGATGTCCTATCAGTGAACACGTAACATGGCAGGTTACCTAGGCTTGCGAATCAAAGCTCAACTTCGCGCGCTACCTGCCGATAAATTCCGTAGCACTACTCGTAGGTCTGCGTCACCAACACCGGATCAGCAGAAGCTGGCTGGGCAGTACGAACATAGCTGGCGAAATACCTGAGCACCTGGTCGGACTCCGACGTGGACAGATGTACAACATTCACGTCGTAAGGCCGTGCGTTCGTTGCAGCACTCGTAGCAGCGACGTCAGAGCAGTTTCGTTGCATTGACGGATGCGCCTGGGCAGCGCCGACCACCAGATCGAGGTCGGCAAGTGTGGCCGCCACACTACAAGTCGGCTCCACCACAGCGCCCACAAACGTGATCGTTCCGCCTTCGATCGTCCCGCCCCCACCCGCCCTCGCGGCAAACGGCACGAGCATCATCGCGACGGAACAACTGGCCAACACGAATAAACGCATCCCACGCATAGCGCTGCCCTCCCCGGCACACGCGCATCTGCGCGCACCTGTAGGCACCATCGGCAGCGGTGCACCGGCGCTTGAGAGCCTCCGCCTAGGCACGTTATAAAAATGCCAAGGCCGTCACATAAATTGTGTGGCGTGGGCGCCAAAAAGCCCGCGCGAGGGGTCTGCGGCGGCAAATGTGTAGAAGGCGTGAATTCTTTGTAAAACAAGCGGTTGCATGACTGCTTGCCGACGTTGGGTTTCCGTCGCCAGCAACTTTCCGCTGGCACACTGCTTCGCCGTCCAGAGGGCATTGGACGGTGAGCAAGTAGTGCCTAAGGGCGGAAGACGTCATGACTATGACGTTTGCGCAGTGCGCTTCATCCTCGCACTAGCTTTATCGGCAAGAATCCGACGCGCTTTAGTTCTTGCGTGAATTTTTTCGCGACGCGATCAACGCGACGAGATGTATTTCTCGCGACGGATCTGCGGAATCGGCAGACCGAATTCCTTTAACGCATTGAATCCCGCATCAACCATGTTGGGATTGCCGCACAAATAGGCGATATCCCTCGCGCCGGAAGGCTGCAGTTCGGCGAGCACGCTTTGCACGTGTCCTGGCCGATCGTTAGGGCGCGGCACGGCGCGCGGTTGGCGGCTCAGGCAGCCGTAGAACGAGAAGCCTGGATGCGTCTGCGCGAACACCTCGAATTCTTCGCCGTAAAGCAGCTCGGTTTCGTTGCGTGCACCGTAGAGCAGCACGACTTCACGATCGCCTTTTGACAGCAATTTTTCGAACGCCGGCAACATGGCGCGATAAGGCGTCACGCCTGTACCGGTAGCAAGCAACAGGTAACGCGGATGCGTATCGGCATCCTGCAGGCAGAAGCGTCCATAGGGGCCGCTCGCTTCAATGGTGTCGCCAATACTCAAGCCACTGAGCAGCTTGGTGGCTGCGCCGCCATCCACATAGCTGACAGCTATTTCGATGCGCTGCACTGGCGAATGACCGTCGCCCACCGTAGCAATCGAATAGCTGCGCTTGGTAGCCGTGCCATCGTCGTAGTGAAAGTGGATCTGCAGGAACTGGCCGGGAATGAAGGCAAGCGGCTGTCCGTCGGCGCGTTCGAAAGCCAAATGGCGCACGGCGGGCGCAAGCATGTGGCTATCGGCGAGGCGGAGAGTGAAATGTTCGGCCATGGAGTATCCAGCGGGAAACAGTCAGTACGCCCGGTCGAACGGGTCGTCGGGACAAGGCCCGCTATAATAAGGGGTCCGGGATGCTCTGGCCCATTCCGCATAGGCGGCATGGCCAGAAGGCCCGCAGGGTGTTGCGGGCCTTCTGGTCATCACCCTTCGGGCCGGTCTTGTCTGTTCGCATTCCTTCGGCCCATCGGTTCGACAGACGGCCAGTCTGCCTTCACCGATGGTCCTGTGGCTTGCGAACAGACAAGACCGGTGACGCCTATGCGGAATGGGCCAGAGCATCCCCCAACCCCACGGTGCAGCCCATGTCCCCCACTCCCGCACTCGTTGTCGAAAACCTGCGTAAGACCTACGGCAACGGCGTCCAAGCCCTCAAAGGCATCAACCTCACGGTACAGCCCGGCGATTTCTTCGCCTTGCTGGGCCCGAACGGCGCCGGCAAATCCACCCTGATCGGCATTCTTTCTTCCCTGGTGAATTCCACCGAAGGCGATGCGCGCATCTTCGGCGTATCGGTAAACAAGCAACGCAACGAAGCGATGAAGCTGATCGGCCTGGTTCCGCAGGAGATCAATTTCAATCAGTTCGAAAAGCCGTTCGACATCTGCGTGAACGAGGCCGGCTTCTATGGCATTCCACGCAAGATTGCCGCCGAACGCGCCGAGAAATATCTGAAGGAACTGCGCCTGTGGGATAAAGCGCAGGACCAGGCACGCATGATGTCCGGTGGCATGAAGCGCCGTTTGATGATTGCGCGCGCCATGATGAACGAACCGCGCCTGCTGATTCTGGACGAACCCACCGCCGGCGTGGATATCGAAATCCGCCGATCCATGTGGCAGTTCATCAGCGGCATCAACGCGGCCGGCACCACGGTGATCCTCACCACGCATTATCTGGAAGAAGCCGAGCAGCTTTGCCGCAACATCGCAATCATCGATCACGGCACCATCGTGGAGAACACCTCGATGAAGTTGCTGCTGTCGAAGCTGGATGTGGAAACCTTCGTGTTCGATGTCAACAACATGCCCGTGCAGTTGCCGAATCTCCCCGGCATTGCCTTCCGCCGCGTGGACGATCACACCCTGGAAGCAGAAATGCCTCGCACGCAAGCGATGAATGCACTGTTCGACGCGCTCACCACGCATGGCATCACGGTGCTTTCCATGCGCAATAAAACCAATCGTCTGGAAGAGCTGTTCGTGCGCCTGGTGGAGAATGGCCGCCAAGAGCCGGGTCGCCAGGATTCGAAGGAGAAGGTGGCATGAGCAATATGTCCGGCAACATGGTCGCACTGCAAACCATCGTGCGGCGCGAGATTGTGCGCATCATGCGCATCTGGACGCAGACGCTGATTCCGCCGGCCATCACGATGACGTTGTACTTCGTGATCTTCGGCAAATTGATTGGCAGCCGCATCGGCAACATCCAGGGCGAATTCAGCTACATGCAGTACATCGTGCCGGGCCTGGTGATGATGAGCATTATCACCAACAGCTATGGCAACATCTCCAGCTCGTTCTTCGGCGCGAAATTCCAGCGTTCGGTAGAAGAAATGCTGGTGTCGCCGATGCCCAACTGGGTGATCTTGCTCGGCTACGTGACCGGTGCGGTGACACGCGGCCTGGTGGTCGGCTTCCTGGTGTTGCTGATCGCGCTGTTCTTCACCCATCTGCAGGTGGCGCATATTTTCGTCACGCTGCTTTCGGTGCTGTTCGGCGCCACGATCTTTTCGCTGGCCGGGTTCGTCAACGCGATCTACGCGAAGAAGTTTGACGATATCGCACTGGTTCCCACCTTCGTGCTCACCCCGCTCACCTACCTCGGCGGCGTGTTCTATTCCGTGAACATGCTCAGCGAGCCTTGGCAGGCGATTTCGCGCATCAACCCCATCCTCTACATGGTCAATGCCTTCCGCTTCGGCGTGCTGGGCATCAGCGATGTGCACATCGGGGTCGCGTTCGGCGTGATGCTGCTGTTCGTGATCGGGCTAGCGTGGGTGGCGTTGAATCTGCTCAAGCGCGGCGTCGGTTTGCGTTCCTGACTCAGGTTGGGACGCAAGTCCCAACCTAATGCCGCTTGCGTAGTTGGTGGTCTTGCACCAGCCAAGTCAGCCCGAATGCCATCGCCATGACGCCGGCGGCAATCGCATACACCATGTGCAGCGCATCACCAAAGGCTTGCAGATAGATATGACGTACTGCATCGGGTAAGTGATGCACGGCGTCCGGCCCCATCGAATGCGGCAATAGCGCATCGCGCGGCAACGTATCTGTCAGTCGCGCGTGCAGGCCATTGGTAAACAGGGCGCCGAACACCGCCACACCGATGGAACCGCCGATAGAACGGAACAGCGTCACGCCGGATGTCGCCACGCCGATGTGCTTGAAATGCACGCTGTTCTGCACGGCAAGCACCAGCACCTGTATCACCATGCCCAGACCAAGGCCAAGCAAGCCGATGTAGAGATAGAGGTAGCCGACCGCCGTATCGTTGTCGAGCGTGCCCAGCAGGCTCATCGCAACAAAGGCCACTAGCGTGCCGGCAATAGGAAATATGCGGTAACGGCCGGCCCGGCTGATGATACGCCCGCTCGCAATGGAGCCCGCGGTGATGCCAAACATCATCGGCAACAACTGCATGCCGGCTTCCGTAGGCGTGGAATTCTTCACGACCTGCAGATAGAGCGGCAGAAACGTCAGCGCGCCGAACATCGACATGCCCACGATAAAGCCGATCAGGCAGCTCAGCAGAAACGTTCTGTCCTTGAACAGCCCCAACGGAATGATCGGCTCGGATGCATGCCTTTCTTCATAAAGGAAGCCAACCAGCGCCACCGCGCCAAACATCAGCGTGAACCACAATTGCCCCGACGACCACGGCAGAACCACACCGCCTTGCGTGGTGAACAGCACGATGCATGTAAGCGCGGCAGCCAGGAAGGCCGCACCCATGTAGTCGATCTCATGCTTCACATGCGCAGTGTGCGGTTTGAACACAGCACCAATCACGCTTAGCGCCGCCACGCCCAGTGGCAGATTGATATAGAAGATCCAGCGCCACGACAAATGCTCGACCAGGAAGCCGCCAAGCAACGGCCCGACCACAGTCGCCAGCCCATAGATGGCGCCGAACAGACCTTGAAAGCGGCCACGCTCAGCCGGCGGAATAACATCGCCGATGACCGCCATGCTGACCACCAGCAAGCCTCCGCCGCCGAGACCTTGCAGCGCACGCATCAGGATCAGCTGCGTCATGTCCTGGGCCAGGCCGCATAGTGCTGAGCCCACAAGAAACAGCACAATCGCCGCCTGCAACACGATTTTTCGGCCGAACAGATCGCCCAGCTTTCCGTACAGCGGCACCACGATGGTTGAAGTAAGCAGATACGCCGTCACCACCCAGGAAAGATTTTCCAGGCCGCCCAATTCGCCGACGATGGTAGGCAAAGCGGTGGAAACGATCGTCTGGTCCAGCGCGGCCAGCAGCATGACCAGCATCAATGCGCAGAACAGCAAGCGGATCGGCGGATGCCCGTGCTCGGGAACCGGTGGATGATGGAGTTCGGCGTCCTGTTCGGAACGCTCTGCGCGAAGACGAGATGTGGCGCTCATGGGCGGCCTGATATAAATTAATTAATGACTTGATTAATATAATTGTACTGCTCAGTTCAGTCAACGGAGTCCGAGTCATGGCCGCACCACGCGCCAAGAAACCGTCCACCCGCAAATCCAAGGCCACCACCAAGCCGAAGACGGAATCGCGCCGTCCAGGGCGTCCGTCCGGTTCGGCGAACAAACAAGAACAACGCACCCGCCTGCTCGATACGGCCATGACGCTGTTCGCGCGACAAGGCATTGCGGAAACTTCGCTTTCCGAGATTGCGCGCGAAGCGGGCGTTACGCCGGCGATGGTGCATTACTACTTCAGCTCTCGCGATCAATTGCTGGATGCCGTCATCGACGAACGCATCCAGCCGCGCCGCGTTGCACTCAGCCAACTGTTCGACGGGAATGCCGGCGATCCGATCACCGTGATTACTGCACTGGTCGAGCGCGTGATGCAGAGCGCCACGGAAGATCCGTGGTTTCCCGCACTATGGATGCGTGAAGTGGTCAGCGACAACGGCTTACTCAGACAGCGTGTGGCCGAGCGTCATGGACACGTGCATCTTCAGGCTGCCATCAACTGCTTGGCCCGCTGGCAAGCCGAAGGAAAAATCAATCCGGATATCGAACCTGCGCTGCTGTTTGTGTCCATCTTCGGATTGGTCGTTTTCCCGCTGATTGCATCCAAGGCGTGGAATAACAACGTGGTAAAGCACAAGTTGACGCCGGACGATATCGCACGTCATGCCATTGCGCTCCTTTCGCATGGTGTCGGCCCCGTGCGATCACGTCGCTGAAAATCCAAGCCCTTATTCGCACAGCAATTTCAGACTTTTCGAATGGAACGGCTGAGGAAAGCCAGGAAAGAATCGCTTTCCCCCACGCGGAACCGATCATCTTGCCGGTGTCCGTCCGCCCCACCATTCCGCTCTGGAGTCGGCAATGGAATTGCTTCGTTCGAACAAGACAACCACCCGCATTCTGCTCACACTGCTCTGCTCCGCCACGTTCCCAGCCTACGCTACCGATCGTTCCGCCTATCTTTTCGGCGACTGGAACGGCGAGCGCACGCGCCTTGCCGATAAGGGCATCGCCTTCGATTTTGGCTATACCGCTGAAGCCGCCCACAACTTCAGTGGCGGCACGAGACACATCACGCGCTACGCCGATCAATGGTCATTCGGCAGCACACTCGATCTGGACAAGTTGTGGGGTTGGCAAGGCGGGGCATTCCAACTTGTCATCACCAACCGTAACGGCCGCAATCTCAGCGACGATGCCGGCCTTGGCGTCTATCAGCAGGTGCAAGAAGTGTATGGCCGTGGCCAGACATGGCATCTGACTCTCTTCGCGCTCACGCAGAAATTCTTCGACGGCAAGCTTGAATGGCGCGTAGGCCGATTGCCGGTGGGCACCGACTTCGACAGCCTCAGTTGCGACTTCCAGAACCTCACCTTCTGCGGCTCCCAGCCCGGCAACATCGTGGGCGACTACTGGATCAACTGGCCGGTCAGCCAATGGGCCGCTACGCTGAAATGGAATGCCACCGACCAAACTTACGTGAAACTCGGTGCGTATCAGCTCAATCCGCGCTATGTGGACAACACCTGGGCACGCAGCAATGGCTGGAAACTTGGTTTCCCCGGCGGCACCACGGGCGTGATGCTGCCGCTCGAATTCGGCTGGACGCCGGCCATCCATGGCTTGCCTGGCAGCTACAAGCTGGGCGGTTGGTACAACAATGCCGGCGGCGAACATCTCTATTACGACGTAACCAATCAGCCGCTCGCGCTCACCGGCGAAGCTCCCTTGCAGGAAAGCGCGCGCCACGGCGGCTATGTTTCGCTGCAGCAGCAAGTCATGGGCGAAGCGGGCGGCAAGGGTCTGAGCTTATTCTTCAATGGCACCATAGCCGATAGCAGCACGTCGCCGGTTGATCGTCAGTTCGCACTGGGTGCAATGTTCAACGGCCCATTCAATCGCAGCAAAGACAGGATCGGCGTCGCCCTGGGCACCACGCACGGCAGCAACGAATTGGCTCGCCATGCGCGGTTGCATAACGCACTTCATTCCGATGCGCCGATGACGGTAGCGGATACGTATGAACTTGCCGCCGAAGTGTTCTACGACTGGTCCCCTATTCCTTCGCTGAGTGTGCGGCCGAATCTGCAGTACGTGGTCAATCCCGGCGGGGTTACGCAAAACCGCAATGCATTCGTGCTTGGCCTGAAGACCAGCATTGCGTTCTGACACGTAAGGCGGAGCCGCAATCCGGCGGCTCCGCCGTCCCACCTATCAGTGCATCCCTGCACGCCCATTCAACGCTTACTGCACGTTCAAAGTGACATCATCCAGCACAAACGACGTTTGCAGCGAAGCATCTTCCTTGCCGGTGAACTTCACGGTCACGTTCTGGCCGATGTACGAGCTAACGTTATAGCTGTGCACTTGATAACCCGATGCGGCATTGAGGTTGGAGAATGTCCCCAGCGTCGCCAGCACCGTCCCGCTGCTGTTAACCAGCTGCACCTTCAACGTGTCGTACGCAGTCGTCGTGGTGGTCTCTGCCGTGTCGACATGCAGATAGAACTGCAAGGTGGCGCTGGACTTTCCTGCAGGAATGCTCACCGCCTGCGACACCGTGTCGGTATGGCTGGTGCCATAACCATCCAGCCATGCGAACCATGACCCGTTATGCGCAACTTCGCCGGAGCAACTGCTGTTGCTGCAAAGCACGCCCGAGCTCATCGTCCAGGGCGAAGCCGAACCGGTCTCGAAGCCGGTATTGCCCAGCAATTGCGAACCACCACCGCCGCTGCTCACCGTTACCGACTTGCTGGTGCTGTTGGTGGCACCGGTATTGTCGGTCACCTTCAGGGTTACGGTGTACGTACCCGCAGCCGTATAGGTATGGCTCGGACTCGCAGCGGTCGACGTGCCACCATCACCGAAGGTCCAGGAATAAGCGTTGATGGTGCCACCGCTATCCGTGGACGTGTTGGTGAAGTTCGCCGTCAGACCACTCACGCTGTCCGTGAAGCTGGCAACAGGGCTGCCTCCCGTTGATCCACCGCCGGCCAGGCTGCTGAGCTGGTTGACGACCGTGCTACCCCAACCGGTCGTGTAGTCCCAGCCGGTCGCAGCCGTTTCACCGCTGTTATTGCCCGAGGTGACGTCATGGAACGCAGCGGCATAGTTGCTCGATGACGACTGCGCAACCTTGTAGATCACCGGCGGCGCAAAGCCCAGACTGGTGCCGTTGGCTTGTAACACGCGCGCCCACATGCCAACCGCCAGCGGTGCGGCAAGGCTGGTGCCGCCGATCTGCTGATTGGACTGGCCGTCCACATAGACCAACGCACCGCTTACGGGGCTGGCATCGAAAGCGATGTCGGGCACACCGCGATGCGTCTGGTTGGTAATGCCGGCCACGCTCTTCTGCCAGCTCGGAATCGGCTCGAACGTGCTCGGGCTGCCGCCGGTAGCACCTTCATTGCTGCTCAGGTTGTTCCACACCGTTTCGCTCTGCCAGGTGGTGTTGGGGCTGGTGTACAGCTCGGTACCACCGACTGCTGCCACGTACTGGGAGCTGGCCGGCCAGCTGGGTACAACGCCGCCGTTACTGCATTCATCGGCGCCGGAGTCACCGGAAGAGACGAAGAAAGTCTGACCTTGCGCAACGGCCTGCTTGAACGTGGTGTCGTTCGACGAAGCCGCACCGCTCGACTGCGCGCTGGTTTCGCACTCACCCAGCGAAACGTCGATAGCCTTGAGGATGTTGTCCGACACGACCAGGTTGTAGTCGGTTTGCAGGCTGGCATCGGTCAGGTCGGTGGCAACGTAGAAGGTATAGCTCGTCGCGCCCGCCATGGGGATGATGTCCTGCGCATCCAGATCCCATTCGCCATCGCCGCTGGTGCTGGTGCCGCTGGTACTGCCTTTGTAGCTGACACTGACGCCCGGATCCGCCGTCGCCAAGTCGCTCTTGACGTTGGTCATGCTGCCCGAGGAAATCGAGCCCACAGCCACCGATGTGGCGGCCGCCATACCGCTTGCGCCATAGATCGATGGGAAATCGGAAGGCGCATGCCCCACCGCCGAGCCGGTCGCCAACGGTTGCACCGCATTGCCGTGCACGACATTGGGATTGAGCCGCTTGGCGAAAACGTGCGCCACATGCACGTTCTGCATGCCGAGCACTGAGTTGACGACGCCTTGCAGCGTGCCGGGAATTTGCACAGGGGTGTTATTGGCGAAGGCGTCCCGCCCTTCTTTCGTTTTCACATGCACGAAGCTGGTATTGAACGCAGCCTGTGCAGTATCGGCGTGGCCGTCCGCCTCCACCAACCCATGATTGGATGCGATCTTGATGTTGGTAAAACCGGCCTTGGTCAGGTAATCGGCAACCTGCTGCGCTTGCTCCGCCGTGGGTGCGTATTGCGCGTTGAATTGGTCGGAGGTCAGCGGCTTGAAGCCGGGCTTGGAAATGTAGTCGTCGAGCTGCTGCTCATTGCGCAGTTTCAGGGTGACTACCACATGCATCGGATGCGAAAAGGCCAAAGCCCCAAGAACCTGATCGCCGCTGCGCAAGCTGACAGCGGGATGGAGGCTGACCATCGCAGCAGTACTCGCCGCTGCAAGGTTGCCCGCATCCGGTAGCGGCTTTGCCTGTACGTAGACAGCGTTGACTGCAACCAGGCCCAATGCAATCAGCATGGCCTTGTGACGAAAACGGCTGAACATAATTCCACTCCCCAGGATGATTGAGGACGAGCGAACCCGATGAGGTCGCGCGTACCTCATGACAGTGAATGTCGCGCTCGTGCGCGACGCCGTTGGAACAATGCTGCGCCTTCGATTCCCTGAGCACCGGCGTGCTGCTGCTCCCCCTGCCCTCCGATTGCGGGCAGTGCCGATTGCAGCGCTCTAACGATGCATCCCCAAAATCCGGCATCGCCACGGAATCATTCGCTGCTCATTCCCTGCAACGAATGTTTTCGAAAGTATCCAGCGAAAAATTCAGCGTCAAGCAAGTCAGGTGGAACTGCATCGCAGAAAACATGCATACGCAAAATTCACCATACTCGATATGCGTTCTCTATCGCACCAAGCCGTTTTTTTCGTCTGCAAATAGGCCGGTTTCGTTTCATGCGCCCAAGAAAACCTCCATTTGAACAGGCAAACGTGCGCGGCACGGCATTGCATGGAACAAACGACGCACGCACTGTCTTTTTGAATGACGCGATTCGTCATAAACAGGAATAATCGCTGCACGCTTACATGTCATCGATCGGCAATTATTTACGAGAATACGTGCACTGTTTCTTCACGTTTTCACGATCCAATTCAGGGCTTGCTTCATCAGGCGCGTGAAATGCGTCACCACAAGCATGAATGCCCGCTAACGCATGAGCGCTCAAGGATCAATGCGTATGCCCAGTGTGGCGAGCCTGCGCAAGCCATCCGGTGTCGGCAGCAAGGCACGATTGCGTGGCGCACGCCTCAACCAACCTTCATCAAGCATGGCGCTGGTGATGGCGACACCTAGCGCACCACCTAGATGCAGGCGGCGCTCGGTCCAGTCCAGACAACCGCGTCCGCGCAAATGCAGCAACTGGTGTGTCGATGCAGCTTGCCAGCCGGCATGCACCAAGGCGTCGGCGGCCTCAGGAAGCAGGCACATGCCGTCACTGTCTGCACGCAGCCACCCGCGATGCAGCCATGCTTCGCACAACGCGACGCCAAGCTGACCGGCGAGATGGCGATAACAGGTGCGTGCGCGGCACAACGTGGGGTCCCGCGGACCCGTTTTGGCCACCCCGCGGGTGGCGTGTGGCAAGGCCATAGCTTCCAGCCAAGCCGCCACATCATCGTTGGCCAAGCGGAAATAGCGATGACGCCCCTGCTCGTGCAAGCCCAGCAGACCGCCATCGAGCAGGCGCTTCAAGTGTGCGCTAGCCGTTGCGGCACTCACTCCGGCGATCTCGGCAAGTTCGCCTGCGGGGCGCATCGTGCCATCCATCAGCGCAAGCAGAATCGCCGCACGCGCCGGCTCGGCCAGCATCGTGCCCAATTCGGCCAACTGATAGCGATTGAGTGGGCTTGCATCGTTCATGAGAGCAGTCTAACGGCCATGTGCTGTCAACGTTTCGTTGGCGCTCGAAGCGTGCGTGCTTGCGTACGCTTTTTGGCCGCCGGGGTAGTTGCCGCGTAACCCATCAATGCCGTAGCCAGATGGTCGTACAACGCACGCATCAATGCGCTACGGCGCAAATCCTCGTGCATGACCACCCACGCATCCATATGCAATTCGAAGCTGTCGGCCAATACGCGAAGCAATGCCGGATCGCGTTGCGCGACGCCGCACTGGCAGATGCACAGACCGTAGCCGGCTCGCAACGCAGCCAACGTGGCGAGATCGTTGTCCGTGCGCAACGCGAAATGTTCACGCGTATACGGCATGCCGGCCGGTCGCATGCTGCGGATATACGCCGTTTCGTGGTCGAAACCGATCAGTGCATGTGCAGTGAGGTCCGCCAATGTTTTGGGACGCCCGTGCGCTGTCACATAACGCCTATGTGCGTACATGCCCAGCTCGATCTTGCCGATGCTTCTCGCAATCAGCGCATCCTGGGTAGGGCGACTCATGCGGATGGCGATGTCGGCGTCGCGGCGGAGCAAGTTCTCCATCTGATTGGAAAGGGAGAGTTCGATCACCACACCCGGGTGCTTCTCGCGGAACGCAACAAGCATCGGCGGCAGGACCTCCACACCGATCACATCACTGGCGGCGATGCGCACCACACCGGAGATCGCGTCGTGACGGGTCTCCGCCGCACGTTTCAACGCCGCCGATGCCGATGCCATCGCTTGCGCGTGCGGCAGCAAGGCATGCGCCAGGTCCGTGGGCGACAGGCCTTGCGGGGAACGAGCGAACAATGACACGCCCAGCGCTTCTTCCAGCTCGCGGATATGCCTCCCCAGACTAGGCTGCGTCATGCCAAGCATGCGCGCCGCGCCGGACAGGCTCCCTTCGCGCATGACCGCGAGGAAGGACCGATACAACTCCCAGCCGGGTTCTTGGATAGCCATACATATTTGTATAGCAGCTCTACATCATTAGGCAATTTTCTTTTGACCGGGTCCGAATCAGACTTTCTCCATCCCACGGAGATCAAAGTCATGCGTACACCTCAAGCGGTATTGGTAATTGGCGCCAACGGCGGCATCGGCCACGAAACCTGCCTGGCATTGAAAAGACACGGCTGGCAGGTACGTGCCTTGGTACGGCATGTGCCCGCTGAGCAGAACGGCATCACCTGGATTCAAGGCGATGCGATGGAGCGAGCCGACGTGCTCGCCGCTGCTATCGGCGTAGACGTGATCGTGCACGCCGTGAATCCGCCCGGCTATCGCAACTGGGGCAAGCTGGTGTTACCGATGCTCGATAACACCATCGAAGCCGCCAGGGCGGCGCATGCCCGCATTGTGCTGCCCGGAACTGTCTACAACTTTGGTCCCGATGCGTTTCCGCTGGTGCGCGAGGATTCGCCACAACATCCGCACACCCGCAAAGGTGAGATCCGTGCGGAGATGGAGCGTCGTCTCGCCGAAGCCAGCCATGCCGGCGTACGCACACTGATCGTGCGCTGCGGCGATTTCATCGGGCCGCGCGCCGGCAACAACTGGTTCGGGCAGGGGCTGGTGCAACCCGGCAAGCCGGTCGCGACGCTGCGCTACCCTGCCGACTATGCGCATCGTCATGCATGGGCCTTTCTGCCGGACGTAGCGGAAACGATCGCGCAACTGCTGGATCGCGAACATGCACTCGCCGACGTTGACGTGTACAACTTCGGCGGCTATTGGTTGGATGGTCATGCGATGGCAGATACCGTTCGCCGCGTGACCAACAATCCGCGCATCGCGCTTAAGCATTTTCCGTGGTGGCTGACTATTCTGGCCGCACCGTTCGTGGAAACGCTGCGCGAACTGCGCAAGATGCGCTATCTATGGAAGGAACAAGTCCAGCTTGATGACGCCAAGTTGGTGGCGTTTCTGGGTGAGCGGCCTTACACACCGATTGATAAAGCGCTGCACACGACGCTGGTGGGGCTTGGTTGCATGAAATGATTCATAGGTTGGGAATGCAAGCCCCAACCCACGCAATCTACGTTCCTCTTGGTTTCGCACGATGCGTTGGCGTAGCGGTCCATGGATCGTCAGGCCAAGGATGCTTGGGATACCGTCCTTTCAATTCCTTCTTCACTTCCGGATACGTACGTTCCCAAAAACCATGCAGATCCTGTGTCACTTGGATCGGGCGACCGGCCGGCGACAACAAGTGCAGCGTCACCGGAACGCGTCCGCCAGCTACACGCGGCGTGTCGGCCAGGCCGAACAGTTCCTGCAGCTTCACGGCAAGCACCGGCGGCTCACCTGGACTGTATTGGAGATGCCGCGCTTGTCCGCTAGGCACGGTCAAGCTGTCGGGCGCCTGCGCATCCAGCTGCTTGCGTTGTTCGTAGTCGAACAACGCGGCGAGCGCCTGGGAAAGCTCGTCTTCCGACAGCGCATCGAGCTTGCGCTTGGTTTGTAGATAAGGCGCCAGCCAATCTTCCAGGGAATCCAACAACTGCGTGTCGGATACATCCGGCAACCCTAATTCCGGCATCCATTCGCGCAACGATTGCATACGCAAGCGAAGGCGACGTGCAGACTCGCTCCACGGCAGCGCGTCGAGACCGCGTTGACGAACCGCAGCAAGCAGGGCCGGCACGGCATCTTCCGGCTGTACGGGAACGCTGCGGCGCTCCAGCAGGATGGCGCCAAAGCGTCGCTCCTCGAACGCTTCCACCGCGGCACGCTCTTCGTTCCAGCGCACATTGCGCACGCGCTGGAATTGTCCTGGGTAGTCTTCTTCCAGCAGGTGTGGATCGAAGGGTGCCGCAGCGAGGATCAAGCTGTCGCGTGCTTCATGTCGAAGATCCAGTACGACCAACCACGGTTCGCCCAGCAGCGCGGTCTGCTCGTGCAAACGTGCGCCGCGACCGTTGGCGAGTGTGTAGCGCAATGGATTGTTTTCGTCCTGACGTGCGATGCGATCAGGAAAGGCATGCAGCAACAGATCGCCGACCGCATGACTGTGAGGTACACCGCTTGCGGCACTGCGCACACTCAGTCGCTGACGCCAACCTTTGCTGGCTTGTTCAACCGCAGCCAGTGCCCCGGCATCCGCGCCATAGCCGGAACCTGTCGCACTACGCCGATCCCGCCACGCATGCAGTGCCGTAACGCGTGCACGAAAATCATCGGTACGCGCTTGTTCGCCGCGCAACGGAGAACGGGCTTCCATCAGTGCGAGCAAATCCGCCACCAGAGCATGCAAGGTTTCCGGTGCGCGCAATGCGGCAGCGCCAAGGCGCGGCGTTGCGCCGAGTTCCAGCATGCGACGACCTAATGCAGTGATGCGTCCCTGCATGTCGAGCGCGCCTAGCCGCACCAGCAATTCACGCGCTTGGGCCAGTGCGCCGGCAGGCGGCGGATCGAGCCAAGGCAACTCCGCGCTGCCCCAGGCCGCCAACTCCAAGGCAAGTCCAGACAATTCCGCCTGCATGATTTCTGCGGTGCGCGAAACATCAAGACGACGGCTCTGTGGCCATAACCGGTAAGCCGCACCCTCCGCGACACGTCCCGCGCGTCCCGCGCGCTGATCCGCCGAAGCTTGGGAAATATTCACCGTTTCCAGCCGGGTGAAACCGGAGTTCGGATCAAAGCGGGGCTCACGCGCCAGACCCGTATCGATCACAGCGCGGATGCCCGGCAACGTGACGCTGGATTCGGCCACGTTGGTTGCGAGCACAATGCGGCGCATTCCTTGTTCTGCCGGCGCCAATGCAAGTTGCTGCTCGGCCAGCGACAGTTCGCCGTGCAGTGCAACCACTTCAAGATCATCTCGTTGCAAGGCTTGCATCATGCCTTGCACGCGCGCGATTTCGCGGCGCCCCGGCAGGAACGCAAGCACATCACCGGGATTTTCTTCCAGTGCTTGTCGTGCAACACGCACCAGATGCTGCTCCGTGCTTTCCTGCGTGCGCGCCGGCGGATATTCAATGCGTACCGGAAAGCTGCGACCCGGACTGCTGATGCGCGGCGCATCCAGCCACTGCGCAATACGTTCGCCATCGAGCGTGGCGGACATCACCACGATGCGCAGATCCGGCCGCAAGGTGTGCTGGATATCAAGTGCCAGTGCAGCGCCTAGATCGCCAGCCAGATGCCGCTCGTGAAATTCGTCGAACAGAATCGCACCGATGCCGGTGAGCTCGGGATCGTCCTGAATCAGGCGCGTAAGAATACCTTCCGTCACCACTTCGATATGTGTTGCCGCACTAACTCGCGATTCGAAGCGGATGCGATAGCCCACTGTTTGCCCGACTTGCTCGCCGAGCTGTTGCGCCATGAACTGCGCAGCTGCGCGCGCGGCGATACGGCGCGGTTCGAGCATCACGATCTTTCTGCCTTCGAGCCATGCCTCGTTAGGCAGCGCTATCGGCACCTGTGTGGTCTTACCGGCACCTGTTGGTGCCTCCAGCACAAGGCGCGAGTGGGTCGCCAACGTGGCGCGGATATCTGGCAATAGGGGAGTGATCGGGAACGCTATCGTGTTCATACACACAATAATAGTTCGCCAACCGCCCCCAGATACCGTCCCTCTCTAGGTTGCTCTCAATGTATCAGTTGCCCGGCTAGCTCAGTGGAACTGACGATAAATGATATGGTTCGTCTGGACCTCGCCAGTGCAATGCCTTCCATAGACGTTATCGACAATGAACCAGCCATCAGGGACAGGTCCACCGCCCACACAAAAGAACAGGCTAGTACCAGCTGGTTTATCAAAATGGCTTTCGAATACATACGTCAGATCTGGGCACTGAGCTGTTACCTTGCTCGATGTCCATACATATCCGCTCGGCGCCGTTTTTTCGCAAGACGTCAAAATCATTTGCGGTTTAAATATCTGATCGGCCTGCGGTGTAGCACTATCCGCCATAGCATTGGCTGAGATCAAGAACAAAGAGGCAAAACTCAGTAGCGGGAGAGATTTTTTTTTCATAAATCCTCCTGGCAATCTTATGAAAAGCTGCAATGCGAAAATTGGCTTCGCATTACGACCACATTGTGAGTCGCATAAAAAACCATCAGCTATCGGCTTTTCCTTAGAAGGATGTAATACCAACCCCAAACATTAGGAGGTTAATCATGCCTACTTGCAGCAGAGATCATTCACAACAACGCCAGCGACTCGAATTTTCCTGACACTCTGCTTGACTTCTTCTCTGGTTGTGATTGGGCAAGGCTTGAGTAGCTCGTAGGCTGAGATGACAATCTCAGCATCACCGTGCATGCAGTTTGCAATGCTGGGATTCGCGTTGCTCATCCCAGCCTACTTATTCATCGACGCAGCGGGTATTCCAGTGGCGGAGCCTTCTGGCCGCGCAGCGGTGCTAGCGACTGGAATTTCTCCTGGTACTCGTCGGTAATCTGCTTGGCATCGTCGCTATTGCTGATCACGCGCGGCGTAATTAGCACGATCAGCTCCGTGCGATTCTTCTTATTGTCCGTTGAGCCAAACAATTTACCTAGGATAGGAACACGACTTAAAAACGGAACACCGGCATTGGTATTGTTATCCTGCTGCTGAATAAGTCCGCCAAGCAGCACGGTCTGGCCATTCTGCACACTCAGCTGAGTGGCGATTTGCCGTTGCGAGATGGTGGGATTGTTCGCTCCGTTGGCGATGCCGTTGGATTGGCTCACCTGTTGATCGATATTGAGGTAGATCAGGCCACCTGGATTCACGCGTGGCTGCACATCCAGGATGACACCGGTGTTGATGTATTGAACTTGGCCAACGGTAGTCCCAGTACCCGTGCCTACGCCGTTATAGTAGGTCTGATTTACCGGTATCTGGTCGCCCACTGCGATGTGCGCGACCTGGTTGTTGAGTACAACCAGTGACGGCGCGGACAGTGTTTTCGTATTGCCGCTGGTTTCCAGCGCATTTACAGCAACCTGAAATTTTCCACCCGGGCTCAGGAATGAATAGAAGAACGGCTGCCCGCTGTAGGTATTGGTTGCTACGCTGCCATTGCCAATACCACCGCCCAGGCCGATCCAGCGGTGCGCCCCTGGATAACCGGGCGTATATCCATTACTGGTTTGCTGTCCACCGGCCAGACCCTGCAGATACCACTGCACGCCAAATTGGAACTCACCCGTCAACGCTACCTCGAACACTCGCGTCTCGATCTGCACCTGCAAGGGCGCTACGTCGAGCTGCTTGATCACGCTGAGTATTTCCTGCCACTGTGCAGGACGTGCACGCACCAGCAACTGATTGTTGCCGCTAACCGAGCCAATACGAATACTGCCGTCTTTGGAGCTGTAGCCCTGATCCTGGCTTTGGGTGTTGGCCAGACCACCGTTCGAACCAACACCACTGATACCCGTATTGCTGCCTGTACTCCCTATCGACGAGGACCCAAAGCCTCCACTCGAATAGGAGTTGCCGCCAATACCACTACTGCCAAGACCGCTGGAAAGTCCGCCACTGGTACCAGCTGTGGAACTGCCGAAGCTGCCAGCAGTACTGCCCATGCCACTGCTATTGCCGCTGGCGTTATTGCCCACGCCGAGCGTGCTCGCACCACCCGCGCCAGGCGCAACGCCACCGCCGCGATCGGAAGAACCACCGCCACCCGTATCCGTATAGATCTGCGCAAGGTAATGCGCCAGATCCGCTGCGCCGATGTTGCGCACGTCATACACATAGAGTTGCGGTTCATTGCCGCCGCCGAGATCGATCTTCGCAATCCAGTTACCAATCTCGTTCAGGTAGCTCGGCTGCGTGCTGATTACCACCAGTGCATTGGTGCGCTTGATCGGAATGAAACGGAACATGCCAGCCAGCGGCGTGTCGCCTTTTGCTCCGAACATCGCATCGAGCTGCGGCATCAGGTCTTCTATGGTGGCGTGCTGCAAATTGAACACGCCTACTGACGTGCCGCGCAGCCAATCCACGTCAAAGGTGCGGATAGTGCGGTTGTAATTGTCGATTTCATCCGGCGTGCCGGACACCACGATCACGTTGCGCGCGTTGTCGACTAGCAGAATGGAATCCGCCCGCGCGAACGGCTTCAGCAGTTTCTGCATCTGATCGGCGGCGATGTAATGCAGCGGGAACAGGCGCGCCTGCAAACCGCCGACCGGCGCTGAGGCGCCTAGGCTCGGAGCAACGTTGCCTGCCACGGCATCTTTCTCGGGCATCACCACGTAGCGGCCATCGGTTTTCACCAATGAGTTGTGCGTCCACGACAGCAGCGTTTCCAGAATCGGCATCGCCTGGCTGCTGTCGACCGGTTCGGAAGTGGAAAAGGAAATGTTGCCCTGGACGCCCGGCACGATGGTGTAGTTCTCGTGCAGCAGGTCGCCCAGGATCGCCTTCACCACCGCCTGCACCGGCTGGTTTTCGAAGTTGAAGGTGACGGCGCCCGCGCCCGAAGCAGGGCGATGCGGAGCCGCAGGTCCGGTCGGCTTCACGAACACACCGGAGCCCGGCGTGATGCTGGCGACAGGCGGCGCCGCCTGCGGGTTGCCGAGGTTGGTGTTCAGCGGTTGCGGCTGCGGCGCGGGTTTTTCCGTGCCGGCGACGGCTTCGCGTTCCAGCTCGTGGTTTTCGGGCACCAGCGGCTTGTTGGCCGCACAGCCGCTCAGGAAGACCGCCAACGCGATCGCGCCGATGCGCAGGCCGATGCGTGGGGTGGATTGCATGTGCGCGTGTGACATGTATCAGTGGTCTCCCTGATTCCCTGTTTGCTGCTGGGAACGCTGCTTAAGAATGGCAGCTCGTAGTTTTTGCAAGCGCTCCGCTTGCGCATCGTTGGGTTGTCCCGGCGGTGGCGGCGCCGGTCGCATCATCATGCCGTTTTGATTGGGTGGCTGAGGCGCTCCTGGCCCCGGCCCCTGCCCTGGCTCCGGCGGGTTCATTTGGATCGCTCCCGGCGGCACGTTCGGCTGTTGCGCGTTCGGTGCCGCTTGCTTCTGGTCGATGGGAGCCCCGGCAGGCAGTTTCAGTTCGGTGCGTCCGCTGGGTGAAGCAAAGATCGCCGAACGCGGCAATACCTGGATCAGTTTCCAGGTGCTATCGGGCAAGCTCGCCCCTTCGCGTACGCTCACTTGTTTGTCTTCATCGCCACCCTTGCTGTTCACAGGGCCGAGCAAGGCCATATGCAAACCCGGCGTAAGGATGATGCCGGTGAGCTGCAGATCGCCCAGGCTCACGCCTTCGCTGCCGCCGCTCTGCGTGACGATCGGCTTGCGGTCGGCGCTGAACAAGGGGTGTTCCCAGGTTTGCGCAAAGCTTTGCAGCGGCGGCGGCGAAGGCAGCGTTACGGCATGCACGGCCGCCAAGGGCGGCACCGGGCGCGGCGCATCCCAGCTCACGCCACGTCCCGCACCGAACATCAGCGAAAGCAACGCCACGCCGAACACCGCCACGATGGCACCAAAAACAGGGGTTAGACGGCGCTGGGCGGCGGCGTTCATTCGTCGTCCCCTCCTGGCGCCTGGGTAGTCGGCCCTGCGGGTAAGTTGGTGGCTGGCGCAGCAGGTGCACCCGCGCGCACATAACCGGCCAGCGTGAATTGCACTTCGAGTGGCGCGACGTTCTTCTGCGTGTTCACGAGCGGATTGCGGTACACGCTGAAATCCTGCACGAACAGATATGGCTTGCTCTTTTCAAGCGTGTACAGGAGTCCGATCAACGGCTGCATGTCGCAATGCAAACTGATGCTGACGACGACTTTCTGGTACGGATCGTTCGACGATGTACCGGGGTTGTTCACCGGCATTTTCTGGCTGACTTCGCAGCTGCCTTCCTGCGAATGCGCAGCGGCGTCGTCCACCACGCGCTGCATCAGCGAAGCGGAAGCGGCGTTGGGATCGCTTTCGGTGAGGAAGGTGCTGCTGTCGGTCTGCGCGTGGCCGAGCTCTTCGATGCGTTTGAGCAGTTGCGGTTTTTGTGAGATGGCAGCGGCATAACGGCTGTGCGTATCGCGCAGATCATCCATCTGACTGTCGATGTCGCGCAGCGGCGCCACGAACCACCAGTGCAGCAGCAGGAAATACGCCAGCACCAGCACGAGCAGCAACAGGCCGATCGCGGCGATGCGGCTTTCAGCAGGTTTCATGGGCCTCATTTTCATTTGGCCGCTCCTGCGCTGCTGCTTGCCGCAGGTTTGCTAGGCGTAGGCGCGCGTAACTGCGCGTCCATGTAGAAGCGTTCTTTGTTGGTAGCCGGATCGCGCTGGATAACGCCCTGGAAATTCGCACCGGTCAGCAGCTTGCTACCCTGCAGAACGTCGATCAGCGAGGCGGCTTTCGCGCTCTGGCCCTGGATGCCGACGCGGCCGCCACTGCTTTCGACAGTGAAGCGTTCCAGCCACGTGTCATCCGGAATGCGAGCCGTGAGGTCCTGCAGCACATCGACGATGGCGACCGAATCGGTCTTGCGCTTGGCGAGGAAACCGGCCGCACCGGTGCTGTCTTCCAGTTGCTTGCGCAACTGCGCGATCTTCTGCGCATCGGCGCGCATATCGTCCACCTGCGTCTGCATGGCAGCCAGCGCTTCCTGGCGATTGTGCAGGTATTGCCCGAGGCACAACACCAGCAACAGCACGGCGGCCACGGCCAAGGCAAGATTGAGCCGGCGCCGCGGATCGCGATGCGCGCGCGCCATGTCCGGCGGCAGCAGATTCACGCCAAGCCGCGCATCGCCATCGCACAGGTCGACCGCATCGATCGCGATACCCGCGTTGCGCAGATGTTCGAGCTTGGCATCCACCGCGGCTCGCGGGGCTACCACGAGTTCGGCGGCAATACGACCGGCGGGCGCGGGACCGGGCAATTCGCGCAGGTCGTAGTACACCTGGTCGGTGCGGAAGGGTGTCTGCCGATCCATTTCGAACGCGCCGATCTGGCGCAGGTTGTCGCGCGCCGCCTCGGGCAACAGCAGGCGACGGCGCAAGATCGCCTCATGCGGCAGGCACAGGGCGAGACGCAGATCCTGGCGGTCCACATCCGCCACGGCCGTGTTCAACAGGGCTTGCTGCTCCGGCGCATCGAGCATATCGCTCCAAGGGGCCGCGGTTTGCGGCTGGCCGCTGCGCCGCACGGACCATTGGCCGTCCCGGTGATGCAGCAAACACCATACGTTGCCGCCGATGAAAAACGCCTGCCAGCGCGCGGGCAGCAGCACACGCAGCTCGCCCCACCACCAGGCGAAAAAGGCGGGCAAGGGCGAACCACGCCATGCGCGGCGTGCGCGCTCAAGCTGCGGTCGCAGTGTCTGCGTAGCGGAATTCACTCCCCGTCTCCCTCTTGCCAGCGCAACACCGCAAAAGCCTGCGCGCCGGGCCGATATCCTTGCAAGCGTACCGTGGCACGCAAGATTGCGCGCGTGCCATCGGCAAGCACGGCTTCCGAACGAATACTATGCGTGATGCCATTATTGGCGACCAGCCCAGCCGCAGCATTGGCGCCACCGCCTGCCGGACGCGCGGCGATGATGGCAGCGGCACGTTGCAGATCCATGCCAGGTACCGAGGCTAGCGCAAGCAAAGGTGCGGTATTGGGGTCCGGACTGGCACGCCCTGACCAGATCGTGACGTAAGGCGCAACTTTCGCGTATATGTCCGGAGTGACCCCCAACACCATCTGCAATTCCTCCACGCTGGCAAAGGGTCCATTGCGCGGACCGTAATCGCGGCCGGCTGCAGCATACGCGCCGTTGCGTTGCGACACCTGTTGTTGGGAGATCGGAAAACTGCGCCAATCGACGATGGCCTGCGAGATCTGGCTGGCATGGACAGGATCAACGCCGGCATTGCGCAGCAGGTTGGTCAACACATCGGGTGTAGCCGCGTTGAGATCGACCTTGCCGCTTTCCGACGTGGCGGACACACCGACCTTGGCCTGATCGAACTGCATCGGGTACACGCGCCCGTCGGCAATCCAGCGATCATTGACGTTGGTCGCTTGCAGTGCGTAGACCGCGCGCATCACCCCGGCCTCCGCTGCGTAATGCGCGCGTGCCTGCTGGAATTGATAGTTCGCTTGCAGGCCTTCGGTATGCGCCAATATCGCGTAGCCACCCAGGAGAATGGCGAGCAAGGTGCACGCCCACATCACCAGCAGCAAGGCAACCCCGCGCTGATCGCGTCGAAGCGAGCGCATCATGGCCCCACTCCCGGTCCACGCAAGCCACGCAAGAGATTGCCCGGCCCTTGCAGCGCTGCGGCATTCACGCGCAGCGGCACGCTCAGCATGGGCCATGCGCGATCATTGTTGAGCGCCAGTTTGATGACGACGAGGTTGGGCATCGTCGCGGTCGTGTTCCAGTCGCTCTGCCAATCCATCGGTTGGCCTTGCTGGTTCACGCCGCGATAGCTGAAGCTGCCGTCGATCACACCATCGAGCAGCACCTGCGGATCGCCCAAGGGTTTCGGCTTATCGCCATTCGGCGGCAGCACGGCAAGGCTTGCCACCAGCTGTTTGCCGTGCTCGCCTTTGATCAGTTTCACTTCAATCAGCTGCGGTCCCATGCGGCCGAGATAACCCGGCAACGGCGCAACGAAGCGCATCGAATCGGCCGAGCCAGCGAAGAAAATGGCATTGCCGTTCGAATCCATGCCCATGGATTGCGCCATGGCCTGCGCCAGTTCGCGGCGCAAAAACTGTTGTGCGGAACGTATTTCGTCGAGCTGTTCGATTTTCACCGAACCTGCTCGCACCGTATGCGTAGCAGAACGCACGCCGGAGTACACCCCTAGCAACAGCAACGCGAGCAATGCCATGGCCCCGAGCACTTCGAGCAGCGTAAAGCCTTTAGCAAGACGCTGGACGCTACTCATAGCGTCGTCCCGGCAGCATTGCCACCGCCAATTCGCAATGTGCTGAAGTGCGCCTTGCGTTCAAACGGCGCAGAGCCCCAGATTACATCCAGATCCAGTTGGTACATGCGAAACGCGTAGGGCGTGCCGACCGGCGCAGTGTTTGGCACATTCCACGGCGTCACCTGCATGCGCCAGCGAAAGCGGTTGTCGAAATTGCCCTGCGTCATGCCTGGCTGTATCTGTTCCAGCACGAAGCTGGAATCGAGTTTGGAGCGCGCCCACAATGCAGCCTGCGTGTAGTCGGAAGCTTTTTGCGAAAGCCGGATCGATCCACCCGCCACCTCCATCAATGCGCCGAACGCGATTGCCAGCAGCATGACGGCAGCGATCACCTCTAAGAGACTGAAGCCGCGTGCATGGCGGGCCGATGCGTTCACGAATGCTTGGCCGTGTCGAAAATAGTGATCGCGCCGGTGAGCCACGACACATTGACATGCCATTCACGCTGACCACTGCGCAGCGTGATGCGCCCGCCGGTGGAACTGCCGTCGGGGAAGAAACGAATGCGTGCGATCTGGCCGCCGGACTGATCGCCGGCGGCGCTGGTGACGGACAACTCCAAACCCTTCGGCAACTTCACGTCACGCTTGTCCGCACCGCGATACAGCTCGCTGCGCGTGTCCACTTCAAACACGCTCTGCTCGCCTTTCACGATCGCCTGCGTGCGCGTGGCGCGCAATGATGCGCTGAGTTCCCCTGCGGCAGCATTGATGCGTGCACTGGCCAGGCCATGCGCTACCGAGATCGATACTGCGGCGGCGGCAATGCCGATCAGGATGATGACGGCGAGCATTTCGAGCAAGGTGAAGCCGTGCTGCCGGGAATCGCGAAACGCCAATCGTTGAGCGCTATGACGCAGCCCCAACGATTCACGATTCACGATTCCTGGTCCCCGCCGATTCATTACTGCCAGTTCCCTACGTCCGCGTCATACCCATCGCCCCCAGGTTTGCCGTCACGCCCGTAAAACACCAGGTCGTAATTGCCATGTTCACCCGGATACTTGTAGCCAAAATCATGGCCCCAGGGATCCTTCAGCTGCGAGGGTTTCACATACGGCCCTTGCCAGTTGGTGGCGTTGGCGGGCTTGCCAACCAGATCGGGCAGTTGCTGCGGCGGGGAACCGTTATCCAAGGCATAGGAGTCGATGGCCTGAGACAACGTTGTGAGCTGGGCCTTGCCGGCGCCGTACTTGCCCTTATCCACGCTGCTGCCAACCTGGCGCACCACGATGGCGCCAACGATGCCGATCAGCACGATCACCGCCAGCATTTCCAGCAGGGTGAAACCGGCGCTGCGATAAGGGTGACGCAGTTGCCGGGTCCGCGGATATCTGTACTGCATAGGTTGGTTTCTCCGTTTCGAAGCGTGCAATAGAAAAGAAGGATGAAATTGGGACACCGCCGATCACTGGATGTTGCTGGTGAGACTGAGCAGCGGCAGCAAAATGGCGGCCATGATGATGGCCACAAAGAACGTCATCACAATGGTAAGCGTCGGTACCAATGCAGCCAGAAGACGATCGATGGCGCGCCGGCTTTCAAGTTCGAACGTGTCGGCAACCTTGAGCAGCATGGTGTCGAGCTGCCCCGCCTCCTCCCCCACCTGCACCATCTGAATGGCCAGGCGCGGGAAGCGTTGCGATTGCCCCAGCGCAAGGCTCAGGCCATTGCCGCCTTTGACCATCTCGGTGGCTTGCACCAGTGATTCGTCCAGCGCGCGGTTGGATGTCACCATGCGCGCAATGCTCAACGCCGACAGCAGCGGCACACCGTTCTTCACCAGCGTACCCAGCGTGCGCGCCAGACGCGCGGTTTCCACTTTCAACACCAGCGGACCGACCACGCGCATTTTCAACAGACGCTCGTGCCAGGCCATGCGCAGCGCAGGGTCGCGCATGCGCGCGCGCCACACCAGTACACCGCCGACAATGAGCACCAGGATCAACCACCACCAGTTTTGCAGCGTGGTGCCGAGCGCAAGCACCGCGCGCGTGATGAAGGGAATCGGCACTTGCATGTCCTGGAAGATCGGCACGAACTGCGGCACCACATAGGTAAGCAGCAACAGCAACGAGCCGAACACGCCGACCATCAGGAACGCCGGATAGATCAACGCATTGATGATGCTGCCACGCAGCTCTTGCGTGCGTTCCAGGTAATCGGCAAGGCGACGCAAAGTGTCTTCCAGCGAACCGCCGACCTCCCCTGCGCGCACCAGCGCGATGTAGAGCTTGGGAAATACGCCGTGCTCTTCGTCCATCGCCTGGGACAATGGCGTGCCGCCGCGCACGCGATCACGCACGCGCTCGATCAACTTCTTCGCGTGCTCGCCTTCGGGCAAATCCATCAGGATGCCAAGTGCACGGTCCAGCGGCTGCCCTGCGCCCAATAGCGTGGCGAGCTGATGTGTGAATTGCGCGAGCTGGTCGCCGCTGAAAGGACCGCGCTTGAGAAACCCCGCAAAACCGCTGCCGCCACCCGCTGCATCGGCGGGCTTGGCTTCAAGCGGCGTGTGGCCTTGATCCTGCAGGCGCACGATCACTTCGTCGAGGCTTGCGGCCTCCATCTGTCCCTGCACGATTTCGCCGGAGGCGCTGACTGCTCGGTAGCGAAATTGGCTCATAAATGTGACTCCTCCCCCTGCTTGCAGGGGGAGGTCGGGAGGGGGTTGCATGAGCTTGCAGCACTGCAGGGGCTCATCGTGAGGTTATCGTTTTCACCCCATCCCACCTTCTCCTGCTTGCAGGAGGAGAAAAGAGAATACGCCCCTCTACTGCACGCCGGGGAGGGAGCAGAGCGCGGCAGTTTGCAACGCTTAGCCCTCCTGCGTAACACGCAACACCTCCTCGATGGTGGTGATGCCTGCCACCGCCTTGGCAATGCCGTCTTCGTACATCGTGCGCATGCCTTCGGCGCGCGCTTGCTTTTCGATCACGCTGGCGTCGGCACGCTGCATGACCAGACGACGCAGGGAGTCGCTCATCGCCAGGAATTCCATGATGGCGCGCCGGCCGCGATAACCGGTGGGATTGGATGCGCTGCTGCCGGGCTTCCACAAGCGGATCGGTCGCTCGTCGGTGTATTTCTCCAGCTCGAATTCCTTGATCACTTCCGGCGGAGCTTCGTAAGGAATCGCGGTTTCCGGATCGAGTCGACGCACCAGACGCTGCGCCAGGATGCCGTTAACGGTGGAACCGAGCAGATAATCTTCCACGCCCATGTCGAGCAGACGCGTCACGCCGCCGGAAGCGCTGTTGGTGTGCAATGTGGACAGCACCAAGTGACCGGTGAGCGCAGACTGGATCGCGATACGGCAGGTTTCCAGATCGCGCATTTCGCCGATCATGATCACGTCCGGATCCTGGCGCATGATCGAACGCAACGCGTTGGCGAAATCCAGCCCAATCTGCGGCTTCACCTGGATCTGGTTGATGCCTTCGAGCTGGTATTCCACCGGATCTTCCACCGTGATGATCTTCACGCCCGGCGTGTTGATCTTCGACAGTGCGGTGTAAAGCGTGGTGGTTTTGCCCGAACCGGTGGGGCCGGTGACCAGCAAGATGCCGTGCGGACGTTCCAGCACATCGATAAATCGTTTCTGGAAGTGATCGGTGAAACCCAGCGATGCGAAATCGAATACCACAGTTTCACGATCGAGAATACGCATTACCACCGATTCGCCGAAACTCGTCGGCACGGTGGACACGCGCAAATCCAGTTCCTTGCCTTGCACGCGCAGCTGGATGCGCCCGTCTTGTGGCAGGCGTCGCTCAGCAATGTTGAGCTTGGCCATGATCTTCACGCGGCTGATCACTGCCGCCGTAGAGCTGGAAGGCGGCGCTTCCACTTCGTGCAACACGCCATCGATGCGGTAGCGCACTTTCAGGCGATTCTCGAACGGCTCGATATGCACGTCCGATGCGCGCTGTTCCACCGCGCGCTGCAGGATCAGGTTCACCAGACGAATCACCGGTGCTTCGGAAGCCAGATCGCGCAGATGTTCGACGTCGTCTTCTTCCGCGGCGCTACCGTCGAGGTTTTCCACGATCGTGCCCATCGCGGATCGGCCCTGGCCGTAATAGCGTTCGATCAGATCATCGATCTCCGAACGCAAGCCGATGCACAGCGCGACCGGCTTGCCCGAAGCGAGTTCCACGGCGTGCAGAGGATAAGGGTCGGCCGGATCGGCCACCACCAGCGCAAGATCGTTCTCGCCTACGCGCACCGGCACGACATGCTGCTGCTTGAGAAAGCGGATGGAAACATCGAGATCCGCCGGCGGCATGTCCGGCACGTCACGTGTTGCCAGCAACGGTGCATGCAGGCGCTCTGCCCAGGCTTCGGCGAGGTCGCGCTCGGAAACCAGGCCAAGGCGGGCCAGCAGGGCCGTGAGGGTGCCTTCGGGGGCCTCCTCGTGCAGCCGCTTGGCGCGTGCCAGATCGTTGTCCTTCAGGCGTCCGCGAGCAACCAGCAGCGCACATACCGCTGCTTCGTGGTCTTCCGTGGCTTGCATCGTCCCTATGGACGCCGGCTTCAAGGCTGCCGACATGGTTCCACCCCGTTGTGGTCGTACTGCTTAGGATATTCCGCCTACCCGACATCCCCAACGTGTCGAAAAGGCGAATCCCATTGGTAACACATCCATGAAGCGGCTGGCGAGCCTTACTCCGGAGCCGCTATCGCGTAGTGATCACCTGTTCACGTGCAAAGCCCAGAAAAGCGTAACGCGCATGCAGCATGGATCGAGCTACATGCGAATGAGACAATCGATCTTTTGAAAGGGTTCTCTCTCCATGCAACTTGTCGATATCGGGGCCAACCTCACCCACGAATCGTTTCACCACGACTTCGACGCAGTGCTGGAGCGCGCGGCGGCGCATGCAGTGATTCAAATGGTCGTCACGGGCGCGTCACATAGCGGTAGTGATCACGCCCTGGCCCTGGCCCGTGCCCACCCCGGCAAACTGTTCGCCACGGCGGGTGTGCATCCGCATCATGCGGTCGATTACAACGATTTAACCGACACCCATCTGCGCGAACTGGCGAGTCAGACCGAAGTGCGCGCCGTGGGCGAAACAGGGTTGGATTACAACCGCAATTACTCCCCGCGCGACGTGCAGCTGGACGTTTTCGAGCACCAGTTGCGCATTGCGGCAGATGTAGGCAAACCATTGTTTCTGCATCAGCGCGATGCGCATCATGATTTTCTCGCCCTGCTCAAGCGCTATCGCGACAAGGTGCCGGCTGCCGTCGTGCATTGCTTTACCGACACACGCGAAGCACTCCACGACTACCTCGCGCTGGATTGCCATATCGGCATCACCGGCTGGATCTGCGACGAACGGCGCGGCACGCACTTGCGCGAATTCGTGCGCGAGATTCCCGCCAACCGTTTGCTGATCGAGACCGATGCGCCGTATCTGTTGCCCCGCACCGTGCGACCGCAGCCGAGTCATCGGCGAAACGAACCCATGTATCTGAAACATATCTGCGAAGAGATTGCGCGCGATCGCGGCGAGTCGGTGGCAGTGACAGCGGCAAACAGCACTGCGGCAGCGCGCGCATTTTTTGGTTTGCCGGAAATGTAGGTTGAGGAGCGAACCCCAACATCATCATGTCTATGCAGATGGCAATTGGGGTTCCCACCCCAGCCTTCGAATCACCGCGGAAGAACGCGCGTTTCACCCGGCGACAAACCATTCAACGCATAGTCACCGATCTGCACCCGTATCAATCGCAAGGTCGGAAATCCCACCGCCGCAGTCATCCTGCGCACCTGGCGATTGCGCCCTTCGCGCAAGGTGATCGACAGCCAGCTGGTGGGAATGCTTTTGCGAAAACGCACCGGCGGATCGCGTGGCCACAACCACGAAGGCTCTTGCGCGTGCTCGGCGATAGCCGGCAAGGTGGGGCCATCCTTCAACGTCACGCCGCGGCATAGTTGCTGCACGGCCTCATCTGTAAGCGCACCATCCACTTGCACCAGATAAGTTTTTGGTTGCTTGTGTTTGGGATCGGTCAAGCGATGCGCGAGTACGCCATCGTCAGTGAACAACAGCAGGCCTTCGCTGTCGTGATCCAAGCGCCCGGCAGGATAGACGTCTTTTTGCCGCACGTAATCGGCCAGCGTAGGGCGGCCGTCATCGGTGGTGAACTGGCACAGCACGCCGAATGGCTTGTTCAGCGCAATGAGCATGGTGTCCTGGGCTTCGTGGGCTGGGATGAAATCCCAGCATTCGGTGTGTGCCGTAGAGGCTGGGACTGCACCCCAGCCTGCGTGATCAATGGTGCGCTGTACTGGTCGGCGCAGGCATCGAAGCCGGTGCCTTGTTGATGCCAGTCTTCACGAAACGCAACGTCATGCGATCCGATTCGCCGATGGCCAGGTATTTGTCCTTGTCCTTATCGCCCAGGGTCAGCGTAGGCGGCAGCGTCCACACGCCCTTGGGATAATTCTTGGTGTCCTTGGGATTGGCGTTGATCTCGCTTTGTCCGTCCAGCTTGAAGCCGGCATCGGTGGCGAGCTTGATGACGTAATCGGTAGGCAGATAACCGCTGTCCTTGATGGCCTCAAGGTTGGCGCCCTGCGCTGCACGATGATCCACCACGCCCAGCGTGCCGCCTGTCTTCAGCACGGCATAGAACGCCTTGAACATCGCTTCGGCGTTGCCGGCCATCGTCCAGTTATGCACGTTGCGGAAGGTCAGCACCATGTCGACCGAACCAGGAGCACCCAATACCGGCGCCTTCGGGTTGAACACGACGACATTGGCCTTGCCGTATTCGGCGGGGTCGGCCTTGAACTTGGCGCGTAGTGCGTCGGCGTCTTGCTGGTCCTCACCGCCTTTGCCACCGGACACCGCGGCAATGTAATGACCGTTGTCGCGCAATAACGGCGCGAGGATCTCGGTATACCAGCCGCCGCCAGGGGTGATTTCGATCACCGTCTTGTCGGGTTGCAGACCAAAGAACTGCAGCGTGGCTTTGGGATGGCGATAGACGTCACGCGCTTTGTTGTGCTCCGAACGCCAGGAGCCGGCGAGCACCGCATCGAGCTGGCCGGCGGTGAAGTCGCTGGCGCTGGTCGGCGGCACCAGATCGCCTGCAGGCTGGTCCTGCGGCGCCTGTTGCGCATACGCCATGCCAGTGGCAAGCAACAGGACAACGGACAATCCGAAGGCGAAGGGGGATCTCATGACGACTCCTCATGGGTTACGCGACAGCTTGCCGCAAGCGCCGTACAGCGAGCGTGGACATTTTACGATTAGTTTACGAATGCCGCACTGTCCGCAAGTGCCGGCCTCGCGGGCCGAGCTGGGCCGCGGGCTTGATCTGGAGCAAACCCGGACTTACCCGGCGTCAGAAGGGTCGCGGGCAGACCGACTGCAGGCCATCGATATGCTCATGCAGATCCGGCGCAATACCCTGCCACATCGGATCGAGAATGAAGTCGATGCCTTCATAGCGAGCCAGCTTGGCCGCCGGAATGAAATCGGCATCGCCGGCCACCAGCACGATCTGATCCACCTGCTTCTTATAAGACAGCGCCGCGATGTCGATGCCGATCTTCATATCGACCTGCGTCTGGCGCATGTCCGGCTCGAAGTGTTCGTCCGTCAGCTCGTCCCAGTACAGCGACTCGTCGCGCAGTTGCTGATAGGCCTGATAGCGAAGTTTCCACTCGCCGCGATCGGTAAGTCGCCCCAGTCGCAGCGCCATCTTGCGTTGGCGGCGCAGTTGATCATGCAGGTCGCGACGGAAAGCAGCGGCGCCGGTGCGCGAATAGTCGATGGTCTCGCCACTGATCGGTTTGGTCAGCACCTTTTCCAGCGGCGGGCAATCGTAGAAGAAAATGCGGTAAAGCGCTTCGCGCGGACGATCCAGCGCTTTGAGGTGCTCCAACGCCATGCCGAATAATGTTTTGGCGACGGTGCGCGCGTCATTGGCGTCGCGGTCACCCCACACTTTGCGATAGCGGGCAAGAAAAAAAGCGCCGTCGACAAGGATGGCGGTACTTGGCATAGGAGGTCCTTATGAGTGCCACGAAGATAAGATGTATCGCCGAATCGATAATGTTCGGCGATGCATAGTTTACGGTAAGTGTAGGGAGAGCCGTAACCCTGCATGGCGCGCGTGGGCATGCAGGCATGTAGATGCCCATTCAGCCGGCTATACTCGGCGCCACTTGCAAGGAGACAGCGCATGAAACGATGGATTGCAGCAGTGCTCTGTACGCTGATGGCCGGAATGGTATCGGCGGGTGCCAACGATGTACGCAAGACCGCCGAAGCCACGATGCTGGTGACGGGGTGGATCGAAGTGGCGCCCGATGGAGGGGTTTACAACTACACCCTCGACCGCTCCGAAAGGATTCCTGCCGTCGTTGTCGATCTGGTCAAGAAGAGCGTGCCTCGTTGGAAGTTTCACTTCGCCGAGCGCATGGACGCCATTCAACGGGCAAAAATGAATCTGCGCATCGTCGCAAAACCTATCGATGAGCAGCACGACACGCTCCAAATCACCAGCGCGAGCTTCGGCGATGCCAATGTCGATGCCACTGAGCACGTTACATAGAAGGATCGGCGGCCACCACGATATCCACAAGAAGCCATTCAGGCACGCGTGGATGGCACTGTCTTTCTACTCATGCGCGTCAATCGGCAAGGATTGGTTCAAGACGTTGCGGTGGAACAGGTGAATCTCGGCGAGTACGGACGCGAGGCGGAAATGCGCCACTTCCGCAGCCTACTCGGCGATGCGGCACTGGAAGCCGCCAAGAAATGGACCTACAACCTGCCCACCACCGGTAAGCATGTGTCGGATCCATATTGGGATGTACGTGTACCGATAAATTTCAACTTGCAGCCCGCAAGCATGATCAAGGAAGACATCTACGGAAGATGGGAGCCCTATATTCCCGGGCCTCGTGAGGTCATACCTTGGCAGAACAAGCCACACTACTATTCCTCCGACGCGATTCCGGCGGGCAGCATCTCATCAGCAGATCAGTCCTTGCAGTTGACGACTCCGCTCGGCGGAGCCTGACTGCTCGTTACGCCGCGGCCTCATCTCGTTGAGGCTGCGGCATTTCCCGGCAATAGGCTTGCGCCTCTTCGTGCAACCACGCACGAAATGTGGCCATACCGCGGTGATCTTCCGAACGCGGCGGATACACCAGGTGGTACGCCTCGGGTACTGGCAAATAGCGATCACCAAGCACCACCAGACGACCCGCATCAATCCACGATTTGGACGTGATCATGCGGCCGAGCGCTACGCCTAGGCCTTCCAGCGCCGCCTGACGTAGCGCATCGATCGTATCCACGTGCGCCACATAGCGTTGCGGCGGCTCGCCGCCGTAATGTGCAAACCAGTCGTTCCAGCGATTGGCGCGGTTGGGATCGCCGATCAGCGGCCACTGCGAGAGATCGAGCGGATCAGCGCCTGCCATGCGTTCAACCAGCTCTGGCGTTGCTACCGGCGCGATCCATTCACCGAACAGATATTCGCAGCGTAAGCCCTCCCACTCGCCCTTACCGTAGCGGATGGCTGCATCGACCGCTTCGCGCTCGAAATTCACCAGCAAGTTGGTGGATTGCAGATTGAGTTCCAGCTCCGGGTGCTTAGCCAACAGCCGCGGCAACCGCGGCATCAACCAACTGGAAATAATGCCCGGGCTTGCGCTGAGAGTAAGCGCATCATGGCGCCGTTCGCGGTAACGCGACAGGGCATGTTCGATGCCATCGAAGTGTTCCCCCACGGCTTCGAGCAGACCGCATCCTTCCGTCGTCAACGTAACGCCGCGCGGACCACGCTCGAACAAGCGTCGCTCCAGGCGCTCTTCCAGTTGGCGCATCTGATGACTCAGCGCGCTTACGGTGAGGTTCGCCTGCTCGGCGGCGCGGGAGAGATTGCCCAATCGCGCTACCTGCACGAACTGTTGCAAAAGACTGAGCGGAACCCGGCTCATCGTAAGGGTGCCTTGAACCGTTCTGCATCGGCGTCACCGGTCCTGTCTGTTCGCAGGCCACAGGGCCGTCGACGAAGGCAGACTGGCCGTCTGTCGAAACGGCGGACCGAAGGCATGTGGACAGACAGGACCGGCCCTAACATATTCATTTCTCGACGAGAGGGTGATGTCCAGAAGGCTCGCAGACTGCGCCGCACGGCTTGAAAAGGCACCCGGCCTTCCCTGTGCGCGCAACACACCCTGCAAGCCTTCTGGACATCATGCCGCTTATGCAGAACGGATCAGGCACCCTTAAATATTCCTCAAATCTGGCTTGCGAATATATCGCTTTTTCCTGCAGGCCTACGCCATTACCTTCTCCCTACCCCAACCAATTTGGAACCCGCCGCCATGCGCTCGCCATGGGTCGATCTGTTGTTCCTTCACGGGCACATCACCCCTTCCAATCTGACCTGGCACGTCGATGCACCGGCCCCCGATTGCGAAACGGAACCCGCAAAGGTCAACGTAGATGTGGCAAAACTTCCACTACCGGCGCATGCACAGGATGACTCCATCCGCTGCGCTTGATTAAAACGGGCTCGCACCCACCTCGGCAGAGATTGCACGTGGCCGCAAGAAGGCCGCTCGTCCACACTGCCGAGGATTGTTTTTCATGCAACTGCGCCAACTGGGCTGCTCAGGTCTTTCCGTCGCTCCACTCGCCTTCGGCGGCAATGTGTTCGGCTGGAGCGCCGATGAGCTACGCGCGTTCGAATTACTCGATGCTTTCGTCGATGCCGGTTTCAATCTGATCGACACCGCGGACGTCTATCCGGCCTGGGTGCCAGGCAACCGCGGCGGCGAATCGGAAACCATCATCGGCAAGTGGCTCAAGCGCAGCGGCAAGCGCGACAAAGTGTTGATCGCCACCAAAGTAGCCAAGTGGGTGGAACATCGCGGGCTGGCGCCGCTGAATATCCGCCAGGCGGTGGAAGGTTCGCTGCAGCGTCTGCAGACTGATTACATCGATCTGTATCAGGCACATGAAGACGACGCTACCGTGCCGCTGAGCGAAACCTTGGGTGCATTTGCGAAATTGATCGAGGAAGGCAAAGTGCGCGTGATCGGCGCGTCCAATTACAGCGCCGACCGCTTTGCCGAAGCCCTGAATGTAGCGCAGGAACATAAGCTTCCTCGCTACGAAAGCTTGCAACCCGAATACAACCTGGTCAGCCGTTCGGCTTATGAACGTGAGCTTGAGCCGCTGGTGCGCCAGGAAAACGTCGGCGTGATCAACTACTACGCGCTGGCCAGTGGCTTTCTCAGCGGCAAATATCGTAACGAGACCGACCTGGCGAAGAGCAGAGCACGCGGCGCCGCGGTACGGAAATATCTCACTGCGCAGGGATTGAAAGTGCTGGACGCGCTGGATGAAATTGCCGCGACGCATCGGGCGACGCCGTCACAGGTTGCATTGGCGTGGCAAATCGCGCGTCCCGGCATTACCGCACCGATTGTCAGTGCTACGTCAGTGGAACAACTACATGAATTGACCGGCGCAGTGAAGTTGTCGCTGACTCAAGATGAGATGTCCATGTTGAATGACGCCAGCGTCGGCTTCTGATGTAGGTTTGGCATAACCCCTGACATATCCCTGCGCTTTCCGTTCGTCATTCCTGGCAAAAGCCGAAGTTCACGATGATTTCTGATCAGACCCGATTATTCGGGTGCTTCAACAGTAAATCCGCGCGCTTGCAGGTGAGCGAGATAACCTTCTGGAGATAGCACCTGTTCCATCGGCAACACCGCAAAGGTTTGCGTGTTGCGGGCCAATGCAGCCTGCGCCGCATCCAACCACTGTTGCTCCATCCGCTTCGGCAGATCATGCAATCCAAGCTGCTCGGCAAAGTCCGCATTGATGACTGCGATCAAGCATGATTCGCGAGGGCCATTCGTGGCTGAATTGCGAAGCGTTTGAATGTCCCCGGTCGACCAGGCATTGGCGCGCTCAGTCAGCTCGCCCATGCCGCTCTGCACAGTCTCAAGCGTCTGGTTGAAACAGCTGATGTCATGCAGCTGAGTCTGCTTGATGGTAGCCAGTGCTTCGCGCGGATGTTCCACCACCAGCTTGTACTTCACCGGCACGCGCTTCACGTCATGTTGATCGGCCAGCTTGAACACGGCCTTGTTGATGTCGTTACGACCAGTAAGCCCCGCCTTATCCAACGCCCTTTGATACAACTTCAGCGCAACGACGATCGGCCGCCAGTACTCGACGCTGCGATCGTTGCCGAAATAGGGCTGCTTCACCGTTTGCCAGCGTGCAAAAATGCTGGGCGGCAAAACTTGCTGAAGGCTGGCACCGTCCGGATTCTTGCGTGCGCTGTAGGCTGAAGGCAGCAGCACCAGCTTGCCGAAAAATCCCGCATCCACTTTTACTTCTGCAGAAGGCGATTCCAATACTTCTTGCGAGTGCGCAATCGTCTGCTCCACCTCCGTGGAACGCCACTCCATATCTTTTGGCAACGGAGTGATGGTGCCAAGCACCCACATCACATGATCGCCTTTGCTCACCTTCCACAAGCCGGGCCCGGGTTGCTCGCCGGTGACGGTGACGGGCGACAGCAAAGGAGCATTGGCAACCGATGAGCTTGGTGCACTGCTGGCCGGAGCAGGCGCCGATTGCGGCCATGCAGGCGCTGCAAAAACAACAGCCAACAATCCTGATGCCAGCGAAATACGCATGGAGATCATTCCTGGATCATGAGGGGATCGGCGACAGTGATTCTAATGACACCTTGTAACAGGCAATGTTCAACGGACAAAAAAATGGGGCCCGCAGGCCCCACTTTTACTCCATTCAAGCCGCTGACTTACAGTGCCGCCAGCGCGCGATTGAATATCTCGCTCGGTCGCATCGCTTTGCTCACCAGCGTGAGATCCGCATGGTAATAGCCGTGGATGTCTACCGGCTTGCCCTGCGCACCGTTGAGTTCAGCGACGATCTTCGCCTCGTTCTCGGCCAGCGCTTTGGCAAGCGGCGCGAACTTGGCCTTGAGTGCCACATCGTCGTTCTGCTCAGCCAGTGCTTGCGCCCAATACAGCGCCAGGTAGAAATGGCTCCCTCGATTGTCGAGTTCGCCAACTTTGCGAGCGGGCGATTTGTTGTTGTCGAGGAACTTGCCGTTGGCCTGGTCCAGCGTCTTGGCGAGCACACCAGCGGCCTTGTTGTGGTAGCGATTGCTGAGGTGTTCCAGCGACGCGGCCATGGCCAGGAATTCGCCCAGCGAATCCCAACGCAGGCAATTCTCTTCCAGGAACTGCTGCACGTGCTTGGGTGCGGAACCGCCGGCACCGGTTTCGAACAGACCACCACCGGCCATCAGCGGCACGATGGACAGCATCTTGGCGCTGGTGCCCAGCTCCATGATCGGGAACAGGTCGGTGAGGTAGTCGCGCAGCACGTTGCCCGTGACGGAGATGGTGTCCTGACCCTTGCGAATGCGCTCGAGCGAGAGCTTGGTGGCATCCACCGGTGAAAGTGTGCGGATGTCCAGACCACTGAGATCATGATCCTTCAGGTAACGCTCCACTTTCCTGATCAGCTGTGCATCATGTGCACGGTTTGCGTCCAACCAGAACACGGCCGGCGTATTGCTGAGACGCGCACGGCTCACGGCCAGCTTCACCCAATCCTGGATCGGTGCATCCTTGGCCTGGCACATGCGCCAGATATCACCCGCTTCCACATGGTGTTCCAGCAGCACCTTGCCGTTCGCGTCAGTAACACGCACCACACCGTCGCCGGCAATCTGGAAGGTTTTGTCGTGCGAACCGTATTCTTCCGCCGCTTGCGCCATCAGACCCACGTTGGGCACGCTGCCCATGGTGGTGGGATCGTACGCGCCGTGCGCTTTGCAGTCTTCGATCACCGCCTGGTACACGCCTGCGTAGCTGCGATCCGGGATCACCGCCTTGGTGTCCTGCAGCTTGCCTTCGGTGTTCCACATCTTGCCCGAGTCGCGAATCATCGCCGGCATCGATGCGTCGACGATCACGTCGCTGGGCACATGCAGATTGGTGATGCCCTTGTCGGAATTCACCATCGCCAACGCGGGACGCTTCGCATATTCCGCATCGACATCCGCCTTGATCTCTGCCTGCTTGTCAGCCGGTAGCGTGCCGATGCGGGCGTAGAGATCACCAATGCCGTTGTTCGGATTGAAGCCGATGCTCTTGAGCGTATCGGCATGCTTGGCGAGCACATCTTTGTAAAATTCGGTAACCACCTGGCCGAACATGATGGGGTCCGAGACCTTCATCATGGTGGCCTTCAGATGCAGCGAGAACAGCACGCCTTGCCTCTTCGCTTCTTCGATCTGCGCGTCGATGAAACTGGCCAGTGCCTTCTTGCTCATCACGGCGGCGTCAATGATTTCGCCTGCGGTGAGGTTGGTTTTTTCCTTGAGAACGTTGCTGCTGCCGTCCTTGCCGAACCATTCGATCTTGGCGACCGTAGCCTGATCGATCGTGATGGATTTCTCGCTACCGTAGAAATCACCGCCGCTCATATGCGCCACGTGCGTCTTCGAATCCGCGCTCCACGCGCCCATCTTGTGCGGATGCTTGCGCGCGTAGTTCTTCACCGAGAGCGGCGCACGGCGATCGGAATTGCCTTCGCGCAGCACCGGGTTCACCGCACTGCCCTTCACCTTGTCGTAGCGCGCACGGATATTCCAGTCGCTCACATCCTTCGGGTCTTCCGGATAGTCCGGCAACGCATAACCCTGGGATTGCAGCTCCTTGATCGCCGCCTTGAGCTGCGGCATGGACGCGCTGATATTGGGCAGCTTGATGATGTTGGCTTCGGGCGTGGTGGCCAGCTGACCGAGTTCGGTGAGGTCGTCGGCGATCTTCTGATCGTCTTTCAGGATGTCCGAGAACTGCGCCAGGATGCGCCCTGCCAACGAGATGTCACGCGTTTCCACCTCGATGCCCGCGGTGGCGGTGTACGCCTTGATGATGGGCAGCAGGGACTGGGTGGCAAGGTACGGGGCTTCATCCGTCAGCGTGTAAATGATCTTCGGCGTCTGGGACATGGGTCTGGCAACCTCTCTGGCTACGGCGTGTGCATGGGAGAAACGCCGTAAGCTCAAGGACGAGGCATGCGACGCGCCCCACGCTAGTGGCGTCGGATCCGCCGAAATCAACCACCGCGGTGACGGCAGGATCCATAAAAGTCGCCCATTGTCGCGTTTTCCCGGGGCTTGCGGAAGCGCGAATACGGCCGCCCAATGCTTATGGCCAGGATGCCCGGGATTGACGCCGGGATCTCACATGCACGATCCGCTTGCCGCTACCATTCGCCACCTTCATGCCCACAGGGGAAGTCACATGGCAGGACTAAGCCAACGCATCGTCGATTACATTGCCGAGCTGACGCCGCTGTACACCTTCCAGTTTGCCGACGGCCACGACTGCGCGCTGTCGCTGGTGGACGGCACGTTGTATATGCCGGTCGACGAATCGAATCATGAAATGGAAGAAGGTTGGGTGGCCGTGCTTTGGCAGGGTGATGCGCACAAGCGCTCGGAACTGCCAGGTCCGTTACTTGCGCATCAGGCCGCCTTGCGTTGTGCAGAATTGCGCGGCGTAGGACATCCGCTTTCTGAAGTGGCAGCATATCGCGAGATATTGCTGGAACGCCTGCATGCCATATGCGGCAGCCTCGCGCACACCGAAGCGGTATTGCGCTCTGACAATTAGTCCCAGGTTTCCCTTCCCCGACTATCCTTCTCTATGGCGCCTCGACAGACGCCATTTTTATTTGCAAGTTCGCTTGTCGAGACACAATTCGCATGCTGCAAATAGTTGGTTGGGTTAGCGTTATGATCAGGATTCACGTACAAGTAGGCGCTGACGAGCCGCTTTCTGTTCCCTTCGACGCGCACGACGCGTCGCCCAGCGCTCGCTGAGGCAAGAGAAAATCACGTAAAGCGCCGGCGTACTGAGCAACGTCAAGCTTTGCGAAATCAACAAGCCGCCGATCAATGCAATACCCAGTGGACGGCGCAGATCCGAACCCTCACCCAGTCCGATGGCAATCGGCAACGCGGCAAGAATCGCCACCATGGTGGTCATCATGATCGGTCGGAAGCGCACCAGGCTTGCTTCGCGCGCGGCTTCCAGCGGAGTCTTGCCGTGCTCGCGCTGAGCGACCAGCGCGAAGTCGATCATCATGATCGCATTCTTTTTCACAATGCCTATCAAAAGCACCAGTGCGATCTGCGCGATCACCGACAGATCCGTGTTGGTGAACCACAGCGCCAGCAGCGCGCCGACACCCGCGGCAGGCAAGGTGGAAAGAATGGTGACTGGATGGATCAGGCTTTCATACAGAATGCCCAGCACGATGTAGACAGTGAGAATTGCGCCGAGGATCAGCAACAAACCGCCACTCTGCGTTTGCTGAAAACGGCGGAAATCGCCGCCGATATCAAGCTTGATATCACCCGGCATGCGCATGTTGTTCGCCGTCGCCTGCACGATCTGCAGCGCGTCGCTCATGCTTACGTCCGGCGCAAGATTGAAGCTCAAACTCATGGTGGTGTACTGGTTCAAGTGCGACACCTGGGTTGGCGCCAAGCCCGGCTCCTGATGCGCGAAGGCGGACAGCCGGACCATCTTGCCGCTACTGGAACGCACCAGCACGTCATCGATGGAACGCGGCGTTGCCGTCTGACTTGGCACTGCGTTGACCACCACCTTGTATTGATTGAGATCGGCGTAAATGTTGCTGATCTGGCGTTGGCCGAAAGAATCGTAGATGGCCGAATCGATCGTGCCGACGTTCACGTCCAGGCGCGCCGCCCTGTCTCGATCGATCACGATGTTCTGCTGCAACCCGGCGTCATCCAGATCACTACCCACGTCGCGCAGCTTGGGGTTCTTGCGCAACTCGCCGACCAGCTTGGGCAACCATTCGCGCAGCTTGGCGGTATCGTCGCCTTGGAGCGATATCTGGTATTGCGCGCCCTGACTGGAGCCTCCTCCGCCAAAACTCGGCAGATCCTGCACCGCGCGCAAGCGCACATTGAGATCGGGATATTGCGCCGCTTTTTTGCTGAGCCGCGTCAGCACCGTGAAGGTATCCTCCTTACGGCCTTGCGCGTGCGTCTTGAGCTGAATGTCGAACGATCCTGCCGCACCTATGCGCGTGTTGCCGAGGCGCGAACCGACCACGGCCACGTCCGGGTCATGCAACAGCATGTCGATCAAACGCTGCTGGCGAACAGCTGAATCCTGGAATGAAACCGTAGCGCCGGACGTAGCACGACCGCGAAGCAGGCCAGTGTCCTGCATGGGGAACAAGCTGCTCTTGATCTGGCCGGACATCATGATCGCCACCGTCACGCCGATCAGGATCAGCGGCGTGAGCGACAGCCACAAAGCGTGGCGCAGCGAGAAATCCAACGATCTTTCGTAGAGCTTGAGCATGCCCTCGTGCATGCGATCGATGCCGCGGCCGAACCACGAAGCCGCCTGCTCATTGGGATGGCCGCGAAGGAAGAGTCCGCATAGCGATGGTGTGAGCGTAAGCGAGACCAGGGCGGACACCACGATGGCGCCGACCAGGGTCATGGTGAATTCCTGGAAGAACATGCCGACAATGCCGGGCATGAAAAGCAGCGGGATAAATACGGCCACCAACGAGGCGGTAATGGAAACGATGGTGAAGCCGATCTCGCGCGCGCCGGTCAGTGCCGCCTGCATGCGCGTCATGCCCTGATCGATATGACGCACGACGTTTTCAATCACCACGATCGCATCATCCACCACGAAGCCGATCGCAATGACCGCGGCGAGCAGCGTGAGGTTGTTGAGCGTAAAACCCATCGCATACATGACCACCGCCGCACCGGCCAGCGACAACGGCACGGCGGAGGCGGCGATCAGCGTAGGTGCCAGCCGGCGCAGGAACAGCGCCATCACCAATATCACCATCGCCAGGCTGATCAGCAGCGTGGCCTGCACTTCGTGCAGCGATGCACGAATGGTGGGCGTACCGTCGAAATACGGTGTCAGCGTGGTGCCAGGTTGCAAATAATTGCGCAGCAGCGGCACTTCGGCTTTCACGCGGTCGGTGACGTCGATGATGTTGGCATTCGATTGCCGGTACACATACATCAACACCGCTGGTTTGCCCTGAAACCAGGCCGCCTGATAGGCATCCTGCTGACCGTCGTACACACGGGCGACATCTTTCAGCCGCACCGGGACGCCCTTGCCGCTGGTCGAAATCACCAGGTTGGCGAAGTCGGCCGCTGTATGTAGCGCATCGTTGGCCTCCACCGCCATGGTGGTCCTGCCATCGGAAAGAAAGCCTTTGGGCTGAAACACGTTGGCGGCAATCAGTGCATTGCGCAACTGATCGGGGGACAGGCCCATCGCGTTGAGCGCACGCAAATTCACATCGATGCGCACGGCCGGCGTAGCGGCGCCAAGGATATCCACCTCGGACACGCCGGGCAGTTGGCGCAGCCGCTGCGCCAATAGCGAATCGGCCACATCGTAGAGATCACGTGCCGATTGTGTTTCCGAAGTCAACGCGAAGGCGAGTATCGGATCGTCGTTGGGATTGGCTTTTTCGTAACCGGGCGGGCTGTTGAGACCGGAAGGCAGATCCGGCTGCGCCGCGTTGATGGCCGCCTGCACGTCGCGCGCCGCGTCGTCGATATTGCGGCTGCCGTCGAAGATCAGGAATACGAGCGAGCTGCCCAGCGAGCTAACCGAGCGCATCGTGTCGATGCCAGGCACTTGCCCCAAATGACGCTCCAGCGGCGCCGCCACCGTGGCTGCCATGGTTTCCGCACTCGCACCGGCCTGATTGGCAAATACAAAAATCACCGGGAATTGCATGTTCGGCAAAGCGGCAACGCCAAGCAGCGAATAGCAGATGGCGCCGATCACGAACACGCCCATCGCCAGCAATGACGTACCGATAGGGCGACGGATGAAGGGAGCGGAGATATTCATGCAGGAAACAACAGACAGCGGAAGGAAAGGTTGAGGCTTGTTGATTCACGCGCTCCTCTACATGCGAGGGAGGGCGCTGTACGTCGCGCAGTATCGTAGGCTGGGATGACAATCCCAGCTTTCGTCCGGGGACATGCTGGGATTGTCATCCCTGCCTACTCACTGTGGCGGCGCTTCATCACAACAGAAATGAAGGGCGAGAGATGTAAAGAAGAGCAAAGGCCGGCAATGGCAAGCTCTTCGCTCACGTCTCGCTCACGCACGCTGCGCGTTTCGGAGCGCCCGTCGCTCCCTGCGCTCCTGCAACCAATCCGAGAACCGCTCCATGTACAGATAGATCACCGGCGTGGTGTAGAGCGTCACCAGCTGCGACAGCAACAGACCGCCCACGATGGAGACACCCAGGGGGCGACGCAGTTCCGAACCGATGCCATTGCCCAAAGCCAATGGCAACGCACCGAGCATGGCGGCGGCGGTAGTCATCATGATCGGGCGGAAGCGCAACAAGCATGCACGGCGAATCGCTTCGCGCGGCGTCATGCCGGTGCGCTGCGCTTCGATCGCGAAATCGATCATCATGATTGCGTTCTTTTTTACGATACCGATCAGCAACACGATACCGACGATGCCATCCACCGACAGGCTCATGTTGCACAGGATCAGCGCCAGCAATGCACCCACGCCCGCCGGCGGCAGCGTGGAGATGATCGTGATCGGATGGATGTAACTCTCGTACAACACGCCCAACACGATATAGATCACGATGATCGAAGCAAGCAGCAGCAACGCTTCGTTGCCCAGCGAGGAAGAAAACTCCGCCGCCTTGCCGATGAATTGCCCGCGCACCTGCGGCGGGAAGTTGAGCTGCTGCTCCACTTCGTGAATCGCTTCCACTGCTTCGGAAAGCGAATACCCCGGCGCCAGGTTGAACGAAACCGTCACCGCCGGCAGCTGCTGCTGGTGACTGATCACCAGCGGCGCCGTAGTCACTTCCGCATTCACCAGCGAAGCCAGCGGAATGGTGCCGCCGCTACCGATGATGATGCCGGTGTTGGCTGTACCGATGCCGGTGGTCGTGGACGAGTTGCTCGATGCCGCCTGGCCGAACGTCGTGGCGTTGCTTCCGGTAAGCGCACCACTGCCGTTGCTCTTCACGGTGAGCTGATTGAGCAACGACGTGCTGGTGCGGAATTGCGGTTCCACTTCCAGCACCACACGGAACTGATTCAGCTGCGTGAAAATGGTGGAAATCTGGCGCTGACCGAACGAGTCATACAAGGTGTCATCGATGGTCTGCACCGGCACGCCCAGCGTGCTCGCCTTGTCGCGATCGATGGTGAGCTTGAGTGCCGTGCCTTGATCGGCAAGGTTGTTGTCGACATCGGCGAGCTCGGGACGTTGCCGTAATGCCTGTGTCATCTTCGTCGCGGCATCGGCCAATTCTTTCGAATTCACGTCCGACATCGAGTACTGATATTCGGTAGCCGCTACGCGCGTGTCCAGCGTTACGTCCTGCACGGGCTTCAAATACAGCGCCACACCAGGAATGTTGGCTGCATCGTTCTGCAAGCTTGCCACTACATCATCCAATGCGCCGCGCTTGCTGCGATCCTTCAGCACGATGCTGAGCTGACCCTGATTGAGCGTGGGATTGACCGAGCCAGCACCGATGAAGGCTGCCACGCCCGCTACGTTCGGATTCTTCTGCAGCGCATCGGCCACGGCCTTGGTGCGCACTTCCATCTGCGGGAACGCAACATTCTGGTCAGCCTGCACCACGCCGGTAATCAGGCCGGTGTCTTGTTCGGGCAGCAAGCCCTTGGGAATCGCGATGTAGAGAAACACCGTCACCACTACCGCCGCGAAGGCCACGACGATCATCAAGCGCTGATGATTGAGCACCCAATCCAGCGTGCCTTCGTACAAGCCAACCGTGCGCGCCCACACTGTACGTTTGCCGGCGGCGAGATGGCGTTCGTGTGCATCCTCGCCTTCGGGCAGCGCATCGGGTTTGAGCAGATACGCGCACATCATCGGCGTCAGCGTCAGCGACACCAGCATGGAGATCACCACGGCCGTGGCGAGCACCCACGCGAATTCATGAAACAGGCGACCAGTGACGCCCGGCATCAGGAGCAGCGGCAGGAACACCGCGATCAGCGACACCGTCAGCGACAGCACGGTGAAGCCGATTTCCTTCGCTCCGATTTCTGCGGCCTCCTTGCCGTCTTTGCCTTGTTCGATGTAGCGCACGATGTTTTCGATCATCACGATCGCATCGTCCACCACAAAGCCGGTAGCCACCGTCAGCGCCATCAGCGAAAGGTTGTCCAGCGACATGCCGGCGAAGGCCATCACGCCGAAGGTGCCCAGCAACGACAGCGGCACGGCGATCGAAGGAATCACCGTCGCCCACAGTCGGCGCAGGAACATGAAGATCACCGCCACCACCAGCGCGATGGTGAGCAGCAACGTGAACTGCACGTCTTCCACCGAGGCGCGAATGGTGATGGTGCGGTCAGCGAAGACATCCAGATGCACGTCCGCCGGCAACACGCTGCGCAGCTGCGGCATGATGTCGCGGATATGCTGCACCGTCTGCACGATGTTTGCGCCCGGCTGACGGCGGATATCCAGCAACACCGCCGGCTTGCCATTGGCCCATGCGGCAAGCTGATCGTTCTCCACGCCATCGACCACCTTCGCCACATCGGACAGGCGTACCGGCGCGTTGGTGCTGCTCTTGTAGGAAATGATGGTGTTCTTGTACTCGGCCGCCGTTTCCAGCTGATCGTTGGTGGAAATGGTGTACGACTGCGTGGCACCGTTGAGCGTGCCCTTGGGCGCGTTCACATTGGCCTGGGAGAGCGCATTGCGCACGTCTTCCATGGTGAGGCCCAGATTGGCCAGCTGCGCCGGGTTCACCTGGATACGCACTGCCGGACGCACGTTGCCGGCAATCGATACCAGGCCCACGCCCTGCACCTGCGAGAGTTTTTGCGCGAGGATCGAATCGGCCAGGTTGTTCACATAACGCAGCTCGCGGCTGTCGGAAGTGAGCATCAGCGTCATGATCGGCGCGTCGGCCGGATTCACGCGGTTGTACACCGGCGGATAGGGCAGCGTGGTGGGCAGCGTGCCACGCGCCTGATTGATCATCGCCTGCACGTCCTGCGCGGCGATGTCGATGTCACGCCCCATGTTGAACTGCAACACGATGGTGGACAGACCCGCCGACGAATCGGACGTCATCATGTCCAGACCGGAGATCTGGCCGAGTTGCCGCTCCAACGGCGTAGTCACCAGCGAAGCCATGGTCGCGGCGCTGGCACCCGGATACGTAGTGGTGACTACCAAGCTGGGCGCTTCGATTTCCGGCAGCGCGGATACAGGCAGTTGGCGATAGCCGAGTACGCCGAGCAGCATCACCGCCACCATGAGTAGCGAGGTGGCGATGGGGCGGCGGATGAAGAGGGTTGAGAATCCCATGGGGGAATACCGTTTAAATGTGAGCCGTGCTCTCGTCCATGGAGAGCGCCGTCATAGCTCCCTCTCCCCCGCTATGGATGGAAATCGGGAGAGAGGGGATGGGTGTGCGGCAAGCCCTATCAACCAGCGCGGCGTCCACCCTGCTTGCCTTTCTTGCCATCCGAAGCCACCGGCACCGGCGGCACTTCGCCGGGCTTGAGCGCCTTCACCTTGCTGCCGGGCTTCAGGCGAAACTGACCTTCCGTCACCACTTGATCGCCTTCGTTCAGGCCGGTGTCCACCAGCACGTGGCTGTCGCCCACTTCGCCGGCCACTTTCACGGGCTGCATCGCCACCGTCTGATCCGTCGCCTGCAGCTTGTAGACGAAATCGCCATCCGGACCGCGTTGTACTGCTTGCGCCGGAATCACCAAACCGCCGGAAACGGTGCGCACGCGCAGCCGCACGTTCACGAACTGGCCCGGCCACAATGCGCTCTTGGGATTGTCAAAGATTGCGCGCAGCTTGAACGTGCCCGTGCCGGTGTCGATTTGATTGTCGACCACCTGCAAGCCGCCGGTGGTATCGAGCGGATGCGCATCAGCGCGATCCAGCGCCATCACTTCCAGCTTGTTCGCGCCACCCTGGAACGAATCGCGCACGGCTTCGAGATTCTGCTCAGGCAGATTGAAGATCACGTACACCGGCTGGACCTGCGTCAGCGTGACGATGGCCGTGCTGGTGGTCACCACGTTGCCCGGGTCGACCTGGCGGATGCCGGCCACACCATCGATCGGCGAGATGATCTTGGTGAAATCAAGTTGCACCTTGGTGGAGCGCACGTTCGCTTCATCTGCCACCACCGTCGCTTTCAACTGATTGACGTTGTTGCGGTAGGTGTCGATGTTCAGCGCCGCCACATAACCGCTGGCCACCAGCTGCTGGTTGCGGTCCAGCGTGCTGATGGCGGTGGCCAGCGAGGCCTCGTCCTGCTTCTGCTTCGCTACGGCCTGATCATAGGCCGCCTGGTAAGTGCGCGGGTCGATCTGGGCGATGACATCACCCTTCTTCACCGCCTGACCTTCCTTGAAGTTGATCGCCCACAACTGCCCGCCCACCTGCGGACTGACCGTGACGGTATTGAGCGCCGTCACCGTGCCAAGCGCGGTCAGATACACAGGCACGTTCTGCCTTGCAGTGGGTTCTACCGTTACCGGCACCGGTTCATTGTCCTGGCCGTTCTCGCCTGGCGGGCCACCGTTCTGGCCTGTCTTGGCCTGGTGATTGCCGGCGCCTGGCGCCTCTCCTGGTTTGTGCAGCAAGCGGAAGGCAACACCGCCCACCACCAGCACTGCGATCACGATCAACGCGATCTTCCAAAAACGCGACATGTGAAACTCCTGGATTGAACGACGGAACCACCCGACTCCGCCGGCGCGAAACGATGCAATCTTGCTTACAGCTTGCGAACAAGCATAGGCGGTGCTGAACGACCTTGGACAATGCCAGTTGACACGGGTGCCTTATGACCGATGGCACAGTCCGGGAAGCTAACCCTAACGAGCAGGCATGACCGTAAGCCTGCAGACACCCGATCGCATACTTTACTAAAGAGGTCAGGACAAATCGCCACGGTATGCGGGCAACGATCTGGCAAGACGATGGCTTAACTTATTACAGGCTTCGTCTATACTCCGAAGCTTATTGCCCATGGCACGCCGTATGGCCTGCTTCGGCGCGGTAGCCAGGGGCACCAAGGTACGTCACGGGGGAGTGTGACGGCTGTCCAGATTAATCATTCGATGACTGGAGTACTTGCGTGAGTGGTTCCATGAGCAAATCCGACCAGAGTTTCTTGCGTCAGTTCTCGTTGCTTATCGCCGGCCTCGGCGTGCTGACCCTGGTCCTGATCTTCACCGCATGGACGATCTACGAGCACGAGCCAAAGGAAACCAACCCGAACGCCTCGCAACAGCTCTCCGCCAGTCTCGCCCCCAACGGCGCCGTCTACGCGGGCAACACCGGTCGCGCCGCCATGCTGGCTGCGCAGGAAGCCGCCGCCAAAGCCGCTACCGCGCAAGTCGCCTACGGCGGCACCACTGACGGCAAGACCATCTACGACAACCTCTGCCACAGCTGCCACACCGCTGGCGTGGCCGGCGCGCCGGTACTGGGCAACAAGACGATGTGGGGACCGCGGATCGCGCAGGGCCTGGATACGCTGATCAAGCACGCCACCGATGGCTACAAAGGCCCCGATGGCAACTTCATGCCAGCCAAGGGCGGCAATCCTTCACTGAATGATGCTCAGGTGAAAGCCGCAGTGACGTGGATCGTCGATCAGGCGAAATAATTTGCGGTTTGCATCGTGTGCCAAACGCCGCCCCCGGGCGGCGTTTTTTGTTTTTGCTTTCGGAAACAGTCCCAACCCAGGCAAAGCAGGCAGCTATCATTAACGGCATGACATCCGCCCCTTCCCCTGATCCGTCCGCATTCCCGGACCAACTCACCGAATTCACCCTGCAAGGCCCCGCTGGCCCCCTAGAGGCCATCAGCGATATAGCCGAACGCCCCGGCGCACGACGCGGCGTGGCGGTGATCTGCCATCCCAACTCCAAGGATGGCGGCACCATGCACAACAAAGTGGTGACCATGCTCGAACGCAGCCTGCGCGAATGCGGCATGGACACACTTCGCTTCAACTTCCGCAGCGCCGGGGAATCCGCCGGCGAGTACGACAACGGCAAGGGCGAAAGCGACGATCTTGCCGCCGCGGTCGCATGGGTGCGCAAAGTTCGCCCCAATGATGTGCTCTGGCTGGCCGGCTTTTCCTTCGGCAGCTATGTGACATTACGCAACGCTGCGAAACTGAAGGCCGAGGCGCTGATCAGCATCGCGCCGCCCGTCGGTCGCTGGGAGCATGAAACACTCGCCCTGCCCTCCTGTCCATGGCTCGTCGTGATGGGCGAAGACGACGAAGTGGTGGAACCGCAAGCGGTGTTCGACTGGATCGACAGCCTCGAACCTCCGCCGGAACTCGTACGTATGCCCGAGACTGGCCATTTCTTTCATCGCCGGTTGATGGATCTGCGCGGCGCGGTGAAGCATTGGGCGCACGATTATCTGCCGCCTGTGCGCGACCACTGACGCTCTCCAAACATTTCGGTAGGTTGGGTTGAGGCAACGCCGAACCCCAACACCGGGGTGCGTATGACGGCGTTGGGTTTCGGCGTTGCCTCAACCCAGCCTGTAGATCGATATCACAGCAAGATTTTTTTCATGACCGAACTATCCCCCAGCGTGCGCTATCAAGAAGGTGTCACCGCACACCGCTGGATGCCCGATCCCGCCCAGCTTGCCGTGTTGCCGGAATTCGACCGCATGCAAGCGGCCTTGTGCGCGACGAAGGAAAACGGCAACGGTTTGTTGGACCGCCTCAAATCGCTGCTCGGCGGTGAAGAGCGCCAAGCGGTGCCTGGCCTGTATTTGTGGGGCAGTGTCGGACGTGGCAAAACCTTTCTGATGGATCTGTTCGCTGCCAGCTTGCCGCATGGCGTTGCGCTACGGCGTCACTTCCATCGCTTCATGGGTGAAGTGCACGAACGCCTCCGCGAACTGGGCGAGCAGCAGGACCCATTGGTGGAAGTGGCCGCCGGTATCGCCCAACGCTGCCGCGTGCTGTGCCTGGACGAATTCCTGGTCAACGACATCGGCGACGCGATGATTTTGTCCAACTTGCTGGATGCTTTGTTCGCGCGCGGCGTTACGCTGGTCACCACGTCGAATACTGCTCCCGACAATCTCTACAAGGATGGACTGCAACGCGCACGCTTTCTGCCGGCCATCGCATCGATCAAACAGCAATGCCACGTTGTGGAAATGATCTCCGCGCACGACTGGCGCTTGCGTGCACTGACGCACGCCGCGGTGTACTACACCCCCCCGAGTGCCGAAGCCGAACGCGAATTGCAGCGGATTTTTTTCAACCAGGCCCAGGGCGATGTCCTCGAAGGCGGCGACATCGTCATCAACGATCGCCCGATTCCGGCGCGCAAGCGCGCCAACAACATTCTATGGTTCGACTTCGCTGCGTTATGCGATGGTCCGCGCGCCGTCGCCGACTACATCGCGCTTGCCAAGACCGCGCCGGCGATCATCATTTCCAATGTGCCGCAATTCACCCTCTATAGCGAAGACCCGGCCAAACGGTTCGTCCAATTGGTCGACGAGTTCTACGACCGGCACGTGAAACTGATTCTTTCCGCCGCCGCGCCGATTACCGAACTGTATGACGGTGAACGCCTGCGCGCAGAGTTCGGACGCACGGAATCGCGGTTGATCGAGATGCAGAGCGAAGAATATCTCGCGCTGGAACATCGACCGTAAGCCGTTGGGCTAGCGCAGCCTACGTAGCTGCTTGGCCGTACTTATTGTACGGTGCGGCTTTTCGCCTTGGATCGCCGTCATGCTGCCTGTCATAGCCCTTGCATTGCTTGCTGGCGCACAGCCCGCCACGCCGAACGACACCTTCAACGCCCGCGTACAGCGCGCCAAGATGGTCGAAGCCGGCGCCACCGGCCCGGCCTATCAGAAACAATTCTGGGCCAAGACCGGCAACCCGATGACCGATGCCTTGAAAACCTGCCTGGCCAGCAACGCGCCCGCGGACAAATCACCTTTCACGCTGGTAGCCGACATTTCGCCTGACGGACGTCCACTCAACGTGGAAGTACGGGGGCCGACGCCGGTCGCGAAATGTCTTGCCGGCCAATTCTCGGCCTGGACTTTCCCTGCGCCGCCGAAGTTGCCTGATTCGATCGACTATCCGATCGAGATCGATGTGAGCATGTAAGCCCGCCCTACGAGTGCCTGCCCACGGGGAGATCTTGACGCCGGCAACCCATCTCAGTTAAACAATTAGCAATTATGTTAATTGCTTAATTGCTATGGCCATCGATCGCGTCTTTGAAGCCCTTGCTTCGCGTCCCCGCCGCGAAATACTTGCCTACCTTTCCGCGCAGGAGCTCACCGCAGGCGAAATCGCCGGGCGATTCGAAATGAGCGCGCCGGCCGTTTCACGCCACCTGTCGGTCCTGGAAACAGCCGGCCTGGTCAGCAGCGAACGGCGCGGGCAATACGTTTTCTACCAGCTCAATAAAGACAATCTGGTCAATACGCTTACTGGCTTCGCGTTCGAAATATGTCCACGCGGCAGGCCGTTGAGGCGTGAATCTCGTCAGCTGCATTCCCGCAAGCGGAACGCCTGAGTCTGCACATGTAACAGGGGGTAGTCATGTCGGTTGCACAGGCAGTTCTAAGCCCAAGCTTTCCATCCGCCTCTCGTACCGTGAAGAGTTTTCCATCGGTGCGGTTACCGTCCGCGCAGGGCAGCCTGCCGATTGAGGTTTCCCTGATCGGGCAGCTAAGTCCCGGCGCAGGCAACCAGTTGTTTGTCGGCGTGATGGGCAGGCAGAGCACGCATCACAATTTTCGCGACGAGTTGGACGAACCTTCGGCGCGCATCGGCGATACCGACTTTCTGAAAGGCGATGCCACATCGCTGTACACCTTCACGGTGGGCGCCAAAGGCCATCCTTTCCATCGTCACGCCGGGCATCGCGTGTTTACGGCCGTTTCGGGCAGCAGTGGTGCGCGATTGCGCTTTTCCACCGTTACGGATGCAGAACTCGAACGCGACCCGGCCAGTTTTATCGCAGCCATGCGCTGCGTGGAGATTCCACCCGACTGTCTTTTCACGGTTCGCTTCGGCGGTGGGACATGGCATCAGTTCACGCCATTGCGTGAACAGTCGCGGCATCCGGCCTTGTTCGCCATCTCATGCCACACCAATGAGCTGGGCGGTCTTCAGTCCGATGATTTGAAGCAACAAGTACTGGCAAACCAGGGCACGCTTCCGGGGTTGACCGAACTGCCCCCGCCGAATGTCGCCGAACTTTTGCGCATCACGCCGCTCGGGCACACGCGCATTTCTACCACCGTATTGTCATTGGATGCACCCGCGGGTTCATGGCTCAGTGGCCTGTGCAGCGTTGTTCGGCGTACTGTCGGCAGCCTGCGAGGCTACGTAGCAACATGGGGGAACCGAGGCGGCTACTGGTGGAACAGCGAACCCGCCGCCATCGCCCTACCTGCGGCACCTATCGACTCGCTCCTTCGCCAGCAATTGAATGATGGCCCTGTTCATCACCAAGACCATTGCCTGGTCAGTCTGGTCGAACCTTCGCTGGCGCGCCGCGGTTCCAAAGCATTGCTCGCTGGATTGCTTGAAGCCTTCGTGCGCCATCCGCCGCCGAGCGTGAGCTTTCTGATGGGACTGCGCAATGTGCTGGTAAAACCGTTGAGACTGCGAACGTCACCGCTCGGGTGTCCTGTGTCTTCGCTGCTGTCGCCCCCGAGCGAGAACCTCTTCGCCGGGCGTTTCCCGGTGCGTGAGCAAGCTTCCGATCTTTTTGATGCGCACAGCCAAGTCATCCTGGGCGCCAATGACAGGCATTTGCTTTTTCGCTCGTGCGTGGGCGTCGTCGTTCGCGGCGATCGCATCGATTTCACGCTTGGCACTCGCGTGCGTTGCGCGAACGCGTTCGGACACATCTACATGGCATTGATCAATCGCGTTCATCAGCGCTACGTCACGCCCACGCTGCTGCGGCAAGCGGTCGAGCATGTGCTGCGGCAAGAACATCCCGATTGAGGCCTGGAGGCTGCGCTACGATCCACACGTCATTCCCAAGGAGTTGCTCGCATGCGCGCACCCACCGGATCGGTCGTGGGGCTTTGTTCGGCGTCCGCCACGATGTCGGCGATGGGCATGGCCTTTCTTGGCTACTGGGGCGTGCATGAACCCACGCCCTGGAACACGCGCGACATCGTGGTGGTGTGCCTGGCCTTCCTGAGCTTCTTCGCGCTGGGCAGCACCATCTGGATCGCGACCACGCCGGTACCGGACGATGCCGTCGAACGCATCGCACCCGCGCGGCGCAGTTTTGCGGGGGCCTGGTGCTGATGTGGCTCGCAGTGATCCTGGCCATCGTGCCGCTTTAGCGCTCCTCACATCCTCAAAAGGAAAATTTCCTAAGCCCGCACCAGGCTTGGGCCAACGCGGCTTATCCACCGCCTTATCCACAAATTATTGGGTTGACCGAATCGGGCGACCCCGATATGTTGTGCCCCGTCGGTCGTCGCCTCCGATCATGTCGGGGGCGGCTAGGGAATCCGGTGCGAATCCGGAACTGCCCCGCAGCGGTAAGCGGAGACGAAAGCCCAATCGCACTGGCCCGACCGGGCCGGGAAGCGGGGCGAGTAGGCGGATCGCGAGATCCACATCCGCAAGTCCGAAGACCTGCCGACACGGCATGGCCGGAGTGCCATGCCGCCAGTGACGGCCTCCGCGGGAGGGGCGTACGCACGACGTGGAAGTCACACGTTTCGGGCGCACGACCACGGCCAGCCGCCACATCAGCCCTGCGCGCGGGAGCAGGCGGTTGAGTTTAAGGAGTCTGTCCGCTCGAACCGGATATTTACCGGCGCGGACCGATTCCGCAGCCCGGAGCGCCCGACATGCACCCTATCGATACCGAATCGCGCGAACGCACTGACGTCCGCGCGGACTCATCCGCTTTCTCTGACGCCGATACGTCGGCCACTGCCCCTATGGTCACGATGTCCGCTACCGCCGAAGCACCGTTCACCCTCACTCCTCCGCATAACCCCGGCCAGATGCGCGTTACCAAGCGCAGTGGCCGACAAGAAGTGGTCGACGTCAACAAGATCGTCCGCGCCGTCACGCGCAGCGCCGAAGGCCTGCACGGGGTCGATCCGCTGCGCGTGGCACTGAAGACCATCGGCGGCTTGTACGACGGCGCCACCACGCAGGAACTGGATCAGCTTTCCATTCGCACCGCCGCTGCGCTCACCGCAGAAGAACCCGAGTACGGCCAGCTCGCTGCACGTTTGCTCGGTGCGTTCATCGACAAAGAAGTGAGCGGCCAGGAAATCCAGAGCTTCTCGCAATCCATCGCGCGCGGCGCGGAGTTAGGGATAGTCAACGCACGCCTGCGCGATTTCGTGGTGGCGAACGCGCGCAAGCTCAACGATGCGATCGATCCGCACGCCACGCGCCGCTTCGAATACTTCGGCCTGCGCACGGTGTATGACCGTTATCTGCTGCGCCATCCGCAACTGCGCAAGGTGGTCGAGACACCCCAGTATTTCTTCATGCGCATCGCTTGCGCGCTGGGCGGCAATGAAATCGGCGAAACGCTGGAGCTGTATCGCCTGCTCTCCTCGCTGGAATACATCGCCAGTTCGCCGACGCTGTTCAATGCCGGAACCGCGCATGAGCAATTGAGCTCCTGTTTCCTGCTGGATTCGCCGCTGGATTCGCTGGAGTCGATCTACGAGAAATACGGCGACGTCGCCAAGCTCAGCAAATTCGCCGGCGGTATCGGCCTGGCCTATTCGCGCGTGCGTTCGCGCGGTTCGCTGATCAAAGGCACCAACGGTCACTCCAACGGCCTGGTGCCGTGGTTGAAGACGCTGGATGCTTCGGTCGCCGCGGTGAACCAGGGCGGCAAGCGCAAAGGCGCAGCGTGCGTGTACCTGGAGCCGTGGCATGCAGATATCGAAGAGTTCCTCGAACTGCGCGACAACACCGGCGACGAAGCACGCCGCACGCACAACTTGAATCTCGCCAACTGGATTCCCGACGAATTCATGCGCCGCGTGGAACACGACGGCAACTGGTCGCTGTTCGACCCCAAGATCGTGCCGCACTTCGTCGACACGTGGGGCGAAGCATTCGAGCGCGCGTATCACCAAGCGGAAGCCGAAGGCTTGGCCGTCAAGACTGTCAAAGCGCGCGAGCTGTACGCACGCATGCTGCGCACGCTGGCACAGACCGGCAACGGTTGGATGACCTTCAAGGATCGCAGCAACGCCACCAGCAACCAGACGGCCAAAACCGAGAATGTCATTCATCTCTCGAATCTGTGCACGGAGATTCTGGAAGTCACCCATGCCAGTGAAACGGCGGTGTGCAATTTGGGCTCGATCAACCTCGCCCGCCACGTCGTGGACGGTGCATTCGATTTCGCCAAGCTCGCCAATACCGTGCGCACAGCAGTGCGCCAGCTCGATCGCGTGATCGATCTCAACTTCTATCCGATCGATACTGCTGCAGTGGCCAACCGCAAGTGGCGCCCCGTGGGCCTGGGCGTGATGGGTCTGCAAGACGTGTTCTTCAAATTGCGCCTGCCGTTCGATTCGGCCGAAGCACTGGAATTATCCACGCGCATCGCCGAAGAGATTTATTACAACGCGCTGGTGCAGTCGAACGCCTTGGCGGAGCAGCAAGGCGCACACCCGGGCTTCGCCGAAACCCGCGCAGCGAACGGCGAACTGCAATTCGATTACTGGCCGAACGCCAGGCAGCACGACGTGGCGCGCTGGAATGCGCTGCGTGATGCCATCAAGGCAAAAGGCCTGCGCAACTCCCTGCTGATCGCCATTGCACCGACCGCGACTATCGCCTCCATCGCCGGCTGCTACGAATGCATCGAACCGCAGGTCAGCAATCTGTTCAAGCGCGAAACGCTGTCAGGCGATTTCCTGGTGGTGAACCGGTACCTGGTGGAAGAGCTGAAGTCGCTGGGCTTGTGGACGTCGGAAGTCCGCGACGCGATCAAGCTGGCGGAAGGTTCGATCCAGGGCATCACCGCGATTCCGGAGCGACTGCGTTCGATCTACCGAACCGTCTGGGAACTGCCGCAGAAAGTGCTGATCGATCTGGCGGCTGCACGCGGTGCGTACATCGATCAGAGTCAGTCGCTGAATCTGTTCATGGAAAACCCGAACATCGGACAGTTGAGTTCCATGTACATGTATGCGTGGAAGGCGGGTGTGAAAACCACCTACTACTTGCGCTCTCGGCCGGCGACCAAGATTACGAAGACCACGGTGACAGCCGCGGCAGCTGCAACATCTGCGCCTAGCGCACAGGAAGAGGCGACGGCGGCAGTATTCTGCTCGCTGGAAAACCCGGAATACTGCGAGGCTTGCCAGTAACCGTGAACACATCGCGCCCCATCGTGATGGCTTCGGAACAGTCGATATCCATCTGCGCACGGAAGGATATCGACAACGCATTGAGCACCAGCTTCGGCTCAGCCGGACTGGTACTCACGGAAGCGGAGCTGTCGCCTGAATTTTTTGCCTTGCGCAGCGGGCTGGCCGGCGAGCTTTTCCAGAAGTTCACCAACTATCAGCTTCCCGTAGCCTTGGTCATCGCTGATTTCTCTGGTCATGGCGAACGTTTCGCTGAGCTGGCCCATGAACACGCCAGCCATCCCAGCATCCGCTTCGTGCATTCCGTGCCAGAAGCGCTGGCTTGGCTGCAAGCGCGGCCGGAGGATTAGCCGCCGCGATGCCCGAATTAAGGCCCTATCGCAATCGCAGCGGCCGCTCCGGCGTGAGCGCCTATGCGATCGGCAGGGGCTTCATCCTGGTGCATTTTGTTCGCGATGGCACGTACGAATACACCGATGCAAAACCCGGTCAGATGCATGTGCGCAACATGCAGATGCTGGCCGAAGCGGGTATCGGACTATCCACCTATATCAGCCGCTTTGTACGCGACAACTACGCGCGCAAGCTTGACTAAACACTGAGGAACATTCATGTCCGAGCACATCCTTGACCCCGGTTTCGAACTCACGTTGCGCCCGATGCGCTACCCCGAGTTCTACGAGATGTATCGCAATGCGATCAAGAACACCTGGACCGTTGAGGAAGTGGATTTCTCGCTCGACGTGACCGACCTGAAATCCAAGATGACGGATGCGGACCGCCATCTGATCCATCGCCTGGTCGCGTTCTTCGCCACCGGCGACACCATCGTGGCGAACAACCTGGTGCTCAACCTGTACCAGCACATCAATGCGCCGGAAGCGCGTATGTACCTTTCGCGCCAGCTGTTCGAAGAAGCGCTGCACGTGCAGTTCTATCTCACATTGCTGGACACTTACATTCCCGACCCGAATGAACGCAACAAAGCATTTGCGGCAATCGAGAACATTCCGTCGATCCGGCAAAAGGGAGCGTTCTGCTTCAAATGGATCGACTCCATCCAGAATCTGCAAAAGCTGGAAACGCGTGAGCAACGCAGGCAGTTCTTGCTCAACCTGATCTGCTTCGCTGCGTGCATCGAAGGCTTGTTCTTCTTCGCTGCATTCGCCTACGTCTACTTCCTGCGTTCACGCGGGTTGCTGCATGGCCTGGCCTCGGGCACCAACTGGGTATTCCGCGATGAATCGGGCCATATGGGATTCGCTTTCGCCGTGGTCCGCACCGTGCGTGCGCAAGAGCCCGATCTGTTTGACGAGGACATGCGCGTGCAGATCGAACAGATGCTGGAAGAAGCGATTGCCTGCGAAACCCAGTTTGCCGAAGACGTGCTTTCCGGTGGCGTTGCCGGGCTGTCCGTAAAGGACATGCGCCAGTATCTGGAGTACTGCGCCGATCAGCGCCTGGCGCAGCTCGATCTGCCGAAGAAATACGGTGCAAAGAATCCATTCGACTTTATGGATTTGCAGGACGTGCAAGAAGTCACCAACTTCTTCGAGCGCCGCGTTTCGGCATATCAGGTCGGCGTGGAAGGCGAGGTTGCCTTCGACATGTCGTTCTAATGGAGGCTGGGGTGCAGACCCCAACCTGCAACTACGCCACGCGTTTCTCGAAACGCCACACTTCCAGCTCGAACGGTCCTTCAGTGGTTTCCACCACCGTGACGTAGTTGCCGGTATTGCGCCACCCGCTTTTCTCATAGAACCGTGCGGCGCGATGATTGCCGATCGCGCACGAAAGCCAGGCGGTTTCAACGCCTTTTTTCGCAAGCCGCGCCTCGCCATTCGTCATTAAGACGGCAGCGACACCCGTGCCGCGGGCGTCTGCGGATACGAACAACTGATAAAGCTCGTCTTCTTTCAGTATGCAGAAGCCGAGTGGCGCGCCGATCGGCCCGACTACACACACATCGGCGAGTCCGCGCAGCAGTCTCTCCTTGAAACTGTCCAGCGTACGTAACCGCCTCAATTCTGCCGGCAGGATGGCCGCGTGTGCGTCCTGCCAGCCATCGAACCATAGCTGCGCGAGCGCATCCGCTTCTGCGGTTACAGCGTTTCGTACGTGCATGCGTACAGGGCCTCATCCATTCGCGGCACAAAAATTTTCGCGACATTGCCCCTCTCCCCGAAGGGAGAGAGGCGCGAGAGTGATTACGTCCAGCTGTTGTCGTCGTCGTCGAAGTTGCTGCTATCGAAATTGGCGTCGTCGAAATTGTCGGATGTGAAGTCCTGTCCACCACCGCTGGACCGGTTGCCATCGTCGAAGAAGTTGTTTTCGGTGACATTCTCGATGACTTCCGGTTGACCACCACCGAAGCCACCGCCGAAGAAACCGCCACCGTGATGGCCACCGAGCAGGTTCTCGATGCCATCGAACAGGAACATGCCACCGGCCACTCCGGCTGCCGTGGTGGCCGCGTTTGCAAAGAAGCTCGAACCGCCGCTGGGTTGTGGCGCTGCGGGAGCGCCCCCGAACAAACGTTGCGTCCAGGTCGGTGCAGGAGCCGGGGCCGCCTGCTGCTGGATCGGCGGAGGAGTCGCGCCCCACGCGGAGGGCTGACCACCGAGGAAGCTGCCGCCACCCGGCTGTTGCCCGGCCGCTTGCGCCTGCAATTGCGCAATCTGCGCCTTCGCTGCGTCCAGCGCGTGCTGCTGCAACAGGCAGCGTTGCACCAACAGGTAAACCGCATCCGGCTGGCTGGCCAGGCGCTGATGAATCAGCGCATCGGCCTGCGCATCTTTGGCCACGCCGTTGACGGCGGCCAGGCGCTGAAGGAAATCGTCGAGAAGAAGTTGTTCCTGGGGAGTCATGAGATCACCGGTTTCTTTTATGACGGCAGGATGCCGGCAAGGATGGAAGTATGCGCGGGATGGATGACCTCAAGAGTGCTGGTCGTCGTGGTTGCTATCCGCAATTCACGATTCCTTAGGGATGTCCTGATCTATTCCACGTACCCGCCACCGCACGGTATGCGCGGAATAGATCAGGGCATCCCGAGCGTCCGGCCTATTGACTACAGATGTAGTCAGGCGTAGGTTGCCTACACCTGTAGTCACGCAGCCGACCGTCATGCCCAAGCCATCCATCGGGGACCAGGAGCTTGCGCTCCTGCACTATCTGGCCGAACACGAGAACGCCACCGTAGGCGAAGTCGCCGCCGATTTCGGCGAAGCGCGCGGCCTGGCCCGCTCCACCGTGCTGACCATGATGGAGCGCTTGCGCGCCAAGTCGTATCTGAAACGGCGTCACGTCGAGGGCGTATATCGCTACAGCACGGCAACCGGCCCGAACGAGGCGTTGAACAACGCCGTCGGCCAATTCGTCGAAAAGACATTGTCGGGTTCCCTTTCGCCCTTCGTCGCCTGGATGTCGCAGAAAGCCGAAGTCAGCGACAACGAACTGGCCGAATTGGAAGCGCTCGTGAGCAAGCTGCAATCACGGCGAAAGGACTCCTGACATGGATGCGCTGAGCACGCTCACCGATATGCTGCTGCCGCGTCTCGCCTGGACTGCGGCGCAGGCAACGCTGCTGATTGCAGTGCTATGGCTGATCATGCGTTACGTGCCGCGGCTCTCGCCTGCGGTGCGTTGCACGCTGTGGTGGCTGGTCGCTGCACAGCTGGTGCTAGGCATGGTCGTCAGCACGCCGTTGCAGTTGCATTGGTTGAAACCGGCCACGAAAGCATCCGCGGCGGTACCGCACGACATCATCATTCGTGTCAGCCAAGGCTCCGACTCGGTATTACCCGCGCAGTACGCAACCTCATCTGCTTGGCACGCACCTGCATGGACATGGTCTGAAGCCGCACTGCTGATCTGGCTTTCGATGGTTCTGCTGCACGTGGTCTTCGCGGTACGGCATGGGATGGAAAGCCGGGCATTGTTGCGCCAAGCGCGACCTGCCGTGAACGCAAGCTTGCAGGTGTTGTGTGTGCAGCAAGCCCGGGCATTGGGTATGCGCCGCCCTCCCGCGTTACGCATCTCCGACGCGATTGTCTCGCCGCAAGTCACCGGCTTGTGGCATCCGGTCGTGCTGCTGCCTGCGGAGCAGACGCTGTCGCACGAAGAAATGGCCATGGCGATCGCACACGAACTTGCGCATATCCATCGTGGCGATCTGTGGCTGGGTTGGATTCCTGCGCTGGCGCAGCGGTTGTTTTTCTTCCATCCACTGGTGACCTGGGCCATGCGCGAATACGCGATTTATCGCGAAGCAGCATGTGACGCGCAGGTGCTGCAACGCCATGACACCGCGCCACAGCACTACGGTCACCTGCTGGTTCGCCTGGGCGTGGTCAATCCCATGCACTCCAGTCTTGCCGGTGCTTCCTCGACATTCCTCCACTTGAAGAGGCGATTGATCATGTTGCAGCAAGGCGTAAACGAAACGACACCCCGGCTGCGCAGCTGGTTGCTGATTGCCGTCATTGCGCTGATCGGCCTTGTTCCTTATCGCGTGACGGCCAGCCATGCAGCGCCACAGCCGAGTGATGCACAGACCGCAGCCGCCGACATCCCGGCAGCACCTCCCATCCCGGCGGTACCCGGGCCGCCGGCACCACCGCCGGCTCCTGCCACGCCAGCCATTCCTGCTGCACCGGCCGTACCGCCGCCACCTCCCGCACCGCCGGCTCCCGCGGAACACAATCTTGGATTCCATGCCCATTACGTGGACATCTCCACCCGTTCTGATGCCACTCGCAGCTTTCTGCTGTACGACGGCGACACGGTGATCGTGGAAGGCAAAGACAGCGACGTCGGCGAGATTCAACGCATGCACAAATCCGATGGGCCGATGATCTGGTTCCGTCGCAACGGCAAAGCCTACGTCATCCGCGATGCGGGCCTGATTCGCCGCGCCAGAGATGCCTATACCCCCATCAGCGACGCTGCCAGCGCACAAGCACAACTGGCCGCCAAACAGAGCGAACTGGTCGGCGAACAGAGCGGCCTTGTTGCGCGGGAAAGCGCATTGGCCGGTCGCGAGGCCGAATTGGCGAGCCGTTTCGCAAGCATCGATTCTCAACGCGCTGCGCTACAGAATGTGCCGTCACAAGAACACTACATCCAGGAAGCGCGCTTGAAGGGCGAAGAGCAAGGCATGCGTGCGATCCAGACCGAAATCGATCGCGAACACCAGGAACTGCAACGAAGCAACGATGCCATGAACAAGCAAATGGCCGAGCTGACCGCACGCGAGTCGGGCACATCGCCCAGGGCTTCCCAACAGGCATGGCAGCAATTGGACAAGTTGCTGGACGAAGCCGTCGCAAGCGGATTGGCCAAACCCGCGAATCGTTGAGTGTGATGACGTGGCCGGCTGACGCCGCATTGCCGGCTACGCACTGACGGGCTCCCTCAAGTATGCGAACAAACATCCGCCACGCGGATGGAAGGTCTTTGTGCGCCTCTTGCAGACAAGGAAGATCACCATGTTCGGCTATTACCTGTTACTGGCCGCTTATAGCTTCAAGCGCAACCGCATTCTTACCGCGCTGATGATTCTGGCGATCGGCCTGGGCGTCGGCGCCAGCATGACGATGATCACGGTACTGCACGTGATGTCGGGCGATCCGCTACCGGGGCGCAGCGCGCACCTTTACGTACCCGTGATCGACCCGCATCCGGTGAGCAATACCAAACCCAAAGATGCCACCATTGATGCCGCCATGACGTGGCCGGATGCGATCAATCTGTTGCATGCCGCGCGCGCCGACCGGCAAGCGGCGATGACCGCCGGCTCCCTGCCGATACGTCCCGCACAGGGGGCGCTGCAACCGTTCTTCGAATCGGGGCACTACGTCACCGCCGATTTCTTTCCCATGTTCGATACGCCCTTTCGTGCCGGCAACGGCTGGAGTGCCGGCGATGATCAAGCCCATGCGCGCGTCGTGGTGCTGAATGCCGATCTCAATCGCAAACTGTTCGGCACCGCGCCAAGCATCGGGCGTACCGTGCAGCTGAAAAACACCGAATTCCGCGTAGTCGGCGTGCTGGACGACTGGCAGCCGCAACCGACGTTTTATGCACAGATCGATGACCATGCATTCGGTCACGCCGATCAATTCTTTCTGCCTCTGCAGACAGCGTTGGAGCTGAAGCTGGATTTCGATGGCCGCATGGGGTGTTGGGGCAATGGCGGCGATGCGCGCCTCGGCGACCAGTGCGCATGGCTGCAGTTCTGGGTGAAGCTGGACGGCGCAGCCAAGGCCAGCGAATACCACGCTTTCCTCGCCGACTATTGGCGCGAGCAGCAACGGCACGGACGCTTTCCGCGCCCTGTCAATCCACAGCTATTCAATCTGATGGACTGGCTTGGCAATCAGCATGTCGTGCCCGGTGACCTACGCTTGCAGTTGTGGTTGGCGCTGGGTTTTCTTGGCGTCTGCATGACCAATATCGTCGCGCTGCTGCTGGTGAAGTTCCTGCGCCGTAGCGGTGAGATCAGCGTACGAAGAGCGCTGGGCGCGCAACGACGCGACATTTTTGTGCAATTAGGCATCGAAGCCGGCGTGATCGGTCTGGCCGGCGGCACGCTCGGCTTGATGGTGGCCGAAGCAGGCTTGTGGAGCGTACGCCGGCAGCCTGATGGATATGCCCACCTGGCACACATGGACGTCCCGATGTTGCTGGCAACGTTTCTGCTGGCCTTGCTTGCCAGTCTGCTCGCCGGCCTGCTGCCCGCCTGGCGCGCATGCCGCATCGCACCCGCACTGCAACTGAAAACTCAGTGAGGCCAACCGTGTCGTTCCCACCCGTCATCGCCAGCCTTGCGCGCCACAAACTCACGGCCTTGCTGCTGATCCTGCAGGTAAGCCTCACGTGCGCCATCGTCTGCAACATTGCCTTCATGCTCAACGGACGCATCCAGCAACTGCGCCAGCCTAGTGGTGTGGCGGAAGACGAGCTGGTGTTGCTGGAAAGCACAGACCTGGACGAAAAGGCACAGCCGTTGATCCGCCACGATGCAGACCTTGCCGCGCTTCGTACCCTGGCCGGCGTGAAATCGGCGGCAGCCGTCGATGGACTGCCTTTCAATTTTCGCGACTGGTCCAATGGACTCAGTCTGATCCCGGACGGTCCCACACCTGCCGCCGCCAGCGTGTTCGATGGCACACCCGATACGCTTGCCACACTCGGTTTGCATCTGGTGGAAGGACGCGGCTTTCTACCGAGCGAATACGTACCGCTAGGCAGCGCGCGCAATTGGAACGGCATCGATCAGGTTCCTGTCACCATCATCACTCGCGCTCTGGCCGACAAGCTGTTTCCCGGCCAGGATGCACTGGGCAAGGTGATCTATCCGGATGAGAAGCCGGTGCGCATAGTCGGCGTCGTCGACCCACTGCTTCGCCCGCGTCCGCATGATGACGGCAACGACTATGTCACTGTGTTTCCAATGCTGCCGGATGCCAACGGCGTGACCTATGTGCTTCGCACGTCGCCGCAAGATCGCGAGCGTGTGCTCGCGCAAGCTGCCGCAACCTTGAACCATCTGCATGGCAATCGCATTCTTCGCCACATGCAGAGCTTTACGCAGCTGCGCGACAGCTTCTTCCACCGTGACCGCAGCATGATCGGCCTGCTGATCGCGGCCGCAACGGGTCTTTTGTTCGTCACCGCGCTGGGCATTGCCGGCCTCGCCAACTTCTGGGTACAACAGCGCCGCCGCTCCATCGGTATACGGCGCGCGATGGGAGCGACACGCCGAAACATCCTGCGCTATTTCCAAGTGGAAAATTTGCTGATCGTGAGCACCGGCATCGCATTCGGCGCCGTGCTCGCCTACGGCTTGAATATGCTGCTGATGCAGCACTACGAACAGCCGCGATTGCCGATGTTTTATCTGGCTATCGGTGCCACAGCACTGTGGTTGCTTGGCCAGCTTGCCGTGCTCGGCCCCGCACTGCGGGCTGCCTCGGTACCGCCGGTGGTGGCGACGCGCACCACGTAGGTTGGGGTGCGAACCCCAACATTGCCATGCACATATACATCCGAGTGTTGGGTTCGCATCCCAACATACGGGCTACGGGTCGACCTTGGCGGTGATTTGCTGCAAGGCTTCCAGCGTATGCGTCTGCGCCTCTGCCCGCGACCATGCAGCTATCTGCGCAAGCGTATGCGTGCGACGCAGATAGCGGATCACTTGCAGCCCTAGCCAGTAGCCGCTGCGATTGGGCAAACCTTCCTGATAAGGCTTCGGTGCGGCATTGAACCAGCGCTTGAAGATCTCGGGATGTTCGGGATCGATCGCCTTGCTGCGCGCGTCCGCGAGAAAGCGTCGAGCGATATCCGGGAGTTGATTGGCGGCAATGGCACCGAGCTCGTCTTCCAGCAGCAGCTCGCCATCCGTATGCCCCGGCGAAAGTTCGCCGCTCACATACGTGGCCAAGCCTTCTTCGAACAACGGCAGCGTGAGTTCTGCACTCGGCATGACGCCATCATTGCTGATGCCTGCATGCTGCGCGTGATAAAGGTGAAACAGCTCGTGCGGCACCACGATATCGAGCTTGGCGTGCTCCAGCAGCAACGTGTCCGCTGCGAAGGCCAATACAGGCTTGCCATTGCCGCGCACGCCGCTCTTCGCATCGAAGTCCGGTGCAAGCAGGATCGTTACCGGTGGATGCGTGTCCGCATCGGGAAACAACGTCTTGAAGCGCACAGACTGTTTTGCGATGGCATCCTGCAGCGCGCTCACTTCCGCAGGGATATCCATGGCCAGCGCGGGATATCGCTCGAAGCGCTTCCGCAGCCAGATCTGCCGGCGCGCCTGCCAATAGGGATCGTGTTGTTTTTCCCACACCACCGTGTCGTAGACGTCCCGGCGCGTTGCTTCGATGCTGCGATTCCACGCGTGCAGCTGCTGCTGGAAGGACTTTCCCTTGGCAGCGGACCAGAATTCGGTGAACGACGCGGTAATCGACGGCGCCTCCGTACCGAACGCAGGCGCCACGCATGCAAGCAGCAGCGCCACACATAGTGCTTTGCCGCTGCTCGCCACCATCACGTTACCGCCACGGCCACGGCTTCAGTGCGTATTCCTTCGGCGGCGTATCGCCGGCGAGGTATTGCACGAAGTAATCCCAGCGGCGGCGCGTCACATACGGCGTATCGGCCGCATAGCCGTGATGCTGATTGGGCAGCATCAACATGTCGAAATCCTTGTTCGCCTTGATCAGTGCATCGGCCACCAATAGCGTGCTGTACGGCGGCACGTTGTCGTCGAGCGTGCCGTGCACCAGCATCAGCTTACCCTTGAGGTTCTTGGCGATGAGCTGGTTGGCCTGGTTGTCGTAGTTGGTGGTGCCGTCCTTGTGCGTCACCAGCAGGCCCTGCCATTTCTCCGCCCAATCGTCTTCGTACATGCGATTGTCGTGGTTGCCGCTTTCGGCCCAGCCCACCTTGAAGAAATCCGGATAGCTGAACATGGCGTCCGCCGTCGTATTACCGCCGCCGGAATGCCCCCAGACGCCGACGCGATCCAGATCGATCCACGGATAGCGCTGACCCAGTTGCTTGATGGCAGTCACTTGATCGGGCAGCGTGTTGTCGCCCATGTTGCCGAACCACGCATCATGGAACGCCTTGGAACGCCATGGCGTGCCCATGCCATTGATCGCCACCACGACAAAGCCCAGGTCCGCCAGCGATTGGTTGTCGTGGTGTGACGGCATGAAGCCGAATGAATCCACCGAACCGGTCTGCGGACCGGGATAGACGTAATCGACCACCGGATACTTCTTCGACGGATCGAAATGCGTGGGCTTGAACATCAAACCGTACAAATCGGTCTTGCCGTCACGTGCCTTCACGATGATCTGTTCCGGCGGCTGCCAACCGGTCGCTTGCAGGCGCGTGATATCGGTCTTGGCAACGGTGGTGACGACGTGGCCGTCGTTTGCATCGCGCAACACGGTTACCGGCGGCTGTGCGATGGTGGAATAGCTGTCGACGAAATACTTGCCGTCGTCGGACAAGCTGATGGTGTGATCGGAAGGCTCCGGCGTAAGCAGCACGGGTTCACCGCCATCCAGGCTCACCTTCCAGAGTTGCTGGTAGTACGGATTGACGCCTGACGTACGCCCCACGCCGCGGAACCATACGGTGCGCGTCTTCGCGTCCATGCGCACCACTTCCGTGACATTGCCTTGGCCGTTGGTGATGGCGTGCTTGAGCTGACCGTTGTTGAGGTCGTAAAGATACAGATTGCCCCAGTTGTTGCGCTCGCTGAACCAGATCGCCTCGTTCGTGCCGGGCAGGTAGCGCCAGTTCACTTCGCCATTGCCGCTTTCGTAGTACGTGGCGACGTCTTCATGGAACACCGTGCGGACTTCGCCGGTTTTCGCATCGGCGATGCGGAAGGTTTCGTGCTTGTGATCGCGCGAAGTGGAAACGAACGCCACCGTCTTGCCGTCCGGCGCCCATTTCACGTCGTCCCAACCGCCTTTGCGTCCACAGCTCACGTCGTCGCACAAAGTGGAGCGATGCTCGTCCGGCGGCAGCTTCACGCGTACCACGCTGCGCGTCGGCACGTTGATGATCACGCGCTCGATCATGGTGACATGCTCGTCGCCCGCCAGCGGGTATTTCCACGCCTGCAATTCCTGATGACCGAGCTTGGTAGTCACCAGGTACATGTCGTTGGTCTTGCGCTGATCTTGCTGGAAGGTGGCGATCTGCCTGGAATCGGGCGACCACTCCACGATCGCTCTATCGGTATGTTGCCAGCCGGCGTTGTCGGTGGCGTAGCCGAAGTTCTCCATGCCATCCGTGGTGAGCTGCGTTTCTTTGCCGGTGGCGACATCGCGCACCCACAAATTCCAGTTGCGGATGAAGGCTTCCTGCTTGCGATCGGGCGACAACGCGCCAGGTTCCTTGCCGGTTTTCACCAGCGTGCTCTTGTCCACGCATTCTCCGGCATCTTTCAGATTGCACAGGTAATGCTTGTCGCCGATCTGGACATCGGCGCGCCCGTCGTCGGCGACGCGGTAATCGGTGATGCCCAGCTTGTCGGCCTTGATGTCTTTCTTGCCAGCTTTTACCAGCGCCGCGGCCAGCTTTGCCTGGTCGATCAGCGGCGTGGCTTTGCCGTTCGTCGCATCCATGCGCTGGTAATGGTCGCCGCTGGCATCGTGGTCGACATACCAGAAATGCGTGCCGTCCAGCCAATGCACGGTGCTCACCATGTGATCCACCAGTGGCGTCGTGTTGTACGGCATGTAGCGCTCGGCTTGCGCATAATCCTGCGCCGCTAGCGTGCGCCCCGCCGCCATCGCACCGCCCGGGACCAGGCCCAGGGTCAGCAGTCCACACACCAATGCGCCATGCAGGCGCGACGTGCCGATTATCAAACGCATGTTTGCTCCCATGTAAAACGAATGGCCGCCAAGGCGGCCGCCCCCAATCTTGTCACCACTCTTGATCGTAGTGGTTGTAGTCGGGGTTCGACCCCTGCCAAAGGTCCCTCTGGTTCGCGCCCTCCCCTATTGCCTGCGGGGGAGGGGACAATGCCGGGCAGGATCACTTGGTCTCGGAGTCACGGCATGCCTCAGCAATACACCATCATCGGCAACTACATCTCGCCCTACGTGCGCAAAGTGCTCGTGTGCATGGATGTGAAAGGCCTCGATTACCTGATCGACCCGATCACACCCTTCATCGGCAATGCCGATTTCAGCCGCGTGAGCCCCTTGCGCCGCATCCCGGTGCTAATCGATGGCGAGCTGGTGCTCAACGATTCCTCGGTGATCTGCCAATATCTGGAAGACAAGCATCCACAGCCTTCACTTTATCCGGCTGACATTGCACACCGCGCCAAAGCGCGCTGGCTGGAGGAATATGCGGACACCTATCTGGCGGATGTGCTGATTTGGCGGCTGTTCTACCAGCTGGCGATACGCAAGCACGTCTTTCACGAACCCGTCGATGAAGCGATCGTGCAGCGTGCGCGCGAGGTGGAGATTCCCGCCGCACTGGATTACCTGGAAACTCACCTGCCCATAGAAGGCTTCATCTTCGGCGAGCCATCTATCGCCGACATAAGCATTGCCTGCTATTTCCGCACTGTGTCGTTCGTACGTTATGCGGTGGATGAGCAGCGCTGGCCGTGTACCGCAGCATTCCTGCGGCGCATGCACGCCTTACCCTCGTTCCGGAAGTTGGCACACTTCGAAGACAGCATCCTGCGGCTTCCATTGGCGCAGCAGCGCGATGCGCTGGCAGCGGCGGGAGCGCCGCTGACGCCGAAGACCATGGGCACCGAAGTGCCGCGGCATGGATTACCGCGCGGATAAATCTCGGACCTGCAGCTGCTTGCCGATGACTTCCACCAGCCAGTCCACGAACACACGCAAGCGCGCCGGCATCTGTCGGTGCGGCGAATACAGCACCGTCACCGGCAACGTCGGTGGCGGCATCGTCGGCAGAATTTCCTTAAGTTGCCCTTTGCTCAGCGCATCAGCCACGCGATAACGCGGGAACTGGGCAATGCCCAGTCCCGCTTCGCAGCATCCGTGATACGCCTCGACGCCGCTCACCGTCACCCGTCCCGGCAGCATCACTTCGCGCCGTTTGCGGCCCACCATGAATTCCAGCGGCTCGGTGCGATGCGTGGTCGGCGAGGCCCAGTTCACCGCGTAGTGGCCTTTTTGCAAATCCGCCAACGTGCGCGGCATGCCGTGTTTGCGCACGTAGTTGGCGCTGGCCGCGGTGACCTGGTCCAGCGTGCCCACGCGCCGGCCGACCAGACCAGAGTCCGGCAGTGTGCCGACGCGCAGCACGCAGTCGACACCCTCGCGCAACAGGTCGACGAAATGATCTCCCGTGCCGATGTCCAGTTCGAGCGAGGGATAGCGCGCAAAGAAGGCAGGCAGTGCGGGAATGAGCCACGAGCGCGCCATCTGCGTGGGCAAATCCATGCGCAGTCGTCCGCGCGGTTGATCTGCCGCCTGGTGAAAATCCGTTTCCACGGCATCCACGTCGGCAAGCAGGCGTACGCAATGGCTGTAATAAGCCTCGCCTTCACGGGTGGCTCGCACACGTCGCGTGGTTCGCTGCAACAGTTGCGTGCCAAGCCGCGCTTCCAGCCTTTTGATGGTATGGGTCACGGTGGCGCGCGGCAGGTTCAGATCATCCGCGGCGGCGGTGAAACTGCCCAGCTCCACGATCCGCGTGAACAGGCGCATGGCATCGAGGCGGTCCATGGATTGTTGATCTCCATGAAATGGTGAAGACCATTATTGAGCATTTATCGCCGCCTCGCATCGGCCCACTATGAGCCGCTACCTACTTCCCCACCACGAGACGACAACCATGCAGACACGCACACTCGGCAAGAACGGCCCGCTTGTTTCCGCGATCGGTCTCGGTTGCATGGGTATGAGCGAGTTTTATGGCGCGCGCGACAACGCCGAATCCATCGCCACCATCCACCATGCACTCGACCGTGGCGTTACCTTGTTGGATACCGCCGATGTTTACGGCCCTCATACCAATGAGGAACTGGTCGGCCAGGCGATCAAAGGGCGCCGCGAGCAGGTCTTCCTGGCGACGAAGTTCGGCATCGTGCGCGACCTGGCCGATCCGGCGAAGCGCGGCGTCAATGGACGACCGGAATACGTGCGCGCAAGTTGCGAGAACAGCCTGAAGCGACTGGGCGTGGACCACATCGATCTGTATTACCAGCATCGCGTGGACCCGAACGTGCCGATCGAGGAAACCGTGGGCGCAATGGCTGAACTGGTTACCGCCGGCAAGGTGCGTTACCTGGGCCTGTCGGAAGCTTCGGCGCAATCCATCGAGCGCGCCAGCAAGGTACATAAGATCAGTGCTCTGCAAAGCGAGCTCTCGTTGTGGACGCGCGATCCGGAACAGAACGGTTCGCTGGCGGTGTGCCGCAAGCTGGGCATCACGCTGGTGGCTTATTCGCCGCTGGGACGCGGCTTTCTCACTGGTGCGATCACCAAGCCGGAAGATTTCGACGAGGACGATTTCCGCCGTACCAATCCACGTTTCCAGGGCGAGAATTTCGCGCGCAATCTGCAATTGGTGAAGCAGGTGGAAATGCTCGCCGTCGAAAAAGGCTGCACACCGGCGCAACTCGCATTGGCTTGGGTGTTTGCGCAAGGACAGGACATCGTGCCGATTCCGGGCACGCGCCGCAGTGAACGCCTGGATGAAAACATCGGAGCACTCGACGTGCAGCTGAGCGAGGACGAACTCGCTTCGATCGACCGCATCTTTCCACCGAACGCCATCGCGGGGGCACGTTACGCACCGGCGGGCATGGCGGCCATTGGTCGGTAAATCATCATGGACACCATCCAGCGCATTCAGCCGGAAACCGTTTCCCTCATCCCAGGCATCCGTGCGGCCGTCCGGTCTGGCCATTTGTTGTTCGTGTCGGGCCAGGTGCCGCTGGGGCCAACCGGCGAACTGGTGGGCGTAGGCGATTTTCGTGCGCAGGCCGAGCAAGTGTTCATCAATCTTGGCGAAGTGCTTGCGGCCGGCGGCAGCGGGTTCGACCGGGTCGTCAAGCTCACTGCGTTCTTCGTGGATATCGCCAGGGATCTTCCGGCATATCGGGAAGTGCGCGACGAATTCGTCGATGCCGAACATGCCTGTGCAAGTTCGGCCGTGCAGGTGGCGAGGCTGTTCCATCCGTCGATGTGGTTGGAGGTGGAGGCTGTTGCGGTTTGTGACGAGTAATTGTTCGTCGTCCCGGCGAAGGCCGGGTTCCAGTGTCTTTTCGCTTTAAAACAGCTGGGCCCCGGCCTTCGCCGGGGTGACCAGCGCGCGGCTGAGGCTCGACGAGGAAGGTCTCCCAGAGCGAGGGGGGAGCCTTCCATTACAATGCCCGCATGAGCACCCCCGAACATTCCCCGCTCGGCAAGCACACCATTTACGCCGACCGTTACGATCCTTCCCTGCTGTTCCCGATCCCCCGCCAGGCCAAGCGCGACGAAATCGGCGTGAGCATGCCGCTGCCATTCCAAGGCGTCGACATCTGGAACGCCTATGAACTGTCGTGGCTGGACATGCACGGCAAACCGATGGTTGGCGTGGCGGAGTTCCACGTACCGGCGAATTCGCCGAACATCATCGAGTCCAAGTCCTTCAAGCTGTATCTCAACGGCTTTGCGCAGGAGCCGCTGGCCAACGTTGCTGCGTTGAGTGCGCTGCTGCAACAAGATCTCACGCGCGCTGCCGGTGCAGTGGTGACAGTGACAATCCGTTCACCACGTGCCGCACAGCATGTGTTTGGCGACTTGGCTGGCGAATCGATCGATGGTTTGCCGGTAACGATCGATCACTACGGCCCACCCAAGGCTGAGTACTTGAAAGCCGATAAAAACGCCGAAATCCTGGAAGAAACGCTGGTTTCCGACCTTCTGCGTTCCAACTGCCCGGTCACCGGACAGCCCGACTGGGGCAGCGTGCAGATCGCTTACCGTGGTGCGCCGATCGATCGCGAAGGGCTGCTGCGCTATCTGGTTTCATTCCGCACACACAACGAATTCCACGAGCAATGCGTGGAGCGCATCTTCGTCGATGTCATGAAGTACTGCGCACCGGAACGACTGAGCGTGTACGCGCGCTACACACGCCGTGGCGGATTGGACATCAATCCATTTCGCAGTACGGAACAGACGACGCCGGGCAACTTGCGCGGCGCACGCCAGTAAACCGTGGTGCTCGCAGGCTGGAATGACCATCACAGCCTGCTTGCCCCTCTCCCGAAGGAGAGGGGCTCAAGCAGTTTTTAGAACGTATACCGCACCGTAATCATCGCCGACCAACGCGATACCACGCGGCTGGGATCATAGAAGCCACCGTCATAGGTCTGCAGTTGTTGCGGCTGGTAATTGCCGTATTTGTCGGTGGGCAGGCTGTAAACGTACTGACCCTTCGCATTCACGCCGGCATAGTTGACCAGCGTGCGCGTCGGATAAATACCCGTGTTGCGCTGCTGTCCCCAATCCGAATTCAAGAGATTCAGCACGTTGTAGACATCCAGGCGGATCTCGCCCTTGTTGCCGGGGAAGATGCCTGGAATCTCCTGCGCGACGCTCAAATCCAACTGGTTGATCCACGCGGTACGAGTGCCATTGCGGCCGGCGATTTCGCCACGGTGCTGGCGCAGGTAATCGTCCGAACCAAGGACATTCTCGAACTGCTGGATCGCCTGCGCGCTGGTGCCCGGAGCGAACGTCACCTTCGGGTCGTTGACGGTCGGGATGTATACCGGCTCGAAACCGGCGATCGCCAGGCCCGGCGCATTGGTGCCGTTGGCGTCGTTGCCGAACGTCCAGGTGTAGCGATTGCCGTCGCGGCCGGAGTAGAACAGCGAGACCTTGCTCTTGTAGTTGCCGAAGAAGGCGTGCTGCCAGTCCAGGGCAAGTTTTACGCTCTTGCCGGTCTCGTAGTTCGACGTCGCACTTTGGGGATCGTTCGGATTGACGCGCGCAATACGCGAATAGCCGTTGACCGCGATGGTATCGGTGCCCGGATCAACATCCTTCGCGCGGTTGTAGCTAAACGACAAGCTGCCGGACAGATCGGCATTGAACGGCTTGCTCAACGCCAGCGTGATCGTATCGGACGATCCTTTGTTCGTATTGGTGAGCAAGGTGGATGCGGGACTGAACGCGCGATTCTGGTTGGCCAGCGCATCGGCAGGCTTGCCTGCCTCGCCCGGCGTCCGCCAGTACTGCAGGCGGCCATCCGGCAGCGTGCCGGTGGGCGCGCCGAAATTCAGCACCTGATACAGGATGCCGTCCTTCACCTGGATATGCTCGTATTCGGCGCTGGCCATCAGACCCCACCACGGCAGTTCGCGATCCAGTGCCAGGCTGAACTTCCACGCGCTGGGCATCTTGAAGTGCGGATCGACCACGTCGACAGAACCGGCGCCGCCACCGGCAGGAATGTTCTGCCCGAACGGATTCGGACTGAACGGCGCCGCCGCCGGATTGAACGACTGATACTGCAACAGCGTCACGCCGTTGTTCTGATACGGATTGGTCAGCCACACCACCGGCGGCGTGGTCTGGAACAAGCCGATGCCGCCACGCAACTGTGTGCGTAGCTCGCTGTTGAACAGATAGTTGAAAGACAGGCGCGGCTCGATCAAGGTGCTGCGGCTGCTGATAGTGCTGTTGTTGGCGTAGCCGAATGTCTGGCTGAAGGCCGCGTTGTACGCGGGCGTACCGGTGGCATGCGGAATATCCGCGCGCAAACCGTATTGCACCGACAGCTGATCGTTGACCTGCCAGGTGTCCTGCACGAAGGGACTGAACTGGCTATATGTCCAACGCCCGGCGATATCGCCCAAGGAGTAACCCGGCGCCGGATGGAACAAGGTGTACTGCGCGTAGTTGCCCGCGGCGAAGTTGTTGAGACCCCAGAACGTGTACTGGCCGAATTCGGTGCGGCCGAACAGGTTGTCGATTTTCTCGCGGTTGTAATCGAAACCCGCCTTGAAGGTGTGATCGCCCAGCACATACGTGCCGGCCCAGTACAACAGCAGCGACTTGGTGTTGATGTAGTTGTAGTGACGGAACTGCTCTTCGCCCAGATTGATCACCGGACCACGACCATTGCTGGCCAGATTGACCGCCACCGCCGGCTGCTGCACCGGCGCGGTGGTTGCCTGCGTGAATTCCTGCGAGGCGATCTTCGTCTCGGTGGAGAAGTTCTCGCTCCAGTCATCGAAAAAGTGCAGCACGTAGTTGTCCGTGCTGATCGCCTTGGTATAGGTATAGCTGCTCAGACCCACACTGCTGGGACCGTTGCCGCCGACCGCCGGCTGGCTTTCGCGCGTGCGCTGGTAAGAAAAGCTGACGCGATGATCGTTATTGATGTTCCAGTCGATTTTGCCCAGGTAGCGCTTGTCGTCGTATGTCAGCCCGGAGGTGCCGCCGAACGTGCCGGGCTTAAGGCCCAGCTGATTCGCAATATTGATGGCCTTCTGCAGATCACCGGGCGAAATCTTGTTGCTGGTGGAAGCGCCGCTGCCCAGGCTGGAATCCAAGCCATTGGCTGAATCCGCGCCGATGCCGTTGGTGCGCTCGTGCTCGGCCGACACGAAGAAGAACAGCTTGTCCTTCACGATCGGGCCGCCGACGTTGAAACCGCCGGTCCAGTCGTTGCTGTAACCGTGATAGTGGTAGCCCGGATTGCTGCTGGGCAGCCAGCCGGCGTCGCCGACCAAGTGGTTCGCATTGCGATAGGAGTAATACACCGAACCATGAAACTGATTGGTGCCGGACTTGGTCACGGCATTCACGTCCGCGCCCACGGTATCGGAGGCAACGTCATAGTTGGCGGTGGCGATGTTGTATTCGGCGATCGCTTCGGGCGAGATCGGCGATTTCAGATACGGCAGGCCGTTGGCGTTGAGGCCGAACGGATCGCCCTGCGGTACGCCGTCCACCGACAGCAGGTTGTAGCGGTTGTTCATGCCCGCGGCGGAAAAAGAGCCCACGCCCTGGTCCATCACACTGATGCGCGGGTCCAGGCGCACGATGTCGTCGATGGAACGGTTGCCCAGCGGCTTCGCCTGCAATTCACCTTGCGACAGATTGGTCGCCAGCCCTTTGTTCTCGCTGCTGAAGATCTGTGCCAAAGCCGATGCGCTGACTTTCACGCCGGCCAGCGTGGTGGCCTTCGCCTGCTCGGCCCCCATCACCAGGTTGATCGACGAAGGCTGACCCAGTTGCAGATAGACATCGTGTGCTTCCGCGGTCGCCGTACCCGCCTTGGTGGCGGTGATCTCGAACGGACCGCCCACGCGCAGCCCCTGCGCAGCGTAGCGACCATCCGTGTCGGTCGTGACGTCCTTACGCGTGCCGGAGGGCTGGTGCAGGATGGTTACCGTGGCGCCCGCCACCGGGCGGCCTGCGCCGTCCACCACGCGGCCGGTCATGCCGGACGTAGTGATGTTCTGCGCAAGAACAGGTGTGCTCAGCAAAAGGCACGCAATAGCCAGCGAAAGCCGCTTGGGTCTAGCCGTCGTCATCATGAAAAACCCCAGTAGTTGATGAAATAGCCACGAAAGCGCCCTCCTGATGAAAGGCGTCAAAGGCGAAGCGCTTGCTGGTGGTCCCTGCACCCGCGGCCGGTAGTGGTTGTGGGCCAGCCTGGGTCGCAAAATTTTGCCGCAAGAAAATGACAAAGTCGCTAGTTTCTGTGCACGGGTCCCCAGATGGATGGGTGCTTCCAATGTTTTCCGCCGCATTTCCAACTACGGGCCAATACCGTGGGCCATGCGTGAAGTGCATCTCCGGCAACCTGATGAAGCGATTGGCCGAGCGGCTCAATATGTATGCGCGCTAAAGCCATCGCGGATGGGATATCAACCCATTTCGCAGTATCAACAAATGCATGCCGGACAAATCTCGCGGAGCGCATCAATACGGCTAAACTCTGCGCCCCGGGCACGCACCGGTCATCGGCACTTCAGATCGTGGGCGATAGCCTTGACGGTCACCCGATACCGCCGGTCTACCGGTAACGCTTCCCAGTCATTTTCGGAATCCCGCCCATGAAACTTTCCGCACGTTCCGCCGCCCTTTACAGCCTGACGTTTGCTGGCTTGCTGGCACTCAGCGCCTGCGGCAAGAACGAGCAGCAGCCCGCGAACCAGCCGGCTGCTTCCAGCACCGCACCGGCCCCGGCCAGCACCGCGGCGAAACCGGCGCCGAGCGCCACCGCCGCCGCTCCGGCCACCCCGAGCACGGCTGCTGCACCCGCTGCCGCACCGGCTCCGGCCAGCACCGCCGCTGCGGCGCCCGCCGCACCCGCTGCCGCCGCAGGCTTCCAGGTGAGCACCGTCACGCTGGGTGACACCGTCACCACCGATCACAAAGTGAAGAAGGAAGTGACCACCTTCTCGCCGAGCCAGAAAACCATCTACGCAAGCGTGGACACCACCGGCACCACGCCGGGCGCGACGATCAACGCGAAGTGGAGCTACCTGGAAGGCAACGGCCAGGTGGTCGCCAGCACCAGCCAATCGATCATCGCCGACGGTCCGGCCACCACCACCTTCCGCGTGCAGAACCCGAACCTGTGGCCGGAAGGCAAGTACAAAGTGGATATCTCGGTGGACGGCAAGCAGGCCGCCAGCAAGAACTTCGAAGTCAAGAAGAGCTGATTTTTAGCAGCTTGACGAATATCGAGGGCGCTCCGCATCGGAGCGCCCTTTGTTTTGGAGATATGTGATTTGGCGCGATGCTTCATTTGGCGCCCTCTCGCCCGTCATTGATCGGAGATGGGGAGACGAAGTGAAAAGCGATGCGTGGAAAGGCAGCGAAGACCATAGCCAGCAGATGCTTGACGCGAATCAAGCAAGGCATATCAACAATACATTCGCAACAACACAGGACCGCAAGTTATTACCTGTCATGCCACCTATGGCACCATTCGCGGTCTGGGGATTTAAGAGGCAGTCGCAGCGTGGAGCAACAAGGCGGGGCCGAAGTCCTTAGCCAAGAAGACGCCTTGAGCCGGCCGGGTCCGGTATGGCTGCGTCGATTCGGCGGTCCGGCACTGTCGGTGCTGATGCTGTGCCTGGCGCTGTGGGCGCTATACCGATTGGCCGGTGAAGTAAGTTATCACCAGGTCGGCGAATACATGCATCGCCTGCGGCGCGGACGCATCGGCCAAGCGATCGTGCTCACTGCGCTCGGCTATGCAGTGATGCCGCTGTATGACTTGTTTGCATTGAACGCGATCGGCCGCAGCTTGCCAAAGCCGCGCGTCGCACTGATCTCCTTCATCAGCTACGCCTTCAGCAACACGCTGGGCATGGCGATGCTGGTGTCCGGCTCCATTCGCTACCGCTTCTATATCCAGGCCGGCTTGTCGACCATGGATGTGGCCAAGGTCGTGCTCTATTGCACGCTAAGTTTCTGGCTGGGCCTGTTCGCGATCACCGGCGTGACGCTGTTGACGGTGCCGATTCCGCTGGGACTGCCGCTTTCGCATATGCGTCTGCTGCTGGGCGTGGCGCTCACGCTGATTCCGTTGCTGTGGCTGTTAGGCAGCGCGTTGATTCGCCGCCCGATCAAGCTGTGGCGCTGGAAAGTGCAGATGCCGCCGCTTTCGGTGGGACTGCGCCAGGTATTTGTCGGCGCGCTCGATTGGGGTTTGGCGGGCGCAGTGCTGTATGCGCTGATGCCGGATTCGCTCGCGCTGCATTTCGGTTCGTTCCTCGCGATCTTCGCGCTGGCGCAAATCGCCGGCTTGATCAGTCACGTACCCGGGGGCCTTGGCGTATTCGAAGCGGTGATGCTCGCGGCCTTCGGCGCCACCGGCAATCAGGCGTTATCCGCACCGATCCTCGGTGCGCTGGCTGCCTATCGCGGCGTGTATTACTTATTACCGCTGTGCGCTGCCACTGTCGCAGTAGTGATTCGCGAAGCACGTGGACTGCGTCAAGCCGCGCTACTGTCGCCATGGTTCAACGGCATCCTGCCACCCTTCTTTGCGGGACTTACCCTGGTATCCGGCGCGGTGTTGTTGTTCTCCGGCGCCACCGCGGTGCTGCCGGGGCGCCTGGAACTGCTGAGCGATCTGCTGCCGTTGCCGGTGATGGAAATCTCGCATTTCCTCAACAGCGTGATCGGCATGTCGCTGCTGATCCTTGCACGCGGCCTGCAGCGTCGCCTTGACGCCGCCTATTGGCTCACGCTGGTGCTGCTGGTTGTCGGTGCGGCGGCTTCGCTGCTCAAAGGCATCGATTACGAAGAAGCCGGTTTGCTGATCCTGCTCGCCGTGGCGCTGGCGCCGGCACATCGCCTGTTCTATCGCCGTGCCTCGATGTTCGACATCACCTTCTCGTTCGGCTGGGTGCTGGCTTGCGCAACGGTGCTCGGTTGCACGGTGTGGCTGGTGCTTTTCAGCTATCAGCACGTGGAATATCGCAACGACCTGTGGTGGCAATTCAGCTTCTACCATGGCAACGCGCCGCGCGCTTTGCGTGCGCTGGTCGGCGCAGCCGGTGTGGCCTTTCTGTTCGCGCTCACCACGCTGATCCGCTCGGCCCGCCAACGCTCCGTGCTGCCGGATGAAACAGAACTCACGCGTGCACTGCCGCTGATCAAGCATTTCCATTCCGCGCAGGCGCACCTTGCGCTGATGGGCGACAAGAGTCTGCTGTTCGACCCGGAAAGCAACGCTTTCATCATGTACAGCATCGAAGGCCGCAGTTGGGTGGCGATGGGCGATCCGATCGGCGGCGATGATTGCGCGCGCCAGGAACTCGTGTGGACCTTCCGCGAGCGCTGCGAACGTGCCGGCGCCTGGCCGGTGTTCTATCAGGTGAATTCGAACGATCTGGATCTGTACCTGGAAGTGGGCATGAGCTTGCTCAAGATCGGCGAAGAAGCCCGTGTAAAGCTGGACCAGTTCAATCTCGACGGCAAATCGAAGAAGGTCTTGCGCAATACCGTGAACAAGCTGGTGCGCGAAGGTTTGCGCGTAGAGATCGTGCCGATGGAACAGGTGCCGGCACTGCTGCCGCAACTAAAGGCCATCTCCGACGCCTGGTTGCGCGAAAAACGCGTGCGCGAAAAAGGCTTCTCGCTCGGCGCCTTCGACGAGCGCTATCTAGCCCGCACGCCGGTGGCGGTGGTGTGGCAAAACGACAAACCGGTGGCCTTCGCCAACCTGTTCCTCACCGACAGCATGGAAGAAAGCTCGGTGGATCTGATGCGCTACCTGCCCGAAGCACCGCCCGGACTGATGGACTACCTGTTCGTGGAGCTGATGCAGTGGTCCAAGGCGCAGGGCTATCGCTGGTTCAACCTCGGCATGGCACCACTGTCAGGCTTGCAGAGCCGCCGCCAGGCGCCGCTGTGGAACCGCTTCGGCGCGCTTATCTTCGGTCGCGGCGAGCGCTTCTATAATTTCCAGGGGCTGCACCGCTACAAGGACAAGTTTGATCCGGAATGGGAGCCGCGCTACCTGGCAGCCCCGGGCGGCATCGCGTTGCCGGTGGTGCTCACCAATGTCGCCAGCCTGATTTCGGGCGGCCTTAGCGGAGTCGTGCGTCGATGAAATTGCGTCTTGCGGTGGTGGTTGTCGTGGTAGCGATCATTGCCGCGCTGGTGATCTTCAAACCGTTCCCTCATCCCACGCTGGAGCACGCCACCGTCAAGCTGATGCCCACCGCATCGGCACCGGCCGGACACGACGATGTGTTGGCCGTGTTCTATTCCGGCGACGGCGGCTGGCGTGATCTGGACCAGCAACTGGGTGCACGCTTGCAGGCGCATGGTGTGCCGGTGCTCGGCATCAGCTGCCTGGATTACTACTGGCGCCTGCGCACGGCCGATGAATCCGCCCGCGATCTCGATGCGCTGCTCACCCAATACACCGCGCAATGGCACAAACAGAAGGTGTGGCTGATCGGCTTCTCCTTCGGCGCCGATATCCTGCCCACCATCGTCAACAAGCTCAGCCCGGAGAATCGTGCGCGCATCACGCAGATCGTGTTGCTGTCGCCGAGCACGGACGTGAGCTTCGAGGTGGAAATGGAGGACTACATCATGGTGCGCGAGAACTGGCTGAAAACGCATCTGCAGAAAGTGAAGCAGTGGTTCAATCCGGTGCCGCATTATCCGGCCCTGCCCCCGATTACGGCACTGCAAGGCAAGCCGCCACTCGTCTGCTACTACGGCCGCGACGACAGTGATGACACCGTGTGCAACGACCCGAATTTTCCCAAGTGGGTAACAGTACATGTGATGCCGGGCGACCATCACTTCGACTACAACTACGATGGGCTCGCGCTGCACATGATCGGCGAATTGCCGAGCGACGCGCCCACGCATTGACGTGCGCTGGGGCGCGAACCAACATCGCCATGCGCATGTACATCGAGATGTCGGTTACGCAGTCCCACGTGTATCGCTGAATTTCGCGCGCCGCATACCCTGCGTGCACAAATACCCTGCAATGCCTTCACCTAACTGAACTCGTCAAGCTCTGCGTACGTATCGCGTACGCGTCGTTCACGGCTGCATTGGTCGAATCGGTAGTGCCGAACGCGTCACCGCGCCGGCCATCCGTTGATCTGCATGGAGGTTGTCATGCTTTACTGGGCCGCCGTATTTTTCATCATCGCCATCATCGCCGCCGTGTTCGGTTTCGGCGGGATCGCCGCCGGCGCGGCGAGTATCGCCAAGATACTGTTCATCATATTCATCATCCTGTTCGTCTTGTCGCTGATCTTCGGCGGCATACGCAGGGGACCGCGTCCTTAGAGAACGCCACGCGTTGTCCAGCCAAACATGCCGCAGCGCCGTCGGGCACTGCGGCATTTCTCTATCTCGACTGGCAATCAGAGACTTCGAAACAGCGCCGTCCGTTTCGCACCCCATGCACCGTCCAGCCTCAGCCATGACTCGCTGGCGACCACGTCGGTACACGGCCCCAGCGTGCAAACGCGAATGGCACGGCTTTCTGCCTCGCGCCTGAGCATGTCCAACACCGTGCGCAGGATGCCGCCAGTGAACGGCGTATACAGATAGAACATCGTGCCATCCGACATGTCGGCTTCGCGCACGTCTTGGGCAATGAACTGCGCGTTATGCACCTGCAGTTTCTCGGCACATTGCCCGGCACCCGACACATACGCGGGCTGCAACTCGATGCCGACGCAGCGGGCACGGGAGCAAATGGCCGTGAGCAGTGTTACGTGGCCGAGTCCAGCGCCAAGATCCATCACGACGTCTTGCGGCGTTAACGATGCCTGATCGATAAAGTCGAAGATATCCTGCGCTGGCGTTGGCTGATAGAACACCATCTCCGGAGCAAGCTCGAGCGCATCGGGCGGCTCCTCGAAATCCAGCACGCCGCTGATCAGCGTATCGAGCGGACCGTAGCCCTCCCCCTCGGCGCTGCTCCTATGCAAGGAGGCCACCCATGTCCGCAGTGTTTCAGCACCTTCGCCGTGCCGGATAGCGTGGCGAATACTCTGAAAGAGCAGGTGATTGACGCTCTCCAATTCGGCCATCAGCGCTTCACTGCTTGGTCGAAGCGACGGTGGCAATACGTCATGGACAATCCAGCTTTCGAGTTGTTCCAGCACATCGATGCGGCGGCCCAGTTGATCCGGATCGCGCAAGGATCGATCCTGTAGGAGTGCGTCGACCCGGGTTTTCCACGCTGGCGCCATAACGTCTCAATGCTCTTTCATATCTGCATAAGCATGCATGCCGGCATGGCCGTCATCAAGGACATCTCATGAGCCACCCGTTCGTTGTTCGCGCAATCAGAAAAGCGGACTTTGCTTCGTGGTTGCCGCTGTGGGATGGCTACAACGCTTTCTATGGAAGAACGGGTTCCACCGCTTTGCCTGCGGAAATCACGCAGACAACATGGCAGCGCTTTTTCGATGCTTACGAACCCGTGCATGCGCTAGTGGCGGAGCGCAACGGCGAATTGCTGGGCCTGGCGCACTATCTGTTCCATCGCAGCACCATCCAGTTGGAACCAAGCTGCTATCTGCAAGATCTTTTCACGACCCAGTCCGCTCGTGGCATGGGCGTGGGTCGTGCACTGATCGAGGCGGTCTACCAGATTGCGATGGAGGCCGGTTGCCCACGCGTGTACTGGCAGACGCATGAAACCAATGCCTCGGCGATGCTGCTTTACGACAAGGTGGCGGAAAAATCCGGCTTTATCGTGTACCGCAAACTACTTCTCTAACTACTTCCCTGGCAGCGTCGGCAGTCGTCGCAGCCAATCGGCAAGCTGCGATAGCACCTGATGCCGGCCCGTCTCGGTTTCGTTGAACAGTTCGTGGAACAAGGTATCGAAGAAGCGGCTTGTGAGCTGCCTGGTTGCCCATGCACCGTTTGCAAAGTCGCGACTGCCGGAAGGATCTACCAGGCAGTCCGCACCGGCAGCCAGCAATAACGTGGGCACGCGCAAGCGCCATGCATCGGCAATGCTGGATGTGCCTGCGCGGAAAATGAAATCCGCCAGACGCGGCGTCACCCAGCCCGTGCGGAGCGGATCGTTGCGGTACTCCTCGACCACATTCGTATCGTGCGACAACTTGTCCGCCGGCAATCCGTTGCGCAATGGGAGATTAGGCAGCACACGCGCCAGCACGGCCGCCAGGCGTCGCAGCCACAAGGCCTCGTACGAGCGAAGCGCTGGCGAGGAGAGCACCAGCCCCGGCGGCTCCACCCGACCATCAAGCACCGCGCGCACCGCGACCAGACCGCCCATGCTGTGACCGAGCAGCAGCGGGCGCTTGCCAAGGCTGCCTGCGTAGTTCTCGTAGACGGCCGCAAGGTCCTTCAGCAAGTCGTCGCCATGCCGCAAGGCGCCGCGTTGACCGGGTGTACGGCCGTGACCGCGTTGGTCATAGCTGCGCACGGCGTAGCCGTGGGTCAACAACCATTTCGCCAGCGCGTCGTAGCGACCGCAGTGTTCGCCGAGGCCGTGCACAATCAACACCGCACCATGCGCGGCGCGGCCGGACCAATCACGCGCGAACAGTTGCTGGCCATCCGCCATGGTGAGCCACGTCGTGCCACCACCCGTCATGCCATTACCCGCCGCCGATTCCGCCGCTGCCTGTCGTTCCATAGCAGTTCCCCTGTTGGCATGCGTACATTACGCCCAGCGCAGTGCATGTGAGAACACTTTGCACGCATGCGTGCGATCCTTCATGGCAGCCATTGCGCCGTCCGCGGATCGACCGTCCAGGCACGCCACTTTTGGACGTTCAAGCCAACAATGGCCAGCCACAGGGCCGTCGAACCCTCACCGGGCAGGCACGGAAACAGAAGATAGGGCAGCAGCCGCTCCTGCAAGGACGGCGCGATAAAGCTGATGAATCCATCGGTGAAGTAGCAGAATCCGGAGACCCCCAGCAGCAAGCCGATCAGGCGCGGCAGGAAACCGGAGCGGAAAATCAGATAGCCGGCAAGCATCTCGTCGGCACCGTAAAAGACGAACGAGATCAGCAACCCCGTGTCTTGTAGCTGTACCGAGAGATAGGACAGCGCCTGCAGTTGCTGCGGACTGAACGCAGCCATCGCCCCGCCTTCAGCCGCAAGTTTGAGCGGCACATAGGCGTTGAGCATGTCGAGTGCTTCGATGGCGGTGCCGACGAGGCCGCAACCCAACGCAAGCGCAGCGACGATCCCATTCACGCGCCGGAAAAGAATGAAGCTGATGATTTCATTCGGCACATTGCACAACAGCAGGACGATATGCGCCGTGAAACCAAGGCGAAACAAGGTCTCATGCGCGGCAATGTTGTGAACCGTCGTCGCCGCATCGCCCGGCACGATCAACATGCTTCGAACGTAGCCAATATCGAATGCGCCGGTCACGATCCCGATCAGGGAAACGATGCCGACGATTCTGGCCAGGACGAGTGGGGAAAACCGCTCCGAACCGGCATTCAACATAATGCCCCCTGGCGGAAAGGCTACCGGCGATCACCATGCGCTCGCAGCGGGGATTTTCCACGTGCCGGAAGTACTCCTGGCTAAGGCGGTTGCTGCGAAGACGCGACTTCGGGCACGTACAACGCAAGATTCTGGTCGACGTCGTAGCGTTTTTCGCCGGCTATCGGAGGTTCGGACTGTTCGTGCACGCTCACGCGCCGATCCTTCGTTGCCACCCGCAAATCGACGTTGATGCGGTAGATAAGCTCCGCCTTCGTGTGAGCCGCTCGATAGGCCCCAAGACGCTTTTCGATCGTGAAGATACGATCGATCACCGCAAGCTTGCCGGGCTCCAGGTAATGCTGATGCAGCCGGGCCTGCACTTTTGCGGCAATAGCATCCGGCGCCGTCACAGCGGTATCGGCGCCGGATGCAAGCCGGAAGGCGCCAAGCATTCCCACAGCGATGGCGAGGCGCTTGCCGGCGAGCATGTCACGCCGCTCCTTTGACGTTTGCTTCGCGCAGTTTTTCTGCACATTCCTCGCAGCACACTTCCACGGTTCGGCCAGCGATGGTGACTTCAATCGCACTGTTGTCGAGCGCGCAATCGCACGCGGCGCAGGTTTTCTCGTTCATGGGATGTCTCCTGGTGTTACCCGTTATTGGGTGGGTTTAGGAGACCATCGGCGGCCATTGTGCGCTGTCGAATTCTTTAGCTGTTTCTATTCCAGGCGAGCGGGAGGTCGCTCGCCGCTGCCACATGCAGGAGAGGAAACTGCATGGGGCAAGCTGGGCATCAGGCTTGCGACGAACGACGAAACTCCGCCGGCGAACGACCATAGGCTTGCCGAAACGCGCTGGTGAAATGGCTATGACTGGAAAACCCCAGCTCTGCAGCCAAGGCCGAAAGATCCTCGTGTTGCGCAATCACGTCGAGCGCCCGCGCCAGCCGCAACTGCAACTGATAGCGGTACAAAGGCATACCTTCGACCTGCCGGAATATCTGGGTCAGATAGACGGGCGAGCTGCCGATTTCCTTGCCGATCTCGGCGAGCGTCCAACGTCGCGAAAGATCACTGGCCAGCAACACCTTCACGCGATCGGCCAGCCTTTGCCGCGCGTAGGTGGAAGCGGGCTGCCGTGAAGTGCGCGGTCCCAGGCTGCGGCAAATCAAAGTGAGCACCAGCGCTTCCGCTTCCAGCGGCTCGATGGTGCCGTTGTCGAGGTTATGACGCAGCAGCGCTACCAACACCTGTGCACGCGCATCGATGCGGTGCGACTGCGCGCGAAAAGCCACTTCACTGTTTGCGTGCAGCAACGCCTTCGGCGCCAGCTCAGCCAGCAAAGCCTTGTCCAGATCCAACGACAGGCAGGCATCGCCACCGTCCAAGGGATGGCTGATCCGATAGCCCTCCTGTCCATTGAAGAACAGCACATGATTGGCATCCGCCACCGCCTGATCCGTGCCCAAGTGCCGCAGATACAAGCCGCGGTAGGGGAAAACCAGTTGCGTGGATGACGCACACTCTTCCGCACTGCGATGGCGGCAGGTGCCGCTGCAGTGGACGTTACGCAGCGTCAACGATTCGGTTGACAGCAGCGTCTTGGAAGTAAGCATCGACATCGCCGTCTCAGCTTAGCAAGCTCGCGAAGGGCCGGCCTGTGCCGGAAAGGCAATAGCTAAAGATTCTGACAGCGGGGCTCGGCCCGCTCATGGTCTGCTTCACTCATACGTGAACACAGGCGATGACCATGAACCGTGAACAGAGAAAGCGTGCCGAGCACTTCCATCAATTGCATGCCGGCCCCGCGCCGCTGATGCTGCCCAATGCCTGGGACGTTGCCAGCGCGCGGGTGATCGAAAACGCAGGCGCCAAGGCCATCGCCACCACCAGCGCGGGCATGGCGTGGTCGCTGGGCTATCCCGACGGCGAACAGCTGCCTGTCCAAGAATTACTCGCCGCATGTCGGCGCATCTGCCATGCCGTGACATCGCCGGTCAGTGTCGATATCGAGCGCGGTTATGGACGCGATGCGGAAGATACCGGCGGCCTGGTCGGTGCGCTGATTCAACTCGGCGTGGTGGGCATCAATATCGAGGATGGCGTCGTTCCCGGCACGCAGACACTGTCGCATCCGAACATGCTGAGCGAACGCATTGCCTGCGTGCGCGCGGTGGCAGACCATCATGACTTGCCCCTTTTCATCAATGCACGCATCGATACCTATATAAGCAACGATCTACAGCCGGAAATGCGATGGGAAGAAACACGAAAGCGTGCACTCGCCTATATCGATGCCGGCGCCGATGGCATTTTCGTCCCCGGCTTGGCGGACTCCAATGAGATCGCGGCGCTCGCCCGGCTGCTGTCCGTGCCGCTCAACGTCTATGCAGGCTATCCGGGCGCACCTGCTTCAAACGAGCTTCAACAGCTGGGCGTGCGACGGATCAGCCTGGGTTGCGGTCCCATGCAAGCCACGCTGGCGCATCTGGCCAACATCGCCAGGGAGGCGCTCGACGAAGGTCGCTACGACACGATGGGCAAGGCAATGTTGACGACGAAGGAAGCCAATGGATGGTTCGAATCCATGGCACCCGATGACGATCACACCCCTTACGTTCCATACATTGGCATGGGCGATGGTCCCGTCGCGCAGCTTATGGCTCAGCCGCGCCATAACGATATCGAGCTGACCACGCGCAACGGTGTTTATCGCGCTGTCACTCGCGAAAGCACTTCGAAAGATCAACCGGCATGGCGACGACTCATCGCGTCCGTACTTGGCGATCGAGCAACCCTCATGAAAGTGGGCAACCGATGAGGCGCCCATGTGTGGGCCTCATGGGGTGGCTTGTCGTGACAGCGATGTCGATACCTGTCGCTCATGCGACGTCCGGTCCGGATGCTTTTCGCCAATCGCTCGATGAGGCATGGTGGACCGGCCCCATGATGGCCAACTCGGCCGCGGCATTGCCAAAAGGCCACTTCCTTATCGAGCCTTATCTGTACGACGTACATTCGTCGCATATGGACAGCTTCGGCTCGCTCACCTACATGGAATACGGCGTCACGAACCGGCTGATGGCCGGCTTGATTCCCACCTTTGGCTACAACCATGCAACGAATGGTTTGAATAGCGCCGGCATCGACACCGGCGATCTGAGCGTACTGGCGCAATACAGCCTGACATCGTTCCATGAAGGAAGCGCCGTGCCGGCCATGGCGTTGATGGTGCAAGAGACGCTTCCGACGGGCCGATACGATCAGCTCAACCATCCGCTGGTGGATGCGCAAGGCAGCGGCGCTTACACCACCACGGTGCAGTTGAATACGCAGACGTATTTCTGGCTGTCCAACGGGCGCATGCTGCGCATGCGCTTCAACGTGGGCCGATCCTTTTCCCGTCGAACACGCGTCGATGATGTGAGCGTCTACGGAACACCGCCCGGGTTTCGCGGCAAAGCCCGGCCCGGCGATGCGCTAAACGTCGACGCTGCATGGGAATACAGCATGACGCAGCGCTGGGTGCTGGCCTTCGACCTGGCTTATCACTATGCGTACGGTGCATCGGTGCGCGGCGTTGCGGAATCCACGCATCTCGCCTATCGCACACCATCAAGCGCTTATTTCGGATTTGCACCCGCCATCGAGTACAACTGGCGAAGCAATCTCGGCGTGCTGGTCGGCGTTCGTGTGTTCACAGGTGGCCACAACAGCCCGACGACCATCACACCGGCGATTGCATTGAACTACGTGCACTGATCAGTTCTGGTAGGCGCCTCGATCAATCAGGCCAGCGGCAGTGGTACGCGCGGATCCGGCATAGTCATAAGCGCCTTCTGCTGCCAAGCCAAGATTCACACCCTGATTGATGGCCGGCGAACCGGCAGACAGTTGCAGATCGGGTGTCGTGGTGCTTCTGAACAGCGGATCGGCAAGCAGGCCGTTGGTTTCGCTCTTGCTGGCCTGCTGGAACGAGCTCAGGTCGGTGTAGGTGTTGTTGTTCCACACCCAATAGGCAGATGCTCCAGCGTCGCTGGTATAGAACAAATCGTTTTGCAACGTCACCGGCGTGGTGCTTGATGCAACGAAACTGTTCACCAGCAAACCTTGACCGTTGGAATAGAGGATGTTGTTGGCGAACAGATTGTTGCTGGCGTTGTATTGAACCTGGAATTCGCCGGTTCCCGATAACGACGTGTCATTCTCGAACAACGTGTTGTTGGCGATCGTGCAATGGCTCGTGCCTCCCACCGATGCGGAATAGCCGCCAATGGAGATGCCGGTGACATTGCTGTACAGCACGAGGTTGTTACGTGCCGTCACGTAGCTGCTCACACGCCCGTAATGTTCGCTCGCCAGCTCGATGCCCAGATCGGCGGCCCGAACATTGTTCCATTCGATGGTGATATGCGTGCCGCCATCCACATAGATGCCGTCAGCACTTGACTGACCGTTGTAGGCAGGGTTGTTCGCAGATGAGATGTTGTAAACGGTGTTGCCGGCGATCCAGCCATTGCGTGCCTGATCCAGGCTGGCGGAAGGCGCCGTGCCTTCGAAGCCGATCGCCACGATGCCGATATTGTTGTTGTCGTGCACCTTGTTGTTGGTCACCTGCCAGTTCTGCACGTTACCGTTCACCGACAGCGACTCGCTGTAGCCAAGCGTGAGGTGGTCCACTTCGTTACCATCGATGATCAGATTGCTGATCGGCGTGGTCGCCGTACCGTATACCGCCAACCCGAATGCATCGCCGGACGACGTCTGTACTGTCGTAACGATGTTGTGGATGTGATTGTTGCGGATTTCGATGTGATCGCCCGAACCCACAATGTAGAGACCCAGCGGCACCAGGCTCGACGAACTCGACGTGTAGTTTTGCAATTGCAGGCCGACCACGCGCACGTAGCTCACGTTCTGTAACGTCACCAGACCTTGTTGCCCTTGCGGCACACCGAGCCCGGTGCCATCGATCGTGGCGGTCTGGCCAGGCGCAGACGTCAGCGTGATGTAACCGGCCGTAGCCGAACCCGAATGCGTGATCGTCACCAGTTCTTTATACGTGCCGCCTGCCACTTGCACGGTGGCACCTGCCGGCACGGTATTCATCGCGTGCTGGATGGTTCGCCATGGCGCCGTGACGCTACCGCTAGCACTATCGCTGCCGGTGGTCGCCACGTAATACATAGCCCCGATATACGTGGATGCCGCGACCACTGCCGACGCCGCACCGGTCGACAACGGCGCCGCTTCAGCCTGCGCCGTCACCGTTGCCGTGAATGAGGCCGGCGCATTGGCCGGTGCCGTATAAACGCCACTGGTAGAAATCGTGCCGAGACTCGGCGCGCCGCCAGGCACACCGTTGACCAGCCAGGTGACATTTTGGTCGCTGCTGCCCGACACCGTAGCCGTGAACGGTTGTGTGCCATTGGCAGGCAGCGAAACTTGCGTTGGGGATACAGCCACTGTGACCGCAGCCATCGCAGGTGCCGCTACAGCAAAAGCGGAAGTCATCATGGCAACCAAAGTGGTCGCACGCAGAACAGAGAAGGTGCGCATGCTTTCTTCGTCCTTACGAAAGTGGGAATGATCTGGCGTTTACGCCGCCAAGACCTGCGCACTATGAATGATGTCGATCCTGCAAGGTGCGATGGCCTTCGCAACGGTGGAAACAGGCAGATCGAATAATGTTGTCACCACGCGTGAAAGCAGTGTGACAGTGATGCATATCCGCTAGTGGCCCAAAATAGACACCCAGGGCCGCGCACTGATCTAGATCTCACCGACCACTATCGTGAAGCTTTGCAAGAAATGAAAATCTGGACGAGTTAACGCAAAGTCCGAATGCTGCGGATCACACAGCCGCGTCAGTTCGTCATAGTCGTCAACGGACAAGTAGGGCCGCAAGCGCTCACCCCATGTGCCGCGAAAAATGACTTCGAGAAGATAAGCCTCATCGTCGGCACGCAAAGGTGCCACGCGCTCGATCATGATCGTATGCGTCGTAACGTTTCGCAGCCCGCATTGCCGCAGCAACCCCACCGTTGCGCGAACCGCCGTCAACTCGCGTTCGCTGACTTGGTATCGATCGCGGTAATACTGGCGAACGGCTTCGTTCGTTACACGCTCGAGCCTTGCATCCCAAGCAAAGTACATGTCCGGGACGAATGAGCTTTGTCCCAGCGCAATTCGGCCGCCTGGGCGAAGCAAGCTGGCAAGCACTTCGACGCCAGCCAAAGGGCTTCGCAGATGATTGATGGCGTTGACGGACCAGATCAGGTCGAAATTTGCACAAGCCAATGGCGGCATCAAAAGATCGGCTTGCACAACCCATGTGTTCTGGTCAGCCATGGCGCGCGCGGCAGCGACGTGCGCCGCCGCAAGATCCACGCCGATAACCACGCCTTCGGGTTGGATCTCCGTTGCGAACCAGCCAAGCGCTTCACCCGTCCCACAGCCAGCGTCCAAGACGCGCATGCCCGGCTTCAATTCAAGCTCTGCAATCACTTGACGAAGCTCGGGGCGAGCGAATGCGTTGAAAAGCTGCAATTTTCTGGAGTAGTCGCGAGCCACGGTATCTCCAAGCAATCCTGGAGGCGCCAATGATTTATTCATGGATGGCTCGCATAGGCAGGGCTGCGTCGACCGTGATCAGACGGGTAGGTGTTGCGCGTTGAGAATAGAACGAATGACGCGACTGATCTTGTTTCTCTTCCGCAGATCGTCGGCTGCACGATTCAAACCGCGAATCCAGTGAAAGATGAAATCGATGATTCGCACGATCCTGGAAACAAGAAACTTGAAAAGCACTGGCACCAGGCATCTCATGCCACGTAGCCGAGGCCCTGCTGCGCCAAACGCATCTTCCGAAGGGATCTTAATTTGCGAGACAGCTGCCTCTCTTTACAGCAACTTGCAGAAATATGGAAACCAGAAATGCCTCCAGCCATGCCCCCAGTTCATTCGCAGTCACGGTTCACATCCCGCCCCCTGCAATTATCGTTACCAGAGCGGGGCGCTCCTTGAAATCGGCGCCACCAGCGACGCCGATAGCTAAACATCCGTTCAACCGAGCAATCCGCCAACCTCAACGGGTCTTGCAGCCCACATCCTACGGTGGATTCGGCCAGCGGCTGCTATGCGCTCAAAGAGGTCCAGGCTGCGCGCGTCAGCCCATGGCCTTTGCGATACCCGTGCCAATACCCGCGCCGGTTCGCCGGGCGCGCGGGTAATCAGCTGCATCTGCGGGATCGCCGATGCTTCCTTGGCGTTTGAGCTTCCGTTTCAGAATGCCTTCGGCCGCCGCCAAGATGGCCTGTTGCGAGGATTCATTGAAGATATCGATCGGCATTGGAGTAGAAGAAAACCTAAGGGGTTGCATGAGAGGCTCCTCTTAAGCGCCATAGACGCATAGAGCCCGGCAAAAGCCGGGCTCTATGCGTGTGCTGTAGTTAATGACAAAAGAAATGGCTACGAGGTCTTTGTGCTGAAGGTATGCCCGCAGCTACGACAGTGCTGATTGTGCAGAACGTTTTGGTCGATAGCAGCACCGGGCTTCGAGGCCGCCGCACAACCTGTCGCGCCGCCGACATACCGTCGATGATCACCCCGGCCACGCCACTGGATACCCCTGCGATTGCACCGATGGCACTCCCAGCCGCCTTGCGAGGTTGCGCGGTTCAATCTGTGGCGACTGCTACTTCGGACAACGTAGCGTGATATCCATAAAGTCAGGACTCGCCCATGGCCATCATGAGTAAGGAAGGGATGACCCTCTGCTCAGCAAGGTGATGTGGATTTGAAAGTTCGTGGATTGAGAATCAGCATGCGTCATGCGTGCCTTCTCCATGGAGGCCAGTACCTTCGTGCCTTCGTAGGCTGACTTGTATGCCATGTCGCCTTCCTTGCGCAGACGCGATCTTCACCGTCATTGGATTTCCATCGCGTCTACGCCTCGAAAGAGATCAGAAATCCTTTTGCAATGACAGATACACGCCGCGACGTGGTCCGAATTGTGGCGCTCCCACGCCCACACCCGTACCGTCACGTAGTTCGTATACACGATCCAGGGCATTGATGAGCGCAAGTTGCGTATGCAGCTTGCCGGTGCTCTGGAAAACGAAGTCATGCGAAACGCTCAAATTGAGCTGGAAGTAATACGGAAGCGAAAGTCCGTTGGGGACACCACCGTCCTTGCGCAGACCGCTTCCGAAAAGATAGTCGGCACCCACTTTGGTGGCGTCGTCGATTGCGTAAGTGATTCCGCCCGACGAAGCTAGCTTCTGGTCGTGATCAAGATGGATGTAGTTGTCGGCGATATAGGCGAGATCATCCGGGCCGAAATTGTACTGGCTGGTGACGACTTTCTTGCCCATTGCGCGGCTGAGCGCGTAATTGAAATACATTGACCAGGGACCGCTGTCGTAGCTGGCCGTGAATTCTGCGCCGCGCACGCGGCCGTACTCGTAATTGAAGGTGGAGTAGACCAGGGCCGCGCCGAATTGCCCTTCGTCTTGCAGCCGGCTGACTTTTCGGTAATACCCATCCAGGCCAAGCGTCAGTGCGCCAATGTTCTGCGAAACGCCAACATCGAAGTAATTGGAACGCTCAGCCAGCGGGGTGTTGTTGCCGTAGTTCTGCACGGCGTTGGTGGTGTTGGTAAACAGCGAAATGTCTTTATCGGAGATGAGTTCCGTTGCAGGTGGCGTGAAGTAACGCGAATACCCGGCATGCACGGTCGTGCTGTCGGTTGCCTGCCAGACCAGGCCCACGCGCGGGCTGAGCTGTCTCTCTGTCCGAGCGCCCTGGTAGATGTCGCCGCGCACGCCGTAGTTGACTGTCCAGCGATCGGCGAAATTCCATTCGTCCTGAAGGTAGCCGGCCCATGTTTTCGCAATGATGCCTTGGCCGGTGAAGATATTGAACGGAACCGTGCTGGCTTGGCTGCCATCCGGATTGGCCGGGAAGACCTGCGAATTTGTGTTGATCGTGGCCCGATCGAAATTACCGTAAATGCCGTAGCGCAAGGTGTGATTGCCGCCCCATGGTGTCGCGAAATCCGCTTGCACGGTCGATGCGCGGTCGGCTCGGTTGATCGCGGCAGCCACACCGTTGAACATCAGATCCCCGATGTTGTCGGGTAAAAACAACACGCTGCTGTAGCGCTGGCCCAACGACACTTGGTAGTCCGTATCGCCAAGCTTGCCTTGCAAGGCCAAGGTTCCAAAGCGAGTCACTTCGTTTTGGTGTTCGTTGAGGTCCGCCGAATTGAAGTCAACCGTATTCAAATAGCCAAATGCCGGCGTCTGGTCGGGATTGTTGGGAATTTGGAATCGGTTGTTGGTGATGCCGAACATGAAGCTCAGGCGGGTGTCATTGTTGATGAGATAAGAGACGTCGCCGAAAGCTTTGACTTGATTGGTGTGATCGTGAATCGGTGTCCGACTGGCGGTCGGATTTTCGATGCCAACATCGTTTTCCAGGTAGTTGGCGGTGAAGAAATAGCTCCACGGACCGCTATTGCCCCAGAGGGACGCGTTGGGATTGATCGTTCCAAACGAGCCACCCGTAATGCCCACGCTACCGCCGTTACCAAGAACCGCTCCGCTCTTGGTGGTGATATCGACGACGGCGGCGGTGCGCTCGCCGTACTGCGCAGGCAGTGCGCCGTCGAGCAGCTTCACGCTTTCGATCGTGCGTGCGTCCAGGGCCTGGCCAAAGCCGGAAATCGATTCCGGCAGCAATATGCCGTTGATCCGGTATTGCAGATTGGCGTGATCGCCGCGGACGTGAAGTTGCCCGTAGGAGTCCTGCACCACGCCCGGCGCTTGCAGCAGCACTTGATTGAGCGGTGTCGAATCCCCCAGCGGCAATGCCTGGATAGCCTTCTGATCAATAACGTATTGATTGCTTCCGGTGTCGGGAGAAAGTGCGTTGCGCGCCTGGTCGAGGGCCGCCGTGACATTCACCGTTCCAAGCAGCTTCACCTTTGGCGCGACGCGATTGCGAAACCCTGTAGATGAAGTGTCCTGAGGTGTTGTATCGGATGCAGCCGGCGCATCGCTGCTCGCCGAGATGTTTCCGGACATGCCAGAGGTGGGTGTGGCGTAGACGTACGTCGTGAGCAATGCGGCGGCGAGGCCGGCAGCAAGGCGAGCTCGTTTCATGGCGTGTCCTATTCGGGGCTGAGGTTGCATTGGTACGTTATAACATTCCATTAACAGAATAAGCCTGTTCCGGAAGTCATGGGTGTGAAAGAAAAGCGGGAGTGATTACCTACTAGGTCAGGTCGTGCATCGCCGGTGGCACTTAGTGCTGATATCGACGGAGCAGCGTGCGATGCCTTGCCCGGGGCAGCGTGGCGTCATGCCGGTTTTGCGGAGTTCCGTTCTCCTGACACTGTCGGCATACACCTTGCAGTTCCAACGCCGTGTGGTGGATCAGAAATCGCATATCTGCCGCACTGCGCAGAAGCGTGTCCTCGATGAGTTTGTCTTGGACCTCCGCTGAGATTCCGCATTGCCTGCAAACGAAGAACACGCAAGCTAGCGGGTGATCACGACGTACGCGCGGAACGTAGGCGTTGAGACTCTCTATACGCGCGATCAAGTCCAGGTCCAGCAGGAAATCCAGGGCTCGATAAACCGTTGTCGGAACCAAGGGCCGTCCCCAGGACTGCTCCAAATAATGCAAGAGTTCATATGCCCCCATAGGCTGCTGCGTCGACCACAACGCCGCGAGCAAACGTTGCCGCACCTCGGTGAATTGCAGGCCACGTGCCTCACACAGTGCCGCAGCAGCTTCCAACGCCGCCTTCGCGCTCGGATTGATCGGCATGTCACCCATCGTCATGGCGTCCTTTTGCCTTGCTCGTGGTGCTTTATCTTCAATAACTGTAATGATATAACATAACTTTCCGGCGGCGGAATAGGGGTTATGCGCCAGATATCGCTCACCACAGCGGGGCCGCAACGGTTTGGGTGGCGGTTGGGTTGTGGCCTGGCGCTTAGGCGATTTCGATGGCTGCTTGTTGTCCTGGGGCCGTTGTTGGTCGTTCCCGTTGCAGCGCAGACACTCGTCAGCCGCTCGCCTGGCTTTGAGATAGTCGAAAGTGTTCCTCAAGACACCGTCTATGGGGATCCTTCCACACTTCGCACGGCATCCACCTGGCTCGCCATGATCAACGGTGCACAAAAGAGCATCGATATCGCCGCGTTCTATATTTCGGATAAGCCGGGCGGTCCGCTATCTCCCATCCTGGATGCATTGCGAAAGAAGGCCACCGACGGCGTCCACATCCGTATCCTGGTCGATCAGTCGTTTTTGAAAGACAACGGCGATGCCGTCGCGAAGCTGCGCGTCGTGCCTCATATCGACGTACGCGAATTCGCCGTCCGCGCGCTTACGGGCGGAGCGCTGCATGCAAAGTACATGGTGGTCGATGGTACGAGTGTTTTCGTGGGAAGCCAGAACTGGGATTGGCGTGCGCTCGATCAGATTCATGAGATTGGCGCACGAATCGTCAGCGATCGGTTTGCACGGATTTTCGATGCGGTGTTCGATTTCGATTGGAAGCTTGCTGCAGAAGGCAACCTGCCCAAAGCCGCTATCGAGGCGTCCGAGCCGCCCGACTTCGCGCCGGCCAGCGACACGGACCCGGTGCGCATCGACGCCCCCCAAAACGCCGCACTGACGGTCTTCCCGGCATTCAGCCCGCCTGATCTCATGCCGCGCTGGGTAAGTTGGGAGCAACCTGAACTGGTGCGCTTTATCGAGCATACGCAGCACGTATTGCGCATCCAGGTCATGACACTGTCAGCGATTCGCCAATACGGCCCGAAAGGTTGGTGGCCCGACCTGGACGCCGCGATTCGCGACGCCGCGGCGCGCGGTGTCGATGTGCGCATCATCGTTGCAGATTGGGCGCTGCGCGAACCGATGCAGGATTACTTGAAGAGCCTCGCCGCCCTGCCCAACATCACCATCAAGTTCACCCGCCTGCCGCCGTCGCCGGAAGGATTCATACCCTACGCGCGCGTGGAACATGCCAAATACGCCGTGTTCGACGACCGCTCGGCGTACATCGGCACGGGCAATTGGGAGTGGGGATATTTCAACAACACCGTGGACGCCTCGGTATTTGTATCGGGCAGCGGCCCGGCCGAGACCTTGGCGCGAATCTTCGATCATGACTGGAATGGTCCCTATGCGGCGCGACTGACGCTTGATTCCCACGATGCCGCTCCGCGCAACCACTGACCCTCGTGCGCGATTCGATCATGACTCGCCGGCTTGACAAGGACTGGGGATGAAACGCTGGGTACCGCTGCTAGTCATATTTCTCATGTCGTACTCCACCACCATCAACGCCCGCCCTTGCACGCCGCATCACGAAGTCATCCGCACGGGAGACAGCGCGCTTTCATTAGCATTGCGTGCAGGCGTGGAAGCAGGACAGTTCGACCGATGGGCCGCGCACATCGAACCTGGCGTGCGCCGGTCGTTGAAACAACTACGACCCGGCGACCAGCTCGATATCTGCGTTGCGACGCGTGCCGATGGGAACAACACGGTCTACCGTCTTGCCGTCGTTCGGGACGAACAAGGACGACGTGCGGCCGACCGGGTCGACCTACCTCCCTCGCCGGTAGACATCGTTTCGTTGGCGAACGTAACAGGTGCTGTGTTGACATCTCCCTCGCGCGTCGCGCCTATGGCCATATCGGTGCAAACGTCTTCGGTCGCCGCTAAAGAAGAGCACGACGCGGACGATCTGAAGATACGGCAGTTGGACCCGGGCCTGCCGCTGGAGGAAGCGCTGATTCGCCTGCTGGGACAGCGACCCGTGGTGGATGCCATCCTCGCTTACGCGAAGCACGCGTGGAATCTACCGGCCCGCATTCCCGAGCACGCACATTACGCGCTGGCCATGCGGCCGTCGCATGCGCCGGGTGGTGCATACGAACTGGCTTATTTTGAGATCGACGATCATGGCCGTGATCGGAGGGTGTATCACTATGTGGACAAAGACGGACACGATTTCGTGGTGGGTCCTCACGGACGCGGCTATGAGGTGTTGAGGCCGATACTTCCGGTGAACGATGCGCGCCTTTCGTCGGGATGGGGATGGCGCATACAGCCGGTGCTCGGCGGCGACGAATTTCACAAGGGCGTCGACTACGCCGCTCCAATGGGTACACCGGTGCGCGCGGCCATGGATGGTGTAGTGGGGCTATCCGAGTGGCGCGGCGCATACGGGCAGGTCGTCGAACTCAAGCACACCCATGGCTTGGCAACGCGTTACGCTCATCTCAGCCGGTTCGCGGCCGCCATTCATCCAGGGACGCATGTCCATCGCGGCCAGGTCATCGGTTACGTTGGAAGCACAGGCCTTTCAACCGGGCCTCATCTGTATTACGAAGTGTGGGAACGCGGCACCCGTGTCAATCCGCTGGTGCATGCGCGATGGATCGTCGTCGCACGCCTGGATACCAAGGACCGTCAACAACTGGACGCGCACATCGATCATGCGAAGGCGGCGCCGTGAGTAAGCGTTCGCATGTGTGGCGACGCTGGTGCACGTGCATCCTGCTGTCGTTGGGCGCCGCAGCTGCCCACGCAACGGAAGCGCATGGCGAAGACCGCAACGCCTTATGGGCGCAGATCCATGACGTGTGCGCCGTCAAGGCGGAGCAGCACGTGTATCCGCCGTCCCCTTGCATCGATGTGCAAACCGGAGTGAACGGCTACGTTGTTTTCAAGGACCGCCACGGCCGCTACCAATACCTCCTGCTGCCATTGGCGCGCATCCCGGGCATCGAAAGCCCGGTGCTCTTGAAGCCTGGCGCAGCCAATTACCTGGCGCGCGCCTGGAACGCACGCCTCTATGTGGAAGCCGCCCTCGGCACTACGCAATCGCGCGACGTCATCAGCCTGGTAGTCAATTCGCCGGCCGGGCGCTCGCAGGATCAGTTACACATACACATCGATTGCGTGCGAACGGATGTTCGCGCTGCCATCGACCGCATGCTCCCCGACATCGGCGAGCGCTGGAACTGGCTGCCGCAAACGCTGCCGCCGGACGGTCACCGCTACCTCGCGCGCTGGGTCAGCGGCAGCGATCTGCGCATCGATCCGTTCCAGGATTTGGCGCGCTCGCTTGTGCCCGGCGATACGATGGCCATGCACAGCCTGGTCGTGTTGGGGGCGTATTCCTCCACGGGCAAACCGGGGTTCGTGTTGCTGAGCGGCCGGATCGATGCCGCAACCAGAGATCGCGGTAATGCGGACGATCTGCAGGACGTCGATTGCGCGATAGCCCGCCATGCAGCGGGACAGCCGTGAAAAGCGAACCCGAGACTCGCGGCTGCTCGTCAGCGCCAGGCGGATAAGGCGGTAATGACTTTCTGCGTAAGTGGTCTTCTTTCAGCCTCAGCATCTTCTTCATTTGGATACTCTCCATGCTTATACCCTGGTCCCTCGCGGGCTCTCTGATGGTCGCCTCCGTCGCGCTTGCCGCAAGGCTGTTGGTGTGGCTGCCCAGACGCTCGCTCGATGCGGCGGTACCGTGGCTGCAATCCCTGGCGGCAGGGTTATTGCTGGGCGATGCGTCATTGCACATGCTCCCGGCTTCCTTGGCAGAAGGCGTGCCATCTGCGACGGCAGGAAGCTATCTTGCGATCGGGGTCATCAGTCTGTTTGCCATCGAGTGCATCGTGCGTGCATTCGGACGCCGCACGGCAACCGCGCCGTTTGCCCGCTTGAATGTCGTTGGCGACGCAGTGCATCACCTCGTTGATGGCGCAGTGATCGGCGCAAGTTTTGCAGTGAACACCACCGTGGGGAGCATCATCACGATGGCAATCATGCTGCATGAGCTGCCAAGAGAGATTGGTAACGCCGGCGTGCTTATCGCCGGCGGCTACACACGCGATCAGGCCATCCGCATAACGTTGATGACTACCGGGGCCATTCCATTAGGGGCTCTCGCTATAGCGATCTTTGGGCACACCCCCTTTCTGGGAGAAAGCCTCGCCCTGGCGGCAGGCACAACACTTTATCTTTCTTGTGGTGACCTTATTCCATCGCTTTGGACTGCCAAATACGGCGGGGTTTTCGCGCCGCCAGTAGGTGTTGGTGCTGGCATGGTGCTCATGTGGCTGGCTACGTGGCTGCATCATTGAGCATTACCGTCGCTCACTTTCCAGGCCTGAACCGGACATACACCCTGTGGGATGCCTTGCGACGTTTGGTCCCATCTCCTTAGAGTCGTCCCTGGGGCGCCTGTGACATAATCTCCTGACCTCACTCCAGGGTTTGGCGCCCGCAAGGGGACATGGTGGTAAGTAGACGTCCATACAGACGATTCGTCGTCTGGCTCGCCGGCGTGGCCCTGGGCCTGCTGATGCTGACGCCTACCGTATCGCGCACCCTGGTGTCGATGTCGCTGGTGCCGGCCATGGACATGGCAGCGGAATGTTCCATGCACTATGCAGGCGGCCATGCGGGGTCTCCGCATCGGCCCATGCCGCCGTCAGTGGACGATTGCGGCTACTGCACACTGCTGCATCACAGCCCGGCACTGACCTGGGTCGTTGCCGTGCTCACGCCCGTCGTGCCAGCCGTGCCGCCGGCTGTGTCGCATACCGCTCCCGTTGCGCCTTCGCTGCGTCCGCTGGACCTGCGTTCACGAGCACCACCGCGGGCCTGATCCAGACCGCCTGACATCACGCAAGCGATTCGCCGGATCGGTACGCCTTGGTGCGTATCGACGGCGTGACGTGCGCTTGGCCACTCCGTCTACTGGATAAGCCCCACTATGTTTATCGTTTTCGCTGCCCGCGTCAGCCATGGGCTGTGCACGCGTTTGGCTGCCTGCTACTCGATCCGCTCGCGTTCGTCATTGCCGCAGGCGAACGCCGCATGAAAGCGACCCGACTCAACGGAGCGGCGCTCCCGGCACTCGTCGTGTGCCTCGCCATGTCTTGCGCTTCGGCCTTCGCCCAATACGCCTCTGACGGCGTCGATCCAACCAAGGACAAGCACCAGCCCGTATCCGCCAAGACCTTGTCGGGGATAACGGTAACAGGGCAACAGGGCAAACCGCTGCCGCCCGCGCTTGCGAGCGCGCCGGCGGTGGTGGAAAGCGTGGACGCCAAACAGATACGCGACACCGTCAATCTGATGACTACCGCCGAATCGCTGAAATACCTGCCCAGCATCGAAGTGCGCGAGCGCTACATCGGCGATCGCAATGGCATCGTGGCTACACGCACGACCGGAACGGTGTCCAGCGCCGAATCGCTGGTGTATGCCGACGACCTGTTGCTGTCGAACCTGCTCGGCAACAGCTACAACTTCCCGCCGCGCTGGGGGTTGGTATCGCCGAGCGAGATCGCACGCGTGGACGTCATGTACGGACCGTTCAGTGCGCTGTACCCGGGCAACTCGATGGGCGGCGTGATCACGCTGGAGACGCGCGTGCCCGAACGCGCGGAATTCCATGCCGGCATCACGGGCGCCTTGGAAGATTTCCGGCTCTACGGTGCGCATCAACATAATGGCAGCGGCGATTTCAATCTCGCGGCCGGCGACCGTTGGGGGCCATTTTCCCTATGGGTGACGTACGACCATCTGGATGCGCAAGGGCACCCGATGAGTTTTTCGACGGCAGGCCTGTCCGGCAAGTTTGCGGGGGCTAGCGCCACGCCGGTGACTGGCGCTTATCAGGACATCGATCAGAACGGCAATCCGCGCATGGTGTTCGGCGCCTACTCGTTCGACCACACCCGACAGGACCAGGGAAAGATCAAGCTTGGCTGGGACCTGACGCCGGCGATCCGGGCACTCTACACATTGGGTCTTTGGCAGAACGAATCGCAAACATCCGTCGACAGTTTTCTGACCGACACGCTGAACGGCCAACCGTTCTACAACGGTGCGGTGAACATCGGCGGCCGCGCGTACAGCGTTTCGGGGCTCAATCCTGGTTCGGCCGACGAGTTGCATATGCTCAATGCGGTGTCCCTGGCCAGTCATGGCCAGAGCCTCTTCGACTGGCGCGTGAACTACAGCAACTACGATTACCTGCGCGACGATTCCCGCTCGGCATCGAATTACGGTCAAAGCCTGGTTGGCACGAATCAGGTCATGGACGGTACCGGTTGGCAGACTGGCGAGTTACGCGGCACGTGGCATGGATTGCCGCTGTTCGGGCAAGCGCACAGTGTCACCGTGGGCTATCACATCGACGATTTCCTGTTGAGGCAGAGCACCTACGCCACGGCGAACTGGCAAGGAGGCGCCGACGGCGCGACCAAGAGTGCATCCGGCGGCGAGACGCAGACGCAGGCAGTGTATCTGCAGGATGTCTGGACGCTCGCGCCGCGCTGGGTCCTGACGCTGGGAGGTCGCGAGGAATACTGGGCAGCGTTCGACGGGTTCAATGCCAACGCGTCCACCAGGCCGGCTCGGGCCGATTACGCCAACCAGCACCACCTCGACTTTTCACCCAAGGCGGCGTTGAGCTTTGACATTACCCCTTCTTTGCAGACCCGTTTGTCGTATGGCCGCGCCGTGCGCTATCCCACCGTGACGGAGCTCTACCAGCAAGTCACCAGCGGTAGCGCGCTGGTGCAGAACAATCCGAATCTGAAGCCGGAAGACGCTCGGTCGTACGAATGGACAACGCAATACAACTGGGCGGCGGACAGCTTCCGCGTATCGCTGTTCCAGGAAAATCGCCGCAATGCTTTGTTCTCGCAGACGGATACGACAGTCAGTCCAAACCTGACGCAAATCGAGAACATCGGTCACGCACGTATTCGCGGGGCGGAAATGGCGATTCAGGCTAACGACGCAGGTATTCAAGGCCTGGATATCTCCGGCAGCGTTACCTACGCCGAATCCGTAGTGCAGCAAGATGCACAGGCCCCCACGGTGGTGGGCAAGCAATACCCGCGCATACCGCGCTGGCGTTCACGCATCTCGGCCGTATACCACGCCAACAGCCGCCTGACTTATACGCTGGGCTATCGCTATTCGAGCGGGAGCTTCAGCACGCTGCTCAATACCGACATCAATCACGACGTCTACGGCGGCATCAGTCGCTACAGCGTGTTCGACATGAAGGTGAGCTATCTGATCGCGCCGCGCCTTACCGGATCGATCGGCGTGGATAACCTGGGTGACGAGAAGTACTTCGTGAGTCCGCACCCGTATCCGCAGCGTACGGCTTTCATCGGCCTCAACTACGATTACTGAGTAGGCGGACAATCATGGTTCCTACCGAAGCCTCCCTGGTCGATAACGGCCGCGTCTCCGATCCGAGCGCGCGGTCTTCGGTCTATCGGCTGATCTGGCGCTGGCACTTCTATGCGGGTCTCTTCTGCATTCCGTTCGTCGTCTGGCTATCGATCACCGGATCGATCTATCTGTTCCATCCGCAGATCGACGCATGGTTCGACCGACCGTACAACCACGTCGACGCGCACCTGCCGCAGTTGCCGGTGAGTGATCAGGTCAACGCCGCGCTCGCTGTCGTGCCCGGCGGTGTACTCAATGCCTACCAATTGCCCGGCGATGCACATGACGCAGCGCAGGTGCTCGTGGGAAAAGGCGCCTCGCTGCGGCGCATCTATGTTGATCCCGTCACGGGCCGGGTGCTTCACAACGTCGTGGAGGACGGTCGCTTCACGAGCGTGCTGTTCCATTTGCACGGCGAGTTGCTGATGGGTGACGGCGGTTCCGCCGTGGTCGAACTGGCGGCTTCGTGGACCATCCTGATGCTGGTGACCGGCTTGTACCTGTGGTGGCCACGAGGGCGCCGCGCAGCTGGCGTGCTGTATCCGCGATGGGGCGCGAAGGGACGACTATTCCTGCGCGATCTTCATGCGGTCGTCGGCGTGTGGGTGTCGCTGCTTGCGTTGTTCCTGCTGTTCACCGGATTGCCGTGGGCCAAGTTCTGGGGTGGCGCACTGAAGGATGTCCGCCGCTTTGCCTCGCATCCCGTCGTCCAGCAGGACTGGACGACAGGCCGCGCCTCGGAACTGGCCCAACGACGCGCGATGAATACGCCGTTCGTGGTGCAGGCGAGCGATGCGTCCGATCACTCTGCACATCATGCCGCGTTGCCTGGCGCGGCGCCGGTCGACTATGCGCCGTTGAATCGCATCGTGCCGGTGGTACGCGAACTCGATCTGGCGCCACCGGTCTTAGTGACTCCACCGTCAGGCATGTCACCGCACTGGGGCGCCCGGTCCGATGCCTCCAATCGTCCTTTGCGTGTGAACCTTACGCTGGATCCGGCGACCGGACGCGTGCTCAAGCGTGTCGACTTTCGGCAGCGCCCTTGGCTGGATCGTGTCATCGGCTATGGCGTGGCCGCCCACGAAGGACAACTGTTTGGCCTGGCCAATCAAATGCTGGGCGTATTTACGGCGCTCGGACTGATCACGGTGTCGATCAGTGCCGTGATGATGTGGTGGAAGAGACGCCCCGCGCAGACCTTGGGTGCGCCGCCGGACGCGGGAAGTGCGTATCCGAAGCTGTGGATCGGCGTACTGGTGGCGCTTGGTGTCTATCTGCCTCTGCTCGGCATATCCATGATCGCGGTGCTGCTGCTTGAGCGCCTGGTGTTGTCGCGTATTCCACCGCTAAAGCATTTCTTGGGGCTGACCGCATGAGTGATATGCGCGCAACGCTTGTACGAGCTCCACTTGCCGGCGTCGCCATGGCGGTCGTTCGCATGATGCTGTTGTTCGTTGCGCTTGCCGTGTTGTTCGTCGGCGAGCTACATACGCAGGCGTGCGCAGCGCACGAGTACGGCGCCGGTATTGGAGAGCGCCGCTTGGATTGACCTGTGTTGATTTGGTCTTATTCCGTGAGTAGCGCAAAGACGAACGCGGAGATTCGTGTTCCGTTGTGCGGGCTGCCACGATGTCCAAATAAGAAGTGGACGCGTAATTTAGCGACCCGTATCGCGCTTTTCCGCTTCAATCTTAGGCCGCCAAACGGCCCGCAGCGGACAAACTTGCTGGACGTCCATCGACGTTTGTCCAAAACGGACAAACTATGCTGGATCGCGCACTGGACAACAGTGGATCATCAATTGGCGCGCCCGGAGGGATTCGAACCCCCGACCAATGGCTTCGGAAGCCACTACTCTATCCGGCTGAGCTACGGGCGCGTGGTGACGTGCTGGCGTGGGTGATCCATGTGGAATGGGCGCCAAGCGAACGGGGAGTATAGCGGAGGTGGGTGGGGATGCCCATGGCGGGACGCAACGCCAGGTTGGCCCCTCACCCGGCCCCTCCCCCCGTTATTGATCAAAGAGGGGAGAGGACGAGCGCGGAAAATCAACGCGCCTTGATGAGCTGGCTCAAGGTATCCGGCTTGCTGGTATCGCGCTCAAGATGCGGATACTTCAAACCGCCGTGATAGTCGATGCGCACGGTCTTGTACTCATCGAAGTTCTTCACCAGCAATTCCACCGGTTGGTTGCTGTCCTTCGCGGAAGCGGTGACGGCATCCTTGATGGCATCCGAGTCGTAGCTGCGGCTGTTGACGGCGACGATGGTCATGCCGGGCGAGATGCCGGCCTTGAACGCGGGGCTGTCCCACAGCACGTCGTTGATGGCGCCATCCTTGCCGATGGACAAGCCCAGCGAATACATCAGATCCGTACCTTTCCGGAAAGCTTCCACGGCCTTGATTGCATCGGACGGCTTGTCGGTGTAGACCAGCTTCCAGCCGTGCGCTTCCACACCCCCGATCAGCGGACCGTGTCCGTCGAGACGCGTGCGCAGGTAGCTCTTCCAGTCGTACTTCGCGATGCCGTCAAGCGTATTGACCACGTCTTCGAAGGTATAGGGATCGACGTCCCACGCACCCGGATTCACGCCGAAGAAGGCCTTGGCGAAATCATCGATGCTCTTCTTGCCGCCGCTGAGTTCGCGCAGCTTGGCGTCCACATCCAACCAGATCATCTGGCCGGCGGAGTAGTAATCCTCGCTGGCCTGGTAGTTGCGATACGGCAGCGCGCGGCGCTGTGCAATGGTGGGATCGTTGGTGGTGTCCTGCACGTTGCGCCAGCTCGCCAAACCCGGGCGGCCCTTGTCATAAGTAGCAGCGACGGCGGCGAGCATGTCCTTGAACTGGCTGTCGGTCCACAAACCGGAACGCGCGGCGACGACATGACCCCAGAACTGCGTCTGGCCTTCGTACACCCACAGCAGCGAATCACCCATCGGTACGTTGAAGTTCGGCGTGGCCAGATCGGCACCGCGACGATACTTGCCGTCCCACGAGTGGTTGAATTCGTGCGAGAGCAGGTCGCGCATCACCCAGCTCTTTTCCCATTCGGTGAAGTAGCCCGGCGGCGTGCCATTTTCGCTGGAACGATGATGCTCCAGACCATTGCCACTCATCTTCTCGCTGAGCGACAGCAGGAAGTCGTAGTGGTTGTAGTGATGCGCGCCGTACAGCTTGTACATCTGCTGCACCAGCTGCTGATGAATCTTGATCTGGTTCGGCTTGATGTCCAGATACTTCGGATCGTCCGCCACGATGTTCAGATGCACCGGAGTGCTTGCGCCCGGATCGAGATCGATCTGCTTGTAGTACTTGCCGGCGTAGATCGGCGAGTCGACCAGGTCGTCGTAGTTGATCGACTTGAAGTGCACGGTATCGCCGTCGTGCGAGGCGACTTCCAGCGCGGAGCCGAACTGCCAGCCGCTCGGCAACTTCACACTGGGCTCGGCCTGAATCTGGCGGGCGTAATATCCGGCGGGATAAACGGTGACGGTGTTCCATTGCAGGTTGAGCATTTCCGGCGTCATCACCACGCGGCCCTGACGCATGTCCTGCGGTGAGAGGAACTGGAAATCCACCTCCACCGATGTCGCACCCTGCGGCACATCCACGTGGAAGGCGTAGACGTTGTACTGATCGCGCGTCCACGGCAGCGTCTGGCCATTGGCTTTTACCGTGAGTCCGGCGAACTGGCTGATCGGGCCGGTGGGCGAGTGATGGCCGGGGATCCATTCCGGATACAGCAGCGTGAGCGGGCCGGCCGCCACCGGAATCGTTTCATGTACGCGGAACACGCGATGGGCGAGGTCGGTCGCGTCCACATCGATCTTCAACGCACCGGCGCTGTAGGGGGCGTTCTGCGGTGCGGCCACGTCATCGGCGTGAACGGCAAGAGCGGTGCATCCCAGCACGGTGACAAGGATGGCGGCGGCAAGCGGGGTGCGTTTCAAAGGAGTCTCCTGGGTGCGACGAGTGCCGCCAAACATGAACGTGAAGGCGGCGTAAGGCCACGATCCTAGCTATGTGCGCGCGCGTCGCTCCCCTGCCAGAGGTCACGCGCAAGCCTTGCGTCGATTGGGAATCGGCGATTTTCGCGACCGTATGGGCCGCGCCGGTAAAACTGAACAGAAATACCCCATTGAACGGCTCGGCAAAGTTCGGTTCAGGACGATTGTTACAATCTTGTTACGTCGTGTATCCCCGCGCGACCCCACGTCCCGACTTCCCCATCGTGGCGCTGGGCCAATAACAAAGAGATGGAGTCCTCCATGAATAAGCTAGCCCTCTCGGCCGTTGTGGCCGCTCTTGCTCTGTCCCCCGTACTCAGCCAGGCCGCTCAGGCCGACAACGCCAGCACCGCCACCTACGGCGCCAACGTCAATCCGAACTGGCAGGAAAATTTCTTCGTTGATGGTCAGCTCGGCCAGACCCAGGCCCGCACCGGCCTGCTCGACCATAACAACGGCGTGTTCCAGAACGTGCGCTTCGGTTGGCGCTGGAACGGCATCGTCGGTCCGGAAGTCGGCTATGTGTACCTGGGTCGTCCGAAGGCTGACTTCGGCAACGCATCGCTGTCGGTCAAGCCGCGTGCCGTCACCGTCGGGGTGAACGCCAAGTACAACGTCTACGAAAACTGGTTCGTGACGGCGCACGCCGGTTACCTGCGCTCACAGACCAAGTTCGCCTGGTCCGGCATCATCGACAACAACTACAAGACCTTCAACAACGGTCTGTACGCAGGCCTGGGCGTTGGTTACGACCTGACCAAGAACTTCAGCGTCGGCCTGAACTACGACAACTACCGCATCAATGCGGGTAACAGCACGAGCGCGAACTACGTTGGCGTGGGTCGCACCCGCGTGAACGTGGCCGCGTACTCCGCTTCGGTGGAATACCGCTTCTGATAAGCGCTCAAGCGTTATTGCAAGCAACAAGAAAACCCCCAGGGCAACCTGGGGGTTTTTGTTTGCTTGCATAGGGGGCAGCCACCGCGAACGCTCGCCCTAAAGTTTGCCGCGCTCAGGCCGATAGCCGTGGTTAGTCGCTCTTTCGTAGCGCCTTTTCCCTTCCCTAAGGACTGACACATGAAAACCGTATTCGTCGCGGCCCTGCTGCTGGTCGCCCCCATTGCTGCTCATTCCGCCTGCGCAGCCAGCGATTTCGCGATCCAAGACGTCAAAGTGGCCTCGGTCGGCAGCGGTGTCGCCACTCGCCTGAGCGTGAAAGGCAAGCTGGTCAACAACTGCGCATCGGCTGCCGCCGCCCAGGTTCGCCTGGATGCAAAGGATGGCTCCGGCAACGTGCTCGCTTCCAAGATGGGCTGGCCGGCCGGCACCACCAACGTCAGCCCCGGCCAGTCGGTGGATTTCGATCTGGGCCGCCTGATGCACTATCAGTCGGACATGCAGAGCTACTCGCTCAGCGTGGTCGATGTGAAAGCCTGGTAAGACGTTTCAACTTTAAAAACTTCGCGTGTGAACCCGCCGACGGCATTCGTCCATGCCGTCGGTTTTTTTTGCAATGAAAATGCATCGGGAGATGCGTGCTTTTTTCATATGCCCGGGCCACTAAAGTTGTTTCCGCGTGCGCCGATAGTTCTTACAAGCCCGTCTTCTTGGCAACTTGGCCCGTAAGGACTGACATATGAAAATCGCACTTGTCGCGACCTTGCTGCTGGTCGCTCCCGTCGCCGCTCATGCCGCCTGCGCCGCCACCGATTTCGCGATCCAAGACGTCAAAGTCGCCGCGGTCGGAACCGGCATCGCAACCCGTCTGAGCGTGAAGGGCAAGCTGGTCAACAACTGCGCCGCGGCCGCCGCCGCGCAAGTGCGCCTCGACGCGAAGGACGGCTCCGGCAACGTGCTGGCCACCAAGATGGGTTGGCCCGCCGGCACCACCAACATCAGCCCCGGCCAGTCGGTGGATTTCGACATGGGCCGCCTGCTGCATTACCAGTCGGACATGCAGAGTTATTCGCTCACCGTGGTCGACGTGAAAGCCTGGTAAACCCTTTCTTCATTGCTCAAACATTGCGTGTAGACCTGCCGGCGGTGCCAGCCCACACCGTCGGCTTTTTTTTGCCGCAAAAAAAGATGATCGTTTACTCAGGCGCCAAGCGCTGAATGAAAGGCAGCGTGCAGATCACTTAGCCGGCTTGCTGGATTTCAGCACCCAGAAGCGAACCCGCTCGAACTTGGGACCGGCCCACGCATCCCAAACCGTTTTATCGCCGTCGCTTTTGGCACCCGGCCAACTTCCCAGCGAGCGCGACATGGAACGCGCATAAATGCCGTGCGAGCGCATTATCTGCGTCTTACCTTGCGAGGAATAAGCGTAGCCGCCGGATTCCTTCACATCGCCCGGATACACCACGAGCACATGCCCGTTGGTTGTTTCCTCTCGACCGCCCACCACCAACGCGCCGGCCTTGGCGAGATCCGCCATCTTGCGGCTATCGTCGCGATCGATCTCTTCCCAATCGTTGCTGCGGGCGAGGAACCTCACCAGGTCATTCGCGACCATGTAAGGCTGGTTGGGTACAAATGCCTGGATCACATGCCAGACAAAGTTGCTGCACGAATGCAGCGAGTCGGGCATGTTGTAGGCGGCTTCCAATGCTGCTTTCAATTCCGGCATGTCATGTCTTCCTTGGTGTATTCGTCGGTGTTGTTCTGCGCGATGTATGCATGCTGCGTGGGATTCCAGCGCAACACAGGCAGCTCGTAATCTCCGCCTGCCGCCGGGTTGCTGACGTGCACGCGGATTTCGCCCGGCATGTCGCCCACGACTGGCCCGTACTGCAAACGCAACGTGCGCGGCTCATCAAAGGGAAACAGTTCCGGCAGGCGCGCGACACAGTGGCCGTCTGCGGTGACAAGCAAGGGACGAGGGAAATCCGGCCAGTTCGTCTGGCCTGGATGGTCATCCAGATAAGGCTGCGCGAATACCGTAAGCAGCCAGAGCTTGGCCGACGCCCCGTCGGAAACGCCCACGGGGCATGCTCTGACATAAGGCTTGTAGGTATTCCAATCCGCCGCGAGCGTAGCGTGATAACCCGCTTGAATGGGTGGCGCGCACTGCGTGGGCGACAAGGTCTTGAACGAGGGAGTTTCGTGGGATGCGCATGCGGTCCCCATCAAGGCCGCGCTCCACATCGCCAAACATCCCTTTATTACTGCCGATCTTACAAACTGCCGGCACATGCCATGGTCCTTCATGCTATGCGGGACTGCGACTTTATCCTAATTGGCACGCTTGTAGTTCGGGAGGCAACACAATCGGCACGCTCACGGGGCGGCTCCGGGGCAACCCGTGCCCCTCCGCTGTCCTCCGGAGGACAGCGGCCTCAGTGCAACGTAAACAACTTATCGAACCCGGCCACGCGCAACGTGCCGCGCAGCGCGCTGTTGGCGTTGACGATGCGGATCTCCGCACGATCGCCGCCGGCATGTTCGCGCAGCAGCAGCAACATGCCCAGTGCGGAGCTGTCCATGCTCTCCACCTCGCCCAGATCGATCACATAGCTGCGTGAAGGCTTGCGTTCGCCCAGACAGGCTTCGTGAAAATAGCGATGCACGCTGAAGTCGAAATGGTTGCCGAATTGCAGGGTAAGGCAATCCTGCTCGGTGTCATGCTGTACGTTGAGGCTCATGACGGCGCTCCTTAAAAGAGTTCGATCTCGCCGGCATCCATGGTGTTCTGCAAAGCAGGACCACGCGAGCGGATGCGGGCTTTTTCGCGTTGCAGCGCCAGGCGCTCGCGTACGCGTTCGGAATGTTGGCGCAGCACCTGTGCGTCGAAGGCCTCGCAGGCCAGCGTTTCGATGTCGCGCGTGGTTTCGGCTGCAACGCCCTGCAGTTCCACCAGGCGCGTACGCGTCTGGTTGAGCAGCTGGCTCAAAATGTCTTCGAACTGCAGCGAACGAATCGTGGTGGACACGTCGTTGCCGAGACCACGGTTGATTTCCACCACTTGGTCGGCCACCGCGCTGGTGCGCGCATCGCTTTCGGTAACGTGCGCCATCATGGCGTCGATGCCGCCCTTGGCCGACAGCGCCACGTTCAGATCCTGCGAAGCGAGTTCGCCGACCAGGCCGCGCACTTGCTCCATCGCGATGCGCGCACGCTCCACGTGGCTGCCGATCTGTTCGTTGAACTGGTTGGAATGGCTGGCAAGGTTGCGGATTTCTCCCGCCACCACCGCGAAGCCGCGCCCCGCTTCGCCCGCACGCGCGGCTTCGATCGCCGCGTTGAGCGCCAGCAGATTGGTTTCCTCTGCGATGGTGTTGACGTTCTTCAACAACCCGAACACCGCGTCCATTTCTTTCGACATGCCGTCGATGCGATAGACGATGCGCAGGCTTTCGCGCGAAAGCTGCACGATCAAGCCCACGAAATGCTGCAGCAGATCGCCGGTGCGCGCAGCGAAATCCTGCACGGAAACGCCGCCGTTCTGCACGTCGATGATTTGCTTCAACAGCGATTGCTGCATGCCGGTCTTCTGCGAAAGGCCGTCGAAGCCGCCGCCCAGTTCCAATACCGCATCGCGCAGCAGATCCAACGCTTGGTGCAGCTCGCGCGAGGCATGGCCGAGTTCGTCAACCAACGCACCGCGTATGTCTTCCAGGGCCTCGCGCACCGGCCCGTGGTCCGGCTCGGGCACCACCTCCACCACGGTAGCCGCGGAAAGACGGCGGCATTCGAAGATCCATACCGCACAAAGCGCGGTGATCAGCACGGGGGCCAGCCACATCGGATCCCAGATGAGACATAGCAGCAAGGCAACAAGGCTCGCACCGATGCCGATGAATGGGCGGGGAGCGGAGGTGGGGAGGATAGCGGACATAAGCGATTCCAATCCATCAGGATGTTCGTCAGGATGCAGCGCGCCGTGCGCCAGCAATGGGTTGTTGCGCAAGCTCAAGCAAGCGCGCGGCGATCTCTTCGAGCGGCAGTTTTTCGTCGGCGGCGCCAAGCTTCCACGCAGCGCCGGGCATGCCCCATACCACGGAGCTGGCCTCGTCCTGCACCAACGTCGGCGCGCCGCTCTCGCGCATTTCCAGCAAGCCGCGCGCACCGTCATCACCCATGCCGGTCAGCAATACGCCGATGGCGGCGGAGCCTATGCTGGCTGCGGTGGAACGGAACAGCACATCCACGCTGGGCTTGTGTCGATTCACCTGCGGACCATCGTGCAGGCGACAAACATGCTTGGCGCCATCCCACATCACCAGCAAATGTTCGCCGCCGGGCGCGATGTACGCATGGCCCGGCTGGATGGGCTGGCCATCGCGCGCTTCGCACACGCGCATGGCCGAGCAGTTGTTCATGCGTACTGCGAACGGGCCGCTGAAGGCAGCGGGAATGTGCTGCGTGATCACGATCGGCGGCGCATCCGGCGGCATCGACTCCAGCACCACGCGAATGGCTTCGGTGCCACCCGTGGATGCGCCGATGGCAATGATGCGCTGGCTGCCGCGCGTGCCTGGCGACTGCGAACGCGGCAACACCGCGTCGGCGGAAAGCCGCGGTGCTACACCGACTTTCTGCACCTGCGTATAAGGACGCGGACGCGTGCGCGCGGCGAGCTTTACCTTCGCGCAGATTTCCTGAGCGCTTTCCGCAAAGCTATTGGCCAGATCGCTGGAAGGCTTGGTGAAGAAATCCACCGCGCCGATTTCCAGCGCGCGCAGCGTCACTTCCGCGCCGCGCTCGGTCAGCGAGGACACCATCACCACCGGCATCGGACGCAGGCGCATCAGGTTTTCGAGAAAGGTCAGCCCATCCATGCGCGGCATTTCCACGTCCAGCGTGAGCACGTCGGGATTGAGCTGCTTGATCTTGTCGCGGGCGATCAGCGGATCGGCGGCGACGCCGACCACCTCGATGCCCGGATCGGAATCGAGCATCGCCGACAGGAGCTTGCGCACCAGGGCGGAATCGTCGACGACCAGGACACGAACTTTTTCCATACCGCTTTCTCGCTCTTTGCTTCAACTCGAGGGGAGCCTTAAAACAGCTCTACCTCACCCTTTATCGGATCATTCGCCAAACGCTTGAGGTAGCGCTGCTCGTTGGCCGCCAGATCGGCGTCGCGCTGGCTGCGCAGCTGCCTTACGCGCACCCTTCCGCTGGCCGGAAAAAACTGCAGCTGGCGCGGGTAGATATCGCCCACGTCCGCTGCCGCGATCGGCAAGCCTTCGGTTTCCAGATACTTCTTGACGAAGGCGATGTTGCGCTGACCCACGTCGGTCATCTGCGTCAGCACACGGCCGCCGCCGAAGATCTTCACCGTCAACGATTCGCGCCTGCCGCCAGCCTTCAGCACAGCGTTGATCAGCTGTTCCATCGCATCGCTGCCATAGCGCGCCGCACGGCCTACGGCCAGCGACCAGTCGTTGCGCTCGCCGCTCATCGGTTCGGGCAACATGAAATGATTCATGCCGCCGATGCCGCGCTCGTTATCGCGAATACAGGCGGAGACGCAGGAGCCGAGCACGGTGGAGATCATTTCCTCCTGCGTGCTCACGTAGAACTCGCCGGGCAGCACCTTCACCGTCATGCAGCTATGGATGGGGTCCCAGAATCGGCGCATGTGCTCGAAGCCAGGCAGAACGGGCGCACTGGCATTCGGTGTAACGGCGATACCTCGCACGGGCGCCGTCATGACACACGTTTCCGGTAGACGGTGCGCCCGACCAGGTCGAACGCATCGCTAAGACCGTGCATCGACTCGGAATGACCCAGGAACAGATAACCGCCCGATTCCAGCAACCCGGCGTAGCGCTCGAACAGTCGCTGCTTGGTCGGCTTGTCGAAGTAGATCACCACGTTGCGACAGAAAATGGCGTCGAATGGGCCGCGCATGGGCCAGTCGTGCAGCAGATTGAGCGGCTGGATGGCGACCAGATCGCGCAAGCGCTGATGCACGCAGGCATAACCTTCGTAACGGCCTTCGCCGCGCAGGAACCAGCGGCGGCGGCGTTCGTCGCTGATACCGCCCATGCGATCGAGCGCATACATACCGGCGCACGCGTGTTCCAGCGCCTGGGGCGAAAGATCGGTGGCGAGAATGCGCGCGTCGACCTTGCTGCCGGTGCGCTCCAACGCCTCGGCCAGCACCATCGCCAGCGCATAAGGCTCTTCGCCGGTGGCGCAGCCGGCGGACCAGATGCGCAAGCGTCCGCCATTTTTCTTTTCTTCCAGCCAGCGCGGCAGCAGTTGCTCCACCAGCAGATCGTAGTGGTGCATCTCGCGAAAAAACGATGTGACGTTGGTACTGATCACGCTAGCGAGTTCGCCCAGCTCGCCATCCGGATCCTTGCGCAGCAACTCGCAGTAGCTGGCGAATTCCTTCAAACCCAATGCGCGCAGGCGACGCAGCAGGCGGCCTTGCACCAATTGGCGCTTCTGTTCGCTCAGCGCGATGCCGCAATGCTTGTAGACGAAATCGCGCAGAAACTGGAACTCGGCATCGCCGAGCAACGGGCCTCCCCCGTTCGCAACGACACCGAAATTCGAAGCAGTGGCCGTGTTCATGCCTGCCACTCCCTCCGTCCGGTCGCGGGCGGCGTAGCGATCACAGTGCAAGAGATGATTCGGCTACCCAATGTCACGACGTTTACCTCGTATCGTTATGGAGCGAATAAATCGCTCTCGCATCCGTAGCGCACGCTTTCCAGTTGCGCCGGTGCCCTTCCCCTTTTGGCCGCTTTCCCTGGCAGCAACCCTCTCCTGCCACCCAGGAGAGGGCTCAACGCAATTTCAGAATTCCTTCCACACGTCGCTGTCGGCCGTTGCCGGCACACTGCGGCGCTGCGGCGCGACGGGCGGTGCGGACTGGCGCACGGCTGCGAACACCGCTTCCGTTTCGGCAAGGATCTCTGCCGCCTTCGGCTTGCCTGAGACCGGCGCAGCCGCTTCGTCGCCCAGGCGGAAGAAGCCCACCTGACGCGACAGCTCGCCGGCTTGTTCGTGCATGGCGCGTGCGGCGGCAGAAGCTTCTTCCACCAGCGCAGCGTTCTGCTGGGTCATTTCATCCATCTGCGACACGGCGTGGTTCACCTGGTCGATGCCGGCCGATTGTTCCTGGCTGGCTGCAGCGATCTCGGCCACGATGTCGGTGACCTTCTTCACGCTGTCGACGATGTCCGCCAGCGCCTTGCCCGATTGATCCACCAACTCCGAGCCCGCGCGCACCTTGTCGGCGCTGTCGTTGATCAGCAGCTTGATTTCCTTCGCCGCGCCTGCGCTGCGCTGGGCGAGGTTGCGTACTTCGGTGGCGACCACGGCGAAGCCGCGGCCTTGCTCGCCTGCACGCGCCGCTTCCACCGCCGCATTCAACGCCAGCAGATTGGTCTGGAAGGCGATCTCGTCGATGAGGCTGACAATGTCGGAAATCTTGCGGCTGGAGCTGTTGATTTCGCGCATGGCGGTCACAGCTTGCGCTGCCACTTCGCCACCGCGTTCGGCCTGCTCGCGTGCTCCGCGAGCGAGTTGGTTGGCATGGCTGGCGTTTTCGGCATTCTGCTTCACGGTGGACGTCATTTCTTCCATCGACGAAGCGGTTTCTTCCAGACTGGAGGCCTGCTCCTGCGTGCGCTGGCTGAGGTCGTCGTTGCCACGAGCGATCTGTTGCGCAGCGGTGCTTACCGCATCGGAACCATTGCGCACTTCAGCCACGATGTCGACCAGGCGCTGATCCATCGTGCGCAACGCGGTGAGCAATTGCGCCAGCTCGTCCGTGCCTTTCACTTCGATGGCATGGCCGAGTTTGCCGCCGGCGATTTCATTGGCGACTTTCATCGCGTAATTGAGCGCATGCGAGATCGAGCGAATAAGCAGCGTGGAACGCATCAATGCAAACAGCAGGCCGGCAATCAGCGCGATCAGCGTGATCATGCGGACGCGCTGGTAGCTCTTGACCTGATCGGCAAAGATCTGGCCGGCTTCGTCGCTCTGCACTTTCACCAGTTTGGCCAGTGCGTCCTGACGTTGCATCAGCAACGGGCGCAGTTCCATTTCCACCAAATCGGAAGCGCCTGCATCGGCCTGCTTGATGGCGTCGAGCACGTCTTGCTTGGCTTGCTCGTAATCCTTGTCGCTGGAATGCCATTCCTTGTTGGCGGCAGCCACCGCAGGACTCATCTCCAGCTTGCCGAAGCGTTGCTTGTAGTCATTCATTTCGGCCTGATAGCGCTCGAACTCCGCCATCTTTTGCTTCACCTGGTCGGGTTTGCCAACCAGCCCGGCCGCTTCGCTCATGGTTAGGAACGACTTGAGCGAATCGCTCCGCACGATGTCCAGGTATTGGCTGGGCACCAGCTCCGATTCATAGATGCGCTGCGTGCCGGCGTTTTGCTGGGACATCGAATACAACCCGATGGCCGCGCCGGCCAGCAACATCACGCCGAGCAGGCCGACCAGCATGATCAGCCGCGCCCGCACGGTGAGCGATTTGAACTTGAATGTGGGAAAACGCAATTTCATGAGAGTTCTTCCTTCAGGCTACGGCTTTCACGTTGCCGGCTGCATCGAGAGCGGCTTGGAGCATCTGGGCGTCCTGCGGTTGCAACAGCTTGTCTGCATCGAGCAGCAACACCATGCGGTCGCCGGTCGAGGTCAATCCTTTCAGGTATTCGGTATCCACCGTGGTGCCCATGTCGGGCACGGGGCGGATCGCGTCGCTGGCTACATCGAGCACGTCAGATACGGCATCCACTACTACACCGAACTGGCGACCGGCCACGGTGATGATCACGGTGACGGTGGTGGTGTTGTATTCCTCGCGCGTGAGGCCGAAGCGCAAGCGCAGATCGATCACCGGCACGATGGCGCCGCGCAGATTCAGAACGCCGAGCACGTAATGCGGCGATTGCGGGATACGCGTCACGGGGGTCCAGCCGCGAATTTCGCGCACGGCCAGGATGTCGACGCCGTATTCCTCGTGCGCGAGGTTCACGGTGAGGTATTGCGCTTGATCTGACATGTTTTGCCTCGTCGTGGAGCAGCCATGTGGCGCCCCGGTACGAGAGAGAAATCGGCGGGCGGGGGGAAAACTTGAGGTGGGAGTTGAGGGGAAAGGGGCGTGGAAGGGCGTCAAAAGCTTGGCTTGGCGCCATTTGCCTGGCGCTGGTGAGCGCTTGTTCCTTCGTCTCGAACGGGATGACTAACGTCGAATTCCAGCTCGCCGAATCTGCTCCCTCCCCTGCGTGTAGTAGGGGAGGGTTGGGGTGGGGTGAAGCAATCCCGCGTGGAAATGCAGCAGTACCGCAAGCTCAAGCAACTCCACCCAGCCCTCCCCTGCCACGCAGGGGAGGGAGCACATCGCCGCAAGATTGAAAAATCCGGTGTCTTTATTCGCCCACGGCAGCAAACACGCTTGCCGCCAGCGCCGGCTTACGCACCACAGCCGCATCCCTTGCAGACACCTGTGTCTCCTGCGCAGCGCCACGCACCCGGAAATACCCCATCTGCGCGGATAGCCGATCCGCCTGCTCCTGCATGGCGCGAGCGGCCGAGGCAGCCTCTTCCACCAACGCGGCGTTCTGCTGGGTGACTTCATCCATCTGCATCACCGCACGGTTCACTTGCTCGATACCGCTGGATTGCTCCTGGCTCGCAGCAGAAATTTCGTCGACGATGTCGACGACCTTTTTCACGCTGGCGATGATGCCGGCCAGCGTCTGGCCGGATTCATCGACCAGCTGCGAGCCCACCTGCACCTTCTCCACGCTGTCGCTGATCAGCGTCTTGATTTCCTTCGCAGCGCGCGCACTGCGTTGGGCGAGGCTCCGCACTTCATCAGCAACCACTGCGAAGCCACGGCCATGTTCGCCGGCATGCGCGGCTTCAACGGCCGCATTCAAGGCCAGCAGATTGGTCTGGAACGAGATCTCGTCGATCAGGCTGACAATATCCGCAATCTGTGCACTGGCCTGCCGGATGCCTTGCATGGCTTCGCTAGCGCGTGAAGCCACGTCGCCACCGCGCTCGGCCTGTACGCGCATCGCCATCGCCAGCTGGCTGGCATGCTGCGCGTTGTCCGCGCTTTGTTTTACGGTGGAGGTCATTTCCTCCATCGACGCGGCGGTTTCTTCCAGGCTGGAAGCCTGTTCCTGCGTGCGATAGCTGAGATCGTCGTTGCCGCGCGCGATCTGTTGTGCAGCCGAGGTCACCGTCTGTGCGCTTTGCTGCACTTCGCCCACCACTTCGGTGAGTTTGCCGCGCATACGGTCCAGCATATCGAGCAAACTGCCGGGAACCGCAGTCATCGCTTGATCGTTGCGCAGATCACCATCGGCGATGCGTGAGGCTATCGCCAATGCCACGCTCGGCTCGCCGCCGATGCTGCGGCGAATGCTGCGCATGGATTCCCCCACCACCAACATCACCAGTAAAGCGACGATGCCGGCACGCACCAGCCTGCGTATCAACATTTGCTGGAACTGCGCATTGATGTCGACGAAATAGGCACCCGCCGCCACATGCAGATCCCACGGCTTGTAATACGCGGTATAGGTGATCTTGTGTTGATCGCCTTTGCTGCCAGGCATCGGCCACATGTACTCGGTGAGACCATGACCATCCTGCTGATCGGCGGCCAGCATCTCGCGATACAGGTATTTGCCCGTGGAATCGTGGTCGTCGCGAATGCTGTTGCCATCCCGGTTGGGCATGATCGGATGCATGTGCATGACCAGGTTCGAGTCGAATACGTACACGTAGCCGGTGCCGTTGTTCCAACGCAGCGTGGAGAGCGCGCTCATCGCTTGCCGTTGCGCTTCGGCGTCGCTGAACTCGCCTTTCGCCGCGCGATTGCGGTAGCTGTCGATCAACGACGTGGCCGTCGCCACTTCATCGCTCAGCGCGCGTTCCCGCGCTTGCATCAGCAGGCCGCGGCCGTCCAGGCATGACATGACGGCGAGAGCGACCAGCCCAGTCACGGCAACGGCGATAACCAGCCACACCCGAGCCGAGAGGCTGAGGCGTTCGAACATTTTCAATGGGGACTTCATCACGGCAACCTTCGATGACATGGGAAGACGGGGCGCACGGCCCCACCGCACTCCATGCACGGCCTCGCGCGACTTCTTAAGCGCGAGATTCGAAAATGCGGAACCTCCCTCCCAAGCTCCGCAATATTTTTATTACGCCGCCTTGCGTCGCGACTGCAGACGGATCAATCCGGCCACATCGACAATCAAGGCCACCGAACCGTCGGCCAGGATGGTCGCGCCGGAAATACCGTCGACACGCCGGTAATTGGCTTCCAAAGACTTCACTACCGCTTGTTGCTGGCCGACCAGTTCATCGACGAACAAACCGATCTGCGTGCCGTCCGCCTCGACGACGATCACCAGGCCTTCCTCGATCTGCTGTCGTGCGCCAGCACAACCAAACTGCTGATGCAGGCGCACGATCGGCAGGTATTCGCCGCGGAAGCGGAACAGTTCGCCGCCCCCGGTGACGCTGCGCACGGCGTCGGCGCGCAGTTGTACGGATTCAACAATGGACACCAGCGGCACGATGTAGCACTCGCCGCCCACGGCCGCGCGCAGGCCATCGATGATCGCCAGCGTCAACGGCAGCGTAATGGTGAACGTCGTGCCATTCCCCGGGCGGCTCTGAATGGCAACGTTGCCGCCCAGATCCACCACGTTGCGGCGAACCACGTCCATGCCCACGCCACGGCCGGACAGATCGGTGGTGACCGCCGCGGTCGAAAAACCCGGCTGAAAAATCAGCTCGCCGACCGCTTCGTCGCTCAGGTTTTCACCGCTCTTGATCAACCCCTTCTGCAGTGCCTTGGCGATGATGGCTTCGCGATTGAGGCCCGCGCCGTCATCGGAAATTTCCACCACGATGGAACCGCCACGATGGAAAGCTTCCAGACGCAGCGTGCCCACGTCGCCCTTGCCGGCGGCGCGGCGCTTCTCCGGTATTTCCAAGCCGTGGTCGATAGCGTTGCGCACCAGATGCACCAGCGGATCGCCGATTTTTTCGAGGACGGTCTTGTCAAGTTCAGTGTGTTCGCCAACCAGATCCAGCTTCACTTGCTTGCCGAGTTTCTGGCTGAGATCGCGCACCAGGCGCGGAAAGCGATTGAACACGGAGCCGATCGGAAGCATGCGGATGCCCATCACGCTTTCCTGCAGCGAGCGTGTGTGCCGTGCAAGCTGAGCCAGGCCGTGCTGTAGCATCGCCAGGCGCGAAATATCGAAATCCTCGCGGAACTGATCAAGCATCGCCTGCGTAATGACGAGTTCGCCGACCAGATCGATCAGGCCGTCGATCTTGTCGATCGCCACACGCACGGAGCCTGCATCGTTGCTGCTTGCTGCGGCATTGCGTGCAGTTCCCGCCGCTCCGCCCGCTCCGCCCGCACCGGCGGCCGGCGCTGCAACAGCTTCGACTGCGGGTGCGGGCGGCGGCGCAGCGGCAACGAGCGGCTCGATGTTGAGATCGCATTCGTCTTCGACCCATTCGAACACCGACTTGATCGCATCCTGGCTGACCGAGCCGGTCAGTTCGATGCGCCAGCCCAGATGGCATTCGGAAGGGTCGAGTACGTCAAGCGTGGGCACACGATCCAACTGTGCCTCGACGACCAGCTGACCGAGCGCAGCCAGTTCACGCAACAGACGCAACGGTTCGTTGCCGCCGGCCAACATACCGGCGTGGGGACGGAATTGAATGATCCAGCCGCTGGATGCGGCCGGTTTTGCTGCAGCTTTGGCTGCCGCGGCAGGCGGGTTGTGGCCCGCCGCTGCAGCAAGCTGCTGCTTCAGATTTTCGCTTTCGGCATTGGCCAACGGCTGGCCGCTTTGCGCGCGGTCGAACATGCCGCGCAGGCAGTCCACCGTGCGCAACATCAGTTCGATGATCGGTTTGTCGATCGCACGACGACCCTCGCGTACCTGATCCAGCAACGATTCGGCTTCGTGCGTGAGCGCGGCCATGTCCGGAAAGCCGAACGTGGCCGAGCCGCCTTTGATGGAATGCGCCGCGCGGAAAATGCTGTGCACCAGCTCGGTATCGCCACCGTCGTCAAGCGCCAGCAGCGCCGATTCCATGGCATCGAGTCCTTCGAGGCTTTCCTCGAAGAAGACTTTGTGGAATTGGGCAATGCTGATGTTGCTCATGAGAAAGAGGATCCTGGATTAATCCTGATACCGCTCGTGCTTCGCCGCAATGACGACTGGGCAAGTTCAACCAAGCACGCGCTTGACCGTCGCCAGCAACTGTTCCGGATCAAACGGCTTCACCAGCCAACCGGTCGCGCCTGCCGCCTTGCCTTCCATCTTCTTGTCCGTATTGGATTCGGTGGTCAGCATGAGAATCGGCACGCCCTTGTACTCGGCGCGCGTGCGCAGTTCGCGCACCATGCTGATGCCGTCCATCACCGGCATGTTGACGTCGGCCAGCACCAGGTCGAACTTCGACGACGACGCCGTATCCAGCGCCATCTGTCCGTTCTCCGCTTCGCTCACTTCATAGCCCGCGCTGCGCAGGGTGAACGCCACCATGCCGCGCATCGACGCCGAATCGTCCACTGCAAGAATCTTTGCCATCTTCCACCTCGAGTTCAGGCCGGCTTCTTGGCCGGCAATGCCAATGCTTCTGCAAGACCAAGCTGGCTCGCCGCGTCATACAACGGCGCGCTCACGCCCGCCCACTGCACTTGACGCTCCCGTTTGCGTGCCTCGTGCTGAAACACCACCAGCAGTTGCAGCGCCGCCGTGTCGACGCGATCCACCGTGGTGCCGTCCAGCACGATCCGCGAACCGCCCAGCGCACCCTTCAGTTGCGTGTGCAGTTCGCCGACATCGGCGATGCGGCAATCGGCAGGCATGTTGACCCGCGTTTCGCTTTTGCTTTTGGCGCCCATGGCAGTCACCTCGCTGGGTTGGTCTGTTGTGAGCTTTATCGGCGCGGGAAGGGACAGCTTTAGGCCTTCGCAGGCAGGGGCGTGAAGCGCAACGTCGCGATACATGGGCGCGCCAGCGTTGGGGTTTGCACCCCATCTACGAGGCTAAAGTTCCTCCCCGACCCGCCGATAACTTCCCCCAAAGGCCCACGAACCGTGCCCAAACCCGCACGCCGCTGGCCAAGGAGCCAAGCGTGATCATCCAGCCAACCAGCGTTGCCGCACTGACCTGGCTCGGTGCTGCTGCAGGTGCCAGCTCTGAAGGCTGGCGCATTGGCAATGTGTTGTCCGCGCGCCCGCTTGGCGTGAATGAACAGGGTTTGCTGGTACTGCAGGTGGGCGGTCTCGCCGTCGAAGCCGAGGCGCCCGGCACCAAGCTTCCGCCGCAGTTCCAGGTACGCGTGCTCAGCGTGGGCGCGCAGCCGCAGCTTGAGATCCTCAGCGTCAGCGCGCAGCCCGACAGCACGGTGCATCAGGCTCTGCGCGAGCGGCTGCCGCAGCAGAACGGCTATGCGCCTCTGCTGGCTACGGTAGGTGCGCTGTCGCAATGGTCCGTGGCAAAGCAGTTGCCGCCGTATCTTCGCTCCGCGCTCGCACTGCTCGAACACAGCATGAGCACGCCACGCGAACTCGCCACACCGGAAGGCTTGCGCCAGGCGGTGAATCGCAGTGGCTTGTTTCTCGAGGCGCAACTCGCCCAGGCGCCGCCCAGCGACGCCACCACCGCGCACGACGATATGAAAGGCGCCCTGCTGCGCCTGATGACGATCCTGCAAGGCCAGGCCACGCTCAGCGAAAGCACCGACGACGAAGTGGACCCGCCGCTGCTCTATCGCGGCGTCGTACCGCAGGGGCGTCTGCCGCTGCCGCCGGAACTGGCCAATACCAGCGACGCTACGGAGTTGCTGCCGCGCCTCAATACCGACATACAGGCAGCCCTGGCACGTTTGGAAGTGGCGCAATTGCAGGCCAATCCCAATCACTGGATCGTCGAAATTCCCGTACAGAATGCGGAAGGTGCCGACGTACTGCAGCTTTCGCTGAAGCACGAACCGGAAGCCGAACAAAGCTGGACGATGGGTTTTTCGCTCGACCTGCCGTCGCTCGGCCCCATCGTTGGCGAATTGCAGTTGCGTGGCCTGCGTCTCTCGGCGCGGTTATGGGCACAACATCGGGAAACGGTAAATCGCCTGGAGGAACAGTTCGCGGACTTGCGCCAGCGCCTCGATGCCGCCGGCTTGTTCCTCGATCAATTGAGCGTGCAATTCGGTTTGCCACAAGCCGGCAACGGCATGAGCGCAGTCTTTCTGAAGGCCACCGTATGAGCACGCCCGCCCTGCCAGCGCCTCAACGCAAAGTCGTGTTGCGATTGCCCGGCGGCAGCGATGCCAACCAGCTTTCGCCCGGCGCCCCCGCACACGATGTGGAGAATCTGTTTCGACACGCGCATGCGCTCGGCTTGCCGTTGCATCACGATCCGCAGATCGCCGCTTTATTGGTATCGCTGCGCATGAGCGCGGATGTGCCACCGCTGTTGTATGCGGCAGCGGCAGCCATATTGGCAAGCATCTACGAGGCTTCGCGCAAGCCGTAATCCAGCCGGCGATTGTCGTCATGACCGGGCAAAAGCTGGCAATGCGGCATGATTGTGCTCATCGGTAGCGGACGTCATCCACGAACATCCGCATTTCCTGATGAATTCGGCAGTAGTCCACGTCAATGTCGCGGTCGCCTTGGCGGTACTTGCCGGCCCAATCCCAGACATCGCCATACATCCGCTTGTGGACTTGGCCGATGAAACTCTGATCAACCAGATCGGGGGCAGCAAGGCGTCGCGCAAACAACCATTTTTCCGCCTTCAGGATGTTCTCCTGCTCCTCGCGATTCCGTTCGGAACGATAGGTGACCTAGGGATGCTCTGATCTATTCCACGTACCCGTCACCGCACTGCATGCGCCGCGTGGCTTGAACAGACGGCCAGTCTGCCCTGCGCCACGCAACACACCCTGCGCGCCTTCTGGACGTCATGCCGGGTGCGTGGAATAGATCAGAGCATCCCTAGGCCGGTTTAAGACCTTTGCGCTCCTTCGCACTCAGCCCGGTCTGTCCGTCATGCCAACGAACGAGGGGGAGTGAAGCCAGGCTAACGACTAGGCCGCTTCTTTGGCCGCCCGATCCAGCCGACACAACTTCGGCACATCCAGCAAGGCCACGAAGCCGCCGTGCCATCCCATCACCGCGTGCACGGGATCGTCGATGCGCCCGGAGCGCGCAGGCGGCAGTTCGATTGCTTCGAGTTTCGGCTGCAGCAAGTCACCTACCGCATCCACACGTACGCCCACGCGATGGGTTTCGTGCGAACAAACAACAATGCGCGAGGTGGAAGCATCGCTTACGGCACCACCCGTGAGGCCAAGACGACGACGCCCATCCATCACCGGCACGATATTGCCGCGCAGATGGCAAATGCCGAGCAGATCGTCCGCCGCGCCAGGCACGGGGGTCGGCACGCAATCGCGGATCACTTCGCTCACGCGGCTGAGCAGTACTGCGTAATGCTGCCCGCACAGCTGGAATGACAGCCAGGGTTCGCGCGCGATCGCTTCAAGGTTGGGCACAAGACTCATGACGTTATCCCTTGCTATCCGCGGTGTTCGCAGGCGGTGTCGATTCGGCTGGCGTCGTGATCAGCGCGGCAACCGGCGTGATGACAGGCGTCGAAGGCAATGTGGCCGATGGCGGCGTCACAACGAGTGGCGGCGTCGATACGGGTGCAGCAGGTGGCGCGGCAGCCGCCGGCGGCTGTGCGGCCACGGCGTTTTGCCCATCGCCGGTATCGCTTTGTGCGTCGGCGGTCTGATTGATCTGATCACCGTTCGTATAGAAGCGGCGCGGCGCGGCTTTGTCGCTCAGCACGACCACCAGCACACGGCGGTTCTTGTTGCGGCCTTCCGCACTCTCGTTGCCCGCTGCGGGCCGGTATTGACCCCAGCCGACGATGCCCAAGCGTTCCGGATCCACGCCGTGTTCGGCAAACAGGCGTGCCACGCTCGCCGCACGCGCAGCGGAGAGCTCCCAGTTGGAAGGATAGACGGCCGTGTTGATCGGCATGTCGTCGGTATAGCCTTCCACGCGCAACGGGTTGGCGAACGGCGCAAGAATGTCGCCCAAACTGGTCAGCACCTCATTCGCCGACGGCGACAAGGTAGCCACGCCGCTGGGGAACAGAATGTCGGTGCGAATTTCGATTTCCAGCCAGGTCGGCGTACGGCGCACCACCACTAGATTCTTGTCGATCAGCGGCTGCAGCGCGCGTTCCACTTGATTGCGAATGCGCTCGAGATTTTGCTGCTCTTCGCTGAGCTTGGCCTTGTTCTGGTCCGATGGCGTGCCCGGTGTCGTGTTCGGCGTCGCGATGTGTTGCGTAAGCACCGGCAACAGAATCTGCGCCAGCGGCGTGCGCGGAATCGGCGCCGGCTTGTTGGTCGGCACCGGCACGCTCGATTGCGGCGAATTCGGTGTGACCGGCTGGATCACTGCACGCGAGCCATTGAACGCCGAAGAGATTGCCTGCGCCAGTGCACGATACTTGGTGGTGTTGACGCTGGACATCGCGTACAGCACCACGAACAGCGCCAGCAACAGCGTGAGCAGATCCGCGTACGGAATCACCCACGCTTCGTGATTGGGGTGCTCTTCGTGTTTGTGCCGGCGGCGTCTCATACGAGATAGCCCTGCAGCTTGCTTTCGATCTGCCGCGGGTTGTCGCCCTCGGCAATCGAGATCAATCCTTCGATCAGGATCTCCCGCACCTGCGTCTGCTTGGTGATCAGCGACTTCAAGCGTGCACCGATCGGCAATAGCAACAGATTGGCCAGACTGATGCCGTAGATGGTGGCGACGAACGCGGCCGCGATCCCGTGGCCGAGCTTGGCCGGATCGGTGAGATCGCGCATCACCGCCATCAGGCCGAGCACGGCGCCGATGATGCCCATGGTCGGCGAATAGATGCCGCCTTGTTCAAAGACTTTCGCCGCGTGCAGGTCGGCTTGCTCGCGCGTTTCCACTTCCAGTTCGAGCACGGAGCGGATGGCTTCAGGCTCGCTGCCGTCGACCAGCAATTGCAGGCCTTTTTTCACCAGCGGATCGTCTTCCGCATCGATGTGCGGCTCCAGGCCGAGCAAACCCTGGCGGCGCGAGATTTCGCTCCAGCCGATCACGCGGCTGATCAGATCGGAAGGATGCAACTCCGGTGGCTTGTACACCATCTTCAGCATGCCGGCTGCACGCTTGAGCACCTTGCCCTGCGTGTGCAACAGCAAGGCCGAGATGGTGCCGACGAACACGATCACGAAGGCCGCCGGATTCCACAGCGCGGAAACATCGGTGCCTTTCAGAATCGCGCCGACGATCAGCACGACGAAGGCGAGGATGGTGCCGGCGATGCTTACGACGTCCATATCAGGCAGACACCTTTAACGAAGGGAGTAGACGTCCGTCGTCCTGCGACAACGCAGCGAGATCCAGAACCAGTGCAAGCCGTCCATCACCGGTGACCGTCGCGCCAGCCACCCCCGGCACGCCTTCGAACAGCGGACCCAGCGGCTTCACCATCACGTCTTCGCGACCGATCACTTCGTGTACCAGGCAACCCAGGTGCATGTGGCCGACGTGCAACACCACCACGTTGCGTCCACCCGGCCCTTTCACGCCGGCCCAATCTGCGAGATCGCCCAGCACCAGCGCACGACCACGATGTGCAGCGACGCGACGGCCGTCGAGCATGTGATCATGCTGCGGGCTCAGCTCGAACACTTCACGGACATTGCCGAGCGGCAGCGCAAACAGGCGATCGGCTACGCGCACCATCAGCACGCGCAAGATGGCGAGCGTCAGCGGCACGGTGAGTTCCAATGTGCTACCGGAACCCAGCCGCGAATGTATCTGCAGCGTACCGCCGAGCTCGGCGACACGCGTCTTCACCACATCCATGCCGACACCGCGGCCGGAGATATCGGAAATCTGCGCGGCGGTGCTGAAGCCGGGACGGAAAATCAGTTCATAGCATTCGACTTCGGACAGGCGCGCAGCCTGCGTCGCATCGATGATGCCTTTCTCCACCGCCTTGCGGCGAAGCACATCCGGATCCATGCCGCGACCGTCGTCGCTCACCGAGATCACGATGCGTTCGCCGCGCTGGCTCGCCGACAAGGTCACTTTGCCCTTGCGCGATTTGCCGGCGCGTTCGCGACCGGCCGGATCTTCCAGGCCATGGTCGACCGCGTTGCGCAGCAAGTGAATGAGCGGATCAGCCAAGGCTTCGACCAAGCTACGGTCCAGATCGGTGTCTTCGCCTTCGGTAATCAGCTCGATGTCTTTGCCGAGCTGGCGCGCAAGATCGCGCACGATACGCGGGAAGCGCTGAAACAGACGGCCAACCGGTTGCATGCGCATGCCGAGCACCGCGTTCTGCAGATCGTCGGATACGCGATCGAGATCGCCTGCCATCGTCGCCAGCATTTCGTTGTCGCTGCGCGAGGCAAGACTCAATAAACGATTGCGCAGCAGCACCAGTTCGCCTGCGCGGCTGACCAGCGCATCCAGGCGCGTGGTGTCCACGCGCACGGTTGTTTCGGCAGCCGGCTTGGACGCCGCGGCTTGCCGCGCCTCCGCGGGCGCAGTGGGAAGAGGAGCAGGCGCCGGCGTTGGCGTTGACGCCGGAGCAGGCTCTGTCGCCACGATTTGACCGGGTACACCACCCTTGCCGTGCAAGTTGTCCAGCAACGCTTCGAATTCGTCATCGCTGATGTCTTGCTTTTCAACTACTCCGGGTTGAGCGTTGCCAGGGGCAGCGCCTTTGCCGTGCAGCGTGTCGAGCAGGCTTTCGAATTCGTCGTCGTTGATTTCGTTGGAGACGTGCCTGGTCGCGCCCGGCGCGCCGCCCTGCCCGTACAAGGTATCGAGCAGCGCTTCGAATTCCGCTTCGATCGGATCGGCCGCGCGTGCAGGCTTGGCCTTTTCTTCAGAAAAAGCGGATGGCTCGACAGCGGGCTGCAGACGTACCAGCAAGGTCGGTGGCGGCGGCGACATCGCCTCACCATTGGCGAGCGCCGCCATCATCACGTTGAGCAGATCCAGCGCTTCCAACAGCGCATCCATATGCGCCGAATTCAGCACCAGCTTGCCGTTGCGCGCGTCGTTGAGCAGTTCTTCTGCGCAATGGCACAGCTGCACCATCGGGTCGATGCCGAGGAAGCCCGCACCGCCCTTCACCGTATGGAACACGCGGAACACCGCATTGAGCAGCTCGCGATCGTGCGGCGAGGCTTCCAGCTCGATCAGCTGTTCGCCGAGGCGTTGCACCAATTCCCCGGCCTCGACCAGGAAATCGTTACGCAGCTCGCTGTCCAGATTCGCGTCCATCAAGGTCCCGTTTCAGTGGCTTTCGATCAGAAGCCGAATTCGCTCAGCAGACGATCTACTTCGTCCTGACTGTCGACCTTTGCCACTTCGACCGGCGCTTCGCGTCCGGCCAACGCTCCGGTGAGGCGCACCAGTTCCAGCAGCGACGATTCCACGCTTTCGATGAAGCTCACGACTTTCTTTACGCGCTGGCCAGCCAGGTCCTGCCAGGACTGCACCAGCACCATGTCGTTGAGGCCTTCGCAGCACGCGCTGGCAAACACCTGCGCCTGGCGCGCCAACACCGCGGCCGGATCGGTTTCGCTGTTGTTGAAATCCAGTACCGCATTGGCGTTGTTGGACAGCGCTTCGGCTTCCGGACGAATGCGGTCGACGAAATCCAGGCTGCGATGCGCCGCCTGCGCGCTCATCTCCAGCACTTCGGCCAGATGGTTGCGCGCATGCGTCATGCTGTCCGGCATGCCGCCGTTGGCCAGATCACTGCCGAGACGGGACACGGCGCCATGCAGATCGCGTGCGAGCACGCCGAGCGCGCGGAACAGATGCTGCTCGCGCTGACGCACCATCGCATCCAGCGCTTGCTCGAAGGCCGTGCCGTCCTTGCTGTTGAGCAGTTCCAGCACTTCCGGCGGAAGGCTGTCGTTTACGGGGACGGTCATGGCATTCATGCGGATGCTCCACTGGCGGCCAGGCGCTCGAAGATCTTGTCCAGCTTCTCCTTGAGCGTGTTCGCGGTAAAAGGTTTGACGATGTAGCCGTTCACGCCGGCCTGCGCGGCAGCGATGATCTGCTCGCGATTGTTTTCGGCGGTGACCATCAGCACCGGCAAACCCTTGAGCTTGGGCTCGGCGCGAATCGCCTGCAGCAGCTCGATGCCGGTCATGTTCGGCATGTTCCAGTCGGTCACGACCATGTCGAAGGCGTTGGCCTTCAACATCGCCAGCGCGTTATTGCCATCGTCGGCTTCCTGGATCATCGGGTTGCTGAAACCCAGTTCGACCAGCAGGTTGCGAACGATTCGCCGCATGGTGGAGAAGTCGTCTACCACCAGAATTTTCATGTTCTTGTCCAAACACCTTCTCCAGAAACTTGAAGACGAGGGGAAGTAGAGGAAGCGAGTGAGTTGCGAACCGTCGGTGCAGCTTCTTTCCTTCGGAAGAAGGTTTCGCCAGCGTAGGTCGGCCAAGCCAGGATGCGCTGCCGTGCCTTCGTTGCCTGGCGAAGCCCTCTTCCGAAGGAGGAGGCTTGCATCGGGCGGTGCGCGGATTGCTTTACGTTGCGCTTGTAAAAACTCGTTGCCTGTTCCTCTCCGTCGCTTGTTGTTACTAACCGCGCCAGTCGCCCATACGTGCGCGCAGCCGGACCAAAGCCTGGCCATGGATCTGGCACACGCGTGATTCGGTCACGCCGAGCACCATTCCAATTTCTTTCAAGTTCAGTTCCTGCTCGTAATACAGGGACATCACCAGTTGTTCGCGCTTGGGCAGTGTGGCAATCGCCTCGGCCAGGGCTTCGCTCATGTTTTCATGCTCGAAGCTGTCCGCCGGACTCAAGCCGTCGTGGTCGACCACGTCCAGTGCGCTGCTTTCGCCGCCGTCGCCGTCGTCCGGCGCAGTCAAGCTGAGCAAACGCGCGCTGGTCGCGTCGGATAGCACCTGGTGATATTCCTCCGCGCTCATGCCGAGCCGCTTCATCACCTCGGCGCTATCCGCGTCCGCGCCGGTTTCGTTTTCGATCTGCCGCACTACCTCCCCCACTTCACGCACCTTGCGGTGAACCGAGCGCGGGGTCCAATCGGTACGCCGGAGTTCGTCCAGCATCGCGCCACGAATGCGGATGCCCGCATACGTTTCGAAGCTGGCCGCGCGATCGGTCGTGAAATTTCGCGCCGCCTCCAGCAAGCCGATCATCCCCGCCTGCATCAGGTCTCCCACATCAACGCTAGGCGGCAGTCGACCCATCAGGTGATAGGCAATACGCCGCACGAGCGGCGCATGCTTGCGCACCAGTTGATCCGCATCCTCGCGTTGTAGCTGCAGATATTCCGAAGCCACGTTCATGTCACCACCCCGCAGCCGGCACACTCTGGCCGCTGAAAAATGCAATTCGGCCGAGATCCGGGTTCACGGGTTTTCCCCATGTATCGACCGCACCTGCCAATTGCTTGAATCCGATTGCCGCGCGACTGGATGGCCACAGATCGACCACGGCGCCCTGGCGACGAATAGCCTGACGCAGCCACTCGTCGTACGGCAGCATGCCCATGTAATCGAGCGCCACATCGAGGAAGCGCCCGCAGACACGTGCCAGTTTTTCGTAAAGTTTTTTCGCATCGGCCGCCTGGCGCACCATGTTGGCGACGATGTGGAAGCGCCGCACGCCAAAGTCGTGGGCGAGAATCTTGATCAAGGCATATGCGTCGGTGAGCGAAGCCAGTTCGTCGCACACCACGATCAGCACGTCGTCGGACGCTGCGGCGAACATCGCCACGTTGTCGGCCACGCCGGCGGCGGTATCCACCACCAGGAATTCCGGCGGCTGGATCAGGTCGTCGAACGCACGGATCACCGCGGCATGTTCGCCATTGCCCATCTTCGCCAGGCGGCGAACGCCCGAGCCGCCTGGTATCACCTTCAAGCCGTGCTGCGCCGGAATAACCAGATCCTGCAGCGTGCACAGCCCTTCCAGCAGATGGCCCATGTGACGCATCGGGTTCAAACCCAGTTGCACGTCGACGTTGGCCACGCCCATGTCGGCATCCAGCAACATCACGTCGCGTCCGGCCATGGCCAGCGCCATGGCGAGATTGACCGCCACCGTGGTCTTGCCTACGCCGCCCTTGCCGCCCGCTACCGCGATGGTGCGCGTGGTGCGTGCGCGCGGAACGATCGGACGAAGACTTGCCGCCTGATGAAACACATCGAGCTCCTCTCGCGGCGCATGGGCGACGGAAAACAGGTTATGCAAGCCGGCGGCCTGATTCATTTGCAGTGCCTTGTTCATAGACCCGCCACCGCCATGCCGAAACGGTCGGCCATGTCCAGCTCATCGCCTGCATGGCCAAGCCGGCGCTGCTGCTGCGCGGCGCGACACACCAGCACGCGCGCATCGGCCGCGCTGATGTCTTCGGGAACGCGCTGGCCGTCGGTCGTGCAATCCAGCGGGATGCCGTGACGGATCAGCACCGAAAGCAAGCCACCCAGGCTCGGCGCTTCGTCCAGCTTGGTGGCGATGCATGCGCTCGGCTTGATCGGCAGATAGGCGCGCGCCGATTCGTCCAGCGCAGGCGCCTGTGCATTCGCAGCCAGTACCAGGCAAGCACGCAATTGCGAGGCGCCTTGCGCGCTGGCTTCGCGCAGCACGTCCATTTGTTGTTGCAAACGCGGATCGCTGCCGGATACGCCTGCCGTGTCGACCAGCACGGTGTGATGGTCGCGCAGCAGGTGCAACGTCTGCGCCAGGCCGACGGCGTCGTAAGCGGGAAAGACGCGTACGCCCAGCAGGCGGCCGTAATGTTCGAGTTGCGCGGCGGCGCCGATGCGGTAGTGATCGGTGCTGACCAGCGCGACCTGGGTCGGGCCATGATGTTTCACCGCGCACGCCGCCAGCTTGGCGATGGTGGTGGTCTTGCCCACACCGGTGGGGCCGACCAGTGCGGTCACGCCGCATACGTCGGCCAGGCTGCGACCGCTCACCTTCAGACTGCGGCTGAGCAGACCCAGCGGCAGATAACGCGCCTGATCGGCGTTGATGTCGTCGGGGAGTTCATCGATGAGCAGACGCGCCACATCCGTGTCGACACCCAGACGCGACATATCGCGCAGGACGCGAGCACGCATGGGGCTGCGACGCTCCATGTCGTTCCACGCGAGACTGGAAAGCTGTTGTTCAAGCAACTGGCGCAGGCCGCCCAGCTCGGTACGCATGCGCGCGGTTTCCAGCGCGTTCTGTTCGAGCATCGGTTGCAGCGCGGTGATCTCGTTGGTCGGCAACGGCAACGGTGGAGGAGGCGGTGGCGGCGGCGGTGTGGCCGCGCGCGTTGCCTTCACCGGTTCTTTAGGCGGTTCTTTCGGTGTTTCTTTCGCCGCCTCACGGATCGCTTCCTTGGCGCGCTCTTTCAATGTTTCGCGCGGCGTCGGCTTCGGCACTTCTTTGGCGACTTCGCTCACCGGCGATTTCGTGACGGCCGGTGCTGGCGCGTTGACGCGAGCGGCTTCGCGCATCAGTGCTTCGTCATAGTCGACGGCGGCGATGATTTCGATGCCTTCTTCAAGACGACGCGTGGAAAGAATCACGGCGTCGGCGCCTTGTTCTGCGCGTACGTCGCGCATGGCCTGGCGCATGTCGGGGGCGATGAAGCGTTTGATTTTCATGCGGCGCTCCCGTCCTCGGCAACGGACGTTGCGCGCGGGCGCCGCTTCGTATTCACGCTGATATTCACTGTCCGCTACTCCCCACTTGTCCCGCTAACCAAAAGCACTTTCGTATTGATGTAGAAAAAATGCTGTCCTGCACTTTTTCTACTTCGATGAATCAAGCACGAGCGCTTGATTCACGGCGGGCCATCCGTGGCCCGCGGACGTTGACGGCCTTGCCGTCAACGTCCAATCGCCTGCACCAATCGCACACGGCGGTTGTCCGGAACTTCGTTGTAGGCCAACACATGCAGGTTCTGGGCCACGTGGCGCGTAAAACGCGAAAGCCACGGACGCAGTTGCGGTTGCACCAACATCACCGCCGGTTCGCCGTTTGCCTCCTGCCGCCGCGCCGCCTCGGCGACGCTCTGCTGCAGGCGGTCGGCGAGCCCCGGCTCTACGGCCGCACCTGCTGCACCACTGCTCGAGAGGGATCCGAGCAAGATCTGTTCCAACTCCGGGGCGAGCGTCAGCACGGGGATTTCCGTGCCCAGACCCGCGATTTCCTGGACGATCTGACGACCCAGCGCCACCCGCACATACGCCGTGAGGGCGCCGGGATCCTGACTTTGGCTGGCGTGCTCCGCCAAAGACTCGACGATGGAGCGCATGTTGCGGATCGGCACCCGCTCGGCCAGCAGGTTTTGCAGCACTTTCACCACCACGCCCAGCGAAAGGCGCTTGGGAACCAGGTCTTCCACCAGCTTGGGCGCGGTCTGCGCCAGCCGGTCCAGCAGTTGCTGGGCATCCTGATGGCTGAGCAGTTCGTGCGCGTGGTTCTGCAGGATGTGCGAAAGATGCGTGGCGATCACCGTGGCCGGGTCCACCACCGTGTAGCCCAGCGCCTGCGCGTGGTCGCGCTGGTTGTTCTCGATCCACACCGCTTCCAGCCCGAACGCCGGATCGCGGGTGGCCACGCCTTGCAGCGTGCCGTGCACGCGGCCAGGATTGATGGCGAGATGGCGCTCGGAATACACCTCCGCCTCGCCCATCGGCACGCCCATCAGCGAGACGCGATACGTGTTGGGGCCCAGATCCAGGTTGTCGCGGATATGCACGGCCGCGACCAGAAAACCGAGTTCCTGCGACAGCTTGCGGCGCACGGATTTGATGCGCGACATCAGCTCGCCGCCCTGGTTTTTATCCACCAGCGGAATCAGGCGATAACCCACTTCCAAACCCACCGGATCGACGCTGGCGACGTCTTCCCATCCCAATTCCAGGCGTTCGCTGGAAGCGGGTGCGGGCAAGGCTTCGGTGGCGGCCTTGGCCAGGCGTTCCTTGGTTTCTTTTTCGCGCTTGACCATCAGCCACGCAGCGCCACCACACACCGCGCCCAGCATCAGGAACGCGATGTTCGGCATGCCGGGAATCAAACCCATCACCGCCAACACCACGCCGGCCACGGCCAGCGCGCGCGGCTGCGCAAACACCTGCCCCACCACCTGCTTGCCCATGTCCTGCGACTTGGACACGCGCGTCACGATCACCGCCGTGGCGATCGAAAGCATCAGCGCGGGCACCTGTGCGACCAGACCGTCGCCGATGGTGAGCAAGGTATAAGTGCGCGCCGCTTCGCTTGCGCCCAACCCGTGCTGCAGCATGCCGACGAAGAAACCGCCGACGATGTTGATGAACAGAATCAGGATGCCCGCCGTCGCGTCGCCACGCACGAACTTCGAGGCACCGTCCATCGAACCGTAGAAATCCGCTTCTTCGCGCACTTCCTGGCGACGTTCGCGCGCCTGTTCCTGTGTCAGCAAGCCGGCGTTGAGATCGGCATCGATGGCCATCTGCTTGCCGGGCATCGAATCCAAGGTGAAACGCGCCGTCACTTCCGACACGCGCGTGGCGCCTTTGGTCACCACCACAAAGTTGATGATGGTCAGGATGGCGAACACCACCAAACCCACGGCGAAATTGCCGCCGATCACGAATTCGCCGAAGGCCTGGATCACCTTGCCCGCCGCGCCGCCGCCATCGTGACCGTGCAACAGAATCACACGACTGGAAGCGATGTTGAGCGCCAGGCGCAGCAGCGTGGCCAGCAGCACGACGGTGGGGAATGCAGCGAATTCCAGCGGCCGCAGTACGTACACCACCGCCAGCAGAATCACCAGCGACAACGCAATGTTGAAGCTGAAAAGGATGTCCAGCACGAACGGCGGCAACGGCAGCATCAACATCGCCAGCATGGCAAGCATTACCACCGGTGCCGCAGCACCCCGGCGGCCGACCTGTTTGAAGCTATCGAGAACGCTTGCGGTTGCCATGCGTGTCGGTCCTGTTGATTACGACGGTCGGTAACGGCCTTGCAGCTCAGGATCGACATCCGGCTGCGGCGCATCGGGAATCGGGCTGCCACGCTCGACAGCCTGCTTGAGCTGGTAGACGTAGGCGAGAATCTGCGCAACGGCTACGTAGAGCGCGGACGGAATTTCGTGCCCGATCTCGGTGGTGGCATACAAAGCGCGTGCCAACGGCGGCGCTTCTACCATCGGAATGCGATGCGCGTCCGCCACCAGGCGAATCTGCTGCGCGAGTACGTCCACGCCCTTGGCCACCACGCGCGGCGCACGCATGCGCGTATCGTCGTAACGCAGCGCCACGGCGAAGTGCGTGGGGTTGACCACGATCACGTCGGCTTTGGGCACGTCCTGGATCATGCGTCGGCGCGCCATCTGATGCTGCATCTGGCGAATGCGGCCCTTCAGATGCGGGTCGCCTTCGCTTTCCTTGTGCTCGTCCTTCAATTCCTGCTTGGACATGCGATGGCGGCGTTCGTAGTCGAAGCGCTGCCAGAGTCCGTCAAGGCCGCCGATCACGCCGAGAATCGCGGCGAATATCAGCGCGGCATGCGCCACCAGCGACAGTGCACGGCCGACGCCGGCGCCGATCTGTTCGCGCCCTGTCGCCATCACGGCCGCTTCGTCGTGCCGCAACAGCAGCACCAAGGCAATGCCGATCACGCCGACTTTCAGCAGTGACTTCGCCAACTCGATCAGGCCATTGAGCGAAATCAGCCGGCCCAGTCCCGAAATCGGATCGAGCCGGCCGAAGTTCGGCACCAAGGCTTGCGAACTGAAATTGAGACCGCCGATCAAGACGGTGGAACCGACGGCCGCCAGCATGGTGGCTGCGAAGATCGGCATCAGCAGCGCAAGCATGTCGCCCAGCGCGGCGTGCAGTACGCGCGACATCAGTTCATCGCTGAACAGGGCATCGCGCGAATACCCCATGCCCAGGGCATAGATGTGCCGCATATGCACGTACATGCTGGTGCCGTAGGAAAGCAGGATGCTTGCGCCGGCCAACACCACCATGGCGCCAGAGAGATCGCGCGATCGGGGAACTTCGCCTTTTTCACGTGCTTCTTGAAGGCGTTTGTCTGACGCTCGTTCGGTGCGATCTTCGTTCTCCGTTTCCGCCATGGCCTACTCCGTAGGTTGGGGTGCGAACCCCAACATCGCCATGTTTGTGGAACGCGCCATGTTGGGGTGCGAACCCCAACCCACATGGGCATTACATCGCAGGTGTTGCATATCAAAGCCCCGCCAGGTGCCGCATCAAATCCCAACCCACCGCCTGCAGCGCCGAATACGCGCTCGACAGCCCACGCATCGCCAGCCACAGCGCGATGAAGCCCATGCTGATGCTGATCGGAAAACCCACCGCAAACAGATTCATCGCCGGTGACGCGCGACTGGTTGCCGCAAAGCCGATGTTCACCAACAACAACGCCGTCATCGCCGGCAACGCGACGCGCAATGCACCGGAGAAGAGGTCGCCACCGGCCACCACGAGCGCCCACAGCGATTTGCCATCCACACCCGTGACACCCGGCGGGATGCTGCGAAAACTGTCCGCCAGCAACTGGATCACTTGCAGATGGCCATCCATCGCCAGAAACAGCAGGCTCGCCATCACCATGTAGAACTGGCCCAGCACCGGCACGCTGGTGTTGCTGGTGGGGCTGATCATTTCGGCAAAACCCAGGCCCATGCTCTGGCCGATCAGGATGCCGCCGTACGACACCGCCTGAAAAACCAGTTGCAGCACAAAACCGATGCTGGCGCCGATCAGGAACTGCATCACCATCGTCGCCACGCCCGGGGCACTGAATAGATCCATCTGCGTCGGCGCAAGCGGCGCCAGCACCATCGTCAACACGATCATCAACGCAGCACGAATGCGCGCCGGCATCACCGTGGCGTTGAAGATCGGTGCCGCCACGCAAAAGCCGCCCACGCGACCCAGGGCCCAGAGCATGCCGGACACCCAATGGATCAACGCGGCCAGCTCGATCGTCATTTGATCGCTTCGGGCAAGCCGACAATGATGTCGTGCGTGAATTGCACCAGCGTGTGCAACATCCACGGGCCGACCAGCAAGATCACTGCCGCCATCGCCAGCAACTTGGGAATGAAGCTCAACGTCATTTCATGGATTTGCGTGGCGGCTTGAAGAATGCCGATCAGCAGGCCAACCAGCAACGCGGTAAGCAGCAGCGGCGCAGCGACGAGCATGCTGATGTAGAGCGCGTGCTGGCCAAAGTGAATCACCCATTCCGGTGTCATGTGTAGAAGCTCCCCGCCAATGTGCCGACCAGCAGCGACCACCCATCCACCATCACGAACAACATGATCTTGAACGGCAGCGAGATGATCGAGGGGGACACCATCGCCATGCCCATCGACATCAGTACGCTGGCCACCACCAGATCGATCACCAGGAACGGAATGAACAACAGAAAGCCCATCTGGAAGGCGGTTTTCAGCTCGCTGGTGACGAAGGCCGGCATGGCTACACGGAACGGCACGTCGTCCTTGCTGGCATAAGGTTGTTCCTTCGCCAGATGCGTGAAGAGCTGCAGGTCCGCATCGCGCGTCTGATTGAGCATGAAATGCTTGAACGGCGCGGCGGCCGCAGGAATAGCCGCTTCTGCGGTGATCTGATGATCCATGTACGGCTTCACGCCATCTTCGTAAGCGCGATTGAGCACCGGCGACATCACGAACAGCGTCAGGAACAGTGCGAGGCCCAGCAACACCTGATTAGGCGGCGTGGACTGTGTCGCCAAGGCCTGACGCAGAAAGCTGAGCACGATGATGATGCGCGTAAACGACGTCATCATCAGCAGCACCGCCGGCAGCAAGGTCAGCACCGTCATCAGTGCGACCACTTGCAGCGAGACGCTCCAGTTCTGCCCGTTGCCGGCGTTTTGCACGGTCAGCACGGGAATGCCGGCTTGTTGAGAAATGGGAGTGATAGGGGCGATCGGCGTTATGGCGGGTGACATGGACGTCGTTGTCGCAGCGCGTGCAAATGGTGCAATGACAAGAAGCAACAACAGCACGAAACACTTCAAGCACTGCCGCAAACTGCTCCCTCCCCTGCATGCAGGGGAGGGCTGGGGTGGGGTGAAGCCAACCTCACCGTGGACATCAACGATGTCGCAAGCTCGCACAACCCCATGCTGCCCCGCCCCTGCACGCAGGGGCGGGAACCACTCAGCTGTTTCGAGGGAAAAAGTCCTCATGATTTGCGCCCCAAGCGGCCCAACAACTCCGCAAAAGGCGGCAGCGGTGCAGCTGCCGGCACAGCTTCGACTGGCACCGTGCCTTCATAGACATGCAAAGCGCGCACGCCGCCAGTGCCAACACCGACCAGCAAGCGCTTGCCATCGGCCTCGATCAGCAACACCCTCTCGCGCCCACTGACCGACATACTTTCGACGCAACGCAAGCGGCGCCCACCGATGAACTGCCGCGACTGCAAACGTCGCGTCAGCCAGCCCGCGGCAAAGATCAGCGCAACGATCGCGCCCAGGCTCAAGACCACGCGAATCAATTCGCCGGTCACGTTGATATCGGGCACGCTCGCCTGAGGCGCGCGCGCCAGCATGGTCACTACAGAGCCTGCGTTCATACTCCAAGCACCCCGCGCCGGAAGCTGTTTGCCCGCAGGGCAAGGAAGAACGAAGGAGCGTATGTCGATACGTAACTGAGTGATGACGCAGCCATGTGGGCAAACAGACCCGGCCCGAAGGGTTGCCCCTGAGTGGCCGCCATGCGGCAGCGCGCGGCTTGACTTGACGGCCAGTCAAGCGCTGCGCCATGCGCTACCACCTGACGACCACTCAGGGGCAACGCGGGGCGCTTGGAGTATGAACGCAGGCTCTTGCTCATCTCAGTTTGCGCACCCGTTCCGCCGGGCTGATCACGTCTGTGAGACGGATGCCGAACTTTTCGTTGATCACCACCACTTCGCCGTGCGCCACCAGTGTGCCGTTGACGAACACGTCCAGCGGCTCGCCGGCAGCGCGATCCAGCTCCACCACCGAGCCCTGGTTGAGCTGCAGCAGGTTGCGGATGCTGATGCGCGTGCGGCCGACTTCCATCGCCAGCGTCACCGGCACATCCAGGATCATGTCCAGGCTGACGTCGGCGGGGTTTTCGCCCGCGGCGTTCAAGGCGTCCAATTCCACGTGCGCGTCACCGTTCTTGGATGCGCCGCCGAGGGCGTCAATGTTCTGATTCATGCGAGTTTTTCCGGAGCAAAGTCGAACGTGGACAGAGGTGCGCGACGGCCGGCCGGACGCTTGAAGCGAACTGCGTAGCGGCCGTTGGACTGGCCGTATTCGCCGCGAAAAATCGGCACGTCTTCGGCAAATACGGTAGTGATGTCGGGCAAGTTGATCGGGATCACGTCGCCGATGCGCAGGCCCAGGAATTCACCGATGCTGATATTGGTTTCCAAGAGCAGCGAACTGAGTTCAACTTCCGCATCCATCACTTCTTCATGCAGGCAATTGATCCAGCGCTCGTCGCGCTCGCCCATGCGGTCGCTCTGCACACCGGCGTCGAGCATGGTGCGGATCGGCTCCACCATCGCGTAAGGCAAGGTGAGGTGTACTTCGCCGCCACCGCCGTCGAGTTCCACATGGAAGCGCGACACCACCACGGTTTCGGTGGGGCTGACAATGTTGGCGAATTGCGGATTGATTTCGGAGTTGAGAAATTCGAACTGCACATGCATCGCCGGCGCCCAGGCTTCGGCCATGGCGACGAACACTTCGGCGAGCAGGATCTGGATCACGCGGTTTTCGGTAGGCGTGAAATCGCGGCCTTCGATACGCGCGTGATAACGCCCGTCGCCACCGAAGAAATTGTCGATCACCGTGAAGACCAGGCGCGGCTCCATCACTGCCAACGCAGTACCGCGCAGCGGCTTCACCTTGATCAGGTTGAGATTGCTCGGCACGTTCAGGCCGTGCACGTATTCGCTGAACTTCTGCATCTTCACGCCCAGCACCGACACTTCGCAGGTCTTGCGCAACACGCCGAACAATTGGGTGCGGAAGAAGCGCGCGAAACGGTCGTTGATCATTTCCAGCGTCGGCAGGCGGCCGCGCACGATGCGGTCTTGCTGGGTGAAATCAAAATCCAGCACCGAGCCCGGCGGCGGCGGCATGTCGCTTTCGGTTTCGATCTGGCCGCCGTCGACACCATTGAGCAGGGCGTCGATTTCTTCCTGGGAAAGCAGGTCGCTCATCGGCTCATTCCCGTTATTGCATGACGAAACTGGTGAAATACAAGGCTTCGACACCCGGCTTGCCGGTCTTGTCGGCCACGATCTTGCGCACCGCTTCCAGTGCTTCGGACTGCAGTTTTTTCTTGCCTGCGATGTCACTGAGACCGGCATAGGTCTGACTGCTGAAAAGCATCACCAGCGCATTGCGGATCACCGGGTCGCTTTCTTTCATGGCTTGCACGACGGCCGGGTCGTGCGTCATCACCGTCACGCCCACCTGCAGGTAGCGCGTGGAATCCTGGTCCTGAAAATTCACTACGAAGGCAGGGTCCAATGGCAGGAACAATTCCGGCGCCTTGGGCGCGGCTGCCGCAGCGGTGGCCGCCTCGGCACCATGCGGACGGCTGTACAGATAGCCGCCCGCACCCAACAGCGCGAGAGCCGCGATGCCGACGTACAGCTTTGCGCCGCCCTTTTTCTTGGTGGCGACGACTGTTTCCTCTTCCTCGATATTGGCGTTAGCCATGAACAACCCCAAGTTCCATGAAAGACATGACGCCGCGTCTCGTGTGGCGGCTTGTCTAAAGGGGTTTTAGCAAGCGGCGTGCCACGCTTGGCAACCGCATAACGGCGCGGTTTGTACGGAATGTGAAGACAGAAGGCGGCGTTTTATTGACGCGTGTCGGGATGTGGGCGCGTGACAGGCGTGGTGATTTCGTCAGTATGCGCACTCGCCAAAAACGACACGCAGGTTGGGCCGAGGCGCAGCCGAACCCAACGTCGTCATACACATCTCGAACTTGAGGTTCGGCTGCGCCTCGGCCCAACGCCCAACCTGCTGAAGATTGCCTCAGGCAAACGCGTCGACGAGGCCCACGGCAACACGTGTTGCCGCAGCAACAGGCGTATCAGCGGCTGCTTCCTCACTCGTATTGCCGGACGCGTATTGCCCCTGCTGTGCTCCAAATTGCTGCTGCGCATGCTGCCCGACCGTCGCGTGTCCAAGCGAAAGCCCCTGCCCGCCCAGCATCTGGTTGAGCTGATCCAAACCCTGCTGCACGGCAGCGGTGGCGGCGGGATGCTGCGTCATGAAGTTCACATCCACGCGCCCGTGTTCAACGCTCACTTTCACATCGAGCGGGCCTAGATCCTGTGGATTGAGGCGTATCTGTGCCTGCTTCACATCCTGGCCGCTGAGCCAGGTGATCTGCTGGCCGAGTTCCTTGGCGAAGCCGGATGAACCGACGGGTGCGTTCATCGCGAAATTGTGAGCAGCGCCAGGCGTCGCAACCGCAGGCGTAGCGGAGGTCGCAGCCGCGATGCTGCCAAGCGCACTAAGATCCGGTGAACTCTGCGCACCATTGTCGGTGGCGGTCGCCGCGGGAGCACCTGCATGACCGATGGCCGCCAAGCCAGCGGCGAAGGACTGAAGATTGTCGCCATTGCTTGGCATTGACGCGCTGCCGTCCACGGTAACGGAAGCATTGTTCGTATTGCCGGCAACGGCATCGTCGGCATTCGCGAAGGCTGACGCTTTTTGCGACAGGGCGCCGATACCGTTGGCGGCCTGCACATCGCCGTTGGCCGTGGCCGCGCCCGTAGATGCCGCAGTCATAGCCGCCGCCAATGGCGTAGGAATCAAGGCAGCCGCCAGTGCGTCAGGTTGTGCGCCCGTGGCCGGCTTATTGCCTGCTTGGGTGACCGGCTTTGCGGGTGTCGCATGCGTATTTGCCGCCGTACCGCCATGGCTATCGCCCACAGCATGATCGATCAAGCTCAGCACGACATGCGCCAACGTACCGACGCCGCCCGTGAGGTCAACGCCGATATCGCTGCTGTTGGTCGTGTCGTCCTGCTTGGACGCACTGGCATCTCCCGGCTTGTCCGTGGTGCTTGCGGTCGATGCCTGCTGATGGGTGTTGTCGTTCTGGTTCGCGTCGCTGTTCTGCGCAGACGTCTGCGTCGAATCGGACGACGATTGCTGCGCCGATTGCAGATGCGAAGTGAAGCTGGCGCCGGAGTGCTGCTGACTGCCCGACCTAGGCGCGCTGGTGTGCTGCGCGGGGGAGGCGGTCGGCAAAGATGCGAGTGGCGTGGCGCTCATGCGCAGGGGCTCTTCAAGACGTTGACGTTGGAGATGGCAGCAAGAAGCAGGCCATCTTCGGAATGCTTCTCTCCCGGAGGCTGCGCGGAGTTCAAGACGTTCATGGCGTGCCTATCCGGTTATGGCGGTGCTGCATCCGCTCATCCACTTCGGCTTGTTCAAGCCGTTGTTCGCGCTGGCTTTCCTGCTTGCGTAGACGTTCCACCACGCTATCGAGCGCGTTCTCGCGCGCATGGGCTTGCAACCAGCGCTCGCGCGCGCCTTCAAGTTGGCGCTGCAGGCGTTCGACCAGCTTGGCCTGCTGCACGATCGCTTGATCGATGCGATCGACGAATTGTTGACGGTTGAGCAAGGCACTTACCGTCAGGCCACCGCCGGCGAGGCTGTACTCGCGCCGATAGCGGTTCAGTTCTTCCAACTGCTGTTCGGCGTGCGCAAGCTTCTGTTGATGATCGGCCAGGCGCTGCAACGCGTCTTTCCCGCGGCGTTGAGCCTGTTCCACGGCGGGTTGCAATCGATCCGAACGCGAAGGCATGGCTTAGATCTCCGCGGTGATGGAAGCCAACCTGGCTTGTGCATCATGCAATTGGACAGGTTCGTCGACTTCCTGCTGCAGGAATCGAACCAGTCGCGGATACATCGCAATGGCCTGGTCCACCTGCGCATCGGAACCCTTCTGATACGCGCCCACCGCGATCAGATCCTGTCGCTGGCGATATGCCGAATAAACCTGGCGAAAACGCTGCGCCGCGCGCATCTGCTCCTTCGCCACCACCGCCGGCATCACGCGGCTGATCGACGCTTCGATATCGATGGCGGGGTAATGACCCGCTTCGGCCAGGTCGCGCGAAAGCACGATATGGCCGTCCAGAATCGCTCGCGCCGCATCCGCAATGGGATCGTGGCGATGATCGTCGCCCTCGGTGAGCACGGTGTAGAACGCGGTGATGGAACCACGCCCTTCCGCATCATTGCCGGCACGTTCCACCAATGCAGGCAACATGGCGAACACCGACGGCGGATAACCTTTGGTCGCCGGCGGCTCGCCGATGGCGAGGGCAATTTCGCGCTGTGCCTGTGCGTAGCGCGTGAGCGAATCCATCAGCAGCAACACGCGCTGGCCGCGATCGCGGAACCACTCGGCAATGGCCGTGGCGTATTGCGCACCGCGCAGACGCTTGAGCGGCGGCGCATCGGCCGGCGCGGCCACGATCACCGCGCGTTCGCGGCCTTCGTGCCCCAGCGTATGCTCCACGAATTCTTTCACCTCGCGCCCGCGCTCGCCGATCAAGCCGACGACCACGACGTCCGCATCGGTATAGCGCGTCATCATGCCGAGCAAGGTGGATTTGCCCACGCCGGAACCGGCGAACAGGCCGATGCGTTGGCCGCGTCCTACCGTCAGCAGCGCATTGATCGCGCAGACGCCGGTGTCCAGCGGCGTATCGATCGGCTTGCGCGCCATCGGGTTGATCGGCTCGCGTTTGAGCGAGGCATGGCTTTCCGCACGTAACGGGCCGTCACCGTCCAACGGCAGACCATCGGCGCCCACCACACGGCCGAGCAAAGCTTCGCCGACCGGCAATCCGCCCGTGCGCGAACAAGGCCGCACACGTGCATTCGGCAGCACACCGTGCATTTCGGTGACCGGCATCAGCAGCAGGCGCTCGTCGGCGAAACCCACCACTTCGGTATCCAATTCGCTGCCGTCTGCCGCATCGACCAGGCAGCGCGCGCCGAGTGGCGCTTCACAGCCTTCGGCTTCCAGCGTCAAACCGACGACGCGGCGCAAACGCCCTTCCACGGTCAGCATTTGCGCGGCACGTGCGTGCTGTGCACGCAGACCAAGTTGCCGGCGCCAGCGCAGGTGCTTGTCTGGCGCGGCGCGAATCATGCTGAAACCTCGTTCTCGCTATCGTCGCGATCCTCGCCGATGACGGCATCGACGACAGCGGCCAGCCGCGTGCTTACCCGTGCATCCAACCGCGAGCGCTCGCTCTCCAGCACACAATCCCCGCGTTGCAATGCGGGGTTGGCGCCGAAACGCCAATGCAGTTCGGTTGCGGCGAGTTCGCGCAGCAGATCGAGGTCGCCCGGATTGACCCACACGCGCAATTCGCGCGTTGCAGACGGCAATGCCGCGGCCGCTTCGCGTACCGCGCGTTCGATCAACGACGGATCGAGTTGCAATTCGCGTATCACCACGCGCTGCGCAATCACTGTGGCCAGCAACGCAAGCTCGCGTTCGACGTCATCGTCCATGCTCGTGAGCGGACGCGCGGCGGCGGCACATAGCGATTCGAGGCGTGCAAGGCGTTCATCGAGTTCTTTCTTGGCCGCGGCGCGGCCTTCCGCCAAGCCCGCGGCATAGCCTTCCTCGCGCGCCTGGCGTTCGATTTCTTCCAGTTCGTAGATCGTGGGGCCGGGTGGCGCGGCAGGTTCGACGGCGTGTTCGCCGCCGACCGAAGGTGGTTCCCAACGATCGAAACCTGCGATGGTTTCGCGGGTGAGGATGCCGCCCATCACACAAACTCATCGCCGCTGGCCGACAAACTGATTTGCCCCGCATCCGCCAGCCTGCGCGCAATCTGCAGTACTTCTTTCTGCGCGGCATCGACTTCGCTGAGCTTGACTGGGCCTTTCACTTCCAGGTCGTCGCGCAGCATGTCGGCGGCGCGCTTGGACATGTTGGCGAAGATCTTTTCGCGCACGGTGGTTTCCGCGCCCTTCAGCGCCACGATCAGGCTTGCGGACGGCACCTCGCGCAGCAGCGTCTGCATGCTGCGGTCGTCGATCTCCCCCAGGTCGTCAAACACGAACATCAGTTCTTCGATCTTGGTACTGAGGCCGACGTCGTGCGTGCGGATCGCACTCATCAATTCGGCTTCGCGCGAGGTTTCCATCGCGTTGAGAATCGCAGCGGCGGCTTTGAGTCCGCCCACGGTGGCCGATTTCAGTTTGCTGGAAGTGCCGGAGAACTGGCGCTCCATGATTTCGTCCAGCTCGTTCAGTGCCTGGGGCTGCACGCCATCGAGATTGGCGATGCGCATCACGGCATCGCTGCGCACGCGCTGCGGCAGGTAGCCGATCACTTCGGCGGCCTGGTCCGGTTCAAGGTGCGCAAGCACCAGCGCGATGATCTGCGGATGCTCCATGCCGACCATCTCGGCAATGGCGCGGCTTTCCATCCATTTCAGCGATTCCAGACCTTTGGTGGAACGGCCCAGCAGAATGCGATCGATCAGGCTGCCGGCCTTGGTTTCGCCGAGCGCGCTGACCAGCACTTTGCGAATGTATTCTTCGGTGCCCACGCCGAGTGCGGTCTGGCGGCCGATATCTTCGTTCAAGCGGTTGAGCACGTGCTCAACCTGATCGCGCGACACGTTGCTGAGTGTCGCCATGGCGGTACCCACGGCTTGCACATCGCGCGCGCTCAAATGCTTGAGCACCTCGGCCGCATCTTGCTCGCCAAGGGTCAGCAACAGGATCGCGGCGCGCTGCGCGCCGTTGAGCGAAGCATGCTCAGCCGCCATCGTCGCCCACCCAATTCATCACGACCTGCGCGACCTGCTTGGAATTTTCCTGCGCCAGCTTGCGTGCGAGGCCGATCTTCTGCTCGTACGCCATGTTTTGAATCTGCGGCGAGGTGATGCGCATCGAATCGTCGCGATCGCGTTCGTCGTCGGCGATGCGCACGTTGACGGTCGGTATCGGCCCGGCCAAGGCAGGCATCGGCTCCGGCCCGCGCAACAAACCCTTGAGCAACGGCCGCAGCAGACCGAACGCAATCAGCACGGCAATGAGAATGCCGGCGCCCTGCTTGATCAGATCGAGCATGCCCGGGCGCAGCCAGAACGGTTGCGCGACAGGTGCAACGTCCGTCGGCGCATCGGAAGAGAACGCCTGGTTGACCACGGTGACGCTGTCGCCGCGCTGCTGGTCATAACCCACCACGTTCTTGGCCAGATCGGTTAAATGGTCCAGCTCTTGTTGCGTGAGCGGAACAGTCTTGCCTTTGCCGTCGGGCGCAGGCTTGTTGTCGACCACCACCGCCACGGTCAAGCGTGTCAGCTTGCCGGCGGGATTGCTGACATGGCTGATCGTGCGGCCGAGCTCGTAGTTGCGCGTGGCGCTGGAAGACGTGTCGCTCGGCGTTGCGTTGGCGGTGTTGTTTGCCGCGGCGGCATTCGCAGCAGGCGGCGTGCCTGCGTTGGGTTTGGCGGCCGTCGGCTGCGCCACCGTGTTCGGCGGCTGATTGCTCAATGCCCCGGCAATTTCGCCGGGACTGCCGTCGCGCTTCTGTTCGCTGCTGGTCTGTTCGCTGCGCAACGCGGGCTTGTCGCCGTCGTAGCTTTCGCTGGCTTTTTCGGTCTGGCTGAAATCCAGCGCCACATCGACTTGCGCACGCACACGTCCCGTGCCGACCAGGGGCGTGAGCAAGGTTTCGATGCGCTGCGCGTAACTGTTCTCCATGCGCGTGACCAGACGCATATGCGCGTCGCCCACTGCACCGGGGCTATCGGGATCGGAAACGGTCAACAACGTGCCCTGCTGATCCACCACCGACACTTGCGAAGGATCCAGGTCCGGCACGCTGGACGACACCAGATGCACGATTGCCTGCACTTGGCTGTTGTCCAACTGGCGGCCGGGATAGAGCGTGAGCAGTACCGATGCGCTGGCCGGATGATTGTCGCGGATGAACGCCGATGGCTTGGGCAGCGCCAGATGCACGCGCGCCGCACGCACGAACTGCAAGCCGGCGATGGTGTTGCCCAGATCCGTTTCCAGCATTCCGCGATAGCGCGTGCTTTCGGCCAGATCGCTCATACCGAACGGCGAATCGCTTTGCGGCAAGGTAGCGCCGGCCGTACTGCCTTGCGGCAATCCTTGGCTGGCGAGCTTGAGGCGTGCATCGGCCAATACGTCGGCCGGCACGGAAATGGAAGCGCCGTCTGCGCCGAGACGAAACGGCGTATTGCTGCTCTGCAGGGCCTGCGTGACAGCCGCTGCGTCTTTCGGATCCAGCCCCGCATACAACAAGGCGTAATTGGGGCCGCGCGACCACAACACGATGCCCACGCCCAACGCGACTGCCGCAGCAACGCCGACCAGCAGCAACAGCAAGCGTGTCGTTGGGTTGCTCAGGAGCGACTTGAGCTGATCCTGGCGCGCATGGGTGGTGGCGGGAATGTTGTCGGCCATGGGGTTGTTTCAGTAAGTGTTTTTGCCGTCACTCCCGCCAAGGCGGGAATCCATTTTCAGTCAGCCTGAGCTGAGATACTCAAAATCGATGTTGTGTCCTTCGGACGCTTCGTTGATGCAATGGATCCTCGCGTGCGCGGGGATGACGGCGTCGACATCAAACCGGCATGTTCATGATGGTTGTGTACGCATCGACCAGCTTGTTGCGCACTTCCACCAGGCCACGGAACGCGAGGTCTGCCTTCTGCCCCGCGATCGACGTCTTCACGATGTCAGCGCCGGGATCGCCGCGTTCGAATGCGGTGACTTGCTTCTGCGCTTCGTTCTGCTGCGTAGCCACCGAGCCGATCGTCTGCTTGAACAGCGTGCCGAAATCGATACTCGGGCCGCCGGATGAAACAGCGGGCAGTGCAGCGCTCGGCATCACCCCCGTGGCTTGCGAGCCGAGCGCACGCATCTGCGAAAGCAAACTGTTGACGTCAATCTGACTCATGTCGGTTTTCCAACGCTTACACGGTTACCTGGGTACTTTATGCAACGGCCGTGCCACTCTCCGTCGACGGATCGCCGCTGCGGCACGCCGATTGCAGACCGTACTTGCGCAGCTTCTCCACCAAGGTCGTGCGCTGCATGTGCAACAACTTCGCCGCATGCGCGACAACGCCATCGGTGATGTCGAGTGCTTGGCGGATCAGCCCCACTTCGATGTCGGCCAGGTGATCCTTCAGATCCACACCGCCTTCAGGCAACAAAATTTCGCTGTCCAGCAAATGGCGGTTGTGTGCCGGCGCCGGCTTGCTGTGACCGTCGAGCATGGCGCGCACAACGCTGCCACCCGTTTCTTCGACGGTCTGCGCACCACGATATTTTTCCGGCAGATCGTTGGCGCGCACTTCGCTGTTCGGGTAGAGAATCGCCAAGCGTTCGACCAGGTTGGACAGCTCGCGCACATTGCCCGGCCAGCTGTGCTGGCGCAGCGACTGCATCGCGCTGCCGCTGAAGCGCACGCTGTTGAGACCGCGACGCTGCAGGCGTTGATTGAATTCGCTGATCAGCTCCGGCATGTCGTCCAGGTGCTCGCGCAGCGATGGCATTTCCAGCGGGAACACGCTCAGGCGGTAGTACAGGTCTTCGCGGAAACGGCCTTCGGCCGTGGCCACTTCAAGATTGCGGTGCGTGGCGGCAATGATGCGCACGTCGCAGCGCTGGGTGCGGTTGCTGCCGACGCGTTCGTACATGCGTTCCTGCAGCACACGTAATAGTTTCACTTGCATCGGCAGACTCATGTCGCCGATTTCGTCGAGGAACAGGGTGCCGCCTTCGGCCATTTCGAAACGGCCCTTGCGCGTGCTGATGGCGCCCGTGAACGCACCCTTTTCATGACCGAACAATTCGCTTTCCAACAACTCGGCCGGGATCGCACCGCAGTTGATCGCCACGAACGGCTTGTCGCGGCGCGGCGAGCAGTCGTGAATGGCCCGAGCCACCATTTCTTTGCCGGTGCCCGATTCACCCAGCACCAATACGCTGGAATCGAACGGCGACACCTGGCGGATCAATGCATTGACGCGGCCCATCGCGGTGGAACCGCCAACCAGACGCAGCGGCGCCGGGTTGCTTTGTGCGCGCAGCGTGGGTGCGCGGCGCATGGCTTCGGCCAGGCGCTCGTAACGTAGCGGAAAGTCCAGTACTTCAATCTGTGCCGCATGAGGCGAACCGCCCTTGGTCAAACGTGGCAGTTGCGGCGAATCGGAGCCGACCAGCACCAGCAATTGATCGGCCGGCACGTCGAGCGAGGCCAACAATTGCTCGCAGAGTTCTTCGTCGTCAATGCCACCTATGTAGACCGCTCGCCAATCGTGCGTCATCGAATCGGTGGGTAAGGATGCATCCCAGCGCTGCGGATAAAACCCCATGAATTGCATGGCCGAAGTAACGATGTCGGCACGTGTACCGTTGGATTCGATGATAAGTACGTTGCTGTTTGGCATAAGCACGAGTCCTGCTGCGTTTACTGCGACTGCTGCGACGAACAACGACGTTTCCTGCTCCCAATGTCGTGTTGTCCCCTGTGTGTCAGCTATCCGTCTGACACGTGCAGCAGTCCAGCAAGAAAAACGCCAAAAATTTCGCAGCAGATTGGCCTGTGCCATACATCGCATGTGAAGCGTGACGGATTTCGCGCACCGCACTTGCGTGAATTCACATTCCCGACCGGCGGTAGAAACCGTTTACATATTTGATTTGCATGCCCTTTTTTACCCTACAAATAGTATTTATCGGGGCGCCCAAAATCGTTATGGATACGTGTGCGCGGCGGGAATTCGCCGTTATCGAATATGCGGTGGCGTGATAGACATCACACTCTGTACTTGCCCCCTGGCACGCTTTCCGCCATTCCCGTCAGACGCGCTTCAGCCACTTTGCGTCTGTGGTGACAAAAAACGAAACGTTCCAACCCATCCTCGACCACATCCTTCAAATCACAAAAGTAAACGAAAGCATTGCCATCGTTTAATACGTGGCCACGGCGCGCGGGAAGCTCCAACGGCAATGCACGGCAAGCGTCGAAATGCAGGCGCACAAGCAGGTGTCCGCCCGCCGGAAGCGCGTCTTCCGGCAACACCAGTCCCACCGCGTTGAAACTCACCGGCCGGCGCGGCGGCAATAGCGCGGCGGGCAGCAACAGGCGATCGACGATGTCCAGCAATACGTTGATCTTGCTGTCCATCCGCTGCAGCTCAAGCATGAGCGGACTGTCATCGTCGCTGGCGTTTTCGGATCGCCGTTCATCCAGCGAGGCGAGCGACCTCAATATGTGAAGGTTGCGCTCGTTCAAATGCGCGATGTCTTCCGATGCCGGATCGAACGGCTCGACGCTGACGTGCGGTTGGCCTTGATAGGTCACGCGTTCGGAAAACGCCTGCCATTTCGCTTCATCGTATTGGGCTTGCATGAACTCCCCTCCCTTGTGCCGGCTTTATGACGGGCGCGCCGGTTTCAGCATGGATTATTCATAAGGCGTGCCATCCAGCTGATGCAAATACAGAATCGTGTCTCATCGTCATTCCGGCGAAGGCCGGAATGACGATGAGGCACGATCCAGCCCATGGGCAGTTGTATAGATATTTTATGGAGGGAAAAGCAGGATCAGCCCGCCGACGTCACATACGTCTGCAGTGCCCGATGGTTGTATTGATGCTGGCTAAGCTGCTGCTCGACCGTATCGCGCACGGATTCGGCGCGCTCCAACAGTTTTTGATTTTGCGCTTGCAACGCTTGCAGCATTTCGTGGTGGTGCGAATCGAGCATTACGGCTTGCAGCTGTTGCAAATGAAACTGGCGCCGCTCATCGAGTTCGGTCACCAGCGTCCAGTTATCGTGCGCCGCCGCGTCGATCATCTCGACGGTAAGCGTCAAGGCATGCTGCAGGCTGATCAGCACCACATCGCTCATAACGCCGCCACTTTCGCCTTTGCCTCGGCTTGTTCCGCCAGATAAGGTTCGCGAATCGCATGCCAGGCTTCGCGGATGGGAGCGACCAGGCGCTCGCATTCGTCCAGCGCACGCAAATCATCGTTGAGCTGCGCATGCAGCAAACGCCGGGTGATGTAGTCGTACAAGGCATCCAGGCGACCGGTAAGCGTGGGTTCCACGCTGTGATCGAGACTTTCGCGCAAGGCGACAAGAATGCCGATGGCCTTGCCGAACGCCTGCCCCTTGGCCGGAATGTCCTTGTGCAGGATGTGCCCGCGCGCTTGATTGATGCGATCGACCAGGCCATCGAGCAGCATGGCCAGCAACTGATGGCGATCGGCCCCTTCGACACTGCCTTGCGCACGTGTCTGCGCGTAAAGCGAGCTTCCATTTCGTGACGGGTAACTCATGATCAACCCTTGCTACTACTGGTACCGGTGAGTGCGTTCATCGCCTGGGTGAGGTAAGAACTGGTGTTGTTGAGCGACGACATCAGGGAGCTCAGGCTGGTGTATTGCTTGACCAACTGTTGCTGGTAAACCGCCATGCGCGCGTTCAACGCCGTCTGCTGCGACGAGAGATCGGTCAGGTCTTTGTTGAGGTTGGTGATGCGCGACTGCAGCGCGCCGGAACTGCTGTTGAAGCCCGTCACCAGGGTGCCAAGACGCGTGGCGATGCCGTTGGTGCCGGTAAAAAGCTGCTGCACCGAGGATGGATTGCTAGCCAACGTGTTCGCCAGCGTAGTGGAGTTAAGCGCCAGCGTGCCATCGGCATTGCGGGTGATACCCAAGCTGGCAAGGCTGCCGACACTGCTGCCCGAAACCTTGCTGCCCAGCACGCTGGAGATCTGGCTCTGCACCGCCGACAACGTGGCGTCGCCCAGCAAAACGCCCGCGACCTTGGTCGTGCTGTTGTAGCTTTGCAGCTGATTTACCGTATTCGCGTAGGTGTTGTAGGCGGAAACGAAGTCGTTCACCGCCGTGGTGACCGGCGTCGTGCTTTGCGCGACGGTCAGTTGCGAACTGCCGGTGGTGGAGAGATTGAGCGTGACACCGGTCAGCGCACCGCTCACGCTGTTGGTGGGGCTGCTGACGGAAATGCCATCGATCGTCAGCTGCGCATTGGTCGCCGCGCTGCTCGGTGTATTGAGTGCGTTCGCAAGCGTGGTGACACCGCTATCGCTGCCACTGCCCGCGCTTACGCTGAAGGCATTGGCCGTGCCGGTGCTCTTCGAGGTGAGCACCAGCTGATTGCCGCTCACGCCCGATACGATCGTCGCGGTCACGCCAGGGTTGTCGCTGGCGTTGTTGATGCTGGTGGCAATAGACGAAAGCGTATCGGTAGTGCCGACCGACACATTCAAGGTCTTGCCGCCCACGGTGATGTTGAGCGTGCCGCTGCCAACCGTCGCCGTGCTCGATTGCGCCGCGCTTACGCTTTTCTGCGCGGTGGCGAGCTGGGTCACGTTGAGGTTGTAGGTACCCGGCGAAGCATCCGGCAGCGTGCTGGCCGTACCCAGCGACGTATTGGAGAACGTGGTGGTGTAGGTGGCGTACGTACTGGTGGAAGTCAGCTCGTTCAATGCGGACTGCACGCCGGACAGCGCCGTCTGCAGCGCGGTAAGCCCGGCGATCTTGTTGTTGTCCTGATTGGTCTGGTTGGTGATCTGCGCCTGTGGACCGGCTTCCTGCGCATTGACCAGCGCCGTGATGATGGAGTTGACGTCCAGACCCGTACCCAGGCCCAGCGAACTCAGCAAGCCGGTGCCGCTGATGCTGCCGCCGCTGGAGCTGCCGGTGCTGGAAGCAGAGCTGGAACCGCTGATCGCGCTGGCAAGCGCGCTAGAGGTATTGCTCACACTGGAAATGCTGCTCATGAAGGCCTCATCGAAGGGTTTCTGGCGCCACCGAACCGCCGGCAAAACTCACGTTCCTGTGTTGCTCGAATGAGAGCTTTGCACGCTGCTCGCGTGGGTTTTCTGACGGCCGAAGGGCCTTCAGACCCCTTGAAGCAAAAACCCGGCCATGGCTTATGCCATGGCCGGTCGTACCGATGATTAACCCAATAGCTTGAGGATCTGCTGCGGCTGGGCATTGGCGGTGGCCAGCACCGAGATACCCGCCTGTTGCAACACCTGCGACTTGCTCAACTGCGCGGTAGTCGCCGCGAAGTCGGTGTCCTGAATCGAGCTTTGTGAAGCCGTCAGGTTGGTCTGCTCCGCACCCAAGGTCGCGATCGTCGACTGGAAGCGGTTCTGCACGCCGCCCAGCTGGCTCTGGAAGTTGCTGACCTGGGTCAGCGCCACGTCCACACGCGAGATCAGGTTGTTGGCATCGTCCACCGTCAAAACATCGCCGCCCGCCAGCGAACCGGAAGCCGTGATCACCGAACCGTCGGTGTAGGCCACGCCCGTGGCGGCAAAGCCGGTAGCCGTAGAGCCTGCGCCGCTGGCGCCGAACGCAACTGCGCCCGTGGTGAGGTTGAACGCCGTGCCCGCCGCACCGGTCAGTGCCGAACCCGTCACCGCCAGCTCACCGGTGGAGTACAGGTTGATACCGCCGCTGGCGTTGACCGCCGCGCTCACGCCCGCGATACCGGCGGCGTTGATCGCATCGGCCAGCCCTTGTGCGCTGCTGGCGCTGGCGCCGCTCAGGCTGTAGCTCTTGCCATCCGCACCTTCGATGCTCAGGCCGCTCAGGCTGATCGACTGGCCCGACACGCCGCTGGCATTGACGAACGCACCGCTGACGTTAGCCGTGGAGATTTCCGAGATCTGACCGACCTGCGACGTGGTCGCACCCTGGCCAAGCTGCACGTTGATGGCCTGGCCTACGTTGGAACCGATCTGGAACGACAGCTGGCCGACCGATCCATTCAACACGTTGGTGCCGTTGAAGCTGGTCTGGTTGGCAATGCGGGTGATTTCCGACAGGTACTGCTGCACCGAGGTATCGATCGCGGCGCGGTCGGAAGACTGATACGTGCCATTGGCGGACTGCACCGCCAGGTCACGAATGGACTGCAGGTTGGAGGTGATCTGGCTCAGCGCGGAACCCGCGGTCTGTGCCAGGTTGATGGCATCGCTTGCGTTGGTGCTGGCTTGTCCCAGACCGCCGATCTGCGTCTGGAAACGGCTGGCGATCGCGAAGCCCGCAGCATTGTCCGCGGCACTGTTGATCTTCAGACCCGAGGACAGGTCACGGGTAGCCGTGCTCAACGCGCTGCCCGACTTGCTCAAGTTGTTCTGGGCCTGCAGCGAAGCGATGTTGGTATTTAAAACGAGTGACATGGGATGTCTCCTGAAACCGGATAGGTGGTACTCAAGCCGGCGGGGTCCAGTCACGTTTTGCTGTGCCGACCGCCTCAGGGACTTTTTCGGCGCTAGCGGGGATTACTTGAGAAATTTTTTGTTGTGCGGCCAAGGAGATGGGTGCGAAAAGTGTGATGGAGGGCGCTAAAGGTTTTGATGCCGCGGTCGAGGTGCGGCTTTTTGTGTTTGTTGTCGCGGTATGCCATGGGGTTCTTTGCACGATGTTTCTGCATGCCGTGTTGTTGTGACATTGCCTGCGGCTTGAGAAATGACGCAACCAGGCGAAGAGCAAAATGGATTGACCAGCTCCGCTGTTGTAAAGCGCCTCTGCTTGCGCAGGAATGACGACAGGGTGATGGCAAACATCACTACCCGGCTACCTCCTCACCCCAACCCTCTTCCGAAAGGGAGAGGGAGTAAACACTCCAGTGTTGGCACCAACATTGCTCCCACCCTCGTATACCCGGCCCAGCCGCGCCGGAAGCGTCAGATTTCCGACGCCCGCGCGCCGGTGCCATTGATAAAGACGAGGAAACGACATGCGTTGCATGCTTGCGATCTGCGCGGTGTTCAAGGACGAGGCTGCGTATCTGCGCGAATGGGTGGAGTTCCATCAGCTCATGGGCGTGGAACGCTTCTATCTCTACAACAACAACAGCTCGGATCCTTATCTCGATGCGCTGCAGCCGTATATCGCCTCGGGCGCGGTGGTGGTGCACGAATGGCCGCGGCATCCGGCCCAGTTGCAGGCGTACGAACACTGCTTGAAGACGCATGGCAGTGAAGCGGACTGGATCGCCTTCATCGACGTGGACGAGTTTCTGTTCTCGCCGGGCGCCAGACTTCTGCCCGACGTGCTGGCCGATTACGCAGATCACCCCGGGGTGGGCGTGAACTGGGTCATGTTCGGCTCCGCCGGCCACAAGCAGAAGCCCGAAGGCGGTGTGCTGGAGAATTATCTGCGCCGCGGCGATCTCCATGGCGGCGTGCAGTACGCGCATTTGCGTCTGCCGGATGGCGGCTACCGTTCGGAGAACGCACATATAAAAAGCATTGTGCAGCCATCCAAGGTGGTGGGCTGCAAGAACGCGCACTTCATGCTGTACGCCGACAACGCGCGCGCAGTGGATGAGAACAAGCAACCGATCGATGGCCCTTTCACCGCCAAAGTGTCGGTCGACGCGCTACGCATCAATCACTATTGGAGCAAGTCGGAAGAAGAGTGCCGGCACAAGTTCAACCGCGGCTTTGCCGACGGCGGCGGGGCGCGTGACTGGAACGAATTCCTGGCACACGAAGAAGTCCTCAACACGGTACACGACGACACCGTGCTGCGCGTGGTCGCCCAACTTGGCGTGTTGCCATCCACTTGGCCGCTGGAAGCCTTTGTACAGAATGAAGAAGGTGTGTGGCATTCGCCGCTGCGCGATCGCCCTGCGCACAAGGCCATCCATCCCGTTGCCACGCAGCTCTACGACCTGGTGCATGAAGCAACCGACACCGGCGTGTTCTCGCCGACGCTGGCAAAGGAAATCCACAGCCGTACCAGTGCGCTGCATCTGTCGCCGCGACGCGCCAATCTGCTGCAGGTTTTCGACGCGTTTCCTGCGGACACGCGCGTGCTGGAAATTGGCTGCGGCGGCGGTGCATTGACGCGTGCATGGGCCGAGCGGGGCTGCCCGGTCGATGCCATCGAATTTGCACCGCATTGGGCTCGTGTTGCTGCCGCGCGGCTGCGTGACTGTCCACAGGTGCGCGTATTTCAGGCCAGCCTGCGCGAACTGGCGCTGCGCCCCGACTATGACGTGGTATCGCTTACGTTCGCGGACGATTACGCCGAAGCATGGCCGCGTGGCGAAGGTTTGCGCGATGCCATCGCCATGGCCGCCACGGCATTGAAGCCCGGCGGCACATTGATCTTGGCCGCACCCAATCGCCAGGCATCGCCCGAACACAACTACATTCCCTTGCGCGCCAAGATCGAAGCCGCCTTGTGCGCTGCCGGACTGGGTGCGATCGAGGTACGACTCGCCTTCCCCGATGCGCTTCTTCCGGAAGTGCTCATTTCCGCGCAGGCGCAACACGCCGCGCCCGCATTGCGCCTGGATGACCTGATTGCACAACGTCCGCTGCTGCGCGAAGCCGGCAAGGAAGCGGCGCAATGGGAGATGCATGTCGAAGCCGGCACGCTGGCGGAATATGCGCCAGGGCTGCTGTTGATAGCTCATCGTCGAGGCACGCCTTCGCTTTTGCGCTGCGGTGTACTAGCTCAAACGTTCGCCGACAACCGCATGCCCGCCGGCAATACCGTCACCGAATACGTGCAGCAGAAAGGCAGCGTGCAAGTGGTACCGCGCGCACTGTCGCCGGATGCAAGCTGGACTGGCTCGGCGTTCGATCCTATCCGCGAACCCTACCCGCTCGCCCCCGGACGTTCCTTGCTGGTGTTGATCCGCCGGGCGATTCACGAACAGCGCACCGATCTGCTGGTTGCACTGTTGCGCAAATGGAGCGCCTTCATCTACGCGCAGGCCGGCGAGGACGACAAGATTCCCGGTGAATGGCTCGACGCCCATCCCGCGCACATTTACGTGGATACGAACGGCGACAGCCTCGCCTTCCGCGGCGCCGAATGGTGCGCACGCCAACCGGTGGAGAAACAGATTCCGGTCTACGTCGGGCTGTGGCAGATCGCTTATGAAGCCGGACTGGAATCGCTGCTCGGACTGGCGTCGCCGATCGAACGCGTTACCTGGCTATGCAAGCGCTTGATGATCGACGCCTCGGCCGAGTGGATCGGTCATGGCCGCAACATCAACGAGGCCTTTGCCCGCGAAATCCATGAAGGCGATTGCTGGAACCGCACCGATCGCCATCTCAAGATCATTCCGGAGTGGCTGATTCCGCCGCCGCCCTCGGATCTCTACAAACAGTGGCAGACGCAACAGAGGCTCAGCGAAACAGCTGTCGCGCAAGCGCTGCGCCGCATCGAAGCGCATGGCACGCCGCGCATGCAAGTGATCGTGATCGACCATGCCAACGATGTGGATGCCATGGCAGTCACGCAGGCCAGCCTGGAAGCCCAGCAGTATCCGCATTACCGGATCAGCGTGCTCAGCAACAACGGCAATCCGATGGATCGTCTCAACGACGAGATCGCCGCCAGCGACGCCGATTGGGTGCAGTTGCTGTATGCCGGCGATATGCTGCATCCGGCCGCTTTGCTGTTGCTGGCGGAGCGAGCGGTGTCGCATCCGTATCTGCGCGCCATTTATATGGATGAAGACACGCAAGCGAAGAACGGCGCGTTCGAACAACCCATTTTCAAGCCGGACTTCAATCTGGACATGCTGCGCAGCTATCCCTATGTGGGTCGCACGCTGGCGTTCGCGCGGCAACGCTGCATGGAGCTGGGCGGCCTGCAGCTGCGCTACGACGATATGGCGCCGTGCGATTTGCTGTTCCGCCTGATCGAAACAGACGGCCTGCAAGCCGTCGGTCATATCGGCGAAGTGATGTATCGCGCCGCCCTGCCCTATAGCCTCTGGCTGGCGACGGAAACGGTGAAGGCGCATAGCGCCGATATCGTGTCCGGTCATCTCACGCGTATTCGTGTTCCACACAGCATGGAATCCGGCGCGCTGCCCGGCTTCAACCGCGTGGTGTATCAACACGCGCGGCAGCCGCTGGTGTCGATCGTCGTGCCGACCAAGAACCAGCTTCCGCTGCTCAACGGCCTGATCGATAGCCTGCTGTCGAAGACCAGCTATCTCAACTACGAGCTGCTGATCATCGACAACAATACCGACGAGCCTGCGGCTTGCGCGTACCTGGACGGTATCGAGCGGTTGAACAGCCAGCAGTTGCGCGTGTTGCGCTATCCGCATCCGTTCAACTACTCGGCTATCAACAATTTCGCCGCGGCACAGGCGCGCGGCGAGTATCTGATTCTGCTCAACAACGACACCGCCGTGTTGCATGCCGACTGGATCGAGGCGTTGCTCAATCATGCGCAGCGTCCGGAAGTGGGCATTGTCGGCGCGAAACTGCATTATCCTGACGGCCGCATCCAGCATGGCGGCGTGGTGCTGGGCTTGCGCGGTCCGGCTGATCATCCCTTCATCGGCCAGCCGATGGAATCGGACGGCTATATGCATCGCCTGCGTGTAGATCAGAACTACACGGCCGTCACGGCAGCATGCCTGATGATCCGCAAGTCGGTGTACGAAGAGGTCGGCGGCTTCGACGAGCAGGATTTCAAGGTCTCCTACAACGACGTCGACTTGTGCCTGAAAGTGCAGCAGGCCGGCTATCTGACCGTGTGGACACCGTACGCACGACTGATGCATGTCGGCAATGTCAGCCAGAACAAGGTCGACAAGACGGCACAGGAAGCGAAGCAGAAACGGTTCGAGGGTGAACAAGGCGCGATGTACCGCAAGTGGATGAAGCTGCTCGCGCGCGACCCCGCATACAGCGTAAATCTCAGCACCGAAGGTTCGGGTTTCGAACTCAATCCGCTTCGCAGCGCGGCGTGGCAACCGTTCGCCAGTCCGCTGCTGCCGCGCATGTTCTGCGTGGCCGCCGATGAACACGGCTGCGGCCACTACCGCATCCGCCAGCCGTTCGCATCGATGCAGCGCGAAGGCATGGTGGAAGGCCTGATCGCCGGCGTGCATCTAACGCCAGTGGCGATGGAGCGTTTCCAACCCACGTCGTTGGTGCTGCAACGCCAGATCAACGAACACCAGCTCAAGCTGCTGGAAAACTATCGCGACTATTCCAATGCCTTCAAGGTGTTCGAATTGGACGACCTGATCCAGCAGATCCCAGTAAAGAGCATGTTCCACGGCATCATGCCCAAGGACGTCGTGAAGTCGTTGCGCCGCGCCTTGTCCACGGTGGACCGCTTCGTGGTGTCCACCGATGCGCTGGCCGAAGAATTCAAAGGCTTCCACGCCGACATCCGCGTCGTACTGAATCGCTTGCCGGTGGACTGGTGGAGCGACCTGTCATCGCAACGACGCGTCGGCCGCAAACCGCGCGTCGGCTGGGGCGGCGGTTCATCCCATCGCGGCGACCTGGAATTGATCGCCGACGTGGTGCGCGATCTCGCCGGCGAAGTGGAATGGGTGTTCTTCGGCATGTGCCCCGACAAACTGCGCCCCTACGTACACGAATTCCACACCGGCGTACCGATCGAGGAATACCCGCGCAAACTTGCCTCCTTGAACCTCGATCTCGCGCTCGCACCGCTCGAAGAAAATGCCTTCAACGAATGCAAGAGCAACCTGCGCCTGCTCGAATACGGCGCCTGCGGCTTCCCGGTGATCTGCACCGACATCGTTCCCTATCAAACCGAGTTGCCGGTGACGCGCGTGAAGAACCGCTACAAGGAATGGGTGAGCGCGATCCGCATGCATCTGGACGATCTGGATGCCACGGCAAAGATGGGCGACACATTGCGCGACATCGTACTGAAGGACTGGATGCTGGAAGGCGGCAAGCTGACGGCTTGGCGGGATGCCTGGCTGCCCAACTGAGAATCATGGCTATTCGCAAACCTGCGCTGCCGGCAGCATGGCAAAAGCTGCAGGCATTCCCGTGCCAGAGTTCTATCTATCTGAAAACCAGCAATTGTTTGTAATGCGGCGCTTCGACCGCACGCAGAAAGAGGAGGCCATGGGTTTTGAAGACATGGCTGTACTGATGGGAAAATCTGCAGCGGATAAATACAAAGGCAGCTACATTCAGGTCGCAAGAGCCTTGCAAATGTTCTGCGCCCCGCAGCATGTGCCGCAAGCCTTGGCTCAACTGTTCGACCAGGTAGCCTTGTCGAGTATTGTCGGCAATGGCGATGCGCATCTGAAGAATTTCGGCGTGCTGTACACCCATCCGATGGCTAATGACGTACGCATGGCTCCCGCCTACGACATCGTCAATACTACTCGTTACAATCCCGAGGACGGTTTAGCACTGTCTCTGAAGGGTACGCGCAACCTATTCGCAGCACGGGTGGAACTTGCGGAATTTGGACGAGATTGCAAGATAGACAATCCCCCAAAACGCATTCGCGAAATTCTGCAAGCATGCGAAGCAACGCTTGCCGCGCAGGCACCGCTGCTTGAAGGCTTCCCCGAGCTTGAAGTTACCTTGCGACAGGGCCTGGAACCGTTTCTGCAATCCTGCGCCAGGTAAATCACATCAGCTTGAACAACTTCCCCGGCACATTCTGAAAACCGGTTGCACTCGCCAGCATCGTCCCGCGCTGATACGAAAAGCTCTTGTCCGTCGTGGGCTGAAAGAACTCGATGAAATCCAGGCTGCGCTTGCCGAGCACGAAGCCGCCGATCAGCGGCGGGTTTACCGCGTACATCATCGGCACCAACGCCATCATCGAGCTGGCCGGAACGCCGATCAGGTGCTCTTCCAGGTCGCCGCTTTGCTGGGTGTGCTGCGGATAAAACCACAACGGCGTGCTGATGAACAGGAACGAATCGTTGCCCATGCTGGTGAGCAGCGTGCGCAGCAACCATTTGGCGGTTTCTGCGTTGAGATGTTCGATCACGTCCAACAGGCAGATGATGTTGTATTGGGCGAAGCGATCGGAAGGAATGCTCTGCGCCAAGCCATGCCATACGTTGCGATAGATTTTTCGATCGAACAGCGCCCGGTTATTGAGCGCGCCTTCGAAGCCGTCCACGCCGTCAACGGACCAATGCCTGGTGGCCGGATGACTTTTGATCAGCTCGCCCAGCCCGCCTTTGCCGAAACCGATGTCCAGCACTTCGACGTTGGCGGCGTTGTCTTGCATGATGTGGAAGATCAATTCCTTGGGCGCCGCCGATTCGCCACCCGGCAAAAGCAGGGTGTCGACCGGATCGATCAGTTCGTAGTCTTTGATGATTTGGCGAAGCATGGCGAACCTTTGAATGGGTGGCGCATCAGCGCAAGTAGTCGAACAGGCTGGTGCCCTGAACCTTCGCGAACACCTGCTGCGAAGCCTGCAACGCCGTCGATTGCAGCGAGAGATTGCTGATCGCTGTCGCCATGTCGACATTCTGCACGTCCGAGAGCGCGGTCTTGTAGGTGAGCGTGAGATCCGAATAGCTGCCACTTTGTTGCTGCAGCGTATCGATGCGACTACCTACGGATACCTGCGCGGTGGATACCGCATTCATCGCCTGATTGAGCGATTCGAGCTGGCGGTTCAGCGTATTGTTGATTGCAGTGGAACTGCCGCCGCTTTGCAGCGTGGCAATCATGTTGTTGAGCGTAGTGAAGATGTCTTGCGTGTTGGACGCATTGTCGGACTGCACCTTCACCGTGTCGCCCGAAGCCGGCGTGCCGTTCATGCTGAGGGTGATGCCGCTGAAGCTGATGCTGCCACCATCGGTGTACGTGCCAGTGACCGGATTGCCGCTGCTATCGGTCACCGGATTGCCCGATGCGTCCGTCACGCTGTAGCTGCCGTTCGCGCCGAAGGTGATCGTGTCGTTGACCGGACCGGATGCGGTCGCCGCGCTCCACGCAGCCGTATTGGTCACGCTGTTCGCGCCCACCACCAACGTGCCGGTGTTGCTGCTGCCGGCGCTGGCGGCAAACGAACCGTTTCCGGCCGATAAGTTCATGAAGATAGGACTGCCGGCATCCCCGTTGGCCACCTGCAAACCGCTACCGATCGCCGTGTACTGCTGCTGGTCATTACCTGCGTAGGTCACCGCGCCGGTGCTGCTGTTCATGACGAACGGCGTGCTGGTGGTGCTGGTGCCGGCGAACAGCGCCTGACCATTGGCATCGGTGGTGTTGGCCAGTTGCACAAGTTGGTTGCGGTACTGCGTGAGCTGCGTGGCCATGTTGCCCAGGTCAGTGGGCGACATCGCGCCATTGATGGCGCCCAAGCCGATGTCGTTGACGCTGCTCAGCAGATTGTTGATGGAGGTAAGCGTGGTGGATTCGGTGGACAACCGTGTGTTGGCGCTGTCGATGTTGCTGGAATATTGAGAGTTCTGCGCCAGGATGTGATTCAGGCCCACGATCTGCGCGGCGCCGGTCGGATTGTCGGACGCAACATTGATGGCGTTGCCGGTGCTCACTTCGTTCTGCGTCTGCGCCAGTGCGCTCTGCTGGTTGAGCATGGTGCTGAGCTGCTGCTGATACATCCAGACGGTGGAGATGCGCATCATGGGATCAACCTTGCTGTATGGCCGTAATCAGGCTGGTGAAGATCTTCTCGGCGCTGGAAATGACCTGCGCCGACGCTTGGTAGGCCTGCTGGAACTGCACCAGATTGGCCGCCTCCTGATTCAAGTTCACACCGGCGTAGCTTTGCTGCGTACTCATCGCCTGGTTGTAGATGTTGGTCTGCGTGGTGACATTCGCACTCGCCTGACTGCCGGCGCTGCCGATCTGCGCGGTGAGGCTGGCGTAACTGGCTACCACCGAGTCCTTGCCACCGTTGATCACCCCTTTGTCGGAGAGCGCGGCGAGCGACAACGCGTTGCTGTTGTCATTAAGGCCATTGGTATTGGCCGCCACCTTGAACGTGTCGCCGCTGGCCGGCGCACCGCTCAGACTCAGGCTCCAGCCATCGGCTGTGATCGGCTGGCCTGCTGTATATGTACCGGTGGTGGTGTTACCCGCACCGTCCGTAATCGAATAATTGCCACCCGCACCGAACGTGATGGTGGCGCCGGCAAGCAGATTGGTATTGGCCGAATTGGTCACGCTCACCGGACCTGCCTTGCCGGTACCGGTGTTGCTGGTACCCGCCGAAGCCGTCAACGCGGCGGCAGCAGCGATATCTTTCGGATCGGTCATGATCGTCGACAGCGACGTGGAAGCGCTGCGTGTCGGCTGGATTTCATAGCTGTCGCCGGTCTGCGGCGTGCCGGACACGCTGAAGGTAAGCCCATCGGCGGACAGCGTGCCATTGGCGTTCGCGGTGAGCGCAACGTTCTGTCCAGCAGTCGTCGCCAGCGTCCAGCCGTTGGTGCCGGTACCTGTGCCCGTGTAACGCAATACGTAATCGGAAGTGGTGAGCTGCGAAACGTTGCTGACCGACGCACTCACCGCCGCAGCACTGCTGGAATTCTTGCTCGACGGCAGGACGGAAGGCGAAGACACGCTGAAGATCGGCTGGCCTTGCTGGCCGTTGAGATCCAAGCCATCAGCCTGCTGTGCATTCACGCTGGATGCCAGGGCGATGGCCGACTGGCCCAAGGCATTTTGCGCTGGCTGCAGCACCGTATCGCGGTAATTGACCAAGGCGCCGAGCGTGCCGCCGCTCAATTGCGACGTGATGTCGGCACCGGAGCTGTCGAAGACCTCCGTGCTGCCTGGATCGTACTGATTTGCGCCGGACGACAGCGCATACGATTGCGTACCGCTTACCAGCGTGCCGCCGGCGGAGGTGTATACGCTGATCGAGCCGTCGTTGTTGGTCGATGCGGAAATACCCGTCAATCCCGCCAGTTGTTGCACCAATGTATCGCGCTGGTCGAGCAATGCATTGGGATTGCCGGTGGTGCCCGCCTGCTTGATCTGGCCGTTGAGCTTGGCAATCTGCGAAGCAAGAGTGTTGATGCTGCCGACGGTGCTGCCGATCTGCTGATTGACCTGCGTCGACTGCTTGCTGAGCTGCTGCCCCAGCGTATTGAACACGGCAGTGAGCGAGGACGCGCTACCCAGCGCAGCCTGGCGCACCGAAGACGAACTGGGCGAGTTCGCCACGCTTGCGAAGCCGCCGTAAAGATTGTCCAACGCCGTCTGCAGGTTGCCACTGTTGCTCAGGAAGCCGTTGAGCGACGTGGTGAGATCGTTGGTGGTGGTTGCAGCCTGCAAGTTGCTGTTGCTGCTCCACAGTGCCTGCGTCAGGTACTGGCTGTAAGCGCGCTGCACGGCGACGACATTCACGCCCGAGCCGATCGTGTACTGGCTGTTGCTCTGCGAGACCTGCTCGGACTGCAGCACGCTTTCTTCGCTGTACCCGCTGGTGCTGGCGTTGGCGATGTTGTTGCTGACCGTGCTCAGCGCGACCTGGGCCGCGTTGAGACCGGAAATGCCGATGTTGAGCATGCTGGACATGGAAAAGCATTTCCTCGGTCAATGACAAACTTGCCACGCCGTCATTCCGGCGAAGGCAAGAAGTGGTGGCATCCACGCAGTTCGGCTATTCATAAATTCGGCACCCCAACCGTTTTCTTGAGCGCCTCCAGCGCCTGCCGCATCACGCCGCTATTGGCCATGGCCGCCACCTTGGCGGCATAGGCCGGATCGGTGGCGTAGCCGCCCTGGACCAGCGCCTTGGCATAGCCGAGCACGTCGTCGCCGTGGCCGCGTGCGGCGGCATAGCGGGGATCGCTGCCGATCAGCTCGCCGTAGTCAGCCAGCGATTCGGCGGTGGATGTGTAGGAGCGGAATTGCGCCTGCTTGCGCACGGCGATCCCGCCTTCGTATTCCACCGTCGGCACATTCACGCGTGAACCGCCCCAACTGCTGCCGGCCTTGATACCGAACAGGTTGAAACTGCTGCTGCCGTCGGAATGCGTGGGCATGTGCTTGCCCCAATTCGTTTCGAGCGCCGCCTGCGCCAGCACGGCGCGCACAGACAGACCCAACTCCTTCGCCACGATGCTGGCCTGCGGCGCGAGTTCGCGCACGAAGGTTTCGGCATCCGTTGGCAGCCAGGCCAACGCCTTGCGTGCGGTGGAACGCGTCGCATCGGCCAGGTCGAACAGACGTTGCTTCCAGCCGTCGACCATGCCGTTGGTAGAAGGATCGACCGTGGCCGTTTTGTTTTCGGTGCTTTGCGCCTGATCATGCCCGCCGAGCTGGCGCACCAGCATGTCGGCAATGCCCAGGCCTTTGCCGTGCTGCGCCAGATTCAGCGACAGCTGCTGATCAAACATGTCTTGCCACGTATCGGTGGCCTGGCTTTCGAACAGCGGATCGCCGAAGTTGGCTTCGCGCATCGACTTCAGCAGCATTTCCGTGAACATCGATTCGAACTGCTTGGCGACCGCCGGCAATGCCGCGTTCTTGTCTGTCTCGGCTTGATGACGCAGCGCGCCGAACCCGGACAGATCCGTCCAGGTGCTGAGCGTTTGCGCTGCGACGTTGCCGACATCAGCCATTAGAGTCTGCCTATGGTTCGGGCGTAGTTCGCGTTGTCGCGGTGCGGCCGATAGGTGGCAGCGCGTGGCGCAGCGCCTGACTGGCCGTCAGGCCAAGCTACGGGCTGCCGCATAGCGGCCGCACCGCGGTAACGAGGACTGCGAACGGGCCATGGGCAGACTCTCATATGACCACCAAATCCGCATGCAATGCGCCAGCTTGTTTCAGCGCTTCAAGAATCGAAATCAAATCCGTCGGCGTGGCGCCCACCTGATTCACTGCACGCACGATCGCATCCAGGCTCACGCCCGGACCGAACTTGAACATGTGCGCGCCTTGCTGCGTCACCGACACGGAACTGCTCGGCACCACGGCGGTCGTGCCGTTGCTGAAGGGGCCGGGCTGGCTTACTTGCGGCTGCTCGCTGATGGTGACCTGGATCGAGCCGTGCGCCACTGCGGCAGCAGTCACGCGCACATCCGAACCAATCACCACCGTGCCGGTGCGTGAATTGACGATCACGCGCGCAGGCGCTTCGCCGGTTTCCACATCGAGCCCTTCGATCGCACCTAGCCATGCAACCTTCTGACCTGGGTCGACCGGACCACGCACGGAAACAGAACCGCCATCGAGCGCACGCGCCGTGCCCGCACCGTAAAGATGATTGATCGCATCCACCATGTGGTTGGCGGTGGCGTAATCTGCCGAGTTGAGGTTCAACACGATGTCGCCACCGTTGTTGAAGGAATTGGGTACCACGCGTTCGACGGATGCACCGTTAGGAATGCGACCGCTCGCGGAAATATTGATCTGCACGCTGGAACCGCTGCGACCCGACGCACTCACGCCACCGACCACGACGCTGCCTTGTGCAATGGCGTAGACATTGCCATCGGCACCACGCAACGGCGACATCAGCAGCTCCCCCCCGCGCAAGCTCTTGGCATTGCCGATCGATGCGACCGTGATGTCGATGGCCTGGCCCGGTTTGGCGAAGGGCGGCAATGTTGCCGTGATGGTGACGGCAGCCACGTCCTTCAACTGCGGCTGGATGCCGGTGGAAGGAATCGACACGCCGAACTGCTTGAGCATGTTCTCCAGGCTTTGCGTGGTGAACGGCGCCTGGGTGGTCTGGTCGCCCGTGCCATCGAGGCCAACTACCAGACCGTAGCCGACGAGCTGGTTGCTGCGCACGCCGGCGACCTGCACGAGGTCGCGGATTTTGTCGGCGTGGGCCGCTGGCACGAAGCTCAATGACGCAACGAGCAGGGCAACCAGGCCGATAATCGAAATGTGTTTACGCCATAGAGCGTTCATCAGAACGGCATCCATTTCGAGTTGAAGAACTTCGCCAGCCACCCTTGCGTGTTCGCCTCATTCAAGGTGCCGCGGCCGGTATAGGTGATGCGTGCATCGGCCACGCGCGTGGAATCGACAGAGTTGTCCTGTCCGATGTCTTGTGCGCGCACGATGCCGGAGATGCGGATCAGTTCCTGGCCCTGGTTGATGGTCAGCCACTTCTCGCCTTTCACCAGCAAATTGCCGTTGGAAAGACGCTGCGCGACCGTCACCGTAAGCTGACCGGTAAGCTGGTTGCTTTGCGTGCTGCTGCCGGCGCCGTCGAAGCTGTTGGCGGAATTGAGCGTGGAATTAGCCGTCTGCCCCGCAATGCGCAGCGACTGTCCAAGAATCTGCGGCGCACCCACATTGACCTTGTCGGTCTTGCTGGTGGTGGTTTCGGATTTCTTGCTGGCCTGCATCGCTTCGACCAGGTTGATGGTCAGGATGTCGCCAATGCGATGCGCGCGCGAATCATTGAACAGTTCCATGTTCTGCATGTCGTGATAGATCGAACCGTCGGCCGGTGGCGGCGACTGTTGTTCGACCGGTGCCGTGGCAGCCCATTTTGCGTCTTCCTGCCGCTGGTGCTCCTGAATGGCACCGCAGCCGGTCAAAGCGATAGCTAACAGCGAAACGGAGGCGACACGTAAAAACATAAATCACCCATCAAGTCTTGTTGATCACGAACTGCAGCATGTCGTCCACGGCACTGATCGACTTGGAGTTCATTTCATACGTGCGTTGGGCCTGGATCATGTTGACCATCTCCTCCACCACATTGGTGTTGGACGATTCCAGCGAACCTTGTGCGAGCGTGCCCATGCCGTTGATGCCGGGCTGCCCGGTCTGTGCCGTGCCGCTGGACTGGGTTTCCAGGTAAAGGTTTTGACCCATCGGCTGCAGGCCGGCGGGATTCACGAAATTGGCGAGCTGCACCACGCCCACTTGCGTAGGTGTGGTCGAACCATTGCTGGTGACACTGACGGTGCCGTCGGTGCCGATGGTGACGCTGTTGACGTTCGCCGGCAGCGTGATCGAAGGCACCAGCGGATAACCGTCGCCGGTCACGACCTGGCCGGTGGAATCTTCATGCAGCGAACCGTCGCGCGTGTAGGCCACGGTGCCATCCGGCAGGCTCACTTGAATAAAGCCGTTGCCCTGGATCGCGACGTCGAGCGAATTGCCGGTCTGCGTGATCGCGCCCTGCGTAAACAGTTTTTCGCTGCCGACCACTTTTACGCCGGTGCCCAGCAACAAGCCGGTCGGCGACTGCGTCTGCTCGGTGGTCTGGCTGCCGGGCTGGCCTTCGTTTTGATACATCAGATCCTGAAACGAAGCGCGCGACGTTTTGAAACCCGTGGTGCTCGCGTTCGCCAGGTTGTTGGAGATCACGTCCATCTGCGTCTGCTGCGCATCCAGGCCGGTCTTGGCAATCCAGAGTGAAGAGAACATGGGCTACTCCGTGGTATGCGTTAGCTGTTCTGCAACAGCTTGGTGCTGGCGTCCGCGTCGTCTTCCGACGTCTTGATCGAACGCACTTGCATTTCGTATTGGCGCGACAGCGAAATCATCTTCACCAGCTCCGACGATGGATTGACGTTGCTGGCTTCCAAGGCGCCGGAGGTCAACGTCACCGTGTTGTCGGCGTCGGCGGTGCTGCCGTCGTTCATGTGCATCAGGCCATCCGCACCCTCGGACATCTGCGTGGGATCCGGATTGACCCGCTTGATCTGCCCGACCGCAGCGATGGTGCCGGGCCCCTGCCCCATCGGTACGGTGGAAATCGTGCCGTCTTTGCCGATGCTGATTTGCGCGCTGTCAGGCACGGTGATCGGCCCCCCTGTGCCCATCACCGGATTGCCGCGCGCATCGGTGAGGCTGCCATCGGCGCCGAGCTGCAGATCGCCTGCACGCGTATACGCTTCGCTGCCGTCAGGCGCCTGCACTGCGATCCAACCCGGACCGTTCACCGCAACATCAAGCGAACGGCCGGTGTGTTGAACCGTACCTTGCGCGGTGTCCTGCCCCACGCCTTGCGCCACCGCGTTGATGCGCGTGGCGGCACCGGGACCAAGCACAGGCACGCTTTGAAACGCGCTGAGTTCGCCCTTGAAACCGACGGTGGATGCGTTGGCCAGGTTGTGGCTTACCGCATCCTGCGCACGCATCGTCTGCGTGGCACCGGTCATGGCGATGTAGACGGAACGGTCCATAGCTAGAGCCTGAGTACGGTCTCGGCGTAGCCCGCGTTGTCACGGAGCGTTCGCCAGGTGGTAGTGCGCGGCGCAGCGCTTGCCTGGCTGGCAAGCCAAGCCGCGCGCTGCCGCATGGTGGACGCACCGCGGCAACCCTCCGCGCCGGAGCTGTTTGCTCGCCGGGCTGCGTCCTCTCTCAGTTGTGTATCGACATACACGTCTTCGTTCCTCCTTGCCCGACAAGCAAACGGTTCCGGCGCGGGCCACGCCGAGACCGTACTCAGGCTCTACTACCCGCGAGAGACGGCCTGGAACAGTGTTTGCGACAGCGAATTGACCGTGCCGAGCATTTGCGAATTCGCCTGGTAGTCCTGCTGCGCCTGGATCATGTTGACCAGCTGCGCCGTGGTGTCGGACGTGTTGGACGTTTCCAGCTGACCCTGTTCGATGTTGCCGAACTGGCCCACGCTGGCCGTACCCAGCACCGCGGTTCCCGACGATTGCGTCGCCGCCCAGCGGTTGTTGCCGATCTGCTGCAGACCTTGCAGGTTGGCGAAGTTTGCGACGGCAATCTGGCCGAGCTGACTCGTCTGGTTGTTCGAATAGATCGCGGTGACGATGCCATCGTTGCCGATCGTCACGTTCTCCAGCACGCCGGCCTGATAGCCGTTCTGGTTGATCGTGCCCGGCGCATACGCGGTACCGAACTGCGTGGTGTTGGTCACGTTCAACGTCATGGCGGCGGGAAACGTGGCGCCGTTGGTCGGCTGCACCGGCGTGAAAGTGAGATTGCCGTTGGCGGGTGTGGTCAGTGCACCCGCACTGCTGAACGTCATCGCAGAGGTGCCAGCACTGTTGCCATCGATGTACAGATTGGCGTTCCAGGTGTTGTTGCCGGTTTTGACGTAGTAGACCGTCGCCGCATGCGAACCACCCTGCGAATCATAGACAGTGAGCGTGGAAGCATCGTTATAGGTGGTCGGATCACTCGGATTGAACGGCGTGGTGGTCGGCACCGTAGCGCCCGCCGGAAGATTCGAACTCACCGTGATGGTGCTGGTCGCCGTGGCCGCGCTCTGCGCCGTGTTGAGCTGCAGATTGGTCAGCGTGCTGGTGTTGAAGCCGCCGGCCGTGGTCGGCGGATAAACCTGCAGGTACGCGCCGTCGGCCGTCACGACATTGCCCGCGGCGTTTTCATGGAACGCGCCGTCGCGGGTGTATTGATTGCCCGAACCATTGTTGACGATGAAGAAACCGTTGCCGCTGAGCGCCATGTCCAGGCTGCCGTTGGTCGTCTCCAAATCGCCTTGCGAAAACTGCTGCGCAACACCGGTAAGTTCCGCACCACTGCCCACGGTCACCGAACTCAGGTTGAGACCGGTCACTGCATACACTTCGGCGAACTGCCCGGTGGAACCTTTGAAACCCACCGTGCCCGCGTTGGCGATGTTGTTGGAAATGATGTTCAACTGGTCCTGGGCAGCGTTGATGCCGCTGAGTGCCTGATTGAGAGCCATGCTGTTGGTACCCCCTGAATGATGACGATGCCGCGTAAAGCGGGCGCCGTCAGTTGATCTGTGCAACCTGGCTCAGCGGTACGCCGCCGATGCCTGTCACCTGCAAATACGTTCCCGTGCTGCTGCCGCCGTAACCCACGCCGGTGACCGCACCGGCTGCATACGTGGAAAGCGCGCTGCTGCTGCCATTACTGGCCGAAATACTGTACGTGCCGCTGCCCACGGCCTTGCCGCTGCTGTCCTTGCCGTCCCACGTGAAACTGGCGAGGCCGGCTTGCTGCGTACCGAGATCGATGGTGTTGACAACGTTGTTGTTGGCATCCTTGATGGTCACCACCACATCGCCTGCGCTGGTGACGTTCACGCCACCGCTCACCGCGCTGCCGCTGTAACTGAGCGACGTCGACGGCACCAGCACCTGACGCCCCACCAGATTGGCGGAGCCGAGCACCTGCGACGTCTGCAGACTGTTGTTGAGATTGCTGCTCAAACCGGTGAGGCTGCTCTGGATGTTCTGCAGCGTGCCGAGCTGCGCGAACTGCGCCATCTCCGCCGCCATCTGCGAGTTGTCCATCGGTTGCGTCGGGTCCTGGCTCTTGAGCTGCGTGGTCAAAAGCTGCAGAAAATCCGACTGCGTCATGGTTGAACCGCTCGGCGTGCTGGTCACCGTGCTACCGGTGAGGCTCAGGCCCGAAACGGCATAACTATTGGTATTGATGGTGGACATGCTTAGCTGCCCAGGTTGATCGTCTTGATCATGAGCTGCTTGGTGGTGTTCATCACTTCCACGTTGTTCTGATACGAACGCGACGCGGAAATCATGTTCACCAGCTCATCGATCGGATTGACGTTGCTGCCGTAGACGTAGCCGTTCGCATCCGCCATCGGATTGCCGGGTTCGTAATGCGATTCCACCGGCTGCTGGCTTTCGGTTACGCCGGCCATGCGTACGCTGACGTTGGTGCCGGCGTCCTGCACGGTGGTACCGCTTTGTTGCTGCAATACCGGCGCGAACAACAACTCCTTCGCTTTGTATGCACTGTTGGGATCGCTGCTGACGCTGTTGGCGTTGGCCAGATTGCTGGCCACTGCGTTGAGGCGCAGCGATTCGGCGGACATGCCGGAACCGGCCGTGTCGAAAATCTTCATCAGCGACATCAGTTTTGTCCTCCACCGTTGATGGCCAGACGCAGCTGCTGAATCGTGCTGTTGATGAAGCTGAGGCTGGCTTGGTAATGCACCATGTTGCTGGCGAATGCCGACTGCTCCACTTGCGCATCGACGGTGTTGCCGTCCAAGCTGGGCTGCAGCGGCACGCGATATTTCAAGGCATCCGCGGATTGCGAGTCGGCGTTGATCTGTCCGGGGGTCGGCGCGCTCATTGCCAGGGTCGAGCCGTCGGTGCCGCCACTGGCTTGCTGCAACACTTGGCGAAAGTCGACGTCGCGCGCCTGGTAATTGGGCGTGTCGGCATTGGCGATGTTGGAGGCGATCACTTCAGACCGGCGCTGCCATACATCCAGCGCCTGGCTGCTCAAACCGAACACGTTGTCGAGAGTGTTGCTCATGACGGATTCCCCGCGGCGATAACGCCTGCAGGGGTGTTTGAGCAAGTTGTGTGCCACGCATTGGACATGCGGCACAAACCGCATGGGACGGCCATTTGCGGGCGCATGCGCTATGTACCAGTCATGTGCGATGACGTGTTACCGACGCGTGGGGACGGATTCCCGACTCGCAGTTTTTCTCCCTCACCTGCTTGGCAGGGGAGGGCTAGGGTGGAGTTGTACGAGCTTGCAGTGCCATTTGAATTCTTCGCGGGATTGCTTCACCCCGCCCCACCTCCTCTGGCTTGCCGGAGGAGAAAAAAACGTATGTTCCCCACTACACGTAGGGGAGGGAGCTGATTCGGCAAGCGCAAAAATTTCGGCACGACATAGCTCGTGTCAATTTGTTGACGACTCCATCAGCTCCAACACCGTTTTCGCCAATAGATCCGGTTGGAACTTCGCGATGAACCGGTCTGCACCGACATCCCGCACCAGCGTTTCATTGAATACGCCGCTCAAGGAACTGTGTAGCACCACCTTCAGCTGGCGCAACGCAGGCGTTTCACGAATGGCACGCGTCAATGCATAACCGTCCAGACGCGGCATTTCGATATCGGAAATCACCAACCCCACGTTTTCGCCGCCGCTTTCGGCCATGGCGGTGAGTTGATCCAGCGCCTCGCGCCCGTCCTGCGCGATGATGCATTCGACGTTGATCCGCTTGAACAGATGGATCAATCGACCGCGCGCCACCACCGAATCGTCCACCACCATGATGCGGCGGGTGGCCAGATGGCTATGTTCGGCTTGATGCTGGATGTGCGGGGAAATGTCCGTCGCCACTTCTTCGATGCTGGCCAGCATTTGCTCCACGTCGATCACCGCCATCAACTGGCCGTCGATGCGGCTTACCGCATTGACACGGTTGCCAAAGCCCAGCGTAACGGACGGCGCCTCCAGCGATTCGCCCGTGCAATGCACGATGCGCTGGAAATCCGCCACCAGGAAACCCTGCATGGAACGGCTGAATTCAGTAACCACCACATGCGCGGAGCCGACATCAGCCAGCGGCGGATAGCCCATCGCCACCGCCAGATCGATCACCGGAATGGTTTTGCCACGGTAGTCGAAGCTGCCCGCCAGCCATTCGTGCATGCCGGGCAACTTTTCCATCACCGGCCTGCGCAGCACTTCGCGCACCTTGAAAACATTGATGCCGAACAGCTGCTTATCACCCAGGCGGAACAGCAACATCGCTACGCGATTGTGGCCGGCGAGACGGGTGTGGCTTTCCACGCTGTCGAGGAGCGCCGTTGTGCTCATGGAATTTGCTGGGTGATGGCGATGATCGCGTATCGGCCAGCTTGGACTGCACTTGAGCGCGCGCGCAGGCTGGGGAGAAACCCAACTGACAGGAGTGCAAATACATGGCACATCGTTTGCATCCTCAACTTTCGAACTTTCCCGCCGATGTTTGGGAACCCATACACGGAACTCTTTTGTCTATGAGTCTGATCCGCAGCCAGCATCTGGCCGCTCTGGTCCAAGCCGCACTCGCCGGAAACGAGGCGGAACTGGCGAGGTTGAGCCGCAAGCATCCCAAGACCGCGGCCTTGCTCGCGCCCGTATTCGCGCGGTTGGCGCCACGCGCGCCGGCCGCCGTGGCCTTGCAGTCGTTGGAACAGCAAAGCCTGGTTTTGACGCACGCACAGACGCTGCATCGTGAGCAGTCGTCGCTCGAACAATCGATCGGCGAAAGTCGCGACAGCGTCGGACAGTTGACGGAGGGTGCCGCCGGTATGTCGACGACCCTGCAACAGGCACAAGGCGGCATCGATCAGGCCACCAAGGCCGGCGAGCAAAGCTCGGCCAACGTCAGCGAGCTCAACGGCCAGCTACGCTTGTTGCGCAGCGCGCTGTCGGCGATGAATCAGAGCCAGAGCCTGCTCACCGAGCAAGTCGCGCAGATCCGCTCGCTGACCACCAGCGTGCAGGACATCGCGCATCAAACCAATCTCGTCGCCTTGAACGCGGCAATCGAAGCAGCACGCGCCGGCGATGCCGGCCGCGGCTTTGCCGTGGTGGCGGATGAAGTGAAGCAACTGGCGGAAAAAACCGCGCAGGCCACGGCGGAAATCGAAACCGTGACCAGTTCCATCGGCGAATTCTCGCTGCAAATGAGCGGCAACGTGCAGCAGAGCCTGCAGCGACTGGAACGCGCCCAGACCGGCGTCAACGCCACTGAGCGCACGCTGCAGGAAGGCACTGATACCTTGCAAGGCGCCAGTGAACGCCTGCGTTCCCTGCGTGAAGGACAAGATGCGGTGCAAGTGCGCGCCACCACCGTGAAGGCGACACTCGGCGCGTTGCAGCGTCGCGCCTATGAAACGCGCCGGCATGGCGAAGCACTTGGCCGCGCGGCGGCGCTGGCGCATCGCCTGTGCCTGAGCTGGCTGGAAGGCGAGAGCGGCCATGACATCGCCAGCCTCAGCCTCACGGTGCGCGAATCAGTGATCGGTTTGCGCCAAAGCATGGAACTGGCGTTGCAGGAACCAACCTCGCTCGATCGGCGCTGGTTCGATACCGACGTGCTCAAGCGCAGCCTGGATCGACTCACCGCGCGTCATGGCAACGACGCTTCCAGCACGCGCTTGCACGAATCGGCAGCGCGCCTGCGTGAACATGGCGAGGCGTTCCTCGACTTGCTCGGCAACGGACAGTTCGAATTGGCGGCGCGGATGTCCGACAAGTTGGAGAGCGAGCGCGAAGCGATCAACAGTCAGTTGGCGACGATCTTGGCTGACGAGCGTTCATGAGTTTTCGTAAAGCCCGCACCCTGGCGATAACCATTCCCTCCCCTGCTTGCAGGGAAGGGTTGGGGCGGGGTGAGTGCTTGCCTCAAACTTTCCCGCAAGTGTCCACCCCCTCCCAGCCTCCCCCTGCAAGCAGGGGGAGGTGCAGTGCGTTGACGATCCTGGGGCTGCTCGCTTCTTTTGCTATAAACGCCTCAATCGCCGACACCACCCCCGCCGACTTACGCGCCGCCGCCGAACAAGCCGTCCGCGCGCAATACGGCACCGCCGGCAGCCGCGTGGTGATCGTGCCGACGCCGCTCAACGCGCGCCTGCACCTGGCCGCATGCAATCATCCGCTGCAAACCCATCTGCCGACGCGACAGGGCACGCCTTCGCGCGTGGCGGTATCGGTGAGCTGCACCGGCACGCCGGGCTGGACGATCCAGATACCAGTGCAGATGCAAGTGTTCCGCAACGTATTGATCACCAACCACCCGCTGGCACGCGGCGACATGCTCGGCCCGGGTGACGTACATACCGAAGAGCGCGACGTGGCACGGCTCGGGTATGGCTATATCGAAAGTCTCGATCAGATTTTGGGCCATTCGTTGGGCCGGCCGTTGATCGCGGGAGTGGCGCTGGAACCGGGCGACTTCAACGGCCGGGAAACCGTGCACGCCGGCGAAGAAGTGCAATTGGTGGCCCAGGTGGACGGCATCGAAGTGCGCACCCGAGGCATGGCCCTGGACGGTGGGGACACTGGCGCCCGCCTGCGCGTGCGCAATGACAATTCCGGCAGGGTAATCAATGGGGTAGTGATTGGAGAGGGGCAGGTACAAGCCCTCCCGTAAGGTTGGACAACCGGACATACTGCAGGTGATCGGCGATTAAAGTTTCCGGGGGAGATGCCGAAACCCCCTATAAGGCATATCGAGAGAACGCCAAGAACCATGAACACCACGATTTCGTCCAACGGCTTGCCGCAGCTTCCGCTTCCGACCACCACCACGGAAAACAGCGCCGCCCAGAGTTCGACGGCCAGCCCATCCTCCAGTTCGTCCGTGACGCAGGCGAACGACAGTGTGAAGCTGACCGATTCGGCCCGCGCCCTGCAGCAGGCCAGCAGCGCCGATGCGCCGGTCGATACGCAGCGCGTGGAGCAGATCCGGCATCAGCTGGCCGCGGGCACCTACAAGGTCGATCCGCACGCCATCGCCAACAGCCTGGTTTCGCTGGAAGGCCAGATCGGCGGCAAGAAGTAAAAAAATAGAACCCATGCCATGAGCCCGAATCTGCAGGCCGAACTCGGCGCCGCCTTGCGCACCGTACTGGACGAGATGAGCGCGACCACCGCGCAACTCATCCACGTGCTGGACGAGGAACGCGAAGCGCTCAACAGCGCCGACGCCAGAGCGCTCAATCGTGCGGGCGAAGCCAAGCAGATGCTGATGCGCCGGCTCGAACAACTCGACGTGGAACGCCTGCACCTATGCAGCAACTCGCCCGAAGCCGCGCAGCAGGTGGATACGCAATGGCGTGAATTGCTGAGATCGCTGGCCGTTTGCCGCGACAAAAACCAACGCAACGGCGCACTTGTCGGCCAGCGCCTGGCACAAGTGCGCAAAGCGCTCGCGGTACTCACCGGCAACGATGCGCAAAGCGGCACTTACGGACAAAGCGGCGCACTGCTGGATACCCATCGTTCGGTGCAGCTCGCCCAGGCATAAAACGCAATTCCCCCGGGTACGCCCGGTTCGTAGCACTCGCTCCACTTAAGTTCGGTATCGACGCCATGACGAGTACAGCTGCCTCCGCGAACAGACCATTGAACAACGACGCCACGTCGCTCAGCGACATGCTGCTGCCGGTGGTACGCAGTCCGATGCTGGACCAGGAAGAAGAGTTGTTCGCGTACGAACTGGTGTTCTACCGCCAGGGTGCCGGTACCGATGCCGATACCACGCTGATAGGCGGGGTGCTTTCCGGCATCACCGATGGTGCCATCACGCGATTGGTACGCGGCAACCGTGCCTTCATGCGCCTGCCTCGTGCGCTATTGCTGGAACAGACCGACATCCTGGCGCATACGCCGCGGCTGGGCGTGATCATGCATCCGATCCATGTGCGCGATGTGGCCGTGCTGCAACGTCTGCAACAACTAGCGTTGCGCAATTGCCCGCTGCTGCTGGACCTGGGTAGCGTCGACCCCAACGCCAGCGAACCGCATGGCGCGCTGGAACCGCTGCTTCGACTCGCTCGCTACGTGCGCCTGGACGCCAAAGCGCTGGACGCCGATAGCCTGGCGGCGCGTTGCAAGCAACTTTACGAACGCGGCCTCAGCGTGATCGCCGGCAATGTCGACGATCACGCCACGTACGCGCGCTGCAAGGCGTTGCCGTTCCAGGCGGTACAAGGCCGTTATCTGCTCGTGCCGCAACAGATCGAAGTGCCCGTGCTTACACCCAGCCGGCTCAGCTTGCTGCGCCTGATGAGTGCGCTGCAAGACAGCAATGCAGGTCCGGTGGAACTCGGCGACATCATCCGCGACGACGCCGTGCTCAGCTACAAACTGCTCGGCTGCGTAAACTCCGCTTATTTCTCGCTGCCGCGGCAGCTGAAATCGATCCAGCAAGCGGCGATCTTCTTCGGCGTGGCACGCTTGCGCAACTGGATCTACACCATGTCGCTCAGCGGCATGGACGATCGTCCGCCGGAGCTTTTGCGCACTGCGCTGATTCGCGCGCATATGTGCGAGAAGCTGGCGCAAGGCATGCCGACAGGCCAGCAGGAAATGGCATTCATGGCGGGCCTGCTTTCTTTGCTCGATACCCTGCTGTGCGCACCGATGGAGTTCGTGCTCAGCCACTTGCCGCTGGCACCGGAAATCCGCGATGCATTGGTGGAAGAGCGTGGTCCGTTTGCACCGTTGCTCGAACAGGTTTATGCATGGGAAGCGGGCGATCTGAAGGGTTCACAGATGCAGCCGCAAGACATTCGCAAGATGGCCGGCGCGTATTACGCCGCAACGCAGTGGGCGGATCAGGTGTATTCGTTCGCGGAACAGCGTCCGCAATGACGATACGCTTGTGTAGGTTAGGGTGCGAACCGCAACATCGCCATGTTGGTCGATTGCACCCCACCTACATGGTCATTCCAGCCTGCTCGATTATTTTGTTTCCGTTCTTTGTTTGCGTTTGAACTGCAATAGCTCATACGGCTTCGGAAGCTTTGCCGCCTGATCGGTACGCAGAGCATCCCTGAAGTCGATGCCGTGCTTAGCACGATTTATTGCGTTTTTGTCCTCATCCCACTCGAAATTCGCGCGTTTCTCGCTTGTACGATCCTTCGCTCACCGCTCCGAGCGGTCAAATTTGATATGCCTGTTATGGCATCTGAGCCACAGGCGCCGACTCTCCGCTGAACCGCAACGGCAAATCGCCGCTGATGCCTTGCGGATGATCCGCCGGCACCGCAAAACGCCAACGCTGCGCAATCGCCAGCGCATTCGCATCCAGCCCGCTATCGCCACTGGACTGCGCAACCGCCGCATGCGTGACTTGGCCTTGTCCATCGACCGTCAGATGCAACACCACGTTGCCGACTGAGTGATCTTCCATTTGCGAAGTCGGCAATGACGCGTCCGGCGTCGACACCGGCACCAGCGTCGGCTCGCTGGCGGGTGGAGCAGGAGGCGTTATCGCTGCTTGTGCCTGGGATGGTTCGTAGCGAGGACGTGCAACAACCGGCGCGTGCTTGGGATGCTCATGGTTATGGCGCTCCAGATGCGCAGTCACGGGGCGATGCACAGCCGCCGGCCAATCCGCGTTCGTATAGGTCAAATCGCACAGCCATTGAACGCCGGCCACGCCGACCACCAACGCAAGCAAACTCAAACTGGCAGTGACACGCAAGCGAGGCATAAGAAGTTCAGGGACGCTCCAGGATCGCCACTACACCCATGCCGCCGGCGGTGCAGATGGAAATCAAACCACGGCCCGAACCTTTCTGTTCGAGCAGTTTTGCCAGCGTGGCAACGATGCGCGCGCCAGTGGCGGCGAACGGATGTCCGGCTGCGAGGCTGGAGCCGTTCACGTTGAGCCTGGCCGGATCGATGCTGCCCAGCGGCGCATCCAGACCCAGGCGGTTTTTGCAGTAGTCAGGCGATTCCCATGCACGCAGCGTGCACAACACTTGCGCGGCAAACGCTTCATGGATTTCGTAGAAGTCGAAATCCTGCAGCGTAAGTCCGTTGCGCGCGAGCATGCGCGGCACCGCGATAGTCGGCGCCATCAGCAAGCCTTCGCCATGCACGAAATCCACCGCCGCCACTTCCGCGTCACGCAAGTACGCCTGGATTTTCAAACCGCGTTTGGCCGCCCATGCATCGTTCGCCAACAGCACCGCGGCGGCGCCGTCGGAAAGTCCGGTGGAATTGCCGGCGGTGAGCGTGCCCAAACCCGACGATTTGTCGAACGCGGGCTTGAGTCCGGCCAGCTTGTCCATGCTGGTGTCAGGGCGCAGGAAACCGTCGCGCTTCAATCCGCGGAACGACACCACCAGATCTTCGAAAAAGCCCGCATCGTATGCAGTGGCCAGCTTGCGATGGCTGTCCAGCGCGAGGCGATCCTGTGCTTCGCGACCAACATGCCACTCGCGCGCCATTTTTTCGCAGTGCTCGCCCATCGACATGCCGGTGCGTGGCTCGGCCACGCCGGGGAAGGAAGGCTTCAGTTCACTGAAGGAAAACCCGCGCATCGCGGTTTTCAGCTTGTCCAGCGGGGTTTTGGCACGATTCACCGCCAGCAGACGCTTGCGCAGGCGCTGACTGTAGACGATCGGCACATCGCTGGTGGTATCGGAGCCACCGGCAATGCCCGCTTCGATCTGCCCCGCTGCGATCTTGTTGGCGATGATGATGGTGTTGTCCAGCGACGTGCCGCAGGCACGCGCGGTGGTGATGCCGGGTGTGGTGGGCGCCAGGCCGGAGCTGAGCAAGGCCTCGCGCGCGAGGTTCCACTCGGAGCTGTGCTTGATCACCGCTCCCATCGCCACTTCGCCCAGCTCCACGCCATGCAACCCGAAACGCTCAACCAGCGCGCCCAGCACCTTCACCGACATGCCGAAGTTGCCGACGTCCGCATAGGCAGTGTTGTTGCGACAGAACGGGATGCGCACACCGCCGATGACGCCAACGCGCTGCTGCGTGTTTTCCATAGCCTTAACTTGGGTCCCATACACCGATTGGGCAAGGCTAACCCGCGCAGGAGCCTGGCGAAAGCCCAAACGGGCGTTTGAACGGCGAATCGTTACGGCGAGGTTGAAAAATGTGCGCCAGGGAGGGGCTGTTAAACTCGCCGTTTCGTCTTCATTAGGTGTATGCGCGTGGAATCCGCTGGTTCGCTGCAAGCTCTGCCCGCCGTCTTGGCCTTGGAACTTTCCCCCGGCGAACACTCCCAGCTACTTACCTTGAGCCGTGATGAAGCCGCCGAACTGGCCGCGCTGGTGGCAGATGATCTGCATGCCCTGGTGCCGAAAATCGCCGAAGCGCGGCTGACCGTGGGCGGTGCCGTGTTCGATGCGGTCGAACTGTTGAGGCCCGGTTTCCCCGTCTGGGCCACGCTGGACGAACTGGCGCGCCGGGTGCCCCGCGGTCAATTGGAAAATGTCGTGGCCTTTGGCCATCACGAAGGACGGATGCCGGCGCAACCGCTGGAACCGGACCTTGCTTACGCGGACGGCCCCATGCGCCTGCTGCCGTTGAGCATCCTTGCTCCGGAAAGCCTCGCCGATGCGCTGTCCGAGCGCATGGAAGTGGAGTTGGTCGGCCGCGGTGAAGCCGGCGCCCGCACCGCCGACTGGCTGATGCGCGCGCTAGGCGTCCGGTTGGAGCACGCACGCTATCTCAGCCGCAACGATCTGCTCGCGCTCACCTGCGTGCAGTACGAACACGTCAATCTAGCGCCGCTGTGGCAAATGCTGGAAGCGGCGATGCTCACGCCGTATCGTCCTGAAACGGCGCTCAGCGCGCGCGGTCTCGCCTTGCGCTATGCCGACGGCAAGACTTGGATGCAATCGCCCGCCCAATGGCTGGCCACGCAAGGTGGCACGCCGGCGGAGCGCAGCCATGCATTTGCCGGTGCGGTATTCGAATTGCGCCAATACGCAGCACTATTACAAGCGCATGGCCTGCCGTTGCATCTTGATGGCGGATCGTCCATCGCCACGGAATACGGTCCCGGCTGGCTCGCCGAAACGGTGGCGCAGGCCGATCCTGCGTATGGCGCACCGACCTTGTTCGCGCATGAAGCGGCCGGCCTCGGCGTGGCGGCGGTCACCGTGGCGCAGCGCGGCCCGGCGGGCCTGGCGCATGTGTTGGCGCACGGCTATCCCTTGCAATCCACCGCATTGGGCCCGCTGATCGCGACCTTGGCGGATCAATTCGGTGCCGCCGCCGATCTGCATGCATTGGGCAAGATCCAGCTTGATGAGCAAGGTTTACTGAGTGCGCCGGCTACCGCCTTGCATTGATACGACGAGCGCAACCCGCTCATTCCCTTGAAGAAAATTCTGTTCTCACAGGCATGTCGGCAAGGCCTTCATGACGAAATCGCCCAGAGAAAGGATGCAAACACGGCCCTGTCCGGCGCATGATGTGTCGGCACACGGCCAAGCCGGAACCGCATGCCCAAGCTGACGCACCCCGTCCAAGGCGATCCGCTGTCCCCCGAAACCGGGAAGGATCTGCTTGCGCACGTCGTGCAGAACGTGCCCGCACTCATTACCTATATCGATACGCAGGAACGCTTCCTGTTCGCCAACGAGGCGCATCGCCACTGGTTCGAAGTCGACCCCAGCCGCTTTACCGGCCGGCTGGTGAGCGAGGTGCTCGATCCGGAAAGTTACCTACGCGTGCGCGCGGCGCTGCTGCAGGCGCTGGGCGGCCACGCCTCCAGCTACGAAGGGCCGCTATTCAATCGCCCGCAGTCTCACTACGTGCATGGCAGCTTCACACCGGATCGCGATGAACACGGCCAGCTGCGCGGCGTGCTGACCGTCTTCACCGACATCACCGAGCGCCACGCATTGGAAGAACAGTTGCGCGAAAGCGAACAGCGTTTTTCCCTGGCCTTCCAGCACGCCGCCGTAGGCATGGCGATGATCCTGCCGGATGGCCGCTACCAACGTGTAAACGCGGCGTTGTGCAACATGCTGGGCTTCACCGAAGCGCAGATGCGCTCGATGAACTGGCGCGAGATGACGCATCCGGACGATCTTCCGTTGAGCGAAGCGCTGTCCGCGCAGATCCTCAACGGCCGGCGCGAAGCGTTCCAGACGGAAAAGCGCTACATCCATCACGATGGACACGTCGTTCACGTGCAGCTCTCTGTCTCGCAGGTACGCAGCGAAAGCGGACAACTCAACTACCTCGTCAGCCAGGTGCAGGACATCACCAAGCGCAAGCAATACGAGGAAGCGCTATTCCGCGAGCGCCAGCTGGCCGAAGTCACCCTCAACTCGATCGGCGATGCGGTGATCACCACCGACGTCGCACTCAACATCACCTCGCTGAACCCGATCGCCGAAGCAATGACCGGCTGGTCCAGTGCCGATGCAAAAGGCAGTTCGCTGGATGATGTGTTCCGCCTGCGCGACATCGGCAATCGCCAGTTGCTGGACAATCCTTTGCGCCAGGCCATGCGGCGCAATGCGATCGTGGATTTCAGCGGTCGTGCGATCCTGCTTCATCGCAACGGTTTCGAAACGCCGATCGAAACCTCTGCCGCGTTGATTCACGATCACACCGGCATCGTCACGGGCGGCGTACTGGTGTGTCACGACATCAGCGAGAACCGCACGCTGGCGCTGAAGATGATTCAGCTGGCCCAGCACGACACCCTCACCGGCCTGCCCAATCGCAGCTTGCTGTACGCGCGTATCGAACAGGCCACCACGATGGCCACGCAGCGTCATCGCCAATGCGCGGTGCTGTATATCGATCTGGACCATTTCCGCCGCGTCAACGACACGCTTGGCCACGGTATCGGCGACCAAGTGCTGCAAGCCGTGGCGCAACAGATCCGCAGCGCATTGCGCGACAGTGAAGACATGGCGTTCCGCTACAACGGCGACGAATTCGTGGTGCTGCTGCCGCGTGTGGACGATGCGGATGAAGCCGCCGGCTTCGCCCGCAAGTTGCTCGATGCCTGCGCCATGACGCAGGTGCCGCACACGCCGCCGCTCGACATCCGTGCCAGCATCGGCATCAGTCTGTTCCCGCGCGACGGCACCGAGCCGGACGCGCTGGTGCGCACCGCCGACGCCGCCATGTACGAAGTGAAAACGCAGGGCCGCCACGGCTACTGCTTCTATGCGCCGGAAATGAGCCAGCGTACCGCCGCCAGCCAACGCATCGAAAACGTACTGCGCCACGCGCTGGCACATGGCGAACTGGCGTTGCAATACCAACCGAAAGTGGATGCCAAACACGGCTATATCGTCGGTGCGGAAGCCCTGCTGCGGTTGTACGTGCAAGGCGAAGAAGTCTTTACGCCCGACCAATTCATTCCGGTGGCGGAAGATACCGGCCTGATCGTTTCCATCGGCACCTGGGCCTTGCGCGAAGCCTGTCTGCAGGCGCGCGTGTGGCAACGCGAAGGTCATCCGATGTCGATCTCGGTGAACGTGTCGCCGCTGCAATTCCAATACGCCGGTTTCTATGAGCGCATGGATAGCATCCTCAACGAAACCGGACTCGATCCCGGCCTGCTCGAATTGGAACTGACCGAGCGCACGATGATGAGCGGCGGCGACGGCACCATTCGCCTGTTGCGGCGCATTCGCCAACGCGGCGTGCGTTTGTCGCTGGACGATTTCGGCACCGGCTACAACAGTCTTTCCTATCTCAAACATTTTCCGGTCGATGCGTTGAAGATCGACCGCGCATTCGTGCGCGACATTACGCAGGACGCGGAAACCGCGGCGATCACCAGCGCCATCATTGCGATGGCCCGCAGCCTCAACAAAGACGTGATTGCCGAAGGAGTGGAGACGGAACCGCAAAGCCGCTTCCTGCGCGATGCAGGCTGCTCGCACATGCAAGGCTTCTTGTTTGGTGCGCCGATGAATGCGGACAAATTCGAGGAGCGCCTGGCAGCGCGCGAACTCTCATAGGTTGGGGTGCGAACCCCAACATCGCCATGCATGGCGCTGCAGGCAATGGCAATCGTGCAAGTCATTCCATTGGCAACGCTGGGGCTCGCACCGCAACCTACGCGCGAAACACCCGCCGCAGTTCCTGTTGCGCCCGATCCACCAGCACATCCGGCAATCGGTCCAAGCGTTGCTGTGCCGGCGGCGTTTCGCGATCGATGACGTTGTTGTCCGCCAACATCTGGATCATCGCCAGATGATCGGCGGCGAGCACGGCATTGCCCAATTCGGTAACCGGTGCTCTTGAACGCACTTCCAGTCGCTCGCGCAAGGCTTCGATCACGTTCGGCGGCAATTCCCAGTGCTTGGCCGCGCGCAAGGTGAGATGGTTGGCCAGATGCATATAACCGACCAGGAAGGAACGACTGAAAACGCCCAGCGTCGGCGGGGCCTCCTGATCGAGCACGCGGATCATCGCGCCCACGCCGGCATTGCATACCACGCCAGCCAAGTAAGCCTCGAACGGATCGCCCTGCCCGCGCGCGAGATACATGCTGGCGTGCGCACAACGTTCTGCGTGATCCCACAAACGCTGACCCGCGGCATGCCCGAGCATGCCGGCGCTCGCCTGCAGGATCGGCTTCATCACGTGCTGCGTGACCATCTGGCGCAAGCCGTCATGCCCCATCAGCACCACGGCATGTTGCAGGCTGGTGATCGGCTTGGCCGTGCGGTAATACGCGCTGCGGCTGACGCGCATGACTTCGCCGACCAGCACCGGATCACGCCCGATCAGCTTGGCAACCTTGGTGCCGTCGGCGCTCTCGCTCTTGAGCATGCGCAATAGTTGCGGCAGCACTTCGGGCAAGCGCGGCAAGGTGGAAATGTCGAAGCGGTCGCCGCCGCAAAGTTCGTCCAGACGCCGTAGCATCACTTGTTCCTGCGGGCGCCATTCCACCACTTCGGAACCGGGCATGCCGAGCACCAGACGGTAGAACCAGTCCTGGACGTCCGCGCTGCTCAGTGCTGGAACGGGAGCCTTCGGCTGGGAATCATCCGGCCACGGCAAGACGACATTGAAGCGCGGCCGCTCCTTCGGCGGCTCCTCTTGCGCAAACAGTCGTTTCCAGAATCCGCCCATATATCCCCGGAGGCTTGGCTCTCATGAGACGGGTATCGGCAGGGAGACGAAAGGCTTGATGGTCAGTGCTCCCTCCCCTGCTTGCAGGGAAGGGTTGCGGTGGGGTTGTACGAGCTTGCCGCATTGTTGAGATTCACGGCGAGGTTGCTTCACCCCACCCCGACCCTCCCCTACTACGCGTAGGGGAGGGAGCAGAGCAAGGCTATTTACTCCGCGGCGCCAAAATCGCGCCCATCAGATCCTTGCCATCGGCCCGCTCCAGATGCGGATAACGCAAGCCGCCGTGGTAGTCGATCTTCACGGTGCTGTACACATCCACGTTCTTTACCAGCAACTCGATCGGCGCTGGCGAGGTTTTGGCGGCGGTAATCGCATCTTTCAGCATATCGGCGGAGAAATCGTGGCCGTTCACAGCAACGATGGTCAGGCCAGGCACCAGGCCAGCCTTGAACGCCGGACCATTCCATTGCACGTCGGCGATCGAGCCTTTTCCACTGACAACCAGACCAAGCGAATAAGCCAGATTGACGGCGCCGTGGCGGATGCCCGCAGCGGCTTTCTCTTCACCGTTTTCCTTGTCGGTGAACACCAGCTTCCAACCGCCGCGTTCGATGCCGTGCTCCGGCAGGTCGGTGCCGGTGTAGTCGAGACGCTCGCGCAGGAACTTCGCCCAGTCCAATGGCTGCACCTGGTTGAGCGTGCTGATCACGTCATCAAACGTATAGGTCTTGGTGACGTAGCTGCCATTGTCCATGCCGTAGAAGGCATGCGCGAAATCGTCCAGCGAATGCTTGCCGCCGCTGAGTTCGCGAATCTTGGTATCGACGTCGAGCCACAACAGCTGGCCTTCGGGATAGAAATCGGTATCGCGAATTTGGTTGATCCAGCTTTCGGAACCGTAATAGGTGAGCGGTGCGGCATCGGCCGTATCTTGCAGCGGACGCCATGCACGGCCCGTGCGATAGGTCATTGCGGCGGCGATGTTGGCGATCGAATCGTGATACTGCTCCGGCGTCCACAAGCCAGCGCGCGCGGTCAGCACGCCGCACCAATAATCGGTAAGGCCTTCATACACCCACAGCAGATCGTCCTGCATGGGCACGTTGAAGTTGGGCGTCCACAGATCGGCCGGACGGCGGAATTTACCGTTCCACGAATGCACGAATTCGTGCGGCATCAGGCTGGCGGCCACCAGATGCATATCGTCATCGGTAAAGAAATTGGCCGGCAGGCGATCGTCGCTGGCCTGATGATGCTCCAGCCCGAAGTGGCCCGTGTGATCGGACAACGTGAGCAGAAAATCATAGTGACTGTAGTGATGCGCGCCGAACAGGAAATTGGTCTGCGTCACCACCTTGCGCTGCTGATCGAGCTGTTTGTCGGTGAGCTTCACGTCCTTCGCCGCATCGCCCACCACATTCAAATACACCGGCGCGCCGCCACTGGGTGTGAGATCGACGCGATTGAAGTTCGCGCCGGCAATCAGCGGCGAATCGACGAAATTGTTGAAGCTCAGTGGCTTGAAGTGAACGGTGTTGCCGGATTGGCTATCCACCTCCAGCGACGAACCGAACTTCCAGCCCTGCGGCAGCTGCACGCTCGGTTGAATCTGAATCTGCCGCGTGTAGTACCCGGCCGGATAGAACACCACCTGGTTGAATTCCATGTCGACCAGGTCGGGCGACGTCGAAACACTCGCACCGAAATTGCTGCCCTCGCCTTCGCCCGGCGAAAGGAACTGGAATTCCAGGTCAAGCCGGCTCGCATCCTGCGGAACGTCGAGATGAATCGCATACATGTCGCGCAGGTCGCGGCGCCAGGCCAACTGCTTGCCATTCGCGCGAATGACCAGGCCCGACACGTTCGACACCGGACCGGACGGCGCGTGTTCGCCGGGGATCCATTTCGGATAGAACAGCGTGAGCGCGCCCGGCTTCACCGGAATGGTTTCGTGCGAGCGGAAGATGCGCTTGCCGGCATCGGTGAGATCCACATTCACCGTGAGCGTGCCCGCGTAAGGCTGATCAACGGGTGCCGGCACGTCACCGGAAAATTCGGGCGACGATTGCGCAACGGCCGTGGCCGACATAGAACAGGCCATCATCACGGCAGCGGCGATCAGGCTGTAACGCAGGGTTTGTGACTTCACTCAGTGACTCCGGCAGGTACTGTCCCAGCAGGACAACCTGCAAGGACAGAAAAAAGGATGACCGCAGATCGCGGCAGAGTGCCGGCGATGGTAGAGCCAAGACCCTACGTCGATTCCCCTGCCAGAGGTCATGGAAATCGCGTTACCAGAGCGCAATTTCCAACGCCTGCCGTATTGGAGCGCTTTTTTAGGTTGGGTTACCCCCGGATCGAGTCCGGGGTAACCCAACCTACGAAGCGTTCGACTGCCTATTTCTCCATGCGGCTATGTCGAATGCCGTATCCGAAGTAGATCACACACCCCAGCACCATCCAGATGATGAAGCGCTCGAACGTGATCCACGGCAATCCGCCAATACGTTGCCAACCGTTCGCATCCGACCACGGCACACCGAAGATCAACAACAGCGAAAACAGCACGCCAAGCGGCGCTATCAAGGCCAGTGCGGGCGCGCGAAAGCTGCGCTGCACGTGCGGCTTGCGGATGCGCAGCACCAACACCGCGCTGCAAATGATGATGAAGGCGCTAAGCGTGCCAATGTTTACCAGCTCGGCCACTTCACCGATCGGCAACAAGCCCGCCACCAATGCAGTAAATACACCCAGGATCACCGTGGGTCGCGCCGGCGTACCGAAGCGCGGATGGATGTGCGCGAACCACGCCGGCAACAGACCATCGCGCGCCAGCGCAAACCAGATGCGCGCCGCGCCCAGCATGAAGGCGAACAACACGCTGGTCACACCAATCACCGCTGCAACGGCAATGGTCACGCTCAACCAATGCAGACCGATCGATTCGAACGCCTGCGACACCGATGCATCACCACCCAGGTGGCTGTAATGCGTAATACCTGTCAGCACCAACGACACCGCGATGTACAACACCATGGCCACCGCCAGCGAAAGCAACACGGCGCGCGGCAGATCGCGCTGCGGATGCTTGGCTTCTTCGGCCGCGGTGGTGAGCGTGTCGTACCCGAACACCGCAAAAAACACCACGCTCGCGCCGGTCAGCACACCCGCCCATCCGAAATGCCCGACGCCTTGCGCATCAACGATGCGTGCCGGAATGAAGGGCTGCCAGTTTGCCGCCTGCACATAGAACGCGCCGACCAGCACCACCAGCAGCACACCGATCACCTTGATCGTCACCACCAGCGTATTGAAGCGCGCGCCCCATTCGGTACGAATCGTGAGCAACGCGGCCACGAGCAACGATACGCCCGCGGCAATCACGTTGAACCGATGACCGTCGCTCGGGCCGGCAATCGCCTGTGCACCATGCACCCCGAACATCTGCTGCAGGTAATACTCCATCGTCTGCGCACTCATGCTCTGCTGCGCCCATTCCGGTAGATGGATGCCTGCCGAACCAAGCAGCACCTGCACATAACCCGACCAGCCAATGGCCACCACGGCGACAACCAATGCATATTCCAGCAACAAGTCCCAGCCGATGGTCCAGGCGACGAATTCGCCCAGCACCGCATAGCCGTACGTATAAGCGCTGCCGGTCACCGGAATCAGTCCGGCGAATTCTGCGTAACACAGCGCGGCGCAGGCGCTGCCGAACCCGGCAATGATGAAGCTGAGCGCCACGGCCGGCCCGGCATTCGCCGCCGCCTGCTGTCCCGCCAGCACGAAAATGCCGACACCGATAATGCCGCCAATGCCGATCGCGGTGAGCTGCCACAAGCCCAGCACACGGCGGAAATCACCACGCTTGCCCGCTTCGGATTGCAATTGCTCGACGGACTTATGGCGCAGCATCCTGCTCAGGACATTCATCGGCGACTCTCCCAAAACCAAAGCGCCGATCATAGCGAAAGCGGGCAGCCGCCACGGCTGCCAGAAGGGATATCTGACAACCCTTGCTTTGTTGCGGCGCAGCTTATGCGGATGCCGCGCCGGTTACCGCGCGATGCACGCGCTATGCCCTAACGCTTATCCATCGAATATTTGCCTGGCCCGGTCAGAGCCAGCAGCAGCAATCCGCCGGCGATGCTTATGTTCTTGTAGAAGTGAATCACCGTGTCAAACCGCAGACCGCCGGTCAGCGCCCAGAAGCGATGGCCGATCAAGGCGGTGACCAAGGTGTACACGGCCAGGGCGATAGCCAGTGGGCGCGTATAGAAACCGATCAGTATGAGCAAGCCCACCACCAGTTCCATGATCAACGCACTCCCCGCAGCGAGCGCGGCAAACGGCAACCCCGTGGATTCCATATAGCTGACGGTGCCCGAAAAATTCAGGAACTTGTCCCAGCCGAAGACCACGAACAGGGCTACCAAAAATACACGTGCGACCAGCAGCACGACATCTCTGTAGCGTTCGAACAACGGTGTGTATCGCATGCTCATTCTCCTGGGAGAACAACAGATACCACTGGCATCGACGGGCGATGCCATACCGGGCGCCCTTGGCGCTCACTATGAACCAAACTGCGTTGCGTTCCAACACGGTCAGTACGCAGAATTTTTCCTACCTCTTTTTCGCCTTTGCGAACCGGCAACTCACAGCCGCCTTTTTGAACGCTGTCCGTGACATCGGCAACCATGGGTTGCTGCGGCGCATCTATACATACTCAGTCGCGGCAAGTGAACATACCTGGGCGTATTCCATGCTGCGCGGGGGCTGGAGTCCCTCGACACGGCCGCTGCGATGCATAGCTGACTGGGGACAACCGATGATTATTCGCAGGAGGAGGCTCGCCTCCCAAGTGGCGTGCGCGCTCCTTGCCGGCGCACTCGGCGCTGTCGCTTACCCCGCGGCCGCGCAAGACGAAACTGCGCCATCCAATGCGGGGCCGGCTTCGAACGTACAAAAGCCGAACGTCCATGCCACCAAGCTCGAACAGGTCACGGTGACGGCACAGAGCCGCACGCAAGAAATGCAGGACGTGCCGATCGCCATGAACATCGTCACCGCAAAGCAGATCGATGCCGTGGCAGCCACCGATCTCAGCCGCATGAACCTGTTCGTGCCCGGCCTGGTGGTTGATAACACCGATGAAACCCAGCCGACCTATCGCCTGCGTGGCATCGAAACCAGCGACTTCGGCATCGGCACCGATTCGGCCGTGGGCATCTATATCAACGGGGTTTATCAAACGCGAAGCGGCGGCTCGCTGATGGCGTTCAACGACGTCGCACGCATCGAAGTGCTGAAAGGCCCACAGGGAACGCTGTTCGGCCGCAACACGGCCGCGGGCGCCATTTCCATCATCACCAACGATGCGACCGACAAATTCGAAGGTGACGCCCGCCTGCGCTTCGGCAATTACGGAAAACGCTACGGCGATGCGCGCATCAACCTTCCTTTGAACAAAGATATGGCGCTGCGCATCAGCATGGTCGACAACCAGAGCAATGGCTGGTTGAGGGACGCCGCCACCGGTCAGCACTACGGCAAGGACGACGAATGGGGTACGCGCATCGTCTACCGCTGGAACATCACGCCCGACACTCAAGTGCATCTGAGTTACGACCACGATCGCGTAAAGCAGCCTTCGCGCATCGACATGGGCCTGATCCCGATGTCGTCGACCGACCTACAGCAACGCGCGCCGTTTCCGGCCAATCCGGCCACGTTCTACAACCCGTTCCATGCGCCGTTCTACGACAGCGCCACGGATGGCCGCGAAGAGCGCAACTACAACGACGCCACGCTTGCCGTCGACCACAATTTCGGCTGGGGCAGCTTCACCTCCACCACCAACTTCACCCGCTACGGCATGTCGCATATCGAGAACGGCACCGGCTTGCAGCAGGTGACCGAATACCTCAATACCGGCGTGATCGGCAAAGGCCACACCTGGTATCAGGAATTCAAATTCAGCGGCAACAACGATCTGCTCGACTGGGTGGCTGGCGCCAGCTATTACCAGGAACATGCCGATCAAACGAGCTTGGCCCGCGTCAATACCGATACCTACGATACGCTTGCGATCAACACCGGCATCGGCAAGCAATACACGCCCACCGGCACGATCTTCGGCTATTTCAATTCGATCCTGCAGTCGTTCGGCCTGCCGTATAGCCTGCTTGGCGATCCCTGGACCGAGACGATCTACAACACCGGCCGTTTCAGCGCAGTCGCCGGCTATGGCGACGCCATCTGGCATCTCAACGATAAGCTCAACGTCACCGTCGGTTTGCGCTTTACGCACGATGTGAAGGATTTCACCTGGTTCACGCCGACGCGCTCAGCGCCCCAACTCGATGCCACGCTCGCGCAAATGCAAGCCGCAGGATTGTTGAACCTCGTACCCGTGCTGACCGGCGGAAAAGTCACTGCGCAGCAACTGCTGAATATCCTTACCCAGAACCAGGTCTTCGCCACCTCCGTCAATCAACTTGTGCAGAAGCGAGCGAGTTGGCATGACCTCAGCCCGCGCTTCGTGCTCGACTACAAGTTCACCCCCAACGTAATGGGTTATGCATCGCTTGCGAAAGGCTATAAAGCAGGTGGCTTTGATGGCACGGAACCCGGCGCCGAATTTGCGCCGGAAAAAGTATGGAATTTGGAGACCGGCATCAAAAGCACGTTCCCGGATCAAAACTTGTTAGTGAACGCTTCGACCTATTACTACCGCTACACCAACCGCCAGACACTCACGCTGATTCCTTCCAGCGAAGGCTTCAGCGTGCCGCAGTACCAAGTGAGCAACACCGACCAGGCAGCCAAGGGCTTGGACCTGCAGGTTGAGTGGGTGCCGATCGATGATTTAAGGCTCGCCTTCAATGGCGGTTATATCGATTCGAAATATCTGCATGCGGAGGTACCGATGGGCGTGAGCACCGACGGACAAATTGAGTATGCGAATGTGTCCGGGCAGCCGGTCGATGAACCCAAGGTGTCCTATTCGATCAGCGCATCGTATACATGGCACGACATTGCCAACGGCAGCATGACTTTCAACGCCAATTATGGCTTTCGCGGCCCACTCCGCTGCAACACTGCTTCGGTGTTTGAGGGCAAATGTTCACTGCCGACCAACTTCAATCTCAATGCTCCGCAGAAGCGCACTGATCTGCGCGTAGATTGGACAGCCAATAGCGGACGCTGGGGCGTGGCGTTGTTCGTCAACAACGTCTTCAATCAACGCTACCTGATGGGGCTTGGCACGGTGTCCCAGTCGGTATTGGGTACGCCGTATGCGTATATCACTGCACCGCGGATGTATGGAGGCGAGTTCCGGGTGAGGTTCTAGGGATGCTCTGATCTATGCCATCCAAAATTTCAATTTCCCTCACCGTCATTCCGGCGAAGGCAGGAATGACCATGAGGCAACAGGAGAGATCCGATGTAGCCAGGGTACATTACGGATCAACCGAGCACAGGCCCAGTCGAATCCGCGTGACGCCGCTCGTAACCCGCCACCAGCAATAGCACCACCGAACCAACTCCGAATACCGCTGCTATCGCAACAGCGATTCGCGCGTCCAAATGCTCAACGCCAAACCAACGCCCGCTCGCTGCCACCCATGCGGCGGTTCCTGCCGTGCGCAACAGCTCCATCCACACGCCGATGCGACGCCCTTCCAGCAGAAAACCAAGCGCCCATAAGCTGCACACCAGATACACCGCATAAGCCGCGGCCGGCACCAGCGCCATCTTCGGTGCCGTATCGAGAAAATTCACACCAAGCAGCAACAACAACGCAAACTGCACGATGCAATGGATTTTCAGCACTCGCGAAATCGAGGGGTTATAACGCGCATGCTGGATATCAAACGCGGGCTTTGGAAATCGCACCGCCACATCCGCGGGACGCCATCCCGGTGGCTCGATCCATACCCGCAACTTATCCGGCCAGCTGCGCGCATGCCAGCTGTCCTTGAGCATCGCCCAATACACTTCCACATTTGCCCACAGCGGATTCCAGCTTTGCAACGGTGCACGCGTGCCGTAGATCGGCGGGTCATCATCGTTCTCCTCGACGAAGCTGCCGAAGATGCGATCCCAGATAATCAGGATGCCGCCGTAATTGCGATCGAGGTAACGATCATTCACGGCATGGTGCGCACGATGATTGGAAGGCGAACAAAACACCCGATCAAACCACCCCAAACGGCCGACCATTTCAGTGTGCACCCAGAATTGATAAAGCAAATCGATCAGCGCAACGACCGCAAAGACTTCGGTGGGATAGCCAAGCAGCGCCATCGGCAGATACGCGATCCAGCCGAGCAGGAAACCGCTGCCGGTCTGCCGCAACGCCGTGGTGAGGTTGTAACTCTCGCTCTGGTGATGCACCACGTGCGCCGCCCACAGCACATTCACTTCGTGCCCAAGGCGATGCAGCCAGTAATAAAGTAAGTCATACAGCAGCAATCCGCTGAGCCACACCCACACGCTGTTTGCAGGCAACGTCCACAGCGCCAGATGCGTGGCAAACCAGCCATAGATACCGATGGCAAACAGCTTGGTGAATACGCCGACGATCTGCGAAAGCATGCCCAGACCGAGGCTGTTGATCGCGTCGTTGCTGTAATAGACATCACGGCCGCGCCATTTGGCGACCAGCAACTCGATACCGATGAGTACGAAGAAGCCCGGTATTGCCCAGGCCATGATGCGTTCGGGAGTCATCATCTCAACTCTGCCCGCCTGTAAGCGCCATGGAACCTCGCCCAACCGAGCGAGCCATCAGCCACAGTGCCGCGTAATACGTCGCCAGTATATAGAGCGCAGCCCACGGCAGCGCAGCGCGAAAACGATCCCACGCGAGCAGGCTGTCACTGAGCATGAATATCAGCGCACCGGCACCCGCCAAACGCGCTGAAGCCGCCCGCGCGTCGCCTTGCGCCCGCAGCCACGAAGCCCGCCCCAACGCCTGCCCAGCCATAGTGGCGAGCACACCCACATATAGGAGTACCGGCACCCGCATAGGCGGGGCCACGCCGTGCCATAGCAAAGCGGCCATACCGCCGCCAAAAGCGAGGCAGCCGAGCCAGGGCCCGTAGCGCACTGCAAAACGGACGTCGCTGCTAAAGGCGGCGATAAACCAGCCATGGGCGAGCAGAAAACTCAGCAGGCCGGGCACGAACAGATCCTCCGGCACCATCAGCGCTACATCGCCGATCAAGCAGAACGCAATGGCGAGGAGCATGCGGCGCCGATACACCGCAGATACCGGTTGAGCGGCACGCGATACCACACTGAAAATCAGCAAGGTGGCCAGCGGTTTGCACACCCAGTGCAACCAGTGCCACGCATCAGCGCCACCGTTTGACGCTAGTGAACCGACTATTGCGCCGATGGCGGCAAGCACAACGAACACGCCGTCGCGGCCATACATCGACGATACGCGCGCGGAAGACACAGCGGACATGCCCGAACCCTATGCAGACAAGTCCGCCGATCATAGCGGCTCGCCGCCATGGCGGCGGCGAGCAACGTTTGAAACGCTGGATCAGAAGCGTGCGCTGATATTGATGAAATACTGCCGCGGCGCACCCGCTTGCAGGGTCTGGTTGTAGCCCTGCGGATCGGAAGCCACGTAACCATTGGTCCCGGTGCTGGCGAAGTAGTGCTTGTTGGTGAGGTTGGTGACGTTGAAGGCCACGCTCAGATCCTTAAGGATCGACCACGCACCGACGTCGTAGCTCACGCCCGCATTGAACAACAAATAGGCCGGCACCGACGAATCGTTGATGTAGGTGATGTAACGGCGGCCGGTGTACTTGCCGTCGATATTGAAGCCCCAAGCGCCGATGTTGTAGTTCAGCGCGCTGGTGAACATCCACACCGGCGTACCCACCACGTATTTGCCGGACGTTTCGACCACGCCGTTGTTCAGATAGTTGTCTTGGTACTTGGTGTTGGCGTACGACAGCGTGTTTAACCAGCGCATGTGATCAAGCGGCTTCCAGATCAACGCAAGATCCAAGCCCTTGCTCTTCACCGAACCCACGTTGTTGATGATCGCCGAGCAGGTCTGCACGGCACTGCACGGACTGACCGACAGCAAACGGTTGGTGAAGTGCGTGTAGTAGGCGTCGGCCGAAGCTTCAAAGTTGCCGCCTTTTACGCGATAACCGAACTCAAACGTCTGCGACTCTTCCGGCTTCAGATTGCCCTTGGCGCTGTCGAACGAAGCCTGTGACTGCGAAAACGGCAGGAAACCGAACGCGGCCATGTTCTTCGTATAAGACGCATACACGTCCTGGTGTTCGTCGAGCTTGTAGTCCACGCCCGCCTGCGGCAGGAAGTTGTCACGCGCGGTAACGCGGCCTGCGGACAGCGCGCTCGGTTCCAGCGACTTCGCGGTAGTGGTTACGTCCAGCGCCTTGGTGCCAAAGTTCACGGTCAGGCGGTCATCCATGAAATGCAGCGTGTCCTGGATGTAACCCATGCGCGTGGTGGTCTGGTAGTTCTGGAAGAAGCCGCGCGCGAACGGTTCCTCGGAATCGTAGAAATTGCTGAGGAAGTTGTATTGACCGTTCAAGTAGAAGTAGTTGCGTTCCTGGTTGGTGTTCGCATCTTCCACCCACGCGCCAATCTGGATGTCATTGTTGGCGATGGTCCAGTTCAACGACGCCGTGCCGCCCGTGCGATCCAGGCCGTAATCGGTGGTACGCATCGCGATCGGCACCGTCGCCGACGAAGCTACGTACGGCGTGGCCCACTGACCTTCACCGCGATCGTTGTGATAGTAAGTGCCGAGATTCAGCGTCAGGTTGCTGGCCAGCGTGAACTGACCGCTCAGGCCCACCAGGTTGTCACGACGAATGCCGCCACCTGCGTAGTAGTTCACGTCGCCCTTGTCGTAATCCGCAGGCAGCCCGTTCAACGAAGCCGGATACGAACCTTTGCCCTGAATCGCCCACGCGGTCTGCACGGCCGACGCCCAATCCGGCTGCCAGTAATCGTAGTTCCAACCGAGTACGCGCTGGCTGGTCAGCGACAAGTCCTGGTAGTCGTATTCCTTGCGCTTGGAGCTGTCGAAGAACAGGCTGACGCGATTGCCATCGCCCCACTGGTACAGGCTCTTCAAGTTGATCTGGTTGTCCTGCTGATCACCGTAGCCTTTCCACTTGCCGGTGTCGGCGCGCGCGAACGACACATACATGGAGTAGCCGTGGAAATCGCCGCTATCCAAACGCACGAAGGTGCGGTACGTGTCATCCGAAGCGAAACCCTGGCTGACGCGTGCACCGGCGACGGCATCCGGATCGGCGGAATAGAACTGCACCGTGCCTCCCAGGTTGGTGCTCGATGGCGTACCGAGCGCACCCGCGCCCTGCGCAATTTCCACCGAGCTCAGGTTGTCGCTGGTGATCGCACGGGTCACCTGCAGACCATTGGTCACGCCGTAGCTCATGTTGCCCAGCGGGATATTGTCCAGCGTGAAGCCCAGGCGGCTCTGATCGAAGCCGTGCAAGGTGATCTGCGTGGACCACTCATACGCGCCCCATGGATCGGACGATTGGAAGTTCACGCCTGGCAGCTGATCCAGCGCCTTGAACGCGCTGCTGCCCGGCGGCAGCGCCTGGATGTCCACGCTGGACACGCTCTGCACCTGGATCGTTTCGCCCGAAGCCACCACCGAGATGGCGTCCAGCGACTTGGCTTTGTTCTTATCGGCCCCGCTGGCATCGGCCGCCGCAGCCGGCGTATCGGCAGTCGTATCACCTGCGAAAGCAACCACACCGTGCAACGCCGCAACCACGGCAAGCGCGAGACCGGACATGCGAATCGAGATCTGTCGAACTGACATGCGGAAATATCCTTTGCGCAGCTGACCCTGCGATAGGTCGCCGCGTACTTGGTTTATGGAATCGGGGACAGAAGAACGCCGCCCCTGGACGGCGCGGTGTTAAGTCTTGCTCACATATGTGTATGCGGCTTTACAGAAATATGGATGGAATGGGACACCCATGTGTAAGGGATGTGTCGCGTATGTTTCATGCGCAAGTTTCGCGACAACAAAGCAATACACGCGTCCAGTAGCCCGCAGCCAAAACGCTCGTGTGGTGAACATCCCTACCTTGACGACGAACTTCGTTCGCACATCCTGGGCACAGGCTTGACTATCCAGCCGTCTCGAAACCATCCAGAGCACATGTCATAAGAGGACACAATGGCGAAAGTTGCTCGCTGATGACTGCTTATCTTCGATGACCAACAACGACTGCTTTCGTCCAGAGGGGCATGCGGTCCTCAAGAACGCTCGCGCCATGACGTAAGCTCATTAAAACCGCGCCCGGCAATACCGGGCGCGGATTACATCAACCCTCTTCGAAGGATCGATTCAAACCCTAAAGCGTCAACTCACAAGCACTGTTCTTGTCCGAATAGGTGCTTTGCATCGCAAAGACACCCGTCTTCATGCTCACGTTGCCCGATGCGCCCTGCCCCGAACTAATCCACGCACAAACGTCACCGGTTTCACTACCACGCTTGGTAACCCAACCTACCGACGGGAATTGATCGGTGATCGTCTCCGCATACTCGTGACCTTCCACGATGGAGAAACCATCGTCGACACCACCGACGCCGGCATTGACGAAATTCTCTCCACAACTCGTTCCTGCATCATAGACGTAGGGCATATTGGTATACGCCACATCCCCGGCCGACGACGTCGTGTAATCATGCCAAGCGCAGAAGTTGCCGCCAGCATTGAAGCCATCTGGATTGGTTCCGGTCGGCGACAAAATCACATACTGCACATAGCGATTGGACGCAGCCGTGGTGTTGCCGAAATGAGCCGCCGCATTGAGTGCCTCTTGCGCCAACTGTGCCTGCGTCGCGTTCTGCGGCGACGGCGCGCTGTTGTCGTACCACACGCCTGCCAGAACGGTGCCGCCGACCGGATACGGTATGAAATTGGCGCCAGTGGGGCAGCTGCTTGAACCTTTCACTGCTGCGGCGCCATCGCAATATTGCGTCATCACCGTCGACCAGCCTTCGCCCGTACCCAGACCCTTGAACAGGTTCTGCACATAGGGAGCTGCGTTCGCCGGATCATTCGAGAAGGTTGAATTGCCACCGCTGGATCCTTGCGTGCCCCACTGCGATCCGTAGAACACCAGGTACACCTTTTCAGCACCACTGGTGACAGCAGCGTTGGCAAAGCCGGAATCGTTGGTGCCGCCGCCGTAAAACAATGTTTTCGACGACGTTCTGGCCAACGTCCTGGCCGACTCATAGGCTTGCATCACATGCCAGGTCTCCATGGTGGGAATCACACCATGGCGGTATGCATGACCGTAGGCAGGCGAATACGGATTCTGCTGCGGCGGCGACTGAGCAGCCGCAAGTGCAGCGCCGGACAATGCGGCGATCAAGGATGAAAACACGATGATCTTGCCGTGCTTCGAAAAAGCAGACATGTCGTTTCCTCGCTTTAAAGGATGAAAGACCCCTTTGCGGCTACGTCGCTCCCCAGCATGTATCGCCGCATCGGGCGTTCATTGCACTTATCGAGACGTACTGCAGACATCCAGCTTTAAGTAATAGCTTCGTCGAATGTGCCTAAAAAGGACATTAAGAATGCGGCAACAATCCATGACGGAGCTGTTCACCGCCCATTATTCCGGCGAACTTGCGCGAACGTAGCGAATGGCCGCAGCGAACACAATGCGCAGTATGTCAATGAAAACCTTTACTGCTTAATGCAGTTTGTTTTGAGCAAGCTACGCAGGATGAAACGCGTGTGCACATGTAAATCTTGAGAAGCTGACGCTGCATAAAAAAACGCCGAGGGTTACAAACCCCTCGGCGTTGCTACCTCATCTAATGCAGCGTGTAGCTGCTTGGAGCGATCAATTCGACTCGGTGAACTGAATGTAAGGTGCGCTGCCACCGGTGACACTGCACGCACCAAGGTTCAAATTATTGGTTTCGCCCGTCGAGCCGGCATTGGCCAGGCAGCTCGGGGCATTCGTGCTGCCATCGTTGACCTGCAGATTCACCGTAACCGACGAGCCGGTGTTGAAGGTAGCCGCCGAGCCGCCACCGTTGCCGACGATATTGAACTCGGACTGGTTCCACACATCGGCGATAGCCAGCGTGCTATCCGGTTCGCTGACCGCGTACGCGGTAGTGCCGTTGGTGAAAGTCACCGTGTCGTTGCCGTTGGCCGACGCCACGCCAGCCAGCTTCAAGTTGGCCAGCTGGGTTGCCGGGACCAGGACCGAATTCACGGCAGCGCTATTCTTGTAGCAACCGCTGTATGAGCTGGTCTTGTAGGAAGTCCAGCCCCCACTACGCGGGCACCTTGCCCCCTTGGGGATGAACATCCAGTTCTGGATGAACACCTGCGCTACGCCGCCGACATAGCTCGACGAATAGATGTACTGCTCCCACACCTGGCAGCTCGAATAACCATAGCTTGCACATGCAGGCGAGCCATTGGCCAGATTGGTGTTGAGCTGCAGCGTGTAGCTGTTGGCGGTGGTGCCATCGGTTTCGCTGGTAACGCCGGTTACGACCGGGAAGCTGCCCGTTGCCGACTTGGTCAGGTTGGCCGTACCGGCAGCGTAATCGTTGCCGTTACCTACCGTTTCCGCCGCACCGTTCACATGTGGATTGGAGCGATAGTTGGTGGTGCCGCATGAGGTTTGTTCCCAGATGACGCTGGGATACGAAGCGTGGAAGCAACCCGCTGTGGGCGGGGCCATATGCCGCATCGTTTCATGCCAGGACGTCAACGCTTTGGCTTGTGCGTCGGCAGCAACGCTGTAGGTCGAAGCGGTAGCCGCGGACAGGAGCGCCCCCGCGCCAACAAGTCCAGCCACCGATACGATCTTGGTAATGCGACGAATGCCGAATGCTTTCTTCAACGTCATTACATTCTCCCCAGAAAAAATCAGGATCAAAAGGTTACCGGGCAAGCGCCTTTCAGCACTTACCCAATTAAGCAGACTAAATACAGCCACGACTCGTCCCTGCGGATAACGGCGACCGTTGATCCGCACGAAACCGCCTCGCAACCGCAACAGCCGGCGAGTTTCTTGCTCTAAATCTTTTCTCCCTGTCGCAAGCGCAAGACGTGAAACCCCTCCCCCGAGGGATCTAAACGCCTGCGACGGGCCGAGCATACCGATAACGCCATATGAAAGAAATATGACGGTTTCACATTGGCAGCATGCGGTGAATGCCGATCACACAACCTATTTGCTTAGCGTTCTTAAGTTTGACCACAGGCAGCGGCTGCCAGCCATGTTCAGCGCTTGAGATAAATCCAGTGCCTCTCCATAACGAACACGATCCGCCACCCCAACACCAAGAATGCAATGACTCACGCAAGCGATGCGAAGGCATGCTTCCAATCACCCGCCTTATTGACCCATGACATCACCACAACCGCGCAGCACACTCAGGGAAAGCAAACGGCGTGGCAACGTATTCAAGGACTGCTATGAGTTGTGCTCGCGGGAACCAGCGAAACACTGTCGATCGCGTACAACGGACCATCAGTCGGGGCCGTGAATATCAGGCAAAGTGTGTGTTCGCCATGCTGCGCAGTCATCGCAGCGTCGAGTGAAAAGCGCCTTGCGCTGGATGCAGGATTCGGCAGCGGTGCCGTAGCGAGTACTGGACCATCGCAACGATCTTGATGCACGACGAATTCGCCGTACGGCGTGCCATGCGGCCGAGAAACCACCAGCTTGATGTCGTGCGCGAGCGCGTAATTACGCACCAGGCGCATTGCCTCCACATGAACCGCGTGGATGCCATCGAGAGGTGTCGATGGATACTGCTGACACGTATCGAAGACATTGACGGGATACACCGGCGTCATGCTGGTGGCATCCGGTGTAGGTTGTAAGTGCAATCGGAAATCGCTGCCTGCGCAGTTACCGAGTTCTACGCCCACCTTCGTCAGCAGATGCGCGCGATCGATCACTCGGGTACGCGGGCCGGCAAGTACGTTGCCATCGCTGGCATAGGTTGCTGCCTTGATAGTCGTAGGCGATGAAGCGGCAAAAGGTTTGTTGTAGATCGGCGCCTGGCCGTCCGGCGTGCTGCCGTCCGTGGTGTAGTGGATATCGCCATAACCGGCTTGATTGGAAATGGTCACCTCTGCTTTGCCGCCTTTCAGCGCAGCATTGGTGTCAAGCTGGATGACGGGTGCAAACGCACTATCTGCAACATCGACGTTTTGCTTGGAATAACGTTGAAACTGCGCAGACAACCGCGCGAGAAAATCCTTCCAGTTGAGTGAAGCCGCGGGCGACCAGACGATTTCGCTGAATGCATCCAGTCGCGGAAAGGCCGCACGTTCTACATGCCGCATGCTTGGCATGTGCTCGGTCCACGCGTTCGCTTGCGCACCCAACACGTGCGCTGCCTGCACGGGATTCAACACGGACGGCACGGGATTGAAGCGATAGACGTTTTCCAGACTACGCACCGGATCGCGACCGGCGATTTCGTCTGGCAAGTTGCTTTGCAAGCTGTCGAGGTACAAATCGGGCGCGGGCGACATCACTACGTCGTGACCTAGCTTCGCCGCCTTGATCGCACCGTCGGTACCTCGCCAGGACATCACTGTGGCATCCGCCGGCACGCCACCGTCGAGAATTTCATCCCATCCGATCAAACGACGATCATGCGCTGCGAGATAACTGCCGATGCGACCGATAAACCAACCTTGCAGCGCATCCTCGTCTTTCAAATGCAGAGCGCGGATTTTTGCCTGGACGGCGGGCGATGCTTTCCACTGATCCTTGATGGCTTCGTCGCCGCCGACATGGATGTAATGCGACGGGAACAATGCCATGACTTCATCGAGCACGTTGTCGATGAACTGGAAAGTCGCGTCGTCCACGTTATAGAGATAGGGATTCACACCCCAGTCGACCGACACGGGAGGGCGCTTGCCGGTTACGCCAATCTGCGGATAGGAAGCAACGGCAGCCTGCGCGTGGCCAGGCATGTCGATTTCCGGCACGACCGTGATATGGCGCGCGGCCGCATACGCTACGACATCGCGAATCTGATCCTGCGTGTAGAAGCCGCCGTAGCGTTGCGGCTCACCATCGTGCCCCGCATCCGGCGGCGTGCGCCAGGCACCGATGCGCGTGAGTTCCGGATAACGCTTGATCTCGATGCGCCAACCCTGGTCGTCGGTGAGATGCCAGTGCAGCACGTTGAGTTTGTGCTGGGCCATCTGATCGAGCAGCTTTTTTACATCCTCTGCCGATTGAAAATGGCGTGCGGAGTCCAGCATCATGCCGCGCCAGGAAAAGCGTGGTGAGTCGCTGATTTGCAAAGCACCGATTTCCACAGGACCTTGCTTCGAATCCTGCGTCAACAATTGGAATAGTGTGACTGCGCCGTAGAAGAGGCCCGCGTCATCGCTTGCTTCGATGCGGATGCCTTGCGGAGTGACATCGAGCGTGTACCCCTCCGCATGCGACGCGGCGCCCCTGAGATTACGCTGGAAGACGATTGCATTGTTGGCGCTCTTTGTTTCCACCACATTGAGATGCAGGCCGCGTGTGCGGGCGACCAAATCCGCCAGGTACTGTGCGGAACCGCGTGCCGATGCATCGTGCGCAGGGATGAGGATGGACGTGGCGCTATCGACCTTGAATGTGCCGCTATTCTGCTGAAGTTGCGCGGGTTGCGGGATGAGCGATAAGGGATTGGCCTGGACCAGGCTGCACAAGGTCAAGCAGAGAACTAGAACGGCGGATCGCATACGTGTTCCTGTAAACCAAACGGATTGTCCTGCTTCAAGCGCCGCATCAAAGATGATGCTCGTTCGTACGTCGCCGTCATTCCCGCGAAAGCGAGAATCCCTCTTTAGCTTTTACATCAGAGCAAAATGGATTCCCGCTTTCGCGGGAATGTCGGCCTTGAGGGTTGAGCATACCTAACGCAAGAGTGGATACCTACGCCTTCCGGGGGATTCAATGACCTAACAAGCCTGCGAAAACAGGTGCTGCGCATCCTGCACAGCCACTAAAAACATAGCGGCCTGCAGCGTCGGCATACCGGCGTCGCAGGCCACGCTTACCTTCGATCTTCCCCCGAAAAAATCGGACCTGGCAAACCATCACCAGGTCCTTGGCGGGGAAGATAACTTAGAACTTGAAGCGGACGTTGAAGTAGTACTGGCGGCCGTTGACGTAGAACGCATACGGCTGCTTACCGAAGGTGCTGTTGTCCTGGTAGTAGTAGCGGGTCTTTGGATTGTTGAGGTTCATCGCGTCGAACGAGAACGACATCCAATCGTTGAATTTGTAGCCAACCGACAACGCGAGGTTGCCTATGCCACTCTGGAAGTAGCTCACGCCACGACTCACCGTGTCGTAATAAGAGGAGCGGTAGGTGTAGCTCAGGCGTGCGTTGAACAAGTCGTTTTCAAAATAGAACGACGTGTTGAACGTGTTCTTCGACGTACCCTGCAGCGGCCCACCGCCCGATGCACGGGCATTGGCGTAGGTGTAGTTGGTTTCTACACCGAAATTGTCGCCAATCGGTTGATCGTAGGCCAACTCCACGCCTTTGACATTGCCGTTGGTATTGCTCGGCACCGAGACGTTGTAGGTTGAGAATACGTCATGCCCTGCCGTCTGCGACGCCTGGATGTCCTTGTACGTACGCTGCTGATCGGCAAAGTTCACGTAGTTGCTGAGCGACATGTTGTACACGCTGCCAGACAACAGGCCACGCGGTGCGAAATACCATTCCAGCGATGCATCGAAGTTCGTGGAGATCAATGGCTTCAACGCCGGGTTGCCGCCGGAGCCGGTATGCGTGAGGTCGTCCAGCGACACGGAACCTGCAAGCGCCGAGTAGTCCGGACGCGTCATCGTCTGCGACGCCGCAAAGCGAGCCACGACGTCATCCGTCAGATCGAACTTCAGGTTTGCGCTCGGCAATACCTTGTTGTACGAGTGATGGATGGTGTTCCAGTAGTACGGACCGAAGGCCGAGGTAGTGATTGGACCAACAGCCGACGAAGCCGACGGATCGGGGCTGGTGGTAGCGTCGTTGATCGTCTCGGCGGTATGAACGTAACGGAAGCCGAAGTTGCCGCCCCAGCGATCGCCATCGAAGTTCGCCTGCGCGTACAGCGCAGTGTCCTTCTCTTTCACCTTGTAGATGTCGTTCCAGTAGAAACGCGTCACCGGATTGCGATTCGCAAACTGCGCGTCGATCTGCTGCAGCTGCGACGGCGTGAAGTACCACACGCTACCTGGAACGCTCGCGCCGATCTGGCTGCCGAAATCGCTCGGATAGTTGGAATTTGCGGTGGGATACGCGGCCGGATTCTGCCAGGCGGAGGCAAAGTTCGGACCTTGTGCGATGTCGTTCAGGCTCTCACGGGTATGGGTGGAATAGCGCCCACCGAACTGCACCGAGGACATCGGACCATCAAAGTCGAGTTCGCCGTCGGCCTTGACCCAGCTTTCCTTGTCCACCATGTGGATGCCCTGTTCGCCGAAGATCCAGCCGAACGACGGCGCCATGGTGGACTGATTGTTGTTGACCGGACTTTCGCTCCAGTTGATCGGCGAACCCAAACCGTTCATGGACCAGCTGCCGGAGCCACCGACGTTTTCGCCCAGTTCGATCACGTCCTGGTGCGGGCTGTCGCCGGAACCGTGCGTGGTGCCGACTTCGCCTCTCAGGGTGAGTTTGTCGTTGACCTTCCAATCCGCATCCAAGGTGATGTAGTTGGTTTTGGACTTGGCGCCGGGACGCGAAATCTGGTCGTACACGCCGTAAGCGCCCGTGCCACCGGCGATGTTGCCGGCAGTAATCACATTGCCCTGCGTTTGCACGTTCGACAACACGCCGCCGTGAGTTATATCCAACGCGTTACTCGTCCACAACATGTAGTTGCGGTTGAAGTTGTCGGCCTTCATCTGCGAATAGAAGCCGTTCAAATCGAGCGTCAGGTTGTCGCTCGGCTTCCATTCGAGATCGAACGAACCGCCTTCACGCTTGCGCGTTTGCGTAAACAGCGCGTTGCCGATTTCGTTCGGATAGTAGTAGGTCTTACCGCTCAAGATCGTGCTGTTGTAACCGCCGACTACTTCCTGGCCATCGCGCTGCAAGCTGCGCTCTTCATAGAACGCCTGCGCCAAGATGCCGAAGGTGTTGTCATCGCTCTTGTAGTTGAACAAGCCACTGAACTGCGGTTTGACATTACCGGGCAGATCCGAATACACGCCACCGATGGACGCTTCTGCCGTGATCTGCTTGGCGTATTCGAGCGGCTTGCGCGTGATGATGTCCACCGTGCCTGCGCTGCCGCCTTCCATGAGGCTGGCTTCGGAGGTCTTGTGCACGATCACCTGGCTGACGATTTCCGACGGCAGCAGCGAATAGCTTACGCTGCGACCCACGCTCTGCACCTGGTTCAGCACGAACCAGTCGCCGGTGGCAACGGTGTGACCGTTGATCATGGTCTGCGTCATGCTGGGATTGGTGCCACGCAAGCTCACGCGATCGGCTTCGTCGAACGCACCTTCATTCGCGCTGGACGAACCAATGTTCACACCCGGCAGGCGCTGCAGCGTGTCGGCCACGTTCTTGGCCGGCAGCTTGCCGATGTCTTCGGCGGAAACCACTTCCACGTGCGTATTTTCAGCGCGCTTGGTATCGATCGACAGCTCACTGCTGCTGCGAATACCGGTGACCGTGATCGTGGACAGCTGCTTGACCTTTTCCTTGTTGGCCTTCTCTGCACTGTTTTGCTGATTGTTCTGGCTGGCGGCTTGGCTGTTGTCTTGCGCATGCAGTGCACCAGACAAACATAGGCTTGCAATGATGCTCGCGGCTAGTAGGGTCTTTCGATGTGACATGGCTTCCTCCCCTCAGAGGCGTTTTTCAGCACGGAAGATGTTCGCGGCATGTCCGTACTGCGTGGCGTTATGGGCTTGCGCCCGGTTCGTTTTCTAAAACCTTCCTCTACTCTTTACATGTTTCCGCGCGCGCATCAGTGCGCGTGCTGACCATCCAGATACAAACCAGCGGCGCCGATGACGCCGAGCTGGCCGTGCTCCATCAGTCGTACAGGTACCTGTTGCAGAAAAGGGCGCATGACGCCCTTGTTGAAATAGCGCTCGGCGAAAGTGCTCGACAACAGCAGATCGCGGATCTGCGGAAGAATGCCGCCAGCCAGATACACGCCACCGCGTGCGCCGTACAGCAACACGAGATCGCCAACGAAGCTGCCGAGCAATCCGCAGAACACATTCAAGGCTTCAATCGCTGCCGCGTCGGTGCGTTCCACCGCGCTGCGCGTTACGTCTGCCGGCATCTGCAGATGTGGTTTCACGCCGCGCAAATCGCAGGTCGCGTGGTACAGATTGAGCAAACCCGGACCGGACAGCGCGTGCTCGTAGGAGACGTAAGCGCGATCGCGCGACAGCCAACGCAGAATGTCGATTTCCAGTTCGTTGCCGGGAGCGAGCGACACTTGTCCTGCTTCGGTCGCCAACACGGTGGCGTGCGGCTTGCCCGGCAACAACACGGCCGAACCAAGTCCGGTTCCCGGCCCCATCACCAACACCGGGCCTGCCACTTGCGGCGCGCTGGTTTCGATCACCGCCACGGTGTCGGCCTGAGTCATGAACTGCGTGGCGTAGGCGACCGCTTCGAAATCGTTGATCACCGCCAGGCTGGCGATACCCAGGCTCTCGCGGATATCGCGAATGGATACCGGCCACGGCAGGTTGTCATTGACGATGGAATCGCCCAGCACGTAGCCGGCACTGGCGACGGCACAGCTTTCCACGCGCGTACCGGCGTTGAGCTGTCCGACGAAATCTTTCAGAACGGCGGTGAGGCTGGGCCATTCGGCGCAGGCATAGCGGCGGTATTCCAGCACCGTGACAGGACGGCGACCGTCCGGATGCGGACTGACCAGCCCGATGCGCGCATGCGTACCGCCTATGTCGGCCGCCAGAAATGCCAACTCCGGCGACGGTGCCGAGTGCGCCTTGCCATGTACGACAGCCTGAGCCACGCCTCCTCCCCTTACGTTTTTTTTCGTGCCTGCCCTACCGAGCCTTGGCGGCTCACCCTCTAGGCACGTCTCGTTGGCGGAGTCTGGTCAGGAATGACAACGCTGTCAACAGGTCGCGGCGGGCACCCTTCAACGACTTGTGCCGCAGCGCGAAATGCCTGTTTGCTTGGTTGCAGATGAAATTTTTTAATCCTTTGACAAGCAATGCTTTTTTGGCCAATCATCTAGGTCGAATGGCCTAGCCTTCGTGCTGTTGCGACGCATCACGTCCGGCAGTCTGAAGGGAACAAATGACGCACGTTGTCGGCGTCGCCGGACGCCTTCGATTGACAACGTTGTGCATTGAGGACAATAAAGGTCGCCACGGTGATGTCGGTTGCCGGCATCGGGTCCAGCCACGGGGAATTTGCTACATGTCGTCCACCACGTACACCGCCGACGCACGCACGTCGACCTTGCTGCCGATGATGATCATCGGCGTGCTGTTCTTCATCATGGGTTTCTTCACCTGGCTCAACGGGCCGCTTATTTCGTTCGTGAAGGTGGCTTTTACGCTGGATGACATCAACGCGTTTCTGGTGCCTTTTGCGTTCTATGTGTCGTACTTCGTACTTGCGCTGCCTGCAGGCGCAGTACTCAAACGCACCGGCATGAAAAAGGGCATGGCGCTGGGCCTTTTCATCATGGCGATGGGTGCGGCGTTGTTCGGCGAGTTCGTGCGCATTCGCATCTATCCGGGTGCACTGACTGGCTTGTTTCTGATCGGCGCAGGTCTCTCGTTGCTGCAGACGGCATCCAATCCCTACATCAGCATTCTTGGCCCAATCGATAGTGCTGCGCAGCGCATTGCGTTGATGGGCATCTGCAATAAGGTGGCCGGTGCACTGGCGCCGCTGGCATTCGGCGCGTTGGTGATGACGGGTATCGATACGTTCCTGGGCAAGGTAAGCGGCATGACCGAAGGTCCTGCACGCGAAGGCCTGCTCAATGAATTTGCCGCGCGCGTGTTCTGGCCGTACATGAGCTTGGCCGGATTGCTGGTGGTGCTGGCGATCTGGATCCTGCTTTCGTCGTTGCCGGAGATCAAACCTTCCGGCGCCAATAGCGAGCGCTCGATCGGGCATAGCAAGGGCGGCATTTTCAGCTTCCCTCACTTGTGGCTGGGCGTTCTGTGCCTGTTCCTCTACGTCGGCGTGGAAGTGATGGCGGGCGATGCCATCAACACGTACGGCCAGGGCTTTGGCCTACCGCTGCAAGTAACTTCGCACTTCACCACCTACACCATGGCGGCCATGCTGGCCGGCTACCTCTTCGGCTCAGTGCTTACTCCGCGCGTCATCTCGCAGCAAAGCTATCTGGCTGTGTCCGCCGTGCTCGGCGTGGTGGTCGCCATCGCCGCCTACGTCACTCACGGCTACGTATCGGTGGCCTTTGTCGCCGCACTGGGCTTTGCCAACGCCATGATGTGGCCGGCCATCTTCCCGCTGGCGATCAAGGGTTTGGGTAGCCACACCGAACTGGGTTCGGCGGTGCTGATCATGGGCATCGTGGGCGGTGCACTGTTGCCGCAGGCGTTTGTGCACCTGAAGCAGCACATCGATTTCCAGCTCGCTTTCGTGATTGTCATCGTGCCGTGCTATCTCTATATCCTGTATTACGGCATGCGCGGCCATAACGTGGGCACGCATGCCGGCTAAGGCAGTTTCGTGAAGTCAGGCATCGCACTTTTCATCTCCACCGCACCCCGACATTGGGCGGGCCATTGGGCTACGATGCCCACCCGATACCCGGGAGGATCTCTCGTTGCACAGCCCCACCATCAAGGACGTAGCCAAGCACGCCGGCGTTTCGTTGAAGACGGTTTCCCGTGTCATCAACCACGAGGCAGCAGTACGGCCCGAGACCCGAGAGAAGGTGGAACGGGCGATCGAGCAACTGGGCTATCGTCCGGATCCTTCCGCGCGCAGCCTGCGCAGCAGCACCCACGCGTATGCGATCGGCCTGGTCTACGACAATCCAAACGCGCACTACGTGATCGACATGCAGAACGGCGTGCTGTCGGCCTGCCGCGAACGCGGCTTCGGTTTGCAGATTTATCCGTGCGATTCGACCGCACCGGGGTTGGCCGAGGAACTGGTTTCGCTGGTACAGCGTGCGCGCCTGGCCGGTTTGATTCTGGCGCCACCGATGTCGGAGCAATCGGCCCTGCTCGCCACGCTGAAAGCGAACGATGTGGACTTCGTTCGCATCATCGCCTCACGCGAGGATCCCAAGGACGGCATGCCCTGTGTGTATGTGGACGACCACGACGCGGCCTACGCGATCACCGAGCATCTGATCCAGCTTGGACATACGCGCATCGGCTTTCTGTGGGGCGAGCCGCATCACCGTTCCAGCCCGGAGCGCTACCAAGGTTATGCGGACGCGTTGAAGGATTACGGCATTCCGCTCAACCGCAAACTGATTCTTCCCGGCCGCTACGCGTTCGACGATGGTTTTCGCGGTGCGCGCAAGTTGCTCGCCTTGAAGGAACCGCCCACCGCCATCTTCGGCTGCAACGACGAGATCGCAGCCGGCGTGTTGGCTGCAGCACGCTCGGCGGGCTTGGACGTGCCGTGGGATCTTTCCATCGCCGGGTTCGAGGACAGTCCGTTCTCCAAACAGGCATGGCCGGCGCTTACCACCGCGCGGCAATCGACCAGCGAAATCGGCAGGCATGCAGCGCTGCATTTGATCAGCGGGCTGCAGCAGGATGCCGATCTGCCCAACGAAGGTTTCATGCCGGAGCTGGTGGTGCGCGGGTCGACTGCGCCGCCGCGGCAAACCTGATTTCTTTCTCCCGTTTCTCCAAAAAATCTTCCGTCCATCCTCGAGGCCTTTGCCCTCATTCCTCTTCCCAGCGGGGAGGGAAAACAGTGCACGCTGCGCCTTATTTTTCCCGGAGCCTCCAGTGAAATCCGCTCGCGACACCCTGATGTACAACGAGGCGCAGGAAAGCGCCGCTACTGTCGAACGACAGCTCACGCAAAATGCATCCATTCTCAAAGCGCTCGGCGAACGCCTGCGCGCAAGTCCGCCGCGTTTCATTGTGACGTGCGCGCGCGGCAGCTCTGACCACGCCGCGGCCTATGCGAAATACGTGTTCGAAACACGGCTCGGCCTGGTGACTGCCTCGGCGTCGCCGTCGATTTCCTCCATCTACGACGCGAACTTGAAACTGGATGGCGCGCTATTCGTGGCAATTTCGCAGTCCGGCAAAAGCCCTGATCTGCTGCGCAGCGCGGAAGCCGCAAAACAAGCCGGCGCTTATGTACTCGCCTTGGTGAATGTAGAGGATTCTCCGCTCGCTGCGCTGGCCGATACCGTGATTCCACTGCGCGCCGGCCCGGAACAAAGTGTTGCGGCTACCAAGAGCTATCTCGCTACGCTGGCCGCTGTGCTGCAGCTGACCGCGCATTGGTCCAACGATGACAAGCTGCATGCTGCGATTGCGCGGCTGCCCGACGATCTGCGCCACGGCTGGGAAGGCGACTGGAGCGCACTGGAACAAGGCTTGGTCAACGTACACAACCTGTTCGTGGTCGGTCGTGGTTATGGTTTCGGGGCGGCGCTGGAAGCAGCGCTCAAGCTCAAGGAAACCTGCGGCTTGCACGCTGAAGCCTTCAGTGCTGCGGAAGTGAAGCATGGCCCCATGGCGCTGGTCGGCGAAGGTTTTCCCGTGCTGTTCCTCGCACAAGACGACGGCACGCTGGAAAACACGCTGGCGGTTGCCAACGAATTTCGTTCGCGCGGTGCACGCGTGTGGGTTGCTGCGCCGGGTGCACAAGGCGCTGACGCACTGCCGCTGCCCAACGGCATCGATCCCATCGTGACGCCGCTGCTCGCGGTGCAAAGCTTCTATCGCGCTGCCAGCGCCCTATCGCTCGCACGTGGCTATGATCCAGATGTACCGCCGCATCTGCGCAAGGTCACGGAGACCGTGTGATGCCGCCGAATCCGCTGATTGCTCTCGTCAACGGTCGCGTGCTTGGTGATCACGGGCCGCGAGAAGGGCTGGCTGTATTGGTGCGTGGCAAGCGCATCGCCGCCATCGTCGCGCATGACGACGCACGCGTTGCCGAGGCGCAGAAACACGATCTGCATGGACATCTGCTGCTGCCGGGTTTCATCGATGTGCAGGTCAACGGCGGCGGCGGGCTGCTGTTCAACGATTCGCCCACGGTGGAAACGCTGCGCGGCATCGCCGAGGCGCATCGCAAGTTCGGCACCACCGGCATGCTGCCGACGCTCATCACCGATACCGCCGAGACCATGCGTGCGGCGTTGCAAGCGGTAGACGATGCGATCGAGCAGCGCGTTCCAGGCATTCTCGGCATCCATGTGGAAGGTCCGTTTCTGGCCAACGCGCGCAAGGGCATCCACAACGCCGATCTGTTCCGTGTGCCCGACGACGACGATGTCGAAGCACTGATCGCAGCACACAAAGGCCCGGTGATGCTGACGCTCGCGCCCGACCAGGTGCCGCTACCGGTGATTGCGCGCCTCGCCGGCGCAGGCGTGGTCGTCGTTGCCGGCCACACCGCCGCCGATTACGCCACCACGCGCGCTGCACTCGATGCAGGCGTGTGTGGCTTTACCCATCTCTATAACGCCATGACGCCGCTCGCCAGTCGCGACCCGGGCGTCGTGGGTGCTGCGTTGGATGACCCACATAGCTGGTGCGGCCTGATCGTGGACGGCCATCACGTGCATCCAGCCACCCTGCGCGTGGCCATTGCCGCCAAGCAACGCGGCAAATGCGTGCTGGTCACCGATGCGATGCCGCCGGTCGGCAGCGACAACCCCGAGTACGTACTCAACGGCCAGACCATCGTGATGCGCGACGGCATCTGCCAGAGCGAAGCGGGTGTGCTGGCTGGCTCCGGCCTCGATATGGCCAGCGCCGTGCGCAATGCCGTGCAGATGCTTGGTTTGCCACTGGCAGAGGCGTCGCGCATGGCGAGCAGCTATCCGGCAGCGTGGATCGGGCTGGATCGCACGCATGGGCGCATTGCTGCCGGCTATCAGGCGGATTTTGCGGTGATGGATGATGCGCTGGTGGTGCGGGAGACGTGGGTTGGCGGGGAGCCTCATCCCGTAAGCTGAAGAATCCTCCGTTGCCCGCCAGGATAGTTCCACCGGTTCATCCAAACGGCTTGAACGCGAGAACGTATTCATGCATCACATTGATCACACCACTCAGCACGCTGTACAGCGCTTTCTGGCGTTGATCGCGCCTCGCTACGCGATGGAAGGCGCAATCCTCTATGGCAGCCGGGCACGGGGGTACGCACCAGCCTGATAGCGATGCCGACGTGGCGATATTGCTCCGTGGAGACCGTCAGCGCTTCGTGACCACTAAGCTGGCTATGGCCGATACAGCGTTCGATGTCCTGCTGGAGACGGGTATCAACATTTCGCCATTGCCCATCTGGCTGGACGAATGGGAGCACCCGAGAATTTCTCCAATCCCGAGTTGCTTCGAAATATCGCTAAAGAAGGCATTCGTTGGTGAGCCGTGCGCCAACACCCGCAAGCTTGATGATCAAAGCGAAGCGGGCTTGTGTTTCGGCCCGCCTGCTATGGAAGCAGGAGACGCAGCACGATGCTTTCATGGAAAAACCCGGCGAAGCCCAGCACAAATAAACGAGCAGATAGAACCCAACTCGCAGGGTCTTGATTTGATCCTCAAAGATGCTGCAAAACCATCTGCTTGAGCTTCTCCGCCACTTCCGGCGTCAACGGTCCCAGCACGCCGCGTTTGTCAGCGGGAATGTGCGTGGCCGGATCGGTTTCGCTAAAAAGGTAGTAATCCAGCAGATGCCGCCACGCGGCTTTCTCCGCTGGCGACAGGGTTCGCATGCTCAGCAGGCCGTACATCAGGAAACCGCGCGCCGTTTGCGTGGCAGGCACAGCATCCAGCGACGGCTTCCACCAGTAATTCACCAGCGCGTTCAGTCGTTCCAGTGATGCCACGTGGTGCCACCACAACGGCGGAATGTAGACGGCATCGCCCGGTTCCAACACGGCTTCTTGGGCGTGAGCCAGGGCATCTTTCAATTTCGGAAAGCGCGGGTCATCCAGGCGATCCAGCCGCGCCATGCTGATTGCAGCGCCCGTCGGCGCAAAATCCAGCGGACCGATATATAGATTTTCGATCTGCTCCGGCGGAAACAGCGTGAATTGCCGTTGCCCGCACGCGACGCAAGCAATGTTGTGATACTCGTCGAAGTGCGCCGGTGTCACTACTCGATTGCCAATCCACAAGCGTGGCTGGATTTGCGGTTCAAGGAACGGCACGCGGTGTTCGTCGAGAAAACCCGGCAGCGATGAAGAAATCAGCGCACTCTGTATCGCCAATCCTGCCGTGCTGTGATCGCGGCTGTACTGCGCAAGACGCTGCAACCCCTGCGTGATGGAAACCTTATGGTGCTCATAGTTGAAGCCGCTGAAATCAGCGTTGTACCCGACGATGCCTTCCTCGCCTTCCGGCACCACCAAGGTGTCCACCGGCGTGTCGTTGTCGAGTTCCGCCAGGCGGCGCGCAAAAGCCGTATCCGACTGCTTGGACAGCTTCACCACCGGCCAGTCGTTTACAAGACCACGAATCACCAGCGGACGACCGAGGCGCATCAGATCATCGCGGGTGATCGATGAAACGGGACCTTGGAATTCCTCGATGGAAACCGGCATGCGCGTGTTTTGGGCAGTCAGGTCAAGCTGCCATAGTAATCGCTCGTGTGCCGCTTGGCGCACACGACGAGTGCGTTACTGATACACACGCAACCGGTTGAAGATCCATCCGTAGTACGACTTGACCAGGCTCTTATCCGCGCAATCCGCGTACAGACCGTTGCAACGTTCCCGCAGCGACGTCAGCGCCGAAAAATACGAATCCATCGGCAATCCGGCGGCCTTCAGCACCATTCCAGGCAAGTGCGCGATATCCAGCATCGGATAGGTCGGCAGAGCCGCACCTGGCACGTTGCTCTTGATCATGTAGTACGTAAGGTAGTCCTGATAGGGCACCAGCGCCGGCGGCAGCTTGCGCGGCAGTGTGCGCATCAGGTCATCGAAGGAAGGCTGGTGATCGCCGAAGTGCACCAGCACGGTCGGCTGTTCGCGATCGAGGAAATCATGTTCCAAGCCTTTCATCGCCGCATCGGAATCATGCACGCGCTGCAGATAGGTATCGAAGTTCAATGCTGTGTCCGGCGGCAAGCCCTGCAGCAGGTTCTGGAACTGCTTGGGCAAGGTCGACATCGGATCGTTATGCGGGCCGTGCTGATTGATGGTGAGCACCATCAGGAAGATCGGCTGGCCCGGTTTTTTCAGTTTGTCGTAGACCTGCTTGGCGGCGTCGAACATCTGCTTGTCGGTTTCATCCCAGTCGTCCAGACCCAGTTCGCCTGCGCCATAGAATTGATCGATGCCATACGCTTTGTATGCATCGCGGCCGTTGAGGAATTCGCCGTGGGTGGGATACACCGCCACGGTCGTGTAGCCCAGCTTTTTCAGCAGCAGCGGCAACGAATTGCGCACATGCGGTGCCAACACATACGGCGCATACATGCCGCCGGGGCCGAAGATGTCTTGCGGCATGCCGGTGAGCGCCGCGAATTCGCTTACCCAGGTGCCGCCGCCGAAGGTATGCACGCGCATCACGCCGGTGCCACGCGTGCGTTCGTCCGGCTTGAACATCGTCAAATAACATTCGGGCACGGTGCAGTGATCGAACGGCGCGGGATCGAAGGTGCTTTCCTCCAGCACCTGCACGATATCGGGGTAATGACCTGGATCGATCGCCGAAGGCAATTCGTCGGTGGTCGCCTGCCAATCGCGCACGGCCGTCGCATCGTCGGATGCCATCGGCACATGCACGCTGGAATCACGCAGATTCACGAAGAAATTGGTGAGATCCGCATCGTCGGACATCTTCTCCCACGCACCGCGCGCATGGACTTGCTCGAACGGACCGGTCGGCAGCAGGCAAACCCAGAACACCAGCGCACAAAGCGCGATACCACCCATGCGTAACAACGCGCGCGGTGCTTTGCGCAGGTGCAGGAACAATTGCCGGTCGCAATACCACGCCAACCACAACACAATCGGCACGGCGATACCCACGCAAAGGCCAACGCTGTAGATGTCCGGATAGCGCCGCAACGTTTCGAACAGACTGGAACGCACGTAGTAGACGAAATCTGCCGGCATCAGCGGCGATTCCAGGTATTGCTCCTTCAGCACCGTAATGGCGCGCAACAACAAGAAAAGGCCCCCGCCAAACACCAACGCAAACGCCATGCGCGTAAACACGAACAGCGCCACGCCGAACACGCTCAGCATCAGCGTCAACACGAACAGGCGCTGCTCCAGCAAGGGCTCCTGCCATGCGGTAAACCACACGCAGATGGCGAAGAACGCCCATGCGCAGACCGCAGTCACGCGGCTTCGCGGTGCGCGAAACGGAATCAACGGCATGGATGGCTTTCCCCCTATCGGCGCCGTGGGGCGGCGCGTTTCACGGTTGTCAAAATGTTGTCATTTTAGGTGCCTTTAGGTGCCGAAACATGTGCCGGCCACACGCGGACTGTCACCCATATCTGCTAGGTTCATTCATTTGCCGCTTCCTACCCTCCTCATGGCCCATCGCTCCCGCCTCATCGCTCTCGTCGTCGCCCTGCTCCTCGCTGGCTGTGCCGGTCAGCCGCATACCGCCAAACAGCCCCGTGCCCAATCATTGCCGGACGGCCTGCGTGCGGACGTGGCGGTGCTGGAAACCACCGATCTGCACTCCAACATCCTCAGCTACGACTACTACAAGCAGAAAGCCGACCCGACGCTGGGCTTCGAGCGCACTGTCACGCTGATCCGCAAGGCCCGCGAGCAGTTCACCAACAGCCTGCTGTTCGATGCCGGCGACACCATCCAGGGAAGCGTGCTGGCCGACTACCAGGCCCAGGTGCAAAAAGTAGGGTGCAGCGAAGAACTTGCGATCTATAAGGCGATGGATGCCGTGGGCTATGACGGCGGCACGCTTGGCAACCACGAATTCAACTACGGCCTGCCCTATCTCTCGCAAGTGACCGGCACGCCGATGAACGTCGACGATGGTGCCACCCAACGCTGCGCCGGTCCGCACTATCCGCTGGTGCTGGCAAACGTGTACAGCGCACGCGACGGCAAGCCGATCGTCCAGCCATGGACGATCGTGACGCGCCAGATGGCAGCGTTCACGCCGGACGGCAGCAAACTCAGCGTGCCATTGAAGATCGCCATGATCGGCTTTGCGCCGCCGCCGATCATGCAGTGGGACAAGCAGCATCTCGAAGGCAAGGTCACCGTCACCGGCGTGGTGGAAGCGGCGCAGAAATACATGCCTGAGATTCAGGCACAGCATCCGGATCTGGTGATCGCGATTCTGCACGGCGGCATGAATACCTCGCCTTACACGCCGGACGCGGAGAACGGCGGCTGGCATCTGGCGGGCGTACCCGGCATCGACGTGCTGCTGATGGGCCATGAACACACCGAATTTCCCGGCCCGCGCTTTGAACATATGCAGGATGTGGATGACGAACACGGTTTCGTGCGCGGCGTGCCGGCGGTGATGGGTGGCTTCTTTGGCAAGGATCTGGGTGTGGTCCGACTTGCATTGGTGCGCCAGCAAGGCCATTGGACCATCGACAAAACCAAGACCTTCAGCCAGGTACAGCCGATTTGTCCGCCGATGCTGGTCGCCGGCAAGCCCACCGTTTCGGCTGCGAATTGCGTGCCGGCCGATCCGCAGATCAAGTTGGTGGTCGGCAAAATCCAGCAAGCCGCGATCGATTACGTGAACACGCCGATCGGCCAAAGTGCCGTGCGCATGAGCAGCTATTTCGCCGACGAAGGTGACATGAGTGCGCTCGCGCCGGTGAATGCCGCGCAGATCGAGTATGTGAAGCACGAACTGTCTTCCTCGCATCCCGAATTGGCGAATGCGCCGGTGCTCGCGGCAGCAGCTGCATTTCGCAACGGCTTCGGGGGTGCGGACGATTACACCGACGTGCAGCCTGGCCCGCTCACGTTGCGCAGCGCTGCAGACCTGTACTTCTATCCGAACACTTTGTCGGCGGTGAAGATCGACGGCTCCACGCTGAAAGCGTGGCTGGAAAAATCCGCCGAACGCTTCAACCGCATCGACCCGAATGCCGATGGCGAGCAGGCGTTGATCAACACGAAATATCCGGGCTTCAATTTTGATCAGGTGCAGGGCGGCATCAGCTACGTCATCGACGTTTCCAAGCCGGCGGGGCAACGCATCGAAAAGTTGCGTTATCAGGGTAAGCCGGTGCAACCATCACAACCATTTGTGGTGGTAACCAATAACTATCGCGCGAGCGGTGGCGGTCGTTTTCCGGGATTGGACGGCAGCAACATCGTGCTTGCTTCGCCGGATGGCACGCGCGAGATTCTTGCAGAGTGGCTTAAGGCACATCCGAGATTGAGTGCAGATGATTTGCCGCGTGCTTCATGGCAATTCATGCGGGTGAAGACACGCGGCGCGGTGGTGTTTACGTCTGCCAGCGATAAGCAGAACGTGGCCGAAACCGATGGGCTGAAGAATGTTCGTCAGCTGCGGGATAACGGCGATGGGACAGCGGTGTACGTGATTGATCTTTCGCATTGAGCGCGACTCTCACTCCCCTCCCTCCGGGGAGGGGAAATCGAAGCGCAGAAGTAACTGACGGTTTCTCCTGAAACTTTTACCTCTTGACCTCATGCAATAGTTTCATTAGGCAACTGTTGACAGCCGCTGCAACGCACAACTATTGTCGAGCCCATGTCGCACGCATCCACGCCAGCACGCATTGCCATCGCACCGGTCATGCCCGGTCGTATTGGCGTAGCGGCGACAACAAATATCGCCACGATTATTACCTCCACTACCGGAACCGGAACGACTGGGTCTGGGGTGGAATCTGTGCGCGAATAGTCTTCATACGCAAACGGTCCCGCCCTCGACGAGGCGGGCCGGCACACACCGAACCGCCAGCGAGTAAGGGGCCTCTACCGGAGGCCGTCATGGAAAGCTGTGCATCACTCATCGCCGAACATCCCCATCGTTTGCCTCCCTTGCAGGCTGCTGTTTCGCGCCGACGAACGTTGGCCGTAGGCCTGATTGGCCCGGGCCGCGTCGGCAGCGTGCTGTTGGCCCAGTTGCGCGCCGCACAAGATCGCCTGCTGCGTGAAGCAGGACTCGAATTGAAACTCTGCGGCGTGGCCGCGAGCCGCCGCATGTGGCTGGACTGCGATGACCCGGAACTCAATGCGCAGCATGACGCACAGACGTGGCGCCCCACCGATCTCAATCAATTTGCTGCACACGTCCTCGCCGAAGGTACACGTCACGCCATGCTGATCGACTGCAGTGCCAACGACACGGTGGCTTCGCAATATCCCTACTGGCTCGCTTCCGGCGTGCATGTAGTGACGCCGAACAAACTGGCAAGCAGCGGTCCGCTTTCACGCTGGCAGGCGATTCGCGCGGCCAGTCAGCGCGGTGGTCGTTTCCGCTACGAAGCGACGGTATGCGCGGGCCTTCCGGTGGTGCAAACCCTGCGCGACCTGCTCGACACGGGCGATCAACTGCTCTCGGTAGAAGGCATGTTCTCAGGCACGCTTGCCTGGTTGTGCTGCCATTACGACGGCAAACGTCCTTTCTCCGCACTGGTGCGTGAAGCACACGCACTGGGCTATACGGAACCCGATCCGCGCGACGATCTCTCCGGCATGGACGTGGCGCGCAAGCTGGTGATCCTGGCGCGCGAAGCGGGCTGGCCGTTGTCGCTGCATGATGTGGCCGTGGAAAGCCTGGTGCCGGCCGCGCTCGCCAGCGTACCGCTGGACGAATTCATGGAGCGGCTCGACGAATTGGATGCGCCGATGGCTGCCCGACTGGTCGAAGCGCAGGCCGAAGGCGGTGTACTGCGCCACGTCGCCAGCCTGGACCGCGACGGCCGCGCCCAGGTACGCCTGCAGGTGCTGCCGGACGCGCACCCGTTCGCGCACACGCGGCTTACGGATAACATCGTGCAATTCCGCACACAGCGTTATCGCGATAATCCGCTGCTGGTGCAGGGCCCCGGTGCCGGTCCCGAAGTGACGGCGGCCGGGATCTTTGCCGACCTGCTGCGCATTGCCGAATCGCTGGAGGTGCGCGCGTGAACGCTCCTCTTGCCGTGAAACCCGCCATGCCTGTGCAACGCCTGCAAGCCGCCTCCGCCACCGCTTTTGCCAGCGTTGGCAACGTGGGCGTGGGGTTCGACATCCTTGGGCATTGCATTGCCGGTGCGAGTGATCGTGCCGATGTGCGGCGGATCGATGCGCCGCTCGTACGCATCGCAAGCATCGACGGTTGCGTGGAAGTGCTTCCCACCGATGCCGCGCAGAACACGGCAGGCGCTGCACTGATGGCCTTGCGCAAAGCGCTTGGTCTGCAGCACGGCTTCGAGATTTCGCTGCATAAAGGCATTGCGCTTGGCTCCGGGATGGGCGGTTCGGCCGCTTCATGCGTGGCCGCGCTGGTAGCGGCCAATGCGCTGCTGGAACGACCCTTGCCACGCGAATCGCTATATGGCTTTGCGATGGAAGGCGAAGCGGTCGCGAGCGGCGGTCGCCATGGCGATAACGTGGGTCCTATGTTGCTAGGCGGCTTGGTGCTCGCGACGCGCGATCGCCTGGTGCGCCTTCCCGTGCCGGCAAGTTGGCATTGCGCACTGGTGCATCCGCACGTGGTGCTGGAAACGCGCAAGGCGCGCGCGGCGCTGCTCGGCGACTACGCGTTGGGCGAATTCGTGGCCCAATCGGCCAATCTTGCCCTGGTGCTCGCGGGTTGCTTCAACGGGGATGCGGAACTGGTGCGTGAAGGCTTGAAGGACGTGCTGGTCGAACCTCGCCGCGCACCGCTGGTGCCGAATTTTTCGCGCGTCAAACAAGCGGCGATGGATCACAAGGCCCTCGGCGCAAGCATCTCCGGCGCAGGTCCCAGCGTGTTCGGCTGGTTCGAACATCGCGCCGAAGCCGAAGTCGCTGTCCAAGCCATGCGTAGCGCATTCGCGGAGGCGGGACTGGATAGCGATATCTTCGTTTCGCCGGTCGATGGACCTGCCGCAACCCTTGTTTCCTCGACTGACACGGATGCACACGCATGAGTGCAAGCTTGCGTTACCTCAGCACGCGCGGCGCCAGCCCGGTAGCCACCTTGAGCGAAGCCATCGCTGCGGGCCTTGCTCCGGATGGCGGCCTGTACGTGCCGGATCATCTGCCGAAGCTGAGCATCGAAAATTTCAAGCCGAATGGCAGCCTCGCCGAAACAGCTGCGACGCTGCTCGCGCCTTTCTTTGCCGGCGATGCACTGGCTGCCCAACTGCCGGCGATTTGCGCCGAAGCGTTGACCTTCCCCACGCCGTTGCGAGCATTGCCGCAACATCCCAACACCTCGGTGCTGGAACTCTTCCATGGCCCGACGGCTGCGTTCAAAGATGTTGGCGCGCGGTTTCTTGCCGCTTGCTTGCGTCGCTTGCGCGGCGATAGCACGGCACCACTGACCATTCTGGTGGCGACCTCCGGCGACACCGGCGCCGCCGTTGGCGCCGCGTTCCATCGCCAACCTGGCGTCGAAGTAGTGATCCTTTACCCGGATGGTCGCGTGTCCCCACGGCAGGCGCATCAATTGGGCTGCTTCGGCGACAACGTGCAAGCGCTGCGCGTGCAAGGCCGTTTCGACGATTGCCAGCGCATGGTGAAAGCCGCATTGAACGATGCCGCTCTGCAAGCACAATCGCCGCTTTCTTCCGCTAACAGCATCAGCCTTGGCCGCTTGTTGCCACAGATGAGTTACTACGCGCACGCCGCGTTGACGTGGTGGCAAACGCATCGCGAGCCGCTGAACCTGGTCGTGCCTACCGGCAATCTCGGCAATGCGCTGGCAGCAGTGTGGGTACGCGCGATGGGTTTGCCGCTTGGACAAATCCGCCTTGCCTGCAACGCCAACGCCACGCTGCCGGATTTTTTCTCCGGTGATGACTACACGCCGCGTGAAGCCGTGGCGACGTTGGCCAATGCGATGGACGTGGGCGCACCCAGCAACTTCGAACGCCTGCGTTGGACATTCCCTCAAGCGGATGTATTGCGCGAGCAACTGCAAGCGCAGAGCGTAGACGATCAAACCATTTCCGGCACCATTGCCCTGCATGCACGCGAGCACGGCGAAGTGTTCTGCCCGCACACGGCTACGGCCATGCATGTGCTGGATCAGTTGCGTGCTTCAGGCGACCGTTCACCGTGGGCCGTGGTGGCTACCGCACATCCGGCGAAATTCGAGAGCGTGGTTGAGCCGTTGATCGGCCAATCGGTGGAAGTGCCGCCGGCGTTGGCTGCGATGTTGCAGCGGCCCGCTTCGGCTGAGTCGATGGTGGCACAGGACAGTGCGTTGCGGGGGTGGCTTTTAGAAAAAGCCTCACAACACGTAGAAGCTGCTTCCTAGCGCGAGCTTCATGGCCGTCATTCCCGCGAAAGCGGAGGCGCTTTCGCGGGAATGACGGCCGATGAAACTATGCGCTAATCGCCCAGCGCAGCCCCATTCGTCTCAATCACCTTCGCATAAAACTTCGCCGACGCCTTCGGCGTCCGCTTCAAGCTCGCGTAATCCACGTGATACAAACCGAAGCGCTTGGCAAAACCCAGTGACCATTCCAGGTTGTCCAGCAGCGCCCATGCGTAATAGCCCTTGAGGCTCACACCCGCCTCGATGCACTGATGCAGCGCGCATAGATGCTTGCGCAAATACGTCACGCGCAGCGGATCTTCCACCACCTCGCCCTCTGCCACCGGCGGATCATAAAAAGCCGCGCCGTTCTCCGTGATGTACAGGGGCAGGTCGCCGTAGCGACGCTTGAACCACATCAGCGTGTCCACCAGGCCCTGTTCGTAGACCTCCCAATCGGTCTCGGTATGCGTGACGTTCGCCTGGCGCACGCGTGTGGCACGACAGGGGTAACCATCGTCGTCATGCTTCACCACGGAGCGGGTGTAATAGTTGATGCCGACGAAATCCACCGGCTGCTTGGTGAGCTGGAAATCTTCAGCCGGAAATTCGGGCCACGCATCGCCAAAGATTTCTTTCAACTCCGGCGGATAGGCGCCAAGCAAAGCAGGATCGGCGAACTGCTCGTTCATATACGCGTGCGCGCGTCGGGCAGCGGCAATATCTTCGGGACGTTGCGAAACCGGATACTTCGGTTCGATATTGAACACCACGCCGATCTCGTGACGACCCGCCGCACGATAGGCTTGAATGGCCGCCCCGCTGGCGCGCATCAGGTTATGCGCGGCAATCGGCGCTTCATATTTGCTGCGGTGGCCCGGCGCAAGTACGCCATGCAGGTAGCCACCATCGGTCACCACCCACGGCTCGTTAATGGTGGACCAGCGTTTTACCCTGCCATCCAGCGCCTTGAACATCACTTCGGCGTATTCGGCAAACCAATGGGCGATATTGCGGTTCAACCAACCGCCGCGATCATCGAGTGCGGCCGGCAAATCCCAATGAAACAGCGTCGCGTTGGGCTCGATGCCGTTGGCCAGCAGTTCGTCCACCAAGCGCGAATAGAAGTCCACGCCTTTCTGATTCACGCGGCCGGTACCTTCCGGCAGCACACGCGCCCAGGCGATGCTGAAGCGATAGCTTTGCAGGCCCAGCCGGCGCATCAGCTGCACATCGTCCTTGTAGCGGCGATAGTGATCGCAGGCCACGTCGCCATGATCCCCGTTGGCCATCATCCCAGGCGTGTGCGCGAAGCGCTGCCAGATGCTGGGGCCGGCACCATCGGCCAACGGCGAACCTTCTATCTGGTAAGCCGAGGTGGCAGCGCCCCACACAAAACCGGCCGGGAAGCGATAGCTACGGGTCATGATGCGAAACTCTCCATGCCGCAGCGCGGCTTGATGTAATCGATTACGCAGCGAGAATAACCCATTGCTACAGAAAGGACTGCATTTCGATGGCGACCGTTAGTCTTGAGCGGGTGCGAAAGGTCTATGCCAATGGCCATGTCGGCGTCGACGATGCCAGCTTCGCCATCAAGGACGGCGAACTGCTGGTGCTGGTCGGCCCCTCCGGCTGCGGCAAGACCACCCTGCTCAGAATGATTGCCGGGCTGGAATCGATTTCCTCCGGCACACTGCGCATCGACGGGCGCGTGGTCAACGAAGTCGCGCCCAAGGATCGCGATATCGCGATGGTGTTCCAGAACTACGCGCTGTATCCGCACATGACAGTGGCAGAAAATCTCGGCTTCGGTTTGCGTTTGCGCGGCAAGCGCAAGGATGAGATCGAGCACCGCGTACGTGAGGCGGCACGCGTGCTGGAACTGGAACACCGCCTGGATGCAAGGCCGGCCGCGTTGTCTGGCGGCCAACGCCAGCGCGTGGCATTGGGCCGTGCGCTGGTGCGCGAGCCGAAAGTGTTTCTGCTCGACGAACCGCTGTCCAACCTCGATGCCAAGCTGCGCCTGACGATGCGCGTGGAGATCGCGCGGCTGCATCGGCAACTCGGCACCACCACCATCTACGTGACGCATGATCAGGTGGAGGCGATGACGCTGGGCGAGCGCATCGTGGTGCTCGATGGCGGAAGGATTCAGCAGATTGACACCCCGATGAATCTGTATGCGCGGCCGGCCAATCTGTTTGTCGCCGGCTTTCTGGGCTCGCCGGCGATGAATCTGTTGCGCGGAACGTTGCATCGGGAAAATGGCTGGTGTTTGATGCTGCCAAACGCCGCGTTGCCGCTCGGCGTGCTGCCTGTTCAAGGCACAGCGCTGGAAACGTGGAACGAACGCGAGATCGTGCTGGGCGTGCGCCCGGAAGACTTGCAACCGGCCGCGCCACACGATGCCGCACTGGAAGCGCAGGTGGAAGTTATCGAACCGGTCGGCAACGAGGTGTTTCTCAATCTGCGCTTTGGTGATCAACGGATCGTTTCGCGCGTACCGCCTCATCAGATGCCTGCGTCGTGCAGTGCGCTGCATTTGAGCTTCCATTCGGATCATCTGCATTTCTTCGATGCAGCGAGTGGAACGCGCATTGCTTAATGCCACTATGGATGCGAGTGACTTCATCTTCCGCATCATCCTTTCACGCTGCCCAGCAGCAACCCCTCCAGGTAATACCGCTGCAACGCCAGAAACAGCACCAGTACTGGCACCACCGTGACGACAGAACCGGCCATCATCAACTCGGCATCCGTCGCGTGCTCACGCGCCAGCGAAGCCAGACCCAGCGGCAAGGTGTAATGTTCTTGGCCGGTCAGCACGATCAATGGCCACATGAAATCATTCCACGCGGTAAGGAACGTATACGTCGCCAGTGTCACCATGATCGGCTTGAGCAGCGGCAGCACAATGCGCACAAAGATGCGCAGCTCGCCTGCCCCGTCGATACGCGCCGCCTCCAGCAATTCGTCGGGAATGCCGCGCGCATATTGGCGCACCAGGAAGATACCGAACGCACTAGCCATTGCCGGCACGATCACGCCGCCGTAGTTGTTCACCAGGCCGACGGGTTTGAGCATCAGGAACAACGGCAACATCGCGACCTGCGCGGGAATAGCCAGCATCCCGACCACCACCTTGAACAAAGCATCGCGCCCGACAAAGCGCAATTTGGCGAAGGCGTATCCGGCCATCAGGTTCAACGCGAGCGACAATGCAGCAATGGCGGTGGATACCAACAGGCTGTTGAGCAGATAGCGCCCCATCCCTGCGCGCAGAAACAACTCCTGATAGTTGTGCAGCGTGACATGCGCCGGCAGCAATGGCGGCGGCAATGCACCCGCCTCGCCCGGCTGCATCAGCGATACAGATAGCATCCAGAGCATGGGAAACAACGCAACCAACGCGCCGCCGATCAACAGACCATTGATCAAAGCTTTGGCGATGCGCGGGCTCATACCTTGGCCTCGCGGCGCTCCATGCGCAGCATGCATGCCGTGACGACGAACATGGTCAGGAACAACAGAAAGGCGATGGCGGAAGCCGAGCCGAGGCTCCACCATGTGAAGCCTTCGTCGTACATCAGGTACAGCACGCTGACCGTGCTTTGCAGCGGACCGCCTTCGGTGATCACGTATGGCTCAGCGAACAATTGGAAATAGCCTGATACGGTGAGAATACCGACCATCAACAACGTCGGCGCAAGCATGGGCAACGTGATATGACGAAATTGACGCCATGCCGATGCACCGTCGATACGCGCCGCTTCGTAAAGCTCCGTTGGAATCGCCTGCAAGCCGGCCAACAGAATAATCATGTTGTAGCCGAAGTTCTTCCAGATCGCGAACAGAATGATCGCCGGCATCGCCCAATGCGGATCGCCCAGCCAATCGACCGGATGAATACCGGTCCACTCCAGCGCGTAATTGATCAACCCGTATTTGGTGTTGAACAGATAGCGCCACACCACGGCAACCGCGACAACCGTGGTGACCACCGGCGCGAATAGCGCAGTGCGAAAGAAGGGTTTGAAGCGCGCCATCGGCGAATGCAACAGCAGCGCAGTGCCTAACGAGACCAGCATCGACAGCGGCACACCCACCGCGACGAAATACACGGTATGCCCAAGCGCCGACCAGAACAGCGGTCGCTGCAACAGCGCCCAGTAATTACCGAGTGCAACGAAGCGCAGATTGTGAATATCGGCCAGCGCGTACAGATCGTAATCGGTGAGGCTCAATACGAACGCGCCGATCACCGGCAGCAAAAAGAACACTCCCAGCACAATCGCGGCCGGCGCAAGGAACACCCATGCAGCACGCTGCCCGTTCATGGCGGCGCGCTCGACGCATGTTGCGCCCGATCCAACATCCAGCGCCGTTTTTCCAGGATGCGATCGGCTCGGCGATCGATTTCAGCGGTTGCCTGATCAATCGTGAGATCGCCTGCCACGGCTTGCGCGGCGACAAGCTGCATCTGATTGACGATCTGTTCCCACTCCGGCACGGGCGGCGTTGGCTTTACATGTTCCAGCTGATCGCGGAATGCCTGCGCCTTGGTGTCGCTGCGCAAACTCGCTTCGTTCCAGGAACTACGCCGCGGCGGCATGTCGCCCAGCAAATCGTAGAAACGACCTTGCACGTCCGGCCTCGAAAGGTATTCGATCAGCTTCCACGCCGCGTCCTTGTGCTTGGCCCTGCGAAAGACCACCAGGCTGGACCCGCCGGCGATCGCCGCACCCGGACCGTCCGGGCCAGGCAACGGCGCGGTGTTCCAGGTGTCTTCCGCCGAGGCGGGCAAGCGCGTGCGAAACTCGCTGATATTCCAGGGGCCGGAGAAGTAGAAGCTATACACGCCGCGGCCGAATTCCACCCATGGATTGCCTGCTTCGACATTGGTGATCGGCGGCGCCTGATGCAAACGGAACGTGTCGACATAGAACGTCAACGCACGCTTGAAACCCGCGCTTTCGAAATTGCCATAGCGACCGCCGTCGCGCAGCAGCGGATCGGGTTGTTGCAACGCCAGCGACGTCAACTGATCGTACTCATTGGTCGGCAGCAGAATGCCGTATTGACCCTGTTCGGGATGACTTAATGCCGCGAGCATGCGTCGCCATTGGGCCCAATCGCGCGGAGGCGCATCGAAGCCGGCGGCCTTCAGCAGGTCATTGCGGTAGAACAAAAGACGCGTATCGACATACCACGGCACGCCGTAGAGTGCGCCTTCGTAGACATTGGTTGACCAAATGCTGGGAAAGTAATCGTTCGGCTGGATGGTCTTTGAGTTGGCGACGCGTGTTTGCAATGGCTCCAGCGCACCCACGGCGACGAGCTCCGGTAACCATGTGTTGCCGAGCTGCGTCATGTCGGGGGTGGAGTCACCTGCGAAGGCGGTGAGCAGCTTCTGGTGTGCAGCGCTCAGTGGAAGCTGTTGAAGCGTGACGTGGATAGCCGGGTTTTCGCGTTCGAATTGCGGCAGCAGTTGGGTAATGGCTTCGCCTTCGCGGCCGACGGTCCAGAAGGTGAGGGTGTCGGGATCGGAGTGTTGAGAGCAGGCCATCAAAGATGCATGAATCAGCAGCATCACAATGACTCGAAATGCCGCAAGCCATAGCGCCCTCTCCCCTCCGGGGAGAGGGCGGGGGTGAGGGGCTGCACTTGCCACGATCTTCATGATGAATGCGACCAGGTTTCCGAATGCTTTGCACTACGAAGTACAAGCCACCGCGCAAAACTGCCTTCATCCCGACCCTTTCTCCGCAGGGGAGAAGGAACCAAGTGTGCAGTACTACTTAGACACCTGCTCCAGCCAACCACCCGTGAAACCCGCACGCAGCAGTCCTTTGCGGACATACGGATTCCGACGCATCACCTTCCACACAAAATCGCTGCGCCAGTTTTCGATCATCAACACGATCGGCCCCTGGTCGATGCCGATCTGCAGCGTATCGAACCACCCCTTGCCCAGCACCACGCGCCCCTCTTTGGGCGTGGCATCACTGTCCAGGCTTGGATTGAACGCATCGACGAAGCCGTAGTTGTTATAGACCGCACCACCGTAGCGGTCCTTCATGGCCTGCAACGCGGGCACCGCGATTTCCGGCGCGAAAGCAATGGAGCCGCCTGCTGCGGTGGGCGCGATGGTGCCGTCATCGGAAATATAGTCCAGGCCGGCCCCGCGCGCGGTATAGCCGTCAAACTTGTGTGCCTTGCCATCCGGCAATTTCACGGTGATATCACCTGGACCATTGCATGCGGTGAGTCCCCACACGTTAGCGTCATAGTCCTTCCAGTGGCCAGGATTGGCGATCGCATACGCGCGTTGCGCGTAGACGGCGCGGCGGCCGTTCTCGAAGTAGTCCAGTCCATGCTCGCGACTCCACGCATCGCGAATGCCGCGGAAATCCACCCACGCTTCACTGTATTGATGACCGAACAGCGGTGCAAAGTTGAGAAAGGTTTGCCCGTAAAAGCTGCCCCATTGCGAGGGATAGGTGCGGGTCCACGCAGACCATGCTTTATCTGAAACCGGATGCGTCGGCGAACCCAGTGCAAGGATGTAGACCAGCATGCCCTCGTCGTAGCCTTTCCAATCCGAATCGATGAACTTGCCCCCAGGCGTCCAGCCCATGCTGATCAACGGAGCGCGCGCCTGCATCCAGGCCCAATCGACGCGGCGATAGATGTCATCCGCCAGTGCACGAATTTCCTTTTCCTTCGGCGTATCGCGATCGTAGTAAGACTGCGCAAACAACACGCCGCCGAGCAGCCATGTGGTATCCACACTCGACAGCTCCGTCCAACGCGCAAAGCGCTTGCCGGTCCGCATATCGAGAAAGTGGTAGAAGAAGCCGTGATAGCCGGCCGCATCATCCTCGCTATCGTTTTGCGGCGCTTGGGCGAAGAAACGCAGCGTAGCCAGCGTGCGATCTACCGCCTGGTCGCGCGTGATGTAGCCGCGCTCCGCACCAACGCCGTAAGCCGTGAGACCAAAACCCACAGACGCGATGCTGGCGAAAGACGGGCCTGGATAGTGATCGGGTATCAGACCGCTGGAAGGATTGGCGCCATCCCAGAACCACTGGAACGTGCGCCGCTCCAGATCCGCCACCATCGCCTGCTGCGGTTTGGAAAAGCTTTCGAAGCTGTGTGCGGCTGTGCGTGTCCACGCCGGCTGGATGGCGCCACTGCAGAACACCAGGGCGGCAAGCAGCATCTTCAGCGCAGCGGCTCGAAAAAGTCGGGATGTCATGCGTGGGGACTTTACTCAAGAACATGGAAAAAGGCTCGCGAATCCCTGCGTGCCGAAGGGGTGGTGCGCGCCGGGGATTCGCAAGCACTCCCCTTCCATGGGGAGCAAGCACTAGCACGTCATTAGAACTTCACGCCCAGGGTCAGCTTCACTTCTCGCGGCGTGCCGAGAATGTTACCGGTCGGGTTGTAGATCACCGGCCGGCTGGCCAGCACGCCATTCGCCCCGTAGTTGGTGGTGTAGTCGCTGTAGTTGTTCCAGTTGAACGCGTTGAGCAGATCAAAGCGCACGTAGCCGCTGAAATTCTCGTAGATCTTGAAGTTCTTAGTGATCTGGAAGTCGATCGAGCGATAGCCGAAGATCGGGCCACTCAAGAAACGCGAGCCGCCCGGCGTAAACGAAACCGGTATGCAGCCACTGGGTGTGTTGGCGTTAATGCAGGCTAGGCCCAGTGAAGGAATGGGCGTGGCCAAAGTGAGTTTGTAGCCTAGCAACAAACCCCAAGGCAAATCGTTCGACCCTGAAACCACCAAGCGATGCTTGGCTACTGCCGAAGTGAGATACGGATAGTCGTGGATGGTCTCCTCGTCGAACGCATACTGGTCGGTGACATCCTGGTTATCGTTGTTCTGCTTCGCCTTGGTATAGGTGTAGGCAATATTGATGCCCCAGTGCGATTCCGGCGTGTAAGGTTTCTGCGCCGAAATCAGCACTTGCTGCGTCTTCTGAGTCAAACCGTTATTGGCGATGATCAGGCTGCCGAAACCCGGAATGCTTTGTCCCCAAGGCTGGCTACCGTTCTGCCAGAACGAGCCGTCCGAGTAGCGATTGCCCAGCGTAAAAACCACGCCATTGAAACGATTGACCTGTGCCCACGTGACGTCGGTGATCCAGTCGCCGACCTGGTTGCGCATACCGATGCTGACCTGATCGGAGTACGGCGTCTTTAGCCGGTTGTTCATCAGATCCACTTCGCGCCCGGCGGTGGTACCGGTCAGCAGGCTCTGCAGGATACCGATGCCGCCAAAATATGCCGGGTTCCACGCGATGCAGTTGGGACTGGGTGTGCACGAGTGATACTGGTTCGGGAACGTAATGGTCGCTTCGGACAGCGCAAGCTTCGTCTGCTCCAACTGCAGAATTTCGTAGATGGTGCGGTCGTAGGAGCGACCGACACCGCCATGGACCACATGCTGCTGATCGCCGTTGATGTCGTATGAGAAACCAAAGCGCGGCTGGATTTCATTTTTCTGCGCATGACGATTGTGGCCGTTGCTGATGTAGTCGCTGACATTCACACCGCCCAGTGCCAACGACTGCGCATAGGTCACACCCGGCGCTGCATTAGGGTTCTGCGAATACAGCGCATTCACCACCGATTGTGGCGTTACGAAGTTCAGGTACGACGGCGTTTCTTCGTAATCCCAGCGAACACCCAGGTTCAAGGTGAGATGTTGATCTACCGTCCAGTCATCCTGGATGTAGGCCCCAAGCTGCTTGTCATTGGTCTTGACGACCGGGCTCGTGCCCGGAAGCGTGATGGGGAACAACACCTGATAAGGAACCGATAGTGTTCCGGTCGGCGTCACATCATAGGAAAACTGCGGATTGAATTCGCCTGCATCTTGGGCAAGGAGTTGTATGAGCTTGTATTTGGCGCCCATCTTGATGACATGGTCGCCGTGCCATTCCAGGTCGTTGAAAGTCAGATCGTCCTGGATCGCCGGTCCTTTCTGTCCTTTATTCTGCGTACCGCGCGGATCGGCCGCACCGGTAGTCAGAATCGCAAGATTCTGATCGTCGTAAGCCGTGTACGTGGAACCGTTGCCGATATTGATTGCGCTCGGCTTGAAGAAGGCGTTCTCATAGGTGAGTTGCAGGCGATTGAACCAGGCATCCGCGCTGTGATCCCAGCGGATATCGAAACGGCGGTCGTAGTTGATCTGGCTGAGTGCCGAAGATGCAGCTACGCCAGTGCCTGTGCCGGTGATCGCCGTTTCATGACGGTACTTGCCGCTTACTTCGATGCGATCACGATTGGTTGGCTCGTAGTCGAACTTGAGGAAGTAAAGATTCTCCTTGAAAGGCAGGCTGGACGGTCCGAGCTGCGCCAGCGCGCTCGCCGGCAATTGCGAAATCAGCTGCTGCGAAGCTGCGCCTGGCGCCACCGCAATCGGCGTGTCGTACTCCTTGCCCTCATACGCCAGAAAGAAATGCGCCTTGTCTTTTAAGATCGGTCCGCCGAATGAGAAGCCGTACTCTTTGTCATGCGATGGTTGTTTTTTCTTGGCGGCAATTTCCGAAGGATTCATCGCACGCATACGCGTGTCGGTCCAATCGCCGAACACCTCGCCATGGAATTCATTGGTACCAGACTTGGTTTCCGCAATCACGGCGGCGCTGGAAATCTGGTCGTATTCCGCCTTGTAGTTGGAGGTGACGACTTTGTATTCGCCGATCGCCAACTGCGGGAACGGATTGCCCTGGGTATTGTTCTGTCCGGTGACGCCGCCGTTCTCCACGTAGTTTTTCTGGCCGATGCCATCGATGTAGACGTTGATGCCGGACGGCGCCTGACCACCGGATTGCAAACTGGTATTGCCGTTCTGCTGCACAGTGAACACCATGCCCGGCACGGTATCGGCAAACTCAAGGAAGTTACGCGTGATCTGCGGAACCGTCGCGATGTCGCGTTGTGACACAAGCGTGCCGACTTCGGATGTGGTCATCTCCGGCAAGGTGGTTGCACTCACCGTAACGGGGCCGAGATTCTGCGCGTTGACGGCAGCGGCTGCCGCCGCGAGATTGAGTGTGGAGGTGGATGCCACTGTCAACATTATCGTGTGCTGCGTGCCTGGACCTGCATCAACTTGATACGTGCCGGGCGGCAAGCTCACCAGTGCGTAGCTGCCATCTTTGCCGGATGTAGTGGTGCGCGTGTAACCCGTGGCAACGTTTCGGGCGGTGACTGTCGCGTTGGGTGCAGCCGTACCACGCAGGTTGGCATCGGAGCTTTGCGCGAAGGAAATCGTCGGCAATACTGCGACGGCGGTGATTGACGCGGCGATCAAACGCGCCAGCATGAGCTTCCGGTAAGTCGGTACAGCTTTCATTGTTGCTCCCCTCCCCGAACGTGTTGCGGGTGTCGTTATGTAGGTGATGGTCGCGGTGACCTGCGCGGCTTGGTCGGCGCAACAGTCACGCCTTTTTTCGCGCCACAGGATTCGCGGATGACGATGTCGCATCCCAGCGTTTCGACCGATGCAGGCGTGCTGTCGGCCGGATTCAGCAAAGCGGCAAGACGATCCAGCGCCATGCGGCCCAGATCGGCAATGCGCACCTGCACCGTGCTCAGCGGCGGTGTGACGTAACGTGCAATCAGGATGTCGTCGAAGCCGGCCAGTGCAATGTCGCCTGGAACATCGATGCCGGCTTCCTTGAAGGCATATAAACAGCCGATCGCCATCATGTCGTTGGCAGCGAACACGGCTTGCGGGCGTGGCTTTTTGGCCAGCAGTTCACGCCCGGCTCGATAGCCCGAATCCTCGGTGAAATCGCCATCGACAATAGTCAGCGGTATGCCTGGCGCATATTTGGTCATGGCGGCGCGATAGCCTTTCTCGCGCTGCTGCGCATCGAAGTTGGTTTTCGGGCCGCTGATGAAAGCGACTTGCTGGTGCCCTGCTTCGATCAAATGCCGCACCATGGCAATGGCACCAGCGCGGTTATCGATGTTGAGCACCGGGTAGCGCGCGCTTTTCACCGAGCTGTTGAGCAGCACGGCCGACAGTTTTTCGGGAAGGTTCTCTTCCAGAAAGGCCGCGTCGACATATTCGGAAAGAATCAGCATGCCATCCACGCGGCCACGCATTGCGCGCACCGCAGCGGCAGCATCCGCCACACCGTCGTGCGAACTGGACACCAGCAAATGCAAACCGCGCGCACGCGCCGCGAGGTCAATGCCGCGAATCAGTTCCGAGAAGAACTCGCCATACAGATCCGGCAGCACCGCGCCAATGGTGTGCGTGCGGCCGGTAATCAGGCTGCGCGCAGCGTTGTCGGGAATGTAATTGAGACGATGGGCCACCTCACGCACGATTTTCTGCGTCTCGGGCGTAACGCCGCCCAGACCATTGAGCACACGCGATACCGAAGCGACCGAGACCTTGGCCTCGCGCGCAACGTCCTTGATGGTTGCGTTTTTGGTCGTCATCGAAAGCGTCCTCTTGTGGGATGAATGGCCTTACATCCTAAAGGGTGGCGCAAACGTAAACGTTTTCATGGCAGCTTGTAAAGGCGCCGGTGTAATCGTTTACGTTGCGCTGCGGAAATCAGAAGGGGTGATCAACCCACCCAAACGAGCATGCTTGGCGGCTTGCCGCTTTCGCCAGGGCGCAGGCTTTCACGCGGCGATGCAGCATCGGATGACCACAGAAGGCTCTGTTAGCCAGCGAATGTGCGTGAAGGGTGTGTCGCGTAGAGGTGTTGTGTATGCGAACGCATCGATGCAAGGCCTGCAGGTGACTTGCAAGCCCGCTTGAGGTCACTCCAGCCAAAACTGGAATGACACGTGCTTGGAGTGAAACGTGAGCACTCAGCTCAACATCTCCAACACCTGCGACGTAGAGCGCACGCGCCCCAGTCTTGGAAAGATGTTCGCGATTGCGAAGGCATGATGTTCGCCGCTCGCCGCGCTCATCGCATCCTCGGCGAACACGATACCGAACCCGCGCTCCCACGCATTGCGCGCAGTGGATTCCACACCGATGTTGGTGGAGACGCCGCCAAGCACCATGTGCTCGATGCCGCGACGACGCAACTGCAACTCCAGGTCGGTACCGTAGAACGCGCCCCACTGCCGCTTGATCACGCAGATATCGCTGTCGATCGCACCGAGTTCGTTGGGAAAATCCCACCAGTCTTCCGACCTGGACTTGGCGGGCGGCGGCCGATCGACCGGCTGGCGCAAAGCATCGCCGCCATCAGCGGACCAGCCCACCCGCACCAACACCACAGGCGAATCCAGTTCATGAAAACGCCGAACCAGTGCGCCAGCCTTTTCCAGCACTTCCGCAGCAGTGTGAGGGCCGCCCGCGAACGGTAGGATACCCTTCTGCAAATCGATGAGAACGAGCGCCGTGCGGCGCGGATCAAGCTTGTCCACGAGATGCTCCAATAATAGTAAGTGAGGATATCCTCACTTTGGAGTTTATGAGGATGTCCTCACAAAATTCAACCGACGTACGTCGCAAACCCCAACGCCAGCGCGGCCACGAGCGCGTGGCTGCGTTATTGGAGGCTGCCGGCGCCTGTTTCGTCGAGAAAGGCTACGAGGGCGCGACCATGACTGAGGTGGCGGCACGTGCCGGCGCGTCGATCGGATCGCTGTATCAGTTCTTCCCAACCAAGGAAGCGCTGGCGCGTGCATTGCTGGAGCAGTACGCGGAAGCGGTTTATGCGGAACTGGGCAAATTGGCAGACCCCTCGACGCACTGGACCATCGACGAATGGGCTGAACGGCTATGCGGATTCCTGATCAGCTTCCGCAAACGTCATCCTGCGTTCGTACCGCTGGTGGAATCCGTACCGAAACCGGCCGCCGATGGCTTGCACATTCGCCGCCGCTTGCGTGCCGAACTGCAGGCGTTGCTGGCGCGCCGCGCACCGCATCGTTCGGATGAAGAAACGTATGCTGCCGCCGTCGTCGTGCAGCAAATGATGAAAGGCGCCGCAGCCATTCAAGCGGAACCGGGCATGCCGAGCCGCCAAGCCGCATTACTGGAAATGCAAAACGCCATGCAGTCGTATCTGCATGGCGTTTTTGGTTGAGCGTTTACTCAGCCGCCCTTGGCGGGATACGTCTGGAATCCGCCGCCTTGCTGTTGAGGTGCTTGCTGCATCGGCTGCGTGCCCTGATTTTGCGCAGGCGGCGGCGTGGACGAACCCGGCTGGCGGCTGCCGCACACGTACGCTTCCCAGGCCTGCGAGCCGTCCATCGGCTCGCCCAGCGGCTTGATGGTGTCTGCATGCATGCCCAATGCGCTGTTGCGCGCCTGCACCTGCAGCTCGTCACGCACTTTGATGTCGTTGCGATCGAATGGCCCGACGCGGCTCATCACCGACACCGTGATCTTGCCCAGATCGCGGCAACCGGTAACTTCGCCGCTCCATACAGTGCGGACGCTGCTCGAACCCGGATCCGGATTGATGCCCCAGGTGCAGCCGCCAAACAACATGAGTGGTGCGAGCAGCAGCAGAGTCTTGCGCATAGGTAACTCCATCAAGGCGAGAAAGGTGAAAGCATCCGCTTAGCATCGTAGCGCGTCGCTGTTGCCGATCGCAGAACGCTCGCTTAGCGCTGCTCGGTTCAGATGCTTCGCGGACACTGTCCGCGACGAGCTGTCCGGTGTCCGCGGACAATCCGCCGCACCTGATCGCGCCTGGACAAATCCTTTCAGATCAAAGCATTGCATATCTCGGCAAGGCTGGCACAGGGATTGCTCAGTAAGGGCTGAGGGCCTTTGGCCCCTTTCCTCGAATCGGAGATACGGACATGAAATTCGAAACACTGATCCTGCGTGGTTTGTTCGTGGCGTGCACGGCGGTTTGCGGCCTGATCCTGGCGGCCATGGTGACGAGCAAGCCGGCGCCGACGCATCTAGCGTTCGCTGATTCCATCGCCACCCTGCTGACCTCGGCGCCTTCATCCTGCGTGGTGCCGATCGTCGACGGCATGATCTGCGTGCGCGCAGCAGGTTGACGCACGGCTCGATTCGTTCGGGAGATATCGCCATGAAATTCGAAACTTACTTCCTTCGCGGTTTGTTCGGCGTTTGCGTGCTGGTTTGCGGACTCACCCTGCTGGCGATGGTTACCGCCAAGCCGGCTTCCACCCTGCCGGTCACAGCTCACTCCGTTGTCGCTGTCACGGTAAGCACCACGGCTCATGCAGGAACGGCGGGCTGATCGCAGCACACGGTCGCCCGTCCGTCCGATAATGGCGGCATGCTGCATGTCATTCTCTTCCGCCCTGAAATCCCGCCCAACACCGGCAACGTGATCCGGCTGTGCGCCAATACCGGCGCCGCGCTGCACCTGATTCGCCCGCTGGGCTTCGAACTTGACGATGCGCGTCTGCGGCGCGCCGGCTTGGACTATCACGAATACGCGCGCGTCACCGTGCACGATGATCTCGATGCCTGCTTCGCCGCGCTCGACTATCCGCGTGTTTTCGCGTTTTCTACACGTGGCCGCGCCTGGCACGTAGACGCGCAGTTCAAACCCGGCGATGCGCTTCTGTTCGGCTGTGAAACAGCTGGCTTGCCCGATGCAGTGCTGTCCGCACTGCCCGCCGAACAACGGCTGCGGCTGCCGATGCGTGCAGACAGCCGCAGCTTGAATCTATCCAACAGCGTGGCAGTAGCGGTGTATGAAGCGTGGCGGCAGCTCGGCTTTGCGGGCGCCATCGATCCTTGAGGATGGTCGATCACGGCCGGCACGGCGCGCAGCCGGCTACAATTCCGGCATGACTGCTTCCGCCGCCCCCCATCTGTTTCCCCGGCCGTTGCGCAAACTGGCTGGCCGCGCACTGGAAACTGCGCTCAATCACACGCTTTCGCTCGATCCGGAAAGCCGAGCCAAGCTCACCGCCCTCGACGGCCGCAGCGTGCAACTGCACTTGCAAGGTGTGGACGTCGCGCTGGCGGTGACGGTCGAAGGTCAGTGCCTGAAAGTTGGGCCAGCACCGGAAAACAGCGATCTGCGCGTGGCAGCCACGCCCGGCAGCCTGCTGTCGATGCTGTTTCGGCGCAACAACGAAAGCCTTGCGCCGGGCAAAGTGGAGATTGCCGGTGACGCAGAACTGGCGCGGCGCTTGGAAAAACTCGCCAGCGGTTTCGCACCCGACTTTGAAGAAGCCTTCGCTCGCACCTTCGGCGACGTGATCGGTGTGCCGCTGGCCAAGGCTGTGCGCGAAGGCTTGGCGCACGTGCGCGAAACCGCTTCGCATCTCACCCAGGACGGCGCAGCCTGGTTGCGCGATGAAACGGGTAGCGCCATAGCGCCTGGCGAAGTGGAAAGCTTTCTCGACGATGTCGACGCCCTGCGCGAACGCACTGAGCGACTGGAAGCACGGCTTGCGCGGCTCGAACGCCAGCGGGGAGTTCGCTCGTGACGTCGTGGAAGGTAGTCCCCGGCCTGCTGCGTGTCGCCATCGTCCTGTTGCGCTATCGACTCGATGAGCTGGTCGATGCCGCGCATCTGTTTCGTCCGCTCAAGTTTGTGCGTCCCCTGTTGGGCCGTCCCATCGTGGACGTGCGGCCACTCTCGCGCGGGGCGCGCATTCGCCTGGCGCTGAACGAACTCGGGCCGATCTTCGTCAAGGCCGGGCAGATTCTGTCGACGCGCCGCGACCTGGTGCCGGCCGATATCGCCGACGAGTTGGCGCTGTTGCAGGACCAGGTACCGCCGTTCCCGGGCGATGAAGCACGCGCCATCATCGAGCGCGAATTGAAGCTTCCGATCGACAAGCTTTACGCCAGCTTCGATCCAGTGCCGCTCGCCTCTGCGTCCATCTCGCAAGTACATGCCGCCACGCTGCACGATGGTCGTGCCGTGGTGGTGAAAGTGCTGCGCCCGCGCATCAACGCACGCATCGCACGCGATGTGAGCTTGCTGCATTCGCTCGGCGAGATGGCGCAACGCTGGCATCCGAACGCCGACAAGATCCGCCCGCTCGACGCGGTGGCCGAAGTCGAGAAGATGCTGGAAAACGAGCTGGATCTGCAGCGCGAAGGTGCCAACGCCAGTCTCCTGCGCCGCAATTTCATCAGCGGCGTGGATATGTACGTACCCGAAGTGCATTGGGAACTCACTACGGCGGGCGTGCTCACGCTGGAGCGCGTCAACGGCATTTCCAGCGATGACATCGCCGCTATCGATGCGGCCGGCATCGATCGCAAGCAGCTCGCCGCCAAAGGGGTGCGCCTGTTCTATGAGCAGGTGTTCCGCGACAATTTCTTCCACGCCGATGCGCATCCCGGCAACATCTGGGTGGACCCGACACGTGCGGACGAGCCACGCTTCATCGCGCTGGATTTCGGCATCATGGGTTCATTGCCCGAGGCCGACCAATACTGGTTGGCGCAGAACTTCATCGCGTTGTTCGAGCGCGACTATGCGCGCATCGCCAAGCTGCACGTCGACGCGGGCTGGATGCCGGCAAGCGTGCGACTGGATGAACTGGAAGCTGCGGTACGCACGGTGTGCGAACCGTACTTCACGCGTCCGCTTTCGCAGATCTCGCTCGCCGAGCTGGTGGTGAAGCTGTTCCAGACTGCGCGCCGTTTCGAACTTACCCTGCAGCCGCAATTGATCCTGTTGCAGAAGACACTGCTCAATATCGAAGGCGTGGGCCGGCTGCTTGATCCGGATATCGACATTTGGGCAGTGGCACATCCGGTGCTCAAGCGCATCCTGCGCGAGCGTTATAGCCCGTTACGGACGCTGCGCGAGATTCGCAAGCGCATCCCGGAGTGGTTTCATAATGCGCCGCAGCTGCCTGAGCTGGTGCGTGATGCCATGCGCCAAGTCGCCATGGGCGAGCAGAGATTGCTGCATGACGCCGAACATCTCATGCATCAACGTCGACTGGTGCGTCGCATGCTGGAGGTGATGGGCAGCGCACTGCTCGGCACCACGCTATTGATTTGCGCCACGGTGCTGTGGACATTCGGGCACCCGCATAATCCTCTATTGCCATTGACGATGGGCGCAGGCGGGCTGCTTTCATTTGGCTTTGGATGGATGCGGCGCTAGAACGCGCCCCACTCATGCTCAACATTCTCTATCAAGACGACGCCATCATGGCGGTCGACAAGCCCGCTGGCCTGGCCGTGCATCGCTCGAAGATGGTGAGCAACGCCGATATCTTCCTGATCGACGTATTGCGCCAGCAGGTCGGCGGCACGTTGTATCTGGCGCATCGCCTGGATCGCGCCACCAGTGGTGTGTTGTTGATCGCCCGCTCGACTGACATAGCCGCCGCGCTTGGCGAGCAGTTCATGGGTCGCGACGTACGCAAGCAATACCTAACAGTGGTGCGTGGCTGGCCCGAGCCGGCCGAGGGCGTGGTCGATTACGCGTTGCCCGGCTCGCGCGAGACGGGACCTCGCCGCGAAGCAAGCACGGCGTATCGCCGATTGGCCACCGTGGAGGTGGCGATCGCACTGGGCCGCTACCCACAGCAGCGATATGCCTTGGTGCTGGCGGAACCGAAAAGCGGGCGCTTCCGGCAAATCCGCAAGCACATGGCGCATATCCACCACCCAGTGATCGGCGACTGCCAGCATGGCCGCAGCGACCACAACCGCCTGTACAAGCAGTATTTCGGTTGCCATCGCATGCTGCTGCATGCGTGGCGGCTGAGCTTCCGGCACCCGGTCGACGGTCGGCCGATGATGCTGGAGGCGCCGCTGGATGCAGCGTTCCAAGCATTGCTGGAACGCTTCGGCTGGTCGCTACCGGCCGATGAAACGATAAGCGTCATGCCGACCAGCTAAACTGGGCGGCATGCTACCCGTAAGCCGATCCATCAACCTGCCGGAATCCGAGCTGGTCGTGCGTTTCCTGCGCGCCGACGGTCCCGGCGGTCAGCACGTCAATCGCACCGAAAGTGCGGTGGAATTGCGTTTCGACATACTGCACTCACCCTCCTTGCCGGAGGACGTGCGGGAACGCCTGCTTGCGCGCAGCGATCGACGCTTGACCGATGAAGGCGTGCTCGTGATCCAGGCACGCCGCTTCCGCGACCAGGGGCGCAATCGCGAAGATGCGCGCGAACGCTTGGTTGAGATCCTTCGCGCCGCGCTGGTCGTACCCAAAAAACGCGTCGCAACCAAGCCGACCCGGGCCTCGCAGATGCGTCGCTTGGAAGGCAAGCAGCAACGGGCCAAGGTCAAGCAAAACCGTTCGCGATCCTGGAGCCACGAGTGAGCGAACCTTTCCTGCCGGCCGTACCGCCGCAAGCCCCACGGATCAACAGCCGCTTCTGGCCCTGGCTGATGCGCAACCTGTTACGGCTTTCCGGATGGCGCTTGCTGGGGCAGTTTCCCGACCAACCCAAGCTGATTCTGATCGGTGCGCCGCATTCGTCCTATTGGGATGGCGTGTGGGGGCTGATGATCAAAATCGCGCTGGGCATCAACGTCAACATCATGATCAAGCGCGAAGTGCTGGATGGTCCGCTTGGTGTGATCCTGCGCCCGATCGGCATGATTGCGATCAACCGCAAAGCCGCGTTGAACGTGGTCGGGCAGATGGTGAAGCGCTTCAATGAGCTGGACCGGATGTGGCTGGGCATTACGCCCGAAGGTACGCGCAAGCACGTTGTACATTGGAAATCCGGCTTTCTGCGTATCGCGCACGAAGCCGATGTGCCGATCCTGCCCATCTTCATCGACTATCCCAGCAAGAGCTTCACGCTGGGTCCGCTGATTCGCGCCACGGATGATCCCGATGCGGATATGGCGGCGATTCGTGCGCTATTCCGTCCATATCGCGGCAAGCATCGCAACACCGAAGCATCGTAAGACAGGGCAAAGGCGTGGACACATTCGGCATCCAGCATTACGAAGCCTTCCTGCTCGCTTGCATCGCACTCAATCTCACGCCGGGGCTGGATACGTTCTACATCCTTACACGCAGTGGACGCGAAGGGCATGCAGTGGGTATGGCAGCGGCGCTCGGCATCAATGCAGGTTGCATTGTGCATACGCTTGCTGCAGTGCTGGGTATTTCCGCCATTTTGATGACTTCATCGATCGCCTTCAGCGTGTTGAAGTATTTGGGCGCGGCTTATCTGGTGTGGATCGGTCTGCGTATACTCTTTTCACGCGCCACGACTCGCCAGCCAACGGAAACACGCGGCAAAGGCTTTGCCGCAGCGTTCCGGCAAGGCATGTTGACCAATGTGCTCAACCCCAAGGTGGCGTTGTTCTTTCTCGCCTTTCTGCCGCAGTTCGTGTCCATGCATGCGGCGCACCCACAAATTGGCTTGATGTTGCTGGGATTGAGCTTTATCGGCACCGGGCTGACGTGGTCGGCCGTGCTTGCGCTGATGGGCGGCCGTATTCATCGGCTGCTGATGACGCGACCGCAGCTTGGACAGTGGATGGATCGTTTGTGTGGAACGGTGCTGGTAACGTTTGGGGTAAAGCTCGCTCTGCAACAGCGCAGTTAACAAGGGAAGAACATGGCCGTCACTGGCAATTCTCTTTCCTTTCATTGTCGGACACGCCGATGATCACCCAACGTCCATCGAGCTTGCCAAGCGTGAAGACATCCGTGCCGCAATGATCCACCTGGCCGGCCAGCGTGAATTTGTAAGGCGCCCATACCACGGCAACATCATTGTCGATGTGCACAATGGGATCATAGATGTGCTCAGCGATCGCGCCGCCCTTATGCGCCGCGATGACATCCGCCAGGCCATCTATGCTTTTGCGTCGCAACTCGCCCTGATGCACGCTGGTGATTTCGATATTAGGAGCCACCACCGCCAGCATGCCGCGCTTGTCCTGGCGGCCAAGCGCATCAAAGAAATGATGGACAGGCTCCAGCACCTGGGCATCTTGCGCAGCGGCGCAGCAGGGGCTTAATGAACCCGTCATCGTGATGGCGAAGGCGAGCTTGCGAAGATTCATGGCGAATGGCCCTCGGTCGGCGTTTTGGCTAGCTACGTGGAACGGGAGCTTAGTGAGGCGGCAGGTTGGTGCCCCGTGCCAAACGTCCGGGCGGTGAATACTCAGCGTTCGGAATGGCCCGACTCATCGTAGTCGCGATGCGTGAGCAAGCCCGGCCGAATCAGATCGATGAACGCCTGCGCTTCTTTGCTAAGAAATTTCCCTTTGCGCATCACCACACCGTAACTGCGTTGCGGAAAGTACTGACGCATGTTGCGCACGGCCAAGCGCTGGCGATCTGCGTCGGTGATGCAGATGCCGGTGACGATGGATATGCCCAAGCCCATGGCCACATATTCCTTGATCACATCCCAGCCACCTACTTCGATGGCGACGTGGTAAGGCACTTGCCGTTGCTGAAACACCAGATCGACAAGACGATAGGTAGACAGGCGTTGCGGCGGGAGAATCAAGCCGTAAGGCGACAGATCTTCCAGCAGCACGCTTTGCTTGCGCGCCAGCGGATGATCGAGCGGCGTGATCAGCATGGGGTCGTAGTGATAGACCGGCGCCCACGCGATGTCGTTGGGAACGTCGAGCATGGAGCCCACCGCGAAATCCGCTTCGTCCGCACGCAGTAGCGACAAACCGTCCTTGCCGGTGACGTTCGCCAGTTGCAATTGCACGTCTGGAAAGCGCTCGCGGTACTGCCGCACCAGATGGGGTAGCAGGTATTGAATGGTGGACGTGCCCGCTGCCACGGTCAGCTTGCCTACCTGCAGGCCTTTGACCTTGGCTTGGAATTGGCGATCGAGGTTCTCCCACCCCTCCAGCAGCGGGCGCGCCAGTTCATAGAGTGCTTCCCCCGCGTCAGTGAGATTGATACGCCGCCGACTGCGATGCAGTAGCTCAACCCCCATTTCGCGCTCCAGAGCCTGCAACTGGAGGCTCACGGAAGGTTGGGACAGGTAAAGAGCCTCCGCGGCACGGCTGAGCGTGCCTAGCTTCACCGTAGTGACGAAAGCGCGCATCTGCTTGAGCCGGCTGCCTTTGTAGTAATAGCGGCCGGCATCTGCGGTGGGCGTCCCGGCACGCTTTCGCGCGACCCGTTTCGTCGCTGCTGGCGGTAGCTTTTTTGTCATGTTCCGCTTCCAGTCAAGCCCTTGGACGACAGCTCGATCAACACCTTAGCCTACGTATTTATTTTTTTAATATCAAAAATTGAAACATTTGCTTTGTCAAATATAGGTTTACTGGCCTAACTTTTCCACCGGACCCAGCCCTTCCCAAGGTGGAGCAACCCATGGCAGTACCCAGCGAAAAACTCGTCAGCAGGCCCATCCAGGTTCATGCGAATACCGCCGGCTACGGGGATGTCCTTACCCCCGAAGCCCTGGCTTTCCTTGGCCGCCTGCATCGATTCGCCGAACCGCGGCGCCAGCAGCTGCTGAAGGCCAGAAGCGAGTGCCAGGCCCGCTATGACGCGGGTGTGCTGCCGGATTTCCGGCCCGATACTCAGGTCATCCGGGACGGTGACTGGACCGTGGCGCCGATCCCGGCCGCCCTGCAGGATCGCCGCGTGGAAATCACCGGCCCGGTGGAACGCAAGATGATCATCAACGCGCTCAATTCCGGTGCGAAGGTTTTCATGGCGGATTTCGAGGACTCCTCCGCGCCGAGCTTCGCCAACCAGCTCGACGGCCAGATCAACCTGCGCGATGCGGTGAACGGGCGGCTCCAATACCACTCCCCCGAAGGCAAGGACTACCGCGTGGGCCCCAATCCCGCGTTGCTGGTGATACGTCCGCGCGGCTGGCATCTGCCGGAGCGGCACATCACGGTGGACGGCGAAACGATCGCCGGCGCACTGGTCGACTTCGGCCTGTTCGCATTCCACAACGCCCGCACGCTGTACGCCCAGAACCGCGGCCCGTATTTCTATCTGCCCAAGCTCGAAGCGATGGAAGAAGCCGTGCTATGGAACGAAGTCATGGCGCTGGCCGAGGACGAACTCGATCTGCCGTACGGCTCGATGAAAGCCACTGTGTTGATCGAAACGCTGCCGGCGGTGTTTCAAATGCACGAGATTCTGCATGCGTTGCGCGAGCGCGCGGTGGGTCTCAACTGCGGCCGCTGGGATTACATCTTTTCCTACCTGAAAACCTTCCGCGGCCATCGCGATCGCCTGTTGCCGGATCGCGGCCAAGTCGTGATGACGGTGCCGTTCCTCAAGGCCTATTCGGAACTATTGATCCAAACCTGCCATCGTCGCGGCGCTTTTGCCATGGGCGGCATGGCCGCGCAGATTCCGATCAAGAACGACGACGCAGCCAACGAGCAGGCCATGGCAAAAGTGCGCGCCGACAAGCTGCGCGAAGTGCAAGCCGGTCACGATGGCACGTGGGTGGCACACCCCGCATTGGTGCCGGTTGCGTTGGATATCTTCGACCGTCACATGCCGACGCCGAATCAATTGCATGTCAAACGCGACGACGTGCAGGCCGATCGCTGCACGCTGATCGCACCATGCAGCGGCACCATCACGCGCGCAGGTTTCGACAACAACGTGGAAGTTGCATTGCGCTACACCGCGGCGTGGCTGGAAGGCCTTGGTTGCGTGCCGATCCATAACTTGATGGAAGACGCAGCTACCGCAGAAATTGCGCGCGCGCAGTTGTGGCAATGGCTGCATCACGGCGATCTGGAATTTTCCGATCACGCGCCCATCGATTTCGCATTGTTCGATCACGCACTTGCCACGCATGCGCATCGCTTGCAGGAAAGCACACTCCCCGGCGCTCGACGCGCAGCCGATGCCGCGCAGCTGTTATCGGAACTGACGCACGACGACGAGCTTGGCGCCTTCCTCACTCTTCCCGCTTACGAACAGCTCGCTTGATTGCGCGCTATCGAGAAAATTACGGAGCACATGTCATGAAGAACCATTTGCCGACCGCCGAACAAATGTCGATGGATTGGAAGAACAACCCGCGTTGGGCGGGTATCCAGCGCACCTACACCGCCGAAGATGTTGCGCGCTTGCGCGGCACGGTGGCCATTGAACATTCGCTTGCGCGGCGCGGCGCGGAACGCTTGTGGAAGTCGTTGCATAAAGAACCATTCGTCAATGCACTCGGCGCACTGACCGGCAATCAGGCGATGCAGCAGGTGAAAGCCGGCCTACAGGCGATCTACTTAAGTGGCTGGCAGGTTGCCGCTGACGCCAATGTGGCCGGCGAGATGTATCCGGATCAATCGTTGTATCCGGCCAACTCAGTGCCGCTGGTGGTGAAGCGCATCAACAACACGCTGCTGCGCGCCGATCAATTGCATCACGCGGAAGGCAAGGACGATATTGACTGGATGGTGCCGATTGTCGCGGATGCGGAAGCGGGCTTCGGTGGCGTACTCAATGCCTTCGAATTGATGAAGGCGATGATCGAAGCGGGCGCTGCCGGCGTCCATTTCGAAGACCAGCTTGCTTCGGTGAAGAAGTGCGGCCACATGGGCGGCAAGGTGCTGGTGCCTACGCGCGAAGCCGTCGAAAAATTGAATGCCGCACGTCTCGCTGCCGATGTGGCCGGTGTGCCAACGATTGTGATTGCACGGACCGATGCGGACGCAGCGGATCTGCTCACCTCTGACATCGACGAGAATGATCAGCCGTTCACGACCGGCGAGCGCACGATCGAAGGCTTCTTCCGTGTCCGTCCGGGCATCGAACAAGCCATCAGTCGCGGCCTAGCCTATGCGCCGCACGCCGATCTTGTTTGGTGCGAAACCAGCAAACCGAATCTGGAGCAGGCGCGCCAGTTCGCCGAAGCGATCCACGCAAAATTCCCAGGCAAACTGCTTGCCTACAATTGCTCGCCGAGCTTCAACTGGAAGCGCAACCTCGACGACGCCACGATCGCGAAATTCCAGCGTGAACTTGGCGCGATGGGGTACAAGTTCCAGTTCATCACGCTGGCCGGCTTCCATAGCCTGAACTACAGCATGTTCGAATTGGCACACGGCTATGCGCGTCGGCAGATGAGTGCGTTTGTAGAATTGCAGGAGAAGGAGTTTGCTGCGTCAGAGCTGGGCTTTACCGCCGTGAAGCATCAGCGCGAAGTGGGCACCGGTTATTTCGATGCCGTGACGCAAGCAATTCAGCAAGGCAAATCGTCGACGACAGCGCTGAAAGGGTCGACAGAGGAAGCGCAGTTCCAGCGGGCGTCCGCAGCATAGGCACCGCCGCATCCCTCCTCTGCATTCAGGGGAGGGATGGCTGCATGACGAATCAGTCGGACACCAAAGACAAGCGTCGATACTGCAGCGCTTCGGCCAAATGCTGCCGATCCAGCACTGCAGCGCCGTTATCCAGATCGGCGATCGTACGTGCCACGCGCAACGTTCGATGGTAGGCACGCGCAGATAGACCTAACCGCTCCAGCGCCGCATCAAACCATTTGCGTTCTGCTGGCCCCAAGGCGCAATCGCGTTCCAGTTCGCGATTGCTGATTTCCGCATTCGGACGACCCGCTCGCGCAAGCGCATGCTGGCGTGCGCGAATGACGCGCCTGCGTACCGTAGCGGAGTCCTCGTCATGGCCGCTGCGTTGCGTGCTCAGTTCGCTCAATGGCACGGCAGGGGCTTCCACACACAAATCGATGCGATCGAGCAGCGGTCCGGAAATGCGCGAACGATAACGTTGCACTTGATCGGGTGTGCAGCGGCAGCGCTGGCGCGTATCACCGGCATACCCGCAAGGACACGGATTCATGGCCGCGACAAGCTGAAATTGGGCAGGAAATCGGAGTTGGCGAGCGGCTCGGGAAATCAGGATGCTTCCGGACTCCAATGGCTCGCGCAGTACTTCCAGCACGTGGCGGCTAAATTCCGGCAGTTCGTCGAGGAACAGCACACCGTTGTGCGCCAACGAGATCTCACCGGGCCGCGGTAGTGAACCGCCACCGACCAGCGCGACCGCCGATGCAGTATGGTGCGGCGCTCGAAACGGACGACGACGCCAATGGGCGAGATCCACCTGTTGGCCCGCCACCGACAGCACGGCACAGGTTTCCAGCGCTTCGGATTCACTCATCGGCGGAAGAATGCCGGGCAGGCGCTCCGCCAACATGGTTTTGCCCGTACCGGGCGGCCCCATCAGCAACAGATGATGGCCGCCGACAGCGGCAATCTCCAGCGCACGCCGTGCCTGCAACTGGCCGCGAACATCGAGGAGATCCGGCCCGGCATCGTCGTCGGGGGTTAGGGTCAGGGTGGAGACGGGCTGCAACAGCTCGTGGGAGCCGCGCAGCCAGCCGCATACGTCGGCGAGGGTGTCGGCAACGCGTACGTCCACTTCGGGGATCAGTGCAGCCTCATCGGCATTCGCGCGCGGAACGATCACACGTCGCCCGCGTGCCCGGGCGCGGAGCAAAGCCGGCAGCACGCCCGAAACAGGGCGCAATTGACCAGAAAGCGCCAACTCACCGAGAAATTCGCAATCGTCGAGCTTTTCGCGAGGGACCTGGTTGCCCGCGGCCAGGATGCCTAGCGCGATGGCCAGATCGAAGCGCCCGCCGTCCTTCGGCAGCTCCGCCGGGGCAAGGTTTACCGTGACTTTGCGATTGGGATATTCAAACGCAGCGCTCTGAATAGCCACGCGCACGCGGTCGCGCGCTTCGCGCACCGCCGCTTCGGGCAGGCCGACGATATGAGTGCTGGGCAGTCCGCCGGATAGATGCACTTCCACCATCACCTGCGGTGCGGCAACCCCCTCCTGGGCCCGGCTTAACGTGACAGCCAGACTCATGGGATACGCGGAGTGATCATGCGTGTGGAGTCGGTGGTTGATCGATCCATCGAGCGACTCCATGGGATCTCGGTGGAGTAAAAACGGCCGCCCCCGATTCCTTGGGGTGATGGTGACGAATCGGGGACGGCTACCGGAACTGACTAGGTCCGGGGGGATGACACGGCGGATTCCAGCTCCGCTATGCGCTTTTCGAGTTCCTCGACCCGGGCGCGGGTACGCGCCAATACTTGGGTCTGAACATCGAACTCCTCACGGGTAACCAGCTCGAGATGGCGCAGTCCCTGCGCCAGGATATCGCGAAAATTGGCGCGCAGATCCTTGTGCGCGTCTACCATCCCTGGTGGAACCAACGAGACAAGTCGTAGGGCAATCTGGTCGATATCCTGCCTCCCCATCATGGTAGGCACCTCGAACTCGTCGGGAGAAAGTCTAAGGAAAAGTTCAAAGGTCGCGCCATCGGTGTGCTCCATCAAAGTTTGTAGGAATTTTCCTACACTGCGCGACGGACTGCCTTCAGGGCGCCAGAATGGATATGCTCCGCACCGCGCGACCGGGCCTGTCGTCCCGCCGAGGAAATTTCATGAAATTGGTTGTGGCTGTCATCAAGCCGTTCAAGCTGGACGATGTCCGAGAGGCGCTCGCCGAGGCTGGCGTGCAGGGGATCACCGTCACCGAGGTCAAGGGCTTCGGCCGACAGAAAGGCCATACCGAACTTTACCGCGGCGCCGAGTATGTGGTCGATTTCCTGCCCAAGATCAAAGTGGAAGTCGCAGTGGATGACGACCAGCTTGACCGAGTCGTCGAGGCGATCAGCCAGTCAGCCCGTACCGGAAAGATCGGCGACGGCAAGATCTTCGTGAGTAACCTGGAACAGGTGATCCGCATCCGCACCGGCGAGCTCGACCACGACGCCCTGTAATCAGGCTTGGTCCTGAATGTCCGGCCGGCTGCGCACGATGCGTTGGTGATGAATCAGCAGGCCCGCGTAGTAGCAGATGTAATAGCCCACGAGCAGGCCAAACATGGCCAGGGTCAGTGGGCTTTGGCCGACGTCGGGGCCGTGGATCGGCGGTGTAGAGCCAGTCGGATCTTGCAACTGGGGCGAGAGCATGGCGAAGCGCCACGCCAGCCGCGCGAGCAGCAAAGCGGTAATGAGGGCGCCGATGTAGGGATTGGGTACGTAGCAATCTCCCTTCACCGGGTCCAGCTCGAAACGGCTGAGGCGAAGTCCGAGCAGTCCTAGCGCCGCACCGGCGATCACGCCGCCGCCGAGCCCTTCCAGGAGGCGCATGTTGTGAATGGCAATGCTGCCGATGAGGCTGCCGATCACCGCAAAGATCACGATGCGAACCATCATTCTGTTCCGCCGGATCGGCTGCGGACCGAACTGAGTGCGAACACGCCGCCATACGATGAAGACGATCACCGGAATCATCGCCAGCGGCATGGTGAAATGAGGAGCCATGAGATCTGCCCGCGCAGAGAAGTCCCGGGAAGATTAACAGCGCATTTCATGACAGGCGATTGACACCCGTCACGTGCTCTTCCGGCAAGGCTCTTACTTGGCCTTGCCCTGATTGGCCACGGCCGCCATCTTGGCCGCGATCGCATCCGCGTCGCCCAGGTAATAGTGACGCAGCGGCTTGAGCTGATCGTCGAATTCATACACCAGCGGCACGCCGTTGGGGATGTTCAATTCGACGATGTCTTCATCGGAAATGTTGTCCAGGTACTTCACCAGCGCGCGGATCGAATTGCCATGCGCTACCAGCAATACGCGCTGACCGCTGCGGATCGCCGGGGCCAGCACCTCGTTCCAGTAAGGCAGCACGCGAGCCACGGTGTCCTTCAGGCATTCGGTGTCGGGAATCAGCCTGGGATCGAGCCCCGCGTAGCGCGGATCCTTCAGCGAAGGATTTTCCGTGTGCGGCAGCGGCGGCGGCGGAATGTCATAGCTGCGGCGCCAGACCTTCACCTGGTCCTCGCCGTACTTGGCTGCGGTTTCGGCCTTGTTGAGCCCGGTGAGGCCCCCGTAGTGACGTTCATTGAGGCGCCAATCGGTGAGCACCGGGATCCACATCAGATCCATCGCATCCTGCACGTGCCACAGCGTGCGCACTGCGCGCTTGAGCACCGAGGTATGTGCCACGTCGAAGTGATAACCCGCCTGCACCAGCAACTCGCCCGACTCACGTGCCTCGGCGGCGCCCTGCTCTGTGATATCGACGTCGGCCCAGCCGCTGAAACGGTTTTCGAGGTTCCATTGAGACTGGCCGTGGCGAATCAGGACAAGCTTATGCATGGGATCGGTTCAAGTGAGACAGGGCAAGTGGGCAATGGTGAAGGCGCCATGCAACCACGTCAATTCCTGCCCATGTCGGAAGTCACGCTAAACCTCCCGATGATCGCGCGCATCCTATGCGTGTCCCATTCCTAAGGAGTTTCCGTTATGCGCCCCGTTTCGCACATGCTGGCTTTGATGCTGCTTCTGCCCTTGGCTGCAGCCGCCCAGGACATCAGCAAAGTCAATGGCTCCGTTACTGTCGATGCCGGACAGCACGCCGGCGAAGTGCACAGCGTCAATGGCTCAGTGAACATCGGCGATGGCGCAACGGTGCAGGAAGCCAGCACGGTAAATGGCTCGGTACATCTAGGTGCTCGGGCGCAGGCCGCGTCCATGCATACCGTCAATGGTGCCGAGACGCTCGGCCAGAGCGCCCAGGTACGCGGCGAGGTAAGCAGCACCAACGGAAGCATTTCGCTGGATCCCGGCACGGATGTGGCTGGCAATGTATCCAACGTCAATGGCGCGATCCGGCTGGATCACGCCCACATTGGCGGCGGCATCGAAACCACCAGCGGCGATATTGCGGTGGGTGAAGGCTCTCGTGTCGACGGCGGCATCACCGTGAACGAGCAGCACGGCTGGGGATTTTCCAACCGTCCACCGCACGTAGTGATCGGTCCGCACGCCATCGTGCGAGGCACGCTCGATTTTCACCGCGATGTGGTCCTTCAAGTCAGCGACAGTGCGCAGATCGGACAGGTGAAAGGTGCTACACCGATGCGCTTCAGCGGCTCGCAGCCGTTGAACTGATCACAGCCAATCGCGCGGCTTGAGGTACTCCGCAAGCCGCGCCTCGGCGGAACCTGCTTCAGGTTGAAAGGCATATTCGAAACGCACACGCGGCGGCAAGCTCATCAGGATTGATTCCGTGCGCCCGCCGGATTGCAGCCCAAACAAAGTGCCGCGATCGTAGACCAGGTTGAATTCCACATAACGCCCACGCCGATAGAGCTGGAATTCGCGCTCGCGCTCGCCGTAAGGCATGCCTTTGCGGCGCTCGAGTATCGGCAGGTATGCATCGAGAAAACCTTGCCCGACTGCTTGCGTAAATGCGAAGCAACGATCGAAACCACCTTCGTTCAAATCGTCGTAGAACAAACCGCCGACGCCGCGCGTTTCAGCACGATGCTTGAGATAAAAATAGTCATCGCACCATTTCTTGTAACGCGGGTAGACGTCCGAACCGAACGGTTCGCATAAATCATGCGCCACGGTGTGCCAATGCCGCACGTCTTCATCGAACGGATAGAACGGCGTGAGATCGAAACCGCCGCCGAACCACCACACCGGCTCGACGCCTTCCTTGCGAGCTTCGAAATAACGCACATTCGCGTGCGTAGTCGGCACGTATGGATTGCGCGGATGCAGCACTAGCGATACGCCAGTGGCAATGAATCCGCCGCCCGCCAGTTCTGGCCGATGCGCCGTGGCACTCGGCGGCAACTTGTCCCCATGGACCAGCGAGAAGTTCACTCCGGCCTGCTCGAACACGGCACCGTCACGCAGCACGCGCGTGCGACCGCCGCCGCCAGCCGGGCGAGTCCATGCATCTTCGATGAAGCGGGCTTGGCCATCAGCCTGTTCGACTGCTTGGCAGATGCGGTCCTGCAGTTCACGCAAGAAATGTTCGGCTCGTTCGACCTGCTCGCTTTTCATCCTTCCATCCAGCCGGTGATCATCCACGCAAGCTTAGCAAGGCCACATTCGCGAAAAGATGCATAAGATCAAATGAACGCCAGCTACCATGGCCCGGAGCGCCATCTAGGCAAGCCCCTGCCCCCTGGCTAGGCTCGTCCCATGCGTGTAACAACCCTTCCGCTTGCGGTTACGGCCTATACCGCTACTTCGGCATTGGGCTTCGGCCTTGACGCCCACCTCGACGCGCTTTGCCAACAACGCAGTGGACTGCGCGCCAACGACTTCAGCAACACCCCCCTTCCGTGCTGGATCGGACGCGTGGATGGCTTGGAAGATGTTGCATTGCCGGCACGTTATGCCGAATGGGATTGCCGCAATAACCGCTTGGCCTGGCTCGGCTTGAACCAGGACGATTTCATGACAAAGGTACACGCGGCCCATGAACGCTATGGCGCAGCGCGGCTGGCGCTCCTGCTGGGGACATCAACGGCCAGCATTGCGGCCACCGAAGAAGGCTATCGGCGGCTGGAAGGCGAGCGGCTGCCCACCGATTTGCACCACAAGGGTATTCACACACCGCATTCGTTGACTGCATTCGTGGCTGCCGCGCTGAACATCCGTGGCCCCAGCCTCACTATCTCCACTGCTTGCTCTTCCAGCGCCAAGGTGTTTGCCAGCGCGGAACGACTTATCCGTTCGGGCCTCGCCGACGCAGCGATCGTCGGCGGCGTGGATTCGTTGTGCGATAGCACGCTGTTTGGCTTCAACGCACTGGAGCTAGTGTCACCTGAACCTTGCCGGCCGTTCGACGCATCACGCTGCGGCATTTCCATTGGCGAAGCTGCGGGCTTTGCGTTGCTCGAACGAATCGAAACGCATCCCGACGCACCACTGCGCTTGCTGGGATGTGGCGAATCGAGCGATGCGCATCACATGTCCACACCAGACCCCGAAGGAGCCGGTGCAGAGCTTGCCTTGCGTAACCTGTTCGATCATTCAGGGCTCGACCTATCGCAAGTGGATTACATCAACTTGCATGGTACCGCGAGCCAGAAGAATGATGCGATGGAAGCTGCCTTGATCGCACGGCTCTTTCCAGACAGCACGCGCGTGAGTTCCACCAAAGGGCTTACTGGTCACACCTTGGGTGCGGCAGGCATTCTTGAAGCAGTGATTTCGTTGCTGGCGCTGCGCGGAGGTTTCGTTCCCGGCAATGCTGGCGCTATGCGACCTGATCCGATATGCGCGGCGCATTTTGCATGGCATAACGAAACACGACCGGTCCACGTAGCGCTCAGCCATTCGTTCGGCTTCGGCGGTAGCAATGCATGTCTCGCCTTTGCACGCGCGGACGCAACTGCGTGATTAGCTTGCCGCTCCAGGTGGAAGGTGTCGGATTATGGTCGCCGCAGCTGGTGAATTTCGATGCATTGCGCTGCCTGCTTAAGGGGGAGCCATATACGGCACCGGGCACGCGCCCGGCCGCGTCGGCTTTGTCGCCCAATGAGCGGCGGCGCGCGCCGGAAAGCGTATTGGTTGCGGTCGAAGTCGCTTCGCAAGCCGTAACCATGAGTGGACGCGCAGCCGAAAGTCTGGCTTGCGTATTTGCTTCGGCCTATGGCGACCAAGTCACCACTGATTACATGTGTCGCGTACTGGCAAAAGCGCCCACCGAGCTTTCGCCTACGCGCTTCCACAATTCCGTGCATAACGCCGCAGCGGGTTACTGGACCATAGCCAGCGAGTGCCGTGCGCCTTCCAGCGCAGTATGCGCGGGCAACGCAAGTTTCGGCGCAGGCTTGCTGGAGGCTGCCGTACTCGCATGCGCCGACCGGCGCCCCGTATTGCTGGTATCGAGCGATACCGCAAGCATGGGGCCGCTCGGCGAATTGATCGAATGTACACAAGCTTTTGGTTGTGCGTTGGTGCTTTCACCCGCGGGCGATGCGGACAAGCGGTTACGACTTGCCACAACGCCATCGGCACCGCATCACCTGCCGTTGCCTGCAGAATGTGCGGCGTGGATGCGCGACAATCCATCCGCGGCGTCCCTGCCATTACTGGCCATGCTGGCAATGGGTAAAGGCGAATGCGTACTGGCAGCCTCGGAACAACTAGGGCTGCATTTACAGCTGGAGATTGTGGCGTGAGTGGTGCGTTGCGTTGGTGTGTATTGATTCCTTGCCTCAACGAGGAGAAGGCCATTGCATCGGTGGTGAAATCAGCGCTGGGACTGCACGTGCCGGTGATCGTTATCGATGATGGCTCCGACGATCGCACGCCTGAGCTCGTCGGCGCGTTACCTGTCACGCTGCTTCGCCATCATCAACGTCGTGGCAAAGGGGAAGCCTTGCGCACCGGCTTTCGCGAAGCACTGCGGCAAGGTTTCGATGCCGTAGTCACAATGGATGGCGACGGCCAACATCTGGCGGAAGATATTCCGCGGCTGGTCGATGTAGGCAAGCGTTTCCCCGATCACATCGTGATCGGGGCCCGCCTGTTGCAACGTGAGCAGCAGCCTAAAGGGCGCCGCCGCGCAAATGCCTTCGCAGACTGGGGTATTTCCTGGGCGTGTGCGCAGCCTATAGCGGATACGCAGAGTGGGCAACGCTGGTATCCGCGCAGCGCGCTCGACCTGGTGGAACTGGATGCGCAGAACTTCGTGTTCGAGGCGGCTGTACTGATCGCAGCATCGCGCGAAAAGGGGCTTGGCATCGTCTCGGTGCCAATCGCCTCGCGGTACGAAGGATCGTTCCGCCTAAGTCATTTCAGCCCTGTGCGCGACTTCATGCGCATCACCATGTACACCATCGGGCGGGTGTTCCATTACGGCGGAATCTGGGCGAGCTACAGCCGATCGCGCGCGGCCCCGCTAATTGTCGATGACATTTATTCGCATCGCGCGGCGTGAGAGCCAATTCGTGCCCGCTTCCGGGAACGAATCAATCTATTGCCCGACGTACATCACAGCAACGCGACCGGACGCCAGCGCATATCCTTGCTGCTCCACCTTGAACATGTACTGCGCACCGCGATCGTCGACGTAGACGCGTTCAGCATAGACGTCCAGACGTCCCTTCGATAGATCGACATATTCGATCGCCAGTTTGACGTCGCGCAGACTCACCAGCCTCCCTGTACGCACCTCTGCTTCGCCCAACAATGCCGCATGTACGGCGAGCGCCTGAGCGCCGTATTCGGCAAGATGTATCGCGTGCAGCCCGCCAGGACCCCGCAACGGATGACTGCCGATAATAGGCCGCTCACCGATGGCATGGATGACTGTTTCGTTCCAGTCGACGACCGCATCGATCAGCGCCATCGCCTCGGCGTGAGGGATCTGCGCTGCCCAATGTTGTCGCGTAAGCATGCTCATGCCTCGCGGATGGTGTGCGTACTCGAGGTGGCACGCGCATGTGCGCTTTCTTGTTGCCAGAAATCGTAGAAATTGAACCAATTGTAAGGTTCTGCACGGGCATAGTGTTCAAGACGTTGTGCGTAACGGCGCAACACTTCGTCAAGCGCCTGCTGGCGAGCCTCGCGCGGAATATCCACGCGATCCATGAAGGGTTCGAAGCTCAACGCATACCGACGCCCACCACGATAGAGGCCAAAGCACAGCATCACCGGCACTTGCAGCATGCCTGCCAGCAGCCAAGGCCCAGTGGGGAATGGCGCAGGCTCACCAAGAAATTCGACATGTCGCAGCGTCTCATGCGCGCGTCCACGATCAGCCAATAAGGCCACCATGCCACCGGCGCGGCAGGTTTCCGCAATGGCCAGCGTAATCGCAGCGCCGCCTCGCGAAACATCGATGACCGCCTCTCCGACTTCAGGCGCAAGTGCTTCCAGCAACTCGGTCATCGCAGGCGTCTTCTGCTTGTCCAGTAAGACACGCAACGGCACATCGGGACAGCGTGCAGCCAGGGTACGTAGCACCTCGAAGCTACCCTGATGGGATCCGATCAGCAGTACACCGCGCCCTTGCGCAATACATTGCTGAAGCTGCTCAATTCCGCTTACTTCGAGTTCGAAATTGCGCTCACCGTGCGCAAGCAGATAAATGCGATCAAGCTGAGTCACCGCGAAATAATGAATATGCTTGAAAACTTGCCATAGACCCGCCCGACGTCCAAACAGCCGGGTGAGATAGTCCCGCGAGGCACGGCGCTCGGCGCCACGGCGCAGGAAGTAATACACGCTGATGAGATACAGAAAGCGGCGCATGAAACCATGGCCGAAACGCAGCGATGCCGAGACCAGCACGCCTAGCCAGAAACGATTACCGCCTTCGCGCTGACTCTGCCAATGGCCGCTCACGCTTCACCCTCAATCACGCCACGCGCCAACACTTTTCCGCCGCGACGCATTTCGAAGCGGATTTGTCCTGAGCGGTCCATCAACTCCAGTTCGGCGGTTTCTTCCGGATACAACGGTGCCAGAAATTTCGCTTCGCGCACCCGTGCAAGGCGCTGGTTGCGCCAATCGCGCAAAGCTTGCGCCACGCACTCCAATACGAGCACCCCCGGCACCAGCGGGTGGTCCGGAAAATGCCCGGGAAAACTGGGATGATCCGGCGGGAAACAAAGCACCGTCCGATAGTGGGTATCACTGGTAGAGCGCGGATCCACGAGTACAAAGCACCGGAGGGAGACTGTGCTGATGATGCCCGTTTCAGCTGTCAACGGGCTTAATGCAAGCTCAAGCTGTACGCTCGCGTTCAATATGTTCGGAAAGCGCGCGCAGGCTGCTGAAAATGCGCTGGTTGTCAGGATGATCCGACCGCAGCTGCATACCATAGCGTTTGGAAACGGCCAGGGCAATTTCCAGGGCATCGATGGAATCCAGGCCGAGGTCACCACCGAATAGCGGCGCTTCCGGATGGATTTCGGCAGGTTTCACTGCTTCAAGATTGAGCGCTTCCACGATCAGGGTGGCCAGTTCGCGTTCGGCTGGAGTCTGAGTGGACATGCTTGGGTTCAATGCTCCGGATACGCGGCCGGCCCCTCGGAGGCTGGCTGGCCGGCCAGTGTAACATAGGGGTCTTTCGTTCCCGGTTGCTGTTTCCAAGCATGGTTCAGGCAAGCGAAAACCTGCAGGCAAAACCCGACCTGCCGTGTACCCTCAGCGTGACTTATCGCATGTCGTCTCCGACGACGGCACTGGCTGAAGCCGGCACGCTGGCTGTATTCGGCTTCGGTGCCGGCGCGTGTTCCAGCGAAGACCCGCGCTGGCTGCGTGTTCCGCTGGAATGCTTCGATGCGCCAACACCGCTGGAGGTGTGGCAGGTCGATACCGCAGTGACCTGCGGCCGATACGACAATGTACGTTGGTCTGCGGGTGGCCGTTGGTTGTTTGCAGCGATCGAGTTGGACGAACGCGAGACCGGGGGCATCGAAGCCGCCGCGCACCAAGGTTATGAGGCGTTGCGTCGATTCATGCACACGCGCGATGAACGTTATGTGCTGCGCATCTGGAATTACATCGCCGACATCAATCTCGGCGAAGATGATGCTGAACGCTACAAGCAATTCTGCGATGGGCGTGCGGCTGGGCTGGGTGATTTTTTTTCAGCAGGCTTCCCGGCAGCCACCGCTATTGGCCATCACGGCGAACCGTTGTTACAAATTTATCTGCTTGCCTGCATGGACGAAGGCATCTCGGTTGAAAATCCACGGCAGACGAGTGCCTGGCGTTACCCCCGGCAGTACGGACGCACATCGCCCGGCTTCGCACGCGGCATGTTGATGCCTGGGCGCGATGGGTTGGCAATTTCGGGCACTGCGGCGGTTGTCGGTCACGCATCCGCGCACGAAGGCAATCTGGAAGCTCAGCTCAACGAGACATTGACCAACTTGGAGGCATTGCTCGCCACCGCCGGCATGCCCGCCGGCTTCGACACGCATTCACCGTTGAAAGGTTACGTGCGGAACGCCACCGATACAGCACGTGTGCGCGAGCTGCTGCAGCGACGCTTGCCGGGGGTGCCTGTGCTGTTGATGCATGGCGATGTGTGCCGGCGCGAGTTGCTGGTGGAACTCGACGGGTGGCGTTTCAAATAATCACATGCTTACTTCTGTTTTTCAGGACGTTTCCATCCGTGCAACGTGGTTTGCCGTCCACGCGCAACAGTGAGATCTCCTGCTGGCGCATCTTTCGTAATCACCGACCCGGCACCAATGGTCGCTTGCGCACCGACTGTCACGGGGGCGACCAGCGCGCTGTTGGACCCTATGAAAGCGCCATCTTCGATGGTTGTGACGAATTTGTTTACACCATCGTAATTGCAGGTGATGGTGCCCGCTCCAACATTGACGTGACGGCCAATCACTGTGTCACCGAGATAGCTCAAATGATTGGCCTTGCTACCTTCCCCGATGCGTGTTTTCTTGGTTTCGACGAAGTTGCCGACATGCACGCCTGCAGCAAGCTCTGTGCCCGGGCGCATGCGTGCGAAAGGTCCGATCAGGCAAGGGCCATGCGTAACCACACCTTCCAGGTCGCAGTGCGCATGTACGACAGTGCCCGCGGCAAGCTGCACGTCCTTCAATCGTGAAAAGGGACCAATGCGCACGTCTTCACCGAGTTGCACGTTACCTTCCAGAATCACGTCGATATCAATCTCGACGTCGCTTGCCGCTTTCACAGTGCCGCGCACTTCTAGACGACGTGGATCAGTCACGCGCACGCCTTCAACCATCAGCGCGTATACGGCACGCTGGCGATAAGCATCTTCCAGCTCGGTGAGTTGCGCTGGCGTGTTTGCGCCGGCTGCTTCCATGGCGTCTTCGCATTCAATGCACTGCGCGGCGCGGCCCTCCGCGGCTGCCATCTCGAAGATATCGGTGAGGTAATACTCGCCTTGCGCGTTGTTGCGGCCGAGCTGGCCGATCCAGCCTTTAAGCGGCGCCGCGTTCGCAGCCACGATGCCGGTATTGATGAGGTTGATGGCGCGCTGAGTGTCGTCGGCGTCCTTTTCTTCGATCACCGCGCGGACGAACCCGTTGCCGTCGCGCATCACGCGGCCATAGCCGTATGGGTTGGCGACACGTGTCGCCAGCATGCACAGGCTGTTTTCAGTCAGCACGAGGCGTTGCAAAGTTTCGGCGCGCGTCAGCGGCACATCGCCATAGAGCACCAGCACTCGCGCATCATCTGGGACTTTCCGAAGCGCCCCTCCCACTGCGTGGCCGGTGCCAAGCTGCTCCGCCTGCAACGTCCAATGCAGGTCCGATTGCCCATCGAACGCGGCCAGCACCTGATCGCCGCAAAAGCCATAAACGACGTGAATGGCATCAGGCTTCAAAGCACGCGCCGTAGCCAGTACATGCGCCAGCAGCGGCCGGCCCGCCAACGGCATCAGTACCTTGGCCTTTTTGGACTTCATGCGCTTGCCTTCGCCAGCGGCGAGGACGATGACGTGCAAGGAAGGCTGGCTCATAACGGGTCGAGTCCTGGGTGTCGTCCGGGCGCTAAGGATACCTGCTCACCTGCATTCACTTTGGGGCGGCTTGCTGTCAAAGCGATGTGCAAACAAAAACGCCGGCATAAAGCCGGCGTTTCTTGGATCCAAAGGCTAGCCTCAGTGCTTGAGGTTCTTCCGCAGACGCTCCAACGCCTGCAGCTGAGCCAGCGCCTGCGCCAGTTTGGCCTGCGCTTCGGCCACATCGACCGTGCCCGTGCGATTGGCCAGCGCATCCTCAGCTTCCTGTTTGGCGCGCTTGGCGGCGGCTTCATCCAGATCGGCGGCGCGCGCAGCGGTGTCCGCCAACACGGTAACCACCTGCGGCTGCACTTCGAGAATGCCGCCGGAAACGTAGAACTGCTGGCGCTCACCGCCTTCAAGCACTACATCAATGTGTCCAGGCTTGAGGCGGGTGATCAGCGGGGCGTGGCGGGGCGTGATGCCCAGCTCACCCAACTCGCCGGTGGCAACCACCATCACCGCATCACCGTGAAAGATCTCGGCTTCGGCACTGACGATGTCGCAACGAATGGTGCTCATATCTCGCTCGCTTCGCCCGATGGACCGGACGCAAAGGATTTATTGGCTTGCCTGGAACCCTCCTGCTTACGCAAAGCGGGTTCCGACGGATGCCTGGGTCAGGCAGCCTTCTTGGCGCCCATGTCCTCGGCCTTCTTGATGGCCTCGTCGATGCCGCCGACCATGTAGAACGCCTGCTCGGGGATGTGGTCCACCTCGCCTTCCACGATCATCTTGAAGCCGCGAATGGTTTCCTTCAGCGTCACGTACTTGCCCGGTGCGCCGGTGAACACTTCCGCCACGTGGAACGGCTGCGAGAAGAAGCGCTCGCACTTGCGCGCGCGGTACACCACCTGCTTGTCCTCTTCAGACAGTTCGTCCATGCCGAGAATGGCGATGATGTCCTTCAGCTCCTTGTAGCGCTGCAGGGTGCCCTGCACCTTGCGGGCCACTTCGTAGTGCTCGGCGCCGACCACGTTCGGGTCGAGCTGGCGGCTGGTGGAGTCCAGCGGGTCCACGGCCGGGTAAATGCCCAGCGAGGCAATCTGGCGGCTCAGGGTAACGGTGGAATCCAAGTGGGCGAAGGTGGTGGCTGGCGAGGGGTCGGTCAGGTCGTCCGCGGGCACGTACACGGCCTGGATCGAGGTGATCGAACCGGTCTTGGTTGAAGTGATGCGCTCCTGCAACACGCCCATTTCTTCGGCCAGCGTCGGCTGGTAACCCACGGCGGACGGCATACGGCCGAGCAGTGCGGACACTTCGGTACCAGCCAGCGTGTAGCGGTAGATGTTGTCGACGAAGAACAGCACGTCGCGGCCCTTGCCGTGCTCGTCCTTCTCATCACGGAAGTATTCGGCCATGGTCAGACCGGTCAGCGCCACGCGCAGACGGTTGCCCGGCGGCTCGTTCATCTGGCCGTACACCATTGCCACTTTCGATTCCGGCAGGTTGTCCAGCTTCACGACGCCGGCGTCCTGCATCTCGTGATAGAAATCGTTGCCTTCACGGGTACGCTCACCCACGCCGGCGAACACCGACAGACCCGAGTGCTGGGTGGCGATGTTGTTGATCAGCTCAAGCATGTTCACCGTCTTGCCCACGCCGGCGCCACCGAACAGGCCGACCTTGCCGCCCTTGGCGAACGGGCATACCAGGTCAATCACCTTGATACCGGTTTCCAACAGCTCGTTGGCTAGCGCCTGCTCGTCATAGGAGGGGGCTTCGCGGTGGATTTCCCAATGCGCTTCGGCGTTGATCGGACCGACTTCGTCGATCGGGCTGCCGAGCACGTCCATGATGCGGCCGAGGGTGGCCTTTCCGACCGGCACCTTGATGCCTGCGCCGGTGTTGCGGGCAACCAGGCCGCGCTTCAGACCGTCGGTGGAGCCGAGGGCGATCGTACGCACCACGCCGTCACCCAGTACCTGCTGGACTTCCAGCGTGATCTGCGTGCCGTCAATCTTCAGTGCGTCATACACCTGCGGCACCTGATCGCGTGCGAACTCGACGTCGATAACCGCGCCGATGATCTGTACAACTTTGCCCTGGCTCATGGATGTGCTCCGGATGGATCTTTAAGTGTCTGTTTTACTGTTAAAGCGCCGCCTGGCGTCGCTCTTAGTGAAGAGTGCGGCCATGGATGGCCGCTTTTTGATCTTCGCGATCATGGATGAGCGCACTCATACCGCCGCTGCGCCACCTACGATTTCAGAAATTTCTTGCGTAATCGCGGCCTGGCGCGCCTTGTTGTAGCTCAGCGTCAGCTCGGCGATCACCTTGCTTGCATTGTCGGACGCGGCCTTCATTGCCACCATGCGCGCCGCATGCTCGCTAGCGAGGTTTTCCAGCACCGCCTGATACGCCACCGACTCGACGTAGCGGCCAAGCACGTGCTCGAGTACCGCGGCTGCATCGGGTTCGTAGATGTAGTCCCAGTCGTGCGACTGCTCCAGCGCAACACCCGCAACATGCTGCGCTTCCAGCTCGGCAGCGACGGTCGGCAACGGCAGCAGCGCGTCGACAGACGGCTTCTGCGTCATGGTGTTGACGAAGTCGTTATAGGCGAGGAACACGCGATCCAGCTTGCCTTCCGTGTACGCATCCAACACGACTTTGATCACGCCGATCAGCTGCTCAACTTTCGGACGCTCGCCCAGATGAGTGGCGCTACCAATCAGGTTCACACCCTTGAGGCGGCGGAAGAACTGCACGGCCTTCTGACCGATGGCAACCACGTCGACCTGCACACCTTTGTCCTGCCATTCGCGAATGGCAGGCAACATGCGGCGGAACAGGTTGGAGTTGAGACCGCCGCAAAGACCACGGTCGGTGGTGACAACCACATACGCCACGCGCGCAACGTCCGCGCGCTCGACCAGAAACGGATGCTTCAATTCCGTACTGGCCTGCGCAACGTGCGCAATCACCTTGCGCATGGAACGCGCATAGGGACGCGAGGCCTTCATCAGGTCCTGCGCTTTGCGAATCTTGGAGGCCGAGACCATTTCGAGCGCACGCGTCACCTTGCGCATGTTTTGCGTGCTCTTGATCTTGGTTTTAATTTCGCGTCCGCTTGCCACGTTTGCCTCAACCTGTTGGGTTCGATTCGATCGGTCGACCGACGTGCGATGCAGCCATCCAAAGCGGACAACTGCACACCCTTTTATTTGCTTACCAGCTACCGGTCTTTTTGAACTCGTCGAGGCCGGACTTGAATGTGGCTTCGATATCGTTGTTCCAGTCCCCGGTAGCGACGATCTTCTTCATCAGCTCGCCATGGTTCTGGTGGAAGAAGGCATGCAGGCCCTTTTCGAACGGCAGCACCTTGTTCACCGGGAGATCGTCCAGATAGCCCTTTTCAGCGGCATACACGGACAAGGCCAATTCGGCGATCGACAGCGGCAGATATTGCTTCTGCTTCATCAGCTCGGTGACGCGCTGACCGCGGTCGAGCTGGGCACGGGTGGCCGGATCGAGGTCCGAAGCAAACTGCGCGAACGCCGCCAGTTCGCGGTATTGCGCCAACGCCAGCTTCACGCCGCCGGAGAGCTTCTTCACGATCTTGGTCTGCGCCGAGCCACCCACGCGCGACACCGAGATACCGGCGTTCACGGCCGGACGGATGCCAGCGTTGAACAGATCAGTTTCCAGGAAGATCTGGCCGTCGGTGATCGAGATCACGTTGGTCGGCACGAACGCAGAGACGTCGCCGGCCTGCGTTTCGATGATCGGCAACGCGGTCAGCGAGCCGGTCTTGCCCTTCACTTCGCCGTTGGTGAACTTCTCGACGTACTCCTCCGAGACGCGCGCGGCACGCTCGAGCAGACGCGAGTGCAGATAGAACACGTCACCCGGATACGCTTCACGGCCCGGCGGGCGCTTCAGCAGCAGCGAGATCTGGCGGTAGGCCACGGCCTGCTTGGACAGGTCGTCGTAAATGATCAGGGCGTCTTCGCCGCGGTCACGAAAGTATTCGCCCATGGCGCAACCCGAGTACGGCGCGATGTATTGCAGCGCGGCCGATTCGGAGGCCGAAGCGACGACGACGATGGTATTGGCCAGCGCGCCATTCTCTTCAAGCTTGCGCACCACGTTGGCGATCGACGAACGCTTTTGGCCGATGGCGACGTAAATGCACTTAATGCCGGAATCTTTCTGGTTGATGATCGCATCGATAGCCAGCGCGGTCTTGCCGGTCTGACGGTCACCGATGATCAGCTCACGTTGACCGCGGCCGATCGGGATCATCGAGTCGACCGACTTGTAGCCGGTCTGCACCGGCTGGTCGACCGACTTACGCCACACCACGCCCGGCGCAACCTTTTCGATCGGCGAGCTGAGCTTGGCGTTGATCGGGCCCTTGCCGTCAATCGGGTTACCCAGCGAATCGACCACGCGGCCGAGCATTTCCGGGCCAACCGGCACTTCGAGGATGCGGCCGGTGGTCTTGGCGGTATCGCCTTCGCGCAGATGCTGGTATTCGCCCAGCACCACGGCGCCGACGGAGTCGCGCTCGAGGTTCAGTGCCAGCGCAAATGCGTTGCCCGGCAGTTCGATCATTTCGCCCTGCATCACATCGGCCAGGCCGTGGATGCGCACGATACCGTCGGACACGCTGATGATCGTGCCCTCGTTGCGGGCTTCCGCGCCGAGCTTGAACTGCTCGATGCGGTTCTTGATCAGTTCGCTGATCTCGGACGGATTGAGAGTGGTGCTGGACATGGTCGTTATCCTTGGGTTTGCGCCGCGCTAACGGCACCCGGTGATTTTTGAAATCTGTTAATGCGTAAGAGCGCTAGCCAGGCGTTGCAAGCGACCGCGGGCGGAGCCATCGATCACCTCGCTACCGGTATCGATCACCACGCCGGCCAGCAGCGAAGGATCGACCTGGGTTTCCAGTTCGATCTCGCGCTTGAAGCGGCGCTTGAGCGATGCCTTGAGCTGTTCGGTCTGTGCGGCGTCCAAAGCCATGGCGCTGGTGACCTTCACCAGGAGCTGCGACTCGGATTCACGCTTGTAGGTTTCGTACAGCGCAGCCACCTCGGCGAGCAGGGGCAGGCGACGGCGCTCGGCCAGCTCCGTGAGGAACTTGCCGAAGGGGCTGTTGGCTTGCGTGCTCTCGGGCAGATGCAGTGCAACGAGTTGCGCCGGCTGCACTCGCGGATCATTGCTGATCGCCGCTACGCGCGAATCCTTGGCAACTTCGGCCGCGAAAGCCAGCGCATGCGACCAAGCGGCCAGAGTACCTTCGGCCCGCGCCAGCTCGAAAGCAGCGCGGGCGTAGGGGCGAGCAAGAGTGATCGACTGTGCGGCCATCGATTAGATCTCGGTGGCAAGCTGATCGAGCAGCGTCTTGTGCGTCGCTGCGTCAATTTCGCGCTGCACGATCTTCGAGGCACCCTGCACGGCCAGCGCACCAACGCGCTCGCGCAGATCTTCACGCGCACGCTGCGCCATGGAGACGATGTCGTCTTGCGCCGCTGCCTTCAGGCGGTTGATTTCCGCCACGGCGTCGGCACGTGCCTTGTCCAGAATCTGGTTGGCCTGCTGCTGCGCACGATCGATGATCTCGGCTGCCTGTTGGCGAGCCTGCTTGACCTCGGCGGCAGCCTTGTTGTCGGCTTCCCGCAATTCGGCATGCGCGCGCTCAGCCGCATTGAGTCCTTCGGCGATCTTCAGCTGACGCTCTTCAATGGCCTTGGTCAGATGCGGCCACACGAATCGCACACAGAACAAGATCAGAATGGCGAAGGCGATCATTTCGCCTAACAGAGTGGCATTGAATTCCATCGCTGCGTTACCTGTACCTACGTAGTGTTACGGGCTCAACGCCCTACGGGACTGTGGCGCTGGGTTAGCAACGCCACGTTCCGCGAGGTCTCTCAGTGGCCTGCCGCGGCGGTCAGGTTGCCGAGCAGCGGATTCGCCACAGCGAAGTACATAGCCAGCGCCACGCCGATCAGGAACGCCGCGTCGATCAGGCCAGCCAGCAGGAACATGCGACCCTGCAGCAGCGGCACCAGTTCAGGCTGACGGGCAGCAGCTTCGAGGAACTTCGAACCCATGATGCCGATACCGATACATGCGCCCAGTGCGCCGAAACCAATGATCAGGCCGAGGGCGATGGCAGTGAAGCCCTGCACTTGGGCGATGTGAGCAACTAGTTCCACGATGTTCTCCTCAAGAAAAGAAAAGCAGTTGTTCCGACAAAGTTGAATAAATCAGTGGTGATCATGCGCCATCGAGATATACACGACGGTGAGCACCATGAAGATGAAGGCCTGGATCGAAATGATCAGGATATGGAAGATGCCCCATACCGCGTAGCCGATTACGCCTAGGCTGAAGAGCAGCGCGCTGCCGGCACTGAACAGGCCCGCGATCAGCAGGAATACCAGCTCGCCTGCGTACATGTTGCCGAACAGTCGCATGGCAAGGCTGACCGGCTTGGAGAGCAGCTCCACCAGATTCAGCGCGAAATTGAAGGGGAAAAACCATTTGCCGAACGGTGCCGTGAACAGCTCATGCATATAACCGCCAAGACCCTTGGCCTTGAAGCTATAGAAGATCACCAGAATCAGCACGGTAATGGACATCGCAAACGTCATGTTGACATCGGCGGTGGGCACCGGACGGAAATGGCCGACACCAAATTTTTCTGTGATCCACGGCAACAGATCGACCGGCAACAAGTCCATGGCGTTCATCAGGAATACCCAGACGAAAACGGTGAGCGCCAACGGGCCCAAGAAGCGGCGATCGCCGTGGAAAACGTCCTTGACCTGGCCATCGACGAATTCGAGCACGATCTCTAGGAAAGCCTGGCCTTTGCTGGGGACGCCAGCAGTCGCTTTGCGCGCTAGCAACCAGAACCACAGGCAGAACAGCAGACCAAGTACCAGCGAAACCGCCACGGAATCGATATGCACCGACCAGAAGCCGCCCTCACTAACGTGAGGCGGCTTTAGATGCTGCAAATGGTGCCGAATGTATTCGGTAAGACCGCCCTGCGGCTCGCTTGCCATCTCTTAACCCTTGAATCTGAATGCCAGCAGATTAACCGCGTAAGCAGCCGCCAGCCCCGTAATGGCAGCCAGCGGCGGCAATTTCCATTGAAACATGATCGCGATCATCCCCCCGATGATCACCATCCATTTCAGGATCATGCCCGTCAGCAGCCGCCCAAGCGCCATACCGGCGCCGCTCACCTGGCTGAACACCCTCACCGAAAGCAACGCGGTACCTGCTGCTGCCATCGTCGCCCCAGCCGCCGCCGCTATCGCTTCGCGAAGCCCGAGGGTTGCGAAAACGAGGCCCACAATGACCGCCACGAATAGCTGCCATAGCAGCAATCGCAGAGCAAGGCGTTGGCCGGAAGCAAGACTGTTGAGCAAGCGTGAGGTTCCCGCGGTGTAGCAAGGTATCAAACCCGCCACGGGTCACGATCCAATCCGAAAAAGTATATCAGTGCAGCTTTTGGGCCAGCAAGCCGAAGCTATGCGACACGCCGTCTCGGGGGGATTTTCGGACAAGAAAAAGGCCGGGCTCAATGAGTCCGGCCCAAGGGCATATCGCAAGGGGAGTCGCGATATGCGAGAGGGTATTACTTGGCGGCAGCAGCCTTCTTGATGGCAGCAACCGGGGCAGCCACGGCTTCGTTGGCAGCCTTCTGCTGCTCCTGGAGCAGCGCATTGAGGGACTCGGCCGTCTTCTGAGTAACGGCGATCACTTCCTTGGTCACCGCAACTGCGCCTTCGGCCTGTTCGCGGGTGAGCGAAGCGCCCTTCTCCCACAGACCGCGCAGGCCGTCGACGTCGCGCACTTCAACCGCCTGGGCGACGAAGTCGGCAGTGGCCTGGGCCTGCTTTTCGAAGGCAGCTAGCTGCAGCTCGGCAACCTGCTCCAGACCCTTAATGGTCAGGGCGTGTGCCTTGAACGCATTGTCGGACAGCTGCTTGGCGTAAGCGAAGATCTGGGTGTTCAGTTGCTGAGTCATGGCTTTGTCCCTCGCGGGGGATTTAGGAGATGTGGAACAAAGCCTAGCAGAGCTTTTTGTGCGGTGCAATATATTTTTTGTTAAAAGATCGCCCTGTCACAAAAATTTCAAGAGCTGCTGGCAGTTGGTGACGAATCCGTGAATTTTGCGACGCGTCAAAAACTATCCCGACTGCAGGTGGCGCCCGACGTACAGGTCTCATGCACCACCACTTTGTCCAATCCCGGCAGCACCGGCTCCAGGCGCTTCCAGATCCAGCGCGCCAATATCTCACTGGTGGGATTTTCAAGACCTTCGATGTCGTTGAGATAACGATGATCGAGCTGCTCGAACAAGGGTGCGAATGCAGCCTTGACGTCACCAAAGTCCATCACCCACCCAAGTTGCGCATCGGGCTCGCCACGCAAGTGGATTTCGATACGAAAGGAATGGCCATGCAGGCGCGCGCACTTGTGCCCTTCGGGCACATGGGGCAAGCGATGCGCGGCTTCGATCTGGAAAACTTTGAAGATATGCATGACCGCTATTCTACCCGCGCAGCCATGCCCGGCTTGTTCTCAAGTTTCGCCGTTGCGCGCGATCGATCGCCACGCATGCCCCGCATCGAGCAGACGCTTCTGAGTTGCCGGCCCGTCGGAGCCGGCGGCGTAGAAGTCCGGTGTTCCGCTTTGCCACGCCTCCAAGACAGGCGTCAGCAGACGCCACGCCCATTCCACTTCGTCGAAACGCAGGAAATGCGTGCGATCGCCATCGATGGCATCGGTCAGCAACTGCTCGTACGCAGAAAACTCGCGATCGTCCGGACTGGCGTAGGGCGCGGCAAGCACCACCGGCCGGCCGGCCAAATTCAAGCCGGGCCGCTTGGCCGTCACCAGGAGATCCATCTGTTCGGTTGGCCGGATGCGGAAGATCATCCAGTTATTGGCAGCATGCACCGCCTTGGGCAATGCGCCGGGCACCTCGCGAAACTGCACCGCGATTTCCGAATAATTGCTGGCCAATCGCTTGCCGCTACGCAGATAGAACGGCACGCCGCGCCAACGCCAGTTGTCGATCTCTAGACGCAAAGCAGCGAACGTTTCGGTGCATGAACTGCGCGCAATACCCGGTTCGGTGCGATAACCCGGCACTTTCTTCCGGCCCATTTGACCGGCGCGATACTGCCCACGCACAGCATGCGCATCCACCGTGGCCGCCGTGATCGGCACCACCGAACGCAACACTTCCACCTTGTGATTGCGCAGCACTTCCGGATCCCATTCCGCCAGCGGCGCCATCGCGGTAAGGCTGAATAGTTGCATGAGATGGTTCTGCAACATGTCGCGCAACGCGCCGGCCTTGTCGTAATACGCCGCGCGCTTTTCTACACCCAGCGTTTCGGCGTAGGTGATCTGCACTTGGGCGATGTGCTGCGCGTTCCAGATCGGCTCGATGAACCGATTGGCAAAGCGGAACACCATCAGATTCTGCGTGGTTTCCTTGCCCAGGAAATGGTCGATACGCAGGATCTGCTCTTCTTCCCAATACGCATGCATGTCCTTGCGCAATGTCTGCGCCGACACCAAGTCCGTACCGAACGGCTTTTCCACGATCAGGCGACGCCAGCCGTTACGCGGCGGCTTGGCGAAGCCCGCCTCGCCCAAGGCCTTTGCCGCTACGCCGAACAACGGCGGCGGTAACGCCAGATAAAACAAGGTAGCCGGACCCAGCTTGTCCTTCAGCGCAAGCAAGTGATCCGAATGCAGTTCGCCGCCCACATAGTCAAGCTGACGGCGGAAGCGATTCCACTGCGCCGGCGTGTAATCCGGCGCAAAGGATTGCAAGGCTTTCTGGATGTGTCGCTCGAAATACTCGCGGCTCCAGGGTTCCATCGCATAACCCACGATGCGCAGTTCACGCGTCAAACCCAACGTATGCAGGCGATAGAGCGCCGGCATCAGCAAACGTTTGGTGAGATCGCCGCTCGCCCCCAGGATCACCAGCGTGGTGGCCATGGCTTAGCCCTTGTTGTCCGTTTTCACTTCCTGATGTCCGCCGAAGGAATGGCGCATCGCCGACATCACTTTGTTCGCGTACAGATCATTGCCCTGCGAAGTGAAGCGACCGAACAGCGCCGCCGCGAGCACCGGCACCGGCACGCCTTCATCGATCGCGGCTTGCGCAGTCCAGCGGCCTTCGCCGGAATCGGAGACGCGACCCGTGTAGCCCGTCAGCGATGGATCGCTCGCCATTTCGTTCGCAGTGAGATCGAGCAGCCAAGAACCCACCACACTGCCGCGACGCCATAGCTCGACAATGTCGGCAACCGGAAAGTCGTATTGGTACAGCTCAGGACGTTCCAATGGCGCCGTCTCGGCATCAGCGGTTCGCTTCTGCTTACCGGCGTTGGCGTTCTTCAGCACGTTGAGGCCTTCGGCGTAAGCGGCCATCAAGCCGTATTCGATGCCGTTGTGGACCATTTTCACGAAGTGCCCTGCGCCACTCTGGCCGCAATAGAGATAACCCTTCTCTGCCGGCAACGGGTCGCCGCTGCGGCTTTCGCTGCGTGGTGCGGCATCGATACCCGGCGCCAGCGCAGCGAAGGCTGGCTCGAGGCGCTTATAAGCAAGCTCGGGACCGCCAATCATCTGGCAATACCCGCGTTCACGCCCCCACACACCACCGCTCACACCAACGTCCACGTACATCACCTGGTGCTTGGCTAACGCTTCAGCACGACGCAGATCTTCCACGTAATGCGAGTTGCCGCCATCGATCACCGTGTCGCCTGCATTAAGCAACGGCGCGAGCTGATCGAGTACCACGTCCACCACGGCCGTGGGCAACATCAACCAAACTGCGCGCGGACCATCGAGCTTGGCGACTAAGTCTTGGATGGACTCTGCCGCCTGCGCGCCATAACTCGCTGCTTCACGACGCGCCTCGACATGAGTATCAAACACCACGCAATCGATGCCCGCTTCCAGCATGCGGCGCACCATGTTCAAACCCATACGACCGAGCCCGACGAAACCGAGCTGCAAGGTTTGTGCTTTCCCGGCACTCATGTTCTGTTCTCCCATGCACGAAATCCACCGGCAAATGCGTTGTGGTTGTCACCGCGCCGCACGCCATCAGGCAGCTCATCAAGATGGCGAACATTGCCGCCGCCAAGCACCACGTAATCCGGCGCAAGCGCCGCTTGCAACTGCCTGATCACGTCGAACACATGTGCGAGCCATTTCTTTTTGCCAAGTTTCTTTAGGCCGCGCGCACCGACGTAGTCTTCGAACGTACCTTTCTTGTATGGCAAATGCGCCAGCTCCATCGGCTCGACAATGCCCTCGACGATGAACGCCGAGCCAAGCCCTGTACCCAGGCCAAGGAACAACATGCGCCCGCCTTCGTAGCTGCCGAGGGCCTGCATCGCTGCATCGTTCATGATCTTTACCTGGGAACCCAACGCACTGGCGAAATCAAAACCCACCCAACCCTTGCCAAGGTTGTAGGGCTCGCGCGCGATGCGCTCATGCACGACCGGACCGGGATAACCGATGGTGACTGCACTGTATTTCCAGCCGCGAATGGCGGGACGCAATTGCTTGATCATGTCCGCTGGCGTCAGCGTGCGATCGGATTTGATTTCCACCTCGCGTTTGTTGCCGCTGACCATCGCCTTGACATGACTACCGCCGATATCGACAACCAATACTTTGGGCTGGGAGGCAACGACCGGCGCGGAAGCACCCTCTTCCGCCTTGCGGCGCGCTTTGCGATACCAGGTAATCGCAGCATTGGTGGCACTGTCGTGATGAAGCGGCTTGCGCGGCGATTCGATTTCACCCACCACGCGTAGCGCGAGCTGCTTACCGAGTTCCACGCCCCACTGATCGAACGGATTGATGTCCCAGATCGCCGATTGGGTGAACACGATGTGTTCATACAACGCGACCAGCGCACCCAAGGCATGCGGGGTAAGACGCTCCGCCAGCAACAAGCTGGACGGGCGATTGCCTTCGAACACGCGATGCGGCGCGAGGCTTTCGTCGATGCCTTCGTCGCGCACCTGCTGCAAGGTCTTACCCATCGCCAGCGCTTCAGCCTGCGCGATCATATTGGCCAGCAGCAGATCGTGATGACGGCCATACGGATTGAGCGATTGACCGAAGCCGACAAAATCACACGGGATCAGCCGCGTCCCCTGATGGATGAGCTGATAGAACGAATGCTGTCCGTTTGTACCCGGCTCGCCCCAGTACACAGGACCGGTAGCATAATCGACTTGCGCGCCTTCGATGGTGACGTGCTTACCGTTCGACTCCATGGTGAGCTGCTGCAAGTATGCCGGGAAGCGCTTGAGATATTGCTCATACGGCAGCACCGCCTGCGTTTCGGCACCGAAGAAATCGGTATACCAAACGCCCAGCAACCCCATGATCACCGGCAGATTGCGCTCCAGCGGCGCGGTGCGGAAATGCTCGTCCATCGCGTGAAACCCGGCAAGCATCTCGGCAAACCCATCCGCTCCGATCGCGATCATGGTAGACAGGCCGATGGCCGAATCCATCGAATAACGTCCGCCGACCCAATCCCAGAAGCCGTACATCTGCTCGGTGGAAATGCCGAATTCCTCGACCGCCTTTGCATTGGTGGAAAGCGCCACGAAGTGCTTGGCCACTGCGCGCTTGTCGCCACCCGCCGCTTTCATCAGCCAATCGCGCGCACTGTGCGCGTTGGTCATGGTTTCCAACGTAGTGAACGTTTTGGAGGCGACGATAAACAATGTTTCTTCCGGCCGCAGATCGTGCACCGCTTCGGCGAAATCTGTGTAGTCGACGTTGGAGACGAAACGTAACGTGAGCTTGCGATCGCTGTAATGACGCAATGCTTCGTACGCCATCACCGGCCCGAGATCGGAACCGCCGATACCGACGTTGACGATGTTGCGGATGGGTTTGCCAGTAAAACCAAGCCAGCGCCCTTCGCGAATCGCGCTGGCGAACTCGCCCATGCGCTTAAGCACCCCATGCACTTCCGGCACCACGTTTACGCCATCGACCTTGATCGTCTTGCGGGCGGGCGTACGCAAAGCAACGTGCAAGGCGGCGCGCTGCTCGGTGGCGTTGACCTTTTCGCCGCCAAACATCGCGCCGCGTCGCGTCTCTAATCCACACTCACGCGCCAGCGCGAACAAATGCGTTAGCGTTTGATCGTTGATGCGATGCCTGGCGTAGTCGAGGCGCCAACCGGCCGCATCGGCACGATAACGTTCGGCGCGGCCTGGATCGGCCGCGAACATATCGCGTAAATGTTGCTTTGCCAGTTCTTGGCTATGTGCTTGCAGGGCCTGCCACGCCGCCTTCTCGCGCAATGCGCTCATGCAGTAGCCCCAATACGCTCGCTGACTGTATCGACAAGTTCACGCCAGGATTTCACGAACGCATCCGCGCCTTCCTTCTGCAGCACCTTTGCCAGCGATTCCACCTGGATGTCATGCGCTTCGAACTGGGCGAGCGTGCCTGCAACGCTGGGATCGTCCAACGTCATCAGGCGCTCTGCCTTGCCATGATCCGCGAAGGCTAGCAGCGTCTTTTCCGGCATGGTGTTGACGGTGAGCGGCGCAATCAGGTTTTCAATGTAGAGCACGTCGCTCGCATTGGGATCTTTGGTGCCTGTGCTAGCCCATAGCAGGCGCTGCACGCGCGCACCGGCATTTTGCAGACGCTGCACACGCGGCGAATTGATCAACGCACGGTACCTCGCGTAGATCTGCGCGCATACCGCAAAACCGAGCTTGTTGTGCAGCTCGACCGGCACCTTTTCGGCAACTTTTACGTCCCAGCGACTGATGAATACCGACGCGACCGATGCCACATCCAGATCCAGCCCTTCCGCATGACGGCGTTCCAAACCGCGCAGCCATGCGTCGGCGGCGGCCTGATACTGCTCGGGCGAGAACAGCAGCGTGACGTTGATCGGTACGCCACGGAAGATCAGCTCCTCGATCGCGGGAATACCCGCCGGCGTGCCCGGCACCTTGATGAAAAGGTTATGCACGGCAGCCTGCTTGTGCAGCTGCAGCGCCTGCTCGATGGTGCTTTCGGTGTCATCCGCAAGCATTGGCGATACTTCCAGAGATACCCAACCATCTACGCCGTGCGTGTGCTGGTACACGGGTTCGAAGATCGCTGCCGCGCGGCGCAGATCGTCGATAGCCAGACCGAAGAAAACGGTTTCCGGATCAGCATGTCCGGCGCTGCGGATGGACGCGTCGTAATCTTTGCCGGCCTTGATGGCCTGCGCAAAGATCGTCGGGTTGGAGGTAAGGCCGGTCACCGCTTTCTGCTCACGATAGCCGAGCAAGGTGCCGTCACCCAGCATGCCGCGAGTGATGTTGTCCAACCACAGACTCTGGCCGAGCCCATGGAGCGTGCGGGTCGGTTGTTCCATTGCAGTACTCCTTCGTGAAATGAGGCAGATATTCGATGGGTCCGATCGCCAGGACATGGCGACCGGGCCGCGAGGTCGCTCGGCAGGGTAGCAAGAGCAATGTCACGGCCTGATGACCGTTCGGACTATACGCCTGAACGCCGTGTTCTCGGTACCTGTCGCAGAGGGATCCGCTATGCCATTTCTTGCCAGCGATAAAACTTCCGATGCGCCATGGCGAGCATGTCGAGATCTTCTTTGGTATCGCCATACGCATAGATGGTTGAAAAAAGCTCAGGCGCGCAGAGTTCGCGCACGCGCCGGGATTTTTCTGCATTGACGCACTGCGAACCGAGAAAGCGCCCGGTAAGCAAGCCGTTCTCGACATGAAGTCGCGAGCTGATCAGATCCAGACCGTGCTGCTTGCACCATGGCAAAAGATAAACATCCAGCGCGCCGGACACGACCAGCACCTTGTCGCCCTGCGACCGATGCCAATGGATACGCTCCAGCGCGACCGGTCGCACGATGGCCGGCAGGATGTCTTTGGCAAAGCGCGCCCCTGCACGCCCCAATTCGTCGGCGTGTAATCCGCGAAAGCCGAAACGTACAACGCGTGCGCGAATTTCGCTGCCGGAAATCAGACCAAGTCGGTAGCCGGCGACCAACGGTAAAAAAAGTGGCGCGCCAAGCACGCGACGGCGACGCGGCGTAGCAAACCGGATGAAGGCACCAAAGGTTTCTCTGTGAGTGATCGTTCCATCGAAATCGAACAGGGCAAGATTCACGTGCACACGCTCCGTGGAAAAACGGAGGGTGCAGGATACCCGCCTCGACGCTCAGCATTCGCAAGAGGTACCAGCCAGCACCATGCCCCTCCACGTAGTGAAGCGCGACCAATCGCGAGCTGCTCAGCTGACGTAGCGTTGATGCACCCCATTCGGCCCGATGACAGAGAAATCGACGCTGCGATGAACAATCCAGTGCAACAAACGGCGCGCCGGAAAATTACAGAGGGCAACAACAAAGGAGGGAACGACGCAAAGAGGCACTGCGCCCCGATCCGGTCTGGCGCTGGCCAGGTCGAACAGCACGACACTGCTCGAAGCTTCAAAGAAAAAGGGCGAAAAGGAGATGGTGGCTATGGGTGGACTCGAACCACCGACCCCAGCATTATGAGTGCTGTGCTCTAACCGGCTGAGCTACATAGCCAAGGGGTGCACCCTCCGAGATCCGGAGCGGGCGTCGTTCAGGCGGGGCGCGGCAGTTTAATCGGGCTGCCCTTGCGGTTCAAGTGGTTGGCTTGCTCCTGCTTCGTAGGCTGTGGTTGAATCGATCCAGGGTCGCGCACGCTGACGTCTCTGCCAGACTGCAGCGACAGGCCCCGAGGAGGTTGGATGATCGACGCAGATGGCTACCGTCCGAATGTTGGCATTGTGCTGCTAAACGCAGACGGCCGGCTGTTCTGGGCGCGGCGCGTCCATCGCGACGGCTGGCAGTTTCCCCAGGGCGGCATGCGCAGCGATGAAACCCCGCTGGAAGCCATGTACCGGGAGCTGCAGGAAGAAACCGGCCTGTTGCCCCAACACGTGGAAGTGCTTGCCAGCACTCGCGGCTGGCTGCGCTACAAGCTGCCCAGCCGCTATATCCGCCATCATCAGCATCCCACTTGTATCGGCCAGAAGCAGGTGTGGTTCCTGCTGAAGCTGGTTGGAACGGAAGAAGCGTTATGCCTGGATGCCTGCGATAAGCCCGAATTCGATCTCTGGCGCTGGGTCGATTTCTGGTACCCCGCTGCCCACGTGGTGAACTTCAAGCGCGACGTCTACCACCGCGCCCTGCGCCACTTCGCACCGCTGGTGGAAACCACCCTGTGCATTGAGCTGGGCCCACAACCACAGCTACAGGGCCGCCCCGGTCGAGGGCGCCGCGCCGCTTGACTCAGCGCCAAACGAAGTCTAGTTGACAATCATTCGCATTCGCGTTGAAATGCGCGGCATGTACATCTGCCTGTGCAACGCTGTTACCGATCACGACATCCGCCGCGCGGCCGCCGACGGTGTGCGCGGCTTCGCCGAGCTGCAGGCACGCACCGGTTGCTCCGATTGCTGCGGTTGCTGCGAAGCCGAAGCCCGCGCCACGTTGGACAAGGCAATCGAGCAAGTCACTTTGGATTTGCCTATCTTCGTCACAGCCTGATCGAACAACGTCCCTTTTCCTGAAAACGCCATCGCCTACGCGGTGGCGTTTTTGTTTAGCGGCAAATCATTCTCATTGCACCACCGCCTTGCGCAGAACCGTATAGTTCCCCATCCCCCTAGCCCGGAGAAAGCCATGAAAGGCGACGCCAAAGTCATCGAGTTCCTCAACAAGGTGCTCTACAACGAACTGACTGCGATCAATCAGTACTTCCTGCATTTCCGCATGTACAAGAACTGGGGCTACACCGAGCTTGCTGAGCATGAGTACAAGGAATCGATCGACGAAATGAAGCATGCCGATCGCCTGATCGAGCGCATCCTGTTCCTGGAAGGCCTGCCCAACCTGCAGCACCTGGGCAAGTTGCGCATCGGCGAGAACGCGCTCGAATGTATTCAATGCGATCTCGATCTGGAATTGGCTGCCGTGCAGGATCTGCGCGCTGGTATCGCACACAGCGAAGGCGTTGCCGACTATGTGAGCCGCGATTTGTTCAAAGAAATCCTGTGTTCGGAAGAAGAGCACATCGACTGGCTGGAAACTCAGCTGAGCCTGGTCAAGGACATCGGCGCAGAACGTTATCTGCAGTCGAAGATGGAAAGCTGAATACGCACAGCACCCGCTTTACGAATCGAGCGCTTGCGCGCTTGATTCGCCATGGGCCATAACGGCCTGCGATGACAGCACTGAGCAAACGTACGTTAAGAACGTATTTGATTGGCAGCAGTCAAGGCGATCCACAGCACAAAGTGTCTTTTGTTTCCTTGACGGTCTCGTCACGGACCAGCTATATCCAGCATTTTGCCGGAAGGGCCGTGCATGGCTTCCCGTCCACCACCGCGCTATGTCGTACGTCCGCACGACGCTGCCAGTCAGCGTCGCAGGATGTTGTGGCTCGGCTTTGCGTGGTTGGGCAGTCTATTGTTGGCGGCCATCATCACTGCATTGCTCGGTGGCGCGTGGAAAAGCGTCGGGCCCAGCCTGTCGGATCGACGAGCGGTGCGTACGCTCGCTGCGGAAAACGAAAAGCTCAAGCAGGATGTCGCCAATCTGCAGCGCTCGCAGCAAGTGAGCGATGTCGCCAATCAAGCGTTGCGCAAAACCATTACGCAGCGCGATGAAGAAATCAGCGGCCTGCGCGCCGATCTCGGGTTTTACTCACGACTGGTCGGCGGCGACGCACAGCGCGAAGGCATGAAAGTGCAGGAAGTGTCTCTACAGCCGGTGCAGCATTCACCGGCGGCGTGGAACCTCACCATCAGCCTCACTCAAAACATCAAGCGCAACGATGACACCAGCGGCGCCACCACGGTCAGCGTAGAAGGTTTGCGCAACAACAAAGTGGTGCAGCTCGATTGGTCCACACTCGGCGACACTGCCGAAAAAAACGGCATTCCGTTTCGCTTTCGCTACTTTCAGCAATTGCACACCACCATCGCGTTGCCGGCCGATTTCCGGCCGACGCGATTGCATGTCACGGTCACGCCGGAAAATGGAGACCCGGTCAGCCGCGCCATCGCCTGGAACGACGCCCTCTCCAGCCCAGTCACGATCACCCAAGGGGAATCCGATGCTCAGCCGTAAACGCAACAATGAACCCAGCTCCACGTCCCGCCACGCCGAGACCAGCCTGATTTCGCAAGGCACGATCATCCGCGGCGATGTCCGCTTCACCGGCACGCTGCACGTGGAAGGCCGCATCGAAGGTTCGGTGCTGGGCGAAGGCGCCAATGCGGTGTTCACGCTGAGCGAGCACGGCCAGGTGCAGGGCGAAGTGCGCGTGCCGCACGCCATGATCAATGGTCAGGTCACCGGCGACATCTACGCCAGCGTACGGCTGGAATTGGCCACACAGGCCCGCGTGACCGGCGACGTTCGCTACACCTCGCTGGAGATGGCTGCCGGCGCACAAGTGAACGGCCGTATCGCGCACCAGGGCGACGATCACGTGCAGCGCGAACTGCCTGCGCCAGAAGTACGCGTCGAACCGGTTACCGCCTGAACTCGACCGGCTGGCCACGCGCGGATGGCAGGGTCAAGCTGATATGCTTGAGTCCGCAGCATCTCAGCCCAATATCCGCGCTATGGAAACCATCGTAGCCATTCCCGATTACCGTCAAGCCGGCGCTCCCCTCGTTTTCACCGAGGCCGCCGCGCGCAAAGTACATGAACTGATCCAGGAAGAAGGCAATCCGGACCTCAAGCTGCGCGTGTACATCACCGGCGGCGGCTGTTCGGGCTTCCAGTACGGGTTCACCTTCGACGAAACCCGTGCGGAAGACGATTTCGCACTGGATCGCGAGGGCGTCACACTGCTGGTGGATCCGCTCTCTCTGCAGTACCTCACCGGCGCCGAGATCGATTACACCGAAAACCTGAGCGGTTCGCAGTTCGTGATCCGTAATCCGAACGCGAAGACCACTTGCGGCTGCGGCTCCTCGTTCTCGACATGAGCGTGAGCCAGTCCGGATGATCGCGACGAAGCTCAACACTTTCGCCGGACTCAGCCTGATTCTCGACCGCGTTGCCGAACAACGTGATGCCATCGACTGGGTAACAGCAAAGGCCCGCGCACCCGATGCGCGCTATCTATTGCTGGATGCGGCGGGCGACGCTTTTCTGCAGCGGGAAGAAGAAGCCCTGCGCTGGCTCGATGCAGCAGAAAGAGAGCGCCTGCTGGCGCACGCGCCTTGGAGCCTGCTCGGCATCGCCGACGGGCAGCCGCATTTCATGCTGTTGCTCGAGGAGAGCGACGACATCCTCGCTCTGGAAGAAGCCTTCAACGCCAGGCGCGTAGGCTTGCGCGAAGCAGGGCTGCGCTTGGCCGCGGAAGAAGCCGGGCTGTTTGCCTACGCCAAAGGGCTCGCACATTGGCAGCGCGAGACGCGCTTCTGTGCACGCTGCGGCGCACCGTTGCAGTTAGTCTCCTCCGGCCATCGCGCACAGTGCACCAATCTCGCCTGCGGGCGTCTGCATTTTCCGCGCACGGACGCAGCAATCATCGTCATCGTCGAATACCAAGGCGCATGCCTGCTTGGTCGCCAAGCCGGCTGGCCGCCAGGCCGCTATTCCACTCTCGCCGGCTTCATAGAACCCGGCGAAGCGCTGGAAGATGCCGTACGGCGCGAGGTCGCCGAAGAAGCCGGCGTGCTCGTGGGCGAGGTGCACTACCACTCCTCACAACCCTGGCCGATGCCGGCGTCGCTGATGGTGGGCTTCACCGCCACCGCACTTTCTCCAACCATCCGCCTTCGCGATGGCGAACTGGAAGATGCACGCTGGTTCACGCCTCAACAGATCGTCGACGGACTGGCAGATGGCAGCTTGAAACCACCTACGCCACTTTCCGTGTCTTATCAGCTGCTGTCACATTGGCTGCAGCAGCGTGCAGGCGTGGATCTGGACGCACTCGTCACGCGTTGATCTCTGCTGCGGGCTCGTGAACGGGCCGCACCACTCGCATACAATCGCAGCCATTCGAGGGAGTCCGTTTTCATGGCCATTCGCCTGCTTGCCGCGCTGATCGCTCTTGGACTGCTGCATCTGCAGCCGCAGCTCGCATGTTGGCGCGGCGACGCCGGGTTCCGGCGCTGGGTGAATCAATTGGCGGATACCTCCGGCGTAGGCCGCGTAGTGCTCTCCATGTTGATGCCGGCGGCGCTGTGCTTGCTGGTGACCTGGCTGCTGCATCGGTTACCGCTAGCGGATCTTCTGCTGCTCGTATTCGCGTTGGTCGTCTTGCTGTTCTCGCTTGGCCCACACGCCTTCGAAGCCGATATGGAAGCCATCCTCAAAGCGCCCGACCAAGGCGCTCGCGAAGCCGCCGCGCAAACTCTGTCGGATGACGGCGAAGCGGTAGCTTGGCGTACCGCAGATCTCGGCGAAGCAACTGCATACGCAGCATTGCGCCGCCGCTTCGGCGTGTTGTTCTGGTTTTTTGTGCTCGGTCCGGTTGGCGCCCTGCTTTACCGTCTCGCGCGGCAGCTTGGTCATGACACTTCGCTGGCACTGGATGTCGGCACACGCACGAATGCGCGCTACCTTGCCAACGCCCTGGATTGGCTACCGGCACAGCTGATGGTGTTTACGCTGGCCTTGGTTGGGCATTGGGATGCGGTGATCGGTGCCTGGCGGCGTTGGCATCAGCAGGCCGCGCCGAATAGTTGGTATCTGTCCAATCCGGATTTTCTCGGTGCCGCTGCGCGTGCAGATGTACTGACGGATATCGAAGGCGGCGATGGTTACACCGAAGAGCGAACTGATGCGCTAGGCGAATTGCGGCGTTTGCGCGATGCCCTGTTGCGTGCATTGCTGGCGTGGCTGAGTGTGATCGCACTTATGGTGGTGGGAAGCTGGCTGCATTGATTCCTATCCCCATGGCCGTCATTCCCGCCTTGGGGAATGACGGCAGCGAGGGATTACGCCATATCGCCACGCAATTCCTGCACCCGCGTTTCCAGAATCGCCGCATCCACTTCTTCTGGCAGTCGCGGCCCATCCACCACCAACTCGACCCGCGCCCGAAAACGACGCGGCAATCGCGCACGTCCAAGCATCGAATCGCGCCGGCTCCACACGCTGCCCCATAGGCCGCGCAGAGCCATCGGCACCACCGGCACCGGGCGCCTGGCGAGAATCTTCTCCACGCCACCACGGAATTGAGCGACGTTGCCATCCTTGGTCAAACCGCCTTCCGGGAAAATGCACACCAGTTCGCCGTCTGCCAGAGCAGCGTCCACTTCGTCCAACGCACGCTGCAGCACCGCGGGATCTTCCTTCTGCCCCGCAATCGGAATCGCCTTCGCCGTCTTGAACACAAAGTGCAGCAGCGGAACGTTGAAGATTTTGTAATACATCACAAAGCGCGCGGGGCGTCGCAGATTCGCCATAAGGATCAGTGGATCCATGAAACTCACATGATTGCAAACCAGCAACGCCGGCCCTTCCTCCGGCAGATTGCGCATGCCATCCACGCGAATGCGATACAGCGTATTCACCAGCACCCAGGTGATGAAACGCATCAGAAACTCCGGCACCAGCGTGAATATGTATGCGGCCACCACCACATTGAGCAACGCTGCAATCAGGAAGATCTGCGCTGCGCTGAGCCCCAGCCTTTCCATCGCCAGCCCGAAGCAGGATGCAATCACGATCAGCAAGGCGTTGAGGATGTTGTTGCCTGCAATCACGCGCGACAAACGATCGCGCGGCGCGCGCGATTGCACGAAGGCGAACAGCGGCACTACATAGAAGCCAGCGAACACGCCGATCAAGGTGAGATCCAGCACGATGCGCCAGCTTCCCGCCGTATGCAGAAAGGCCAGCCAGTCCAGGCCGCGTTCGGCTGCAGCGCCGGAGCGCGCCAGGAAGAGATCGACGCCGAATGCCGTCAACCCAAATGCACCCAGCGGCACCAAGCCAATTTCTACGCGTTTGCCTGACATTTTTTCGCACATCAGCGAACCAACACCGGTGCCGATCGAAAACAAGGTAAGCACCAGAGTATTCACCGTACCGTCGCCGCCCAGATTGACGCGCGTGTAGAGCGGCAACTGTGCAACCAGCACGGTGCCAAAGAACCAGAACCAGGAAATGCCCAACACCGCGTTGAACACCGCGCGATCCTCGCGCGTAATGCGCAAGACACGCCCGGTTTCGGTAAGCGGATTCCAGTTGAACTTAAGTTCCGGCGCAGTCGCCGGCGCAGGTGGAATGAATCGGCTGGCGAAATAGCCGACCACCGCAATGCCGATCGTCAATGCCGCTGAGAAATGCGGCCCTACACCTGCGATGAGCATCAGCATGTTGCCTGTCGTCATGCCGATCAGGATCGCCATCTGCGTACCCATTTCAACCAGGCCGTTGCCGCCCACCAATTCGCTGGTCTTCAGGGCCTGTGGCAGGATCGCGTATTTGATCGGGCCGAACACGGTCGAATGGATGCCCATCATGAACAACACGATCAACAACAGCGGTAGGTGATGCGTAATGAAACCGTAGGCCGCCAACACCATGGCGGTGATCTCGAACAGTTTTACGTAACGAATGATGCGCGTCTTCTCGAATTTCTCCGCCAGTTGTCCGGCCGTGGCGGAAAACAGAAAGAACGGCAGAATGAAAAGCGCAGGCGCCAGGTTCGTGTACAGACCCACATCGCGATCGGACAAGCCCATCTGGAAGGCCGCCAGCATCACCATGGCGTTACGGAATGCGCTGTCGTTGAACGCACCCAGCGCCTGGGTCCAGAAAAACGGGGCGAAACGTCGACTGCCTAGCAGGGCGAACTGGCTCATGCGAATCCTTGGCAAGCGGAACACCACTAGCGTAACGTGAAAACCGATCCGATCACGAGCGGCGCCCGCCATGCCCGAGCCATGTATTTGTTCTTAGCCGACATCGTCTTGGCTGTGCACTTGGGCTTTATCCTGTTCGCCTGCCTGGGCGCGCTGCTGGCATTGAAGTGGCGCTGGGTTCCCTGGCTGCAGATACCGACGGCAGCATGGGGCATATATGTCGAAGCAAATGGAACGATCTGCCCGCTCACCTCGATCGAAAATTATTTTCGTGTACGTGCTGGCCACGCGGCATACGAAGGCGACTGCCTCGGGCACTATCTCACTGCGACCATCTATCCCGATGGCCTGACCAGAAACATCCAGTTCGCGCTTGGCGTTTTGGTGTTGATCGTCAATCTGTCCGTCTACGCATGGCTGCTCCGCAAGCGAGCCGCACGCAGGCATCGCGCTTGAGCATGGCGTATGCTTGCGTGCGGGATAAGTCACAAACAAGCGCGCCATGCTGATCGCCGGAAGCTGTCATTGCGGGAACATCACGTTTACGCTCGATTGGTCCCCCGATCCGACGGAAATTCCAGCGCGCGCGTGCACGTGTACGTTTTGCACCAAGCATGGCGGTGTGTGGACGTCTTACCCAGCGGGCTCATTGAAGGTTGCAGTGAGAGACGCGCAGCAGGTGTCACGCTACGCATTCGGCACGGAAACGGCTGATTTTCACGTCTGCAAGCAATGTGGCGTGGCCCCTTTGGTCACCAGTATGATTGATGAAAAGCTATATGCCGTGGTGAACGTGAATACGTTCGAGAACCTGGATGCTTCACTGCTGCACCGAGCTTCTTCGACCGTCGATGGCGAGAACACGCATGATCGATTGGCTAGGCGCAAACGGAATTGGATCGCAGACGTGACGTTCGCGTAGGTCAGGTTCGATGCAGCGCGCGGTGTGCGATGTCCTTGCGACAGAACGCACCATCGAAATGAACTTTCTTGACGCTTTCGTACGCGCGTTCGCGTGCCAAGGCGATATCCTTGCCAAGCGCGCAAACGGTCAGCACACGACCGCCGGCGGTGATGACACGTCCCTGCTCGTCCAGCTTGGTCCCTGCGTGAAACACCTTGGCATCCGCACCGAACTCCGCATCCAGGCCTTCGATCACATCACCGGTTTGCACTTTCGCCGGATAACCGCTCGCAGCCATCACCACGCCGATGGAGGGGCGCACATCCCATTGGGCGTGCGTGTGCTGCAGATTGCCGTCCAGGGCGGATTCGATCAGGTCGACCAAGTCGGATTTCAGGCGCAGCATGATCGGCTGGGTTTCCGGGTCGCCGAAGCGCACATTGAATTCGATCACCTTCGGCGCGCCGTGCTTGTCGATCATCAAGCCTGCATAGAGGAATCCGATAAACGGTGCACCTTCGGCCGCCATGCCACGCAAGGTCGGCTCGATCACTTCCTTGAGGATGCGTTTTTCCACTTCGGGCGTTACCACCGGCGCGGGGGAGTACGCTCCCATGCCGCCTGTATTAGGGCCGAGGTCGTTGTCATCGCGGCGCTTGTGGTCCTGACTGCTGGCCATGGGCAGCGCGTGAGAGCCGTCGCTCATAACGATATAGCTGGCTTCCTCACCGTCGAGGAATTCCTCGATCACAACGCGCGAAGATGCGTCACCGAACGCGTGCGCACCGAGCATGTCATGCAGGGCGAGTTCGGCATCGCTAAGCGTGAGCGCCACGACTACACCCTTACCCGCGGCAAGTCCGTCCGCTTTGATCACGATGGGCGCACCGTGCTCACGCACGTAGGTCAACGCTTTATTGAGTTCGGTGAATACCGCGTAGCGCGCGGTGGGAATGTTGTGGCGGAGCAGGAAATCCTTGGCGAAGGCCTTGGAACCCTCCAGCTGTGCGGCGATTGCGCGCGGCCCGAAGATGCGCAAGCCAGCCGCACGGAATTTGTCGACCACACCCGCCACCAGCGGCACTTCCGGGCCGACCACTGTCAGCCCCACTTTCTCGGCTTTGGCGAGTTTCAGCAGGCCTTCGATGTCGGTCACCGCCACATCGGCATTGCGTACGCCGTGCTCGCGTGCCGTGCCGGCATTGCCGGGGGCCACGATCACTTCGCTCACGCGCCGCGATTGCTTGAGTTTCCACGCCAGCGCGTGCTCGCGGCCGCCGTTGCCGATCACCAGAACTTTCATGCCTGCTCCCACTGCCTTAAACCACACAAGAGCGCGCATTGTAGGCTGGGATGGTTATCCCGGCCTACGATCCACCAATCGCTATGGCTGATTCAGGTATGCAGCAGGGTGAGCAACGCCGCGCGAGGCAGCTTGCCGGTCTCATTGCGCGGCAGGCGTTCGACCAGGCGCAATGGGCGCGGCAGGAAGACTGGATCGATCGCAGCACGCAGCGCTTCGAGAATGACGTGCTCGTCAAGCGCCGGTGCCACGGCCAGCGCCGCGATGCGCCGCACGCCGATGGCATCGGCATCGTCCAGTTGGAACACCACGCCATCTTCCACGCCAGGGACGTTCAGCAGACGACGCGTGAGATCGCCCAAGGAGGCACGCTTGCCGGCGATTTCCAACAAATCGGCATGACGCCCGCGCAGCTCGAAACTGCGGCCGTCGTCGTGCAAGGTGACGATATCGGCGAGCACGGCTGGCGTATCGAGCTGCGGCGCTTCGATCTGCGTGCCATCCGGTTGCGGATGCAAATGCACGCCGTGATAGAGGGACCAGCGGCTATCCACCGTGATGCGGCGTGATGCAAACGCGCAGGTCTCGGTGGAGCCGAATACTTCCAGCAGCGGCGCATGGAAAATCTGTTCGGCCTGCGCTGCCAACTCGGGAGGCATCGGCGCGGTGGCTGAAAGCATCGCAGCCAAGCGCGGCAGAGTCACACCCGATGCAACCAGCGCACGCAGATGCACCGGCGTGGTGACCAGCACGCGGGGCTCCGGCATGGCTTCCAGGGCGATCGCGATGTCGGCCGGAAAGAACGGACGGCCGGAATGCACCTGCACATCGCCCAGCAGCGGCAGCAGGATCGACATCTCCACGCCATAGATATGCTGCGGCGGCACCGTCGCCACCACCGAAAAACGCTCGCCCACCACGTGATGCAGCATGCGCAGATTGCCGGCCGTGCTGGCATGCAGGCTGCGCCAGGTCTTGGCATTCGAGCGCGGCGCACCGGTGGAGCCGGAGGTGTACCCCACTGCCACGGTCTGTAGCGCGGAAATGGCCGGCCACGCCAAATCATCGGGAACAGCTTCTTGCACAGGCAACGGCGGCAGCACGTGGAAACGCTGCGGGCTCGGATGCAGGGGGCGATCACCCACGGCATGACAGCCCGGATGCGCGGCCATCACCTCTTCCACGGCTTGCGGGGCGCGCGAGGGTGGCAGCAGGTTGGCTTGACCGCGTAATGCAATGGCGCAAAAAGCGACCAGGAATGCGTAGCGGTCTTCACAAAGATTCACGGCAGCCGAGGCTTCCGGCAATTGCGCGGCGACACGCTCTACGTGTGCCACGAATTGTGTGGCGCTGACGGCTTGTCCATCGTGCATCGCCACGATGCGATGCGGATCGTCCCTCTTCAACAGCGGCAGCAGGCGTTCCGCTTCATCGCGTTGATAGGTGTCGTAGACGATCGCCACGCACAGACTCCTGGTTGCTGACCATGCGAACTCCCAAGCCGGCCGGATCGGTCGGTGTGCCGGTGCCTGGGATTCGCCCCTTCATCCTCATGCTGACGGCTGAATCGGCGCCCACCGCGCCGCAGCCATGTTCCGCAGGATTCAGGTTCGGATGATAGCGCCTGTCAAAGCGTCACGGATGGTGGTGGGTTGGGCGGCATTGCCTAGCGGTGCGTCGACCACGCCATCCAGCGCCGCTCCGAAATAAGTATCGAGCGTGGCCAGATCACGTGCTGGCGGGTGACCGTGCGGGTTGGCGCTGGTGGACACCAGGGCGCCGCCGAAGGCGCGGCACAGCGCAGCTGCAGGGGCATGTGCGGTGACGCGCAAGGCGATGCCTTGGTGTGCGCCAGCCACCCACTCCGGCACTTCGGCGCTGCGCGGGAACACCCAGGTAAACGGCCCCGGCCAGCTCGCCCGGACTTGGTCCAGGATGCCCGCGGAGACCTTGGTCATGTCTACGTAGTGAGTGATCTGGGCGAAATCGGCTGCTATCAGCAATACGCCTTGGGTGGCCGGCCTCTGCTTGAGCTTGAAGATGCGCTCGAACGCAGAGCGATTATGCGGATCACAGCCGAGGCCGAAGACGGCTTCGGTGGGGTAGGCGATGACGGCACCTTTGCGTAGGGCATTGGCGGCATCTTGGAGTTGGCTGAGGGCGTAGTGCTTGAGCATGCGGCTTTGCTTCCTCTCCCCTCCAGGGAGGGCATTGCTCCCACTCCTTTGGGGAGAGGGAGCGGGTCGCGCGCGGTTTAGGCTTCGGCTCTCTTGCTCGCCGTTTTTTTAGCTGTTGCCTTTTTGGCAGCTGCCTTCTTCGTCGCCGTTTTCTTCGCAGCCGCCTTTGCGGTCTTCTTAGTCGCGGCCTTTTTCAGAGCGGCTTTCTTCGCTGCCGGCGCAGCTTTCTTCGTAGCCGTCTTTTTACCGAATCGTCCTTTCTTCACCGGCGCTGCCGCCAGCAACTCCAAGCACTGCGTTTCGGTCAGCTCCTTCGGCTCCTGATCTTTCGGAATGCGCGCATTTTTGTCGCCGTCGGTGATGTACGGACCATAGCGACCGTTGAGCACCTGCACTCCATTGCCAAAGTCCTTGATCACACGATTGGCGAGCAGCTCGAGTTTTTCCTGCACGATCTGCAGCGCGCGCGGCAGCTCGATGGTGTAGGGGTCATCCTCCGCTTTGAGCGAAGCATAGGTGCCGCCCTGTTTTACGAACGGCCCGAAGCGGCCGACGCCAACGCTGACTTCGTCGCCGTTTTCGGCATGCCCCAGCTTGCGCGGCAGCTTGAACAGTTCCAGCGCCTCTTCCAACGTGATGGTGTGCATGCTCTGGCCGGGACGGAGCGAGGCGAATTGCAGCTTCTCGTCCGTGTCCTTGTCGCCGATCTGGGCATACGGCCCATAGCGGCCCAGACGCACGGAGATGGGCTTGCCGCTCTTCGGGTCGGTGCCGAGTTCGCGCGCGCCGGTGGCTTCGCTGCGATCGACCGATTCGGTTTTTTCTTCCACCTGCTGCTTGAAGGGTTCCCAGAAGCGCTTCATCAGCGGCACCCAGGCTTCTTCGCCGCGGCTCACCGCATCCAGCTCGTCTTCGAGCTTGGCGGTAAAGTCGTAATCGACGTATTGAGTGAAGTGCTGGGTGAGGAACTTGCTCACTGCGCGGCCCACGTCGGTGGGACGGAAACGGCGATTGTCCAGATAGACGTATTCGCGGTTCTGCAGTACCTGGATGATGCTGGCGTAGGTGGACGGACGACCAATGCCGTATTCCTCCAACGCCTTCACCAGGCTCGCTTCGGAATAACGCGGCGGCGGCTCGGTGAAGTGCTGGTCGGCAAGGATGTCCTGCAGTGGTACCTGTTCGCCCTTGGTCAGCCTCGGCAAGCGGCGGCCTTCATCGTCATCCTCGGCGGTGCGTTGATCGCGGCCTTCTTCGTAGACTGCCAGGAAGCCTGGATCGACCACCGTGGTGCCGGTTGCACGAAACGCGGCGTCGCCGCCCTTGACGTGCTTGACGTCAAAATCCACCGACACCGTGTTCAAGGTGGCGTGGATCATCTGGCAAGCCACGGTGCGCTTCCAGATCAGCTCGTACAGTTTGCGCTGATCGTCGTTGAGGAACGCGGCCACTTCGCGTGGCGTGCGCATGGCCGAAGTCGGGCGGATCGCTTCGTGTGCTTCCTGCGCATTCTTGGATTTGGTGCGATACACCTGTGCGTGGTCGGGGAGCGCTTTGCCGCCGAAATCGCGAGCGATCAACTGGCGCAATTCGCCCACCGCTTCTTCGGACAGCGCAGTGGAGTCGGTACGCATGTAGGTGATCAAGCCAACGTTGCCTTCGCTGCCCAGGCCTACGCCTTCGTACAGGCCCTGCGCGATCTTCATCGTGCGCGTGGTACCAAAGCCAAGTTTGCGCGCGGCCTCCTGTTGCAAGGTGGAGGTGGTAAAGGGCGGCGCGGGGCGGCGTTTGCGCTCCTTGCTGCCGACTTCGCTGACGGTGAGGTGGCCGCGTGCGGCTTCCTTCAGCGCCGCGCGGGCGGCCATCGCATCGGCCTCGTTGGTGAGGTCGAACTGTTCGAACTTCTTGCCATGCAGCTTGGTGAGACGCGCGCTGAAGTCGCCATCGGCGTGCTTGAGCTGGGCTTCGATGGTCCAGTACTCGCGCGGCACGAAGGCTTCGATTTCTTCCTCGCGCTCCACGATCATGCGCAGTGCCGGGCTTTGTACGCGACCAGCGGATAAGCCGCGCTGCACCTTGCGCCACAGCACCGGCGACAGATTGAAGCCCACCAGGTAATCCAACGCGCGGCGCGCCTGTTGTGCATCGACCATTTCGAGCGAAAGCGCGCGTGGCTCGGCCACGGCAGCCTTGATCGCACGCGGCGTGATCTCGGAGAACACCACGCGATGCAGTTTCTTGCCCTCGGTGAGCCCGCGCTCTTTGAGAATCTCGCTGATGTGCCAGCTGATCGCTTCGCCTTCGCGATCCAAGTCGGTCGCGAGATAAATGTCGTCGGCGGCCTTGGCGGCTTTGGCGATGGCGTCGACATGTTTTTCGTTGCGCTCGATCACCTCGTACTTCATGGCGAAGTCGTGCTCGGGGTCGACCGCTCCCTCCTTCGGCAGCAGATCGCGCACGTGTCCATAGGAAGCCAGGACCTGGAAGTCCTTGCCGAGGTATTTGTTGATCGTCTTGGCCTTGGCCGGCGACTCGACGATGAGCAGGTTTTTTGCCATGTGGCTTGAGGTTCCAAAAGTTCGTGCGCGGCCATTCCTGAACGGCCACCTTTTATAGTTGGAAGCACGCCGGCTTAACGGCTGTCAAGCTGGCGCGCGTGAAATCGAGGTCCAGCGCGCTTTTCCGTGATGGGACTCAGGCGTCCGGCAGCCGTTGGTAGCGGCCGCCCGGCAAGCCCTCCACGCAGCCCTCCAGCTCCAACATCAGCAGCATGGACGACAACTCGGCAGCGCCTTGCCCGGTGCGTGCCGAAAGCTCATCCAGCGCGATGGGATCGTGCCCGAGCACGCCCATCAGCCGCTGGTATTGCGGATCGTCGCGCCAGCCGCCGGAAGCCGGCCGGGCGCTTCCAGTGGGGGTTTCCGAAGACAACCGCCCCAGGCGCAGGGCCAATTCGATCCCCAGCGCCCGTGCGGCGGGAACCAGGGTTTCAGCCACTTCCGAAGCGCTTTCGACCAGCCGCGCACCATCCCGGATCAGACGGTGGCAGCCGCGGGCGAGGGGATTATGGATGGAACCAGGCACGGCGAATACCTCCCGCCCCTGCTCCCCGGCGAGCCGCGCGGTGATCAGCGAGCCTGACTGCAGTCCCGCCTCGATCACCAGCGTACCCAGCGACAAGCCTGCAATGATGCGGTTGCGCCGCGGAAAGTGGTCCGCTCGCGCGGCTGTGCCCGGCGGAAATTCGCTCACCACCACCCCTTGCGCCACCACACGCGCACAGAGATCGCGATGTTTGCGCGGATAGACCCGATCCGGGCCGGTGCCGATCACGGCGACGGTAGGCTGGCCCGCCTCCAACGCCGCCTCGTGCGCGACGCCATCGATGCCATCAGCCAAGCCGCTGGTGATCACGAATCCCGCCAATGCCAGGTGGCAAGCAAACGCACGTGCGGTGTTCTTGCCCGCCACACTCGCACTACGCGCCCCCACAATCGCGACCTGGGGGTGAAGCAACAGGCTGGCATCCCCCACCACAAACAGGGCAACAGGCGGCTGTGGGATCGTTTCCAGCTGGGGTGGGAAGTCCGCTTCAGTGCACCGCAGCAGTCGATGTCCTGGTTTGCTCAGCCAGCTGAGGTCGGCGGCGATGCGCGCTTCGTCGGGCTGTTCCAACCATGTCCGCGCTTCAGCATCCAACGCGGAAGCTTGGTGCCGAAGCTGTTTCACCGCCTCGCCGATGCGCCCATCCGCCGCCGCCAGGCGCTCGCGCAACCGGCCCGGCCCCACTCCTGGTGTGCGCATGGCGATCAACCAGTCGCGTAGTTCCGCTTGCTCGTTCATGGCGCGAGTCTACGCGAGCCCTGAAACGACAACGGCGCGGATAAACCGCGCCGTTGTGTGAGCTTTGTCGGGGACGCGCCTGCGTTATTCCGGCAGGCGGATGCGCGCGCCCTTTTGCACCGGCTTTAGCCCATCCATCACCAGGCCGTAGCTGACGCGATCGAAGGTACGGAAGATCATCACGTGGCCGACGTACTCGTCGGGCAGTTTCACAAACTTGTGGTCGTAGCGGGTCCAACTGCTGTGCTCCACGTCATCGGGCACTTTTTCGCCCGGCTGCCACAGCGAGAAGGTCATGCCGTTGTCGACGCCATCTTTCGAACCGACCGACAGCACCACCACGTCATACGGGCCCACTTGCTTCAGACGCTCCTGCGCGTAAGCAATTACGCGGCCATTTTCCGGCAAGGTCTTGGGCGGATGCGGGTAGTAGTAAGGATCGTAGGGGTTGTCGTCGATCGGCATCAGGCGATCGCCGGCGCGAATCTCCATGAGCGAGTTGAGCAACAACAGCGTGGACGGATCGCCTCCGCGCAGCACTTCGGCCTCGCCAATCACTGCCACTTCCATCGCCAGCGTCTTGCCGCGAGTCGCATGGTTGGGCGTGACGTTGCCGAGGTCGGTAGCCCATTCCTCGTTCCACGGCGTGTCCTGGGTCGCGACGTCGGAGTCGGCCACGTTGGCCGCCATCTCGTCACTTTGTTTAGCTTCATCGCCGCCGTAAGTACGGAATACATGGGTGGTGCGCACGATCGCCCAGCGCTGACCAGGCTGCGCGTCAAGGTTGCGCACATAAATGTTGCGGCCCGGTGTACCGGCGAGACCGGCTTCCTCAAAGCCCATTACGTACGGCGCATGCTTGACCGTATCCGGATCGACCACTCGCAAGTCTTTCAGGAAATGCTTGAGCTTATCCAGCGGTATCGCGGGAATGGCTTCGCCTTCGTGATGCGCGGTTGGCTCCAGACGCAGCGACGGTCCGCCATTGACGAAAGACAGATCCAGCACGTCGCCCGGATAGATCAGGTGCGGATTACGTACCTGCGGATTGGCCTGCCAGATTTCCGGCCACAGCCACGGCTTGGACAGGAAACGTGCGGAGATGCCCCACAGCGTATCGCCGCGACGCACTGTATAGCTGTCGGGATGATCGGCACGGAGTTGTGCACCGGCCGCATAGACGGCCACGGTGACCAGCATGCCAGCCAGTAGCCCAATGGACTTTCTGATCATAAACGGGAATCCCCCTCCCCCTGCGCTCGGGCGAGTGTAGCCGAACCGTTAACCCAAGCAACACGTGTTAGTTGGCAAATTCGTGCGCCGACAGCACGTTGAAGCACGTACAATAACCATATTCTAGACCGCGGCCGGGGTGGCTTTTTACCAATTCGCCCGCATTTCCGGCGTCCGAGGTATGCATCCATGTCTGTCCTGACCATTCTTGAGTTCCCTGACCCGCGCCTGCGCACCAAGGCCGCGCCAGTGACCGAGTTCGACGCCGCATTGAAACAGTTCGTCGATGACATGTTCGAGACGATGTACGCCGCCAATGGTGTAGGCCTGGCTGCCACCCAGGTGAACGTGCATAAGCGCGTGCTGGTGGCGGACATGAGTGAAGAGCGCAACCAACCCTTGGCCCTGATCAACCCGGAGATTCTGGAAAAGGACGGTTCGCAGGTGTACCAGGAGGGCTGCCTGTCCTTTCCCGGCATCTTCGCCGACGTCACACGGGCGCTAAAAGTGAAAGTGCGTGCGCAGGATGCCGAAGGCAAAACCATCGAACTCGACGTGGAAGGCCCTCTGGCCGTGTGCATCCAGCATGAAATGGATCACCTGGCCGGCAAGGTGTTTGTCGACTACCTGTCCCCGCTGAAGCGTTCGATTCTGCTCAAGCGCATGGAGAAACAGCGCAAGCAGGCCGCTAGCGCGTGAGTTTCCGGATAATTTTTGCCGGCACTCCGGATTTCTCCGTCCCCTGCCTCGAAGCCTGCCGCGCCAGCGGTGCGGACGTCGTGGCCGTCTATACGCAACCCGATCGCCCTGCCGGCCGCGGACGCAAGCTCACGCCCAGTCCGGTAAAGCAGGCGGCGTTGGCTGCCAATATTCCTGTCGAACAACCCCAGACGCTGAAGACAATCGAAGCACGCGCCGCGCTGGAAGCGTATCGACCCGACCTGATGGTGGTGGTCGCGTACGGCTTGATTCTCTCGCGCAAAGTGCTGGCGATTCCGCGGCTGGGCTGTTGGAACGTGCATGCAAGCCTGTTGCCGCGCTGGCGTGGTGCGGCACCGATTCAACGCGCGATTTTGGCCGGCGATACGGAATCCGGCGTCGACCTGATGCAGATGGAAGCAGGCCTCGACACCGGTCCCGTGCTGCTCGAACGACGCACTGCGATCACGCGCGAAGATACGGGCGGCTCGTTGCACGACCGTCTTTCTTTACTGGGTGCCGACGTGCTTGCCGAAGGCCTGCGCCGCACGCTCGCAGGCGAAACTTTGCAAGCCACTACGCAATCCGAGCATGGCGTCGTATACGCACATAAGCTGGAAAAAGCCGAAGCGCGGCTCGATTTCTCACGCGCCGCCATGGCACTTGAGCGCCAAGTGCGCGCCTTCGACCCTTGGCCGGTCGCCGAGGGGGAGATCGCAGGAGAAAACGTGCGCATCTGGGCTGCACACGCCCTCGATCAGCACCACAACGCTGTGCCGGGCAAGGTGATTGCCGCTCAACGCGATGGCATCGACATCGCCTGCGGGGAAGACGTACTGCGCATCACCGCGCTGCAACGCGCAGGAGGCAAGCGCATTACCGCAGCCGACTATCTCAACGCCCGCCCCGAACTGCGCACTGCACGATGAACGATACGCGTGCCCTCGCCGCACAGGCGCTGGCGGATATAGCGCTGCGTGGCGTGTCGCTGCGCGAAGCCATGGATCAACGCGCACCGAAATTACGCGATCCGCGTGATCGCGCGCTGCTTGCTGCATTGTTGAACGACGGCGCACGCTGGTGGCTGCGTTTCGACGCCGCGCTCGATCATTTGCTCGAAAAACCGCTGCGCCGCAAGGAACCGGAAGTGCACGCGCTGCTGGTGCTTGGCCTGGTGCAACTGGAAATTCTCCAATTGCAGGACTACGCCGCAGTAGCCGCCACCGTCGAAGCCACACGCGCGTTGAATCGCCCACGTCTCGCGGGACTGGTGAATGCCGTACTGCGTCGCTGGCAACGCGAGCGCATCACATTGCTGGCCGAACTGGATACGCAGCCCACATCACGCCATGCCATGCCGCCATGGCTAGTGAAAGCCATCGCCTCCGATTGGCCGGAACACGCCGATGCGGTGCTTGCCGACAGCAATCGCGAACCGCCGCTGATGCTGCGCGCGAATCGTCGACGTGTATCGCGCGATGCTTTGCTCGAACAACTTCGCGCCAGCGGCTACACCGCCGATGCGCACGCCTGGCTCGCCGATGGCATCGTGTTGCCGCACAGCAGCGACGTTACCCGCATGCCCGGATTCGCTCAGGGCCTGTTCGCCGTGCAGGATGGTGCTGCGCAAGTTTCGGCGGACCTGCTCGACGTGCGCGACCATCAGCGCGTGCTGGATGCGTGCGCTGCGCCAGGCGGCAAAGCCTGCCATTTGTTGGAGCGGGCAGATATAGCGCTTACTGCCCTGGAGTTCGATGCCACGCGCGCGGCACGCATTCGTCAGAATCTGGAACGGCTCGGCTTGCAGGCGGACTTGCGCATCGGTGACGCAGCCGTTCCTTCCGCCTGGTGGGACGGCCACCCCTTCGATCGCATCCTGATCGATGCCCCCTGCTCTGCCACCGGCGTGCTGCGTCGCCGCCCCGACGTACGCCTGCATCGTCGCGCCAGCGACATCGATGCACTGGTCGTGCAGCAACAGCGCATCCTTGAAGCGCTATGGCCCCTGCTCGCACCGGGCGGACGTCTTGTCTATGTAACCTGCTCGTTGCTTCGCGCTGAAAACGACGCGGTCGTCGCACGTTTTTTGTCGGGACGAAACGATGCGCACGTCATCGCCGTGCAATTGCCGGCAGGGCAAGCTGCCGCGGTCGGCTGGCAGATCCTGCCCGGCGATGGCGATCTCGACGGCATGTACTATGCCGTGCTTGAACGCCGGTGATGTCTATGCGCGCCGTGAGTAGCACCCTCCTCTAACGTGCAGTGGAGAGGGTTGGGGCGGAGTGAAGCCCACGACTTGCGGCAAGCTCGGACAGCCCCCTCTCAACCTCTCCCAGCTAGCAGGGGAGAGGCAATAATTCGGACGATCATGTCGACGCTCACCAACGCCACATCGCTGGAACGCCGCCAATTCTGGCTCCTCGCCATCTTCGCCATCCTGATCCTCGGCATCGGTATCGGCCTGCGCGACCCCTGGCCCTCCGACGAACCACGCTACACGCTCGCCGCCAAGCAAATGGTGGAAAGCGGCGACTGGCTGTTCCCGCATCGCGGCGTGGAGTTGTACGCGGACAAGCCGCCCATGCTGATGTGGCTGGAAGCGGCCAGCTTCGACCTGGTGCGCAATTGGCGCGTCGCTTTCATGCTGCCCTCGTTCCTTGCCGCGCTGGGCACGCTGTGGCTGATCTACGATCTCGGCGCGCGATTGTGGAACCGCAGGGTCGGCCGATACGCGGCGATGGCCGCACTGATGTGCATCCAGCTGGTGTTCCAGGCCAAGCGCGCGCAGATCGATCCATTGGTGGTGTTCTTCATCACCGCAGCCAACTGGGGCTTGCTGCGTCATCTGCTATGTGGACCGAACTGGCGACTGTATGGGTTTGGTTGTTTCTGTGCCGGCTTGGGTGTGATCACCAAGGGCGTGGGCTTTCTTGCCCTGCTTATGTTGTTGCCTTACGTGTGGGCAGCCGTTCGCCGTTGGAAGGGTGTTGCAACTATCGATAACGGCACATGGTGGCGTTGGTTGCTGGGGTTGGTTGCCGCGCTGGCAGCCATCGCCCTCTGGTTGATCCCGATGCTGCTGGCCGCACGCTCCCACGCCGGCGACCCCATCTATTCCGCCTATGTCGGCAACATCCTGCTCAAGCAAACCGCGCATCGTTATGCGAACGCCTGGCATCACCTCCACGGGCCGCTCTTCTATTTGCCGCTGATGGTCTATAACTGGCTGCCGCTGTCGCTCACCTATCCCGGCACACTGCCGCGCTGGTGGCAGTCGCTCAAGGCGAAAGATGCACGCATTCTGTTACCGCTAGGTTGGATCTTGCTGGTGTTGGTGTTCTTCAGCGCATCCGGCGGCAAGCGCGACGTCTATATCCTGCCCATCGTACCGATGCTTGCGCTTATCACAGCGCCGTATCTCGAAGAAATGCTCACCAAGCGCTGGCTGCGCACACTCGGCGCCATCTTCCTGCTCTTGATTGGCGGATGCATGTTGGGGCTGGGCATCTATGCACTCAGCGCACATCCAGCCTTCGCGACCAGGCTCGCCTACGATCGCGGCTTCGAAGGTTCGGCCGATAGCTTGTGGTGGATGTGTATCGTCATCGGCGCCGCGCAGTGGCTGGCACTGGCGATCTTCCGCCTGCGCCGCGTGCACTACGCCATCGCGGGCGGCATGCTCGCACTGTGGATGGTGTGGGGCGTGTGGGCGTACCCGTTGCTCAACAACAGCAGTTCGTCGGTGGGATTGATGAGCCGCGTCGCTGCACATCTCGACCCGCGAGATGAAATCGGCCTGGTCGACTGGAAAGAGCAGAACATGCTGATGCTCGATCGCCACGCGATGGATTTTGGTTTCAGCGCATCGACATCACTGCAATTCACGCGGGGCGTGCAATGGCAGGCGGCCGCACCCACTGCACGCTGGCTGTTCGTGCAGGAGCCGGCCATGGGCAGCTGCGTGGATCGCCGCAAAGCCATCGACGTGGGTCATGCGAACCGGCGCGAGTGGTGGCTGTTCAAGGCGGATGCCGTCATACCCGGCTGCGTGCCGAAGAATTCGGATGAAGCACCGGAGCCGGAAGATGCTGCATCATGACCGCTGCCAACTGATCGCGCGGGATAACAACGCCGGCCTCAGTCGCGATCTGTCGTTATTGGCCAATGCATTGCAACACGTGGGATGCACCACGCAGATCACCGGCCTGCCGCATCGCGGTCGTTTTGCGGAATGGCTTACGCGCCTCAAACTCGCTCGCCAAGCGCCAGCCTTCGATGTGAACGTGATGCTGGAACGCATCCGTCCGGAATTCATGCGTGCGGCAAAGCGCAGTGTGCTGATTCCGAATCCGGAGTATTTCCGGCCGCAAGATAAAGCCGCACTGCCGTTGATGGATGCCATATGGGTGAAGACGAAACATGCCGAACGCCTGTTTCAGGCACTCGGCGTGACCACCCGTTATATCGGCTTCACCAGCACCGATCGTTACGACGCGAACGTTCAACGCAAGCAAGCGTTCTTTCACGGCCCCGGGCGCAGCGGCAACAAGGGCACGCAGGCCTTGTTGGCGTTATGGTGCAAGCATCCGGAATGGCCGATGCTCACCGTAGCGTGGCGCCGCAAACGCGTGGAGATCGAAGCCATGCCTGCGAATGTCACGCTGATCCGTGAACATCTGAGCGACGCCGACTACCGCCGTTTGCAGAACGAACATCGCTTTCACGTCTGCCCCTCGCAAACCGAAGGTTTCGGCCATTACCTGGTCGAAGCCATGAGCTGCCGCGCGGTGGTGGTAACGCTTGATGCCGAACCGATGAATGAACTGGTGACCGCCGAACGCGGCGTGCTCGTACCTGCGCAGGCGATCGGCATGCAGGATTTGGCGACATGCTACGGGTTTAAAGAAGCGGCAATGGAAGCGGCGATCGAGCAATGCCTGCGCATGGATGATGCGACGACTGAACGCATGGGTGAAGCTGCGCGCGCGTGGTATCAGCACAACCACACGGCTTTCCCAGGTCGCTTGCTAGGGGCGCTACAAGAATCCCGGGCTGCATGACGCTGAGGCAAACCCTAGGGATACCCTGATCTATTCCACGCACCCGGCATGACGTCCAGAAGACCCGCAGGGTGTGTTGCGTGGCACAGGGCAGACTGGCCGTCTGTCTAGACGCTGGGGCGCAGCGATACGCGCATACAGTGCGGTGACGGGTACATGGAATAGATCAGAGCATCCCTAGCTTTCAGCAAATTCAGCCACATGCTTGTCGATGCCAAGTTCGCACCGCACCAATCGCTGCTCGATACTCGCCTGCAGCAACTGGTTGTTCGGCAGACTCGGATGATTCACATCATCCTGCGCACGCGACTTGTGTTCCAGATGCATCGCCAGCGCGCACCACTTCAGGGCGCGGCGCCGTAATCCGGCATTTTCCAACCGCACGACCAGCTCACGATCTTCTGCGCCATAACCTTCCATGCGCTCATCGAAGCCGTTGACGCGCAGCAAGTCCTCGCGCCAGAAACTCATGTTGCAACTCATCACGCGGCCGCCACTGCGCGAACGCGCCTTCCAGCGCGCCAGAGCCGGGGCGCGGAAAGCGTAAAGCCGTTTGGTGCCGTCGAATTCGTGGAAGTTGGCCTTCACCCACGGCGCGTACACCGGCTTGCTGCCCGCCAGCAAACGCTGACTCTCTTCGTAGTTCGCCTTCAATCGACCGCCCTGCAAGAAATAACCCTGCTCGGCCAACATCAAATGATCGGCGATGAAATCCGGATGGATCAGCATGTCGCCATCGAGCAGAACGATGTAGTCGCCTTTGCTCGCCGCAATGCCACGGTTGCGTGCACGGGCAGCGCGGAAACCCAGGTCTTCTTGCCAGATGTGCTTCAAGGACACGGGAAAGTGTTCGCGCGCCTTGGCGATCACGGCAGCGGTTTCCGGGCCGGAACCGTCATCGGCAATCAGCACCTCATCCGGCAGACGCGTTTGCGCGGCCACGCTTTCCAGCACGTGTGCCAGGGCCGTCGGCCAGTTGTAAGTGATGATGATCAGCGAGACTTTCATGCGCTGCGTTGCCGGCCCAATGTCGTACTGAGCGCCAGCGGCAACCATGTGATTAACCAGCCGGGCCGTGGACTGTCGAGCAAGTGCGGCAGATCGAATTGCACCGCCACCGTGCCGAATACCCACAGACCGAACACGAGGAGGCCCAGCGTTTCACGACGGTGACACCACGCGCGCCAGCCCAGCACAACCCAGATGCCCACCCATAGCAGCACCGCGGGCAAACCCATTTCGATCGCGAGCTGCGCAAACATGTTGTGCGCATGGTCGAGCGTTTCGTCACCGGCCTGGATGGTGAATGCAGTGCCCTGCCCCAGGCCCTGCAGAGGATGTTGCAGGAACAGCTCCAGCGATTTGGCAAAAATCTGCGGCCGCAGCGACCAGCCGCGTTCCATCAAAACTTCGAAGCCCAATCCCACGCCAAGCGCACCCAACAGACAGATCGCACCGGCATACAACATCGCGCGCCGATCACCGCGGCAAAGGACCATGGCAAGCAGCGCCACAAACAGCGACGCCCATGCGCTGCGCGTAAAGGTCAGCAGCACGAACAGCGCCAGCACACTGATCGCCATCCATTTGGCGACGATCCAACTCCAATGCTCAAACCGCCACGGCCATAGCCAGATCAATGCGGCGCCCATGCCGGCTGCGGCAAGATTGGGATTGGCCATCACACCGATGCCGGTCAGGCGTCCGTCGAGAGGCGGGTGCAGGGCGAAATCCGCCATATCGACCACCGCTGCCGCCGCCAACGCAAAGCCGCACCCGGCCAGTAGCCAGCGCGTGCGTTGTTCGTTGCCGCCGAACACCCACTGGCTTGCGATCAGAAACAGCAGCACGCTGAGATTGCGCGTAGCCTCATCGCCACGATGCGGCGCATGACTCCACGCCAGCGAAATCCAGCCCCAGATCAGCAACGCGATCACCCACGGCATTTCCGGCAGCTTGCACAATTCGAGCAAGCGCCGTGGGCGCATGGCCACCAGCACCATCACCGGCAACCACATCGTCAACGCCAGCACAGACTGGTACGCCTTGCTGGGATTGTAGGAAGCACCGGCCGGCATCACCGCCATGCCGATGATCAACCACGCCATGCCCACGATCAGCAGACGCCGGATCCAACGGGTGGCCGTGGTATCGCGCTGTTCCGTCCATGCTTCCAGCCACACCGGGTTTTGCGGCGGTACCGTCATGCGTAGTGGCTCCGCGCAACCCGCAAATCGACGGCCGGTGATTGGACGAAGTCTGCCAAATGAGCATCCAGACCGAATTGGCAACGCACGAGGTGCTGTTCCTTACTGGCAAACAAAAGCTTGTTGTTGGGTAATTCGGGGTCGGCCGGATCCTGCGACGATACAGATCTATGTTCCAGATGCAGCGCCAGCGCGGCGAATTTGATCTGCGCGCGCCGCAGTCCCGCATTGCGCAGGCGGATGTCGATCTCCAAGTCCTCGCTGCCGTAACCGTGCATACGCTCGTCGTAACCGTTGACCCGCACCAGATCCTCACGCCAGAAGCTCACGTTGCAACCCATCGGATGCCCGGTGGAGCGCGCCTTGATCTTCGCCAGCCACGGCAAGCGCAAGGTGTGATGCCGGCGGCCGAAGTGCCAGGTGCTGCGGTCTTTCTCGTCTCGGAAATACGCATCAACGAACCAGCCGAATCGCGGTTTACCGCCACCGAGCAGGCGTGCTGTTTCCGCCACCGTGGTGCGGATGCGCGTACCCTGGAGAAAGCGTCCCGACTGGGCCAGGCTCAAGTGATCTTCCACGAAGTGCGGATGCGCCAGCATGTCGCCGTCGAGCTGGATGATGTACTCGCCGCTTGCCGCGGCGATGGCGCGATTGAGGATGCGCGCTTTGCGAAAGCCCTCATCCTCCTGCCACACATGCTTGATCGGCACGGGAAAGGTCTTGGCGATCTCGTGCAGCAGTTCGGCGGTGTCTTCACGCGAGCCGTCGTCGGCAACGATCACTTCATCCGGCAGGCGTCTTTGCCCGGCCAAGCTGCGCAGCGAGAGGGCCAGGGCCTCCTTCCAGTTATAGGTGGAGACCATGACGGTTACGCTGGCCACGGCTGATTTGGGCATGCGATCTACAGTTTCCAAATAAGAATCAGGAGTGCCGATGCATCATTTCGCCATGCGGTCCGGCAAGTATCGAGTGCGCGACAGGCCAAGTTGGCCCGTCTGGGGTGGCGCGCATCTTAACGTACCCGGTCACCCCGGAACGGAATGTGTCCGGAATGCTTGGAAGTCGCAGGGCGTGACGCCGCGCACGTCCCGCCCGCTAGAATGCGCCGATGGCTTCCCTCCTACCGCTTACGCTCGTTGTGATCACCCGCAACGAGTCGCAGAAAATCGCGCGCTGCCTGGATAGCGTGCCCTTTGCCGCCGAAAAGCTGGTGGTGGACAGCGGCAGCACCGACGACACGGTGGCCATCGCCCGCGCCCATGGCGCACGCGTCGTGCATCAGGATTGGCTGGGCTTCGGTCCGCAGCGCAACTTTGCCGCCACCCAATGCAGCCATCCCTGGCTGCTGGCGCTGGATGCGGACGAATATCTCACGCCCGAATTGATCGAAGAGCTGCAGCAACGCCTGCCCGATTTGATGGCCGGCGACACGGCCGCAGCGATCCTGCGCCGGCACCTTATCTACATGGGCAAGCCCATGCGCTGGTACCGCCCGGCAGTGGGCGAGAAGATGGCGCGCCTCTACCACCGCGATCGCGCTCGCTGGAGCGATGTACGTGTGCACGAATCACTGCAATTGGACGGCCCATCGGTCACGCTCAAAGCACCATTCCTGCACGACAACAATCCCAGCCTGGTTGAGAAGCAGTTGAAGGTGCTGCTGTACGCCGAACTGAAGTGCCGCGATTGGCTGGACAAGAACAAACCTGCGCGCATGTGGCAGACGCCGTTCGTGTTCGCGCTGGCGTTTTTCAAGGATTACGTGCTGCGCCTGGGCTTTCTCGATGGCTGGCGCGGCTATGCCATTGCGCAAACTGCCGCCAGCTACGCCGCATACAAACGCATGCGCTACTACGAAATGCGCCTGAATCCCGCCTCCCGCGGTACCGCCGCGTCTGCATTGACGCGCAGCGGCCTGGATCATTAGAGCCTGATTAGGGTCTTGGCGTGGCCCGCGCCGGGATCTGTTTGCCTGACGGGCAAGGAGGAACGAAGGCGTGTATGCCGATACACAACTGAGTAAGGACGCAACACGGCGGACAAACAGCCCTGGCCCGAAGGGTTGCCACGGTGCGTCCGCCATGCGGCAGCGCGCGGCTTGGCTTGCCAGCCAGGCTAGCGCTGCGCCACGCACTACCACCTGGCGAACGCACCGTGACAACGCGAGCCACGCCAAGACCCTAATCAGGCTCTGAATATGCCCAAGCATTATTTGCTCTACGGATCGGAACGCTATGCACTGGCTATCCTGCGCCCGCTGCAGGACGCGATCCGCGCGCGCGGCGACGAAACCGCTTGGTTTTTCGATGGCCCGGGGGCGGAGGATCTGGTCGAAGGCGAGCGCCTGCTCAGCGTGCAGGAAGCGCGGAAATGGAAGCCGATCGCAGTGATTACACCCGGCAATCATTTGCCGCATTTTTTCCCGGGCGTGAAGGTGGAAGTGTTCCACGGCTTCAACGCCGGCAAGCCCAGGCACGTCTACATTCGCGGCTTCTTCGATCTGTATTGCACCACCGGGCCGCGCGATACCGCGCAATTCGGCGCCTTGGCACAGAAGCTCGGGCATTTCGCCGTGACCGAAACCGGCTGGCCCAAGCTCGATCCCTTCCTGAAGGAAATCGCCGGACCGCTACCGCCCGTGCGCACGCCGCCGGTGATTCTCTATCACTCCACTTTCTCGCCCTCGTGGAGCGCGGCGGAAACCTTGTACGAAGAAGTGAAGCGCCTTTCACGCGACGGCCGCTGGCGCTGGATCGTGTCCTTCCATCCCAAGATGAGTTCCGAAACGGTCGCCAAATACAAAGCACTGCAGAACGAACATCTTACGTTCGCTGAGAACGACAACATTCTCGAGCTGTTCCCGCAGGTCGACATGATGTGTTCGGACACCTCGTCGGCGCTGAGTGAATTTCTGCTCACCGGCAAGCCGGTGGTGACATTCAAGAATCGCGCGCCGGGTCCGCAGCTGATCGATATCGACGACGCCGCGCAATTCGAACCGGCGGTCGAACGCGCCTTGTCGCGTCCGCCGGCATTGATTCAGGCAATCAAGGATTTCGGCGAGGCCATCCATCCTTATCATGATGGCCAGTCCAGCGAGCGCGTGCTCGATGCGATCGATGCATTCATTGCCAAGGGTGGGCGCAATCGCAAGCCGAAACCGGGCAATTGGTGGCGCAAGCTGAAGTTGCGCAAGCGCATTGGTTATTGGGGACCGGCTTAGCTTCGCATTCGCTCCCTCCCCCGCTTGGCAGGGGAGGGCTGGGATGGGTTTGCATGGGCTTGCGGTATTGCTCCAATTGATCGCGAGGTTGCTTCGCCCCAACCCTCCCCTGTTACACGTAGGGGAGGGAAGCATGCGCGTCACCATCAACCTGCGCGGTGCATCCTGGAACAGACGTATAAGGGCCTCGAAAGCCGAACCGGCTAGAATCCCGCCACCTCCAAGAAAAACGTCCAACCGTGCCGACTGCCTCCACTTATCGCCGCTTCGAAGTTCTGCGCAGCTTGTGGCCCTGGCTGCCGCTATGGACCGTGGTAGCGCTGGTCGCGATCTTCTCGCACGGGCCGATGCCGCTGTTCTCCACGCGCACGTTGGCCGTGGCCTGGGAGATGTGGCGCGATCATTCCTGGCTGGTCCCGCACATCAACGGTGAACCCTACAGCGAGAAAGTGCCGCTGTTGTTCTGGCTGATCCATGCCGGATGGTTCGTGTTCGGCGTGAACGATGCGTGGCCGCGCGTGCTGGAAGTGATTTTCGGCTGCGTGCAACTGGTGCAGTTGTCAGTACTCGCTCGCCGGCTGTTTCCTGATCGTCCATGGGTGTCGAAGGCTGCACCTTGGATGCTGCTGGCGTTGTGCTATGCGTTTCTGTTCGGCCTGCAGATCATGTACGAGGTGCTGCTCGCCGATTGCGTGCTCGGTGCGCTGCTATGCCTGACACCCGCGCTGCGCCGCGCCGAACCTCGCTGGTTCTTGTTCGGTCTGCTGATCGGTGCTGGCCTGCTCACCAAAGGACCGGTGATGCTGTTGCACATCATGTTTCCGTGGCTGCTTGGCCCATGGTGGAACGATTGGGCGCGCGAGCATCGCGGGCGTTGGTACGGACGTGGCGTGCTCGCCGTACTGCTCGGCTTTGTTTTGCTGGCGGCCTGGGCGGTTCCTGCGGGTTTCGCCGGCGGCGATGCTTACCGCCATCGGCTGTTCTTCACCCAGACCGCCGCGCGCGTGCTAAACGGCGCACAGCCGGCACAAGCGCAATCGCTGCAAAGCCATCCGCATTGGTTCGGTTGGTATCTGGTGTGGCTGCCGATGTTGCTGTTCCCGTTCACAGCCTGGCCACGGGCATGGGTGGCGGTGGGCAGCTTGCGCAAACCGCTTGAAGGCGGACTACGTTTTGCGCTGTGCTGGTTGCTGCCGTCATTCCTGCTGTTCTCCGTCATCAGCGGCAAGCAGTGGTACTACCTCTTGCCAGAGTTCGGTGGCTGGATGTTATTGCTGGCAGGTGCCATCGCGGTGCTGCGCGAGCGGAACGCCAAGCTGGCCGAGAATTACTGGCTGGGCAGTTGGGCGCTTGGCGCAGGCAGCATCGTGTTCGCAGGACTGCTGTTCGCGCTGCCATATCTAACGCTCGGACATGCACTCCACAACGAATGGATCGAAGGCGCATCTCCCTACAGCCGCACTTTCAGCGTGGCCTTTCTATTGCTTGGTTGTTTGTTGCTCGTGCGCGGCCGCGGCGAAACGCGGCGCGTCGCTGTGGCCGGATTGCTTGGCTCGCTCGCGCTCAACACCTTGTTCACGCTGACGCTGTGGCACAAGTACGATCTGAGCCCCACCATCACACTCATTTCTGCCGCGCAGGCCGATCATCATCCGATCGCTTACGAAGGCAATTACGAAGGCCAGTTCCACTTCGCCGGACGACTTGCCGACCCGATTGCGGAATTGCGCGACGGAATGGCCTTGCAGACATTCGCCAAAGAGCATCCCGACGGCCTGATCATTACGCACCCGGACAACTTGGACGCCTCGGCCTTGCGTTACGCCTTGCTGGCGCAACCGTTCCGCTCATCGTGGTTGGTGGTGTGGTCGGCGCCAACCGTCGCCGCGTTACGCGCGGGCCACACCCCGTCAGAACCCGCACAGGCGCCACGGGTGTTTCCTGCACCGACCACCGCTCAGTATCACTCGCAGTCGTGAGCCCTTCGTTGATCGAAAGCTTGCGCGCACAGTGCGATGGCCCGCGCGACGGCGCCTTGCTGCGGTTTTCGCTGGGCAATGCGCTGCTCAATGCGGGCGATCACGCTCAGGCGATCGACGCATTTCGTCGTGCGGTGACGTTCGATCCCAACTATTCCGCTGCGTGGAAATGGCTGGGCAAAGCCTGTCTAGCCGCGCATGACGAAACCGGCGCTGCCGCTGCCTGGCGGCAAGGTATCGCGGTAGCGCAGCAGCGTGGCGATAAGCAGGCCGAGAAAGAGATGACAGTGTTTCTGCGTCGCATCGAAGGCGCGTAGCTTGAGGTGTGAACCCCAACAAATGTCCGCGCGCGGCAAAGTCGAGGCTTGCACCCAAATACCCTCAATACGGACTCGGCCGGTTATCCGCCGAATACCGCTTGTAATGCCATTGATACTGCGCAAACGCGAGATTCACGCAGCTCTCCACCCCACGATTGAGCGCCGCGCATGCACGCGGCAAATCCGCATTATCCAAGCCTTCCGGCGCGGGCAGAAAGTGGATGCGATATCCCTCGCCACGCGGCAGCCGTTCTGCAAAAGCGAATAACACCGTGGCGCCAGTGCGCGCCGCGAGCCGAGGTAGCAATACCATCGTCATCGCCTCGCGACCGAAGAACGTCGCAAACTCGCCCTCCCCCGCGCGCGGCTTCTGATCCGGAAGAATGCCCACCGTGCCGCCCGACGCCAGCCGCTTGTACAAAGTGCGCACGCCGGCACCCTCCGCCCGCACTTGTTCCGGCGCCAGCGCACCACGCACTTTGCGCAACAGCGCCTCCACCGCGGCAATGCGCGGCGGACGATAGAGGATGGCGATTGGCGTCTTGCGACACAGCCAATAATTGAGCAATTCCCAGCAACCCAGATGGGGCGCCGCGATGATCACGCCTTTGCCGGAAGCAAGCGCTGCGTCGAACAACGCTTCACCACGCACCTCGCGTACCAGATCGAGTGCACGTTCGGCACCCGCGCCCCATATCTTTACGATCTCGGTGATCGACTTGCCGCCTTCGATCATCGCTTCCCGCACCAGCGCAGCCCGCGCGCGTTCATCGAGCTCCGGCTTCACGATGCCCAGGTTCACCGCCGTGTAGCGCGCCATCTTCCCATCGCGCCGCAACGCCAAGCGCCCGAGCAACGTGCCGCACTCCTGCAGCCAGCGCAGCGGCAACAGGCCAAGCAGGCGCAGCAGCAGGTAGACGACATAGATGTCTGGACGCATGGATTGGGAATGTCGCGGTGACGGACGAACGCGTAAGGGTAAAGGGCAAGCAGCGATTGAGCGAATGCTTCGTGCTTGCCGCGACCAGTCCCCTTCCTGCGTGCCACCGGGGAAGGCACCCCCTCAAGCATCCACCTTCCCTGCCGTTGACCACTTCAGAGATCAAGCCTTTTCCCATAGCGTCGCGTCACACGTCGTTATCGCGCGCGCTCCGCCCCTTTACCGAACAGCTATCGCCCTGCAGAGTGACCCGCACCTCTTCGTAACGCACACATATCCCAGCCATGATCGCCCTTATTCAGCGCGTGCTCTCCGCCCGCGTCGAAGTCGACAATGAAACCGTAGGCGCCATCGGCCCCGGCCTGCTGGCGCTAGTCGCCGTACAGCCGGAAGACGGCGAAGCACAGACCAAGCGCATGGTGGAACGGCTGCTCGGCTACCGCGTGTTCTCCGACGACGCCGGCAAAATGAACCGCTCGCTGGCCGATACCGGCGGCGGCCTGTTGCTGGTAAGTCAGTTCACCCTGGCCGCGGATACACGCTCGGGCATGCGGCCCAGCTTCACCAGCGCAGCTTCGCCCGAACACGGCCGAACCTGGTTCGAAAGACTGGTGGAACTGGCGCGCACAATGCATCCGAGGGTGGAAATTGGGTGCTTTGGTGCCCATATGCAGGTACATCTGGTCAACGATGGTCCTGTCACTTTCTGGCTTGAGGTGCGTTAGGTGACCAGACCAGCGCACAACCCCTACGAACGCTGTCACTCCCCTCGAAACCCGCGATTTGGCGCGATTTTTGCGTGCCAATGGCAGCGAATTTTTCTCTTGAAAACTGGTCAAAAAAGCATCACATCGCTATACTGATTGGTTCCTATCCCGCGGCGGACGGTATGAATAACAAAGCCCACGAGCAACAGTCGGAAATCAAAGCGCTTATCTCCAAAGGTTTGGAGCAGGGCTATCTGACTTACGCCGAAATCAACGATCACCTTCCTGACGACATTGTCGATCCGGAGCAGATCGAAGACATCATGGCGGTGCTCAAGGGCGTCGGCATCGACGTGCACGATGCCGCTCCCGATGCCGACCCGCTCGCCGACGCCGCGCCTGGCGCCGCCACCGACGACGAAGCCGCCGCCGAAGAAGCCGTAGCCCTGCTCTCCGCCGTTGACTCCGAAGTAGGCCGTACCACCGACCCGGTGCGCATGTACATGCGCGAAATGGGCACGGTCGAACTGCTCACCCGCGAAGGCGAAATCGCCATCGCCAAGCGCATCGAAGAAGGCCTCACCCAGGTCCAGACCTCGCTGGCCAGCTTTCCGCTGACCATTGAGCTGCTGCTGGAAGAATACGACCAGCATCTGGACGGCAAGCGCCGCCTCAGCGAAATCCTGGCCGGCTTTGCCGACCTGGAGCAAGCCGCCGACGCCGCGCTGGCGGAAGCCGAACTCGCCGCAGCCGAAAGCGATGCTGAGGTGGACGAGGATGAGGACGAAGGAGCCGCTGGCGACGGTGAAGAGGAAGAAGCCGGCCCCAGCGGCCCCGATCCGGAAGAAGTGAAGCGCCGCATGGAATTGCTGCGCGACCACTACAGCAAGTTCCAGAAAGCCGCCGCCAAGGCCACCGACATCAACGACAAGAAGGTGACCAAGCTGCGCGAGCAGATGGCCGAGGAGTTCCTGAAGCTCAAGCTCCCGTCCGCACTGATCGACAGTTTCGTGCGCCGCCTGCGCGAAGTGGTGGGCCATATCCGCCATCACGAGCGCGTGCTGATGGACGTCTTCGTCAAGCACGTGAAGATGCCCAAGGGCGAATTCCTGAAAGCCTTCCCCAGCAACGAGGGCAACCTCGCGTGGGCGGAAGAGCTCGGCCGCAAGCGCCAGAAATGGTCGCCGAACATCAAGACCTACCGCGAACAGATCGATGCTGAGCAGCAGAAGCTGCTGGACATCGAGAAGAAGCTGTTCCTGCCGCTGACCGACATCAAAGAAATCAACCGCAGCATGTCGGTAGGCGAAGCCAAGGCTCGCCGCGCCAAGAAGGAAATGGTGGAGGCCAACCTGCGCCTGGTGATCTCCATCGCCAAGAAATACACCAACCGCGGCCTGCAGTTCCTCGACCTGATCCAGGAAGGCAACATCGGCTTGATGAAGGCGGTGGACAAGTTCGAATACCGCCGCGGCTACAAGTTCTCCACGTACGCCACGTGGTGGATTCGCCAGGCCATCACCCGCTCGATCGCCGACCAGGCGCGCACCATCCGTATCCCGGTGCACATGATCGAAACGATCAACAAGCTCAACCGCATCTCGCGCCAGATGCTGCAGCAGTTCGGCCGCGAGCCCACGCCGGAAGAGCTGTCCAAGGAAATGGAGATGCCGGAGGACAAGATCCGCAAGGTGCTGAAGATCGCCAAAGAACCGATCTCGATGGAAACCCCCATCGGCGACGACGAAGATTCGCATTTGGGCGACTTCATCGAGGACTCCAACGCCGCCTCGCCGATCGATTCGGCCACGGAAACCGGCCTGGTGGAAACCGTGCGCGACGTGCTCGCCGGCCTCACCCCGCGCGAAGCGAAGGTGCTGCGCATGCGCTTTGGTATCGACATGAACACCGACCACACCCTGGAAGAAGTCGGCAAGCAGTTCGACGTCACCCGCGAGCGCATCCGCCAGATCGAAGCGAAGGCACTGCGCAAGCTGCGTCACCCGAGCCGTTCGGAACAGCTGCGCTCTTTCCTCGACATCGACTGAGCAGCACGCCGTTAGCTACCTACCAAAAGCCCCGCCAACGCGGGGCTTTTGTTTTGCCCGCTCCCCTGCTTGCATGGGAGGGCTGGGATGGGCTCAGACAATCTTGCGCGATGCTCAAACGCGCCTTGCAACCACCTATATGCACTGCGGCCATCGCAACATCGCCGCAAGCTCGCTTCACCCTAACCCTCCCCTACGACACGCAGGGGAGGGAATCATACCGGCAAGAACAAATTTGCCCGGCAAAGAGCACGAAGCGCTCACTCAACCGCCTCAGTGCACGTCATAAAAAAACTGCTCCTGCACAACTTTGTCGCCCTTCACGTGGTACACGCAGATCTCGCGCATATCCGCCCTGCCACGTCCTTTCATCGTGACATCCAGATGCATCGCCACACTGAACCAGCCGTCCGCAACCACCGGATCGCTGACTTCATTCTTGTGAATCTTCTCCACGCTCGCCTGGAACTGATGCCCTTTCTCCAGGATCGCCTTCAATCCCTTCGCGTTACCCATCGGGCCGGTCGCCATCTCCTGTGGCTCGATGCTGATCGCATCCTTCGCATAAAGCTCGTTCTGCGCCTGCTCGTACTTGCCTTCACGACACAGCGCTACCAACCGCTTCGCAACCGTTTCAGTGCTCATGGTTCCACCTCCGCTTAAAAGGGGGTAACCAATTTAAGCCCGCCAACGTTAAAGAATCGAACACATGACAGACACCCGCCGACTTTCTTTTGCGGCGCGCAACAGCACCAACTACCGTTGTCATGCTGTTATCATTCCGCGCGAGATAGGGCCTATAGCTCAACGGTTAGAGCAGGGGACTCATCGAAAGGTGCCGTCGCGCAGTAATGCGCGAACGGGAACGGGATGAATTCAGGGAACCCGCAGCGACGCCAATGCGGATCGGCGGCAACCCTGAGCCAAGCCGGCGGTACACCGCCGGAAGGTGCAGAGACTACCTGAGGACTTCAGCGTCCTTCATAACAGGCTCGAGCGTCCCGCACCCCACCCGCACGTTGTGAAACGTCGGAGGGTGAAGAGATAGTCCGCGCCGAGAGGAAACTTTCGGAACACGCGAATCCCTTGGTTCCAGGTTCGAATCCTGGTGGGCCCACCAATTCTCCATCTCGCAGCATCTTGTGCGCGATCCGACAAAGTTTGGCCAAAGTGGCCAAACTTTCACGGACGTCCGGCATGTTTGGCCGCGACACTGAAAACACCGTTAAGCATTGCGCTATACCGGCCTAACTCAATAAAACTTAGTTTCGCCGATAGATCCGCGTGCCCTTTGCAAAGGGATGGCGGCACTCTTCTTCGGGATCCACCGCGGCAACGTCGATAGACAGCCCTGGCTCCGTTATATGCGGCTGAATAGCCGCTACAGTTGCCCGCAGCACCCTTTCCCGCGCATTCCTGTCAACGATTACCGCAATGAACAGCGTTGGATAGAGCCTGCTGTGCTCCCAGCGGAGACCACTGAAGAAAAGCTACGTGAAGCATTCAAGTCAGCAAACGCAATCGTCGCACTCGAAGGCTGGATTCCCTCCCCCGACGACCTGGCCATTCAAGAGCGCGTGATTCGTGGCGAGCTGACATACGACCAAGGGGTGCGACAGCAAATCAAACCCACCGCGACGTCAGCCTTGATGTAAGCCTGCACCATATCGCACGCATGCTCGGCAACCTGCTCCGCGCTCACGCCGCGCTCGCCGAACGTGGTGAAGCGTTCGGTGGCGTGTTCCGATTCGACTTTGATCATCAGCGCGTTGCCGGGACCGAGCGCGGGTTTGATCTCATGCAAATACAGCGCTTTCTCCGAGAGGCCGAGCCGACGCGCCACCACCTTGAGCTCGCGCTCGGCCACGCCTGCATTGAGATTCGAAATCAACGCGCGCGCCGATACCCTCATCGCTGAGATCTTCATTCGTGAACTTACCGTCACACGCCCAAAGAAAAAACGCACCCGGTGTAAGAGATCGCTCGGCTAACTTCGTCAGGTTTTCAGGAAGCTCATCGGTATGCAGTCCTCCCGCCAGCCCGGACTGTAGTGCCCAGGCCACATACATTCCCGTGTGCGTGGCACCCGCACTAGCTGGTAGATCCTTAGGAAAGCTGCCTCCCGAATGCCAGGATGCGTCATCGTATTTCACAGCACGATTCCTTGGTTGAGCCCCTTCGCCACACTTAACCTCCGCTTTCAAGCTTCGCGTTCATCTGAGCGACATAAAAATCAAGAGGCATTGCGGTGCCAAAAACTTCTACACCTCCTGAATTCCTAAGCACAGCAAATGGTGCATTACCAGCCAACGCATCACTTAGTTTTCCAGACATCAAATGATCGTGTGACTGATAGAAGAAAACCCATCCAAAAGCCTCCTCCAGCACTTTTGTGACTTGAAGACGCGGACAGCCATCAGCTTCCATCTGAGCAAGGTAGCCGGCCGCAATAGCTTCTGCTTCTTTTAAATCAACCATAATTCAGTTCGTTCGCAGCAAGTTAAAAGTAGTATATCCACCAGTGTTGGCCTCGCCACCCGTTTGGCCATCTAAATACCTTATGTTTCCTTGCTGGTTTACCACATTGAAAACGTGGCCAGCTTGGCCGTCGCCTCGACTTCCATAGACTATTCCTAATGCGCCATCTCCAGCATCTGACATCTCCTGCGAGATATCATCGATTGTTGTCGGGGGGCCAAAGGTGCCGCCATATGTTTGCTCTAAAACGCTGATCGGCACTGGACCAGGCGAAGGCAAAGCGGAGGCCGGATTTCCACTAAGCGTTGAGTTAGTGGCAATTGCGCAGTTGACGCAATTCTCCGTGCGTCCCTGATTACCGTAACCAGGGTTGACATTACGGATTGACCCCGCGTTTATATCTGCGTCTATTTCTTGCCTCAAGACGGGCCCTGGATCGGGCGCCCCATTTGCTAAACACTCACCACGATCCATATCTTGCTGATATTGAGTCGGCGGTGGTTCATTAGCCTGGTTCGGCCCCAGATATCTCGACTCCCGAAAAACATCGGGTTCTTCAGCAGGATCTCTAGGATCTGTTTCTTGTAACCCTAGCGAGTCTCTGTAATTTAGAGTGCTTCCACCCACGTAGGCGTACAGGCTCGATTGTCCACCAGACAAACCTAATGGGTCGACTTGACCATAACGCCCCGTACCCGGTTCGTAATAACGGTTGATGTTGTAATTGAGGCCTGTCTCAACATCGTAATATTGTCCCGGGAAACGTAAGTTGTAGGTATAGCCGTTACTGGTTGGCTGTTGCTCACCCCATGCATTCCCTTGATAGGCCCAGCTCCAAACGCTATTGCCACTACCGTCAGCAACCGCACGCGGCGTCCCTATCTGATCTGCTGTGACGTAGGCAATCGATGTCGTAGCACCCTGGATATCAAGGTTGGCAATAGGAATGCCGTTGAAGTACACATATTCTCGGTTGGTTGCGCCGTATTCGCTCAGAAGCCTGCTGCCCGAGCCATAGTTGTAACGCTCTACCGAACTCCCCGCAGTCTTCGATATCCGCTCCCCCAAGGCGTTGTACGCATAGGTCGCGACCGTGCTCTGATTGACTTGGGCCACTGTCATGCGATTGCGCGCGCTGTAACCGAATCCGTATGTGCTGCCCGCTTGGGAGATCGCTGTGGTATTGCCGTCGGCATCCACGGTGCGAGCCGCGTTGCCCGTGGCGATCAGTTGGTGAGTGTTGGTGTTGTAGTTGTACGTACCTGTCGACAGACCACTGCCCGTCTTGGTCAGGCGGTCACCTGTCTGATTGTAGGTAACGCTATCGAGCGTGCTGCCATCAGCTTCCGTGATGCCAGTCAGGCGATAAAGCGGATCATAGCTGTACGTTTCCGTGGCCGGATTGGCGCCAGGACTGTTGCCGATGGCGGTGATATCCCCCATCGCATCTCGGGCTACGTGCAACGTGAAGGCAGGGCTGACGAGATCGGTCAGGCGGTAATTCGCGTCGTACGTCCGCGTGATTGCCTGGCCATTGCCCAAGGTGTAGCCACTCACCGGCCCGAACGGCAGATAGGTAACGTTGCTCACCAGCGTGGTGGTACCACTGCTCGTGGTAGCCGTCACACCGCTGACGCGACCGTTCGCGTCGTAGGTGTAATTCACTTGGTTACCGCTGGGGTGCGTGATGTTAAGGAGCCTGCCGGCAGCACTGCGAGTGTAGGTCGTGACGTCCGTGTGGCCATTGACCGCTTGGCTTACCTGAGTCACATAGCCTTGGGCGTTGTAGCAAAAGACTGTGGTGACTGCGTTCTCGACGATACGCGTCAGATGATTGATGGGATAAGACGTCGTGCAGCCAGTAACGCTGTTGGGTTCGTCATAAGTGTAGGTGGCGTTCTGGGTGCTGTCGGTGTAACTGGCACTCAGGCGACGGTTCTGAACGTCATAGGTATAGGTAACAGTGTTGCCATTGGCATCGGTACCCGTCAGCACGTTGCCGGCCGCATCGTACGTCCGGGCCGTCACGCCGGAGTCGGGGCTGGTGACGCTGGTGGGGTCGGATAACCCGTCGTACTGATAGGTCGTGTTGAGGCCACTTGGATCGGTCACCTGAGTGAGGCGATCCAAGGCATCGTAGGTATAGGTCGTCTTCGTATTGGCGGTTTGCGCCCAAGCGGAAGTAGCGCCAGCTATCGCTGCCAAGGCGAGAATCAATTTGGCGAGCGGCCTTACCCGCGCACCCTCGCGATGACGCACTCGGTTCCTCGTAGTCATCATTTCATCCCCTGCTTGCCTATCAGCGTGCATGCCATCGCTTCGTGATGAAGCCTCGCCGACTGAAGAACGTATCAACGTCTGTGTCTGATCCATGGCTACGCCCCTGTCAGTTCGTGCCGTTGTAGTTGTCGAGCGTCTGCACCAGGCGATTCAGTGCGTCGTAACTCAATTGCCGCTGGATACCTAACCCATCTGTGCTTTGCACCAAGTTGCCGTTGGCGTCGTAGCTGCCACTTGTGCTGGCATTGAAGACCGTGTGATTCAGGCCGTCGACCACCGTGGTGAGCTGTCCGAGCGTGTTGAAGGTACGGCTCAGGCTCTTACGCGCATTGCCATTGGCGTCATAGGCCTGTTCGGCGGTTTTGTCGCTGGCTGCATCCAGCGTGTATTGGACGTAATCACCCGAGGAACTGGTGATCTTCACCAGGCGATGGGCGGCGTCATAGCCATAGGTCATCGTCACGCCGTCGGGGTCGGTGACCGTCTGCACGGCGCCGTAGGAGGTGTAGGTAAAGGCGGTACTGACACCACCCACGCTGCGCGACGCCAACCAGCCGCGTGGCGTATAGGTGAGATCGGTGTTGATGCCATTCGCATCGGTGATACGCGTAACACGTCCCGCTCCATCATACGAAGCGATGGTCGTCACATGGCCGGAAGCATCGGTGATCGTATGCAAGTCACCCGGCTGATAGCAGGCCGCACCCGGTGTGCCGCAATTCGTGGCGCTGCTGCTTAAGTAATAGCTATACGTCGTAGTCTGCGTGGAATCCGTCCGTGGGCCGGCAGCCGTCAGCAGCAAACCGATCAAGGGGCACTGCGTGGTATCAATGGCTGTGCAGTACGTGTACGTCCACCGACGCACACCCGCAGGAACGGTGCCTGTGTTGGCACAGGTGTAGCCGGACGTCGCGCTGTTGCTCGGATCGATCTCGCAGCGAGCCAGCACTTGGCCGTTGCCGTTGTAGACCCATTGCGTACTGGCAACGGCTGTGCCGCTGGCATTCGTAACCGTGCGTGTCAGTGGAACGCGCAACGCGCTATTCCATGTCATCGCTGTCGTACGTTGGTTGGCCGTACTTGGCGCATCGATTTCCTGCGTGAGCAAGTCATTGGCGTCGTACGTCGTCTGGACTTGATTGGCGTTGAAGTCCGTATAGGACGCGGGATAGCCATTGGTGTCGTACGTGCGGGTTTTCCATGCCTGGTTGCACTGCGGCCCGCAGGATTGGCTGAGGCTCGCCATAGCAGCAGCACCGTTAGTGGAGTTGAACTGCACGGTGGCACTGAGACCCAAGGGGTACTGCACGGTCGCCGAGCTGTCGCTGTTGTAGGTAATTTGCGTGGAGCCTACGTTGCCGGCAAAGCCCGTCGACGTGGCGAGTCCATTGCTGTTGTAGGTGGTATTGGCATAACGAGTGCTGCTTTCATCCACCACGCCCGTCATGGCATTGGGAAGGTTCTTACCACCCGTCAGCGACGATTCGTTGTACACATATTGACGTATCTTCCCATCGGGGTATTGGGCAGTGGAAAGGTTGCCCTTCGAATCATAGGTATACGTCAATGCACCACCATCGGGCAGCGTGACCTGACTTACTTGGCTGTTGCTGTTATAGATGAGGTTGAGCTGACGCCCTTGTGGGTTCGTGACCATGATCAGCAAACCTGTCTTTGGGGCTATCGTGCTGGGCGTCGTGGCGGTGCTATAGGTCAACGTATCTCCTTGGCCGGTTTCATCCTTGATGGATTGCAGCACGCCGTTGGTGTCGTACGTTTCGTATAGGCGATATGCGGCAACAAATAACGTGTAACTGGTAGCGGCCCCTTTCGCGTTGTCCGTCTCGATCAGCTGGTCTGGCGTTTTAATGGAAGGCGTCCACGTGCCATTCGTCTTAAAGAAGACGAATGTTTTTCCATCGGGCCTGAGTGCCTGGATGAGCGGTGTGTTGGGGGTGCCTGCCGCCACTCTCAGGGATCGATTAAAGCTATGCGTCCATCCGACACCGATATTGGTGTTGGGTTGCATAAAGCTGTTGTAGAACCGTCGAAAGGTCAGCCCCGGCGTACCGACGAAATCATCCTCTTGGGCGTATTTATTACCGGTCGACGCATTGATCGGGTCACCGACATTCGGGCTGCCTGCCGGATTCCCAGAGTTATCAGAGCAGCCGCAGTTTGGACCGCCAAGACCACCGTCCGTCATGTCGCCAGTGCCAACATTGGCTACGGGGTCAATTGAACAGTCCCAGATGCCGTCAATGCCGCCGTTGTCCCAAGTGCCGTTATAGATCTCATAGCCGTAGGAATAAACCGCCGTGGAACCAGGGCGAGACGGATAGGGCGTTGCGTAGCAATACCACATGATGCTTGACGTGGAATTGAGCTGGCCTTGCGTACAGTTCTGAGCATTCATGAAGTTTCTAAGCTCAATGCACGACGCCGCGTCCGCGTGAACAACGGTCGATAACCATGGCGAGCTCATCAACAGAAAGAGCGCGATGGTTAACCGCCGCCTGAAGTTGTTCGAGCCTCGAAGCGATGCCGCGGCTGAGGAAGCTCCTGGGCAATCCGCTACGTCCACAGTCGTAACAGGTTCAAGTGACTCGAATGCATTCCGCACCCAAGCGATGAGGGTTCGGACGATCCTGCGAAACCGTTCCATGCGTTTCCCCTTCGTAATCGATCTAATAAACGTTGAAACTAACACCCCTCACGACTTGGCGATCGCCTAGTTCGTGCCGTTGTAATTGTCGAGCGTCTGCACGAGGTGATTCAGCGCGTCGTAGCCCAACTGGCGTTGAATGCCCAAGCCATCGGCGCTTTGCGCCAGATTCCCATTACCGTCGTAGCTGTTGCTCGCGCTGGCATCGAAGATGGTGTGACTGAGACCGTCCATCACCTTGGTTAACTGACCCAGCGTGTTGAAGGTACGACTTAGGCTCTTGTGCAGAGCGCCCGTTGAGTCGTACACCTGCTCCGCGGTTTTGTTGCCAGCAGCATCCAGGGTGTACTGCGTGTAATTGCCCTGTGCATCGGTGATCTTCACCAAGCGGTGCGCGGCATCGTAGCCGTAGATGGTATTGACATCATCCGGATTCGTGATGGTTTGTACGGCACCATAGGGCGTGTACGTGAAAGAAGTGGTGGCGCTACCGACGCTGCGCGAGGCGAGCCATCCACGCGTGGTGTAAGTCATGTCGGTGTTCACTCCATTGGCATCAGTCACGCGCGTAATGCGACCATTGGCATCATAGGAAGCCATGGTCGTAACGTGGCCAGCAGGATCTGTGACGGTGTGCAGATCACCCGCTTGATAACAGGCTGCACCAGGCGTGCCGCAGTTCGTCGCGCTACTTGCCATGTAATAGCTATACATCGTGGTTTGGGTGGTGTCGGTACGCGGGCCAGTGGCCGTCAACATCAGGCCAACGAGAGGGCATTGCGTGGTATCGACGGCCGTGCAGTAGGTGTAGATCCAGCGACGCACACCGGCCGGAACTGTACCGGTGTTGCTGCAGCTATAGCCAGAAGCGGCGCTATTGGCGGGATCAATTTCGCAACGAGCCAGCGTTTGACCAGTGCTGTTGTAGACCCATTGCGTACTGCTGACGGAATCGCCCGCGGCATCCAGGACAGTGCGCGTGAGCGGTAGGCGCAAGGAGGTGTTCCAGGTGAGTTTGATGGTGCGCTGACTTGGCGTGCCTGATGCGTCGATTTGCTGGTCGAGCAATCCATTGGCGTCGTACGTTGTCTTGGTGACATTGCCGTTCCAATCTGTCGTAGATGCCGGGTATCCATTGGCATCAAACGTCGCGGCCGCATTGGGCTGGCCACATTGCGTTCCGCACGGTACGCTCGCTGAATTCGTGTGCATGGAACCGTTTGGCGTCACAAAACCCAACGTCGTTTGTGCACCAGTCGGATAAGTGACGGAGGTCGTTCCATCTGCGTTGTAGGTGACCTGGGTTTCGTCGATGTTGGAGGCAACCATTGACATGATGGCCTGCCCTTGAGCGTTGTAGCCGATGGTGGTGAAGCGCGTGTTCGTTTCATCGATATCGCCCGTCAGCGCATTGGGCAAGCTGGTACCACTCGTCAGCGAACTTTCGTTGTAAACATACTGGCGCTTGGAATGATCGGGGTAGGTGACCGATGCGAGGTTTCCGATAGAGTCGTATGTGTACGCAAGCGCACCGCCATCGGCTCCGGTGACCGTCGTGATTTGTGAACTACTGTTGTACGTGAAATTGAGCGAACGCCCCCGAGGATCCGTCACAGTAACAAGTAAGCCTGGTGCGGGAGCAATGCTAGTCGGAGTCGAAGACGTGCTGTACGCAAGCGTCGTGACCAGCCCATCTGTATCCGTTATCGATATCAGGCTGCCATTCTTGTCATAGCTTTCTTGATAGCGTGTCGAAGCATCGAAGTAGCTCCACCCTGTCAGGTTGCCTGAGCTATCGGCCTGTTCAATCAAACGATCTGCAACATCCGTATCGGTTTGCCACTGACCAGACACCAGCTTGAACTTGACTTCTATACCGCTAGGGCGATAGACGGTTACCAAGTAATTGGTTCCATCCGTCAAATATTCCACGCTGCGATCGAAGGAATGCCTCCAATTAGCTCCTACATGGGCCTGCGCAATAGAATTCTGGCTGTTGTAGTAGCGATGGAAGCTCAGTGATCCGAGTGATAGGTCTTCATCATCCCTGTATTCATTGCCCGTGGCGGTATTGATAGGGTCGCCAGCGCAGTTGCACGGTTTACCTAAGTTCTTCCACGTCGCATACGACATGGCTGTTGCGATGACCCGCCCCCACCCACCACAAGAGTTGTACAAAGGCATCTGAGCGACCTCGCCCAGCATCCCGTCGTTGTTATTTGTGGTGTAAGGATTTAACAGCTGAACCGTATAGGTACAGCCGGCTGGGGGTCCCCATCTATGACCATAGTCGATCCACCACGCAGCTATCGCGGCGGATATGGAGCCGAACGGGCCATGATTGTTGTACCCATACTGATAGTACGGTGGCCCATAGTAGGTGGTATTTGTGGTTGTTTGGGTGGCTGCTCTAATTAGTTGAGGGGATGCGGCCACCGAAGCAATGGATGCTCTCTCGGGAGCTGTGGAAGCGCTGGCGGGTACTCTCTGTGATGGATCAGCCTTTCCATCTGTAGCTAATGCGGTAGCCGAGCCTGACATGCTGATGGCGCCCATCAGGCATACATATAGAAGCAGCTTCATGCACTATCCCTTGCTTTTTGAGAATGGCGTACCAGAACGCGCCGAATTGACGTGCGTAACCCTTTTAAGCATGCACGAAACTTTCACGCCGCTGAAGGATGCACAGAAAATCGTGATGAACTTGTGACGCCAGACTAGTTCAGCAGTAAGAAACGCCTCTTGTTTTTTGTAGGACTTTTCCTACACGTGAACAGCGCTTTGTCGGGCGCAATGAACTGCGATCTGCATCCACGCCCCACGGCAACGCGCGCCGCTGGTTCTGGCCCTATCAGCCACTACGGTGGTGCCCCCATTAGTGATCGAGTGTTCGAATGACGCCCGAGGTCCGCCGGCCGCGCGCTTGCCCCCGCCACGCCCGCGATGCCTTCCAAGGTCGATTTCGACGCAGCTATGCGCGATCCATCAAAGTTTGTCCAACGCGAGCTGCCTGAAGAATAGGGAATATTAGTCACCGCTAACAGTGATCAACCTATCTTTCCGGCCCACGCAGGAGCATGCGACAAATTTTTATTGCGTGGTAGACACAAAAAAATGGACTCTGAGCCTGAGGTTCCCCACGTTTTTTCATGCATGGAAGACCCCGTTTTTGCGCCTATTCCCAAACGCCGCAGCAAGCTCAACATGCGAAGCTATTGACGACGAGCTTACGGACAGACGCTCAGCTCGTTCGTCTCCCTAGAATGACGAGCCGCATCAATTCAGGGTTGTTTGTTCAACCTGGCGATGAGTTCTGGCGACCATGTTGCAAGTGTCGCTCCCTTGGCGTTTGCCTGCTGCGCGATCTCGTTGTACATGACGAGTAGCTTTCGAGGATCGAGAAGGCATTCGTTGAAGGCGGATCGTCCGTATTGCTTTTCGATCAGGACGGCCATCTCGTAGCCGACGGTGTACCAGGCACCCTGGACATCTCCCCAGAATGGAGCGGCTCTGCGTTGGATTTCTGCGTCGGAAGTCAGTTTCCCGTTGAGAATATCCATCAGAAGTAGCTGGATAGCCTGCAGGTCGGTGTTGAAATGCATCATGTCGCCGTCCCATCGGGCTCGCGCCAATCCATCGTCTTCCCAATGTGGGTGGCGGTCCGACGACCCGGCTGCAGCGAGCATGGCTTCGCCTTCGCCAAACGCGCTCATCCAATTCATCGCCATTTTTATATTGGGCGGGAGTCCAGCCTGTATCGCGTCCTGTTGTTTTCCCAGGCTTGCCAGCCCGATGTGGTGGCTTTCATGGGCAACGGTATTTTCGAATTTGTCTTGAGATTGCTTTTCGAGATAAAGGAAGATCGCAGGGCTTTCGCCCGGCTTTGCCCAGACGAAGCTGTTGTGCTGCGGCTTGATCTCAGGAAAAACGCGGGCCTTGATGGTTGCACCAGGAGGCAGCCATGACAGCACCCCTGTTCCCAGCGCCGTCATGTTCGCCTTCTCAATGCTGACGAGTGTTTCGTGCCACTCTGCTCGCTTGCCGAGCGTTTCGGGCTGAAGAAGAAAGTGCTTGAACGTCTCATCGGTGAAAGGTCGACCCATGGCCTTCTGCCGCTCTTTCAGCCATTGGTATGGAACGGTTGCAAACAGCGCTTGCCAATCCGAAGGGATGACCGTTTGATGCGCCGCTTGCTTGTCGAGAATTCGCAACGCCTGCTCGGCCTCCGATGTGTCCATGACAAGCTGGACTGAGGGCGACGCCTGGGCGGCGGCCAATCGAGTTCCGCATAGAAGCAAAATGAAAAGAGCGACTGCGGGTATGCGCATGGCAACCATTCCTTAGCAAAGGATGATGCTGTCTTTCGATTCATCGTAGCGTGCTGGTGCGCTGGCCTGGAATAGGTAAGAAGCTATGGATTCCGTGGCGTTTACATTTCAACGATAAGAAAGCTGCCTTCACCATCGTTGCAACCCTTGGCGTCAATTTGCCAAAGGTCGATGAAAAAACTGTTGAACCCCTGGCGAATTTGAAAAATTGCTATTTGGTCCCGCTGGGCCCATGATGAACTCATGTTTTTAGGGGTATGGGTCCCGACATCTCACGGGTGATCGCAAATCATCGCCTATGAGTCTTACCCTGCTTTTCACAGGCAGGGCTTCCTCTCGTGCTGTCGCGCACTTTCGCGACTGTCTTTTAGGCAAACCTATTATGTCCCGCATTAATGAGCCGCTTTCAGCGGCCCAGATTCATACTGTCTATGCAACAGAGAAGGCGTTCAGCAATCAGCCCTCTGGTACAGAGGTGGTCCAATATTCGAAGACGTCCGCCTACAAACGAGAGCCGCTCCCTTCAGGGCGTTTCTCCCCACGTACTGAGCGGTCAGGCAAAAGCAAGAAGTACTGATGCAAGACCCTACCATGGGTCTTTCATTGCGCTACTTCCGATGTATCTCAGTTCGGCAGGGATGCCCTCACTGGGAAGGATTCTCTTTAGAGGGCAAGGATGCCTTGGTGAGCCCGAATGCTGTTATCGGCCAGAACAGTCCCGCTTGCTGTGGTTGTGTTTAATGCAAGGCTGGTGACTTACCAGTGGTCAGAAAGTCATAGAACAAACTTACTGACGGGCATAAATCCATTCCCGCTTTATCCATCGCTCTATTGCAGACGCCAGCTTGTCATCCGACATCCGGGCGAAGCGATTTTCGTGAGTGGGTCCGTTTGGAATAACAAGCTGGATGTGAATGGCACCTTTTTCTCGCCGCGCAACGTGCGCTTCCAGGGTGTCGCCGCGCGCGTCTTTAACTGTAAGCACCTGCTTCAGTTCTGAAATCATTTTGTTCTCATGCCAGGATTTTTTCCAAAATAATAGGTAACCATTTATAAGCCTTCGCGGCATTGATGCCGCCAGCACATCAAGCCGAAGGCTGCCGAGGCATGCAGGCAAGAAGAAGAAATCAGTCAAGCGTTGAAGCGTGCATGAGGCCGAGTGCAGTCAATTTCCAACGGCCTTCGTCTCGAACCAGCATGCCTTTGTGTTGTAAAGCGACCATTCGCTCTGCGGTCATGAGTTCACGATGCCAGCTACTGTGAAATGTTCTCATCAACGAGCGAATGACCCTATATTCGGGCTGAGTCAATATCGATCTGTTCACGAATTTTCCAACGCGACGAAAGACAACCCTATCCTGCGATAGGACATCCGGGATGCCCGATATATTTCCACTGGATTCCCCTGGTAGAGGCCATCGCCTCCAAGCAAACATAAGTTCTTGTGCCAGGAGATTAGCGATGTCCTTTTTTCCCTTTGGGCTCGGGAAGCGGGGGTGGATGTCCTGGATGCCCGGGTTCCCGGCCTCCAAACGAGGACTTTGAGTAAGAAACCTTTTGAACGTCTCGGGCAGATGTTTTGTCCTGGGAGGAAGCATCCGAGGTGTAAATGCTATGTATCTGCGCCAACGATATGGGCGCAACAAGGTGAGGCATGGTCGATGGCCTATCTGGACGAAGGCATGGCGGCCTTCGGATAAATGCACCCCGGGCTGAGCCAAGGTGGACGCATTCTATGACTGCTGGCAGCGTGATAAACGACGCCAGGTTCCTCATCATGCGCGTACAGGTGTTAGATCCGAGTGATCTGCTTCATGAGGTTGAAATCATTGAAGTTCCTACGTTGCCGGAAGCAAAAGCCGGTCAACGTCGGAGGCGGGTGGGAAATATGGCGTCACGTTCGGAACGAATTTTAGATTGAGGCAGTTGCCAGGGAAGGAGGTGCCGGGCTTGCGCAACGCAGTTACCCACCTCTTCATCACGGCTTCAAAGGCGGTGCTTCCGGCGCGATCTCGCGCAATGTCAGCCAACCTGTCGGGCTGCTTTTGTCCTGCACGTAAATCACCGTCGATCGGCCTCTTGCAGTGGAGGGTGTGCCGCCATGCTTTGGTGTTGTCCTGATGGCGAAAATCACGGTCTGTATCGCGACATTCCCGACAAAGCAGGTGTTTTCAACAGTGTTTTCCACGAACGCCACGTTCGATGTCTTGAACCATTCCCTCGCCTGCTTTTCCACAGCGTCCCTGCCTACTACAACGTTATTTCCGCCGAAATATTTGATGACATTCGGACTATGCAAGCGCCCCACCCTAACGGCGTCGCCCTTGCTGAAGCCATCCCGGATGGCGGCCGTTGCCTTGTCCAGTGATTGCCTCAAAGTTACCGAGTCGGTGCAGTCCTGTGCGTAGGCATTGATCGAGAGAAATGCAAGAACGAGCAAGCCAAATAGCTTTTTCATAGAGTCCCTGCATGATTAGGGTTTCGCATTCTGCTGCCAGCAGAATGCATCACGATGCAGATCCGTCTGCCGACGTCATCACCGACTTGATCTTATCGAGATCCTCGGGCGTCGCGGGGTTGTAGATCACCATGGTGAGATCCAGGCGGCCATCCACGGCAAGCGCTGAATACTCAAACGCAAACGGACCGAAGATCGGATGCTTGATGTGTTTGACGCCTTCGTAATGCGCTTGAATATTGTTATCGCGCCACATCGCATGGAACTCCGGACTCACCTGGCTCAGCTCGTCCACCAGATGGCGCACCGCTTCCATCGCACCTGCACGCGCCACTTCCATGCGGAACGCGCCCACCACATGCCTGGCAACACTCTCCCAATCGTATTGCGATGCACGAGCGCGAGGATTAAGAAACAAAAGACGCAGCACATTGCGCTGCTCCGGCGGAAGTGCGCCATAGTCGGTCAGCATCACAGTGGCCGCTTTGTTCCAGGCCACGACATCCCACGTCGCGGTTCGGATAAGTGCCGGGCTTGGATTCAACGCATCGAGCACGCGTTGCAGGCGTGGCGTGACACCGTGATTGCTCTGGTAGCGCACTTCGGGAGGCCGGCCCAAGCCGAGCAGAAAAAGATGCTCGCGCTCCGCGTCCGTCAGCATCAAAGCTTGCGCAAGACGATCCAGCACATCTGCCGAAGGCGCACCGCCGCGACCTTGTTCCAACCACGTATACCAAGCCGGGCTGATATTCGCCCGCTGCGCGACCTCTTCACGACGCAAACCCGGCGTACGGCGACGCTTCGCTGAAAAGCCGAACGCAGTCGGATCAAGTTTTTTCCGGCGGTCCTTGAGATAAACGCCAAGCAAGTTGGGGGTGTCGTCGCTCATCCTGTTAGTCGCTATCACACGATAACGTCACTGCTTTAAGACGATAATGTAAGCACAGACACTGATCTCCGGCAAAACCTGGAGATCATGTTTATGCGTGTATTTGTTACCGGTGCTACCGGATTCATCGGCTCGGCCGTCGTCAAAGAGCTGGTCGCTGCAGGCCATCAGGTGCTCGGCCTGTGTCGCTCGGAAGAAACAGCGACAGCGCTGGCGGCCACTGGCGCTGAGGTCTATCGCGGATCGATCGAGGACTTGGATGGCCTCAAGAAGGGTGCCGCCCAAGCGGACGGCGTCATCCACCTGGCCTTCAAACACGACGCGTTCAATGGCGACTTCTCGAAATTCGTGGCGAACTGCGAAGAGGATCGCCGTGTGATCAAGGCGCTCGGTTCGGCACTCGCCGGCTCCGACCGGCCATTGATCGTGACCTCCGGAACAGGACTCGCCGGCACCGTGCCCGGTCAGCCAGCCAAGGAAGACAATGCCACCATCGGCTCCGACGTGATTCCCCGCGCAGCCTCGGAAGAAGCCGCCGCCGCGGTGGCTGCCGATGGCGTCAACGTGTCGGTAATGCGCCTTCCACAAGTGCATGACACGGTGAAGCAGGGCCTGATCACTCCGGTGATCGAGATGTATCGCAGCAAAGGTGTTTGCGCGTACATCGGAGACGGGCTCAATCGCTGGCCGGCCGCATACGTTCTCGACGTGGCCCGCCTCTACCGATTGGCGATCGAAAAAGCCGAGCCGAATGCGAAGTATCACGCCGTTGCGGAAGAAGGCGTGTCGCTACGCGATATTGCGCACGTGCTTGGTCAGCGCCTGAAGCTACCGGTCAAGTCCATCACACCGGACGAAGCTCCCGCGTTTTTTGGCTGGCTCGCCATGTTTGCCGGGCGCGACTCTCCCGCTTCCAGCGAGCAAACGCGCAAACAATTGGGATGGCAGCCGACCGGACCTGGATTGATGGCTAATCTTGAGCAGTTGCAGATTTCCTAAAGCCGATCTCAGGAAGCTAACGCAGAACCGAACCAGCACCTGAGGTTTCCTCACCTTTTTGGCTACTGCCCAGGGAAAGTCGCGCTTCACCAGGATTCCGTTTCAGAGCGCACCGTCATCCCCGCAAAAGCCCACTGCTTTCCAGGAAAACTTTGAGCTTGCCGGAACAGCTCCCTCCCCTACGGGTAGCAGGGGAGGGAGCCGTTCCCGGCTCATTCGTGGGTGTCGCCTTGAACAAACTTTTGACGACACGCAGTTTCGTCATGATGCGCTAGCGTACGGTGCTATCACACGTGTGCTCACCCGCGCCGGCGCTACAAGTCGCGACTTCAATAATCCCGAATATCCAACGCCATAAAACAACGCGCGCTATACCCCTTCCCCGTTGATGGCCACGCCAACTGATTCAACAGACGATCGCCACCCGGCCATGGCTGGTTATCCAGCAACGCCTCGGCGAGCACAGAACCGTCATCGGCACGGCGATAGAACAAGCGTATCCAGTGCAATTCACCGCTCAGCGATTCGTTTTTCAACGCATTGTGCAAGCCCGACACTAAGCCTTCGGGCGCTGTCACGTCGTTCCGACTGAACGCAAGCGGGCCGATGAAGACATCCCAGCTCCGCATGCCAAGCTCCCAGCTTTGCAGTTGAATGCGTCGATCGTCGGTGACGTACCAGCATGCGGCCAACAACACATACAACACATTGCGCTCGAACGCCTTCAGCGCATCCCGCGCACCGGCATCACCTCGCCCCTGGCCGGCAAAGCTTTCTTCGATGTGACGCTCTTCGCTGATCACAACGTCAATGTCCAGCCGACCCGGCGCGCCTTCTGCGCCTTCATGCCAGCTGCCGCGGATGGCGGGAAAATCGCCGTCCGTTACCAGCCACTCTTCATCCAGTTCGAGTTCGACATCGTGACGCTCGAACAGACGAAGCAAGTCAGCTTGCACGGTGTGGTCGTTCATGGGGCAACTCCTGGGTTCCAAATGGCCACAGCCTCGCATAAATACCTGACGGCCTGCCTCGGCGGATACCCTTCTCGCCGAATCACCCTTGCCGCATCATTCCTTTCATTCCCCACGGGCCGTTATCTATGTTGGCGTTCGAAATGGTGCTGGCCATTCTGTTGGGCGCCGCCATGCTTGCCATGCTGGCCAAACGCATCGGCGTACCCTACCCGGCGCTGCTGGCGTTGATGGGCATGGCGATATCGCTGATTCCTGGTTTGCCCAAGCTGGATCTGGCGCCAGATCTGATCCTGGCCTTGCTCGTAGCCCCCGTTCTGCTGGATGCCGCGCACGACATATCGCTACGCGATCTGAAGCGTGACTGGCGCCCGATCTCCTCGCTGGTGGTCGTCGCCGTCGGTCTCACGACGGTGGCCGTAGCATTTACGGTGCGATGGTTTCTGCCGGATATGCCATGGCCTGCTGCCATTGCGCTGGGTGCACTGCTGGCGCCGCCCGATGCGGTAGCCGCCATTGCGATCATGCGCCACGTCGAGCCACCGCATCGCATTCGCATGGTGTTGGAGGGAGAGAGCCTGCTCAACGATGCGTCATCGCTGTTGATCTACCGCTTTGCCGTCGCTTCGATGGCCACCGGAAGCTTTCATGCCAAAGACGCAGCGCCGGCGTTGCTGCTGGTCGCATGTGGCAGTGTCTTGGCGGGATGGGTGCTGGCGAAATTGATCGGCCGCCTGATAAGGCGCGTCGACGATGCGGCCATCTCCATCGTGCTGCAGTTCGTCATGACCTTCGGCGTGTGGCTATTGGCCGATCAGCTGCATCTTTCGTCGGTCATCACCGTGGTGGCCTTCGGCATGACCGCCGCGCGCGCACCGACCTCCGCCATGCGAGCCACCATTCGGGTCAACGCCTTCGCCACGTGGGAGACGGTGACCTTCGTCTTGAACGTGCTCGCCTTCGTGCTGATCGGCTTGCAGCTCCGCCCCATCCTGCCGACCATCGTCGACGGTCAACACACCAACTGGCTCGGCATTGCAGCCGCCTGCCTCGCCGTGGTGATCGTCATTCGGTTCGTCTGGGTTTTCTCGTACCGCTTTTTCGCACCCGACCACCCGAGCCGCCCGGACGCCGTAGCCGGGCAAGAAAGCTTCAAAGGCGCGCTCGTCATAGGCTGGTCCGGCATGCGCGGCATCGTCACCCTCGCCGCAGCGCTCGCACTGCCCAATGCATTCCCCTATCGCGACTTCATCCTGATGACGGCCTTTGTGATCGTGCTTGGCACGCTGCTCATCCAAGGACTCACGCTGCGCCCACTGATGAAATGGCTCAACATGCCGCGCGATAACGTGGTGGAAAAGGAAATTCAGCTGGCACGCACCAAGGCACTCAAGGCCGCCTTAGGTGGACTGGCGAACCAGGAAGGACAAGCGGCGCAACGACTGCGGCAGGAATACGAGTCGGCGTTGGCGGGGACCAAGGCCGCTAGCGATTCCCCTGAAACTGCGGACAACGTGCTTCGTCGGCAGATTGTGAAGCATGCGCGCGGGGCGATTGATGCGTTGCGTGATAGCGGGCAGATTGGGGATGACGCGTATCGGCGGGTGGAGCAGGAGCTTGATTGGTTGGAGTTGAGTACGCATCGGTAGTTATGTAGTGCGTTATGGGACATGCAAGCAGCTACTAAGGGCTCAGCATAAGACGGCACTTACTTAAGCAAATCATTCGTCCGGCCCAGTGCGGTACGATGACAAATTCCGTAAGATCTTCTAATTACCCTCATGGCCAAACTACGGCTTCACGAACATACCCCTCACCAGAGATAAGCGCTTTTCTTTCACTTCTCACTGGCAACTGGGATGGCAGCACTCACCGGCAATCCCAAAAGCCAGCATTATCGGCAGGCCATGTTCCGTAACTCATCTGCTATCCAACCATCTCGTACGAAATTCGAGCAGCAGAAAAAACTTTGCCAAAAAAGAGGCTTGGGCTAATGCACGATCTACTCACCGACAAGAAGCCAGTCATACCTTGTGAGCTCGAATCGATAGATGGCTAACCCTTACCCCAGCCTCAATCCAGAAAAAGCGCTGATCTGGCGCATTGTCCACCGCGACAATCTACCGTGGATTCTGGACAACGGCCTGCATTGTGGCAACGGCGGCGCAAAGCACGCAGGCTGGGTAAGCATCGGCAATCCGGAACTGATCGACAAACGCGCCAATCATCCAGTCCCCGTCCCACCCGCCGGCTTTCTGAATGACTATGTGCCGTTCTACTTCACGCCGTTCTCGCCAATGCTGCGTAACATCCACACTGGATGGGGCGGTATCCGGCAGCGCCCTAATGAGGAGATATTGATCCTAGTTTCCAGCCTGCCGCATATTGCCAAGCAAGGGCTGCGCTTTTTGTTTACCGACAGTCATGCTTACTACCAATGGGCAAATTTCTACTCAGATCTGGCAGATCTCGACAAGATTGATTGGCCGATCTTGCAGCAACGGGATTTCAAGCGGGACCCGGAAGATCCTGCTAAATTTGAGCGTTACCAGGCTGAAGCGCTGATTCACGGGCACGTGCCGGTTACCGGACTTCTCGGCATTGTGTGCTACACCGATCCACTAAAGCAGCGGATCGAACAAGAAGTTAGGAACCGTAGCTTGAACCTACCCGTCTATGCCCGTACAGGGTGGTACTTCTGATGATTACGTTTACACAAGGCAATCTGCTGGAAGCTCGCGCCGAAGCGCTCGTCAATACGGTCAACACCGTCGGAGTGATGGGTAAAGGCATCGCACTGATGTTCAAGGATCGTTTTGCCGAGAATTTCCGTCTCTACACGGCGGCCTGCAAGGCTAAGCAAGTACGGATTGGCAAGATGTTCGTCACTCCGGTGCACGAGCTCGACGGCCCACGTTGGATTGTCAACTTCCCGACCAAACAACACTGGCGAGGCCCCTCGCGCATCGAGTGGATTGCCGAAGGTTTGCAGGACTTGCGTCATTTCCTGATAGAGAAGCAGATCAAATCCATCGCCGTCCCTCCCTTAGGTGCAGGCAACGGTGGCCTGGAATGGACTGAGGTGCGCGAGCTGATCAAGACAGTACTAAATGATCTGGAAACGGAGGTCCTGGTATTTGAACCTACCCAGCAATATCAGAATGTCGCGAAGCGTACTGGTGTAGAGAAGCTGACCCCGGCGCGCGCCCTAATCGCCGAGCTTGTGCGTCGCTATTGGGTGCTCGGTATGGAATGCAGTTTGTTAGAGATCCAGAAACTGGCGTGGTTCCTGGAGCGCGCCGTCGAGCGTTATAACCCGGGCGACAATCCACTGGATTTGCAGTTCGTGGCGCACAAGTACGGTCCTTATGCGAACCGTCTGGATCACCTGCTGAACAATCTCGATGGCAGCTACCTGCATTGCGACAAACGCATCAGCGATGCGGATCCCACGGACGTAATCTGGTTCGACGATGAGCGTAAAGCATTCGTGCAAGCCTATTTGAAGAGCGAGGCAAAGGCATACGCGCAAGCGTTGGAATCTACGGCTGCGCTGATCGATGGCTTTGAATCCCCTTTCGGCATGGAATTGCTAGCCACGGTCGATTGGCTCCTAACCCGCGAAGACGTGGCTCCCAGCGTACCGGCCCTGCGCGAAGGCTTGCGCCACTGGCGCGGTGGACGGGATGTTGCCGAACGTAAGAACCGTCTTTTTGATGACCGAGCACTCGGTATTGCGCTTGACCGCCTCACACAGCAGGACCCTGTCGTCGCCTGAAGGGGCCTTTGTGAGCGAATATACGGAGGTCGAACGTCCCTTCTTAAACAAGTGGCTGCCCTGGGATGGACCTTCATCGACCAAGGTACTGGCAGCTAAGAAGTTGCATTCAGCCTGCACGGAAACTCCCGCGCAATGGTTATTACCTGAGGCGACGAGTATAGGCATCCGTAACAGCCGTGTTGCATTGCCCAAGGCATAGATTTGATTGTGAGATCGCAAAAGGATTTTTCACATTCTTTTGACAGCCTTGAAGCAAAAAATAAAAAGCTGACGTAAGATTTTCGAACCCGTTCAGCGCACGCGGGAAGTGGGCTTTTTTTTAGATCAAAAATTTAGATCGATTGAAATTGACTAGCCTACTTGCCGTGTTAACTCACGTGGGGTGGCCTTGTTAACGGGAATACGGCCGCCCCTATGCTCGATTTCCACTTTCTCCAGGAGGGTAACGTGAAGATCAAGATGATATGCGGTGCAATTGTTGGCACTGTCGCATTGGCGAGCGGCATCACGGCCATTGCCCAAGATGTAACGGCGGAGGGTCATACAACCGAGGCAGCGGTCGTCACCGTCAACGGTAGCGACGCTGAAGCCTATCTCCCCGCCTACCGAAAAATGCTTGAGCAGCAGTTGAAGTCATCGGATCCGCAGCAACGGACCTCGGCCACTGAGGCGCTGCATAAGCTGGATACGTATCAGCTGAAGACCTTTCAAATACAAACAAAGGCGTTTGGCCCGTTAGCGCCTGGGGCCAGTTTATTGCCTGCCTCGCCGGCCGTCATATTTCCGCCAAACCCAACTAACGGCGAAACGTTCACCATAACGTCCTGTAGCTACAACCAGCAGAACAACATGTTCTTCCAGACGGTTCAACAATGGGAATATTTCTCGAACACAGGCGATTGGGTACAAACAAAAAATGATACGGACAGGGTAACCGCTTGCCCTCCAGTCTGAGATATTCGCTATGGCTGGCTTGTATTCTCCCGGTTATGCCGTTGTCGACGATGACCGCGTTGCCAGTCTAATCGAGCGGGTCAAACACAGCCAAGCGCCGGTGATCTTCCACTGCAATGCATTGGGAGATCACCTCTTAATTCGCCCCACAATATTGGCGCTTCAAAAAATCTTTAAGGGCCAACTGGGTTTTATTGGCGCCCTTGGCATGGCGCACACATTTTATCCAGACGCGTCGTTCCGGACATCACAAGTCGTCCCATTTCTACCAGGAGAAGAAGAATCTCATCTATTCAACGTCAACGACGTTATGTCGTATCTGGACGAGTTCGATTGCATCATAAATTTAAACTGGTGGGATTCGCCCCAAATGTACGCGCTAATGCACGCTCTGGAGCTGAGTCACATCCCATTTATCTCGCTGGTTAAGCATCACGGCCATTTTCCGCCTATAGATACTACCCAGCATATTTCTGATTATGCATTTCAACTAGTTAAAGGGCTTGATGCATCGTTAGATATAGACGATTTTTCCTCGCTACCGCCTATTGATCCACAAGCAGACCAGCGAGCCAAGCAGATTCGAAACATGATGCCGGAGAACAAAAAGATACTGGCCGTCCATACTCTAACCCGGGAAGATAAGCGGTGGAGTATGCATAAATTTAAGATGCTGATCGATCAATTTCTGGAGGCGAACAACGACTATATCGCAATGGTAGTCGACCGCACGGATGCTGAGCTTGATGGTGGCGATTATGAATCGCGCATCTTCTGCCTGGACCAAGTCGATCTCATGACAACTACGGCGTTGGTTGCTCGGAGCGACGCCTTCTTGGGCATAGATTCGTATTTCCTACACGTTGCAGATTTCGCACGAATTCCATCGGTCGGATTGTTCGGCCCTACGTCTCCGGCACACTGGGGTTTCCGCTTTACTAGACACCATCATGTCGCGGGAGCAGCTACATCCGACATAGGCGTCTCAGAAGTATTCGAAGCAATGCGGCATGTTTTTAATGTGCCAGTCGAGATCGACGTCTGACGATTTCCATGCTTGCCGGGCCAAAGTCGCCCTGAAATGCGATGCAGGCGCGAGGTCCGCAAAAAAACGGGTCCAGGCTCACTTATTGATCTGGCAAGAGGATCGACAGTGCAGTACGACGTGAACTAGGAACCATTTTTAGGGTTCAATGCTGCCTGCGGTAATGCCGCACCGAGAGCGAACCATCGAACGGCCTAGCGGCAGCAAATTCAACCAACGTATCGCCCGCCAGTAGTAAGAACCGAACGCGCACGGCATCAGGCGCTTCTGCGTTACTGCATTGCATAAGCACTTGCTTGTAACGCTTTGTCGAATCGAACGGCGCGACAGCTTCTTGGTTGTCGCCAGCCTTGTAGAAACTGCCTGCTCTTGATTCACCGCCTGCATAGAAATAACCAAGCAGTGTTTCGCTTGGGTCTTGCCCGTTAGGCAGATAGGTAGAACCGCCGCTGTAGCGCAACTCGCAGTCTTCCACGTTCTGCAAGGGCTCTTCGTTGTGTTCAGCGGAGAGGCTGATGAGGGTTCGATCGCCTTGGCGTTTTATTTCGGCGTGACCGGTCGCCGGTGACATGGATTTGGTCCAGTCGGCGCTTTCTTTTTCCAGTACCCAGGTGCCTTCCCAGCTCGGATCGATCTGCCCGGTTTGACTCGCCATGCGCTCGGGCACCCATTCGTGGAAGCCGACGCGATGGATCAAGAACACGGCCCAGCGCGGGTCTTGGGTCAAGTAGCGATTAATGTTGGATTCGATTTCGGCGAGCAGTTGCGTGCGGCTATTTTCGAAATCCGTTACGCCACGACCGGCAATCGCCATCTTGTCTGGGGCGTTCTGACGGGTATAAATCTCTTCGGTTGCCAAGCGCCAATAATGCGGGCCTGTGTAGGGAGATTTTGAACCTCCGAAATAGAGGGCGGGTCCCCACGTCATGTAGCCGGGTGTTGCGGGTTTGCGATTGAGCCGTAGTGTGGTTAATTCGTTGGTTTTCAGTCCCCCATCGGTACTGACGGGACTGTACGTAAAAGCACGCGGCGCGTCCTGGGTGATAGCTTCCATGAGTGCCCAACGTCGGGCCAATTCCATGTCACCGTCTTTCGCAACGACGTTTCCTGTGAAGTCGACCATTCCATGATCGAAACCGAGCGCACCACCGCGTAGTTTCTTCATCACGGCAAGCTGGTTCAGCTCCCTTTGTCGTGGCGCCGCCGATGGATTCAGCCAATACGGGGCAACCTCCTCGCTGATATCCAAGGCCGGCAGAAAGCCGATGTCGGCAAGTCGCTTGCGCGCCACGTTGCGTCGCGAAGTATCTTCGTCGCAGGTGGTTTCGAACTCGTGGCGATCGAGCACGGAGGTTGTTTCGCACTGGCGCATGATGACTTCTGCGACCTGATCGCCATGCTGTATGGCATAGCGAAATGGCGGGAGCCATTTTGCGTTGAATGCGTCCCAGCTTTTTTTGTAGGCCGCGTACCTGCTGTGCACTTCGTCTGCACATGCCGCAGCGGCTTCGTTAGATTTTTTAATTTGCTCAGGTATTGGGTCCTGGTCTGACTCATCACCTTCCGGATAGCAACGATCGGTATCGTCGCTGGTTTCGATGGCCTCCAATGCAGCCACCTCGTCGCGCAGCTTCCATACATCCAGGTATGCAGCTTTATCGGTGGGTGTGTTCGAGGCAGCTTTCGGTGTTACCGAAGGCGATGAACCGTTTCTAATGAATGTCGTGCGGCTGCCGTCCTGCTCGACAAGGGTGAAGGCGTCCGGCGTGGGCGACTCGATGGGATTGACGTCTGGCTCTAATACAAGGCGATTAAAGGATGCGTTGATCCATATCATCTTGTTTCCATCGACGCCCCAAAGGCCCTCAAAGGACTGAGAACTGATGTCGCAGGCGATCGGTTCCGCCTCAAACTCGCTGGTGGCTAAAAGATTGACGCGATATGTGCAGTGCGGTCGTGTCGACGTCCACGTGCCGACGAACGATTGGGGCGCATTGGGTAATGCGGCGACGGCCTTATGGAAACTTCTAAGCAGGAAGCGTTCAAGCAGGCCGCTTTTTTCCGTGAGGCATGCATCAAGCTCCTTCACTTGAGCCAGCGAAGCGACTGACGTCACGTGCGCGTGGCATGCCTCCATGCGCTGTGCCAACTGAAGGGATGCGTAGAAATGCAGCAGGCCATAGCTGATCGCCAGCGCAATCGAGTAGCAGACGATGCGCGCTGCCAGCGCAAAGGGCCAAGGCAGCCGTTGCGTGAGTTTCAAAGACGATTCTCCCCCTGTCTGCCATCTAGTATGCGATCAATGCCTGACGGTTTGGAATGCCAAACGTGGCGGATTGAGGGCGGCCTGAGCTGCCTGGCTAATTGCGTAGGCTGGGATGAAACCCCAGCACCGGAATCGACAAGAAAGCTGGGATGTCATCCCAGCCTACGCTTACTGATCAGAAGCACAGCCCGGGGTGCTGGCGGCGGCTGGGGCTTGTTGGTCAATGCCATCTCACACTTTGCGGGCCGATCCAATTCTCATCACCAAGCCGTTCCAACACCTCATCAATCTGCGCATGGATCGCCTCAAAGATGAAACACAACTCAGCACGACTGATGGTCATCATGCCGTTGTCCTTCGCAGCGTTGTCTTTGTTATAGGTGATGTGCGCCATCAGGGTCAGCATGTCCTGGATATGTTTGAGGCCTAAATAGCCATCTCTGGACAATAGATAGAGTTGCGGTCCGCAGCGGCCGCCTTGCATGTCTTCCATGTCTATCTCCATACGCTTAGGTCACGCCGCGTATTGCGCGCGGCGTGAAGGGCTACAGGAAAAATCCTCCTCGTTTTGTCGGAATCAGCTGCTTCCGTTTTGACGAATGCCCACTTCGGCTCGACGCGGCGCAGTGTGCGCGGCGGTGAAGTAGTGAAAATGCACCAGGGTGGGAGCACGAAGGCGTGCCGGTGCCGTATGATCGAACGTAACCATGATCAACTCTCTAGTCAGTTGGTGGTGGCCAGCGGATCGTTTGGGTGGCTGCCCAGGCGATCCGCGTTACTTCACTCATGTCGGGTGTGCTGAATTCATCAAAGGCGGATGAGCACACCCGACGACAGCACCATCGCATAGGTGCGATGCGAACATCTGTCAGGGGACGCAGATTTTGAGTTGTCGATAAAGCTGACGCTTTGATGCGCTATGCATCGTGACCCTTCGCCATCCATGTTGCATGCAACACTTCCGTTTCCTCATCCGAAGGAAACATGGATTCGATGCGTAGCTCCTGTGCGGCCACGCTTTGCGGCGCGCCTACGGTAGTGACCAGCGAAAAGTAGTTGAGCACCTTGCCGTTCTTTTTGAATCCCATCGGGATCATCGGCAGGTTCGGGGCGGATGCGGTCGATCCGCGCAATCGCCACGATGCGTCAACGCCGGGATAGGCAAACAATTCATCCAGCAAGGCGTGGGTTTGTTCGTCCAGCACGCGCCCGATGGCTTCGCGATACACGCGCTGGATGAGGCTTTTCGCTACCGTTTCCCAATCCATGACGAAGGGCCGCATGCCGTCGGGATCGAAGATCAGATGCAGCATGTTGCGTGGCTCTTTGCGCGCCGCCATGTCGATAAACGATCCGAAGAAGCGCGGCGTCGATGCGTTGGTGGTCAGTACGGTCCAATGGCGATCCATGACCATGGCGGGATAGGGATCGTGCTGGCGAAGCATGCGATCGAGTGCACGAGTAATGCCATGCATCTCGCTGGTGTTCCAGGGAGCTTCCGAGTAGACCGGTGCGTAGCCGGCGGCGAGGAAGACGGCGTTTCGCTCGCGCAAGGGGACATCCAGCGATTGGACGATGCTGGCGAGTGCCTGGCGGCTTGGTACGCTGCGGCCGCTTTCGATGAAGCTGAGGTGTCGTTGGGACATGCCTGTTTCGAGTGCCAATCCCAGTTGGCTGGTGCCGCGCACTTCTCGCCAAAGGCGGAGTAGGAAGCCCAGATCGTTGGGTGAGCGGGTTCGATCTGTGCGGGCGGTGGCCATGTGATGCTCCCGAGCAGGTTTAGTGGGGATGGTAGCGAGAGTTGCCTGCTTGGCTGTGACGGGTGCGTTTTGTTCAGAGCCAGATCGATGAGGTAGCTGGAAATATCCTCTTCCCTGCGTGCATGGGAAGGCCAGGGCGGGTTGTTTGAGCTTGCAGCAATGGTTGGATTCGCCGCGAGGTTGCTTCACCCCACCCCAGCCCTCCCCTACTACACGTAGGGAGGGGGTTGATCCGGCAAAGTGAAACTTTCCCGCACAGCAATGCGCTATCGATCAAGCACTCGGTGCTTGCCAACGATAGGCTTGAAACCCTTGCTCCAGCGACGGCTGGGTGACATTGCCGGTGTAGTTGGTGATGGTGGATGCGGCGACGATGGCAATCACTTCCAGCAAATGGTCCTTGCCGAAGCCGGCTTTCAGGAATGCCGACATAGCGTGATCGTCGAGATGGCCGCGCTTTTCGATCAAGGTGCGCGCGAGCACGGAGAGCGCTGCGTGCTGCAGGTCCTTGGGAACGCGGTGTTCGCGAATGGCTTCGACATCCGCCTCTGCAACACCTTCTTTCACGGCCAGCGCGGAATGAAAGGCCACGGCCCAGGTACACGCATTGGTCACCGCATTGGTAAGCAGCACAACTTGAATCTGTTGTTCGCAAAAACTTCCGCCGTGGACGTGGTCAAACAGCCCGACCAGGCTGCTGATCAGCACGGGTGATGTCGACATGGCACCGGCGATATGGGGGATGGCACCAAACGCATTTTGCAGCGCCTCCAGCGACGGCCGGGATTGTTCCGGCGCGGATTCGATGGTGTGGATGGGGAACGTTGACATGGATTGCTCTCTAAGTGGTGCGCGTCGGCATCGACGGCGGTAGAGGCAATCTATGCGCGCGAGTGCAGCGCGCCAATTACGTGAGAGGTAATAAAGCTCGCGCCTTACCGTGCGCGTTTCAGCCACTCAAGCGCGCGCCGGGTCCATGCTTCGGCCTGGCCGGTGTGCCATACGAAGGTCGCCACGCTTTCCGGCGGCATGGTGTATTCGAAACGCGTCTGACCTTGTGCGACGGAGACGGGAAACGCTTCGGCATTGCTGTTCACCATCACCAGCACGATCGATCCGTCGTCGGCGTTCTGGAAGGCCACGTTGGCGAGGCCCTTGTCGTCGGTCATGGTGGATTCGACCCGAACCGCGCCGGGCAAGACGAATCGGCTGAAATGCGCGAACGCGTAGTATTCGTCGTTGCGGGTTATCGCGCCTGTGCGCGCATCGATCGTGACCACGCCCTTGCAGAGCGTGCAGCCGCCGAAATGCGGGCCGTGTTGCTCGTCAAGCACCAGGTTCCAGTAGATGACCCCGCGCGCCCACTGCCTGGTCCCGGTAACCAGCAGCTCTCGCGTAAACCAGAGCAGCTCGCCATTGACGGCCGACGCCCAATCGCCTCCGGAACACTCCGTGATGTACGCGTCTTTTTGCGGAAACGCGCGATGCACGCGACCTTGCGCATACTGGCTGCCTTCATAGCAATGCCAGGCAACGCCATCGATATAGCGTGCCGCATCGGGGTTTGCCAGCACGCTCAGCGTTTGCTCGGGCTGGCTCCAGTTGTGATCCCATTCCAGAATTTGTGTTTTTTGGCTGCGGCTTGCCAGCTTAGGGCCGAGATATTGCGCGATGACGCGCGCACGTGTCTCTGCAGGCACTTCCATGCCTGGATAGGTGATGGGCACGAAGCCGGGCTCGTTCTGCAAGGTCAACGCGAAGATCGCAATGCCATAACCTTGGTACGCGTCGAGATATTTGACGAGATAGTCCGCATACGTGCTTTCGTACTGCGGCAGCAACTCCCCGCCAATAAGGTTTTCGGTGGTCTTCATCCATGCCGGCGCGCTCCACGACGATGCGACGATGCGCAACCCCGGATTGATGGAAAGCACCTGTCGCACCGTGGGTATCAGGTCGTGCACGGTTGGCGCAATGTTGAAGTGTTGTAGCTGCGGATCGGTCTGGCCGAAGGGAACATCATCCAGCGTATACGGCTTCAGTGAGAAATCCGACGCGCCGATGGTCAGCCGCATCATGTTCAGGCCGAGATTGGGCGGCGCGCCATACAGCTCGCGCAACAAAGCCCTGCGCTGCAGGAAGTTCAACTTGTTCTGGATCAGCCACGCCGACGAATCCGTCATCGCCGCGCCAAAGCCGACCATGGTCTGAAATTTTTTCTGGACGTCGACGATGATATCGGCGGTCTGCGAACCGCGCGCGGTCATCGCAATGTCGGGCTGCTGCGCCAGCTTCAATCGGCGATTGGACGTGCTCAGCCACAGCTGGACAGTGTGTACGGCCGGCCGCGGCGGCGGGGCGGCTTTGGGTTTTGCTGCGGGGTACGTGAAGCGCGGTGCATAAAAAGCAGCCAGCGTAAGCAGGATGAGTAAAGCGCTAGAGGCAATGGCCGTGCGATGGGAATCCCACTTGCGCTCAGTCATGAGATGCCATCATCCATGGCTCGCATTGCGGTTCACTTGGGTCATGCAGCTTTCTGGCTCTCGCAGAAAAAAGGGCGAGGTGCTTTTCTACATCGGAAACGCGCCATGGGCTAGCCCTGTTTTCACGGACGGCTTCACGAATCGTCTCAACCATTTTTTCGAATGCTTCTGCTCACCCGTTACCTTCCGTTGACCTTCGATTTATTCAGGGCCACGTATTACGCCTTCATGGCGTCGATGAGTGCTCTGAGGCCCGCTGACTGGTGCTTGCGACTTGGGAAGTACAAAAAAAGGGTTTCATCGAAATCGCACCAGTCTTCAAGGCAACGCTTGAGTCGTCCGTTGCGAAGATACGGCGCCGCGCGAACTTCCCATACATACGCCAGCCCAACACCGCGGCATGCAGCGTCCACCATGATTTCCTGGCTATCCACGGTGAGCGGTCCATCGACGTCGACCTGAATCGTCTCGCCGCCTTTGGAGAACTCCCAGTTGAGGATGGCGCCGCTGGGAAACGCGTAGCGAATACACGCGTGGCCGTGCAAATCATGGGGCGTAACCGGTGCCTTTTTTTGCTTGAAGTAACTGGGCGAACCGACAACAACCCATCGAAACGCCAACCGTGTGCGAACCGCAATCATGTCCGGCGAAAGCATTTCGCCAAGGCGGACACCAACGTCAAAGCCGCCTTCCACGATATCGACCAGCGCATCTGTCGCAACAACTTCCAGCTTCAGCCCGGGATTGTTGTGCAGTAGCGCAGGCACGACGTCGGCCAGAATGTAAGGAGCAAGGGAATGAGACACATTCATCCGGATGGTGCCGAACGGTGTGGCGCGAAACGAATTGAGCTCATCAACGGCTGTACGCATATCCGTAAGCGCCGGCTCCAATCGGGAGAACAACATCTCTCCCGCCCCGGTCAACGACACGCTGCGCGTGGTGCGATGAAAAAGACGCAGGCCGACGCGCGCCTCCAGATTGCGTATCGAATGACTGATCGCCGACGGCGTGGTGCCTCGTTCGGCGGCAGCAAGGCGAAAGCTGAGATGCCTGGCAACCGCCGCAAATACCGCCAATTCGCCAAGTTCGGTCGTTTCCATTGATGAGCATTATTCACTACTAAGACGAATTTTGCTGACTTTATCGTAGTAATCCCTCACACCAGAATGCGCACCAAGGACACAAGCCGGGCCTTCCGGCCCCGCGCCCCTGGATTTCTAAGCCACTGATTCTGGAGATGAACATGAACACCCAATCCGTTCCCCAAACCCTTACCGGCAAGGTCGCTCTGGTGACCGGCGCCAGCTCCGGCATCGGTCGCGCCGCAGCCATCGAGCTTGCCCGCCGCGGCGCCAAGGTCATCGTCAGCGCTCGCCGTCGGGCAGAAATCGAAACCCTTGCGGATGAGATCAAACGCGAAGGCAATGAGGCCACCGCGGTGGTCGCAGATATCAACGTTGAGAAGGACGTGATCGGCCTCGTCGCCAAGACCATTTCGACTTACGGCCGAATCGATGTCGCTTTCAATAACGCTGGTACGGAAGGTCAGTTCACGCCCTTCATTGATCAGTCGAATGAGGCGTACGACGTGACGTTCAACGCCAACGTTCGCGGCGTGTTCTGGTCGATGAAGCACGAAGCCAAGGCGATGCTGGCGCAAGGCGGCGGTGTCATCATCAACAACGCGTCGATGGGCGGCGTCATCGGTTTTGCCAACGCTGCGCTCTACATTGCCAGCAAGCACGCGGTGCTCGGCTTGACCAAGACGGCGTCGATCGAGCTCTTCAAGCAAGGCATACGTGTCAATGCCGTGAATCCCGGCATTATCGACACGCCGTTTCAAGATCGCATTTGGCCGAACAAGGAAGCGAAGGATCAATTCGCTGCCGCGACCGTGCCAGGCCGCGCGGGTAGTCCTGAAGAAGTGGCGACGGTCGTGGCTTTCCTAGCCTCTGATGACGCGTCGTTTGTTTCGGGTCACGGGCTGCTTGTTGATGCTGGGTATACGGCTGCTTGAGAAACTGGGCTTGCGAAATGCCGATAAGGAGCGAAGCCTGAGGTTTCCTCTCGGCTTTCCGGTGGCGGGCATACATCATCCCGCACTAGGGGCTGGATGCTTGAACGTCGCGGCGTGCAAGCTTCACTTTGTCGTTTATCGGGAAACCGCGAAACGCTATATGATGCCAACGGCTTTATGCGAATACAGGGGAAAAGCATGTCGGCCTTGATCAAACGGCTGTTGGTTGCCGTCCCGTTGTTGTTGTTGGTCAGCATGACCCAGGCCGAAGTATCGCCCGGCGATACGCCGCCGGATTTTCTCGGGCAAACCCGCAAGGGCGATGACGTCCATATCAGCGCCATGCACGGGAAGATCATTGTGGTGGCGTTCTGGGCATCCTGGTGCCAGTACTGCCAGAAAGAGTTTCCCGTCCTGGCAAATATCCAGAAGCTCGTCAGCCCCGCGCAACTACAAGTGGTTGCCGTGGATCAGGACGAGCGCGAGGTTTTTGTCCGGCTGAACCGCGCACTGGCAAGAGCAACGCCCGATGTGATTTACACCTACGATCCCGGCGCTGTTGGCAAGGCATACGGTGCGAAGAGCATTCCGCGCACGATGCTGATCGATCGTGACGGCAAGGTGGCGTACGTGCACGTCGGCTACGACGACGACGTGGTCGACGACCTTGCCAAAGAGATAACCGCCTTGTTGGCGAAGCCAGCCGGACAAGCTGCACAGCCGTCGTCATAGCGGTGTACTAGTTGGCTTAACCACGTGCAGCCCTCCTTCATTCGGAGGGCTGCAGTTCCGCGCATGGTCAACCATTCAAGCGCGTGTGTTGCGAATACAAGGCATGCCAACGTCCATCTTGGTAGACAAACACGTCCGCCGACGACATGCCTTTTTGCGCACCCAGCGTCGTATCGTAGAAGGTCACGACAGCGGTATCGCCGTGGATTATCACGTTGCTGCCGATGTGGTGATCCTTTAGATAATCGGCAACTTTATGCTTGGCCTCATCGATCGTGATGGCCTTGCGCTTTGCCATACCGGTAAGCAGGGCCTGTCTATCGTGCACGACGCCTTCATTGCTTACCGAGCGATAGTCGGGCATCAGCATGGCTGTCAGCCATGCGGCATTGCCAGTCATTTCGGCGATGCTCCAATGCTCATCAACGGCCATGACCGCCGCTTCGGTGTGCTGCGCTTCGTCCACGTCGGCGGCACTGGCTTCCTGGGCATGAACAGGCATGTTTAGGCATGTCAGAAGAACTGCAACGAAAGCGCTCAGCAGGGTGTATCGAATGGCGACCATGACGGGACTCCGCGTTGGAAAGCACCGAGCTTGCGCCGCCGCTTCCGCTCGTACATGGGTTTTGTGATCAGCGTCGAATGGATGGGATGAGCGGTCGAGAAACCGAGATGGGCGGTCGATGGCAGAAAGCCGCGGCGCTCATCGACGCGCCGAGATCGCCCGCCTCACCCTGTTTTTGTGAAATGCTTTGTTCCATACGCCCAGCTATCTGAGCCACCTATGCTGAAGATCCTCGGAAGAGCATCGTCCATCAATGTCCGTAAAGTGCTTTGGGTCTGCGCCGAGTTGCAGATTCCATTCGATCGCGAAGACTGGGGCACTGGATTCAGGGAAACCGACACCCCTGAATTTTTATCGTTGAATCCCAATGGCCTTGTGCCTGTCATCAGGGACGGCGACTTCGTGCTGTGGGAGTCGAACTCGATCATCCGTTATCTGGCCTCGCGCTACGGCGGCGAAGCGCTTTATCCCGTCGAGCCGAGGAAGCGGGCAAGGATCGATCAATGGATGGATTGGCAGGCAACCGATTTGAACCGGTCCTGGAACTACGCATTTCTCGGGCTCATCAGAAAATCGCCCGCGCATCAGGCGCAAGACGACATTGCCGCGTCGCTGGCGAATTGGACTCGTCACATGCGCATATTGGAGGGGCAACTTGGTTCCACCGGTGCGTTTGTTGCCGGAGGACAGTTCAGTCTCGCCGACATTCCCATTGGACTGTCGGTGAATCGCTGGCTCAGCACACCGTTTGAGCATCCTCGCCTTCCCGCGGTCTCCGATTATTTCGAGCGCCTTGGCGAGCGCATGGGCTTTGCGGAGTATTGCAAGAACGGGATGCCGTAACCGGGATTTCGACAGCGCTAAGCGGATTCCGCGAATACTTTTCGAGCCACCTCCATGACGGTATTCGCGCACGGCCAGCCCGCATAAAACGCCAGATGGGTATGCATGGCACGCACGACTTACTCCCCTTGTCGTCGAATCGTGGCGCCTACCTTGGTTCGTATAGGTTTGTTCGGCAAAGGCATGGCAGGCCTCAGTCGTCGAGCAGAACGACACATTGAATGCCAGCCCGCGCCATTTTTGCATAGGGGCAGATGCGTTCGGCGTGGCGCACCAATTCCTCGGCAAGCGCCCGCTCGATGCCCGGCAAGCGAATACGAATCTCTGCGGCGAGCGTGAACAAACCGTCGACCGGATCGCGGCCAAAGGTGATAGATGCCGCGACCTCGGCGTCCGGAATCGCGACATTTGCGCGTGTCGCGAGCAGGCTCAATGCACCATGGAAGCAAGCGGCGTACCCGGCAGCAAACAATTGCTCCGGATTGGTGCCGCCGCCTGGCCCGCCCAACTGCTCCGGCATGCGCAATTGCACGTGGAGGGCACCATCGTCAGAGCGTGCCACGCCGGACGCACGCCCATGCCTGGCTTCACCACCGCTGACGTGCACGGTCGCCGTGTAAAGCGGAAGGAATTCGGCGCCGACGTGCTTGTCGAGCAGAGAGGTGTGAGGTGGCCGCAAATCAGTCATGACGGCTCGACGTCCCTTACCGGCTGTCGGTTTTTTTGTACGACGCTCAGATCCATCAAGCATGCTGTGTGCCGCAACGCCTCACGCCTCGGCGCCATGTCGGGCGAATGCAGAGTGGGTAAACCAACTCTGAAAATCCTGTGTGCCCAGTCGTGCGCCATCGCCCGGCAACAGCGTGTCCGGCTCCAACACGGCGCCGAAGTAAGGCGCGTTCGGATCGGCGACGACTTTGCGCCGGTCTCCTATGGCGATAAGGAAACGTTGCACCCATTCCGCCAGCGGCGCTTTGTCGGGACCGGCCATCTCCACCGTGCCGTTGACGGCCGGGCCGAGCGCAGCATCGGTGACGGCATCGGCCACATCATCCGAGGCGACCGGTTGCATCAGCCCGCTCGAAAGACGAAGCTCCTGCTCTGCTCCACCAGCACCGGCGATGCCGTTGAGAAACTCAAAAAACTGCGTCGCGTGCACGATGGTGTAAGGAATGCCGCTGGCGCGGATAAGCTTCTCCTGCGCCATCTTGGCGCGGATGTACCCGCTTGCCGCAAACGCGGCACGCCCGGTGCCCACGACCGATAGCGCTACGTGATGCTTCACGCCGGCTTTCTTCTCCGCAGCACTCAAATTGCGTCCGGACTTTTCGAAGAAATCCAGCGCAGCCTGGTCTTCGAACGAAGGCGAGTTGGCAACGTCCACCACGACATCCATGCCGGCGATGGCCTTGTCCAGGCCTTCGCCGGTGACGGCGTTGACGCCCAAGGAGGGCGCTGCGGCCACCGCCTCATGGCCGCGTGCGCGCAGGCGCTCGACGACTTTCTTGCCGATGAGCCCGGTACCGCCGATGACAAGGATTTTCATGGGAGACCTCCGCTTCAGGCTTTCGCTGCAGACGTGTGGCGATGGCATGCTAGGCACGGCCACCGGCAACCGGTAGCGCCGCCGATGGACTCACGATGTTGCCGGCAGCGCACCAATCGCCTTATCACGCAGCACGCGCTGCAGATATTTCACTCGCCTTGCTTGATGGCGCGGATAAAGCCGAGGCCAGTCCGGTGGCACACTGCAAGTCCAATGCGCGTATACCTGCCGTCATGAAGTCGATGAACACGCGTATCCGCGTCGGCAGCTGCTGACGGCTCAGATAGCAAAGGTAATGTCCGCGGTCGTCGGGTGCGTATTGCGCCAGGTACGCAACAAGTCGGCCGGCACGCAAGTGTTCGCTGATCTGATAGCCGGGCAGTTGGGCGATACCCTGGCCATCGAGCACAGCCTGCAGCACCAGCTCTTCGTCGTTGAAGGTGCAACTGGACGACGGCAGAAATTTCTGGACACGTCCGCCGACCTTGAATTCCCATTCGAAAATCCTGCCCGACGCCATGCGGAAATTGATGCAACTGTGTGCGGCCAGGTCTTCCACATGGCGCGGCAAGCCATGCTTGCGCTGATAAGCCGGCGACGCGCAGACCAGCATCGGCATCGGGATCAACTGCTTGGCGATGACCTGACTGTCGTCCATGCGCCCGTTGCGAAAGGCCGCATCCACCCGATCGACGCTGAAGTCCATCATGCGATCGTCCAGCAACAGATCAACGGCAATGTTTGGATAGTGCACGCGAAAATCGTTGAGCAGCGGCGCCACGATGCGACGCCCGAATCCCACGGTCGCGCTGATCCGCAACTGTCCGCGCGGCGGGCCTTCGCGCAGATCGCGCATGTCCTCCAGCGCCTGGACGATGCGCTCCACGCCCGGATGACAGTTTTGGTAGAACAGCTCGCCTTCGCGCGTCAACGTGGTGCTGCGCGTGGTCCGCAAAAAAAGTCGCACACCCAATTGCGTCTCCAGCTTCTGCACGCTGCGGCTGACGGCTGAGCGGCCGATGCCGAGGCGATCGCCCGCACGGGCGAAGCTGCCTTCCATCGCAACCGCGATAAACGCAACCACGCCTGCGTAGCTCGCGGAGAAGCTTGATGCGAGCGCATCGCTGTTTGCGCAGTGAGATCGATCAAGTGAGTCGGCAGTCATGGGTCGTGTCCAGTCAGGGCTTCGCGCTGGTCTTCGCGCCTTACACCGGCATCGGCCGGCCCTCTCTGACAGACGTTTCAGTGGCCGCATCCGTGACAGCACCCGCCCCATTGTTTCCTGCGGGGCAACACGAAGAGCCCGTCACCGGACCTACCGGGTGAATCGCGCCAAATCTACGCTGGGCGCCGTTACGCCGTCGTACCCGAGCAGGCATCGCCGCCAACCCGCCTGAGGGATGGCCATACCACCCGAGGATTTGCACCATGGCACAGCGCATCGACTATCAAAAACAATCGCCCGAGCTCTTCAATAAGCTTGTGGCCTTGAATATGCAGATCGGCCGGTCCGGCCTCGAGGAGTCCATCAACTACCTCGTCGAGATCCGCGCTTCGCAGATCAACGGATGCTCCTTTTGCCTGGACATGCACATCAAGCAGGCGGTGATTCACGGTGAGCGGCCGCTGCGGTTGCACCATATAGCGGCCTGGCGCGAATCCCAGTTGTTCTCTCCTCGCGAACGCGCTGCATTGGCGTGGACGGAAGTGCTGACACAGTTGCCGCCGCACGGCGTTCCGGATGAAATTTACACGCACGTGCGCGAGCAGTTCTCCGAAAAGGAACTCACCGATCTTACGTATGCGGTGATGACGATCAATGCCTGGAATCGCATCAATGTCGCCTTCACCAGCGTTCCCGGAACGGCCGACAAGGCGTATGGGCTCGATAAGGCCGGGTTGGAATGATCCCTGGCCGCCGCGGCCTCGCCTGGTGCTGAGGCCGCGTGCCCTTCATGAGGAAATAGCCATGCGTACGTTCGTGTCACTCGGCTTGCTGTTCCTGTTCGCCGCAGGCGTGGCCCAAGCTCAATCAACCGAAAAAGCCGCCTCCGCATCCACCCCGCCGCGCGCGCAGGTTGCAGAGTTGATGACCAAGGCCCTCAGGGATTACCCCGGCAAGGAAGGCAAGATGATCGTCGTCACCTATCCGCCGGGTTCGGTCGATCCGGTCCATCGCCACTACGCCGACGCGTTTGTGTACGTGCTCGAAGGCTCCATCGTGATGGGCCTGAATGGCGACAAGGAGGTGACGCTGGGGCCGGGACAGACCTTCTACGAAGGGCCGGACGACGTGCACACGGTGGGTCGCAATGCCAGCAGCACCAGGCCGGCCAAGTTCGTGGTGTTTTTGCTGAAAGACCAGAACAAGCCGGTGTTGGTCCCGGTGCACTGAGTTTTTCGCGAAGTGCGCGCGCACTGAGTGTGTCGCGCGCACGAACGCCGTCATTTAAGCCGCGTCAAATACGCCTTGAACGCGGTTACCCATGTTTTGCCGCCGTCCTGTGAGTAGGCAATCTCATACCGATGAGAGTTGGCGGTAATGTCAGACCAAACGCCGCGTACCAGAACCGTGCGGCCCTTATAAACGCTCGTACCGAACAGTTCGCCGCGACCGTCCTTGAAGCTGCCGATGGTGGGCGTTTCCATTTCTCCGGAATCGCCGTCGACGTATGTTTGGCTCCATTGCGCTGCTTTGGGGTTATAGACAAAGAGCGTGGCACCTTCCCAGTGTCCGTTGGGGCCATCGGCTTCGATTTCCTCCAGCCATGCGCGGCCATTCCAAACCGGCCGCGCCGTCTTCGTTCCGTCCATGACCACCGTGTGCGTTCCGCCATCGAACGGGTCGAGCACTTGCGTGGCATGGGTATGCCAGGCCCCGCGAGCAAAGTCGAAATCATGGGCGCCATCCCGCGGTTGCTGGGCACTGGCGTTCAAAGACGCGCATGCAAGAACACCGGCAACCATGACCCCACGTAACAGTAGCTTCCACATCATTGCAGTCTCCGTATAACCAGCCCTGGACGAGACTTTAGGGAAAGCCCGCAGCCGAAGATGGGCCAATGGGAGAAATTTGGAGTGGGCCACTTGGCTGTTTCACGTCGAGGCGGCCCACCTGTTTTACCTAAAAGTGGCGCCGATGACGCCGGATGTAATCGAAATAATGGCGTCCACTGCGATTGCTCAACGCTTAGGTGCCTCTCATGAAACATGCAGGAACATGGATTACTTCGACTTTATCGGCAGCCATCCTTCTCGCGGCAGCCATGCCGATAAAAGCAGCGGAACGGGATGGCCAACGCGACTTCGACTTCCATTTCGGCAGGTGGAAAACCCATGTCTCGCGGCTTATGCATCCGCTGACCGGTTCAACTACCTGGACCGAGTACGACGGCATGTCCGTCGTTCGCAAAGTCTGGGACGGTCGCGCCAGTATTTTCGAACTCGAGGTAACCGGGCCGGCCGGCCATATCGAAGGCGTTGGATTGCGCCTGTATAACCCGCAATCTCATCAATGGAATTTGAACTGGGCGAACAGCACCGTCGGCATGCTGGACGGTGGAATGATCGGCGAGTTCAAGGATGGGCGCGGCGATTTCTATGGCACGGATACGTTCAATGGACGGCATATCCTGGTGCGCAACGGCTTTTCCAACATCACGGCCAACTCGTCTCGCTTTGAGCAAGCGTTCTCCGCGGATGGAGGCAAAACATGGGAGACGAATTGGGTGATGACATTTACTCGCTAGGTAAGGCCGCACCTCAGGCTATGTATCGCCGTCATTCCCGCCAAAGGGGGGACCCATCTTCGCTTTTGCTTCAGAGCAAGTGGATTCCCGCTTTCGCGGGAATGACGACCAAAGGGTTATGCAGGCATACGCTCGCGACTAGAGCACGCGACGCAATGCCTTCATGCCCTGCTCGATGCCGTTGAGATCAACCGCTCCATAGCCGAAAACCAGCCCTTCCGATGTGGGCGCACCAAAGAAGTAGCGTTCGAACGAATGCAGATGCACATTCGACTCCAGCATTCGCGATGTAACGCGTTTCAAGCGATCAGGTTGCGTCGAGAACGCCGCCACATGCATGCCGTAGTGCGACTGCATCGGCGACAGCTCCTCTGAGAAATCCGACCGCAGTATTTCCCAGATGAGATCTCGTCGCTTCCTGTAAACGTCACGCAGCTTGCGCACGTGCGACGCCAAATATCCGTCGGCGATGAAACGGGCAACGGCCATTTGCGTCAACGTCGGGCAATGCCAATCGAGACAATTCTTCGCCATGGTGAGTGCCGGCATGGCCCATGGCGGCGCCACGACAAATCCCAGGCGCAAGGCGGGAAGCATGCATTTGGAAAATGTGCCGACATAGAACACGTCATCGGCGCTGGCGGTAGACCGCAGCGCTTGCAAGGGTGTGCCGTCGTAGCGGAACTCTCCGTCGTAATCATCCTCGACGATCACCGCGCCATGCTTGCGAGCAAAATCGAGCAATGCCTCCCGTCGCTGCGCGGACATGGATACGCCGAACGGAAATTGATGCGAAGGACAGACGCAGACGATATGCACTGGATTCGGCAGCGCGTCGACCACCAGCCCTTCTGCATCCACCGGCACCGGTATGACTTTGGCGCCGGCCGCAAGAAAGGCTGCGCGCATCGGTGGGTAGCCAGGATCTTCAATCGCCACGGTGGTAGCCCCAGGGGTTACCAGCACGCGCGCAAGCATATCGAAGGCCTGCTGCGCACCGGCGGTAACCAGCACATCGTCGGGCTCGCACACCACCGCACGCGAAACACCCACGTGCGTCGCAATAGCCGCTCGCAAAGGAAAATGACCTTGATTGCCTTGCGGGCTTTTGAAGGCAGGAGGCTTCAATTCCATGCGCCGAAGCTGCTTGGCGCTGACCCGGCGAAAGATTTCGAACGGGAATAACCGCGGATCGACCAACGCAGGTCGAAAATCCAGGAATGCGTTTGCGCTTGCCGCACTCGTACGCTGACTGTCATGCCAGAAGTTAAGCGCCTGCACCAGCTCAGGCCGCTGCCATTGCGAATTCAAGCGTGGATCGGGCGCTTGCTGCGCCGAAAAACGTTCGCGCTGCGGACGACTTTGCTTCGGCGCCACAAACGTTCCCGCCCCATGCCGGGACTGCACCAAGCCTTCGATCGCCAACTTTGCATACACCCGCGCAACCGTGTTTCGCGATACGCCGAAAAAGACCGCCGACTGGCGCTCCACCGGAAGCTTGGCGCCTGGAACCAGCCGGCCATCCAGGATGGCGGAACGCAACTGCGCGTAGACGGATTCCGCCGATCGGCGGCTTCCTCTAGGTGGAGGATCAAAAACAATTTCGAACGGACTGCTCATACCCTCCCCGTCATTTGCCAACTTTTCCCTCTCGAATGGGCACAACCGTGCCACTCCGCGAAGGAGCCGCCCGCAGCTTAATACTTCTTGGTTGCCATCGAATCCGTACTGCGCGTTCCGAAGTTATGCGATGCCCGACTTCAGTTGCCCCGGATTTACGTGGCAACTTAGCGAGACACATAAAAAAACCCCTGACGGCTTGGCCGTCAGGGGCAAAGGAGCCTGGCATTGGGTGACACCAGGAATGGGGGAAATAGCTCAGAAGTCGTACGTGACGCCGAGACGAACGTAACGCGGCGTGCTCCAGTAATTCACGCGCTCGTAGTTCACGTTCAGGGCTGTGCTGCTGCCGTAACGCGCGTAAGTGGACGTGGCGACGGATTCGTTGAACACGTTGTAGACCATCACGTTGAAGCCGAGCTTCTTGCCGGCCCATTCCGGTCGATATTCGGCTTCCAGGCTGAGTACGTGCTGCCACGGCAGACGACCTGCGTCGCCCGGGCGAGACGGCTGGCCGCCGCAATAGTGGTAGTAGCTGCCGTAACCGATCGGGTTGGTCTGATCCGTGCCGTAGTAACCCAAGCACACTTTCGGCGCGCCCGAGATCAGGGCAAGGTTGCCCGAGATCATCCATTCCGGCGCAATCTGATACGAGCCGTACGCCTTGAACTGATGCTTGTGATCGTTCGACAGGTAGCCGTTGGCGTATTCCATGACCTTGCCGAAGTCCCAGTCCACCGTGGCGGACACGTCCGTCTGGCCGATGTCGGAACGCACCTGGCCTTCGGAGTTGCCATAACTGCGCGAGTACAGATAGTCGACCTTGCCGTACCACTTGCCGTCGAACGGATGCTCCAGGAACGTTTCCAGACCGTAGTAATTACGCTTGGCCTTGGGCATGCCAAAATCCTGCGCCGTCACGGTCACCGAGTAATAACCACCCGCCGTGTTCGGGATCAGATAGGTATTGCTGCGGCCCGGGTTCGACAGGTAGCAACCGTTCATGCTGCTGGTGTCGATGGTGTAACCCAGCTTTGCTGCTTTGGCCGCGATGGTGTCGGTATCGCAGATGTCGTCCAGGATGTTGCGGATCTTGCGCACCTGCGCCTTCATGCCCCACACATAAGACGGATTGAACTGCTGCGTGAAGCCCAGCAGATATTCATCCTGATATTCGGACTTGATGTTCTGCGCCGCGACCGTCTTCGGGTCCGGCGACTGGCCGTATTCGTTGTTCGCCGACACCGCGCCGCCGGTACTCGAATTGATGGCCGTCAGCCCGGTGGGAACACCGTTCGCGTCGATACCGGTATACGTGTAGTACTGATCGGTATAGAGCGACCCGGCTGCTGAGCGCAACGCCACGCTTGCCGGCATGGCGAGATAGTAGCGGCCCACATTGCCATACACCTTGAGCGTGGAATCGCCATTGACGTCCCAGCTGAAACCCACGCGAGGCGCCCACTGCGGCCTGGTCTGGCGGATATACGCTTGGCCGTCGGGGTTGTAGTTGGTGAACTGATCGTTGCGCACGCCGATCTTCACCAGCCAGCGATCGGATACCTGCCATGCATCTTCAATGTATTGCGCACGCTGCTTCACGCGCACCGAAGCGGCGGTGTTGAAGATGTACTTGTAGGCGTAATAACCCGTCGAACCGCCCGCGTAATTGCCCGGCGCGTCCACGAACGGACTGTCGCTGATCGCAGTGTTGGCATCGCCATGGCCGTAGAACCATGCGTAACCCGGGCCGGCGGTGGTGGTTCCGTCGTCGACGTCGTGGCTGTCCTGGTTATCGATGCCTGCGGTGATCGTGTGATCGCCCAGCTTGTACGACAGATCCAGTCGCAGGTTGGTGTTGGTGGAGCGATGGTTGGGATTGTCGTAGGTCAACACCGTCTGGCTGTTGGTGATGACCGAGCCGCCGGTGATCGCCGGGTTCTCATTCTCCGCCGTGCCGATGTAAGGATATGTGGCGTTGTAGCCGGGGATCTCGCTGTAGTAGCGAATCTTCTGCTTGCCGTATAGCAGGCTAAACGTCAGATCGTCGGTGATGTAGCTGGTGTACTTCAGAACGTGGACATCAGCCGCGGTCTTGGTCGACGTGTCGTAATCGTGGAAGCCACCCGTCGCACCGGTGGCGTAGTTGTAGTTGTAGAGGGCGCCGTCGTACTCGTGCTTGTTGGACGCCGCCGTCAACTCGAGGATGTTGCTGTCGTTGATGTTCCAGTCGAGTTTGGCGTACCACTTCGGATCGTGATACTCGTACTTGGTGTTGTACGAGGACGTTACTGCACCCACGCTGTTGCCGGCACGTTTGTCGGCTTCCACCGCGGCAAAGAAGTAGAGCTTGTCCTTGATGATGGGACCGCCCAGGTAGGCGCTCGCCGTGGTTTCCCAATCTTTGTTGTTCGAACTGCGGCGATAGATCGAACCCGCCTTGCTGCCGGACACATAGTAGGAATCGCCCTGGTCGCCCTTGGCGAAGCGAGGCGTCCACTGCAGCATGGCGCCGAAATGCCACTCGTTGGTGCCGCGCTTGCCGACCTGGCTGATCACGCCGCCGTCAGAACGGCCATACGCCGCACCGTAGCCGCCGCTGAGAATTTCCTGCTGATCGATGGCGCCATACGGCAGCGTGATGCCGCCGAAGCCGCTCAGCGGATCGGTCGTGTTGAAGCCGTTGAGGTAGTACGCGTTCTCCGTCACCGACGAGCCTGCGAACGAAACCAGCGGACCGCCACCGGGACCGGTGAAACCGCTATAGCCGCCCACAGCGCCGGGCGCCAGCAAGGCGATCGCTTCCGCGCTGCGTCCCAGCGGCAAGGCATTCAACTGCTGCGAGGTGATCACCGTGCGCGAGTCCACACTGGTCACGTCGATGGCGGGAAGACTGTTGCCCGTGACGGTGACGGTGCTGAGGCTCTTCGCCGCGAAGGAAACTTCGGTCGCCGTGCCTACTTTCAGCGTAACGTCCGAGCGCGAATCGACCACGTTGCCGTCGTGCATCAACGCAACGGTATAACTGCCTACCGGAAGCGACGCAGCCGAGTAGCGGCCATTGCTGTCCACGGTGACTTCGCGCGTGAGTCCGGTTGCGCTTTTGATGACGACGGTTTCACCGCTCGTCGCCGGCGCCTGGCCGAAAATCGAACCGGTGGTTGCCTGACCATAAGCGAGCCCGATCGAACCGAGGCCCATCGCAAGTACGAGCGTTTTTGGGCGCAGCAGAGCCCCTGACGCCAAATGACGCCACTTCGTAGACATGAATAACCCCCGCGGCCAAATGGCCGAAAAAGTGTTTGCTTTAAGTTGTGGAAGACCCGCTTGAAGGTCTTTCCGATTTTCCTTGCTGCGCCGGGGCTCCTGCGTGCCGAGCTCGATGCGATGAATCTATGTGTCAGCGATCGAGTTCGTTAAATTCCGGTTGTACGTCGCAAGGTGTAGCGAAATTAGCGCAGGGATTTGCACGCCTCAATATCTTTTTAGGCCAAACTTTCATTCCGACCACTATGTTTTGACCGGTATGAGCCGCTGATGACAAGTGGCGTATCGAGTCGCGAAACAGAGGTCGAGCTGCGCAATGTAACGGGCTTGCCTTCTGCCTTATCCGATGCAGGAAGTTTCCAGTGAACGAGCGCCGTGTTCACGTCGGCATCGAGAGATAGCTTTCCCTGCTGCACTAGATGAAGCGCCGCCGTAGCGGAAACGGGCTTGCTGATGGACCCGGCCTGAAAGAGCGTATCGGGCGTCGCCGGAGCACCTCCGACGCTCGCCACGCCGAAGCTGCGAACCCATGCGATTTTTCCATGCCGTATAAAAGCAACGCTTACAGCAGAAACGTGATCCTCGGTCATCATGTCGGCCAACGACTTCCCATGGATCGGCTTCCCCTCCTTCACCATGTTGGGCGAAAGATTCGTCACGATCGCCGCGATATGCGGATCGTCCGACTGTCCAAAGCAACCTGTGGAAAACAACATGACCAAAGCGGCGCCAACCGACTGCTGCAGCATCTTCATCGAGAAATACCCTCGTTGCCGAAACCGGAAAGCTTTAATCATCAAAGACGGCTAGGGACGCTCCAAACAAAGCAGCACCCAAGGTGGAGCGCCAAACTATGCGGGCTGCCACAATTCGATCGGATTTCCCTCAGGATCATGCAGGCGAGCGAAGCGCCCGTTGGGGTAAGACTGCGGGTCAACCTTGACCTCAATCCCTGCCGCTCGTAACTGGGCGACCATTTTGTCGAGGTTGTGCACTCGAAAGTTCACCATCCAGACCTTGTGAGGATCGCCGAAATAACCACTCTTTTCGGGGAACGGACTGAACACGGTTTGTCCGGACTCTTGCTGCCAAACAGGCGAATGCTCGCTTGTTGGCGTAAGCGCGATGCCCAAGTGCTGCAGATACCAGCGCCCCAGCGCATCGGGATCGTGAGCTCGGAAGAACAGCCCGCCGATGCCGGCGACTTTTTCCATTTCCGTTCCTGCCGGCTCCTGTTTCGCCGCTGCTTTTGCAGAACTTGCCGGCGGTGCGGGGTTTTGTGCCGCCCTGGCTAATTCGGTCTTCGGCAGAATGAAGCCGGCCCCGAAAACGTATGACAGGGTTTGGAGCAATTGCCGCCTTTGGAAACCCATACATCCTCCTCCAAGCGTTTGTGCGCGCTCATCTACGGTACTGCCGAGATGATTCCCAATTGAGTAGAACTCACCGACAACGGGTTCTGCTTCAGATTGGTGGCGAACTTTTGTGACCTATCCAAACGAAAGACTACCGATCGCTCCGCTTTTGTCCAAGGCGACTCCGAATTTGAACAAGCTACCGGGTCCGAAACGGATCACGTAGTCATAAAAAGTCAGTCCGGCTTCAACCTTTGCCGCAAGAAGCTCCCGCTTTGTCCAGCGCATGAAACTCCATCAACAGCCCCAGATCGCTCCCTGTTGGCGCCAGGAACGAATCACCCAGCAATCCCTGATAACTCGCGAGCGTCGTTTCATAGCCGCGTTCCACGCGCCGCTTGGCCAGGCCGAGGTCTTCGACGCCGATACTCACGCCGAACACCTGCGGACCACCGCTACGCAAGGCATCCGCCGCCGCACCCGCGCCATCCGGTTGAAGTACATAGATGCGCTTGCTGCCGACCGGAACGCAAAAGCCGCCGGCGCCTACCTGCGGCATGCGGACAGGAACGGCACCCGCAAAACCCAGGCGTTCGAATTGTTTTCGGTTTTCGTCGGCGTTCGCCGAAAGCAGCCAGAAGGCTGACACTTCCCGCGCGGTGTTGGGGTGCTCGCGTGCGACGCGATCGTCTACCGCGGGGTGGGGTTTAATGCCGTCGGGGGGATAGTCGATCACGAACAAGCTGGTCGAAAGCGGCTGGCTGTCGAAGGCGAAAAGGCGCCAGCGCGGTGGCTTCGAAGGGCCGGCACCGTCGGGGTCCGTGGGTGACGCGGAAAACATCGGTGTGGGTTTGAAGCCTTGTGCTTGCAGGAAGGCTTTCATTTGATCGAGCTCCGGCGAACGCAGGCCGAACATGCGTGAACCCGGACCGCCATGCAAAACAGCCTGGTCCGCGTCCATGCCGGGATCCAACTCCGGCTTGGCTCGCGTGATGCCCAGCAGTTCCATGTAACTGCGATCGGGCATGCGCACGAAACGGTTGGCTACGCCGTGCGGATCACGCCCCGGCAATACCTGAAAGCCCAGTTTCACCGCCATGATGCCGCTGACCTGATCGATACTGCGGCCCCACAACAAAATGTGGTCGAGCTGAGTGCTTTGCGCAATCGGCTCTTCCTTGGCATTGGCAAACCCGGCCAGGCCGAGGCCCAGCACCAGCGCGGACAGCAGCGAAGCGAATCGCATAGAGCGTTGACTCCTGTGTCGGTACGGCAAGAAAGGGGAGCGTCTTACGTTTTCAGAGCGATCAAGCGGAGGCAATAACCTCGGAGGTTATGGACAGCTCTCAAGGGAGTTGGCCAGGGGAAGAAGCAAACCCTCCTCTTGCAGCACGCTGCCCGGTCGCCGCTTCCATCACCTTGCTGATCCCGCCCGCGAGAGCGGCATCGGGCTTATGAGATAGTTTCATGCCCGGATTCTCAAATGCTTTTGGTCATAGCTTGTTTCGAGCCTGGCCGACTGCGGATGATACGCGGGTCGATAAAGCCCCTGCCCATACGAAGACCTCATCCATGCTTACTGTTTCCATGCGTACGTGCTGCATGCTTCCCGTGTTGGCTATCGCCCTTGGCGCAATACCCGTCTCCGCTTCCGACTCAGCACCTATCGCAAAGGTCGCCGCAGGCACGCTGTCGGGCATCCACGACAGCAAGACCGGCTTGAACGAATTCAAGGGCATTCCGTATGCCGCGCCACCGGTCGGGCCGTTGCGCTGGAAAGCGCCTCAGCCGGTTGCTGCGTGGACAGGCACAAAGCAGGCCGACCGTTTCGGGCCGCGCTGCATGCAGCGCCCTCTCTACAGTGACATGGTGTTTCGCTCCCATGGCATGAGCGAAGACTGCTTGTACCTCAATGTATGGACACCCGCGCACAGCTCGAACGAGACATTGCCGGTGCTGGTGTATTTCTATGGTGGTGGCTTCCACACCGGCGACGGTTCGGAACATCGCTACGACGGCGCCAGTCTTGCTCGACGCGGCATGGTTACCGTCACGGTGAACTATCGCGTGGATGTATTCGGCTTTCTGGCCCTGCCGGCGCTTGCCGCCGAATCGCCGGAACACGCCACCGGCAACTACGGCCTGCTTGATCAGAACGCGGCCTTGCGTTGGGTTCGACAGAACATCGCCGCCTTTGGCGGCGATCCGAATCAGGTCACCATCGGCGGAGAATCGGCGGGCTCCATGTCGGTATCGGCGCAAATGGCTTCGCCGTTGTCGAAAGGATTGATGCAGCGTGCCATTGGCGAGAGCGGCGCGGTGCTCGGCAATCTCAAGCCAAGGCCGTTGGCGCTTGCAGAGCAGCAAGGTCAGACGTTCGAACAGCATGTTGGTGCGCACTCGCTGGATCAGCTGCGCGCCATGGATGCGAATGCGCTGCTCAAGGCCACTGGCGACAAGGATGTACCGGACTTCGTGCCGACTATCGACGGCTACTTCTTTCCTCGCTCGCCGGAGGCCATCTATCAGGCCGGCGAGCAGGCACACATCCCGCTGCTCGTGGGCTCCAATTCGCAGGAAGGCGATTACCTCAGCTTGCTCGATAACAAGCCGCCGACGCCCGCGAATTATCGCGCCGCGATGGAAAAGCGCTTCGGCGCACATGCGGCCGAAGCATTGAAGCTTTATCCGGGCAATACCCCAGCGGAAGTGAAAGCGTCCGGCACAGCATTCGAAGGGGATGACTTCATTGCCTTTGCAACCTGGCGCTGGATGAATCTGCAGCATCAGACCGGACAAGCGCCGGTGTATTACTACTATTTCACCCAGGCGCGTCCGGCGAAACGTGACGGCAGTGCCGGCCCGGATGCGGGCGCGGTGCATAGCGGCGAGATTGAATACGCGCTGGGCAATCTATCCGGCAATCCGGTCTACGCCTGGACCGCCAGCGATCACCACGTTTCAGACATCATGCAAGGCTACTGGACCAACTTCATCAAAACCGGCGATCCCAACGGCGCGGGCTTGCCGAATTGGCCGGCTGTTGCGGGCAAGGACGGCGGTCTTCTGCGCCAGGTGATCGGTGTGGACACGCATGGCACTGTCGATCAAAACGCGGCGCGTAGCGCGTTTATGCAGCGTGTGGATCCTGATGCGCATCTTTGATGCGTAAAGAGGGGGCAGAGCGATCGCTTGAAAATGCTCTGTCGCCGGACGAACAAAAGCACACCAGACTCCGCCTCTCAGCTGTTCCCGCATGCTTTGCTCGCCATCCCGGCTCACGCAGACCTAATACAACACTCGCACACTCAACTGCACTTGTGTGTCGACCACGTGCGCGGGCAATCCATACTCGGCACGCAGTGTCGTCATGCTGTCGATGCGCAGTACTTCTGCCGTAAGGCGCAAATAGTCGCGCGGACGCCAGTTGAGCGCCGCTGTCACCGCGTTGCCGTGTTCGCTCTGATGCCAGTCGGGATCAGCGGAAGGGGTTCGGGTACTGAAGTGCTCGAACCGTAACGTAGGGCGCCATGCGCCACGATTCCATCCTGCCAGTACAAATGCCGAGCGATAACGGGTGTGCAGCGATGAAAGCGCCGTCTGTTCGGTTGTGGTATCGCCATCCATGATTTGTGCGATCCAGGTAACCGCCCCGGTATCGGTGCGCGCGCCTGCACTCCAGAAGCGCGTGTGCCAGGCATACTCCCTGTCGCCATTGCTGTAAGGAACGAATGCGCCCGCGTCGGCATGATTGTCATAGCGCATCACGCTCACACGCGTTTGGCTGGGCGCATGCCAGCTGATGGCTACGTAATCGCCCCAATGCGATGTCCCGATGGTGCGAAACGTGCCGTAGTAGCGCGGCGGAGTGCCTTCATCGTCCTCCACCTCGGCGTTCGCCTCGCGCAAGCGGCTGCCGATGCCGGAAACCAGATCCCCGATCGACCAACCCCGCATGACCAGGATGTTGCCGGCCGTATCGTCGCGGCGAAAGAGTGATGCGCGCACATCCCAGCTGTCGACATCGCCGCGATGTTCCAGCTGAAACTCGCCGCCGATCCCGCGCAACTCCTCGCCCACCCAGCTGTTGATCGCCGAAGCGCTAAGCGTCCACGGACTGGTCCAGCCAACACCGTCGTTCTCCATCGACAGCGGAGGAAAAAGTGCACCGGCTCGTAAGGACCAGCGCCACGGCGTGGTGGAAACCGGGCGATAGCGCACCCAGGCCTCCAAGACGCTGACGCCGCTATGACCGCTGGTTTGATATTGCAATTGCGCCAGTGCCAGCACTTCCGGGGTGATTTGCGCTGCGCCGAAGAGTGCCGCACCGCCGAAGTGAAATTGCGTTTTGCCGTCCCCGTAGCGCGCTTTGCCGAAACCGCCGCGTGTCCAACTGGTGTCGTCGGGTGCCGCCACTAAACGCTCATCGACATAGGCATGCAGGTCGACATCCTGCGCATGCAGCGTCGTGGCCATGCCCCATATTGCAACAATGGAAAACAATCCATGCTTTTTCATGCGTGGCTACTGTTGAACCGGGTCATGATCAAATCAGCGAGCGCATCGGCGCTCATTGGCTTGGCGACGAAATAACCTTGCGCGTGGTCACAGCCGATCGAGGCCAGGTAATGGAGCGTTTCCTCATCCTCGACGCCCTCCGCGGTAACGGTATAGCCCAGGTCATGGCTCAGCTCCACGATCGAACGCACGATAATGCGATTGTTGTCGTCATCGATAAGGTGCTTGATAAAACTCTGATCGATCTTCAATTCATCGACGGGAAGCTTGTGCAGGTAAGACAACGAAGACTGGCCCGCGCCGAAATCGTCGATCGCGAGGTGAAAGCCTTGTTCTCCTAATTGCTGCAGCACGCGCAGGGCCGAATCGAACTCGGCAATCACCGCGCGTTCGGTGATCTCCAGCATCAACAGCTCATGAGGCAAGCGATGCGAGGCGGCCAGACCGACCACGTACTGGGGCAAGTCCGCATCGCTCAGATCACGCGCGGAGAGGTTCACGGCCAGGCGCATCTTCAGTCCTTGTGCATGCCATTGGCTGGCTTGCTTGACGGCAGCTGCCAGAACCCAACGCGTCACGCGCTGGATATTGCCGGTATCTTCTGCCATGCCCACAAACACATCGGGCGATATCGCACCTCGCATGGGGTGATACCAACGCAGCAATGACTCCGCGCTATCCAGGCTGTGTGTCGAGAGTTTTAACTTGGGCTGGTAATGCAGCTCCAATTGATCCTGCGTGAGCGCTTCGTGCAATTCCCCCATCAACGAAAGTCGCTCGGGACGATGCGGGTCGATCGCCGCCTGATAAAACGCCCAGGCCCTGGATGAGCCGACGGCGGCAAACTGGGCTGTCTCGGCATAGCGCAGCAACGCAACGGCTTCTGACGCGTGCTCCGGATACATCGCAATGCCGATGGCGGGAACCATGTCGATGCTTACATCAGGCTCCGTATAGGGCGTTGCAAGTGCGTCGAGTAGGCGCACCGCCGCTTGCACTGCCTCGTTGCGATCGGTATTTGCGAGCCATGCCACGAAATTACTATCCGTGGCGCGTGCAACCTTTGCGACATCGACCTCGCGTTGAATGCGCTCGCCCGCGTCGCGCATCAAACGGTCGCAAAAGCCGTGACCCATGGTCTTGATGATCTCCGGCACACGCGTAAGGCCAATCATCAACAGGCTTCCGCGCGCCACACCGCAGGCCATTTGGTAGGTGATTTCCGCTTCGATTGCCATTCGGTTTGGCAAGCCCGTCACGGCATCGTGCCTGGCTTGATAGGAAATGCGCTCCTCGCGTTGCTGTACGGCTGCCGCCATGGTGCCGATGGCGCCGGCCAACGCGCCGATCTCGTCGCGGCGAGGCAAACGTGGCGGTATGCGGTAGTCGCCCTGCTCGATGCGCTTGGCCACCGTAGCCAGCCACTCCACCGGGCGAGACACATTGCGGGCAATCATCCATGCACCGAGCAAGCCGGCGGCAAGCCCGAATACAAGCAGAGCCAGCCACGCCAACGCAAGGTTGTGATAAGGCCGCAAAGCATCATCAAGCGAATAACCGAACAGGACGACAACGGGCGCGCTGTCGTACGGATGCGGTAGCGGTTGTGCCAGCACGATGTAATCGCTCTGCGCCATGCGGCGCAAACTTGGTTGCGTGGGAAAGTCGCCGGTGACATGTTCCAGGCCGCGCGCAAAGGGCGTAGAACGATCGCCTTGCGCCACCGCCTGCCATTGCGACGGAGCCCGTTGCACCTCCAGTGCGACGTCTCGCCGCAAGGTGCTCAACTGCTGCATATGCGCAAGCAATTCGTCGTCGACCTGCACGTAAACCACGACCAGGCCCACCGGTTGCGGCGCATAGATGGGCACCACCACGATCCAGTAGACGCGCCCTTGCACGGCAGCCATTTCGGCGGCGTGTTCATAGAAGGCGCGCTGGATCAATTCCGGAAACAGAAACAATGGATGATCGGCGTGAGCGTCGGCCGTATCCGCGGCTATCGTGCCGTCCAGATTGATCAGTTGCATGCGCGAGGCGCCGACCCTGCGTCCATGATTGCGCAACACCGAAAGCACGGTTCCACGATCCCCTTCGGCGATCGCTTGGCGCAAGGCGAAGTCCAAGGCCATGACGCGCACGTTGCCGGCGATGCGTGAGGAAACGTCGTCCATCTGCGCCTCGAAGGCTTTTGCGTTGGCAGCGAGCTGGCGTTCGCCATCCACCACCAATGCCCGGCGTGTTACACCATAGACGAGCGCGGCGGTTATCAGTTGCACCGCAACCAGCATCCCTACGAAGAACAGCGCAAGGCGGAGCCGGAAGCCGATGACCGTTCGCATAACGCTAGTAGTCCAGATGTTCGCGATCGACAAAACTTCGCGGATCGGGCATCAGTCGCAGCATAAACGGCACTTCGGGTGCCATTCCCTCCGGTGGCACGTCGACGGATGCACTCACTTGCGGACGGCCCGGCCATAGTTGCGGATGCCAAACCTGGACGGTGTAGCGGCCGGGCGGCAAGTCTTCGAAACGCGCTTGGCCCTGCTGCGTGGTGACCTGCGCTTGGTCGGCGGTTACCACCAGGTACGCAATCATGTGATCGTGAATATTGCAGCCCAATGCCAGGGTGCCGGTGCGGTTCAACACCACCGGCGCAGAGCTTTCGCCCGGACCGAGAATGAACTGGAACGGCCCGATCGGTGAGAACGAGTACACGTGATGACGCGTGTTATCGCTGTTGCGGAACACCACGCTATCCCCGGGATGCACCACTTCCACGTAGGGGATGAAGGTCTCGTTCTTCTGATCGACGTAGTGCGTATGGGGCGTGGTTGGCGTCTGGACTCCAGCCAACGTTACAACCGCATCACTGATGGGATGACTGCGGCTGTCGGCCACCTTCACCGTCAACGTTGCAGCCTGGGCAGCCATTACCGTGCCCCACATGAACAGGCACAGTAGTCGCGAAAGCGCACGCTTCATCGACAGATCCCCTCCCCTGTTGGCGGGTTGGCATGGAAGATACTACAGGCCTTGTCATGCGCGACAAACCGCTTGATGCAAGCCAGGCGTTAGCTAAGTGGATACCGCGAAAGCCGACGCTCACCCCGTCATCGCAATGCATTCGGTAGTCTCCGCGGGCTCGGCCATCCCGCATGACGTGCCGCTTGGCTGGCGCGCCTTTTTTGATTCAGGCAATGGCGACGATGAAGGGAAATCCTGAATGGCCGGCCTTGCCCTCAGAAGCATCCCACGCAAGCTCAGTTTCTGAGGTCAAACCAGCATCGGTTTTGGATGGAGTCGATAATGGAACAGACACGTACTGCAAGCCCCATCTTCATAAAGAAGCACAGTCGGCTGGCATTCCTGAAAGAATGCTATCGCTGGCTTATGGTTCAACTGCTCCGCCATCAATCGAGAAAGCATCTTGCCGACCAGCGCAAGCAACTCGTGGTTTTTTCATTCGACTTCATTGCGCACCATGTCAATCTGAACGGCATATACGAGAAGGATGACCTGGATACATTCTTTGATTGGGCCGCGTCGGCCGGCATAGACTTTAAAGATGCCACAGTGCTCGATATCGGCGCCAACATCGGCAACCACAGTCTCTATTTTTCCGATCATTTCAAGCGCGTGGTCAGCTTTGAGCCGCACCCGCGCACGTTCAAGGTTCTGTCTTTAAATGCCGAGCTTGCCGACAACATCTCCTGCCACAACGTCGGCTTGTCCGACCAGGACGGAAGTGCGATTTTGTCGGTGCTTCCCGCAAACGTTGGCCGCTCCAGCATCAGCGAGTCGAGAGACGCCAAATCGGTAGACATCAAGCTGGTAACGCTCGACACGTTTTGCAAGTTCGAAAACGTCAAGCTATTGAAAGTAGATGTCGAGGGCCACGAACTCAAAGCGCTATCCGGCGCCAAGGCATTGATACAGGAACATCGGCCCATCATTCTGTTCGAGCAGCACATCGACGACTTCAAGAACGGTGAATCACCCGTCTTGTCGCTATTGAAAACATTGGGCTATGAAGATTTCGCCATCGTCAGGCGACATCCGCTCCCGTTGCCATCGTTTCTCAAGTTCGTTCTTACGCCCTTGCTACGCGTAGTGGTAGGCGAGCAAACAAAGATCACCGTTGCCAACACCATCACACCTGGCTTCTACAACTTCATCATTTCGCTTCCCGGCTGGGTTAAAGAGGGTCACGGAACAGCAGCAGCGGCCGAATCACGTGTCGAAGTCCTCAATGTGGCGCCTGTTTTCGGCCATGTAAGGCCGGCCCAGGCTGGAGAGACCCATGAGGAGCAGGCGGAGACGAAGACAGAGTGAGACCGCGCCAGGATGAGGAGCGAAACGTTCCGCCCGGCCGAGCTCGTGGCTAAGTGAACTTCTCGATCGTATATTGCGCCGCTTGTTCAAACGACCGCGCGACACGATCGATGTGGTGACTCATCTCCGGCAGCTCTTGCACTTCCAACAGGTTGGGCAGCAGCACACCGATGATGGCGACATTCGCGAATTGTTCCCGCTTTTGCATATCGCTCGCTACCGCATCGATGGACTCCCAGCCGCCAGCGCCCGCTGCGCTGACGACGTGCATCATGGAAACGGCATTGGCGGTCGCTTCGGGATGACTTTCTGATTCAAAGTCTTCGACGTCTTTCACGGAGACGTGCCGCGCATCAACATGAAGGTCGCGAAGAATGCGTACGAGTATCTCCGTCGCCACGTCGTCATAGCGGTTGCCGCCGCCTATGCACAGCACAATCGACCCCGGCGCTACGGCAAGCGGTCCTTGCCAGCGTCCGGCAATGTGCTCGCGTTGCTGCCGCAGGTAATGCGCCAGATCGTCATCGAGCACCGAAGTACGGCGGCGCCACCGCGGTTGCGAAGGCGTTTCTCTTCCCAGCGATTCGATGACTTTGACCACCGCGTTTCTCGCTTTGACCAGTTGTTCCGGACCAATCGCTTTCTGCGCGAGATCCATCTGTGCGAGCTGTAGGGCCGGCAGCAAGACGACGTCGCAATATCTGGCAAGCGACCTGTCTCTCAAGAAAGCGCGCGCGGCCGTGATGATTTCATCGGCATCGCCGGAAAGCGCCCGCTGATAAAACCGCTGCGGAAGGGTCAGGGCGGGCGTGTCGCCAAGCAGAATCCCCAGCAGCGTGAACGATCTGACATGGCGCCCCACGACGACCAGGCAAAGCGTCAGCGGAGTGGACAACACCAGCCCCATGGGCCCCCACAACCAACTCCAGAAGATCGCGGAAACAACCACAGCGAGCGGCGACAATCCGGTTGCATGGCCATATAGCTGCGGCTCCAGCAACTGACTCACCAGCAGCTCGACGACGAGAAACAGGCCCAACGTCATCAACAGCAGCGACCACCCCGGAGTAACCGCCGCGGCGAGCAAGGCGGCAAGCAATGCAGCCAGCCACACACCCACGTAAGGCACAAAGCGCAGCACAGCGGTAAGCGCCCCCCAAAGCAGCGCATTGGGAAGTCCGAGCACGGCCAGTCCCAGCCATATCGCAAGACCCACACCGAAATTCACCGAAAACTGCGAGACGAAAAAGCGGGAAAGACGTTCGCCGGCGTCATTGATTGCCGCGGTTGTCGCGCGTAGATCGGCACCGCCTATGGCGCGGATGAAGCGATCCCGCAAGGATTCGTATTCGAGCAAAACAAAGATGAGAACGACCAGCACGATGCCCGCGGTTTCCAGGGGGCTCCAGAGCGAGGACAGCACCCTTCTTATCGCGTTCCAAGGGCTCGACAAAACAGATACGTCCACGGCATTGGTGTAGGAAGACCCGACTGGCGCCTCCTGCACCTGTCCCACGCCGCCCTTGCCACCCAATGCGTTGAAGACCTTGCCGGCTTCGCCCCTCATCGCTTCCAAACGGGCTATCGTCAGGTCGTGCAGCATCTGCAATTTGGCCTCAACCGTCCTTTCGTATTGGGGCAGACTCTCTGCCAGATGCACGATCTGCGAACCGATGATCGTCATGAGCCCCGCGGCCACCGTCGCCAGCAGCAGAACGGCAACCATTACCGCATACGCATGACCCAACCTCATCTTCTGCAGCAGGCGCACGAATGGCGCCATCAGCAAGGCCAAAATCAAGGCCAGAATCATCGGCACCAGCACGTCCTTGCCGAAATACAGCAGTGCGAGCACCACCCCGATGGCGATGATGTTCAACGATCGTTGACTTGCCGATGTGATGGGTTGCGGGTCTGGCGTCAGAGGCATGGTGGAAAGCCGGTTGGAGTGACTGTTCCGCAGGGGCTATAACAAAAATCCACCCCGGATCGAACGCTTACGTTTTACGTCCATGCATCATCGCACCACCACCGGCCAAACGCCCTGGAAATAAATGCCAACCCGATCAAGATCGCAAATAGCGGCAGCATATAGGTCGAAAACCAGGCCAATGCGTGGTGTTGCTCCGGCGTGATGTAGTAGGAGTTGCCGTGATTCTTGTAAAGAATGGTGTTCGATGGCGGAGTCGGTGTTGAAGGGCATCGCTGTATCGCCACGGACAGCCGAATCCAGGCAAACAGAATCGCGGCAGCCGCCACGGAGAAGATATTCGATAGCGCTCTCCAGAATTTGATCGACCTTATGGGGTTCATTGTTTCCTCCGGTCAAATGAAACTCCTACGATGCGCTACATAGTTCGTCAGCTTTTCGGCGGGAACCAGGCATTCACTATTTTCCCGTCGCGCACTTCATACACGGCCATGGCTTCGAACGGCGCCTTACCTGCCGGAAGACCGACCACCCGTTCTTTGTCGATCACGATGGGGCCGTTGACGACACGTTGGACGATCTCCACATGGAATTCCTTCGGCATCTTCGCAAGAAATGCGTAAGTACCCTTGAGTGCCGGAACACCCTTTACGACCGGGCGCTTGTTGCTCAAGTCGGTGAGGGTGGCGTTCTCCGCATAGCACGCGGCGAATGCATCAATGTCGTGCGCGTTGTAGGCATCGACCTGCGCTTGAACGACTTGCGCCGGATCGTTCGATGTACCACACGCCATCGTCGACATCGATGGCAAAAGCAACAACATGCCGATCGAAGCGATGTACGTAACTTTGGTCATGATCTCCTCCATGGTGATGGACCTCGGGAGTTGGTCCTCACGATAACGGCACGGTTTGCTGTTGCAAAACGCTTAGCGCCCTCGGAAAGCGAACTTATATCCCAAAACGCCTCACATAATCTTCTTGGAACCGCGCTCCGCACCACTTCCCACGGTTGACGGTCCGAACCAGGTCGTTAGCGCGTCAGCAAGTCCAAAGTCCGTACCTTCTCCTACCCAAACCACATAGCCATCGGGCCGGATCAGCGCGGCGGCGGGAGCCGGCACCGTTCCGATTGCCGGAAGCTCCCATGTGCCATGGTATTTGGCATCGAGCAATTGAACACGATCAGCCCATGGGCCGGTCGCCACATCGCCGGGGTCACCAAAGTTAAGCAGTACCGGCCGGGCATCGTGCAACAAGGTGTAGACGCGAAGCGAATCGCTGGAGCTGATAAGGTCGAGATCGGGCATGCGGCGTCCGAGCAGCGGATGTCCCTCGCCGAAGTCGTAATGAATATCCAGACCGGACATCATCGCGGCGTATCGTTTGCGCGGCTCGTCCATGCTCAGCAGCTCGGATATGACATCGCGCACCGCCTCGATGCGATCGTCGGGGCGCATGAGTGCGACTTGCGCCATCGTGTGACGCAGCACGCGGGCGGCAACCGGGTGGCGCTCGGCGTGATAGGTATCGAGCAGGCTTTCCGGCGAAATCCCCTTCACCACCTGTGCCAGTTTCCATCCGAGATTCACCGCGTCCTGCACACCCATGTTGAGTCCCTGCCCACCGACCGGAGAATGCACGTGCGCCGCATCACCTGCCAGCAAGACCCTTCCCGAACGATAGGTTCCTGCTTGGCGAGTCACATCCGTGAACCGGGTGATCCAGCTGGGATTATGGATGCCGTAATCTGTCCCGTGTACGGCGATGAGTCCTTCGCTGAGATCGCGCAGCGTGGGCTCGCTCGTTCCAATTTGCGGTTCAGTGAGCATGACCGCCACTTTCCCGCCCTTCTCGTAGACCACCTCGCCATCCTGGATGTCGTACTCCACCTTGCCCAGCGCATGCATGCCGGAAGGAGTGCGATGGATGCCAAGCGGGGGCTCCTCCGTCATCTCGACCTCGGCAAGCAAGGCGCTCGTCGTCGGATCCCAACCGGGGAAATCGATGTTCGCTGTTTTACGGATCAGGCTGCGCCCACCGTCGCATCCGACGAGGTACGCCGCCCTCAAACTACGGCCGTCGAGCAATGCAATGCCGACGCCAGTGTCGTCTTGCGTGAAACCTGTAACCTCGCATCCGCGATAGAACGTCACCGGCAATTCGCCAACCCAGGCGGCGAGGATGCGCTCGATGTGCTTCTGCCATAGCCCGAGTCCGTAAGGATGCCGGGTAGGAAAGTCGCTGATGTCAAACTTGGTTGCCGCAAACCCCGCGACTTGCGCCTTCTTCCCCTCCGCAAGGAATCGCTCGGCGATGCCGCGCTGATCGAAAACTTCGATAGTGCGCGAGTGCAAACCACCCGCGCGCGAGCCGGCAAGATCCTGATTCGCTCGCCGCTCGACAATGGCAACGTCGATACCTGCCAGCGCCAACTCGCCTGCCAACATCAATCCCGTTGGACCTGCTCCGACAATAATCACGGCATGTTCGGTCATGGCAACGCTCCGGCCGATATAACAGTGCGTGCGAACAACCTGCACTTCGACCACTGAAGATTCATGTCGATACTCCCGACCCGAAGGCTCTGGCACATGGGCTGGGAATTGAACGGCAGAAAGAGGGGATTGCGGCAAGCCCCCTCCACGGTAAGATATTGGAAGTGGGAAGAAGTGGACTTCCCCTCCCCGATTTTTGTCCCCTCGGCGGTCATGCGGCACGGATGCAGGGTTGGCCGTGCGCTGCTTCCCAATTTCGCCGATGAATGAAGTGTCCGTTTTAGGTTGGAAACGGATAATCACTACTTGAGTTAACCGGGGCGCAGTGCGTGCGGTCGCCCACCACTCTTGCTCCAAAACACCCAAGCCGCGCTACATCAACGCACGTATGAAATTCACGAACGAATTTTCATGCATACGTTCCGCAATAAGCAGCAGCACGCCCGCGACAATCACAACGAACGTCACGACCTTCCCCAGCAAGCGCACTAGCTTCGCGACTGTCACTTTCATTTGATCGCGCACCCCATGGTCGAGCGGCCCTTAGCATAGCCCAGCCCCGGGCTTACGCCGCGCAGGCTGGGGTGAAATCACGGCATCCGGTGCCGCAAGGTCGCGAGAAAGCTGGGATTTCATCCCTACCTACTAGTGACATAATCCGCCAACAGGGGAACAACAGGCTTGGTGCATGAACTCGACAGGGGAGCCCATCGATCTGAGCCGCACGCTGATCGTCGAAGACGATGCCGCCATGCAGCGGCGCATCGAACGATTGTTGGCCGAACTGATCGATGCCGATGCAAAAATTTCCATTGCTGGCGATATCGGCGAGGCGAAGCGTTGTGTCGCGGCGCAGAACATCAGCGTCGCGCTCATCGATATTGGCTTGCCGGACGGCAGTGGCATCGACTTGATCGAATGGCTGCAAGCGCACCATCCTGCCATCACCGCGGTGGTCATTTCCGCTTGGGGACACGAAGACACCGTGCTGGCTGCGCTCCGCGTCGGTGCGGTCGGATACTTGCTGAAAGAACGCGAAGACATTGAGTTGAGCCTGGCCTTGCAAAGCATCAGCCGCGGCGGGGCGCCCATCGATCCGTTTATTGCGCGCCGCATTCTTGCGCTGCTGCCGGAGCGTCCTGGCGGGGTCGACGCACAAGCAACGGTCCACACCGATACGGCCAATGATCGAACCTTGTCCGCGCGTGAGTCGGAGATCCTGCAACTGGTCGCCCGCGGCTTCAGCAACCGCGAAATTGCCGAGCTTACGGCACTCTCACGCTTCACCATCGAAGGCTATACAAAGAGCATCTATCGCAAGTTGGCGGTGAACTCGCGCACTGCGGCGGTGTTCGAAGCGAAGGCCATGGGTTTGTTGCGCTGATGCGTGCTGTGCTTATCCGACTTTTCGCATGCCTGTTGCTTGGCTCAGGTCTTGGCGCGTTGCATGCGCAAGCCGCGCAGCCAACCATCATGGAGATCCATCACGCGGAAGCCGTACCCGGCGAATGGTCGTCGCAAACGCCGCCGGAGAATGGGTGGATTCCCGTCAAGCTGATCGACTTTTGGGATACACGCTGGCCGCATCACGATGGCGTCGTCTGGTATCGCTTGCATTGGAAGCAGATCAGCGCAGAGCAACCGGTGGGCTTGCTGGTGGATTATGTAAGCGTCGCTGACGCCATCTACGTCAACGGCAGCGAAATCCATCGCGATCCCCACTTGGTGGAACCGTTGTCGCGCACCTGGATCAAGCCGCAATACTTTCTTCTCGACAAACCCTTGCTGCATCAGGGCGACAATGTCTTGCTGGTGCGCGTATCGGGGCTGTCCCATTACCAGCCGGGTTTTGGCACGGTCACCGTCGGCGATCCCGAAACGGTGGGGGCGCTTTACAAAAAGGGCGTGTGGTGGCGTTACGACCTGCAACTGTTCGATCAGATCGTCAGCCTGGTCTTCGGCGGCCTGTTTTTCATCATCTGGCTGATGCGCCGCAAGGACGGCAGTTACGGCTGGTATGCATTGAGCACGCTGTTTTCGTTCGCGTATGGCCTTAATTTCATTGCCAGCAGTACGTGGCCGTTTTCCAGCACCGATGGCTGGGAGGCATTCAACGCTGCTGCGTATATCGCTGCCGCTTCCGGCTTCAGCATTTTTCTGTTGCGCTACTGCGATCGGCGCCGGCCTCGACTGGAAGCTGCGTTGCTGGCGATCAACGCTGTGTCATTCGCCCTCGCCCTCCTGGCGCCCGCACTGGTCGGAACCTGGCGCGGCCTGTGGTTTGCGGTCGGTGGCACGGTCTACTACTCCGCCATCCTGGCGTTCACATGGCACGCGATCCGCGGACGACGCGCAGATCATCTTGTACTGGCTACATGCCTGATGATTCCGTTGCTGGTGTCGATCCACGATTTCCTGCTTTACTACGGTGTCATCCGCGACGACGCGTATCTATTGGCCGCTACGTCGCCGCTGACCGTCATCGGCATGGGCTTTACCTTGGCCTATCGTTTTGCCGCCGCGATGAAGCGCGTGGAGAGTTTCAACATCGAGCTCAAGCGCGAAGTCGACACGGCCACGCAGCAGCTCGGCGAAACGCTGGAGCGCGAGCACGCGTTGGCCTTGAACAACACCCGCATCGGCGAGCGACTCCATCTGGTACGCGATCTGCATGACGGGTTCGGCGGAAGCCTGCTGAGCGCCATTGCCACCTTGGAAAACCGGCACGCTTCGCAAGACTCCGCGCGCATCATCGCCTTGCTGAAGGAGCTGCGCGACGATTTGCGGCTCATCATCGATACGACCACTCAGGCGAACACCGATCTTGCGGATTTGCTGGCGCCCTTGCGTCACCGTTGGAGCCAGCGCATGGAGGTCGCCGGCATCAAGGTTCACTGGCAACTGGACGACACCGAAAACGTAAATCTGGGCCCGGCGAGAAGCCTGGATCTGCTGCGGGTATTGCAGGAAGCACTGACCAATGTGCTCAAGCACAGCGGCGCTTCCCGGGTCGACGTCGCGCTATGGCTTCACGACCAAGGTTTGCATGCCAAGGTGCGCGATAACGGGCGCGGCTTCGACGCTTCGTCGAACGGCAGCGGTACGGGGTTGGCCAGCCTTCGCAATCGGGCGATTCGGCTTGGCGGGCAATTGCTGATTGACGCTGTGCCTGGGCAAGGCGCGGTGTTGCATGTGGCTTTTCCGCTGTCTGCGAACGTGGATGCCCCTTGATCCAAGTTTCAGTTGCGCGAGCCTTTGCTCCCTCCCCTGCGAAGTAGGGGAGGGAACTGCATCTCGCATCAGAATTGCTTCCGCACCCCCACACGAATCGACTGATCATGCGCATGCGGTTGCATCAAAAATTCATAGTCGGTGGTGATAAGCAGGTTGTCCTGCAGTTGCAGATCGCCACCCAATCCAAGCTGCACGCTCGTGCCATTGGCGGTATAGGGATTGCTCAACACATTCCACGCGCCCGCTGAAGGGATGAATGCATAGCTCAGCGTGGTGTCCCGAGTGCCCTGGAAATCGTGCCCTATTTCGAGTCGCACATGCGGCATGAGCAACCCGGCACCAAACGGAACCTGCCCGCTCGCGCGAATGCCTGCAATGGCCTGTGTGGTACGCACCGTTTGGTTGCCGTACGTGAGCGCTTGAGCCACGTCGCCTGTTTCCGAGTAGCTATTCAGCGACGACAGCGACCCTTCGAATCGGCCATAAGGCGAAAGCAGCCATCCTGCCTTTTTGTATTCATAGCCCAGGCTGAGCGAACCGAACCACTGACTGCCGTTGCGATGACCAAGCAAGAAGCTGCCGGTGTCGCTGCCATAGCGCCGACTTTGGAAGCTCAATCCGCCGCCGCCAAGTACGCCATCGATATAAACATGTTCTGCGGGTTGGAAGCTGCCATAGAGCGCTGCGCTGAAACCTTGCGCGACGCTGCGCGTACCGTCGTTGGCGATATCACTGTTGTCGTGGTTGTAGCCGATGCTCAAACCCATCACACCGCGCTGCCCGATGCGCTGATCGACGCCGGCATTCACCGCCACGGTGTCCGAGTCGAATCCGGAGGCTTGCCGGTATGCATCGAACGAGCCGAAATTCGCCGATCCGTTGATCCATATGCCCAGGCCCGAAGCATTGTTCTTTGCGGTAGGTGATGCGACGCCTGATGGCGCAGGGGAAGAAGGAGGTGACTCACCGCTTTCCGCAGCGCCGATACCTTGCCGCATCGCGAATGCATCATTCGGTGATCGGTTTGCAGCGGGATCAGCCTTGCCACGCATCGTGCTGCCGGTCAATTGCAACGGCTTGCCATTCAAGCTAACGGACAAGTTATTACTGAACAGCGAAGTGCCGCTGCCGTCATGCAAGCTGTCCAACCGGCTTTGGATATTGCCGAGCTGGCTCTGCGCGAAGCGTTGCGCCTGCATCGTCTCGGCATCGATCAAACCAAGCACATTCGGGTTCTTCGATGGGTCAGGTTGATCGCTGACCAAGACCAGCACATCCACCGTTGCCGCACTGCCTGTTGCAGTGATCAGCTGAGCGGTGATCTGCACCAGGCCATGAAATCCCGCTTGGGGCGTAAACGTCAACGACGTCGGCTGACCCAGCGTGACGCTGCCCGCGTTGCTGGGCGAAAGGCCCAGCAGCACCGAAGAGACATAGCTGCCTGGCGCGATGCCGGCCAGATTCACCGACACTGGCGAGCCCGGCGTCGTACTCACGGTCGTGCTGTTGCCCGCGGCACGGCCCGCCGCCGTAACGGCCACGGTAATCGCGGCGGGTTGCGAATTGCCGAAGTGATTGCTCACTTCATACGTAAACGTATCGGTGCCGGTGAAGCCGGCTGTCGGCGTATAGGTAATCTGGTTGCCGCTGACCGTCGCCGCGCCATGCGCGGGTTGCGATGCCACGCTTACACCGGTGAAAGGTTGCTGGCCACCGGCGCCGGCGATCGCATCCACCAATACAGGCGTACCGCTTGTCGTTGCCACTGAAAGCGCGGCAGCGGACGGAACGTTCAACGGCGTCACGGTGATATTCACTGCAGCAGGTGAAGAAGTACCGCCCGGATTGGTGGCGGTGTAGGTAAAACTGTCGCTGCCGCCGTAGAACGTCGACGATGGCGTGTACGTAACGGTTTCGCCCGACACACTTACCGTGCCATGCGCGGGTTGGGAAACGATCGACACCGATGTGATATCGACACCGGTAATCGAGCTGGCCAGATCGATGGCCGCTGCCGTGCTGTAGACCGTGCTTGCCGATTTCGCCGTTGCGGTGGGTGCAGCCGGCGTTCCTACGGCGATCGTTACGACGGCCGGCGTCGATGTGCCGCCGGGGTTGGTAACGGTGTACGAAAAACTATCGCTGCCGCCATAGAACGTGGACGATGGCGTGTACGTCGCCGTTTCGCCCGACATGCTCACCGTGCCATGCGCAGGCTGAGCGGTGATCGTCACCGCGGTGATATCCACACCCGCGATCGATGCCGACAGATTGATGCTTGTAGGCGTGTTGTAAGCCGTGCTCGCCGACTTCGCCGATACCGTGGGTGCCGTGGGCGTGCCCACCGCAAGCGTATAAATCTGGCTGCCAGTGAAGCTGTTGCCGTCCTTGGCCACAGCCGTAAAGTTGAAACTGCCATTCACTGTGGGAGTACCCGACAGCAATCCCGTCGAACTCAATGTCAGGCCGGCTGGCAGGCTGCCGATCACCGAGAAGGTGTAGGAACCGCTTCCACCGCTTGCACTCAATGACTGACTGTACGTTGTTCCCTGCTGCGCAGATGGCAGGCTGGCAGGCGTGATCGCGATGCTGGGTGCGTTGACCGTGAGCGTATAAGTTTGCGTGGTCGAGAATGGCGCTCCAGAACCTGTGGAACTGTCCGTGGCGCGAACAGTGAAGTTGTAGGCCCCTGCGCTCAGCGGTGTACCGGACAGCGAACCGGTCGCCGCATTCAGGCTCATCCCTGTTGGCAATGCGCCTGCCGTTATCGCATAGGTGTAAGGCGCGGTACCGCCACTTCCGGCGAGTGTTTGCGAGTAACTGCTTTCGGCGACTGCGCCGGGCAACGATGTCGGCGACAACGCAAGCGTGGGCGCATTGACGGTGATCGAAACCGTCGCGGGGCTGGATGTGCCAGCCGCATTGCTGGCGGTGTAGGTAAAACTGTCTGGCCCTGCATAACCAACGGTGGGCTTGTAAGTGATCGACGTGCCGCTCGCGACCGCCGCGCCATGCGAAGGAGCACTGGCGACCGCCACCGATGTCGGATTGCCCGTCACATTCAAGGCAATGGCAGCGGCGCCGCTGTCGAACGCCACAGACGTGCTGACCGAATTAGCCGTAGGCGCAGCGAACGTAAAGGAACCGCCCGTGCTCGTACCTGCATCGGTGGTCACACTGACCGCAACGGTGCCCGAACCATTGGGAACGACGGCGCTGATCGAGCTGCCGTTGTAGCTGACGGTAAAGCTGGTGGCGGGCATGCCGCCAAAGTTCACGGCAGTCGCACCGTAAAAGCCGGTCCCCGTGATGGTCACGGTGCTGCCAGGTGCGCTGGAGGATGGACTGACACTCGATACGGCAGGTGCGACGGACTGACATGTAATGCTGTACGTCACGGAGGCGGCGCTCAAATTCTCCATATTGTCGGCGCCTGCGCCCGAGCCTCCTTCTGTGCCGGACACCGTGCCGCCGCTATCGGTCATCTGTAAGAACGATCCAACGTAAGCCACCGTACCGGACGAAGTGAGGGTTACCTGGTCACCTTGATTGACGGGTTGATTGTTGCTCAAAAATTCAATGTATCCATTGACGGGCAGCGTTCCCGATTGCCCGTTGAGCGCCTGGCAACCCGGCGAGGCCAGCGCCTCGTTGGACAGACACCATAAGCCGGTCAGCAACACCAAAACCCACAATCCTGGACGCGACTGCCATCGCGCCTTAAGCCACTTCGTAATCATCGCCCTGTTCCCGCAATCCCGGCAGGCGCAACGCCGCCCAGGTTGTCAGCATTATTTCCGGACTGCATTGCGGCGACACCCCCGATTTCGGGGATGTCGAAACGCGCAGGACACACGAGGCCTTTCAGAACAGCCTCTTACATTTGTCACTCGCTAAGCAGACCAACAATGCGTACGCTGCCGATGGCTTTTCAGGCAAGCATGTCTGCGCATCGGGGGTGATGCGCGCGTGGCCTGCAGAAACACACAAACCATGGGGAAGCAAAGCAATGAAGACACGTATGGTGGGAACGACCATGCCCGTCCTGGAAGTGGGCCTGGAGCAAGGTGACCGAATTATTTCCGAACCGGGACGTTTTTCCTGGATGACGCGCAATGTCGTCCTTCAGACTTCCGCGCGCACAGCGGGTGCTTCCGGCTTTCTCGGTGTCATCGGACGCGCGCTTTCGGGCGGCGGCTTGTTCATGAACGAATATGAGACATCCGGATCGCCCGGCATGGTCGCCTTCGCAGCGAACGTGCCCGGCTCGATCGTGGAAGTCCAAGTGAATTCGGGCCAGACCTACTTCATCCATCGCCACGGTTTTCTGTGCGGCACGCAAGGCGTGGAACTGTCGATCGGTTTTCAGCGCTCGCTCGGCGCAGGCATCTTTGGCGGTGAAGGCTTCGTGCTGCAGAAGCTCACCGGCAACGCGCGCGCGTGGGTGGAGCTGGGCGGCGAGATCGTCAACTACACGCTGGCTCCGGGCGAAACGCTGCAGGTGCATCCCGGGCACATCGGCATGTTCGAAGGCACGGTCAACTTCGAGATCAGCCTGCTGCCCGGATTGAAGAACAAACTCTTCGGCGGCGACGGCCTGTTCGTTGCGAACCTCACCGGTCCGGGCCAGATCTGGCTGCAGACGCTGACCATGCCCAATCTCGCACACTCGCTGGAGCCCTACCTTGCCCGTGAGAGTGGAACGACCTCATCGGTGATCAGCGGCGATTCGGGCAATTCGATCGGCGGCGCCATCGCCGGTGGCGTGATCGGTTCGGTGCTTGGGGGATTGTTCGGGAAGGACGACTGAGTGCTGGCCTCATGTTGGATCGCGCGCATTCGCGCGATCCAACCCATCCGAGCCGGCTTGGCTTAGCGCTTACACGCAAAGGTCGTGAACGTGTAGTACTGCACACTGTCGCGATCGGCACGGTTCCAGACTTCACCCACGCTTTTATCGCCTTCGCTTTGCGCATGGCCGATGCTGCCGCACCACATCATCGGATATTTCTGGCGATAGAGTTCCCCCGACACGACGACGCCAACGTGGCCATGCGCCCGGGGTGGATGGTGGTCTTTGCCTTTCAGCACCACCAGCACAAACGATCCGTTGGCAGCCAGGCGTTGCGCTTCCTCGCCGCTATCGACTTTCTTCCAGGTTTTTACTGCCTCCGCAATCCCGTCGGCGTCCGCCGTTGCAGGCAGCGAGATGCCAAGTTGGGAAGCGACTGCCTTGACGAATCCCGAGCAGTTGTTCTTGTTGGGCGTACCGCGCAGGAAGGAGCCCTCCCAGGCGTTCTTGCAAGCATCTACGATGCATTGGTCGGCGTTGGCCACGATTCAATCCCTTGCGAGTCAAGTTGGAAGAATTAAAAGACTGGATGGCGCCACATCGGCGCCGCATCATCAACTGCGTGACGATGCGGGGGATGGCGTTGTTGCGACAGGACGAAACCTGCATTTCGTATCGAGGCTTACCGCCTTCTCGGCGCCGGAAGCGGACTGCCAGGTGATCCGCGACCCTTGGATGGTCCAATGGGCATCGGAAACATCCAGCTCGCCGACCTTCTTGCAGGTGCGCACATCGCGAAAAACCAGGCCGTCGTAGGAGCCGCTGTATTCGGCCGTAACCAGTGTCTTGCCGTCATGGCTGACGTAGACACCGTCGCGCGCCCAAATGCCTCCATCCGCCTCGCAATGCCGTCCATCCTTCAGCGTGGCGATGACGAGTGGCGGTTCCGGGAAAGCCGTTACGGCGCCCGATGTCCGATAGTTATGAAAGGACACCCGAACGCCCTGCATCTGGCCGCTGTACATCTCGCCGTTTTCGGCCGCCTCGGGCTGGATGGTGATCCGGGTAAGTTCACAGGCCCTGCTTTGCGCCTGGCCCACAAGCATAAAGATGCCTGCCAACATCAATGTCGTGCGTCGATCCATCGCAAATCCCCAAAAGTGTGGCGTTCCCATAAGCCATGCGAAGCCTCGCGCGAAAGAGCTTACCGGAAACGTGAGCCGCCGCAAGCGATCGCAGAGGCCGGCACGCTCGCGCAAGGTGCCGCGCTCAAGGTGCCGTTGGAGGATGCGGCGGGCAATTACATTGCGCTTGCGCTCGGTGACGGTCGCCATGCGTTTTACGAGCATCTCAAGCCCGACAGCATGACCGTGAAAGCGGGCGCTCATGTAAAGCGTGGCCCGGTGATCGGGCAGTTGGGCTTTGCAGGTGAATCGACGGGTCCGCATCTGCATTTTCACGTGAGCGATGCGAACGCTCTGCTGGATGCCGAGGGCCTGCCGTATGCATTCGAACGCTTGCGTGTGTTGGGCACCTACGATTCGATCGAGGCGTTTGATCAGGGCAAGCCGTGGCAGTCATCGAGCAAGGTGGGTGGCGATGTTCGCACGGGCGAATTTCCCGCGCCGCTGACGGTGGTGGATTTTGGTCAGGGCGATACGCGTTGATGCGTTATAAATGGAAATACCAAACCGGTACGCAGGCTGCCACGCCGGCTAGTGCCTGGGAGGCCAGAACGATCACGGCGTCTTTCGGGGTGCGCCGCAGCCATTTGATGGCGAAGAACGCGATGATGGGCAGTTGGCTTGCCATAAGGAGCTGGAATAGATGGGCCGCGGCGCCTTCGTCTGCTTCGTGGGCCATGCCGGAGAAGGTGACGTGAGCGATGACGGTGGCCAGGGCGGTCAACGACATCACCAAGGGAACCCATGCGCTTGGGTGTCTGAAGGGGATGGTGGTCATGAGTGCTCCTCCGGGGGAGGTTTCGCTGGACTATATACCTGCGGGTGTGGCCGGGCGTGTAGATATCGATAGCCAGAGCATACCGTCATCCCGGCGAAGGCCCACTGCTGTCCGGGAAAACTTTCACGGAACGGCACTTTATCGTGATGCTCCGGCGTTCAACGCTTTGGTTTCATCAGGGATCACCATCAAAAGCGCAGGGATATCTCCCAGTGCGGCCACTCATCAATACCGTAAATACCGGGCACGCAACCTTTCGAAACTCGCGTTCTGCTCATTCTCGATCGTTTCCAACATATCAAGCGTCGCACCGTCGCGGATGGCCTTCCATATCGCCGCCGAGCCGACCGACTCACGCGTTGCAATGAGTTTGAAGATCGTTGGATAGCGCGCGTGCAGCGTCGATAACAACGCCAGCCCCACGCGCGCGACGGGGCGATGGGCTGAGGCGGCATCGACCGTAATGCTCACGCCATGACAAAGCTGGCCGTGCCAGTCGGATTCGGTGGGAACGAAGTCGATCGGTTCGAAATGCGCGCCAAGCTTGAGGGTGTTCAATTCGTCTGCCCATTTCTTGGCATCGATCCACGGCGCACCGATCCATTCGAAGGGATGCGGCGTGCCGCGCCCTACACTCACGTTCGCGCCTTCGAGCAGGGCAACATCCGGATACAAATCAAGTTGAGTGGGCGTACGCAAGTTGGGCGACGGCGGCACCCAGCCCAGGCCGGTGTCTGCGAAAGTCATCGCGCGTTGATAGCCGCTCATGGGCACAACGCGCAGATCCGCATCGATGTCCTTTTCCTTGTTGAACAGATCGGCGAGTTCGCCAACGGTCATGCCGGGCTGCAGCGGCAACGCAAAGTAGCCGGTGAACGACTCATGCCCTGCGTCGCGCACGGGGCCGCCGAAGCGATCTGCGCCGAGCGGGTCGGGCCGATCCAACACAAACAAAGGGATGTGATGGTCCGCCGCCGCTTCAAGTGCGTAGCCGAGTGTCGTCTCGTAGGTGAAAAAGCGTACGCCGGCATCCTGGATGTCGAACACCAGCGCATCCAATCCGTCGAGCGAGCCTTCGGGGAATCGCCGATCCTCGCCGTACAGACTGTGCACGACAAGGCCCGTTGCAGCATCGCGCATCTCGCCGACCGGCGCATCCACGTCGGTATTCAATCCATGCTCCGGCGAAAACAGCGCAGCGAGCGTAACGCCCGGGGCGTGCGCGAGCATGTCGACGGTTCGTCGTCCTTGTGCATCGAATCCGCTGTGATTGGTAATCAAGCCGATGCGCAGCCCTTTCAGCGACGCAAACTGCTGGGCTTCAAGCACATCGATGCCGGTGCGCACCGGGCCTGCCGACGTGGGCAAGCGTGCGGCTTGTTGCAACGCCGGCAACGCCCATGGCAACGGGCGGCTGAGTTCGGCAGTGGTTATCGGTGCGGTTCGGCTTGCCAGCAATGCGAGCACTTGCGCACGAAGCGGCCGCGCGTCGCCGCTGTCGTCGGGATGCACGCGATTGGTCAGAATTACTACGAACTGCCGCGTTGCCAGATCGACCCATAGACCCGTGCCGGTGTAACCGGTGTGGCCGATGGCGCCGATCGGCGGCAAGCGATCATGGTTCGCGACCAAGGGCGCAGCCAGTTCCCATCCCACACCGCGCCACGGTGTAGCCAGACGCGGCGATACAGCGGCGGCCAGTGCAGCGATGCTCACCGATTGCAAAATGCGCTGATTGCCGGCGCGCCCATCGTTGAGCACCATCTGCGCGAAGCGAGCGAGGTCATCGGCATCGGAAAACAGGCCCGCGTTGCCGGATACGCCGCCCATCCACGTTGCGGTCGGATCGTGCACCCGTCCGCGACGCATGCCGGCAAGGTCCGCGGTGGTCGGCGCACTGCGCGCGGCCAATGCATCACCCGGCAGAAAGGTGGTGTTCTGCATGCCGAGCGGCGTAAAGATGTGATCGCGGCAATAGACCGCCAGCGACTGGTGCGTGATGCGCTCCACGAGTTCGCCGAGCACGACGAAGTTGAGGTCGCTGTAGATCACCCGGTCTCCAGGTGTGCTGAGCAAATGCTCTGCCTCAATCGCGTGCAGCACCCCTCGCCGGCCTGGTTCATGCGGGCGCGCAGCCAAATCGGGTCGCAAGCCCGACGTGTGCGCGAGCAACTGCCGCACCGTCACCGCCTGTTTGCCGTTGGCGGCAAAAGCAGGCCAGTACTGCGCGACGCGTGCATCCAGATGGATGCGATCCGCTTCTTTCAGTTGCATGATCGCGGTGGTGGTCGCAATCACCTTGGTGAGCGAGGCGAGATCGAATTCGGTGTCCGGCGTCATCGCTTCGGGTGCCAGCACCGTGGCGCGTTGGCCAAACGCCTGGCGATAGAACACGCGATGGGCGTCACCCATCAGAATGACAGCACCTGGGACGCGCCCCTGCGCAATCTGTCCGTCGACGATCTGTTGAAGCTGCTGTTGCGCGGAAGCATCCAGGTCGGCGGCGCCCGCACAGGGAGCCGCCACGATAAGCACGGCCAACGCCATCCAGCGGACAACAAGTTCAATCAATGAACGGGTAGATCGCCTGCTTCGTATTGATTGCGCGGATTCCATAGCATCCAACCATCGGTGTCGGCTGCGTCGGCGGCGTCGACTTGGGCTCGGATCTCGGTCGCATCGAACACGCGATGGTCGAACGCATAGTCGCGAAAGGCCTGCAGCCACGGACGGAAGCGTACGCCTGGAAGCTTGGTGCGATGAATCGCCTCCGTCAGCGAGCGCCTTACGATCTGCCCCGAATCGGCCACCGGGTTGCTCAAACCGGGCAAGCCCCAGGTGAAGCCGGACGGGTACAGCATGGGCGAAATATAGTCGAGCGGAGCGCCAAGCAGTTCGATCTGCTGCCCGATGGCGGTGTCGTTGGTGTTCCAGCAGACGTAGCCAAAAATGTCGGCGGCAATGAACACATTGTACGGGGCGAGCCGGGTGCGTGCGGCTTGCAGAAAGCCGGTGATCGCAGCCGTGCGATTGGCTTGAGTGCTCGGCAATGCAAAGCGCAGACCTTTCTGGTCAGGAAAGCGCACGTAGTCGAATTGGATTTCATCAAAGCCCATTTGCGCCGCTTCCTCGGCGATATCGATGTTGTGTTGCCAGACATCGTGCGACGTCGGATCCATCCATTGCAGGCCCTCGCGATCCCGCCATGGCTTGCCTTCGGCGTCGTGCACGCTCCACTCCGGATGCGCATCGGCAAGCGGGTCGTCCTTGAAGACCACGATGCGCGCGATCAGATAGAGATGTTTTGCATGCAGATCGGCGAGCAGGGTCGGGAAATCCTGCCCCAGATAGACACGCATGGTGGTTTTGGCTGCCGCACCGATCGCCTCGCGCACGCGACTGCGGTAAGGCGTCAGGCCACGGTCGCCTTTCACATCGACCACGAACGCATTGATCGCGGTGTGCTGGGTAAGACTGATCGCTTCATTGCGCAGCGTCGCGCTGGTGATGCCGTACACCGATAGATAAACCGCCTTGGGTCGAAACGGCGTCAAGGTAAGCGTGACGGGGGAATCATCGGGCACTTTCACTTCCGTACGCAGATAGCCAGGCGCGCGCGCGGCGACGCTCGTCACCGTTTGCACGATATCGAATCGCCCACTTTCGTCCGTTCGCGTCACCCCGGCCGAGGTCGTGACGATGGCGCCAGCCACCGGGTTCAGCGTGCTCGCGTCGATAACGACGCCAGTTACAGCCAGGGCGGCCGGGCTTGCCAGCTGTGCGGCGATGGCGAACGCCGCCAGCATGATGTGCCATTGCAGGCGAGAGCGAGTCATTGTGCACTCCGTGCCACGGACAAGGGCGGTGTGTCTGCGTCGCCCAGCAAGTGCGCAAGCGCACGTGGCCCGTAAGCATCCACCATCAAGAAGCGCGGCAGTGCGAGCAGCGGCATTTGGCGGTTGGCCTTGCGAGCTTCCAGCGTGAAAGCCGCCACATAGCCGTCATCGGCAGCAAGCGCGGCCAGTTCCTCGTCGTGAATGCCGAACGGCCAGGCAAGCATGTCCGCATGGACGCCGGTTTCAGACTCGATACGCTGACGCGAGGCGTTCAATTGCCAATGCACGAATTGCCGGAAGTCCGCCGGGCTGCGGTGCCGGCGCTCGACGTTGAAATTGGGGTGCCAGTAGGTGTGCGACTGGATATCGAACCATCCGGTTTGCTTGAGGGAACGCAGTTGCTCCCAGGTGAGCGCATACGAAGCGTTGGAAATCGCCGATGGATAGATGAACAGCGTCACCGGGAAATGGTCGCGCAACACGATGGGCAGGAGCTTCTCGTATACCGAACGATGGCCGTCATCGACGGTGACCACCACCGGCTTTGGCGGCAACTTGGCCGCGGGGTCACGCAACGCGTTGACGGCGTCGCGCAACGGCACAATGTGGTAACCGTGCTCGTTCAGAAAGCGCAGCTGTGCTTCGAAGGTGGTGACGCGCACCGTCATGGAATCGTCGGGCGTATCGGAAAAGCGGTGGTAGACAAGGATGGGAATGCCGGGGTCGCCGGGCTGCGCATACCCGGTGGTTAGCCACGCCAGCGCGCACAGACAGACAAGCATCGCGCAAAGCCTTTGTAGCCGTGCGCTCCGCCTTTCGCTCCGATAGGTGTGCAATGTGGTCACTTTGTCCCGTACACGGGGAGCCGCTTCGCTCCCACCGATACCTGTTCTCGTTTTTCCGTACATACCGACCTCTTGCACGGGGCCTCCCACCGGACTGTGCTCAGCGCCTGGGTGAGGTGCATCTATCCTGTATGTGCCACGGAATCATTCCTGTGATGCAGATCAATTCGGACGCGCCAGCGCCAAGTCGCGACGTTTGGACGCGGGTGCGCTGTCATCAAAAGGCGTTGCAAGAAGTGTTCCCTGGGTAACCGATCTTTGCGTTGATCGGCGGGGCTTAAGGTGTGCCGCGTACAGTCCCCTCCCCTACTACGCGTAGGGGAGGGAGCAGATATTCACGAGCTTTGGCTCAACGCCAATCAGGTGCCTGCGTGGGAGGTTGGAGTGAGGCAACGTGGTCCGGTCTATAAACCTTCAACGATCCGCACATCCCGTTCAGCCGCACCGACAAGATACTGCACCGTTGCCTGGTAATCGGCACTGCGATACGCCGCTTCGGCCGCGCTGAGATTGTCGAATTCCACGATAGCCACGCGCTGCGGCAAACCGGCTTCATGCACGAAAGCAGGTAACCCCGCTGCCAGCACTCGACCACCGTGAGCCTTGATCACCGGGCCTGCGACCGCTGCGTATTGGTCTACACCGGCCTGATTCGAAATGGATCGGAATGTGACGATCCAATATCCCTTTATCATCGCTTTTTCTCCGCTTCACTCAATGGTTGTTCGGCACTCGCATGTCACGCGAGGACCCAGGCGCCACTCGTGGCATCAAATAGTTTAAAAAAAGCATGGATCACTGTCGTGCAACGGACGCCTTGTGCCGCACATCACCGAACCGTGCTGCTGTCTCCAAAAGATAGCAACTTGGCTGCGTTGCGTCATTTGAATTCAAGAGATTGGGGCCGCACTGTATGCGCGTATCGCTGCGCCCCAGTGTCTAGACAGACGGCCAGTCTGCCTTCGCCACTGGGACGCAGCGATACGCGCATACAGTGCGGTGACGGGTACGTGGAATAGATCAGAGCATCCCTAGCCTCTCCGCCTGATCGCTCGACGCTGCCATAAGTAAATCGGCAACCCAGCCAGCAACAACACACCACCCCACATCAACGTTTCTGCGCCGGTACCGATCAGCGCCCATACGCTGAAAGCGAGCGCGCCAAGCGCAACGGCCTTGCGCCACACACTGCCGGCTTTATCGATTCGCCACCACGCCAGCACCGTTATCAAATACGGCAATAGCGTCGCCGCGGTCGACAGCAGGATAGTGAACGTAAACAACGCCACCAGCGTGCGACTGTAATTGGAAGCGATCAATGCGCTGGCCAATACACTGCTGAGCAATAAGCCGAACCATGGCGTGTCGCGCTTGTCCAGGCGCGCGAAGGGTTTGGGAAATAAACCATCCAGGGCGGGAGCGAGTGTCGTCTGCCCTTGCAGCAATACCCAGCCGTTGAGTGCACCGAAACACGAGATGGTGGCAACCACGCCTATTCCCAAACCGGCCCAATCGCCCCACACGCGTCTTGCCGCTTCGGCCATCGGCGCTGCCGATGCGTGCAGCACATCCGCCGGGAGCATGCCAACGACCACGGTGCAAGCAAGCATGGTGGCAAGCCCTGCGATGATGATGCCGATCATCGTGGCGCGCGGCACCGTACGTTGCGGATCGCGCACGACACCCGTCGGCACGGTGGCTGTTTCCAGCCCAAGGAACGCCCACAGCGTCAGCGCCGCTACCGACGATGCAACGTTGACCAGCGGAAGACCGCTGGCATTGAAGGGATGAAACGCGCTCGCATGCACCCAGCCCAACCCCAGCAGGCCGAACACGACAAGCGGCACCAGCTTGAGCGAGGTGGTGACGATGGCCGTATAACCGACTTCGCGTATGCCGGACAGACTGATGACGGTGCAGAGCCACAACGCGGTCAATGCGCACAACGCACTACGCAATGGCGTAGCGGTGGCAGCCGGCCACACGGAACCCAGGCTGCCGGCAAACGCTACGGCAATCGCCGCATTCGCCGACCACACGCAGACCCAGTAACTCCAGGCTGCGACAAAACCTGCGCTATCGCCAAACGCACGACGTGCATAGGCGTAGGCGCCGCCATAATTGGGAACGATCTGCGCCAGCCATGCATACACCAGCGCCAGCATCAATGCCCCGCCCAGGCTGATGCCCCAGCCAAGCAGGCTTGCCGCACCATAAGGCGCCAGCGCGGCCGGCAAAACGAATACGCCCGATCCGATGATGTTGCCGATAACCAGCGCGATGAGCATCCACAAGCCGAGCGCCCGCTGCGGGGTACTCATGCGTGGGTGAGCGCGTCGCGATAGGCACGGCGCACCATTTCATGGAAATGATGCACGGCGTTTTCGCGCAGCGGATTCAATCGCCCGGCTTCGTAGGAACCGGAAGCGAGCCCACGCTGCACGTCCTCGCAAATGGTGACGTCTTCATCTTGCACTTCATCGCTGAATTGGATGTCCTTGGCACGCCTCGCTTGCGCTTCCGCGCTGCTGTCGGGTGCGTAGTAGAAATCGAACTCCACGCGACAGCGATCGACACCGATCGGCAACACGCGATTGGTCTGCAAACGGCCAGGCAAAATGTTGAGCATGGCGTTCGGATACAGGAAGTAATACAACGCTTCACCGCTGCCATAGAGGTCATCACCGCTTTCCAGCGGGCTGAACTGGAACGAATACCACTCGGCCGTCTCGGTGATATAGCTGCGGTAATCCAGCAGGCTGTTCAAGCCCGGATGGATATGCGGCACGTGATAGCCTTCGAGATAGTTGTCGACGTAGACCTTCCAGTTGCAGGCGACGTCGTAGCCGACGCGGTGATGAAATTCATAGTTGTCCAGCGCGCGATGCGGACCGAGCCGTTCGTCGATGCCGGCGACGAATTCGCCGAACGGCGGCGCCTCGCCGATAGCCACGAACACCAGGCCTTGCCACACGTGCACGCGAACTTCGGGAAGACGGATGTCCGAAGGATTGAAATCCGGCGTGCGGCCCATTTCCGGCGCACCGCGCAGCACGCCGTCCAATCCGTAAGTCCAGCCGTGGTAACGACAGCGCAGGTTTTGCGCGCCGCGCGCATCGCAACTGGCGATCGGCCCTGCACGATGCCGGCATACGTTGTGGAAGGCGCGAATGCTCGATGCGTCGCTGCGCACGATCAGCAGTGGCAATCGTGCAATCTCAGTGACCACATGATCGCCCACGCCCGACAGTTGCGATTGATGGCACACCAGCTGCCAGCTCCGCGCGAAGATGGCAGATGCGTCCAGGGTTGGCATGCGTATATCGGTGTAGAAGCGGGCCGGCAGGGTCAACGCATGATCCAACGGCTGCGAAGCGAGTGCGTCGGGGGAAAGCAACTCGACCATGGCGTTACCCGGCGGTGGCGATGGTTCGAGTATTTATCGAAATGCGGTGCAGCATCAAATGTGAGGATTCATCCCGGTTGCAACGAGAAATACCCCGTAGGTTGGGGTGCAAACCCTGATATATCCCCCACCATTTGCCGAGGGAACGGAGTCGCGCGTGGGCGTGGATATTGCCTGCGGCGCTTTCGGACCCTAAGGGCCCGAGTCACTTTTCTTTGCTGGCCCAAAGAAAAGTGACTCGGTCGCCTACGGCGATCGAAAGCGCCGCAGGCAATCGTCCACGACCACGCGCAGCTAGGTTTCTTCGCAATATCGCCTTCTCAAACTGCAAAAATATGGGGGTACGTTGGGGTTCGCACCCTAACCTACGAATCTTCCCGGAAGTTACCGATGAAACCAGGTGCGGCCGAACCCATTCACAGGACGCTTCCCTGTTCTGCCAACCGAAGCACATCTCCTGACATGCCGACGGCGCCATTCATTTGTCCATTTAGGGCCAGCATGAGGCAAAATTGACACGTGCGAGCCGGATGATCATGGCTTGTCTTCAAAATGAAACATGGCCTTTTCTGACAGCTCGCGCTGCAGGGTTTTATCGGGGGAAAATAGAGATGTTTAAAGATTCACTGCGGGCTCGCCTGCTGCTGCCAGTGCTCGCACTGGGCTTGGGCGCCGTTATTGCGACAGCCGTCGCCTTGGCTTTTATCGAAGCGAATCGTGTACGCACCGACGCTCAGGCCTCCATCGACAGCCAAACCAGCGGACTGCAGAGTCTGTTCGGTGTCACGCATTCCATCATGCTCGATCGCGTACGCAGCTCCATGCGCCTGCTGCGCCAGGAAGGCGAGGCGCAGGGTGCGCCCACTCCCGGGCAGACGATTGCCGTAGGCGGTCGCGAAGCTACCGATTTGCTATTGGGCGGCAAGCCGCAGGGCAATCTCTTCCAACTGGTGGACAACGTAACGTCCATCATGGGCGGTACGGCCACGCTCTTTTCCACCACTGGCGACGATTACGTGCGCGTGTCCACCAACGTTAAAAAGGACAACGGTACTCGCGCCGTCGGCACGCAGCTCGATCCGCATGGCCCGGTCATCGGGGAAATTCGGCAAGGGCGCAGTTTCTACGGCGTCGTGGATATTCTCGGTTCGCCGTACGTGACGGGTTACGAGCCCATCTACGATCACAACAACCCCAAGCCGATCGGCATCTGGTATGTGGGCTACAAAACCGACCTGGAACCGCTGGATAAAGTCATCAGCGGCGCTCACATCCTCGACTCCGGCTTTATCGCGCTGCTCGATAGCAAAGGTACGCTCCGCTTCCACTCTAAAACCGGCGCCACGGTCGATCCGGCCGCCATGAGCAAGATCGTGCAGGAGCAGCCGTCGGATTGGACCGTGGAGAAGCACGACGTGCCGGACTGGGGCTTCACCCTGGTGGCGGCTTATCCCAACAGAGATATCAATGGCGCGATCGTGCGGCAAACCGTATGGATCGCCTTGCTCGGACTGCTGATCTGCCTGCTGTTGCTGGGCCTGCAATATGTGCTGATCCAGAGCCGCGTGCTGCAACCCATTCAACGCCTGACGGAAGTGGCCGATGCGCTGAGCATGGGCAAGTTGAATAACATCATCGAAGAGGTGAAGCTCAAAGATGAAATCGGCACGTTGGCCAAGGCGATTGCACGCTTGTCCAACAGCGTTCGACTGGCCATGGAGCGGCTCAGCAAACGCTGAGCTAGATGTCGTGATGTATTTCCTGGACCTTGCGGGAAACGAATATGGTTAGCGAATTCCGTCCATTGATCGAGGTATTGCGCGAGCTGCGTACGCTCGTGCAGAAGAAGATGTCCGGCTACTTCTTCATCGCTACCGAGAACAACCATTCGTCGACGATTCTGCTGCGTAACGGCCACGTGGACGAGGTGACGTTCAGCCGCTTTCGCAGCGACGAAGCGGTGAAGCAGCTGGCGAACGTGTCGGCCGCACGTGCCCGGTTTCAACCGGGCGCGATCGGCGCGTCGGCCAGCCGAACGCCGCTGGGCGAGGCCGCGTTGCAGTGGCTGCTGGGCGGCTTCGAAAACGACGCCGGCATGCGACCACGGGTTGCAGCCGCTCCCGAACGTAGCACTGCGCCGATTACGGACGCCGCCGCGCATCGCGATGCAATCGAAAAAGTGGCGCTGACCTTTCTGGGCCCGATCGCCGCGCTGCTTTGCGACGAAGCGTTTTCCAGTTCGAACGATATGGAGCAGATCCTGCAGCAGATCGGCTCGAACCTCGCCACGCCTGAGGAATTCAAGCGCTTCATGGCGGAAGCGCGCGCGGCGCTGACGAAGCGGTAATCACCAGCGCTATGTTGTTTAGATAAGCGCAAGCTCGGCTGTATCAATTTGGTTGATGAGTGTTGCATCGATGCAACAGTTTGCCGCCTCGACAAGGACTGACACCTGGCCGTAGGTTGGGGTGCGAACCCCAACACCTTCATCGATATGTGCGGCAATGTTGGGGTTTGCACCCCCAACCTAGATGGCTAAGAACCATTACTCGCTCCCTTCGGGCATGCAAGTTGCATCGCCACGCGTCATCTTCTTGCACATCAAAAGGCCTTGAAAAAGGCCTACTATCGTGCGATGACTACACTCGCCCCAGCCCTGCAGAATGAAACACGTCGTGGCCGCCTGGCCTGCGTCGGCCTCGGCATGACGCTTGGCTCCCATCTCACTCCACTCGCACGCAGCCATATCGAACAGGCAGACGTGGTGTTCGCTGCACTCTCCGATGGCGTGGTGGAGATGTGGCTGGAACGCATGCATCCGGATGTGCGCAGCCTTCAGTCCTACTACCAGGAAGGCAAGTCGCGCATGAAAACCTACCGGCAATGGGTAGAGGTGATCATGACCGAAGTACGCGCCGGCAAGCGGGTATGCGGCGTGTTCTATGGCCATCCGGGCATTTTTGCCTGGTCGCCGCACAAAGCCATCGAAGTGGCGCGCGCGGAAGGTTTTCAAGCACATATGGAACCGGGCATTTCCGCGGAAGACTGCCTTTACGCCGACCTGGGCATCGATCCCGGCCGCTTCGGATGCCAGCATTTCGAAGCGAGCCAGTTGCTTTTTTATGAGCGGCGGATCGATCCGGCCGGCTATTTGGTGTTGTGGCAGGTAGGCTTGGTTGGCGATCGCTCACTGGCACGCTTTCAAACCGGCCCGGCATACCGGCAAGTGCTGGTGGATCTGCTGAGCCGCGATTATCCCCTTGATCACGAGGTGATAATCTACCGCGGGGCAACACTGCCGATCGACAAGCCGCGCGTCCGCCGCGTGGCCCTGAGCGATCTGCCTCATATCCCGATCGCTGTTGAGGAAACGGTGGTACTGCCACCGGCCCAAGCCTTGAAACCGAATATCGCCATGCAAGAGCGATTGGAGGCACTGGACAAAGCCGGCGCATAGGAGTGAGGTGGACGGCTGAACGAAGGGGAACAATTTTTGCCATGCAGATCCGTCGCTGGGAAAGACGGGTTTCGGCGGCAATTCCGCAGGTCGACGAGCGCTGGCGATAACCATCATCACGCTCTGTCACGCTGACACTCGGACGACGTCAGCGTATCGGCGTCATCGAGCTGTTCCACGATAAGCAATGGGGGGAGGAAACTTATGTCAGACACGATTGAATTGCTGGAGGCCATCGGTCGAGATGCGTCTTTACGTTATGCATCGGCTGAGGATTTGGCACATATGCTCGCGCAGGAAAAGGCATCTGAAGGCCTTACTGCCGCGGTAGCGCTCGGTGATTGCTCGCCGCTCTTTGCAGAGCTTGGGCCCAAGCCCATGAATGCGCCGCAGATTTCTCAGGCTCCTGCTCGTGAGGATGACGAACCCGAGGACGAAGAGAACGACCTCGATGAGCCGTTGAATATCCGCGCACTCGGGCATAACGAGCCGCATTTGCGGCACTGACGAAGTCAGTATGCCCCGGCTAGCGAGCTGTTTCTGGTCATGGCCTGTAATGATGGCCATGGGCTGGGGCATGCTTGCGCAGCCTTGTCACGCTGCCGCGTCCATTACTGATACGGCAGCGTTTCTCGATCAAACCGAGAGCCTGCGCACCACGGACCACCCTCGGTTCGTTCAAATGCTCGCGCAGATTCATCAAGACGCACCCCCATTAACCTCAGGGGAGCAATGGCATCTGCGTTATCTCGATGCATGGGAAACCATGTTTGAAGGGGATTACACAAAGTCCGAAACGATGTTTCATGAGGTCATCGATCATTCGGGTGATGCGACGCTTGTCGCGAAGGCATCCGCGCTGCTCCTGACCAACCTTGCAGCCAATCGGCGCTACGAGGAAGCGTTCGCACTGGCCAATCGCGTGACAACTGGGCTGCCCACGGTCAAGGACTCGCAGGCCCGCTTCATGCTTTTGATGAACCTTTCGCAGATGCTGGATATTGCAGGCCAACCCGATCTTGCCATCAAGTACGCACGCATGATGGAGGATGTGATTCCTCCTGGCGAAACACTTTGCCGCCCCCTCTCCTTGCAGGCCGCGGCACTCTTCAATGCCAATCGTCTGACGTCTTCCAGCCCCGAGCTGCAGCGGGCTATCGATATCTGTGTAACCGCTAGGCAGCCGGTTCTTGCCGAGACCATGTGGTTGGTTTTGAGCAGCCTCTATCTAGAGGAAAATCAGCCTGCCAAGGCCATGGCCTTGCTTGACCGGATCGCGCCCGGCGTAAACACCAATCACTACTATCCCCACATGCTGTCGGCTCAAGTACAGCGGGCACAGGCATACGCAAAGCTTGGCGATGACAACAAGGCGCAGACCGCAGCGCTCGCCGCCATAGCCATGAGCAACCCCGGCGACATCAACGAATGGCTGAAAGACGACTACGAGGTACTGTATGAAGTCGAGAGAAAGCAAGGCCATATGGCCGCCGCACTCTCGGACTACGAGCATTACGTGACCCAGGACAAAGGACATCTCAACGACATCAGCGCTCAAACACTAGCCTATGCCGTTGCACAGCAACACACGCTGGTCCAGAACCTCGAAACCGAAAGCCTGAGCAAACAGAACAGCATTCTTAAACTGCAGCAAGCACTCGCCACTAAAGCGGTTGAAACCAGCCGGCTTTATATCGCCCTGCTGTTGGTGATACTGGTCTCCATCATCTTCTGGCTGTTCCGCCTCAAGCGCTCGCAGCTCCGCTTCAAGCAACTGTCCTGCCTCGATGGGCTTACCGGCATTCTCAATCACCAACACTTCGTCAGCGAAGCCGCTCGCGCGCTGCATCTGCTGGAGAAGAAATCGGGCACAGCCAGCCTGATATCCATTGACCTGGACTACTTCAAGCAAGTCAACGATACCCACGGCCATGCGACGGGCGACGCCGTGCTCAAGCACACCGTCGCACTCTGCAAGCAGCACCTGCGCGCCGGCGATCTGTTCGGCCGCCTTGGCGGCGAAGAATTCGGCATCCTGCTGCTCGATTGCACGTGCGGCCAAGGCGCGGCCATTGCTGATCGCATCCGCAGTGCCATTGAAACCACGCCGGTGGAGTTGGACGAAAGCGTCGTCTCGTTTTCCGCCAGCTTCGGTCTGGCCTGCACCGCCACGTCCGGCTATGAACTCAAGCGCTTGTGCAGGGAAGCCGATGCCGCGCTCTACAGAGCCAAACGCACCGGGCGCAATCGGGTCATTGCCGATACCGAAAATGGAAGTTTCGCAGAAGCCTAGCGGCAACTGTGCAATCCGCCTGAAGAGCACCGGATGTGCCGAATTCAACACTAAGCCCGCTTCAATTCCTCAAGACGGCCTGATTCGGTTTGCACAAGCTTGCCACGATTGCGTTCTCCTGCGCGGGCAGCGAACGCGATAGATGGGGAGCAAACGTAGTGAAGCATATACATCACGCCGATGCTCTGATCTATTCCACGTACCCGTCACCGCACTGTATGCGCGTATCGCTGCGCCGCGTGGCTTGAACAGACGGCCAGTCTGCCCTGTGCCACGCAACACACCCTGCGGGCCTTCTGGACGTCATGCCGGGTGCGTGGAATAGATCAGAGCATCCTAAGTCCGGCGCGGTGGTGATTTTGTCCCTGCTCTGCCTACGCAGAGCCAGTGAGGTAGGGATGCGCGGGCTTGCCGCGTTGTGGATGTATGTCGCGCGGCTGATGGATTGCATCCTGCCATCAAGGGATGAAGCGACATTTTGCGGATAGGAGTTCGATGTTCCAGCCAGGGACGACGCTTCTTTTGTTACTCGATTTCGATGTTTTCGTCATCGCCGCCGTTACGGCTCGGTTTTCGAAAGCGAATGCAGTCGAATCCTTAGCGAGAGCACGCCATGGCCCCACAACACACTGTTAGCTGGTGCAATGCCTTTCTTTCGGACATTACCGCCAGCGCCGTGCTGCAGGCGATGTTCGATCCTTTGCAGGATGTCGTCTTCAGCATCAAGGATCGCCAAGGTCGATATGTACTGATGAGCGAGGCCTGCGTGAAGCGCTGCGGTTTGCAGCGCAAGGAGGAAGCGATCGGCAAGACGGCGTTTGCGCTGTTTCCCGAACCGATGGCGCAGCGCTATGCCCGTCAGGATGAACATGTGTTTCAGACCGGCCGGCCACTGACCGGCAGTTTGGATTTGACGGTTTATAACGATGGCAGCACGGGTTGGTGTCTTACTACGAAGCAGCCGCTGTGCGATCGCTCCGGCGTGATCGTGGGTTTGACGTGCGTTTCACGCGATCTGGTCGAGCCGAGCCGCACGCGCATGATCGATAGTGCGTTTGCAGAAGCGATCGATCATATGCGCGAGCATTACGCAGAGAAATTGCGCCTGGAGGATCTTGCCCGGCTGGCGAGCGTTTCGGAGGCGCAGTTCGAGCGACGGATGAAGCGGGTGTTTCAGCTTTCTGCAGGGCAGTATCTGATCAAGTTGCGTATTGGCGCTGCGGCGCGTTTGCTGCAGCATAGTGCGGAACCGATTTCTGGCATTGCGCAGCAGGTGGGGTTTTTCGATCAGAGTCTTTTGACGCGGGCGTTCCGGCGGGTGACGGGGATGTCGCCGGGGCAGTATCGGCGGACATTTTTGTGATCGGTGGCAGGTTGAATGACGGCCTTGAGATGTGCGTATGACTTGAGGCAAGCCTTGGCGTCTCACCCTGGCTTTCCCGGAGGAGCAAAAGCACACTGGTAAATCCGTCGCTTTGAACCGTGCTTTTTTCCTATATCGGCTTCCCTCGCAACGGCAGTGTTACTCCCTCGTTACACCACGAGGGAGGGTAAGACTCATGAGAATGTTGAAATGTGCTTTATGGCTGGCGCTGCTCGCACTCAGCACAAATGCCGCTATGGCCCAAACCTGGACGCCATTGAAGAATGCGCCTCCGATCGACATCGGCTACATCGCACTCGCCACGGACGGTACGGTGCTGGCGCATGCCAGAACCTATTCTTCCGCTGATTCACAGTGGTACAAGCTCACGCCGGACATCAACGGCAGTTACGTGAATGGTACGTGGAGCCAGATTGCGTCGATGCCTTCCGGTTATGCGCCGATCGATTTCGCGGGTGGCGTGCTGGCCGATGGCAAGCTGCTCGTGGAAGGCGGTGAGTACAACAATGCGCAGGATGTGGAGTCGAATCTCGGTGCCATCTACGATCCGGTCGCCAACACATGGACGGCTATTTCGCCGCCTTCGGGCTGGAGCCAGATCGGTGATGCGTCCGGCGTGATCTTGCCGAATGGCCAATTCATGATGGGCCAGCAAGGGCTGTACAACAGTGCGCTGTTCAATGAGTCCACGCTCAGCTGGAGCATCACCGGCACCAACAAGCCCGATTACAACATCGAGGAAAACTGGATCTTGCTGCCTAACCGCAAGGTGTTGAACATCGAAACCTACGCTTATTCGAACTACAACCCCACCGGCACTGGATCGGAGGTCTACGACCCAGCCACCGGGCAATGGAGTGACGCAGGAAGCACGCTGGTGCAGCTATGGGATTCGGCAGCCAATTGCGGCGGTGAAAACTCCGCCACTTACGAGATCGGTCCCATGGTTTTGCGGCCCGATGGAACCGTGTTCGCCACCGGCGCCAACGCTTGCGGCGCCGGCCACACGGCGATCTACGACACGGGCACCGGCACATGGCGAGCGGGCCCGGATTTCCCTGACGGTCTGGATATCGCCGACGGTCCGGCTGCGGTGGAACCCAACGGCAACGTGCTGATGATGGCCAGTCCCGGCGCTTATCAAACGCCGTCCACCTTCCTGGAATGGGACGGCAGCAAGCTGTCCATCGTGCCGGCGCCCTCCACCGCATCGGGCGACTCGTCCTGGTATGGAGCGATGCTGGTATTGCCGAACGGCCAGATCCTGTTCTCCGATCTCAGCACGAACCTTCAAGTATGGACGCCGGCAGGCAGCTATCGGCCTGCATGGCAGCCCACGGTGAGTGCTGTAAATACCGCGCTGACACCCGGCAGCACCTATCCCATTTCCGGCACGCAGTTCAACGGCCTGTCGCAAGGCGCGGCCTACGGCGACGATCAGCAGATGGCCACCAACTATCCGCTGGTGCGCATCGTCAACAACGCTACCGGCCATGTGTTCTATGCCCGCACGCATGGACATAGCAGCATGGGCGTGGCGACCGGCAGCGCGATCGTATCCACGAATTTCGACGTACCGGCCAACATCGAAGCGGGCGCGAGCAACCTTTATGTCGTGGCCAACGGCATTCCATCCAATCCGGTGGCCGTCATGGTGGGTGGCAGTTCGGGGAATGGCACTGCAACGTTGAGTCCATCAGCCGTCAACTTCGGCAATGTCGCTGTGGATGGTTACAGCAGTTGGCAGGCGTTGACCTTGACCAACAACGGCACGAGTGCCGTATCGATCGGCAGCGTGACGCTCAACGGCGTTGCCTTTTCCGATGTGAACTACTGCAGCGGTTCGCTGGCGGCCGGATCGCAGTGCGTGATCTATGTGCTGTTCCATCCGACTGCCGGCGGAACCTTCGACGGCAGCGTGAGTGTTAGCGACAGCGCGTCGAACAGTCCGCAGGTTGCGACGTTGAACGGTACCTCGGGAAGCAGTGGCGGCACTATCAGTTTCTCGGGCGATGTCGGTTCGCAAGGCGGCTACGCGTATACGCCGAACTTCACGAGCGCAGCGGGAACCGTCACTGCAACCTTGAATGTGCCGACGGGCACACGTTGGCGATTCGTTGCGGACAATGCCACGGCTAATCAAGCGATAGCGGAGCAGGACGGTGCAGGGCCGTTGACGATCTCTTTCAATGCAGCCGCGGGAAATAGCTATAACTTCTTCGTGCAGGCGGCATCCGGTTCGGGGGCCTGGTCGGTGACCGGGTCGCATCCATAGAACGTGATGGCGCCATGCAGTCCCCTCCCCTGCGTGCAGGGGAGGGAGCAGTTCCACGCTAACCGGGACATGGCGCTGATCAGCGTGTGTGCTGAAGAGGAAACCACATACGAAGCTCAACAGATTCATTCCACGTCATCGCTTTCGCTCATCATCTTGCGCTGTATCTGATCCAGATACTGATCCAGCTCCTGCATGTCCTGGAAGATTTCCTTGATCGGCACCGCTTTCACAATGTCGAACACCTTGCGCACTTGCACTTGTGGATTGAGCAGCAGGGTCTGGCCTTCCCGTGCGCGCATCGACTTTCTGGCCTTGGCAATGCTGCGCAAGCCGGCGCTGCTGATGTATTCGAGCGATGACAGATCAAGCACCAGCGTGCTGCCGGTTGCCATCTGCTGCAGCACTTTCTCGGCTTCCTTGTCGAATTCCCCAAACGTCATGGCGTCCAGGCGGCCTTCGAGATGAAGCGTGGATCGGCGCGGATTCAATGCATCGATGTGCAGGTTAAAGGCCATGTTCGTGCTCCTTCAGATAAGAACAGGCGAAACGCAGTTGCAGATGATTGCCGTACTCGTCGTGGGTGTAGCTCAGCTCGCTGGCCATGGCACGGACGAGGTGAAGCCCCAGGCCACCGATTTCCTCTTTCTCCGCCGTGTCGTCCGTCAAGCGGTGCGTGGTCGATTGCAACGGATCGAAAGCTGCGCCGTTGTGACTCAGCTCCACCAGGATGGCCTCTTCCGCTACCGTAAGGCGCAGGCCGATGGTCGCCTCGCGTTCGTCGCTGTGTCCGTGCTGAACCATGTTGACCATCAGTTCTTCCAGCACCAGGCGCACATCGGATTGCACATCGTGCCGCACACCGGCCATGCGCAAGGTGCTATCGCAACGCGTCAAGGTATCGAAAACGTCTTGCAACGAGGCGGAAAAAACCAGTTCGAGCATCGATGCCCCCTTTTCCAACCCAACGTGGTTCCAGCGTAGCGCAAGCACCGCGATATCGTCGGCTTGGCCGTATCCGGCCGAATACTGCTCGATATCGTCGACCAGGAATTTCACCGGGTCGGCGGGCTTCTCATCATGATCATGATACTCACCGATCCTGGCGATGATTCGCTCGCCACCATACGGGTTCAATGCCGCATTGGTCGCTTCGGTCACGCCGTCCGTATACATCAACAACGTGTCGCCCGGCTTCAGGCGAATGCGATGGATGGGATACGACGCATCCTCCTCCAAGCCCAGCGCGGGCCCGGATGCCAGCGATAGCAATTGAGGGCGTGCGGCGTGTCCCCATAGCACCGGCGGATCATGCCCGGCGCTCGCCATGGCCATGTTTCCGCTCACTGCGTCCAGAAAGCCGCAAAGCAAGGTCACGAACATGCAATTGTCGTTGTTCTTGCACAACTCGCGGTTGAGAAGTTGCAGCAGGTGCTGCGGCGTTTGCGCACGCGAGGACATGGCCTTGGCCAGCGTAATGGTGCGGGCCATGAACAAAGCGGCGGGAATGCCTTTGTCCGCGACGTCGCCGATGATCACGCAGAAGCGCTGGCCGGGCAGCATGAAGTAGCTATAGAGATCGCCGCCGACTGTTCTGGCGGGTTTCAAGGCTGCATACAGCTCGAAGTTCTGGCAACGCGCATCGAGATAGTGCGGCCCGGGCAGCAAGGCGGTTTGGATTTGTTGCGCGATTTCCAATTCGCTGGCCAGGCGCTCCTGCTCGCGCGCAATGCGCGTCAGTTCCACCAAGTGTGCGGCCAGTTCCAGACGCATCTTGTCGAAAGCGCCGGTGAGCCGGCCGACCTCATCCGCGCGACGCACTTTTGGCAAAGCAAAATCCAAAGCACCGCGAGCGACGAATTCCGCACGCTCCGCCAACACGCCCAACGGCGTCAGCAGGCGCCTGATGATCACCATCGTAAGCAGCGCAAGCAGCAGCAGCGCCAGTGCACCGATCACAAGCACGGATAAAAAGGCTTGCCGCACCCCCGCGTAGATAAGCTCATCCGGCACGACCAGGGCCAGATTCCAATCCGTGCCCCTGATCGGCTGGCTGTAAATCCCTACAGCCTGACCTTGCTGATCCTGCAGAGGCATGTTCGACCAGCCATTGGTGGCGTCGTCGGCTTGCAGAATGCCAAGCAAGGCCGGATCGGCCCTTTTTCCCACCAGGCCGGGGGTGTCGTTGGCCAGATAGGTGCCTTGCTGGTCAACCACGAACGCATGAATGCCAGCAGGTATATCCATCGACAGCAGGACGCCTTGCAGCCAATCCAGCGTCACGTCCGCATTGACCACGCCGATAACCTGTCCATCAACCCGCATGGCCGAGGAATAGCTGACCAGTTGCCGATGACGCGACTGCGATAGAAACGGCGCTTGCCAGCAGCCTTGATCGCAATCGACGCCTTTCTTGAACCAGGGCGCGGTCCAATAAGGCACCGGATCTTTGAGCAGATCACGGTGCACGAGCGCGCCGTTGTATTGACGGCTGACGAAGGGCGACCGCCCAACGCTTTTGACCGCCGCCGTATCGGGAGTGAAGGCGGCCGCCAATCCGGCCAGATCGGAGTTCTGGGCCATGGCATCGCGGATCAGCGGTTCTGCATCGAGCGGACGTGGCCCGATGATGGCGGCCAGCACCCGCGCCGTATTCGTGACCTTGTCCATTCTTTCCTGGATAAGGCTGCCGCCCTGGCTGGCGAGCGCCTCGGTTTCCCGGTGCGCCTGCTGCACCAATTGGCGACCCACCATGCGGAACAACAGGAACCCACTCGCAACAAACACCACCGTTGCGCCGGATAGAACCCATACCGCCAACCGCGAAGCAAGGCTGCGCAATACCATGACTCCCCCGACGACGTCATAGCCGGTCATCCGGGCTTTTCAGGCAGGACGGCCGTGAATGGGTATCAGGGCGTCAGCAAGCCCCGGCGGGCAGTCAATTACGCGCCTTCGGAATGCCCGATCACGCCTCGTCGCCATTGCGGCCTTCGCCGGCATGGCGACCACGTACGATCACGCCTTCTGCGGAGTGTGTAACCCTACGGCCCTCTGGGCCGATAGTAGATCAACGCATCACGCCCGTGGCGGCACACCGTCACAGCGCGAACCGCCATTCCAAGGTTTGGTGCCAACCCTTTAGCGTGAAGGCCTCGATGCCATTTGCAGCGGAGGATGCGAGCGATGCTCCTCCACCAGCTTGCGCCACCACGGCTGCACCTCTTCGACGTGAGCCGGCTCGAACGGCTGACCCAGCAAGGGCATCACCAACCCCTCCGGCGAATTTTCGTAAAGCACTTCCGCCGGCTGCGCCCACGGATGCATCGCCAGATTGAAAGTTGCCCAATGCACCGGCAGGAAACGCCCGCTTCCCAGTTGCGCCCAGGCCTGCAGCGCATTGTCGGGGCCGAGATGGATGCTGCCCCAGGAGGGATCGAACGCGCCGACTTCGATCATCACCAGATCGAACGGTCCAAGCCGTTGCCCGATTTCCGCAAACAGCGGCGAAAGCCCGGTGTCCCCGCTGAAGAACACCGAGTGCCGCTCGCCGCGCATCACGAAAGACGACCACAGTGTGCCATTGCGATCCTTCAAGCCGCGCCCGGAAAAGTGGTGCGAGGGGGCTGCGGTGATGGCCAGTCCGTTGGCGAGCGTGGTGCTCTCCCACCAGTCGAGTTCGATGATGCGCTCAGGCGGCACGCCCCACGCTTCCAGATGCGCACCCACGCCAAGCGATGTTACGAACGGTACGTTCAATGCAGCGAGTGCGCGAATGCTGACGTAATCGAGATGGTCATAGTGATCGTGCGAGATGACGATCGCATCCAGCGGCGGCAACGCGTCGATCTCTACCGGCACCGGCTGAAAACGCTTCGGCCCGAGGAAGGAAAACGGCGATGCGCGAAGTCCCCATACCGGGTCTGTCAGCACGCGCTTCCCGTCGATCTCCAGCAGCACGGTGGAATGGCCAAGCCAGGTAGCGCGCAAACCGGATTCCACACGTCGCGTCCACGCAGCACGCGGATCGAGCGACGGCAGCGGGCGCGCCGGCTCGCGCTCCGTTTTGCCACGAAACAGAAGATCGACCAGCGAGGGTTTGTTTTCCAATACCCGCAAGGTGCTTGCAGGATAGGTATTGATAAACCCGCCACCCGCGAATTGCCTGGAGGCGCGCACGCGCTCCAGGCGCAATCCTTGGAATGGTTGGCGAGACCGTGACATGCATTACCTCTCGGAGACGTTTGAGACTTAAGCCTGGACGTCCCTGCCGCGGCTACGGATCTGTATGTGTCCTGGGAGGCGGTAATCCAAGTGGCCTGTGTCTTTGGTTGGCCGGTTGGCGCTAAGCCCTGAGATATTCACCCGCGTTTTTGGCCATATGTTTTCAACGAAATCAGAAAACTACTCCCGTTAGCGACGATCTTTCAGATCACCCCGGCCAACGAGAACCAAGCTCAGCCCGCGGCAAGCGCCTTCTTGCCAATGATCGCCTTCATCTGCCTGACTACGCCGCTACTGCGCGTTTCATCGATCACAAAATCCACGAAGCTCGACACGCGCCGCGGCAGATTCTTCCGCGCGGGATAGTAGATGCAGATATCCCCACGTTGGGCGAAGTACTGCGGCAGCACGTGCTTGAGCTTGCCTTGCTCGATCAGCGGAAGTGCGTGATGCGCACCCAGCAGCGTGATGCCGCAACCTGCCGCGGCAAGCACCGACTGTGCTTCGGTGTCCGTCACCACCAGGCGTGAATGCGGCTGGATGACCAGGTCTTTTCCTGCGCCTTGCAATGTCCACGCTTCGATGCGCCCTTTCGTCGGCGAGCGGAACGCGATCAGGCGATGCGTTTCCAGATTGTCGGCAGCAAGACCTTTCCCATGCTTGGCGAGATAGGCGGGCGAAGCACACAGAATAAGCAGCAACGGCGCAAGTGGCCGGGCGACGATGCTGGAATCCGTATCGCGCCGCTGTCCGATCGCGCAATCGTAGCCTTCGGATATCAGATCCACATGCCGGTTCTCGAAATGCAGATCGAGGCTGATCTCCGGGAAACGTTCGTGAAACCGGCTCAAGTTAGGCAACAAGATGGTGCGGCTGAAAGCAACGGGCAGCGATATCTTTACGGTTCCCCGCGACCGGCCTTCTTCCGACGACAGACCGGCGACAGCTTCTTCGATCTGTTGCGTAGGTTGCTGGATAAGCGCATACAAGCGCCGCCCTTCTTCGGTGATGGAGAGCGAACGCGTCGTACGCTGAAACAATCGGCAGCCAAGCGAGTCTTCAAATGCGCCGATCTGCTTGCTGACAGCACCAGGCGTGACGCTCAGCACACGCGCGGCAGCGGAAAAACTGCCAAGCTCGTAGACCGTGGTGAACAACTTCAGGACCTTGAACAGGTCGATGGAATCATTGCTGACGGTGGTCATTTGTTCCTGTGATTCACAACAGTTTCGTCGTGGACTGGCATAGACGCTTATGACAAGCATGCCGAGAATCGGCGCGATGGCACGGGGAACTTACTTAGGTTGACGCTTTTCCGTTGAGGAGACAGTGATGGTGGTCGAGTATATCCGCTACAAGATTCCAACCACGGCAGCGAAGGCGTTCGAACAGGATTACGCCAAAGCCGGCGGCGTGCTAAGCACTTCACCCCATTGCTTGCACTATGAGCTGTCGCGTTGCGTGGATGAGCCGGGCAGCTATGTGGTTCGCATCCAATGGGATTCGATCGACGGCCATATGAAGGGATTTCGTGGCAGCGAGGTGTTTCAACGTTTCTTTGCGCTGGTCAAACCTTACGTTCAACAGATCGAAGAGATGCGGCATTACGAACCGCTATCGACGCAATAGCCTTGTCGAACCCATGAATCCATCCGAATTGCAGAGCAATCGCATATGGCAATTGGCATGCGCCATCGAACCCGATGAAGATCGCGTACGGGAGTGGTGGCATAACGAAGCGTTGGTGGCCTTGGGTGGCCTCAAGCCGTGCGAATTACTGGACAGGGGTCTCGGAGACCGGCTTGAAGCGTATCTGGCAGCGATTTATGCCGATGCGTTGGAGTAACGGCTAGCGAATAGATCGCGGGTCTGCGATCGGCCCGCCCGCGTGCGCGACAGCGAACAGGTGGCACGACAGGTCGCTGTGCTCGAACGACTCCGTTGTGCCATGCCAGCCTATCTGGAGAAATACGATGCCTGTTTCGCTGGTGTATCCGCGGGTGCGGCAGGTCGCGATCAAGCTTCATTCACTGGCAGCGGCATCGTGATGCCGATAAGCAAGCATCGCGACCAGCGGAAGCAGCGCAAAGCATCTGACGTCGAACAGGCGGTAGAAGATCGCACCGGCCGCGCAACCTAGCGCGAATACGCCAACGGCGGCAGCCAGGCGCGACAGGCGTTGATCGATCACCGCCTTCTGCTCGCCATCGACACCATGCAGCTTGTCTGCCAGATCCAGCATGATTTGTGTCGTGGTGCCGGTCATCAAGGTGGTGGGCGGCATCTTTGCCAAATGGACACGCTGTGCTGCGTTTTGTACGGCCATCGCAGCGATCAGGACCAACCCGGTTGCAACCGCCCAGGTACTGTCGGCATCGGCGAAAGGTCCAAAGTACCAAGCCAGCCCTGCGCCGACGAACAACAACACCGTTTTCAGCAAAAGGATGGTGCGCAACACCATCACGCCTCGACTGACCAGCACGTAATGAAGCAGGCGTGCGGCCATCACCACCACGCAGAACACGGGCAGCGCCACCAGCTTGGCGATCGTGCCGCCGCTTCCTTGCACCAGGGCCGCGCCAAGCGTGACGAAGTTGCCGGTGACGTGCGCGGTGAAAAGCCCGTGCAACGCGAGGAATCCGGCGGTGTCGACATAACCCGCGTTGAAGCTGAGCAAAGTCGAGAGCGAGGGTTGTTTCATGGCGATGTCTCCCTTACCAACCCCAGCGCACGTCCGCACTGAAGTAATTGGAATCGTGTCCGCCCGCGCGGCGCAAGGCCTGGGCGATGAAATAGCGGTCAGTTTCCAGTCCCAACGTCAGATTGCGCGCGACGGCCCAACTGAATTGAAACTGCACGTACGTGCCGGTGCGCCGTCCGGATTTGCCGGCCGTGCCCGGTGTCGGAATATCCGGCTGCACGTATACCGCATCCTGCGTACTCTGCCGCCACAGCATGCCAACTGCAGTCACCAGTTTCATCCCGGCAACGGGCGTAACGGTCAGCGATGGTTTGAGATGGATGAAGTTGCTGTAACCGGTGTAGCCGGACAGCGTTACGTAATAGCCATTGGGAAAGAGCGGGTTGAACGTGCCGACATGGTTGTCGGCCACATTGCGATCGCCAGAGGCCGCATCGACCTGCATGCCTAGGCGCGGTTTCCACGCGCTATTGAACGTGAAGCCGGCGAGCGATCCGAACGCCCAGGCATCGACATCTTTGCGACCGATGCTGCCGCCCTGCTTCATGCCTTCGACATCCCAATCCACCGCACCGGCCTGCCCGTTGTAATGCACGTCGACGTTTTGGCGCTCCTCGCGGCCGGAGCCGGCAAGGAAGTGTGCGTTGTCCTGGCGGTAATCCGAATAGCTCAGGCTGATCTCGCTGCTCGATGTGAGGCGCCGCTGCACGCGCACGCCGCCGAACAGCAGATGGTGGTTGCTGTAGTCGTCGAAATCATTTTGATTGCGATATTGCACCGGCTGGCTGGCGAAGCCGCTGATGCGCCAACCGTTTCGCTCATAGTCGGCCCAGATCGCGTCATAAGCCTGCCGCACGTTGGGTCCGTCACGCACGGACACAAAACGTTGCAGATCAAAAGCAATTTCCTGGCGGCCTACGCGCAGTCTGAACAAGCCGTCGTTCCACGCTTGCTGCGTATCCAGAAACGCCAGGCGAAGATCGAGGCGGTTGGCATCGACCGGACCCGGCTTGGCCAGGTTCGGAGCGAGGGCGTTTTCCAATTGCACGAAAACGCGCGTGTTGTCGGTGAGGTGTGCATCGGCATGCAACTCCAACCGATGCAACAAATAATCCAGATGCTGTCCATGTTGCACACCGAACTGCGCCGGATCGACGCTGACGAAGCGCTCCCTTAGCGTGAGGCCGAAGGACAGATAGTGCTTGGGATCGTTGTTCGAAAGAGCGATGTATTTCAGTGCGTCGCCCCATTCGCGATCAAGCTTGGGATTGGCGAGCACCGACCAATCTTCCTGCCAGCGGTAGAAGTTGATGACGGGGCGTTGAGGCTGATCGGTGGTGTCTTGCGCGTTGGCGCGAGGGGAATGGGATAGCGCGACGATCATCGCCAGCAGCAGGGTCGAGCGGTGAATCGTAGAGAGGTGTTTGTTGCGCATGAATTCCCCGCTACGTTTAGCAGCACGCGTTTTTGTTTAAGCCACTGGATCGCTTCTCTTCCCTGTCTGCATCGGCAAGAGAACTTTCCGCGTGCCGTATCGGCCCCCTCCCCTGCACGCAGGGCAGGGAGCAGTTTCCAGTTCATTCGCAGATCTGGCCTTGAACAAAACCTTTTTAAGTCTTTTGGCGCTTACGCTAAAACCTTTCCGTTAGTGGGTTTTCACCGCATGAATCTCCGCGACATATCCACCCGGAAACTCCACGACCGCCGAACTGCGATCGCTGGACTCATACGCCGGCGACAACACCTTGGCCCCGGCCGCCGTCGCTTTCGCAAGCGTTGCAGCAAGGTCCTTCACTTCGTAACCCGTCATCTCATGCCCGAATGGATACGGCAGATGGCCGTTCGTCACGTTCACCTGCATCTTTCCGAAACCCGATTCGATGCGAATGCGCCGATAAGTCTGTCCTGGCGTGCCGAGTTCGCCGGCATCCGCGCGACGATCGTCGGAGACAACCTTGCCGTGCGAGAAATGCAGAAAATCGCGCACGAACACGTCTGCGGTGTCCGCCGAAACGTAGACGCGGTTGTCGGGTACGGTTTCCAGCGGGTCGTACTGAGGCGCGGTGAAGTGCCAATAGAGCTGCATCTTCACGCCACCCGGCCACTGGATCACGGCGTCATAGCCGATCGGATCCTTGAACTTGTCCACGATCACTTCGGCACCCGCGGCGCGCGCCTGCTTCAATGCGGCGTCTATATCCGTGACCAGATAGCCGGTGCGTTCCTGACCGAAGGGATAAGGAATCGGCGTAAGGAAGGCGAAGCTCGACAAGGTGCCCACCGGCGTCCAGACGTACTGGCCTTCGGTGCTACTGGGAACGGGCAGTACATTGAAGGTGCCGCGCTTGGACGGCTTGCCGCCGAATGTCGCGGTGAAGCTGTTCACGAACGTGTCGAAATCGGCCGGTGCGACATACACATGCGTGGTGTCGTATTGCGCGCCGACGGCAACGCCTTGCGTGCTTGGTACTTCCTTGGCAAAAACGGTTGCAGTGGAGAGCAGCGCCAGTAGCGATGCCGCGAACCAACCTGCCCTGATCTTTCTATGCATTGAAACAGTCATGGGAACTCCTTGTGAATTCAATAACGACTAACTGATCTGCGTGGCTTTGTGCCGTAGCAATGCATGGCCGCGAACGCCATGCCGGCGATCAGCGCCATGTGCTCCATGAAGATGTTCATCTCCGCGAAGCGCTGTGCGCCATCAAGCTTCCAGAATGCATGCGCCACACACGTCACGAAAGCGGTAAAGCCACCCAGCACCGCTGCGCCAGCCCACGCGTAGCGATTGGCGATAATGGCCAGCGAGCCGCCGAGCTGCACCAGCAGCAGCAGGCCATATAGCCACCACGATGCAGGAAAGCCCATGCCATGCATTTCCGCCAAGGCTGCCGTGGGATGGAAAAGTTTGTCGATGCCGCTCCACCAGTAAGGCAGAGTGAGCGCGATACGCGCCAGCAGAACGGTAAGACCCGAAGTCAGCACGGCGCCTATCCATGCGGGCGTGTCGGCATGATGATTGACTGCGGCCATCACTACACCGCCCAGCAGGCGCAACCCAGCGCGCCCCAGAAGGATTTCAGATCCGATTCGCGCACCGGAAGCGGCTTCGACCAGGCGTGGATGTGGTCGTGCCCGTGGACGTTGCAGCCCTTTCCGCAACCGCAAGCGTGACGGACTTTTGCGGCGGCGGGCTTGGGGTCGTCCCACGCACCATAACCGCCGAACATGCGCACTGGTGACCAGTTCGGCATGGCCGGCGGCAGTGGCATTTCATCCAGAGGCTTGAAGACGTCCGACGCATACACAACCTTGCCGCCCACCATGGTGAGGTGCGAAGTCATGTCGGCGATGTCCTGTTCGGCGCAGGCGAAATAATCGCGACTAGGCACGATCAGATCTGCGAGCTGCCCGACTTTGATCTGTCCCTTCTTGCCTTCCTCGTTGGAAAACCAGGTGACATATTGGGTCCACATGCGCAGCGCGGTTTCACGATCCAGGCAATTGCGCTGCGGGTAGATCCGCATTCCGCCGACGGTCTTACCCGTGACCAGCCACGACAACGAAACCCAAGGATTGTAGGAAGCCACGCGCGTGGCATCTGTACCGGCCGAAACGCGCACGCCCTTTTCCAGCATGCGCGCCACCGGCGGTGTGATGGCTGCAGCTTCAGCGCCATAGCGCTCCACGAAATATTCACCCTGGTAAGCCATGCGGTGCTGCACGGCGATACCGCCGCCCAGCGCCGCGATGCGATCGATGGAACGATCGGAAATGGTTTCGGCGTGATCGAAGAACCAGTTCAGGCCCTTGAGCGGGATATCGCGATTGACCCGCTCGAATACATTGAGTGCGCGATGGATCGTTTCGTCGTACGTGGCGTGCATGCGCCAGGGCCAGCGGTTCTCCGCCAGGATGCGTACAACGTCTTCCAGTTCGCCTTCCATGCTGGACGGCAGGTCGGGGCGCGGCTGGCGGAAGTCTTCGAAATCGGCAGCGGAAAATACCAGCATTTCGCCCGCCCCGTTGTGGCGGAAGTAATCGTCGCCCTGCTTGTATTTGGACGTCTGTGTCCAGTTGAGGAAATCGTCTTTTTCGCCCTTGGGCTTTTGCGTGAACAGGTTGTACGCCAGACGGATGGTGAGCTGTCCTTCTTGCGACAGCTTGCGGATCACTTCGTAGTCTTCAGGAAAATTCTGGAAGCCGCCGCCTGCATCGATCGCGCCGGTTACGCCCAGACGATTCAACTCACGCATGAAGTGACGCGTGGAATTGAGCTGATAGTCGAAGGGCAGTTTTGGCCCTTTGGCAAGCGTGGCGTACAAGATCGCTGCGTTGGGCTTGGCGAGTATCAGACCAGTCGGATTGCCCGCGCTGTCACGCTCGATATGGCCGCCGGGTGGCTCGGGCGTATCTTTGGTATAGCCGACTGCCTTGAGCGCCGCAGCATTGAGCAGCGCGCGATCATACAGATGCAGCAGAAACACCGGTGTTTCCGGCGCCACTGCATTGAGCTCCGCAATGGTCGGCAGGCGCTTCTCCACGAACTGGTGTTCGGTAAAGCCGCCGACCACGCGCACCCATTGCGGTGGCGGCGTGATCGCCACCTGCCGGCGCAGCATGTCCATCGCATCTGCCAGCGAGCGCACGCCGTCCCAGCGCAACTCCATGTTGAAGTTCAAGCCGCCGCGGATGATGTGCAGATGGTTGTCGATCAATCCGGGCAATACCAGTCGTCCTTGCAGATCGACCACGCGCGTACCGGGCCCGGCCAGCGACATGATCTCCGGATCGCTGCCGACCGCACTGAAGCGGCCGGCCGTGATCGCCACTGCACTTGCGCTCGGTTTGCCGCTGTCGAGCGTGGTGAAGCGGCCGCCGCGGAGAATGAGTTCGGGCGTACTGGACGGGCTCATGATTTCACCTGCTCATCCGTTTCCGAACGCGGCGGAAGTTTTCCGCTTGGCAGCTCGCCGAATACGTGCGGTTTTACTTGATGCCCCAGCCACGCGACGGCCGTTTGCCGGGTGACAAGCTGCTTGACCAGCGGCGGTATCTGCTCGCCGACCAGGATGCCCAGCAATCCGATCAGTGCGATCACCGGCGGAGCCGGCGAGCGCACGTGGACAAGGCTGTATATCACGCCCACGAGCAAGCCCGCGGCGAGCGAAAACAAATAAGGCTTCATGAGCATGTCTCCGATAGGTCGCGATGGGTTAGGCCAATCCGCTCAACCGCCCTCGGCGTGGAACATGGTCTTGGCGTAGATCACGCCCAGGCCATAGGCACCACCGTAGACCTTGGCGATACCGGTGGTGCTTTCATAGGTTTCGGTGCGCGCCCAATCGCGCTGCAGCTCCAGCAGATATTGCAGCGAGGTCATCGGCACTGCGCCGGCCTGAATCATGCGATCCATGGCGCGCGTGTGCGCTTCCGCAGAGACGTCGCCACAGGCATCGGCAATGACATACGCCTCGTAACCCTGCTCGATCGCCGACAGCACTGGACCGACGATGCAGACCGACGTCCACAAGCCGCCGAACACCAGCCGATTCTTGCCGATCGCGTTGACCTGCTTGATCACCGCGGCGTCTTCCCAGGTATTCATGCTGGTGCGATCCAGCAACGCCTGGCCCGGAAACGCATCGGTGATTTCGCTGAACATCGGTCCCGAGAAGCTCTTCTCGGCCACCGTGGTGAGAATGGCCGGCACGTTGAAGCTGGCTGCAGCACGGGAAATCAAGGCAGCGTTATTGCGCAGCGTGATGGCGTCGATCGAATGCGTCGCGAACGACATTTGCGACTGGTAGTCGATCAGGATCAAAGCGTGGTTGCTGGGCGAGATCAGCTTGGAACTGGGAATGGCTTTGGCGGTGAGTGTCATGACGAAATCTCTGGAGGCGTTCGATAGGGGATGGTGAAGCGATCGCGCGGTGACCAGCGATGCACGCCGCGCGATGTGCGACGGTCAGCCTTTGATAAAGGCGAGCAAATCGTCGTTGAACTGATCCTGGTGGGTCGCGGTAAGGCCGTGGGGAGCGCCGGGATAGATCTTGAGCGTGGCGTGCTTGACGATCTTGGCGGTGAGCTTGGAAGAATGATCGATCGGCACGATCTGATCGTCGTCGCCATGCACGACCAAGGTCGGCACATCCATCTTCTTCAAGTCTTCCGTGAAATCGGTCTCTGAGAACTGCTTGATGCATTCGTAATGGCCTTTCACGCCGCCTTCCATGCTCTGCAGCCAGAAGCCGTCGTGCAGACCCTGGCTTACCTTCGCGCCGGGACGATTTGCACCGAAGAACGGCACGGACAGATCCTTGTAGTACTGCGAACGGTCCGCCTGCACGCCCTTGCGAATGTCATCGAATACCGAGATGGGCACCCCATCGGGGTTGCTGACCGTTTTTGCCATGATCGGCGGCACCGCGCCGACCAGCACGGCCTTGGCTACACGCTTGGAGCCATGCCGGCCAATGTAGCGTGCGACTTCGCCGCCACCGGTGGAGTGGCCGACCATCACCATGTTCTTCAGATCCAGCTTCTCGATCAGCTCGGCCAGATCGTCGGCATAGGTGTCCATGTCGTTGCCGTGCGAAGGCTGTGCCGAGCGGCCATGACCGCGACGGTCATGGGCGATCACGCGGAAGCCATGCATGCTGAGGAACAACATCTGCCCGTCCCACGCGTCGGCGGTGAGCGGCCAGCCATGGGAAAACACCACGGGTTGCCCGTGGCCCCAATCTTTGTAGTAAATCTCCGTACCGTCTTTGGTCTTGATGCTGCTCATGGTGTGACTCCCTTGTTGAAGCGGGTTGGAGGAAGCAATCGCGGAAGCCGTGGCATATCCGACCGCGGCCGGCAGCGCCAAAGCGCCGGCTACGGTCGCCGCACCGATCAGCAGGGCACGGCGGCGTTCGTCAATCGGTAAAGAAGCATCGGTCATATCGGTTCTCGGCCAGGGGTGGCAAACGGATTTGGCCGACGCAAGGAAGACGTGCCGCGATCCGTGCTGTAAGCGTGTCATCGCGTATCAGTTGCCCAAAGCCCTCATGAGGGTAAAACTTGCTCACTCCGAAGGGTGACGCCCATGGCGATTGCCCATGCAGTGAGCTTGTGATTGACTAGCCGGGCTCGGTAGCGCATGCGACATGGACGCTCGAACGAGTGAGTGGAGAGAGTAGTTAATGACCGGCGAAAAACGGCCTATCCGCGTGATGGTGGTCGACGACCATCCGCTGTTCCGCGAAGGCGTCACAGCAGTGCTGGAAGCACAAGATGACATGGCATTGATTGCCGAGGCCGTTAACGGCGAGGAGGCGATTGCCTGCTTCCGCATACATCGGCCGGACGTCACCCTGATGGATCTGCAGATGGCCGGCATGGGCGGGTTCGATGCCATTCGCAGCATTGTTGGCGAATTCCCGCAGGCACGCATCGTGGTGCTCACTACTTATCGTGGCGACATGCAAGCCACGCGTGCGCTCAAGGCTGGTGCGGTGGGCTATCTGCTCAAGAGCACGCTGCGCAAGGAACTGGTGCAGACCATTCGCCAGGTCCATGAAGGCCATCGCCATGTACCAGGCGAAGTGGCGCGCGTGATCGCCGAACACGTAGGCGACGATACCCTGAGCATGCGCGAGCTGCAGGTGCTCAATCACGTGGCCGGCGGCTTTTCCAATAAGCGCATCGCCACGCACATGGGCATTTCGGTGGAAACCGTGAAGACGCACATGAAGAGCATCCTGGCGAAGATCAACGCCAGGGATCGCACTGAAGCGGTGGTCATCGCGATGCGTCGCGGCATCATCGATGCGTGAGGCCATGCGCTTATCAGCCTGAGCGGCCGGCGCCCAGCAGACGCTTCATCCAACTCACGGACGACTTGCGCTTGGGCGCATAGACGATCGAACCCGGCACAGCCAGTGCAACCTCGGTACCGGAACTTTGCGCGGACGCGATGCGCAGCTGGCCGCCGATGTGCTTTGCACGTTCGCGCATGCCGATCAGCCCCCAATGCCCCGTCCGGTAGCCGGTGTCGAGCGTTTGCGCATCCAGGCCGATACCGTCGTCGCGCACGCACACCCGCAGTTGCCTGAGTTCGAAATCGACCTGCACTTCGATGGCCTCTGCATGAGCATGCTGAAATGCATTGAGCATGGCTTCGCGCACGATGAGATAAATCTCCTCGCAAATGACCGGATCGACCGCCTGCTCTTCGCCCATGGTGATCACGCGGAATTTCACCGGATGATCCTCGGACAGTTCCTCGCCGAGTGCGATGAACGTTTCAGCGAGATCTTTCGTCATGCCGCCGGCGAGGCGCAAATCCCTCACTCTGTCGCGCCCTTCGACCAGTACATCATCAGCCCGGTCGAGCGCCTGCTCGATCAGGCTCCGCACCGGGTCGTTCGACGACATTTTCTGCGTGATGGCGTGAAAACGCAGAATGAGCCCCTGAACGCCTTGCAATAAGGTGTCATGCAGTTCACGTGCAATCCGCTCACGTTCGGCATGACGCACTTCCAGGCGTTCCTTCAGGCGCGTTTCCACCTGGCGCAGTTTCAGCCGGAAGAAGCTCAGCGCCGCCAGCGCCGCAGCGAGCGCACACAGAAGCAGAAACCAGCGCGTCTGGTAAAAAGCGGGCTGAATCTGAAAAGAAAGGCTGCTGCCTTCGGTGCTCCAAAAACCGTCGTCGTTGGCCGCGGTGACGTCGAAGCGGTACCGGCCGGGTGCGAGGTTGGCGTAAATCGCCTCGCGTTGATGGCCTGCATCCTGCCAATTTACATCGACGCCCCTGAGCCGATAACGAAACCTTACGCGCTGGGGCGCGAGATAGCTGGCGGCTGTGTAGTCCAACGTCACCGCCTTGGTATGCGGTGGCAGCACTAGCGGACTGCTCGGCAGGTAGCGTTTGCCGTCAGCGGTCAGCCACTGCGCAGACACTCTCGGTGTCACCGTGTTGAGGTGAACTTGCCCAGGGTCGATCCAACCGACGCCCTGATTGGTGAAAAACCATAGCTTGCCGTCATCGGCAGCGGTGATGCTTGGCACAGGCTGCTGCTGGATGGCGATGCCCGGCACCCCATCGTCACAGTCGAACAACTTGTATGGGAAGTCGTACGCAGGATCGTCGAAAGCATGCTGTATTTCCCGCGCGGCGATGCGCACGATACCTGCGCTGGCATTGATCCACACATCGCCCTGAATCGTCTTGGCGATGCCTGAAATACCGCTCAGGAGCGGATTGCGATTCATGGATAGGGACTGAAAGCGATCACCCTGCAAATGGGCCAGGCCACGCTCACCGCCCACCAAAACGGATGAACCGTCGGCAGCTATGGTCAACACGTTGCCAACGTCCAGTCCCTCGTGTGCAGTGAATTCAGTCAGCTGGCCGTTGCGCCAATGCGCCACCCGGTTGTCCTTGAAGCCAAGCCACATGCTGCCATCGTGATCCATTGCAATGGTTCGGGGCTGCAACCAGTTCTTGTTCGTACCGGTGCGAACGGTCTTCCAGGCATTGCCGGACCATACGTAAAGGCCCTTGTTCTCGACACTGATCCATAGATGGTCCGCCTGGTCCACGGCCATGGCATGGATGACTCTTCGATCGCCTTCCTCGGGCATGGGCACACGTTTCGGTGCGGCCTTCCCGTCCAGCCAGTAAAACCAGTCACCAGCCAGCAGCCATACACCATGGCGGTCGGCTAACGCCTTGTCGATCAGCGGCAGACCCGTAGCCACCAACGCCGGCAGGCCATCTTGAACCCGATACACGGAATCCGCCTGCGCGACCCACACCGTTCCAGCATCGCTGGCTGCCAAAACCGCGTTGGCCGCGGATTCACCTGGCAGCGGCGAAATAACATGGAACTCGTTGGCGTGAAAACTATTCAAGCCGAAGTTGGTGCCGACCCAGACGTTGCCCTCCTTGTCCTCCAGCAGCGGTACGGCGACGACCGAGGTAAGACCGTTGGACGTATCGTAGATATCGCTTACCTGATCCGGTTGCAAAGGCTGGCCAGTGGCAAAGCGGACGGGATCGGCGATGTGAAATACGCCACCACGTCCCTTGCCCGCCCACAGCGTGCCCCACATGGCACCATGGCGATCGAACAGAATGCGTTTGGCATGCGTGAAGTCCGTGCTTGGAAGTGGCGCCCTCAACGCAGGTGGAACGTGATCCGCGGACAAGCCCGGCAAAGCACGTGTACCGTGCAGATCATCGGACAGCCACAAGGTTCCATCCGGTGACAAGGCCAGAACCGCATCAATGCCTGCTGCAATGCCGGTATGTTCGAACCGATGCGCACCTTTGCGCAAAAACATCAAATCGCTGCCGGTGGCGACCCACAGCGTTCCCTCGCGATCGATCAGCATCCATGTTGCGCGATGGTACGGATAGTTCCAATCATCGCCCATTTTTTCCCAACGGCCGCCCATGTAGCGGACAAGACCGTTGGTGGTTGCTGCCCATACGGCACCGTCCTCGGTTTGGCTCATGCAGAACACCGTGCCGGCCGGCAAGCCGTCATCGGCGGTGTAAGTGATCGCCCGTCCATGCTCTATGCGGCTGATTTCCCCGGTAAGAAAACCTATCCACATATCGCCGTCGGCAGACTGCATCAGCGCGGTGATGTCGGTAGCCGACAAATCCAGACTCGCTGAAGGTGCATAGCGTTCGAACTGCACACCATCAAACCGGAACAAACCACTTCCCGTGCCCAGCCAGATGAAACCGTCTGCACCTTGCACCATCGCCCAGATATCGGCCGGCGCACCATCCTTGATCACCCAGGCGTGATGATTCATTTGCGCAATGCCCGGCAACTGCGTTTGTGCAGGAGCACTCCATGCCGATGTCGCTGGCAGCAACAGGCTCAGGGCTGCGAGCCAGGCAACGCACCGGCATGTCCAACAGGTCAAACGGCCTCCTCACTCTTTTTTAAGAGCTTCTATCTAAATCATCCGGCCAATGGCGCGCATCCCCCACTGGAGGGGGGCGCCCTGTAATTAGAAACGGATTAATAACACTCCTGACAACAAGCGGTGCAGGACGCTTATGCAACGAACATATTCCATGTTCCCACTCGGAGCACCCGGGATAGGCCTCGTGCTGCTGCGGCTCTGCCTGGCTGCATCATTATGGCCTTTCCTGGCTGCTGCATCGTGCTCGCCCACCGGCCACATCATGTTTTGGAGTGCGGTTGGTCTTGCACTCGCCTTGCTGATCGGGATGCTCACGCCCGTTGCGTGCGGGCTCTGCATCATTCTTGCGGGCATTGAAGCGATCGTTCCGATGCATGCTTTGTTGATTCACCTTCTTCCGCTGACGCTCAACGCGGTGGCCCTGATACTGCTGGGCCCCGGTGCCTATTCCATGGACGCGCGGCTTTATGGGCATCGGGTGCTTACTTTGCCGGATAGAAAATAGTCGCCGTGCCTGATGGAGAAAATGCGGGTTTGCGATGACGTCCGATCCGGCCTCACCGTCATTCCGGCGAGATAGCGGGAACATTGTCGCGAGGTTGAATCACCCCACCCCAACCCTCCCCTGCATGCAGGGGAGGGAGCGGTCCGTCGCAATGTCGAAGTTACGCGTGATCTTCCGGCTGCTTGCCGTTGAACCAGCTTTGCCAATTTTCCGGAGTGTCGCCATCCAGCTTCTCGGCCATGAATGCATTCGCCAGCTGAGCAAGCGTGGAAAGCGCATTGCCGCCATCCGAACCCAATGCAATCTTCGGCACAATCGCTATCTGACCTTCGCGCAAGGCATCGGCAAATTGCCGGCCTAGATCGTTGATCAACTGCATGCGCGCGCCTTCGCCGGTAAGCGCTTCGGCCTTGGCGCGGATCGCATTGGCCTCGGCTTTACCCACCGACTCCGTTGCAGCCGCCTTGCCTTCGCCTACGGCGATCTGGCGTTTGCGCTCGGCTTCGGCGTTGATGTTGATCACCTCCGCTTCCTTGGTGGCCGCGGCAATCGCGGCGTCGCCTTCGTTGGTCTTGATCTTGACGTTGATTTCGGACTTGGTGAGATCGGTCTGGATCTGCGTCCTGGCTTGCGCCTCGCGCAACGTGCGTTCCTTGATCGCGGCTTGCTGCTGTTGGTCGTAGGTTTCCATCTGCTCTTTCGCCACCTGGCGATCGCGCAATTGATTGAGGATGGTGTCGATGCGCTGGCCCGATGCGTCGCCAGGGTTGCCGTGTGGCGTACCGATCAGCACTTCCTGCAGTTCAAGGTTGTAGGCGGCGAAACGTTCCTTCATGTCGATGCTCGCTTTCTCCTGGATTTCTGCACGCTCATGCAACAGCTGCAGCAAGGTCTTGGTCTGTCCGGTGTTCTTGAAATACGCGGAGACCATCGGATCGAGTGTCTGGTCGACCAACCGCTTGATGTCGCCGAAACGCTGCACCACCAGCGGCGCCTTGCGGTAGTCGATATGCACGACGACCGACAGCGGCATCAGCGGCTCGAACGCGTCCTTGGTAATCAGCGCCACCTCCGACAGGTTCTCGTCGTATTTGTGCGCGTTGGTGATCTCCTTCGACCATTTCAGAATGAAGTTGGTGGTCGGCACGAGTTGGATCTTGCCTGCGTAGGTGTTGAAGGCGTATTTGCCTGGCAGCAGCGGTTCCTTCCATACGCCGCGGCAACCGCTGTCGACCAATTCACCGTGCGAGTAGCCATCGCCGGATCGATCCGCGCCGGCCTTGCCGAAATACGAAACCACCACACCCACACTGCCTACCGGCACAACCGTCTTTCGAATGAACTCCACGGTCGCAAACAATCGGTTGAGGTAATAGGTGCCTTCCACCAGTACTTGGTGCTGCCGGCCGCGGCGGCCACCTGCGCGCAGGAAGGCATTTATGTTCTGAAAGTTGTTGTGAAACGTAGCCTTGTTGGCAGGATCGTCGCCGACGCGCGGCGCCACGATTTCATCCGGCGGCAACACCGGACCATCGTGAATGGTCACCACGCCCAGCACGTCCCTGGGGTCTTCGTCTGCACGCTCTGACTTATCCATCACACCGGCTGCCGACGCGTTGCCGCCAATAACGACCGGCATGAAGCCATTGCGCTCCTGCAATACGCGGCCCATCTTGTCGACGGTGTCCTTTTCTTCATCCGATAACAGTAAGCCATGCACGCGCGCTGCGGTGATGATCGCGAACTGCGCCACGTTGATAGCATGCGTACCTTCGCGAACAATCGCGCGCTGCGGACCTTTCTGGCCACCTGCGCGAAGAAACGCAGCAGCGTCTTCCACACCGGCATCGACGATCGCACCGAGCGTTTGGCCATCCACCAATTCGTGGCCGTCACGCGCAAAGATGTAACCGACCTCGCCCTGCGGAATCGTCACCAGATCGACCTTGTGCACGCGGAACTGAAACGGAAAGAAGTAATGAAGACCGCCGCGCAGCACCTCTGGTTGATAACCGACCTCGCCTTTCAAGGCGATCAGGCCGCGCGTCAGCGACGGCGCGCCCCAAAGCCGCTCGACAATACCGACGCGGTCATTGGGAATGTAAACGATGGCGTTGGACGCGAAGATCAGCGCCACCAGCATGACTACAACTACTGCAGACTCAATCAGCAAATACATAATTGCGGGTCCCTGTGAGAAATGAACCTGACGCGCGGTCAGGGCCTTCATGCCATACGCCAAACTGTCCTTCGAGCATTCAAGGCGAGCTTGGCCGCAACCCAGGCTTGCGCCGGGGCTGGAAGTTGAAAAACAGTCGAATGCTTACGCGCTATTCGCGCCGTCGATGGCCGGCTCCATCAAGCAAGCCCGATGCAAATCGTTCGGCGATAGCCGAGTCGTGATGGAAAACGTGATGAATAGTGTGCATGGCGATGACCAAAGGCGTACGCACGCCCAGAGTCGTTTGCGCTTCTAGTGTGAGTAGGGGAAACAGATGCGCCTGCTAATGAGCGGCTAGGATGTGGCTGTCTTTCTTGGCGCGCTGAAACAAGCAGGACACTGAAAGATGCGAATCATGTTGGCCGGTCGCTTGACCTTGAATGGCGCGCATTCTACGCCGGATTTTTCGAAGGTGGTGTGACGTTATAACGTGCATCATGTCGGGGCTCGCGCCCCAACCTACGATGAGATATGGCGCACGGAGAAATCGAAGTATGTGTTTGGATAAGGCTCGTTTTTCAGGGTGAAATGCCACCATTCCGTATCGAGTGGCATAAAGCCTGCCTCAACCATCAACGATTGCAGCAGCAAGCGGTTGGCCTTCGCTTGCGCGGAAATGTTTTGGAATGATGGGTGCGATGCTTCGTTGAAGCAGTCGTAGCCTGCGCCGAAGTCGAGGCTGTTGTCGGGAACGCGTTCCGCTGCGGGTGCAGCACAGTTAGTTAATGCTGTTTTCGCATCTGCGCTCGGAATAGCACTACCTAGCGGCACGATGGTCAGGTCGATGGTGCTGCCGCGGCTGTGGCCGGAATGGGCGGCGATATAGCCTTCGTCGAACAGGCGGTTTTTAGGCACCGATGGGTAGAACTCGGCTTTCATCCTTGTGTTATTCGGATCGGCTGCCCAGTGCACGAAATCATCCACGGCGCTTTGCGGGCGGTAGCAGTCGTAGGCTTTGAGGGTAAGGCCCATCGGGAGCAGCTTGTCTTCGACCTGTTTCAACGCGGTGGCGGCTGATGTGGTGAGCAGGCACGCGGGTTCTTCGTAGCCGTGAATTCGGCGGCCGATGAAGTTGTGGCTGGAGAAGTAGCGCATGTCCAATTGCATCTGCGGGATCGTCTTACTGACGTCGACGATGTCATGTGGGCGTTGTTTTTCGGCTTTGATGTTGTCGCCGGCCGCCGTTGTAAAGGATGAAGCGAGCCCAAGGGCCACTACAGTGGCGATGCATTTGAAGCTTTTCATGGTGTGAACCGCGCGCCAGGTTTCATGCTTGATATCACAAATGGCGAAATGCGACGTAGGTTGGGGTGGGGCGAAGCCATCTGGCGATGAAGCCAATCCGTGCGGCAAGCTCAAACGACCCCGCCCCGGCCCTCCCCTGCCCATGCAGGGGAGGGCGCGGATTGCGGCAAGAAATCGGATGCTTGCTTACGCAGGCGTCATTCAATGCAACCGCACCGTTACTTTCCGTTTACCACCAGCAAGGTGAAGCCACTTACCGGCTTACCCTTTTGCGCAACCTTCGCACCTACGAGGTAGATCGTGTGCGAATCCGCATCAAGCGCCATCGTGCGCGCGCTCTTCATGGTGGGCGCATCCGCAAGCTTGGCGTACTGGTCAGCCGAATTCTGGCGAATAACGTTCAGTACGCCCTCGCGGCTAGCACTGAAGACCAGATGGCGCTGCGCGTCGTAGGCCGCTGCATCGGGCTCCTTGCCGACGGGAATCTTCGCCACCTGATGCCCATCCTCGGCATCGCTGACGATCATCCAGCCGTTCGCACATACGGAGAACAGCCGCTTGTTCGCCGCGTCGAGCGCCAATCCGGTGGGACCTTCGCAAGGTGCGAGCGACCAGGTATGAAGCACTTTGCCGGCCTTGATGTCGATATGAACGAGTTCGCCTTTGTCTTCGATGTTGACGTATACGTTGCCCTGGCCATCGCTCGTTGCGAATTCAGGGTTGCCGTCCAGTGCAATGGTCGCCAGCTCTTTGCCCTGGGCCGGATCGATGATGCTGATGTTGTTACTGTCGCCATTCATGGCAAGCACGTGCTTCGTGGCCGGCTCATAGATTATTGCGTCGGGGTCTTTGCCGCTGACGGGAATGTGGCCGAGCACCTTGAGCGAATTCAGGTCGATCACGCTGATGTCATTGCCATGCCCGTTGCTGGCGTAGGCGCGATGCAGTTCTGGAACCTGCGCCACACCGTGGACGTGCTTCATGCCAGGGATCTCTTGCATTAATTTTCCGGTGCTTGCATCGACGACCATGACGCGGTCGTCGCGCGCAATGAAGAGGCGATGCGCCGATGAATCCAAAGTCACGTAATCCCAACCGCCCGCCCCGCCAAGCGCGTGCTGCTGCGTTACCTTGTAGGTGCTAGCGCTTGGCTCGGCGCTCCAGGCAGGAGCACTGAGCAAGGCGGTCGCGATCAACGTCCATGCGATTTTTTTCATAGTGTTAGCCCTTGACGGTTTTGCAGAAGAAGACTCGACGCGGTCTTGGTGTTACGCGTCTTGTCGATGCGGGAAATCCAGTTGTACGCGCAGACCCGGCGCGGCATCACCCAGCGTCAACGCAATGCCGTGCAAATCCGCCACGGCAGCCACCAGCGAAAGACCCAGGCCGCTTCCGGGTGTACTGCGCGCAGCGTCGAGACGCACGAAGCGCTTCAGCACCCTGCTCCGCTCCCGTGCAGGAATGCCGCGGCCGGCGTCCTCGATGACAAGTTGGCTGCCATGCCCGATGGCATCGAGCTTCACGCTGATCGGCGTTCCGGGCTCCGTATGATGCAAGGCGTTTTCGAGCACGTTGACGAGCATTTGCGTGAGCAGCAAAGCGTCACCATGAATATGTACGCCGGTGGTAATCGCAACGTTGAAAGCGCGCCCTTCGTCTTCCATTACAGGGCGATAGTCGTCGACCAGACGTTCGAGCAACGCGGACAAGGCCACGTCTGCAAAGCCTTCTAGCCGCTGCCGGGCTTCGACTTTGGCGATGCGCAGCAACGCGGCAAACGTATCCAGCACGCTATCGGCATCCGCCAAAGCGCGCGCGCAAGCTTTGCTGTAACTCTCCACGCTGGTGGCCTCTTCCATCGCCGCTTCCAGTCGTTGGCGCATATGCGTGAGCGGCGTGCGCAGATCATGCGCTATGTCGTTCGAGACCTGGCGCAAGCCTTCCACCAGGCTCTGGATGCGCTCAAGCATGCTGTTCAACGAGACAGCCAAACGGTCGAATTCATCGCCACGCCCGGTGATCAACACACGCGCGGCAAGATCGCCCGCCGCAATGCGCGAGGCCGCTTCAGCAATCGCTTCCACCCGGCGCAGATAGCCGCCCGCTGTCACCATGCCACCCGCCAGCGCCAACACCACGGCGGCCAATCCCGCCCATGTGAAGACCTGTTTCAGCAGCGCATCCAGTTCGTCGACACTCGCAAGATCGCGCCCGACCACGAGCATGCTTCCATCGTCCTGAGTGGCCCCGTAGACCAGAATGCGGCGCGCCGCATCTTTGCCGCCTCGAAGTCCCTCATGCTGCTCGATGGTGCTCCAGCCAGCGACGGGTTCTTCCAGGATATCCCCGACAACCAGGCTGCGACGGGCGTCGAACAAGCTGTAGTCATAGACGCCTCTGGGTACCTGCGCGAGGGATCGTTGGATGGACGCCGCTCGCTGCGCGGGCGGATGCGCGATCACTTCGCTGAATTCGTCGGTGATGGTTTGTCGCAGTTGGTTTTCAATGTAGTGGCGCGCGGCAAACCATGAAACGAGAAAAAGCGTCAAGGCGATCAACGCAAACAGCAACGCCTGTATGACTGCGAGGCGAAATGCCGCGCTGCGCAGCATGCGCGCGCCGGCATGGACGTTCACGCCCAAGGGCATTCAGTGCCCCTGTTTCATGGACAGCGTGTAGCCTTCGCCTCTTACCGTGCGAATGATGCGCGGCCCGAAGAAATCGCGTTCGATCTTGCTGCGCAAACGGCAAACATGTGTATCGACCAGGTTGGTATGCGGCGACGACTGAAAGCCCCACACGTGTTCCAGCAGCATGCTGCGCGTGACGACCTCGCCGGCGTGCAGCGCGAAGTACTTCAGCAGATCCCACTCGCGCGGCTGCAGGTGAATGGGCTTGCCGGCCCGGCTGACTCTTTGTGCGATAAGGTCGAGCTCCAGCTCGCCCACGCGCAGCGTCGTCATGGTGTTCGCATGCGCGCTGCGGCGGGAGATGGCGTTGAGCCGTGCGATCAGTTCGCTCAAGGCGAATGGCTTGCCGAGATAATCGTCCGCACCGGCCTCCATGCCATCGATGCGCGCATCCACGTCGCCAAGCGCGGTGAGCATGAGCACGCGTGCCTGCGTGCCGCAGCTGCGGAGTTTCTTCAGTACGCTCATGCCGTCGAGCGCGGGAAGCATGCGATCGAGCACGATCACATCGTAATCGTGCTCGCTGGCGCGCAGCAGGCCGTCGTGGCCGTCGCCGCTTTCGTCCACCGCGTGCCCCTTCGCGCGCAGACCCGACGAAACGTATGTTCTCGTGTCGATATCGTCTTCGACCAGCAAAATTCTCATGACAGCTTTCTCGGGGCGACACGCTTGGCCAGGGCATCCAGTTGGGGCGAGGCTAAAGCCCTCGCCCTGTCCGGTCAAAAGTGAAAGCGGACGCCTGCCAGATACGTCACATCATAGAATTCGCGCTGGATCGGTCGACTTGGATTGCCCTGGTAGAACGCATGCGGCGTGTTCAACAGATTCTTCACCGCGAAGTAAATGCTCCAGTTCGCCGGAAAGTCATAGCTGGCATCGAAATCCATCGACGTGCGCGAAGCGTTGAACACGTCGCTGCTGCGGTCGGCGCCGATCGCGAACAGATCCGAAGAGACCGAGTAAGCGGCAAGGTTCAACGAAAGGCCCGCGCGCTTGTAGAACAGCGAAGCGTTCCAGGTGTTCTTCGACGTGGACGGCAGCAGCGAGTACTCGCCCGGACGGATTTCGAAGCGTGAACCCACCCAGGTGTAGTTCGCGCCCGCGCCAAGGCCCATCAACCAATCCGGAAGATTCTGGAACTGCTGGTTCCAGTTCAACTCCAGGCCACGCGCGTAAGACGGCCCGGCGTTCTTGTACGTATACACGCGCAAGGGTTGCGCATTGCCCGGGAACAGGCTGTTGTCGAATGCCTGCGTGGTCTGCACAGGAACGATGTAGTTGGAGATTTCCTTGTCGAACACGCCCACGGAGATGATGCCGGCGTTCGGCAGGTATTTCTCGAAGCTCGCATCGACGCTGTTCGCGGTCGCCGGCTTGAGGCCGGGGTTGCCCGTCTGCACGGTGCCAGAACCCAGATCGACCGACAGCGACGGATTGGACTGATTGAAGCCGGGACGTGCAATAGTCGACGAGTACGCCACGCGCACCAGCATGTCGTCGCCCAGGTCGTAGCGGAACTGCAGGCTGGGGAAGATGTTGTGGTAGTTGTGCCGGATGCTGACCGGGTTGGCGAAGTTGTTACCCGATGCATCCACGCCGGCCGAGAAGGCATGGCTGCGGTCGCGCGTTTCCTCATAGCGCACGCCACCGAGGATGCCGAGGTCGCCGTAGGTGCCCTGGTATTGGCCATAGCCGGCGTAGATGTCTTCGTGCTCATCGAGGAATTGTTGCTGCGCGCTCAGTATTTCGCTCGCGCCGATCGTGCCGTAGCCGAAGATGCGTTGCAGCGCACCCGGAGCGATGTCCACACCGTTCTGATAGATGCCGTCGTAATACGTCTCGTTGCTGCCGTTTGCCACCTGCGTCAGCGGGATCGGCGTGAAGGAAACGTTGTATGGCTGCGCGTTAGTCTGCTTGTGGCGCTGGCGAACGCTGAGGCCGAAGCTGAGCGATTGATCCGTCAGGCTGCCCCCATTCACCGGCGTCTTGGCATTGACGGCATAGGTCCATTCACGGTCGAAGTTGTATGCCGAGTCGGTGTTGATCGAGGACAGCGTGTAGTTGGCCGGATCCAAGTAGCCGGGCAAACCGGTGATGGTGTACACCGGCACATGGCCCGGTCCAGTGTTGTTGTAAGTGATCAGGCCCTGTGCGCCGGCCGGTGCGTTGTAGGTAAAGGTGGAGTTGTAGTCGTACGGCTTTTTGTAGGTGCCTTCCACGTACGCCACGTGATAGTCGATATGGGTGACGCCCACTTCGTTCTGGCCGCCCAGCATGTAGAAATGCTCGGTGGAGGTTTCGCGCTCGTCGCGCAGCGACTTGGTGATGGCGCTGGAGGACGTCAACGTGTCCTGCAACTGGCCATTGGGTAGGATGGCGGTGTTGCCGTCCGGGACCACATCGAAGTACTGACGTTCATAGACTTCCGTATAGCCCGCCTCGAACGCACGGAAGTACCACTGGTTTTCGTCGTCGAGCTGGTAGCCCATGTCCACGGCATAACCGTGGCGTCGACGATGCAGCTCGTAGTCGCGCTGTTCGATGTCGTTGACGGCCTGATACGGGTGCGCGCTGTCATTGAAATAAGCCGGCTCCACGTCGTCGATACCGCGTCCGTCGTTGTGCTTGGACGCGGTCACGGTGATCCAGAAGTTATTGAAACGACCGCCACCGGTGAGCGAAAAGTCGGTCACTCCAGTGCTTCTCAGCGGCTCGTAACCGCCACCCACGTCACCGTCGAGAAAGGCACCTTGTTCTTCCGGCGCAGTCTTGGGCAGCACCTCAATGGTGCCGCCGAGCGCCTCGGCATCCTGGCTTGGCAGATTGGACTTGGTGACCTTGACCGCGCCAATGAAACCGGTCGGGATGGAATCGAGCGCCACCCCGCGATAGCCACCGAAAGGCGATGCGTTGTTGGTGGGCAACAGGCGCACGCCGGCATACGTGGTGCTGTTCAAATCCGCATCGAAGCCGCGGATGTTGACGTAACGGCCTTCACCTTCGTCCGTTTCCATCGAGATGCCCGGAATGCGGCGCACGGCTTCGGCCGTATTCACATCGGGCAGCGAGCGGATTTCATCGCCTGTGCGGATGTTGATCAGGTTCGGCGCATTCTGCTGGGTGGCGCGCGCCATTTCTTCTGTTGTGCGCGGCGCCACGACGTGCACGCCCTGCAGATCCTTCACCTTTTTCTTTTCGCTCTTATCGGCGTCGTCGCTGTCGACTGCCGTCGAGGGCGTGGAAGCATTGCTGTTTGCGGTCGGGCCATGATCACTGGCCGCAGGCACGCTTTGAGCCCATGCACTGGCCGGTGCGCACAATACCCCGAGACTCATGGAAATCGCGTAGCCGAGCAGTGCTTTACGTAGAGATGAAGATTGCATGAAACGAGCCTCGATTTTGGAAATAAAGCGCCCTAACGGCGCATGCGGGCATGCGTCGACGGGTGGTGTCTCGGTAACTCGTTCAAACTAGGTGTCGCGCATGACGGTTCTGTTACTAGGGATTGACGATGCGGTAAGAGAGTTCGGCAAAGCGAATGGGCTCAAGCAGATAGGATGTTGTCCGCCACACGTCGATGCACATTCATCCCACCGAGGTCACGCATGACACCACCGCTCGATTGGCTAAGCCGTTTGCTTGACATCACGCCGGTACGCGGTGAGCTCGATCTGCGTTGCATGTATGGCTCGCCGTGGCGTATCGATCAGAGCGCATCGGCGCCCGGAGAAATTCCGTATCACGTGGTGCTCGGCGGATCGGCTGTGCTGGAAGATCCAGCTGGCGGTGCGCCCAAACCGCTCACCGCGGGCGACATCGTGCTGCTGGCCGATGGCCAAGCGCACACCCTGCATGACGGTAGCGGCAAACGGGCGAAACGCTCGCGGGAACGGGCGGTGGCTAATCTGATCTTCAGCGAGAACGGCGGTAGCGGTGCTCGGCTGGACATGTTGTGTGGGCGGTTCGTGCTTAGTCCCGGGCATGCACGTCTGTTGCGCGGATATCTGCCGACACGACTGATTGCCCGTTCGGCCGTCCAAACTCGTGAGGCCACCGAAACCCGCGCACATCTGTCGAATCTGCTGGCGTTGATGCGCGTGGAGTCGACCGGAGACAACCTTGGCGGGCGTGCCATGCTCAATGCGTTATCGACGGCGTTGTTCGCTTTGACGTTGCGCTTTGCCAGCGAATCCAGCGAGGCGCCGGAAGGTTTATTGGCGCTGGCGGGTTATCCGCGATTGGCACCGGCATTGGATGCGATGCTCCATCATCCCGATCAAGCGTGGACACTGCCGTCGCTTGCGCAGCTGTGCAATATGTCGCGTGCGACGTTCGTGCGCTTGTTCCAGGAGAGGCTTGGGCGTTCGGCCAGCGATCTGTTGACGGATATTCGGATGACGATGGCGGCGAGTGCGTTGCGCGCGTCATCGGCGTCGACGGGGGCGATTGCCGAGCAGGTGGGCTATCAGTCGGAGGCGGCGTTTCAGCGGGCTTTTAAGTTGCATATGGGGGTGACGCCGGCGGGGTGGCGGCGTGAGGCGCGGTGAGTGGCACTACACAACTTTGTAAATGTCTGAACTTGCCTTGTCGTCATTCCGGCGAAGGCCGGAATGACGCTGAGGCGCCATTTGATTTCATCGCAAGGTTGCTTCACCCCACCCCAGCCCCCCTGCTGCACGCAGGGGAGGACGTTGTTCCGAGCGAAGGCGGAATCTTTAGGCAACTGCCGGAAAATCCAGCGTCGTATCGTTAATGCGATTGAACACGTTGGTGAACGTAATACCCGCAATCGCCAGACTGATATCCACCAACTGCGCGTCGGTGTAGCCCACGTTCTTGATCGCAGCAAAATCTGCATCGCTGACGGTGCCGCTGCTCTTGACCAGATTGCGCACGAAGCGAACCAATTCATCACGCCGTGCATCGCCGGTGCTTTCGCCCTTGCGGATCTGCTTCAGCGCATCGGGCTTCAAACCGGCCATCTTGCCCAGCACGCTGTGGGCGGCTTCACAGTAGTCACAACCGGTAGCGGCGCTGATGGTGAGCTTGATGGTTTCCTGGTCCTGCCGGCTCAGCGTGCCGGCGGCGAGTACGGCGTCGGCCTGCAACATGGCCTTCAAGGCGGCCGGGTTGAGTGCGCCGATGGCGGCATAGGTATTGGGCACGCTGCCGGCGGCCTTTTTGATTTGTGCGTAGACCTCGGCCGTGGCGCCTGTGGCAGTGTCGACAGCGGGGGGATGGATGCGAGACATGGTGTTTGACTCCGTTGGTTGAGGACGGAGTCACTTTACGGTCGGGGCGTGCGCCAATTAATGCCGTTATGGCTCAGAAATATGCTCGTTCGTCTCAGGTTGACCGGTGCGGTCATACCTGCCCGGCAATCATCCACGCCGTGCTGCTCGCGCTGGTTTCGACCGCGCGCCTACGTACTGCGCAAGATGTTCGCCGGTAAGCGTGGAACGCGCGGCAACCAGATCAGCCGGCGTGCCTTCGAACACGATCCTTCCGCCATCGTGTCCGGCACCTGGGCCCAGATCGATGATCCAGTCGGCGTGTACCATCACCGCAGGATGGTGTTCGATAACGATGACCGACTTGCCTGCATCGACAAGCCGGTCGAGCAAGCCGAGCAGTTGTTGGATGTCGGCGAGATGCAAGCCAACGGTCGGCTCGTCGAGCACGTAGATACCGCCCTTTTCCGCCATATGCGTGGCCAGCTTGAGTCGCTGCCGCTCACCGCCCGATAGCGTGGTGAGTGGTTGACCAAGACTGAGGTAGCCGAGGCCGACGTCGACCAGGCCGGACAAGATGGCGTGCGCTGCAGGGTTCTTCGCTTTACCTGCGCCGAAAAACGCCTCGGCTTCGGTCACCGGCATCGCCAGCACTTCGCTGATATCGCATCCGCCCAGCTTGTACTTGAGCACCGATGGCTGGAAGCGCTTTCCTTCGCACTCTTCGCAGGTGGTGGCGACGCCGGCCATCACGCCCAAGTCGGTGTAGATGACGCCGGCGCCGTTGCAGGTGGGACACGCGCCTTCGGAGTTCGCACTGAACAGTGCGGGCTTCACGTTGTTGGCTTTCGCAAATGCGTTGCGAATGGGGTCGAGCAAGCCGGTGTACGTCGCAGGGTTGCTGCGTCGCGAGCCTTTGATGGCGGTTTGGTCGATCGACACGACACCATCGCGCCCGGACACCGAGCCGTGGATCAGCGAGCTTTTGCCTGATCCGGCCACGCCGGTGATCACCACCAATACGCCGAGTGGAATATCGACGTTGACGTTCTTGAGGTTGTGCGTGCTGGCACCGCGCACTTTCAAGGCCTGCGAAGCCTTGCGCAGCGACGGCTTCAAGGAAGCGCGATCGTCCAAGTGCTTGCCGGTGAGGGTGTGGCTGGCGCGCAGTCCATCGACGGTGCCTTCGAACACCACTTCGCCACCGGCGCTGCCGGCGCCGGGGCCGAGGTCGACGACGTGGTCGGCAATCGCGATCGTCTGCGGCTTGTGTTCGACGACCAGCACGGTGTTGCCCTTGTCGCGCAAACGCAGCAGCAACTCGTGCATGCGCTGGATGTCGTGCGGATGCAGGCCTGTAGTCGGTTCGTCGAACACGTAGGTGACATCGGTGAGCGAGGAACCGAGATGGCCGATCATCTTCACGCGTTGCGCTTCGCCGCCCGACAGCGTACCGGATGGCCGATCGAGCGACAGATAGCCCAACCCGATCTCCACGAACGAGTCGAGTGTATGCCGCAGCGCTTTCAACAGCGGCGCCACGGGCGGTTCGCTGAGGCTGCCTACCCATGCCGCCAGATCGCTGATCTGCATCGCGCAGGCATCGGCGATGTTGATCTTCTTGATCTTGGACGAGCGAGCCGGCTCGCTGAGCCGCGTACCGTTGCATTCGGGGCAGAGAGTGAAGGTGACCGCCCGGTCCACGAAGGCGCGAATATGCGGTTGCATCGCCTCTTTATCCTTGGCGAGCATCGATTTTTGGATGCGTGGAATCAGACCTTCGTAGGTCATGTTGATGCCCGCGATCTTCATCCGCGTCGGTTCGCGGTGCAGGAAGTCTTGCCGCTCTTTCTTACTGAACGTGCGGATCGGTTTGTCCGGATCGTAGAAACCGGATGCGGCGTAAAGCCGGAAATTCCAGCCACCTGCCTGATAGCCAGGAATAGTGAGCGCGCCTTCGTTGAGCGATTTGCTGTCGTCGTAAAGCTGCGCGAGGTCGATGTCGGTGACCGAACCCATGCCCTCGCAACGCGGACACATACCGCCGGTGCGGCTGAAGGTTTGCTTCACGGTCTTGCTGGCGCCGCGTTCGACGGTGATTGCACCGACGGCCTTGACCGATGGAACGTTGAAGGCGAATGCACTGGGTGGGCCGACGTAAGGTTTGCCGAGCCGGCTGAAGAGAATACGCAGCATCGCGTTAGCGTCGGTCACTGTGCCGACGGTGGAGCGTGCATGGGCGCCCATGCGTTCCTGATCGACGATGATCGCCGTGGTCAACCCCTCCAGCACGTCGACTTCGGGCCGCGCCAGCGTCGGCATGAAGCCCTGCACGAAGGCGCTGTAGGTTTCGTTGATGAGCCGTTGCGATTCGGCGGCGATGGTATCGAACACCAGCGAGCTTTTACCGGAGCCGGAGACGCCGGTGAAGACCGTCAGCCGGCGCTTGGGGATGTCGATGCTGACGTTCTTGAGGTTGTTTTCGCGTGCGCCGTGCACGCGGATCAAGTCGTGGCTGTCGGCAGTGTGCTGCGCGGCGGATTGCGCGGTCTTCCTGATGGCTTTGTTCATCATGCTTCCTCTTGATCAGTGTCGCGTTTCAACTCGCCATACGCGCTCCCCTCCCCTACGTGTAGTAGGGGAGGGTTAGTTGGGGCGAAGCAATCTCGCGGTGAGTTGGAGCTGTACGGCAAGCGCATGCAGCCCCACCCCAGCCCTCCCCTGCACGCAGGAGGGGGCAACATCAGGTATTTCTGTTCATCACGGGATGATCAGCGCAGCTGCTGAATACGAATGAGATTCCCCGCCGGATCACGCACTGCGCAGTCACGCACGCCATACGGCTGATCGGTCGGCTCCTGCACGATTTCTACATCCCGGCTCTGCACCCGCTCGAACGTGCCGGCGAGATCCTTGGTGGCCAGCAGCAGCGTGGCGTACGTGCCCTTGGCCATCATTTCGGCGATGGTGCGGCGCTCGTCATCGGTAATGCCGGGGTACGCGGCAGGCGGTGCCAAAACAATGGATGTGCCCGGTTGGTTGGGCGGGCCGACCGTGATCCAGCGCATGCCGCCGTAGCCGACGTCGTTGCGAATCTCGAAGCCGAGGGTGTCGCGGTAGAAAGCCAGCGAGGCGTCCGGGTCGTTGTGGGGGAGAAAGCTTGCGTGAATGGAGATGTCCATGGCGTCAGTCTCTGTGTGGGTGAAGTCCATGGCGATCAGTCTAGTTGTGGCTCGGTGGCCGGCGCTTCTCGATTCCTGATCGGTTTGGTGACTTGCTTCGCCACGCATGATGGGATGCCCTCGATCCCCAGCGTTTCCCGTTCCCGGCGCAGATAGGCGCTGGGCGACAGGCCAACCAGTTCGGTAAAGCGTGTGCTGAAGGTACCTAATGACGAGCAGCCGACCGCGAAACAAACCTCGGTCACGCTGAGGTCGCCGCGGCGCAGCAAAGCCATCGCACGCTCGATGCGCCGGGTCATCAGATAGGCGTACACCGACTCGCCATAGGCGCGCCGGAACTGGCGGCTGAGGTGCCCGGCCGACATGTTTGCGCCACGGGCCAGCGCCTCGACGTCCAGCGGCTGCTCGTACTCCCGATCGATCCGGTCACGAACGCGACGCAATCGTGCGAGGTCACGCAGGTACTGCGGTGTGGCAGATGTGCTGGTCATCGGCGGGATCGTGGCATGGCGTGGCGGGGGGCTCAAGCAGGTCATGTGTAACTCGCCCTCATCCAATTGAACCAACCCGCCCCAAAGGCGTATGAACAGCCATACCAACCACGCTTGGGAAGCAGCATGCGCAGCAGGCGGACGGATTCGGCTAAAGGCGTCCCGGTAGACGAGGAGGCTGCCCTGCTCGGGCGCGTGGCGGCGGAAGAAAAGGAGGCGTTCGAAGCGCTGTATCGCTTGTACAACCCTCGCCTGCAACGTTTCGTGCGCAGCGTGACCAAGCAGCCGGCACTGGTGGAAGAAATTCTCGACGACACCATGATGGTGGTTTGGCGCAAGGCCTACACCTTCAACCACCGTTCGAAGGTGTCGACGTGGATTTTCGCCATCGCTTACCGCCAGGCATTGAAGGCACTCAAACGGCTTGGCTCGCTGGAAGAACCCGAGGCCGCCGCGTACGCGGATGTAACGGCGCTGGGCCCGGACGATGCCTTGCAGCAGCAGGAATTGCGCAAGCATCTGGACGATGCACTCAGTACGTTGTCGCCCGACCAGCGTGCAGTGATGGAACTCACTTACTACTTTGGTTATGCCTGCCGCGAAATCGCCCAGATCATGAGTTGTCCCGTGGATACGGTGAAGACGCGCATGTTTTACGCACGACGCAAACTCAGGGCGTCACTGGCGTCGCGCCGGGAGGCCATATGAATGATCGAGTGATCCCCTTCGAAGGGTCGATGCATGCGCAGGCCGATCGGTGGCTGCCCTGGTACGTCAACGGCACGCTCCAAGCCGACGAGCGCAGGCAGGTGGAACGCCATCTGGTCGAATGTATGGCATGCCAGCAGGAAGCGGAATGGTTGCGTATCGTGCAGGAGCAGTTCGTCGAACAGGCGGACAAGGACGATGTATCGCCGAAGGTGCGGCATCTGTATCGCCGTGTCGCCAAACGCCACGGTGCTATGCCTGCTTCTTCGATACGGCATCGCCGCGAGAAACGGCTCGCCTGGCTGGCCGCGCTGCAGGTGGCCATCATCCTTGCATTGAGCACGATCGTGCTTCACCAGCAGCAGAATAGCTACCGCACCTTGAGCGCACCCGGCAATCAGGATGCGTTGCTGGTGGTGATGTTCGATCCGCACACCCACGAAGAACAAATGCGCGAACTGGTGCGCGCCAGCCATGCGCGCATCGTCGGCGGCCCCACGGAAGAAGGCGCCTATGTGCTGCGCGTCCCCGAAAGGGCCAGCGCAGCTACGCGGCAGAAATTGCGCAGCTCCCCGCAAGTGACGCTGGTGGAAGACCTGAGCTCCGGTGGCCATCCATGAGGCGCGGGTGGCTCATTGCAATGGCACTCTGCGCACTCGGTCTGTGTGCTGTGGTGCATGCGCAAACACAACCGCCCTCGCAGGTGCTGGTGATGCTTAGAGCAGCGCCCCCTCATCTTCATGCAGCGGACGATTACGCCGTCGCCTATGCCAGCTCGCCCGATCAAACCGCGCGCATGCGCATCGCGCGCCAGCTTGCGCGTCAATATGGCTTGCAGCTTGTCGACAGCTGGCCGATGCCGGCGTTGGGCGTGGATTGCTTCGTCATGCGGATGGCTGCGGGCGCGTCCGCACGCGAGATAACACAGTCGCTTTCGCACGACGTGCGCGTGGAATCGGCCCAGCCGAGGCAGACCTTCCATACCTTGGCCAAGGACGATCCGCTTTATGCGCTGCAACCCACCGCCAAGCGTTGGCACATTGCCGAGTTGCATGCGTTGACCACCGGCGAGAACGTCAGCATCGCCGAAGTCGATAGCGGCGTGGATGCCTCGCAACCCGACCTTGCCGGCCAGATCGTCGAGCAACGCAACTTCGTGGACAACGGCGGTTACCGCGCCGAACTGCATGGCACCGAAGTGGCGGGCATCATCGTTGCGCGCGAAGGCAATGGCGTGGGCATCGTGGGCGTTGCGCCACAAGCGCGGCTGCTCGCGTTGCGGGCGTGCTGGCAACTGGCTGACGGCAGCGCTTCAGCGGCCTGCGACAGTTTCACGTTGGCAAAAGCTTTGCAGTACGCGCTGGAAAAGCACGTGCAGATCATCAACCTCAGCCTGACCGGGCCGAACGATCGCTTGCTGCGGCGCCTGTTGGATGCAGCGGTAGCGGGGCACATCACTGTCGTAGGCGCGACGGACGAGACGACGGCCGACGGCGGATTCCCCGCTTCGTATCCCGGGGTGCTGGCGGTGGCGGGGGAACATACCGCCGCACAGCGCAGTGACGTGTGGCTGGCGCCGGCCGAGGACATTCCCACCACCCAACCCGGCGCGCGTTGGAATCTGGTCAACGGTTCCTCGTTCGCGGCCGCGGAAGTCAGCGGGCTGGTGGCTTTGCTGCAGGAACTGTCGCCTGGCCTCACGCCGGCGCAATTGCATGACGCTTTGCATGCGAGACCTGCGCTAGGCTTCGCATCAATGCGGCCCATGACGATCGATGCATGCGCGGCCGTGGCGCAGGTGAGCCATCGTTGTACCTGCGACTGCGGCACAGCCCATGCTTCTTTAGGAGTGCCGCGCCGATGAGCATGCCTCGTGTTTCGAATCGTCGTGGCAGTTCTTGTCGTCCTGTTTGCGATGCAGGCCCGTGCGCAGATGACGGGCAGCGCAACCCTTGTTTCCGATTACCGCTTTCGCGGTGCGTCCTTCAGCGATGACCGGCCGGCAGCACAACTGGCGTTTGATTACGACGGGCCAACCAGCGGCTTGTATGCGGGAGGCATGATGTCCAGCGCACGCATCGATTCGCGCCGTGCCGTGCAAGCGCTCGTTTACGCGGGTTACGCGCACCGCGTGCGACCGGATGTGAGTTGGGAAACCGGAGTGCGATACACACGCTTCAGCGGTCACGAATCGTATGCGTACGCCGAAGCGTATGCAGGCTTTGCATTCCGGCAACTCGTCGGCCGTCTTTACTACACGCCCAACTATTTCAATGCCAATTATCCGGCGTGGTACGCCGAACTCAACGACAGCCACGCGCTGCCGGGGAAGTGGTATGCGTTCGCGCACGCAGGCTATCTGCGGCGCAGCGGCAGTGTGACCGAGTATCGCATCAACCGTTTTCGTTCCGATTTTAGGGTCGGTGTCGGACTGAACCTGACCCCGTGCAATGTCCAGTTGAGCTGGACCACCACGCGCGGTGCCTCCGATGCCGTTCTTGGCTATCCATCCGCTGCAGGCACGACCCGCAACGCCTGGGTTCTAAGCATCTCGTACGCGTGGTGATGCTATGGGCGTGGGCATCCGATTGATCTGAATACTTCGCAAAACGACACGCGCACTTCCCATGCCCTGCATGGGGAGCAGGGGGATTTACGTTCATCCCTGAGGAGGGAACTGATATGAGACGTACGCTGTTCAAAAAGAAACTGGTTCATTCCATCGTTGCAACCTTGGTCGTCGCGGGAGTGGCGACCGGTGTGCTGTATGCCAAGGCAGCAGCGGCACAGAGCGACACCGGCCACGTGTTGATCGCCGATCAGTTCAACAACCGCGTGATCGAAGTGGATCGCAAGACGCACCGGGTGGTGTGGCATTTCGGCAACGGTTCGGACGTGCCCGGCCCACACAGTGTGGTAGGCACCAATGATGCCGAACGCTTCGGACCGCTGACGTTGATCTCCGGCACCGGTACGCCACCGGGTTTGCCCGGATGCGCCGATACGGTGAACGGTTGCCCGGACAATCGCGTATTCATCGTCGATCCGAATGGCAACATCATCTGGCAATACGGCCAGGCGGGTATCGGCGGCGCGGGACCGAACCAGTTGAATACACCGGTGCAAGCATTGTTCTTGATCAACTTCCCCGGTCACCCGGGTCCGCATGTGTTGATCGCTGACCAGGCGAATCAACGCATCGTTCTGGTGAACCTGGGGCATCGGATCGATTGGCAGTACGGCATGACCGGCGTAAGCGGCGACGGTCCGAACCAGCTCAGCAATCCCAACAGCGCCGAAGTGCTGGAAAACGGCCATATTCTGATTGCCGATGAAAACAACAATCGCGTGATCGAAGTCAGGCCCAACAAGACGATCGTCAAGACGTTCACCGCGGGCGGCACGGTCAGCGGCGCGGCGTTCGCCAGTCGCCTGCCGAACGGCGATACGTTGATCACTGATTCGAACAACAACCGTGCCGTGGAGGTGGACGGCAACGACAATGTCGTTTGGCAATATTTGACCGACACGCCACTGGGCAATCCCACACCGCTGCCCACGCGCGCGATTCGCTTGCATAACGGCAACACACTGATCAGCGACCAGTTCAACAATCGTGTGATCGAAGTGACCAAGGCCGGACAGATCGTCTTCCAGCAAGGCGCACTGAATGTAACGGGCAATGGATTCAACCTGCTCAATGGCCCCTACGACGCCAAGCAGATCGGCGACTTCACCGGCTTGACGCCACCGTTCGACGCGTTCTGAGCGGTCACACATGGACGGCTAAACGAAGCCCCCCATCCGGCGGGGCTTCTGTCTGAAGATTGCAAAACCGCTCACAATCCTTGTAAGGATCGAGAAGGACGCCGTTCAGCCGGCTCGGTTAGTCTCGCCTACACGGCAATGCGCCGTATCGAGGGCACCACCTATCACAGGGCGCCTACAGGGAACCACTTATGAAACGACATCTACTTGCACTGGCTTTGCTTTCCGCTGTGCCCATGGTGATGACCACCACAGCCGCCTTCGCCCAAGGCCAGAACTGGGGTGGGCAGGACGATGACCACGGTCATGGCAATGGTCACGGTAATGGTCATGGCCATGGGCACGATGGCGACGATCGCGGCTGGCGCGACGACGATCATCACGACCACGGCCGCCACCGTGGCTGGGACAAACACTACGGCCGCGGCGAGTATCTGCCTGAGCGCTATCGCGTGCGAGAATACTACGTCGAGGATTACCGGACCTACCGCCTGGCCCCACCACCTCCGGGCTACGGCTGGTATCGCAACGATGACGGCGAATACGTGCTGGTTGCGATTGCGACCGGGTTGATCGTGCAGGAATTGCTGGGGCATTGATGCCTTTACTCCCTCTCCCCTGTGGGGAGAGGGGTTGACCTCGCGCTACCCATCTACGACGACTGCTGCGCCAGCACTTCTTCCTGCGCGACCGAAACAGCCACCTGTTCGCTGTTCAACCACTGCAACCATTCACTGAGCACGACCAACGTCCAGATCGCACGCGCGTGATCGCTCACACGCGACTGATGCTCCGCGAACAGCGCCTGCGCTTGGCGAATATCGATACCCACTTCGGCCAACGCACCGCTTGAAAGATGCGCCTGTGCCCAATCGCGCAACGGTCCGCGCAGCCACGAGGCCAACGGCACCGACAAACCACGCTTGCGTCGCGTCACCACCGCCTTGGGCACATACTTCAGTGCGTACTGCTTGAGGAACACCTTGGTGGTGAGGCCGCGCACGCGCGCTTCCAACGGCAACGTGGCGGCGAATTCGATCACGGTCTGGTCCAGGAACGGCGCGCGGATTTCCACGCCGTGCAGCATCGCGCCGCGATCGGCCTTGGCCATCAGTGCGTCCGGTAATGAGTGGCCGAAGTCGTAACGCTGGATGGTGTCGATCAGACGTGTCGCCTCATGCTGCGTATCGTCGGTGGGCGGCGCAATGCCAAGGCGTTGCTGCCACACAGGCGGAATGCTTGCGGTCCACAGCAGGTGGCGCGCCAGTCCATCCAGTTCCTGCCCGCGAATAAAGCGCTTCAGCAAGAAAGAGAGCGTGACTTTCTTGTCGCTGGTCGGCAGCGATTCGATCGCGCGCTGCGCCAGTGCTTTCACGGGTGGCGGCAGATTGGCGTAATGACTCGCCCAGCGCGCGCCGAGATAGGTGGGATAACCACCGAATAATTCATCTGCGCCCTCGCCTGCCAACAACAGGCGTACATCCTGCGATGCGCGCTTGGTGACCAGTGTCAGCGGAATCCATGCCGGATCGGCGAGCGGTTCGCCGTTGGCGCGGATGAGTTCGCGTAGCGTGCGTGGTACATCTTGTGCGGAGACATTCACTTCGACGAAGCCGCAACCCAAATCGCGCGCGAGTTGCTCTGCGTGTTGGCCTTCATCGAAGGATTCCTCCGCGAAGCGGATGCAGTACGCAGAGATCTGTTTTTCCGGCCGCACGCTGCGCGCCACTGCAGTCATCAATGCCGAATCGATGCCGCCGCTGAGCAGTACGCCGTAATCCACATCAATGTCGCTCTGCCGCCGCACGGCTTCGCGGAAGATCGGATCGAATGCCTGCATCGACGGTGTGGCGGTTGCCTTTTCCGCCGGGAAATTCCAGTAGCGCTGATGGGTGATGCCGGTGGGTTCGATCACGATCATCTCGCCCGGCGCCACTTTGTGGATGTGCTTGAGCGGGCTGGTCGGCGCGGGGCAATAACCGGAGCGCAGATAGTGCGCCAGACCGGCGGGGTCGATCTGCACGTCCGGCTGGCAAGCCTTCACGAGTGCTGCGAGTTCTGAAGCGAAGTACACCGTCTGGCCGATGACGGCGTAGTACAGATGCCGCTCGCCGGCACGGTCGCGCGCCAGGATCAGTCGCTGGTGACGACCGTCCCACATCGCCAGCGCGAATACGCCCTGCACGTGCTCCAGGAACGAAAGCCCTTTTTCCAGATACAACGGCGCCAGCACCGCCACGTCGGTGGTGAGCGTGATGTCGTGGCCGGCTTCGGCGAGCGACGTGCGCAGTTCGCGGTGATTGTCGATCTCGCCGTTGCAGGCAACGATCACGCCGGCTTCATATTCCAGCAGCGGCGGCTGGTGCTGATCCACGCCGCGAATGGCCAGCCGGTTGGTGGCCATGGCCAGGCCGGGTCGCGAGGCATACGCATCGCCATGCGGCCCGCGGTGCGCCAGGGCTTCCAGCATGGTTTTCGCTTTACGCTCCAGGTGCGGCAGCGGATGTCCTGCATCCCGACTCAAGATTCCGCAAATTCCACACATGTAAGGATGCTCTGCTCAATGCCGCGGGGGTCGCCTGCCCCAATGGCGGAATTGTAATGGATGGGTGGTGTACGGACCGGATGATGGGAACGAGGTACTCCTTGGCTCCCCGGAGGGGAGGGAGAAAAGCGTCGTCAAAGCTCAACCAGCTTCAACGTGTTCTTCCGCCAGGTCCCCAGATCGGCCACCTTCGCCTGGCACTGCGCCAACGCCGGCTCCACCGCCCTGGGCCCCAGATCCGGATCGACCACCACCAGCGCCTTGCCCTCGTTATGCAAGGCATGGCACAGCGCATCGCCGCCGTGCGGCGCCAGCCAGGGAATGCCGTAGACCACCTTGCTCAGGTACAGGCGCAGCCCCCACGGCGTGGCCTCTTCGATGGTGTAGTCCGCCTCGGTGTTCTCGACAAAGATGATCGAGGTGTAGCGGTCGGTCGGTGTGGCCGCGCTCAATTCGGCGGCGGCCTGGCGATTGTCGTCTTTGGAATGCCAGTCATAGGCGGCAACACCCTTTGCGGTCAGCAGAACCGCAACCCATGCCGCCAACAGAAGCTTTTGCCTGGTTTGACCGAGATCGACGCGATCGCGCAGTTCCAACGCCAGCAATAGCGACAACGGCACGAACAGCGGCAGCATGTAGAGCGGCAAGCGCGACTGCACCACGCAGAAGATCACGAACGGCACCAGGAACCACAGCACCAGGAACAGCTCGACGCTGGGGTTGTTCTTCGTGCCCAGGCGTACGGCGGAAACCCAACGACGAATCACGCGCCCCACCGCCGGCCACCACGGCAACAAACCGATCGCCAGTACCGGCACATAGATCTTGATCCAACCGAACCACCCCGCATTGCGCTTGTGCGCCGCGGTGAACACGCGGTTGTAGACCTCTTGATGCAGGAAGTAGTGCAGCAGACCCGCGTAGCGCACCACCACCACCAGATACCAGGACAAGCCCACCAGCAGAAACAGCACAATGCCGCTCAGCGGGAAAAAGCGGCGCAACCCGCGCCAACCGTCGCGACGCACGATGAAGGGAATCGCCGCCAGCAGCGGCATCAAACCTGGCGGCCCTTTGGTGAGAAACGCCAGGCCCCAGCCCAGCCACATCAGCAGCACGTAGCGCTGGCGTCCGCGCTCGTTTTCATCGAATGCCGCGCGCAGAAAGCCCAGCATGGCGAAGGCTTCGCACAAGGTCAGGAACGCATCCGTGCTGACGATATTGCCCGCCAGGAACGGCGCCGCCGCGCAGCCGTATATCACGCTTGGCAGCCACGGTTTTGCGGGGATCAGCGTGCGCCCCATCGCATGCAGCACCAGCAACGTAAGCAAGAACGCCAAAGCGTAAGGAACGCGTACCGCCCAGGTGTTGCGACCAAACACCTTCATCGAAGCGGCGATCACCCAGTAGGTGGTCGGCGGCTTGGAGAAGTTGACCTCGTCCGGGCTATAGGCCGGCGCCAGATAATTGCCGGTATCCAGCATCTGCAAGGCAGCCACGGTGTAGCGCCCTTCGTCCGGGCTCCACAAGCCGCGGGTGCCCTGGAAAGCAAACCCCAGCAGCAATCCGAAGCAGACTATGAAGATCAGCGACCAGCGCGTGGCAGGCGTGGTCTCGGGCCGCAAGCGGTGCGCCATGATGCGGTCGTTGGGCATGTAGGGAATTCCGGGGCAGGCGATCGATGGGGCTTGCGTCCGGATGGAGCAAGCTCAGCCGGCGATTGTAAAGGACTTTGCCGAGCGCCCCCGGCGGGTTGGGCTGAGGCGTAGCCGAACCCCGACATTGCCATGCACATCTCACGCTGGGGTTCGGCTGCGCCTCAGCCCAACCCCGCACCCAGCCCTTATTTCGCCCTAGGAAGCGGCAGCTGCAACACCGCGTTGGCCACCTTCGGCGGTGTACCAAACAGGTCCGGAAACGCCTTCACCGCGCTGCGGGCCACGTCCTGAGCAGAAAGCTCGCTCGTCGCCAACGAACCGCTACCTGCGCCATACGGGCCATAGACCTTCTCATCGGTCACGCAAAACAGGCCTATCGTCGGCGCCTGCGAAGCGATGGCCAGGTGCATCACGCCGCAATCGGCACTGATCATCAGATCCACCGCCGCCATCACCGCACCCATGCGGCGGATGTGGCTGGAGTAGTAGCGGGGCCAGCGCGAACCGAGCATCGAATGCCCGTGCGCGGGCACGATCTCCACCAGGCGGCATGGCGGCACAAGCGTCTGCAGCGTGGCCAGGAATTCGTCCCACCACTCGGAGGCAAAGCGTTTGTTTCCGGTGGCATCGGCAAAGATGCCGATGGTGCGGCCGGCAGGCGGCAACGGCGAATCTGACAACAGATTGCGGAGTACCGCCTTGCCGTTGGCGCGCTCTTCTTCGGTGAGCCGAATATCCATCGCCGGAAAGGCGAGGCTTTCATTCGGCGCCGGCACACTGTGCCAGCGAGCCAGCGCCACCGGCCGCCGCCCCATATGCCGCGGCGCCATCGACGTGGGCACTACGTGGGTGAGCCCGGGCGATTTCTTTTCCGGATCACCGAAACCGAGCTTGTAACGCCCGCGAAAAATGCGTGCGAGCGTGCGACTGAAACCGGAGCCCACACAAGGATCGACAATCAAGTCATAACGGTTTTTGCGAATACGCGCGATCAGCGAAAGAAAACTCACCGGATGCTTGAATCCGCGGCGCGGCAGGCAATACACGTTCCTTACGCTGAAAAAGCCAGCGAACACGTCGGCCGCCAACGGCCCCTCCGCCACGACATCGATTTCCGCGCCTTTGTATAACCGTTCCAGTTCGGCGATCAGCGGCGTCATCAACAGCATATTGCCCAGCCGATGATTCGGCCGGCACACCAGGATGCGGTGAATCGTCTCGCGGGGAATGCCGCCGGCAAGCGGATCGGGAATAAGTTCGCTCAAGGAACACCTGGATGGCGGATGGCATTGAAGCGTGTTTCGACGGGATCGGTCGATCTTCGATCACGCAGCAGCACGTCCTTGGCGGGCACGCATCAGGAGTGTGTCGGGGCGCGCTTAGGCCAGACTTATCGGCATGTTATGGTTTTGTAATCGGTTCAAGAATCTTGTCAGGTAACCGAAAGGATGGGCACTGCACCCTGTCCGAACGCGCTCGCGCTGCACGTGGATGGCAGGTACTTTCGGCGCGATTCGCACAGCGTGCACCGCATCCATCGTGCCACCGGCACCGGAGGAACCGCCCTGAACGTTCTTATCGTCGAAGATTCCGTCCGCTTGCGCGATTCGCTCGGGCGTGGCCTGGGCGCTTCCGGCTTCACCGTGGATATCGCCGCCAACGGCATCGCGGCCTGCCAGCATCTGGACACTTACGACTACGAACTGGTCGTGCTCGATCTGGGGTTGCCCGGCATGGACGGGCTGTCCGTGCTCCGCCATATCCAGGGACGCGCATCGCGCCCACGCGTACTGGTGTTATCGGCGCGCGACCAGATTACCGACCGCATCGACGCGCTCAACCGCGGCGCGGACGACTATCTGGTCAAGCCGTTTTCGTTCGACGAACTGGTCGCGCGGCTGCACGCGCTTGCGCGCCGCTCCAAGGATGCGCAGACGCCGCAACTCACCATCGGCGAACTCAGCCTTGATCCCGTCACTCGCACGGTGCACGTGAAGGGCGAGTTGCTGTCGTTGACGCCGCGCGAACTGTCTTTGCTCGAACTGCTGCTGCGTCATCGCGGCCGGGCATTTTCGCGCAGCGAAATTCTCGAACGGTTGGCCGGTTGCGAATCCAATGCGTCCGATCGCAGTGTGGAAGTGTTGGTGTTCGGCCTGCGGCGCAAGCTGGAACAAGCCGGCATCGGCGAACTGGTGCAAACGCGCCGCGGCTTCGGTTATCTCATTGCGAAAAGCTGACGACAATGGTGCCCTCCGTCCGTTCCGGCCAACGCGCCTTGTCGCTGCGCTTTCGCACCACCTTGCTGGTGATCGCGGCAATCGTGGTCGTGCTAGGCGCAGCGACGATGGTGATCGACATTCGCGTCGACGACGAAGTGGCGCAGCGTGCCGATACCAATCTGTTGGAACGTGCGCAAGCACTGGCCGATATCTACACCACGCAGAGCACGTCCTCGGCGAAGCCGTTTCCTGCCTATTGGATACCGTCGTTCCTGGCCGATGACGGCCTCGTGTATTTCCGCATCGACTGCCATGGTCGGCGTGTGGTGTCGTCCGAACAGGCTGCAACGCTCGCATGGCCTTCGCTCGCGCAAGGGCAATCCATGGCGTTTGCGGACATGGCAGATCGCCAGCGCATGGATCTGCGTGCCGTTGCGTTGCGCTTTTCAGCAGATGTCGCAGCCATGCACGATGCGGCAGCCGACGCGAACGCGGATGTGGCTGCCGCGTCAGACTGCGTGCTCAATCTGGCAGTGGATCGCAGCGAAGTGGTGGATTTCCAGCAATCCATGGACCGCATCGAATTCGGCTGCGTGGTGCTGGGTTTGCTGGTGGTGGCCGTGCTGACGCCGCTGCTGGTGATGCGCAGCCTGCGCCCACTATCCGGCTTGGCCGAAGCAATGGAGAAGATCGGTCCCGATACGCCTAGCATGCGCGTGGCCAGCACGAATATCCGCGAACTGGCGCCGCTGACTGCGCACTTCAACCAAGTGCTGTCACGCATGGAAGAGGGCCTGTTGCGCGAGCGGCAATTCGCCAGTGGCGTGGCGCACGAATTGCGCACGCCATTGGCCGAATTGCGCACCGACATCGAGGTGGAATTGCGCTATCCAAGCGGCCGCGATACGCGCGAACTGCTCACCGACATCGGCGAGATCGGCCTGAAAATGGAACGCATGGTGACGGCTTTGCTGTTGCTCACGCGCATCGAGGCGGGCATCGAGCAATTGCAGTTGCAGCACGTCGATGTGAGTAAGCTCACGCATGCGCTCGTCGGGCAATACCAACATCGCTTGCACGAGCGTGCATTGAAGCTTGAGGTGCAGATCGAACCTGACATCACCTGGATGGCTGATCCTGCCCTGCTCGACGTCGCGCTCGGCAATCTGCTGAGCAATGCCGTTGCCTACGCGCCTTCCGGCAGCACGATCGAGCTGCGCTGCATGGCGCTCGAATGGTCTGTAAGCAATCTTGCGCCGGACCTGACCAGCGAAGACGTCGCGCGCATGAAGCAACGCTTCTGGCGCAAGGGCAAAGAAGCCGGCGTGCATACCGGCCTTGGATTGGCGTTAGCAGCTTCAGCGGCGCTTGCGCAGTCGTTGCGAATGGAGCTGGTGCTGCGTGATGGAAATTTGCAGGCGAGCGTGTTGCCTTGATAGCGAGAAGCGCGTGCAGGTTGGGTTCGCACCCTGATGTATTGCCCGATTTGCTGAGGAAACGAACCCCAACCTGCGCAGCCGCCTCTCTGCAAGAGAGAGGCGGCCACGCAATCAGGTGTTACAGGATGGGATGCGAGATGGCACAGCTATTGGTGTCATTCGACCACGTCGCTTGCATCGCAAAGCTTCCCGTCGCCAAGGACACATCGGCTGCGCCGCCGGTCGTGCCCGGCGCAATCCAGGCGCACTCGTCGGCGTTTTCCTCACCGTTGTAACGGCTGCGACGCTGATGATTGGTCCAGCCGCCAGCGGGATTCTGGTCGGTAATGGTCTCGGCGTATTCGTGCCCGTTGACGATCGAGAAACCATCCAGCACACCCGCCGAACCGCTGTTGACGAAGTTCTCGCCGCAGCTGGTCGTCATGTCGAGCACGTAAGGCATGTTGGTGAATGCGATATCGCCATAGGGCGAGCTGACGCCTTGATCGGTGTTGTAGTCGTGCCACGCGCAAAAGTTACCGCTGCTCGTATTGAATCCATCCGGATGCGTCCCCGAAGGCGACAGGATCACGTATTGGACGTAGCGGTTGGATGCCGCCGTGGTATTGCCGAAGTGCGCCGCTGCATTCACCGCTTCCTGCGCCAGTTGCGCGCCGGTTGCTTGCGAGGGCGATGCGACGGAGTTGTCGTACCAGATCCCCGCGAAGACCGTGCCGGCCGCCGGATAGCCAACGTGTGCCGCGCCCGTAGGACACGACGTAGCGCCGCTGCCCACCAGCGAACCGTCGCAATACTGGGTCATCACGCCGGACCACAGTTCGTTGTTGGTGCCCAGGCCCTTGAACAGTTTCTGCAGATAAGGCACTGCGCCGTGGGCGTCGCCCGACAAAGTCATGTTGCCGTTGGCATCGGTACTTGCCGTACCCCATTGGCTGCCATACACCACCAGATACACCTTGGGCGGACCGCTGGTGACACCGATGCTATCGATGCCGCCGCCGTAGGCAATCGTTTTCGCGCTGGTCGTCGCGAGTGCGTTGACACCCGACTGCTTGTCGAAGGCATTCATGCCGCGCAAGGCTTCCTGCGTTGGCACCACGCCATGGCGATAGCCGTGTCCATAAGCCGGTGAATAAGGATTAGTCACCGAAGAAACGTCGCTTGCCGATGCAACCATGGTGGAAACGGCAAACAAGGTGGAGACGGCGATCGCCTTTACGAGACCGCCCTTTGCGTAATCGAACATGTGTTTCCCCTCTGCGATAGGAAAGAAGAAGAACGTACCCAGCACGGCATAACGCCGTTTTTTGCAGGACCGTACAACACATCACTTACGACTTGAGTCTTGCTTTCGCCGAACAAAGCCTACCCATGGCCGCCTAAGCGCAAGCCTGGACAGACGCATCGATTGGATTGCACGACGAGTGTTCGCCACTCCCCATTTGGGCGAACGCGCGCAACCTAATCGAAGTCGAAACAAGAAAACAAGGGTGCGTGCAGCAGCCTTCACGCACCGCGCACAATCCTGAATGCGTTCGCTGTCAGCGCATCGCGTACATCGCGATGCATTGGATCGTTCGTGGGTTGGATTAGCGAAGCGTAAGCGAACAACCATGCCCGGGATTGGTTGGGTTGCGCTGCGCCAACCCAACCTACAAAGACTCCGGCGTCTGTCAGCGCTTCTATTTGAAATGGTGAATAAACCCGATCTGAAATCCGCCGGGCAGCCAGCTGATGATCAATGGCGAATTGCGTCGCGACGCATAGATGCCAAACCCCACGCCCATCGCTGCACCGACGACCACATCGCTCTGCCAATGGCCGCGTGTCTTCACGCGCGCTATCGTGTCATACGCAGGCAACAGCGCCAGGGCATACACGGCAGGATGATCCGGGCCATAAGTGGCCATGAAGGGGGTAACCGCCGCGGAGATCGCCGCCACCTCGCCGCTAGGAAAACTCTGCGCATGCGTCCCTTGAAAGAATCGATTGGGATCGGACGTCTGCGAGGGACGCTCACGCTGGAATGTGTATTTCATCGCTTGCGTGGTGACCCCGGTAAACACCATCGCATCCACCGAACGCCACAGCGTATTGCCGAATTTATCCTGATCGCCGAATGCCAGCGCTCCTAGGCCGACGCCTGCGACAGTGCCGTACAAGAGGCCGCTTTGGATGTTGCGGTTCCAGACACCCGAGTTGTTGTAAGCCACTCGATGATCAATACCGAGAAAGCCGCCGCCTGCGCGCGCATACCCGGGAACCAGGCACGCGATGGACAACACAACCAGGGAACGTAACGCGCGCACGACGCAAATTCCGCGTATGCAGGCCCATATTTGCAAGTATTTGCGACACTAAGCCTTCAGTCTTTGGTTTCGCTTAGTGCCAAGTGAAATTTGCGCTTTGCATCGGCCCCGACGAGTTGCACTCAACGATAGGGGCACGACCATCACACACTTGTCATGAGCCGCGTGAAAGCTCATAAGCAGACGCTCAGCGGCGCCTGCCATGCTCCGTCGTTAAAACAACTCTCCAGCCCCGGTTGCTTCACATGCTGCTTCGACGTGTATTGCCGTTCGCCTTGTTCACGGTCGCATCCCTCGCCGCGCCGCTCGCACATGCCGATCTCACCGACGAGATCCAGGTGTACGACGACAGCATCAATCATCGCGGCCAGTTGGGCCTGGAACTGCATTTGAACACCTCGCCCGATGGTCGATCCGCGCCCGCCTATCCCGGCGAAATTCCGCCTGACCACGGCTTTCGCACCACCATGGAATGGTCCTACGGCATTACCGATACGCTGGAGGCCGGGCTTTATCTGCCCTTTCTGCACGATGCAGCGGGCACCAATTATTTCGCCGGGCCGCGCGTGCGCCTCAAGTGGATTCCGATCAAACCTGGGAACGGCGGCGCAGGTCCATTCCTGGGGTTGAACGTGGAAGTATCGGCAGTGAACGAACGCCTTGAGCAAGGACGGCCGGCGGTCGAACTGCGACCCATCATCGGTTATCGCAGTCCGCTATGGCTGATCGCTTTCAACCCCGTGGTGGACGCTACGTTCCATCCGCGCTACGGCAGCAGCAGTTCCGATTTCGCGCCGGCATTGAAAGTGGCGAGAACCGTGTGGAGCGGCACGGCAGTCGGCGTGGAGTACTACAACGATTTCGGCCGCATCGGCCAGTTCGATTCGGCGCGCAGGCAGAACCAGCAAGTGTTTGCGGCGATCGATGTGACGCGCGGCCTGATTCCCTTCAACTTCGGCATCGGCCGCGGCTTGAACGATGCGAGCGACAAGTGGACGGTGAAAGCGATTTTGGAGATACCGATTTGAGCAGTGCAGGGGTGTGCGAACCCTGACATTCTTGCCACTTCGACGTGGTGATGTTGGGGTTTGTATCCTGGCGCATCATGATGAAGTACCGCTTCGCCGCCATGACGACTCGCTTCGATATGGCATCGAGGTGAATAGCAGGCTTCGCCGGGAACAGCGGACGAAGGGTTTGCTTCCAACTTACGTCACGCCTTCTTCGGCGTGTAAGACGTACACCATCCCTTCGCATTCACCGCTTTGCCCGGGAACAGCTGGCACGTGCCATAACCCACATCAGGCCCGTGATAGAACTGGCAGTTCGCACAAATGCTGCCGGATTTGAACAGCGCGTTGTTCACGGTACTGGCATCTTCCACGTAACTCATCGCTTTGGCCGTGGGATCGGCGATGGTCAGATGCGGCAAGTCACCCGCCCTGGCGAACAAGGACCAGCCACCCAGGCAAGCACCCACTGCGGCGGCGGCCGTGAATTGCAGGAACCTGCGGCGCGATTCGAACATTTCTTCGCGATCTGACATGGACCTTCTCCGAGCGCGTTTGGATGATGCCAGCCTACGTATGCGAAGCGCTTTGGGTTTGATCCAAATCAAACCAACCTCGTCTCACCCGAAGCAAGCTTTGCCCAACCTCGATGCTGGGGAAAAAGGGGAAGGAAGATGATCATCGCACGCACACTCGTTCGCGCATCGCCGGATCGCCTGCTGGCCAGCGGGCTGGCTTTCGTCATAAGCCTGCTGGTCCTGATGTTGCTGCTGTTTCCGACCAACAGCCGCGCGGTGCCGGCGTTCGCGCGTCAGACGCACCAGCCATGCACGGCGTGCCATATCGGCGGGTTCGGGCCGCAGCTCACCCCATTCGGCCGTCAGTTCAAGCTGATGGGCTATACCCTCAAGGTCGGCAACGACACCAAGGTGCCACTGTCGCTGATGGTGGTGGAAACATACACGCATACGGCTGCCGCGCAGACATCTCCGCCGGCCAATAACTTCAACACCAACGACAATACCGAGCTGCAGCAGGCTTCGATCTTCGTGGCGGGACGCATTACCGACAACCTCGGCATCCTCGCGCAAGGTACCTATTCGCAGAATGGCGGATTGCTGGGTTGGGACAACAGCGATCTGCGCTACGCGCGCTCCTTTACGCTGCATGGGAAACCGGCCATCTGGGGTCTGTCGCTCAACAACAACCCGAGCGTTTCCGACGTGTTCAACACCGCACCGGCGTGGCAGTTTCCGTACATGGCGCCGGATCTCGCACCTGGCGCACCTGCTGCGCCGATCTTGATGGGCGGCCTCGCGGGACAGGTGGTCGGCCTCAACGCCTATACACAGTTCAACAACGCGCTGTACGTGGAAGCGGGAATCTACCGTTCGCTGTCGCCGGCGTTTCTGCGCGACGTCAATGCCGACTTCAGCGGCCGACTTTCCGGTGTGTCGCCGTATGCGCGTGTGGCGTATACGTGGAACCTTGCCAATGGCAATGTCGAAGTGGGCGGATTCCTGTTCAACGCCTCGCGCGGTCAGGTCGGCACCAACGATCAAGGCAACGCCGTGGCGATGGCCGGGCCGACCGACAAGTTCCGCGACATCGGTGTGGATGCCAGCTATCAGCTGCTGAATGGCAGCAACCACATTGTGACGGCCAACCTGCTGTATCTCACCGAACAACAACGATTGGATGCGACGTACGCAGCAGGCGGTTCTTCCAACCTCCACAACAATCTGCACGCGCTCAACGCCAACGTCAGCTATTGGTACAAGAACACCTGGGGCGCAACGCTGGGCGCGTTCGCTAATGACGGCAGCAAGGATTTGACGCTTTACGGCAACAACGGCAGCCCCGACACCAACGGCGGCATCGTGGAGTTGAATTGGAATCCGTTCGGACAAGCCAGCTCCTGGGCGCAGCCCAACGCCAACGTGCGGCTGGGTTTGCAATACACCTGGTACACGCGCTTCAACGGGCTGGTCTACAACGTGGATGGTGCAGGTCGGCGGGCGACGGACAACAACACGCTCTACTTCTACGTATGGCTGGCGTTCTGAATCCGGCCGGCGCTGGCCGTGATGCAAGCCCTTCCCTGCGTCTGCAGGGAAGGGCTTTGTGGGGAAGTGGAAGAGCCTGCCGCAGCGGCAAGCAGCACGAACATGCATTCAGCGACGCTCCGGGCGGATAATGGCGGCGATATCCCCCGAGCGAACTCGCCATGGTCGACCCTCGCCATCACTGGGAACAGGTCTATGAAACCAAAAGCGCCGACGCGGTAAGTTGGTTTCAGACGCGTCCAAACACCTCGCTGGCGTTTATTGCTGATAGCGGTCTGGCGCTCGATGCACCCTTGATCGATGTAGGCGGGGGCGCGTCCACGCTGGTGGACTATCTGCTTGATCTGGGACACACGGACGTCAGTGTGCTCGATATTTCTTCCCGCGCGCTTGCACAAGCCAAGGCGCGCCTAGGTGCAACCAGGGCGCGGCGTGTGCATTGGCTGGTGCACGACGTCCAGCGCTTCATGCCTGCTCGCCACTATGCGCTTTGGCACGACCGTGCGGTGTTTCATTTTCTGACCAGCGCTGCGGCGAAGTCGGCGTACGTGGATGCAGTACTCCGCAGCGTTGCACCCGGCGGTACGGTGATTGTGGCAACGTTCGCGGCAGACGGCCCCAACCAATGCAGCGGTCTTGAAGTGGCACGCTACGACGCGGACACGTTGAGCAAGCAATTCGGCAGCGAATTCGAGCGCATGGCGTCGGCGCGTGACGTGCACGTGACGCCTTGGGGATCGATCCAGGCGTTCACTTATCTGCGCCTGCGCCGGCGCGAATGAAACGGAGAAGAACCGGTATGCCGATCGATCGCCGCCAATTCTTGAAACTCGGCACACTTGCTGCCGCCGCAGGCGGCGTACCGGCATGGTTGCGCGCAGCGACACCTGCTGCTTCGGCGCCTGCGGGCAAGGCCGATCACACCCTGCACATCGCGCGCAGCCTGGTCGAACTGGCGCCCGATCACATCGTCTCCACCACCACATACAACGGGCAGTTCCCCGGCCCGCTGATCCGGTTGCGCGAAGGGCAGCCCATGGTCGTGGATGTCTACAACGACACGGATAGGCCGGAACAGCTGCATTGGCATGGACAAACCGTGCCGGTGGACATCGACGGTTCGCAGGAAGAAGGCACACCTTTCATTCCGGCACGCAGCATGCGCCGGCTGTCGTTCGTACCAGGGCCTGCGGGCTTTCGCTTCTATCACACGCATGTCGTAGCGGGTGACGATCTCACCCGCGGGCAGTACAGCGGGCAAGTGGGACCGGTGTACATCGAGCCGCGTCACGAACCGGGCAATTACGATCGCGAAGTGTTTCTGGTGCTAAAGGAATTCGATCCGTTCTTCAGCCAGGGCGGCGACATGGCCATGGACTTCCTGCATCCGGCCGAGCACGAGCAAGCATTGGAGGAGCGTGGCGAATCGGCGATGAAGGCATCGCTGGCCCAAGGACAGCCGCACGGTTATGAAGTGGGCTATCAAGCGTTTGCCATCAATGGCCGCATGCTCGGCCACGGCGAACCGATCCGCGTGAAACCCGGCGAACGCGTGTTGTTTCACGTGCTCAACGGCAGCGCCACCGAGATACGCAGCCTGGCCTTGCCCGGCCACACCTTCAAAGTGGTGGCGCTGGATGGCAACGCGGTGCCGCACCCTGCGGATGTCCCGGTGCTCTGGCTGGGAACCGCCGAACGCATCAGCGCCGTCGTCGACATGAAACGCCCTGGGGTGTGGGTGCTTGGCGATCTCGATGACGACGATCGCAGCCACGGCATGGGCATCGTGGTGGAATACGCCGGTCATCGTGGCAAGCCCCAATGGAGCAAGCCGAAGCCGTCGAGCTGGGATTACCGCCATTTTGCGCAACCCGGCGTCAAACCCGCTACGCCCGACGAGATCATCGACCTGACGTTTGCCAAACAGAATGCCGCCGAACATGGCTTCAACCGTTGGACGATCAACGATGTGGCGTTCGACATGGAGCGTAGAAAGGCGATGTTGCAGTTCCACTACGGCAAGCGCTATCGATTGCGCATGCACAACGCCAGCGACGACATCCATCCAATACATTTGCATCGCCACACGTTCGAGATCACACGTGTCGCGGGGCAACCGGTGGGCGGTATTCGCAAGGATGTAGCGATGCTCGGCGGCTATCAGACCATGGAGATCGACTTTACGGCCGATCAGCGCGGGCTTTCGCTATTTCATTGCCACTCGCAGTTGCATATGGATTTTGGGTTTATGGCGTTGTTTGAGTGCGTGTGACCGCGGATGTCTGCACGCTTGCCGGTTGTTGCGGCGCTAAGAGAGCATCAAACTCGGGTGCGGTGAATTGGACTTAGGGATGCTCTGATCTATTCCACGTACCCGTCGCCGCACTGTATGCGCAACACACCCTGCAAGCCTTCTGGACGTCATGCCGGGTGCACGGAATAAATCAGAGCATCCTTGGGGGCTACACAGCTCGCGAAACCCACAAAAGCAAAGAGGGCGCCCCAACGCGCCCTCTTTCTGCTCTATCCCTTGGGAAGTCGCCTCGACTTCTTTCGTCGCTCCTTTGAAAAACCTGCAGCCCAGCTCCCTTGTTATCAACGGTGATGTTTGCGCGCTTCGTCGTTGGCCTTACCGAGTTCTTTCTGGATCTTGCCGGCATTTTTTTCGATATTGCCGGCTGCTTCGCGCGCGGGATTGCCGGTTATTTTGCCGGCTGCTTCTTTCATGTTGCCTTTGATTTCGTGTTTCGTACCCTCGATACGATTTTTATCCATGATGTCCTCCGTGCTCTAGAAGTGGGGCCATCATGCGCATCGGTGCGGCATGGCGCGGTGCAAATCGGGTGAAGAACATCGCGATATTGCTGAGCGAGCTGCGTAGATTTGGCCCGTTTGCCGGTTGCAGCGCGCACCATCACGGCTAGTGCACGCCTTTTCCATGCCAGGATCACAGCATCCGCCGTGGGCGCCGTCATGCGTGGCGAACCTTCACTTCTTCGCTGTGGCTGGGGTTGTGGTCGTGGCTGTCGTGCTTGCCTTTTCCATGTCCATCGCCGTAGAAACCACGGGCGAGTACGCGGTAAGTGTCTCTGCCCGCTTCCTTGGCTTGATACAGCGCTTCATCGGCCAGTTTCATCAAGCCATCGACGGATGCTTCGTTTTTGCAGACGGCCGCACCCACACTCATCTTCACCGCCACTTGCGCGACGCCGGCGTCGACCGTCATGTGCAGGCGCTCCCACAACGATTGCGTAAACCCGTCGGCGTGTTTGACGTTGCCGAAGTCGCAGCTCAAAACCACAAACTCGTCGCCGCCAATCCGCGCAACCAGTTCGCTTTCGCGTACCAGCTTTTGCAGGCACTGTCCCACCTCGGCCAGAACAACGTCGCCGATGGCATGGCCGTAGGTGTCATTGATGGATTTGAAGTTGTCGATATCCACCAGCGCCAGCAACACCGGCACATTGTGTTGTTGTGCCAGTTCCAGCAGTGCCGGCACGCGTTCGCTGAAGTAGCGCCGGTTGGCCAGGCCGGTGAGTGAATCCTGATGCGCCAAGCGCAGCAGTTCGCGCTCCACGTTCTTGATGTGCGTGATCTCGGTGGTGAGTTCGTAGACGCCGCGCACTTTGCCATCCGCATCCAGGTCGGGCACGTAATGCGCCTGGAAGTGCAACGGCTTGTCGTGGTACTTGACCTCGTATTCGAACAACATGGATTCGCCCGCGCAGGCGCGTTCCAGATAGTGCTTCAGGCGATCGTAGACGGCATCGCCATGCACCTGGCGCACGGTCTTGCCGATGATCTGTGACGGCGTCTTGCCGGACACCTGCTCGACGAAACGATTGACGTAGGTGTAACGCCAGTGGGTGTCGATGCGCGCGATGATGGCCGGCATGTTGTCGGTGATGGTGCGCAATTGCGCCTGGCTTTCCATCAGCGCGTGTTCGATACGCACGCGCTCGGTGACGTTGCGGCCGGTGTAGATGATGTCCATCGCGCCATCGCCGTCCGGACTGGGCACCAGGCGTGCGAACGCTTCGATCCATAGATAATGGCCGTCCTTGTGCTGCAAGCGGTAGGTGGCGGTGGTGGTACCGCCTTGTTCGCGCAACTTTTTGACTTCCGCAGCGATGCGGTCGCGGTCATCGGGATGGATCAGATCGGGCCGCGGCTTCAGGAAATCGTCCACTTCCCAACCGAGCAGTTCCTTGACCGAGGGCGATACGTACATGCGATCGCCGTTGGCACGAATACGCATCACCAAGTCGCCGCTGTGTTCGGCCAGCATGCGGTAGCGCAGTTCGCTTTCACGAATGCGATTGCGCAGCCGATCCTGATCCGCCAGCGCCAGCGCAATGGGCAGCGTCACGAAACAGGAAACGCCGATGAAGACTTGCGCCATGACGACATGAAAGCCCGGTGGCCCGTTCATCACGAGATTGAACGGACCTACGTCCAACGTCGTGACCAGGCCAATCACCAGCGACAGGATCGCCATGCCCATCACCATGCCGACGAAGCGATGGCGGAACACCAGCAGCAACAGCGGCGGATAGATCATGAAAGCCATCGGTATGCGCGATTCCAGGAACACACCGCCCGTAATCGCGGTCATCAACAGCAAGTCGCGCACCAATATCCAGGTTTTGCCCGGCTCAATGTGCCGCAGGCTGGGCGTCACCATTACCAGCGACGTGCTGCCGGCGATAACCATGCCCACGAAATGCGCGCGGAACAGCGTGTTCAAGCTCACCAGCACGTTCGCACCGGACCACAGGTGCAAAATGCTCATCATGCCCAGCGCGCACAACAGGCTGCCGATCAACGCACTCAGCACGCCGACACGCGCCAGATCCATGAAGCGCGTTCGCGGTGAGAGATGGGGAAAGCGCCGGCGAATAGCTTCGCTGACGATCACCGTTTCCAACGCATGACAAGGGCCGATCAACAGGGTCGGCGCGAGTGGATCGCCCAGGCACAGCTTGGCCAAGACCAACCCAAGAAACGCGGATGCCAACAGCGGCCAGGTACGGGTGAGCGGCTTTTGCACCAGTAGACCGATCAACGCGCCATTGGCCAGCCACAACACGACCGGCGTGTGATTGGCCCGGGCCAGCGCCAGCGCATAGAACGACAGGCCGCCGGACAGCACAAAGGCCGCAAAAATCGGCCATAGCTCATAGGGGTTGCGCCTGGCGGACATTGACTGATTGAGCCCTTCGCGGTTGCGGGCGAACCCACTTATCGGAAGGGAAGCAAAAGTCCTGCCAGATGGACGGCTGTCTGGGCGCTATCCCGGCATAGGTTGGTGTGCGGACCTCAACATGGCCATGCTCGCATCATCCTGTTGGGGTTCGCACCCCAACCTACCGCTACGGATGGGCCTTCAGATTGACGTAAATCGGGTTGCCTACCAGCAAAAGCTCCCCGGCCGAACCACGCACGTTCGCACGGATCCAGTGCCGTTGTCCGTCACTGACCCAGTCCATTGATCGATCCAAATGGCCATGCACGACCAGATCGGCAGTCGGCTGCCATGGCTTGCCGTCTACGATCATTTCCACCTTGGCCCCTTCAGGTGCCGAGGCTTTGACGGTGAAACGCACCGATGCACCCATTGGCACCGTCAGCGCATCGCCCATCTCCGCCGATTGCTGTCCCGCTTGTGCCGTGAGATCCAGCATGCGATCACGCGTACCCTGCACATCGATAAAGACGTGCCCGGCGCGAATCCCCGCGAGAACGGCCGGCATGGACAGCTCACTGGCGTGCACCACCGTAGTCGGCGTGCCGATCAACCCACCGCCCAGCACGGTGAGCGACTGCTTGGCATCGTGATTGTCGCTGCCGCCCACGCCGGTGAGGCGATAGCCCTGGCTCAGCAGTTTTTCCCAGAACGGAATACCCGTATCGGGCAGCATCGCATCCATGCCGTTGACCGCCTCGATTGCCTGCACGCCGTGCATGTCCACGGGTTTGTCCGGCGCCCAACCGCAACCCATGCACGTTTCGTCATCGGGACGGATCGGGTGGTTGATCGAAATCAGCCCGTGCACCTTGGCGACTTCGCGCAGCAAGGCATTCCAGTCCGGCACGCCGGAGCTGCCCACGCGAAAATCCACCGGCTCATCCGTACCGAACAGATTCGCGTGTCCATAGAAGGTAGTGAGTTCGCGCGCCGGGATCAGTAGCAGGCGATCAAAATACGGTTGCAGCTCACGAATGTCGTTCGCTTGCGATACAGCGTTGTGATCGCTCAACGCAATGAAGTCGAGCCCGCGTTGCAGTGCGGCTTCAATAGTGAGAAAGAGCGGGCACGGTACACGCTGGCTACCGCTCTGGCTGGTGCAGCTACCGTCGCTGTGCGCGCCGTGCATATGCAGATCGCCGCGGTACCAACCCGCTTGGTTGCGCAGCGGGGGATTCAGCACTTCGGGCAACCACGCAGGATCGCCCGCATGGCCGAACCAGATCTTTGCCGTGTAGTCCGCCGTAACGTTGGTGCGGATATTGGGAATGCCCAGCAGCAGCGTCCAGCGTCCCGGACGGATGGCGCCGGGCAGGAACGATGGCGTCGCATCCGTCGCGCTCACGGTAAAAAGTTTCTTGCTGCCGCCGCTCCAACCGCGGAAGCCATCCTGCCCGCGGAAACCATCGGGACCGAGCAAGCCGAGATCGATGGTGGTGTGCTGGTCGCGGCCGCTGTAGTCGAATTGGACAGTGATGCGAGTGACGTTCGCAGGCACCTGGAACGTGACGGGATGATAGGTGCGGTTTTCGTTGGCATGGATTTGACCTTTCAGGGTCAGGTCCGGTTTATCGCCTTCTGCTTTTGCACCGCATGTCAGGCATAGCAGCACTATGAACAGTGCGAGCAAAGGAAGTGCGTGTAGACGACGTTGTACGTTCATGACGGCGATCGCTTTAATTTTAGGTGCGCGCTGGCTGCGATACCCTTTCTTGCATCACCGTCATTTCGTCGCAGGCCGGAATGACGGTGATGCAAGATCAGACATAAGGAGACAAAATAAAGCTCTTTCGATCAATCAAAACCGATACATCACCGAAGCCCTGAACGACCGCCCCAGCAACGGCCGCGCAATAAACACCGTCGCGCCCGCATCACTGCTCTTCAACTCGCCCGAGCGCGGATTGCCCTCCGTCAAGCCCAGCGAATTGTTGAGGTTGTCCGCGTAGAAGAAGAACGACAACGCCGGCGTAACCTGGTAACGCGCACTGAAACTCAGTGTGTTGTACTGCGGCAACACCACCGAGTTGGCGGTATCGGAAAAACGCTTGCCCTCGTACTCATAGGTCAGCTGCAAGCGCAGCTTGTTGTCGAGCAGATTGACGCCGGGCACGATGCGGAAACTCTTGCGCGGCACGCGAATGAGATAGTTGTCGTTGTAGTCGAGCAGCACCGGCGCGCCCGCCTGGATGACGGTATAGCGCAATCCTTTGTAGCGCGGATCCTGCAACGTGGCGCTGTATTGCAGATCGAACCACTTCGTGGGATAGATCGTGCCTTCCAGTTCCAGGCCGTAGGTTTCCGTGTTCGCGTAACCCTGCTGCGGCGTCGACACGCCGGTGTTCGGATTGAACACGTAGTTGCTGAAACCGACGTTGTTGTAGCGGGTGTAGAAGAATGTCTCGTAGGTTTCGATGTAGCGATTGGCGAACTTGTAGCCCACTTCGGGCAGCACCATCGTCTGTATGACCGGCGTGGCGGTCGGCGAGGTGATGTACGAACTTAGGTTCGGCAAACGGAAGGTAGAGGTGTAGCGCGCAAACACGCCCTGGTGATCGCTGAACTGATAATTCGCACCGACCGTCCAGCCCAACTTGTGGAAACTGTGATCGTAGCTGGCGTACTGCCCGTTGCCGGTGAGGATCGACGAACTCCACGGCGTACCCAGGTTCGCGTTGGTCGACAGCTCGGTCCAGCCGCGGGTGTCCACGCGTTCCCAACGCACGCCACCGTCGATACGCAGCTTGTCGGTGACCTGCCACTCGTCCGACGCGTAGAACGCATCCGTATCGGAGGTGCCATGCGCGTGCGCCCATTCGTAGCCATTGTTGTAGATACCGTCATGGGTCAGCGTGCCGATGGGCGTACCTGCCGCGTTGACCGCAACCAGATTCAAAAGCTTCGCGTTGTTTTCGGAGTCCAGCAACACCGTGGACGAGAAGCGATCGAAGCTTTGGTTGAAATGCGCGTGGTAATAACCCAGCGTCACGTCATGCGTCTGGTCGCCGAACTCGAACTTGCGCATCAGGCGCGTGTTGCTGGTGAGTTCGTCCACCGGCAAGGTGATGCCACGTAGGCCGCCCAGGATCACCAGGCCGTTGCCGTTCTGATTGGCGTTGTTGAAGATCGCGCCCGAGTCCGCGTACTGCAGCTGCATGCCGGCAGCCGCCGGGTAGTACTGCTTCAAGCGTGCTTGCGCGGAGGCATACAGCGCGGCAGACGTTTCGATCGCGTTGGGATACACGCCGTTGCGTATCTCGTTGGTGTCGCTGTAACGCAGGTCCTCGGCGAGCGTCCAGTTGTCCCACAGGTTGTAGTCGAACTTGACCGTGAGCTGGGTACGCTTCACGTCGGTGCCGGCCGTGTTGTCGAAGTTGTAATAGCTGCCGTTGCCTTGTTGCAGCTGCATGTGTTCGGTGTCGGGGCCGGCCACGGTGCCATAGTTGCCGTTGAAGCCGGGCACGGCGACCAGCTCGCCGCTTGGGTTGCGATACAGCGGAATGCCGAGATCAAAATAGACCCGATCGTCGAGGCGCTTCACGTCGAGGCTGAAGTTGCCATTCTCCCATTGCTTGGACAACGTGGCACGCAACTGACCGCCGTTGTCGCCGTTGAATCCCGGATTGCGAATGTTGTGATCGATGCGGAAGAAACCGCCGGCGCTTAGCTTCCAGCCATCGCCGACCGGTGTGCCATACCAGAAATCCAGTCGGCCAAGGCCGTAGTTGCCCGCGGTGTACTTGACCAGGCCTTCGGGCATGTCATCGACTTGACGCGGAATGAAGTTGATCGCGCCAGCCGGTGCATTGGAATAGAAAATCGACGACGGACCGCCGCGCACCACTTCGACGCGATCGATCGTTTCGTCCAGGCGAAATGCCTGATCGGCATTGAGGTAGCCCAAGGCCGGATCGTGCTGCACCGGAATGCCGTCTTCCAGCAAATTCACCGAGCCGAAGCCGTCGACCGGAATGCCGCGCGCGCGAATGTTGCCGCTCGCTTCGCCGCCGGAGGCTTCCACCCAGAAACCCGGTACGGATTTCACGGCTTCGGTCACGCTGGTCGGCGCCTGCATGCGCAGGCGATCTTCGTCGATGGTGGTGATCGAATAGCTGGTTTGCGCACGCGTGCGCACGTCTACACCGGAACGCGCGGTGACCACGACCTGCGAAAGATTCTTGGCGGTCTTGTCGCCGCTGGTTTGCACCGAACCGCTATCGATCGTTTGGGCGCCTGCACTACCGGCCGTCGCTACCGCAGCGGAGGCCGGACTGCCCGCATTGGTTGCCACGTTTCCCGGGACGATCGTCACCGTGTTCGGCGTTACGAAGCGGTAGCTCAAGCCCGTGCCCGCCAAGAGTTGGCGCAGTTGCTGTTCCGGCGGCAGTCCCGCATCGGCCCCCGGGCTGCGGATGCTGTCTGCGATTTCGGAGCCGTAGACGATCTGCAAACCGGCTTCGTGCGAGAAATTCTCCAGCGCCTTGGCCAGCGGCATGGGCGCAATGGCAGTGGTATGGGGTGTAGTTGCTGTGGATTGTGCGAACGCCACCAGGGGAACGCTTGTGCCCAATATCAGGGCGATATGAAGTGCCAGACGATTACGCATGTGGGGGCAGCCTTGGGTAGGTAACGGTGGCAGGTCGTTGTTGCCGCATCCTGCGCAAATCGCCCGCCATTACTACTCAAGAGTCTCCCGGCGAGAAACCGGGTACCCCCTGCTCGGTGAATTTTTTCTTACAGCTGCAAGGGGTTTCGTTTCAGTTTCTAACTTGCCACATACGGTCCCCTCCCTTAACTACGCGTAGGGGAGGAAGCAAGAGCTCGCGCTACTCAGTGCGCATGCGATGTGCCGCGACTACTCGAGTGCGATCCGCACCCTCGATCACGCGCACATTCGGCAAGGTCGACAGATAAGCCACGAATGCCTGCGGATTGTTCGCATGAAAAAGGCCGCTGATGCGCTTGCCGGCAATGCCTTCATCCTCGATCACCAAGGGTTTGACGGTGTAGGCATTGAAGCGGCGTGCGACATCCGCAATGGTTTCGCGCTGAAAGCGAATCTCTTCCGGCAACCAGGCGGTGGCTTGCGGAATCTGTACCGGATGCACCGGCCCGATAACTGCCGGACCCAGTTCGATCTGCTGCCCCGCGGTAAGGTCGGCCAGCGCGTCGCTGCTCGGCGGCGAGGCATTCGATCCGTTCAACACGCGCACGCGGCCGCTGATCACGGTCAAGGTATCGCCCTTCGGATCGCGTTTCACGTCGAAGACCGTGCCAATGTCCTGCAAGACGTGACCGCCCACATTCACCAGCATCGGCCGTGTTACATCCTTGCCGACATCGAACAATGCGTGGCCGCGAATGACGTCGATGCGGCGATAATGATCGTCAAAGTGCACCTCGATCATGCTGTTCCGATCCAGCTGCACCAGGGTGCCGTCGGCCAGTTTCAACGAGCGCACCGCATCGTTCTTACCCGCATAGTTCTGCACCTCGCGTTGCGGGGAAACTGCGCCGGGCGCAAGCCCATGCGTCACCCCCAGCCAGGCCAAGGTAACGATGGCGGCCACACCGGCCAATCCGGCCAGCAGGCGTTTCCCACGGCCGGCGCGTACGGCGTGCGTATCCCTTTCGAGAGGTATGGGGCGTCCCACCTTGGGAAACAGCACCACCGGATTTTCGTGCCGGGCCTGTTCCACCAGCGCTTCCGCGGACAGCTTTTCCAATGCGCTTGCGGCCTTCAGGTCGCCGTGCATGCGCGCCACCGCAAAGTATTCCGCCACGTGCTGCGGCGACGTGCGCAACCAATCCAGAAACGCTACACGCTGTCGCTCGCCGAGCGGTTCCTGCAGCTCGATGTACCAGGTCACCGCCTGCTCGCTGATCCGTCGTGCCTGGCGCGCTGCGTCGAAATGGGTCGATTCACTCATAGTCGGCCATCCTTCGGCGGCAAGCGGCCAGTCCTTTGACAATGTATTTCTTCACCATGTGGGTGGAGATCGACATGCGCTCGGCGATTTCGCGATACGACATGTCATCGCGGTAATGCATGATCAGCACCGCCTTGCACTTGGGCGAAAGTCGATCGATCAGCGCACCCAACCGCTTCTGCCGCGATTCGCTGTCCATATCCGCTTCCACGTTGGCCGGTGCCACGAGATGCTCCACCACCTGCTCCAGCTCATCGCTGCCCAACGGCTGCTGCTGGCGAAGCACGGCATGCTCTTTCACCAGATTGGCGGCCACGGTGAACAGATACGCTTCCGGGCTGCGAATGTTGGCCGCATCCGCAGGCTCGATGCGCAGCAGGCGCAGATAAACTTCCTGCACCATATCCTGCGCATCCCAGCGATGCGCAACGCGACGAAGAAAATAGTTACTCAGCGTTGCACGCTTTTCCGCGAACAACGTCGACCACGCATGCTTTTCGCGCACCGAGCCTCCTCCGAGCGTATTTGCCGAAACAGGCTACCGTGCCCACACCGCCCAAGAGCCTATGGGTCGCTTGTGACGGTTTTGTGAAGAGATGGTCCTCCTGGGCACCCCTTACTCCGCCTCGTCGTTATTCCGGCGAACTATGTCCTGGTACGAAACACCTTCGCCGGCATGACGGTAAGGCAAGATCAAATCTTCAACGCATTGAAGGGAATGCAGATCCGCGGCACATCACTGCCATGCGGCTCCACAAAATGCTCCAGCCAATGCGGAAACAACACCAGCAATCCCTCAAACGGACGCAGCTGGATGTCCTTGTACGCATTCACCCCGTTGCCCTTGGCGTAGGCATTCAACACCCCCGGCCGCGGATCCTTGAACACCAGCGCGCCCGATCCTTCCGGCACCTGCACATAGAACGTGCCGCTTAATAACGCACCTTCATGCATGTGCTGAAAATTGAAGCCGCCGCGATCATGGATGTTCACCCACGACTGCAAGGAAAACGCCGGCGTGCCCAAGCCCATCTGCGCAAACGCCTGCAAGCAATAATGCCGCGCCGCCTGATTCAACTCGGAAAAAATAGGCTGATCCAGCACTGCGTTGTCCGTGCTGTTCCATCCACCGCGATTGGTTCGCCCTGCCGGCACCGGCGCAGCCGCCCGCATGGTTTCAATGGCTTTCACCCACTCTGCAAAACGGGGCGCAAGTTGCTTGAGCGGCACCTGCCAGATGCGCGTGGAGAACAGATCAAATGCCTGCGCAGGTTGCGACGTCGTCGGCGCAGACGTTGCGCGCTCACCCAGCGTTACGGTGTAAGACCCATTCATTTGCTGCACCTGCGGGAGGAATTCGGCACGCACGTTAGCGGCAGACTGTGACAAAGCTGCACCTCACCGCCAGTGCTACATTACTTCGCCTTACAGCCTTGCCCTGATTGGACCTTGGAACAATCCCCATCATGACGACTACCGCCCCTTATCCCATCGGCACACCCGGCACTCCCTGGGGCCCTGCCGAGATAGCGACGTGGTTGATGAATCAGACGCGCCATCGCAGCTACGAGAAGGACGTGTTGAGCGTGGTGGACACGCTGCGTTCGCGTTACGACGTGGTGGAATACGGGCGTTTGAGTTACCCGCCGGAAACCTACCCGCTGATGGCCATCAAGAGCCGCCAATGGCGGGACGAAGCGCCTTATGTGCTGGTGACCGGCGGCGTGCATGGTTACGAAACCAGCGGTGTGCATGGAGCGCTTCGGTTTTTGGAGCAACATGCATCGGCTTATGAAGGGCGAATCAATCTCATCGTCGCGCCCTGTGTCAGCCCATGGGCGTATGAGCGGATTCATCGCTGGAACCCGCAGGCGATCGACCCCAACCGTTCGTTCCGTAAAAACAGCCCCGCGCAGGAGTCGGCGGCCTTGATGCGCTTGGTGGAGGATTTTCGCGATAGTGTGATGATGCACATCGACCTGCACGAAACCACTGGCACCGACGAATCGGAATTTCGCCCGGCCTTGGCTGCTCGCGATGGCGTCGCGCATGAGCCCGATGGCGTTCCGGACGGCTTCTACCTGGTGGACGACAGCGAGAATCCGCAACCGGCGTTTCAACAGGCCGTGATCGCGGCGGTAGCGAAGGTCACCCATATCGCCCCGGCCGACAGCAACGGCCAGATCATCGGTTCTCCCGTGGTGGCGCCGGGCGTCATCGAATATCCGATGCGCAAGCTTGGTCTTTGCGCGGGTATTACGGCGGCGCGCTATACGACAACCACCGAGGTTTATCCGGACAGTCCCCAGGCAAGCCCGGAGCAATGCATTGCCGCACAAGTGGCCGCGGTTTGTGCAGCGATCGATTTTGTGCTGTCGAATACGGCGAACGCCTGAGATTTGACACCCTCCACGCCGTTTGGATTAGTCTTTACGGCGTCGGTATCGAGCGGTCAGGGTGGACTTTCTCAGGGGGTGCTGCATGAGCACAAGTGCGCCGGATATTCTGCTGATTGACGACAGCCCCACGACAGCGGATCTGTTCAAGTACGCGCTGCAGATCAACAAGTCCCAAGTCACCATCCAGGCTGTCTACGATGGCCAATCCGCTTTGGATATGTTGCTCGGCAACGGGCAACCTGCTTTTGCTCAACTGCCGCAACTCATCTTGCTCGATATGCATCTGCCCAGGCTGGATGGGTTGGAAGTGTTGGCGCAATTGCGTGCCGCGGAACGGACCAGAGAAGTGCCGGTGCTTATTTACAGCGGATCTGCGGCGGAAGAAGTCGAAGCCGAAGCCCTTCGCCACGGCGCAAACGGCTACCTCTGCAAACCCGCCGGGTTCAAAGATACGTGCGCCATGATCAAGCAAATTGAACACCAGTGGTTGAAGCGGGCGGATTGATCGCGTTACCCGCTGGAAAAAAACTCAACAAGCCGTCGGCCCCATCCATTTACTCGTCATGAGACGTGAGATGAGCCTTAAATCATCTGCAGGCGCTTGGTCGGATCTGTTCGCCGGTGACAGCGAGATGCACGCGCTTATGCGCGACACCGACTGGTCCAAAACCAAACTCGGCCCCATCGAAAACTGGCCTGGCAGTTTGAAGACCATGCTCGGCGTCTTGCTCGGCAGCAGGTTTCCCATGTTGATTTGGTGGGGCCCCGAATTGCTGCAGCTGTACAACGATGCTTATCGTCCCATTCTGCGCCACAAGCACCCGGCCTCGCTGGCTCAACCCGGTGCGCAGTGCTGGGCCGAAGTGTGGGACGAAGCCGGGCCCTTGGTGCAAAGCATCCACGATGGCCGGCCCGCTACATGGATGGAGGATTGGCAACTCTTCATCAGCAGCGAAGACATGGCTGAGGAGACATATTTCACGTCCTCCTACAGTGCGATTCGCGGCGATGACGGTAGCATTGCGGGCGTGCTGAACACCGTGCAGGAGACCACGGTGAAAGTTCAAAGCGAGCGCCAGATCCGCATGCTGCACGACCTGGCCAGGCGATCAGCCGATGCCAAATCTGAGCATGAAGCCTGTCGGATCGCTGTCGACGTACTGGCCGCCAACGCGCTGGATTTGCCCTTTGTGCTGGCCTACAGCGTGGATGAGTTGACGCAAAGCGCAAGGCTCATCGCCGCCCATGGCTGGAAAGAGGTCGACGGACAAGCGGTGTCCGCGCAAGTACCCATCGACGACCAGGCCGATGCGAACGACTGGCCATTTGCATCGGTCATGCGATCCCGGCAGGAAATCATCGTGGACGATCTTAGTGCTCGTTTCGGCCCCATGCCCATGGGTCGCTGGAACGCGCAAGCGCAAAGCGCGATCGTGCTTCCGCTCTACCGCACGGGCCGGGCTGCACCTTCCGCCTTTCTCGTTGCTGGGATCAGCCCGCATCGAAGGCTGGATGAGCGCTATCGCGCATTCTTTCTCGCCGCCGCCGATCAAGTGGCCAATGCCATGGTCAAGGCACGTGCCCTGCAGAAAGAAAAACAACGCGCAGAAGCGTTGGCTGAAATCGATCGGGCCAAGACGGCTTTCTTCAGCAATGTCAGTCACGAGTTTCGAACGCCGCTGACGCTTATTCTCGGCACGATTGAAAACGCATTCGCCAAGCATGCGCCTTTGAGCGGTGACGAGCTGAGTGTGGTTCATCGAAACGGTATCCGCTTGCTTCGACTGGTGAACAGCCTGCTGGACGTCACCCGCATCGAAGCGGGACGTCTGCCGCTGCGCTTCGTGCCTACGGATCTCTCCAAGCTGACCAACGAGTTGGCAAGCGCATTCGATTCACTCGTGGTGCAAGCCGGCATGCGGCTGATCATCGACTGTCCGCCACTGCCCGAGCCGATGTATGTCGATCAGGCGCAATGGGAAAAGATCGTCCTCAACCTGGTCTCCAACGCATTCAAGTTCACGTTGCAAGGCGAGATCGAGGTCTCCCTGCATTGGCTGGGTCAGCATGCCCAATTGCAGGTACGCGACACCGGCGTAGGCATACCTGCGCACGAACTGCCGTACATCTTCGAGCGCTTTCATCGCGTCGAACAATCGCAAGGGCGGAGCTTCGAAGGAAGCGGCATCGGCCTGGCGCTGGTGCAAGACCTCGCCAAACTGCACGGCGGAACCGTAGGCGTTTCCAGTGTCCAAGGCGAAGGAACAACCTTCTTTGTCGCCATACCTGCCGGCACGGCGCATCTGCCGGCCGAAAGCATTGTTGATGAGCACGTTGCCGCTCCGCCATCGGCCAAGGCATCGGCCTTCGTATTGGAAGCCAGGCAATGGAATCGCTCGGGTGATCACAGCGACACGCCACCAACACCCTCTTCTGTTCGCACGGTGGAATCGACCATGGCAAAGCAACCGCACCACGCGGCAGGTCGCATCCTGCTTGCCGATGACAGCAACGACATGCGCGAATATCTGCTGCGGCTGCTGCGCCCCTATTGGGAAGTGGAAGCGGTCGGCGACGGCCAGGAGGCATTGGAAAGCGCCTTGCGCGATCCACCCGATCTTATCCTCAGCGACGTCATGATGCCGCGCATGGATGGCATTACCTTGTTGCAAGCGCTGCGAGCGGAACGTAGGACTAGCACCATCCCGGTGGTTCTTCTCTCTGCGCGTACCGGCGAAGAAGCGGTGTTGGAGGGGCTCGATTGCGGCGCCGATGACTATCTCGCCAAGCCGTTCGCTGTGCCGGAACTCATAGCCCGCGTGCGCACGCACCTGACCATGGCCGCTGCGCGCAATGCCTTGAATGCAGAACTCGCGCACATGAATCAGGAGCTGGAAGCCTTCAGCCATTCCGCCGCGCACGATCTGCGCGCGCCCCTGCGAAGCATCGATGGCTTCGCAAGCATGTTGTTGATGCAGCAGGGCGAAAAGCTTGATGCGGAAGCCAGAGGACACCTGGAGCATATGCTGCAAGCCGTCCAAACCATGCGCCAAATGATCGATGATCTGCTCATGCTTGCGCAGGTAGGACGTACCGAGCTGCGACGCGATCCCGTGGACCTCAGCGATCTCGCGCAAAAGGCCCTAGGCGAACTGAAACGCCAGGCGCCCGAGCGGCAAATACAGATCAAGCTAGCCTCAGGACTTACCACTCAGGGCGACCCCGGCCTGCTCCGCGTGGCGCTCGACAACCTCCTCGGCAATGCCTGGAAATACAGCAGCAAGCGCCAGGAATCACAGATCGAATTCGGCACAACCAAGGCCTATGGCGAAATGGCCTATTACGTGCGCGACAACGGCGTCGGCTTCGATATGAAATACGCCGACAAATTGTTCTCTGCATTTCAGCGCTTGCACAGCGAAGCCGAATTCCCCGGCACCGGCATTGGCCTCGCTACCGTACAACGCATCGTAAGCCGGCACGGCGGTCGCATTTGGGCGGATGCTGCAGAGGGCAAAGGCGCAACGTTCTACTTCACCTTGCCGTAACACGCTCCCTCCCCTACTACCCGTAGGGGAGGGGTGGATTGCAGCAGATAGTTAGGTTTTCATGGTCACGGCAACCTTCCGCTTCTACGAGGAATTGAACGATTTCCTCGCCCCCGCACTGCGCCGGCGCGAATTCCAACGGCACTGCGCCCGCGCCGCGACGACCAAGCACATGATCGAAGCACTCGGCGTACCCCACACCGAAGTCGAGCTGATCCTCGTCAACGGCGAATCCACCGGTTTCAACCATCTACTACGCGACGGCGATCGTGTAGCGGTGTATCCGAAATTCGAAGCGCTCGATGTGACGCAGGCATTACGCGTGCGCGTGCAACCCTTGCGCACAACGCGCTTTGTGGCCGATGCCCACATGGGCGGCGTGGCTCATTTGTTGCGCATGTGCGGCTTCGACACGCTCTACGACAATCATTTCGAGGACGAGCGCATCGTGGAGCTGTCGCTGCAGGAAGGCCGCATCATCCTCACCCGCGACCGTGAAATGCTCAAGCGACGCGAGGTCACGCACGGATGCTATGTGCACGCGCTGAAATCGCCTCAGCAATTACGCGAAGTGCTTGCGCGGCTGGACCTGAGCGCCAGCGTGCGACCCTTCACTTTATGCCTGGACTGCAACATCCCCCTGCATGAGGTCGACAAGGCTTCCGTGCTTCAGCGTGTGCCATCGAGCGTGTTGGAGCGCCAAAGCCGCTTCGTCACCTGTGATCAATGCCATCGCGTGTACTGGGAAGGCTCGCATTGGCGGCAGATGCGGGAATTTCTGCGTGCGACTGCTGGTATTGAGTGAGAGAAAAGAAGATTGGAAGCCGATCTATACATGGCTGGCTCCAATCACGAGACGTGCATTCACCTATTCAAACTATGTAATCCATGAAAGCTCATCAACGGCTGATTGAATGTGAATAGGTGAGCGTTTCGCCGCCATAAGAACCGGCGCACATTTGCCCTTGAGGTTTCCTCACTTTTATCCGTCTTTCCGACAAAAGCTGGGTTTACGACGATGCTGTTTCAGAGCGTATCGTGATTCCGGCGAAGGCCGGTTTGACGACGCGGGACTTTGCTGTAATACGCCAGCGTATGACGCTTTGGCTTCGCCGGGAATAACACGCAAAACGTGGGGAAGCCTCCGCATTTGACCCCGTTTCGGACCTGCATTTGCCCGCCCTTCTCGATGATGCCCATGCAAGGTCCCTTCACGATTTTGGCGACGGCTTCAGAATCTGCATCCGCGTAGCGCGGGACGGCATGATCGCCGCGGCCATCAACCAAACCGCGCGAACCGTTCTTCATTCCCGTCGGCATGGGCGACCAGGCGATCGCTCCTTCTTTCGGAGTATGGTATGCCCGGCGCAATGACCATCCGGCTGGCATGGAGGTCCTACCATGGTGTCTCCGCTATCTGCAAAAACCCAAAGGAAGCCACGTGTTCCTTCGGCGAATCATTTAGCATCTCAGCCCTCCCCGATGATCACGCGCCGATCGAATCGCGACTCGATCGCAGACGCGAGTCACACCCCGTCCATCGCTGGCAGCCAAATCATGGCACCGCTTCGCGCGGGGAAGTCATCGGATGGTGCTGGCACGACATTTGGCACCCGCAGCGATTTCAGCAAGGTCCCCACATTCTCAGCAGGACGTGAACCAATACATCGCGCGGCCACGTCGCCCTCACCAGGACTCGTCATCGGTGAGGCCAACGATTCGTTTGAGCATGAGGCTGATCGCGTCGCCCATTTGATCTGCGCCGGCCCCTTAAATGCCCCCATCAGCGCCAGCTCTCCCGGCATCCGGCGTACGCCTGATCTGTCAGGAAATAGCGGGGCCAATGCCGCGCCACCGATGGTGCACCGTGTCCTCGCTGAGTCGGGCCGCCCGCTCGATCATGATACCCGCGCATTTTTCGAGCCACGCTTCGGCCGCAGCTTTGCCGACGTTCGCGTACATGATGATGCAGCGAGCGCAGCAGCAGCCAAGGCCATTGGTGCGCGTGCGTTCACCGCCGGCCATCACATCGCTTTCGCGGATGGCCTGTACAGACCCGGCAGCAGTAGCGGAAATCGCTTGCTTGCACATGAATTGACCCATGTCGTGCAATCGAATGGCGCGCATGCCGCTGGCGTCGTGCGACGCGATATCGCCGAAGGCAGTTTGGCGACGACCCCGGCCGCACAGATCATGGCCGATCCCATGTATTTCGAGAACGGCATCGCTCGCATCGAATTCTATGCTGCGGAAATGGCCCGACTCATCTACACCGATGGTCAGCAATTGGATCTCGGTCTGGTGCCCGGACAGATCCATGCACCGATCGAAGCGGTCGACTACCGCACACCCCGGTCCAGTCACGCGGTGGTCAACCGGCAGGGCTCCGGCCAGACGGCAGGCAGCATCGACTTCGTGCCGCGCGCGCGCGAGATACGCGCAGGCCCTGGCGTAACCGTCGATCAGGTGGTGGATGCCACGCACCGAGTGATCCGCTTTACGCACCATGCGACCACCGGGCGCATCGTACCTACCGAGGTCAACAGTATTTCCGCACCACGGTTGTGCGAGGCCCTGCGCGGCGCCGAGGCCGAGTATGCCCGCAACACCGATGCGATTGCCCATGGGATGGTGCGTGCACTTACCATCCTGGAATATGCGCTGCTGATCTATTCCGTCTTCGAATCCGTCGCCGGCATTGCGGCGCGTGGCGCAGGCGCCGCTGAAGCTGGCGCCGCCGCAACCGCATCGGCAACTCGCGCAGAAGCGGCACTGACCAGGCTATTCATACGCCTACTGCGCAGCGGCGCAGCAGAAACCACAACAGTCGAAGGGGTTGGCTTGGGTGGTGTGCGGGCAACCATGCGTGCTACGGAACTGTTCGTCGAGCGCGACGCTATCGTGAATGCATCGCGCATCGCCGGTCAGGGACGTCTCGTCAATGCAGCGTTCGAACGCGCGGCGATCGCGGCGGCACGTGAAGCCGGCGCACTCACCGCCCGTGTGGCTTATCACACCGTCGTCAATGCGGAATGGGGCGCATACCTGGAGTCGTTGGGTTACAGCTATGAGGTGATGGAGGGGATCAGAGCCGGGTCCCTTGTGACGAAGGTGCTTACCAAAGTGTTTACTCTGTAGGTGACCTTGTCCCCGCATTTGAGCGGCCTACGGTAGAGCCATCGGCCGGTTCGGTTTCGGTGGTCTGTTCTGATGGAATTCCGCCTTGCGGGGGATTGGCCCGCAAGGCGTTTCACTAGATCAACTATTGATTCGCTCCACGGTTAAACGGCCCAACCCAAGCAGAGCCGTTCCAATACGCTTCCCAGATGTTCTTGTTAGTACCTTTCCAGTAAACATAGGTGGCCCCATTGCCGTCTACGCCAGCACTCGGAGCCGTTCCTAAAGGTCCCATGCCGAGGTTTGCGAGATTACCTAGCGCACCGGAGGCACTACCCTGCGCCTGCCAAAGACTATTGTCGGTCCCTTTCCAGAAGACATAGGCAGTTCCGCCGCCCGTAACAGTGACTGAGGGCGGAGAGTTGAGCGGTCCCATTCCTCGATTGACTGGCCCTACCCATGAGGAACCGTTCCAGTACGCTTCCCATATGTTTTTGTCGGTACCTTCCCAATAGACGTAGGTTGCTCCGTTACTGTCTACGCCAACGCTTGGAGCGGATCCCAAAGGTCCCATGCCGAGATTTGCGAGATTACCCAGCGCACCGGAGGCATTGCCTTGCGCCTCCCAGAGATTGTTGTCGGGCCCCTTCCAGAAGACATAGGCAGTTCCACCACTCGTAACGGCAACGGCGGGTGGAGAGTTGAGTGGTCCCATTCCCCGACTGACCGGCCCTACCCACGCAGAGCCGTTCCAGTACGCCTCCCACAGGTTCTTGTCGCCACCTTCCCAATAAACATAGGTGGCACCATTGCCGTCTACGCCAGCGCTTGGGGCAGATCCCAAAGGTCCCATGCCGAGATTTGCAACACTACTTAGCGCACCAGACGCACTACCTTGCGCCTCCCAAAGATTGTTGTCGGCTCCTTTCCAGAAGACATAAGCCTGTGCACCACGCGTAATCGCAACACTTGGTCTGCTTAGTGCAGCGCCGAATCCAGGAGTGCCCTGGATAAAGCTGTTGAACGCAGCGATATCAAAGCTGCCCCAGCCCGTAGCGTTGTCGCGATTTGTCGTTGCCGGGTAGTAGCCGTTATTTCCTGTCGTAACGTCGTGGAATGGGATTGAGGCCGCGTACGTATAGATCGCCGGCGCAGCAAACCCCAAGCTGTTGTTATTGGAAGTTTCAAGGCGAGCCCAGGCACCCACAAACAACGGCGATGCCAGGCTGGTACCGCCGTTGGCATACCAACCTGACTGAGACACGCCAGATGTCGAACTGGCAGTCAGGTAGATGTCGATCGGGGAATTGACCCAGTCCGCGTTAAACGCCAGATCCGGTACCTGCCTATAAGAAGAACCGTAGCCCGTCTGCCAGTTTGGGACGGCCTCATAGGCACTAACACCACCGCCGCTATACGCCCAGGACGATTCCGAGATATAGCTGTCACTCGTTGTCGTATTAAGCGTGGTGCCGCCGACTGCGACCACGTACGGCGAGCTGGCAGGATAGTTCACCGACAACTGGGTAGAACTGCTATAGGAACCATTGGCCGGCGGCTGGCCATTTACCGCGCATGGATAACTGCCGTTATCGCCCGATGCCGCAACGAAGGTTTGACCTTGGGCGACACCTACCTGCAGCACAGAATCGGCAAAACCCACCGAACTCGGTCCATTACACTCCGCCAAGCCCCACGACATATTCACGACTTTAGCCGTGTTGTCACTTACAACTTTATTAATGACCTGAAGCAAATTGCTGTCGGTAGCGCCACTGCCTCCCGTTCCACCGTCGGTGTAGAAAATCAATTTCTGCACACTTCCAGCGATACCGACGATCGCCTGGGCGTCGAGCGCCCATTCGACCTGCCCGCTATCGTCGTTACTGCTCTGGGAGCTGGTCGATACAACCGATGTCGCCACCGGGGTAATTCCCGCCGAAGTTTCGAACTGACCGAGGTCGCTTACAGCATTGGACATGCTGCCCCAACCGATGATGGCCGCGGTCGTGTTATTTGCCGTAGGCGTGCTGCCTGCGTTGTAAACCGTGGCGAATTCCTGGGGGTAATATATGTGTGCATTGGCGTTACCAGGAACACTGATTACGGTGTAGTCAGGTACCAGTTCTGTGCGAGAAAAGGTACGCGCCGTAAAGAGAGTTTGCAGGCCAAGAACTCGGTCTACTGTTGCGCTCAATATGGTAGGAACGCGTACATCATTGACGTTGGCAATGCCTTCCCGCCCGTCATGCCGAAAGTGAGCGATCGTAGTCCGGAAAGCTTGCCGAACCGCACCCACAGTGCCGTCGGCAGTCACCAATAGCCGATTCGGTGCCACGCGGACGTTGGTGAAACCATTCCGAGTCAGATAGTCCGCGACGACCTGCGCTTGTTGTTTTGTGGGTGAGAAATGGCTAATAGCCTCCTCACTACTCATCCATTGATGATAAGAGAGGCTTTCCGGACGAAAGAGCTCTTTCGTAAAGCTGTCGAGCAGCTCCTTGTTTTGCACCTTTAATGAAACGGTGACGGAAATCGATTCTTGGTCCGCTGCATATCGTTGAAACCTTGCAGCGGTCGTGTCTACGGCATGAGTGCGGGTCAAGACCCATTCTTGGGTGCTAGACGCTGCACTAGCGGCAGCCAATGACGGTAAGCCTATTGCTGACATCAACGCGAAACTGATGGACAACTTGAGTATGCGGGAGCGATGTGTAGTCAGCTCTTTACGCTTCATCCTGAATTCTCCTTTGAGATAATACTGAAGTTTCTTCAACAGCTTTTTCCATGGATATATCGAAGTCGCCAACTTGTAGTTATTTTGACCAAACTTCTTGATCCGTGGCTCGATTAAAATTGCTAGCCGACTGAGAGCCAAATTTGAGATTTTTGTTGCAATGCAATCGACGTCCTCTGTCGGCGGGACGTCGAAACAAAAAAAGAATAAGGGTGCACTTTCCTTAGGGGCGCGATCACCTCCATTTCGTCGACTATCTGTAAAGCAAAAAAGGATCAAAACAGAGGAAAAGCGCACTTTCCGGTGGCATTAAATGTGATGACATCTCAATGACATCGCCCCTGTCATTCGTGACAATCACTGCCATCTGCTTCCAATCCTTGCCCATCACTCGGATGGTGCAGCACCATCCGAACACTTCGCATTGCTCATCTAGACTAGGGGAACAAACGAATATGGCGCAACCGACGGTAACCGGTTTGTCAGGAAACGAAATTTATTGCATGCAACTGAAAGGCTTGAAACCCAGCGGCATCGTGGTGGGCAATAGCGTTCAATCGATGGGATTTCTTGGCGGTGTGTCCTCTGCTTTTCGTGGCGCCATAGGTGGTGAAGTCTCTGCTGTCACCTCAATGATCCATGACGGACGCGGGCTGCCTTCGAACGGATGGCCGATGAAGCACGTCGCGAAGGCGTGCACGGCGTGGTCGGCGTTTCGTCCGACCTGCGCAATCTCGCGGGCAACTCTGAATTTCTTTTTGTGAGCTCGGGCGTTATTGCCAGTACAAGCACAAGGCCATTCACCAGTGCGGGCGACGCGCAGGGACTTTATTGCCACATGTATGCGGGCTATCAGCCGCTGCAATTCGTGTTTGGCAACATTGCTTATTCCGTAGGCGCAGTGGGTGGCGTTGCAGGCAGCCTGAAAACCATGGCGCGCGGCGAAATTCGCGAGTTCAGCGACATCTTCAACGCGACACGCCATCGCGCGTTGGATCGCATGCTGAGCCAGGCGAGAAAGGTGGGCGCCAACGCTGTGGTAGGCGTCAGAACCAATGTCATGAAATTCGTCGGATTCCACGAAATGTATATGACGGGCACGGCGTCCTTTCATCCGGACCTGCCTGCCGAATGCAAGACCATTCCTGTTACCAGTGATTTGACGGGTGAAGAACTATGGTCCATGACAAGCCTTGGCTACGCGCCGATCAAGCTGCTGATTTCGACCTCGGTGCTGGGTACCATCGGCAGCCTGAAGGCCATGTTCAAGGGATTTGTGAAAGGCGAAATCAGCGATCTGACCACCTTGATCTATGACGCAAGAGAAAATGCCTTCGATCGTTTAAGGATGCGGCAACAGTTCACGCCGAGGAAATCGTAGGTATCAAGACCTACAATCATTGAACTCAGCCCCGGATTAACCGAAATCGTGGCAGTTGGAACAGCCGTCCAAAAGCTATCCGGCGTCAAGGTCGCCACACCTTCGCTACCGCCCCAAGCCATTATTCGCGACAAGGACGCCTGGCTGAGCGGTGAAAGCGGATGTACGTTGCAGCCGACGCGGGCGGGTAGATAGAGGCGTCTCAGCACTACAGTTTGTGGGAACCCTATTGCGATGCCGCATGCACGCCCCCTAGCCAACTGCTACCGTCCTTGATATAGATCGATCTAAACAGGGATGCGCCGCGGCGTGTCATCGCCCCTGCGCCAGCGCAGGATTCCATCACTCCATATAAATACGGTTGAGCAGCATGCTTGAACGAACCCGTTTGTCCGCGCGCGTATCACGGCGTTTTCCGAAAATGGCCATGCTGTCGCTGCTGCTGCTGGCGGCCGGCCATGCCTGGGCGCAGACCACCTCGCAAAGCCTGGATAGCGGCTGGCGGTTCCGCCTGCTGGAAGGCGACGCCCATGCGAAAGAGCACCACGACACTACGCGCTGGCATGCCGCGACGGTGCCGGGCACGGTACAGACGGACCTCATGGCGGTGAAGCTGCTGCCCGATCCGTATTACCGCGACAACGAAGCCCGCGTGCAATGGGTGGGTCTGTCGGACTGGCAGTACGAAACTCGCTTCACCGTCGACAAGGCCACGCTCGCGCGCGATCACGTGGACTTGGTGTTCGATGGCCTGGACACCTTTGCGGACGTCTATCTCAACGGGCAGAAGCTGACCTCGGCGGACAACATGTTCCGCCGCTGGCGCGTGCCAGTGAAAACCTCGCTGCACGAAGGCAGCAACGCGCTGGAAGTGCGCTTGTATTCGCCAATCAAGCGTTTGTTGCCATGGCTGCTCAAGCAACCGTATGCGTTGCCCGGTGAGTTCGATTCCGCTTTCGGCGACGAACCCAAGGGCAAACAGACGGCCAATTACGTGCGCAAGGCGGGCTATCAATACGGCTGGGATTGGGGTCCGCGCATCGTTACCGCGGGCATCTGGCAGCCGGTACACCTGGATAGCTGGAACAGCCCGCGCGTGGATGACTTCCATGTGCGGCAGAACTACGTGAGCGGCGACGCGGCACAAGTTGCAGCACAACTGGATGTCATCGCCGACAGCAGCAAGACGCTGCACGTCAGCGTGGATGCGATGGGTCCGGACGGACAGACGGCTGCGCACGTAGAGCAGGACGTAACGGTCGACCCGGGAAGCAATCCCGTCAGCCTGCCATTGCGCATCGCGCATCCCAAACGTTGGTACCCGGCCGGTTACGGCGCGCAGGATATGTACACGTTCAAAGTCAGCGTGCGCGATGGCAACCACGAGGTGTACAGCACGCAACGCGCCACCGGCCTGCGTACTGTGGAGTTGCGTCGCGAGAAAGATGCCTGGGGCAAGAGCTTTGCGTTCGTGATCAACGGTATTCCGGTGTTCGCCAAGGGCGCGGACATGATTCCGTTCGACAGCTTTCCCACCCGCGCGACCGATGCGCAGATGAAGCAAGTGCTGCAATCCGCGCGCGACGCGAACATGAATGCGGTGCGCATATGGGGCGGCGGTTACTACATGCCCGATTCGTTCTACGAAATGACGGACCGGCTCGGGCTGATGGTGTGGCAGGACTTCATGTTCGGCGGTGCGATTCCGCCGAGCGATACCGCATTCGTCGACAACACGCGGCAAGAAGCCATCGAGCAGGTGAAGCGTCTGCGCGATCATCCCAGCATCGTCCTGTGGTGCGGCAACAACGAAGTGCAAACCGGTTGGGATGGATGGGGCGATCGCCTGGCGCTGAAGAAGGCCATCTCAGGCGATGAGCGCGAGAAGCTGGTGACCGGCATGGTGAACCTCTTCAGCAATACGCTTCGCAATGTCGTTACCGAATACGATCCCACCGTGCCCTACTGGGCCAGCACGCCAAGCACGGATTACGAAGGACCGGCCAATGTGCTGGAAGATGGCGATTATCACTATTGGAACGTCTGGTCCGGCGAAGCGAAGCCGGTCACCGAATATCTGAACATCACGCCGCGCTTTCAATCCGAGTACGGCCTGCAGTCTTTCCCCGAAATGCGCACGATCCACGCGTTTGCCGACCAAGGCGATCTGCAGCCGGAATCGCCGGTGATGCGCGCGCATCAGAAGTTCGACAGCGGCAACGGCAATAAGCGCTTGCTGTTGTACATCACGCGCAGCTATGGCGAGCCGAAGGATTTTGCTTCGTTCGTTTATCTGAGCCAGGTGATGCAAGCCGAAGGTATCCAGCTTGCTGCCGAGCATCTGCGCGCTTCGCGTCCGCAGGCGATGGGCTCGATGTATTGGCAGCTCAACGATGTATGGCCCGGCGCGTCGTGGGCCAGCATCGACTACTTCGGTCGCTGGAAGGCGCTGCAATACCACGCACGGCGGTTCTATGCACCGTTGTTGATCGCGGCCTTGCGCAACAACGGCGCGACCACCGTGTCGCTGGTTTCCGATGGCACGACGCCGACGACACTGCATTGGCGTATGCGCACGATGGATTTCTCCGGCAAGGTGCTGAGCGAGCATCAGGCGTCGACCGATCTGCCCGCATTGAGCAGCACGAAGGTGGCTAGCTACTCCGATGCGCAGTTGCTCAATGGTGCTGATCCGCACGCGACGTTCACGGTGTTTGAATTGCTGGATGGCGACAAGGTGGTTTCGCGCAATCTGGTTTTCTTCGACGAAGCCAAGACGCTGGCCTTGCCGGCGGCGCAGATTCATACCTCGCTGGAAGCCGGTTCGGACGGCTACACCTTGATGCTGAGCAGCGACAAGCTGGCGCGCAATGTGTGGATTTCCTTCGGCGATCTGGATGCTGAGGTGTCGGACAATGCGTTTGATTTGTTGCCGGGGCAGAGTGTGACGGTGACGGTGCACAGCAAGCTGGCGTTGGAGAAGTTGAAGCAGGCTTTGCTGGTGCAGGATTTGGCGGGTGTGATGTCGCCCAAGTAAGAATGAATGCCTGATCTGCTCCCTCCCCTACGTGTAGCAGGGAGGACGTTATTTCTCGCCAGGAGACACTTCAAGCAATGTCAACCCGCCGCGATTTTCTCAAGCTGATAAGCACCGCTACTGCCGCAGGCATGGCTGGCTTCGCATTACCGACCTCGGCAAGTGATCCAAGCAAATACACCAGCCAGCGCCCTCCCCTAGCCAAACGCAAATTCGTCAGCCAAGCCGTCGAGCACCAACTCGCCAGCGTCAAAGCCTCCATCGCCGATCCAAAAATCGCCTGGATGTTCGAGAACTGTTACCCCAACACGCTCGACACCACGGTGGAACTCGGCACGCTCGATGGCAAGCCCGACACGTTCGTGATCACCGGCGACATTGATGCGATGTGGCTGCGCGATTCGTCCGCTCAGGTAGTGCCATATATCCCGTTGGCGAAGCAGGACAAGGCGTTGCAGCAGCTGTTTCGCGGTCTGATTCGCCGCCAGGCGCGTTGCATCCGCATCGATCCTTACGCTAACGCCTTCATGCCCGATCCGCATGCAAAACCGTTGAAGTGGGCGGTGCATGATGTGACGGACATGAAGCCGGGTGTGGGCGAGCGCAAATGGGAAATCGATTCGCTGTGCTATCCGATTCGCCTTGCGCACAGCTATTGGCAGGCGACGGGCGATACCGAGCCGTTCGACGACGATTGGCGCGAAGCGATGCATCGGGTACTCAAGACCTTCCGCGAGCAGCAGCGCAAACAGGATAAAGGGCCGTATCACTTCCAGCGCACGTCGGAAGTGCCGACGGAAACGCAGATGCTCGCCGGCTACGGCAATCCCACGCGGCCGAACGGCATGATCCATTCGATGTTCCGTCCCTCCGACGACGCTTGCACGTATCCCTTGTTCGTGCCCGCGAATTTGTTTGCCGTGCTCAGCTTGCGCCAGCTCGCGCAGATGAGTCGTTCGCTGCACAAGGATGAGCCGTTCGCGGGCGAGTGCGAAGCGCTGGCCGCCGAAGTGGAGCAGGCTGTGCACAAAGACGGCCGCATGCATGATGCGGATGGCCGCGAATTCTGGGCTTACGAAATCGACGGTTTCGGCAATCAGCTTTTCATGGACGACGCCAATGTACCCAGCCTGCTCGGCCTGCCTTATCTAGGCTGCTGCGATCGCAACGATGCGCTGTATCGTCGCACGCGCGAGCTGGTGTGGAGTCCGCGCAATCCGTATTTCTTCCGCGGCAAGGCGGCTGAGGGCATCGGCGGTCCGCATGAAGGGCTGCGCATGATCTGGCCGATGTCGATCATGATGTACGCACAGACCAGCAGTGATGTTGCCGAAGTACGGCAATGCTTGAAGTGGTTGCGCGATACGGATGCCGGTAGCGGATTCATCCATGAGACGTTCGATCAGGATGATCCGACGCATTTCACGCGTAGCTGGTTTTCGTGGGCCAACACGTTGTTTGGGGAGTTGGTGATGGATGTGCAGCAGAGATATCCGGCTTTGCTGCGCGGGCGGATTTGATTTCTCGCATGACTCACCTTGCTTGCGAAATTCAGTCCCCTCCCAAGCGCCTCGCAACTGCTGCATTTCACCGCTCAAAATCGGCGGTTTCGTTATTTGTAGCGTGATATAGGCACATTTTTTCGAGCGTCGAGTTGCGCTGCAGTACCGTTTGACTCGCGCCGCTTTTGCGGATTTCTTTCTATCTTGAGTACACCCGTTTCACGCTGGAAAACGGGGCGAGCCTGGTGTTTCGAATTGCACCGCGGTGACGACACGCGGTGCATGCATGCGTGCAAGGCAAGCGGAAAATGCTGCGGCTGCATCGCAGTCATTACAAGAAATGGCGCAGCCTTAAATGACAGACGCGATAACGTTTGAAGCGTTCTTCGCCATGTATCTTCCGAATCGCGCTGAAAACGGCAGGTATTTGACCTTCGCTATGAATCCGAAACGTCATCAAGCACTGCCTTGATATCGACGACCGGCGTTCCATCGATCGCTTCGATGGGGCCGACGCGCAACCGCGGTCCGTCGATTTCCAAGACCGTCACCCGATGCAGCCCCAGAGGATTCGGCCGATGAGGCGAACGCGTAGAAAACACGCCGGTGAGAGGAGTCCGTGCATCACCGCGCGGGTGCACTTCCAGAATGCCGCGATCGGCCTGGTGCAGCCACGTGATCACGATGACGTCGTCGCCCTCGGCCATGCGATGCATGCACGCCGCGAATGCGGGCTCTATCGTTATCCACGCATCCGGGGCGCCTTCCGAACCTTGCCGCGGGGCATCTTTCGCGGCGCGAAGGCTCGACTGAATATGGCCAATGATCTGAAGCGAATGCGTCATCGTTGCGGCTCCTGCGGCGACCTGTGACGGTAAGGCTAGGGCATGGCGAGTCGGGTAGCGATGGCCGCGATGCTTCCTTAGGGATGCTCTGATCTATTCCACGCACCCGGCATGACGTCCAGAAGGCCCGCAGGGTGTGTTGCGTGGCACAGGGCAGACTGGCCGTCTGTTCAAGCCACGCGTTGACGGGTACGTGGAATAGATCAGAGCATCCCTAGATGCAATGCAATGTCGAGTTCAAGATTTACAGCATGCCCTGGTGAAACAAACTCCATGCCAGCGATACGGAGAACGTTCCCAACACGATCGATGCAAATCGCTGGGCGGTATCTGCATGGATCCATGCCAGCCTGCCGCTCCCCAGCGCAGCGCCGAAGGTTGTCCACAACAGTCCGATGGGAATAAGCAACGTGGTGAAAATCCCGATGGCGCCGAGGTAGGCTGGCCAGCTGGCGAATGCTGCTGCAGGAAAGATCGAGCCGGCAAACAAGACCGCTTTGGGGTTGAGCAGTGTCGCGATGAACAGTGTGCGCCATCCGATGGTTGCCCGTGGCGATGATTGGAACGGCATCGCCGTGCGCCACATGCGAAGCGCAAGATAAGCGACATACAGACAACTCGCGATGCGTACCAGCTTGGACAGCCAGCTAAGCGAGTGCCCAGCGTGCGCCAGGAAGCTTCCCCATAGCGTGATCGACACGATGTAGCCAGAAAGCTCGGCACACGTGAGCCATGCGGCACGCTGCACGCCTCGGCGCAGCCCAGCCGCCGCCAGCAACGTATTGGTGGGACCCGGCATGATCAACACGATGCCGACGCCCAACACGAACAGCCAGGTTGCGGATATCGGAAGCATCAGTGTCGGATAGAGAAGTCGGGACTATCCATTTAATACTATCTTTTGACATATCGTCGATGCGTTTTTTTGCGGCATGCCCCTCCGCTGCATCCGTACACGGCGGCGTGTTTTCTTCACAAACATTTCACGACATAAGCGGTGGGATCAATCCAGTAGCACGCTCATGAAGCCAGCACGGCAAAGTTGGCCCTTGGCCCGCTTTCATCGCTTGTAATAAGGGATAACATGCGGTGCTACTGCGCCATCCCGCGCACAGGGAAAAAAAACATTGCGGGTTATTAGGGGGAGCCGTGTTGAAGCGACCTATTCGGGCCGGCAGAGTGAGCAGTTTCGGGGGGGGCTTTCTGCTCCTCGCCAGCGTGCCTTTGCTCGCGAAACCTCCAACGGCAAGCACGGTTGCACAGGTTGATGCCTGGTCGAGCAGCGGTTACGTGATCGGCGCGCTGGTGCTGTTGCTGCTGATACTGGCTGCGTGGCTGGTGCAGCTGCAGTGGCGCTACCATCGGATGCAGGAAAAGATGAGCGCCAGTAAGCGCTTGCTCGATGACTTCTTCCAGCACTCCAACGTGGCGATGAAGGTCAAGGACAAGAGCGGTCGCATCACGCACATCAACGAGGCTGCCGTCAAACTCATGGGACGGCCCGCGAACGAGCTGCTTGGCAAGACGGTCGATGTGGTAGCCACCCCCGAAACTGCCTTGCTGATAAACAAGCATGACCATGAAGTAATGGAGGGGAAGCGCATCACGGCCTGCGAGGAACACGTCAGCTACCTGGGCGGCTCCTACACCTTGCTCACTACGCGCTTTCCCGTGACTGACGCACGCGGAGCCGTGGCCGGCATCGGCGTGATGTCGATGGATATCACGCAACGCATGCATATGGAACAGTCGTTGCGAATGGCCAAGGCGGAGGCCGAATCGGCCAATCAGGCTAAATCGTTGTTTCTCGCCAATATGAGCCATGAGCTGCGCACGCCACTCAACAGCATCATCGGCCTGAGCGAACTGACTTTTGAACAGGCCGAAGAGCGCGAGGACAACGAAACCGCCGAGATCATGCAGCGCGTCGTCAATGCCGGGCGTCACCTGCTGTCGTTGATCAACGACATTCTGGATATCTCGCGGGTAGAATCCGGGCGCATCGAACTTCAGGCCGAAGTCGTGCACGTGCGGACGCTGCTCGAAAGCGTGATCCATTCCATGGGCACGCTGGCCAGGGCCAACGGCAACAAGCTGCTGTTGGAGGTGGCACCTAACGTGGGCCTGGCCTCCATAGACGTAACCCGGCTGCGGCAGGTGTTGCTCAACCTCATCGGCAACGCTATCAAGTTCACCCGCAACGGCGAGGTGAAAGTGGCGGTATCCTGCCGCGACGATCAGTTGCATGTTGCCGTGTCGGATACCGGCATAGGCATGACCACGGAGCAAATGGAGCGCATTTTTGAGCCGTTCGAACAGGCTGACCGTTCCATCGCAAGACGCTTCGGCGGCTCCGGCCTGGGCCTTACCATCTCGCGGCAATTGCTGAGCCTGATGCGTGGCCGCATCGACGTGATGAGCGACATTCAATCCGGCAGCGTGTTTACCGTGACGTTGCCGGTAGGCGATGTCGACAACGCAGAGGCGCACCGCAAGTCGACCGCCAATGACAACGTGTCCGCTCGCGGGCGCAATCCCGTCGTGTTGGTGGTCGATGACGATTCCGATGCGTGCGAGCTGATCCGCAATGCATTGCAACGCGATGGTATCAACGTGGTGAGTGCCGCATCCGGGCATGAAGCCCTGGCGCTCACCCGCACGCTGCGACCCGCGGTGATGGTGCTGGACATCCTGCTGGGCGACATGAGCGGATGGGATGTGCTCGCTGCCATACGTGCCGATCCCGAGCATGCCGAGCTGCCGGTCATTCTCTGCACGGTGACGGACCCGGACCAGCGTACCGGCGTTTTAGGCGTGGTCGAACATCTCACGAAACCGTTCGATCGCGATCACCTGAGTCATCTGGTGCAGCGCTTCGTGGGTGATGCAAAGGGCAGCTCGCTGCTGGTGGTGGACGACGACGATTTCTATCGCGACTCGATCGCCAACCTGCTGCGTCAGGCCGGCCACCAGGTGGAGACCGCGCCCAACGGCGAGCACGCGCTGACCATCATGCGCAACCGTCCGCCCGATCTGCTGTTGTTGGACATGGTCATGCCCGGCATGGACGGCCTCGCAGTAATCGAGGCCATGCGCATCGATCCGGCGCTGGCGCCGGTGCCGATCATGCTGGTGACGGCGGCGGACATTACGCCCGAAATATCCCGAAGCTTGTACGAGCGCGCCGTGCTGCTGGTACGCAAGGGCGAGTCCGATGTCAAAGGCGTGGTCCAGCACGTCCACCAGCTGCTGGATCGGCTGAACATACCGGCGGACGAGCATCAGGTGAGACAAACCACATGACCACCCTACTCTACGTCGAAGACGAGGAAGACAACGCCTACATGCTGCGACGCCGGCTGGAGCGGCACGGCATTCACATGCGTCACGTCGAAGATGGTGAAAAGGCGCTGATCGACGCCGTGTGGAAACGCCCGGATGCCGTATTGCTGGACATCAACCTGCCCGGCATCAACGGGCTGGAAGTTCTGCAGAAACTGCGTGCCAATCCACTCACCAACGATGTCCCCGTGATCGTACTTTCTGCCCACGTGATGGAGGACGACATCCTCAATGCGATGCAGGCGGGTGCGAATGCTTTCGTTCCCAAGCCGATCGATTTTCCGAAGCTGCTCGATACCTTGCAGCGCGTGATCAAGCACGACAATGGGGAGGACAGCAGGCCGTGAGCCCGGATGCTCGTGTTCTGATCGTGGACGATGACGAAAGCAGCCGTTTCATGCTGCGCAAGCGGCTCAAGCAATTGGGCTTTCAACACGTGGCCGAAGCGCGCGACGGCGAAGCCGGGCTTGCCGAAGCACTGCGGCAGCCGCCCGACATCATGTTGCTGGATGTGATGATGCCCGGCACCGATGGCGTGACGGTGTTGCGCACCATGCGCGAGCACGAAGATCTGCGCAATATTTCCGTGCTGATGATTTCGGCCCACGACACGATGAATACCGCCGCCCAATGCATCGAGCTGGGTGCGGAGGATTACCTGGCCAAACCCGTCGTGATGCCGCTGTTGCGTGCACGCATTGCCGCCGTGATGGAGCGTCGTCGCCTGCGCGCCGTCGAGCACGCCTTTCTATCTCATTTCGATGCACAAACCGGCCTGCCCAATCGCGCCGCACTGGTCGAACGCACCGAACGCATGATGGCCTCCGGACGGCCCTTGGCGCTGGTGGCGGTGGCCTGTAACAACCACGCCAACGTCGCGCTTGGCATGGATGAAAGCCAGGCCGCGGCCTTTCTTCGCACACTCGCCGCACACGTGACAACACGATGGGAACAGGTCGACACCGTCGCGCGCATCGCCGAAGACATGCTGGGCTGGCTGGTGCCGGACACACAATCGGACCAACAACTGATTCTTGAAGTACAAGCCGCGCTCGGCATGACGCAGCAGACACCGGCACCCGCACTCAGCTCGGTGCATGCACTCACCGCCAGCGTCGCCCTATGGTCTCCCGAAGGTGCACCGATCGAAGCCGCCGAGTTGTTGCGGCTGGCCATGAACGAAGCGTCCCGTATCGACGCCTTGGCCGACGAGCGCGTGCTGCTGGCCGACCCGACTTTACGCACGCGCACGCGCACGGCGCTGCTTATCCATCAACAACTGGAAGAAGGTCTTGAACGCGGCGAGCTTGAGCTGTACTTCCAGCCGATATTTGCCGTTCAAGACGATCCGCGCCCGGTCGGCGCTGAAGCGTTGCTGCGCTGGAATCATCCGCAACGCGGCGTGCTCGCGCCGGGTGCATTTCTCGATGCCATCGAGCACACGCCACTCATGAGCCGCATCGACGCATGGGTGATGGAACAAGCCATCGCCAGTCTCCAGACGTGGAGCCCGAACCTGGCACCCACGTTCCGCCTGCACGTGAACATCACTGCACGCAGCCTGGCATCGGGCCGACTGATGGACATTCTCACCGTCAACCTGTCCGAATCAGTGCGCGCGCATCTGGCGGTGGAACTTACCGAACGCCTTTACGTATCGGATGTACCCTCGTGCGTCAGCGCCCTGCAATCCTTGCGCGCGCTGGGCGTGCATGTCGCGCTGGACGATTTCGGCACCGGCTTCTCATCACTGAGCCACGTAAGCCTATTGCCCTGCGACACCATGAAGATCGACCGCAGCTTCGTCACCGGCATCGGCGGCAACGAACAAATGCGCCGCCTGCTCGAATCCATGGTCGCCATGGCCCGCTCGCTGGGACTGACGGTAATCGTGGAAGGTGTCGAGCACGCTGATGAGTTGAGCGTGTTGCGCGAACTTGGCTGTCCGTATGTGCAGGGTTATTTGCTAGGGCAGCCGCGGCCGGAGGTGGAGTTTTTGGAGCATTTGCATTGAGGGTTGTTGAGCAATGCCGTGCTAAACACCTCACTCCCCTGCCGCCCAAACGGGCAGATGGCCATCAGAAACATGGATGACACTCCGCCGCCCCTGGCGCTGTGTACGCCTCGCCTTTGCCACCTTTCTCATCGAGCACTCGAAGGCACGCCATAAATCCCAATGAATCCGGCCACTTATCACCCCCACTAATGGCATTTGGATCGAGACAAATTTTTCGTTTACAGTCGGGCGATGGCTGGCATGCCCTCAAGGCCGCCGACCGTACTGGGTGAGATGTGCGTCTGCGTTCGGCCGGGGTTGTTCCCGCAAGTTTTCGCTGGCGCCTCTGCTTGATATGACAACGAGAAAATTCGGGGAGTAGCGGCGATGGTGTCACGGCGAAGGTTCTTGCAGGGCTTGGGTGCGGCGGCTGCGTTGGGCGGGCCATTGCCGGCGTTCGCGCGATTGGCGGATGGGCCCGATGCAGCGCAAAAGGCTGCCAGTGGTGCGGCGGCCAAGGCGGGCGGTGTATCGAAGTATGTGGACGTGTTTGTAGGCACCGGCGGGCATGGGCATACGTATCCGGGTGCGACGCTGCCGTTCGGCATGGTGCAGTTGAGTCCGGATACCAACGACACCGGCTGGGATGCGTGTTCGGGTTATCACCAGAACGATGGCTCGATCATGGGCTTTTCGCATACGCATCTGAGCGGTACCGGCGCGTCGGACATGCTGGATGTGCTGGTGATGCCGGCGCAGGGCGAAGTGCTGGTGCAGCCGGGCGATCGCGGATTGCCTAACGTGAACTATCGCTCGCGTTTCGATGGTGTGACGCCTACGGAACCGCCGCTTACCGAACACAGCAAGGCGCATCCGGGGCGTGGTTATCGTTCGCGCTTTACGGCAGAGCATGCGCGCCCTGGCTATTACGGCGTGCATTTGATCGACAACAATATTTTTGCCGAGCTGACAACGACGCTGCGCGCAGGTATGCATCGCTACACGTTCCACAATGCCGGCAGCGGGCATTTGTTGGTGGATTTCGCACACGGCTATCACTTCGATTCCAAGAATCCTCTCAAAGTGAGTGATGTGGAATTGCGCGTGATCGGCAGCGACACGCTGGTCGGCGGTCGTCGCGCGTATGAATGGGCGCCGGGTCGTTATATTTATTTCGCGCTGAAGGTGTCGCGGCCGTTCTCGCAGGCCACGTTGTATTCGGAAGACGTGGCGGCGCCCAGCGGTACGGGCGAGCTCAAGGGCACGCATCTGAAGGCGGCGCTGCATATCGAGGACGTCGCCAAAGAACCGTTGCTGGTGAAGGTGGGCATTTCTGCTGTCGATATCGAGGGCGCATTGCGCAATCTCGATACGGAAATGCCGGGTTGGGAGTTCGATCAAATCAAACAGGCGGCGGCGGAAGCGTGGGAGCGCGAGCTCAGCCGCATTCGCGTGGAGTCGTCCTCGCCGCGCACGCTCAAAGTGTTCTACAGCTCGCTGTATCACACCATGCTCGCGCCCACGCTGTTCAGTGACGTGGACGGCCGTTATCGCGGCATGGACCTGGGCATTCACCAGCTGCCGCAAGGACAGAACAACTACAGCACGTATTCGCTATGGGATACCTATCGCGCGCTGCATCCGCTGTATACGTTGTATCAAGCCGATCGCGTGCCGGATCTGGTCAATGGCCTGGTGCGCATGGCAGCGGAAAGCCCGGAAGGTCCGCCGGTATGGCCGCTGCAAGGCGTGGAAACCGGTTGCATGATCGGCTACCACTCGGCGGTCGTACTCGCCGAAGCGCAAGCGAAGGGCTTCACCGGTATCGACTATGCGCGTGCGTGGCCGATTTATCGCAAGCGTGCGATGGATGACGATTACCGCGGCCTGACGTATTACCGCAAGCTCGGTTATATCCCCAGCGACAAGGAAGCCGAGGCAGCCAGCAAGACGCTGGAATACTCCTACGACGATTGGGCGGTGTCGCACCTGGCAGATGCCGCCGGTGAAAAAGAATTGGCCGAAACGCTGCGTCGCCGCTCGCGCAATTATCGGAACGTGTTCGATACCAAGATGAACTTCATTCGTCCGCGCGACGAGAAGGGCGCATGGCTGGAACCGTTCGACCCCCGCGGCATGGGCCATTCGGACCAGTGGCGCGACTTCACGGAATCCAATTCATGGCAGGCCACCTTCCTCAACCAGCACGACCTGTATGCGTACATGGGTTTGTTCGGCAGCCAGGATGTGTTCGAGCGCAAGCTGGACGAGCTGTTCACCACCAGCCCCAAGCTTCCGCCCGATTCACCGCCGGATATTGCCGGCATGGTCGGGCAGTACGCGCACGGCAACGAGCCGAGCCATCACGTGGCCTATCTCTATGCGTATACCGGCGCGCACTACAAGACGCAGGCCCGCGTGCGCATGCTGCTGGACACAATGTATCCGCCCGATCCCGATGGCCTGGCCGGCAACGAAGATTGCGGCCAGATGAGTGCGTGGTATGTGATCAGCGCGCTGGGTTTGTATGCGGTCGATCCGGTGAGCACGAACTATATCTTTGGCAGTCCAGTGTTGGATCACGCGGAAATTGCGCTGCCGGGGGATCGCAAGCTGGTGATTCGCACGTTCAACAATGGCCCGAGCCGTCCGTATATCAAGTCGGTGACGTGGAACGGCTCGCCCTGGACGAAGAGCTGGATCAGCCACGCAGAATTGGCCGCGGGTGGCGTGCTGGAATTTCATATGTCGGAGACGCCGAATGAGCAGTTCGGGTCGAAGCTGGAAGATCGGCCGCCGGCGTTTGGTAAATCGGCAAGTAATGTGATTGCGTTGTAAGAGCGTTGCTCCCTCCCCTGCTACACGTAGGGGAGTGGGTAGTTGCCGGCGACATGCTCTTCTCGTTTAGCCATCCAAATTGTCGATGCAGGCCACTTGCTTGATGTTTGAGGCCATTTCCGCACGCGATGCTTCTCACGCATGAACTTCATAGCAAACTAAGCGCACTAAGGTCTTGCATCGCATGTGGGGCGATGCAAGGTGGCGTGAACCCAGCATGTCACCATCGGATCAGTTTCCTGCACTCCCTCCAAGAAGGGAACCTGATCCTTGAAGCCCCGGCAACCAGTCCCCGGTTGTCGGGGCTTCATTCTTTCCAGCATTCGCATTGCATCGGTTTCATGGCAAAAAAGGCCGCGGATGCGGCCTTCTTTGTTGACACCGGAATGTTTGGAGTCCGTCATTCCGGCGAAGGCCGGAATGACGGTGCGGGGTAATGCAACCTCCAGCAAAGTTGATCTCTCACCCTAACCCTCCCCCGGAGGAGAGAGGGAATGGGTATGAGGCCAGCATCAAGTTCCGGTCGACAGTAACCGCGCCCGATACTTGCTCGGCGACTCACCCGTCCAACGACGAAACGCACGTGTCAGGTTTGCGGGATCCGCATAGCCCATCCGCACCGCAATCTCATCCATGCGCAACACCGGATTCAACACATCGCGCAGCACGGCATCTTTGCGCGCATCGTCGACTAGGCTGCGGAAATTGAGGCCCAGGCGCTGCAGTTTGCGCTTCAAGGTGCGGCTGGACATGCATAGCATCTTGGCAGCCTCTTCGATGCTCGGATAACCGGTGCGTTCGTGGCCTTGCAAAAGATCCATCACGCGCACGACCAGATCGTCCGAACGGCGCAGGCGTGCACGCTCGCGTTCGCATTGGGCCTTGATGTAACGCAAAGTGGAGGCGTTGGCGTTGCCCAGTGGCGTGTCCAAATCTGCAGCGGGAAAACGGATCAGGCTGAGATTGGTTTCGAAACGAGTCGTCACCACGCGTTTGCGGTAACGCGCGTAGTGCAACGGCTCCGGACCGCGATGCCAGATTTCCATGCCGGATAGCGGATGTTGGGCAAGTTGCTCGCACAGGCGCGTGGTCATGGTGATCAGGCGATCGACGGCGCAGAAGCGCATCGGTGCGCGTGAGGCGAGGTCATGCACGATGAGTTCCGTGAAGCCATCGCGTTCGGTCAGGCGCAAGTTGAAGGTGGTCGTACGCAGGTCGAGAAAGTTCGTCCACAGGTCCAGCGCATCGCGCAGCGTGGCGCAACTCATCAAGCCGTAGCCGAGCATGCCGTGCCACGTGACCGTGCTGTGCAGGCCAATCTGGTAGCCGATGCCGGGATCGTTGGTGAGGCGCACGGCATTGGTGAGCAGCAGCGCGTCCTGGTGGGTGGTAAGACGGCCGCTGTCTTCCAGTTGCTCGTCGCCAATACCGGTACCGGCCAGTGCCTGTTCGCGAGTGATGCCCTTCTGCTCGAGCAGTTGTAGCAAGGCCACGGCGTATTCCACGTGGACATCGTCTTTGTACAGCTTGTGCATACGTCTACCCCACAAAAAAGTGCAATCGCGGTTGAGTCTTATCGGTAAGCAGCGGCAGCGGCCGGTCGAGCGTGGCGTGCATCCACACGCCGCAGGTATCCAGTTCGCGCAGCAGGCGGCTGGCTTCGCCGGCCACGACCAGTTGGTCGGCGGTCTTGCGGCCGCACTGTTCGATCGGTGCGTTGAAATACCAGTCGATCGCTTGTTCCAGGTCGCGCCGTTGCAGTTGCGCGGCATCGAGCACGCTGAGCAATTCGTCGACGAAGTGCTCCCACGAAACGCGCACGCCGCGGCGTAACCAACGTCGGCACAAGTCGGTTTCGGTCATGCCCAGGCAACCGGCCAGTCGCATGCACGACACGGTGCCGGTGGCCGGATCGTGGATGTCGGCCAGGAATTGGAGAAATTCGGTGGCGACCCTGCTTTTGCCTGTTGCCATGAGCGCTTGTCCGCCGGCACCCCGACGGCGCCGCACGAGGCCACCTTGGAGCAGGACTGTGCAGGAAATTTGGAGATTCTGTGGAATCGACCGGTTGCGCTTGCAACGGTCCGGACAACCGGCCCTAATGACAAAGGGGACAACCGTACTTATTTGCTCACGCCATGCGACCTGGGCTCACCGCCAAGCTTTTCCTTGCGATGCTTGCCGTCGCCTTGTTTGCCGTGCTCGCCATGGGCGTCGCATCGCGCCGCAGTTTTAACCAAGGTTTTCTCGGTTATCTCACCGAGCAGGAAACCGAGCGCATGCAAAGCGTGGCCAGTTCGCTTGGCACCGCTTATCAAAAACATGGCAGCTGGGATTTCTTGCGCAACAATCCGCGCGCCTGGATGGAGGTCATGCGGCAAGGTCATTTCGCCGGCATGCCGGCGCCGCGGAACCTTGCCGATCCGGGACCGCCCGATCTTGCGCCGCCCGATGCGCCGGACGACCAACCGCCACCGGATCAAGGGCCGCACGGTCCAGATCAATCGCCGCCGGGCCAATCGCCACCGCATTCGGGCGATCATCCGCCAGGCAATCACCAACCGCCCGATCGACCGGGACCGCCGGCGTTGGATCGCATGCGCGGGCCCAGTTCCGTGTCGGATCTCACCGGCGCCGATTTTCGTTTTGCATTGTTGGATGCGCAGCACCAACTTCTGTTCGGCAACCCGAATGCCGTGACGGCTGCACATGCCTTGAAACAGGCGATCGTGGTGAACAGCCGCACCGTCGGCTGGCTGACGATGCTGCCTTTGCGCGACGTCACCGAGACCGGCGATCGACGCTTCCAACAGCAGCAGTACATGGTCGGCTGGATTATCGGTTTCCAGGCGCTGGTGCTGGCAGCACTCATGGCGGTATGGCTGGCGCGCACGCTGCTCACGCCCGTGCACCGCATTGCCAAGGCCACCCACGCATTGGCCAGGGGCGACTACACCATGCGCGTGGAAACACGTTCACGCGATGAACTTGGCCAGCTCGCGCGCGACTTCAATCAGCTGGCGGTGGTGCTGGACAAGAATGAGCGCACGCGCCGCCAGTTCGTCGCCGACATATCGCATGAGCTGCGCACACCGCTAGCGATCATCCGCGGCGAACTCGAAGCGCTGGAAGATGGCGTGCGCCGTTTCGACAATGACGCCATCGCATCGTTGCAAAGCGAAGTAGGCCTGCTCAGCAAATTGATCGACGATCTCTACCAACTCTCGCTGGCCGACGTCGGCACCATGATCTACCGCAAGGTCGCGGTGGATCTGTGCAAGCAGTTGGAGAATGTCGCCGATACGTTCCGCGATCGCTTCCGTCGCGCGGACATCGATCTGCAGCTGAGCCTGCCCTCCTCGCCTGTACTGGTGAATGCGGACGAAGGGCGCCTGCAGCAGTTGTTCGTCAATCTGTTCGAGAACAGTGCGCGCTATACCGATGCGGGCGGTGTGCTGCGCGTCAGTTGCCGGGCGATGGCCGACAGCGCCGTGGTCGATCTGATGGATTCTGCGCCGGGCGTAGACGTGGCCAACTTGCCGCGCTTGTTCGAACGTTTCTATCGCACGGAAGGCTCGCGCAATCGCGCCAGCGGCGGTGCCGGTCTGGGTTTGGCGATTTCGCGCGCCATCGTCGAAGCGCACGGCGGTACGATCGATGCGCATCCGTCGCCGCTCGGCGGTTTATGGCTCACCCTACGCCTGCCGCTGGAGAATGCATGACATGGAGAGCACATCGCAGGCGCTCGCGCGCATCCTGATCGTGGAAGACGAACCGAAGCTGGCCGCGTTGGTGGGCGATTACTTGCGCGCGGGCGGTTATGAGTCGAGCTGGGTGGCGGATGGTCGCGAAGCGGTTCCCGCGGTCAAGGCCAGCCAGCCGGATCTGGTGTTGCTCGACCTGATGCTGCCGGGGCGCGACGGCCTGGATATCTGCCGCGAATTGCGCAGTTTCAGCGACGTGCCGATCATCATGCTCACTGCACGCGTGGAAGAGATCGACCGCCTGCTCGGGTTGGAACTCGGCGCGGACGATTACATCTGCAAGCCGTTCAGCCCGCGCGAAGTGGTGGCACGCGTGAAAGCGATTCTTCGACGTGCGCGCGGCAACAGCGAGCAAATCAGCAGCGTTGCGCTGCGTATCGACGAGGCCACGCACAGTGCGGTTTTCCGTGGCGTACTGCTGGAACTGACGCCGGTGGAATTTCGTCTGCTGAAAACATTGGCCGCCAATCCCGGCCGCGTCTTTTCACGCGACCATTTGCTGGATAACCTCTACCTCGATCATCGCGTGGTCACCGACCGCACGGTCGACAGTCACATCAAGAACCTGCGTCGCAAAATGGAACAGGCTGCACCCGGGCAAGATCCGATCCGTTCGATTTATGGAGTAGGCTACAAGCTGGAAATCGAGTGACGACAGCGCCGTTTGCACGGAAGATCCTCACGAGGTGTACATCATGCGCAGTGATGTTCTGATTGTTGGAGCAGGTCCAACCGGTTTGGTGCTGGCGTTGTGGCTGACCAAGCTGGGTGTCGACGTCCACATCATCGACAAAACCTCCACGCCGGGCACTACGTCTCGCGCACTGGCCGTGCAGGCGCGCACGCTGGAGCTTTATCGCCAACTCGATCTGGCCGATGCCGTTGTAACAAAAGGCCATAAAGTGCCCGCGGTGAATCTGTGGGTGAGGGGTGAAAAGAAAGCACAGGTGCAGTTCGGATCGCTTGGCTCGGATCTCACGCCGTTTCCGTTTCTGCATATCTTTCCGCAGGATCAGCACGAGCGCTTGCTGATCGAACGACTCGAACAGTTGAACGTTTCGGTACAACGGCAAACCGAGTTGCTGGGCTTCGTCGACGATGGTGAACGGGTGGCCGCGCGCCTGCGCGGTCCCGATGGTGTTGAGCAGGAATGGGAAGCGCCTTATCTCGTCGGCTGCGATGGCGCGCGTTCGAAGGTACGCGAAACCTGCGGCACCGGTTTTCCGGGCGGCACGTACAAGCAGGTGTTCTATGTGGCGGACGTGGAAGCCGCCGGTGCATCGCTGGATGGGCAATTGCATGTCGATCTGGATGAGGCGGATTTTCTGGCGGTGTTTCCGCTGGCCGGCGAAGGCAACGCGCGCCTGATCGGCACCGTTCGCGACGAACGGGCGGAACACGCCGAGACACTACGCTTCGAGGACGTGAGCGCACGCGCCATCACGCATTTGAAAGTCGATGTAAAACAGGTGCATTGGTTCTCCACCTATCGCGTGCATCACCGCGTGACCGAACACTTCCGCAAGGGCCGCGTGTTTTTGGCGGGCGATGCGGCGCATATCCATAGTCCTGCCGGCGGACAGGGCATGAACACCGGCATTGGCGATGCCATCAACCTGGCGTGGAAACTCGCAACCGTATTGAACGGCCAGGCACCCAACAGCTTGCTCGACAGTTACGAAGCGGAGCGCATCGGTTTTGCGCATCGCCTGGTCGCCACCACCGATCGCGTCTTTACGCTAGCGACTGCGGAAGGCCGTGTGGCCGATATCGTACGTACGCGGCTGGTGCCGACGTTGCTGCCGGCGATTCTGCACTTCGAAGGTGCGCGCGAGTTTCTGTTCCGCACCGTCTCGCAGATCACCTTGAATTATCGCGATGGCCCGTTGAGCGAAGGCACTGCCGGCGAAGTGCGCGGCGGAGATCGCCTGCCCTGGGTGGCTGTGAACGGCAACGACAATTTCGCCAGTCTCGCCGCCATGGACTGGCAGGTGCACGTATACGGCAATGCAAGCGACGCCTTGTGCGAGTGGTGTGCGTGTCACGCCATGCCGCTGCACGTGTTCGACTGGCAACCGCAGCACGAGGCCGCGGGTTTTGCGCGCCATGCGCTTTACCTGATCCGTCCGGATACGTATGTCGCCTTGGCGGATGCCTCGGGAAAACCCGAGGCCCTAGACATCTATTTGACCTCCCGAGGCATTAAGCTCCCTGTGTCGCGCGCGATGCCTTCCGCCCATTTCGATAGCGCGGCGGTCAGGGGAACTCCATGAATCCTGAAGAATCCATGCGCACCAAAGGGTCCGCATCGGCCCACGACGAGGCCGTGGGCGCGTATACCAAGGCTGCAGGCATCGTCGCCGCGGTCGCCGGCTGGGCGCTCGGCATGTACACCGGCTTCAATCTGCTGGTGCCGCTGGTCGCCACGGCCATCATCTGGCTGGTGGTTCGCAAGCTCTTCGGCAAACCGAGGCAAGGCGTGGTCGCCCCGTTCTGCGTGCAGGCAGGACACCTGGTGTGGTTCGTGGTGTTGACGGCGATCAGCCGCGACGTGGTCAATCCGAACCTGATCGATATCGCCTGGCTGACGATCGGATTGACGTGGCTGTGGCTGAAGCCGGGCAAGCTGGCTTTGTGCGTGTTGGCGGTATATCAGTTGCTCGCCTTGCCCTACGACCTGATGCAGTTTTCGCAAATGGACTTTGGCAGCGCTGCCAACAAGACCTTGCTGGTGCATATGGTCTGGCGCGTGCTGGCGTTGTTTTACATGGGCAGGTTGTATTACCGGATGGGTAAGCCGAAGGCGGATGTGAAGTCTTGAGTGCATAGGCTGGGATGACCATCCCAGCATAACGAGCGCATCGATAGCTGGGATGGTCGTCCCGGCCTGCACAATTTAATCGGCAAGCGCGGATCGCGGTTTTTTTCACTGCATCCTTGCAACCATTTCGCGCATCGCCGCATCTCTTCTCCTGTTGCACATGCACCGGCTGCCTTTTCGCTTGCGGCTGGAGCTCGATTTGCCCAACGGAGAGATCATCATGCGCTACGCACTATGCGTCGTGGCGGGGCTTGCTGCGTCCTGCTCTGCCCATGTTTCACCGCGGCACTATGTGGATTTCGTCAATGACAGTCCGGATTCCGTCGTTTCGCTAAGCGTGGCGAGGCCGGGCAATACCGACTGGAAACGGCTGCGCCTCGACGGCACTTTCAATGGCCGATATCTCGAAGGCGGATACATCGGTGACGCCATGGTGGCCCTGCCGGATGGACAGGGCTGCATGTATGACGTGCTGGTCGAGTTTGCGCATCAGAGAGCCTTGCTGATCAGCGCGGTGAACGTGTGCAAAGTTCAGCGGCTGCACATCGGCCACGCGTGGCAGCAGGCGAATCTGCATACGACTTGACGGCGGTTACACCGCCGCAACGATGCGTCCTGCTGCGGCCAGCACTGCGGCTCGTGCGTCGGCATCCTTGGCTGCGTTTTCGTAGTACGCCGTTACCAGCAGCGGTTTGCGGATGGACGGCCAGATGATGGCGACGTCGTTGGTTTGTATATCGCTGCGGCCGGTCTTTTCGCCGAAGCGCCAGTCGGCCGGCAAGCCTGCGCGCACGAGGTTTTTGCCCGTGCTGGTGGCGAGCATCCATGTCGTCAGTTGCTTGCGCGACGTTTCGGACAAGACATCCTCCAGCATCAGCTTGTGCAGATTCGCCAACATCGCGTTGGGCGTGGTGGTATCGCTGACGTGATCGGGGCTGGGTCGATTGAGTTCAGGTTCGATATGGTCCAAACGCGTGAGGGTGTCGCCCAACTGCCGTGCGAAGTTCGTCACCACCGAAGGGCCGCCCAGGTGTGCCAGCAGCACGTTCGCGGCAGTGTTGTCGCTCAACGAAACGGCCGCGCCGCACAGCTCGGCTATCGTCATGCCAGGTGGACCGACGTGCTGGCTTGCAATGGGCGCGTATTCAAGCAGCGCGTCCTTGCCGAAAACAAGGCGACGATCCAGCTGCTCCCTGCCCTGATCGACACGCGACAACACCGCCGCCGCAAGCAGCATCTTGAAAGTGCTGCACATAAGAAAACGTTCGTCGGCGCGATGGCCCGCGCGACGTCCATTGCCGGTATCCAGGATCGCTACGCCGAGCTTTCCACCGTATTGCTGTTCCAAGGCTGCCAGTTGTGCGTCGATGTCTTTCGGCTTTGCCAGCGACAGCGACGGACGGAGTCCGAGCGCGACTGCGCCCACTGCGATGCCTTTGAGCACACTGCGACGATCCATGATGCGTTCTCCTCGATGTGGGGTCGCTGATGCTAGCGGCGGACCCGGCGGTCCGACGGTCTAAGTTCGGGCGAAATCGGGGCAGCGTATTGGCCTGTCGTGGCACCGCACGATTGGCTCTTGCACTGTCGCCGCCGACGGTTTGAATGGGTGCATTCATTGCAGCGGGAGATTTGCATGCGCATTGCCGATGCCGGTCGTGTGGTATTCGCCCTGGCCTTTGTGGCGTTGGGCTTGCTCAGTTTGGTCTCGCAAGACTTTGCCTCGGTGTGGCAGCCGGTGCCCGATGGCATGCCTGGGCGCGCGTTTCTTGCGCTGCTTTCAGGCGCCGTGATGGTGATAGGCGGTGCAGGTCTGCTGATGCAGCGCATGCGGGTGCCCGCTTCGTTCGCGATGATGGTGTATACCCTGCTGTGGTTATTGGCTCTGCATGTGCCCCGCGTGGTCATGGCGCCGTTGCATGAGGTCACTTGGGGCGGTTGCGCTGAGATCGTCATGCTGGTGGCAGCGAGCTGGGTGCTCTATGCATCCGCGGCAACATCCGACGACAAGCCTTACGTTGCTCCGCTCAGCGGCGCGCATGCCATACGGGTGGCGCGTGTTGCGTTTGCGATGGCGCTACCGCTGATCGGGTTGGAACATCTCGTCTACGCCAAAGAAACCGCCGACATGGTCCCTGGCTGGTTGCCTTACCGCATGGGCTGGGCGTGTTTCACCGGCGTCGCGCATATCGCGGCAGGCTTGGCGATCGCGCTGAACGCGTTACCGCGACTCGCTGCCACGCTTGAAGCGTGGATGATGGGGGCGTTCACCGTATTCGTATGGATTCCCATGGTGATGGCCACGCCATCGCAACGGTTTGCGTGGACGGGGTTGATGATTTCTTCGGTGATTACCGCGGCGGGGTGGGTTATTGCGGAGTCGTATCGGGAGGTGCCGTGGTTTTCTTTCAGCCGGTCGCAGAATCGAATGATCAAACTGGCAACTCGATAATTCGTCCGAAACAAGCCCCTCTCCCGAAGGGAGAGGGATTCACTCAGGAAGCGATTGTTCCTCAGACCGTTCGCGCCGCCTCAAACAAGAACCATACGCGCCGCTCCGCCTCGTCGATCCAGTTCTCAAGCAAACTGGCCGTTGCGACATCCTTGTACTCATCGCAAAGATCATGCGTCTTGCGCATGTAATCCGCTACACGCGCATTGTCTTCGCGCAATTCGGCCAGCATGTCCTGAGGCGTCACGAAATCCGCATCGTTGTCGGACAACCGCTGGTGGCGGGCGATGTCGCCGATCGAACGCAGCGTGGTGCCGCCGAGCTTGCGCACGCGTTCGGCAATCGGATCGGTGATGGCGTAGATCTCGTCGGAGTGTTCATCCAGCAGCAAGTGGTAATCGCGGAAGTGCGGGCCGCTCATGTGCCAGTGGAAGTTCTTGGTTTTGAGATACAAAGCAAATACGTCGGCCAACAGCGTATTGAGTTCGGCCGAGATGTCGCGGCGGGCGTTTTCACCCAATGCACTGGGGGTTTTCAGCGGGCTTTTGCGTAGTTGCTTGGCTTTGTCGGCCTTGTCGGCCTTGCTTGCTTTGGGCATGGCGGTTTCTCTCCTTGCAGGTGGGGTGGTTGTTCGAGAGATCAGCTGGCAGTAGCAGGTTTGTGACCATAGGCCAGCGGGCTTGTCCAGGCAACCGCTCAAACGGGGTAGCGGCATACCTCGCTGTCACCTTTCATGGCTAGACTGCTGGACAGTCTTGGGGAGAGATCGTCGCCCGTCATGACGGAAGTTTCAGCGAACCCTTTGAAAAAGCCCGCTTTGCTCGCCGCTGGCGTCGGAGCCCTGGGTGTGGTGTTCGGCGATATCGGCACCAGTCCGCTGTATACCTTCAAGACGGTGTTGGACATGACCGGCGGCGACACGCCGCAGACGATCTTCGGCGTGATTTCGCTGTTGATCTGGACGCTGATCATGGTCACGTCGATCAAATATGCCGGCTTTGCCATGCGCATCGACAACGACGGCGAAGGCGGCATCCTGGCCTTGATGGCCTTATTGGGCGTGAAACACCGCAAGCGGCCTGCGATCGTTGCGGCCGGTCTTTTCGGCGCAGCGCTGATTTACGGCGACGGCACCATCACGCCAGCCATTTCGGTACTGTCGGCGCTGGAAGGTTTGAACATCGCCACGCCTTCGTTGCAACACTATGTATTGCCTTTGACCGTGGTCATTCTGCTGGCGTTGTTCGCGGTTCAACCGATGGGCACGGCGCGCATCGGCCGTGCATTCGGACCGATCATGGCGTTGTGGTTCGTCACCATGGCGGCGCTCGGGCTCTGGGGCATCGCCAAGCATCCGGGCATTCTGTGGGCGCTCAATCCCTATTACGCGTTGCATTACCTGCTGTACGGCGGCAGCGGCGCGTTTATGGTGCTGGGCGGCGTGTTTCTGTGCGTGACCGGCGCGGAAGCGTTGTATGCCGACATGGGGCATTTCGGCGCGGGACCGATCAAGCTGGCATGGTCCGCGCTGGTGTTTCCGAGCCTGGTGCTCAATTACGCGGGACAGGGGGCGATCGTGCTGGCCGGCGAGTCGATGCAGGGCAATATTTTCTATCGCTTGTGCCCTGCCCCGCTCACCTTGCCGTTGATCGTGCTGTCGACGATCGCCACCATCATTGCCAGCCAGTCGATCATCACCGGCGCGTTTTCGATGACTCGCCAAGCGATTCAACTCGGTTGGATGCCACGCCTGCGCGTGTCGCAAACTTCCGAGGAAGGTTACGGGCAGATCTACGTCGGCGCAGTGAACTGGCTGTTGATGCTGGTGACGATCGGGCTGGCATTGGGCTTTCGCAAATCGGACAACCTGGCCGGTGCTTATGGCATCGCGGTATCGGCAACCATGCTGATGACCACGGTGCTGCTGTTCATCGCCATGCGGGAGATCTGGAAATGGAACCTGGCCGCCAGCGCGATCGTGGCGGGCGTGTTCCTTATCGTGGACAGCTCCTTCTTTGCGTCCAACATGATGAAGCTGCTGGAAGGCGGCTACGTACCGCTGCTGCTGGCCGCGCTGGTATATCTGGTGATGTATATCTGGCGCCAAGGCATCGTGGCGGTGGCCGCGCGGATCGGTGAAGATCCGGTTCCGGTCGACGTGTTTCTGGATGAGCTTGCACGAAACGGTATCGCCCGCGTGCCCGGCACGGCGGTATTCCTGACCCGTGCCAAGGCCACGACGCCACCGGTGATGCAGTGGTACGTCAAGCACAGCAAGTCGCTGCACCAGCGTGTGCTGGCGGTGACATTGGACATTGCTTCCACACCGTGGGTATCGGCCAAGCATCGACTCGCCATGTCCGAGATTGGCCCGAATTTCTGGTCCATCACCGCCAACTACGGCTTTATGGAACGTCCGGACATGCCTGCCCTGATGGCGCAAATTGCCACTCATGGCTGCCCCATTCATCCCAACGAACTGACCTATTTCGTCGGCATGGAGAAAATTGTTCCGCGCGAAGACGGTCACGGCGTGCCGCGTTGGATCCGCGCGGTGTTCGCCGTGTTGCTGCGCAACTCAACCCGGGTAACCGATTACCTGCGCATTCCCGCTTATCAAGTCGTGGATATCGGCCGGCAAATTTCGATTTAAATGATTTAAGCCGGCTTTTTCTTCACATGACTCCATGCAGCGCCTGAACACACAGGCGCTTGCTGCCGCTTTTCCCTTGTTTTTATCTGGCATGTTCTTTGCTCATTGCCATTAACCGGCATGGCATGTGTGGCTTTTCAGTATTCACACATGCACAGCGGCGACGCTAATGAGCGCCAGCAGAAAGGAGGGGTACAGCCATGTTGACGATAACGAGTCTTGATGTTCGATAGCGACGATCGCTTTGGCGATGTCGTCCCTCGCGTCGCTGCCGCGTGCATGCGCAGCGCGTTGTCGAAGCCGGTCGGTGTTGGAATTTTCTGATGCATCTGAACATCGAGACACTCGCGCTCATCAACGGTGGCCAGGCGTTGGTACTGGCGTTGATGCTCTGGTTCGGCACACGCGACGGCAGCAATCGTGCGGTCGAAGGATTGCGCCTGCGCGCAGCGGCGCTGCTGCTGGAAGCCGGTGGCGATTTCATACTGGCGTTCGATTTCAAGCTTTCGCAGCTATCCGTACTGCTGCTGGGCAATACGCTCAATCTCTCGGCGCAGGCGCTCACCATCGTGGCACTGCGCATGGTGCTCAGCCGTTCGCTGCGCTGGCGTGAAGCGATCGCGCTTGGCGTCGCCGGTTGGCTCGGCGTGACGTACTTCAGCACTGTGCATCCGGATTATCTGCTGCGCGTGTTGTGGGGTTCGGTCATTCTTGCTTGCAATGCCCTGCTCAATCTCTCCGCTTTGTGGGGTGGCTGCCGCAAGCAGGACACGCGTGCGCAGTGCCTGCTGTTCTGGACCTATGTGCTGGCGATTGCGCTGCTGGTATGGCGCAACCTATCGCTGTGGATGCTCGATACGCCACCGCAAGGCATCGGTGTGCCGACGCCGGTGAACATCATTTATGTCTTGTTGATGGGCCTGCAGCCGCTGCTGGCCAGCGTGGGTTTCCTGCTGCTTTACAACGAGATTCTGCAGCGTGATCTGTATGATCTTGCACGCATTGATCCACTCACCGGCGTTATCAACCGCCTGGGCTTGGTGGAAGCTTCGGAAGTTCTGCTCACCCAAGCACGCGCCAAGAACGAGTCGATCGGCGTGCTGCTGATCGACGCCGATCACTTCAAAAGCATCAACGACCGTTTCGGCCACGACGACGGCGACCGCGTGTTGTTGGAACTGGTCACCAACATACGACGCATGCTGCGTGTAAACGATCTGGTAGGACGTGTAGGCGGGGAAGAATTCCTCGTGCTGTCCCCCTCGGTGAAGGAGGGCGACTTGCTGGCGCTGGCCGAGCGAATTCGCGCGGCAGTGGAGCGCACGCCCTTCCGCGTCGATGGGCAATCGTATGCGCTTACCGTTTCCATCGGGGCCGCCATTGCCGTTGGCACCGAGCCGGACATGATGGCGGCGCGACGCCGCGCAGACGCTGCGCTTTACGAAGCAAAGCGTGGGGGACGTAACTGCGTGAGGATTTCAGCGGCTTGAAGCGCGACGAACCGCAACGACCTTCTTCGCACAGTTGTGCGGCGGAAGCTCAGCCATATCGAGCACAAGCCGACCGAATTCCCGTGCCGCAGGCGTGTTCCCGCCTGCACCGCAAAGCAAGGAGAACCCGACGGCCGGCAGCGAAGGCAAGCTGTATTCATCGTCGATGACCTTCATGCCGGGCTCCAGTTCGTCGCGCGTCAATACGGTGGCAGCGAGCCCTGCCAGCACCGCCGCCCGAATCCCCAACCATCCGGGCGAACTGAAGATGATGTGCCAGTCGATGGCCGTATCGCTCAGTGCCCTGACCGCAACATCACGGTAAATACATGTGGGTGGCATGAAGGCCAGCGGCAGCGACGTGCCGGGCGTGCGGAACGTATCGGCCGCCGCCCACACCAGCCGAGTACGACGCAGCAATGCTTCATCGTCGTTTTTCTGCTCGCAGATCACTACGGCAAGATCGAGTTCATCGGCATCGATCATCGCGCGCAGATCAAGAATGCTGGTGACGCTTACATCGAGCCGCACCGCTGGATAGCTGCGCGCAAATTGGCACAGCAATGACGGCAGGCGTTCGCCCATGAAGGTCTCGGGCACACCGAAACGCACCACGCCTGAGACGGGCGCTGGCAAAAAGCGTCGCGACAAGGCTTCAAAACCTTGCAGGATCTGCTGCGCATAGCGCATGAAGTCTTCGCCGTCTTCGGTGAGCGTCAAACGACGCGTGGTGCGATGAAGCAGCGGTCGTCCCACCTGTTCTTCCAGTCGCCGGATTTGGTGGCTGACCGCGGACTGGGTCAAATGCAGCCGCTCGGCGGCACGCGTGAAGCCGCCCGCTTCTTTGACGGCGACGAAGGCGCGAAGGAGTACCGGATCGAAATGCATGGCGCCGTACTCATGATGGAATTTGATGAATAGTACAAAATCAATTCATTTCTATCATGAGAAGGGCATGTCCAGAATGGCCATTCCCTTCTTCATCGCTGGTTTCTCATGGATGCCACTGTTTCGCGTGCCGGTGCGACGCTGTCCGGCAAGAACCTCATCGCCCTTGCCGCCGTCTGCTTGGCGGCGTTGATGTTTGGCCTGGAAATTTCGAGCGTGCCGGTGATCCTGCCTACTTTGCAGAAGATCCTGCATGGGCATTTTCGCGATTTGGAATGGATCGAGAACGCCTATACCCTCGCCTGTACCACCGTGCTGATGGCGGCCGGCACGCTGGCGGATCGGTACGGCCGCAAGCGCATGTTCGTGATCAGCCTGCTCGTGTTCGGCATGACCTCGCTCACGTGCGGATTGGCAACCGATGCATCGGTGCTCATTGCCAGCCGCTTTCTGCAGGGATTGGGCGGCGGTGCGATGCTGATCGGCCTGATCGCCGTTCTTTCGCATCAATTCCGCGAAGGCCGGGAACGCAGCATGGCGTTCGGCGTGTGGGGGGTGGTGTTCGGCATTGGCCTTGGGTTCGGCCCCATCATCGGCGGCGCCATTGCCTCATTGGCGACCTGGCGCTGGGTGTTTCTGGTGCACGTGCCGTTGACCGTTGCGACGCTCGCACTCGCTTTGCTCAGCGTGCAGGAGTCGCGCGATCCACAAGCCGAGCGGCTGGACGTGCTCGGCATCGTCACTTTGTCGGCGGCGGTGTTCTGCCTTACCTACTTCATCATTCAAGGGCCGGTGGTCGGTTTCGATGGCGCCGTGGCGATAGCCGCGGTGACGGCTTCGCTCGTGTGCCTGGTGCTGTTCGTGTGGGTGGAGAAACGGCACAGCCATCCAATGTTCGATTTCTCGGTGTTCCGCATCCGCGACTTCGCCGGTGCCATCTGCGGTTCGATCGGCATGAACTTCAGCTTCTGGCCTCTCGTGATCTATCTCCCGATATATTTCCAGGGTGCGCTGGGCTATGACGTGGTAACGGCCAGTGTGGCACTGCTCGCATATACGTTGCCCACGCTGGTGGTTCCTCCGCTGGCGGAACGCCTTGCGTTGCGCTATCGGCCGCGTGCGGTGATTCCTGCCGGCCTGTTCGTTATTGGAGTGGGCTTTCTGTCGATGCAATACGGTTGCCGGATCGAGCATGCGAGCTGGTTGACGATGCTGCCCGGTTGCCTGCTCGCCGGCATCGGGCTGGGTTTGACCAATACACCCGTCACCAATACCACGACCGGCGCCGTGCCCGCTGCACGCGCAGGTATGGCGTCAGGCATCGACATGAGCGCGCGACTGATCACGCTGGCGATCAATATCGCCATGATGGGTTTCATCTTGCTGGAGGGGATCGCTGTTTATCTAAAACGTGCGCTTGGCACGTCAATCGACGCACCGACACAGCACGTTTTCGCCGAAAAGATTGCCTCGGGAAATCTCGACGAAGTATTGCGCTCACTGCCCAACACGCACGCCGATGTTGTCGTGCACCAGGCGCTGATGAGCGGGTTCAGCCTGATAATGCTGTATGGCGGCATCGGCGTCTGGTTGCTTGCGTCGATCAGCTTCATGGCTTTTAGGCCAGCGGCAATGGCGCCCCGTGTTGTCCGCGAGGATTAGTTGCGTGAAGCCGGGCAGCTTAGGAATAAGCCAACCTGCTCATCAAAGTGCTGCTTCGCGCAGGCATGCGTGCAGCTGCTGCAAGGCCGGGAGAATCTGTGCCGGCTCACGCATGGAACGACGTGCATGGCCAAGAGCACGATGCACATTCGCCGATGCGTGGCCTTGCTCAATCAGCTTGCCGCCGGATTCCCGGCAGTGGAGAAGCACGTCGATCCACTCGGCAGGAGGTTCCGGTCGAACATATCCGGCGATGAGGCGCGTAGCGCGAAACGCCGGTGCAACCTGCTCCACAGCGTGAAGCGCGGCGAAGAAAGCATCCGGCTTGCCTGTCGATGGTTCACCGTTCAACCCATTGGAAAGCGCAGCCAGTGCATCGGCAATGCGTCGACGAAGCGCGTCAGTCGAGCGGACCGGCAAGACGAACCATGCCGCCGCGACACCGATGATGGCGCCAACTGCGATTTCCTCCAGGCGCGGCCATAGCATCCGCGCTGTGGGCACACCCGCGAAATCCTGCAACAGGGCCAACGCTACGGTGATGAACAAGGCCCACCAGCCATAGCCGAGCGGTCGCAGCCATGTGCCGAGAAACACGCAAGCAAGAATCAGGATGACGATCGTGCGTCCACTCAGACCGAGATGAACGCCGAGCAGCAACGCTACTGATGTGCCTCCCGCTGCGCCGAGCACGCGCAGCACGCTTTTGTGGACTACATCCAACCGCCCGCGATTGCCGCTGTTGACGATGAAGGCCGTCAGCACCACCCACGACCAGTGTTGCGGAAACACGACATAGCCCACGGCAAACGACAGCAGCAATGCCACCGACATCTGGATGGCCATGCGCGTGGAAGCAATGGGACGCATCAAGCTTGCTTGCAGCGTTGGCGCAGCGACGAAGGCCGCGTGATCGACGCGTGGCAACAACCGGAACGCTTGCGCCAGCGCATGTACGAGGTTCACCCAGAATAGGGCCAGCAGCCCGACGACAACCGGCAAGAACATCGCGGGAATGGCACCGGACTGTTTGGACGGCAGGTACGGCACCGTCAACAGCGTCACGAACGGCAGCGCAATCAAGGAGCCGATTCGCCGCGCCGTGGGACCATATCGCCGCAGCCAGATCGACATGAACATGCCGGCGGTAAATACGAGCGCGCCTACGATTGGAAAACGATGCAGCAGGAGGCCTACGCCCGTCGCGGCAAGTGCTATGGCCGGAAGCACGAAGACCGCTTCGATACGGCCGCGGCGATTCCGATCGAGCTGACTGCGCGACAGCGAAAGGCAAAGCACCACGGCCAATATGCCGGCGCCTGGCTCCCGACTGATCGCCAACACACAAAACAGGGTGGCAACTGCCGCTGTCAGCGTGGCGATCGCTTCGATCAGTGCACGCCCTAGCTGGGACGGCGCGACTGATGCCTGAAATAATGGAAACGCGCGGTGCAAGCGACACTCCTGAATGAGGTTGGAGGAGCAGCGGCGCAAGATAGCACTGCCTGCGACTTAGCCATGGGCCGGCGCAAGCTTTTACGCACATCGGGTAGGTCAACAGCCAGCGGGGTTGCCCGTTGTCTTGCGGTGACCGCCTTCACGCCGCACCGCTCCCGAACGCCGGAGCATACGCTGCATGGACGCCATGGCACGACCCACGACAAGGCATAGCAAAGCATGAGCCTGCTGTACGACCTGTCAGCCAATGCGGTGCGCCGGCTTTACGATGCGCGCATCGACACGCCGCCGGTACTGGATGCCGGCGTTTATTTTCCCCATGCCAGCAAGTTCGTCGCCGCGTGGCCGACGCTGCGCGAGGAAGCATTGGCGATAGCTGCACGCCCGGCCGCGATTCCGCGCTTTCACGACATCATGCCGGCACAGACGCCTATCTCCGCCAACGATGGAAAAGATTGGCGCGTGTTCGTGCTGAAGGTGTATGGCACGGATATCGACAAGAACCTGGCCATCTGCCCGACGCTGGCGAACCTCATTGCGTCATCGCCGGATGTGCTGTCGGCTACGTTGTCGTTTTTGGCGCCACGCAAACATATTCCGCAGCATCGCGGTCCGTTCCGCGGCATCTTGCGTTTTCAGCTGGGATTGTCGGTGCCGGTGGATACCAATGAGCAGCCGGCAGCGGTGCTTTCGCTCAATGATCAGGAACATCGCATTGGCAACGGCGAAAGCCTGTTATGGGACGACACGTATCCGCACGAGGTGTGGAATCACAGCGACGAGCCGCGCATCGCTTTGCTGTTGGATGTACGGCGTCTTCATATGCCGGCAGATATGCGCTTGCTGTCGCGTGCACTGATTGCTTCCGTTGGCATGGTGGCACGGTTGCGTGGCATCGATTAATGCATGGCGCGTGGTAGCCATCATTGCGTTCGAATCACGCCATCGCCGATGCCGAGACATCGACGCGGATAGCTCTGCGCGTCACGGTCGCATTTGCTGTCGCCCGGCTCGTGCGTGGTACACACAGGTTCTCGCAACCATCGCCGATCGATGATGTAGCCATGCAGGCACAGCAGATCGAACCAGAGTGAGGATTTTGGAAGATTCATGCTCATCGTTGCACGCGACGTCAATCGACGGTTTCGCCCACGAACGCCGTCGCCCGCATGGATGGCCGTTGCAGGAATGCGCGGTACCACGCCGACAAGCGCGGTCGTCCACGCTCAAAATCCGGTAGTTGCCGGAAGGCCAGCCAATCCAGTGCCGTGGCAAGTGCGATCTGTCCAAGGTCGACGTGTTCGGCTTCGGCATCGCGTGACTCAATGCCTGCTTCATGCTCAAGAAAATCGTAGGCACCGATCAGCTTGTCGAGTTGACCGTCGCGGAAGGCGGGATAACGAAGCGCTTCGGGGCGGCGCACGGCTTCGTAACGCGCAGCAACGCCTGCATCGCACATGCCTTGCGCGAGTGCCTGCCAGCGGAGGCTGACGAGTCTTGCAGGTCCGTGGGGAGGAATGAAGCGTTCGCGGTCGTGCAAGCCGTCGAGGTAGTCGCAGATCACGGTGGAATCGAACATCGCAAACCCGTTGCCGAGGATCAGCACGGGCACTTTTCCGAGCGGGTTTTGCTCGAACACCGTGTCATTGCGCACGGTGGGGCTGGTTTCGTGGTGGATAACGTCGAGGCGGTCGGTGAGTCCTGCCTCATGCGCCATGACCAGTACTTTGCGGGCATAGGGCGAATGGGTCTGATAGAAGAGTTTCATGAGGGAATGAATCGCTGTGGCGTCGCAGCAGTTTCCCCGCTTTGTGCGCGGCTCGGCCGCGTTATGAATCGCCTTGACGTTGCATCACCGCATTCTTTGGGGTAATTCTGCGGCATGACCGATGACATGATCCTCGATACTTTCGACCGCGAAATTCTTCGCCACGTGCAACGCGATGCCCGAATGACCGGCGAGGATATCGGTGCTTCCATCGGGCTTTCCGCAGCAGCGGTACAGCGCCGGCTGAAGCGCATGCGCGAGATAGGCGTGATCGTGGCCGAAGTCGCGGTCGTCGATCCCCGCGCGGTGGGTCAAACCATGAGCTTCATCGTCGGCGTGGAGATGGAACGCGAGCGCGCCGACATGCTTGATGCGTTTCGGCGCGCGGCTTGCGCCGATCCAAACGTGCAACATTGCTATTACGTCACCGGCGTGGCCGATTTCATTCTGATCGTGACGGCTCGCGACATGGATGACTTCCAAGCGTTCACGCGCCGCCTGCTGTTCGACAATCCCAATATCCGGCGCTTCACGACCAGTGTGGTGATGGCGCGCGACAAGACCAGTCAAATCGTACCGGTTTGACAAAAACCTTTTATCGTCATTTCTGCTTTTGCGGGAGTGACGATCGTTCGCAAGATGATGCGCCAAGAAATGGTCATATTCACGGCCATATTCGCGTTTTTCGAAAGGCGGGCTACACCAACGTGAATCCGCTTATGACATGTCAAACATGTAACCCGGATGTAACACCTAATTTGCAGCAAGGCACTGGACGTTGCCGCTGCGCGAGCGCAGGATCGGACGCCCCGATGCACGATCGGGATGGTTAGGGAGCCTAGGGATGCTCTGATCTATTCCGCGCACCCGGCATGACGTCCAGAAGGCGCGCAGGGTGTGTTGCGCGGCACAGGGCAGACTGGCCGTCTGTTCAAGCCGAGCGGCGCAGGCTGCGGGCCTTCTGGACGTCACCCCATCCTTTAAATTCAAGATGTGGGGGCCGCACTGTATGCGCATCTCGCTGCGTTGCAGCGGTGAAGGCAGACTGGCCGTCTGTCTAGACGATGGAACGCAGCGAGATGCGCATACAGTGCGGTGACGGGTACGTGGAATAGATCAGAGCATCCCTAAATCCCAGGCAAGTCAACACGGCCGCAGCCGATGTGGCTGCGTCGGGCTCATGCGGCGGCCGGATGACTTTTCGCGCAGCTTGACCACGGAGGTTATGACGACGAATGCAATGTTTGGCCGCTTCATCACAGGGGGACTCGCTTTTTTCATCCAGACTTAGGGAGAAAAGACGTGAAAACCGAGCATGTGATGATGGCGTTGTCGATTGCCGCAGCAGTCGCGACCCTACCTTCGATCACCCAGGCTTCTTCTTCGAACCCGGCGCTTGCCGGTCTTAATACGGCCGAGGCCCCACGCGTAACGCAGAGTGTGGACAACAACGTGGTGACCGCACTGAGTCGTACGCACTTGGCGGTGCTTGCCAATGCAACGTCCGCCGGCCGCGTGGAGGATGCGCTGCCGATGAACCATATGCAGCTGATCCTGCGCCCCAGTGTGCAGAGGCAGGCGGCGCTGCAGGAGCTGATCACTGCGCAACACGATCCGGCTTCATCCAAATTCCATCAATGGCTGAGCCCTGAAGAATTCGGCGCGCACTTCGGTGTGGCCGATGCCGATATCGCCGCGGCAAAAACATGGCTGATCTCGCAGGGCTTTACTGTGCATGGCGTGTATCCGAATAAATCGCAGATCGATTTCAGCGGCACGGCCGGCTTGGTGCGACAAGCGTTTCACACGCAGGAAAACCGCTATGTGATCAATCACGTCACGCATATCGCCAATGCCGGCGACATCAGCGTGCCTTCTGCGCTGCGCGAGGTAGTAGTGGGCGTAGCAGGTCTCAACGACTTCCGGCCGCAACCATTGCACGTGGCGCCGCAAACAGCGCAGTTCGATCGCAGCAAGAACAACTTCAAGATCAAGCAACCGGCCAACTCCGTCGCAGGTACACCGGGTCATCTGGCGGTGAACTTCGTGGGCGGCGTGCGCGGCCTGGTGCCGTATGACATGCAGACGATCTACAACGTCAGCAGCTTGTACAGCAGTGGCGTCACCGGCGCGGGCATCAACATCGCGGTGGTGGAAGATCTGGGCATGGATCCGACCGACTGGCCCAATTTCGTCAGCCAGTTTGGCCTTGGCGGTTACGGCGGCACGTTTACCCAGTTCCAGCCCCAGTTGACGCCATCCACCGGCAATTGCACGGATCCAGGTGGTGAGACAGCCAACACCGAAAGCATCGAAACGGTGCTGGATTCGGAATACGCAACGGCGATTGCACCGGGTGCCAATATCTGGGTGGCGACCTGCAATGACGCCGGCTCGAGCAACTTCTTCGGCGGCGTTTTCACCGCGGCATCCAACCTGATCAACAACACTGATCCAGCCGGCCGGCCGAACGTGATCAGCGCGAGTTACGGTTACGGCGAAGGCTTCACCGATGCCGCCAGCAAGACCGCGATCGACTCGATGTGGGCGCAAGCGGATGTCGAAGGGATTTCGGTATTCGTATCCAGCGGCGATTCCGGCTCGAACCCGAGTTTCAACGGCAGCATCATCAACGGCTTTGGTGTTGACGCCAATTCGTTTGCCACCTCAGCCAACGATACGGCGGTAGGCGGTACGGATACGGCGGACGTGTTGGATGGCACCACCGGCAAGTACTTCAACAGCACGCTCAATGCGGTGTACGGCTCGGCCAAGTCATACGTGCCGGAACTCACCTGGAACCAGTCGTGCGGCAATACTTTGGCAGCCAACAAGCTGGTGCATCTGTCGGCGCTGCAGTTCTGCAAGAACGCACTGATCTACGATCCGTATGGCTTTTACGTGACATCCGAAAGCGGTAGCGGCGGTCCGTCTTCGGTCGACGCCAAGCCGTCATGGCAACGCATCGTGCGTGGCGCGGCGAAGGATCAGTCGCGCGATCTGCCGGATGTGTCGTTGTTCGGCGGTTCGTATGGCGGTTATTCGTGGGTGATTCTGTGCACCGGAGCTTATCCATGCACGGCCAACTTCACCTCGCCGGTGGAATTGGTGGGCGGTACGTCGTTGTCGTCGCCGATGTTTGCCGGCATCCAGGCGTTGGTCGATCAGGCTTTGTCCAACGCGGGTTTGTCGAAGAACCAAGGCAACGCAGCACCTACTTTGTATGAGCTGGCCAGGAGCGAATACGGCGGCCCGGCCGGTGCAGCACCCGCTTCGCTTGCACGCTGCAATTCCAATAACGGCACGACCGGCACCAGCAAGTGCGTGTTCTACAACATCACCACGGGCGGCAATTCCACGCAGTGTGTGCAGTTGTCAGGGCAGGTGACGCCGGATTGCTACTTCTATGGCACCAGTCAGAACTTCCTGCAGTTCTATGGTCCGACGTTGATCGGGCTGACGTCCACCAGCGCAACCACGTACAACAGCACCACGGCGGCTTATGCGGCTCGTCCCGGTTGGAGTTTTGCCAATGGATTGGGTTCGGTGAACGCCGGGAATCTGGTCAGCGCGTGGAAGGCGTTTGTGAATTCGCCGTAGTTGACGTTGCACATCTGCCGAAAGCGGCGCCCTCCCCTGCTTGCATGCAGGGGAGGGCTTGTTCAACGCTTCGCTCTTGCACGAAACGTCCATTCCCTTCATGCCATAACGTGCTGGCATGGAGCAGCGCACTTTTCATTACAGCATTGCACGCGTCACCACAGCAGCCAGCTTCGGCTTCGCGCTGGTGCAGTTGGACGTCACCATTGTCAACGTGGCGTTGCCGCGCATTGCCACCGATCTGCATGCGGGCGTTGCTGGCTTGCAATGGGTGGTGGATGCATATGCGCTGGCGTTTGCAGTGCTGCTGTTGAGCATGGGGTATCTCGGTGATCGTCTGGGTTCGCGTCACGTGTATCTGGGCGGCATGCTGCTGTTTGCGCTTGCTTCGGTGTTTTGCGGATGTTCGGTCAATGCGGCCATGTTGATTGTCGGACGCACACTGCAAGGCATGGGCGCCGCGGCGATGCTGCCGTGTTCGCTCGCGCTGCTCAGCCATGCCACCGCGCATGAGCATGTATTACGCGCACGAGCCGTAGGGTGGTGGACTGCCGCGGGGGCCATTTCGATTGCAGCCGGCCCGATCATTGGCGGACTGTTGATGAGCATGGCCAGCTGGCGCAGCATTTTCTTCGTCAATGTGCCGATCTGCGCGCTGGGTGCGTGGTTGACACTGCGCGTGCCGGAAACGGAACGGAAGGCCCATGACGGCCGCTTCGATGTGTTTGGTCAACTCCTGGCCATTCTCGCGTTGACCGGCTTGACCATGGCGGTGATTGAAGCGAAGCCGCTGGGCTGGACCCATCCGCTGGTACTCGCCTGTGTGGTGGTGGCGCTGATAACGGTTCCGCTGTTCGTGCGAGCCGAGTCGCGCAATGCGGCACCGATGTTGCCATTGAAATTTTTCCGCGCGCCGGGGTTCAGCGTGGCGGTGATGTATGGCGTGATCGTCAATTTCACTTACTACGGCATCGTTTTTCTGCTCAGCCTTTATTTGCAGCGCGTGCATGGATACAGCGCGCTGCGTACAGGTCTGGCTTACCTGCCTTTGACGGCAACGTTCTTCGGGGTGAACGTATTCAGCGGATGGCTGGTGGGACGCATCGGCGCACGCTGGCCGATGGTGTTGGGTGCATTGATCGACGGCCTGGGTTTCTCGCTGTTTCTTCTGTTGGGCGCAAACAGCGCCTATCTGCTGATGCTGCCCGCCTTCGCCCTACTGCCGTGCGGCATGGGTCTTGGTGTACCCGCCATGACGACCACGGTACTTTCCGCGGTCGACAAGCACGCTTCGGGCACAGCCTCGGGTGTGCTCAACGCAGCGCGGCAAGCCGCAGGCGCGATCGGCGTTGCGCTGTTCGGCGCGCTGGCCGGCGAAACCAACGAGCAGATCGTGCACGGCCTGCATCGCTCCGCTTGGATCGCGGTGGCGCTGTTGGTCATGGCGGCAATATTGGCCTTCCGTGGCATCACCGCGCGTCAGGCCGGATAGTCGAGCTTTGGATACCAATCCGTGCCGCGTCCTTCCGGCGTCATGTCCAATACCGTCCAGATCGGCATCGGATCGGGTGCACCGCGTGGATCCTGGCCGGGATCGGCGGTTTCAAAGCCCATCTCGCCGGCCCAGAACAGACGGATAGTGCCGTCGCGGCGGGTGAATACGTTTATTTCCGGGATGTCGCTGCCATCCGGCGCGATGGCGTGATAGTCGCGGCTGAAGTTGCCATTGAGATCGGAATACAGCTTCAGGTCGCGCCAACCGCGTTCGCGTTTGAAGGCAAGCAGGCGATCAATCGGTGAGCGCGCGACCACGGCCAATGCAATGCGTTGGTCCATGTCGCGTGCTTCGCCTGCCCATGCGCTGATCATCGACGTGCACATGGGACACGGACGCTCGCGCTGTGGACCGTACATAAAGCTGTAGACGACCAGCGTCTGTTTGTCGCCAAACAGGCCGGCGAAATCGATTGGACCGTTTTCGCCTTCGAAGCGATAGTCGCCAATGACTTCGCCACCGGGCGGCAGCGCACGCCGCATGGCGGCGACGCGCTCGATATGGCGACGCAGTTCGATTTCCTCGCGTAGCAGTTCGTCGCGGGCGTGGCGATATTCGGCGCTTTCATTCGGTTGGGTTGCGGCGTTGCGCTTCACCAGCTCGGCGGCGGAGACGAGGGTGGGGTTCTGGGTCATGGTGCGTTCCTCTGGACGGGTTGCCCTATACGGATGACGAATGGGATCCAAGGAATTCGACAGAACGAGATCACACGAGAACGCCAACCCCTCCCCTCGCTTGCGCCTGATTAGCGGCGTGTCGCGGCTGGGCGGAATGCCTGCACGCAGGGGAGGGAGCCAGGTTCCGCCGAGGGCTACTTGCACTTCGATACAATTTCGATATATCGTTTCGACCGTCATTTCGATATATCGGAGTTATCTCATGCACCGGCATTTCCTGTTCCATCGCTTCATGCATCGCCATCATGACGGCGGCTGTGGTGGCTGGCGTGAAGGCGGCGAGTACGACTATGAGGAGTACGCCTTTCACGGCCGGCGCGGCCGGCATGGCGGGTTCGGGCATCACGGCGATTTGGGCGACTGGGGCGACATGCAGGGCGGTGGCCGGCGTGGCGGCGGGCGTCTGCTGGGCCACGGCGATCTGAAGCTGCTGCTGCTGGCGCTGATCGAGCAACAGCCGCGCCACGGCTACGAACTGATACGCACCATCGAGGAGATGTTCCTCGGCCAGTACTCGCCCAGTCCCGGGGCGATCTATCCCACGCTGACCATGCTGGAAGAGCTTGGCCACGCTTCGGTGGAGAACGAGCAAGGCGGGCGCAAGCTGTATGCGATCACCGATGAGGGCCGTGCCTATCTGGACGCCAACCGCGTGACGGTCGAGGCGATCATCGAGCGTACCAAGGAAAGCGCGCGCATGTTCGCCAAGCTGTCAGTACCGATGACGGTGCGCAAAGCGATGCATGCACTCAAGCATGCAGTGCTGATGCGCGGCGGTGACTGGAAGGCTGAAGCGCAGCGCGTGGCGGCGATTCTTGAACGCGCGGCGAACGAGATTGCTTCGGGCCGCAAAGACAAAGACAAGGACGATGACAAGTGACACGCCACGAACATCGCATGATGCGCCACCAGCTTGCGATGCGCACGCTGGAAGTACTGAATACGAAGCGCATGACGCCACACATGCAGCGCATCACCTTGAAAGGCGAGCAGCTGCATGGCTTCGTCAGCGCTTCGCCCGACGACCACGTGAAGTTGTTTTTCCCCAACGCGGATGGCGAGTTGGTGTTTCCGACGCTGGAACCTAACGGACCCGAATTTCCGGCCGGCACCGAACCTTCGCCGATGCGCGACTACACGCCACGCGAACATGACCTCACGCGCAATGAGCTGATCATCGACTTCGTGTTGCATGGCGATGGTCCCGCGTCGACCTGGGCGGAACAGGCCAAGCCCGGTCAACGCATCGGCGTGGGTGCGGCTCGTTTCTCGTGGCCGAGGATTTCGATCACTACGTGCTGATCGGCGACGAAACCGCCCTGCCCGCGATCGGCCGCCTTCTGGACGTCACCCCGTCATTTAAATTCAAGAGGTTGGGGCCGCACTGTATGCGCCTATCGCTGCGTCCCAGCGTCTAGACAGACGGCCAGTCTGCCTTCGCCACTGGGGCGCAGCGATAGGCGCATACAGTGCGCTGACGGGTACGTGGAATAGATCAGAGCATCCCTAGCAGTGAGTTGTTGGAAAACGCACTGCGTGAATTGCCGGAGCTGCCGGGCGATACGTTTTATTGGATTGCGGCGGAATCGCGGCGTGTACGCGCAATGCGACGTTTTCTGGCGGAAGAGCGCGGTGTGCCTAAGGAATGGATTCGCGCGACGGGGTATTGGCAGGCGGATGGCAGTGAGGAGGAGGTAGAGTGATTCCTCTGCACTCCCCTCCCTTGCGTGCAGGGGAGGGAGCTGCATAGCATCAACGTGCCGCCTGCGGCTTCACCCACCTCTCGAACAACTCATCAATCCGCCGGTACTCGTCATGCCACGCATCGGCATGCTCGAATTCGTGCCGCTCCAGCGGATACAGCGAGATCCAGAAGTTCTTTTTGTGCAATTCGACGAAGCGCTGATAGAGCCGGATGGAATCGCTGGCCAGCACGTTGTCGTCGATCAAGCCATGGTTGATCAACAGCGGATCGCGCAGGTTTTCCGCGTACGTCATCGGCGAGCTGATTTTGTACGCTTCCGGATCGACTTGCGGATTGTTGAGGATGTCCGAGGTGTACGACGCGTTGTACGTCACCCAGTCGGACGGCGGACGTTGCGCTGCGCCGGCAGCGAATTCACCGGGTGCGCGCAATAGCGCCATCTCGGTCATAAAGCCACCATAGCTGCCGCCGTAGATACCCACGCGCCTGGGGTCAACGCCGCGGTTTTTCACCAGCCATGCCTTGCCGTCGAGCAGATCTTCCAGCTCCGGGTGACCCATCTGGCGATAGATCGCCGTGCGCCACGTGCTGCCGTAACCTTCCGAAGCGCGGTAATCCATGTCCAGCACGACGTAGCCTTCCTGCACCAGCAAATTGTTGAACAGCTGTTCGTGCTGGTAGTACGTGGTGCTCTGTTTTACATCCTGCAGATAGCCGGCGCCGTGCACGAACAACACAGCCGGACGCGAAACTGGCGCATCGGCTTCATCCGCCGGCCCGTAATACTTCGCGTAGATCACGCCGGCACCGTGCGAGGACGGTACTTCCACGATCTTCGGCTCGACCCACGTATGCGCGGTGAAACCTGGCTTCATCGTGTTGGTGAGTTCTCGCGGCGCGCCGCCTTCCGCGTTCTGCACGGCAAGTTGCGGCAACACGTAGGCCGACGAATGCAACACGGCCAGTTGCTTGTCATCTGGCGATAGTGCGAACTGCTCCATGCCGCCGTATTGGGTTACACGGCTGAGTTCGCCGCCACTCGCCGGTACGCGATAGACGTCGTAGCTGTAAGGTGCGGTCTTGTTCGCACTCACATAGAACCATTTGCCGTCATTGGACAACTGCGGCTCGCTCGTCTCGAATTTGCCCGAGGTCAGCGCCTTCGCCGCGCCGTCCACAGGCTTCACGTAGAGCTGCGAATAACCGCTTTCTTCGCTGAGGTACCACAGCGTGCGGCTGTCCTTGAGCCAGCCGACATCGTTGAAGATCCAGTTGATCCACGCATCGTTGTGCAGGCGGTGCTGCGGCACCAGCGTGTGATGCGTGAGGTCGACGGTGGCGATCCAGCGATCCTTGTTGTCGATGGCAAGGAATTCCAGTGCGGCATTGCGGCCGTCGTCGCTCCACACGATGCCGGCGCTGCCGCTGTCCATGCTGTACAGGGTGACTGACCGTACGTCGGGTGCTTTCAACGCCTTGGCTTCGTCGTCTTTGCCGGCTTTCTGCAGTTCGGCGATGGTTTTGGCGCGAATCGCTTTCAGCGGATCGTCTTTGATGCCTGGCAAGCTGTCGGTCGACAGCGGGTAAGACTTGTGCGCGACGAGGTCAAGCAACAGTACCGATTGCGGCGAAGGATCATTGCGGCCGACATAGGTGCGCGCCGCCTCGGTTTCGGTGTAGCCGGAGCTGGTGACAAAATGGATGACATCGGGTGCTTTGCCATCGTCGTGATGCGCAGGCTGCGTTACCACCAACATCCAATGGCCATCGGGCGACAACTCGGTATCGGCGAGCTGCTGCTTGTCGCCGAGATAGAACGGCTGCGGTGCGCGACTGGCGTCGGCGGTGGCGAGCTCCTGATCGTTCGCGTGCAGTGCGTCCTTGTCCGCCTTGTCTTCGCGCAAGGATTTGAACAGATCGAGCTGTTGCTGGCCGAGCGCATCCGGTTTCTTGGCATACGGATCGTCGGCGAATTTCAATACGGCAGCCGGTGACGTAATGCCGCTGGCGATGTCATAGACATACCAGCTGTTGCTTTCGCGAAATTGCAGCGCACGGCCGTCGGCGGAAAAACGAGGCGACGATTCCGGCAAGGCGCTACGCGTAATCTGCGTGCGTCGCCCACTGCTCAACTCCACCAGAAATACATCGCCGTGGAAGATAAAAGCCGCGTAACGATGTGCGCGGTCGTAGACAGCGGGACCTTCCGCATTCGCCGTGGCGGCCGCGTTCAACCTGGTGCTTGCTCCGCTGGCGGGATCGACGCGATACAGATCGCGCACCGGACTGCCGTCGCGCTTGAGCCGGTAATACACGCTGCGGCCATCCGCGCTCCAATACGGCGTTTCCACCGCCTGCCCCATCCAATCCGGATTCGCCATGACCGTTTCCAGATCCAGCTTTTGCGCGCTGGGCAGATTTTCTGCTGCCACGGGCAGTACGGTGAACGCGATGAGGCCGGCAAGCAGCAGTCGGCGCATGAGAAAGCTCCAGAGGTCGAAAATCGGCCAGCATAGCCAAGCGTGCGCGGGTGACAAGCGCCAAGGGTCCCGTTTCATGGAGGATGCCTGGCCTATAGTCTGAGCGGTCAGCCATCTCCTAAGGATTACGGCATGTCTGCTTTCCTGCGTTGCCTGCCTGCCCTCGCCTTGACCGCGACCATGGTCGCGTACGCGAGCGACGCATCGAAGCCCCCTGCATCGCCTACGCGAACCGCCTCCAGCAACTTGCATGGCGTGACGGTGAATGATCCGTATCGCTGGCTGGAAGACCCGCAAGATCCTGCCGTACAAGCCTGGATCACAGCGCAGAACGAACACACGGAAGCCGTGCTGGCGGCGATGCCGGACGGCAAGGCGATGACGGAGCGCGTAAAGCAGCTCGCGATTACTTCCACTACGCGTTCCTCGCCGCTGCTCGCCGGCGGCACGCTGTTCTACATGCAGGAGACGCCACCACAACCGCAACCGCAGTTGATGGCGCAGGCTTGGCCGAATGGACCAGCACGCGTGCTGGTCGATGTAAATAACAGCGGCGGCAATACTGCGGTCACCGGCTATTGGCCTTCGCCGAGCGGGCGCTATCTGGCCTACGGCACGGCGGAAGGCGGCAGTGAATTGACTACCGTGCACGTGCTTGATGTGCAGACCGGCAAGACCTTGCCCGACGCCCTGCCCTACGCGGGCGGCGGCACCACGCCCGAAGCCGTGGCGTGGGATGCGAACGAACGAGGTTTCGTCTACGCGCGCTTTCCGCTACCGGCGAGCGGGACGGAAGTGCAGCAGTTCGACGCTGCGTTGATGCATCACGTATTGGGTCAACCTGCCACTGCGGATGACACCGTCTTCGGCAAGGACTATTCGAAAGTCGCCGAATATCGCTTGCTCACGTCACCGGGCGCAAAACAGCTGGCCGTGCTCGCCAATATCGGCGACGGCGGCCCGGCCGAGGTGTATCTGCGCGAAGGCGGGGAGTTCAAAAAAATACTGGGCCATGATGCGAACGTGCGCGATGCCGCCTGGGTGGGCCAACGTTTGTTTGTAACCAGCTTTGCGCACTCGCCACATGGCGAAGTACTCAGCGTGGATACTCAAGGCAAACTCAGCACAGTGGTGTCGCAACGCGAAGGCGCGCTGCAAAGCGTTGCGCCGATCGCGGATGGCTTTCTCGTCACCCGCAGTTGGGGACCGGATTGGTGGGTGGAGCAGTACGACGCGCAGGGCAAGTTGCTGCGTCGCCTGCCGCTGCCTGAGCACGGCATAAGCATCGATGGCATCGCTTCCGAACCGGGCCAGGATCATGCGCTGATCACATACGACGGCTGGACGTTGCCTTCGCGCTGGGCGGACTACGACGCGAAGTCCGGCAACCTGCACAATGTGTTCGAGGTGAAACCTGCTGGCGATTACAGCAAGGTCGATATGCATCGCATCGACGGCACGTCGAAGGACGGCACCAAGATTCCCGTCACTGTGCTTGCGATGCGTGGTGTGACACCAAACGGTCAGCGTCCGACCATTCTCTACAGCTACGGTGGTTACGACCTGCCGGTTTCACCGCATTTCATTGGCGCACGGCTTGCGTGGCTGGAACGCGGCGGCGCGTTTGCTTTCGCCAATATCCGCGGCGGCAACGAATACGGTCAGGATTGGCATGCGCAGGGCCAAATGCTGCACAAGCAGAATGTGTTCGACGATTTCCATGCCGCTGCGCTGGCGTTGATCGATACGCATTGGACCGATCGCAAGCATCTGGGCATTCTCGGCGCCAGCAACGGCGGCCTGCTGATGGGCGCATCGCTGGTACAACATCCCGGCGACTACCGCGCCGTGGTGGCCATGGTCGGCATCTACGATGTGCTTCGCCATGAAACGAATTTTGCCAACGGTCCGTACAACGTCAGCGAGTTCGGTACGGTAAGCGATCCGGCGCAGTTCAAGGCGACGCTGGCGTATTCGCCGCTGCAGAATGTGAAAGCGCACACTGATTATCCCGCGGTACTGATGACGACCGGAGCGAACGATCCACGCGTTGCGCCGTGGCAATCGCGCAAGTTCACGGCGGCGCTGCAGAACGTCAACACATCGGATCGGCCGATTCTGTTGTTGACGCGCATGAATGCGGGCCATGGGGTGGGTGCGCCGTTTAGTCAGCGGGTTGGGGACATGGCGATCATGTTGACGTTCTTTGCGCAGGAGTTGGGGTTGGCAGGGCAACCGTCTTCGGGCCAGTGACACCCTACGAGATGCAGTTCCCTCCCCTGCTTTGCAGGGGAGGGAGCATACCTCGGCGACGAACAACGTCACGTACCACGAAACTCCCGCCGATACATCGACGGCGTCGTGTCGAACGCAACGCCAAAGTGCTGTCGCATCGATAGCGCCGTGCCAAATCCGACGCGTTCGGCAATGCGCTCGATCGGCTGATCGGTGGTTTCCAACATGCGCTGCGCCAGACTTAATCGCTGCGACAACAGCCATTGACCTACCGTGGTGCCGGTGTGCTGGCGAAAATGTCGCGTGAAGCTGCGTCGGCTCATCAACGCGCGGCCGGCAAGTGAATCGAGTGTGTGCGACTGATCGAGGTGTTGCGCCGCCCAATGCAAGGTTTTGGTGAGCGGCGTATCGGTTGCGCGCGCCAGCACGGGTTGTTCGATGTATTGCGCTTGGCTGCCTTGGCGATGCGGCGGCACGACCAGATTGCGTGCGACCCGATTGGCGACTTCGGCGCCGTACTGCCGCCGAACCACATGCAAGCAGCAGTCGATGCCCGCGGCGGTACCGGCGGAGGTCACCACGTTGCCCTGATCGATGTACAACACGTCCGGATCGAGACGTACTTGGGGAAAGCGCTGCCGGAACAACGCCGTCCAGCGCCAATGCGTAGTGGCGAGCTTGCCATCGAGCACGCCCGCTTCAGCGAGCACATAAGCGCCCAGACAAAGCCCGACGAGCATGGCGCTGTGCTTGTGTGCGCGGCGCAGTGCGGCAAGCAAAGGTTCCGGCGCCGATTCGTAGGGATTGCGCCAGGACGGCACCACGATCACATCCGCTTGCGACAGCTCGCGCAGGCCATGCTGTGTGGCAATGCCGAAGCCGGCAGTCGTGCGCAATTCACCCGGTTCGGCCGCACATACGCGCAACCGGAACAATGACTGCGATTCGGTTTCGCCAAAAACGGCGCATGGCACGGAAAGGTGGAACGGGCGGATCTGATCGAAAGCGACAACGGCGACTTTGACCGGCTGCATGCGGAAGCCCTCCGGCGGCTTGGCCCGATTCTATCGCTAATTGGCAATCGGGCCACTGCTCGGCCACGGAGCGGAAGCGGAAGATGTGCCCACCGGGCGCACTTGCGCGCTCATTCACAAGGATTCGCCATCATGAGCAACACCACTCCCCGCCGTGCGCTGGTCGTGATCGATGTGCAGAACGAATACGTAACCGGTGGCCTGCAGATTCAATACCCGCCGGTGAGCACTTCGCTGCGCCATATCGGCCGCGCTATGGATGGCGCACGCGCCACCGGTATTCCGGTGATCGTGATCCAACAGACCTCGCCGGCCGATGCGCCGCTGTTCGCGCTCGGCACACCCGGCTGGGCATTGCACGAAACCGTCGCCCAGCGGCCGCACGATCACTATCAGCGCAAACTGCTGCCCAGCGCGTTTGCCGGCACCGATTTGGCCGACTGGCTGGCCGAGCATCAGATCGACACCCTGACTATCGTCGGCTACATGACACACAACTGTGACGACACCACCGTCAAGCATGCTTTCGATCGCGGTTTACACGTGGAATTTCTGCATGACGCATCCGGCACGGTGCCGTATGCGAATCGTGCCGGCTTCGCAAGCGCGGAGGAGATCCATCGTGTGTACAGCGTGGTGCAGCAGTCGCGCTTTGCGGCGGTGTTGAGCACGGATGAGTGGCTGGAATGCATTGCCACGGGACGCGTGCCGGAACGGGATACGATTCATGCTTCTCACCAGCGGGCGCTGGCGCTGTTGGCACAAGGCGCGGCGGCGTAAGCGCGCTGCAGATTCCCTCTCCCCAAGGGGGAGAGGGAATAATGCATCGTGCTGTTACGATGTCGCTACGACTCACTTCACTTAGCACGTCATGGCCCTGCTCCCCGCCGTCGAAAACGAAACCGCCGCCAACCCGGTCTACAGCATCATCTGGCTGCATGGCCTGGGCGCCGATGGCCACGATTTCGCGCCGATCGTGCCGGAGCTGGTGTCATCCGAATGGCCGGCGATCCGCTTTGTGTTTCCGCATGCGCCGGTGCGTCCCGTGACGATCAACAACGGCATGGCGATGCGCGCGTGGTACGACATCTACGGCTTCGACCTGCTTTCGAGGCAGGATGAAACAGGTACGCGCCAATCCATTGCGCAAGTAGAAGCGTTGATTGCCCGCGAGCACGAACGCGGCGTGCCGAGCGAACGTATTCTGCTGGCTGGCTTCTCGCAGGGTGGCGCCATCGCGCTGGCCGCGGGCTTGCGGCACCCGCACAAGCTCGCCGGCATTATCGCGCTGTCCACCTATCTGCCGATCGCTCATGCATTTGCCGCAGAACGCAGCGCTGCGAACGCCGGAGTGCCGATTTTCTGGGGGCACGGCACGTACGATCCGGTGGTAGCGTTGCAGCGCGGCGTGGAATCGCGCGCCGCGCTGGAGGCGCTCGGTTACAAGGTGGACTGGCATACCTACCCGATGGCGCACGCCGTATGCCCGGACGAAATTGCGGATCTGCGCCGCTGGCTCGGCGAGCGCCTGCGCTGAAAAACCACGCGGTCTGCGGGCATACTGCGCGCATGCCAGGGGCCGCCATCAAACCATCCCGCCAGTCACACGGCCCGCTGCCGGACTTCTGCAGCCTGCCGGTGATTTCCGCGCTGCTGATTGTCGGTGCGCTGTGCGTCACCCTGGCGTGGCTCGCGCCGCAAAGCACCCGTGGTTGGCGCGGCTACAGCGTCGGCATGCTGTTCGTGGAGTGGCTAGCGATGGTGATCGGTGTGGCACTGTGCAAGCTGCGTCCATGGTTGCTGCGCCTGCCGGGCCTGCTGCCGTATGCGGGGGTTTGGCTGGTGATGGTGCTGATCGTGGTGATCGGCAGTGCGCTGGCCCGGTGGATGGACGTTGCGCTTGAGATGCAGCTGATTCCCAACGACTCCCCCACCTTCGTGCGCGATAACGGACTGATTGCCGCCCTGCTGAGCGCAGCGATGTTGCGCTATTTCTACGTATTGGCCGAGTGGCAAGCGCGATTGGCGGCGGTGGCCCATGCGAAGGTGGAAGCCTTGCAGGCGCGCATTCGTCCTCATTTCTTGTTCAACAGCATGAACACCGTGGCGGCGCTGGTACGGGTGGATCCTGAGGCGGCTGAGCGCACGGTGGAAGATCTCTCCGAGTTGTTCCGCGCTGCGTTGGGACAGGACGATACGCATAGCGGCACGCTGGGCCGGGAGCTGCAATTAGTGGACCGTTATCTAGCCATCGAGCAATTGCGACTGGGCTCACGTCTGCGTGTGCGACGTGAGCTGGACGATCTGCCACTGGATGCGCCAATGCCGGTGCTGTTGCTGCAACCGCTGGTGGAAAACGCCGTGCGCCACGGCGTTCAACCCTTGCGTGAAGGCGGTGAGATCGTTCTGCGCGGCGTGCTTGAAGGATCGATGCTGCGGATCGAAATCGACAATCCGCTCGCCGATCAGCCTGCAACAGGCGGCAGCGGACATGGCCTCAACAATGTGCGCCAGCGCGTGACGTATCATTTCGGGCCACGGGCTAGCGTCGAGGCGGGCCCACAAGATCATCGTTTTGTGGTGAAGCTGCATCTGCCAGTCGAGGCACGCCATGCGCGTACTGATCGTTGACGACGAACCGCTGGCGCGTGCGCGGCTCGATGCCCTGCTCAAGGAATGTCCGGACGTAGACGTGGTCGGCAGCGTGGGCGACGGCGAAGCGGCCTTGGCGGCGCTTTCGGAAATGCAGCCTGATCTGCTGCTGCTCGATATCAATATGCCGGGGATGGATGGCAAGACCCTGGCGGCCCGCCTGGCGAATCGTACACGCCCGCAGATCGTGTTCTGCACGGCCTATGAAGCACACGCTGTGCATGCGTTCGATCTCGGCGCGGCGGATTACTTGCTGAAACCCGTACGCGTGGAGCGGCTGCGCGATGCACTCAAGCGCGTGCGCCAGCGGCTGGATGCACAACCGCGCGAACCTGCCGGTTGGCTGCATGCACGCGTGCGCGGCGAGCCTGTCCGCATCGCACTGGACGAAGTGGTCTGCCTGCTGGCAGAAGAGAAATACGTGGTCGCTCATCGCGCGAACGATCAGCTCTTGCTGGACGATTCGCTGCGCCAGCTCGAAGAAACCTATCCCGACCTGATCCGCCTGCATCGCAACTGCCTGGTGCCGGCGCACCGCCTGATCGGCCTGAAGACGCTGGCCGATGGTCGCGTATTGGCGCGCCTGGCGGGTACCGATTTCAGTCCGGAAGTCAGCCGCCGCAACCTCCCCGCTTTGCGCAAGCTGCTGCGCATGGGTTGACGAGTGCGCGACAATGGCGGAGCCGTCGTTTCCCGGAGTTGTCATGCCTGTTTCCCTGCTACGTATCGCTACCCGCAAGAGCGCGCTCGCCTTATGGCAAGCCGAACACGTGGCTGGCTTGTTACGCGCAGCACATCCGGGCCTGCGCGTGGAGCTGGTGCCACTGACCACGCGCGGCGACGAGATCCTCGATAAACCGCTGGCGACGATCGGCGGCAAAGGTTTGTTCCTAAAGGAACTGGAAGTGGCGATGCTGGAAGGCCGCGCGGATCTGGCGGTGCATTCGTTGAAAGATGTTCCCGCAGAGCTGGAACCCGGCTTCACCCTGCCCGCCATCCTGCCGCGCGCCGATGCAGCGGATGCATTCGTCAGCAACGACTACGCCGATGTAGCAGCGCTGCCGCTGGGTGCGCGCGTCGGTACTTCATCGCTGCGTCGCCAGGCGCAATTGCGCGCGGTGCGCCCCGATCTGGAGTTGCTCGACCTGCGCGGCAACGTCGGCACGCGTTTGCAGAAACTCGATGCGGGTCATTACGAAGCGATCATTCTTGCCTGTGCAGGCCTCGAACGACTTGGTCTACATCAACGCATCCGCAGTCGCATGAGCGCACCGAACTGGCTACCCGCGCCTGGCCAAGCTGCAATCGCCATCGAAGCGCGTTCCGATCACGCTGACGTACTCGAAGCTCTCGCTGTACTCGACGATGCTGAAACGCGCTTGGCCGTGACTGCCGAGCGTGCGATGAATCAAGCACTCGGCGGCAGCTGCACCGTTCCGGTGGGTGCGTGGTGCATGGTCACGGAACATGGGTTGCACTTGCGCGGCATGGTGGGCGATGTGTCGAGCGGTCGTCTGCTGCAGGCAGAGGCGAGTGGTAGCACCGATGACGCAGCCAAACTTGGTAACGAGGTGGCTCAAGCGTTGTTTGCACAAGGGGCGGCGGCGTTTCTTGGGAAGTAAAAGAAACGGGCCCGAAGGCCCGTTTTTCTTGCTGCTCAGAAATCGAATTTCTGGTTGTAGCGCAGATAAATGAATCGTCCGTAGTCGTAAGAAGGGTTATATACGAACGCGTAATGATGTTGACTACGCCAGCGATTGCGTCCGAACCATAGATGGCCGATGCGCCATCCTTCAGCACTTCAACACGCTCGATGATCGATGACGGAATGGTGTCCAGATCGGTATAGCCGTCCGTATTGGTGCCCCAGCGCCGCCGCAATCGCGGACGCCATGCGGTTCTTGTGGCTCATCTGTGCACCGCTCCCTCTGGTAATACTTGCCTGCGGCGAGCGCGAAGTGCGCAACCGGCTTTACGAAAAAAAAGACGTCCGGCGAGTTTTCGCGTAGCGGTGCCGAGGGAGTAGCAGATGCGGGCAATCGAATGTGTATGTCGCTGCCGACAACCGTGAGCAGGAATGACTTCAATGTGTGAAGCAATAGCCGATGCACAAAAACAATAACCCCCCCGCGCTTTGGCGCGGAGGGGTTGAATAGACGGCTAAATCGCGACGCGCGATCAGAGGTTGTAAACGATGTTGGTCGTCGTCAGCGTATCGGTGTGGCGAATGCCCGGCAGCACGTCGGTGTTGTGGCGCACCTGGAAACCCACCTTGATCGAGAGCTTCTTGGTCATGCTCACTGCGAGCCCGGCATCGTTTTGCAGGTAGGCGTTCTTGGTACCCGCTTCGGTCAGGAACGTATCGTCGAACGCGGTGTTGTCGGTGATGCGGTACTTGTAGTTCACCAGTCCGCGCGCAACGACCTGGCTCTGGCGCGGCTCCTTGAGCGGCACACTGACGCCATTGATGGTCTGCGTGCCGGTGGCCGGCTGGTATTCGGTGTAACCGGGGCCGATTTCGAAGGACAACTGGGTACGGTCGGTCTTCAACGCCATGTAGCCGTAGCCAATCGAAACGGTGCCTTGCCAGCGATAGGCGGCGAAGTCGTCGTGCTCGTAGCGGCCGGCGCCCACGATGTAACTGCGCGGATCGAGCTTGTAGCCGGCGGAAGCGCCGAAGTCATAGCGATCAGCCGTGGTGTCGAATTGCTTGACGGTATGGCCTTGCGAGTCCGTTATCGTGACCTGGCCCTTGGAGCGCAGCCAGTCGGCGAAGAAGTTGTTCTTCCACTGGTCGGTTTCCTGGCTCAGATTGAGCTTCGCATTGACGTTTTGCGAGCGGGAATTGCCGGTGGTGGAGGCGAAGCCCAGTTCACCCGAGCCGGTCCAGGTGCCGGTGCTGGTCTGGGTACCGGAGGACGTGTCTTGGGCGTGGGCGGTGAAGGTGACCAGAGCGGCGAGCGCCAGGCCGGTCATCAGCAGGTTTTTCATTGCTGGAATCGTCCAATGTTAAAAAGCTGTTGGAACAGGCCACTCTAACGGAGCGGCTTGAATGCATTGTGAATATTTAGAGCGATCTTAATGGCCTGTTCGTGACAAGCCGGGGTTGAGGCGTGCCGAAGGCGGAATCACCCAAATAGGGCGCTTGACACGCTTGCGGGCATCACGCGGCATGGCCATGCTACGCAGACTCCCCAGCTGAACGTCGACATGGATCGGTACGAGCGCATTCTCACCCTGCACCGCTTGCTGAAATCGGCGCATTACCCGGTGCCGCTGCCCCGGCTGATGGACGAGCTCGAATGCTCGCGAGCCACGCTATATCGGGATATCGCCTTCCTGCGTGACGCGCTGGGCGCGCCGATCGAGAGCGCGGGCGGGGAACATGCCGCATTCCGCTACGAAGCTACCGAAGGTCAACGCTTCGAATTGCCCGGCCTGTGGCTCACTTCGGACGAGTTGGCCGCGCTGCTGGCGCTCAACGAGCTCATCGGGCGCAGCGGTCCGGGCGTGCTCGCGGGTGCATTGGCGCCGTTCAAGGCGCGCATTGAGCACCTGCTTTCCGATCGGGCCAGCGGCAAGGCGTTGCCGGTGGAACGCATCCGCGTGATTCCTTGGGGCGAACGCAAGCTCGATCAGCAAGTGTTCCGCATTACGGCGGGTGCCGTGCTGGATCGCAAGCAGCTGCGTTTTCTGTATCGCGCACGCACCACCAACAATGAAAGCAAGCGCATGGTGTCGCCGCAGCGGCTGACGCACTATCGCGACAATTGGTACTTGGATGCGTGGGACCACGATCGCGAAGCCTTGCGCAGCTTTGCAGTGGATCGCATCGCCGGTCCGCACGTGTTAGAGGAAGCCGCGCGCGACGTGGCGGAAGCAGAGCTCAACGACCTGCTCGCTTCCAGCTACGGGATCTTCGCCGGCAAGCCGAAGGCCTGGGCCACCATTCGCTTCTCTGCGCACGCAGCGCGTTGGGTGGCTGATGAACACTGGCACTCGCAACAAAAAGGCACGTGGTTGCCGGACGGACGCTACGAATTGCAGTTGCCGTATTCGAACTCGCGCGAGCTGTTGATGGACGTGCTGAAATATGGGCCTGACGCGGAAATCGTCGCGCCGCTGCCGCTGCGCGAAGAAATGAAGATCATGCTGCAGCTCGCGCTTACCGGCTATCAATAGAAAGGTCGAACACGCATCGCCCATGCCCGCTATCCCGTCCACCGAACTTCGTTCGCACGTTGGCGATGACAAAACTCCAACACGCAAACCCACGGTAGCGTTGGCGCTCGGCGCCGGCGGCGCGAAAGGCTTGGCGCATGTCGGCGCAATCGAGGAGCTGGAAGCGCAGGGTTTTGAAATTGTCGCTATCGCCGGCTGTTCAATGGGTGCTCTGATCGGTGGCATTCATGCCGCCGGCAAGCTGGATATCTATCGCGACTGGGTCTGCTCGCTGGATAAGTTCGATGTATTGAAACTGGTGGATTGGTCGTTTTCCTTCGCCGGCGGCGGCTTGATCAAGGGCGAGAAAATCATCGGTGCGATGCTGGATCTGGTCGGCGACGTGCGCATCGAAGATTTGCCGATTACCTTCACGGCAGTGGCCACCGATCTCGAACGCGAGCGCGAGGTATGGCTTACGCGCGGTTCGCTGTTCGATGCGGTGCGTGCGTCGATTGCCATTCCTACGCTGTTTCGGCCGCATCTCATCAACGGACGATTGCTGGTCGACGGCGCGCTGCTCAATCCCGTGCCGGTGACGCCGCTGATTCGCGAGCCGGCTGATTACGTGATTGCAGTGAGCATTGATGGACCTGCCGAAACGAATCTGCCGGTGGAGATTTCCGCAAGCGATACGAAATCCAAGGGCGGTATCGGTCGTTTGCTGGGAAGGTTTCTGCCGGGGGCCGAGTTGAAAGCTATGGAAGCCGGCAAGCCACATGACCCGGGTGCGTTGGCGCTGCTCGGGCAATCCATGGACCTTATGCAAGCGAACCTTTCTCGTCTGCGCCTGGCGGCCTATCAGCCGGATCTACTGGTGCAGCTGGCGCGCAATGTGTCGAGCGCGTACGAGTTTTATCGCGCGCGGGAATTGATCGAATTGGGGCGGGAAAAGATGCGGGTGGCGTTGGAATCATGGAATCCGCCGCCGCCGCGGTGACGGTAGAGATGTGCCCCTCCCCTACTACACGCAGGAGAGGGCGCAGATAACAAGCGAGCGTGCAATTTCACCGCAGGCCGTTGGCCTTCATCCAGTTATCCAGATATATCTTCAAAGCAACCGCCTGGTTGTGCTCTTCGTCTTTCGCACCAAACAGCAGCGTCACGCGGTGACGTTCTGCCTTGGTTATCAGCGGTTGCCAGAACGACTTGTGTGCGTCCAGTTCGCTTGCATAGCGATGGCGGAACGATTCCCAGCGCGCGGGGTCATGGCCGAACCATTTACGCAGTGACGTGCTGGGCGCCATTTCCTTGGCCCATAGATCGAGTTCTGCATCTTCTTTCTTCAAACCACGGGGCCAGACCCGGTCGACCAGTACGCGATAGCCATCCGATTTGGCGGCAGGTTCGTAGACGCGCTTGACAGCGATGCTCACAGACAGCCTCCTGCAAAACTACGTCCCTCAAGCATACGCCTGCATCATTCAGGCGATGTGATTAAAGAGCCTGCTCAATATCTCCCCCGCAGTCCGCCTAGCCCATGGGTAGCCGCCATGCGGCCGTGCGTGGCTTGACCAGACGGCCAGTCTGGCGCTGCGCCACGCACGGCCGCTACCCATGGGCTAGGCGGACTGCAGGGAGACATTGAACAGACTCTATCTAAACTTCTTCCACGCGCGTCACCTTGGCACGACGCATCAGCCAGGCGACACCGCGCAGATCGGCGATACCTACCCACAGACGGTCGAGCATGCCGTACTTGGATTTGCCGGCCGTGCGCGGACGATGTCCCACCGGCACGCTCTGACTGCGGAAGCCGGCGCGCTTCGCCAATGCGGGAAGGTAACGATGCATGTGGTCGAAGTAAGGCAGGCGCAAGAACATCTCGCGCTCAAACAGTTTGAGGCCGCAGCCGGTATCCGGCGTGGCATCGCGCAGCATGCGCGAGCGAACCGCGTTGGCGATCTTGGAAGAGATGCGCTTGTTAAAGCTGTCGCGCCGCGTGGTGCGCCAGCCCGCAAACAGCTTGACCTCTGGTTCGGCCGCATCGCGCGCGGCCAGCAAATTGGGAATATCGGCCGGATTGTTCTGGCCGTCACCGTCGAGCGTGGCGATCCATGGCGCGCGTGCGGCGTATACGCCATTCCACACGGCCGTGCTTTGTCCGCTGCGTGTCACGTGATGCAGCACACGCAACTCCGGATAGCTGGCCTTCTGGGCTTGTAGCACCGCGCGGCTGTCGTCGCTGGAATCGTCATCGACATAGACGATTTCGAAGTCCAGCTTGCCGCGCAAGGTGGCGGCGATTTCAGCGAGCAGCGAAGGAATGTTGTCGCGTTCGTTGAAGACGGGCACGACGACGGAGAGTTGCGGCATGGAAAAGTAGCCTTGTGATGCGAATTTGTTTTTTAAGCCCCTCTCCTTTTCGGGAGAGGTGAGCGAACGGTCAGCGCAGCTTGCCCAGAATCCCGTCCAGCTCGTCATTGCTGTGGTAATGAATCACCAGCTTGCCGCGTCCGCCGCGGCCATGCGCCACTTCTACCTTGGTGGCAAAGCGCTCGGCCAGCTCGCGTTCCAACGCGTCGATGTTCGGATCGCGCGTCGGTGCGCTCTTGGCCTTGCCCTTGGGCGCGGTCTGCGCCTTGCGGGCAGCGTCTTCCAGTTCGCGCACGCTCCATTGGTGGCGCGCGGCTTCCAGCGCCAGCGACTCAGCCTGATATTCGGGCAGCGTAAGCAGGCAACGCGCGTGACCCATTTCCAACTTACCGTCGTCGAGCAAACGCTTGATGGATGCCGGCAGATCGATCAGGCGCAGCATGTTCGATACGGCGGCGCGCGAGCGGCCCACTGCATCGGCAGCCTGCTGGTGGGTGAGATCGAAATCGTCGATCAGGCGCTTGATGGCGTCGGCTTCCTCCAGCGGGGTGAGGTCCTGTCGCTGGATGTTTTCAATCAACGCCATGGCCGGCACAGCCACTTCCGGCACGTCCTTCACCAGCGCGGGGATCTCGCTGAGCTGCGCGCGCTGCGCTGCACGCCAGCGGCGTTCGCCGGCGATCAGCTCGTAGCTGTTCTTAGCAAGCGCACGCACTACAACGGGTTGAATCAAACCCTGCGCGCGAATCGATGCGGCCAGTTCGTCCAGCGCTTCGTCATTCCAGTGGCGGCGCGGTTGGTATTTGCCGGGCTGGATGTATTGGATCGGCAGGGTGCGCAGTTCGCCTTCCTGCTCGATCACCGAGGGTGCGCCGGTGTCGCCGCCGCCAAGCAGGGCATCGAGCCCGCGTCCCAATCCACGTTTCTTCGCGGCAGACATTACTACTCCTGATCCAGATGTGCCGAGGCTTCCACCGATTCCTCGGGTGAATCGCCGTGCATGGCGTGCAGCGCTGCAATCGCCGCCTGCGAACCGCGTTCGCGGCGGATAATTTCGCCAGCCAGCCCGATGTAGGCGATCGCGCCGCGCGAGCTGCGGTCGTACAGGTGAATCGGCTGGCCGTGGCTGGGCGCTTCGGCCAGACGCACGTTGCGCGGGATGATCGAGCGCAGCACTTTGTCGCCGAAATGTTGCGTGAGCTGCGCGGAGACTTCGTTGCCGAGGTTGTTGCGCACGTCGTACATGGTGCGCAGCAGGCCTTCGATTTCCAGTTGCGGATTCAAGTGCTGGCGCACGGCCTTCACGGTATCGAGCAAACTGGAAAGGCCTTCCAGCGCGAAGTATTCGCATTGCACCGGAATCAACAGACTGGTTGCGGCGGTGAGTGCGTTGACGGTGAGCAGATGCAACGTGGGCGGGCAGTCGACCAGGATGATGTCGTATTTGCTGGCGACTTTCGCCAACTGTTCCTTGAGCCGGTTTTCGCGCGCCAGCGCGTCCATCAGCTTCAATTCGGCAGCGGTGAGATCGCCATTGCCCGGGAGCAGATCGTAATGTGCCTCGGTGGTGACGATGGCCTGCTCGATCGGCGATTCGCCCAGCAGCACTTCGCAACCGCTGGGCGAGACTTCGCGCTTGTCCACGCCGGATGCCATGGTCGCGTTGCCCTGCGGATCAAGGTCGATCAGCAGCACTTTGCGCTTCGCCGCAGCGAGTGCTGCGGCGAGATTGACAGCGGTAGTGGTTTTGCCGACGCCACCTTTCTGGTTGGCGACAGCGATGATACGGGCCATGTCTTGTCCGGTACCGAGGGTGTATTCGAAAGGACGGCTAGATTAGCAGGAAGGGGGCGCTACGGCCCGCGGTATTCAGGGGTTTGCGCGCTCCAGCACGACCAGGTGGCGCTCCGCCGACCCCAGGCCCGGCACCGCTAGCGCGTGGATCCCACGAACGGCGAAGTCGGACGGCACGCCTGCGAGTTCTTCTTCCGGCACCTTGCCCTTCATCGCGAGCCATACGCCGCCGGGCGCCAACAGATGACCGCCCCAGGCCAGCATGTCCGCCAGGCTGGCGAAAGCGCGCGCGGTAACGCAGTCGAACGAACCTTCCACCTCTTCGACACGCGATTGAAGGGCGCGAACACCTTCCAATTTCAGGGCGCGAATTGCCTCGCGCAGGAAGCGCACCTTCTTGCCGTTGGAATCCACCAGCATAATCTGTCGCCCCGGTGCGGCGATGGCCAGCGGAATGCCCGGTAAGCCGGGGCCGGTGCCAAGGTCGGCCAGTGTTTCGCCTTGTATGTAAGGCAGGATTGCCAACGAATCGAGCAGATGACGGCTCACCATCTCCGCAGGATCGCGAATGGCGGTGAGGTTATAGGCCGCGTTCCAGCGCTCCAACAGCGCGAGGTAGTCGAGCAGGCGCGATACGGCCTCGGCCGGCAAGGTCAGGCCGAGTGCAGCAATGCCCTGTTCGAGTTGGGTTTGCAGGGCGGTGCGGTCGGTCATTGATGTTCCTCGGGCGTGCAGCCGTGCAGTATCTCCACGGCATGCAGATAAAAGAAGACCCGCCGTAGCGGGTCAAACTTCTCAGATTCCCCTGCGCCGGTGCTTCTTGGGCGACCTGGCCAGATTCTTTTTGCTTAGGCGGCGGCGTCCAGTTCGACGCGCGTCACCATGACGCCGCGCTCGCGCAGCTGCTGGTTGAGGCTGGACTTGAGCTGGGCCGCCACCTGGCGGTTTTCCTGCTGACTGGCTTCCGTCTCCGCTTGCAGCGCATCCAGCACGCTGTGGCGGATGAGCTGGTCGGCCTGTTCGATCACCGCGTCCGCCCGTTCCGGTTCCAGCACCTGCCAATAGACCGTGCCCTGTACCGGCTTGGCTTCCACCGTGGAAGCGTCGAAGCGCAGCGTGCGGCCGCCCAGATCGATGCGATGACCGACGCGATCCACCAGCGGCATGACGACGTGGGTGCCCGGCTGCAACAGGCGAACTTGCTTGCCGTTGCGATAGAGACTGTAGACCTGACCTGCCGGTACACGTTTCACGGCTACTGCAGCCAGGGAGAAAACGGTGATGATGGCGAGAGTTAGGACGGTCATGGTCTTATTAAGAACAACGAGTTAGCAGCGTTTTCTAAAATCTTTACGGAGCATCATTCTACAGGCGTTTGTCGCTACCAGGATTAATTTCTATTTAACGCCCGAAATGTCTACTTCGCAACCCGTTTTGTCAGCAAATCCTTAACGGCTGCCGGCACTGAAACGTTTGCATCGTTCGTGCCGTGGGCCAGCGCGCGTGACCTCACCGATCCATGCTGTGACCCAACGCACATCGCCCCGCCGATAGGTTTATCGGCAGGGCGATGGCGTGGCTGAAGTGCTGCGAGCGGTTAGAACTTGCCGGCGCGAAAGTCGGCGATGGCCTGGTGGATCTGCTCAGGCGTGTTCATCACGAACGGACCATAGCGCGCTACTGGCTCCTGTAGTGGCTGACCGGCCACCAAAAGCACACGGGATGGGGCTTCGCGGCCAGCGATGCGCACGCGCGTACCTTCCGACAACACCGCCAATTCGCTGCGAGAAAGCTTCTCGCCGGCCACTTCGGCGTCGTTGCCATCGAAAACGTAGGCGAACGCATGGTGGCCTTCCGGCAAGGGAATCTCGATGCTCGCGCCGGCTTCCAGAGCGATGTCCAGGTACACCGGCTCAGTGACAATTCCCGACACTGGACCGGTTGCGTCACCGAATTGGCCAGCAATGACCTTGAGCGTCACTCCAGCGACCGGGCGCACAACAGGAATGTGTTCTGGATCAATGTCCTGGTAGCGCGGCTCCATCATCTTGTCCTTGGCCGGCAGATTCACCCAAAGCTGAAAGCCCCACATCAGGCCGTTTTCCTGCTGCGGCATTTCCGAATGCAGGATGCCTCGGCCAGCCGTCATCCATTGCACGCTGCCCGGCTTCAGATCACCGCGGTTGCCATGATTGTCGCCATGCTGCATGTGCCCAGCCAGCATGTAAGTGACGGTTTCAAAACCGCGATGCGGATGCTCCGGAAATCCGGCAATGTAGTCGTCCGCCTGATCGGAGCGAAATTCGTCCAGCAGCAGGAACGGATCGAGCATGTCCAGACTCGGTTGGCCAATGATGCGCTTGAGATTCACGCCTGCGCCATCGGACGTATCGGTGCCGCGAATGCGGCGGAGAATGCGGCGCTCAGTCATGGTTTGCTCCCAGAAGAAGGATCTGACGCACATGATGGTTGTGCAGGAGCGTGGGCCCAAGTAGGGCGATGCGAACGGACTGTTCCGGAGCAGGAACGGCTTGCTGGTACAGACCCTCTCCCCCAAAAGAGAGAGGGAGAAAATCAGTGCACCCAGTGCCCGCTACGCTGCCGCGGCGGTGCCTGCTGTTCGCTCTTCGTATCGCTCGCACTATTCAACGCTTCGAGTTCCGCTTCGGTGGCGGGATGCTCGTCCCAATACTGGTTCACGGCGGCCAGCACGGCGGGCAGCTGTGCCAGGCAGTCGTCGTATTCATCGTCGGAGAGTTTTTCGAATTCGGCCTCGGCGCTGAGGATCCCTTCGTCCACGGCCAGCGCCATCACGGGACCGAGCATTTCCATCAATGACGGATCGTCTGCCAGACGTTTTTCCCATAGCGAGGCGCGCAGGTCGATGCCTCGGCTGAAGCCCTCGCACCAGCCGGCCGCCGACAGTGCCGGGCCGGCTTCGGTGTCGACTTCGCCAAGGATCGGTTCGTAGGCATCTACGTCCAGCTCGGCGCTGATCGAATCGTTGAGCTTGGCGAGCAAGGCAAGCACGCGGTTGCCTTCATCTTCGTCTGCGAACGGCTCATGCAGTATTTCGGGTAGCCACTCTTCCGGCAGCACCGAGCTGGGGCCTACGGCCAAGGCGCTAAGCAAACCGTGCACGCCGTCGAGCAGCAGGTGACCTTCCCCGTCTTGGGCATGCGTACGCAGGTAGGTGTCCAGCTCGTCGAGCTCGCTATCGTCCAGGGAACTGGGCCATTCAGTCTTGCTATCGCTCATGGTCATTCAATATCCAGGTCTACCGTGACCGGAGTGTGGTCGGAGGGCCGCTCCCATCGCCGCGGCTCACGGTCAATGGTGGCACTCTTGGCCGACGATTTCAGGGCATCGCCCAACAGGATCAAGTCAATGCGCAAGCCCATGTTGCGCCGGAACGCACCCTGCCGGTAGTCCCACCAGCTGTAGTGGCCGGCCTCCTGTTCAAACAGGCGAAAGCTGTCGTGCAGGCCCAAATCGGTGATGGCTTTCAGGGCGGCGCGCTCGGGTGGGGAGCACAGTACTTCCTCACCCCAGGCCATCGGGTCGTAGACGTCGCGATCGTCCGGGGCGATGTTGAAATCACCCAGCACCACTAGTTTTGGATGGCGCCGAATCTCTTCCGCCAGGAATGCGTGCACCTTCTCCAGCCAGTGGAGTTTGTAGGTGTATTTCTCATCACCGACGGCCTTGCCGTTTACCACGTAAAGATCGACGACACGCACGCCGCCAACCGTGGCGGCAAGCATGCGCCGCTGCGGATCTTCCAGGCCGGGAATGTCGGTAAGCACGTCCTCAAAAGACAGGCCGATGTCATTGCGAGCCAGGATCGCCACGCCGTTGTAGGTTTTCTGACCGGCGTAAACAGCCTGATAGCCCGCGGCAGCCAGCTCGTCGACGGGAAACTTGGCGTCTTCCAGCTTGGTTTCCTGCAACGCCACCACGTCCGGGCGCGCATCGGTCAGCCACTGGGTAAGGTGCGGAATGCGCACCTTCAGCGAGTTCACGTTCCATGAGGCGATTTTCATGCGCGGGATTGTACGGGATGACGATGACGCGTACGGACCTCACGCCGCAGCGTGCCTTCATGCACATGGGCACCCTGCGGTTAGCTGCTAGCGTGAGGCTTTCTTGTGTCCGTGGAACGCCTTTTCATGCTGAAAACCTCCCGCTTGCTGTTGCCGGTCTTGGCCGCCTTGCTTGCCCCGGTCGCGATGGCCGATACGCACGGCACCACCGATCCGCGTATCGACAACTTGCTGACCCAGTTGGCCAAAGTGCGCGACATCAACGAAGTGGCGCTGTCGCCGGATGGACACCAGCTAGCCTGGGTGGTGGAAACCCAGGGCAAGCCCGGCATCATGGTGGCGAATCCGGATGGCAAGAACGCGCACAGCGTCGGTCTGGCTGCCAAACCCGGCACATGCAGCGAGGAGGGCATCACGTGGGCGCCGGATTCGCGGCATCTGGCCTTTTTCTCCAATTGCGCCAGCAGCCGCAGCGGCATGGGTGGCAGCAAGCAGCCGGATCTCTACGTGCTCGATACACAGTCGCAAGGCAAGCCGGAGCATTTGGCCAGCCTCAACGGCTATGCACACGCGCTAAGCTGGTCGCCGGATGGCAAAACCTTGGGTTTCTTATATGTGGAAGGCGCCACGCGCCGCGCCAGCGCGCTGGCAGCGGCGAAGCCTTCCCTTGGCGAGATCGGCGTGGAAGGCATCGAAGTGCAACGCGTTGCGACGTTGCCGGCGCAGGGTGGCACGGTGCAGCAGGTGTCGCCGAGCGACAGTTATGTCTACGAATTCGCATGGGCACCGGATAGCGCACGCGTGGCGTATGTCGCGGCGCCGGCACCGGGTGACAACAATTGGTGGATTGCGCAACTTTATGTGCAGCCTGCGCAAGCAGGCACCACGCGCACGGCGGTGGTGAATCCGAACACGGTCAGCGGTCCATTGCACGGTCTGCAGATTGCGCTGCCGCGTTGGTCGCCGGATGGTTCGCGCATTGCGTTCATCGGTGGCCTGATGAGCGATCAGGGTTTTACTGGCGGCGACATTTACAGTGTTGCCGCTGGCGGTGGCGCGCCGGTCAATCTCACGTCAGGCATCCATGTCTCGCCGTCATGGCTTACCTGGAGTTCGCCGCAATCGCTGCTGGTGAATCAATTCAGCGACGGTCACGCGCAGCTGGCGGAATACACCGTCGACGCACAGCATGCCCAGCAACAGCGCGTGTTGTTCACGACACAGGGCGCGGTATGGGACGGGAGCGCGATCATGGGGCTTTCGTTCTCCGCGGATCATCGCTACGTGGCGTTCGAGCAATCGTCCTTCGACGTGGCATCGGAGGTCTACGCAGGTGCGGTAGATAGTGGGGCACCGCACGCCGTCACCACGATCAACGCAGCGTTGAAGCCGAGCTGGGGCAAGGCCGAATCGGTCGAATGGGATCACGAAGGTTTCCACGTGCAAGGTTGGCTGATTTATCCCGTCAACTACGATCCCACTAAGCACTACCCGATGATCGTCAACGTGCACGGCGGCCCTTCCGGCGCCGTGTTGCCGCGCTGGCCCTCGCTCGGTGCCAGCTTTGCGCCGTTCTCGGGGCTCGGCTATTTCGTGTTCATGCCCAACCCGCGCGGCAGCTATGGTCAGGGCGAGGCCTTCGTGCAGGCCAACCGTAAGGATTTCGGCTACGGCGACCTGCGCGACACGCTCGCCGGCGTGGATGCGGTGGAAAAGAAAGTGCCCGTCGACGATCACCGCCTGGGCCTTGCCGGTTGGAGCTACGGCGGCTTCATGAGCATGTTCGCACCTACGCAGACGCAGCGCTTCAGTGCCGTGGTGGCGGGCGCAGGCATCGCCAACTGGCAGAGCTACTACGGGCAGAACCTGATCGACCAATGGATGATTCCGTTTTTCGGCGCGTCCGTATACGACGACCCTGCGGTGTATGCAAAAAGCTCTGCGATCAACTTCATCAAGAACGTGAAGACACCTACGTTGATCGTGGTGGGTGAACGCGATGCGGAATGCCCGGCCCCACAATCGTTCGAATACTGGCATGCATTGCGCACACTGGGCGTGCCGACGTCGTTGGTGGTGTACCCGAATGAAGGACATCACTTCGTCGATCCCACGCATCAACGCGACTTGCTGCAACGGGCATTGAACTGGTTTGAGAAATATTTGCCGCCGCAATCGTAAATCTGCGTTACGTCGGCTGGGATGAAATCCCAGCCGACGTAAGCTCCATGACTCAGAACAATTCGCCTTGTGGCGATAACCTGCGCGGCGGTACAAACCGCGACGTATCCAGCCGCAGCTCACGCGCACGGCCAAACCCATGGCGACGACAAGCCACTTCAAATCGACGCCGCAATAATTCGGCAAATACGCCTTGCCCATGCATGCGCGTAGCGAAGTTGCTGTCGTAATCCTTGCCGCCATTAACCTGTTGCACCAGGCTCATCACATGCTCCGCTCGCTGCGGCGCATGCATGCTGAGCCATTCGCGAAACAACGCTTTAAGTTCATACGGCAATCGAACGACGGTGTAACCCGCGCAAGTGGCGCCCGCATCAGCCGCTTGCTCAAGTACCGCTTCCATGTCGCGATCATTCAATGCAGGGATGATCGGTGCCACTAACACACCCACGGGCACGCCTGCTTCGGCCAATGTACGAATGGCTTTCAATCGCCTATGCGGGGCGCTCGCTCGCGGTTCGAGCTTCGCGGCCAGATGATTGTCCAGGGAATTTACCGAGACAAAAACCTGTACGAGACGTTCGCGCGCCATCGGAACGAGAATATCAAGATCGCGCTCGACCAATGCGTTCTTGGTGACCAGCGTGCACGGATGACGACATTCGACCAACACTTCCAACGCCGCACGTGTGATGCGCCAGCGTTTTTCAATGGGCTGATACGGATCGGTATTGCTGCCAATATTGATGGGACTTGCAACGTAACTTGGCTTCGCCAATTCCGAACGCAGTACGTCGGCCAAGTTGGTCTTGGCGCGAAGCTTGGTTTCGAAATCGAGACCAGGCGAAAGGTTCAAATAGCTGTGACTGGGTCGTGCATAACAGTACACGCACCCATGTTCACAACCGCGATATGGATTCATCGCAAGTGTGAATTCGAGATCCGGCGAATCGTTACGCGTGATGACGCTGCGTGCGCGCTCTTCGGTCACTTCGGTGCGTGGTCGCGGGTGTTCTTCATCCAGCAACGCGTGCTGCCAGCCATCGTCTTCAACGTGATGACGGACGGTCTCGAAGCGCCCTTCCGGGTTGGACGCGGCGCCGCGGCCTTTGAATGCTAGAGGGAAATCAGCCATCGCTACATGATGGGCCGTCGCTATCTCAAACGGCGCGACACCCTTGTTATCTGGATTGCTTGAGCTGCTGAGCCAGCCAGCCGCTCATGGCGGCCATGGGGTAATTCAACTCAAGCTGCCGGCGCATTTCCGCGAACACGGGAGGAGAAACAGCCCAGCCTAGCGGAAGCGGATAATTGCCTGGGCACAACCGCATGTGCCAAAGGACATCGCCACGGTTGGGATCCATGGTATCGAGCTGTAGCGAAGCCAGCAGTTGTGATCTGGCATATTCACCGCGTGCCTTGCGCGTTTCCAACAATGCCACTAACGGCGCAGTGGCTTCACCGTAACTGCGTTGCTCGGTCGGACTGGGCGCGCGCGGACATGCCGCGGAGTAGAGCGGTAGAGGTTGCTTCGGATCATGGGCATCAACGAAATCATGCAGGCTGGGATCATTGCTGATATGGATCACGATGAAATGCAATGGCTGGCCTTGCGCAGACGCGACCGCACGCAAGCGCTGCATGATTTCCAGCAGCGTGGTCGCCGCCGAGTTTTCAAAGTAGCCGCCGTCCGCCAATTGGAAAGAAGCCGGTGAAGATGAAGAGTCACTTGCGGTTTGCAGCGTGCCGGCGGGGCTCAGATAGGTGAAGCGCGCGCTGTTGAGCACGACTTCGCTAAGCGGCACACGAGGATCCAGCCATCGTGAACCGTCGTATGCCGCGGTCCATGGAGCGGATCCGAATGGGCGGAAAGGATGCTGTACGAAACGCCATCCCTGACTCACCGTGGTGCTGGTGAAGAACAAGGCAGGCACGTTGGTGTTTACCTCGCCGTGGCCGTTTTCATACAACCCGGCGAACGGCTGCGCGAATGCGTCGACGTTCTGTTCCTGTGCCGCCTGCTCCCACGCACGCGTGAGCGTACGGCCGCGATCATCAAACAAAGCGCCCGGTAGCAAGCGCTGTGTGAAGTCGATGAACCAGGCATTCGCCATCACGGGCGCGAGGAAATCATGATCGAGCATGTTTTCGGTGCGCGCTTGCGCCGACAAACCGGTCTGTGGGGGTACCTGCAGTGCTGTGACGTAAGCCGCCAGACCGAGGCTGCCGCCCGATATGCCGCTGCCCGCGAACAAGTGGCGCTCGAACATGGGTTCGGTGCCGTTAGGTGGCAGTGCTTGATCGACGAGTGCGGTGAATTGTGTCAATACAACGGCGGTCCACGCGGCGCTGCGCAAACCGCCGCCTTCCGTGGATATCATGATCACGGGGCAAGAGCGTTGCGGTGTGCAACGGCTTTGCAGCCAAGCTTTGGCGTAAGCGTCGAAGTCGGGTCGTTGATCAGCAGGTGCCGGTTCGGGCCGCTGATGCGTGCTCATGGCGGGATACTGGCGCACGCGATGGTTGTCGTTGAGATGCAGCGCGTGCAAGCTCACGACCAACAGCGCCAACAAGCTTAAGAGGGGAATGCCGCGGCGATCGGCGAGCATGCAGAGGAATCCGCCGCTCATGCAAAAGAAGCTGACGGTGATCAACAGCACAGCCAGAGAACCCATGCCGTCGAACTGGCGTGGCTGGAAGGCCACCAGCACGGTAATCAAAACGTTCAAGATCAACACGGCCAGGAAGACACTCAATGGTCCCGTGCCCAATCTCGTAATGGATGATGCGCGCGGCTCCACGGTTTTGTCCGAGCGCTCGGCGGCGGCTTGCAGTATGCGTTGTCGCCCGATGAAGAACACGATCATGGCGGCCGCCACGATCAGCAAGCCGGCCGTGCGCCCATTGCGACGCAGACACTCCGCTTGGGTGGAGCACACGGCGTTCGGCGTGGTTCGCAGCGCCATCACGTAACCGAACAACACCAGCAGCGGCACCAGAATGCCCAGTATCCGCGGTATCCACTGACGCAGCTTGGCAGCGCGTGGGTTCTGCAGGGCAGGCCAGCGGGGGTAGATCAGTCGATAGGCTTGATGTGCGGTGTACCAGATCGCAAGGCCGGCCAGGGCGCTGCTTGCCAGCAGGAACAGGTAGCGAGTGTTGCTGGGATCGGCCCACATCGCGATCAAAAACAGTTCGGCAGCCTGGTCCACATTGGTGATGACGATGCCGGCGAAAGCGAGCACCAGCAGGGAGACACGGATCGGTTTGCCGTGGTCCAGGCCGATGATCAGCCAGTCGACGATATTCAGCCACGCCCGCCGCGCTCTTTGCGTCGGGGATGTGGATGGTTGCTGCTCGGCCATCGTTCCTTGAACTCCGTCCATGCCGGATGAATACGCATATTACGGATATGACATGTATCGGGCGGGTGGATGGGATCGCAATTCCGTCGAGCGCGGCGGAGGTATGATGGTTTCGTTTCGGGGGAGTCTGAGGTCGAGGCCTGTCATGCGCTGGTTACTGCTATTCGCGACGTTGCTGTCGTGGGTCCTCTGCTTTACGCGTCACGGCGCTGGGGCCTTTGGGTTCTGGCTGCTGGCGGGAATCGCGGGGGCCATTGCCACTGCTTTGGGTTTTGCGCAGGCACGCATTGCGGCGAACGCGCAACCGGAGATCATGCTTGATTTGCCTAAGCGCAGGCCGCAACAGGACCCGCCTCCACAGGCATAAATGTTGCACTGCAGCTTTGGTGGTTTAGCCATCCAAACGCTACACTCGGGCGGTTGACACGGCGCCAAGGTGCCGCGCGCGATTATTCACCGAGTGCGCTCCCGGCAGACCGGTGAGCAGGAGGCAAACATGTCAAAGGTTTATCCGGTCGATCCCGCTTTTGCCGCCAAGGCGCGTATTAGCAAGGCGGACTATGAGCAACTGTATGCCGAATCGGTGAAAAATCCGGAAGGTTTTTGGGGCCGCGTTGCTGAGCGCTTGGACTGGGCAAAGAGGCCCACGCGCATTCGCGACGTCTCCTTCGACCCGAACAATCTGCATATCCGCTGGTACGAGGATGGTGAGCTCAATGTGTCGGCCAACTGCCTGGATCGTCACCTGGCCACGCGCGGCGACAAGACCGCGATCATCTTTGAAGGCGACGATCCTTCCGAGTCCCGGCGTATCAGCTATCGCGAACTGCACACGGAAGTGTGCAAGTTCGCCAACACCCTGAAGCACCTTGGTGTCAGCAAGGGCGATCGCGTGGCGATCTATATGCCGATGATTCCCGAAGCTGCGGTGGCGATGCTGGCCTGCGCGCGCATTGGGGCGGTTCACTCGGTGGTGTTCGGCGGCTTCTCACCGGATTCGCTCGCGGGCCGCATCGCCGACTCCACCGCAAAAGTAGTGGTGACCGCCGATGAAGGTTTACGCGGCGGCAAAAAGATTCCACTGAAAGCGAATGTGGATGCTGCGCTCCAGCGCCCCGGCACCAACAGCGTAGAGACGGTGATCGTGGTGCGCCGCACGGGCACCGCGGTGCCGATGCAATCGCCGCGTGATCGGTACTACCACGTATTGATGGAAGGCCAGTCGGCCGATTGTCCGGCCGAACCGGTGGAAGCGGAACATCCGTTGTTCATTTTGTATACCTCTGGTTCCACCGGTAAACCAAAGGGCGTCTTGCATACCTCGGGCGGTTATTTGGTCTATGCCAGTTTCACGCATGAACTGGTGTTTGATGTGCGCGAAGACGATGTGTACTGGTGCACGGCCGATGTAGGTTGGGTCACCGGGCACAGCTATGTGGTGTACGGGCCACTCGCCAATGGTGCGACCACGGTGATGTTCGACGGGGTGCCGAATTACCCGGACTTCAGCCGCTTTTGGCAGGTGGTGGACAAGCACAGGGTTTCGCTGTTCTACACCGCTCCGACAGCTATTCGAGCACTGATGCGCGAGGGCGAGAATCCGGTGAAGAAATGCTCTCGCGCCAGCTTGCGCTTGCTGGGCTCGGTAGGCGAACCGATCAACCCGGAAGCGTGGGAGTGGTATCACCGCGTAGTGGGCGACGACCGTTGCCCGATTGTCGATACCTGGTGGCAGACCGAAACCGGCGGCATTTTGATCACGCCGCTGGCCGGAGCGATCGATACAAAACCCGGCTCGGCCACTTTACCCTTCTTCGGCATCAAGCCTGCCGTAGTGGACGCCGGCGGCGCGGTACTGGAAGGCGCGGCTGAGGGCAATCTGCTGATCACCGATTCCTGGCCTGGCCAGATGCGCACGGTATATGGCGATCATCAGCGCTTCATCGATACTTACTTTAAGGCCTATCCCGGCAATTACTTTACCGGCGACGGCGTGCGTCGCGATGAAGATGGCTATTACTGGATCACCGGTCGCGTCGACGACGTGATCAATGTTTCCGGCCATCGCATCGGCACGGCGGAAGTGGAAAGCGCCTTGGTCGCGCACCCGAAGGTGGCAGAGGCTGCCGTAGTGGGTTGTCCGCACGAGATCAAGGGCCAAGGCATCTACGCCTATGTAACGTTGGTGGCTGGCGAGCAGGGCAACGACGATTTGCGCAAGGAACTGGTGTCCTGGGTACGCAAGGAGATCGGGCCGATCGCCACGCCGGACTACATTCAATGGGCGCCGGGTTTGCCGAAGACGCGCTCAGGCAAGATCATGCGCCGTATTCTGCGCAAGATTGGCGAGAACCAGCCTGATCAGCTCGGGGATATTTCGACGCTGGCCGATCCGGCTGTGGTGAAGAATTTGGTGGAAGAGCGGTTGATTCGCTGAGGCTTGGATCTTCTGCGCCGTCATCTTCAGGAGAGCAAAGGTGACGGCGCGTCATCTCATACTGGCCGCTGCGATGACGCCGCTTCGTTACCGCTTGTAAGGCCGGCTTACGTTCCGGCAGCATGCGTTCTATGCGTACCACGCAAGGCCAGCACGTCGCCGATATCGCCGCCAGATTGGGCGACGATCAGATTCATGTATGGCGGCTTCGCTATGAAAAAGCGCGGCGGCGTGAACCACTATGCGAATTGCTCGGCATCTATCTTGGCTTGCCGGCGACGGCCGTTGCGTTGGTTGATGGAGCGCATGGACGGCCGGAACTCGCGCAGCCGTTGCGTCATGCTTTGCAATTCAATTGGTCGCATAGCGGCGATGCGGCGTTGATTGCCGTGGCGCGGAACGTCGCTCCTGGTATCGACATCGAGCGTCTTCGTCCCCGTGCACATGCCATGCCGCTTGCCGAACGGTTCTTTCATCCAGAAGAAACCGCAGCATTGGCGGCGTTGGATGCATCTGAGCAAGCATCCGCTTTTCTTCGACTCTGGACAGGCAAGGAAGCCGTACTCAAGGCCATGGGGCGAGGCATCGCGTTCGGCCTGGATCGCCTGCGCTTGGCGGTGACGCCTGCCGAACCACGTCTAATCTGGCTAGATGGGGACGACCCAGCTCAATGGCAGCTCCATGCCCTGCCGGCCGGCGTCGATCATCTCGCCAGCGTGGCATGGCGCGGACCTGACCTAACCATCGCCAACTGGACACTTGCCGACAGCGTCTGAACGGAGCACTGTGTCCGGCCCACGATTTTGTTTCTGGCCTCCATGACCCTGCTCAGCGTCAACCTCAACAAGATCGCCGTGCTGCGCAATTCGCGCGGCGGCAACGAGCCCGACATGGCCCGCGCCGCCGTCACCTGCATTGAAGCTGGCTGCGGTGGCATCACGGTGCATCCTCGTCCGGACATGCGGCACGTACGTCCCGATGATGTGCGTATGCTCGCCTCCATCCTGCGCGGACGTGTGGAATACAATATCGAAGGCAATCCATTTGCCGCCCAGCGCGGGGCCTATCCCGGTTTGATTGCGCTCGCACGCGAAGTTCGTCCCACCCAGGTGACCCTGGTACCGGACAGCGACGGCCAGATCACTTCGGATCATGGCTTCGATTTGGCTCGAGATGCGGAGCGGTTACGTCCGCTTGTTGCCGAGTTGCGTGAGTTGGGCTGCCGGGTGAGTTTGTTCGTTGATCCGGGCGCGACGGGATTCGAGCACGCTGTGGCGATCGGCGTGCATCGGGTTGAAATCTATACCGGACCTTATGCGCATGCCTTTGCAGAAGGCGACGCCAAGGAGCCACTGGCTTTATGCGTCGACACAGCTCGTCGCGCGCAGCAAGCCGGATTGGCCGTCAACGCCGGCCATGACCTTAGCCAGGCGAATCTCGGAACCTTGCGTGCGGCCATTCCTGGACTTGCCGAGGTGTCCATTGGACATGCCTTGATCGGCGAAGCGCTGTATGAAGGTCTTGGTACGACTGTACGCAATTACTTGCAAATTCTTCGCTGAGCCTTTGGCCGTATAGACGTCTATTTGTTGTTGTCAGGGGGCGGTAAATTCGGCACAAGCACAGTTGAGCCCTGGCCTATTGATGGTCCCCGCAGAAACAGAACCCCCCGCATAAGCGGGGGGTTCTGTGGGTAACGCTTGGCTGCGCGATTGAACTGTTCCGATTCAATCGCCGCTTTTATTACTGTCCGCTGCTTTCGGTAAAGCCGATCTTGTTCAATCCATAGCTCTTCGCGTCGGCCAGAACGCGCGCAACTACCTGGTAAGGTACCTGGTCAGCCGCGTCGATCTGTACTTCCGGTTGATCAGCTTCAGCCTTAGTCGAGATCACCGCGATCTGCGTCTTCAGCTGCGCCTCGTCCACCGGGGTATCGTTCCAATAGAACGCGCCCGACTGATCGATCTTCAAACGAATGGGCTCCGGCGGATTCGATGGGGGAATCACGTTCGGGTTCGGTTGCGGCAGGTCGATCTTGACCTTGTGGGTCAGGATCGGCGCCGTGATCATGAAGATGATCAGAAGTACCAGCATCACGTCGACCAACGGGGTCACGTTGATGTCGGCCATGGGGCCTTTGCCACCACCTGTACTAAATGCCATGGCACATCACTCCTTTCCAGTCGTCATGAAACCGACGTGGACCAGACCGGAATCCTTTGCTTCGCCGAGCACTTTACGAACAACCTTAAACTCGGTGTCGTGCGCCGCACGAATCTGGAGTTCAGGCTGCGGTGTATGGCTCGCCAACGTTACGAACTGAGCTTTCAGTTCGGCGTCCGTGATCGCATTCTGGTTGTCTTGGAAGTACATGCTGCCATCTGCCTTTATGGCGAGATCCATAACTTCAGGAGGAGGAGTTTTCTCCTCCTGATGAGGATTCGCAGTCGGCAGTTTTACCGTAATCCGGTGCGACATCAGCGGTGCCGTGATCATGAAGATGATCAAGAGCACCAGCATCACGTCGACCAGCGGCGTGACGTTGATTTCCGACATCGGCGCGCCGGACTCGCTTCCTCCGGTGCTCATCGCCATGAGTCAGTACCTCACTTCTGAGTAGGAGCAACGCCTTCGACGCGCGCACCGGTGGCGAAGAAGTCGTGCAGGTCGTGCGCGAATTCGTCGAAACGGGCGTAGGTCAGGCGATTGGAACGGGTGAAGAAGTTGAAAGCAAGCACGGCCGGAATAGCTACGAACAGACCGAACGCGGTCATGATCAGAGCTTCACCCACCGGACCAGCCACCGCTTCCATCGAAGCATTGCCGGAAGCGGCGATACGGATCAGCGCGTGGTAAATACCCCACACCGTACCAAGCAGACCGATGAACGGCGCGGAAGAACCGACCGTAGCAAGCAGAGTCATGCCACCTTCCAGACGCAGGCTTTCGCGAGCAACCGCCTGGCGCAGGGCACGATCGATGAATTCCGAACGGCTCAGCGACTCGGCCAGGCGACCGCCACCTGCAGAAGCTTGCTGGTGGTGAGCGACCGCCGAGGCGGCGTCAAGAGCGATCTTGGAGAAGGGTTCGCCCTTGGGCTGGGCTTCCAATTCACGAATGGCGTCTTGCGTGGAATTGTTGGACCAGAAGCCATTGATCACGCCATCGGCGCGGCTGCGGACCATCGAGTTACGGATCGCGTTGGCGACGATGAAGTACCACGAGGAGAACGACATCACCACCAGCACAACGAACACGATCCAGCCAAGTGGATCAAAGTGATGGATAAGGTCGCCGAAGCCCATTTGTTGCATGGCTTGGGCATTGGCATTGCCACCCAGAGCCGGAGCGGCATCGGTCGGAGCAGGAGTCTGTTGGAACATAAGCGCTACCCTTAGGAAAGTCAGGCGTTAACTTTAACTGTAACTACGTATTACAGCTGATTGAGATTGAAGTTGACGGGTACGCGTACGTAACCTTCAACCTTCTTACCGTTTTTCATTTCAGCATTGAAGCGCCATTTCTGAGCGGCCTCAATGGCTGCGCGATCCAGCTCGCGGAAACCACTGGACTGTTCAACCTTGATGTCCTTCGGCGTGCCATCCACCGACACCAGAATCAACAGCGTTACCGTGCCTTCATGCCGTTGGCGAATTGCCTGCGGCGGATACTTCGGCTGCATGCGGCTGTTGTAGCTGATGTCCTGGCTCGCCGTGATGTCCGCAGGCGGTGCCGGCGGCGCGGGCGGTGCCGGCGGCGGCGACGGCGCAGGATTGCTCGAAGCCTCAGTCACGGCCGGCGGCGGTGCCGGCGGCGGCGGTGTCGGCGGCGGGACCACCTGCTTGATGATCTTCGGCGGCGGCTGCTTCGGGGGTTCCGGCGGCGGCGGCGGCGGAGGAGGTGGGGGGGGCGGCGGCTCGATGAAGTTCACCTGCACGATCTTTTCTTTCTGAACTTCCGCCGTTTTGGGCGGCGCCGCAGGCGCGATCAGTATCAGGAACGCAAACGCATGCAGCGCGATGGCTACCGCCAGCGCCCATGTGCGCCCCCAACTGAACGGCTTATCGCCGGTATCTTGGTTACTTGAGGCCATCTGTCGCTTTCAATCAGGAGCTAATCGGAATCGTAGTCGCAGCATCCATCGGCAAAAGTCCGTTCCCATATAGGGTGACATTTGCCACTGGACAACGCGGGAAAAGTCCAACGGTACAACAGCACATGGCGTTTGTATAGCTTTTGTGTAGGCCTATGATGACAATCTTTTGGACGTCCATCTGGCCGAAAAAAAACTTACTCGCCACGTGCTTTTCAATCAACCGCCGATGTTTGCATCCTTCAACCATTTCTTCGCTTGCGCGGCGGTTTCCGGGTCCTTTTGAGCTTCCATGACTGCTTCGGCTGCAGCCGCCTTGTCCTTTAGACCGATGTTCGCTTGGGCCAATGCCATATAGGCTTTGCCCTTATGCTTCACACCTTTGCTGATGGCCTGCTGGAGCAGCGGTTTGGCGGCGCTGTATTCGTTCTGCGTAACTAGCGCAACACCGGCTTTGTATGCGGGTTCTCCATCGCTCGCGAGGGGAATCGCTTTCTTGTACTGCTCTGCTGCGGCGGTCGCATCACCACCAATCATGTGCGCATCGCCCATCAATTCGTAGTTCTGCGCGCTGGACTTTACGACGCCCTTGGTGATGCCTTCTTGCAGCACTTGCACCGCTTTTTCGGAATCGGGACCCGGATCCTGAGTGGCCTGGTCTTGTGCTTTATTCATGTAAAGCTTGGCCATCGTCACGTAGTCGCTTTCCGTGCTCAGCAGGCCTTTGGTTTTACCCTCTTCCATCAACTTCAACGCGTCGTCGTATTTCTGCATCTGGATGTCCAGACTCAACGCGTTGTGGAAGTTGGTGGGATCGGTCGGCGCAGCGGAAACTTGCTGCTTGGCGATTTCCGCGGCCTTATCTTTCTGGCCTGAATCGTTGTAGGCAAGCATCAGCAGTTGGTTCCAGCGCGGATCCGCTTTATCTCCTGCTATTGATTGCGCTTTTTTGATCGCCGCAATCGATTCGGGATATTTCTGTATGCGGTAATACGCTTCGCCTTCCAGGGCATAGGATTCCGGTGTTTCCTTCTTGCCTTCAGCGCGCCATTTTTCGACTTGATCGACGGCTTGCTGATATTGCTGGTTGAGCAGATAGAACGTTGCCAGTTCGTATTCAAGCTGGAAGTACGCGTCGTTCGGCATCACACCATTGTCGAGCGAACGCTTCAGCAGATCGATGCCGCCCGGGATGTCCTGGTTCACCGCATGGACGCGAGCTAAACCTTGCAACGCCATCGCTTGCACATACTTGCTTTTGCTGTTGTCGATAAGCGGCTGCAGCAGTTGCGTGGCTTGATCCTTGTTGTTCTGCTGCGAGGCGTCGAGTCCTTTGTTGAGTGCTTCCTGTTCCTTCTTGTCGGTCAGATCCAGCTTGGGCTCTTTGCGGGTAGCGTTGGGGTATAGCGGAGCCGCTTTTTGCTGATCGCCCGACGAGTTGTCGCTCGCTAGCGCCGGAGTGCTCGCCAACATCAGCGCAAATGCAGCGCCAGCCAGCATCTTCAGGGAAGCGTGTTTCATAGCGTTCCTCAAGTGGAAGGATTCGATTTTTTTGGCGCACAAGCCGTGCGGGGGATCGCTGAGATTAACCTGACCGTGCTATCGATAACAAGCTGCATTGCCACATTAAACTTTCTTTAAAATCAGCCAGTTATGACATCAACGCCATACGCTGCCGCATTGCGGGCCGGAAATTGCCCGAAATACGCAGGTGAGCATCCAGCCCCCGTCGTGACGGACGCGTATATGTCTGTTCCTTTGTATTAGTGCGCTAGTGTAATAGCTCGCGCTTCGTGGCGTCGCGCATTCGCGACGCCACGCTTTGCAGCTCGATTAGATGTCGAGGTTTGCAACCTTTAACGCGTTGGCTTCGATGAAGTCTCGACGCGGCTCGACCGCTTCGCCCATCAACATCGAGAACATCTGGTCGGCAGCGATGGCATCCTCAATGCCGACCTGCAGCATGCGGCGCGTTTCCGGATTCACGGTGGTTTCCCACAACTGCTCCGGATTCATTTCGCCGAGACCCTTGAATCGCTGGATGGTGCGCCCTTTCTTTGCCTCGTCCAGCAACCAGGTGCGTACATCCGCAAAGCGAAGAACGCCACGCGAAGCGTTGCCACGACGAATGACAGCCTCGGATTGAATGAGTCCTACCAACTGCTGGCTGATATTCAAAATGGGGCGGAACTCCGAACCGTTGAAGAATGGTTGCGGCAATAGCCAGGTATGGCTGAGACCATGTTGATCGCGCACCACTTCGATAGCCGCAGGTTGTTCGCCGTGCGCGGCGCGGAACAGAAGTCGATAGCGTGGCTTACCCAAGCCGCTCGACGCGAGATTTCGTGCAACGCCATCCAGCCAATTCTGCATGGTGGCCGCATCTTCCCAATGCCGGGGTTCGATCGGTGCGTGCTCAAGCATGGCGGTGAGCACGTTTGCGTCGAAGCGATGGCCGAGACGTTCGATCTGATCCAAAGCTGCCTGATAATCACGTAGCAGCTTTTCCAGCGCCTCTCCGCTGACGGGCGGTGCCTCCGAGCTATATGTTAGTTCGGCATTGTCGACCGCGCTGGAAATCAGATAGGCGTTGAGTGCCGCGTCATCCTTCAGATACAACTCTTGTTTACCTTGCTTGAGTTTGTACAACGGCGGCAGGCCAATATAGACGTGGCCGCGCTCGATCAAGTCGGGCATTTGGCGATAGAAGAAGGTCAGCAGCAACGTGCGAATGTGTGAGCCGTCCACGTCCGCGTCGGTCATGATGATGATGCGGTGATAGCGCAGCTTGTCGGGGTTGTAATCCTCTTTGCCGATGCCGGTGCCTAGCGCGGTAATCAGCGTGCCCACTTCGGCGGACGAAAGCATCTTGTCGAAACGCGCTTTCTCCACATTGAGGATCTTGCCTTTCAAAGGCAGCACAGCTTGTGTCTTGCGGTTGCGACCTTGCTTGGCTGAGCCGCCGGCGGAGTCACCCTCCACCAGGAAGAGTTCGCACAGGGCGGGGTCTTTTTCCTGACAATCGGCTAGTTTGCCCGGGAGACCTGCGATATCTAGCGCACCCTTACGGCGCGTCATTTCGCGTGCCTTGCGAGCGGCTTCACGCGCACGCGCAGCGTCCACCACTTTAACGGCGATGGCTTTGGCTTCGTTGGGGTGTTCCAGTAAAAACTCACCGAGTTTCTCGTAGACCACCTGCTCTACTACCGTTTTCACCTCGGACGAGACCAGCTTGTCCTTGGTCTGAGAGGAGAATTTCGGATCCGGCACCTTCACCGACAGCACCGCGATCAGGCCCTCGCGCATATCGTCGCCCGACAACGTGACCTTGGCGTTTTTGGCAAGGCCTTCTTTCTCGATGTAGGCCTGGATCGCACGCGTCAGCGCAGCGCGGAATCCAGTTAGGTGAGTGCCACCGTCACGCTGAGGAATGTTATTGGTGAAGCAGAACATCGTCTCCTGGTAGGAGTCAGTCCACTGCATCGCCAAGTCGACCGTGATGGCGTCCTGCTGAGCGGTGAGGCTTATCACGTTGGGGTGCAACGCGGTTTTCAACTGTGCAAGGTGCTGCACGAAGGATTTGATACCGCCTTCGTATGCAAAGGTGTCGCTGCGCCCTTCCCCACGTTCGTCACGCAAATCAATGGTGACACCGGAGTTGAGGAAGGCTAGCTCGCGCAGACGCTTGGCCAGGATCTCGTAGTGAAACTCGATATTGGAGAAGGTCTGAAGGCTGGGCAGGAAGCGCACTGTGGTGCCGCGCTTTTCGGACGATCCTACCTGCTTCACCGGATAGAGCGGCTCGCCGAGCTGATATTCCTGGTGGTACTCATGGTCATCGCGATAGATCGTCAACCAGAGATGTTCGCTGAGGGCGTTCACCACGGACACGCCCACGCCGTGCAGACCGCCAGACACCTTGTACGAATTCGCATCGAATTTGCCGCCGGCGTGCAGCACGGTCATCACCACTTCGGCGGTAGAACGGCCTTCTTCAGGATGCATGTCGACAGGAATGCCGCGCCCATTGTCCTGCACGCTTACAGAGCCATCGTCATGGATGGTCACGATGACGTGGTCGCAATAGCCCGCCAAGGCTTCATCAATGGAGTTGTCGACGACTTCGAACACCATGTGGTGGAGGCCAGTGCCGTCATCAGTGTCGCCGATGTACATGCCTGGGCGCTTGCGCACCGCTTCGAGGCCTTTAAGTACCTTGATGCTGTTCGAATCGTAAGATGCGTTCATGCAGTAACCATGTCTCGCGCCAGTAATCCGCCCGGCGCGGCGCTTGGAGGGGCCGGGCTGGATATATCCAAATAATTATAACAGGGGCGTCAATCGACCCTGTTCCACGTGGAACAATTTCACTGGGGTACTTTCCAGCACCCTGGGTACCTCGGTGCCTGAGATAAGGATCTGGGCATGAGTGTTCTGCAGGCTCTCCACCAACGCCGCCTGATGCAGTTGGTCGAGCTCCGAAGCCAGATCATCCAAACAAACAATTGGCCACTCACCGCGATGCGTGGCATCCAGCCTCGCTTGCGCCAACACGCAGATAAGGGCAGCAAGCTTCTCTTGGCCTCGTGAAAGATGCTCTCGCTGAGGCGCGAGCCGAAAAGAGAGTGACCAATCCCCCCGATGGACACCAGAGGTGGTGTGCCCCCTGCCCTGGTCCCGTAGTCGCTGAGAAGCCAGAACGTCAGCAAGGTCCTGTTCCTCAGGCCAGCCAGGGCGATATCGAAGCTCAATATTCCCCAACTCAGGCAACAGTAATGCGGCTTGCTCCTTTAGAAACGGGGATAACTCACCAAGATAGGCGCGGCGCCATTGATCGATAAGCGCTCCGTGCCGCGCAAGCTCATACTCCCAGGGTCCCAGCTGCTCGTCAGGTGCAGGGCCCGACCGCAGCAAGCTATTTCGCTGTTTAAGCGCCCGTTGATAGCGCCTCCATGTAACCAGGAAATCATGTTCCACGTGGAACACACCCCAGTCTAGAAATCGCCGGCGTTCCTCCGCTGCACCTGCGATCAAAGCGTGTGAACCCGGCTCGAAGCAAACAACTGCGCATTCTCGGATGAGTTGTCCGATAGGAACGTCCTCGCCATCCAGACGAGCCTCCCATCTACCGCCTTCTCGGCCCAAGCCAAGGCGATGGGCAGTCCCATCCGCATGCCTGACGTGCGAAAAAATATTCAAGCCGGAAGCGCCACGCTGCGTCAATGCATCTCTGGCGCCTCCGCGGAAAGAGCGGCCATGAGAAAGCAGAAAAGCCGCCTCCAGCACCGAGGTTTTCCCTGCCCCGTTCGCACCAGACAACACATTAAACCCAGGCGCCAGCTCCAAAGTGAGATCGCTGATACAACGCAGTCCCTGGAGATGCAAACGTTCCAATCTCATGAGCAACAAGCCCCCAAACAACAACGCCGGAGCTTGAGGCTCCGGCGTCGCGACGGCAAAAACTGCCTGCAACCGAACATGGAAGCGAAAATCAGAGCCGCAACGGCATGATCACGTGGCAAGACTGCTCGCTATCATCTTCCTGCACCAGACAGCTCGATTGAGCATCGCGTAGGCTCAATCGTGCCTTATCACCACGCAGCGCCGCCAACGCATCGAGCAAATAACCAACATTGAAACCCACGGTGAGATCCGAAACCCCTGTATCGGCCTCGACCTCTTCCACCGCTTCTTCCTGCTCAGGGTTATGCGCAACAATACGCAGCTTGCTCGGCGAAAACTCCAACTTCACGCCACGGTACTTTTCGTTCGAGAGAATCGCGGCACGCTGCAAAGCGCCTCGCAGCACTTCCCGATCGAGCGTGGCGCGCTTATCGGCACCCAGCGGAATCACTGCTTCGTAGTCTGGGAAACGACCGTCAATCAACTTTGAAGTAAACACCACTTCGCCACGCCGTACGCGCAGATGGTTTCGTCCAAATTCCAGTTCCACAGAGCCATCGCCGGATTCGAGCAAACCGATCAACTCATTCACGCCTTTGCGCGGAATGATGATCTGTCGGCGCGCAGATACTTTGCTTTCGAGATGGGTTTCTTTAAGCGCCAAACGGTGGCCATCTGTCGCAACGCAACGCAAAGCGTGCTCTTGTAGATCCAGCAACATGCCGTTGAGGTAGTAGCGAACATCCTGGTTCGCCATCGCAAAAGCAGTGCGTTCCATCAGATCTCGCAACACTTCTTCCGGCAAGGTCACGCGCTCGACCAATTCAATTTCATCGATGGTGGGGAATTCGGTAGAAGGCAGCGTGGCGAGCGTGAACCGGCTACGCCCAGCATTAAGGGCAACACGGTCGCCGTTTTGCTTCAGCTCGATCTTTGCACCATCCGGTAGCGCGCGAACGATATCGAACAACTTGCGCGCAGGAATTGTCGTTTCACCGTCTACAAGCTTCTCTGCCACGGTAGCAGCAACCATTTCCACTTCTAGATCAGTACCCGTGAAAGACAGCTTGCCGCCTCCCACTTTGACTAGAAGATTGGCAAGCACCGGTAACGTCTGGCGACGTTCCACTACACCGACGACCTGCTGCAAGGGTTTAAGCAGAGCTTCTCGTTGGATGCTGAATTGCATGTTTGTGCTTTCCCTATTCTGCAGTTCTGTTTTTAAAAGAAAGATAGTGGTTGCAGCAGGTGGCGTGGATAACTTGAAAACTCCAAATTATCCTAAAAAAACAAAGGGTTAATGAAATCTCCCCTGTGCCTTAAACGCTTCGCGACTTGTGCATCGCCGGTGGATAACTTTGGCACGTCAAGGCGACTTCATATTATCCACAGGATACCCGCATACTTTTCAAGCGCTTGTTCAACTTTCACGCGGGAAAACCACAAACCGGCTGCGCGATCAGCCCGTCAAGCTGCGGATCAACTGCTCCCAGTCCTGTCGCATGCGCGTGTCGGTCTCGCAAAGCTTGCGAATAGTGCGACAGGCATGCAGCACGGTAGTGTGGTCACGGCCCCCAAAGGCCTCGCCGATCTCCGGCAAACTGTGTTCCGTCAGCTCCTTGGACAAGGCCATCGCAATCTGGCGTGGGCGTGCCAGCGAACGCACGCGGCGCTTGGACAAGAGATCCTGCAGGCGCACGCCGAAATATTCGGCGACGATCTTCTGAATATTCGGCACCGTCACCGCCTGCGCGTGCGTGGCGAGCAGATCGCGCAGGGTTTCTTCCGCGAAATCTGTTGTGATCGGACGGCCGTAAAAGTTGGCGCGCGCCGCAAGCGTGTTGAGCGCACCTTCAAGATCGCGCACATTGGAGCGAATGCGCTTGGCCAGCAGCATCGCCACGTCCTCACTAACGCGCACGCCCTTGTCATGCGCCTTGGATAGCAGAATCGCCGCGCGTGTTTCGAAATCCGGCGGCTCGATCGCCACTGACAAACCCCAACCAAGCCGAGATTTCAGGCGCGGCTCAAGCTTGTCTACTTCTTTCGGGTAGCGATCGCAGGTAAGAATGATTTGCTGCTTGGATTCGAACAGCGCATTGAAAGTATGGAAAAACTCTTCCTGCGTGGTGTCCTTGCCAGCGAAAAACTGGATGTCGTCAATCAGCAGCGCATCCACCGAACGGAAGCGGCGCTTGAATCCATCCATGCTCTTGGTGCGCAGCGCCTCGATCATGGAGCCCACGAACTGCTCCGAGCGCAGATACATCACTTTGAAGTTCGGGTTGTGCTCGCGCATCAGGTTGCCGGCGGCATGCATCAAATGCGTCTTACCTAGTCCCGTGCCTCCATACAACAACAAAGGGTTGTATGCCCGGCCCGGATTCTGGGCCACCTGCATTGCCGCAGCCTTGCCAAGCTGATTGGATTTGCCTTCAACGAACGTCTCGAAGGTATAGTGCGGATCCAGGTTGTGGTGGAAATTCACCGGCGCGGCTTCGGCAACACCCGCCGATTTGGCGACCGGTACCTGCGCGGGGCGACTACCAACGGCGGCTGCGCCGCTACTGGAGCCGACTTCCAGTCTCACTGGCAGGCTATGTCCGCTAAGCAGGGTCAGCACAGCCTCGATGCGAGATAGGTAACGGTCGCGAACAGCATCCAATGTGTAGGAATTGGGCGCGTAAAGTTGCAAACCTTCCGCATCATCGCGCGCCTGCAGCGGCATAAGCCAGGTATGCAGGTCCTCGGCGCTCAATTCACCTTCAAGACGCTCGAGACAGCGCCGCCACAAGTCACTCATGGATACTTTCAACCACAGCAGGGGCGCTTTCGCGCAGGGTGGACCGGGAAGTCTACCAGCAGGAACGGGGCAACTATCCACACGGATATCCACAACTTCCCGCTGCCGATGCATTTGACACCGAGCCGCCCGATTCCGCATAATCCGCGATCTTTTTCACCCATACACTTATTAGGAGGAAGCCATGAAGCGGACCTTCCAGCCCAGCAAGCTCAAGCGCGCCCGCACGCACGGCTTTCGTGCTCGCATGGCCACGGCCGATGGTCGCAAGGTGCTCAATGCACGCCGCGCCAAGGGCCGTAAGCGCCTGATCCCGTAAGCGATCGTGTCCATGGTCACCGCCGGCCTGCCGCGCGAGGCGCGGATTCGCCGAGCCGGTGACTTTGCGGTTTTGCGTCAAGCCAGCGGTCGCCTCGGCGGCCGCTGTTTTTCTGTGCGCTATCGGAAGAACGACGTTGGCTGCGCCCGGCTCGGGCTCGCCATCTCCAAGCGGGTCTCCAAGCGTGCAGTGGATCGCAATCGCATCAAGCGCTTGGTGCGCGAATCCTTTCGACGCGCCCGCCAGCAACTTCCGCCCGTGGATCTTATGGTGATGGCTCGCGCCGAAGCATGTACCCAACCGGGTACTGTATTGTTGGCCGAGCTTGACGCCCTTTGGCGTAAATTGCCGCCGTTGAAGCGCGAAGGCGACACCTCCACAATGGTGTGTTGACCTTTTCCCATTCCTTCGCCTGGCCTGCCATGGCAGGACCTTATCCCGGATCGCTACGCGATGAATCAAACGCGCACCTTCCTGCTCTTCGCCCTGTTGGCCGTGGCCTATCTGCTGTTTCAGCAGTGGGAACAAGATTACGGCCCGCATCCCCCTGCGCAGACCGCTGAAACAACCACAAATGGCAAGGCCGCCCCCGGCGCCACGCCGACGATCGCAAACGATAATGGCGGAACGGGCGCTGCCCAACTCGTCACGATCACTACCGACGTGCTGCGTCTGACGATCGATACACGCGGCGGCAGCATCGTGCGTTCCGAGCTGCTGCAATACCCGGTGACGCCTCGCACGAAGAAAGATCCTAATCCCGCGCCGATTCGTCTGCTCGACGATGGCGCCACCGATTACTTTGCTGCACAGAGTGGCCTGGTCAGCGCCGACGGCGCAGCACCCGATCATCTTGCGATCTTCCAGACAACGCAGACCAGCTATGAACTCGCTTCGGGTCAGGATGCTTTGAATGTCGATTTGACCTGGACGGATGCGTCCGGCATCAAAGTCACCAAGCGTTACACCGTGCACCGCGGCAGCTACGTAGTCGATCTCGATCAGCAGATCGACAACGGCAGCGGTAAGACCTGGGATGGTCAGGCTTATCGTCAGCTGCAGCGCGCGGATCGCCCCGCGCCGGTTTACAGCAATTTCCTGCAGCGTATCTCTGACCAATCACGTTACGGCTTCTTTGGTGCCGTGTGGTACAGCCCTGAAGAGAAGTTCAACAAGCTGGAATTCAGCGAATTCAACAACAAGAAAAAATCGCTGGAACAACATCAGGCGACGGGCGGCTGGCTCGGCATGATGCAGAACTACTTCCTCAGCGCGTGGATTCCGCCGGAGAAGGAAACCGACAGCTATTCCACCACGGTCATCAACGAAGAAACTGGCAAGCCTCACTATGTGATCCGCAGCGTCAGTTCGCAATTCAGCGTAGCGGCCGGCCAGCATGCAAGCAGCACGGCGCAGCTCTACGTCGGGCCGAAGCTTTCGGATCAGCTTGGTGCCATCGCTCCGGGCCTGGACCTGACCACAGACTACGGCATGCTGAAGATCTTCGCTGAGCCGCTGCACTGGACCCTTGCACAACTCCACAAGCTCACCGGCAACTGGGGCGTAGCCATCGTTCTGCTGGTGCTGTTGATCAACCTTGCGACCTTCAAACTCACCAATGCGCAGTTCGAATCGGCCAATAAGATGCGCAAGCTCAAGCCGCGCATCGACGCCTTGAAGGAGCGCTACGGCGACGATCGCCAGAAGATGCAGCAGGCGATGATGGAGCTGTACAAGAAAGAGAAGGTGAATCCCGCCGCTGGCTGTTTCCCGCTGCTGATCACCATCCCGATCTTCTACGGCTTGTATTACGTACTGCGTGACAGCGTGGAATTGCGCCAGGCGCCGTTCTTCGGCTGGATCCACGACTTGTCCGCCGCCGATCCGTATTTCGTGCTGCCGGTGCTCTACACCATCGTGATGCTCGCGCAGCAGTGGCTGATGCCGGTGCAGCCCGGTATGGACCCGGCTCAGCAGAAGATGATGAAGTTCATGCCGCTGATGTTCGCGGTGATCTTTCTGTTCTTCCCCTCTGGCCTGGTGCTCTATTACGCCGTCAACGGCATATGCCGTTTGCTCCAGCAGTGGTGGATGATGCGTCGCGCCGACGCGGCGCCAGCCAAGGCAGCCGCTTAAAGATGACATGACTACGCGCGGGCGGCCATGGGCCGCCCGCTGCGGTTATGCTGATACGCCATGACCGCACACGCTTCCGACAACGACACTATCGCCGCAATCGCCAGCGCGCCCGGCGCGGCAGGTATCGGTGTGGTGCGTGTATCCGGCCAGCACGTCCCCTCCATTGCGCAAACCCTGCTTGGCCAAACACCAATATCGCGCCATGCGCACTTCGCGGCATTTCGCAGTGCAAACGGCGAACTGATCGATCGCGGTCTGCTGCTGTACTTTCCCGCCCCCGCTTCTTACACCGGCGAACATGTGCTCGAGTTGCAAGGCCATGGCAGCGTGGTGTTGCTCGATGCGTTGCTGCGACGGGTATGCGAACTCGGTGCACGCTTGGCGCGTCCAGGTGAATTCACCGAGCGCGCCTTCCTCAACGGCAAGCTCGATCTTGCGCAAGCAGAAGCCGTCGCGGATTTGATTGCCGCGCGTTCGCAAGCCGGAGCACGCGCAGCATTGCAATCCATGGAAGGCGTGTTTTCGGGCAAGGTGGACGCATTACTGCAAGCGCTGATTGCGCTACGCGTACATATCGAAGCGGCCATCGATTTTCCGGAAGAAGAAATCGACTTTCTCGCTGATCCTGCGATCACGCAGAAGTTGGAATCGCTACGCAAACAACTGGCTGATCTTTTGCGCGAAGCGCAACGCGGCGTGCGACTCAACGACGGTTTGCGCGTCGCCATCGTTGGCCGGCCGAACGCCGGCAAATCCAGCTTGCTTAACGCCCTGGCCGGAAGTGACCGCGCCATCGTCACCGACATCGCCGGCACCACGCGCGACGTATTGCGCGAAAGCATTTCGCTCGACGGCGTCGCCTTGGAACTGGCAGATACGGCAGGCCTGCGTGACACACATGATCCTGTGGAACGCGAAGGCGTGCGCCGCGCGCACAGCGAGCTGGCGCGTGCCGACGTTGTGCTGCTCGTCACCGATACGCAGCATGCAGACACCGACCTCCCTTGGCTGCAAGATCTTCCCGCCAGCGTCGAGCGCATCATCGTCGTCAACAAAATCGATCTCGCCGACTTGGCTGCGCGCGCACAAATGCGCGATGGCGCAACGTGGCTGTGGGTTTCCGTAAAAACCGGCGCAGGTCTCGAAGTGCTGCGTGAACACCTCAAACAGTTGGCTGGCGCGGGAAGCGGCGAAGGTGCGTTCAGCGCACGTCGAAGGCACGTGCTCGCACTTGAACAGACGGCCGATCACCTCAATCGTGCGGCGCAGGTGCTGGCTGATGTACATGCCGGCGAGCTTGCCGCCGAAGAACTGCGCCAAGCACAGCACACGCTTGGCGAAATCACCGGCACCTATACCAGCGACGATTTGCTCGGCGCGATCTTCAGTTCCTTCTGCATCGGCAAGTAGTCATACACGTTGACGCGCTAAGAGCGCTTCAACTTCCGCAGGATGCGGCATGCCGCCGCGAGCGCCAAGGCGGGTGACCGACAACGCGGCGGCTGCGCAAGCTTTGCGTACGGCAGTAGGCAAGCCTTCGTGTAGAAACACAGCAAACGCGGCATTGAACGTGTCGCCTGCGCCGGTGCTGTCCACGACTTCTACGTCGAAGCCTGGCTGATGCCGAGGTTCGCCTTCTTCACGGAACCATGCACCCTCAGCACCGCGTGTCAGCACCACTGGGGAAGGTGCGCGGCACATCAGGCTGCGAAAATCTTCGGCGGGATCGGCACCAAGCAAGATGGCCAGTTCGTGCTGGTTTGGCGTGATGTATCGGGCGAGATGCAACCACTCCACCGGCAAAGGTTGCGCAGGAGCAGGGTTGAGAATCACCGGCACGCCTTGCGCATGTGCAAGGCGCAGCGTGGCCTCCACGGTTTGGAGTGGAATTTCCATTTGCACCAATATTGCGTTCGCCGTTCCAATCAGGTACTGCGCCTTAGCAATATGCGAAGGTTCCAGACGTGCGTTCGCCCCGGGAACAACGACTATTTGATTCTCGCCGCCAGCGACGGTGATCGACGCGGTACCGCTGTTGCAGTTTGCGATGCGTGTGACATGTTCCAATCCGATGCCTTCCACCGCCAATCCATCGCAGAGCGATTGAGCAAACGCGTCGTCACCCACCGCACCGACCATGTGCACCTCGGCACCCAACCGTGCAGCGGCGACGGCCTGGTTGCCGCCCTTGCCGCCGTGCACGGAGAGAAACCGCTCGCCGAGCAAGGTTTCACCCGGCGCCGGAAAGCGCTTCACCACGGTGACCAAGTCCATATTGATGCTGCCGACAACGACAAGGCGGGTCATGAAGCACTCGCATCTGTGAATGACATGCGAGAGCGTAAACGCAGAAGCGCGGCGAGGGTAGTTGGCTTAGCGGCCGTTGCTATCGGAGCCGTCGTCCGTAGTGCCTGGGGCATTCGGCGCAGCATGAGTATTCTGTCGACGTTCCTTCATGTTCTGCTTCAGCGTCGCGTACTGGGTTTGTTGATCTGACGTGAGCAGGGCGTTGATCTGCGTGTCCGTGTCGTGCTGGATGGCGCGCAGTTTGGCACGACGATCCTGCGGAGCAAGCGCACCGTCACTGCGCACGGCAGCAAGTTGTTGCTGGCGACTCTGCAAAATCGCCGTAATCTTTGAAGTCTGGTCGTCGTTCAGTTCCAATCGCTTCGCCAGCCGTGCGGCCTGTTTCTGCGGATCGGGAGCGCGATGCTGCGTAATCGACGCACTGTTGGAGCCAGCAGGCGCCCCATTGTCTTGGGCGAATGCGACCGGAACATAGCCCCCGATACTAAACGCCAGACCGAGCAGCGCAAAACGCAAGGCAAATGGTTTCATAGGTTTCTCCGGGATTCCTGAGGTAGAGGCCATCGATCAACGGCCGGCACGAAAAGGAACGGCGAAGCTTGCGCGCCGTTTACCTCTGTCCGTCACATCAACCCTTCGCAACCTTGAAAGGAGATACCGCGACCCCGACGCTGAAGACTTTCCGCGCTGGAGTCGCCCATGATCGAGCTCTACTACTGGCCTACACCGAACGGCCACAAGATCACCCTGCTTCTGGAAGAAAGCGGCCTGCCCTACACCATCAAGCCGGTGAACATCGGCAAGGGCGAGCAATTCGAACCGGCGTTCCTAAAGATCTCACCCAACAACCGCATGCCGGCGATGGTCGATACGAACCCGGCAGACGGTGGGGAGCCCGTGAGCGTGTTCGAATCGGGCGCGATCCTGCAGTATCTCGCGGAGAAGACAGGGCGCTTTTTGCCAAAGGATCTGCGCGGTCGCGCGACCGTGATGGAATGGTTGTTCTGGCAGGTCGGCGGTCTCGGCCCGATGTTGGGGCAAAACCATCACTTCAATCGCTACGCACCGGAGAAGATTCCCTACGCGATCGATCGTTACGTGCGCGAAACGCGTCGCTTGTACACCGTGCTGGACAAGCGATTGGAGGGGCGCGATTTCATCGCCGGCGGCGAGTACACCATCGCCGACATGGCAGCGTATCCGTGGATCGTGCCGTATGAAAACCAGGGCATGAAGCTGGAAGATTTTCCGCATCTGAAGCGCTGGTTCGAACACATTCGCGATCGCGAGGCGACGCGTCGAGCCTACGCTATCGCGGACACCATTGAGGGCAGAACGGATTTGCGCACGGATGAGGAAGCACGGCGGCATTTGTTTGGCCGCTGAGCGCTCGAAACGAAAAAAGCCCGCCATGTGGCGGGCTTTTTTATGCTTGCATCAATGCGCTCGTCCCACACCCGAGTCGCCCTGCAGCAGCGGCGGCGGTGCGCCGGCCACGGCGAGCAAGGACTGCGCATAGCCATCTTCCATGGTTACTGTGGAGACCTCGTCCCAGGCGAAGAATGACGGTTCGTGCAGCCACTCCGCATCGGGAGTGATTTCCTGCATGTTGAAGCCGTCTTCTTCGACGCTGATCAGGCGGCCGATGTAACAGACCTCCGACTCGTCCTCACTATCCACGTGTACGCCGATCACAGGCGCCATCGCGCTGGCGGCTTGCACCACGTCACGGATGTTGTCCAGCGGGAAGCTGCGTGGGAGGCGCGGCACCAAATTTTTCAGTACCAGCGCCTTTTCCATGAAGATGCTGTGCTTATCCGGTGTTTCCAGCTCGGTGATGTCGCGATGACGCATCACATACATGCCGTCGTAAGTGATGCCGTCGCCTACCACCCATAACAAGAAAAATTCACGGCCCACGCTGCCGACATAACCGCAGAAGCTGCCGTGTTCCAATTCGCCGCGCCATAGACGCACCATCTGCTGTTTCTGTTGCGCTTCGCGGAGCTGCGCACGCGGACCGGTGGCTTTAAGTTCAATGATCGTACCCATAACCACCATTTTATCAGAGGGGGTCTGGCGGCTTGTTTACAGCCCGCTAACTCCCCTCGCTTTGCAAAAATACCCTTTCTGCACAATTAGTTACTGAAAGGCTTTCGAATCAGAGGATATACCGGCTCAAGTCTTCGTCCCGGACTAGGCTGCCTAGGTTGATGTCGACATATTCGGCGTCGATTAGGTAGTTTTCGCCGGATTTGTCAGCAGCTTCATAGGAGATCTTCTCCAAAAGCCGCTCCATCACCGTATGCAGGCGGCGGGCGCCGATGTTCTCGGTGCGCTCGTTCACTTGATAAGCCACTTCGGCCAGCCGGTCGATGCCGGTCTCGGTAAAGGTCAGACTGACGCCTTCGGTGCCCAACAAGGCGACGTATTGTTTGGTCAGTGCATTGTGCGGCTCGCGCAGGATGCGCTTGAAGTCGTCCACCGAGAGTGCCGACAGTTCCACGCGAATCGGCAGGCGGCCTTGCAGCTCCGGAATCAGATCCGACGGCTTGGCCAGCGAGAACGCACCGGACGCGATGAACAGCATATGGTCGGTCTTGATCGGGCCGTACTTGGTGGACACGGTCGAACCTTCCACCAACGGTAGCAAATCGCGCTGCACGCCCTCGCGGCTTACGCCTGCGCCGCCCCATTCCGAGCGCTGCGCGATCTTGTCGATCTCATCGATGAAGACGATGCCGTTCTGTTCCGCCGCGTCCACCGCCTGCGCGCGAATTTCATCATCGTTGAGCAGCTTGGCTGCTTCTTCGTCGATCAGCACGGGACGCGCGGCCTTGATCGGCAGCTTGCGCTTCTGTGTGCGTGCGCCGCCCAGGTTCTGAAACATCTGGCGCAGCTGCTGACCCATCTCCTCCATCCCGGGCGGCGACATGATCTCCACGCCGACATTCATGGCGACATCGAGTTCGATCTCGCGATCATCCAGCGCGCCTTCACGCAGCTGTTTGCGCAGCTTCTGGCGCGTGTCGTTTTCGAGCGAGGCAGCCGGCGCGGGATCATGGGTCCAGTCGGTCGGCGTCACTCGGCGCGGCAGCAATGCGTCCAAGATGCGATCTTCGGCGCGATCTTCCGCTTGCGAACGCACGCGCTTCATCGCCAGCTCGCGAGTTAGTTTGTAAGACACGTCGGCGAGGTCGCGCACGATCGACTCCACGTCTTTGCCCACGTAACCCACTTCGGTGAATTTGGTCGCTTCCACTTTCACGAAGGGTGCATTGGCAAGTGTCGCCAGGCGGCGCGCAATTTCTGTTTTGCCCACGCCGGTCGGGCCGATCATCAGAATATTCTTCGGCGTCACTTCCTCGCGCAGCGCCGGCTCCAGCTGCATGCGGCGCCAACGGTTGCGCAGCGCGATGGACACGGCACGCTTGGCGTCGTGCTGGCCGATGATGTAGCGGTCGAGTTCGTTGACGATTTCGCGGGGAGTCAGTTCGGACATGGTTTTTAAATCCGGGGAACAGGGATAGGGGAACGGGGAACCTGGAAACAGCAGGAAAGGTGAGCTTTCCCCTTACCTATTTCCGTTCCCGGCTTCTCATCAAAGCTCTTCGATCGTGGTGTTGTGATTCGTATAGATGCAGATGTCACCGGCGATCTTCAATGCGCGTTCGACGATGGCGCGCGCATCCAGGTCGGTGTTCTCCATCAGTGCGAGTGCGGCCGATTGCGCATATGGGCCGCCGGAGCCGATCGCGATCAGCCCATGTTCGGGCTCCAGCACGTCACCGTTGCCGGAGATCAACAGCGACGCTTCTTTGTCCGCCACGGCCAACATCGCTTCGAGCCGGCCCAGGCGCCGATCGGTGCGCCACTCTTTGGCCATTTCGACAGCTGCGCGAGTAAGGTTGCCGCTGTGCTTGTCCAGCTTCTGCTCGAACAGTTCGAACAGGGTGAATGCATCAGCGGTGGCGCCGGCGAATCCGGCCAGTACGTCGCCCTTGCCGAGTCGGCGGATCTTGCGTGCATTGGCCTTCATCACCGTGTTGCCCAGCGTGACTTGGCCATCGCCGCCGATCACGACACGGCCGTTCCGGCGCACGGATACGATGGTGGTGGCGTGGAAGGATTCCATGAAGCTCTCCGAATTAAGCCAAGCCCCACACGTGGGGCCGTGCCGATGGAAATCCAAGCTTGGGATGGCGGGTAGCTGGATCAGTGCCGCTGCCAGAGCCATACCGCACCAGCGGCGATGACACTCCAAACGCATAGCGCAACCAGCAGAGCCGGTATCAACCGCAGCCGATCGACCAACCCATACAGGCTCGTCAGATACGCCAGATAAGGCACCACGGCCCACATGCCGAACACAATGGTTGCCTTCAAACCGGAGGTGCCGCGTTCGCTACCCACAATGTAGTGCGCCATCAGGGCGAAGGTCGGGAACAACGGCAGCAAACCGGCGATGTAATAGTTGCGCGTGCGCGACAGCAATCCGATCAGCAGCACCATCAACGCACCGACCAGGGCTTTCGCAAGCAGATTCATGACGTGGCAGGACCGAGACTATTTTCTGCGTGCGCGCGGATGCGCGGCGTCGTACACCTTGGCCAGGTGCTGAAAATCCAGATGCGTGTAGATCTGCGTGGTGGCGATGTCAGCGTGGCCGAGCAGCTCTTGCACCGCGCGCAAATCGCCCGACGATTCCAGCATATGGCTGGCAAATGTGTGACGCAGCAAATGCGGATGCACACGCTTGGCAAAACCCTGGCGCAACGCTAGTTGTTTCATGCGTACCTGCACGGTGCGCGGACTGATCGGTGCACCGTTGCGTCCGCGGAATATCGGTGAATCCGGCGCTCGGCCTTCCGCCTCACCCAGCGCACGTAGCGCGGCGACCGCATGACGGCCTACCGGAACGATGCGTGTTTTCTGTCCTTTGCCGAGCACACGCACTTCGCCGGCATCGAGATCCAGATCGAGCCAGCGTAAACCCGTCAATTCGGAAAGACGCAAGCCGGAAGAATAAAACAGCTCCAGCATGGCGCGATCACGCACCCTCAGCGCGTCATCGTTGCCGTTGCCTTCCACTAGCGCAGTCGCTTCGTCAACATCCAACACCTGCGGCAGTTTGCGGTGCACCTTCGGCCCGCGCACGCCGGCTACCGGATCATGCGCAAGCAGGCCTTCGCGTGTGAGCTGACGAAATAAACTGCGACAGGAGGAAAGCAACCGCTGCAGACTCTTGGGCGACAAACCGGTGCGATGTTCGGAGGCGATGAAGCCGCGCATGTGATGCGGCTTCAACTGTTCGAACGAAGCGATCTGCTGCTTCTGCATGTGGCGCAGCAGTTTGTCCAGATCGCGGCGATACCCATCGATCGTGTGCGGCGAAGCTTTGCGTTCGCTACCGAGTCGCGCGAGCCATGCTTCCACTTGCGGCTGCGCGTCCATCGCTGCGTTCAAACGCCATCCTGTATGCGCGCCAGTGCAGCGGCGACGGTGGCGGCGATCATCTTCAGGAACACCGTGCCCATGCCCGGTTGGAAGTGATCCGGATCCTGGCTGCCCAGCGCCAGCAAACCCAGTTCGCCCAACGGCATCAGTGCGGCGGATTTGATGAGCGGCGCCTGCTCGCCGAACAACCGGTACAGGCGCTCGGCGGAAAGCCGCCCAGAAACCGGCTCGTGATGGGCGAGGAAGTCCGCGAACTCTGGCATGGCGGCGCGACCGCCCGGCTCTTGCACCAGCCAATCCGCCGGCGGCAACACCGTTCTGCCGAACACCACCAGGCGGGTTTGATCGGTACCAAAATCTTCCGAGAGATGAGCCACCACACTGCGCGCGGCTACTTCCGGTGTATTGGCGCGCAGCACGGCGACGTTGAGTTCGTGCACGCGCTGCATCAGCCGTTCATTCTCTGCGGCGATGGTGGTGAGCTCGACCAGCTTGTGTTCCAGCTCGGTGTTCTTGTCACGCAAGGCCTGCAGCTGATAGGCAGCCAGCGATGCGACAGTCCCCTGCTCGCGTGGCAGCGTCAGCAGCGTAGCCAATTCCGGATATTCACTGAGGAAACCCGGATGCCGCCGCAAATACGCGGCTACATCGCTGGCCTGGATGGTTTCGTTGAGCAGGGCGTTGGTCATGCGCGGAGCCTCTCTAAACCCTGGGATGCAGTGTGCGATGGACGCGCGCGCGCATCAATCACCCAGCCACTCTCCCTCATAAACGAAGGTAGCCGGTCCGGTCATCCACAGCCGTTCGCCGGGACCAGCCCAATTGATTTGCAGCGTACCGCCGGGAAGATCTACCCGCACTTGCGCATCCACTTCGCCGCGCTGTCGCAGCACCGCCATCGCCGCGCAGGCGCCGGTGCCACAAGCCTGCGTCCATCCGGAACCGCGTTCGTGCACGCGCAGTCGCACGTGCTGCGGACTCAGTTTCTGCACGAAACCGGTATTTACCCCTTCAGGAAACTGCGCATGGCCGGTCAAAGCCGGGCCGAGGCCTGCCAAAGCGGGCGCCTGCAGATCGTCCACCACCACCACCGCATGCGGATTGCCCATGGACACCGCGCCGATGCTCAATGTTTGACCATCCACTTCAATCGAATAGCGATCCGCCATCTGCGCGGCATCGAACGGAATGCGTGCCGGTTCGAAAATCGGCTCGCCCATGTCCACTGTGACACGATTCGCGTCGACGACGCGCACCGCGACCGGTCCCGAAGGGCTTTGCACCTGCACCGTCTCGCCGATCGTTAGCGCACCAGCCCGCTGCAACCAGGCTGCCACGCAACGCACGCCATTGCCGCATTGACCCGAAGGCGAACCATCAGCATTCCAGATGCCGTAATAAAAAGCGCTGGCGCCGTCGCGCGCCGGTTCCACGCTCAACAACTGGTCGAAGCCGATGCCGGTGTGGCGATCGGCCATCGCACGGATGGTGGCAGGGTTCAGCGCGAGCGCGCCGTTGCGGCTATCGATCACGGCAAAGTCGTTGCCGCTGCCGTGCATCTTGGAAAAACGCAGAGCCATGTTGTCGATCGGGCTGTCAGTTTCCGCCCAACGGCTTGGTCTGCACGCTGCTGGTGCTGGCCGGCGTCGACGCGCTACTTACATGTGCCGGCGACGGAGCGAGAACCGGCGCGGCGGGTGCCGCAGTCGGCGGCGGATAGTACAGCGGGCCTTTGTTGCCGCAGCCGGCGATCGCAGCGAAGGCGAGGCAGGCAGGCAGCAGCAGAATGGATCGGCGCATGGGAAGGGAATCCTCGGAAAACGCCCGCAGTATAGCCAAGGCGGCGCGTTTATCATGTGCGCCTTGCAAGGGACGTGCAGAACGTCTGGAGTACCCGATGAACTGGAACGAATTATTGCGCCTGCCTGCCACCCTGCTCGTCATTGCGACCGGCGTGGTCTTGCTGCTTGCCTTGGTGCAGTTGTTGGCGGCGCGCCAGCACGTGCGCCAGCGCCGCCATGTCGCCGCAGCCGTACATTCGCTGTTGCTGGTGGTGTTCCTGCTGCTTGGCGCGTTTTTTGGCGGCATGGCCATGTCGTTGCGCGGCTATCGCTTCCTCAGCGAAGAGGCGCAGATCGTGCAGATCGACGCCCACATTCTGTCGCCGCAGCGCTGGGCGCTCACCGTGACGTGGCCGGACGGCGACACGCGTAAAGTGATGCTGGCCGGCGATGACTTCCAGGTCGACGCGATCGTGCTGAAGTGGCAACTGCCGGCGATGCTCGCCGGGCTGCCGCCGCTGTACCGGCTCGATCGTATTTCCGGGCGTTATGACGACGTCAACCAGGAGACGAGCGCGCCCCGCACCGTGATCGATTTCGGCCAGGCCGGCGCGGGCGACCTGATCGACTTGAAGAAAGAGGTGCCGCGCTGGTTTCCCGAAGTGGACACGGTGTTCGGCAGCGCCGCCTTCCTGCCGCTGGTCGACGGCGGGCATTACAACGTGAACCTCATGCGCACGGGTGCATTGGTGGCACGTCCGGATGACGCAACGGCGCAACGCATGGGTCAGCCCTTTGGCGGTTGATGATTCGGAAGATTCCGTCGCAAGAACTTCCTCGTGGCCGCTGTCACGAAGCCTTGCTAGATTCCGCCCACCATCAAACAAAGGGGAGCAACACCATGAAGCGTCTTGCATGGATTGTCATGATCGCCGGTCTCGTCCTTGCCGCCGCCTCCGCTGCCGCTGAGCAGCCGGTGCGCGATGTCAGCGGCAAGCGCCATCCGAATCTGGCCGCCGCGCAGCGGCTGGTCGACCAGGCCTATAAGCGCGTGACCGATGCGCAACAGGCTAACGAGTTCGATCTCGGCGGCCACGCCGCGAAGGCCAAGGAGCTGCTGGAACAAGCCAATGCCGAGCTCAAGCAGGCGGCGGAAGTGTCCAACGAGCATCACCACTGATCGTTACATCAGCAAAAAAAGCCTCCCCATCGGGAGGCTTTTTTCAATCCAGGGTCTTTTCGTAGACGAAGGCGTCCGAGCCATCCTCGTAGAACCCTTCTTTCACTCCGCCAACGCGGTGATAGCCCAGCCGCTCGTACAGGCGAATCGCACTGTCGTTGTCCGTGCGCACTTCCAATCGCAATGCCAGGCAACGACGCTGGCGCGCCGCCGTCTCGGCACCTTCGATCAGGGCCGTGCCTACGCCCTTGCCACGCGCTTCCGGCAGGCTGGCGATCGAGTAAAGCCGAGCCACGCGGCTGCCCTTGCGAAAGAACACCATCGCCGTGCCCAGGAAGCGCCGACGATTCGCGCTGGCCACCAGCACGCGCGCGGTATCGCTATCCAGGTGACGACGAAATTGCGCGCGGCTGATCCGGTCGCTGTCGAACGTAGCCTGTTCCAGTGCAACCAGATCGTCGAGATCGGAGAGTTCGGCGCGGCGCACCCGCACGGCGGCGGTGGCTGGCGATGCGGTCATCGGCGGTTCTTCTCGTCAATACAGTGCGCTTGCGACAGCGCGATGGGACCGAAGGGTTCTTTAGCTTGGCTAGGCTGCGAGCAAGCGCGGCACTCTAGTGCACCCGGCGCTGGAAATCATCATGCCGAAGTCATCCACGATGCGGGCCGCATTTAGGCCCGCTTCATCGGCCACCCTTGTGCGCTTCGCCGAGGTGCAAGACACTGCCGCCTTGCGCCGCGCCGCCTCGTTTCCCCACGCGACGACGTCCATCCCGCTGGTCTGTTTTGAGGTGTCATGACCCGACTCGTCATCGTCGTCGAGAAAGCTTCCGACTGGAGCTCCTACTACCCCTCCGTCGACGTCGTTACCGCCATGGACTACCTGCGCGAGCCGGTAGGTGGTGATGAGGAACGCACGCATGTGATCAACCTGTGCCGCAGCTACAAATACCTCGGCACCGGCTATTACGTATCGCTGCTGGCCGAAGCGCGTGGACATCGCGTGATGCCTTCGGTGCGCACGGTGAACGATCTGCGCCGCCGCTCGCTGTATGGCTTGGCCATCGACGACCTCAACGCCAAGCTCGCGCACTTTTTGCCGGCAGGCGGGCGCGACACCACCGATTTCGGCATCCTGGTTTACTTTGGCGAGACCGCCTACCCCGCGTTGCAGGATATGGCGCGACAGGTATTTGAAATGTTTCCCTGCCCATTGCTGCGCATCGAATTCGAGCGCGAACGCATGTGGCAGATTTCATCGGTAAAGCCAGTCGGGCTGCACACCTTGGACGATGCGCAGGAAGACGCCTTCGCCGCCGAGCTTGATCGCTTCTCCAAAAAGCTATGGCGCAAGCCTCGTGCGCGGCGGTTGTATCGCTACGACCTGGCCATGCTGGTCGATCCGAACGAAGCCATGCCGCCGTCGAACAAGAAGGCGCTGAAGTCTTTCATCGCTGCCGGCAAGGAGCTTGGCATCGAAGTCGATCCGATCGGCAAGAACGACTATCAACGCCTGGCCGAATACGACGGCTTGTTCATTCGCGAAACCACCGCCAGCGACAATCACACCTACAGCTTTGCGCATCGTGCCGAACGCGAAGGCATGGTGGTGATCGACGATCCCAGCTCCATCCTGCGTTGCACGAACAAGATCTTTCTCAATGACTTGATGATCTCGCGCAAGCTCGCTGTGCCGCGTACGGAAATTCTCTATCGCGACGACACCAAGGGCTTGAAGGAAGTCGCCGAAAAACTTGGCTTTCCGCTGGTGCTGAAAATTCCCGACGGCTCGTTCTCGCGTGGTGTCGTCAAGGTGGAGAGTGAAAATCACCTGGAAAAAGCGGTGAGCGAGCTGTTCCAGCACAGCGCCTTGTTGTTGGCGCAGGAATTCGTCTACACCGAATTCGATTGGCGCGTCGGTGTGCTCAATCGCGAGCCGCTCTATGCTTGCAAGTACTACATGTCGCGCGGCCACTGGCAGATTTACAACCACGGCGCAAAAGGCACAGCAAAATCCGGCGGTTTCGAAACCATACCCGTGCGCGACGCGCCGGCCGAAGTGGTCAAGCTCGCGCTGAAAGCGACAGGTGCGGTGGGTGATAGCCTGTATGGCGTCGATCTGAAACAGGTCGGCGACAAGGTCGTGGTGATCGAAGTCAACGACAACCCTTCGATCGATGCCGGCGTGGAAGACCAATATCTCGGTGAAGATCTCTATCGCCGCATCATGCAGGAGTTAATGCGTCGCATGGAGCGCAAGCGCATGGGCATCCTCACATAGGGCTCTTCCGGTTCCCCTTCCCTGGGCGAACCGGAATCGCATGCGCGTTCCCTCGCGCTGACCTTGAGCCGCGACCACTCCCTTCCAGCCATCGGTCATCCCTGATGCGGCACTCCGTCCGCACCTAGCTCCACTGCCAAGCGGAATTCGAATCAGTTCCAGATCAATTGCGAAGAAGTACGGCGGCGCGTCTTGCGCAGGCTCAACATCAGGCGCGGCAGGCGCGGTTCCAACGTAAGTGCTACGGCGAGCGGTGCAACGAACAGCCAGAAAAACGGCGTCCAACCCAACAACGCGGTATGGGCGGGAACGAGGGTCGTGATCAACAGCACGCTGCCGACGAACAACCACAGCAACGCTGTGGCAAGAAGACGCGGATGGCGGCTGGGATCAAAGGACTGGCTACGCATGGCGAACTCCGGAGCTGCACGATGAGTGCAGCTTGCCCGGCGCCCGTCTCAAAGGTTGCGATGCCTTTTATTGGTGTCTCTATATAAGAGTGCTGCGACCGGCAATGACAGACGCAGCGATACATAAAGCGTCCGACCTCAACGCACCAGGGCGGTACCTAGGTATACGGCGGTTTGCTGGTTGTTTGGATCGTTAGAAACGCAGTTGTTACGCGCCTTACGCTGCGCAACGCCGCATTGCAGCGAACATACGCCTAACTGACATGCTTCTTCATTCGCGAGTGGTACGCGGTGTGTGCGATCAATCGCAAAAGACCCGTCTTCACATCCAGTTGTCTTGACCCGCGTATGACTTTCGACCTACTTTGCGATTCGGCAGCACCCAACGGGGAGGGTTTGCCGGCGTGTCGGGGAGGCACGCGTTCATTCCAATTCATTTCATCTCTGCGATGAGGGGAGGGTCACTCATGCCTAGGAGTTTGCATACGCCGTCGTTTCGACGACATGCGCTGTGGCTGTCGATGGTATCTGCACTGGTTTGCGTTGCTTCGCTTCACGCGCAAGACACCAGCACCACCACGGCCACGCAAGACAACAAGAACGTCAAACAATTGCAGCAAGTCGTCGTAACGGGTACGCGCGCCACCAGCCGCACAGTGGATGAATCGCTCGCACCGATCGACGTGTTGACGCCCAAAGATCTGGCTTCTACCGGTGCCGGTGATCTGGCTACTGCGCTCAATCGTCTGCTGCCATCGCTGGATTTTCCAAGACCGGCCATCAACGACGGTAACGATGCGCTAAGGCCGGCCACGCTGCGCGGCCTTTCACCGGATGACGTGCTGGTGTTGGTCAATGGCAAGCGCTATCACACGTCTGCCCTGGTCAACTACAACGAAAGCGTGGGGCGCGGTTCGGCTCCCGTGGATCTCAACTCCATTCCGATTGCCGCGATCGATCACATCGAAGTGTTGCGCGACGGCGCTTCCGCACAATATGGCTCCGATGCCATTGCAGGCGTCGTCAACATCATCCTGAAAGGTGCACCCGGGCCCGGCAAAAACAGCATCGACGTCTATGGCGGCGTGATGGATGTCGGCGACGGCGAAAACAACGGCGTGGAAGGTTCGGTAGCCATTCCATTAGGTGGTGAGCAAGGCAAGGCGCCAGGCTGGGCGCGCTTCTCGTGGAATTACCAGAGCGTGATGAAAACCAATCGCGCCGAGACCACCGATCCCACTTTCAACTATCCACCGCGCGACTTCATCAACAACCCTTATCCGCCGCCCACGCCCTACCAGCGCTACGGCGAGCCTGCCGAGAAAGTCCTGCAGGGCGTGCTCAACCTGGATTACAAGCTTGGCGGCACCATCGATCTCTACGGCAACTTGATCATGGGCAAGCGCGACGTGACCTCCAACGGTTACTGGCGCATGTGGAACAATCCCGACCGTAACGTGACGGCGGTCTATCCCGATGGTTTCCTGCCGCACATCGTCAATCCCACGCGCGATTACCAGGGCACGTTGGGCATCAAGGGTCAAGCCCTCGGCTGGAACTGGGATCTGTCGGGCACCTACGGTGAAAACGACCTGATCTTCGACATCACCAACTCCATCAACACCAATCTCTATCATTCCACCGGTTCTTCGCCGACCTCCTTCTTCTCCGGCCGATACGCCACCAAACTGACGGTGGTGGATTTCGACGCGTCGAAAGAATTCAGCCTGGGTTTTCTCAAAAATCCTCTGACCATCGCCTGGGGCGTGGAATACAAAAAAGACGAATACAACGTGGGCGCGGGCGAGCCGGCATCGTGGTATTTCAATCCCAACACGCTCGATCCCAGCGGAAATGTCTATCCGGGCGGCTCGCAGGTATGGCCGGGTATCACGCCGAATCTTGCCGGCAATTTCAGCCGCCACAACTACGCGGCTTATTTCGATCTGGAAAACGACATCACCGACAAGTTCTCCGCGGGCGTAGCCGCACGGTATGAGAACTACTCCGGCGGCGTCGGCTCGGTCGTTTCGGGCAAGCTTTCCGGACGCTACCAGCTCACGGACACCTTTGCCCTGCGCGCCACGGCGTCCAACGGCTTCCGCGCACCGTCGATGGCGCAGGTGAACTACAGCTCTACCGTGACGCTGGTATCAAACGGACAGCTCGTGCAGGTCGGCACGCTGCGGCCGAATGATCCGTTGGCTATCGCTTATGGCGCCAAGCCGCTGACCCCGGAAAAATCCTCGAACTATTCGATCGGCTTCGTGTTCACGCCGTACGATCGGCTCAATGCCACGTTGGATATCTATCAGATCCGCATCTGGCATCAGATTCTGTACAGCGATCCGCTTACCAACACCAATCCGAACTTTCCGCAGATCGCGCAGCTGCAGTTCTTCGTCAACGGCGGCAACACGCGCACCCGCGGCGCAGACCTGGTGGTGAACTACATCCAGGACATGGGTGACTTCGGACGCCTCAACAGCGGCGTCAGCGCCAATTACAATCAGGTGCACATCGAAGAGATCAACAACCCTGCATTGCTGGGCCCGTACAACCAGGGCTTGCTGACCAAGGGCACGCCACGCACCAAGTATGTGCTGTACACCGACTGGGTGCATGGTGGCTTGGACGTGCATGCAGACCTTACGCGCTACGGCTCGGTAACCGATGTGTCTGATCCCGATATCGGCCTGGTTGGCCAGAAGTTCTCCGCACGCTGGCTGCTCAATCTGTCGGCCAACTACACCCTGCAGAACTGGACCTTCGCTGCCGGCGTCGACAACGTCACCAATCAATACCCGACCAAGGTGGCGCTGACGAACAATGGCGGCTATGAAGATCGTGGAAACGGCCTGCAGTATTCAGCACTGTCGCCGTTCGGCTTCGATGGCCGCTATTGGTATGGCAAGGTGACTTACCGCTGGTAAGCATGCACAACGTTCCGCAACACAACGCCCTCCCCTGCTTGCAGGGGAGGGTTTCTGTTTTTAGTTACGTCGGAGAATTGGGACAGCGCCAAAGCGCTTACAATGGTGCTCCCCGCAGGAGCACCGCATGCCTCAACCTTTGCACTTCGCCGTCTTCGGCCATCCGATCGCACATAGCCTGTCGCCGCAGATCCACCAGGCTTTTGCGCGGCAGTTCGGCATTGCGCTCCAATACCGCGCGATCGACGCCGCACCGGAATCCTTTGCAGGCGCAGTGAAGCATTTCTTCAACGAAGAGCAGGGGTGCGGAGCGAATGTCACCCTGCCGCACAAATCCGCTGCTTTCGCGCTGGCCGATGAACGCACACAAGCCGCTACGCGCGCTGGCATCGCCAACGTACTCACGCGCCTTCCGGATGGACGTCTATCCGCCCATAACACCGACGGTGCCGCGCTGGTGCGCGATCTTACCGAACGCCATGATCTGGACCTGCGCGGTCACGACACACTGCTATTAGGTGCCGGTGGCGCCGCACGCGCCGTGGCCTGGTCATTGTTCGAAGCAGGCGTGCAAACGCTCACTATCGTCAACCGTTCGCCCGAAGCGGCCGACGCATTGGCCGATGCCATCGGTGAGCCCGCGCGCGTGCACACGCGCTATTGGGAAGACCTCGCCAACATCGGCAGTTTCGATTTGATCGTCAATGCCACGTCGGCGGGCACGCTGGGCCACTCGCTGACATTGCCGATGTCTTTGGCCGGATCGCGCGCCGCTTGTTACGACCTCGCTTACGGAAAATCCGCATTCGCCTTCCTTGCCTGGGCACGCGCTGCTGGCGCGCGTTATGCGTACGACGGCCTGGGCATGCTGGTGGAACAGGCTGCCGATGCGTTCGAACTGTGGCACGGCAAGCGTCCTGCTACCGAGTTGGTCTACGAGTCGCTGCACCGGCAAGTTGCGTGAGATGAGCCTCTCTTGTCGCGCCGGCTGCGGAGCGTGCTGCATCGCACCCTCGATCAGTTCGCCGATACCAGGCATGCCGCATGGCAAGCCGGCAGGTGTGCGTTGCGTGCAACTCACGGATGACAATCGCTGCATGATCTTCGACGATTCGCGTCGTCCGGCGGTATGCGGAAGTCTCAAACCAGAACCTGTCATGTGCGGTAATGATCGCCAACATGCACTGCGTTGGCTGAGCGAACTGGAAGCTTCCACCCACGCTGCGTGACATGTGTTGCAACGCAGCTTAGCCGTCCAAAATTTGGCTTTTCTAAACGCAAGGTCATGCTAGTTTGGGCGGACAGGGGGCATCACTGTGGGGAGAGTTGCACCATGTTGTTGCCGATGGGGTGTATCAGTCGTTGCTTGGCGGTAGCTGGGCTTTCGTTGGTGTTGGGTGGTGTCGCGCAAGCGGCGCCGGATAGCAGTCCAATCGGCTCGGCCAATGTCACGGTGGCCGATCCCACCGTACCGCGCCCCCCGGGCCAACCGTGCGTCGTGCAGCTTTTCACCGATGACACGTTCAACGATTTCGGCACACGTCCTTACAGCTACGCGCCGCCCGCCGGATGCGGCACACACTGGTCCAAGGTCGTGCTGGAAGCGGATTTCTCGGTCACTGCCGGCGTGCAGTTCGATCGCACGGCATCGATCTGGCTGGGCGGTGTAAATCTTTACTTCGGTACCACTCAGGAGCCGAGATCCAACTTGGCGCCGAACTGGCACGTCGAGCGTGATCTGACCGATTACAGCGCCTTGTTCCGCAACGCTGGCCAGGGTCAGGCCGTTCTCTACAACATCGTCGACAGCACTTATACGGGTGTGATTCATGGCAGTGCCCGGCTGCTGTTCTATCCCGCTTCGGTGATAGCGCCCGCTGCACATGTGCCGGATGCGATCTATCCGTTGGGCAGCGATCCGGTCGGCAATACCGTCACCTTGAACACGTCCAGCGACCAGATGGTCGCGACGCTCACTTTGCCTAGCAACGTCGAGCGTGCTTACCTCGATGTGTTCACGCAAAGCCAGCACAACGACGAGTTCTGGTATACCTGCGTGCCGGATCAATACGCCGCGGAAACGCAGGAATGTGGCGGCGGCAATTTCCGCGAGGCGGAGGTGAGCATCGATGGCCAGGCAGCCGGCGTAGCGCCGGTGTATCCATGGATCTATACCGGCGGCATCGACCTCTTCATCTGGAAACCGACGCCGGGCGTGCAGACGCTGAACTTCATACCTTATCGCGTGGATCTCACGCCGTTCGCCAGCATTTTGAGCAATGGCTCGCCACATACCGTGGCGGTGAACGTGCAAGGTGCGAACAACTACTTCTCGGGCGCCGCCACGCTGCTGGTGTACCAGGATCCGCACATCAAGCAGGTAACGGGCGCCTTGGTGAGCAACACGCTGACCAGTCAGTCACCGACGCCGACCATCGGCAGCACGCTGACGCAGGATTCATCGGGCAACGTGACGGGCGCTGTCACCACCAACCTGAGCCGTCACTTCGTGATCCAGGGTTACGTCAATACCTCGCACGGCCGCGTGACAACCACGGTGGACCAGACGGTGGGCTTTGCGGACACGCAGACCTTCGACATCACCGCCACCGACTATCACCAGATCAGCGATCAGCTCACCACGGTGCAAGGCGTCAGCCGCAGCCAAGTCGGCAGATTCCTGAGCGACGAGTTCAAGGCAAGCTTCAGCTATCCGCTGCACGTGGATTACAACCAGACCGCCGAGTCGAATGGGGATTACTCCATTCTCACGTCCATCACACAGGGCTATGACCAGCACAACGGACTGAGCCTCAGCGGCTTTCCGCTGTATTCGGCCGACGTGCACAACCACATATCAGGGTCTGACACCTTGGTACTGGACAGCGGCTTCCACATCATCAGCCACAGCGGCCAACAGGCCACGCAAAACTTTGCGTTCAGCGATTCGCTGGGTGGTTGCTTCAGCGGTAGCGTGAGTTCGGCGGACAACGTTGTGACGGCCTACAGCGCCGGCCAGAGTTGCCCGGGTGGTCGCAACCGCGTGTACTGGTTCACGCATCCGGATGGTTCGCCGTATCAGGGCAGTTCGTTGCTGCCTTGGTAAGACGCAAGTGAACGCGGTGCCTCTTCAGATGGTCTGAAGGGGCACCGGCATGCTAGGTTTGCCGGCACTGAAAATGAAGCGCCATGGAGTTCTTACCGATGCGTACCCGTCTGCTTGCTCTATCCGTTCTTGGCGTGGCTGTTGCCTTGGCTGGTTGCCACCACGGCACACGTCCGGATGGTTCGTCAGTGGACAAGAAGGGCGTCGTCGACATGGCTTCGTTCGAAAGCTTCATCGCCACCCATCCAACGGCCGATGAATTCAAGAAGACGTATCCAGGTGTGCAGCTGATGCTGCCGGGCATGATCAGCACGATGGAGATGCGCTACGACAACTCGCGCTTCTTCCCGCTGATGGATCAAAGCGGCCGCATCACCGGTGGCGATTTCCACTGACACGACGAGAACCCGTCGCGCTTCGTATTTAAACTGTCATTTTAGACAGCCAAAGTCATTTGGCTGACATGTTGTGACGCTAGTCTCACACGGACAGGGCGCCGTTCTCGCAAGCGGACGGCGATGGTTCCAGGTTCAGTGTGCGAGTCACCATGTCTTCATCCCCTTCCACTGCAGCGAACCGGCGCGGTTTGCTTTTTGTCGTGCTTGCCGCAGTGCTGGTCATCGTCGGCGGTGGATTCTGGTACGCGCGTGCCGCTATCCATAACAAGGCCGCGGAAGGACATACGGCAAACGACGGCAGCGAAGTCGGCGTGATGATGGATCTGGCCGACAAGGCCTATCAGGACAAGCATCTGGTAGCGCCGGTAGGCAGCAATGTCTACGAGTTCTACTTCAGTGTGCTGCAGCTCGATCCCAACAATGCCACCGCTCAGCGCCGCATGCGCGACGCCTTCAAGCCGGCTTGCGATGTGATCGAAAGCACGCTCAACAATGGCGATCTGGATGAAGCGCAGCGGGAGCTTTCCCTGCTGCGCCAATACGATCCGCACAATTACAAACTCGCACTGCTCGGTAGCGTGCTCGATGCGCAGCGCGTGATCGAACGGCGTCAGCATGAAGCGGAAGCTGCGCGCATCCAGGCGCAGCAGACGGGCGGTAATTAACTGGACCGAGATGCCAATCGCAGGTTGGGGTTTACACCCCGACCGAGATCAACCGGCAAGATACGTGTCCTTCAAGCGCACGTAATGATCTGCCGAATAATGCAGCTGCTCGATCTGCTTGTCGGTCAACAAGCGTACGCATTGCGCCGGATTACCGAGCCATAGCTCGCGTTCACCGACCACCTTGCCCGGCGGCACCAAACTGCCCGCGCCGACGAACCCGTATTTCTTGATCACGGCGCCATCCAGCACCGTGGCGTGCATGCCGATCAGGCAATAGTCCTCAATCGAACACGCGTGTATCACTGCGGCGTGGCCGATGGTGACGCCCTCGCCAATCAAGGTAGGAAAGCCGCCCGGTGAATACGGGCCATCGTGTGTCACATGCACGACGGCGCCGTCTTGAACATTGCTGCGCGCACCGACGCGAATGTAGTGCACGTCACCGCGCAACACCGCACCGGGCCAGATGGAAACATCATCGCCCAACACCACGTCGCCGATGACAGTAGCTGCCGGGTCGACATAGGCGCGGGCGCCGAGGGTGGGCAGGATGCCCTTGAAGGGACGTATGGAGCGCATGCCGGTATTTTAGCCTTCGAGCGAAAGATGTGCCGTATCGCTGGAAGAAGAAGGCGCACGTTCCTGCGCCTGGAGCACGCGCATCGTCTCCTCATAGCCCGAATCCACGGCAAGTTGCCAGTCGCGCCAATCGAGCATGCCCACGTGCTCCAGTGGCGGTGTGATCAGCACATCCGCCCGGGCGCGACAGTGCTCGCTGGTCTCTTCGCTGTTCACCATAGCTGCGCGGGTCAAGGTGGAAACCAGTCGCGGCCAGCCGGTGCCGCGACGCTGGCGAAACCACAGTCGCCACCAGGGTGGCGTCGCAAACTCCTCGGTTTCCGCACGCAATTCGATATCGGCGCGAATGCTCACCGCCGTAATGTGGGCGATGCCGTCGTCCGCCATCACATCCGCGGGCAGGTTATCCACCAGGGCTCCGTCGACATACACCTGCCCGTGATGCAGTACCGGTGGAAGAATGCCGGGAATGGAGCTGCTCGCGCGCAGCCACAACCACAACGGACCATGGCGATGCACGACCTTGCCCCGCCCGGAAAGATTGGTCGAGACGCAGAAGAACGGCAGCTCCAGGTCCTCGATGTCGATGGCCCCGAATGCACGCCGCAACATGATTGCCGCGCGTCGTCCACGTGTAAGCGCCACCAGCGGCACGGTCCAATCGGATAGCGGCTTGCCGCGCACGAAGGCTTCGTAATACACGCGCGTCATGTCCCCGATGCTCCACCGATTGGCAACGCCGGCACCAATGATGGCGCCGATGCTGGTGCCGCCGATCGCATCGAAGTGATGGCCGCTTTCGTGCAAAGCGCGCAGCGCGCCCAAATGGGCGAGGCCGCGTGCACCGCCACCTGCCAGCACCAACCCGCGTGCGTGGCCGCTGATCAGGCGCGCGATGCGCGGGATATCGCCTTCGCCGCAAATATGGTGATGCTCCAGCTCACCGCTGAATTGCGCCCGCCAGCGCTGTGCCGCACCCGGCAGCACGCGGTGCGCCGGATGGATCAGCAGCAAATGGCGAGGACGATGCCGCACACGCGCCGGATGCCCTGGCGCTGCTTCCGGCCATGGCTTTGCGGGTTGCGCTGCCAGCGCAGGCAGCAACAGTACGTCGGCCTGGCGTAGGCAGCGCAGGCGCCAGGAGATATCGCCCGTGCTATCCAGGTAGATCACGAACCGTGCCTGCGCCTCGCGCTCGGCAAACCAGTCGCTGCCGCGGTTCGCACCGTGCTCGGCGTCCACCACCAGGCAACCGCCATAGGTTTCCAGCGCCTGCGCCAACTGCATCGCCAAGCCGCGCACCGGCACGCCTTGGTCCACCGGAAGAATGGCGAAGGTGCGCGGTTTATCCGGCGGTTCCACATGGCGTTCACGGCGGATCAGCCGGTCGACCGCCTGCCGTGCCATCCCCAGCATGGCGCGGGGATGGTGCTCGATCAGCTGCTCGAAATGCTGGCGGTCCAACCGTAGCAGTTCGCAATCACGCAAAGCGCGTACGGCGTAGCGCATCGCCTCGCCGCTCAACAGGCTGATTTCGCCCAGGCAGTCGTCCGCCGAAACCTGCCGTATCAGCGTCGTCGGCCCGTCGAACACGCCCAGGCTGCCGCTGCGCAGGAGGTATAGCGCATCGGCGGCTTCTCCTGCTTTGAACAGATACTGCCCGCCTTGCAGGCAGATCCAACGCAGATGATCAGCCAGCGCAGCCCGCTGCGCATCGCTCAGATGCGCGAACAGTGGGATACGACCGATCAGGGCGGAGGCGTCGGCAGGCAACATGCGCGCGATGGTACGACGAGCACGATGTCGCTCGTCACCATGCTCCGCTTGATTTCGACGCACCGCGCCAGCACGCTTCGAGACCTGAAGGAGTGAACCCCATGAGCCAAGACAACCCCCTGCTGGCCGACACTGCGCTGCCCGCCTTTTCCCAGATCAAACCCGAGCACGTGCTGCCAGCTGTGGATAGCTTGCTGGCGGAAAGCCGCGCCGCTATCGCTACGTTGACCGCACCCGGCGCCCCGCACGACTTCAATGCGGTGATGTTGCCGCAGGAACGTCTGGAGCAGCGCATTTCCCATGCGTGGTCGCCTGTTTCGCATCTGCATTCGGTGGCGGACAGCGAGGCGTTGCGCGAAGTCTATGGCCCGGCTGAGGAAAAGCTCACCGATTACTCGATCGAGGTGGGACAGAACCGTGATCTCTACGCCGCCGTGCAAGCGGTGGCGGACGCGCCGGAATTCGCCAAGCTGTCGCGCGCACAGCGTGCTTTGGTCGAACATGCGCTGCGCGATTTCAAGCTTTCGGGTGTGGCGCTCGAAGAACCTGCGCGCTCGCGTTTTCGCGATATCGGTGTGGAACTGAGCAAGCTCTCCACGGAATTCTCAAACGCGGTGTTGGACGCCACCGACGCTTGGCAGGAACACATCACCGACGAGCGCGATCTGGCCGGCGTGCCCGACTCTGGCCGCGCCGTGTTGCGGCAGTACGCGAAAGAAAAAGGTTTGGACGGCTACCTGGTCACGCTCAAGCAACCCAGCGTGCAAGCCGTCATGACCTATGCCGATAATCGCGGGCTGCGCGAACGTGTGTATTGGTCTTACCAGACGCGCGCATCCGATCAAGGTCCACATGCCGGCAAGTACGACAACACGGCACGTATCGAAAAAATCATGGCCCTGCGGCATGAAGCCGCCAAGTTGCTTGATTTTGCCAATGCAGCGGAAGAATCGCTTGCTACCAAGATGGCAGGCACGCCGGATGAAGTGCTGAGCTTTTTGCGCGACCTTGCTGCGCGCGCCAAACCGGTTGCGCAAAAAGAATTGGCCACTTTGCGCGACTTTGCCGCAACCGAACTCAAACTCGACAACCTTGAAGCCTGGGATGTGGCCTACGCTTCGGAAAAACTGCGCCAAAAGCAGTACGCGCTGGATGAAGAGCAGCTCAAGCCGTACTTCCCGCTGCCCGCCGTTATCGACGGCTTGTTCGGCTTGGTGAGCAGGCTCTATGGCATCACCCTTAAACCGCGCGACGGCATCGATGTGTGGCATCCCGATGTGCGTTACTACGACGCGGTCGATGCCGACGGCCATATCTTCGCCGGGGCCTACATCGACTTGTACGCGCGCAGTGGCAAACGCGGTGGCGCCTGGATGGATGTATGCCGCGCGCGTTTCGACGATGGCACGCAGATGCAATTGCCGGTGGCATTCCTAACCTGTAACTTCGCGCCCCCCACGGAAGGCCGTCCGGCGCTGCTCACGCACGACGACGTGCTTACGCTATTCCACGAATTCGGGCACGGTTTCCATCATCTGCTGACCGAAGTGCCGCTGCCGTCTGTGGGCGGTATCGAAGGCGTGGAATGGGATGCGGTGGAATTGCCCAGTCAGTTCATGGAGAACTTCGGCTGGAATCGCGAGGCATTGGATCTGTTCGCCAAGCATTGGGAAACCGGTGAGCGCCTGCCTGACGAATTGTTCGAGCGCATGCTGGCGGCGCGACATTTCCACGCTGGCCTGTTCCTGGTGCGTCAGCTTGAATTTGCCTTGTTCGACTTCCTGCTGCATCTGGAATACGACCACGCCAAGGGTGCGCGCACGCTCGAAGTACTGGAACAGGCGCGCCATGAAGTAGCCGTGCTGCACCCGCCAGCTTGGCAGCGTTTCCCGCATGCGTTCACGCACATCTTTGCAGGTGGCTACGCCGCGGGTTACTACAGCTACCTGTGGGCGGAGTTGCTGAGTGCGGATGCGTTCGGCGCCTTCGAAGAACGCGCGCATGCCGGCCAAAGCGCGATCGATGCCGCCACCGGCGACCGCTTCCGTCGCGAGATCCTGGCCGTAGGCGCGAGCCGGCCGGCGCTGGAAAGCTTCATCGCCTTCCGCGGCCGCAAGCCGGAGCCGGAGGCGCTGCTGCGTAGTCACGGGCTGGCTTGATTAAGTCTCGCCGCGCGCAGTTCCCTCCCCTACGTGTAGTAGGGGAGGGCTAGGGTGGGGTGAAGCAACCTCGCGATGAGTTCAAGCAACGCCGCAAGCTCATGCAACCCCACCCCAACCCTCCCCTGCGCGCAGCGGAGGGAGAAACCCTCGCACTCCCCCGGCCAACCGGTTCACAATCACCCTCACGCCGCCCTGCCACCACCGGCGGCACATAAGGCAATCGAACCGACAGCGCTGTGGACCTAGGGAGTCTGCGATGAATGCGATGACGCAACTGCCGCCCGAATGGCACAACTGGATCCAGGAGAACCTCGCACGAGGTTGCGCGCCGCAATCGTTGATCGACGACATGGTGCGCAATCATTTCGATCCGGTGTTCGCACGCGCTGCGGTGAACGGCGTCATGAGCGGCCCATTCACCACGGCCACGCAGACACACGCCAAACCCGCGAATCAAACGACGGGTTACGTCTACGAAAAGCCGCGTTTGCATGCCGGCAACCTGATCCGCACTTTCGATCGCGACGTCCGCGTCGTCACGCGCGTCAATCGCCCGTTGATCGCCGTACTCGATGGTGTGCTGAGCGAAGAAGAATGCGACGAACTGATCCGCCGTTCCGTCGACAAGATGCGCCGCTCCACCACCGTGGACCCGATCACCGGCAAGCACGAAGTCATCGCTGACCGCAGCAGCGAAGGCACTTTCTTCGCACTCAATGCCGATCCCTTTATTGCTCGCCTCGACCGCCGTATTTCCGAAGTGATGAACTGGCCGGTCGATCACGGCGAAGGCCTGCAGATCCTGCATTACGGCGTCGGCGGCGAATACAAACCGCACTTCGACTACTTCCCGCCTGAAGATCCCGGCAGCCAGGTGCAAATGACCATCGGCGGCCAGCGCGTCTCCACCATGGTGGTGTATTTGAACGAAGTGGAAGAAGGCGGCACCACCATCTTCCCCGAAATGGGGGTGGAGGTCGTACCGAAAAAAGGTTCAGCCGTCTATTTCGAATACACCAACAGCCAGAACCAGCTCGACAAACTCACTTTGCACGGTGGTTCGCCGGTGACGCGTGGCGAGAAGTGGATTGTGACGAAGTGGATGCGGCAGCGCAGATATGGGGAAAGCGCGATCCCGACATAAACAGCATTTGGGCAATTCACCGGACACTCAAACAGGAAGCTACTTCTTTATGCAGGAAAATCCGTATTCACCTCCGGCCGCCGAACTGGTTTTGTCGGCAAATAGCCGTTCCAACTCGGAAGCCCCGTTTTTCGCCGTCTCACCTTTGAAGCTGGTGGTGATGTCGGTTTTCACGTTCGGCCTGTATGACGTTTATTGGTTCTATAAGAACTGGCAATGCATCAAGCTCCGTGAAAAGGAGAATATTTATCCCATCTGGCGCGCCATTTTCGGCATCTTCTTTTGCTATTCCCTATTCGATGAAATACGAGAATGGCAGAAGGAGCACGGCAGGGGAGAAATGCCCGCGGGCTGGCTAGCCGCTGGATGGATCATCACCACGTTGATGTACAGATTGCCGGATCCCTTTTGGGCGATCAGCATGGCTTCGGTAGTTTTTCTGATTCCGGTGCAAAAAGTCGTCAACGACATCAACCGGATCGAAGCGCCCGAACAGGATGCCAACGATAAAATCCGGGGTGCGAATTGGATCGCCCTTGTACTCGGCGGGTTGGCAATCGCGTTGATCGTTGTGGGCCAGTTCTTGCCTGACAATCCTGCGTAACGGAATCACCGACTCCTCGCTTATGGCGATGGCCGTTCGTTGTTGCGAACGGCCTCGATTTCCTATCTCAGAACGATTCAGCCTCGCGCGCCATCCGCCTCGATGTGATAGTGCGTGGCCACTTCCACTTCGTTCTTCGAGCCAAGAAACACTGGCACACGCTGATGCAAACCTGTGGGTTGCAATTCAAGAATGCGTTCGCGCCCAGTCGTCGCTGCACCGCCCGCCTGCTCGACGATGAGCGCCATCGGGTTGGCCTCATACATCAGGCGCAGCTTGCCGCCCTTGGCTCTAATCTTCGCATCCAGCGGATAGAAGAACACGCCACCGCGGGTAATGATGCGATGCACGTCGGCCACCATCGAGGCGACCCAGCGCATGTTGAAATCCTTGTTGCGCGGGCCGTCCTTGCCGGCGAGCAATTCACCGATGTAGCGCTGCATCGGCGGCTCCCAGTGGCGCTGGTTGGACATGTTGATAGCGAATTCGGCGGTTTCTTCCGGAATGCGGATGTCGCGACGACTTAGAGTAAAGCTGCCGACTTCGCGATCGAGCGTGAACTCGTGCGTGCCATGGCCGAAGGTGAGCACCAGCACGGTGGCCGGGCCATACACCACGTAGCCCGCAGCGAGCTGCGTGGTGCCGGGCTGCAGAAAATGTTCGGCCTTCGGTTCGCTAATGCCATCCGGGCAACGCAGTACGGAAAAGATGGTGCCCACAGAAATGTTCACGTCGATGTTCGAGCTGCCATCCAGCGGATCGAACAACAGCAGGTGATTGCCCTTCGGATACATATCGGGAATCGGCTGCGGATCTTCCATTTCCTCTGACGCGCACGCGGCCAGCTGACCGCCCCATGCATTCGCTTCCAACAGGATCTCGTTGGAGATCACGTCCAGTTTCTTCTGCGCCTCGCCCTGGATGTTGCCGGTGCCCGCTTCGCCCAGCACGCCGCCGATGGCGCCTTTATTAGTGGCGACGGCGATGCGCTTGCACGCACGTGCGACCACTTCGATCAGCAAGGTGAGCTCGGCGTTGATGTGGCCAGCGCGGCGTTCTTCGATCAGAAACTGGATCAGCGAGATGGGCTTCATGGCGGACCTGACGGCAAAAGAGGCCGCCATTGTCCCGGCTCAGCCTTGCGGAAACCAGTCACAGGCCTGAATCGGCATCCGCCTTCCTGCTGACAACACGCTGGCAGTAGCAGGGGCGCAAGCTCTCACTATCGAGAAGGAGGGACGATCATGCGCGACACGGTTTATGTGCTGGTATTCGAGGGGTTTGCGGACTGGCAGGTGGCCTTGGCCCTGGCTGAAATACGCCGGCCGGGTGACTGGGACGTGCGTAGCGTAGGTTTCACGCGCGAGCCGGTCACGTCGATGAGCGGTTTGCAGGTACTTCCCGATATCGACACGGATGAGCTCGATCTAAGTGCTGTAGCGTTACTGATATTGCCCGGTGGCCACCTGTGGTTGTCCAAGCAGATCGAGCAAGCAGCGGCGTTGGCGCATCGCGTACATGATGGGGTGCGCCGGTGGCTGCCATCGATCAAGGTGTATTGCATGTCGCGCGTGCCGGCTTGCTTGATGACTCCCGCCACACCGGCAACTGGCCGGGCCAGATCGGCCGGGAAGTAACCGCCTATGCAGGGCATGACCAATACGACGCCAATGTGCTCGCAGTAAGCGACGGTGGCGTCATTACGGCGAGCCATTTGGGAACGATCGAGTTCGCGCGCGAAATTATTCACACGCTGGATCTGTACAGCGCCAGCGACCGCGAACATTGGTATCGCTTGTTCAAACATGCGGTTCCGCCGCCGTGGCTGGTTGGCGAATCCGTCGAAATCGTGCGCGCTGCATGAATCGGAGCATCCCCATCATGAGCAATTGGTTCGATCGCATGCTAATGGCCTATCGGCCGATGTACCTGCGAGGCCTGCTGATGGACGGCCAATATCGGCTGCCCACTGCACAAGAAAAGAAACCGGAGAAGGGCAACCGCGTGGTGCAGGTCACGCCGGCGTTCGATCCGGGACGCAAGCGTGTGCTGATCGCGCCTGCCACAGTTTCCGCAAATTTCTGCACGTCGTCCGCTGACGATGCGTCGGATGGTTTGAGCCACGCATAACACTCACTACTGGCCTACTACGGGAAAACCATCATGCAAAAGACCTATCACGGCAGTTGCCATTGCGGCGCAGTGGCGTTCGAAGCCGATATCGATCTGAGCCAGGGCACCGGACGCTGCAATTGTTCGATCTGCACCAAGGCAAGGCAGTGGGGCGTCATCGTGAAGCCGGATGCGTTTCGCCTCATCCGTGGCGAAAGCGAGCTCTCCGATTACCAATTCGGCACGCAAAGCATGCATCACCTGTTCTGTCGGCATTGCGGCGTACGTCCGTTCGGCAAGGGCCATCTCGACGTGCTCGGTGGTGATTTCTACTTCGTCAACGTGTTCTGCCTGGACGACGTGGAGCCCATCGAATTGATCGATGCGCCGCTGCGCTTTTCTGATGGACGCAACAACAACTGGCCGTCCACGCCCGCCGAAACGCGGCATCTGTAATGCCTTGATCACAGAGGTGACGTCATGACTCGCAAGATCGACTTCTACCATGCGCCGAACAGCCGCTCCGGCGGCACGTTGGCGTTGCTTGAAGAACTGAATGCGGACTACGCATTGCATTTGCTCAACTTCAAAACCGGCGAACAACGCCAGAGTGCTTATCGGGCCATCAACTCGATGTCCAAGGTGCCGGCGATCGTGCATGACGGTGTGCTTGTGACCGAGCAGCCGGCCGTATTCATGTATCTGGCAGACCTGTACCCGGAAGCAGGTCTTGCTCCACCGATCGGCGATCCGCTGCGCGGTGCCTATCTGCGCTGGCTGATCTTCTATGGTTCGTGCTTCGAGCCTGCGTTGGTCGACCGTTCGCTCAACCGTGATCCGGCGCCGCCTTCCACATCGCCTTACGGCACCTGGGAGGACGTCATGCACACGCTGCAGGCCCAATTGGCCAAGGGGCCATACATGCTGGGCGAGCGATTCACTGCAGCCGATGTGCTGTGGGGCGGCGCGCTGCACTGGACGACACTGTTCAAGCTGGTGCCGGAAACGCCGGAAATCCGCGCCTATGTCGAACGCGTGATCGCGCGCCCGGCGATGCAGCGTGCGGCGGCCAAGGATGCCCAATACCTCTCGCAGCAAGCTGCGTAAGGCCGATAGCAGCATGGCCGCGCTTTTGCCGAACTCGCACAGGGCTATCCCACCATCCGGGACCGGCCCATGTGACTTCGGACGCTGGTCCATCGCTGCAACCTGGGCGATCATGTGCGGATGCGTCGCGCCGATCGCCTCTTTCTCATCATCAACGCCTTGCGCGGTCGCCGCACCGCGCTGCAGGCGCGTCAGCTTGCCGAAATGCTATCCGTATCGCTGCGCACGGTTTACCGCGACGTGGCGGACCTCCAGCTTTCCGGTGTACCCATCGAAGGCGAAGCCGGCGTGGGTTACGTACTGCGCAAGGGCTCGGACATCCCGCCGCTGATGTTTACCGCCGACGAACTCGAATCGCTGGTGGTCGGCACGCGTTTCGTCCGCGCATTTGCCGGCGAGAAGCTGGCAGCGGGGGCGCAAGCCGCATTGATGAAGATCGAAGCGGTGCTGCCGCCGGAGCTGCGCGAACGCTCTTCACGCACGCGCATTTATGCGCCAATCTGGCGTGACGAACATTCCACTGCTTTTGCCGAGCGGATCGATCAGCTGCATGCGGCGATCGAGGCACAGCATGTACTGCGCTTGTTCTATCGCGATGAAGTGGGTCGCGAAAGCCAGCGCGAAATAGAGCCGCTATGCCTGGCGTTCTGGGGCGGCAAGTGGACGCTCGGCACCTGGTGCAGGCTGCGCAAGGATTTCCGCAACTTCCGGCCGGACCGTATCGAACGGATGGAAAACACCGGCGAGATATTCCAGAGCGCGCCGGATCGCGATCTGAACTCCTACTTGCAGGCCATGCGCGGCTATTACTCTGGCTTGGAGTAATGCGTAGGCCGGGTTAGCGCGGCGTAACCCAACGATTTTCGTGGATCGTTGTTGGGTTGCGCTGCGCTAACCCGGCCTACAAGCGCCTGCTTTTTGGGCTACCCTGCGCCAACCAGGGCCACCGCGGGAGCCACCTCATGTCGTCAGGCGTACGTCATCCGTTGTTGTCGATTGCCCCGGCCAAGCTGCGTCCTACTCAGATGACGGTGGGCAAGGCGGAAGTGAGCGAGAAGCGTGCCCAATGGGAAAAGCTGGGTAAAAAGAAGCGCAAGGAGCTGCTGGCCGCGCACTGGTTTCCCGGCGTACTGGGGCCGAAACGCCAAGTCTTTATCGTCGATCACCATCACCTTGGTCTCGCCTTGTGCGAGGAGCGCGTGAAGGAAGTACCGGTGATGATTCAGCGCGATTTCTCGTGGCTGGAAATGGAGCTGTTCTGGCGCACCATGGAGTTCAATCGCTGGGCGCATCCTTACGATGAACACGGCCAGCGGCGCGAATACGATGCGATTCCGCGCAGCCTCACGGACATGGTCGACGATCCCTATCGCACTTTATCCGCACGCGTACGCACCGCGGGCGGCTATTCCAAGGACGCAACGCCGTACTCGGAATTTCTGTGGGCGGAATTCTATCGGCGCAACATCAAGCTCAAGGGCAGTCGCGTGAGCTCGAAGCAGCTGCAAGAAGCGCTGTTGTTCGCCCACTCCCATGAAACGGCCTATCTGCCGGGCTGGAGTGGACAGATCGAATGACCCATCCCGCGCTTTCGTCGGCGCGCATCACCGATGTGACTGCCGGCCTGGCCATCGCAGGCCTGCTGGTGCCCGAAGCCGTGGCGTATTCGGGCATTGCGGGCATGCCGCCGGAAGCGGGTGTGGTGGCGTTGTTCATCGGCCTGCTTTGCTACGGGCTGCTTGGCACCAGTCGCTTTGCGATTGTGTCGTCCACATCGTCATCCGCGGCGGTGCTTGCAGCAGGAACCTTGCTGCTGGCAGGCGGTGGGGTGAATCGTGCAGCGGTGGCTGCCACACTCGTCTTGCTGGGCGGCATCTGTTTCTTGGTAGCCGGCGCGGCGCGGTTAGGGGGTCTTTCGCATCTCATCGCGCGCCCGGTGCTGCGCGGTTATACCTTTGGGCTGGCGATCGTGATCGCGCTCAAGCAGCTACCGCATCTCGGCGGCTGGCCGGAGCTGCACGGTGATTTCGTGCCGCTGCTGATCACGATGCTGGTGCGAACATCCGGGCAAGTTCATGCAGTGACGCTGACTGCCGGCTTGCTGGCGCTGCTGTCGCTGTACGCGTGCGAGCGTATGTGTCGCCTCCCCGGGAGCCTGGTGGTGATCGCGCTAGGCGTGGCGGCTTCAAACTGGCTGGCGGCGCGCGGCGTGCCGCTTACCGGCGCGATTGAACTGCAATTGAATCTCGGCATGCCGGCGTGGCCGGCCAGTGGCCAGTGGCTGCCGAGCGTGGAACTTGCGGCGGCATTGTTGCTGATTCTGTATGCCGAGTCGTACAGCTCCATCCGCGGCTTCGCGCTCAAGCACAACGACAAAGTCGAACCGAACCGTGATCTGCTGGTACTCGGCATCGCGAACGTCTTGAGCGGTTTGTTCCAGGGCATGCCGGTAGGTGCCGGCTATTCTGCTACATCGGCGAATGAAGCAGCAGGCGCGCAATCGCGCCTGGCCGGCTTGGTAGCAGCTTGCACCGTGTTGTTGATGGTTTGGTTGTTGCTGCGCTGGATCGAACGGATTCCGCTCGCGGTGTTGGCCGCCATCGTGATTCATGCGGTGAGCAAATCCTGGCGCCTGTCTGTGTTCCGGCCTTATCTGCAATGGAAGCGCGATCGCCTGCTGGCGCTCGCAGCAGTGGTTGCCGTGCTTTCGCTGGGCATTCTTGATGGCTTGCTGTTCGCCATCGCTTTCAGCTTGATTCTGTTACTGCGGCAATTGGCATCGGCGCGCGTGAGCGTGCTCGGGCGTCTGGCCAACAGTCATGATTTCGTCGATCTCGCCCAGCATTCGAATGCCATATCGCCGGTGGGCATGTTGATCCTCCGCCCGGAAGAACCGCTGTTCTTCGCGAATGCCGAATCCATGATGGCGCTGGCGCGCAAGCTGATCGAACAGCGCAGCGACGTCAAACAGGTAATTCTCAGCCTGGAAGCTTCACCGAATCTGGATGGCACGGCGCTGGAGTCGCTTGGCGACTTCTCCGGGTGGCTCCAGGCGCGCGGCATCGGTCTGCGCGTGGCACGCCTGAAGGATGAAACGCGCACCTTGCTGCATCGCGCCGCCCTGCCCCAGCTTTCGTCACAGGCACTCGATAGCTGGAGTGTGGAAGATGCCGTGCTGGCGTCGATGGACGCCATGTCCGCAACGGGGAATCACACGCAGTGAGTCAGACAAAACGTATTACAAGCATGGCTATCGGCTTGCTGCTGACCATGCCCGTCTTTGCGCAACAAAACGCCGATGCGCACTTCAAGCAGATCTACGAAAAGGAATGGGCTTGGCGCACGGGGCAAGCCGGTGTCAGCGCCTCGGGCGAGGCCCAGCCAAACAACGGCCGTCTCGACCAGGTCGATGCCAGTCGCCAGCAGCAGCGTCTTGAGTACTGGCAGAAGGTGATGAACCAGCTCGACACGATCGATGCCAGGCAACTCTCGCCCTCCGAGCAGGTGAACTACGCGATTTATCGCGAACAGATTCGCAACTTCATCGCCGATCAGCAGTTCAAGCTGTGGCAGATGCCGTTCAACAGCGACTCGGCGTTCTGGAGCGAACTCGACAACGATCTCGGCGCCGATTCGCTGCACAACGAAACCGACTATCGCCGTTACGTGGATCGGCTCGGCCAGGTGCCCGCGTATTTCGATCAACAGATCGCCAACATGCGTGACGGCCTGAAGCGCGGTTTCAGCGTGCCTCGTGCGGTGCTGGCGGGACGTGATGTTTCCATCGCGGCGGTTGCAGACGTGAAAGACCCCACACGGACGTCGTTCTACGAACCTCTGCAACACATGCCTTCGAACATTCCGCTAGTCACCGCAGCAGCGATTCAGGCCGACGCGCGCGCGAAGATCAGCAAGGACGTGATCCCCGCGTTCGCGAAACTTTTGGCCTTCTTTCGCAACGAATACGTGCCGCAGGCGCGCACCACACTGGCGGCCGAAGCGCTGCCGGACGGGAAGGATTACTACCGGCAGCAGATCCGCGAATACACCACGCTCGATCTCGATCCCGATGCCATTCACCGCATTGGCCTGGAGCAAGTCGCCAAGATCCACGTGGCCATGCTGCAAGTCATGCAGGGAACCGGGTTCAAAGGCAGCTTCGCCGACTTCCTGCATTTCCTGCGCACCGATCCGCAGTTTTACGCCAAAACGCCACAGGAGCTGCTCGATAAAACCGCCTGGGTAACCAAGGAAGTGGATGGCCAGCTCGGCAAGTTCTTCGGCCACCTGCCGCGCAAACGCTTCACCATCGAACCCGTGCCCGATGCGATCGCGCCGTACTACACCTCCGGTCGTGGTGGCCCGGACGTCTATCTGGTCAATACCTACGACCTGCCCTCGCGCCCGCTGTACAACATGCCGGCGCTGACATTGCATGAGTCGTATCCAGGCCATGCTTTGCAGTTGGAGCTGGCCGAAGAACAGCGCGATCAACCGCCGTTCCGCCGCAACAGCTACATCTCTGCCTACGGCGAAGGCTGGGCGCTGTATTCGGAATATCTCGGCAACGAAATGGGCCTCTACAAAACGCCCTACCAGCGCTTCGGCTACCTCACCTACCAGATGTGGCGCGCCTGCCGCCTGGTGGTCGACACCGGCATCCACCACCTTGGCTGGACACGCCAACAGGCGATCGATTTCATGACCGAGAACACCGCGCTCTCCGACCGCGAAATCGCCAACGAGGTCGACCGCTACATCAGTTGGCCCGGCCAGGCGCTGTCATACGAGCTGGGGTATTTGAAGATGCTCGAGCTGCGCGCCAAGGCCGAAAAGGCGCTAGGACCGAAGTTCGACCTGCGTGCCTTCCACGACGCGGTGCTTTCGGTGGGATCCGTGCCGTTGCCGGTGCTGGAGCAGCGGGTCGACCGGTTTATCGCCCAGGGCGGGCGGGAGCCTGATTACGCGCCGTAGGCGGGGGAGCGACGGCCTCTCATAGGGGAAGGTTGGCCATTGGCAAAAACTTCACCAATAAAGTAGTATGACCTCAAACTTCACCGGGAGAGTCAGGTCCATGACAGCCCACGCCTTGCACCGGCCGGCCCCTGCCGACGAGTTGAGCGGCCCCGCCTTGCGCGCCTTCTTCAACATGGCCGAACGCTGGCACCTGCGCATTGCCGAACAACGCACCCTGCTCGGCGACCCGCCCGAATCCACCTTCTACAAATGGAAGCGTCATCAGGACGGCGCGCTGGGGCGCGATACGCTGGAACGCATCAGCTATCTGCTCGGCATCTACAAGGCATTGCAGATTCTTTTCCCGAACACCGAGCAGGCCGATGCCTGGCTGCACAAGCCCAATCGCTCACCCTTGTTCGGCGGAGTGTCGGCGCTGGATCGCATGTTGTCGGGCAACGTGAGCGATCTGTATGTCGTGCGGCAATATCTGGACGCGCAGCGCGGCTGGAACTGAAACACGAGTCGCAGTCGGCGAGAACCCGCTTCGGCAGTATTTGGCGTCGGACAGGGAAGAATCGGAGTGATGTACCGCGGATAACGCCATGCCTATCGACATGCCTCCCCTTCGACGCATCCGTTGGACTCACATTTACCGCATCATCCCGAGCCGCTTTCCACCTACCGGCTTGTTCGATCGCATTGCCAATCCGGCCGATCTCGACGCGATCTTTGCGATTGAAGCGCTGACCAATCCGCGCTTGCGCGAGGAAGCGGACAATTTGCACCTGGTGCCGAGAGAACACCGTATCAGTGGGCCGGGCTCCACGCCGGTGATGGCCGCGTTCACGCATCTCAATCCGGAAGGCAGCCGTTTTTCCGATGGTACGTGGGGCGTGTTCTACGCAGCGCGTAATGTGATCACGGCGGTGGAAGAAACGGTATATCACCGCGAGCGATTTCTAGCCGCCACCTCCGAACCTGCTTGTGACCTAGAAATGCGCTGCTATCGCTCCAGTGTCGATTGCAAAATGCACGATATTCGCGGCGGCTGGTCGGAGGCGCATGACGCCGACAGCTACGCCGACAGCGTCAAGCTCGCTCGCAAACTGCGGCAAGACGAATCCAATGGCATCGTGTATGACAGCGTGCGCCACGCCGGCGGCGAATGCCTGGCCGCGTTCTATCCCGATGTGGTGGCGCCCTGCGTGCAGGCGCAACACCTGATCTATCGCTGGGATGGGCGGCATATCGCCCAGGTGCTTGAAGTGAACGAACTCAAGCGCTCCTGAATTCAAAGCTTCGTGAGCGCGCTGGCCGTCGCGTTGCAGGCGCTTGGGACTATGATCTGAGCGGACCTCCCCAGTCCCTTTTCGACAACACAATTACTCGCCATGAAAATTCTGCTTTCGCTGTTGCTTGCCCTGGCACCGTGCCTCGCGTGCATGGCGCAAACCAATCACATGCAATGGAATGCGGCGATTGAAGCCTTTGAATCATCCGATCGCGCCAATCCGCCACCGCAAAATGCGGTGCTGTTTATCGGCAGTTCGTCGATCGAGCACTGGAAATCCGTCGTGGCAGATTTTCCGGAAGTGAAGGTGATCAATCGCGGCTTCGGTGGTTCGGAGCTGGGCGATTCCACCTATTTCGCCGATCGCATAGTGAAGCCCTATCACCCGCGCGCGATCGTGTTGTACGCCGGCGACAACGATCTGTATGACGGCCACACGCCGCAACAGGTGCGGGATGATTTTTCAGCGTTCGTCAGCAAGGTGCGTGCGTTCGATCCTGGCGTGGCGATCGCTTTCGTTTCAATCAAGCCGAGCATCGCGCGCAAGGCGTTGTTGCCGAAGATCACGCAGGCAAACGAATTAGTGCGGCAATACGCGACCACACAGAAGAACCTAGCCTACATCGATGTATTTACGCCCATGCTAGGCGCGGATGGTCAACCGCAGCCCAAGTGGTTTATCGAGGATGGGCTGCACATGAATCGCACAGGTTATGAGTTGTGGATCGGTATCCTCAAGCCGTGGGTGGATGTTCACGGTCGTTGAGGGGACGCGTATTACGTATCCGCGTTATTCGCAAACCCTTCGCGCGTGCCACGATTAAACACGCGATCACTATCCAGCACATCGGCGGCCGCATGCGCCGTCTGTTGCTTCAACTTTGCATAGATAGGTGTGAAGTCCGGCCGCGTGGCTTCGAACAACTGCTCGAAGCTGTCGACTACGAAGTAGGTCTGCTGATACGTGTCGATGCGGTAGCGCGTGTTCATCACGCGCTCCAGGTCGAAGCCGATGCGGTTTGGCGCGGGTGAATCCAGACAATAGATCGATTCGCCCTTGGAGCTGACGATGCCGGCACCATAAATGCGCATGCCTTCATCGGTGTTGATCAGGCCGAATTCCACTGTGTACCAGTACAGGCGCGTGAGATTCATCAGCGCTTCGGGACCGATGCCGAACGCTTTCATGCCGCCACGGCCGTAGGCCTGCATATAGTCCGCGAAAACCGGATTGAGCAGCAGCGGCACGTGGCCAAACAGGTCGTGAAACAGATCGGGCTCGCTGAGGTAGTCGAGCTGTTCGGGCTTGCGGATCCACCAACTGACCGGAAAGCGGCGGTTGGCCAAGTGATCGAAGAACACTTCATCGGGCAGCAAGCCTTCCACGGCGACGAGCTCCCAACCCGTGGTCTTGCCCAGCACCTTGTTGAGATCGGCGAACTTCGGAATGCCTCCGTCGCCCAGACCAAAGCGTTCCACACCTTCCAGGAATTCCCGGCACGCCCGGCTGGGCAGCAGTTCGCGTTGACGCTTGTATAGCGTGTCCCACACCTCGTGATCGGTGCGGCTGTAGTTCGCCCATGGTTGCTCCACCACGCCGGTGGCGTAGACCGGCACATAGCCGCGATCGGTCTGCTGGTGTTCGACGCGGCGGGGTGTGTTTTCCATGGGAGCTCCGGGCGATAGGACTGGGCCTAAGCAAAATCATAGGTCTGCCACGGCGCAAGATGATTGTTTTGTTGTCCATTCCATGGGATTGGGTGCAATATTCCATCGCCATATCCCAACTTGGCCAACAAATATTGCAATGACCCAGCTCGATCGCACCGATCTCCGCATCCTCGCTGTCCTACAAGCCGAGGGACGGATCACCAATACCGAATTGGCGGAACGCGTGAATCTGTCTCCCTCCGCCTGCTTGCGTCGCTTGCAGCGACTGGAAGGCGAAGGCGTATTGACCGGCTACAGCGCCCAGGTGGATCCGGAAGCGGTCGGGCTGGGCCTGCAGGCGTTTGTGCGCGTGCAACTCACTCGGCACGAAGGCGACGTCATCGAGCGCTTCGTAGAACGGGTGAACGGTTGGGATGAGGTAGTGGCCTGCTACGCGCTCACCGGCGATATGGACTATCTCATGCACATCTATGTCGCCGATCTGCAGCACTTTTCGCGCTTTTTGCTGGATCGCCTGCTCAACGCATCCGGCGTGGCGGATGTGAATTCCAGTTTCGTGTTGCGCACGGTGAAGCGTTCGCCCGCCCTGCCGCTCAGCCAGCTCGAACGCTAGGCGCTTTCGCCCGCCGCAGCCAGTTGCATGCGATCGTCACGACGACGAATACGCAGAGCCAGGAATGCCGCGACTACACCGGTAGCGCCAGCAATCACGAACGGCGTGAGATAGCTGCCCAATTGCACGCGCAACACGCCAGCCATGAAGGCCGCCGTCGCCGCACCCACCTGATGACCGGCCACCACCCAGCCGAACACCACCGGCGCATCGCGTTCGCCGAAAGCGTCAGTGGTAAGGCGTAGCGTCGGCGGCACCGTGGCGATCCAATCCAATCCATAGAACACGCCGAACAGCGACAAGCTATAGAGCGAAAAATCGGAATAGGGCAGATACATCAGCGACAAGCCGCGCAGCCCGTAATAGACGAACAGCAACTTGCGCGGGTCGAAGCGATCCGTCAGCCAGCCCGACAACGTGGTGCCGATCAAATCGCACACGCCCATCATTGCCAGCAATCCGGCCGCGCGCACTTCGGGAATACCGTGATCGCCGCACAACGCAATGAAGTGCGTGCCGATCAAGCCATTGGTGGTAAAGCCGCACACAAAGAACGTGGCAAACAGCAACCAGAACACCCCGCTCTTGCTGGCGCGATGCAAAGTGCCCAACGTCAACGCAAACAGATTGCCTGCCGGTGCGCCCGCATCGGCCGGTTCATTCGAAGTAGCGCCGTAGCGTGTCAAACCGACGTCCGAGGGACGCTCCGGCATCAGCCACAGCACCAGCGGCAGCAACGCCGCGCACACCGCGGCAATAGTCAGCACGACAGGGCGCCAGCCAAAATACTGAGCGATAGCCGCCAGGCCCGGCAGAAAGATCAGCGTGCCGGTCGCGGTGCTGGCGGTGAGCAAGCCCATCATCAAGCCGCGGTGCGAGCTGAACCAGCGGCCGACCACCGTCGCACCCAATACCACCGCTACGCAGCCGGTGCCGGCGCCCGAAAGCACACCCCAGGTCAGCAACAAATGCCAGGGACGGGTCATCAGTGCGCTGGAAGCCGCTGCCGCCGACATGATCGTCAGCGCAATAAGCAGCACGCGCTTGATCCCGAAGCGCTGCATCAATGCGGCAGCGAACGGGCCCATCAGGCCATACAGCAGAATACCGACCGCTGCCGCCGAGGAAATGTCGTCCCGGCTCCAGCCGAAGGCACGCCCCAGCGGCAGCATCAATACGCCTGGGGTGGCGCGCATGCCGGCCGAAGCCAACAGCGCCAGGAACACCACGGCGACCACGACGAAAGCATAGTTTTGGCCGAACGGCCGGCGGCGCTGTATAGTCATGTTACCGATCGGTACGAGACGGAATCGCAGAGTACGTACCGATCGGTAACATTGTCAACCCCAACTGTTCACCTATGTCCACGCGTTCCAAATCCACCCCCTTGCCCGCCAATGAAGCGCCGCGCCGCGCCGCGGACCGCATTCGCGAAACGGCGTTCGACCTCTTCTATCGCGAAGGCATCCGCGCCGTGGGTGTGGAGGAAATCGTCTCCCAGGCCGGCGTTACCAAGCCCAGCCTCTATCGCGCCTTCGAGTCGAAAGACGAGCTGATCGCCGCCTACCTGCGCGACTATAACCAGCGTTTCTTCCAGCGCTTCGAAGCACCGGCGGCCGATCACCCGGATGATCCCAAAGCGCAGCTGCTCGCCTATACCGACCGGCTTGCCACGCGTGCCAGCCGCGATGGTTATCGCGGCTGCGGTCTCACCAATGCGGTGATCGAATATCCAGACGGCAAGCATCCGGCGCACCAGGTCGCCGTCGAGAGCAAACAGCAACTGCGCGAACGCTTGCGCGAGATATGCCGCGCCATGGGCGCACACGAACCCGACGAACTGGCGGATGGCATCTTGCTGCTGCTCGAAGGCAGCTACGTTTCCGGACAAACCTTCGGCGAAGGCGGCCCCGCGCGCGTGCTCGGCGCGATGGTGCGGCGTTTGATCGACGCGTCAACCTGAGAGCTCGCTCAACATCTCAGCGTCGCTTGAAGTGGCATCGCAGTGACGATGTGCGGTCGATTAACGCTAAACTAACTGCACTGATGAATATCGAAGCCGTATCCGCCCCGGACCGAGACCTACTGCGCCCGCTGCGTTACCTGTGGCGCGTGCCGTTGCTGCTGCTGCACGTCATGCTTGGCATCATGCTGTGCGGGTTCATCCTTACCTGGAACCGTCACCGGGTGATGAAGAACGGCCGTGAACCGTTCACCCATCGCATGATTCGCGCATGGTCCACCGGGCTGATGCGCATCTTTGGCCTGCGCTCCGTGCGCGTGGGTCAGCCGCTGCAAGATGCGGTGCTGTTTGTTGCCAATCACACTTCTTGGATCGACATCGAACTGCTGCATAGCCAGCGCGCAGCCTGCTTTGTCGCCAAGGCGGAGATCGCAGGTTGGCCGCTGGTTGGCTGGCTGGCCGCGAGTGGAGGCACCATTTTTCATCGCCGCGGCAGCAACCATTCACTGACGGCGGTGATGCAGGTGATGGTGGATCGGCTGCGCGCCGGGCGTTCCGTGGCGGTGTTTCCGGAAGGCGGCACTGGCCACAATGGTGTACTGAAAGTGTTCCATGCACGCATCCTCCAGGCCGCGCTCGATGCCGAAGTGCCGGTGCAGCCGGTCGCGTTGCGTTTCGTGCGCGATGGCAGGCGGCAGATCGATGCGGGCTTCCGTGTCCATGAAAATTTCCTGCAGAACTTCCTGCGCATGCTTGGCGGCGCGCCGATGGACGCCGAAGTGCATTTCCTTGAGCCGGTGCCGATGAATCCGGACGGACGGCGTCGTATGGCCGAACTGGCGCGCGAACGCATTGCCGCGGCACTCGAGGATCGTGTTGCATGACCTTCCCGCAAGGACGCGACTTCCAGCCGCCCTGGCCGCTGACCAGCGGACATATGCAAACCATGCTTTCGTCCAGCGGAGTGCGGCGCACGCTGCTGCCGCGCCACGCCTATCGCGTGCTGGACGGCGCGCAAGAAGTGATGGTGGACGGCGGTGACGGCATCCGCCTAACAGGTTCGATCACTGCCCAAAAAGCGCAAGCCCAGTCACGCGGTCTGGCCGTGTTGTTCCACGGCTGGGAAGGCAGCGTCGATTCCACGTACGTGCTGCAAACCGGCAGCCGGTTGCTCGAAGACGGATGGGACATCTTCCGCCTCAACTTCCGCGACCATGGCGAAAGCCATGGCCTCAACGAAGCGCTGTTCCATTCCTGCCGGATCGACGAAGTCGTGCATGCGTTGGGCGATATCGCAAGGCGCTGGCCCGCACGGGTCATGGCGCTGGCCGGTTTTTCCCTTGGCGGCAATTTCGCGCTGCGTGCTGCGATGCAGGCCCCGGCCAAAGGCATTCCGCTGCACTACGCGCTGGCGGTATGTCCCATCATCGATCCCAGCGAAGGTCTGTTCTCGCTGGAAGAATCTGCGCCATGGTTCTACCGGGCGTATTTCATGAACAAGTGGCGACGTTCGCTGCGTGCCAAGCAAAAGGCGTTTCCGCACGTCCAATATTTCGAGCTGCAAGAGTTGAAGCAGGACCTGCGCGGTCTGACCGAATCGCTGGTATTGCGCCATACCGATTTCGGGTCGCTTGAAGCTTATCTGGACGGCTATTCGGTGGCTGGCCGTGCGCTGATGGAGATGCAAATTCCCGCCACCATTCTTACCGCACGCGACGATCCGGTGATTCCGGTAGCGGCGTTTGAAAAACTGGAACTGCCCAGCAATGTGGAGCTGGACATTGCCACCTACGGCGGTCACTGCGGTTTCATCCGTGGCTGGGATATGACGAGCTTCTGCGACGAGTACATCGCCGCACGCTTCAACGCGATTGCCGAAGCCTGATTAACGTCGAATGCTGTCTTGACCTCACGGTCTTATTCCCGCTTTCGCGGGAATGACGGCCTTAAGAAGTGTGCGAACTTCAATCTGCCGGCACGCAACGTTCCCGCGCCCACGCCCGCAACGCATCGACCTGCTCGTGCATCAGCACCGATAATGGTCGGGTCGTCTGCAAGGCATGCATAAGCGTCGGCTGATCGAGCGCACCACTGTTGCTGCCGGCGTCGTAGAGCGCACTGACGATGGCCTGCTCGATCTCCGCGCCTGAAAAACCTTCGCTTGCTTGCGCCAACGTGTTCAAGTCGAACTCGTTCGTATCCAGCTTGCGCCGCTTCAAATGCATCGCGAAGATCGCCGCGCGCACTTCAGGCTTCGGCAGGTCGACAAAGAAGATTTCATCGAAGCGCCCTTTACGCAACAATTCCGCCGGCAGCTCATGCACCGCGTTCGCCGTCGCGACCACGAACACCTTGGCTTTGCGCTCCGCCATCCAGGTGAGCAGATAGCCGAGCACGCGGCGCGATACGCCGCCATCCTCGCCGCCACTGGCCAGACCTTTTTCGATTTCATCGATCCACAGCACGCATGGCGCCAGCGTTTCGCAGCTCGACAAGGCTTCACGCAGATTCTTTTCCGTTTCGCCTTGGTATTTATCGTAGAGCGATCCGAAATCCATGCGCACGAGCGGCACGCCGAAACCGCCGGCAATCGCTTTGGAAACCAGGCTCTTGCCGCAGCCCTGCACACCCAGCAGCAGCACGCCTTTCGGCGGATCGAGCGCAGGTTTCGGGCTGGGATCGAGAAACACCGTTCGCCGTCGCTGCACCCAGTCGCGCACCTGACTGACGCCGGCCACGTCGGCGAAGCTGGCCGTGGCGTACTCGTAGTGCAACAAGCCGGAGCGGTTGAGCAGCTCGAACTTGGCCTTCATCAATTCGGGCAAGTCGCTCGCGGTGAGCGCGCCATCGTTGTAGATCAACTTGCGCACAATGCGCCGTGCATCCGGCCCAGACAGGCCGACCAGGTTGCGCACGATGGTGCGTGCGGCTTCGTTGTCCACTTCCAGCGCGCGATTGTGTTCGCGCTGCCACGCGGCCGCCTCGCCGCGCAGGATGCCTGCGAGTTCCTTGATGTCCGGCAAGGCCAGCGGCACCCGTGTCGCGAGCGCGTCCAGTTCTTGCGGCAATTCCACCTTCGCGCCGACCAGCACCAGTGTGTGCGAAGCGCAACGCTGCCGTTGCACGATCTCGCGCATCTGCCGCAAGGTGACGGCGTATTGCAGGCAGGGCTGAAAATCGAACAGCAGATAGATGCCGCGCTGTTCCGCACCACGGATGGCATGGAGCGTGGAGGTGGCGTCGGCGGCGATCTCGACATTCCTTGGTCCGTTGAAATCGAGCCGTTCCAGGCCGTTGGTGAGCGTCCAACGCCAGAGCGGATGCAGCGCCTGAGCGATGACGTGCTGAAAGCAATCGATCACACGCTGCTCGTCGATCGTTTCAATCACCAGCAAGGGCGTTGCGGCACGCACCAGCGTGCTCAGGTCTTCCAGTTCGCTCATGCATCCTCCCGCGAGGAGGGCTACGTTAGCAGAGCTGTCACGACGGGATCATTATGCTAGCCGGAGACAGCCGGCCGCTGACTTGCGCCACCATCACCCTGCCCCAAACTGACGGTTTTCCATGGCGTTACGGAGATCCCCATGCAGCTACGCAGCGATAACTTCCAGCACGGCAAACCCATTCCTTCAACCTTCGCGTTTGCCAAGCCGGCCAAGCCGGTCGCGCTATCGGACAACCGCAGCCCGCATCTGGCCTGGAAGGAGGCGCCGGCAGGCACGCAGTCGTTCGTGCTTACCTGCATTGACCCCGATGTGCCGAGCAAACCCGATGACGTCAACAAAGAAGGCCGCATGGTGCCGGCCGACCTGCCGCGCGTGGAGTTTGTCCATTGGCTGATGGCGAATATTCCCGTGGAATGCGTTGAACTCGCCGAAGGGGCGTGCAGCGACGACATCACGCCTCGCGGTAAACAACAGCCTTTCGGGCCACCCGGCAGTGTGCAGGGCGTCAACCACTACACCGACTGGTTCGCGGGTGACGTACAGATGGAAGGCACCTATCTCGGCTACGACGGTCCATGTCCGCCGTGGAACGATTCGCTGGTGCATCACTATCACTTCCGCATCTACGCGCTGAACACGCCGAGGTTGCCGTTGCAGCAGGGGTTTTCGCTGGAAGAACTGCGCGCGGCGATGGCGGGCCATGTGCTCTCGGAGGCCGTGTTGACCGGCACTTACAGCCTCAATCCCAGCGTGCCAGCTTGACGAGAGTCAATGTGACCGCGCTTTGATCAGAGCAATCTGGAGCAGCTCTTCACGCTGGGACAGCACGCACTGTGGCACATGGGACAAAGGGCCACGACGGGGGTGCCCTTGAAGTCGGAGCAATGCCGCCATGCTGCATTACGCCTTGGTCTTCTTGGTTATCGCTGTCATCGCTGCCCTACTCGGTTTTACCGGCATTGCCGGTACGGCCGCATGGATCGCCAAGCTGCTGTTCGCGCTGTTTCTGATCCTGGCCGTGATCGCATTTTTTCGGCGGGCCAGCTGAACGGTGAGGAGATAGACTCAGCCAACCGCACGGCAAACCGTTAGAGTGAACATCCTTGAGCACTCGGAGAACGTCATGAACAAAGAAGTCCAGACGAACGAAAACACCCTCCACGAACGCATCGATCACGGTGCCGAGCGCGTCAAACAGGCCACTTCCGACGCCGTGGCCAGCAGCAAGGAAAAATTCGACCGCGTTGCCGACCGCGTCGAAGAGCGCGTGCACCACGCCACCGATCGCGCCGCCGATGCTGCAAACCGCGCCACCGACAAGGCGACCGAAGCAGCCGAACGTGGGCGCGCTGCCTACGACCAGGCCAGGGATCGCGCCGACGAGTGGTTGGAAGAAGTGCGCGAATATGTGCGCGAAAAACCCGTGCAGGCGGTAGCCATCGCACTCGGCGCTGGCTGGTTGCTTGGCCGTATCCTGCGTCGCTGAAACCTGAGCTAGGCACGGAGGCGGGTGATGCACGATTCCGTGCACGATAACGAACCAGCGGACCGACCGGAGTCTTCCGGCGAACCCGCTTCGAGCAACTTGCTCGACGACATCAGCCGACTCGCCCGCGGCGTGCGCAGTCTGTTCGGCGCTCAACTCACGTTGTTGGCCGCCGAACTCGGGCTGGCGCGCAGCGCAGTCTCCTGGCTGCTAGCCGCCGGACTGGGCGCCACCGTTGCTGGCGTGGGTCTGGGGTTGACCCTGCTGGGCCTGATCGGCCTGGTGCTCGCCAAATGGTTCGATTCCTGGATCTGGGCTTTCGCAGTGCTTGCCGTGCTGGAAGTGCTGGCTTTGTTCGGTGCCATCGTATTATTCCGCCGCTGCATGCATTGGATGAGTTTGCCAGCCACGCGCCAGGAGTGGCGCGCGATCATGCAGGACACGCTGCAGCGCGCCGAGCAGGACATCGACGCCGACAAGGGGGAGGTCTGAGATGAGTCTGTTCAAGCAATTTGAGAAAGTGCGTATCGCGCGCGAGCGCGTGGCCTACCATCGAAACGAAGTGGCCACACCCGCCGCTGCGCTGCTGGAACGCGGTTACCACCATCCGCTGACAACCGTGGGCGTAGCCGCCGGTGCGGGCTTCGTACTTGGCAGTCTCGGTGTCGGTCCCCTGCGCGTGCCGGGGCTGATCTCAACAGTGAGCGCCGGATTAGCGGAAGCGGTGGCGTATGGCACGCGCATCATCGCCGAAATGGGCATCATGGAGGATGGCGATACCGGCGAAGCGCCATGACCGCCATCGAACCCACGGTATTGCCGAGCACGACAGCCGTGGATGAAGCACCGCACGACACGTCATCCGTTACCAAGACCTCCGTAGTGGCCGCTGAGATGAAAGAGGCGCCACGTGGCGTCAATCGCCTGCGTGGCCATCTGCGCGCCATACGCATGACGCTCACGGCGATGCTAACGCTGGCCCTGCTCTATACCGTCACCCTCGTCAAAGCATTGATCATTCCGCTGGTGCTGGCGGCCTTCATCGGTCTTGCTTTGAACCCGATCGTGGCGCGTGGCACGCGCCATCACATACCGCGCTGGCTAGGCGCCAGTGTGTTGATGGCGAGCCTGATCGCGGGCATCGCGTCTGGCATCAGCATGCTTGCGGAACCGGCCATGGGATGGCTGCATAGCGCACCGACGCAGATCCGCAGCTTCATTCCCAAGCTCCAACACTTCACCCGCCCGCTGGAAGCCGCCGGGCGCGCCACGCAGACGCTGGTCAACGGCCATCCGACATTGTCGGCACAGAATCCCAGCGATGTGGCCATCAACGTGTGGGATGTGCTGGCGAATACGCCGAAGGTGCTGGCGGCCGTGCTCACCGTGCTGCTACTGGTATTTTTCTTCCTGATCTATGGCGACCTCATTCTGCGCCGCTTGGTAGAGATCGCGCCCAGCTTCGGCTACAAACGCCACGCCGTAAGCATCGTGCGCGGTATTCAGACGGAAGTGTCGCGTTACATTCTCACCACGATCGTGATCAATGCATCGCTCGGCTTTACCACGGCCGCCATGCTCTATCTGCTGCACATGCCCGATCCGCTGCTGTGGGGAACGGTGGCGATGTTCGCCAACTTCATTCCTTACGTCGGCGCGATCGTGACCACGACCACTTTATTGTTCGTGGGGTTGATCCATTTCGAAGTACTTACCAACGCCTTGCTGCCGGCGGTGTGCTTCGCCTGTATCACGGCGGTGGAAGGCAATCTGATTACACCGATGATCCTGGGGCGACGCATGCGCGTCAGTCCCATCGCGATTCTGATCTGGTTGTTGATCTGGGGTTGGCTGTGGGGCGTGCCCGGCGCGTTGTTGGCAGTGCCGATGCTGACCAGCGCGAAGTTGATTGCCGAGCGCGTGCGCGGATGGGAGTGGTTCGCGCGGATGGTGGAGCGTTGATTTCTCAATCTTGCGTGAACTGTTCCCTCCCCTACGTGTAGTAGGAGAGGGTCAGGGTGGGGTGAAGCAATCCCGCGGTGAATTCAAACTGTGCCGCAAGCTCATGCAACCCCACCCCGGCCCTCCCCTGCCAAGCAGGGGAGGGCGCTGCATCACGGTGCTTCCGCGACCTTCGAGCAACTCGCATCACCACACGCCTGCCAACCACCGCCCAGCGCTTTGTACAACGCCACCGCACGCGTATCGATCGAACTTTCCGACTGCGCCAACGCATCTTCCGCCGCCAGCTGCACACGCTCGGCATCCAGCAATTCCAGATAACCGGTCGCACCTTCCTGGTAGCGAATGCGCGCAAGCTCGGCCGCACGACGGCTTTGTTCTGCCTGCGCAATCAACTGCTCCACACGCGCATGCTCGGCGTTGTAGTTGGTAACGGCGTTGTCGACGTCTTCGATCGCCTGCAGCACCGTGCGCTGATAATTCGCTTCCGCGGCATCGGCGCGTGCTTCACTCGCATGCAGGTTCGAACGCACGCGTTCCACGTTCAAGCCGTTCCAGGTGATGCTTGGCGTGAACGAAAAGGCACGCGATGCAAGGCCGCCGAAATCATTCGGACGTCCAGCCAGGAACCCGACGAAACCGCCGAGCGAGATATGCGGGAAGAAATCCGCCTTCGCCACGCCGATGCGCGCCGTAGCCGCAGCGTATTGCCGTTCTGCGATACGCACGTCAGGCCGACGCGACAGCACCTCGCCCGTATCGCCGATCGGCAACACCGTGGCTATCGGCTTGAACGTAATGGGCGAGACGTCGACGTCCAGTTCACCGGGACGCTCGCCCAGCAACACCGCCAAACGGTACTCGTAACCACGCGCGGCGGCATCGAGTACGGGTAGCTGTGCCTTGGCGGCACTGAGCTGTGCGCTGGCGCTAGCCACGTCCTGCTCCGACGCCGTACCGATCTGCGCACGCGCGCTGATCAGCTTCAAGGAATCGGCCTGGTTGGCTATGTTGCGCTGAGCAATTGCCAGGCGATCCTGCGTACCGCGCAATTCAAAATAATTGCGCGCCACTTCCGCGAACAGACTCACTTGCGCGTCATGCAGAGATGCTTCGCTCGCGCCCAGGTCGGCACGCGCGGCTTCCACCGAACGACGTATGCCGCCGAACAGATCGAGTTCCCACGAAGCATCGAAGCCGGCCTGATAGGTATCGATCCCCACACGCTGCGTCGAACCGAAGCCAGGTTGCTGTTCGAGCGACCGACTGCCGGAGATGGTGGTGTCGATGGTGGGAATCTGATTGGACTTTACCGTACCCAGCAGCGCACGCGACTCGGAAAGCCGAGCACTCGCGATACGCAGATCAAGGCTGCCCTTGGCCGCACGCTGGACCAACGCATCCAATACCGGATCGTTGAACTGCTTCCACCAATCGGCCTGGAACTGAGCTGCGCTTTCACGCGCGGCATCGACGTTCTGCACGTTCGCCGGCGCTGTGTTCGGCGTCTTGTAGTTCGGCCCCACGCTGGCGCAACCGGCCAACGCGAGTGCAGCAAACAATGCGGTATTGCGGAGAAAACTAATCATCTCAATGGCCCTCCAAAGCGGGCGTGTTGGATGCGTGCTGTTTCTTGCGCGCTTCGCGGCGTTCCACCACGGCACGGATCAGCACGTAGAACAGCGGGGTATAGATCAAGCCGAAGATGGTCACGCCCAGCATGCCGGAGAACACCGCCACGCCCATCGCATGACGCATTTCCGCGCCAGCACCGTGCGAGGTGACCAGCGGCACCACGCCCATGATGAAGGCGATCGACGTCATCAGGATGGGGCGAAGACGCAGACGAGCTGCTTCCAACACCGCGTCGTAACGCGTCATACCTTCATGCTGGCGTTCGCGTGCGAACTCCACGATCAGAATCGCGTTCTTGCACGCCAGGCCGACCAGCACGATCAAACCAATCTGCGTGAAGATGTTGTTGTCGCCACCCGATAGCCACACGCCGGCAATCGCGGAGAGCAGCACCATCGGCACGATCAGGATCACCGCCAGCGGCAGCGACCAGCTTTCGTACAGCGAGGACAACACCAGGAACACCAGCAGCACGCACAACGGGAATACGAGGATGGCGGTGTTGCCGGCCAGGATCTGCTGATAGGTGAGCTCGGTCCACTCGTAGCTCATGCCATTGGGCAGATTTTCCTGCGCCAGCTTTTCCATCGCCGCTTGCGCCTGGCCGGAGCTGAAGCCCGGGGCCGGACCACCGTTGATTTCCGCAGTGATGTAGCCGTTGTAGTGCTGCACGCGCTCCAGGCCAGCCGTGCGGCGCACAGTGACGAACGAACCCAGCGGCACCATGTCGCCTCGTGCGTTGCGCGTCTTGAGCTGCAGGATGTCCTCCGGCTCATGGCGGAACGAAGGCTCGGCCGACACATTCACCTGATACACGCGACCGAACCGGTTGAAGTCGTTGACGTACAGCGAACCCAGATAAGCTTGCAGTGTTTCGTTGGCATCGTTGAGGTCGATACCTTCCTGCTTTGCCTTCTCGCGATTCACGTCCGCATCGACCTGCGGCACGCTTACCTGATAGCTGGAGAACAATCCGGCCAGCGCAGGCACCTTGCGGCTCTGCATAACCAGATTCTGCGTCTGCTTGAACAACTCATCGAAACCGAGCTGACCGCGATCTTCGATCTGAATGCGGAAGCCGCCGATGGTGCCGAGGCCTTGCACAGGCGGCGGCGGGAACGTGGCGATATACGCATCCTGGATCGTTGCGAACTTCTGATTCAACGCAGCAGCAATCGCACCCGCAGATAGCGAAGGATCGCGACGTTCCTCGAACGGCTTCAGCGTTTCGAACACGATGCCTGCGTTGGTCGCATTGGTGAAACCGTTGATCGACAAGCCCGGGAACGCCACCGCGCTCTGTACGCCAGGCTGCTTCAACGCAATTTCCGACATGCGATGAATCACGTCTTCCGTGCGATCCAGCGAGGCCGCATCCGGCAATTGCGCAAACGACACCAGGTATTGCTTGTCCTGCTGCGGCACGAAGCCAGTTGGCACGTGAGAGAAACCGAAGCCGGCGAGCGCGATCAGGCCGACGTAGATCACCAACGCTGCCGGCCCTTTGCCCACGATGCGACGCACGCCGCCGACATAGCTGTCCGCGCTGCGATGGAAGAAGCGGTTGAACGGACGGAACAGCCAGCCGAACGCCTTGTCCATCAGGATCGACACGCGATCCTTCGGCGCATCATGACCGCGCAACAGCACGGCGGCGAGCGCCGGACTCAGACTCAACGAATTGAACGCCGAGATCACCGTGGAGATCGCGATGGTCAGCGCGAACTGGCGATAGAACTGGCCAGTCAGGCCGCTGATGAATGCAGTCGGGATGAACACCGCGCACAACACCAGCGCCGTGGCGATGATCGGTCCGGTTACCTCATTCATCGCACGACGTGTGGCATCGCGCGGTGTGTAACCCAGCTCGATATTGCGTTCGACGTTCTCCACGACCACGATCGCGTCGTCCACCACGATGCCGATGGCCAGCACCAAGCCGAACAACGACAACGCATTGAGCGAGAACCCCGCCAGATACATCACCGCGAACGTGCCGACCAGCGAGACCGGCACGGCAACCAGCGGGATCACCGATGCGCGCCAGGTCTGCAGGAACAGGATCACCACCAGCACGACCAGGAAAATCGCTTCGATCAACGTGTGCGCCACCGCTTCGATCGATCCGCGCACGAACACCGTGGGATCGTAAACGATGTGATATTCCACCCCTTGCGGGAAGTCCTTCTTCAGCTCCTCCATCGCGGCGCGCACTTCGTTGGAGATCTGGATGGCATTGGAGCCGGGGCGCGCGAAGATCGGAATCGCCACCGCCGGCTGGTTATCCAGCAAGCTGCGCAACGCATACTGATTCGAACCCAGTTCGATGCGGGCTACATCACGCAGATGCACCACGCTGCCATTGCTATCCGTGCGCACGATGATGTTGCCGAATTCCTCGGTGGTGCTGAGGCGGCCTTGCGTGTGGATGTTGAGCTGGAAGTCGGTATTGCCCGGTACCGGCGGCGCATTCAGTGCACCGGCGGCTACCGCAACGTTCTGCTCTTGAATCGCGCGAACGACGTCGCCGGTAGTCATGCTGCGTTGGGCCAGCTTGTTGGGATCCAGCCACACACGCATGCTGTATTCACCGGCGCCGAACAACTGCACGTCACCCACGCCGTCGAGGCGGGCGAGGATGTCCTTGATGTGCAGGCGCGCGTAGTTCGACAGATAAAGCATGTCGTAGCGTTTATCCGGCGAAGTTAAGTGCACCACCATGGTGAGATCGGGCGAACTTTTCTGCGTGGTCACGCCCAGGCGCTGTACTTCTTCCGGCAGACGCGGCAAGGCTTGCGACACGCGGTTCTGCACTTCCACCTGCGCGTTGTTGAGATCGGTGCCCAACGCGAAGGTAACGGTGAGCGTCATCTGCCCGTCGCTGGTCGCCTGCGAGGACGAATACAACATGCCTTCCACGCCATTGATCTGCGTTTCCAGCGGCGTGGCGACGGTTTGGCCGATCACCTCGGGGCTTGCGCCGGGATAATTGGCGCGCACCACCACGGTGGGCGGCACCACTTCGGGGTATTCGCTGATCGGCAACTTGAATACCGCGATGCTGCCCGCGATCACGAAGATCAGCGAAAGCACGGCGGCCATGATTGGCCGATCGACGAAAAACTGTGCGATGTTTTTCATGTCAGTTCTCGAATTCATTTGAATGACGCATCGGCCAAAAAAGCTGGCTATTGCGCAATCTCTCAGCTCCCTCCCCTACGTGTAGTAGGGGTGGGGTGGGGTGAAGCAGCCTCGCGGCGAACTCAAGCAGTGCGGCAAGCTTGTACAACCCAATCCCAGCCCTCCGCTGCCGTCGCAGGGGAGGGAGCAACATCAGCCCTGCGAACGCTTCTGCGGATTCCTGTTATCAGCCTGTGCGGTACGCGAATCGTTGCCATCCGGATTCGTCGCCGCCGCATCCACCAGCGCCTTGTCCTGCGCACTCAGCCGGGACTCCATCGCCACCTGTTGCGGATTCACTTCCGCGCCAGGACGCACGTGCTGCAAGCCATTCACCACCACCACGTCACCGGCATTGAGACCGTCGTCAATCACGCGCAAACCGTGGAACAGCGGACCCGGCGCCACCTTGCGGTACTGCACCTTGTGCTGGCCGTCCACCACATAGACGAACTGATTGCTGAGATCCGTGCCGAGGGCGCGATCGTCGATCAACACGCGCGGACGCGGTTGACCTGCCTGCAGATGTACGCGTGCATACAAGCCGGGTGTAAGCAGGCCGTTTTCTTCATCGAACACGGCGCGCAAACGCATCGTGCCCGAGCCCACGCGTACCTGGTTGTCGACGAAGTCGATGCGACCCTCATGCGGATAGCCTTGTTCGTCGGCCAAGCCCATGGTGGCTTCGATGCGCGGCGCGTGGCCGTTCTTGATGGTCTCGCGACGCAGCCTATCGAGCTTCAGCCAGGTCTGTTCGTCCACATCGAAATACACGTAGACCGGATTCACCGACACCACCGTGGTGAGCACATCTGCGCTGGAAACAAGGTTGCCCGGCTGGATGTGCGCGTTGCTTACGCGGCCATCGATCGGCGCACGCACCTGCGTCCAATCCAGATCGAGCTTGGCCGTGGCCAGTGCGGCAGTGGATGCCGCGACGGTTGCCTTGGCGCTTTGCTCGGTGGTGTTCTGGCTGTCGGCTTCTTCCTGCGAAATCGCATGCTGAGCCAACAGCTTTCGTGCACGTGCGGCATTGGCTTGCGCCAGGCCGAGTTGCGCCTGCGCCTGCGCTACGTTGGCGGCCAGCCGATCGACTTCGGCCTGGAACGGGCGCGCATCAATGCGGAACAACACGTCGCCCTTGTGCACTTCGGTGCCTTCCTTGAACTGCACGGATTCCACATAACCGCTCACCCGCGGCCGCACGTCGACCGAATCGACCGCTTGTAACTGGCCGGTGAAGTCCGCACTGTCACTGATTGGACGCACCACGACCGTTGCGACGCTCACCTCGGGCGGGCCACTCTGTCCATTGGCGGCTTGCGCATGTGCGCTCCCACCGTGGCTGCCGAGCAGTGCCCAACTGCCGGCAACGGCTGCTATGACCAGGCTGGCCAGGATTGCTTTCTTAAACATCGTTCGCTCCCTTGGATCGCTCGTGCCGCAACGCAGCAAGATTTTTAGGAAACGAATAATGGGTACACCGTACAGTTTAGAAAATCCGCTCCTTGCGCAAGCCACTCGTGACCAGCAGTCACGAATGGGTGCATAATCGTCAACAGAATGTGTTTTGGAACGTGCTATGGAAGACTTTTCTGCTATTTCCGCTTTTGTCCGTGTCGTGGAAGCGAAGAGTTTTGCCTCCGCGGCAGCCCAGCTCAGCATGACCCCCTCCGGTGTCAGCCGCGCCGTCTCCCGGCTGGAGGAACATCTGGGCGTCCGGCTGCTCTTCCGCTCCACCCGTGCCTTGCGCCTTACGGACGATGGCGCCTCATTCTATGCACGTTGCAAGGAGATCCTCGCTGATCTCGCCGAAGCGACCGAATCGCTGGGCTACGCTCACCGCAAACCGCAAGGCAAGCTGCGGGTGGGCATGTCGGCCTCGATCGGCCGCTCCACGATCGTGCCCAAGCTTGATGAATTCCAGCATCGGTATCCGGAAATTCGTCTGGAATTGATGATGTGCGACTACCCGTACGACCTGAACGAGGAAGGGGTGGATTGCGCCATCCGCATGGGCGAGCTGGAAGATTCCAGTCTGATTGCGCGCAAGATCGGCTACCTGCGGAACGTATTGCTGGCCTCGCCGGAATATCTGGAACGCTATGGCACGCCAGCCAACATCGAGGAGCTGAAGAACCATCGCTGCATCAATTACGTCTATCAGAACGGCAAGCCGCGGCAGTGGTCGTTCGATACGGCCGACGGCCGCATCGAAGTGGACGTCAACGCGCATTTGCTGATCAACGACGGCGAATCGGTGATTCAGGCGGCCATGGCGGGCTTGGGGATCATCCAGGCGCCGCATGTGATGGCCACCTGTGCGCTGGAGGTAGGCAAGCTCGAGCCGATCCTCACCGACACGGTGTCCACCGGCAAGAACGTGTGGATCGTCTACCCGCAGAAGAAACATCTATCGGCACGCGTACAGGCTTTCATCGAATGGGCACGCGAATTGTTTGAGCGTCCCTTCGAATCGGTGTGCCCGATTGCGCCGGTGGTGGAGGCCTTCAGGCCGCCGTTGCCGATGATGAGGAAGGAAAAGCCGGTGCGTGCGCAGTGAATGCTTCGCTCACTTCCCCGCTTTCAGGGGGTGGGGTGAGTACATGCCACAAACTTCCTCACAAGAATCCACTCCCTCCCGCCCCCCAGCAGGCAGGGGAGGAGAACGGCAAGGTGTCATGCTCCTGCCGGAATCAACAGCAACAGCGCCGCCCCCAGCACAATGCGATACCACGCAAACCACGTGTAACGATGTGTGCGGATGTAACCCAGCAGCCATTTCACCGCGACGAACGCCACTACCAGCGACACCACGAAGCCGATGATCAGCGCACCCCAGTCTTCGTGCTCGGCGCCGCCGCTCTTGAGTACTTTCAAGAGTTCGTAGCCGGTCGCCGCATACATGGTCGGAATGCCGACCAGAAATGAAAACTCCGTCGCCGCCGGACGATTGCTGGTACCGGCCAACATGGCCGTGAAAATCGTTGCGCCCGAACGCGAGGTTCCCGGAAATACCCCTGCCACAATCTGCGCAAAGCCAACCAGGATCGCCACCCGCCAGGTCACCTCGCTGCGATCCACCTGCCGCGCGGCAAGCGCCTCCGCCCCCAGAATCCAGAATCCGCCGATCAGCAGTGCCCAAGCAATCGGCGTCAACGTTTCCGGCAGCTTGAAGCCGTAATGCGTCGCGACGAAACCAAGCACGCAAGTAATCAGGAATGCTACGAACAGCTTGAGCAGGTAAGCGCGATTGGTCGGGTTCTGCCATTGCGTGAGCAGTACCCAGATCCGCTTCCAATAAATCAGCGTGATGGCGAGGATCGCACCCGCCTGAATACCCACATTGAACAGATCGGAACGGGCGCCAAGGCCAAAGCGCTCAGCAATGAGTAGATGTCCGGTACTGGAGATCGGCAGGAATTCGGTAATACCCTCGATGAGGCCGAGCAGGATCACATGAACAAGGTCGTGCACGCAGGAGCTCCTTGGGGACAAAGCGAGGGAACAGCTTGGCTGGCGCGAAAAACGGTATAGCTTAAGACTTAGTTCTTCCTTGCCGGCCGGTTAAATGGGTAAATGGATTAGCACCAATAAAGTGCAAATTTGCCCCAGGATTGTGCAACGGCTCCCCGCAAAAATGTGCTTGCTGCTGCAATTCATTGAAGTAAAAAGTGTTTTAAAGTTGGTACGGTGCTTGCTCTAGAGCACGCGCGACCCCCAATTCACGTATTCCATCGAGGTTCTACATGTCCGCCAAGAAAGTGCTCGACCTGATCCAGGAAAAAGAGGTCGAGTTCGTCGACCTGCGTTTCGCCGACATGCTCGGCAAGCACCACCACGTCACCTTCCCGGCTCATGCCATCGACGAGTCCACTTTCGAAGACGGCAAGATGTTCGACGGTTCGTCGATCTCCGGCTGGAAGGGCATCAACGAATCGGACATGGTGCTGCTGCCTGATCCGGCCACCGCCTACCTCGATCCGTTCAGCGCGCACACGCAGCTCGTTCTGCATTGCGACGTGCTGGAACCGAGCACCATGCAGGCCTACGGCCGCGATCCGCGCTCCATCGCCAAGCGCGCCGAGGCTTACCTCAAGTCCACCGGCGTGGCCGACACCGCTTTCTTCGGTCCGGAGCCGGAATTCTTCATCTTCGATTCCGTGCGCTGGCAGAACGACATGGGCCGCGTGTTCTACGAAATCGAATCGCAGGAAGCCGCATGGAGCTCGCGCTTCAAGTACGACGAAGGCAACAGCGGCCATCGTCCGGGCGTGAAGGGCGGCTACTTCCCGGTCAGCCCGGTCGACTCGCTGGGCGATCTGCGCGCCGACATGTGCAAAGTGCTGGAATCCCTCGGCCAGGAAGTGGAAGTGCACCACCACGAGGTGGCTAACGCCGGCCAGTGCGAAATCGGCGTCAAGTTCAATACGCTAGTGCAGAAAGCCGATGAGCTGATCACGCTCAAGTACGTGATCAAGAACGTGGCGCACCAGAACGGCAAGACCGTCACCTTCATGCCCAAGCCGATCGTCGGCGACAACGGCAGCGGCATGCACGTGCACCAGTCGCTGAGCAAGGACGGCAAGAATCTGTTCTCCGGCGATCTGTACGGTGGCCTGTCGCAGCTCGCGCTGTGGTACATCGGCGGCATCTTCAAGCACGCCAAGGCGATCAACGCGTTCGCCAACTCCACCACCAACAGCTACAAGCGCCTGGTGCCGGGCTTCGAAGCGCCGGTGATGTTGGCCTACTCCGCGCGCAACCGCTCGGCGAGCTGCCGTATTCCGTTCGTGTCGAATCCGAAGGGCCGCCGCATCGAAGTGCGCTTCCCCGACCCGATCCAGTCCGGCTATCTCACCTTCACCGCGCTGATGATGGCGGGCCTGGACGGCATCTTGAACAAGATCGATCCGGGTGCACCGGCCGACAAGGATCTCTACGATCTGCCGCCGGAAGAAGAGAAGAACATCCCGCAGGTGTGCTCCAGCCTTGACGGCGCGCTGGAAGCGCTGGACAAGGACCGCGACTTCCTCAAGGCCGGCGGTGTATTCACCGACGACTTCATCGATGCCTATATCGAACTGAAGATGCAGGAAGTGACGCGCTACCGCGCCAGCACGCATCCGCTGGAATTCCAGATGTATTACGCGATCTGATCGCGGTTGCATTGGGTATCAGACCACGGGCGCTTCGGCGCCCGTTTTTTTGCACCGTCAAATAACCCAGCCGGTAAAGTCGACACTTCCATCATCAGATGCGGAGCCGAGCGAAGCGTATGAGCAACAGTGTGACGGGAAAACGAACCACAGCGTGGCTCTTCGCAGGTATCGCGTTGTGGTCGCAAGGTCTTTGGGCTGGATCACCCGCCACGCAGGCCCCAAATGCTCAAATCGCAATACGCCGCCCGCTCGATCAACCGCAACCGCTTCCCGGTCCCGGCCCTAGTTCCGAAACCATCAAAGCCTGGCAAGACCGCAAGTTCGGGATGTTCATCCACTTCGGCCTGTATTCCATTGCGGGCGGCATGTGGAACGGCAAGCGCGTGGACAACGGCTACAGCGAGCAGATCTTTGCCAACGGGTCGATTCCTCCCGCGGACTATGAAGCGCTGGCCAAGCAATTCGATCCGGAGAAATTTGATCCCGATGCCATTGTGGCGTTGGCCAAAGCCGCAGGCATGAAGTTCATCGTGATCACCGCCAAGCATCACGATGGTTTCAATCTGTTCGCGACTTCACAAACGTCCTACAACGCCGTGGACGGTACGCCGTATCACCGGGATATCGTCAAAGAACTCGCCGAAGCCTGCGCGCGCGGCGGCCTGAAGTTCGGCGTGTATTACTCGACGATCGATTGGCATCACCCGGGCGGCAATAAGTACATCGAAAGCAACAGCAATCCGATCACGTCCGAGCAGGAAGCTTTCAATGTCGTGCAGCTCAAGGAGTTGCTGAGCCATTACGGCCCCATCTCCGAAATCTGGTTCGACATGGGCAAGCCCACGCCTGCGCAAAGCGAACACTTTGCGCATACCGTGCATGCGTTGCAGCCGCAAACCATGATTTCAGGACGCGTGTGGAACTACTACGGCGATTTTGCTGTGATGGGCGACAACGCTGAGCCCGATGTTGGAATGGAATTGCCCTGGCAGTCACCGGCTTCCATGTTTCCGGAAACGTGGGGTTATCGCTCATGGCAGGAACGAAAAGACCTGCCAGGCAAGATCCGCGAGAACATCACGCGATTGGTACGCGTAGTCAGCCAAGGCGGCAACTACATTCTCAACATCGGGCCCAAAGGCGACGGTTCTGTCGTGCCGTACGAAGCGCAGGTATTGCAAGGTATGGGTTCATGGCTCAAGCGTAACGGCGAAGCCATCTACGGCACGCGCAAACAGCCGTTCGCGCCGCTGGATTTCGGTTATGCCACGGTGGGCTCGCATGCGCTCTATGTGTTCGTGGCAAAGATGCCCGTGGATCATCGGCTGCATGTGCCAGGCGTGGTCGACACCGCGTTCGGCCCTGCTTATAGGCTCGGCTCGCCGGAGGTAACGACAGAGGTACAGCGCGACGGCGACGGCGCAACGATCTCGCTGGATCGCTTGATAAGCGAGTCAGCAAGCAACCCCGGCGATACCAACATCGATGCCTTTATGCCCGTCATCGTGCTGCCCATCAAAGGCCAGTTGCGCATTCGTTCTGGCGCAATAGCTGCTGCTGCCGACGGCAGCTTCCATCTGCAACCGGGACAGGCCGAGCATTACCTCAACTACAACGGCGAAGGTTACGAAGCGCCTGCCACGCTCTATAAGTTGAGCTGGCAGATCGATGCGAAAGCGGCGGACTACACGCTCACGCTGCACTACACCGCTGCAGCTGCGAATGCGAAGGTAGATGTGTGGATCGACGGTCGACGCTATCCGCTTAACTTGCATGGAGCTGACGCAGGCAGTCCGTCGCTGCGTATTCATCGCAACCGCGCAGCACATCCTTATGCGATGCAGGTCGAGCTGACGCCCGCGGCGCCGTTCGAACAGGGCGCGGCGCTTCCGCTGACCGTGCAGTCGATGGAATTCTCGCCGACGCGATAAGGCACCTCTCCAGGGTCAGAACGTGACCCGGCGCGTCCAGCACTTTCCAAAAGGCTGGCTCGCTAAGGCACGTACAGGCGGGTGAAGCGGTTGTTCCCGCGTGGCATAAACATTGCTGTCTTCGCCATTCAGTGACGCAATTCACAAAATGGATGACTGCGCCACGACTTTGGATCCACGAACAGTTGTCAGGGGAGACATGCAGCTGTCCGACGCTCGCTCCAATCAGGGAAGCATGCCGGCATCGCTGCTCGGTTTGCTCGCCTGCGGCCATTGCCTGGCCTTTATTGACCGCAACTTGCCGGCCGTTGCAGCGCCGTTGCTGAAGGCAGATCTCGGCTTGTCGGACACCCAGATGGGGCTGCTCGACGGCCCCGCCTTTGCGCTGCTCTATGTCGTGGGCGTACTCGCAAGTTGGCCCTTGGCGCGCTCACCTTATCGTCTTCGTTTGCTGACGGCGTGCATCGCGACGTGGATGCTCGGCATGACGGCGTTTGCACTCGGGGAGTCGTTTGGCGTGCTCGTTATGGCGCGCGCACTGGTAGGTCTTGGTCAGGCGGCGTTCGTGCCGCTTGCCTTGGGACTGATCGTGGACTGCTCGGCGCCGCGATGGCGCGCACGCTCCATGGCCTTGTTCACGATGGCTTCGTCGGCCGGCCGCAGTCTTTCGTTGCTGTTGGGCGGAGCGACCTTGGCGGTGTTGGCGAAGTGGACGCCCGCGTCGGCAGCCATGCATTGGCGCTGGCTGTTCCTGGTGATGGCGGCGCCCAACATGGTGTTGATCCTCCTGTTGCTGCGCCGGGCGGAATATCCCTGCACGCCGTCGCCACCGCTCGGCCACGTCGTTCGCGAAATGCTTGTTTCGTTTCGCGACCGCCGATGGGAGATGACCATGTATCTGTGCGGCGCCGGCGCCAGCGTGCTGGTCATCCAAACCATCGGTGCCTGGGCGCCGTCGGTGCTGCATCGCGAACAAGGTCTATCGCCCGCGACGGCCGCGTTGGCATTTGGTGTCTCGCTGCTCGTCGCTTCGCCGTTGGCCAATTTCATCGCCGGCACCTTGGTCGACAAACGCGGAGAGACATTGCCGCCCATGACGATCATGGCGGCCGCGTTGTTGCTGGTTGTCCCGGTGCTCTGGGCCATTCCATGGCCATTGCCCGCTGCCGTCGCGTGCATTTTGTTGACGCTCGCCTGGCTGATCGGCGCGATCGCCGCCGTAGCGATGCTGGTGGGATTGCCATCCATGCTGAGCCGTTCGTTGCACGACATGGGTCTGCGCGTGTTCCTGACTTTCATCACCGTGGTGGGCGTAGCGCTCGGCCCGCTGATGGCGGGCGTGGTGAGCGATGGCATGCACGTGGGCGAGCATGGTTTGTCACTAGCCCTGAGCGAGGTATGCCTGGGTGCGGCGGTCGTCGGTATGCTGGCGGCCTTGCTGGCGCGAAGCACCGGACGGCGTCTTGCGGTCGGGGTAGCTCGGTGAGCGAGATCTTCGCGTTCGACAGCGCCGCCTACGATGCCGACGAAGCCTTTGCGCGCTACTGCGAACTCTACGCGCGGGGTGCCGACGTAGAGCGCACCGGCACGCCGTTCTTCGCGCGCGTCAGCAGCTGGCGGCTGGATCGCACTCTCTTGTTTGCGCGCGAGTACGGCGGAATCCGCCATCGCCGTGGCGAGCGCGTAGCGGACGACGGTCTCGATCATTTCGTGTTGAATCATGTGGTCAGCGGCGAACTGGTCGCCGGCCCGATCGGCCAGGCGGTACCGGTCGCGCCGGGCGAAACTCTGCTGACCGATACCTCTCAGCCCATGGAAACCGGTGCAAAGCGTGTCAGCTTGGTCACGGTGAGCCTGGCGCGGGATGCCACGCGCGCGGCGGCCGGCAACTTGAGCAATCTCCATGGCTATCGCGTGGGCGCACAAGAAGGTGCTTTGCTGGGAGCCATGTTGCGTGCGTTGGTCGAGCAAGCGCCGCGGCTTTCGGCGGGTGCGCATGCAGCCATCACGCGCACCCTGGTCGATCTTTTATCCGTAGCGATCAATCCGGCCGGTTCGGGCCCGCGCTCGGAGTTTTACCGGCTCGAACATGTGCGTCGCGAAACGGTTCGTCGCCTGATCGAAGCGAATCTGGGTACGCCCGATTTTTCCGTGCAGGACATCGTCAACGCCACCGGCCTTTCGCGCGCCGGCCTTTATCGTCTTTTCGAATCCTGCGGCGGCGTTGCGCGCTTTCTGCAGACTTGCCGCCTGCAGCAATTGCGCCGCCGGCTGGACAACCGTGCGTTCGATCAGCAATCCCTCGCCGAACTTGCCCCGATGCTTGGCTTCTCCAGCGAAAGCCATGCAAGCCGGCTATTCAAACAGGCTTTCGGCATGGCGCCCGGCGCCTACCGTGCAGCCAGCATCCGCAGCGCACGGGAACCCTCGGTTGAGCTGATGGCGCTTCGCTGGAACGACAGCCTCAGCGAGCTGCGCTGATCCTGACCTTCTTGCACGTGCGTCGCAAAGCTGAGACGCACAGACATGTCCCTCCCATCGCCTCGCCGCTAGCATTAACGAAGCTGAAAAGCTGAGAACTACATCACATATTCAGTTGACGTGATGCGGCGTGGAGTCGCCGTGCGCGGAACAGGGGACAATCGATGGAACGCCGGTTTCACTTTATCTCGGGCCTGCCACGGTCCGGGTCGACCTTGCTTGCGGCCATTTTGAGTCAGAACCCGCGCTTCCATGCGGGCATGAGCGGCCCGATGGGGGGTGCCTTCAGCACTTTGCTGGGCGAGCTGAGCGGCCGCAACGAGTACTCGGTATTCGTTACCGACGAACAGCGCCGCCGCATGCTCAAGGGTTTGTTCGATACCTATTACGGCCCCGAATACAGCGCCGAGGTGGTGTTCGACACCAACCGCGTGTGGTGCACCCGCATGCAGCATCTGAAGGAGCTGTTTCCGCAAGGCAAAGTCATCGCCTGCGTGCGGCATGTGTCGTGGATCGTCGACAGCATCGAGCAACTCGTCCGCAAAAACGCGTTCCAGCCCTCCTCCATTTTCAACTACCAGACCGGCGGCACGGTGTATTCGCGCGCCGAAGGTCTGGCCAACGGCGAGGGGATGATCGGCTTTGCCTATAACGCCTTGAAAGAAGCGTTCTACGGCCATGACACCGCCAACTTGATGTTGCTGCGCTACGAAACGTTGGTCAGCAACCCTGCACATGCCATCGCCGCCGTCTACGACTTCATCGGCGAAACGCCTCATACCCACGACTTCGAAAACATTCGCTACCACGCCGATGAATTCGACCTGCGTGCAGGCACGCCGGGGTTGCACACGGTGCGCAAAAAAGTCGAGGCGCGCGAACGCAGCAGCGTGCTGCCGCCCGACGTATTCCGCCGCTTCGAGAACGACATGTTCTGGCTGGATCCGGCGCTGAATCCCAACCGCGTACGGGTGGTTTGAGTGCAGCGCGTTCGCGCTGCGTCTTCGCATTTTTTGGATCGAAAAAACCGGCACGCCTACTGCGCACGTGCGCATGGCGAATGCCGACCGACAACTCGCAGGCTTAACAGGGAGCCATCGCCTTGAACCGTATTTATCGCATCGTTTTCAATCGCACGTTGGGAGTGCTACAGGTAGCCTCCGAACTGGCAAGCTCGCCTCAAGGTGGTGCTACCCAAGGCGCGGATGCGTCATCGAAGCCGGAGCCGAAATCGCGTCTTTTGGCGATTGCAGTAACCATGGCATTGGCGGCCGTCGCGTCGCCGGCGTGGTCGCAGACGTGCATACCGAGCGCAACGGTCATCTGCGGCGTGGCCGGTGGCAACGGCGGCGCTGGCACCAACAGCGGGCAGGGCGGCGCGGGCGGCACGGGTGCCGTCGTTTCGGGTAGCTATGCCAATTCCGGCGGCAGCGGCGCCGGTGGCAACGGCAAGGGCGCTGCGGGTCAGGGCGTCCACGGTAGCGGTGGCGCGGGTGGTGTTGCCGGATGGCCTGGCGCGGCCGGTGCAGGCGGTGGACTCAATACGCTCGGCTATGGCGGTGGCGGTGGCGGCGGCGGTGGCGAGGGCTTTCCGGGGCCCCTTGTCGGCGGCGGCGGCGGTGGTGGCGGTGGCGGCGGTGTGGGGCAATCGATTGCCGGACCCAGCTTTACCAACCATGGGAGCATCACTGGCGGCAACGGCGGTAGCGGCGGCATTGGCGGTTTTAGCGGGACTTCTGGTTACGGCGGCGGCGGTGGCGGTGGCGGCGCGGGTGTCTTTGCAAGCTCAGGAAGCACAATCACCAGCGGCGCCGGCACTTCGATAACGGGTGGCGCCGGCGGCAATGGCGGCGCCGGTTACAGGGGCGCCAACGGCGCCAGCGGCGGTGCTGGCGTGTCTGGCAGCGGGTTTGTGCTCTCCACGAACGGCACGATCAGCGGCGGCAATGGCGGCAGCGGCGGTGGTCAGGTCAGCGGTGGCGGTTATGGCGGTAACGGTGGCAACGGCGGCGTGGGCATCTCGGGAGCGTCCTTCACCGTCACCAATACCGGTCACATCACCGGTGGTCAGGGGGGCCTGGGCGCCAGCGGCACCATGAGCAATGGCGTAGCCGGCGCCGGCGGCGTGGGCATAGTGTCGACGGGCGGCTCGACCATCACCAACAGCGGCACCATTGCCGGTGGCAGCAACGTCAACAGTTTGCAGGCCGCTGCGATCGACCTGAGCGGTGGCGGCAATACGCTGGTCATAGAGGCCGGGTCGACCATGACGGGAAAGGTGGTCAGCAGCAGCGGCAGCACGAATGGCGGCGATACGCTTGCACTCGGCGGTGACACCGACAGCAATTTTGCCGTGTCGCAAATCGGTTCCGAATATCAGGGCTTCGCGCACTACGAAAAGCTCGGCACCAGCATCTGGACACTGACGGGCACAACCGCATCGACGACACCCTGGACTCTGGTGGCCGGCACGCTGGCCATTTCCGGTGACGCCAGCCTGGGTTCCAGTTCGGGCACGCTGACATTCAATGGCGGCACGCTGGAAACGACTTCATCTACGATATCCAGTCGCGCTGTGGTACTGGGCGCTAGTGGTGGCACTCTGTCTACGGACGCTGGTACGACGCTGATGGAAGCTGGCGTCATCAGCGGAGCGGGCTCACTCACCAAGAGCGGCGCCGGTACGCTGGCATTGACCGGCACCAGCATCTACACCGGCGCCACGCTGATCAACGCGGGCAGGCTGGTGCTCACCAGCACCGGCAGCATTGCCAATTCGAGCGATGTCATCGACAACAGCACGTTCGACATCAGCAATACGAACGGGGCTTCCATCCAATCGCTGAGTGGCAATGGCAACGTCAACCTCGGTGCGAGTACGCTCACGCTTACCCATGCCAACGATGCCTTTAGTGGATCGATCGGCGGCACCGGTGGATTGACGCTGAATGCCGGGAACGAAACGCTTACCGGCAATAACAACTACACGGGTATCACGACAATCAACGCCGGCACGCTGTCGGTGAAAGCCGGCGGCACCCTTTCCAACATTTCCACGTTGATCGACAACGGCACCGTGGTGGCCGATGGCGCGGGCTCGAACATCACCGCCACCCTCCCCCCGAACGGGACGCCGATGATGATCGGCGACAACGGCACCGGCACGCTGATCGTCAGCAACGGCGCGGCCGTCAACAGCAATGGCCAATTGAACATTGGCCAGAACGCAGGCGACCACGGTACGGTGACCGTCACCAGCGGCGCGCAGCTGAGCAGCACTACCTTCATCAATGTCGGCCAACTCGGCACCGGTACGCTCACCGTGTCTGCGGGCGGCACGGTCAACGCCAGCAGCTTCTTGTCCATCGCCGACGATGTCGGATCCAACGGTACCGTTCTGGTCACCGGCAGCGGTTCAAGCGTGAGCTCGCAGAACATCGAGGTGGGCAATCACGACGGCACGGGTAGCCTTACCGTCGCCGACGGCGGCACGGCGATTGCCACCAGCAACTTTGCGATCGCCGCGGACAGCGGCTCCGTCGGCACGGTGAACATCGGCGCTGCAGCGGGCGGCGCCCCGGCGGCGGCAGGAACGTTGGACACCGCTACCGTTTCCTTTGGCAATGGCGTGGGAACGCTAGTGTTCAACCACACCGATACCGGTTATGTCTTTGCGCCGACGATCAGCGGTAACGGCACGGTGCAGGTGCTGGCGGGCACCACCCTCTTCACCGCCGACAACAGCTACACCGGCAGCACGACCATCGAGGGCGGCACGCTGGCGCTATCGGGCACGGGCAGCATTGCGTCGTCGAGCGGCGTCACCGACAACGGCAGCTTCGACATTTCCGGTGCCAGCAATGGCGGCACGACCATCAGCGATCTGGCCGGTGCGGGCACGGTCAATCTCGGCGGCAACACGCTCACCCTCGGTACCGCCAACAACACCGAATTCGATGGCGTCATCACCGATGGCGGCATTGCAGGCGGCGCCGGCGGTTCGCTGGTCAAGCAAGGCACCGGCACGCTGACGCTCACCGGCGCCAATAGCTACACCGGTGCCACCTTGATCAATGCTGGCACGCTGGCCATCACGGGCGGCGGTAGCGTCAGCAACACGGCACAGGTTGTCGACAACGCCACATTGAATGTCGATGGCGCCGGTTCAAGCATCACTGCGGCAGGTGGCGGCACGCCTTTCCTGATCGGCAGCAACGGCTCCGGCACGCTGACGGCCAGCAACGGCGCAACCGTTCAAAGCAACGGTGAGATCAATATCGGCCAATCCATCGGCGACATCGGCGCGGTAACCGTCACCAGCGGTGCATCGATGAACGCGGGCGCCAGCATCAATATCGGCAAATGGGGCAACGGTACGCTCACCGTGTCCAACGGCGGCACGGTAAGCGCGAACGGTTTCTTCTCCATCGCCGACCAGGCCAGCGCCAACGGCAACGTGATCGTGACCGATAGTGGATCGAGCGTCACCGCGACGCAGGAAGTCGCAGTAGGCAATCACGGCGGCACGGGCACTTTGACGATCGCCAATGGCGGCTCCGTCAGCGCGAACAACGTGGTGATCGCCGCTGACAGCGGTTCCGTCGGCACGTTGAATATCGGTGCCGCCGCCGGCGATGCACCGGCCGGTTCCGGCACGTTGAATACCGGCAGCGTGGCCTTCGGTGACGGATCGGGTTCGCTGGTGTTCAATCACACCGACACCGGTTACGTCTTTGCGCCGACGATCAGCGGCGCAGGCACCGTCGATGTGCTGGCCGGCACCACGATCTTTACGGCCGACAACAGCTACACCGGTAGTACGACGATCAACGGCGGCACCTTGCAGTTGTCGGGAACAGGCAGCGTTGCCGCATCGAGCGGCGTGACCGTCACCAGCGGCGCGTTCGACATTTCCGGTCTTAGTAATAGCGGCACGACCATCAGTGACCTTGCCGGTGCGGGCACGGTCAATCTCGGCGCCAATACGCTCACGCTCGGCACCGCCAGCAACGCCCAGTTCGATGGCGTGATCGCCGACGGCGGCAATGCGGGTGGCACCGGCGGTTCGCTGGTCAAGCAAGGCACCGGCACGCTCACGCTCACCGGCAACAATACCTATACCGGCACCACCACCATCGGCAGCGGCACGCTGGCGCTGACGGGACTGGGCAGCATTGCTTCATCGAGCGGAGTCATCGATAACGGCGCGCTGGATATTTCCGGTGTGGTCACCGGCGGCACGACCATCGGCGATCTCACTGGCACGGGCACGATAAATCTTGCCGCCAACCGACTTACGCTTGGCACAGGCAACAGCACCACGTTCAACGGTGTCATTGCGGACGGCCCGAACGGCGTAGGCGGTTCGCTGGTCAAGCAAGGCACCGGCACGCTGACACTCACCGGCGACAACACGTATACCGGCGCTACCACCGTCGCGGGCGGCACGCTGCAGGTGGCCACTGGCGCAGCCATCGCCGGCGATGTGAATGTGGGCAATGGCGCGTCGCTGAGTGGTGCGGGCACCGTCGCAGGCAATGTCGACCTCGCTTCGGGCGCAACCCTCGTGTCGACTGGCGTGCTCACCGTCGGCAGCGTGATCGCGGAGCAAGGCAGCCAAGTCAACATCTCGCTCGGTGCGCCAGGGGCCGACTTCCAGAGTTTCGGCAGCAGCACCAGCGTGGCAGTCACCGGGAACCTGGAACTGGACGGCGCGACGGTGAATGTCGCCAACGCCGGCAACATGGGGCCGGGCTTGTACAACCTGTTCACCTACGGCGGCAGCCTGACCGAGAACAATGGCGGCCTTACGCTGGGTTCCACGCCGGCGGGTGGCGTTTTCACCATCCAATACCTGAGTGCCGACAAGCAGATCAATCTGCTCGACACGGCCGGCCTCACGCTGAGCTTCTGGAACGCCAACGGCCTGGCCACCGCGAGCCAGCTTGGTGGCGGCAGCGGCACATGGTCGGTGACCTCGCCGACCTGGACCGATGCCAACGCCGACACGACGGCGCCGATGCAGCCGCAACCGGGGTTTGGCATTTTCGGCGGCGCAGCCGGTACCGTCACCGTAGACAACAGCGCGGGCGCGGTGCAGGCCACCGGTCTGCAATTCGCCAGCGACGGCTACGTCCTGACCGGCGACACGCTGACGCTGGTAAGTGGCAATGGCAGCGCGCCGGTGATCAGTGTTGGTGATGGCAGCAGCGGCAGCGCAAGCTGGGTTGCCACGCTCAACAACACGCTGGTTTCGAATGCGGGGCTCAGCAAGACCCAGGCGGGCACCCTGGTGCTCGCTGGCGGCAACACGCAGATCACGGGCGGCGTCTCGGTCGATGGTGGTGAGCTCGATCTGACCGGCAACGGCAGCAGCGTCGGGGGCGGCATCAGCATGGCGTCGGGCACCACGTTGGTGGTGGGCGGGAACGGCGCCAGTGTGCAGGTGACCGGGACGAACGGTCTCAATGGCAACAGTGGTTCCGCCGGCATGTCCGGTACGGTGCCCACGGTGGGTGGTGCGGGTAGCGCTGGCTATGCAGGTGCCGCTGCCGTGGCGGGTGCCGGCTTCAGTTTGAACAACCAGAGCCAGATCAGCGGCGGCAATGGTGGTGCGGGTGGTGCTGGCGGTTCCGGTGGCGCTGGCGGGAAATACAAAGCCATGGCGGCTGCCGGCGCGAACGGCGGCGCGGGCGGTGCTGGCGCTGTGGGCGGCGCGGGTGTGACCGGCTCGGGACTTACGCTTGCCAACACCGGCGCCATCGTCGGTGGCCAGGGTGGACAAGGTGGCCGGGGCGGTAACGCGGGTGCCGGTGGCAAGTACTGGGGCGGCGCGCCGGTACTCCTGGTGTCCGCCAGTGCCCCGACGGGTACGGGCGGCACGAATAGCAGCACGGTCGCGGCCGGGAATGGCGCGGTCGGTGGCGTTGGCGGGGTCGGCGGCCAGGGCGGCGCGGGTGTCTACGCGACAGGCTTAAGCGCCTTGGTCAACAGCGGCTCGATCACCGGTGGCTACGGTGGCAATGGCGGCCAGGGTGGCAATGGCGGTGCGGGTGGCTCAACCAATTTCCTCGCTGGCGGCATCACCGCAGCGGCCGGTACGGGCGGCAATGGCAGCATCGGTGGCAATGGCGGTGCAGGTGGAGCGGGCGTAAGCGGGACCAGCTTCAGTCTCACCAATACCGCATCGATCACGGGTGGTCAGGGCGGCAACGGCGGCGCTGGCGGCGGTGGCGGTTTCGGCGGGATCGGCGCCAATTCGTCGTCGTCCACGGCCAGTGGCGGCAACGGCGGCAACGGCGGCGTGGGTGGCCAAGGTGGTATCGGCGGTGCGGGTGTCACCGGCACCAGCTTCACCCTTACCAATAACCAGGCCATCGCCGGCGGCTTGGGCGGCAACGGCGGCAACGGAGCTGGCGGCGAGACGGGAGGCAATGGCACGAATAGCACGAACGGCGCCACGGGCCTGTCTGGTTCAGGCGGCAATGGCGGCAACGGTGGCGCTGGCGTGAGTGGCACCGGCTTCACCGTCACCAATACCGGCACGGTGACCGGCGGCGCGGGTGGCACAGGCGGTAGCGGCGGCCAGTCCTATGCAGCATCGGGTACCGCAGGCAATGGCGGTAATGGTGGTGCAGGCGGTGCTGGCGTCAGCGGCGCCAACTTCACGTTCACCAATACCGGCGCCATCACGGGCGGCAATGGCGGCGCAGGTGGCACACAGGGCGATACATCCATCGGCGGTACCGCTGGTGTAGATGGCATCGGTGGCGCGGGTGGTGCCGGTGTGGTCTCGACCGGCGGCTCCGCCATCATCAACGCCGGCCAGATCAGCGGCGGCAAGAGCCCGGGTGGTGTGCAGGCGGATGCGGTGGATCTCGGCGGCGGCGGCAACAACTTGGTGCTGGAGGCGGGTTATGCCTTCACCGGCAACGTCGTCAGCACCAGCGGCAGCACGCATGGCGGCGATACCCTCACGCTCGGCGGCGGCAACAACGCAAGCTTCAACGTAAATGCATTGGGTTCGGTCGGCAGCAGTGCGACGGTGCAAGGTTTCGCCCATCTCGGCAAATCCGGCGCCAGTACCTGGACGCTGACCGGTACCGGCAATGCGACCCAGGCGTGGACGATCACCAACGGCACGCTGATCGGCAACAGCAGCAGCGTCGTCGGCAATGTGACGTTCGCGCCGGTGAGTGGCGGCAGCGCAAGCCTGACGTTCGATCAGTCGACCAACGGTGTATACAACGGCGCAATCAGTGGCAGCGGGTCGCTGACCAAGGCCGGCAGTGGCAGCTTGACGCTGACTGGCACCGGCACTGCCAACCAGGCGTGGACGATCGCCAACGGTACGCTGATCGGCAACAGCGCCAGCATTGTGGGCAATGTGACCTTCGCGCCGGTGAGTGGCGGCAGCGCGAACCTGACGTTCGATCAATCGACCAACGGTGTATACAACGGCGTAATCAGTGGCAGCGGCTCGCTGACCAAGGCGGGCAATGGCAGCTTGACGTTGACCGGCGCCGGCAACGCCAGCCAGGCGTGGACGATCACCAACGGTACGCTGGCTGGCAACAGCACCAGCATCGTCGGCAACGTCATGTTCGCGCCGGTGAGCGGCGGCAACGCGAACCTGACGTTCGATCAGTCGACCAATGGCATATACAACGGCGCGATCAGTGGCAGTGGCGCGCTGACCAAGGCCGGCACCGGCAGCTTGACGCTGACTGGCACCGGTAATGCCGGCCAGGCGTGGACGATCACCAACGGTACGCTGATCGGCAACAGCGCCAGCATCGTCGGCAACGTGAGGTTCGCGCCAGTGAGCGGCGGCAACACCAACCTGACGTTCGATCAATCGACCAACGGTGTATACAACGGCGTGATCAGTGGCAGCGGCTCGCTGACCAAGGCCGGCAGTGGCAGCTTGGCGCTGACCGGCGCCGGCAACGCCAGCCAGACGTGGACGATCACCAACGGTACGCTGGTTGGCAACAGCACCAGCATCGTCGGCAACGTCACGTTCTCGCCGGTGAGCGGCGGCAGCGCGAACCTGACGTTCGATCAATCGACCAATGGCGTGTACAACGGTTTGATCAGCGGTAACGGTTCGCTGACCAAGACCGGCAGCGGCTTGCTGACCCTCACGGCCGACAGCACCTATACCGGCACCACCATCGTCACCGGCGGTATGTTGCAGGTGGCCAACCACGACACCAGCGGCATGGTGAGCGGCAACGTGGCGAACAACGGGGTGATGGCGTTCGACCGCTCTGACTCCGTTACCTACGGCGCGGTGATCAGCGGCACCGGCAGCGTGGCGCAGATCGGCGGCGGCACGCTGATCCTCGATGGCGTCAATACCTATACCGGCGGCACCACGGTGCAGTCGGGCACCCTGGAAGTGGGCGACAGCTCGCACACCAGTGCATCCATCCAGAACAACGTGACGGTGGACGCGGGCGGCACGCTGCGCGGCCACGGCACCATCAACGGCAACGTAACCAGCGATGGCACGGTATGGCCGGGCGGCTCGGTGGGCGTGCTGACCATCAACGGTAATTACACGCAGAACGCGGATGCGACGTTGCAAGTCGACGTGACGCCGACGCAGGCGTCGGAGCTGGTGGTGAATGGCAACGCCAGCCTTGCCGGCACGCTGCACCTGATCTATGCACCAGGCACGTACACCACCACCAGCTACACCTTGGTGCAGGCGACATCGTTGACCGGGACGTTCACCACGACCACCGCCACCGGACTGCCAACCGGCCTCGATACGCGAGTGGTCTACACGCCGACGCAAGCCGATCTGGCGGTGATGCAGCGAATCGTCGCACCGGCCGACGGCGCGCTCTACGCCAACCTGCTGCAAAGCACGAACCTGATCGGCCAGCAATCGCTGAACACCGTACTCGGCGCGACGCTGCGTTCCGGCGACATGGCGTGCAACGACACGCACGCTGCGCATGCCAACACGGTGGCATCGTCCTGCAACAGCGATCTGTGGGTGCAGTACAGCGGCGGCAACCAGTCGCTTAGCGGCAATAACGGCTTGAACAGCTCGCTGTTCGGCTTGCAGGGCGGGTTCGATCATGCGGTAGCCGATGCGCTGCACGTGGGCGTGGAAGCCGGCTTCAGCCGCATCAACAGCAGCGATCACCAGAACAGCAACGCCAACGTGGATAGCGTGCACGGAGGCGTGTATGCCTACGCCAACGTGGGGCCGGTGGTGTTGTCGGGCATGCTCGACGAAACGCACAGCAGCTACAGCGTGTATCGCCAGACGGGCATCGGCCACAGCGTGGCCCGTCCGGATGGCGACACCACCGGCGCAGCGCTGCAAGCCGCGTGGCCGATGGCGGCGGCGAAGTGGCAAGTGACGCCGGCGATCGGTGCGCTGTATCAGCACCAGAGCTTGAGCGGCTTCAGCGAGTCCTTATCCAGCTCCAACCCGTTCGCCAACGACTTCGCATTGCAAGGCGCGCATAGCACCTACAACACACTGCAGCCGTATGCGCGCGTGATGTTCTCGCGGCCGTTCGTGGCGCAAGGCGTCAGCTACGTACCGCAGTTCGACGTGGGTTATCGCTACAACACGCATGGCGGCAACGCAGCGGTGCAAGCCACCAGCCAGGATGGCACGGCGTTCGCCATGCCGGGTGAAACGTTTGGTCGTGGCATGGCGACGGTAGGCGCACGCATCACCGCGCAAGCCGGTGCGTCGTGGAGCTTGTATCTGGATTACCAGGGGCAGTTTGCCGGTCATCTCAACGACAATGCGTTGAGTGTGGGTTTCACGAAGCAGTTCTAAGCGAAGCTGCTCCCTCCCCTGCGCGCAGGGGAGGGAGTTTATGTGGCAAGCATTCGCTGCATGATCAACTCGCCATTTGTTGCAACGCCGACATGCGCGAACCCAAGTCGCGCAAGAATTCTCTGTGCCGCGCGGCGTTCCAGCTTGCGGTTCTCGATCGTCGCAACCAGCCGCTGCGGTGCACCCGGTTCGGTTGCAAGCGCCGTAAAACCTTCGATCATCCGCTCCATCAGCCGCACATTCAGGCCCACGCGCCGGCTGCTTGGCCTGACGAAGATGCGCACAAAGCCATACGATCGCGCGTGATCGTCCATGCTGATGGCGACGGTACACACGCCTGCAAGGCTTTCCGTTTCATCATGAAGCACGCATGCCACTTCAAACGATCGGCGCCACGCTTCGTCGGGATTGCCCAGCGCACGTTCCTGCAGCCAAAACGCAACGATCTGACGGCGCAGCGCGGGCGTAATGCCACCGAACACCCATTGAACGTCGAACCCTTGCGTTGCATCGGTCATCGATCTTCCAGGCAAAAACGTGGTTGGCGAATGCCAATCATATCGATCCCGCGGCGAAGTGGAGGGGCAACGAATGGATCAATTGAAGCGGTGTGCGCTCACGCCGTAGCAAGGCTTTCGAATGCCGCGCCCAGCGAGCGCATCGCATGGCGCGAGCGACGATCGTTGAGCGCGGTGTAGAGCACGACGTCCAGCTTCGGCAGCTTCGGCAGCGACAACGCCGGGCCTACATCGACGGTGCCGCCGGGTGCCGTGCGTCGCGCAATCACGGCCACCGCCAACCCGGCGGCTGCCGCGGCACCCACGACCGCGGCGCCTTTGCCGATAAACACCTCGGTCCAGGGAATGCCGGCCTGATCGAGTGCGCGCACGGCGCCGGCGCGAATGCTGCACGATTCGCCTTGCGTCGATAACGGCAACGGCTGGCCGGGTTGCAGTTTCCAGTTTGCCGCGGCGATCCAGGCGAAGCTCTCGCTGAAGAGCGTTTCGCCCTGGTCGCGGCGATTTTCTGGTTGCAATACCAGTGCGGCATCCAACCCCCCGTCTTCATAGGCTTGCATCACTTCGCGCGAGCCCGCTACGCGCATTTCGATCAATAGATTCGGATCATGCTCGTTCATGCGCCGCAGCAGCGCCGGCAATTCGCTGCCGACGATCTGGTGGCTGATGCCGATGGTGAGGCGGCGCTGCTCGACGTGGAAAGAGGTGACGGCGCGTTCGTGCGCGCCGACCAACGAACGTGCCGCGTCGAGAAACACCGCCCCTTCCGCCGACAGGCGCACCTGTCGCGGCGTGCGCTCCAGCAACCGGCGGCCAAGCTGATCTTCCAGCCGCCGCAGCTTCAGGCTGATGGCCGATTGCGTGGTATCCAATGCCTGCGCAGCGCGCGTAAAGCTCTGCATATCGGCGATCAGGACGAAAGCTTTCACAGCATCAAGGTCTAGCGCTTTCATGGTGGCCATCATGGGATTTTCGAATCGCTGAAATATATATCAGCCGCTGTAATCAGGGCGGGGTAGCGAACTAAGCTTCGTGTTCCCCACCCCGAGCATGTCGCCATGAACACGCTAGTTGCACGCATCAATCGCTTGGTTGCCGTATCGCTGGTTGCTTGTCTGATGTGGTCGTTCTCGACCTTTGCCGCCACGCCCATGAACAGTTCCCCCTTGGCAGGTACGTGGACCTTGGTGGCCGCCGACGTGCTGCACGCAGATGGCTCGCGCACCTCCGACTTCGGCATGAATCCAAAGGGCGTATTACTTATCGACAATCAAGGCCGCTATTCGCTGCAAATCTTTCGCATGGATCGTCCGCACTTCAGCGCGGGCGACAAGGCGAAGGGAAGCGATGCCGAATACAAGGCCGCGGTGATGGGCTCAAGCACGCACTTCGGTACGGTGCGTGCGGATGCAGCGAGCGGAGAGTTGATCTTCCATATCGATGGCGCGTCGTTTCCCAATTGGGAAGGGCAAGACCAGCATCGGCACTATGAATTGAAGGACGGCGTGCTGAGCTATCGCGTGCCGCCACGTCCGAATGGCGATGTGCCTGTTTCGGTGTGGAAGCGTGTCGAAGGAGGCACCAACCATCCGTAGGTTGGGGTGCGAACCCCAACATCGTGATCTGCACGCATGGCGACGTCGGGATTTGCACCCCAACCTACGGAACTGCCACATATCTGTCATTTCGGCCGCTTAGGGTGGCTGGATGACTTACCAAGCAGACTGTCGCCACGGTCAGGCGGTCTACGCATGACCATCACCAGGCGTGACTTTCTCCGCGGGACCGGAGCACTTGTCGGCGCCTGCACATTCGCCGATGCGTGGCGCATGGCGCACGCATCGACGCCCATGGCGATGCCCGCGCGAACCAGCGCTGCCATGCTGGCCGCACCGAAGGTGCCGCTGATCAACCCAACATCGCTGGTGCGTTTCGTCGATCCGCTGCCGGTTCCTTCCATCGCGCGCGCTACAAGCCAGCGTAAGCACCCCTCGTATCCGAACCGCACGTTGTCTTGCTACCGCATGGAAATGCGCGAGTGCAAGGTGTCGCTGCATCGCGACATCCTGCCTACAAAACTCTGGGGCTACAACGGCCAATTCCCCGGACCGACGATTGAAGCGCGACGCGGCGAACCTTTGCTGGTGGAATGGATCAACGCGCTTCCGTCGAAGCATTTCCTGCCCATCGACCGCACCTTGCACGGCGCAGAACACGACAAACCGGAAGTACGCGCCGTAACGCACGTACATGGCGCGCGCGTCGATGCAAAAAACGACGGCTTCCCGGAAGACTGGTACACACCCGGCCATTCCACGCTGTACCACTACCCCAACAGCCAGGACGCCGGCACGCTGTGGTATCACGACCACGCCATGGGCATTACGCGGCTCAACATCTATGCCGGTCTATTGGGTGCATACATCGTGCGTGATGACGAAGAGCAGGCGCTCGACCTGCCTTCCGGCGAATGCGATATCCCGCTGCTGCTATGCGATCGCTTGGTGGCGCAGGATGGACAGCTCTATTACCCCGTGTCGGAAGATCCTGCAGCGCCGTGGGTCATGCAATGCAACGGCAATCTGGTCTTGTGTAACGGCAAGATCTTTCCGTATCTTGAGGTAGAACCGCGACGCTACCGATTCCGCCTGATCAATACAGCCAATACGCGCTTCTTCGATCTTTCGCTATCGCACGACCGACCCTTGCAGCAAATCGCCAGCGATCAGGGTTTGTTGCCCGCGCCGTTGCAACGTGCCCGCATCGAGTTGTATCCCGCCGAACGCGCCGACGTAGTGATCGACTTTTCGGAATTCGCCGGAAAGAACGTGCAATTGCGGCATCAGGCCGAAGGCATCCTGGAATTTCGCGTGCGCGATCACGGTCGTCGTGATCCATCAAGCTTGCCGGCAAGCTTGCGCGCCGTCCCGCGTATCGATCCGGCAACAGCGGTGCAAAACCGCATCCTCACGCTCAACGAAACCGACGACGCCAGCGGCAACGCCATGACGATGTTGCTGGACGGCAAGCGCTGGTCCGATCCGGTCACGGAAAAGCCGCGGCAAAACACGCTGGAAACCTGGAGCTTTGTCAATCTCACCGGCGACGCGCATCCCATTCACTTGCACTTGGTGCGCTTCCAGATCATCGATCGCCGGCCGTTCGATCTGTTTGCATGGAATGCACAGCGCAAGCTCGTGTTCACCGGTCCACCGGTGTTGCCGGAATCGCAAGAACTTGGTTGGAAAGATACCGTGCGCGCCGATCCGGGCATGGTCACGCGCATCGCCATGCGCTTCGAAGGCGAGCCGGGCCGCTATGTGTGGCATTGCCATCTGCTCGAGCACGAAGACAACGAGATGATGCGTCCGTTCGAGGTGTTGCCGGCGCATTCGTAGACATCGCGTCATTGCGGTGTGCAAGTTGTCATGTTTGTCGCAGCACTGTCATCGTGCCGTGACGTCATGTCGCGCTGCTGCCAACGTTGCGTCATCTAAGCGGCGCAGACTTTCGTCCGCTTGCGGGGCGCGTTTACGTGACCGCAAGCAGTAATCAGGGGGATTACTCGCAGGCATTTGCCATGTGCCAGCAGGAGACACCCGTTATGCCCACTCAGTTTGGCCGTACCCGGTTGAAACCTTTTGTACTCTGCGCGCTCATCACCAGCCTCGTCGGTTTGGCGAATGCGCAGGATACCCATGCATCCAATGACGCAAAATTTCGCACGAATGTACCCACTACGGCGATCAAGCCCGTAAGCGGCCAACCCGGCGGTGCTGTTACGTTGTACAGCCCGGATTCCGCGCAGGATGCGAGCAACCGCACCCGCACGCCGATCAAGCACGTGATTCTGCTGATCGGTGAAAACCGCACTTTCGATCATGTGTACGGCACCTACACGCCGCCGAAGGGGCAGACCGTCGACAACCTGCTGTCCAAAGGCATCGTGAATGCCGATGGCACACCCGGCCCCCATGTGGGCTTGGCCCAGCAATGGCAGGCCAGCCAGACGGGCGACTTCCAGCTGGCGCCGACGCGCACCAGTGCGTACAGCAATCTGCCTTCGATCAACACGGGTGGCGCGCCCACGCAGCCGTATCTTTCTTCGGCCGCGCAAGCCGAAGCCATCGAACCGGGTTTGCCGACAGACTATTACCCTTATCTCGCCGAAGGCGGCACAGGATTGCCGAACGACGTGGTCGACACGCGCTTCCCGGCCACGTTGCCGAATGCGCCGGTCGATATGCATGCTTCGATCAGCTACAACGACTACGCCAACAGCCCCGTGCATCGCTTCTTCGAGATGTGGCAGCAACTCGATTGCGATGTGAGCCATGCGACCTGGAAGAACCCCAGCGGCTGCCGTGCCGATTTGTTCCCATGGGTGGAAGTGACCTTGGGCGCCGGCAATAACGGTAAAGCGCAGCCGGCGAACTTCAGCGACCAGAGCACGCATGAAGGTTCCACCGCCATGACCTTCCTCAACATGGCGAAGGGCGATGCGCCGTACTTCAAGCAGCTGGCCGAGGAATATGCGCTCAGCGACAACTTCCACCAGTCAGTGATGGGCGGCACCGGTGCCAACCACATCATGCTGGGCTTCGGCGACCTGGTTTATTACGCCGACGCAAACGGCGAGCCAGCCGTACCGCCGTCGAATCAGATCGAAAATCCGAACTCGCAGCCGGGCACCAACAACTGGTGGGTGCAGGATGGTTACGGCGGCGGTTCCTACGTGAACTGCGAGGACGAAAGCCAGCCGGGCGTGGCTCAGGTGCGCAAGTACCTCAAGAGTCTGCCCTATCACGCTTTCCGCCATGGCGATTGCAAGAAGGGCGCGTACTACCTGGTGAACAACTACAACCCCGGCTACCTGGGTGACGGCACGCCTGCACCGCTGGGCGCGGATCAATTCACTATTCCACCCACCAAGCAACAAAACCTCGGACTGCTGCTCTCGCGTCATCACGTGAGCTGGAAGTACTACGGTGAAGGCTGGGACGGCGGCAAGGAAGACGGCGAAGCCGGCACCTTCTGCAATATCTGCGATCCGTTCCTGTACTCCACGCAGATCATGACCAACCCGACCCTGCGTGCGCACAACCAGGATCTCAACAACCTCTACAGCGACATCCAGAACGGCACGCTGCCGGCGGTATCCATCGCCAAGCCGGATGCGCTGCTGGACGGCCATCCGGCTTCGAGCAAGCTGCAGCTGTTCGAAGGCTACGCGAAGAAAATCGTCGACATGGTGAAAGCCAATCCCAAGCTCTGGGACAACACCGCGGTCATGATCACCTTTGATGAAGGCGGCGGCTACTACGACTCCGGTTACATCCAGCCGGTCGACTTCTTCGGCGACGGCACGCGCATTCCGTTGATCGTAGTGTCGAAATACTCGCAGGGCGGCCGCGTGGTGCATACCTATGGCGATCACGTCTCCTTCGACAAATTCGTGGAAGCGAACTGGGACCTGGATGAAACCATCTCCCGCCGCAGCCGCGACAATCTGCCGAACCCGATCTCGCTGCCCAACAACCCATACGTGCCGCTCAATGCACCGGCCCTCGGCGACTTGATGGACATGTTCGAGTTCCACCGTCATTGGCATGACGACGGCAGCGTAGCTGTAACAAAAAACTGAGTAAGCTCTGATGCATGCCTTGCCTGCTTGCGCAGGCAGGGCATGTTTTTTCCATCAACAGCTACCGATCTTCACCATGACCTTGTTCGCACGTTCCACTGCCCAGTTCAGCCGTTGGTCCAACCCGATCGCCGCATTGATGCTGATCGGCGCATCCGGGGCCGCCAGCACCGGCGCGCATGCCGATCCCGCGGACTTCCAGGCCATGCCCGGCCTGTGGAAGATCACCTTGCACACGCTCAAGGATGGAAAGGATCAGGTGAAGTGGAAATGCTTTTACGATGGAGCCGATCCATGGACCACGCTCGCCGACGCCATGCAGCCGGAGGCGAATTGCCAGCGCAGCGGCGAACATCGCACGAGTACCGCACTGGCTTGGCAAGTAAGTTGCGAAGCGCGCAATGGTACAGCGCGCATCGAGCTGGATTCAGCGCAGCATTACGCCGGCAAAGTAATGCTGGATGGAAAGCAGGTGTTGGATATCGACGGCAAGCGCTACGCCGCATGTACCGGCCCGGCTGACTGATCGTTTCGAAATTCCGTTCCCTGTCTCGCCCGCCCGCCTTTCACATTCCCACCACATAACCGGTATCAAGTTACCCGCCGACGGATCGTGGAAGGCCGTCCGGGCCAGCTGCAAACCGGACACAGGGTGCGCAGGCGCAATGCCTGTGCGAGGACGATCAGTAGAGGGGGAACAACAGATGCTTTTCGCCAAAGGCGTGAAAGCCGGTGCCGCGTCGGCACTGGTGATGATCAGTGCTGTGGCTAATGCTGGAACCTTTCCGGATTTCGGCTACCAACCACCGGCCACTTACACAGGCCCGCTGTTTCACCTGAGCCAGAACTATCCTGCGACGCTGCCGAGCGGACCGCCGCCCGCATTTTTCAAACTGCTGCCGACCAAGTTGTCCAACGACTTCGAACAGTGGCGTCCGTACGTAGAAGCGGTCAAGCAATACTGCCTGGAAGGCAATGTTGAAAACGACTGGGTCGTGCAGAAAAACCCGCTAAGGCACTGGTACCACGCGCCGTGGCAGCACTACGGTCCGCTGGGACGCGAAGGCATTCACGGCCTCACCAAAGAAGCACAGATCCAGTCCAAGCAACTGGCATCAACACAGATCACCACGGGCCAGACGTTTGCCGTAGGCATCTACAACGATATCGGCGGCTACACTTTTGGTCAGGTGTGGAAGAATCCGCAGGACCCTGATCCCAAGCTGACATCCCAACCGAACAGCTTTCATGACGGCACGGTGGTGTGCAAAGCATTGTTTGCCGACATCGACCTGAAACAAGTGCCGTTCCTGGTCAATCCGGTGCTGTGGCAGGCCTATGTCACCGATACCTTCACGTCGTCGAATCGGGAAATCAAAAACGTCGCCTTGATACAGATGGATTTCGCTGTTCGCGACACGCGTGTGCCGGGAACGGGCTGGATCTTCGGCACGTTTCAGTACAACGGCGCGATCACTGGCAAGCCGGGTTGGGACAATCTTGTGCCGGTGGGCGTGATGTGGGGCAACGATCCGGAGAACAACGGCAACGACTACACCAATAAGCAACCCACCGTCACCAAGATCAATCCAAAGATCATGGAGTCGGCGATCAACGCCAAGCCCGAATTGCCACCCACGCATCTTGGGTGGAATGGACGTCTGAATGGGCCGGTGGACAACCCCGTCAGCGCCTGCATGAGTTGCCATATGACGGCGGAAAGTCCGCAACTTTCGCCGATGAATCCCACCTTCCAGGCACCCGACAAGGTTCCACCGGTGGGCTCCAAGGAATGGATGCGCTGGTTCCAGAACGAAGAAGCCGGTGTGCCGTTCGATGCGGCAGCGCTAAGTACTGACTACAGCCTGCAACTTGCTGGCGGCATCGCCAATTTCTACGAATGGAAGTGCGACCAGGGCGGCGTCTTCGTGGACGGCGGCAATGCCTGCCAACAGGCAAAGAATTTGCGCCTCAAGCTGATGAAGTCGGCTACGCCACCGGCCAAGATCTTCAAGGTGGAACGCGATCCGGCGCTCAACGACATACATTGAGCCATCGTGTGACGTATGCGCGAACCGGGTTGCTCAATCAAGCAAGCAGCCCGGTTCGTGATGCGCTGCAACCATTGCGCGCAGGATGGACTGCTTTTTCGCTTGGTATTGCGTTGTGCAATGACGCATCGACAGCTTCTCGTTTTCGAGCGCCTTTCCAATTAGGCAAGCGGGCAGCTCCTTGATCTCGCCTTAACAATCGGCCGAGTAGATTCCCGACCGCAAGGGACAGGGGGTAAGCGGGTTCCATGGGGATGGATGGCCGAGATGCGCGGTTGAATCAATCCGCAGAAAACACTTCGGCGGACGGTGGAGTTTGCGTGTCGCAGGATGACATTGCGTTACACGCAGCCACAGATGCGGACATGGATTTTCTCCGCGATGTGTTTTCGTCCACGCGACTGCAGGAGTTCATGAGCGCGGGCATACCGGTCGAACAAGCCGAATCGCTGCTTGCCAGCCAGTTTTTGATTCAGCACGACTACTACCGTCGGCATTACCCGCATGGTCGCTTCGACATCATCATGCAGGGTGAGCGGAACGTCGGCCGGCTTTACCACGATTGGAGCGGTGACGTAGCGCAGGTGATCGATATCGCACTCTTGCCGGCCTATCGCGGCGCAGGCATCGGCACGTGCTTGATGCGGGCGATCGTGGCCGAGGCGGCCAGGAAGCACATGCCGATGCAACTGTATGTGGAATTCAACAATCCGGTCCGCGCGCTGTATCGCTCGCTAGGATTCGTGCCGACCGGCGAAAACGGTATCTATGAACTGATGCATCGAGACGTCATGCCTTTTGACGAGGAAGGGGCGCTGGCGTCCATAAAAGGCTTAAGCAACCACTTTCAGTAGTCGACGTTTACATGACGTTTGCGGCATGGCCGCAAACGCAGTAGGGGGCTGAATGCAGGCTGTTCCAACTCATGAAGCGCTCATCGCATCGCTACATCGATTTTTTGTGCTGGAAACAGCCGATGGCCACCGTGTTGAGGTGCGCCTGGCTGCTGCACCGGCCGGCATCGCGATGGACGCAACGTATGTCAGCTATTCCGCGACCTTCGAACTGCCCGTTGGCATTTGGCTTCCTCAGGATACCTATCGCATCACGGCGCCCGATGGCATGTGCTGGGATTTGCTTGCCACGCCGACCCAGCCCAGTGCCGATGGCCGGGCCAACCTTACTGCAGTCATGCATTACCAGCGTTCCAAAGACACTGCCTAGCTCGACACAGAATTGTCGTGCGGGGCGGCGACGTAACTATTCGATCCTTCACAGTCCAACAGGGGAACATCATGAGTGATCCGTTTATTGGCGAAATCCGTATGGTTGGCTTCAACTTTGCACCGACCGGCTGGGCCTTGTGTGCTGGCAGCCTGATGGCGATCAGCCAGAACCAAGCGTTGTTTGCCTTGCTCGGCACGACTTATGGCGGCAATGGGACGAGCACGTTTGCCTTGCCTGATCTGCAGGGGCGCTCGCCGGTCGGCGTAGGCAACGGCCTGGGGCTCAGTCCGATCGTGCTCGGTGAGAAGGCCGGTACCGAGAACGCCACGCTCACGATCAATCAGTTGCCCAATCACACGCATACGACAGGCGGCGGCAGCGTGACGGTAACCGGCAGTGTGTCTGTTCCGGCCTGCTCGTCACCGACGAGCGGGACCTTATCGGGAACGCCCGGGCCAACTACGGTATTGAGTACGAATGTCGCCGGTGGTCGACCTGGTGAGCTATATACGACCACGGCAGCCAACACCAACCTTCTACCTTTCAATGTGCAATCGACCGGCTCGGTTGCCGCCGGCAACACGGGTGCCACGGGCGGCAGTCTGCCGCTTCCGATACGCAATCCCTATCTTGGGATCACGTGCATCATCGCGCTGCAGGGCATCTTCCCGAGCCGTGGCTGAGCTATTCAATCGTTGTGCCTGCCGTCCCGTTTTCGCGAAGGCAGGCCTGGAGCGACCGGGGTTCTACTCCCGGCCGCTTTCGTTTCGCTGAAGTAGTACGCCTTTAGACTCTTGTGACGTGCATCACAAATAGGGCAGCATGGCGGGCGGACTGACTCGGGGTTTGAACTGCTCGATTTTTGAGTAACGTCAGTAGCCGTCGATCAAGTTGAAACGTCACGCTATTGCCCGAAGCAATACGCAAAGGCTGGCATAGACGCTGCTTGAAGTTTTTGAGGGATCACCGCCCAAGGGGCCGCATGGATTGTGCGAATCATGCGTGATGTGAGTTGCGTCAGTACCGCATGAAAACGGGTGCTCGGCTGTGGGCGCCTCACAGGGGACAATCAAGTGAACCATATCTTTCGGCTGGTCTGGAACCGCAAGCTGGGCGTGCTTCAAGTGGCGTCGGAATTCGCCCGAGGCCATACCAAGGGCGGGCGTAGCGCTGAAGGCGGCAAGCGTCGTGCCGCATGGTTGGCTGGTGTACCCCTGAGCTTGCCGCTTCTGGCGTTCGCGGCGACACCCTCTCAAAGCACTATCACGACAAGCGCCGCGCTCATTAGTACTTCTGCCGTAGCGGCCAATGCGCTACCCACCGGCGGCAAGGTCACTAGCGGCGCCGGTCAACTTGCGCAACACGGTGACACACTCACCATCACGCAGCAGAGCCAGAACCTCTCGCTCAACTGGCAGACTTTCAATGTCGGCCGCCAGTCCACCGTGGACTTTGTGCAGCCGGATGCCAGCGCGATTGCGGTCAATCGCATTGCCGACACCAACGGCAGCCAGATCTTCGGCCATCTCAACGCCAACGGTCAGGTGTTCCTGATCAATCCCAACGGCGTGCTGTTTGGTCAGGGCGCACAGGTGAACGTGGGCGGCCTCGTCGCCTCGGCGCTGGATGTCAACGACAGTGCATTAGGCACCGGTGCGCTGAGTTTCAGTGGCACCGGCAAGGGCAGTGTCACCAATCTGGGCACGATCAATGTCACTGGCGGCGGCTACGCGGCCCTGCTCGGCAATCACGTCAGCAACCAGGGTGCGATTCACGCCCAATTGGGCAGCGTTGCGTTGGCCGGCGGCAGCGCCGTCACGCTCAACTTCAGTGGCGATAAGTTGGTGAGCGTGCGCGTGGACCAGAGCACGCTCAATGCGCTAGCTGAGAACGGTCAGCTGATCGAAGCGAATGGCGGCAATGTGTGGATGACCGCCGGTGCGCGCGACAGTTTGCTTGCGAGCGCGGTGAACAACACCGGCACCATCGAGGCGCAGACCGTACAGAACAAGAATGGTCGCATCGTGCTGCTCGGCGGCATGGATGCGGGCACGGCCGCAGTGGGCGGCACGCTCGATGCCAGCGCGCCGAATGGCGGAAACGGTGGCCAAATCGAAACGAGCGCGGCGAAGGTCAACATTGCTAATAACACGCGGATCACCGCGGCCGCCGATATGGGTTTGGCCGGAACATGGTTGATCGATCCGAGTGATTTCACGATTGCACCGAGCGGCGGCAACATCACCGGCACGACGCTAACGAGCGAGCTAGCCAGCGCTTCCGTCACGATCCTGTCGAGTTCTGGAACAACGGGCGGCAGCGGCAACATCAACGTAAACGACAATGTCAGTTGGAGCGCGCACACGCTGACGCTGACGGCGGCCAAAAACGTCAACGTCAATGCGACGATGACCGCGAGCGGCACGGCGGGGCTCGTCATCAATACGGCGACAGCCAACGGCTCTGATGCGGCGGTGGCTGGCGGTACGCTGGTCATGGGGTTGGGCGGCAGCGGGTTCGCCGGTCAGGTGAACTTGGCGGGCAGCAATACGTTAAGCATCAATGGGAACAGCTATACGCTGATCGGTAGTGCCGGAGCGCTCCAGACTATGGGGACGAGCGGAAATTATGCGCTCGCGAGCAATCTGACTCTATCAAGCGGCTTCACGCCGATCGGAAACAGCACTACGGCATTCTCAGGTGTATTCGAAGGCCTTGGTCATACCATCAGCGGCCTCACCATCACGAATTCTTCCGCCCCCGACGTGGGGCTGTTTGGGGTGTCCTCGGGAACGATCCGTAACGTTGGTTTGCTCGGAGGAAGCGTTTCAGGCACAGGTATAGGGGCTTCCATCGGTGAACTGGTGGGCGATAACAAGGGTGCGATCAGCAACGTTTTCACGACAGGAACGGTTGGCGGTGCCGGAACCGCTACTTCAGGTGGCGAATGGGTTGGTGGGTTGGTGGGTGATAACGAAGCCAGCGGCACCATCAGCAATGCTTTTGCCAAAGGGGCAGTTAGCGGGTCGTCATACAGCGCCAGTCTCGGTGGCCTCGTTGGCACCAACTATGGCTCGATTCGCAATGCCTATGCCACAGGTTCGGTGAGCGGTTCTTATGGTGGTGCTACATCAGCTGGGGACAATATCGGCGGATTGGTGGGTTATAACCCTGGCGTCATCCAGAACGCTTACGCAACGGGCAATGTGTCTTGGGGCGGTGGCGGCACTAGCAACGACAATTTCATTGGTGGACTGGCAGGTTCCGATGCAGGTTCGATTACCGATGCCTATGCCACGGGCCATGTCTCGGGTGGGGATTCGAGCGATCAACTTGGCGGTCTGGTTGGGTACGCTTCCGGCGGCACGATTACGGCCACCTATTGGGATACGACGACCAGCGGACAATCCAGCGGAACCAGCAGCACGAGCACCGTCACCACCGGGATGACCGGACTGACCAACGCTCAGATGATGCAGTCCAGCAATTTTTCCTGGACCATCGCAACCAGCGCCGGCAGCAGTGACACGTGGCGAATTTACACGGGCAACACTACGCCCTTGATCGAAAGCCTGCTAACTCCGCTGACAATCAACGCGAGCAATCGGACGGTCACGTATAACGGGACCAATCAGGCCAATGCAGTGTTGAGCTATTCGCTTGCATCGCCCGATCTTTCAGCTATCACACTGGGCCTGACTAACGCGCAGCACCATGGCAGCTATAGCGAGAATATTGCGTCGGCATATTCCACCAGTTACGACCTGACTATTGGCACGTCGAGCGCGACGCTGACCATCGATCCGGCGACGCTGACGCTGGCTTTGACTAATACCGGCGTCACCAAGACCTATAACGGCACCACTGCTGCGCCGGCCGGGTTTACGCCAACGTATAGCTACAGCGGACTGATTTCCGGCGATACCAGCGCCAGCCTGAGCGACACTGGCGTGGCTTACAACAGCGCGCATGTGGCGAGCGCCACCGATGTCACGGTATCGGGCCTTAGCATCAACAGCATTGCGGGCAGCAACGGCTCATTGGTTAGCGATTACACCTTGGCATCGAGCAGCGTGAGCGTCGCGGCGACCATCACGCCGCTGGTGCTGACGGCCACGGCGCCGACCATCGGCGGCACGCTGACCAAAATCTACGACGGCACCACCGCAGCGATCGGCGCCAGCTTGAGCGGCGGTAGTGTCACTGGTGCGTTGAGTGGCGACAGCCTGTCGCTCAATGCCAGCGGCATCACCTTGGCCTACAACAGCAGTCACGTAGCAAACGCCAGCAGCATCGGCGCCAGCGGCAGTCTCGGCGTGAATATCGTCAGCAGCACGAACGGCAGCCAGAGCACTGACTACAGCGTGGCGCCGCCGACGATCGCTTCGGTAGCGGGAACTATCACACCGGCGGCATTGACGCCGACGCTGACCAACAGCGGTGTGACCAAGACCTATGACGGTACGACCAATGCGCCGGCCGGCTTTACGCCGATATATAGCTACAGCGGACTGATTTCCGGCGATACCAGCGCCAGCCTGAGCGACACCGGTGTGGCTTACAACAGTGCGCATGTGGTCAGCGCCACCGACGTTACGGTATCGGGGTTGAGCATCAGCGGCATTACCGGCAGCAATGGTTCGCAGGCCACCGACTACAGCTTGACATCCAGCAGCGCGAACGTGGCAGCAACCATCACGGCAGCATCGTTGACGGTATCGCTCTCCAACATCACCAATGTCACCAAGCCCTACGATGGCACTACGGCGGCGCCGATCGGCTTCAGCTCGACATACAGCATCACTGGCCTGGTATCGGGCGATAGCGCCACGGTAAGTAGTTCAGCGACACCAGTCTTCAACTCGGCGCATGTCGGTTCGGCCACGGCGATCACGCAAGGCGGTCTGTCGCTGTCGTCGATCACCGGTAACGGCAGCGACAATTCAGTGCTCGGCGATTACAGCTTGTCGAGCACCACCGCTTCCACGGGTATCGGCGTGGCAAGCATCACCCCAGCGACGTTGACACCAACGCTGACCAACAGCGGCGTGACCAAGGTCTATGACGGTACCGCCAATGCGCCGGTCGGCTTTACCCCCGCATATAGTTTCAGCGGACTGATTTCCGGTGACACCAGCGCCACCCTGACCGACACGGGCGTGGCGTACAACAGTGCACATGTTGCCAGCGCCACCGACATCACCGTCTCGGGCCTGAGCATCAGCGGTATTACTGGCAGCAACGGCTCTCAGGCCAACGATTACACCTTGGCATCCAGCAGTGCGAACGCAGCGGCAACCATCACGCCAGCACCGTTGACGGTATCGCTCTCGAACATCACCAACGTCACCAAGACCTACGACGGCACCGTAGCGGCACCGGGTGGCTTCAGTCCGACGTTCAGCATCACGGGCCTGGTGTCTGGCGACAGTGCTACGGTGAGTAGTTCGTCGACGCCAGTCTTCAATTCAGCGCACGTCGCTTCGGCCACGGCGATCACGCAAAGCGGTTTGTCGTTGTCGTCGATCACCGGTAACGGCAGCGACAATTCAGTGCTCGGCGATTACAGCTTGTCGAGCACCACCGCTTCCACAGGTATCGGCGTGGCAAGCATCTCGCCGATCGTGTTGACGGCCACGGCACCGACCATCGGCGGGATAACGACCAAGGTCTACGATGGCACCACGGGGGCGTTCGGAGCCGGTTTGAGCGGCGGCAGCGTCAGCGGTGCGCTCAGCGGCGATAGCCTGGTGCTCGATACCAGCGGCATCGTGCTGAACTACAACAGCAGTCACGCAGTCAGTGCCAACAGCATCAGCGCCAGCGGCAGTCTTGCGGTGGATATCGCCACCAGCACGAACGGTAGCCAGAGCACGGACTACAGCGTGTCGCTACCAACCATTACCCCGGTATTCGGAACCATCACACCGGCGCCGCTGACAGCCACCCTGACCAACGTCGGCGTGACCAAGACCTATGACGGCACGACCAGTGCACCGGCCGGCTTTACGCCGACGTATAGCTTGTTGGGACTGGTTCCCGGCGATATCGGCAGCCTGACCGACACCGGCGCGGTTTACAACAACGCGCACGTGACCGGTGCCACCGGCATTACCGTGTCGGGTCTTAGCATCAGCAGCATTGCCGGCAGCAACGGTTCGCTGGTTACGGATTACGCCTTGACAACTACCAGCGCGAATGTGGCCGCGGCCATCACGCCGGCGACGCTCACGGCGACTCTCATCAATAGTGGCGTGACCAAGATCTATGACGGCACGACCAACGCGCCAATCGGTTTTGCGCCAACATATAGCTACAGCGGGTTTGTCTCGGGCGATACCGGTGCCAGCCTGACCAGCACCAGCGTGGCATACAACAGCTCGCAGGTACTCAACGCCACGGATGTCACGGTATCGGGTCTGAGCATCAGCGGCATTGCCGGCAGCAACGGTTCGTTGACCAGCGATTACACATTGGCATCCAGCAGCGCCAGCGTTGCAGCCACCATTACGCCGGCCACGCTGACGGCCAGCCTTGCCGGCTCGATCAGCAAGGTGTACGACGGCACCATCGCAGCGACGCTCACGTCGAACAATTACTTGCTGAGCGGTTTTGTCAGCGGCCAGGGCGCGACAGTCACGCAGACCAACGGTATCTACAACAGCAGCAACGTGGCCAATGCCACCTCGGTCGCGGCAGCGCTGGGCAGCGGTGACTTCGTCGCCAACAGCGGCACGAACCTGTCCAACTACACGTTGCCGATCAGTGCGAGCGGCGCAGCGAGCATCACGCCTGCGTTGCTGGTGGTGACGGCGAACAACGCCAGCAAGACCTATGATGGCATCGCGTACGGCGGCGGCAATGGCGTGGTCTACAGTGGTTTCGTGCATGGTGAAAGTGCATCGGTGCTCGGTGGCACATTGGCCTATGGCGGAAGTTCACAAGGCGCTGTCAACGCAGGGTTCTACGCCATCACGCCAATGGGATTGAGCTCAAGCAATTACACGATCAATTACGACAATGGTCTGTTGACGGTGAGCCCGGCCAGATTGACGGCGAGCCTCATCGGCACGGTGAGCAAGGTGTACGACGGCACCACCGCGGCGACACTGATGTCGGGCAACTACACGCTGACCGGCGTGATCGGCAGCGATGTGGTGAACCTCAATGACCCCACGGGCGGCGTTTATGCCACTGCCAATGTCGGCAGCGGCATCAACGTACAAGTGAGCGGGTTGGCGATCAGTGGCAGTAGCGCGGGCAATTACATATTGAGCAACAACACCGCTACGGCTGCCATCGGCACGATCACCCCGGCGCCACTCACCGTTACGGCCAACAACGCCAGCACCATCTATAGCGCGCATGCGTACAGCGGCGGCAACGGTGTTACCTATAGCGGTTTCGTCGATGGGCAGGCCGCTGCCGTGTTGGGCGGTGCGCTGACTTATGGCGGCAATTCACAAGGTGCCTTGAACGTGGGCAGCTACACGCTTACGCCGGGTGGCCTGACCTCGAACAACTACGCCATCACCTACCAAGGCGGCACGCTCACGCTCACGCCGGCCACGCTGACCTACGTGGCGACACCGGTGCAGATCTATGTCGGCCAGGCAATTCCGGCGCTGACCGGCGCCGTCACTGGTTTTCAGGGCAGCGACACCTTGGCCAATGCCACCACTGGTGCGCTGGCCTTTACCACCTCGGCCACCGTGCAGAGCCCTGCCGGACATTACGCCATTACCGGCAGCGGCCTGGCTGCGAACAATGGCGATTACGTCTTCGTGCAAGACACAGGCAATGCGCTGGCGTTCAATGTGGCAGCTGGCGGTGGAGTGGCCTCGTCAAGCGTGGCCTATCTGCAACAGCAGCTGGGTCACTCCGCGCCCACTGGCACCGTGCTATCGCCAGGTGGGTTGCTGGCGTCGATAGTGGCCGCAGCAGACGAATCGTCGCCGGCCGCAGCGCCGCTACGATCCGCTACCCCGGTCCCTGCATCGGATCTCTACACGCCGGATGTACGCATAGTGGGCGGCGGTGTGCGCCTGCCATAACGACTCGCAGCACCTCTCTTTCTCGCTTTTCGGATACCTGCCAGTGACTCGATCTATCGCGTTGCGTCTATCGCCCCTCGCCATGGCCTTTTGGGCTGCTTCCGCGTTCGCGCAGCAAACGCCGCCTACCAGCGGCCAGCTACTGCAGCAGGCGCAGCCTCCGCAGCAGCCGCTGCCCAAGCGCGAGCTGGAAGTAGAGATCCAGAAGCCCGTGACAGCTAACGTCGCCGACAACACACCTTTCGAGGTGAAGCAGATTGCTGTCGTTGGCAACACTACTTTCGATAGCGGGACGCTGCATGCACTGATCGCCGACGGCGAAAGTCACACGCAGACGCTCGCCACGCTCAACGCCCTCGCGCAACGGATTACGGACTACTACCGCGCGCACGGTTATCCGTTGTCTCGCGCCGTGGTACCAGCACAGGCTTTGAGTGACGGTATGGTGCAGTTCAAAGTCATCGAGGCGCGCTACGACCACGTGCAAGTGAGCAACCACAGCCGTGTCCAGACGAGTCTGCTCAAGGCCACCGTTAGCCTGCTGCAAAGCGGCCAGCCTGTAACGCAGGCATCTCTTAATCGTCAGTTGCTGCTGTTGAACGACCTGCCGGGGGTGCAGGCGCATGCAGTATTGGGGCCTGGCAGCGCGCCGGGAACCAGCGACCTTAGCGTCGATGCGCAAGCGCTACCGCGCGTGACCGGCAACCTCACACTGGATGATGGGGGCGATCGCTACACCGGCCGCATCCGTTTGGGCGGCAACGTGGCCGTGAACAATCTGATCGGCCTCGGCGATCAGCTTAGCGCGGGGCTTTTGGCTTCCGACGGACACATGCATTACGGCCACCTCGCCTATGACTTTGCGCTCAATGGTGCAGGCACCCGGTTTGGACTGGCGTACTCGGCGCTGTCCTATCAATTGGGTGATGGCCTGTCGGATCTGCATGCCCGCGGGCATGCCACCGAAGCCAGCGCGTGGTTGTCGCAAGCCATCGTGCGCAGTCCCAATACGAACGTCAGCGCCCGCCTGGAAGTGGACAATCATCATTTGGCGGACGACACCGGCAGCACGGGTGTGCACGATGATCGTCACTCGTGGGATTGGACGGCCGGCAGCACGTTCGATCACCGCGATGGCTGGGGCGGAGGCGGCGTGACGCAGGCGCAACTGTCACTGACACGTGGACAACTCGGCTTTGACAACGCCGCAGCAAGGGCGAGTGATGCCGTGACAGCTCACACGCAGGGACACGAGCTGCACTGGGATGGCACTGTGAGTCGCCTGCAGATGATCACGGCGACCACGCGCTTGTACGTGGCGCTCAGTGGCCAGTACAGCCATCACAACCTGGATTCTTCCGAGCAATTCCTGCTCGGCGGCATGCAAAGTGTACGTGGCTATGAAGTGAGTACACTGGCCGGCGCTTCCGGTTACCTGGCGACGACAGAACTGCGCCATGACCTGAGTCTGCCGCACGGCGCATGGCAAGGTAGCGTGTTTCTCGACCATGGCGGCATGTGGATCAATCCACAGCCGTGGGCGGGCAACACCGGCAGTAACCATGCCACGCTGAGTAGCGTGGGTCTTGGACTGAACTGGGCCGGGCCCGATCAATGGATCGCGCAGGTGCAAGTGGGACAACCGGTGGGCAGTACGCCAGAATTGGCGGGCAGGCGCCCGTCCACGCGGGCATGGGTGCAGCTCAGCAAGGGGTTCTGATGTGGCAGTAAGCACTTTTGTTGGCGTCACCGGCTTGCCGCGTGCGGGTTCGACACTATTGTGTCAACTACTCGCGCAACATCCTGAGGTTCAATGCGAAGGGCATAGCTCACCGTTGTGCAATACGCTTCTCGGCATCCGGCGGATGATCAGTGACGATCAGTTCTTTCTGTCGCAGTTGGATTCATCGTTCGAGACGAGTTACGCGCATCTGGCCTCAGCCATGCGAGGATTTCTGCACGGCTGGCATCACGACAGCAGTGCACACCGAGTGGTGATCGACAAGAACCGCGCCTGGTTGCATGCGGTTGAATTGCTTCTGCACATCGAGCCGGAAGCTAAATTGATCGTGTGCCTGCGCGAGCTGGGGCAGATTTACGGATCGATCGAGGCGCAGCACCAGCGTACGATCCTGGTGGACTTTATCGATCATCTGGCGGACTTCGACCGCTTCGGTCGCGCGGATGCGCTGTTTGCGAAAGACCGGGTGATCGGCGCACCGCTTATCGCACTGCAGGCGGTGCTGGATTTGCCTGATGCCGTGAAACAGCGGCTGTACTTCGTACGCTTCGAGGATCTGGTCGCGCAGCCAGTGAAATGCATGTCGCATCTGTACGCGTGGTTAGGACTGTCGCCGTTTGAGATTGATCCAGATCGTCTCATGGCGGGAAAACAGGAAAGCGACAGTCACTATCGAATGAAATATCCGCACCGGCAATCTACGCGCATCGTGACGCCCACACCGCATGTGGTACCGCCGCGGATCCAGAAACAGATAGAAACGGTATGGGCATGGTTCTATCGGCTCTATTACGGCGAGAAGATGTCGTGAGCAAGCCGCTTTAAGGAACACGTGTGTAAGTGCCTCGGGCCTGTCATCCCGGCGAAAGCTGGGATCCAGTGACTTTTAGTTTCATCAAAGCCGAATAAATGGGCTAGGGATGCTCTGATCTATTCCACGTACCCGGCATGACGTCCAGAAGGCCCGCAGGGTGTGTTGCGTGGCACAGGGCAGATGGCCGTCTGTTCAAGCCACGCGGCGCAGCGATACGCGCATACAGTGCGGTGACGGGTATGTGGAATAGGTCAGCGCATCCCTAGTGTGTGTGCAGATGTAACGCGTAGTTAGTGTAGCTTGGGGTTGCGTAGTTCTTTTCTTACTAAGCGAGCATAGGGCGAAATTGTTACTCAATGCGCCTCTCGTACCTCAGGCACCACCATTGGTTTGCCGAGTTGCCGCGACCGGCGTTTCTCCTCACGCCGCGCCCTGCGTGCCGCCTTGCGCACACGCCGATCGTGCTGCCACAGATAAATCGCCGGCGTGCTGAGCAAGGTCAGCAACTGCGATACGAACAAGCCACCGAGTATCGCGATACCCAGCGGCTGGCGCATTTCCGAGCCGATGCCGAAGCCGATCGCCAGCGGCAGCGCTGCGCCCATAGCCACCAGGGTGGTCATGGTGATCGGGCGGAAACGTACGAGTGCTGCTTCGCGGATCGCTTCCGGTGGCGAGAGGCCGCCTTCGCGTTCGGCGACCAGGGCGAAATCCACCATCAGAATCGCGTTTTTCTTCACGATGCCGATCAGCATCAGCACGGCGATCACCGACATGGTGCTCAGCTGCGTATGGGTGATGAGCATGGCGAGGAAGGCGCCCATGCCGGCGGCGGGCAGCGTGGAGAGAATCGTCAGTGGATGGATGAGGCTTTCGTACAGAATGCCCAGCACGATGTACATGGCGAGGATCACGGCCATGAACATGATCAGCATGTCGGTGGCCGCTTCCACCAACTTCTGATTGTCGCCGGTGTATTTGCGAATTACGCCGGGCGGTAACTGCGCGGCGAACATGGCCTGGTCGACGTATTTGAGGCCATCGGTCTGGCTGATGCCGTCTTGCAGGTTGTAATTGATCGTGGCCGATTCGAGCTGGTTGTAGTGCTGGATATCGATCGGCTCAATGCGTGGACGAATATGTGCCACGGCGGACAGCGGCACCATTTTGTTGAGGTTGTTGCGCACATAGATGTTCAGCAGCGTGGAAGGGCTCAGCGAATTGGCGTTGTCCGCTATCAACACCACCTGGTACTGGTCGATGTCGGAGTAGATCACCGAAGCTGGCGTTTGCCCGAAGGCATCGGACAGGGCCTGATCGATCTGGCCAATGTTGACTTGCAGACGTGATGCCGCGTTGCGATCGATCTCCAGCAGTTGCTGCTTGCCGATACTGTCAAACGTGGTGCTCACGTCCTTGAACTGCTTCATCTTGCGCATGGTTTGCGCCAGCCGTAGCGTGGGCTGCTGCAAAGGTCGGCTGGTAGTGCTGGTGAGTGCGAAGGCGTACTGGCCTTTCGCCTTGGAATCGCTGCCGCCGCTGAAAAAGCCCAGGCTGGTGACGGCGACGTTCACGTCAGTCAGCTTTTTGTATCGCTCATTGAGTCGCTTGATCACCTTGTCGGCCGAATCACGCCGCTGGCCAGGACCATCGCCGCGCGGCTTGAGGTCGATGAAGAACGTCGCTTCGTTGCCGACTGCACCGTTGGTGTTGTTGCCGCCGAGAAACGACGCCACATCGAGCACGGCGGGATCGGCCAGCATGACGGCTTCCACGTCCTTGGTGCGCTTGCCGAGCAGGTCTGGCGAGATGTTCGCGTCCGCCACCAGATCCGCTTGCAGCATGCCGGTGTCGCCTTCGGGCATCAGTGTGCCGCCTGCAGTCTTCGCAACCGCCATCGCCAGGCCGATGGTCAGCACAAGCAAGATCAACGGTTGCCAGCGCATGATGCGCCGATGATGCATCGCCCAGTCCAGGCCGCGTTCGTAAATATGCAGCAGCCAGCGGTCCAGTCGTTCCACCGCCAGCTCAAGCTTGCCCGGCGCGGACTCTTCGCGGTTTTCCTCAGTGAGAAAGCGGCCGCAGAGCGCAGGCGTCAGCGTGAGCGATACCACGGCGGAGATCACGATGGTGGCCATCAAGGTGACCGAGAATTCGCGCATCAACAGCACCATGCCGTTGTTGCCGAACACCATCGGTGCAAACACGGCCACCAGCGAGAGTGTGATCGATATGACCGTGAAGCCGATTTCGCGAACGCCGATGAGCGCGGCATCCAAGGGTTTGGCGCCCTTCTCCATGTGCCTGAAGATGTTCTCGATCACCACGATCGCATCGTCGACCACGAAGCCGATGCACAGCACCAGCGCAATCAGCGACAGCATGTTCAGCGTGAAGCCCAGCGCGTACATCATCACGAACGCGCCCGCCAGCGACAGCGGCACGCTGAACATGGCGATGATGGTGGGGCGCATGCGCCGCAGGAACACCAACATCACGGCTGCCACCATCACGATGCTGAGCAGCAATGCCACCTCCACTTCATGCAAGGCGGACTTGGTCGATTGCGTCAGATCGAAGACCGGTGTGATCTGCACGTCGGCCGGAACCAGCTTCTGCAGTTTGGGCAGCGTGGCGCGGATCGCTTCCACCACTTCCACCGAGTTGGCCTCAGGGCGCTTCATCACTTGCATGATGGCGGCGTGCTGATTGTTGAACCAGGCCGCCTGGGTGGAATCCGCTTGTCCGTTGCTGACGGTGGCGACGTCGGACAGATGGACAGGCGCGCCTTTTCGATTCGCGACGACCAATGCAGCGAAATCGGCCGGCGTTTGAAGGCCATCGTTGGCCGCCACCGTCATCTGCGTCATGCCGTCGCTGATGATGCCTTGCGGTGAGGCGACGTTGGCGGCGCGCAAAACGTTCGCTACGTCGTTGGCGGTCAGGCCTTTGGCGGTCAACGCTGCGCCATTCAAGGATACGCGTACGGCATGCGGTGAGCCGCCGATCAATTGTGCCTGCGCCACGCCGGTGATTTGCGCCACCGCGGGACGCATCAAGGTATCGGCCAGATCGTAGAGCTTGTCCGGCGGCATGCTGGTGGACGTCATCGCAATCAGCAGCACCGGGATCGTCGAGGTGTCCGCCTTGAAATATTGCGGCGGGAACAGCGTCATTTCCTGGGGTAGATCCGGCGCTGCTGCGTTGAGCGCCGCCTGCACGTCGCGTGCAGCCTGGTCCGCATTGCGCGACATTTCGAACCGGATCTGGATCAGTGAGCCACCGCTGTTCGAATCCGATCGCATCTCTTGAATGCCCGGAATACGCGCAAGCTGCCGTTCCAGCGGTGCGGTAACCGTTGATGCAATCGTCTGTGCGCTCGCACCAGGTAACAAAGCAGTCACTGCCACGGCAGGAAACTGCACGGAGGGAAACGCAGCGATACCCAGCACCAAGTAGGCGCAAAAACCCGCCAGCACCAGGCCGATCGCAAGCAGCGAAGTGCCGGTAGGTCGGCGGATGATAGGCTCGAAAATATTCATGCCGGCATCCGTACGGCCGCAAAATTCAGGCTGGGTGAACAGCCTTGGTGCGCGTGAAAGATTTCCATGCACACTTCATACGCCGATGTTTAGACGCGCAAATGTGCTTGAAGTCGGGCCATGCCGGAAGGCATGGGATGGCCGTCATTCGCTTACGCGGGAATGACGGCCACGCGAATTACGTCGCCTTTTTGGCTACGGGTTCGATAGCTGGCGTCTGCTGCCCAAAATGCCGCAAACGACGCTTCTCTTCCCGTCGCGCCTTGCGCGCTGCTTTGCGTACACCATGGTCGTACGACCATAGATAGATCGCCGGCGTGCTCAACAACGTGAGCATCTGCGACACCAGCAAGCCACCGACAATCGCGATGCCCAGCGGCTGGCGCATCTCCGAGCCGATGCCGAAGCCGATCGCCAGCGGCAGCGCCGCACCCATCGCCACCAAGGTCGTCATGGTGATCGGACGGAAGCGCACCAAGGCTGCTTCGCGAATCGCATCCGGGGGTGACATGCCGTGCTCGCGTTGTGCAACCAAGGCGAAGTCCACCATCAGAATCGCGTTCTTCTTCACGATGCCGATCAGCATCAGGATCGCGATGATCACCATCAGCGACAACGGTGTATGCGTCACCAGCATCGCCAGGAACGCGCCCATGCCTGCTGCGGGCAGCGTGGAGAGAATCGTCAAGGGATGGCCGAGGCTTTCGTAGAGAATGCCGAGCACGATGTACATGGCGATGATGGAAGCGAGCAGCAAAATGCCGCCGTTCGATTGCGCCTGCTGGAATTGCTGGTTGGTGCCGGTGAAATCCAGCCGCACGCCGGCCGGCATATGCACGCCGTACGCCGCCTGCTGCACCAGCTCGATGCCGCGGCTTTGTTGCACCTTCGGCTTGAGGTTGTAATTGATGGTCGACACCTGCTGCTGATCGTGGTGGCGAATGCCGAGCGGACTCATGTCCGGCACCACGCTTGCGAAGGAGGACAGCGGAATCATCTGGCCCTTGCTGTTGCGCACATACAGATTGAGCAACGCTTCGGCGCTCATGGTCTCGGAGCTGGACGAGGTCAGCACCACGCGGTACTGGTTGATATCGGAGTAGATCACCGAGATCTGGTTTTGCCCGAACGAATTGAGCAGCACCGCATCGATATCGCCGACGTTCACCAACAAGGCGCCGGCTTTCTCGCGGTCGATCTTGATCTGTTGCTGCTTGCCGACCAAATCGAAATTGCTGCTTACATCGGATAGCTCCGGAATGGCGCGCAGCTTCTGCACCATCTGCAGGGTGATGGGCTGCAGGTCCTGGCCGCCGCTGGTGTCGAGAATCTGGAATTCGTACTGTCCGGCGTTATCGCCGGCACCGCCGCCACCGAAGAACTGGATCGGATTGAAATACGCCTTGATGCCTGGAATGGGATCGAACTTCTTCTGCAGCCGCTCGATCACCTTCTTGATGTCTTCCTTGCGCTCTCCAGCGCCGCTGCCGCGCGGCTTGAGGTCGGCGTACATCGAAGCGTTATTGCCGACCGCGCCGCCACCGTTGTTTTCGCCGCCGAGTATGGTCAGTGTGTCGAGCGTGGCCGGATCGCTTTGCAGGATCTTGTTGGCTTGCTCCACGCGCGAGGTCAGCAGGGTAGGCGAGATGTTGGCATCCGCACGAAGGCGAACAGCGAGCTGCCCGGTATCCTGATCCGGCATGAAAGTGCCGCCCGCGGTCTTCACTGTGGCCCAGCCCAGTACAGCGGTGAGTAACAGCAGTGTGAACGGCTGCCAGCGCATCAGGCGGCGATGGCGCATGGCCCAGTTCAATGCACTCTCGTAATGACGGTGCAGCCAGCGGTCGAAACGCTGCAGCGATTGTTCAATGCGCGAAGGCGGTTTGTCGGACGTGTCTTCGGGCTTCAGGTAGCGGCCGCAAAGCGCGGGCGTAAGCGTCAGCGAAACGATCGCCGAGATCACTACGGCCGCCGTCAGCGTTACCGAGAATTCGCGCAGCAGCATGATCAGCATGTTGTTGCCGAACAGGAGCGGAGCAAATACGGCGATCAACGACAAGGTGATCGAGATCACTGTGAAGCCGATTTCGCCCACGCCGCGCAGTGAGGCATCCAGCGGTGCTTCGCCGCGTTCCATGTGGCGGAAGATGTTCTCGATCACCACGATGGCATCGTCCACCACGAAGCCAATGCACAACACCAGCGCCACCAGCGACAGCGTGTTGAGCGTGTAACCCAGCGACCACATCACTACGAACGCGCCGGCCAGCGACAGCGGCACACTGAGTGCGGCGATCAAAGTGGGGCGCAGCCGACGCAGGAACACCAGCATCACCAGGGCTACCAACACGATACTGATCAGCAGTGCTACCTCGACTTCATGCAATGCACCTTTGGTGCTTTCGGTGAAGTCGAAGATCGGCGTCATCTGCACGTCGGCCGGCAGCAGCAGGCGTAGCTCGGGCAATTTCGCGCGCACGGCTTCCGCGGTGGCGACCGCGTTGGCTTCAGGCCGCTTGTTGATCTGCAGACCCACCGTACGTTTGTCGTTGAACCAGGCCCCCTGGTATTTGTCTTGTTCGCCGCCGCTGACAATGGCCACATCGGACAGATACACCGGCACGCCCTTGTGGTTGGCGATCACCAGGCTGGCGAAATCGCTGGGCGTATGCAGCGCATCGTTGGCAGTCACTGTCATCTGCGTGCGGCCATCGCTCAGGATGCCCTGAGGCGACGTGACGTTGGCAGCACGCAGCGCATTGCGAATGTCGTTGGCGGTCAGGCCCTTTGCCGACAGCGCGGCGGTATTCACATCCACGCGCACGGCGTGCGGCGTGCCACCGAACAGTTCCACCCGCGCCACGCCGGGAATCTGCGCAAACGCAGGGCTGAGCAAGGTGTCGGTGAGATCGTAGAGCTTGTCCGGCGGCATGCTGCTGGAGGTCAGCGCAATATGCAGGATCGGAATCTGCGACGTATCGAACTTGAAATACTGCGGCGGGCTCGGGAGCGCAGGCAGATCGGGCTGCGCAGCGTTGATTGCGGTTTGCACGTCCTCGGCGATCTTGTCGATGTTGCGGCCGAAGTCGAAACGCACCATCACCGTGGCGCTGCCCTGGTTGGCGTTGCCGTACATCTCCTGTACGCCAGGGATGCGGCCCAGATGGCGCTCCAGCGGCGCCAGCACCGTGTTGGCAATGGTCTGCGCACTGGCGCCCGGTTCGGCGACGGTCACGAACACGCCAGGGAAATCCAGCGAAGGCAACGCCGACACGCCCAACATGAGATAGGCGCAGAAGCCGGCAATGGTCAGTCCTATCGCCAGCAATGACGTGCCGATGGGACGGCGGATGATGGGTGCGAAGATATTCACGATATCATCCGCGCTGCCGCGTTAGCGAAACGCAAGCCACGGACGCGCAAATCCCGCGCGGGTCGTGGCGCAAGCAAGAAGAAGGGCACATTCATGGGCACCTTTATGCCGTGGGGGGCCAGCCCTGCAAATGTGCCTGAAGTCGGGCCGTGCCGGAAGGCATGGCGGGGCCAATGGCGTGAAATCTCATGCTCGCCCGAAACAAGCGCCCTCCCCTGCCAGGCAGGGGAGGGCGCAATAACCTACAGGCCGTAGCGCACCGTCAGGTACCAGGTGCGACCCAGCTGGTTGTAGTAGTACGCCGTCTCATAGTTGTGGTCGAACACGTTCGCCAGCTTGGCCTCTACCTGCCAGCCCGGCAAAAAGGCATAGCTGGCGCGCAGGTCGGTGGTGGCGTAGCCGCCCATGCGGCGAGTGTTGGCCGTGTCGTCGTAGCGCTGGCTGGCGGCGAAGAAGGTGGCGCCGAGGTTGAAAAGGCCAAGCTTGCGATCGACATCCACACGCCCGGTGCGCTGTGCACGGCGTGCCAGCAGCTTGCCGTTGTTCACGCCGCCGTCGTCGTTCTTCGGCTGCATCAGCGTGAGATAGCTCTGCACGCGCCAGTCGTCCAGGTTGAAGCCGAATTGGCCTTCCAGGCCGCGGATGCGTGCGCGGCTAAGGTTTTGCGGTACGAAGTTGCTGTCGAAGACGATCAGATTGTTGATGTTGGTCTGGTACGCATTCACGCCCCAGTTCCAGTGCTCAAGCTGCTGGGTGAGGCCGATTTCGGCGCTGCGCGAAGTCTCCGGCCGCAGATTCGGGTTGGCGGTGGGCACACCACCGAACGCGGGGAAATACAGATCGTCGAACGTCGGCGCGTGGAACGCGGTGCCGTAACTCACCGACAGCACCGGGCCATTCTGGAAGTGATACCCCCACGCGGCCGCACCGGTGTTGTGATTGCCGAACTGGTCGTTGTGATCGTGACGCGCCGAAAGCTGCACTTCGTTCTGGCCGAACGCGCCCTGGTATTGCGCAAAGGTGCCGGTGTCGCCGCGCGTGGTCTGCTGGAAAGCGGTATCGCTGGCGATGTGTTCCTGCTGGTAGTCGACACCGACGGTGAGCAACTGATTGGTCGCCAGCGTGATGTCGTTCTGCCACGACGCCTGGTTGCGGCGCGAATTGAAATAGCCCGTCGCCATGCGCGAGTAGTAGGTGCCGTAATAGCTGCCTTGATAGAACGTGGCGTTGTCATCACGGCTTTGAGCCGCGTTGAGCGTGACTTTCCAGATCGACAGCGGCGTGAAACTCAGGCGCGCGCCGGCCACGTATTGTTGTTCGATGCCATCGTTGCCGCTGTAGGGGCTGCCGGCATATTCCGCGTTGCTCTTGCTGCGCAGCCAATCGAAAGCCAGCTCCGTGCCGTTGTCCCAGCGATAGCCGAGGTTGGCGAAGCCATTCCAGTTGCGATAGGCGTCGTTGCGCGGATCGTCGGTGAAACACGCTACGCCCAGTTCCGCCGCACCCATGCGGCAGGCCGGAATGCCGCCGGTGTATTCGCCACCGAGGCTGGCGTTGTACCAAAGATGCGCATCGCCGCCGGACATGCCGGCCTGCCCGTTGACGAAACCATGGCTGCCGCCGGTCACACTGACCGATGGCGCGATGCCGCCATTGGGTTGTCCGTGCTTGGTGAAAATCTGAATGACGCCGCCGAGCGCGTCGGAACCGTAAAGACTGGCACGCGGACCGCGCACGATCTCGATGCGATCGATCGCCTGCACCGGAACCTGGTCGATCGCCGGCAAGCCGATGCTGACGGAGCCGATGCGCACGCCATCGATCAATACCAACACATGCGTGGCATTGGTGCCGCGCAGATACAGCGACGTTTGCTGCCCGATACCGCCGGTCTGACCGATCGACACGCCAGGCAGGCCGGTGAGCAGGTCGGCGACGGACACCGGCTGCAGCCGGTCGATGTCTTCGCGCGTGATCACGGTCACCGATGAAAGCGCTTCGTTTTCCGTGATGGCGGTACGCGTGGCGGTGACGATCACCGTTTCCAGCGTGCCGTTCTGATCAGGCGCAGAGTCGGCGTAGGCTGCCTGCGCAGCCAGCGAAAGCAGCACGGCGGCTGCGAGAGAATGCTTCTTCAACGACATGGATGTTCCCCTGCCGCACGTCCCCGCGCGGCTCAAGCATTGGAGCGAGCCGGCACTGGACGGATGGTGGAAACGGAAAGGCGACAGACGCTGGGCGCGGCGACGCTTTTATCCGTATCCCGCCCGCCGCGAGTGCCAGAACCTGTTCCGGGCCGGTCTCCGGACTGGCGAGTGGCATGCACATCTGCATGCCGTCGAACGATGCCTTCCCGTGCGGAGCACAGTGGCGTGGGTTCGTTCGGAAACGTCGCTTACCGTTGCGGGGGCAGTGCCGGCCTTGCTGTTCGAACAGCGCACCGGCTTCCCGTTTCATCCCCTTGAGCTAGGCCGTGGGGACACCTGGAACCGGCGAACTGTAGCCGTTGGTGGTCAGCGAGGCAAACGGCCTGACGTTTGGATGGCACGTTTTGCCGGAAATCCGCCTCGTTCGCGCCTTATTGTTGCAAACAGCAATGTGCTTGAATGCCTGCCGTGACATCCACGGAGAGGACAGCCCATGAAACGCCCCTTTATACAGATGGCCGTTGCGCTATGCGCTTTGTATGCATGGTCGGCCGCCGCGAGCGCCAAAGAAGGCGCTGCCGTCTATACCGGCACGCTGGGCAGCCAGCCGATCGTGATGGAGATCGATGCGGATAAGGACGGCCATATCGATGGCCGCTACTACTACGTGAAATACCATCTCGACCTTCCGCTGAGCGGCAGCATGCAGAAGCCCGATCGCATGCATATGTCCGAGGGGCAGGACGCCGATGACGATGCATCGAAACTTCCGCAAATCGACCTCACGCGCGCAGCGAGCGGCAACTGGTCGGGAACGTGGCGCAGTGCCAAAGGCAAAACATTGGCATTGGCGTTGCAGCCGGCCAAGGTGCTGGCGCCAGCGGCGGATTCGAATCGCTACTTGCAAAAACTCTACGGCAGCGATCTCTACGAATATATGCGTTTAAACGGTCTCGCCCTGCAAAAGGATCACAAAGAAACCTTTATGGGCCACACCTTGCAATGGTGGGTCGAACCAAAATCGAAGATCGCCTTATTCGAAATTCTGGACGGCTATCCGGATGCGCAGCGCCAGCAAATCAACGATGTGCTCCGTGCACGCCTGTGGGAGGAGGTGAGTTCCTTCCACCAGTGCATGCTAGGCAACAGCCGATTCGGCGGCGGCAGTTACGACCAAACCGTCACGCCTCAGCTCTTATCACCCAACGCGATCAGCATCAGCATATTCACGAGCTACTACTGCGGCGGCGCGCATCCCGATTTTGGCGATGCGCCGGTCAATCTGGATGCGCATACCGCACAAGCGCTCACCTTGGAGGACGTGCTTTGGGTAGGCGAAGGGAAACCGTTTCACTACATCGAAGAGACCGGCAACGGTGGTTCGGCGTCTGAAGGCCAAGCCAACGTGGTGAGCTTCGACGAGTATTCGAAATATCGCGACACCTATTTGTCGCCGTGGCTGGCTCAGCAGATGCAGGCCTTGTATCCCACGAACATCAAAGATGGCGATTGCGATTACAGCGATCCTTCGATCTGGAACTTCCCTTCGTGGTATCTCACGCCGAAGGGCATTTCATTGACGCCGTCGTTTGCACGGGTCGCCCGCGTGTGCGAGGCCAATGACGATTGGTCGCTGATCCCCTACAGCATCGTGAACAAACATCCTGGCGGCCGGCATATGACGCTGCCCTGACGCGAAGGCGGCGTCGATCAATCCGTCTGCAATTCAGCCACGAAATCGTAAATATCGCCGCGATACCACGACGTGGTGAACTCCACCACGCGGCCGTCGTCGAGAAAACCACGACGTTCGATATGCAGGCCCGCGCTGCCGGCGCTCACGTGCAGCAACCGAGCTTGTCGCGCACCGAGCAACACCGCACGCAAACGTTGCAATGCGCGCACCGGACGGCAGTTGTATTTCTCCAGCGCCTCGTACAGCGAATCGTGCACTTCATGCGGATCCGGCAACACGCTTGCCGGCACTACGCTGCGTTCGATCGCCAAAGGTTCATCTTCCGCATAACGTACACGATGCAGGCGTGCGACCAGCACGCCGGGCGAAAGGTTGAGCGCCATCGATTCTTCCGGCGTTACCTCGCCCACGCTGCGCTCAAAGAATTCGGAACGCGGATGCAGGCCGCGCGCGCGCAGGTCTTCGGTGAAGCTGGTCAGGCGTGACATCGGCTTGATGATGCGCTCGGCCACGAAGGTGCCGGCGCCGTGGCGCTGTGTGAGCAGGCCTTCTTCAACCAGGCCTGAAATGGCCTTGCGCACGGTCACGCGGGACAGACCCAAAGCCTGCGATAAATCACGTTCGCTCGGCAGGGTTTGGCCCGGCTCGATGTCACGATGCTGGATCACGTTGCGAATAGCCCGCCGCAGCCGCAGGTAAGCCAGCGGCTGGTGGGTGGCGGTATCGCGACTCAGTCGCCGGTATTCCTCGGCCAGGGCGTTCTGCATAGTTGCAAACCATACCAATGCGTAACCACTGCGACAACTGGTTCGTCAAACGGAAAGGGTGGTCGCCCTTGGATTCCGTAAGTACGCGCCCGTACGGCGCTTTTTACGATTTTCGCCTACCGGCTTACGATTTCCAGTCTTATGAAAACAATGCATACGTTTGCACTGCACGTAGGACTGGTATTGCCTGGTACGGCATTGGTACCATCGAGGTTCCCCGGCGGCCGCACTGTCGCGGTTGCCCGCATTCCATAGAGGTGAGTTGTGACTGCACCCGCGCTACCGGTTGATCTGTTCGACCTGGTGATTTTCGGCGGCACTGGCGATCTGGCCGTACGCAAATTGCTCCCTGCCCTCTTCCACCGCTTTGTCGACGGCCAGATCCAGCCGGGCAGCCGCATCGTTGGCGTGGCCCGCGAAGGCCTGGATGACGATGGCTACCGCACGCAGATACGCAGCGCGCTCAACGGTGCCGCCAAGCAGGGCGATCAGCTCGACGCCTTCCTCAAGCTGGTGCATTACCGTCCACTCGACGCGCGCAAAGACGCAGGCTGGGACGATTTCGCCAAGCTGATGGGCGAATGCCCCGATCACGTGCGCGTGTTCTATCTGTCCACTTCGCCTGACCTGTTTGTGGACATCTGCCAGCGCCTGGGCGGCTACGGCCTCAATCAGGGCAAGTCGCGGGTGGTGCTGGAAAAGCCGATCGGCAAAGACCTGGCCAGCGCCAACCGCATCAACGACGACGTCGGCCGCGTGTTCGACGAATCGCAGACCTTCCGCATCGACCACTACCTCGGCAAGGAAACGGTGCAGAATCTGTTGGCGCTGCGCTTCGGCAATGCGCTGTTCGAGCCGTTGTGGAACGCCGGCCACATCGATCACGTACAGATCACCGTGGCCGAAACGCTCGGCGTGGAACGTCGTGGTCCCTATTACGATACCGCCGGCGCGCTGCGCGACATGGTGCAGAACCACATGCTGCAGCTGTTGTGCATGGTGGCGATGGAACCGCCGTCCTCGTTGTCGCCGGACGCGGTGCGCGACGAAAAACTGAAAGTGCTGCACGCGCTCAAGCCGATCAATGACACCAATGCCTCCCAGCTCACCGTGCGCGGCCAGTACCGCGCCGGGGTGGGTGAGGGGAAGAGCGTGCCCGGTTATATCGAAGATTTGAACAGCAGCAGCAAATCGAAGGTCGACCACTCCAACACCGAAACCTTCGTCGCGCTCAAGGCGGAAATTGCCAACTGGCGTTGGTCCGGGGTGCCGTTCTACCTGCGCACGGGCAAGCGCCTGGCTGAGCGCGTGTCGGAAATCGTGGTGGCGTTCAAGCCGGTGCCGCACTCCATCTTCACTTCATCCGCCGGCCCGCTGGCGCAGAACCGCCTGGTGCTGCGTCTGCAGCCGGATGAGGGCGTGAAGCTGTGGCTCACCATCAAACACCCGGGCCCGGGCGGTTTGCGCTTGCGCCATGTGCCGTTGGATATGAGCTTTGCCGAAGCGTTCGGCGTACAGCAGCCCGATGCGTACGAGCGCTTGTTGCTCGATGTGGTGCGCGGCAATCCCACGTTGTTCATGCGCCGCGATGAGGTCGAAGCGGCATGGCGCTGGGCTGACCCGATTCTGGCTGCATGGTCGGCAAGCGGCGAGTCGCCGCGCCCGTATACCTCCGGCACCTGGGGCCCGAGCGCTGCGGTAGCGCTGATCGAACGCGACGGCCGCACCTGGGACGAGGATTTCGAACAATGAGCGAGCAACACGCACTGCATGCTTTCGATAACGGCGAGGGCTTGGCCAAGGCCTTGTCCGCCAGCATCGCAGGCAAGCTGCGCGAAGCGATCGAGGCGAGCGGTGAAGCTTTTATCGCCGTCTCCGGCGGCAGCACGCCCAAGCGTCTGTTTGAAGCGTTGTCGAATGAAGCTCTGGATTGGTCGCGCGTTACCGTCACTTTGGTGGACGAACGCTGGGTGCCTGACACCGACGAACGGTCCAACGCGCGACTGGTGGAATCGCAGCTATTGCAACATAAAGCAGCCGACGCGGAATTCGTGCCGTTGTATGTGGAAACGCCTACGCCTGAAGCTGGCATCGCCGAGGCGCGCGCGCGCGTGGCGGCGTTGAGGCTGCCGTTCGATGTAATAGTCCTCGGGATGGGGCCGGACGGACACACCGCTTCGTTCTTTCCCGGCGGCGATCGCTTGAGTGAAGCGTTGGATGTCTCGAACACCTCGCTGGTGCTGCCGATGCGTGCGCCGGGAGCGGGCGAGCCGCGCATCACGCTTACTCTGCCGGTATTGCTGCAGGCACGCTCGCTGTATCTGCACATCCAGGGCAACGATAAGCGCGATGTATTGGCGCAGGCCGAACAACCTGGCAGCACGCTCCCTGTCGCCAGGGTGCTGCAGGCGAAGCGGTCAGTGGATATCTATTGGTGTCCGTGATGCAGCAGGTTCGCAGTGCGCCCCACACGGCCGTCATTCCCGCGAAAGCGGGTGCTTTTCAACAGCGGATGCTGGTCAATCCATCTTCGCCTTTTGCATCAGAGCAACATGGATTCCCGCTTTCGCGGGAATGACGGCAAGGCAAGATGAAGCACCGCCGCAAGTACGTGGTTTTTCAGCAAGAAAATGAGTTAACGCCGAGCCCGCTCGGCCGGAGCATGAAATGAGTTTGCACCCCGTCGTTGCCGAAGTCACCGAACGCTTGCGCGAACGCAGCCGCGCCACGCGCGCCGCCTATCTGGAACGCATCAACAACGCCATCATCGACGGTCCGCATCGTGCGCGACTCTCCTGTGGCAACCTCGCGCACGGCTTTGCCGCATGCAACACACACGACAAGGCGGCGCTGCGCGAAGGCCACACACCGAACGTCGCCATCGTCACCGCTTACAACGACATGCTTTCGGCGCATCAGCCATATGAACGTTATCCGGATTTCATCCGCGAAGTAGCACGGCAAGCAGGTTTCACCGCGCAGGTGGCGGGCGGTGTGCCGGCGATGTGCGATGGTGTCACGCAAGGCCGCGCCGGCATGGAATTGTCGTTGTTCTCGCGCGATCTGATTGCCATGACCACGGCCATCGCCCTGTCGCACGACATGTTCGACAGTGCGCTGTATTTGGGCATCTGCGACAAGATCGTGCCGGGCCTTCTGATCGGTGCGTTGAGCTTCGGCCATCTGCCCGGTGTGTTCGTGCCCAGCGGGCCGATGCCCAGCGGCATCAGCAACGAACAGAAATCGAAAGTGCGCCAGGCTTATACGGAAGGCAAAGCCAGTCGCGACGAATTGCTGGAAGCCGAAGCGGCCTCCTATCACTCGCCCGGCACCTGCACCTTTTACGGTACCGCGAACTCCAACCAGATGTTGATGGAGATCATGGGCCTGCATCTGCCGGGCGCCAGCTTCGTTGCACCGGATACGTTGCTGCGCGATGCGCTCACTGCCGAGGCTGTGCGTCGCTGCGCGGCGTTGGGCAAGGCGGGCGAGCATCTGCCGATCGGCCACATTGTCGACGAACGCGCCATCGTCAACGGCGTGGTCGGCCTGCACGCGACGGGCGGCTCCACCAATCATCTGCTGCACCTGGTGGCGATCGCGCAGGCGGCCGGCATTGCGCTGCGCTGGGAAGATTTCGACGCGTTGTCATCGGTCGCTCCGCTGCTGGCGCGCGTGTATCCGAACGGTTATGCCGACGTGAATCATTTCCATGAAGCCGGCGGCATGAGTTTCCTGATCGATCAATTGCTGAGCGCAGGTCTGCTGCATGGCGATGCGCGCACCATCGCCGGCACCGATCTTTCCGGGTACGCCAAAGTGCCAGAGCTGGACGAAGCAGGCCAGCTCGTCTGGAAGCCGGTCTCGAAGGACAGCGGCAATCGCGGCGTGTTGCGCGCGATAAGCGAGCCGTTCCGAGCCGACGGCGGCTTGCGCATGCTCAACGGCAATCTTGGTCGTTCGGTGATCAAGGTGTCGTCCGTGCCGGACGACCGTCTGGTGATCGAAGCGCCCGCCGTGGTGTTCCACGATCAGGACGACATCAAGCGCGCGTTCGATCGGGGCGAGCTCAACCGCGATTTTATCGCCGTGGTGCGTTTCCAAGGCCCACGCGCGATCGGCATGCCGGAACTGCACAAGCTCACGCCGACGCTGGCCGTATTGCAGGATCGCGGGCATCGCATTGCACTGGTGACGGATGGCCGCATGTCAGGTGCGAGCGGACGCGTGCCGGCGGCGATCCACGTAACGCCGGAAGCGGACGATGGCGGCCCTATTTCCAAGGTGCGCGATGGCGACATCATCCGCCTGGATGCGGTGAAGGGCACGCTCGATGCGCTTGTCGATGCCGCCGAATTCGATGCGCGCACGCCGGCCGTGGAAGATCTTTCCAGGCACCAGCACGGTATGGGGCGCGAATTGTTCGGCATTTTCCGGCGCAATGCGGTGGCTGCTGATCTTGGCGCTGGTGTGCTGTAACAACCTACAACGCGAACAATCATGAATATCCAAACCAAGCAACAACACGTCGAAGCCACCATGCGCCTGGCGCCGGTTATTCCGGTGGTGATCATCGAAGACGCCAAGCACGCTGTACCGATGGCGCGCGCATTGGTTGCCGGCGGCATTCCGGCCATCGAGGTGACGTTGCGTACGCCGGCCGCACTCGAAGCCATCCGCGCCATTGCTGCGGAAGTGGAAGGCGCGGTGATCGGCGTGGGCACCGTGCTCACGGCGAACGATCTGGCTGCAGCGGAAAAAGCGGGCGCACGCTTCGCCGTTTCGCCTGGTATGTCACCCAAGTTGCTTGCCGCCGCGGACGATAGCGCCCTGCCCTTGCTGCCCGGCATCGCCACTGCCAGCGAAGCGATGGCGCTGCTCGAACGCGGCTATCGTCATGTGAAATTCTTCCCGGCCGTTCCTGCCGGCGGCGCGAAACTGCTTGGCGCATGGGCAAGCCCGTTGCCGCAGATCCGCTTCTGCCCGACGGGTGGTATTTCGCTGGCCACGGCGAAGGATTTTCTCTCGCTGCCGAATGTGTTGTGTGTGGGTGGTTCGTGGCTCACGCCCGCCGACAAGCTGAAGGCCGGAGATTGGGCCGGCATTGAGCAACTTGCGCGTGAAGCCGCTGCGCTGCGTGCCTGATGACGGTTGGGGTGCGAGCACCAACATCGTCAGGGCCGTGTGGATGGCAATGTTGAGGGCACCCCTAACCTACGCATCAGAGGCCGTCATTCCCGTGAAAGCGGGAATGACGGCCGTAAGGGAACGCATACTTTCACGGAACCTATGTGATCCATCGATCACTCAAGCGACAAGACATAGCGTCGTTTCCTATTCTCCGTAGCACCAAGACGCTGATAAAACCGCGCCGCATCCGCATTCCAGTCCGGCGTTTGCCATTGCATGTTTCGGCACCCCTGCGTGCATGCGAACGCGCGCAACGCGTCCCATAACAGCTGCCCGATGCCACTGCCACGCCAACCATCGCGCACAAAAAGACAATCCATGTGCAGATAGATGGTGCGATCGAGCGTGGAGAAATCCAGCGTAGCGCTGGCATAACCCACGGCTGTCTCACCATCCATCGTCATCCATGCATGCAATCGTCCGGTCGCAAGCGCCCGCGCAAGATCGTCTATGCCAGCGTCTGTCGAATATGCCAATTGCTCATAGGCGGCATGCTCGGCGCATAAGGGCAGCAACAGGTCGATATCGCCGGCATCGGCCCGGCGAACTTGCATGGGTGTCCGCACGTCAACGCTCCAAACCAAAGCCTTCATCGATCCAGCCGGTAAGACCGCCGATCATTTCCTTCACCGGCCGGCCAAGCTGAGCCAACTTTACCGCTGCCTTGTTGGCCCCGTTGCAATGCGGTCCGGCGCAATACACCACGAACACCGTGTCCGGCGAATAGTCCGCCAGGCGCTGTTCGCTGATCGTGCGTGTCGGCATGTTGAGGGCGCCAGGCACATGGCCTGCTGCGTAGAGCGTTGGCGTGCGTACGTCCAGCAGCACGAAATCCTTGACTTCATGCTGCGTGGCGTACCACACATCGGCGCAGTCTGTTTCGAACGTCAGGCGCGCTTCGAAATGCGCCACGGCTTGCGGACTCGATGCGGCGGAGATGCGGGTGACAACGGTACTCATGGGGTGTGCTCCGTGGTGACGATGGCGACAGTCTGGGCACTGGCGCGCGGTTTCGACATTGGCAAGAATGCCAGTCACCATGAAGAAACCGCCAAAACGTTTTCGTGCCGGGCAAGGCCCAGCTAATCACCGTGTCGTCGCTCTGGTGTACGACGGTTTGTGCACCTTCGAATATGGCATTGCAGTGGAAATGTTCGGCTTGCCAAGGCCGGAATTCGAAAACTGGTACAGCTTCGCGTCGTGTGCCATCGAACGCGGGCCGCTGCGCGCAGCGGGTGGCTTGCGTGTGCAAGCGGACGGCGGACTGGAACTGCTGGCGAAGGCCGGCACCGTGATCGTGCCCGGCTGGCGCGGCGCCGATGCCATGCCGCCAGCGGCCCTGCTCGATGCATTGCGTGCCGCACACAAGCGTGGCGCGCGACTGCTTTCGTTCTGTTCCGGCGTATTTGTGTTGGCGGCTGCCGGCGTACTGGATGGTCGCGCCGCCACCACGCACTGGCGGTATGCACAGGCTTTGGCGGAGCGTTACCCGCGTATCTGCATTGAGCCGGATGTGCTGTACGTGGACGAAGGCAACGTACTGACTTCGGCGGGCAGTGCTGCCGCAATCGATCTTTCCTTGCATCTGATCCGCCGCGACTACGGCCCGCGCATTGCCAACCAGGTGGCGCGTCGTGCGGTGGTGCCCACGCATCGCGATGGCGGCCAGGCGCAATTCATTCCGGCACCATTACCCGAACAAGGCGTTGCGTTGGGCAAGTTGCTGGAATGGATGCGCGGTCATCTGGACCAGCCGCTGCCATTGAACGAATTGGCCGAACGTGCACGCATGAGCGAGCGCACGTTTTTGCGGCGTTTCGAAGCAGCCACCGGGTGTTCGCCCAAGCAATGGCTGATCCAGGAACGTCTGCGTCGTGCGCGCGAGTTGCTTGAAGGCAGCCAGTGGCCGGTGGAGCGAATCGCGGATGCCTGCGGTTTCGGCAGCGTCGATACGTTGCGCCACCACTTTCGGCGAACGTTGAAGGTAAGTCCCGCGCGCTACCGCGAACGCTTCGCGCATGCGGCATAGTGACTTCTGGCGTATGAAACCACACGCGCCTGATGCCTAAGCTGGGAATCCCGGCGCGCCATCGGCGCCCACGTCCAAGGATTTCTTATGCGCAAGCTTCCGCTCGCTCTCGCCCTGACCGCGCTTTTGCTCGGCAGCGCTCATGCCGCCGATAAAAAAGACAAGACACCGTCAGACGAAGCGAAGCCCGAAGCTGCCCTGCTGCATCCGCAAGCGTCGGCCACCGAGGGCTCGGTGACCGTGGAAGGCAAGTCTATTGCCTACAAGGCGGTGGCCGGCACCATCGTGCTGCACGGTAAGGGCGACAAGGAGAACGACCCGACGGTAAGCATGTTCTATGTGGCCTACCTTAAGAAAGGCGAAGAGTCATCCAAGCGGCCGGTCACCTTTATCTACAACGGCGGGCCCGGTTCTGCGACGGTGTGGCTGCACATGGGCGCATTCGGTCCGCGTCGCGTCGTGACCAAGGACGATAGCCACACGCCGGCCGCGCCGTATCAGCTGGTGAACAACGATTACAGCCTGCTCGATGCTTCCGATCTGGTCTTTATCGATGCGCCCGGCGCCGGCTTCAGCCGCCTGATTGCCAACGATCAAGATGCTTCCAAGCGAGAGGAGCAGATGAAGGATCGGCGTAAGGAAATTTACAGCGTCGATGGCGACGGGCATGCCTTTGCGCAATTCGTTACGCAGTTCCTGACGCGTTATGGCCGCTGGAATTCACCGAAATATCTGTTCGGCGAAAGCTACGGCACCACCCGCTCGGCCGTGCTCGCCAACGATCTGGAAAACGAAGAAAGCGTCGATCTCAACGGTGTGATCCTGCTGTCGCAGATTCTCAACTTCGACACCAGCATCGATGGTGCCGACCAGAATCCCGGCGTCGATCTGCCTTACGAGTTGGCATTGCCTACGTTCGCCGCGACTGCGTACTACCATCACCGGCTTCCTCAACAGCCGTCAGCATTGGAACCGTTCCTGCAGGAAGCAGAACAGTTTGCGCTTGGCGACTATGCCCAGGCGTTGATGCAGGGTTCACGCCTGGACGACGCGCGCAAGCAGGCCGTTGCTGAAAAACTGCACCAGTACACTGGCCTCTCCGTGCCGTATCTGATCAAGGCCAATCTGCGCGTCACCGGCGGCATGTTCGAGCACGAACTGCTGGGCGATAGCGGCGACACCACCGGTCGCCTGGATTCGCGCTTTGCAGGGCCTTCGCTCGATCCGCTAAGCAAGGAGGCCGAATACGATCCGCAGTCTTCCGCGATCAGCTCGGCCTATATCGCCGCTTTCAACGATTACGCGCGCAAAGATCTCAAGTTCGGCGGGGACCAGGTCTATCACGAATTCGCGGACGTCAATGACTGGAACTTCAAACACAACGGTCACGACGGCACCGTCAATGTCATGCCGGACCTGGCCAAGGCCATGAAGACCAATCCCGATCTGAAGGTTTTCCTCAATGGCGGCTACTACGATCTGGCCACGCCGTTCTATGCGGCCGATTACGAAATGCAGCACATGCCGATCCAGCCTGGGCTGATGAACAACATCCGCTATGCGTGGTATCCGTCCGGGCACATGGTCTATGCGCATGAGGAATCATTGAAGCTGCTGCATGACAACGTGGCGCAGTTCATTGCGCAGACGAATAACGTCAAGAAGCACTGATATTGAGCTAGCCGCATATTCTCCCCTCCCCTACGTGCAGCAGGGAGGGTTAGGGTGGGGGGAAGCAATCTCGCGTTGAATGCACGCGACGCCGCAAGCTCGTATAACCCCGCCCCAGCCCTCCCCTGCTTACGCAGGGGAGGGAGCGCAGCGCAGACGATCACGTAAGAACTTCATATTCGCTCTGCACCAATCCGCTCGCGTACGAACGCGTCGCAACATGCTTAAGCCGAATATCCCCCGCAACCGCTCCAAACAACGGAATGCCATTGCCGATCAACACCGGCACACGCGTAATGATCAGCCGTTGAATAAGCCCGACCCGTAGAAATCCCTGAATCGTCAGGCCGCCATCTACATAGATATGATGGATGCCGAGTTTGCCGAGTTGAGCGACGATCTCCTCGGGCTCGCCGGCCATCCGTTGCACGAGCGCGCCCGCCGGTGAAGGTGCAAGTTCGCGCGTGCTCAACACGAAGACAGGCTTGTTGCCGTAGACCCACGAACCGAAACCCAGCACCGTCTCATACGTTTTCCGCCCAATGACCAGTGCGTCCACGGTGCTCATGAATTCTTCGTAGCCGTGCGGCTCTCCGCCGCCTTCCGGCAGAAAGTCGAGTTCGCCATCGGTCCTGGCCATAAAACCGTCGACGCTGACGCCAACAAAGACAGAGGCCTTCATCGCATTCCCTCCCCGGGTGACGACGATTCCTTATACGCCCTGGCTTGGCCGTACACCATGCAAGTCCGGTATGCTCACCTCGACCCCAGGGAGAAATGCCATGCGCGCGCTCATTGATCGTTACATCGACGCCTACAACCGCATGGACGTCGATGCCATGATCAAAACCATGCACACCGAAGTGATCTTCGAGAATTACACGGCCGGTGTGCTCAGCGTACGTACCGTGGGTGCGCATGAGCTGCGCCATCTTGCGGAAAGCTCCCGCGGCTTGTTTTCCGCGCGCCGCCAAACCGTCATCCGCTACAGCGAAGCCGAGGGCGTTGCACACGCGCAGATCCATTTCCAGGGCACTTTTGCAGTGGATCTGCCCAACGGCATACGGGCAGGTCAAAGCATCGCGCTGGATGGGCGCAGCGAATACCGCGAGCGCGACGGGCTGCTGATCTACATCGCCGATTACAGCGATTGATGAGTGCGCAAATTTGCGTGCAAAAGCTGACGACAGGTGCAAAAAAAGCGCATGCCGTCTTTATGACTCGTCGGCCAGCAAGGCATTGAGCATCCGCTCCGGGTTCGTCATGAAAGCGCGTGTGACCTGGTAGTGCTCGGTTTCTTCATACGCGACGCGCGCGATGCCTTGCTCGGTGAACTGATAGATCCACGCGTTGGGATAGGCCATGAGGATGGGCGAATGCGTGGCGATGATGAACTGCGAACTATCGCATGCCAGCTCGTGCATGCGCTTCAACGTGGCCAGCTGCCGTTGCGGGGATAGTGCTGCTTCCGGTTCGTCCAGGATATAGAGGCCGTTGCCGCCGAAGCGGTTTACCAGCAGCGCCATGAACGATTCGCCGTGCGATTGCTCGTGCAACGAGCGATCGCCGTAATAGCTGATGACAGGAGGTCCGAAGCTCGGCTCGGCATCCAAGTGCTCGATTTCCGTCGCTACGTTGAAGAAGCTTTCCGCGCGCAGAAAAAAGCCGTCCTTGGGACGCTTGATGCCTTTGGCGATACGCAGATACTCATGCAATACGGAATGGGACATGCGCGTGCCGAAGCGGAAATTCTTCGAGCCGCCCTCTGCATTGAAACCCATGGATACGGCAATCGCTTCAAGCAGCGTCGATTTTCCGGAACCATTTTCGCCGACGAAAAACGTAACTTTAGGATGCAGCTCGATATGTTCCAGCCAATGCACCGCGGGCAGCGAAAAGGGGTACTGCCCAAACGTTTCCACCTTGTCGCGCTTCAGGCTGATGCGGCTGATGTATTGGTCAGAAATCATGCATCCATTCCGATCGATGGGAAGCCAAAGGCACCCAGCCGCCGCCAGCAGCGAAAAGCCGGCTAATGCCGCGGCACTCATGACTGGTTCCTTTAAAAGGCGGCGAGCGCCTCGGCGCCCGCCGCATTCGGTCAACCCTTCCGCACCATCACCACTTTCGTCTTGGGAATGGAGTCATGCCAGCCCTCGCGCCCAAAGAACGAAAAAGGCTCGAAGGGAATAAAGCGGCAAAGCGTACGCCCCACGATCTGCCCGAAGCTCGGCTTTTCCCCATTGGCGTTGACGACCATGGTGCCGAGGATGAACTTGCCCGGCGTGCGCTGCCAAACCCCCTCGAAAACAAGGTAATAACCGATAAGCACAGCGAAGGCGATTAGCTGCCACGGCATAGTCCTTGCGCCTTCGGCTCCGCTCGTTATACCAACGAAGACGCCGATGATGAAAATAACGAGATAGAAAAAGAAATAATCGATCAGCAGCGTGCCGAAGCGGCGGCCCTTGCTCGCCAACTCGCCCGCTACGTCGGCGCCATCCCCGACAGCGCTGGTGGGTGGTGAATAAGGGTTGTACTCGGTATTCATGAATCCTCCTTGGTTACATGTAGATGCGCGTTACCCTGCAGCAACGTGGAAATTGCTTCGCCGTACAACGTGGATTTTTGTTCCCCTAAAAGACCGGTAGCCCCAAGCCCGGATTGGCAGGGCAAATATAACCCTGTACCGGGTAAAGGTTGTTACATACCTCAATGGCCGGAGATACGGCCTGCCCATCAATCCCAGCGATTCGCGTTCTTGGGAAATCCGGGCCGCTGCACGCGTACGACACAGAACCGTTGCCCCGATGGCGCCTGCATGACTACCCAACGCTCCAGGCGGCTGACCACGCTGGCGCCTAATTTCTCCAGCCGTTGCACCTCTGCGGGAATGTCATCCGTCTCAATGTCGATGTGCACCCTGCTTTCGTGGCTGACGCGTTGGATTTCCACGATGGGTTCATCGGGCGGCGTCTCCAGCATCCGGTAGTTCCCGCGGGTGCCCGGATGATCAGGATCTACCGGGCGGCCTAATGCTTCGGCCCAAAATTTGGCGGCCTGATCAATGTCATCCACATTACAGTCGATTAGCAGCGCGCAGAGTCGTGAGTAATGCACGGATACCTCCTCAATGACCCGAAAGACAAGGTCTGCCGCGTGTCATCAGCTGAAAAGAACAGATCTTGCACCCCGCGAGGTGTGGGTAGCGTCGAGGCCATTCTGCTTACTTGCAATCGAGCTTCAGTGTTTTCTTCGAGTCGATCGAATAATCACATCGCTTGATTTTGCTGGTGAGCTTCACGTCCGACGTACTCCCATCGGCGTATTTGCATCGAACAGTGACAAATCTGCCGGCGTCGTAGACATACCCGAGTTGCCAATAGCCAGATGATTCTCCGGCCTGATCGGGAACCAGTGTGGCCATGTCACTGGGAGCGCCATCAAACACGTCCACGAACCGCAAAGGGTGATCGGCCCGGGCAGGACACACCGCCGCCGCCATGGTCGGTTGCTGAACTGAGCAACCCAACATCGCTGTGAGCAGCAGCACACCAGAATTTCTACTCCACGACATAGAACTTATCTCCGTTATTGGAATTGCCATGTGCGCCCCAGCGCAGGGTTCTTGGTCCGATCGCCTTGGGACTGGGCGGTGTCACGTACTGATCGTAGACGTTGATGCCGATCGGAGTCTGTCCGACGTAGGGGCCCGAATTAACCCGAGCCACCACGTCTTGTTCTGAATGAGTGGTCAGCCCAGCGACGACTGTTGCGCCGGTTCGCTCAAGCCACGAGCAAGCAGCCTGCCGAGGAATTTCGACATCGCAAGGACGAATAGACCGGTGAAGACGTAGCCGACACTGCCGATGATGGTGTGCGCGGGATAACGCTGAACGCTAATGCCAAGCGCCAACTCTATTCCGTAAATGGTCCAGGCAAACGCAATAAAGACAACCCAGCAGCTGGCGATAATTCGCAATAGCAGTGTGGCGAGTTTTTCGTCATTGACCTTGCGCAACGTCCCCTGTCGACCGGCGTCCAATTTGATTCCATCCAGGCGATCAGGCAAGCGCGCCGGGCGCAAATGGACTAGCGATGCACATATGTCACATCGCTTGTCCCGTCCGGCTCCGGTCGCCGCAATAAAGCGTTGTACCAACGCCGCTGTTGCGTGAGATCGCCTTCGATCAGCCATTGCGGTTTGTTGGCAACCAGGGCGGCCACCGGTACGCCGTCTTCGTACAACACGCGCGTACCAGCCAGCGCGGGCAAACGATCGCCAGCGAGGACGGTGCCGACCAAGTTTAGGGGGTCGCTGCCACTTAATGTGACGCGTTGTTGTTCCGGTGGGCGCAGGCGGATGCTGCGGAGATGGGCGATGGCTTCGGGCAGCGCGAATTGTTCGCCGACCAAGCCTTCCACGAAGCGGCCACCGCGGATTTCGCCGCGGGCTTCCAGGCGGTGATAGACGCGCAGCAGTTCGCGCCAGGACGGGAGCCATGCGGCTTCGCGTTCGAGCAGCTTCCAGAACACAACGCCGTAGCGGCGCAGCAGTACGCGGGCGATATGTTCGGTTGTTTCGTCGGCGGTGTTGGTTTCGCGCGAGGGTGATGGACGACGTACCAGCGACCAACGGCCCGCATCTTCGATGTCGCTCAAGCTATGTCGGCGCACGCGCCGGTGACGTGGCGATTCGCGCTTTGCAGCGGGTGTCAGCAGCGCGCGCAAGCCTGCGAAGCTGTCGGACGTGACGCGGCCGGCGGAAACCAGTTCACCCAGTGCATCTTCCAATTCGGTGCGCAGCAAGTGCGCGGCGTCGATCAGTTCGTCGAAGAACAACGCGCCATGCTCCGCCAATGCATCGGCGACAGCTTGGGCACGGGAGGAAAGCAGCGCTTCCTGCTCTTGGTTGCGATCGGCCAGGGACGTCCAGATCGGCAATTGCCGACGCGGCAACAACACGATCGGCGTGGCGCGCACCGGCCCGCTGCTGCCGCCACCGCTGCGCAAGCGGTTCCAGCCGATACGGCCGGCGCGGCACAATTCGTCCAGCCAGCGGCTGGAGTAATCCTCGATACGCGAGGCAAGCAGTTCGCTTTCCCACGCACCGGCAGCGGCCTCATAACCTTCCAGTTGATGAAGCACGGCGCTGAGTGCATCGGGGCCGCTGAGCTTTGTGCCGGTGGTGGTATGTTGCCATTCGAGCAGGAAACGCATCAGATCGCGTCGACTGACGGGTTCGATCTCACGTCGCAGGCGGCCGATGGTGTAGCGGTGAATGCGTGCGAGCAGATGGCGTTCGCACCATTCGGTTTCGCTTGCATCGGGCGTGAAGTGGCCCTGCATGACGTAACCTTCGGATTGCAGGCGGATCAGGGCGAGGTCGATGTCGACTGGATCGACTTGCATTGCGTCGGCGAGTGCGGCGACGGTGCAGGGGCCGAGGCCGGTAAGACGACCGCGCACCAGTTCGAGCAGTGCATCTTCGCGGGTCCAGGTTTGTGCGGCATATTCAGCGGGAGCCGTGAGCGGTGGATTCCGTGCAGCGTGTTCGTGTACGGCTTGCCACAAAGGCAGTTTTTCAGCGCAGATCCACAGGCCGCGCGAAGTTGGCGCCTCATCTGGACGTTCTGAAGGAGTCAAAAGCGTGGCGCGATGAACGTTGGCGAGTTTGTGCAGCCAATCGAGCCATCCGTCGTTTGCGCGCGTGTCTTCGCCGGTCACGAAACCCAACACATTGAGCGCCTCGTGCATCTCATCGGCGCTGCGCACTTCCGGCCATGCTTCGCTGCGCACGGCGGCGATCGCATCCGGATCGAGCTTGGCCAGATCGTCGGTATCTTCGATGCCATTCCAGTGACGTGTTTGCACTGCGCGCGTACGGCGTTCTTCCAATGGCGCATCGTCAAGGAAAGCATAAGGCGCGGCATTGAGTACTTCGCTGGCCAGCGGGCTGGGCGCAGTGAGATCGCGGGCGACAACAGTGATCGCGCCGGCCTCCAGTTTCTTGAGGATGTCCAATAGACCATCCACGTCCATCGCCTCGCGCAGGCAATCGTGCATGGTCTGGTCGACCAGCGGGTGATCCGGAACCTGCCGTTCGCCCACGATGTTTTCCAGGCACGCCACTTGATCCGGAAAGACGGCGGCGAGCAGGTCTTCGCTTTTCATGCGCTGCAGCGGAGCAGGCACTTTCTTGCCGCCGGCGTAACGCGGCAAGGCCAGCGCCGTCACAGCGTTCCAACGCCAACGCACCGGAAACAGCGGCGCATCCAGCAGCGCCTGCACCAGCACATGCTCGGCGGTGTTGCTGTGCAGGTAACGCGCCACTTCGATCAACGGAAAACTGTGGCTGGTGGACAGTGACAGCACGATCGCGTTTTCCGTGGCGGCGGCCTGCAGTTCGAAATTGAACTGGCGGCAGAAGCGCTTGCGCAGTGCCAAGCCCCAAGCCTTGTTGATGCGGCTGCCCCAGGGTGTGTGGATCACCAATTGCGTGCCGCCGGATTCATCGAAGAAACGCTCGAACACCAGCGTGGACTGCGTGGGCATCACGCCGAGTGCTGCCTTGGCCTTGGCCAGATACTCGACAATCTGTTGTGCAGCGGATTCATTCATGCCCAGCGTTTGGCGCAGCCAGTCGAAGGCAGCCTGCACGCCTTCGTCGTCGATGCGCGTGGACAATTCTTCGCGCAAACGCGATACGCCAAGCGACAACTCATTGCTGCGACCCGGCGCCTCGCCCAGCCAGAACGGAAGGCTTGGCGGCGCGCCTTGCGCATCTTCCACGCGCACGCGATCGCGCTCCACGCGCAGGATGCGATAGCTGGTATTGCCGAGTTGGAAGATGTCGCCGGCCATGCTTTCGATGGCGAAATCTTCGTTGATGGTGCCGACGATGGTGGCTTGCGGCTCCAACACGACCAGATAATCGGCCGTATCTGGAATCGTTCCGCCGGAGGTGACGGCGGTGAGCCGCGCGCCGCGCCGCGCGCGCAATTCGTGATGCACGGCGTCGCGATGAATATATGCAGCGCGTGCACCGCGCCGTGTACTGAAACCTTCGGCCAGCATGCGCACGACAGCGTTGAAGGTGTCGCGTGGCAGCGTGCGGTACGGATACGCACGACGCACCAGATCGAACAGCGCGTCTTCATTCCATTCCGCGCAAGCAATTTCCGCCACGATCTGCTGGGCCAGCACATCGATGGGTTGTGGCGGCTGCACCAATGTGTCGAGTTCGCCGCGACGCACGCAGTCGAGCAAGGCGGCGCATTCGATCAGATCGTCGCGGCTGCTCGGGAACAGGCGCGCTTTCGGCGTGCCGTTCACAGCGTGGCCGGACCGGCCGGCACGCTGCAAAAATGCAGCGATGGAGCGTGGCGAAGAGAGTTGGCACACCAGATCGACATCGCCGATGTCGATACCCAGTTCCAATGATGCGGTGGCCACCAACACTTTCAAATCGCCGCGCTTCAGGCGCTGCTCGGCATCGAGGCGATGTTCCTTGGCGAGGCTGCCGTGATGCGCGGCGACGACGTCGTGTCCGATGCGTTCGGATAAGTGCCTCGCCACACGCTCGGCCATGCGCCGTGTGTTGACGAATACCAGGGTGGTGCGATGTTGTTCGACCAGTTGCGCGAGCTGGTTGTAGACCAGATCCCAGGTGTCGTTGGACATCACCGCTTCCAGCGGCACGGGCGGCACCTCAATGGCGAGGTCGCGTGCGCGGGTGTGGCCGACGTCGATGATGGTGCAAGCGGTAGCTCTGTCCGTGTTGGAGAAAGGGTAGAGCGACGAGGGCGTGCTTGCGAAAAGATCCGACGTTTCCGTCAAGGTTGGCCCATCATCTTGACCCGCTACTCGAAGGGGAGAGGGAGCAAGGCCCATGCCCTCCCCTACCAAGAACTTTGCAACGTCTTCAATCGGTTTCTGCGTCGCCGACAAACCAATCCGCTGCAACGGCCGCTGACACAGCGCCTCCAATCGCTCCAACGTCAACGCGAGATGCGCGCCACGCTTGCTGGTCGCGACGGCATGGATTTCATCCACGATCACGCTGCGCACGCTCTTGAGCATCTCGCGTCCGGATAGCGAACCCATCAACACGTACAACGATTCCGGCGTCGTCACCAGAATGTGCGGAGGCGCTTTGCGCATCAGGCTGCGTTCGGCTTGCGGCGTATCACCGGTGCGCACAGCGGTGCGGATCGGTGCGCCGGGCAGGCCGAGTTTTTCCAGCTCGATGCCGATGCCTTCCAGCGGCGCTTCCAGATTGATGTGAATGTCGTTCGACAGCGCCTTCAGCGGCGACACATACACCACGCGCGTTTCGTCCGGTAGCGTGCCGCCACGCGCGACGCTTTCTTGCACCAGCTGATCGATGGCGGCGAGAAAAGCGGTGAGCGTTTTACCCGAACCGGTGGGCGCAGCGACCAGCGTGTGCTGCCCTGCCCTGATCGCCGGCCAAGCCGCGGCCTGCGCCGAGGTCGGTGCGGGGAACGTGGCTTCGAACCACGCGGAAACAGCGGGATGGAAGTGTTGCAAAGGCATGGTGGATAACCCGCGGTCGCACGGCGAGCAGGTGGCCGTGGATCATGACATAGGGGTGATTCCGTCGCGTAAAACTCCCCTGCTCCGCGGGCGCGCCGGAAAATCCTTGTCGCTTGCTGTCGCAAAGCATGAGACAGGGCCTCGCCCTTTACGCCACCGCCCGCTGCCCGAAATACCGTGCTGGCGGATGCCCGAAACAACGGCGGAACATGGCGATGAATGCGCTGGGGCTCGCATAGCCGAGTCCGTCCGCTACGGAAGCGACCGGCAAGCCCTCGGCTAGTTGTTCCAACCCCTTGGTAAGACGCGCCTGTTGACGCCACTGCGCAAAACTCAACGCGGTTTCGGCGCGGAACAAGCGGCTGAGCGTGCGCGTGGAAAGCCCGGCCCAGGCGGCCCATTCCTCCAGACTGCGGTTGTCTTGCGGCTGTTCCAGCACAGCTTGCGCTATACGCAGCAGGCGGCGATCCAGGGGCATGGGCAGGTGTAGCGGTTCATGCGGAGCGTGGCGGATTTCGTCCAGCAGCACCGTCATCACGCGCTGCTGCCGTTCGTTGAGTTCGGAGTTCCATGTCCAGGAGCTGGCGCGATGGACCAGCTCGCGCATCAGCGCATTCACGCCGATCACGCCAGGCCGGTCGGGCAGGCACGGGCAGATGTCCGGATGCAGAAACACGCCCCAACCGGTGAGCGGACCATTGATGCTCACCTTATGCAGCTCGCCGGGCGGCATCCAGCCGGCGCGGTGCGGCGGCAGCAACCACGATCCGTGCGCGGTATGCATATGCACCAGGCCGCTTTCCACGCAGAAAAACTGCCCGCGCATGTGGCTGTGCCAGTCGTATTGCTTGGTCTCCTGCGTGTACTCGCTGAAGGCCTCGCCGTCGTCCCAATAGGCGATCAGGGCAGGGCCATCCAGGCGCTCGATCAGTTCATAAAGCTCCAGTTTGGTTCGCTGCATGGCCGAATCTCGACATTTTTTGGCCAAATAACGTTATCAGCTTGTCACGAGCTTTGCCTAAGCTGTCTCGGCTATCCGGTGGGATGCGCCGGATTTCCCCACCCGCTGCCGCCGCTCGCGGCTTTTCGATCAAACCCAGGGGCTGCTGAGACTTGCGCAAACGCGCAGGCCCATTTGCTGGTCGCGCCGATGTCGGTCACGGCAGATCTCGTTCGTCCGTCTCTATGAGCGAAGTCGTTTACACCAAGAAAGGAAAGGCCATGTCCCTGATCCAACTGGTTTCCGCAAAACCCGAAATATCCAAGTCTCCACTGGAGACGTTTGTCGCCTGTGCCCATCAGATGCTCGATCCCGCCACCCCAGAAACAGTGCGGCGGGCGATGGAGCCGCGCCTGCTGGCACAACTGCCGGCGCTGCGGGCGCTGGGCGTGTTCGAGCTGTTCGAGCTGCGCGATCCGGCCCTCAAGGCTTGGATCGACGACGAACTGGCTGGGCTGGCCACGAGCCGGCAATAGTTCATTTGTATTCATTTGCTGGAACAATAGGTGCTCAACACATATTTGCCTTGACAAATATTTCGGGAGCAATAAAATGCCGCTCCCATGAACCCCGGTCCCCTCATTACCCCTACTAGCCAGGAGAGCCTTGGCGTGTTGATCGGCCTCGTCCGCACCGAGCTGGTGCGCAGTATCGAGGCGGAGATCGCCACCAAGGGCTTGGGTCTGAAATTCACTCAGTTCCTGATCCTCAAGCGCCTGGCCGATTTGGGAACGATGACGGCCACTGAACTGGCCCGCTCGGTGGAATTGGACGGTGGTGCCATGACGCGCCAACTCGATCAGCTCGAGGGCAAGGGCTATCTGCGCCGTACCCCGCACGAGCAGGATCGGCGCGCTCTACGCATCGAACTGACCGAAGAAGGCCATGCGGTGTGGCAGCAACTCACCGGTTGCAAGGAACGCGTGCTGGAAGCAGCGCAGCGTTCGCTGAGTGAAGAAGAGCGAGAGCGTCTGCTCGACTACCTCAGTCGTCTGCTGCAAGCGCTGCGCGACAAAAACAACAGCGATGAACAAGAACAATCGGGTCAAGGACGACCCGGCGCGCAGCGGGCACGAAAGCCCACTGCGCGCTGACGCCAGCCGGCGCGTGCTGGTTCGGCTAGCCGGGAAACGTCAGGAGAGGCTTCCCGGTGCAGTGCTTCATTTACCTCAAACTTCGAGATTGAAAGCCATGCGTCTGCAAACTCTTGCGGCTGCTGTCGGATTGACGTTCGCACTTGCCGGCTGCGTAACCAGCGGCGGCCTGCATCCGAACGGCGCGCTCACCGATCCTTCCTCGCTGAAGGCCGAGCGCAGCCTTTCAAACGTGCAGGTCTCCGATGCGGCTTGGCCAAAGGATGACTGGTGGAGCGGCCTGGGCGACCCGCAACTCACCGCGTTGATCGCGGAAGCGCTGCGCGATAACCCCAGCCTGGCCGTAGCCGATGCACGCGCGCGTCAAGCGCAAGCGGCAGCCGGTGCCGCCGATGCTGCGCGCCAGCCAACTGCCGGTGTGGGTGGCAGTTTCGCCGAGGCACGCATTCCCACCTCCATCCCCGCGCTTGGCACCGGCCATACCGGAGCGGCCAAGTACGTGTATGGAAGCTTCAAATGGGATCTTGATCTGTGGGGCGGCCAACGTGCGGCATGGGAAGCGGCGTTGGGCCAACAGCGTGCTGCGCAAATCGATGCGCAAGCTGCGCGTATCGAATTGTCGACCAACGTTGCGCGCGCTTACGTGCAATTGGGTTATGCGTACACACAACAAGACGTCGCCACTGCCGAGCTGAAACGCGCCGGCGATGTACGCACGCTCACGCGTCAACGCGTGGCCGCAGGCATCGACAACCAGATGCAGCTCAAGCAGAGCGACTCCGAAGTCGCCAGCGCGGAAGGGCAGAAGGCGCAAGCCGATCGTGCCGTGGATGCCGCGCGCACGTCGTTATCGGTATTGCTCGGTAAAGGTCCCGATCGTGGTCTCGACATCGCGCGTCCGCAATTACTGCCGGCCGCAGCGTTGAACGTGCCGGCGAATCTGCCGGTGGAATTGGTCGGTCATCGCGCTGATCTGGTCGCAGCGCGTTGGCGTGTGGAAGCAGCCGGCAAAGACATCAAATCGGCCAAGACCGAGTTTCTGCCGAACGTAAACATCGGCGCAATGGTGGGTTTGATCAATCTGGGCGGCTCCAATCTGTTCTCGTTGCAGAACCGCTTCTACGAAGCCGCGCCGGCGATCAGCTTGCCGATCTTTGACGGCGGCCGTCGCCGCGCCAACTTGAACAGTAAAGATGCGCAGTACGACCTCGCTGTCGCGCAGTACAACAAAACACTGGTTTCGGCCGTCAACGAAGTGGCCGACAACTACGACGCCATCGCCTCGATGCAACAACAGATCGCCGCGCAACAACGCGCACTCGATGCGGCGAACGATGCGTGGAAGTTAGCTCAGCAGCGTTACAAGGCCGGCATCGGCAGCTATCTGGAAGCACTCAGCGTGCGCCAGGAACTGCTTGCCGCCGAACAGCGCATGGCCGCGTTGCAGGCGCAGCAGTCCGATCTCAACGTGCAATTGATCCAGGCGCTCGGCGGCGGTTTCCGCCCGCAGGCCGACGCCGAACTTTCCTCCAAGTAATTCCTTTCTGAGGCAGCCTCCAATGTCCAGTCCCAATCCCAATACCGCCGACACACCCGTCGTGCAGGTCCCGCCGGCCAGCAACCGGCGCGGCATCCTGCTGCGGCTGCTGTTGGCGGTGATCGTACTCGCCGCCATTGCGTGGACGGCGTGGTATTTCCTTGAAGGTCGCTGGTACGAAAGCACTGACGATGCCTACATCAACGGCAACATCGTGCAGATTACGCCGCGCATCGCGGGCACCGTGACCAGCATCGCCGGCGATGATGGCGATTTCGTCAGGCAAGGCCAGGTGATGGTGGAGCTCGACAAGTCCGACGCAGATGTCGGCTTGCAGCGCGCTGCTGCGAATCTCGCCAACACCGTGCGTCGTGTGCGCGGCTTGTACAGCACCGTTTCCGGTGCGCAAGCGCAGGTTGCAGTGGAAAAGGTTGCGTTGCAGAAAGCGCAGGCCGACTACAACCGCCGCCGCGATCTCGCCAAGAGCGGCGCGATTTCCGCTGAAGAATTGGCGCACGCACAAGACGCATTGACGGCTGCACAGAACGCGTTGACCACTTCCGAACAGCAGTTGCAGACCAACAAGGTGCTGGTGGATGACACCGCTGTTGCTTCGCACCCAGATGTGAAAGCGGCGGCTGCCCAATATCGCTCTGCGTACCTCGACGACGCGCGCACGGTGATGGTGGCGCCGGTGACCGGTTACATCGCCAAGCGCACCGTGCAGGTCGGCCAGCGCGTGCAGCCGGGTGCCGCGCTGATGGCGGTGGTGCCGCTGCACGAAGTTTGGGTGGATGCCAACTTCAAGGAAACGCAGCTCACCCACATGCGCATTGGCCAGCCGGTCGAAATCAGCTCCGACGTGTACGGCAGCTCGGTGAAGTACAAGGGTAGGGTGGAAAGCCTCGGCGTCGGCACGGGCAGTGCGTTCTCACTGCTGCCGGCGCAGAACGCCACCGGCAACTGGATCAAGATCGTGCAACGCATTCCAGTGCGCGTGGTGTTCACCGATGCGTCGCAGCTTGATCAGCATCCACTACGCATCGGCATGTCGCTCACCACGGATGTGAACCTGCATGATCAGAACGGAGCGACGCTGGCCCAGAGCGTGCGCAGCGAACCGCGCTTCGGCACGGATGTGTACAAGAACCAGCTCGCGGATGCGAATGCGCAGATCGAGCAGATCATTCACGCGAATATGGGTAAGTGAAAGTGCGGTGACCTGCTCCTTCCTCTACGTGCAGCAGGGGAGGGAGCAAAGACTGAAACACCATCGCCTGGAACATCTATGAGCAGCCATTTCCGTCCACCCAATCTGGTCCTAGCGACAATCGGCTTGTCGCTCGCCACGTTCATGCAGGTGCTGGACACCACCATTGCCAACGTGTCGCTGCCGACCATTGCCGGCAACCTGGGTGTAAGTTCGGACCAGAGCACCTGGGTGATCACATCCTTCGCGGTGAGCAATGCCATCGCGTTGCCGCTAACCGGCTTTCTCACCCGCCGCGTTGGCGAGGTGAAGCTGTTCGTGTGGGCGACGCTGCTGTTCTCGCTCGCTTCGTTCCTGTGCGGCATCGCGCAGAGCATGGGCATGCTGATCCTGTTTCGCACATTGCAGGGCGCGGTCGCCGGGCCGATGTATCCGATCACGCAGGCCTTGCTGCTTTCGATCTATCCACCCGCCAAACGACCGATGGCGTTGGCGCTGCTTGCGATGGTGACGGTGGTGGCGCCGATCGCAGGCCCGATTCTCGGCGGCTGGATCACCGACAATTATTCGTGGCCGTGGATCTTCTTCATCAACGTGCCGATCGGCATCTTCGCCAGCATGGTGGTGGCCAATCAGCTGCGTCTGCGCGAAGTGGTCACGCAGCGGCCGAAGATCGACTACGTGGGCTTGATCACGCTGGTGATCGGCGTAGGCGCGCTGCAGGTGGTGCTCGACAAGGGCAATGACGAAGACTGGTTCAACTCCAGCTTCATCGTCATCACTTCGATCATTTCGGCCATCGCCATCGTGGTCTTCCTGATCTGGGAACTCACCGATAAGGAACCGATTGTTGATTTGAAATTGTTCCGCCACCGCAACTTCCGCATGGGCACGATCTCGCTGGTGCTGGCTTATGCGGCGTTCTTCGCGATTGGCTTGCTGGTGCCGCAATGGTTGCAGATCAACCTGGGCTACACCGCAACGTGGGCGGGTTTTGCCACTGCGCCGTTGGGCGTGTTGCCGGTGTTGCTCACCTTCATCGTGGGCAAATACGCCACGCGTTTCGATCTGCGCTTGCTCACCAGTGGTGCCTTCGTCGTGATGGGAGCCACGTGTTTCCTGCGCTCGGATTTCTACATCGGCGTCGATTTTGAACACGTGGCACTGGTGCAGTTGCTGCAGGGCCTGGGTGTGGCGCTGTTCTTCATGCCGGTCACCACCATTCTGCTATCCGACCTGCAGCCCAACGAAATCGCGTCGGGCGGCGGCGTGGCCACCTTCCTGCGCACGATGGGTGCCAGCTTCTCTGCCTCGCTCACCAGTTTCATGTGGCAACGCCGCGGCGTGTTGCATCACGCACAGCTCACCGAACAGATCACGCCGTATAACCCGGCCGTGCAGCAGGCGCTAGGTCAGACGGGCGATACGCAAACAGCGGTTGCGGTGTTGAACCAGTCGATCACGTTGCAAGGCTTGCAGATTTCCTTCAACGAAATCTTCCACGTGCTGGGCTGGGTGTTCATGTCGCTGATCTTGGTGATCTGGATGGCCAAGCCGCCGTTTGCGGCGAAGGCCGGCGGAGCGAGCAGCGGGCACTAAGTTCCACGCTTGCCATACGCTGCTGCCTCCCCTGCGTACAGTAGGGGGCAGCAAAAACAAAAAGGCCTCACGCAAGTGAGGCCTTTTTCGTTGCGGTACATAGCACGTCACATCAGAACGCAACACCCACCACCGCAACCGTTTCCCCGCGATTGGGCTCATGGATGCCCGCATTGGAGATATGGCGAATACCCACCATCCAATGATCGCCCTGGTAACCGACCGTGGTCATGAATTCGAAAGCGCTGCTCAGCGCCAGCGTGCGACCTGTGTGCACGGTCGGCTGCTCGCTGATGAAAAGCCGCTGATACCACGCATCCGCGGGTCCGTAATGGAGGCGCACGCCAGCGCCGACCAGCCCGATGTCATCGCGGCTGGTGTAGCGCTGGTTGTCGAAGCGCTGGAGGTTGCGACCACCGATCCAGCCGGCGGTCACTTCGGGGGCCCAGCTGAAATTGCTGCTGCCGAACCGATGTTCGTCGAAGATCACTTGGCCGAATGCGGCGGGCGCACTATAGCTGTCCATGTAGCTGACGCCGCCTTGCAGTTCGAAACGGGCGGCCATGGCGGGGAGGGCCGGTAAAGCAAACATCAGCGCGGCTGCGAGGCCGCGTGTGAGGGGATGCATGCGCATGAAAGTTACCTATGTGGGATAGGAATGCATTTGTGTACTTAATAGTTTACAAATGATCAAGATCGCGTGCCAGCCATATTTGTGTCGTTTCCGGCAACGCAGTGTTGACCAAACAGCCAGTACGTACAAACGTCAGCAACGCGTAAGCGATTGCTGGCTACCGGCATATGCGGCATGGATACCACGCCCGCACGTTCCGTTCTTGGACGATCCTGCCCGGCTGCGCCATGGGTGCGCCGGTAATACCGATTCCTATAGCGCCTACGGCTGCAGCGTGGCGATGATGGAGGCTATATGCCTGACTTCAAGCTTTTGGAGGCTAGACACTGCGCGATGTCCAGGAACGCGTGAACCATTGGATCGTCCGTGTCCTCACGATAGATCGCCCAAACCGCCGTGGCCGCTTCCATGTCTTTCACCGGCCTATAGACCACATTCTCCACCATCATCCGCTGCACCGAACCAGGCAGCACGGCGACGCCGAAGCCGCCGGAGATCAGCCCGATGATGGTAGGCAGCTCGCGTACCTCATAAAGGATGCGCGGGCTGAAACCCGCTCGTGTGCATAGCGCGATCACTTCGTCATACAGGCGTATGGCGAGAGGGCGCTGATAGAAGATGAAATCCTCACGGGCTAACTCGGCGACGTCGATCGGGCCTTGCTTGGCCGCGAGTGGATTGCTTGCATGCATCACGACGGTGAGCGAATCCTTGAACAGCTCGATGGCCTTGATACCGTCCGGCAGCGCTTCCGGACGAATCACGCCGACGTCGATCAGGCCTTGTTCGAGTGCGTCGATCTGATGCACGGTGGCCATTTCATGGATCAGCAGCCGTACGTCGGGCAGGCGTTCGCGAAAGCGGGCCAGCACGCGTGGCACGACGAAAGTAAAGGGACCGGACGACATCAGGCCCAGATGCAATTCGCCCAATTCTCCGCGTTGCGAACGGGCCACCGATTCTGCCGCGCGCTCGGCATGGATGAGGATGGCGCGTGCACGCGGGAGCAGGGCGCTACCAGCGCCGCTCAGCACGATGCCGCGGCCTTTTCGTTCGAATAGTTTTGCGCCCAGGCGTTGTTCCAGCGCATGAATCTGCTGGCTGAGCGGCGGCTGCGAAATGCCTAATCGTTCGGCGGCACGACCGAAATGCAGTTCGTCGGCCACAGTGACGAAGTACTTCAGATGCCGCAGCTCGAGGTAATCATTCGTCATGCATATCAAGCCATTCGCAGTGCTGTATCGATCTTAGCAAGTCGTACAACTAATCTTCACGGCCAACGGCAACTTCCCCCCAAGGTGTGCCGCATGCCGTCGAGGCATCATCAGTTCCTTGCCGTCATTGACCAGCTTTGCAACAGCAAAGCTGGACAATCCAGTTTCAATATTCCGTGCGAAGCACATCAAACGCTTTTATGTTGTGTGCTGCGCACGTCACTTTTGACTGGATTCCGGCCTGCGCCGGAATGACAGGCAGAGAGCGTGGGGGCCTATCAGTTAATCCCTGGAGCCCACCCACATGCTGAGGATCGTACGGCTTGCGCTGGAGCGGCCTTATACCTTTGTCGTTCTCGCGCTGCTGATCCTGATTGTCGGCCCGCTGGCAGCTTTGCGCACGCCCACGGATATTTTTCCAGATATAAAAATTCCGGTGATTGCAGTGGTGTGGCAGTACACCGGTCTGCCGCCGGATCAGATGGCCGGCCGCATTGCCTCGCCGTTCGAGCGCGTGCTCACCACCACGGTGAATGACGTGGAGCACATCGAGGCCAAGTCGATTGCCGGCTTCGGCATCATCAAGATCTTCTTCCAGCCCGGTGTGAACATTGCCACGGCCAACGCGCAGGTGGCGGCAGTGTCGCAGACGATGCTCAAGCAGCTGCCGCCCGGCATCACGCCACCGCTGATTCTCAATTACAACGCCTCGACCGTGCCGATCATACAGCTCGCCTTGTCGGGCAAAGGCTTGAGTGAGCAGAACCTCGGCGACTTAGGCTTGAACATCCTGCGCCCGCAGTTGGTGTCGGTCCCCGGCGCGGCGATCCCCTATCCCTATGGCGGCAAGACGCGCCAGGTGCAGATCGACGTGGATTCCGCGGCGCTGCAGGCGCGCGGACTTTCCGCCCAAGATGTGGCCAATGCGCTTGCAGCGCAAAACCTGATCATTCCGGTCGGCACGCAGAAGATCGGCAAGTTCGAGTACACGCTGAACCTCAACAACGCACCGTCCGATATCAACGAACTGGGCAACCTGCCGATCAAGCAGGTAAATGGAACCACTATCTATATCCGCGATGTGGCGCATGTGCGAGACGGCTCGCCGCCGCAGACCAACATCGTGCACGTCGATGGCAATCGTTCCGTGCTGCTTACCGTGCTTAAAAACGGTTCTGCCTCCACCCTGGCGATCGTGGCCGGCATCAAACAGCGACTAGCCGATAGCAAGGGCTTGTTGCCAGACAACCTCAAGGTGGCACCGATCGGCGACCAATCCTTGTTCGTGCGCGCAGCCATCACCGGCGTAGCGCGCGAAGGCGTGATCGCCGCTGCGCTCACCAGCCTGATGATTCTGCTGTTTCTAGGCAGCTGGCGTTCCACCGTCATCATTGCGGTGTCGATCCCACTGGCCATTCTCGGTGCGATCGCCTTGCTCTCCGTGTTTGGCGAAACGCTCAACATCATGACCTTGGGCGGCCTGGCGCTGGCGGTGGGCATCCTGGTGGACGACGCCACCGTGACCATCGAAAACATCAACTGGCATCTTGAGCACGGCAAGGATGTGGAAACGGCGATCATCGACGGCGCCAAGCAGATCGTGACGCCGGCATTCGTATCGCTGCTATGCATCTGCATCGTGTTCGTGCCGATGTTCTTTCTCGACGGTGTGGCGCGGTTCCTGTTCGTGCCGATGGCCGAAGCGGTGATCTTTGCGATGGTGTGCTCGTTCATCCTTTCGCGCACGCTGGTGCCGACGATGGCGAAGTACTTGCTGAAGCCGCACGCGCCGCATGTCGACGAGCAGGGCGTGCACATGACCTCGCCTCCGTCGCGCAATCCGCTGGTGCGTTTCCAGCGCGCGTTCGAGGCACGCTTCGAGCGTATCCGCAGCGTTTATCACGGCATGCTGGAGCTGGCGTTGGCCCATCGCCGACCGTTCGTCGTCGGCTTCCTGGCGTTCGTGCTGGTGTCGTTTCTGCTGGTGCCGTTCCTTGGCCGCAACTTCTTCCCGGACGTGGATGGCGGTCAGATCCTGATGCATGTGCGTGCACAAGTCGGCACACGCGTGGAAGAAACCGCCAATCAGTTCAACCAGGTCGAGAACACCATCCGCACGGTGATTCCGGCAGAAGAACTGGGCACGGTGGTGGACAACATCGGCCTGTCCAATAGCGGTATCAACACCACCTACAACAACACCGGGCTGGTCGGTGAGCAGGACGGCGACATCCAGATCGCACTCAACGAAGGGCATCGACCCACCGCCGAATATGTGCGCAAGCTGCGCGAACTGCTACCGCGCAAGTATCCGGGCGTGACGTTCTCGTTTCCGCCAGCGGATATCGTGAGCCAGATTCTCAACTTCGGGGCGCCTGCACCGATCAACCTGCAGATCCGCGGACCGAAGCTCGCCGCCAATTTCGCCTACGCCAATAATCTGCTCGGTCAGATCAAGCGCATTCCCGGCGTCGTGGATGCGCGCATCCAGGAATCGCAAGCCAATCCCGGCTTCGACATCAACGTGGATCGCACACAGGCGCAATTGCTCGGCATCACCGAGCGCGACGTTACCAACAGCCTGGTGGTCAATCTTGCAGGGTCGAGCCAGGTGGCGCCGACGTTCTGGTTGAATCCGGCGAACGGCGTGTCGTATCCGATCGTGATGCAAACACCGCAATACGCGCTCGACAGTCTCGCGCAATTGCGCAACCTGCCGATCAACGGCAGCAACGGCCAGGCACAAGTGTTGGGTGGCTTGGTGGCGCTCAAGCGCAACGACACCAACGCGGTGGTGGATCAGTACGATATTCAATCGGTCGTGCAGATCTATGCTGCCACGCAAGGGCGCGATCTGGGTGCGGTGGCCGCCGATGTGCAGAAGTTGATCGACACCACGGCCGACCAGCAGCCCAAGGGCTCGCACGTCGTGCTGCTTGGTCAGGTGCAGACGATGAACAGCGCATTCTCAGGCTTGCTGTTTGGTTTGCTCGGCGCGGTGGTGTTGATCTATCTGTTGATCGTGGTGAACTTCCAGTCGTGGAGCGATCCATTCGTGATCATCACCGCATTGCCCGCTGCGCTGGCCGGCATCGTGTGGATGCTGTTTGCGACGCACACGCCGCTGTCGGTGCCTGCATTGACCGGCGCGATCATGTGCATGGGCGTGGCGACGGCCAACTCCATTCTGGTGGTGAGCTTCTGCCGCGAGCGCCTCGCTGAGCACGGCAATGCCGCCGTGGCTGCACTCGAAGCAGGTTTCACGCGCTTCCGCCCTGTCTGCATGACCGCACTGGCGATGATCATCGGCATGGCGCCGATGGCGCTGGGCCTGGGTGAGGGCGGCGAACAGAACGCACCGCTCGGCCGCGCGGTGATCGGCGGCCTCATCTTCGCTACCTGCGCGACGCTGCTGTTCGTGCCGGTGGTCTTCAGCATTGTCCATGCACGTCATGCTGCCAAGCACGCGGACGCTTCCGGAGAACCCAGCTATGTCGTCTGAAGCAACCATCCATCCCTCGCAGAAGCTATCCAAACGCGGCTTGCGCCTCGCCGGCATCGTGGTCGCTGCCGCCCTCGCAGTCATTGTAGTGATCGGCTTGATCACGCGCGCCACGCAAGCCAAAAGCCTGAAAACCTGGACGCAGGAACAGGCCGTGCCTACGGTGAACGTCGTCGCGCCGGAGCCCGGCAAAGCCGGGCCCGTGCTGGACCTTCCAGGCCAACTGCAAGCCTATACGCGCGCGCCGATCTACGCGCAGGTCAGCGGTTATCTGAAAGAGTGGAAGACCGATATCGGCACGCCGGTGAAGGCCGGTCAGCTGCTCGGCGAAATCTCCACGCCCGAACTCGATCAGCAACTGCAGCAGGCGCGTGCGGATCTGGCCAGCACCAAGGCGAATGCCGATCTCGCAGGTGTCACGGCCAAGCGTTGGCAAGCCATGCTTGGCAGCGATTCGGTCGCGCAGCAGGACGTCGATCAACGTACTGCCGATTACACCGCCAAGCTGGCGCAGATGAAGGCGGCGCAAGCGAACGTCGATCGACTGGAGGCCGCCAAGGCGTTCGCGCGCATCGTGGCGCCGTTCGACGGTGTCGTGACGGCACGCGACACGGACGTCGGCGCATTGATCAATGCCGGCGGCGGCACCGGTCCTGAATTGTTCGTGGTCTCGGATATCCACAAGCTGCGCGTCTATGTGCAGGTACCGCAGCGGTATGGGCCGTCGATCCGTCCGGGCAGCAATGCCGTGCTGATGGTGCCGGAATATCCGGGTCGCGATTTCCACGCCCAGGTGGTGGCCACGTCCAACGCGATCAACGCCACTTCCGGCACGACGCTGGTGCAGCTGCAAGTCGACAATACCGGCAATCCACTGATGCCCGGCGCATTCGCCCACGTGCGCTTCAATCTCCCGGTGGATGCCACGGCGTTGCGTGTGCCGGCCAGCTCGCTGATCTTCGACAATGCCGGCTTGCGCGTAGCCACGGTGGGCGAGGGCGACAAGGTCGCCTTCAAGAAGGTCAGCATTCTTTTCGATTACGGCAAGACCGTCGAGATCGGCTCCGGCCTGGATGCCGGTGATCGCGTGATCGACAGCCCACCCGACGGCGTCAAGGACGGCGATGCCGTGAAGATCGCCACCGACGACGCAACGGCGAAGCCTCATGAAAAAGCGTGAGTTACTGCTTTCATTCGCCATCATGCTGGCGCTGAGCGGTTGTTCGCTGGCACCTGCGTATCAGCCACCGGCTACGCCGCAAGCGCAGGCGTATCGCGATGTCGGCCCGTGGGTCGCTGCGCAGCCATCCGATCAAACGCCGCGCGATAACTGGTGGCATCTGTATAGCGATGCCGACCTGGATGCCCTGCAGACCAAGCTGCTCACCAACAATGCCGACCTTGCGGCAGCGTTCGCGCATTACCAGCAAGCGCAGGCGTATACGATGCAAGCGCGTTCGGAGCTGTTTCCGCAGATTGGCCTGGGTGCGACAGGCGTTCGTGAACGCCAATCCGATCACGCACCGCCGCTGCGCAATCCGAATGCGCCGGCCGATTACAACGTCTACACCGCCGGTGCACAGGCCAGTTACGAGGTCGACCTGTGGGGCCGTGTGCGCAATACGGTCGAAGCCGGTCGCGACAATGCGCTGGCTGCGACGGCGGATCTTGCTTCCGCGCAATTGAGTTTGCAGGCGCAGCTGGCCGACAACTACATGCAGCTGCGCGGGCTGGATCAGCAGATCGAACTGCTTCAACAAACCATCCAGGCTTACGAAAAAGCATTGAAGCTCACGCAAACCTTGCACGCCGGCGGCATCGTTTCCGGCCTCGACGTTTCGCGTGCACAGACGCAGCTTTCCGATGCGCGCTCGCAATGGTCGCAAGCACTCGCGCAACGTGCCTTGACGCAGGACGCCATCGCCGTGCTGGTCGGGGAGAACGCGGCGAACTTCAGTCTGCCTGCACATACCCAGGCGATGGACGTGCCGGTGGTTCCGCTCGATGTGCCATCCACTTTATTGCAGCGCCGTCCGGATGTGGCGGCGGCGGAAAGACGCGTTGCTGCGGCGAACGCCGGCATCGGCGTTGCGCGTGCGGCATGGTTTCCTTCGCTCACGCTCAACGCTCAGGCCGGTTTCCAGAGCACCGGCTGGGCGAATCTGCTGACAGCGGGCAATCGCATTTGGGCGCTCGGCCCGACGCTTGCCTTTGATCTGTTCGACGGCGGCTATCGCAAGGCGACTGTCGCTGCAGCGAAAGCCAAGACCGATGAAGCAGGCGCCACTTATCGCGGTGTCGTGTTGACCGCATTCCAACAAGTGCAGGACAACCTGGCCTTGCTCGATCACCTCGGTACGGCGAGTGCGAATCAGAAGGACGCCGCCGATGCCGCGCAGCATGCGCTGGACCTGTCGATGAGCCAATACAAGCACGGTGCTGTCAGCTATCTGGATGTTGTGCAGGCGCAGACCACGGCGTTGCAGGAAAAGCGCGGGTTGCTGCAGCTCGATACACAACGTTTGCGTGCGAGCGTGCAGTTGATTCGGGCGCTGGGCGGCGGCTGGTCGGTGGAACAGTTGGCGCAGCAGTAAGCCCCCAGGCAGCTGCACGGCGCGCAGGTTGGGGTTCGCACCCCAACCTGCGACTACGCGATCTACAGTTCACTCCGGCAAGTGGTGCGGTGGCAAAGACTTGCACAAGCAGTCATCATCACGCCTTGGCCGGACCCTCACCGCTGACCCCTCTTCGGAGGAGGGGAGAAGTGCGGCGCAATGAACCATCAAGCCATGGGAAAAAGCACGGCATGACCAAGCCCAGCACAGACGCAAACATCAGCAAGGATGGCAGCACCGACGCCGGCTTGCCGCCGGGTGCCATGCACGGTCCTCATCATAGTGCGCTGGACATGGAAGAAATCGCTGCACACGACGAAGTGCAGCACGAGGACGCACTGCGCAATGCCTCGCTACGGGTGCCGCGTTAATCAGTTGATGGCGGTGTTGTCGGAAAGCTGATCCGGCAGCACGAACTGGAAGCCGCGCTGTTCCAACTGCGTGAGCATCTCATCGAGCACAGCAGCCGTGGCCGGCTTTTCGTGCATCAACAGGATGGACTGGTCTTCCGTTTGCTCCAGACTCCAATGAAGGATCTGCTCAGGCTGGGTCATCCAGCTGTCCTGGCTATTCGCATTCCATAGCATCTGTTTCATACCGGCCGATTGCGCAACTTGGGCGACAAGCGGCGAGGTCGCGCCGAATGGCGGGCGAAAATAGTAAGGACGCCGTCCGGTCAATTCAGCCAGCCGCTGGCTGCAACCGTCGATCTGATGTTGGAGTACGGACTGCGAAGAAATGGTATCCAGCTTGAGGTGATCGTAGCTGTGATTGCCGATCAGGTGACCCGCGCCTTCAAGCTTGCCGAGCACGTCCTGATTCGCTTCGTTGATGTGGCTGCAGACAAGAAAGAACATGGCGCGGGCATGGTGCTTGCGCAGCGTCGCCATGATCTGCTCATCCACGCCGTAGCCATACGGGCCGTCGTCGAATGTCAGCACGACATACTTGCGCCCCGCCAGCACGTCGCTCACCTTGCGCATGCTCAAGCCGCTGGCCTGCTTCACGTTGCTGTTCGCCCGGTCGAGCACGAAATGCGGCTGCGCCATCCCACGCCCGGTCAACAGCATGGCGTAGAGGAAGAACGTCAGCAGTATTCCGAAGGTGGCTATATAGCGGCGGTAGACGTACAGCAGCATGGGTGCTTGCTCATTAAAAGGCCGGAGATCACTCCGCATCCGAGGGATAAGACGCAAGAGCCCTGGAAATCCCTACTGGGCTTCAAGCTTGTTCTCTTACGTCATTGACACCGGACCCAAAGCACGGGTCATGCCAGGGGCAACGGTGCTGTCCCAAACGGGCCAACTCGTGGTCAAGATGGGATCGTTGAGCCAGGAAGAGTGTGATCGCGTTCGCTTGAGGGCCAGGTCATTCAAGCCGGATGGCCCGGCTTGCCCAAGGCTTACAGGTTTTCTTCACGCCCTTGCGCGTGAAAGTGACCCGTAACGTCCGTTAGTGCCCCGCGCCATTCAGGCGCAGATCCATCAGCAGCAGAATTTCCCGCCCATAGATGTTGTAGTTCTCGTTATTGAAATACGGGTATTGCACATACCCCACGTCGCGCGGCGGCGACTTGTTGGCAAGGTTGTTAATTGCCAGCGAAAAACCAAGATTGCGCGTGGGCCGATAGCTGGCGCTGGCATTGAAGGTGATCCAGGGCGACAAGTGACCCGCGCCGGCGTTGTTGTTGACGGCGGCGTAATTGGGTGATGGACCGTAGCGATGTCCGTACAACGTGCCCGTCCAGCGCCCGCCTGGGCTGGTCCAGCTGATGCTGCCGTTGAGAATGCTCTTGAACTCGGTACTGTATTGCGCATTGGCGAGCTGATCGATCGGCCCCTGGCCGGATGCATTCTGAAAATCGTGCTTGAGCATGTCGTTGGCATCGATCTGCAGGTCGAGCATGCCGAAATGGAAGAACGGGAGGCGATACCGCGCGCTGCCCATGATCGACTTGGTCACCTCATTGGCGAGGTTGGCGTAATACGTCGTTACGCCGGTAATGCCGCCGTAACTTCCGGCGCGTTGTACCTGGCTGATGGCCGCCTGACATGCGGCGGAGTGAAGATCGAGTTGACCAAGCAAGCATTGCGCATCCGTGCGTATCAAGAGATCCACGTACTGCTGCACCACTTCGTTCCGAATGGCGATGTGCAGATAATCCAGGCTGAGATCCAGACCTTCAGCGGGCGACCACACGGCACCCAGCGTCCAGCTTTGCGCAGAGGTGGGTTGCAGTTTTGGATTCGCTCGCGTCGTGCCCTGTATGCCGTATTGATACGCCGTGCCGCATGCAGTGCTGTGCGCCTGCGCGCATTGGTAGTAGTCCGTGATGGTGGAGTAGAAATCGGTGGGTCCCAGGAAGATCGACGAGAGATCCGGCGCCTTGAACGACGTGGTGTAGTTGCCGCGAATCAACAAGCTAGCCAGCGGCCGATATTCCAGGCCCGCCTTGTAGGTGAACTTGTGATTGTCGCCGCCGCGATCCAGTGCGTAATGGTCGTAGCGGCCTGACAGATCCGCGGTCAGCGCTTTCAGCAGCGGAAGATTCCACTCGAACGCGGTGGCGGCATGAAAGCGCTTGCCGCCGCCGCCAGTTGCTGCGTGTTCGAAAACGTCGCCTTGCGTAAACAACGGATTCACCGGCTCGTACCAGGCTTCGCTGCCGCCTTCGAGCAGGGCGGCAAATCCGGCATCGCCGCCGGGTAGCGTAAACAGCGAGGCATTGCTGAGCGTAGCGCGCGTGTTGTTGTTCCAGGTGCGGCTGGATTCGCCTACGCCTTGCGTGAAACTCGCATATTGCGCCGGTGCAAGTGCCTGAAAAAAAGCGCGGTAATCCGGGTTGTACAGATTGAGGCCGGTGTGAGGATCCATGCCAAGCAGCGGGCCCAGCATGCTACCGAACAACGCATCGACCTTCGCCTTGATCGTCAGCGGTTCGACGACTTCCGTGTGATCGCCGCTGCGCAGGTAATAGATGTCCCAATCCCAGCCCGAATCACCCAAGCGACCGTTAGCGCCGATGTCGCCCTGGTAAAGCAGATCGTTCTGGCGATACATCTGGCCCGCTGCGCCGCCGGGCATTTCTTCGGGTGCAAAGTAGCGTTCGAAATAAAGGTAATGCCGGGTGCGCGCATCCTCGATCCAGCCTTGCGGGAAATCGTCGGAAAACCAAGCGGGCACGCCGGGGTACCAGCGTTGCTGCTGCGAGTTCGCCATCGCATCGACGTAGAACCGCACGTGGTCGTTGAGTTGATAGGCAAGTTTCAGCAGGCCGTCCGCGTTGCGCAGCTGATTGCTGTAGGTGGCGTAGCTTTCGAGCTTGCGCGAACCACAATATGCACCGGAAATAATGGACGCTTTGCTTGCCACCAGCACGTTGCTTCCACCGAAGAGCTGTTGCGCGCAACCGTTCGGCGGCGGCACAAAGCCCTGCAGACGGCTGCCAGCCGTGCCGTAGTCGAGAACAGCCGCCTGGATGCTGTGTCTGCCCGTCGTGCTGGCCGTCAACGGACGTTGATAACCCCAGATCGGCGATTGATTATCGAACTCGATCGCCGCCAATACATGCCATTTTCCGAAGTCGTGACCATACGCGCCGCTGAGGCGCTGGCTGGCGCCCCCGCCATCCGAATAGCCGCCTGCCTGCACGGTGATTTCACCGCCTTCCATATGGGATCGCGTAACAATATTGATCACGCCGCCGATCGCCTGCGACCCGTAGATCGATGAAGCACCACCGGGCATCAGGTCGATGTGATCGATCATGGCAATCGGCAGGTTGGAAATGCTGGTGAAATTGATGCTGCCGTTATAGAGCCGTCCAAAATTGGCGACCGGCTTGCCGTCGAGCAGGATCAGCGTGAATTGCGGTCCCAGCCCAAACAGACTCACTTGCTGCGCGCCTTGCGTGAACGAGCCGGCGGCTTGCGGCCCTTGCACCGAACCCGTCGCCAGCACGGAGTTCTGCAACACTTCGGCCACGCTGTTGAAACCGCGTGCGCGAATCTCTGCGGCGGTGATGGTGTAGGTCGGCGTCGCGGTCTGGATGTCCGCGTTACTGATCAGCGAACCGCTGACGGTTACGGTATTGAGCGTCCGCGGCCTTGCTTCGATGGCCGGCGCGGCGATTGTGTTCGTTGGCGGGTGAAAAACCGTCGCCGGCTCCAACACGAACGTGAAGGCGTTGATGGTTTTCCAACTTACGCCGGTACCGGCAAGCAGCCGTTGCAAGGCTTCGATGGGGGTGAAGCGTCCCGCCACACCGCGAGTGCTCTTGCCCTGTACAAGCGTGGGGTCGTAGATGATCTGGATGTCGCCCTGCGCGGCCAGTGCATCCAGCGCGTTACGCAGTTCACCGGCAGCCACCGAATAGCTGCGCGTCTTGCTCGCCGTTTCGTCCGCCATCGCGGCCGGCGACACGAGCGTTGCGCCGGTACTGCACAGCACCCACGGCTGCGCGCACGCCAGGATGAAGCGAAGCAGGGAGCTCGGCCTTCGGGCATGACTCAGGATGCGCGGGATGTACATCCGCGGTGTCCTTCCCCCACAGCTTCGGCGCATCCCCGTCTTCTGCCTCCCCATCCCATCCCCGCAAGGGGATCTGACCCCAGCCCGCTCTGCGGCGGATGGTTCGATAATAGGACAAGGCAGACCGCTCGTGCGGTCGAATAGTCATATGACAACAACCAGTCCGCCGCCATGCGGCAACGGGCTGGAATAGGTAGGTTGGCGCGCGTCCCTGCGCACCGAAAAACCACATCAGAACGACAAACTCCAACTGTTGAGCGTGCCGTAATCGCCGTAGTAATACGGATCGTTGTCGATCACCTTCAGCTTCCATGTGCCATTGGCCGGCACTGACGAGGCGTTCACCGTCCAGGTGGTGTTGATGTTGCCGTCATCGCCGTAATCCGGGTTCCGCAGGATGGCGTACGCGCCGTTCGGGGCAATCAGTTCGATGGTCAGGTCGCCCGACCAGTTGTGCGTGATGTTGGCGCTGATTTTCAGCGTGGCGGGCGCATTGCCCGACAGGCCGCTCACCGCAATGCTGCTGGTGATGGTGGCGTTGTCGTTGATCACCACTTGCTTGCTGCTGCTGAACACGCCACCCGTGCCGCCGCCACTGCTGCTTACCGTCACCGAAGCGGACTTGGTGTTGGTGGCACCGGTGCTGTCCGTCACCTTCAGTGTGACGGTATAAGTGCCGGCCGCCGCATAGGTGTGGCTGGGGCTGGCCGAGGTGGAAGTGCTGTTGTCGCCGAAGTTCCAGGCATACGAACTGATCGTGCCGCCAGTATCGGTGGAGCTATTGGTAAAGCTCACAGCGAGGCCATTCACCGTATCACTGAAGTTGGCGACCGGATTGCCGGTGGTGCCACCGCCGCTGCCGGCACTGCCCCAGTACTTGGTGACGTAAGCATTGAACTTGGCGACGTCGAGGCTGCCCCAGCCGGTGGTGTTGTCGTAACCCGCAGCCGCGGTATAGCCATGGCCGCTGTAACCGTTGTTGCCCGAGGTTACGTCATGCAGCGGCGTGGCGTCTTTCGGGAAGTAGGTATACATGTTCTGGCTCGGCAGGCCGAGCGAGTTGTTGTTGGCCGATTGAATGCGCGCCCACATGCCAACGAACAGCGGCGATGCGAGACTGGTGCCGCCCACCTGCTGATTGGCCTGACCGTTGATCACGATCAAGGCGCCGGAACCGGAAGCCGCGTCGAAGGCCACGTCGGGCACTTGGCGTTTCGTCACCGAGGAACCCAGCGCAGACGTCTGCCATGCAGGCGCGTTTTCGAACAAGCTGACGCCGCCGCCGGTAGCCCAAAGGCGTTCGTCCTGGCTGGCGTCATTGTTGATGTGGGCAAGTCCTTCGTTCCACACCGTCTCGCCCGCCCAGGTGGTGTTGCCGTTGGTGCTGAGCGTGGTGCCGCCTACCGCGACGACGTTCGGCGACGAGGCCGGTTCGCTCACGCTGTAGTGGGTCAGATCAATCTGCACGGTGCCGTTGGAGTTGGCGACATAGCCCGGTGCACCCGCGGTGGGATCGCTCGACCACTGATACACGCCAGCATCGCCCGAGGACACGGAGAACGTCTGGCCTTGCGCGACGGCCTGCGCGAACACTTTGTCGTCCGCTGCCTGTGTACCGGAATTGTTCGCGGCCGTTTCGTCTTCGCCCAGTGAAACGTTGATCACCTTGGCAAGGTTATCCGTCACGGCTTTGTTGTACGCCGCGGTAATGCCTGCATCGGTCAGCTGGCTGTCCTGCGCGTCGCCGTTGATCGCCGCGTAGAAGATCAGCTGCTTCACGCCGCCCGACATCGCCACGATGTCCTGGCTGTCCAGATCCCATTCCGACGGATCACCGTCGTTGGCGAGCGTGCCGGTGCCTGCGGCAACCGTCTTGGTGTTCACCGTTGCCATGCCGGCGCTGCCGGTGAAAGTGTTGAGGTCCTTGACCGTCTGGGTCATGTCGCCCCAGGTGATGATGCCGACCACGGTGTTGGATGCGCTGGGCGTGCTGCCCACGTCGTAGATCTGCGGGAAATCAGTGGGGTTGTGGCCAGTGACGCCTGCAGTCGCTTGCGTCTTGATCGCGTCGCCGGAGATGCGATGCGACATGACGTGCGGCTTGGCGTAATCCTGCAGGCCCAGCACGCCGTCCACGATGTTGCCGAGCGATTGCGGCACCGTCACGTCAGTGGCATTGGCGTAATGCGCCTTGCCCTTGAAGCTGAAGGTCTTCATGTTGGCGTTGAAAGCAGCGTTCGCATTCGCCGCGCTACCGTCCGCTGACACCAACAGATTGTTCGGCGCCACCTTGATGTTGCGGAAGCCGGACGCCTGCAGATGCGTGACCACCGCCTGCACCTGCGCATCGGTCGGCGCGTACTGCGCCTTGAACTGTGCTGGCGTCATGAAGTGATGGTAATTCGCGCTGCCGGGCTGATTCACGGAAGCGAGAAAACTCTGCAACTGATCGACGTTGCGCAGATTGAGGCTCACCTCGACGTGCAGCGGCTTGCTTTGTTCCAGCGGCGCGATCTGCGTGGCATCGATCGACGGATGCCCGGTCATTACCAGCGTGGATACCTTGGCGCTTGTGTTTTGAATACCTGCATGCGTGCGCGTCCCCACGCGCGTTTCGGCTGCGTGCGCCGAAACCGACAACAACGCCAGCGACAAAGCCGCCGGCAACAACAATGGACGAATCCCCAAAAGCCCGTAATGCTTCGACATGTATGTACTCCCTCGATTTTTTCAGGGCAAACGAAGCCGATGCGGCTCGCAAGCCCCATGCGTCAGTGATGGCCGCGCGTGCGGCACGTCGATTCACAGCGATGCCGGCGCGCTGAAAAAATTCCTTGCGGCTGCGTCCCCTCGATTCCCTCACGCAGTCCGCATTGCAGCGTCGCCGATCAATAAGACGCTGTTGTTGAGGACATCCCTACCTGATAGACATCAGGAAACGTTGTCGATTGCAACGCATGAAACGTCATAAGTGAATTGGAACGAGATAAATGTTGTCTCGTCACGTTGATGCAAGCCGCATCTTCACAGTCGTCATTCTTGCTTTCGCGCATGGCTGTGCGGGGAAAAATATGTTCAAGGTGGTATGCGCGCATGAGCCGGAAACAGCCCTCTCCCCCGCGTGCAGGGAAGAGGGCTGATCCGGCAAGCTGAAAATTTTCCCGGACAGCCGTGCGCTTTCGCGGAAATGAAGGCCGTCGAGATATTGCGTGCAATGAAGCGCGGTATCAGCGCGACAGCACGATCTGCTTGTCGCCAACACGCTTGGCGCGGATCGACCAGCCTTGCTGCAGCATCTGCAGGAAAGTTTGTTGATCGCTGGTACGGAAGACGCCGCTGACGCGGATGTTCTGCAGGGACGGGTCGCCGATTTCGACCTTGGTGACGCTATAGCGATTCATCTCGGTCAGCAGCTGCGGCAGGCTCCAGTCGTGCACGAACAACTTTCCTTCCGTCCAGCCTTGCGCTTGCTGAAGGTCGATGGCATGCAACGGCGTGATGTTGCCGCTTTGGTCGAAACTCAAACCCTCCCCACCGATCAACGACGCATCCTGTTCGCTGCCGTTCGCCGATTGCGTAGCGATGGCCAGTTTGCCCTTCAGCAACGCCACATCGGTGGCGCCATGGTCGAGGCTTACCTGAAACTCCGTGCCGACTGCCGTAACCGTGCCGCTGCCGGCATGCACCACGAACGGCCACGCATGATTGCCCTGTACCGAAAACTGCGCGCGACCGTGCAGAAGATCCACACGGCGTGTGCGCGAGCTGTAGCGAACCACCACTTCAGTATCCGTATCGAGCAACACCAACGAACCATCCGCGAGTTGTGCGGTGCGTTGCTGACCGGCCGTTGTCACGTAGGCGGTACCGACAGGATCGGCAGGCGCCGAAAACCAGCGGGGCAGGGCCATGGCGGCGACGAGAATCGCAAGTCCCGTTGCCAGTGCGGGAAACATCCAGCGTCGCGTTGCGTGCACGTCAGGTTCCCGACGCAAGGCGCGGTTCGCTGCGGCGAGGAGGGCCGGATCTTTCACCGCCTCCGCGCTGCGCTTCCAGAGCATTTCCAATTCGCGATAAGCCGCAGCATGCTGCGGGTCGGCATTGCGCCAGCGCTCGAACGCGGCGTGTTCCTCGGGCGGGCAGTCGGCATCGAGCAGGCGCGCAAACCATTGCGCGGCCTCGTCCTGCGAGCCGGCGTTCGCCCCCCTGTTCACGTTTTCCCTGTCCATGCCCATTACAACGTTTCCGAGGATGAATCGCCTACCTTGCGGCGCAATTGCGCGAGCGCCGTGGCCAGGTGTTTCTCGACCATCTTCACCGAGATGCCACAGCGCTCGGCGATCTGCGCATGGCTTAGGCCATGCACGCGCTTGAGCAGGTAAACCCGTTGGCATTTGGGCGGCAGTTCCAGGATGGCCCGGGTCAGGCGGGCCACTTGCTGATCGTAGAGCGCGCGCTGTTCCGGGTTGTGTTCGCCGGCAGCAATGTCCAGGCCGTCCAGCGCCACATGATCCTTGCTGTGATGGCTGAGCGCGACGCGGTACTGATCGTGCGCCACGTTCACCGCGATTCTGTATAGCAGCTGTTTCCAGGCTGACGGCGGCTCCGATTCGCGGTACCTGAGCAGCTTGGTCATGCTCTCTTGCGCGGCATCTTCCGCGTCCTGTTCCGAGGCCGTGCGCGCGCGCAAGAACTGCAGCAAGCCGCGAAACTGGCCGCTCAGAAACGCCTCGAAACGATGCGCATTGGCGCGTACGTCGATGGCCGGCATTTCCGGCAAAGGCCCCATCGATGCACTCTCCCGCTTGTCTTTCATCCCCGGCTTCACACCCAACCCCAAGAGCGTGGCCGAATGTGACGCAAAACTGGGTGGCATGCAAATGGGGCGGCAGGCGGGGACGCCCGCCGCAGGTTGGGGTTTGCATCCCACCCTGCGCAGCTGTGAACGTGCCTCACGCACACGCCGGATTCACGCACCAGGCTGGATTTTGTCACACAGATCGATGCAAGCTGAGTTCATTCCAAACGTGCGAGGCGTCCGTGACCGCGACGACAGAGCTTGAAAACCACGAAGTATTCGGCCTGGAAAGCGTGGCCGAAGGACGCGCGTCGGTCGTGCCCGAAACGGTTGCATCGCGCCTGCTCGCCATGGGATTGATTCAGAAGCTGGATGAAGAAGGGCGCCGGACGCTGCAACTCACGGCCAAAGGTTTGTCCTTGATCCGCTCCAGTGATCAGTAAAAGCCACTCAACTCAATATCACGATACCGCCGGGTAGCGCTGTGACCTTCGCGCCGTATGCGTCCTGGATCAGCGCCGCCGCCTCGGCGAGCTGGTTGAGCGAAAACCGCGCCTGCACTTTGCGTGTCGCCAAGGCGTCGTTGGCGAGAATGAGTTTGCCTGGACGATAGCGATTGATCTCGTGCACGACTTCAGCCAATGGCTGGCCGTCGAAAATCAGCTCGCGCCGCCGCCAGGCCATCGTGGCTTCGATATTTGCCGGCATGACGCGGCCGAACCTTCCGTCACCGTAATCGGCGCGTTGTGCCGTCTTGAGTACGGCGGTTTGCCCTTGATAACGCAAGGTGATCGCGCCATCCAAGCCTGTGACTTGCACGTCGGCGTCATAGCAGCGCACGTTGCATTTGCCCATCATGCCGACATCGATGCGGCCGCCGCCCGCAAACACACTTATTGATTTCGATGTTGCCGCAGTGGCTTTCACTTGGATTTCGCCATTGTGCAAATCGATGCCGGTGATCTGGCCATCGGATTTGCGCAGGTTGATCGTGGTTTGCGTATTCATCTGCACCACGATGCCTTGACCCAGATCCACCTCGCGCTGTTCACCCGTCGCGGTGCGGTAATCGGCCACCATGTCCGATAGCGACGGCCACAGTTGCAATGGCGGATGCACAACGACGAGCGCGGCGGATGCAGCAACGGCTGCGCCGAGAAAGGCGCGGCGGCTCATGCGTAAGGTATCGGCATTACGGCGGGATTTGGCCGCGGCGCGCACCCGTTCGTTCGCCATCCACGCATGCGCGGCGGGACCCAGGTTCTCCCACAGGCGGCGTGTTTCCGCAAACGCTTCCACGTGCGCGGCGCTTTGTCCGCACCAATGCTCGAAGGCGCGCGCATCCTGCGCCGTGGCGGAGCCCGACATCAGGTGCAGCAACCAATGCTGCGCCTCCTTGTGCAGCGCGGCACGGCGTTGGGCCATGTGATCGAGTATCGGCATACCTCTTAAGACTCTTTTCCGGCGCCAGGACCGAACCGCTGAATCACTTTGCGATCGAGACGCTTGCCACAATGTTCCAGCGCCTTCTTGAGTTCCTTGCCCACCATGCGCACGGAGATGCCGAAGCGGCGCGCAATGTCCTCTTGTGACACATCGTCGATGCGAGCTGCGATCACAATCGCGCGCTGCCGTTCGGTCAGCTCGCCAAGCGCCTGTTCCAATACGTGCATTTCCTGCTGCGCATGCGTCACCCTGGCCGGATCCAGCGTATCGGCACCGACGTTGAGCAAATCCTCCACCTCGCTGCCGGTGAGATAGCGGGCTTCGGCGTGGCGTTGATCGGAGGCGACATTGATCGCCATGCGAAACAGGTAACCTGCCGGATTGCTCGATACGCAAGCGCCGTCGCCCATGCGTTCGATGCGCAAGTAAGTTTCCTGCAAGGCGTCGTTGGCCAGTTCATCGGAGCCGAGGCGGCTCTTCAGGCGTCGCCGCAGTTCGTGGCGGCGTTCCATAAACAGGCGAAGCAACGGCAATGACGTAGTTTCCATCGCCGGGGCCTCAGTGCACGTACGGCGAAGCGGTGGCGCATGCCGAAGCGTCGTTTGCATGCCTGGGCAGCAACAGCAAGGTGATGGGCTGCGGCATGCCCGAAGGCGGCGAAGCAAGCACAAGCCCGTTCAGGGCATGCCTTATTTCATAATCGCGCTGGCTGTCGATCGGGGTTAGCGGCCTGATTCTTTCGATGCGGCCGGATGCGGCAATCCATATCTGCACGGCAAGCCGATATGTACCCGGGCGCGTATCGTCGAATTGGCACAGTGTGCTCTCAATGGGTTTCTGGATTTTTCCTGCGTACTGTTCGATCACGGCTTGGTTTTCCTCCACCCCAAGGCTTTCCGGTCTTTCACCCACCGTTCTGGCGACGGTTGCACCCGGCTCCGCGAGCTTCAACGTGAACGCCTGGTCGCTGGAATAGCTGGCGATCAGGCCGGTCCCTGCGAGCAGCTTCTGTAACGCGTCGGTCTTGTCGAAACTCCCATGCACGCCGGGGGAATGCTTTCCTTCAGCAAGCGTGTTGTCCACGAGCACCGCCTGCCCGGTGATCTCGCTATAGGTTCGTAATGCCGTCAGCAGCGATTGCGGCGATATGTCGAACGCAATGCTGTCATCGATGCGGAGGGGGCCGGGCCTGCCCGTCGTGGGCGAAGTCGCCTGGGACGGAGCGGAAGCCGATACCGCGGGAGATGCCAAAGGCAGCGTCAAACACAAAACCACGCATGCAAACCGTGGGAATACGCGATCAAGATTCGTTGTTACGAAAGCGCTGCACGTTGTACGGCCTCCTTGGACAAGTCATGAAGACTATGCCTGCAATGTGACAGTGAATCGCGCGAAAACGTTTTTATCCACTCGTTCTTCACGCGCATGAATAAAGCTCCTCGCTGCTTGCTCGACCTGCACAAGCTTCCTCACCGCTTCTTTCATAACGTGAAGGAAGCGCAGCACATCGCTGTCGTGTGTCCAGACACATGACACCTGCATGTCGAAAGTCCCTGTCTACGCCCGATCCATGAATTTTTCGTGACAAGGTTCAGTCCCGAACTGAGAACCCGGTCTATCCGAGCAGGGATGTCGTGGACAGGCACGGACGCCTTTCAGATTTTTCTTCACGCGTAACGCCTGGCGTTCGCGTGCGGGGACTTTTCGACTTGCACATGGACGGCCAAAAGCCGTCGCGACCGGGATGCGCATTGCGTGATCACGCTAAAGAGACATCGTCTGCAGGGAACGCGAGTGCCACATGGACGTGGCAGGGAGACGGAAAGCGTGCGTCCGTCGCGTGTTGCGGAGCCGACACGCTGCTGTCGTGATTCGGTTATCTGCAACGCGTTAGCTTCGTGGCATCGAAGGGATAGGTATCGACAGCCGTATCCCGATCCATCGGCGCAGGCACGAGGCGGCGAATGAACATGCGACAGGGAGGGGGCGTTCCAGTGCATCTGGCGCGTCCGTTGACGGCACTGATCGGCTTGGCGATAGCGTTTCCGCTTGCGGCACAAACGCAAGATCCACCTGCCCAGGCACCTTCGTCCACGCCTGCCAGTTTCCAGATCACCGAATATCTCGTCCGCGGCAATACGAAGTTGCAGCCCGACGACATTGAAAGCTCGGTCGACCCTTACCTGGGTCCCGGGCGCAGCATGAACGATGTGCATGCTGCGCGCGATGCGCTGCAAAAGCTGTATCAGTCCAAGGGCTATCAATCCGTGGTGGTGGAGATCCCGCCGCAACAAGTGAAGAACGGCGTGATCCTGCTGCAGGTGACGGAAAACAGCATCGGGCGCCTGCGCGTGGAAGGCGCGAAGTATCACTCGCCGCAGGAAATCCGCGATGCGGTGCCATCGTTGGCACAAGGTACGGTGCCAAACTTCAATCAGGTGCAGAAGGAACTCACCGACCTCAATAAACAATCGGGCCGGCAGGTTGTTCCGCTGCTGAGCCCGGGCAGCATGCCGCAGACGATGGACGTCACGCTCAAAGTCGACGACACCTATCCGTTGCACGGCAGTGTGGAAGTCAACAACGACCATAGCGCGTACACGCCGGATCTGCGCACCATTGCATCGGTTCGTTACGACAACCTGTGGCAATTGGGGCACACGATTTCGGCCACTTATATCGTGGCACCGCAGGATCGACACGCGACCGAAGTTTATGCGCTGTCGTACCTCGCGCCATTGAACACGGAATGGAGCCTGCTTGGCTCGGCCTACAAATCCAACAGCAATGCCAACACGCTCGGCGGCACGACGGTGCTGGGCAAGGGCAATGCGGTAAGCCTGCAGGCAACCAAACAACTGCCCGTGCTGGGCGGCGACTACACGCAGATGGTGTCGTTCGGCATCAGCCGCAAACATTTCGAGCAGAACATCCAGCTTGCTGGGCAGACGCTGCAAGCACCACTCACGTATTACCCGCTTTCGGCGTCGTACACCGGACAGCGTAGCGGCGAAAAATCCACGCTCGGCTTCACGTTTACCGGCAACTTCGGTTGGCGCGGTGTCGGCAGCAGCAACCAGGCGTTCGACAACCAACGCTACAACGCGCGCGACAATTTTGCGGATCTGCGTCTGGACCTCAATTACGCCCGCAGTTTTGCTGGCGACTTTGCCGTCGCAACGCGCGCCAGCGCACAGGCCAGCACCCAACCGTTGATTTCCAGCGAACAGTTCGCAGCCGGCGGCATGAGCAGCGTGCGCGGCTACCTGTCGGCGGAAGACACGGCGGATAACGGCGCGATCGCCTCGGTGGAGTTGCGTACGCCTTCCATTCACTCGTGGCTGGGCTCATTCGCCAACGACTGGCGCTTCCACATTTTCGTCGATAGCGCACGTCTGATGCTGATCGATCCACTGCCCGAACAGCGCGGGCGCTTCACCTTGCTCAGCACCGGCGTCGGCACGTCATTCACCGTTTTTCACTACTTGAACGGCGATCTCGAATACGCCTACCCATTACGGGATGGCGTGCAGACCAAGGCGCGCGACGGACATCTGCTTTTCAGCGTGAAAGCGGGACTTTAGGAGCCTGTTTAGGGTCTTGGCGTGGCCCGCGCCGGGACTGTTTGCCAGACGGGCAAGGAGGAACGAAGGCGTGTATGTCGATACACAACTGAGAGAGGACGCAGTCCGGCGGGCAAACAGCGCCGGCCCAAAGGGTTGCCACGGTGCGTCCGCCATGCGGCAGCGCGCGGCTTGGCTTGCCAGCCAGGCACGCGCTGCGCCGCGCACTACCACCTGGCGAACGCACCGTGACAACGCGGGCTACGCCAAGACCCTAAACAGGCTCCAGATCACTTCGGATAGAGGCTCAACCACCATGCGGTACTTCATTCTTCTATGCACATTGTGTTTGCTGCTGGCGCCTAGATTGAGCATGGCCGGCGAGGCCTCCTGGTGGAACGACGACTGGTCGTACCGCAAGCCGATCACGCTGGACACCACGCCCAAGGGCGGCAACCTCACGCAACCGGTCGGGCGCATGCCGCTGCTGATTCGCCTGCATCCGGGCAACTTCCAGTTCGATGGCATCGCCAAGAACGGCGCGGATCTTCGCTTCGTCGGTCCCGATGGCAAAACGCCGTTGAACTACCAGATCGAAAACTTCGATCCGGTGATGGGCGTGGCTCAGGTCTGGCTCGATGTGACAGATCTGCCCAGTAATGGTCAACAGACCATCTGGATGTATTACGGCAATAGCAAGGCGCCTGCGCTGAGCAGCGGTGCCGCCACGTTCGATGCGGATTACACGCTCGTGTATCACTTCGATGAGCAAAGCGGCCAGCCGCCGAAGGATGCGACGGCTTACGGTAACAATGCAGCGAGTGGCGCGCTGCGCACCGTGGAGGGTGGCGTTGCCGGCAATGCGGGACGCTTCGACGGTTCCACCGTCATCACGCTGCCGGCCAGTTCCTCGCTCGACATCAAGGAAGGCGGCAGCTTCAGCTTCAGCGCGTGGATCAAACTGGATGCACTGCCGACCACGGCCACGTTGCTTTATGGTCATCGCCAGGACGGCAAAGCACTGCTTATCGGTATCGACAACGGCGCGCCGTTCGTGGAAGTGGATGCCAGCGCACCGCAACGCACGAGTGCGGGTACCCCGCTGAAAGCGGGCCAGTGGACGCACCTGGCGGTGACGGCTGGCAATGGTCAGCTCGTGCTGTATGTGAATGGCCAGCCGTATGCAAATCTCGCAGCTACCTTGCCTGCCTTGAGCGGCACCGCGACGGTGGGTGGCGACGCAGCGAGTGCAGGCGCCACGCCGGTGCCGTTCGCCGCGTTCGTGGGACAGATGGACGAACTGCGCTTATCGCGCGTCGCGCGTCCCGTCACTGCGATCGTGGCCGACATGCTGACGCAAGGCGCGGAATCCAAGCTCACCACCTACGGCGAAGACGAAAAGAAATCGGGCTTCGGCTTCGGCTATTTCGGCATCATCGTCAAATCGGTCACGGTGGACGCATGGGTAGTGATCGCGCTGCTGGGGATCATGGCGATCATCTCGTGGCTGGTGATGTGGCAGCGCGGCAGCTACGTGTCGCAAGTGACGAATGCGAATGAACGCTTCCTGCATCGGTACCGCGAACTCGGCAGCAATCTGCTGGGCCTTGCCAATGCGCATGTTTCGCCGGCGACAAGGCAGGAGCTGGCCGGTTCGTCGCTCTATCGGTTGTACGAAACGGGCGCCAAGGAAGTGTGGCGCCGCCGCGATGAAGATGGCCGCCTGGTCATCGCTTCCGAATCCATCGAGGCGATTCGCGCCGTGATGGATTCCACCCTGGTGCGCGAAAACCAGGCGCTATCGCGGTCGATGGTGATGCTGACGATCGCCATTTCAGGCGGCCCGTTCCTCGGTCTGCTCGGCACCGTGGTCGGCGTGATGATCACCTTCGCTGCGATTGCCGCTGCAGGCGACGTGAACATCAACGCCATTGCGCCGGGCATTTCCGCTGCGCTGCTCGCGACCGTTGCCGGCTTGGGCGTCGCGATTCCCGCATTGTTTGGCTACAACTACCTGTTGACGCGCAACAAGGCGGTCACCGCGAACATGCAGGTGTTCGTCGACGAGTTCGTGACGCGTCTGGCCGAACTGCATCGCGCGACCGATCTCTCCACGGTGGAAAGCTGAGGAGAACGCCATGCAAGCCCAAGACGAAGACAAACCGTACGACGACATCAACATCACGCCGATGCTCGATCTGGCGTACGTGCTGCTGGTGATCTTCATCATCATGACCACCGCGGCGGTGCAGGGCATCAAGGTGAACCTGCCCAAGGCGAGTGCATCGGTAAGCCTGGCCAAACCGCAGACCAAGGCGATCACGGTTTCCGATTCGGGGCAGGTTTTTCTCGACGCTTTTCCGGTAACGATGGGTGAACTGGAGCAGCGGCTGCGCGAGCAGAAGGCGCTTACGCCCGACTTCCCGGTGATCGTGAAGGGCGATTCCAATGTGCAGTACGCCAAGGTGGTCGACGTACTGGACTTGCTGCGCCGTCTTGAACTTACGCAAGTCGGTCTGGTGACCGGCAAGCAAGCGAGCTGAGAACATGGCGATGTTCGAGCCCGCTTACCCAGAGCAGACAAGATGGCAGCGATGGCGCGGTCGCATCATCGCGTTCGCGCTGCTGCTTGCCGCGGCATGGCTGGTGTGGATGCTGGCGGGCCACGAAGTAGGCGTGCGCCGCTCGGCGCCGCGCATCGCCACCATCACACCCTTGCCGCCGCCGCCTCCGCCGCCGAAGGAAAAGCCGCCGGAGCCGAAGAAGGTGGAGGAAGTGAAACAGGAAGTACCGAAACCCGCGGAACCGGTGAAACCTGTGCAGGCGCCGAAGGCCCCCGATCTCGCCAAGCAAATTACCATCAATGGTCCTGCGCAGGCCGGCAACGATGCGTTCAACATCGGCGCCGGCGAAGGCGGCGGCATGGTGGGCAGCGGCGGCGGCACCGGTGCGGGCGGCTCCTCTTACGAGCAATACCTGAGCTACGCGCTGCAAGAAGCTGTTCAGCGCGATGACCGTACGCGCCGGCTGGTGTTCGAAGTGCGTGTGAATTTATGGCTGTCGCCCGATGGCGGCGTGACGCGTGTGCAGCTGATCAAACCCAGTGGGGTCGAGAAGACCGACAGCGCACTGCTCGAAGTATTGCGAGGCGTGCGCATCGATACGCCACCGCCGCCGAGCTTGAGCATGCCGGTGCGCGTGGCCATGCGCGGTTATCGACCTGGTTGAAGTTTTAAGAACTTATGGAGAATGTAATGAAGTCGCGAATCGCCGCAGTGCTTGGCTCCCTCCCCTGCGCGCAGGGGAGGGGTGGGGTGGGGTCAAGCACTCGCCTGGGACTTTCCAATTGGCGTCCTCGTAAAAGCATGCTGTGTCTTGCCGTGGGTCTACTGCTCGGCAGTCAAGCCATGGCTGCATACGCGCAAGACGCAACGCCTTCGACCAACGCCACCATCAACCTGATTCGCCTGATGGTGAAAAAAGGACTGATCACCCAAGGTGAAGCCGATGGCCTGATCAAGCAAGCCAACGACGAAGCCGTGCAAGCACGCCAAGCAACGGCCGCCACCAATCCACCAGCAGATGGCGCACAACCGGGCGACGTGCGCGCCGTCTACGTGCCGCAAAACGTGCGCAACGAGATTCGCGAGCAGGTGAAGCAGGAAGTGATCGCACAGGCCAAGTCCGAACATTGGGCCGAACCGAATGCGTTGCCGGAATGGCTGGACCGCATCAGCTGGTATGGGGATGTGCGTGTGCGTGATGAATCTTGGTACTACAGCCGCAAGAACGCGCCGGACTTCATCAATTACGCCGCGCTCAATCAGACCGGCCCGTACGACATCAACAGCATTACCCAGCACAATTTGCCGCCCATTCTCAATTCCACCCAAAACCGCCTGAACATGCTGCGCCTGCAAGCGCACATCGGTATCAAGGTGAAACTGGGAGATACCGTTACCGCGGGCGTGCGAATCGGTTCGGGTAACGACAACAATCCGGTGTCGACCACGCAGACACTTGGTGGTGGCCTGGTCAAAAAGAACCTTTGGCTGGATCAGGCATGGGTGCGCTGGCAGCCGAACCAATATTATTCGCTCACCGCCGGCCGCATGCCGTCGCCGTTCCTGCAGACCGATCTTATTTTCTCGCCCGAACTCAACTTCGATGGCGTAGTAGGTCATGGCGAATTTCCGTTCACCGATGACGTGAAGGGCTTTGTCACCGCAGGCGCGATTCCGATCCAGTACACCAGCAACAACGCGCCCACGCAGGCGTTCGGAGATGCTAAATACGCCGCTGGCGATAAGTGGATGTGGGCCACGCAGCTGGGCTTCACATGGAAGCTGGCTGAAGATGTGCAATGGAAAGCGGGATTGGCTTACTATTTTTTCAATCGCATGCAGGGCCAGCTTTCCGCGCCGTGTCAGCTCTACACCGGGATCAACTACTGCAGCACGGATAACACTGCGCCCGACTATATGCAGTGGGGCAATACAGTATTCCTGTTACGCGACATTCTTCCCGACACATCCTCACCCACCAATTACGCGCAACCGCAGTTCGTAGGCTTGGCCTACAACTATCACATCGCCGACCTGGTCAATAAGCTCGACTTCAAAGTGGGAGAAACGCCGATCGAGCTTCAAGCCGAATACGAGCGCAATATGGCTTATCACATGCGTCCGGCTTTCGACCGTTATCCGAATGGCTTAGGCGTGCCAGTAAATAACTACCAGGGCGGCAGCAACGGCAACAACGGCCCGTACAAGAGCGGCCCGGTGGGTTGGCTGCTACGCGGCATCATCGGTACGCCGCAGCCGATGGCATTGAACGAATGGAACATCGCGCTGGGCTACAAGTACCTGCAGCCCGATGCCATGCTCGACGGTCTCACCGACCAGAACTTCCACCTCGGCGGCACCAACGCCAAGGGCTTCATCCTCACCGCCGATTACGGTATTGCGCCGCGCACGTGGCTGTCCGCGCGTTACTTCGGCGCTAAGCAGGTGTACGGACCGCCGTTCACCATCGACGTAGTGCAGTTCGAAGTCAGCACGAAATTCTGAGGTGACCGATGAAACGCGCAGCGACCGCTATTTTGCTCTACCTCGCGCTTATCACCGGCCTGCATGCGCAGACGCTGGAGCAGCAGCTGCGCTCGCAACTTGCCGATGCGCGCAGCCAATTGCAGGATCTGCAAGGCCAGCAGGCGCAATGGCAAGCAGAAAAAACCAAGCTTGAACAGGAGCGCGATACGGCGCGCAAGGAGGCGGACGCGGCCAAGGCGGAATTGGGCAAGCATCATTCCGTTTCAACGCAGGACACAGCGGCCCTTGCCTCCGAACGGGCCGCGCGGGAGCAAGCCGAATCAGAAGTGCAGCGCCTGCAAAAAACGGTGGCCGATGCCAATGCCAACGAACATGCGCAGGAACAACACGGCAACGATCTCGCAGGACAGTTGCATGAAGCGCAAGCGCAGGTCACCACCTGTACCGCGAAGAACCAGCAGCTCTATCAGATCGGCAGCGAGATCCTGGATGCGTACAGCCATATGGGCATCGGCAGCGTGATCGCCAGCCGTCAGCCGTTCGCGGCCTCGGAGCGGGTGAAATTGGAGAATGCGGCTCAGGCTTATGGCGATCGCCTGTATGAGCAACGGTACGACTCGCGCGCCACGCCGGCCAAGAAGCCGTAAATGGCGGCGCTGTCGCGCCCTCCCCCGCAAGCAGGGGAGGGCGCCATATCCTGCATCGGGTTACTTGCTGCAATTGAGCTGCAATTGGCGTAGCTTGAAGCCCTTTCCACCCAGCCCAAGGATCTCATCATGCGCATTGATCGCACGCCGTTAGTTCTAGCCGCCCTCATTCTGGCCATCGTTCCAGGCACCGCTGCACTGGCCCAGTCGAGCGATACCAGCCCGCCGCTTGGCGGCCCGGTGGTGTCCGGCGTGTGCCTGCTGTCGCGCGAAGCGATCTTCGCCAATGCCAAGGTCGGCAAGGCCGCTTCCGCGCGCCTGAAACAACTCGCCGATCAGGCACAAAGCGAGATCGATGCGGAGCGCAAGCCGGTCGATGCCGATGTGCAGGCTTACCGCTCGCAAGCGGCTTCGCTTTCGGCAGATCAGCGCCAGACACGCGAACAGGCGTTGTCGCAACGCGTGCAGAAGGTGCAGACGGATCAAGCACAGCGCGCTCGCCAACTGGAGGCCACGCGCATCAAGGCGATGGGACAGATCGCGCAGTATGCACAGTCGGTGATTGCTGACACCTATCGCACCAAGAGCTGCGGCTTGCTGCTGGATCGCAACGCAGTGTTGGGCGGCAACATGGGCAACGATCTCACGCCGCTGGTGGTGCAAGGGTTGGACGCGAAGATCACCACGATTTCATTCAACCTGGAGCCCGCGCCTGCTAACACTGGCGCGTCGAGCGGTGCACAGCAGTAACGAGTCATGAAGTCATGCGCGCATTGCAATCATCAGTACGCTTGCTAGGCATAGGTTGCCTGGCATCTGCAGCCTTGATGGTGCAGGGGATTGCATGCGCGCAAACCACTTCATCCTCGTGTGTCGACGTCAGTGTGAATGATCGGCCGGCATTGTCGTATGCCTGCTTGAATCAACACCTGGCGTCGGCCGCCCATCCGGCGCAGGAACCGCAAGTTCAACTCGACGCGGTAGCGCACGCACCCGGGAATCGGCAAGTCGGGCAATTCAATTTCTCGGCGTTCAGCCATCAAATGGGCAACAACCTGGGCAAGTCCGTAACGCCGCAGCGTCCGCCGCCCGCGTTACCGCCACCGCTGTTCGGTGTACCCATCCACCCGTAGTTCGTAGGTCGGGTCAGTGCAGCGTAACCCGACCTACGGAACGTTTGGGTCGCGTGAAGACTCCGCGACATGCCCCATGAAATTTTGATGACACGGTTCAGTCCGTCATCGACGCAGCGGTCTACTCAGCGTAGGCCTAGCGAAAAAATGTTCAGGGGAAGCGCTTCGTGATCACACCGGTCGGTTCAGGCAAACGTTCCCGTTCCATGCGTGCATGGGTGGCCCGACATCCCCTGGCCTATGCCATTGCGTCTGTGCTGGCGATGGTTGCTTTGCCGGCACACGCCGGCGGTCCGCAAGCGCTGAGTTCGGCGTGGCTGACGCAGCAGGCAGCCAATCGTCCTGCTACGCAGGCCGCCGGGGGAAGTTCATCGGCTCTCTCCGGCATCGCTGCACAAACACCGCAGCAGTTGCTGCAACAGCAACAAGTGCAACAATCGCTCGCCCATCTCAGTCGCGCAGCACAAGCCGTCGCCGCGCAAATGTCTGCGCAAAAATCGGCGCAGCAAGCCGCACAGCAACAGACATCGCAGGTAGCGAATGGCCTTGCACCGGGTGGTCTGGTCGTCGCGCCAGGTATTTCCAGCAATCCAACGCTATGGCAGAACGCAAATCTGCCGACGCAAACCACGTCGAACGGACAGGCCACCGTTCAAGTAAGGCAGACGGCGCAAAAAGCGATTCTCACGTGGAGCAGTTTCAACGTCGGCCGTAATACCACGCTGTATTTCAATCAAAGCGGCGGCAACCAGACCAACGGCAGCAACAACAACTGGATTGCGCTCAATCGTGTGGTCGATCCCAGCCGCGTGCCGAGTCAGATCTTCGGGCAGATCAAGGCCGAAGGCACGGTGTATCTGCTCAATCACAACGGCATTCTGTTTGGTGCCGGCAGCCAGGTGAATACGCAGTCGTTGATGGCGAGTTCGCTGGATCTGCTCAGCAGCGATGTGAATGCGAGCAACACTGCCTTCCTCAGCGGCGGCATTGCTTCGGGCAACGCCAATTTGCCGTTCTTGGTCAACGGTGTGTTTACCGACGGCAAGAATCACGATGTGGTGGTGCAGAGCGGCGCCTCCATCAACGGTGGCACGCAAGGCTTCGTGCTGCTGGCTGCGCCCAATGTCTCCAATGCCGGCAGCATCGTTGACGATCAGGGGCAGGTGATCGTGGCGGCAGGCACGCAATTCAATAATGAAAGTTCGGGCACGACCACACAGCCACTGTCCGTGCTGAATGCGGGGGGAGATGGCACCGCCACCAACACCGGCGTGCTGCAATCGCGTCGCGGCCATGTGGAAATGGATGGCTATAACGTCAACCAGGACGGCGTCGCGCTGGCCTCCACCAGCATCAGTTATCCGGGCAGCATCGTGTTGAATGCCCAGGATCAGGGGACCGGCGGCAACACTTATCTGCGGGACGGCACGCTGGTACTCGGCCCCAACTCCGTCACCACTGTGCTGCCGGAAGAAGATGGCGCAACAACTACGTCCACCGCCGCGGCTACCACTGCATTCACCAGCAGCAGTCTCACCCTCAGCGGTGAAACGGTCACGTTCCAATCCGGTTCCCTGTTGGAAGCGCCCAACGCCAAACTCACCATCAATGCTGTGTTGGATAACGTTGGCGATTACACCAATCCGGTGGCTGGCCGCATCTATGTCGATAGCGGCGCGGTGATGGATGTTTCTGGCTTGGCCGATGTGGAGCTTCCCATGTCGGCGCTGCTGGTAACGATCCCGCGCATCGGCCAGAACGAACTGGCGAATTCGCCGTTGTTGCGCAACAGCTTCCTGTACCGGCAGAAGAATGTTGCGGTTGATAGCACCCAAAGCGGTGTTTTGCCCGATGGTCTCGCCTGGGTAGGTAGCCCCATTCTCAATGTTTCCGGTTATGTCGATAACGTGCCGCGCACCATCGATCAGATGATGACCAATGGCGGCAGCATCCATATCAATGGCACTCAGGTTGTCGTGCGCAGCGGTGCACAACTGAACCTTGGCGGCGGCTATATCGCCTACCAACCCGGTTGGATCACTACACCCAACCTGCAGGCTTCCAACGGACGCATCTACAACATTGCCGATGCCGATCCCAACCTCGCCTATGTCGGCTTTGCCGGCGATTACGAGGTGGTCGATAACCGCTGGGGTGTTACCACCAATTACAGCAATCCGCTCTTGGCCGGCAGCACACGCTGGGATAGCGGCTTTGCGGTGGGTGGTAATGCCGGCACGCTCAACATCGCTACGGGCCAGGCACTGGTGCTGGACGGCCAGATCAGCGCGCAGGCGTTTGCCGGCCGCAACCAGGTAACGCAGGGTACGCAGCCCCATGGAGGAACGCTGGATATCAGCGTGGCCGGGGCGCAGAACATAGCTGGTTTATCAATTTCGCCCAGCATCCTGTTGCAACAATCGGTAGCGCCACTGGAGCAACTCGATCCCAGCTTCCAGGGTGATACGCCTTGGTCAATCGCGCTAAGTGCCAACGATCCCACCGGCACCAATCCGTATGATCTGTCGCGCTGGGTGCCCGTCTCCGCGAATCTTGTGCAGCGAGGCGGTTTCGGCACGGTCAACGTGAGTTCTATCGTGCCGACCAATGGCGAGATTCTGGAGCAGGCTGGTACCGTGCTCAGCGTGCAGCCTGGCGGTTCAATCCAGCTGACGGCAAACGCCATTCATATCCTCGGTGAACTCAACGCGCCGTCCGGCGCGATCACCCTGACGGGATCGGGCGGCGGTTATTTCTCCGATCCGACCAGCCTTGCGGGGGTGATCGTTCCCGGCGACATCACCATCGGTAGCGGCGCCGTGCTGAGCACGCGCGGGCTGTGGGTCAACGATGCGGGCGCTTCGGCTGACCATTACATCGGCGATCGCTACATCAACGGCGGCACCATCAGCTTGATCAACGATCAGGCGGATATTGCCGTTGCTAGCGGCGGTGGAGCCACTCCCACCGATGAAACCGGCTCTATCGTGCTGCAATCCGGCAGCCTGCTGGATGTATCCAGTGGCGGCTATGTCAATCGCAATGGCCAGTTGCAATTGACTAATGGCGTGCCGGTTGGAAGTGGCGGAAGCATCAGTCTGATCGACTACGCGCATCAGGGCTTGTCTACATTCGACAACGGGAATTGGGCACCACCTTCCTCGCTCGGACAAGGCAAGCTGGTGCTGGATGGCAGCTTGCGTGCCTACGGCTTCAGCGGGGGCGGTGCACTCACCTTGCAAGCGGTTGATATCCAGATCGGCGGCAGTGCCAGCGATCTCGCAGTGAACAACGGGTTGTACCTCTCCCCCTCTTTCTTTGCGGGCCAGGGTTTCGACAACTACGCGCTTGCTTCAGTCACCGACGCCAATATCGCGTCCGGCGCGATGGTGCAGATCAGGCGGGATAATCTGATACCCAATGTAGCTGCCTTGTTGGCGGCGCCCACCGGCATTGACATCTATAGCCAGAGTTCGCTCGCCGATAGCGCTTACGTCGGCATTGGGCAATTGGCGCCCTATTTGCGCTACATCTCCCGTAATGCGAACGGTCTCGGCTTCTCGCTGAGCGCGGGCCAATATCTGCAGTGGCAGCAAAATCCCACCTCATTTTCGCATCTCCCAGTGCCTTATGCGGGCGTCACGGGCTCGGTAACGCTGGGCGCCGCTGCGGCGATTTCCGTTGATGCGGGAGGCACTGTCGCTCTGGCGGGCATCGGATCCACCATTGTGGACGGCATCATCGATGCACCCGGCGGCACCATCAACATCACCAATCCGCCAGTGCTCGGCAACACCGGTATCTTGACCACATCGAAGGTATGGCTAGGGTCGCAGGCGGAGCTAAACGTCGCGGGGGTGTCCCTGATCAATCCGTTGGCTGTCGCTGTGCCTGGAGACAACCAGGGCGTGGGTTTGGCCGCACGGTATACACCTCGCACTGGTCTGGTACTGAACGGAGGTAGCGTTAGTCTGACCTCCTCTGAAGGCTATGTGGTTACCGAGCAAGGCAGCGTAATCGATGCATCGGGTAGCTCCGATGTGTTCGACCTACCCAAAGCCAATGACGCCCTCAACGGTGCCGAAACCGGTTATGCGCCCGCCCCAGTATGGAGTGATGCCGGTTCCATCGTGCTTGGCACTGCTGCGGGCTTGTACGCGGATGGCAGCCTGCTCGCACATGCGGGCAGTTCCCAGGCGGAAGGCGGCCGCTTGCAGATCGTAAGCATGAGTGCAAACGACTACTTCGCTCCGAAATCCAACGCCCTTGTATTGCAACAATCGGGCTTGCTGCTACCAGGCTCGGGCTTGCAACAGAGCAGCACCGTTGCGCCGAGCGCAGCCAACGGCGTGCTGCATTTCGCCCTGGATCGCTTGAATGACTCGGGCATCGCCAATCTGGTCCTTGGTCCCGATGCTTTGGCCGGTGGTGGTGGCACCAATGGGAACAATTACACCATTGTGCCGATCGGCTTCGCCGGCAATATCAATCTTTCGCTGGGTAAAAGCTTCGCGGCGTATGCGCCTGCTTTCACCGCCTTGCCGGCCGGCAGCAAGGATCTATCCGGCGTCAGCACCACCGCATTCAATTCAAGCGACAGCACGGTGCAGATCAGCGCTCCCTATGTCGAGATCACCGGTGGTATCGGCACGACAGCGGCACAACCGGTAGCGGGCAGCGGAACGTTGAATATCCATGCCGATTTCTTGGACCTCGGCGGCTGGATCACTTTGCAGGGCTGGGCGAACACCCATCTCAGTTCCAGCAACGCCATCCGTTTCTACGAACCGGCGGACCTTGCATACGTCAACGGCAGCGTCTTTCCGGGAATGCTGTTCAGCACTGGCAATATCACTCTGCAGGCAACCGAGCTTTACCCGGTCACCAACTATTACTTCGCGATCGATGCCAATCCCTCGGCCCTGAAGAACGCGCAAGGCCAAGCGCTCAGCACCACGTTGACCATTCTGGGCAACGGTACTGCCGCTGCACCGCTGTCGGCGGGCGGTGGGTTGTTGCTGGATGCCGACAACATCGTGCAGGACGGCACCGTGTGGGTGCCGTCTGGCGATCTCGTCATCGGCGTGCAGAACCCCAGCACTGCGTTGACCACCTTCGGCCTTGCCAATCTCGGCCTGAATCTTGTCACCACGCAGAGCGTCACGCTCGGTGCCGGCAGCCTCACTTCGGTTTCGCTCAATGGCGAAACGGTGCCCTACGGCAGTACGACCGATGGGCTGCAGTGGAACTACGCTGGTGCTGGCGGTACTTACACCGTTTCTCCGTTGGCCGCGCCGCCGTCCAAGTCCATCACCATTGCCGGCAACGACGTGTCTTTGAACAGCGGTGCCACCATCGATATCAGCGGCGGCGGCACTTTGCAGGCGTCGGAATGGGTGCCTGGCACAGGTGGCAGCGTCAACGTGCTCACCCAATACGAAACCAGTTACGCCAACAGCACCACCGGCGCGCAGGTGCCGCAATATGCCGATGGGCGTGCCATCTACGCGATCCTGCCCGGCTATACCGCACCGGTCAGTGCGCAAGATGCGGCGATGGCCAGCGCCCAGGATGCCGGCGCCGGCCCGGCTGTGGGCCAATCGATTTATTTGTCCGGCATGGCTGGTTTGCCCGCCGGTTACTACACCTTGCTGCCCGCCGGCTACGCGACGTTGCCCGGTGCCTATCGCGTGGTGCAGAACACCAGCTCGCAGAACGTTGCGCTGGGACAGAACGCAGTGCTGCCCGATGGCACGCTCAGCGTCACGGGTTATTTCGCCAATGCGTTAGATGGCACACATCAATCCACCAACACCACCTTCCTGGTGCAGTCGGCATCGGTGTGGCAACAGTATTCGCAGTACAAGTTCACCAACGCAGACAGCTATTTCACCGTCCAAGCCGGCAGTAACGGCACGGTGGCGCCTTTGCTGCCCGCCGATGGCGGGCATCTGACGCTGAGTGCGACCCAGCAATTGCAACTAGGCGCCACGTTGGATAACGCACCTGCTAACCGAGGACGTCCCGGCCTGGTGGATATCGCGGCGCAGGCGATCCAGGTGGTGGATGCAAACTCCGCTCCGCTGGCTGGCTATCTGCAAATCTCCGCCGATCAGTTGACGAGCCTGGATGCGGGTAGCTTGCTGCTGGGCGGCAGCCGCCAGCTCACGAGCAAGGGTTACCAAATCACCAGCATTGCCGACAGCGTGGTGCTATCCAACGACAGCGCGAACCCGCTACAGGGGCAGGAGATCCTGCTGGTTGCCAACGGCAGCGGCGATCCCGGCGCACAAGGAATCGTGCTGCAGTCAGGCAGCTATCTCGCTGCCACCGGCAGCGGTACGCCCAATGCCACGCCATTATTGTTCGGCAGCAATGCGGTCAGCGGCGGGAGTGCCGCCGCCAGTGGGAATGGCGCGTTGCTGCGCGTTTCGCAAGATGGTCCCGCTCCGGTCAGTCGCTACGATGTGTCGGGTACTACCTTGGGCAACCTGACCGTCGATGCTGGCGCCACGGTACTGGGTGGCGGTTCGCTGACGATGGATACCACCGGTGCAACCAGCGTCGATTCGAACGCGGTATTCACCGCGCAGAACATCCAGGCCATCGCCAACCAAATCAGCTTCGTAGGCAACGGTGTGGCACCCGGCGCCAACACCGGCGGGCTGGTGATCGGCCCCGGCACCTTGAGTCTGTTCAACGATGCACGCCAAGTCACGTTGAGCAGCCGCGGCGCCATCGACTTCCTGGGTAATGTCAGCATCGATTTGCCGCAGACTCTGGATCTCAATGCCAATGCCTATGTTGGCGGTGGCGGCACCGTCAGCATCAAGGCAAACACCTTAGGTCTGGGTAATGCAGTCGGCACCAGCACCGCCACGGCAGCAGCGGGTACGGGCCAGTTGACGCTAAGCGCGAATGAACTGGATTTCACTACTGGCAGCAGCGTCATCCAAGGCTTTGCCAGCGTTACCGCCAACGCCAGCCAACGCATCACGGGTCAGGGCACCGGTGGCGTGGATTTCGGTGCAGCCAACATCAGCTTCACTACGCCGATCCTGCTAGCCGAAAGCGGCGGCAATACTGCGCTGACCACCACCGGAAGCTTTGCCATCGATCATGCCAGCGGCGCTGCGCTGAGCGACAACAATCTGGGCGGCACGCTGATGCTCAGCGGTGGCGCGCTCACCGTTGGTACGCAAGTAGATGCATTGGCCGGCAAGCTCAAACTCACCGCCACCAGCGGTGATCTCACTCTGATCAGCGGCGCCCATATCGATGCCGCCGGTGTCAACAAAACCTTCTACGACGTCACCGCCTACGCGGCGGGAGGCAATCTCGCACTTGTGTCGAATCAAGGCTCGGTACTCGTAGATTCCGGCGCAGTGGTGAATTTTGCCGGCGCGCCGTTAGGCGGCACGGCAGGCAGTCTCTCCATTGCCGCGGACAAGCTCGCCACGTTGGATGGCACCTTTGAAGGCGGCGCGGCCAGCGGTTACAAGGGCGGCTATTTCAGCGTAAGCAGCGGCGGTGCGCTGGATCTTGATCAACTCGCACAGCTGACTCACAACGCGGGCACGACTGGCGGTATCTCCATCACCAGCAATACCGGCAACCTGCGGCTTTCAGCAGGACAAAGCCTGGTGGCACAGGATGTGTATCTCACCGCCAACGCCAATGCAGGCGTGGTGGATATCGAGGGCATGGTCAACGTTTCCGGCAGCGCCGCTGGCGCCATTGAGCTCTTCGGCCGCAACGGTGTCACTGTCAACGGCAGCTTGCTGGCGACCAGCAGCGTGCCGGGACAATTTGGCGGCATCGTGCAAATCGGCACAGTGGGTACGCCCAATGGCACGCTCAACAGCACGTATGGTTACGAGAACGTGCAACCTGGCAGTGCCGGCAGCATCGTGATTGGGCCGAATGCCGTGATCGATGTCGCCGGCGGTTCCGCTAACGTGGGTGGCATGGTCAGCTTGCGTGCGCCGTTGCTGGCCAATGGCGATGTGCCGATTACCTTCGCCAACAACGCTTCGATCAACGGTGCCAACAAAGTCACCATCGTGCCGTATGCGGTGTGGAGCACGGATGACTCCCGCAGCAACCCCGCGCAACATTTCGATGGCGTGATCGATCCTGCCGGCTGGTATGGTTCCGGCGCCAATGGCGCGCCGCAACTGGTTGCGGGCACTTGGTACAACGAGGCGGGCGCCGTACTGGCTGCACCCGCCACGGACGGCACGCTGCAGACCTATCTCAGCAACGACTACTTCGTGCCGGATGCGGCCAACTCCGCACATCAGGATTTCTACGGCTATGTCGGCGGCAATGCCGGCAACCCGGGCACTTTGATGAGTTATGTAGAGCAACCGGGCTATAGCTTCGGGAGTCGCTATGCGGGTGTGGCCAATCTGCAGATCAGCCCAGGCATCGAGCTGATCAATCCGGATGCCGGCATCAACGGCGGCGACATTTCGGGGCTTACCCACTGGAATCTCGGCGCCGGCGTTACTGCGTCGAATGGCACGATCCAGTTGGCATATCGCTATGGCGCCAATCCGTCGGTCTCCGCTTCTGGCATCGCACCTACGTTGACCGTACTGGCCCTGCACAACGTCAATGTCGATGCGAGCATTACCGATGGTTTCTATCAACAGAACAATGGCGCATCGATTACGGCGCCCGTTTATCAGCCATCGGGTGGTGGCAGTTCGCTCTACACCACCGATTACAACTTGTATCTTGCCGCGATCGATTTTCTGCAAAACGGCAATCTGGAAGATTCGAACGGATACGGTCCCTATAACCTGTGGAACGGTGGAACGACTTATTTCTGGCAGCTATTGGGCGGCTTAGGTTCTCCTACCGATATAACCGGCCTCAGCAGTCCCAATTTCTATCAGCCGGTGATAGCCCCGCAGGCAGGACAATCCACGACGTACTACGAAAACTATCAGTCGTACATTCAGGCAGTGGGTGCAGGTCAACCTAATACCTGGTCGTATGCCTTCAACGAGGGCGACTGGACGGGTTTCCTTCCCTACAACCTGACGAATATACCTGCGCCGCAGATCACGTCGTATTCAAGTTACGCCGCTTATGCGCAGGCGTATCAACGATGGTTGACGGGTAATTTCAACAGCAGCAACGACGACGAAAGCCTCAATCTCTCCGATATCTCGCAGGTCCAGACGCCATCGCCTTTGTTGTCGCCTTTGCAATCGGAGGCGGGTAGCAATTACACGCAATATTCGACGGATTACAGCACCTACATCACGGGATTCAACGCTTACTACAACTACGTTGCCTTCAGTCTGGGCAACGCTGGCAATTACGTTAACGGTGGTTACGGTTCGCAGTTCTTCTATGCGCCTTTCGCACCGGTAAGCGGGGCGCCCGTGATACCGCAGGCGGCGAATAATTCGCCGTCCAACATGCCGAGCCTGGGCAATCCGGTTTCGCTGGCTTCGGCCACTTTGCTGGGCGGATCGAGCAGCAGCTACCAACTGGTGGCCGGCGCCAACTTCGCCAGCGCAAATCCGCTTGCCGTCGTGGCGAACAGCAGCACGGGCAATGTCAATCTCAACGGTCATTTCGCCGTGCAGTACACCGCCAACGGCGGCGATGGCAAAACGCTGGAATTTCCCACTGTGGTGCGCACCGGCACCGGCTCCATCGATATCGTGGCGGCAGGCGATATCGATTGGCAGGATTGGACTGCACCTGCCACGGTCTATACCGCAGGCGCGCCGGCGGTGGGCACTACGGCAGGCACCGGCGTCACGATAGCAACCCCTGCACCCGGTGAGGGTGCCGTGCCCGATGTGCTGGTTACTGGTTTGGTTAATCCTGCCAATGCGGGCAACGTCTTGCTCAGCGCTGGCGGCAATATCAGCGGCATCGAACAGGTCTACGACGCCACTGGCAACATCACTGGCACGCAAGGCGCGTTTATTGGCCAGTTCTGGTGGCCGTGGATGGAAACGGGCAACAGCGCTACCCGTTCCTCGATCAATTTCGCCAATTTCGATCAGGGCGTGATGAGCGCAGGTGGCAATGTTGCCGTCACCGCAGGCGGCAATATCAGCGATCTCTCGGTATCTCTGCCTACTACTTGGTATGCCAATGCTGCGGGTACTGCCATCACTACTGTCGGTGGCGGCAACCTAGTTGTAAGTGCGGGCGGCGACATTTTCAGCGGCAGCTATTTCGTTGCGAAGGGAGCAGGCAACCTTTCGGCCGGTGGTTTGATCGGCTCTGATTTCACTTACGTATTGCCGAATGGCAGCTATACCGCAAACGGCAATCCGATCGGCGGTCTTTCCGCGCCTGTTTCCACTTTGCTTGCCTTGCAGGATGCGCAATGGAGCGTTCAAGCCCGCGATGGAATAAATATCGCCGACATCCTTGATCCATCCTATGCCGCTCCCATTGGACTTAATGCCGATGAACAGAGCTACAGCGCCAGCTCTGCGGTCAACGCCAGCACTGCATCGGGTGATTTGACGCTGGGCAGCCTTGCTTGGGAAACCCAAGTGTTAGGAGTCGCTCTGGGAGGCAGCTACGACCTGGGCGTATTGCCATCGACGCTCGGGTTCACCGCACTAAACGACAACATCAACATCCTTACCTCGGGCGGACTGTATCCATCGGCCACAGGCAATCTGAGCCTGCTCGCTGGCGATTCGATCAATTTCGCGCAGCAGAACTATGATCTTGTTGGGACCGGAGGAAACGGTGCAAGTGGCTTCGGCCTGATTGATGCGAATGCCTCCGTATTACCGTCGCCATTGCAACCGCAAGGTTCCGATCCAGTTGACTACGGTATCGGCCTTTCGCCAAGCCACTATCTGGATACCGGAATCACTGGCGGCTTTATCGACAAGGTACTGCATCAGGCTGGACTGCATGATGCCGACGCCACGCCGGTACGGATCTACGCGTTTAACGGAAGCATCGTCAACGGTACCGTGGCGCCCAATGGTGTCTACATGGATGAGATGCTGATCCAGCCGGACAAGCCTGCGCTGATCCAGGCGGGTCAGGATATCGTCAATCTCTCGTTTGTCGGCCAACAAACCCATGATGCGGATCTCACCCGGATTGCGGCCGGTCACGACATCTACGACACGCGGGACAACCCCGCCGCATTGAATTTAATCCAGCCCAGCGGGTTGCATGATCAGCTGATACCTGTGATTGCGCTGAGCGGCGTAGGCACGCTGGCGGTTCAAGCGGGCCACAATATCGGTCCGCTTACCAGCCAGGCCGATCTGCTCAATGCAGGCTCCACTGGAGAAAATGTCCCGACGGGCATCGAAACGATTGGCAATTCGCTCAACCCGTATTTGCCTCATGATGGCGCCAGCGTCGATGTGCTGTTCGGCGTAGCGCCGGGCATCGATATCAGCAACTTCCTTACTCAATATTTGAGCAATCCTGGCGGTGCAAACGGCTTCGGCAGCCTGTTGCCGGATCTGGCCACTTTCATGGAGCAGCAACAGGACGGCCAGGTGGTCGACACCGGTTTCGCGCAGGATCAGCTCCATGTGGTGCTGACACCGCAACAGGCCGAAACGGCCTTCCAGCAATTGCCTTCCTACAAGCAAGCATTGTTCGCGCAGCAGGAGTTGTTCAAGTTGCTGGCGCAGGTCGGTGCGGATTACAACAATCCAAACAGTCCGTATTACAACCAATACGCGCGTGGCTATGCGGCGATCGAAAGCTTGTTCCCCGCCTCGCTGGGCTATACCAATAATGGCAGCGGGGCCGGCGGCATCAATGGCGAAGCGAAGACAATCGATACAGGCGACCTGGATATTCGCAGTTCCACCATTCAGACGCAGCAAGGCGGCAACATCAACATCCTGGGCCCGGGCGGTCAGGCTCTGATCGGCAGTGCCGAAGCGCCGCCGGTTATCGCCAACAACCAAGGCCAAATCGTCGCCGGCCCCAACAGCATGGGCGTGCTCACCTTGGAGCAGGGCAATGTGGATATCTTCACCGACCGCAGCCTGCTGCTCGCGCAAAGCCGTATCTTCACCGAGCAGGGCGGCAGCATGGTGATCTGGAGTTCCAACGGCGACATCAACGCAGGCCAAGGCGCTAAAACCGTGGCCGTGATACCGCCGCCTACGTATCTATGCGATCTGGATGCTTTCTGCTTGCTCGATGCGAAGGGTGAAGTGAGCGGTGCCGGTATCGCCACGTTGCAGACGATACCTGGTGCACCATCGGGCAACGTCTACCTGGTTGCGCCGCGTGGCACGGTGGACGCAGGCGATGCAGGCATCCGCGTATCCGGCAATCTGGTAGTAGCCGCTGCGCAAGTATTGAATGCCGACAACATCCAGGTGCAGGGGCAGAAGATCGGCGTGCCAGTGGCGCAATCGGTGAACGTCGGTGCGCTCACCAACGCAGCTGCTGCGGCTGGCGCCGTAAGCAAAGTGGCGCAGGACATGTCCAAGCAGCAACAGAACGATGCACTCGGCAAGCAACCGTCGATCATCTCGGTGCAGGTGCTCGGTTTCGGCGATGGAAGTACGAGCATCCAGCGCAGCGGCAGCGGTTACAACCCGAACAGCCCCGTGCAAATCCTGGGTGCCGGCGCTCTTAGCGATGCGCGCAAAAAATCATTGACCGAAGCCGAGCGCAGGCAGCTTAGCGAGTAATGACGTATCGATAACCGGCGCAGAGCTGGAAAACAACAAGGCCGGCGGAGTAGGCGCCGGCTTGAGACCCACAACATGAATCGAACATCTTCCTTGCGGAATCCGCCCCAGGGACCTGCCGGGGTTTTCCTTTATGCAGCTCGTGACAAGGGATTGAGGCGAATCACAGTGAATCAGGGTGCGCTCGTCGAAACACTGATCCAGCTTTCCAATTTTCGTCAGTACGCCATGGCCGAACCGTTATTAAAGGCCTGCACGCGCGAACAACTTCAGGCACTGCTTGAGGTGTCGGAACGCGCTTTCAGTAAACGGCTTACCTATTCATTGGAGAAACAGATCAAGCGTATTGGCGATTCAGCGGACAAAGTCAAAGGTGTCATGCTTGCCGAGCTGATGAAGATTTTGAACACGTGGTGCATGGAAGGACATCGCAGTGCCATTCGGAGCGTACTGATGGAACTGACATCGGGCGAAGTCACCGCGCTTGCGCGCATGTCAGAGCTGGACAGGGAGGTATATTCGATGTTGCACGAATATGGGCTGCCGTACGAATCATCGCCGTGCTAGCGCTTTTGAGACATTAAGGATGCTCTGATCTATTCCACGCAACACACCATGCGGGCCTTCTGGACGTCATGCCGGGTACGTGGAACAGATCAGAGCATCCTTAAGCGTCATGGGGAATGAGTCTTAGCCTGATGGCATGGCTTCAACCGAACAGGCATTGACGTACCGACAAGACCGCATGTTTGCCCATATAGCCTGCAAACTCAAGGTAGAAGAGCTGTGTACAGAATCCCCGCATCACTATAGAAAATAAAATGCACATAAGGCGTGAAAATCGTTGCGTAAAATATGGATGGACGTATGCAATGTGCGCCACTTCACGCGTAATTTCATGGTTGCAAAATATGACATTAAATATTATTTCAATGCGTCTATATTGTAATTTTATTGGCATATTCAACGACACCAATACTTAATTTTCCAGTCATTGCGCGAGCGTAAAAAGCTATGGCCTCCAATTCCGGAGGTATACGCGCTATGGGGAAAACTCATGAGTAACGGATTTAAGCTGAGCACCCGCACCAAGCTGATGGCCGGTGCGCTCGCGCTGGCTATCGCCGGACTGTCGCACGCAGGTACACAAGCAGGTGGTGGTGCAACGATGCCATCGATCGGCTACGTCGGCAGCAATGCCGCCTCGAATCTGCAAGTGTGGGGAACCTCCACGAGCAACCCCGCCGATCCCATCGCTACGGGTTCGCTGTTCGGTGTGTATCAGGCGCAGTCGGGCAACCCCAATGTCTCCTACTGCCTGACCGGCAGCGGCGCGGGTAAGAACGTCCTTGCTGGCGGCACCATCGGCGGTGTTGCGTTCAGCGTGCAGAATGCCTGTACGAAGAACAGCTCCGGTACTGTGACCGGCTTCGGTGCCGGTCTCACCGGCGTGAACCGCACGGATCTCACCCAGCCGAACTTTGCGGCTTCGGATTCGCCGCTGAGCGCCTCTGATCTCACCAACTACCAGGCGGGTCATGGCAGCACCGCATGGCCCACACAGTTCCCGGCCGTGGTGGGCGCAGTGGCAATCGCCTTCAACCTGAAGGACAACACGGGCGCCCAGGTGACTTCTTCGGAAGCGAACTTCACCGACGCGCAGATCTGCCAGATCCTTTCCCATACGGTTACCACCTGGGATCAGGTGTCCAGCGCGTTCACCTTGCCGGCAGGTCATTCGATTCCTGCCAATCCGATCAACGTGCAGTACCGCTCAGATGGCAGCGGCACCACCTTCAGCCTCTCCAACCATCTCGCCAATGTCTGCGGCACCATCAACAGCCACGTCTTTGAAACCAATCAAGCCTTCACCAGCGTGGTTGCCAATTTCGTGAGCCCGGTTCCCTCCAACTGGACCGGTTCCAGCGGCAATGCCTCTGTGGCCAACGCGGTTGCCAATACGGCCAACAGTGTTGGTTACGTGGAAACGGCCAATGCCTTGGCAACAAACCCCGGCCTGCAGTTCGGCAATGTCAATGGCAAGAGCCCGACCGCCAACTTTGGCAGCGCACTCACCATTACCAGCAGCGCGCTGGTCTACAACGAAGTAATCAGCGGCACCAACAACACGAACGGTACCGCAGCTCTCGTCGCCATCTCGAGCCCGCCCGCCACGCAGTGCATCGCGTTGGTGCCGCCGTCGAGCTATGCCGTGCCGGGCAGCAGAGGCGGCATTTTGCCGTCGACGAGCTATCCGATCGTCGGCGTTTCGTACCTCCTCGGTAACGCGCAAGGTAATTTGACGGCGGATCTGGCCAGCACACAGGGCCTGGTGAATGCTCCGTACAACTCCACCATCACGGGCAGCGTGACCACCATCGGCGGTACAACCGGTCTTGCGTTCCTGTCACTGGGCACCGGTGCTTTCAGCGCCACCGCGCCGGGCGCCTGCCTGCATTAAGTTCCACGTTTCACGCGGTAAGCAGAAAAAAGAGGGGATGCTTATGCATCCCCTTTTTAGAGGTGGAGCGGATGCAAACCCATCGTTGCGGTGTATGTGTGGATGGCGATGTCGGGGTTTGAACCCTGAAGTATTCCCACGTTTTTTCGACCTTCTGGCGAAACCGAAGTTTGCGTTAATGCTTTTTCAAGGCGAGCCATCACTCGCGAATAGCCACGGCCGATTGCGCAATTCCTCCAATAGCTCGCGCCCTTCTTCACTTCATACGCCGGGTGTGTGGTTTTCTCCAGGCGCGAAAATACGCCCGGCTTGCGCGACATTCCATGCTTTATGGCGTGCGTATATCGGTGAGCCCGGATGATGCGGTAAAGGTAGATCTTGCGTACAAAAAAACGGCCATCTCATGAGAGATGGCCGTCCGCTTTTGCTTCCGCGATGGAAACACCACCGAAGCAGATGACTAACTCACCATTCCGGCTGAGTTGCCACAGCAGCAGGAACGTTGCCGACGTTTACGGTGGCGATCACTTTGTTGTTGAGGGGATTGATTACGGAAACGGTATTGGAGTTGGTATTGGCCACATACACACGACCGCAATGGCTGACCGAAATGCCTTCGGGAGCAGTCCCCACCGGCACCGTGGCAATCAAGGTCTTGCTGTACGGCTCCAGCACCGAAACGGTGTTGTCGGTGAAGTTGGCCACATAGACCGGATCGCCGATCGGGCTGGTCGCTACGGCATTGGCGCCGTTGCCTGCAGCGAGCGTCTTGATGACCGCGTTGGTTTTCGCGTCGATGACGGAAACGTTGTTGGAGCCAAAGTTGGCCGCATACACAAAAGCACCAAAGGGATCGACCGTTACGCTAAACGGATTGGTTCCGACCGGCACCGTGGCGGTAACAGCACTAGTGGACGTGTTGATCACCGAGACGGTGCCGTCATTGGTATTGGCGACATACACATGCGCGCCATCGGGACTGATGGCTACGCTGTTGGGGCCGCTTCCCACCGGCACCGTGGCAATCACTGTGTCGTTGGCCGTGGCAATCACGGAAACGGTATTGGCATTGGAGTTGGCTACATAGACATCGGCACCATTGGGGCTGACCACGGCGGATACGGGGCTGCTTCCTACCGGCACCGTCGCGATCACGGCGTTGGTCGTCGTGTTGATCACGGAAACGTTGTTGGAACTGAAATTGGCCACATACACACTGTTGCCATCAGGACTGACCGCGATGCCCGCCGGATTGGTTCCCACGGAGATCGTGGTGCTGACGGCATTGGTGGCCGTGTTGATCACGGAGACCGTGTTGTCAACTTGATTGGCCACGTAAGCATTGTTGTTATTGGCGAAGGCGGGAAGCGTCACCGATGCCATCAGTAGAGGAAGCACGCAGCGGGCTGCGCCAACGAACCATTTGCGTCCTGTCAGGCGCGTCTTGCATTGATAAGTCGTCATGGAATACCTCGCGTAGAAGATCATGGGCGCCACGATGCGCCCGATGTGAAACCATCTCGTTGCGTCGGCATTCGAACTCTTGAAGGATGCTTCGCAGTACACCGGACCGGATGGTTTGATGCCCCTAACCACCTTGCCGTGCGTTCCCCATACGTTGACTGGAACGCGGAACATCCTATTGGCGCGCATGCCGGCGCTCACCTGTCCCACTTGTAATGCTTTAAACACGTTCATGTACCGATGCTTGCGAGCTTCGTCCTGTCGCAACTCGATACCGCATCAAGCATGCGCTCGGGGCATGAAGAGCATGTGACCCAAAAAAACCGGGGAAAACGCGATTTGTCACCTGTTTGTCATTGCACTGCGTGGTGTAGACGAAACGAATCACATATTGCAGTGCACGTCGTTCGATCCCGCTTGTTTCGGGTACAACCAAATCAAGAATTCCGTGCCTAAAACGCGGCTTTTGTCAGCAGACTGTAAATTTCACAGTCATGTACACGCACGGGAGCCTGCGCTGAGTGGGCGAGTCATTTCACTTGTTCCAAGCTGTTGCGATGACGGAGATGTGGCAAATCAAGGCCAATCGCGTTTTATAAGGTCATACGCCCTTCATGGCCCGAGCGCATGCTTGATGCGGTATCGGATTGCGACAGGGAGAGCGTATGAATAACGGGTTTGTTCTGCAGGAAGCAGAAAGGGAGGGGATGCAGCCCCTCCCTTCTTTTTTCCGTGCTTGGGGACCATTATTTTGCGATTAGCAACAGCAACGATTGCCCACACTGACCATAAGTGGCGCCGCCACCGCCAATCAACGTTTCATTACCCGGCGTGACAAAGGTATTGGCGCCATCGTTCCAGTTGCAGGTGTCGGTCACGCGATACCAGTTGGTGCCGGTGGGCGGCGGTGGAAGCGTGAAGGTGACGCTACCGGACCAGCCGTTGTAGGCGATGTACATGGAGTTGCTATCGCCGAACGACGAGCCGTTGACTGTATATGCGATGGCGTAGTTGCTGGTGTTGTTCCAGTACGTGCTATCGGCGACAGCGCCGCTGGGTTCGTACCAGACGACCTGGCTCGACGTGTACCACGTGGACGGACGCAGTGCCGGATGTGCTTTGCGGAAGGCGATGAGTCGTTGCGCGAAGTTGTAGAAGTTCGACTGATCGGTCGTCCAGCTGTAGTTGAGCCAGTTGGCGGTGGAGTCGAGGTTATAGGCGTTGTTGTTGCATTGGAGCGAGCGCATGTATTCGTCGCCGCCTTGCATCATCGGTGTGCCGGCCGACAACATGACGAAGGCCAGGCCGGTGCGTGTGGCGCGACGTTGATCTGCTGCTGTGCCAGTGCCTGCAGACATCCCTTGATCCCAACTGTAGTTGTTGGAGATGCCGCCATCGGACGGGCCATAGGGCCAGGCCTGGCTGTTGTTGGCGCCGTTGCAGGAATACACGTCCTTCAGCGTCATGCCATCGTGGATGTCGATGAAGTTGGTGGAATTCCATGGCGAGCGTCCGCTGGCCTGGAACAGATTTGACGAACCGGAGAAATCATTCGCATCCTGCGTGATGTGGATCGTCATATTGCCGAGTTCGTTCTGCGCTTCCCGCAAGCTGTCGCGGAACACGCCGTTCCACTCCGACCAGCCCTTCGGGAATCCGCCGAGCTGGTACTCGTTGCTGCCGCTTGCTGCCCACGGCTCGGCATACAAATCCAATCCGCTGCCACCGGCGGCCGGACGCACCGTGAATTCACTGAGGATGCGATTGACGGCAACGTTCGAATCCGCCGCATCGAAGTAGAAGCCACCGTTGGGGCAGTTCGGTGCACCTGATTTCGCAGCGCCATTGAGGCAGGCGTTACCGAGGATGGGACCTTCGTCGAAGCGGAAACCATCGACGCCCATGGTGTTGCTCCAATAGGCGAGCGAATCGATGATCAGGTTCTGCGCGACGGTGTTGTAAGTGTTGTAGTTCGCACCGGTGCCGGTGTTGTCGTAGAAGTATTGGTTGTCCGAGGTGAGTTCGTAATAGGTGGTGTTATCCAGGCCGCGCCATGAAAAGACCGTGGCGGTGGTGGGATCGGTGCTGCTCCAGCTGCCGCCTTCGGCGGTGTGGTTGTAGACCACGTCCATATAGACCTTGATGCCGGCGTTGTGGAACGCCTGCACCATCGCCTGGAATTCCGCGGTCGGGCCGCCCGGCGATTTGTTGTACGCGTAATGGCGATCGGGTGCGAAGTAGTCTTCGGTCATGTAGCCCCAGTAGTTCTGGTTGGCATCCGAATTGGGCACGACATCGTTCGCGTCGTTCTGCGTTTCCTGCATCGGCAAAAATTCAACCGCCGTCACGCCGAGGCTGGCGAGATAACTGGCCTTGAGTCCTGCGCCGTAATACGTGCCCTGGTATTGCGAGGCAATGCTGGAATCCTGCTTGGTAAAGCCGCGCAGGTTCACTTCGTAGATCACATCGTCTTTCTGCGCACGCGTAGGTTTGGTGCCGGTGCTTTGCGAGCTGGGTGCAAGCACAATGCCTTTGGGTGCATAGGTGCCGCTATCGATCAGGCGATATGCCACGCCAAACGACGAATCGACCGTCGCACCGGTCGCGAAGATATGGCTGTTCTGGTTGTTCGTGTTGAGCGGATCCTGGCTGATTTCCTGTGCATAGGGATCAAGCAGCAATTTATTCGGATTGAAGCGATTGCCGCTGCTGTCGACATCGGAAATAAAGCCCGCCGACGAACCCTTGGTCCAATTCGAGTTGTATGGCCAGTTCGGGCCCCATGCGCGATAACCGTAATACACCGGGCCCGTGATGCCGGCTCCTTGAATGGACGACACCGGCACGATGACCTGCCACACGCCGCCGCCTTGATTGGACATTTGATACGTGGCCGCTTCTTGTGCGCCATAACCGCTCGCATACAGATACAGCACGATGCGCGTGGCCTGTGAAGAATAGACACGGAAGGTGACCTGCGTTTTTTGCGCGTTATAACTTGCGCCAAGACTCATGCCGTTGATAGCGGCGTGAACCGGCATGGCGGGCATCGCTGCGAGGCTGGCGCAAGCCAACAAGGCAGCAAGAATCTTCGAACACTTCATACGGGTATGCCTCCTGCTTCGTGGTTGAACAGGCTTCTGGTGTTTTCCCTGAAGTGCATGCAGGCGTAACGATCTGCATGGACGCAACTTGCCGCACGCCGAATCGATCTCCCCATCGATTGCGTGTGATGAACGCTATGGTTGGCTATGCGTAGAGCTGGTGCGCTGGATGGTAGGAAGCATCGCGGTGCAGCAACCAGGGGATGCATACGTATTCATTGAAAGAACGTTGCGCGCTTTCACGCGATGCATACGTTACGGACAACCAAAAAAATCGCCGCGATGGAACCATCGCGGCGATCTGTTTGCATGAAACGATTAGCGTGCGGTTACCACGGTGCCGCCACCAACGAAATCGGTTCCCAGAACACCGGTGCCTTCGATCCGCGTGCATCGACCGAAGCCACGGCTTCTTGCGCATGCATCGCCGGTCCGGAGGAGCGCAGCACCGCCATCGCCACGGTCAGATTGCCGCGTAGCGTGGTGATGGTCTCGTGCGCGAGATCTTTCAGCGCAGGGTTGGTGGAGGTCGCTTTCATTGCCTCATAGGCCGAGACCATCCGGCAATGACTGCGTACAGCCGAGCTGGCAAACGTCCGGTCGAACGCTTGGCCGTTCAACGCCTGCATGCGGTCGATGGTGTCGGCTGCCGGCTGCGTGGGCTTGCTGCTGGTGAACTGCGCCAGCCGCGCATCGAGCGCCGTGCGCTCCTGAATGATCGTGTTGGCTAAGTCGATCACGCGTGGGTTGGAGGATTTGGCCAAGGCCATTTTTGCCATGGCAATCTGATTGGCGTTGTCCGTCATGGCGCGTACCAGGAAGGATTGTTCGTCGGGGCTTAGCGGCTGCGCGTTGGTATCAGCTGCTTGGGCCAGTCCCGCCGCCAGCATCAGCCACATCAGCACCAGCGAGGTGGGAACGAACCGGGAGAAACCTGCAACGCGCATAACGTATCGCCTTCAAGGAGAACCCATTGCCCCTTACGGCTTCAATGTGGACTGAAAGAAGTTCAAAGAGTGTTTAGAAATCGTCAGACAAATATACGAAAGCGTTAGCAAGCGAAGAATTTCTTCAGCAAGCTCAGCGTTGCGTCTTTATTCGTGCGCCGCGCTGCGATCGCGCATTAACAACTGCCAGGCGACGAACTCGGCGGCAATCACCACCAGGCAACTCACCGGCGGCCACCAAAGATAGGCGTCGCGCAGCAGCGCGAAGCAGGCAACCAATACCAAGATCATGCTAGTCGACAGCAACGCCCAGTTCCGGCCGATGCCCGGCAAGCCGTACAGCAGCAGCGGAAGCGCCAGCAATGCGGCGGACAATCCAAATTGGCGCAAGAAATCCAGCGGCGTCACGAGCAAACCGCGTTCAAGCGACTCAAGCACGTTCGCCTGGTACTCCACGCCGGGCATGGGCGATTCGGGCGTTTGCAGGATGTCGCCCAGGCCTTCGGCGGTAGCGCCGACGAGCACCCAGCGGTCCTTGAGCAGGTTCATCGGCACCCGGTCGTTGAGCACGTCAATGTACGAAAGCGTTCCGAACGTACCGTGCGGACCGGCGTAACGCAGCAGCACGTAGTTGTCGCGCATCCATAGATAAGGCGATGCGTCGTTGTGCGCGGGATCGTGCAGTCCGGGCAAGACGTTCGGCGCGCTATGGCTGAGCTGGAGCAGGGCAAGTGCCAGCGATGGCCAGTACGCGCTGCCCAATCCGGCTTTGAGATAAGCGCCGCGTACCCGTTCATCGTTGTCTTTGGCGACGTCCACCTGGCCGAGTGCCGCCACGCTCTGCGCGATGGTCTGCACCGGCAAGGCCTCCTGCAGTGGCCCACCCAGCGTGACGGCCTCGGCGAAGGTAGGCAGCACCACCTTGCCATTGCGGTGCATCGCATCGGCGACTTGCTGGTCGTTCTTCGGATCGTTGGACGGCGTGGACATGGTGACGTCCATGCCGATGCCGCGCACGCCGTCGGCGGTGAGACGATCGATCAGCTGCGCGTGGATGGAGCGCGGCCAGGGAAAGCGGCCGATCTCGTCCAGGCTTTTGGGATCGATCGCGACGATCACGACGTGATCGTCCGGCGTGTAGCGCCAATAGCGTGCGTGCAGGTCGTAGAGGGCGTTGTCGAGCGGCACGGTGATGCCGCTGACGATCAGCAGCACCAGCAGGCCGACACCGGCCATCCAGAGCATGCCGCGGACCAGCCAGGCGAAGGCAGCGGTGTTCATCGCGGGGTTACTCCCTCCCCTGCGACAGTACGGGAGGGTTGGGGTGGGGTAGTTTGGGCTTTAGCGCGGAACCAACAACTCAAGAACACGCTTTGTTGCGACATCTGGCTCGCACCACTCGCTTCGCTCGCACCCCACCCTAACCCTCCCCTGCAAGCAGGGGAGGGAACAGTTTTTCGCAAGCATGGATCATGGCGCGAAGTAACGTGCACGTTCTGCTCTACCTCACAGCAACAACCACAACACCAACCCACCGCCGCCGGCGATAGCACCAATGCGGCAAGCCAAACACCCCAACCGAATCTTCTGCACCGCACCCCACGGCCCGGCATAACCGTCGGTATCGATCGTCTGCACGCGCACATACCACGTGCCCGAACCCGGCTTCTTGACCTGCAGCAGCGGTTGATCCAGCGTCTGGTCGACCTGCGGATGCGCGAAATCCGGATGGCGATCCATCTGGATGTGATAACGCTGTCCTGAGGTGCCGGCCGGCCAGCCGAAGCTCACGTTGTTCTTCGACGAAGTGGGTTTGCCCACTTCCGGCGCGGGCGGTTGTGGCACCAGGTCGAATGGCAGCGGATCGGTGAACGGGCCGACCTTGCCGTTCTTGTCACGGCTGGCGATGCGCCAGTAATAGCGGCCATAAGGCAATGCATTTGGCGCACGCACGCTGTCGCCGCTGAGCTGCGATTCGTTCGCCAGCGGCTGTGCAAACTGTTCGTCGGCCGCGAGCTGCCACACGTACGAGCCGGCTTCCAGGCTTTCCGTCCAATGGAAGCGTGGGCGCGTATCGCGCACTTTGCTGCCGGGCAGCGGTTCCATCACCAGTGGCGGTTGTGGATGGCCGCTGATGTGCAGCGTGCATACACCGTCCTCGCCTTCGAGCTTTTGCGCGTCGATGCCGTGCACGCGCACGGCGTAATCGCCGTCTGGCACATCCGGCAGGGCGAGTTGCGTGGATGAGGTAACGTGATCGAGCAGCAAGGTTTCGAAGCGATCGTTCGCGGCCATCTGCACGCGATAGCCGGTAGCCCCATCGAGCGGCGCCCACGCCAACGCGTAGGGAAGTTTGCTGACGGGCTGCGCAGGACAATGCAGAGTCGGTGCGGACAACAGCGGTTGTGCCTGCGTGGGTTTGGAACCGTCAGCGACGGCAACGCCATGTTCCTTCGGCACCAACACATGCGCGCGATCGCCGGCCACATCCACGCGACCGGTCAGCACTTCGGTGCGCGACTGACCTTCGTCAGCGGCGACACGAAAATGCGTGCCGCGTACGCTGGAAATCGTCCCTGGCGTTTCCACGCTGAAGTGCGCGCCGACGCCGGTCATCGGCGTCACCGCATTGGTGACGCGGCCATGCTGCAAGCGCAGGCGCGTATCGACCATGCCGGTGCGGCCGTAGGCGCTCATCTGGTCCAGATCCAGCGTGCTGTTGGATTCCATCAGCAGGCGCGAACCGTCGGCGAATTGCAGGGTGAGGCTGGCGTTGGCTTCGGTGGTGAGGTGCGCGCCGATGCCGAGCGTCATGCCGGCCGTAACGTCTTCCAGTTGCGCCGTATTGGGCCGTTGCACGTGCGCGCCGCCCATCACCGCGACCACGGTTGCGTTCGCCGGCTCCAGGCGCAGCCATGCGATGGGTATGCGCAATGTCATGCCCGGCGGCAAGTGATAAGGATCGGCCACCTTGTTGTACGCCTGCAGCTTCTGCCAGGGTACGTCGGGTTTGAGGTAGCGGCCGGACAGATCCCAGATGTTGTCCTGCGGCCGGACGCGGTAGGTCCAGTCGGCGGCGGAAAGCATCGGTACGATCGAGCAAGCCAAGAGCAGTGCGGCCAACCGTGGCAGCAACCTGTTACGGGTGGGATACATCGTTCCCCCTGAGAACCAACAAGACGCCCCCCCTTCGTCACGGGCTAGCAAGCGGCAGGCGACCTTGAGTCCCGGGGTGCGTGACGATGCCAAGTGTTGGTGGGCATTGTGAGGGATGTGGGTGCTGTGCACCAGTTCCCTTGTTGGCACGCCTTCCTGGATGGCAAACCTGCCTCACCGTCATTCCGGCCTTTGCCGGAATGACGGTGAGGGGTAACGAGTTCTTTGGGAGGATGTAAATGCCTAGGCTTTCGGGAGAAGCGAGCTGTCTTCCCGATGCATCTGCCGCGCAAGTTCATTCAGGACGCTACGCAAATTTCCGAGATACCCCGGCAACTCCTGCAACGCCCGCCCAGCATCAGCCGCCATCAGCGCACGCCCGTCCGCAATCACGCGACCGTTCGTAAAAAGCTGCAGCGCGCCCAGCACGCGATGCAAAGTGCGCTGCGCCAGCGCGCCATCACCTTGCGCAATGGCCCGCTCGAGCTTGCTTAGATCTGCCTCGCTGGTCCGCAACATCGCCTGCAGCATCTCAGCACGCAGATCTTCCATGCCCGGTTCGGCGAAGACGTCTTCGAAAAAGACCGGTTCCGCAGGGGCGATCTCGACTGCTGCACGCGGCGCCCACACGCGCAGCTTGTCTTCCAGCGGACGCAACTGCACTGGCTTGCTCAGATAGTCGTCCATGCCTGCTTCGCGGCAGCGTTCGATCTCGCCATCCAGCGCATTGGCGGTCATCGCTATCACCGGCAGGCGCGTGCGTTTGGTTTGTGCTTCGTGCTGGCGCCACGCAGCAGCCAATTCGTAGCCGTTCATCAGCGGCATCTGGCAATCGGTGAGCAGGATGGCGTAGTCGCCTGCGCGCAGCGCGTCGAATGCAGCGCGGCCATCGCCGACGACATCGCACTCCCAACCCAGTAAACCGAGTTGGCGGCGGATCAAGGATTGACTGATGGGGTGATCTTCCGCGACGAGAATGCGGCCGCTGGGCGCGGCAACGGATTTGGGCACGGATGAAACAACGTCGCGCGAAGCCTGCTTCAGCGGTTGCAACGCCTGCACGCAAACGCGCGAGATCGCCTGCCATTTCAACGGATTGGCATGCAGCCAGATTCGGTCATCACGCTCGCGCGAGCCGCTGCTGCCGTTCGCGCTGGTGTCGACCAGAATCGCTTGCGCGGCAATCGCAGCGGCACTTTCCTGATCGCTCGCGTCGATAAACAACAGATTGGCCGCCGCCCCGCGCCGCATCGGTGCCGTGGGCGGAATCTGTTCCACCGTCAAACCCAGCGCAGAAAGATGTGCGGCCAAGGCATTGGCCATGCCGGTTGATGCGAGTCGTACGATCGCGTGCCGTCCGGCAAGCTCCGGCAGACGATCGATTGCGCGCTCGGCAATAGGCAAACGGAGTTCGAGCGTGACCTTGGTACCTTCGCCCAGCCGGCTGCTCAATTCGATGCTGCCGCCCATCAGTTGCACCAGATGCCGGCAGATCGCCAACCCCAGGCCGGTGCCGCCGTAGCGGCGCGTGGTCCACGATTCCGCCTGCGAGAAGGGCGTGAACAGCGTGGCCTGTTTGTCCGCGGCGATGCCGATGCCGGTGTCGGTCACGCTGATGCGCACGCGCTGCGCATGGCCGTCATCGCCGACCACGCGCAGACCGACGGACACGCTGCCGCGCTCGGTGAATTTCGCGGCGTTGTTGAGCAGGTTCAGCAGAATCTGCCGGATGCGCACGCTGTCGCCGACCAGCCTGCCGGCGAGCGTGGCATCCGCACCCACATCGACGGTCAAGCCTTTCTTGTGCACGGAGCCGGCCATCATGCCGACGACATTGTCGATCAGCGTGCGCAGGTCGAACGGTGCGTCATCCAGGCGCACGTTGCCGGCCTCGAGCTTGGAGAAATCCAGTACATCGTTGAGCACCTGCAACAACACGCCGGCGGAATCCTCCACCGCATGCACCAGTTCGCGTTGTTCCTGGTCCAGCGGTGTACGGCCGAGCAGTTCGAGCATGCCGATCACACCGTTCATGGGCGTGCGGATCTCGTGGCTCATGGTGGCGAGGAAATCCGCCTTCGCCTTGGAGGCCCGTTCGGCGGCGTCGCGTGCGGCGAGCAAGGTCTGGTTGTGCGCGTTGATGCTGGTGGTGTCGATGAAATAACCGATCCATTCCATCTTGCGATCGGGCAAGCGGCGCGTGCCCATCACCAGGTGAATCCAGCGCAAGCCCTCGGCGCCATATGCGCGAAAATCCAGCGTAACCGTGCCGCGGTGCCGCGTCGCACGCTGCAACAAACGACGCAGGGCCGGCGCATCTTCCGGATGGATGCGATCGTGGAACGGCCAATCGCGCAGCACGTCATCGCGTTCCAGCAGATCGTCCTGCGCCAGGCCGAACAGCGCGTGCAGATTGCCGGCGATGAAAGCCAGCCGCGGTTGGCGATCACGCCCGCGGCGCACGGCAAATACCACGACCGGAATGCGCTGGGTGATGTCGTGCAGACTTTGTTCGGTGGCGCGTGCGCTCAGTTCGACCTGTCGGTATTCGGTGATGTCCAGCAGCACGCCGATGCTGCCATTCGCGTTGCCGTCCGATGCGTGCGTGGGTGCTTCCAGGAACAAGCCGGTGCGTTGGCGGCCGTCGTGGCTGATGTAATCCAGTTCGCTCCGTTGCACCTTGTCTTCGCGCACGGCTTCCATGCCGATGTGATGCAAGTGCTGCGTGGGCGAGGTGCCGTCCGCGAGCGGCAGCCAGCGATGTTCCGTCAGTTCGAGGCTGGTATGTCCCACGGCTTGCGCAGGATCGATGCCTAGCCGCTGCAAGCTGGCGTTATTGAGCGCCCGATAGATGCCGGACGCGTCCTTGACCAGGATCGGAAAGGGCACGGCATCGAGTTGCGCCTGCGCCAAGGCCGCCTGTTGCTTCAGCGTCTGCCGCTGCATGAACACCATGCGCAGCACCGCCAGGGCGAGCAAGGCGGTAAGGCTGAGCAACGCGGCAAGCACCACCACGGCGATGGAAATGGGGCTGGCGTCGAACCAGCCGGAAGCCGCGTCGTTGATGAAAAGGGCAAGGGTCACGGCGGCGTAGTGGGCAAAATCGGTCCCTGGGAGCCGGCCTCGATGGCGGCTGTGGCGCCATGATGCCCCCATGACGTAAACCCGGCTAGCGGGGACTTACGTGTTCTTTGGTTAGAATCGGACACAGAGCGGCGGCATACGCCGCCAGTTTGGGAATCAGAGCATCCCTGGCTATGTCCCCGAGTGGTGAAATAACCCGGATCGTCATCGCTGACGACCATCCTGTCGTGATGCTTGGCATCCGCGCCCTGCTGAAAGAACACAGCAGCTTGCAGGTGGTGGCCGAGGCGAGCCATGGCCGTGAGCTGCTGGGCCTGCTGGCGGGCCAGCGGTGCGATCTGCTGATCACCGATTTTTCCATGCCTTACGAAGACGGCTCCGGCGACGGCTTGCCCCTATTGCGTCGCCTGCGGCGCGACCATCCGGGACTGCCCATCATCGTGCTCACCATGCTGCACAACGCGGCACTCACCCGCGGCATGCTGGCGGCCGGGGTTAACGGCCTGGTCGCCAAGGGCGCGATGACCAAGGAACTCCAATTCGCCATCGGTGCCGTACTCAACGGCCGGACATATATATGCGAGGCGATGCGCGAGCATGTCATCGACTGGTCGCCGTCGGCCGAGCCGGACGGCAACGCCGATCCGGCCACGCTGTCGCAGCGCGAGGTTGAAGTGGTGCGGCTGTATGCCAAGGGCCTGTCGGTGACCCAAATTGCCGAGCAGCTACATCGCAGCGTGAAGACCGTGAGCCAGCAAAAGAACGACGCGATGCGCAAGCTGGGCATTACCAGCAACACGCAGTTGTTCGAGTACGCGCGGACGTACGGATTGCTTTAACAGCGGGTCCCACAAGCTCGCCGCCATCTGCCCCGCCCCTGCGTGCAGTAGGCGAGGGGGACTTGCGCCTCGTATCGCTGAGACCTGGCACCCATCAGCCGCCAAGCGATGGGATGAGGCAGAGCGTCCCGGCCGCATTTTAGGAATCGTCCGATACAGCCAGCCCACCCCAAACCGCATCCTTTCGACCCATAAGGCAACGCCATCCACATGGCGTTCGAGATTTCCCGCACGCCCATGGATGAGCGGGTGTCGGCGAGTTTACGCCGGCGGCAGGCATGCATTACCCCCTGTGAGTTATGTCTGCCGGGATCTCTTGTTGGCGTAGGGCTCGTCGTTGTGGGGCCCGTCGTCGTAGGGCAGGGCGCGAGGTGTCGGCAATGTACATGGACATGCAAGGCGAGGTGCTCGACCGGCTGCACGCGGTGATTCATGCGCATCCGCAGTGGCAGTGGGAAATCGATGAACGCTGCCGTTTCACCAAAGTAGCCGAAGGTCTGCTCGAACTGATGGGCCGCGAGCGTGAAAGCGTGCTCGGCGAGCCGGTGAACGCTTTCATGACAGCGGCAGAAGCTGCGCGAGTCAGGCGCTTCTTCGCCTCCAGGCCGAAGGCATTTTCCTGTGCCATCAGTCGCCAACTGCACGCGAATGGCAGCACGGTGGCGCTCGAATCCGATGCGGTGGCACTCGAAGACGAAAACGGCGAGTTCTCCGGCTACCGTGGCGTCGCGCATGGCGTGATGGATCTTACGCACGTCGAAAATGTGTACCGCATGATGGCCATCTACAACACCGCGCCCAGCGCGTTGTGCCTGATTGGTCGCGACGGCCGCTACCTGGCAGCCAACGCCTCCTATGCCGCCATTCATGGCATGTCGGCGGATGCATTGGTAGGCCGGAAAGTGGCCGAGATGATGCCGGGTGCCGGCCAGGGCATCCGCCGTAGCCTCAAGCTGCTTGAGGCCGGCCAGGACGCGCCGGCGCAGGAAATCGAGCACCAAGGCAAGTTCTACCAGCTGCTGGCCAATCCCGTGCATAACCTGATGGGACAGGTGATCGGCATCACCGCAGCGCTCAACGACATCACCGACCGCAAGCAGGCCGAACAGAAACTTGCCGATATCAATCGCCAACTCGAGTACTACGCCAACAACGACCATCTCACCGGTTTGCCCAATCGCCGGAACCTGGACGAAGTACTGACAGACGAAGTGCGACGCGCGATGCGCAGCGAGCATCCGCTATCGGTGCTGATGATCGACGTGGATTTCTTCAAAAAGTACAACGATCACTACGGCCATCTGCGTGGCGACGAATGCCTGCGCAAAGTGGCAGCGGAGTTGAAGAAATCGCTGCATCGCTACTGCGACGTGGTGGGTCGTTACGGCGGAGAGGAATTCATTGCCGTGCTACCCGGCACCGATGCGATCGGTGCGCTGAAAGTCTCCGGCGCGATCATCCATGCGATCAATGCGCTCAACTTGCAGCATACGCAAAGCCGCTATGGCCGGGTTACGCTGAGCATCGGGGCGGCGAGCTTGGAGAAAATGCCGCACGTGCAAGGTGTCGAAGACATGTGCGATGCGATGCTGCAGACCGCCGATCGGGCGCTCTATGCGGCGAAGTTGTCCGGTCGCAACACGGTTTATGGTCTATCGACCGGCGAGCTGGATGAGATGGGGGGCGATTTGCAGGATTGAGCTCTGTTTCACTTAGCGGAGCACGAATTTCTTCGAAAGACTCAACAACATTTCACGCCATTCCGGCCTTCGCCGGAATGATGACAAGTATTGATGTCGATCTTCGCGAGGTTGTCCCTTCACCTCAACCCTCTCCCTCAAAAGGGAGAGGGTGTGTGAAGGATTACGGCGAATTCACCAACGTCGTAATCAGCCCTGCCTTCGGGCTGCCCCAGCCGGTCACCAAGTCAAAGCCCGTTACGGACGAATACGTGCCGTTCGAACCGCTGGTGATGTCGTGGAAGTCGGTGGCGTAGGTGCTGGTCAACGCACCGCCCGATTCGTTCTCCGGATACACCGTGGCGTTGAAGTTGCCGATGCGTGCTTTACCGCTGGCAACGCGCTGCTGGTTGATCAGCGCGACAAAACCCGCCCACATCGGCGCTGCAAAGCTGGTGCCGCCATAGGTATTGGCTGTGCACGTGGTTTGATCGGCGCATACGTAGAACGTGTAGTTCGCATTGGCCGATACATCCGGGCCATTGCGATAGGTGGTCGATCCCTTGTTGCTGGAATTGATCACGCCGCTGATCTTCTGCCATGAAGGAATGGCGATCTTGGCCGGCGAAATGCCGCCGCCGGAGCTTGACCATGCTGTCTCCGACGCCCACGGCCCGCCTGCGCTGCCGGTGGTGAGATCCGTGCCACCGACAGAAATGACATAGGCATCATCGGCAGGCCATGCGTAATTCCTTCTCGACCATGTTCCGCTGTCGCCAGAAGCAGCAAAGAAGGTCTGGCCTTGTGCGGCCATCTTTTCGAAGTAAGGATCGAGCGTCGACGGATCGGCCGGCGTCCAGCCCCATGAACAACCGATTTCCGTCGGCAACGGACTGTGTGTGGTCATTGCGCTGATGATGGCGGTGTCGGTAGAGCCGACATACATCGTCAAGCTGGCAAGGCCGGGTGCCATGCCGATCGCTTGCGTCATATCCAACGTTTGCTCGGTATCGTCGCATCCACTCGAATTCAAGCACGATGTACTGGTGCCATCGGTCGAAAGCAGCGTGATCGGCACGCTGTTGGTTTGATGGGCGTTGGTGAAATAGGTGGTCAAGTCAGCCAGGTCGGTACCGTAGTATTCAAGCAGGCCGAGGTTTTCGCCCGCGCCGGTCAATGCCGTGCCGCCATAATAGGCGGCGCGCATGTCGCTCCCAAGGAACGATGCCGAAGGGCCAGAACCCGTCGTTGCATGCGAGACGACAGCCTCCTCGCTGATGCCGTGCGCCGCGGCGTAGTCGCTCTTCTTTTCGTACAGAGGCTTGGGAATTGAATAATTATCCAAGCCCGATACATGCCAGAGCGGAATAGCCAACGAAGTGGTCGGTTCGCGATCGGGACTGTAGAACGAACGGTTCTCGGTCGGGTGCTTGTACGTGCGCATCTTCACGTTGAACGCTGCTTCCACAGCGGAAACCGGGCCGCTTACTTGAATGTCCATGCCATCGCGGCTGCCGCCCGTGACGGTGAATCCGTAGCGCTTCAGATACTGCACCACCGTGTCATAGTCGTTTTGCGTAGGGCCGAAGCGTGCAGTGAATGCCTGTGGTGTCAGAAAGTGGCGATAGTTCGCACTGGACGGATTGTTGACATCCGCCACGAAGGCATCCAAACCTGCCTTGTCGCGCAAAGGCAACACGACATCCAAGCTCATCATTTTGGTGGAAGCCAAACTGCTGACCTGCTGCACGGCATTGCTGCTCACTGCATCGCGCACATGATGCGTGTACACCTGCGCAGCATTGGCGGCTGCGCTTGCGCCCAATGCCATCGCAACGGCTAACGAAAGGCCATACGCTTTGCGCGTGAGGCCGGACAGTCCAAATGTCTTACGCGTTCCAATCGAATCTTGTCTAGTCATGGAGCTACTCCCAAGTAGTCGTGACAGTGAAAGAAAAGAATCGAGGACACTAGAAGCCGTACTGCTCCGTGTACTCCCCTCCCCAGGGGTGCCGATTGGCCGGCGGAGACTAGAGCGCGAATTGTGGTTTCCCGGTGAAAGAAGCAGGTTAATCACGCTGGATATCGCAGCTTTACATTGCGTCACACGATTTTGTGCCGGTAATCACATAGCGCTGAAAGTGATATCGATGCGCATAAATTCCTGCGACGCTAATTGGCACCATGCTGCTACGGGACGCGAATAAAAAAACGGAGGCAGGATTGCCTCCGTTTTTTTTGTCGCCTTGGTACGCGACGTTATGGCGAGTTAACGAGTGTGGTGATCAAGGCTGGCTTGGGACTTCCCCAGCCCGTCACCAGGTCATAACCGGTCACTGCCGAAAAACTCCCGGACTTGCCGCTGATGACGTCATGGAAATCCGTCGTGTAGGTGTTGGTCAACTTGCCGCCGGATTCGTTCTCCGGATAAATCGTCGCATTGAAGTTGCCGATGCGCTTCTTGGCAACGGCCACGCGTTGCTGGTTGATCAACGCCACAAAGCCTGCCCACATGGGGGCGGCGAAACTGGTGCCGCCGTATGCATTGGCGGTGCAGGTGGTTTGATCGGCACACACATAGAACGTGAAGTTCGCATTGGCCGACACGTCGGGGCCATTGCGATGCGTGGTCGATCCTCTGTTGGCGGAGTTGATCACACCGCTGATTTTCTGCCATGTGGGAATGGCGATGCCATCCGGCGAAACACCGCCGCCGCTATCCACCCAGGCTGTTTCCGATTTCCACGGACCGGCTGCGCGTGCGGTGGTGAGATCGGTGCCGCCGACTGAGATCACATATGCATCATCTGCCGGCCAGGCCTCGTTGCTGGCCGACCATGTCGAACTGTCACCGGACGCTGCGAAGAAAGTCTGGCCTTGCGCCGTCATTTTCTTGAAGTACGGATCCAGCGTTGCCGGATCGGCCGGCGTCCAGCCCCACGAGCAGCCGATCGTCGTCGGCAAAGGACTGTGCGTAGTCATCTTGCTGATCATGGCCGTGTCGCTGGAACCGATGTACATCACCAGACTCGCAAGGCCCGGCGCCATGCCGAGTGCCTGCGTCAGGTCGAGTGTTTGCTCGGTATCATCGCAACCTTGAGAGGCGAAGCAGGACGTGCTCGTGCCATCGGTCGAAAGCAGGGTGATCGGCACTTTGTTGGTTTGGCCCACGTTCTTGTAGTACTTGGTCAAGTCGGCGAGATCCGTACCGACAAATTCAAGCAACCCCAGATTCTGGCCTTTGCCGGTGAGCGCAGTACCACCGTAATAGGCCGCGCGCATATCGCTACCGAGGAACGAAGCGGAAGGACCCGAACCTGTCGTTGCATGCGACACCACCGTATCAGGACGGATGCCGTGTGCGGCGGCGTAATCGCTCTTCTTCACATACAAAGGTTTCGGAATCGAATAGTTATCCAGGCCTGACACATGCCAGAGCGGAATAGCCAACGAAGTGGTCGGTTCGCGATCCGGGCTGTAGAACGTGCGATTCTCGGTCGGATGCTTGTAGGTACGCATCTTCAGGTTGAACGCCGCTTCCACCGCGGAAACCGGGCCAATCACCTGGATATCCATGCCGTCACGGCTACCGCCCGTCACCTTGAAACCGTAGCGGGTGAGGTATTGCACCACCGTGTCATAGTCGTTCTGCGTTGGACCGAATCGTGCAGTGAATTCCTGCGGTGTGAGGTAATGCTGGTAGTTCGGATTAGCGGGATCGGTCACTTCCGCGACGAACGTGTCCAACCCCGCCTCGTCGCGCACTGGAAGCACAACATCGAGACTCATCAAGTTGCTTGCAGCCAAGCTGCTGACCTGCTGCGCAACATTGCTATGCACGACTTCGCGTACATGGTGGGTATAAACCTGCGTCGCATTGGCCGCAGCACTGGCACCGAAAGCCATTGCAATGGCCAGCGAAAGCCCGCCTATGCGCGTTGCGCTGAACATTCCCGTTGAACGTGTTCCGGTCGAATCCGTAGTCATCGGAAGCTACTCCCGTAAGTAGTCAGTGACAGATGAAGAATCGAGGAAACAACGATGCTCCCTCCCCAGCGGTGCCGAGTGGCCGCGGCAGCGTAGGGCGGATGTCGTCGTTTTCGGGTGAACTAAGCGGGCGTGTACGCCATGCTGCATTTCGCGAAAAATCCGCTGAATTTCGCACAAGAAGCGCAGAAATCATGCTAAAGGATGCGTGCGTTACTGAATTCACATCGGCTGTACGAAGCTGGCGGGAGAGTTTGCGCGCTTCGCCCCTCCGCTGTGCTTGCGCGGGGCAGCCTGGGGAGTTTCAGAGGATACGTGATCGTTTCGCTTCAAAGCGAAGGCGCGGTCATGCCTGTTGCGTCTCCCTTGTCTTTTAATCCCGTCGAGGAGTCCATGAGCCATGAAGTTATCGATCAAAGGATGTGTAACGAAAGCTGCCATGTGGATACTCGCTTTATCGGCATTGCCCGTTTCGCATATCGCGTGGGCTGCGAACCATGCGCAACACGAATCGCAGCTCACTACGGCAGGTCAGTTGAATCCAGGCATGCGTCCGCAAGGCGTTCCGGTCGATTATGTGGTGACGCCTAACGGTTATTTCGCTGCCTCCTGCGTACAGACGCTGCGCAACGGCGAGAGCGTGGAGCAGGATGGCAATATCCGCAAAGCCGATGGCAGCCTGCGCAAGATTGCTCGCTGCACGCAGCCGCACTACACCAAACATGGGTTGCGCATTGAGCCGGATGGCAGCGTCAGTAGCGGCGGGCAAGCGGTGCCACCACCCACTATCAATGGCTGGATCGAGAGTGCTGATTACTCCAGCTCGACGGCCATCGGCGAAATCGATGCAACCTGGGTGGTGCCTAGTGCGCCCTCTTCGTGGACCGGCCAAGTGGATTATTTCTTTCCCGGCGCCGAGCAATCCACGTCAAGTCCGCAATCCATCCTGCAGCCCGTGCTGGGATTCAACGGCTACGGCGACAATGCGTGGACAATTGCCAGTTGGAATTGTTGCGTAAGCGGCACGACGTATCACAGTTCGCCGGTCAACGTTTCGGCGGGCGACACCATCGTGGGGCAAACGTATTCCAATTGCGGCGCCTGGCCGGGTTGCCAAAGCTGGAACATCGTTACGTGGGATCAGACCAGCAATCAGTCGACGACGTTGACCACCAATCCCTACGACAACCTCTATTGGGTGTTTGCGGGTGTCCTGGAGGCTTACGGCATCGACGACTGCTCAAAATTACCTTCGAGCGGTGAGACGACCTTCTATAACGTTGCCGTTTACGACACCAACTACAACCCCGTCAGCAGTACACCTTGGGCCAACAACTACTGGTCGGGTTCGACGTCACCATCTTGCGGCTATAGGGTTTACAACAATGCTACGACGGCGTGGTTGTATTACTGATTTGCGCGCATCGCATTTACCTTTGCTGCGCGATATGCGGTTCCCTCCCCTGCGTGCAAGGGAAGGCTTAGGCGGGATGCCATTGCGTGAGTTCGCGCAGCGAAGCTGTCGGATTTTTCATGTGCGAGCTTTCTCTGATCAGTTCACTTGCCATGGCGTCATAGCGGGCCGTGTCGATCTGTTGATGACATGTTTTTGCGATGCTCACGGACAAGAAAGCTGTTTGCAACACTGCTGCTATGGTTGCTGGCAGTGGTAAGTGCCAGCGCTGCGGATACGGTGACTTATGTGTATACCGACCCGCAGGGCACGCCGCTGGCGGAGGCGGATGCGAAGGGGAATATCACGGCGACGTTTGATTACACGCCGTATGGGACGACTGCGTTGGGTACGTCACCTAATGGGCCTGGATATACAGGGCATGTAAATGACGTAGAGACAAACCTCGTTTACATGCAGGCGAGGTATTACGATCCGGTCACGGGACATTTTCTGAGTGTTGATCCAGTGCTGCCAGAAGCAGGGAATGTGTTCAACTTTAATCGCTTCGCATACGTAAACAACAATCCGATCAATCACATCGATCCCAATGGGAAATGCATTGAAGATGCTTGTATCGGCGAAGGGATACTTCTAGGCGAACTTGTGGAATGGGGGATTGCGGCGTATGAGGCTAGCGCGGCGACTACCGCAACTGCATCAGTTGCTACCGCAACGACGGTGACTGTCGCCGCCACTGGGACCGCCGCTGCTTGTGCTACAAACACCACGTGCACAACCCTTGCCGCGGCTACAGCAACTGCCGCTGCAAGCAAGGTAGTGCAGGAAATACATGTTACGTCCATGGTTCAGTTTGCGAAGGAGCACACAAAAAAATGCCAGGCCGAGTAGTAAAGGAAAACACGAAAAAGGCAACGCGCGAAGAAAACAGGATGCAGGCGGAGAAAAGGGTGACAAGAACCGACCGCAGCTCCCGCGTCAACGGCCCGACAACTGGAAGGGTCCGTGGCCTCCTAAATCCCCCCAGTAATTCGCAGTCAGTGGATAAGCGATATCAGAGCGCTCTAAGGATCATGAATCGTGGCGGCAGTGCAGATAAAGCATATCCCTTGCTAAAGGCTGCGGCGGAAAGTGGTGATGCAAGCTCCAAGTACGCGTTAGGTACTTGGTACTTGCACGGATTTTTCCTTAAAAAAAATATGCGAACCGCAATCAAGTTTCTACGGGAAGCTGCTGACGAAAATGTGGCCTTTGCTGCTTTTGATTTGGCTGTTTGTTACGAGAGGGGAGAGGGTGTCAAAAAGAATTTTGCTCAGGCCACAAAGTACTATCTAAGAGCGTTTTTGTTTGGAGACATTCAAGGTGCAAGCGCTGTTGAGCGGTTACTTTTTTGGAAAAAAGAAGCATTGGAGGGGCGAAAACTGTCACGCGAATTTGGTCGATTGCTTAGGGCGATGGGAAAGTGAGACCTGTCGTGTCATGAGTTTACATTGGTGGCATGTTGTGCAGTTCCCAAACTGCTGACTGAAATTGCCGGGCTAGAGACGTTACCTGCCCACAGCTGGCGTACGTGGTTGATATAGCGGCGCCTTTCTCACAAGACAGGCGCGGACGTAAATGTTGCGCTAATTCTTAATCCCATGCACACGCAGCACATCTGAAATATCCACTCGCCAGATATTGCGCGAACCATTGAGTGGACCGCTCAATCGTTGCTGCAGTGTGGTCGCGCTATCGCGTGTCTTAGGAAAATGCACGTCCTCCTGACGATTGCTGGATACGTACAGTTCGCCAAATGCCGGCCCTAGTGTCGGCGCGTTCTCCAGGCTCTTGGTGTTGACGTCACCGCCTAGATGCTCGGGTTTGCTCCAACTGCCGTCGGTTTGGCGAAAGGCGATGTAGATATCGGCGCTGCCGAGTGCATCGCCTTCGTTGCCCGCGAACAGCAGGAAACGGCCGCGGGGATCGATGCATGGGTCCATGCGGTTGTGTGAGATGTCGCCGAGTTCCACGCGTTGCGGCGTGGAATAGCCGTTGTCAGCGGGATGCACTACATAGATCTGATAGAAGTTGCCGGAGTCCGGACGGTGCGCGGAGAAGTAGATATCGCCATTGGCGGCGACGGATGGGTTGTAGAGCATGGCGCCGTCGTTGAGTGCGCCTTCCACGTGCACGGGTTCACCCCAGCTGCCATTCGTTTGGCGTTCGACATACCACAGGTTGGTGCCGGCGAAATGTTGGTCGCCCATTTCGGCTATCTGCGGTGCGTCGCCCGGATGCACGGGGCGGTTGGAAACGAAGTACAGGCGTTTGCCATCGGGTGCAAAAGCTGGTTCGGAGTCGTGCCATTGGCCGGAGAATGAAGCGATTTCCGGTGTTGACCAGCTTTTGCCGTGGCGATGCGAGACGAGAATGGTGTCATCCGTCTCGGCGAAGTCGGAGCGCATGAAGTACAGCGTTTGTCCGTCCGGTGATATCGCCGCGGTGGTTTCCTGCAGGCCGGTGGAAATCACGCCGGGGCCTAGTAGCTCCGCGGCGTTCGCCGACCAGGCAGCAGTCAGCGCGAATGCGATGCTCCATGCGAATGTTTGCAGCTTCATGGGTGCTTCCGTGATTGAAGGGTGGGGTCATCGTCGGGGTGGCAAGAAAGGTGCGCTGCGGTTTTGTGATGAATGGTTGCGTTGTTGTGGTGAGCGGTCGCTTGCGTGTGTGGTCGGATGGACAGGTTGGGGTTTGCATTACAACGGCACTTGCGTAAGCACATGGAGTTTGTTGCTTGCGACGATCGGCTCCCTCCCCTGCGTCAGTAGGGGAGGGTTGGGGTGGGGTTGCTTGAGCTTTAGCGAGCAACCAACAACTCCTGGATATGCTTTGTGGCGATGTCTAGCCTTCGCCGCTCGCTTCGCTCGCACCCCACACTAACCCTCCCCTACCGACGCAGGGGAGGGGACCGTTCCACGCGATGATCGAGATGTGTGCTTAAGCAAGCGCTAATTGGGCTTGCACCCTCAACCTACATACCCAATGCGTGACGCGCATGGGTACGGAAGCGACGGCTCAGATTTAAACGCGTCCCATTGTGCAGTACCACTTCAGCATTACCTTGGAACAAGGGATGGATTTCGCGAATGCGTTCCACATTGACCAGCGTGCTGCGATGAATGCGCAGAAAGCGTGATGGGTCCAGTGCGCCCAGCAGATGCCGCAGCGTTTCGCGATGCAAGTAGCTGGCGCCATCGACATGGATTTGCACGTAGTTGCCTTCCGCGCGAATCCAATCGATATCCTGGGTGGCGATCACGCGGATGCTTTCGCCGATGCGCACGCTGATGCGTTGTGCATAAGGCGAGCCAGGTGGTGCGATCGATGTTGCCGGCGACGCCACAGCATACGCATGCACGCCCAGCCAATGCTGCTTCACACGTAGCATCGCCTGATCGAAACGTGCCTGGTCGATCGGCTTGAGTACGTAATCCAACGCATTGGCGTCAAAAGCACGCAGTGCATGCTGGCCGTAGGCGGTGGCGAATATCACCATCGGCAGCGTATCGGGCTTCAGGCGGTGCAGCAGTTTGAAGCCGTCCATGCCGGGCATGCGGATATCCAGGAACAGCAGCGCCGGCTTCAGTGCGGCAACGGCTTGCAGCGCTTCTGCAGCATTGCCGCACTCGCCCACGATCTCGACATCCGGATGCGTAGCCAGCGCTTGACGCAGCGCCAGACGTGCCAGCACTTCATCGTCGACCAGCAGCGTGCGGATCGGTGGCGGATTCATGGGGTGGACTCCGTTACATATTCACGGAAGGGAAAACGTAGTTCCACACGCGTGCCGCCTTCTTTCTTGCGCGCGAGCGCCACGCTGGCGGCTTCGCCGAACAGTACCTGCAGGCGTGCGCGTGTATTGCCCAGCCCCAGTCCTTCGGAAACGCCGTCCGGCAATCCCAGTCCGTCGTCGTCCACGCGCAGATACAGCTCGCCGCCTTCGCGACGACTCACAATCTGCAACTGGCCCGGTTCGGGTTTGTCCAGCAGTCCGTGGCGCAAGGCATTTTCCACGAGTGGTTGCAGGATCATGCTGGGCACGGCGGCGTGCACGGTATCCGTCGCCACGTCGATATGCGTGCTCAAGCGATCTTGGAAGCGCACCTGTTGGATGTCCAGGTAGCAGCTCAGCAATTCCATTTCGCGCGATAGCGGTACTTCCAGCGCATGGCGTTCTTCCAAGGTCAAGCGCAGCAAATCACCAAGGCGCGCGATCATCAGGCGCGCCTGCATGGGATCGGCCAAGGCAAGCGCGGAAATGGCATTGAGCGTGTTGAACAAAAAGTGCGGTTGCAATTGCACGCGCAGCGTCCGCAGTTGTGATTGCGCCAACTGTGATGCCAGTTGAGCGTTGCGCAATTGTTCGTCGCGCAGACGGCGCTGCGAATCCAGCCCGCGCAGCACCACCAAGATCACCCAGTAGATCAACAACGCGAAATGATAGCTGTAGGCGAACTGCATGCGCAGAAATGCGCCGAGCGTCGTAACCGGCGCAAACCCGGGTCCGCAGATTGTCCAGTAGATCGACAGATGCGCCGTCATTTGCGCCAGAGTCAATCCCAGGCTGGCTGGTGCGTGCACCGCGGCAAAGTGGCGCCAGCTCTGGTTGGCCGTGCGTCGGCCAAGCCAGGCGATCAGCGGCACCGCCACCATCCACAAGTAGAAATCGACGAAGTTCCAAACCAGGGTGCGCGACCAGTTCGCTTCGCGGCCTTCGCTGATCGAGGACAGCCCCGAGCTGAGCGCGTACGACAACGCGATCAGGGTCCAGAATCCCCACATCAGAACCGGCATGGACAATCGTCGTGGCGTGGCGTGAGTGGACACTCCATCCTCATCGGTGACAGCGGCAAGCATGCTCCGGGGCAGTGTGGGCAGACGCGAGGGCGCGCGGAAGTGCCTCACGACCTAGATGCTCTGATCTATTCCACGCAGCCAGCGGAAAATCGTGGATACGCCGGTCTGCGCCGTTCGCCATGGAAAATCTCCACGCCAGGTTCGTCGGGTAGCCGTCAGCCGCCGCGCTGCAGAAGTAAAGTTGAACCCAACCTGGGCGCGGCGTTATGAATAGCTCCTGCTCTCTATAAACCTTCGAAAGGAAAGGCTGGTCGTGGCTTGGCGTTTTTGATCGCGTCCACCGCCGATGCAACACCGCCGATCGCGTCCTGCGAATCAAACACCGGCATGGCGATGTCGAACATGATCTGGTCGGCCGCCGCAATTCCACCGTTCGCCCATGCACGAAGCAAAAGCTTATGCGCCGCAAAGGCACGGGTCGGCCCTTTTGCAAGCTTGTCCACGAAGGCGCGCGACTGCGCAAGCAGGTCGTCGTCTGCAAAGACTCTGTTTACGACGCCGGCGCGCTCCATGGTTGCGGCAGGAACTTGTTCGGAGGTGAGCGCCCATTCCGATGCGCGCGCTCGTCCGGCCCGTTCTGCAACACGGTAGATGCCGCCAAGCAACGTCACGATGCCCAGCGTCTGTTCGGGATGGCCGAATCGCGCCGTATTCGACGCGAAGATGATGTCTGCGCGCAGAGCGAGCTCAAGGCCGCCTCCGAAACACAGACCTTGCACGGCCGCCACGACGGGCAGCGGCAGCTGCTCGAATCGATTGAACACCTCCATGTACCGCTCAAAGGTCGCCCGAAGCTCGGAGCGACTGCGCTCCGGCCACGGCAAGATGTCGCCGCCGAAGCTGAAGTCGGGGCCGGACGCACACAAAAGCACGGCCCTGCTGTCGCTGTTTGCGATGTGCGTGATGGCGGCGGAAAGCTCCTCGACCATTTGGTCGCCGATGCGATTCTGCGGAGCGTTATTGAGCGTGATGGTCGCCACGCGCTGCTCGATGGTGCAAGTTAGATGGGACATGACATGCATCCTGATGTTGTCGGTGTTGCCGATCACTGCGCCGGCACGGGGACGATGGCCGAAATGCGCCAGCCTTCTGCGGTACGGATTGCGAATTCGTTGACCAGGAATGCATAGGTGGTCCCTTCCTGGTCCGCGGCGCCGACGGTGATGCGCGTGGGTGCATAGATATGAGCGACATCAGGTCCGAGAGGCAGAATACGGATCGCGTCCTTCTCGGGTTCGAAACGCCATGTGCCGGCGAAGACGGTGCGGAAGTGGTCGACAACCGCCTCGCGTCCCCAAAAGCGATAGGCACGGGCTACGAAGTTCACCGGATCGGGTTGTCCTGGCGGAGTGTTGGCAAGAACGGACTCGATCGCCTCGATGTCATGGGCGGTTTCGCCCGCAGCTTGGCGTAGAAAAAGATCGCGGATCTCTTCGATGTCCGCAGCGCTGATTGTTTTCGCGTGGTGTTTGTCGATCACGATGGATGCTCCTGTCGATGGGATAACCGGTTGAGCTGTAACTGTTCTGATTAAGCGGGCGAGTTGCCGAGATGCTCACGGAACCATGCGGTCGCCGCGGCTTGCGCCAGAGCAAACTGGCTGAGATACGGATCGAAGTGGCCGCCGGGTACAAGCACGAGCCGCTTGGGTTCAAGCGCTCGCTCGTAAGCGGCAAGTGCGAGATCGGTGAGCGTCACTTTGTCGTCGCGGGCAACGACAAGGAGCAGGGGAGTCGGCGACACGCGGGAAATCCACGCGCCAGGTTCGTACATGCGTGCGGCTCGGGTTGAGCGAAGCGTGATTTCGTTTTCCCACAGTCCGGCTTGAATGGGTTGTAGGTAGAAGTCGATGGCGTCCTGCGAACGGTAGGCGGCCGAAATGCATGGGTCAGCACTCACTACTGCTTGCCGGCGAGGGGGAACGCCGCGCAGTTGCGCTCTTTCGTCCTCATCAAAGGCGCCTTCCAACGCCGGCAGTGCGTCCGGCGACACACGACGCTTGCCCTGTTCGTAACCGCTGATCGTCGGAACCTGGGCGACCACGCAGCGCAAGCGGCGGTCGGTGGCACCGAGAACGATCGCGTGGCCGCCGGCATAGCTCGTTCCCCATAGGCCGATGCGCGCCGGATCAACCTCCGGACGGGTTTCCAGATAGGAGATCGCACGGCGCCAATCCGCGATCTGCCGCCAGGGATCAATGTCACCGCGTGGCTCGCCGCCGCTCGTCCCGAAATGGCGGTGGTCGTGGACCAACACCACGAACCCCGCGGCGGCGAATGCCTCCGCGAAACACCCGAGGCCGTGCTCCTTCGTGCCGGCGAATCCGTGCGCCATGGTGATAGCCGGCCGGGGACCTGCGCTTTCCGGCAAGAAGAGGCGCGCGCCGAGCTCAATCCCACCGTCTGCCGGAATGCGGACATCCATCGTGCTGACCATAAAAACCTCCACCAATCCTGTATTTGCCTTGACGAGTGTCGCGGCCTGGAAAATAATATGACCAGTCGTCTTAAATTAATCAATTACAAAAATGAAAGCTGGATCGCCCGCCCGCCGAGGGCCAAAACCCAAACTGGATACCCGCGACAATCTCGTTCGCGCGGGCCTGAAGACGATCCACGCCGGTGGATTCGCGGCGACCGGGATTCAGGACATCGTGGATATCGCCGATGTACCCAAAGGCTCCTTCTACAACCACTTCGCCAGCAAGGAGGCGTTCGGCGCGGAAGTCATCGATATCTACTCCAGCCTCGGCCAGGAACGTCTGCGCACCTTCCTCTGTAATCCGAACATGCCGCCGCTAGCCCGGCTGGAAGCCTATTTCGACGACCGTATCGAAGCCTTCGCAGCGAATGCCTATGCCCGTGGCTGCCTGCTAGGCAATTTCAGCGCCGAAGCCGCCGATCACAGTGCACTGATAAGAGAACACTTGGTGATGCAATGGGATGCCTGGAGCGGGGTCTTCGAGAGTTGTATCGCCGAAGCGCAGCAGCAGGGAGAGATCGACGACCACGTGCCCGCGGCATTGTTGGCTCGATTCATGTTCAACAGTTGGGAGGGTGCACTCTTGCGCATGCGCGTCCAAAAGACCGGAGCCGCGCTCACTGAATTCAAGGACGTGATTTTCGGAATGCTCCTGGCGTCACGCCGAAGGTCATGAGCGTCTGTCCCGTGAAGCAAATTATGAGGTTCTGACCACCCGTGGACGGAACTCCATAGTCTGTACATCGCCGTCCTCGATACGGGCGAATAAAAAGCCCGCGAGGGGGAACCTGCGGGCTTTGGGTCATCCATCTTTACGTTGCTTAGCGAGGAGGGGAGGCCGGCTAAGCGGTGGGACTGATGTCTCACGACATGAAATAACTATACTCATTGGTATATTAATAAAGTGTAATTTGGTGCGAGTACCACCGGCCTCGGCTAGGAGCTCGATTGCCCGGGCAGTTTGGTTTGCGATCGAACACGATTATCGAGCTGGAGTGGGCTGTTAGCTAAGCAGGAACGTACGTCAATCTGATCATGTCCTCGCCGATTAAATCGCTGGCCACGAAGCGGAGCGATGGCCGGGAGCCCATGAAGAATGGCTTGCCACGGCCAAGCACGACGGGGCGAAAGTAGAGTTGATACTCATCAATGAGGCCAAGGTCCGTCAGGCTTCGCGCCAGGTCTGGTCCGGCGACGTCGATCTCCCCGGCGAGCTTGGCCTTCAGTTCCCGTATTACCGCCTCGATGTCATCGGCGACAAGGGTGGCATTTGGGCCGACTGACGTCAGCGAGCGCGACACAACCCATTTCGGTTTGCTCCGCCATGCCGCCGCAAACTCGCGATCGTCCGCGTCCCAATCCGGAAGGTCATCGTCCCAATAACGCATGATCTCGTACATGCGGCGGCCGTACAGCATGCCCGCCAGGCCCTGCACATGCTCCAAGAAATAACGAAAGGCCGACGGGGCAGGAGGTCCCAATTCCTGGTGGTCGACATAGCCATCCAGGGACTGCATCAATCCGAACACAAGCTTTGCCATGGGAAATCTCCCCTCGAAAGTCTTCAGGATGATGGCGGTGCGAGCGCCTTACTCACTAAAGATGACGGATGGCCAAACTGCAACTCGACAAGGCGCCCCAAGAAATTTTTCTTTCGTACTGAGCCATGGATTGACTCAAACGGCGATGGCTGACGCGGGCCAGAAAATGATCGGTGCCGGGCAGCTTGAGCGCCAGTAGACAACGCAAGGTAAGACATGCGCTGACCACGTGTGCGACGAAAGTGTTCGGGCAAAAAAAGCCCGGCGCAAGGCCGGGCTTTTTTCATATTGGCAAGGGTCCTTAGACCGCCTGCACTTGCTCTGCTTGCAGGCCCTTCTGGCCCTGGGTCACGGTGAAGGACACCTTTTGACCCTCGACCAGGCTCTTGAAGCCCGAAGACTGGATCGAGCGGAAGTGCACGAACAAATCGTCACCGCCTTTGTCTCGGCTGATGAAGCCGAAACCCTTTGCATCGTTGAACCACTTCACAGTACCGGTCTCTGACTGGGACATGTTTATTTCTCCTTGAAACGAATAAAGCCGCATAGCGGCGAAAAAGCTGGTCGCAAGGAGGAAGGGGGTACAACGGTGTAGTGAAACTGCGATCTACAGCATCGGGCCACAATTCATGGTGACCCTTGAAACTCAGCTTGCATACGATAGAGGTCATGGGCCCAAAGTGCAAACGACGAGAGAACCTCTTGTTCAGAATGCGTCGCTCGTTTTCTGGTCTATCTTCTACCGTGTAAGCCCACTGCAAGCTAAGTAAAAAATTTCGAGTTGTTCCCACGGCACCGGAGTTCCGGGCATATATGGGGCATTCGTCCCCCTGCCATTACGCGCGGCCGACGATGACAAGCATAAATAAATCATGCGCTTAAGCTGCGCGCGTACCGCCGGAGAGCGGTGGTACGCGACAGGGTTGGGTAACTCTTGGTGGTCGGCGACACGTTTACGCAACTGCTCTGCAGGCGGGCTATGCCTGGCTTGCGCGGCCTGTATGTGCGAGCACAGCGGTTTGACGTTGTAACGCCGTTGCGCACGGCCAGCAGGCACAGTGATCCAGCTCGCCGCGAGACAGTAGCTGCACGGACGAATTTATCGTATGATGTGCATCATGCGAAACACAGCTACCAATACCCGCGCCGCCGCCAAGGACGCCACCCATGAGCGCATCTTATCCGTAGCCGCGCGGGCCATCCGTCGCAGCGGGTACGCCGGCACGGGCGTTGCGGACATCATGAAGGAAGCCGGCTTGACGCACGGTGCCTTCTATTCCCACTTTGCGTCGCGCGAGGCCATGTTGGCCGAAGCGGCGGGCGCGGCATGTGCGGAGTCGGCTGCCGGCGCAGCCGAACTTGCGGCAGGCACGCCGCCCGACATGGCGCTTGAAGCGATGCTTGCCGCGTACCTCTCCAAAGAGCATGTCGAGCAACTGGAAGTGGGCTGCCCCTTGGCCGCCCTAGGTTCCGAGACATCTCGACAGGCGCCCGAAGTGCGTCGCGTAGTGACGCGTCATATCAAGGCGACAGTCGATCTCCTCGCGCGCCAGTCGCCAGACTGGGGGCACCAGAGCGCACACGAGAGGGCGCTCGTAACGCTTTCCACCCTCGTGGGGGCAGTGGTGCTGGCTCGCGCGGTCGATGAACCCGGTCTTTCGGACAGCCTGCGTGAAGCGGCACTCAAGCATCTGACCTCGATCGGAGACTGAGCCTTGGATACCCACGACCCTGTCGTTCGCCATTACATATTATGATCATCATGCGAAATTGGTTGGAAGAGCCTCTTGAGTACCGCGGTGTGTCGCTGGGCCCTTGCTACCAGCGACCTTCCCAATCGCAACAACCCGACGGAGAAGCGCCATGAACACGAACAGCCAGGGCAACAAGATCGCCCTCGTGACAGGTGCCTCATCGGGCATTGGGCAAGCCACCGCGGAGCTGCTGACAAGCGCGGGCTACACGGTTTACGGCACGAGTCGACGCAGCGGCGGTGCGAGCAAGCGATCATTCGAGATGCTGACCCTGGACGTGACCAGCGATGCATCCGTCACCGATGCTGTCACGCGGTTGATGCAGCGGGAGGGGCGTATCGACCTCCTCATTAACAACGCCGGCTTCGGGGTGGCTCCTGCCGGGGCAGAGGAAAGTTCGATCGAGCAGGCCCAATCCATTTTCGACACCAACTTCTTCGGGATCGTACGAATGACTCGCGCCGTCCTTCCGCACATGCGCAAGCAGGGCGCCGGACGGATCATCAATATCGGCTCGGTGCTTGGTCTGTTGCCCATGCCATACGGTGCGCTCTACGCCGCGACGAAGCACGCGATCGAGGGCTATTCCGAGTCGCTCGACCATGAGCTGCGTACAAGGGGCATCCGGGTCTCGGTCATAGAGCCCGCTTACACGAATACGCCGTTCGACGCGAACTTCCTGCAGCCCGACGCCGAGCTTGATGCATATCGCGAGGCGCGCACCGCCGTCAGCCAGCGCGTGAAGGAAGTGATGACTGCTGCAGAACAACCGCGCGTCGTGGCGGAGGTCATACTGAAGGCCGCCAGTGCGGCTCGCCCGCGGCTTCGCTACACGGCCGGCGGGCTCGCCGGCCGGCTGGCATGGCTGCGGAGATTTGCGCCGACCGGACTGGTGGACGCAGGGATTCGAAAGGATTTGCGGCTCGATGCAGTGCCGGGGGTAAAGCCATGAAGGCCTTCGTCGTCGATCGCTATCAGAAGCAAGCCGCCCTGCGTTTGGCGGACATGCCAACCCCGGAACTGCATGAAGACGAGGTCCTGGTCGAGGTACACGCCGCCGGCGTGAACCTGCTGGACGCCAAGATCAGGAGCGGCGAGTTCAAGCTCATCTTGCCCTATCGCCTGCCTCTCATCCTCGGTCACGACGTGGCAGGCGTCGTCGTCAAGGTCGGCACGCGCGTGCGACAGTTCAAGCTGGGTGATGAGGTCTATGCGCGGGCGGATGATTTTCGGATCGGCACATTCGCTGAATTCATCCCGGTCAAGGAGACATCGCTCGCACTCAAGCCCAAGGGCCTGTCGATGGAAGAAGCCGCTTCCATTCCGCTGGTGGGGTTGACGGCATGGCAGGCGCTCGTCGAGAAGGCTGGCCTGAAGAAGGGCCAGAAGGTCTTCATCCAGGCCGGCTCGGGCGGCGTAGGCACCTTCGCCATCCAATTGGCCAAGCACCTGGGCGCCACCGTCGCTGCAACGACAGGCACGACTAATGTCGTGCTCGTCAAGCGCCTGGGCGCAGACGTCGTCATCGACTACAAGACGCAGGACTTCGAGGATGTCCTTCGCGACCACGACGTGGTGCTGAACAGCCAGGATGGCAAGACACTCGAAAAGTCGCTTCGCATCCTCAAGCGTGGCGGCAAGCTCATCTCCATCTCCGGGCCGCCCGATCCCCAGTTCGGACGTGAGGTCGCGGCCCCCGGGTTCGTGAGACTGGTGATGCGGCTGCTGAGCTCGAGCGTGAGGCGGAAGGCGAAGCAATCGGGCGTGGGCTACTCATTCCTTTTCATGAAGGCGAGTGGAAGCCAATTGCGCGAGATCACCCGGCTCATCGATGCCGGGGTCATCCATCCCGTCATCGATCGCGTGTTTCCGTTTGCGTCGACCAACGAGGCCCTCGCCTACGTCGAGGCCGGGCGCGCGAAGGGAAAGGTCGTCGTCAAGCAGAAATGAGGCTTCTTATCCCAGAGGGGCGCAAGACATCCGAGTCTCTTTCAACCACATGCGATTAAGCCGTGGCCCACGCACACTCAAATGCTTTGCCACCCTGCACTTGCTCGCGGCGTGCATGGCACAGGCTTAACTCCTTTAGCTGCGCCCCCGTGAGAGCCAGCTTGGTGCCATCAGCAGACTTGCATGCATGAGAGGCTCCGGCCCAAAAAAAGATGGCTTTGCCTTCCTTCATTTGATCAAGCAGGTGAGGCGGAAGATCCAGCTTTGACATCATGGGAAGGTTTCGCCTAGTGCTGCAAATATGCGCATGCAGTGTCTTTGGCGGGAATTTCAACGATATGTTTCGAAACCCTGATGCAGAGAGGGATATGTCCGTTTACACCCTAACAGTCGAATGTTGCTGTTGTGGCTTACATCCTTGCACTGCTTTGGATTGTTTTGCTTGGCCTCCCCACGTTTTTCCTCTTTAAGCGTCAAGGTAGAGTTCGATGGTGGTCCGCTACCGTTGCTGGCTTCTCGACGCCGCTCATCGAACACTCTTGATGAGAAGCGTCGGAGACCGATCATCGAGTGTTGGTCTCGGATGATGCCGACAACACGGGGGCTTGCGAATTTACGAGTGGTGGATTGGTTCAAATGGCCCCAACGCCAACGCTGCTTTCGATTCTTGGGTCGCAGATCGGCGAGAGCTTCAACTATTTTTTGAAGAGGCGGCCAGGGATGTTGCTTGGTCGGCCTAACGTATCGTTCAAGGCGGCCGCCTCCGGCGCCGCTTAACTCAAGAGTTAGGCTTCAAACATGGCTTTGCCAGTTTCACACTACTTGCGGGTCCCCAAGCTTCGTCAAAGTATTGCTCAAGCTGGCATCACGCATCCAAACGCAAGCGGTCACGAGCTGATCAATCAGCTGGCCGAGCGGCTTGCCTGCTTAAACCCCAGTCTGCCCTGTCATCTTGTACACGAGCCTGCGCCAAACAAATAATGGTGAGCGGATCGTATTCATCGTAGAGGGCCAAGAACAGGCACGTCTTTGGGGTAGCCTCGAACGGCGCTATCTCCGGGTGTAAGGGAAATTCTGAGGCCAGGACACGTCGGCGCTTCTATCAGGTTCTAGTTTTCTGCTGCCGCTTCGCGGCCCTGCTGTCGGATCAGCGCTTCTTCACGTGCATCATTAATGGACTGGCGAATGCTGTCGAGATCGACTTCGGTTTCATCTGGCTCGAACTCGCCGGTCAGATCCGTATCGGGTCGCAGGTCGCCGGCTTGAAACAATGCCCATATTTCCTCGCCGTACCACGTATCCAACAGCTCGGGTGCCCAGCGTCCAAGATATGCAGTGAGGTTGTTGATGTCACGCAGTAGCATCGTGCGCGCAGCATTGTTGCCCCCGGCACTGACGACTTGTGGGAAATCGATCACCACCGGCCCATCCGGACCGATCAGTACGTTGTACGCGGACAGATCGCCATGAATCAACCCGCAACACAGCATCAGCACCACCTGCCGCACCAGCACGCGATGGTATTCACGCGCCTTGTCGGCACTGAGTTCAATCTCACCTAGGCGTGGCGCAGAGAACCCTTCTGCATCGGTGACCAGTTCCATCACTAGTACACCGTGGAAATAGCCATACGGCTCAGGCACACGCACGCCAGCGACGCGTAATTGGTAGAGCGCATCAACCTCGGTGTTCTTCCAGGCTACTTCCTGTTGCTTGCGTCCGTACTTGCTAGCCTTGCCGATCGCACGCGCCTCGCGACTGCCTCGTACCTTGCGACCTTCCTGATACTGCACGCGTTGCTGGAAGCTGCGCTGTGCCATGTCCTTGTAAACCTTCGCGCACCGTACGTCTTCACCACTGCGGACAACGTATACCGCCGCTTCCTTGCCGCTCTTGAGTGGCCGCAGCACCTCATCAATGACGCCGTCATCAATCAGCGCCTGCAAGCCTTGGGGGATCTTCACGGTGTCTCTCGGGCAGTTGGCGCAACGAGGGCGACCATTAGCCACGAATTTTCGCATTTTTGGGCAGGTGTGGCCATCGTATGATGGGTTGCATGCGTACGGTAGCCCTGGTCTAGTGCCTGCAAACTCCCGCTTCTGGCCGGGAACCGAGACAGACGTTAGATATGCGTAAGCGTGCGCAGAACTTAAGCCGCAGCCATTTTACGGATTTCCAGCTTGGAGTAGCCTTCGACCGGTAATATGTCCTGCAAGCATAAGAAGTGGAGACGCCCAGATGAAGCTCTCCCAGTGCGAGGCAACAGACTGTAACCATTACTGAGGAAGTGACATGAGCAAGGGCATGGATTCAAAAAAGAGTGACAAGAAAAAGCCGGCCAAAACGATGAAAGAAAAGAAGGCGGCAAAACAAGAAAAGAAGCGAAACGCCAAGTAAGCGAGGCGTTTTATACGAGGCGCTTTCTCTCGTTGCGGGTCGTGGAGTTAGTCACTCATTGCTAGCTTGTTGAAACGCTCGCGTCTGAGCAATGCCGATGTCCGCTTGCGACGGCGGCCTCAGGCGGTCAACGCAACCCCAGACACCGGGCCAGCAGAAGGGGCGTTGGCATGCTAGGAAGGACCGCTTCCGATCCGAGGCGGACCTTTTGTAGTGGTCTAAACTGAGCGGTACTAAGACGTTGTTGAGATCGTGCCGCAACTTTGATCAAGCTGCCCTATCGCCAGCCCAATGGACTGCCAATGCGGCCATTGCAGCTTCGAACGGGGTATTGCTCCCTCGGCCATACAACTCACGGATCAAATGATGGTCAGTTCCCAGGTTGATGCCAACCTCGTTTTTGCATGGCAGGCAGCGCATTCGCTGGCTCGAAAGTCGCCACCTCCTATTCACGATCGGGGAGGTTTCCGAGTGGACACCCACTCAGAGAAGGAGGTGAAGCGCTGGGTATTTCCGATGCTGTGCGGCGGCGTGTATGACGTCGCGCGCGATGTTTCGAGCCCGCGGCACTATCTGAAACTGTGCGATACCAATGAAGCTTTGCGATGCGCGCTACCGCCCCATTGGGAGGTTCAGCCGCAAAACTACTTTATGGAAGCAAATGCGCTAGCCAACGAAACACCGTGCCTGCCATATGGCTACAAGATCGAGCTTCATCAGGAAGGCCCGGTGGCCCGGGTGCGCATTGTCGCTCCGAATGGAGATATCGCCGCCAACGGCTCTGCGGCAGAGACCATGGACGCATTCGTCTACGATCGTATCGAAACGGCGCTGGACTACCGGCGAAAAGGATTGGGTATCGCCGTCATGAGAGCGCTTGAGTCCTCGAAGAAATCATCCAGAAGCCGCCAGTTGCTGGTTGCGACCGATGACGGGCGGAGTTTGTATGAGCGGCTTGGCTGGATGGTCATCTCGCCGTTCGCGACGGCAACTATTCCAGATTCAAATACCTGAGCCCAAAGGGCGATTTGCCAGGACGACTGTCGCTGGAATCCGATCCAGTTTGGACCGTATCCAATGTCCGTATATGGACTCCTCCCCATTGCAAGCCTCCCGTGCTCTGGCGTCCGTGTCGACTGCATACGTATATCCGGCCTCTGACAACCACACCGCTATGCGGTGCTGGGCCATGATGGGCTAGTCGCG